>BNJT01002362.1_pt1 | contig 854876 bp, 1418 predicted proteins | sample 8540491 | NCBI WGS metagenome assembly BNJT01 (sample SAMD00202455, study PRJDB9452) | human saliva metagenome | host: Homo sapiens | reverse complement strand
TCCGGGTTGCGGGTGCTTCTCTAAATCCTCTGCGTTGTTGAACTGAATTAGGGTTCACGAACACTGACCACGACTTGGTCGTTCTCCTGCAGGCTTTTTCGTAGGACAAATGTCCGTTGTGGAGTGCTCCATAGTAGGGACAAGGCCTGTGATTTTTTTCTTGGAACAAGGGAGCCAAAAGACTGTAAATCTGGGCTGTATCAAAATTTGCATTTTTATGCCTGCGTTACAAGCTTTATTTTTGTTGATAGTGGTTTGTTTGCATTTTTTGCTGCTTTGTACACCTGAATGTTTTCTGGTGAAAAAAAATACACTTACTATGAAAAATAAAAGATACTTTATGTTTCTTCTGAAATTGTTGCCTTATCGGGCAGGGGCTTAAAAATATTAACGCGCACGGTTGGCACGCGCCTGAATACTACAGGAGGACAATTGCATGTCTTTACGCCCCGTTAACGGAACATCCGGCGAACGCAAATCATCAGTTGCATGGGGTGGTTCGTCTTTCAAGGAATGAACGGTTATCAATGATTATTGAATTATGCCACTGATTGTCAAAGTAACCTCTATCAAAAGGGCGTATGCAGGGTGTACTTTATTGATAATGACGAATATTTCAAGCAAGAAGATGCCTTTGACGACCAAGGGGAACTCTATGTGACAACGATGAGCGTTATGTCTTCTTTGCTAAAGGGATCAGCAGAGACGGTTAAGAAACTCAATTACAGATGCTCTGATCTACGATCCATATACAGGGTTGGCTTGGGGCACTGCTTCCGCTCTACCTAAGAACTTACTACAAGGACGAGCCCATCTTCTATAATACCAAGACCATGCACTTTTTGCGCTCTCTCCCTTTGCGGGGCAGCTGGATGCAGCGCTACTTTCAATGAAGCACAGTGAAATCACAGAAAAGGAAGCAGAGGAACTAAAAGGAGGCATAATAGCCTAACCTTGCAAGATTGCCAGCCGCTATTCCGATACTGTACTACCGTCAGGCGCTCACCTCAAGGCTATAGACTATATACAAGGCACAGGTAAGCCTTTTCTTGGGGAGAGACTATAGAGAGACTACGCAAAAGATTATCATCCTCAGTTCATAAGGAACTCATGCTGGGAAGTAATCTGCAGACTATCTATTGTTGATATACACATCATAGGGCATTCTCGCTTGCAAGAAGGTGCCCAGGGAGAGGACAACATTCTTAAGCTGTTGTTGCATTCCCTGATACACATTAATTTTTCTATTTCTTGCCTTATCATCTCTCTAAGTTCAAAGCTTGGGTAGAGGCACGGAAACGCTCTTCATGAAATTAGAAATCAGATTTCTACAACAGGATAATAAAGACACACTTTTGTAGTACCCTCGGTAAGTTGTTTCTTTGGCGGCATGAGCGATGGTCTGTGGGTTGCCTGAAAGCTTCATCTGAGGCCTAGTTTTAGCGCGTCGGCACCTGTCCGCCCGTGCTGAGCTATGGAATCCACTTGCTCCCAGCTCATGTGGCGTCCGCTCAGCTACCCGTTGAACAGAGTACTTATAAAATAGCTCAATTCCCTCGGTGATACCACAGCGGGTTTCTCGGTGTTTTCTCAAACAAACTATAGGTAAGCGCATTGGGGTGCGTCTGTACTTGTTCGCTGTTGATCCCAGTGTCAGCCGAAATCTTTGAAATTAGGCAATATACCACCGACTACTGATGGAACCTGTAATGGTCTGCCTTGTCGGCAAAGATACGCTTGGGTTGCAAGCGATATAGTAACCGCACCTGGAAGCAGCCAGGTTGCTGCAGAAGTATGAGACCCACGCACCTTTTGGGTAACTCTATCTCCCTATGTATCAGCTCGGAAGCTGAGCCCACTTCCCAGAGGGTCACCACGTAGCACAATGGCCTTCACCGATTCCTTATCACGTGGCTTGGCGTAAAGGCACTGGATGATAGTCTCGTTGCCTACTGTGGCCTCCTCGGAGGGCGCATACCACGATTTCTCCGTTGCAGAGATCACTGCGATATGCGCTCTTTCGCTCTTGAGCAAGATTTCTTTTTATACTCAGCGGCTACTTTCTTTGTATATTTTTCTATAGGAACTAATTCAAAAGTCCTTTACTTTTGACTCAGTGGCCTTACATAGGCTTTTCAAATTCATCTTGGAAGGCAATCTTATCCACTAAGTGATGAGAGAGTGCCAGCTCAAAGTTACGCCCCAAAGGCTATCGGCAATCTGGTTGAGGTCAGCCACAGAGAAACCACGGCTTTGCGCCACATCATGGGCATAGTTTTTCACAAGGAGCTAAGGTGGCCTTTATCTGTTCGCAGTTGGCCTCACTCATGCTGTTTTTCAGAAAGGCTCTACGGCACTTTTGTACTTACCATGGCGGAAGACTTCCATGTGATTCCTGTTTTCTCCTGTAAGTCCTGTAATGAGAGTACTTCAGCACTAAGTCCCTGTGCATTGAGTTCGGAGGGGTACCCACAAAGAGCGAATCGAGCCACCTCTGCAAAGAGATAATCCGACTAGGTTGCCCTTCGCTAAAGGCATAGACGAACTTGCCGGGGTCTTGAAATCCTCTACAGCCTCACGAATATCCTGCAAGTGGGCACGTCCCTTGATACCTTGGGTACCTCCTAGAACAATTCCCTTGATCTGCTTATCTGTTTTGGCATATTCAATAGCCCTTAGAATCGCTGTCAGGGTATTATCCTGACTGATGTCATAGTCGAAATCGCTTGATGTGTACTAGGGTTGTTATGCTCATATACCTCCTGCTAGAAAGTCTAAGGAAAGTATGGCGTTGTCCTTAATCTCAAGCAGCGTCCTCCTTGGGCGCAAAGAAAGAAGCCATACCGATGAAAATCAGTAAGAGGAGGAATAAGCTGCAAAGCAGCCTACTATGACAGCTCAAAACGGTTTTAAAAATTTCATTTATTATAGTTTTGATAATCAGTTACATAAAGGCAATGATTGCTTATGTCCTATGGCGATCGCCACTGAATGGTCGCCACAAAGCCAAGGAGCTGGAAGGAGTGCTGAGCACATACTCAAGCCAATGTGAGTGGTACCTGTACGGTCAAAAGTTGATCGCCGCCACTACGGTTGGATAGTTTGGACAAAGAAATACCCATCCCGGCGGCGAGAACATAGCTACCGCTGGCGGCAAGGGAGATCTGATCCCCAATCCCCATCCTGGGCGGGTAGAGCGCGTACGCACGGTAGCCGCTTCGCTGAAAAGGAAAATGAGACAGACAAAGAGCGCCATGACGAAGGAAAGGATATTGCTGACAATCTCGGCTATATGATAACTGAAAAACTCAATATTGCCATTGAAATAGGTGTCACCCATCCGGCAATCGAAAATGGCACTACCGCTTGCATACCTGCAATACACGCCCTTGACAGTTTCGTTGATATCCGCTTTGGAGGATCGGCATAAGGCCAGCGGTGGACATCATCACATCTCACGGTCTGTGTCATACCCAGAGTTGTACCCGCTTTTCCGTCGATGGTGAATGTGGGTCGTAGTGTCTCACAGAACCGAAAAGAACAATAGAGAATACCCCTAAGAGGAAGATAATCTGCAGAGTCTCAGCACGTTTCTGCTCCTCTCGACTAGGGACTGCTCGCTCTTGTCTACGTGAGTGATACCCTCCTGTATACGACGCAGATACTCAGGATTCTTTTCCAAAGCGAACCCCCACGAGGCTCACCGCGATAGCCCCGCAATCACCCCAATAAAGAGTGGCAGGAATACACACCATAAAGTATATTGCCCAAGGTGATGCCCCTATCTCCCAAAAGTTCAGCTGAGAGCAAGGCAGCGGTAGCGGCCGAGATAGAGGCTGGCAGTAATGGCCTGTTGGGAGGCTATCACCGAATAGAGAGGGACGCTCAGGACGCACCTTGCTATCGGTGGCAAATCTCGAGATAATCGGAAGCAGCGAGTAAGCGATATGCCCAGTTCAGAGAACAAAGTAAAGAAATAACATACAGGCGCCAAGAAAGTAATCATGGCGGGTTTCGACGCAGGATCTTCTCCAGCCACTTTGACCAGTAATCCAGCCCCTGGCTGCCTGCAGGTAGCGCGAGCGCTGATCACAGCCATGATCAGCATCCCATCGATAGGCGGGTTACCAGGGCTTGAGGCCAAAACCAAAGACCGAGACGCCCAATCCCATCATACCGAAGATACCCAAGCCGATACCTCCGACTCTTGCACCAATGAATATAGCGGCAAGGACAACCAATAGTTCCATGTAAATCATAGCAATAAATTAAAAGGTGGTTCTTATGAGCGACAAAGATACGAATAGTTTTTAGTTTTAGATTTCTAAGTTTTTAGTTGCTTCCTGTTAGTGAATAGCGAAAAGTGAATAACGAAAGTGAAGAGTGAGCGCCTAAATAGCGTTTTTCACTATTCACTTTTCACTATTCGCTTAAATCCTTCCAAACATCTCCGCTACGCTGACTCTTGGGGGCTGGCGGCACCTCTATGGTGCCTGTAAGGGCGTCAGGCGCGTCGTCATGGGCGTTGGTGCCCACACGGAGGTAACCCGTGAGGTCACGAGCAAACTTGGGGAAGCGCTTTTTCCAGTCCAAAGGCATTTTAATCAGCTTCTGCACAGAGGCCGATGCGGCAAAAATCCTTGCTGTCTTGTTCTGATTCTGATGAAAAGGATGAAGCGTGTCAGTCGGTTTGCCTGTGTCCCATGAGCGTTGTTGCAGGTTGCTGACAAACAAATTTCCGCCGTTGTTGTCTCTCGATATGGCAGCGCTCTCACTTGTGCTGCTGCAACATATAAGTAGAGAGTTGTTTCCGTGACTCTCCATAGGTCTTTCTGGTGCTAGAGTACATCGGTAATATAGTTGCCGTCCTCCGCCTCCTTATAAAATAAAGCATAGGTAATCCGCCCCACTATCAGCAGCGTCAATATACGCTACCGAGTAGGAACGAGAAGGCAAGTCGGTGCTAACAAGTAAATTCCTCGTACATCAACCCTTGGGAAGGTTGCGGATTCTGTTGGTACAGACTTTCAAAAACCGTTGGGGAGCGACCTTTTATCTCCAAGAGTTTTTCCAAACTATAGTCGTTCAGGCCACAAAGGTTCTCCTTCTGCTCTGGGGTCTTGTTCGCTTGGTGGCCTGTTCTGTATAGGCAGAGAACTAACGAGTAACCAACCCTTGTGGGTTTTCTAGGGGTCATATACGCCCTCTTGTTTCGAGCAAGCGTCCTGCTAAATCTTCCATGTGCCAGCGGGTAAAGACCAACAGCTGTTGGCTATCGTTATGCAAACGGGGTAGAGGCTACTGTATCGTACCAATCGGCTACATTCTGACGAATTACTGGTGACCAAGCTGAGGAAGCATCTTTGCGCAGTCGTCCATAATCAGCATATCCACAGGTTCGCCAGTTAGAGACCTCCTACACCAATCGTTTTAAAAACTACCTTGGTAACCTCACAATTTCGCACTCATCGGAGTTGCGGGCGTAGTTACGACCGCGTCGGCCTTGTTCTTGGTAGCTTGCCTGACCAGCAAGGAGTGTTTGTGGAAACAGTTCGTAATAGCGGTCATCGTCCATGATGCGTTGGGTTCGCGGTTGAACTTGCGTGCTTTGATAGCGTTGCAGGAGACTATGGCTATACGTTTGTCAGGGTCTTGCCCTAAGACGAAAAGCAGGTAGGCGACGGGTCGCTCCTTCGCTCTTGCCGTGTTGGGGCGGCATGGTGATCATTAGCTTTTTGATTTCTCCGATGGCAAAGCGTGTTGGCACCTCGTAATAGGCGAGGTGGAAAGGGGCAGGGGCAAAAAGAAGGGAGTGTATGACAGGGTGAAGGAGAGGAGGTTTTCTTGGGGCTGAGCCGCAAGCTCCTTGCGCCAGCAGTGATGGTAACTGTTGTGAGATATATTGGGTTGGGGATACTGGGTTGAGCAGGTGTAGGGGCAAAGTCCGCGAGCGCAGTATGTGAGCAATTCGCCCATGTTGGGATTACTGATTGTTCGTGCTATTATCCGTGTTGTATTGGGTGGAATTTTGTTTGGGCGGGTGCGATTCGCCCCTACGATCGGACAGCTGGCTTATTATGCATTGCCCGCTTTTCACTATTAACTTTTCTCTCTTTACTTCCCATCGCCCATCCTTCCAGGCGCATAATGATACGGATAGCGGCAATACTATTAGTTGATGGTAGGACAACTGTCTCTCCATGCTACTATCCAGGCTCACGACGAGGCGTATGTCAAAGTATATCTAAAGCCTCTTCCATAAGTTAAGTGAATAGTGAAGAAAACGAAAAGTGAATAGTGAAAAGTAGAGTCATAAGCGAGTACGTGATTCGTACAATTTTACGAGATGCTATGGATGTGTCTCTACAGAAAACTATGTTCATTAACATGGAGTTCTATATACGAAAACTCACACAAAGTCAGCTGAGCGTCTGACAACTGACCACTGACCGCTGACCACTGACCATGGTGCAAAATTACAAAAAGTACAAGGGGCAAAGTCAAGGAAAAAGGCTGTTGAGAAGTAAGAATTTATATGATAAAAATAATGTTAAGTGTTTAACAGTATTCCAGTAGACAGAGGTCAGTATTCTCTCTATTGTGACTAATACTAGACTAATTTTTCAAGATGTGCAATTTACTGGTTATTAATAGATTAGGGGTTTAAACTATTGATTTTTACTGCTAATTATTTTTCTTGTCTAATAATTCTTTAAGTAGTTGTATTTGTTCCTTTAAGGACTGTATGGTTTCTTCATACTGAGAAATCAGTTTTTCAGGTATTTGATTCATGTAATACTCACCATTACAAACACCTGTTGAGATTGTTGTTGATATTGAGACACCTCATCAAAACCTAGTACTTCAATAGGATCCACCTCTGAGATGGTGCAAAATCTCATTTGAGATCGTTAGAATAGTTAGATTTGGGTTTCTCCTGTTTCCAATTTGGAATAGGCACGGGTAGAAATACCCAGTGTAGCAATATATTCTTGGGAAATTTTTCTTAATTTCACGAGCGTGTCGATCTTTACTTCAGGATGTTCAATCATTGGGATACGGATTATAATGAATAGGCAAAGTCACAAAAATAAAAGACAAATTTAAAATCAATAAGAAATAAATTAGATGCAGCATTTTAGTTCAAAATAAGAATTAAAAGTTCAAAAATAAGAACTATGTCTCGTTTGTTTTTGATGATAAAGTTATAATTTTGCACTGATTAATATAAAAATATAGTTAGTTATGAAAATAAAACAGTTTACTAAAAAATTTATTCTCAAGAAAGTTTGGGATAGTGGATATTCAAAGATAAGGTTTCTGATGAAGATGTCAGGAGCTTGTTCAATTCTCGGAAAATTTCATTAGAACAGTATCGAAAAGGATGGACTGAAAGTTTGGGTAGATTTTATTAATACAATAAAAAGAAGAGGCTCAAGTATTAGAAAATTATATTGAAAAAATTGGTATTTATACGAATTGATCTCATGAAAGATATTATAAAGAAATTCTTTGGAAATTAATAGAGATTTCAAAAGAAGATAAGGACAGACAGCTTATATATAAAACTATAAAACAATATTCTTATAAAGAGAAGATATAAAGATTATAAATCTTTTTATAAGGGAGAACTTTCCTATGCTATAGATGATGGAAATTTTTGATTAGTAAAACAGAAAGAGAGCTTTTTAAAGAATTAACGATTTATTTTTATCCATAAAAACTTTAAATATAGAAATGAAAAGAATATTGTTAATATGGTATTTATTAAAGTGCATTTAGGCAGTTGTGGAAAAGAAATGCAGTGGAGCGTATAGAAGTACGCAAAGGGAATATTATTCGATTCAGGATATGGAGAACCTAGCAAATTCTATAGGAGAAGTAGGAGATTATTATTTAGACCTTTCTGCAGTGGAACTTTATGATGCTAAAACATCTTGATGGGGAACTCCTATTGCTCTTAAAGGAGAAAAGGGAGTACAGGAATGAAAGGAGAAGAGGAATGAAAGGGAGAAAAGGTGAAAAGGCGAGAAGGGCGATAGAGGCGAGAAGAGTGAACAAGGAGAAAGAATACAAGGAGAAGAGGGACTGAGGAGATGAGGGGATAGCAAGGAGAAAGAGGAGAAGAGAGAAAAAGGAGAGAGAGATACAAGGTGAACAAGGAGAAAGAGGTGAACAAGGAGAGGATTACCGTATGACTGGAATGCCGGAATGAATGGAATACCAGGAGAGAAAGGAGAGCCAGGAGGAAAGGAGAGCCAGGAGAAAGAGGAGAACAAGGGGTATAAAAGGAGAGAAAGGCGATCGGGAGAGAAAGGCAATCAGGGAGAGAAAGGTATACAAGGTGAGCGAGGAGAAAGAGGGCCAAAAGGTATGCTGATGGACCACGAGGTTTTTCAAAGGGCCACAAGGTTTTCCAAAGGGCCACGAGGGAGAAGGGAGATGGTTATACTAGTGAAAATATTAGGTGGAGCAGGAACACCAACCAATACCATTAGTAATATAGGAGATTGGTACATAGATAGAATGAGGTAAAGTCCTTTATGGACCTAAAACAGAAACAGGTTGAGAGACAGGAATATCTTTGAAATTATGAGAAAAGTAACTTTATTATTGGGAGTTATAGCTTCCTTGGCCTTATCACAAATACAATGTAGTAAGGAAAAACGATAGTAGAAAAAGTAGAGATACAGGAGAAACTTAAAATACACTATGGTAACGGTGCCCAAGTACAAGTATAGGAAAAATAGGAGATTATTATTTTGATATTACTCAGTCCAATCTTTTATGGAGCCAAAAGGCCTTAATGGTTGGGGAGGCCCTCATCTCTTTAAAGAGGGAGAACAAGGAGATAGAGGATTAATGGGAGATAATGGAGAGCAAGGGGAGCAAGGAGATAAGGAGAACAAGGAGATAAAGGCTATAGAGGAGAACAAGGAGGCAGGGTGCAAGAGGTGACTGAAGGGAGAGCAGGAGAACAGGAAAAGAGGAGAACAAGGAGAACGAGGGAGAACAAGGAGAGAGAGGTCAGAGAGGAGAGGGACGAAAAGAGACTTTCGGTGAACAAAGGATTCGAAGGTATGCAAGGAGCACAAGGAGCGCAAGGTCAGAGAGGAGAAAGAGGTGAAAGGGGATTGCCAGGAGAGAGAGGAGAAAGGGGAGCGCAAGGAATGAAGGGAGATAAAGGAGACAAAGGGGAAAGAGGAGAAAGAGGAATACAAGGAGAAAGAGGAATGCAAGGAGAAAAAGGAGAAGATGGAGCAAGAGAGAGAGTGGTATAATAGGAATGTATGGACCATCAGGAGAAAAGGGAGAGACGTAGAAATGGAAGGATTAACATCATTTTGGGTACAGGCTTTCCTAATCAAGCGGCTAATGAAGGCGATTGGTATATAGATACTACTACAGGGAAGATCTATGGCCCTTATGAATATTATGGCTGGCCAGAAATAGTGAAAGATGGGGATTTTTATATAGAGGACAAAATTAGTAAAACGTCGTAATAAGTATATTGAAGAATTGGATATGACAGCATTTCCAAGGCTTAGAAAATATTAAGACTATAGGTGAAGAAGCGTTTTCTGGTTGTGGATTGTTGATTATAATGCCTAATGGGATCACAAGTATAGGAAAAAGGTGCTTTTTGAGTTATAGTTCTTTAACGAATATAACTCTTCCAAATAGTGTAACAAATATAGGAGAAGGCTTTTGGGAGTTGTAGTTCTTTAACGAATATAACTCTTCCAAATAGTATAACATCTATAGGAAAGAAGTATTGTAGTTCTTTAACGAGTATAACTATTCCAAATAGTGTATAACATCTATAGGGAAACAAGTCTTATTGTAGTTCTTTAACGAGTATAACTATTCCAAATAGTGTAAAAAAAGTATAGGAGAATGGGCTTTTTCTCATTGTAGTTCTTTAACGAATATAACTCTTCCAAATAGTGTAACAAATATAGGAGAGGGGCTTTTTCAGAATGTAGTTCTTTAACGAATATAACTCTTCCCAATAGTATAAACATCTATAGGGAAACAGGTTTTCGTTGTAGTTCTTTGACGAATATAACTCTTCCAAATAGAGTAACAGATATAGAAGGAGGGGCTTTTTTCAGAATGTAGTTCTTTTGACAAATATAACTATTCCAAGTAGTGTAAAAATATAGGAAGTCATGTAAATGTAGGTCTTTTGACAAATATAACTCTTCCAAATGGTGTAATAAGTATAAAGAGAATCGGCTTTTAAAGGTTGTACTTTCTCTTACGAATATTACAATTCCTGATAGTGTAACAACTATCGAAGATCACGTGTTTGAAAACTGTAGTTCTCTAACCTCAATTACATTTCCTAATAGTTTTGAAACATTATATACTGAAAGTAGTTTGTCCTCTATGTTTAGGGGGTGTACTGCTTTTAAAGACTGTTGTTATAAAAGAGAGGAGCAAACTAATATATTGCCTCGTTCTTTTGATAATTTTTAGTACTTTTAGAGTCAATTACTTTGTCTGAAGGAATAGAAAGTATAGGAGAGCAGGCTTTTTAGAGGATGTACTTCTCTCACATCAATTACATTACCAAATGGAATGAAAAAGTATAGAAAAGAGGTGTTCAAAGGTTGTTATTCAATGAGGACTATTACCATGCCTGCTGGTAGTGCAGGAAGTAGGAGAAAGTGCTTTAGAGATTGCAGCTCTCTAGAACTATTGTGATTCCTGATGAAGTAAGAAGTATAGGAAAGATGTATTTGAGGGTTGTTCCTCTTGATTTCTATTACAGCACCTCTCTAGTTTTGTGGATGGGTATGACCTTTTTCGAGAAGACAGAAAGTTGAAAACAGTTGTTTTGAAAAAGAGGAACTAATATGACAAATACAGATTCTTATGATTTCTGGGCATGTAATGCTCTTACGACTGTTTCTCTACCAGAAGGAATACAGACAATTCCTAGAGGAGCATTTGTAGCTTCTCGTATAACTTCTATTACGATACCTAATACAGTAAAAATATAGATGATGACGCTTTGGGATTTGTTATTATTTAAGCTACTGTTACTATGTCCAATAACATAGAGAGAGTAGGAAAAGAAGCTTTTTAAAGGCTGTCGTTCTTTAGTGACAATGACTTTTTCCAAGAACTATAAAATATATAGGGCGTCAAGTATTTGAAGATTGTTCTTCATTACAGTCTGTAAATAATTGAGGCTGAAAAATCCACCGATTGGGGAGATATATTTGATGGAAGTCGAAGCTCTACTCCTATATATGTTCCTGCAAGAAGCGTTAATTTATATAAAAAGTACTTTTCATATGGGAATGGCGTAATATACTACCCATCCCTTAAGAAAAATATTATTAAACACCCCTCATTACTCTTCAGTAAGAGAGGGTGTTTTTCTTAGTAGGTTATCATAACTAGGCTTTACTCTTCTATATTCAGCTTAGCATTCGATACCTTTTTGTTTTTTATTTACTGTTTACTAATCACTTTGATAGTTTCTTTTCACTTTCTGAGCCAGTGAGCGGGCTTGTTCTATATCGGGGTGGGTGATGGTAGATATGTCCCATTTTGCGGAAAGGACGTGTTTTGTCGTTTGCCGTAGATGTGAGGGGTAACGCCGGGGAGGGAGAGGACGTCCTCATATGCTCATAGATCGCATCGCCTGCGTAGCCTTCGGCTCTGACGAGATTGACCATGACACCTGCTACTTTGCTTTCGGTGTTACCCAAAGGCAAATCTAAAATAGCTCTTAGGTGCTGCTCAAACTGAGAGGTATAGCTTGCCTCAAGGGAGTAGTGGCCAGAGTTGTGCGGGCGAGGAGCAACCTCATTGACCCATATTCTCTCTTTTGTCAGGAATAACTCCACGGCTAGAAGGCCAATACTGCCAAAGGCTTCGGCTACTTGTAGAGCGATTTTTCTGGCTTGGCTGCTGATAGTCTCAGCAATACGAGCTGGGCAAAGCACATACTCCACTTGGTTGGCCTCAGGGTGAAACTCCATTTCTACCACGGGTAGGGTGACCACTTCCCTTGGGACTGCGGGCAACAATCACCGCGAGTTCCTTGTTTATTTCCAGCACACTGCTCAGCTATACAAGGCCCTTCGGGGAGTGCATGGAGGTCTTGAAGATTGCGTACGATCTTCACCCGTTGCCATCATAGCCAAAGCGGGTACTCTTCCACACAAAGGGGTACGTCCATCGTCCTTCGGCAACCGCAGCGGCCAAGAGGGTAGGGAGTCGAAAGCCTCAAAGGAGCGTAGAATCCCATGTGCCTTGTAGAAAGCCTTCTGGGTGCCCTTGTCCTGAATGATCTCGCAGGCTTGCAGGGGTAGGATACACCTTAACCCCCTCTTGTTCCTAGGGCGTTCAAGGGCATCTACTGACATTTTCTATTTCAGCGGTAAGCAAATCGGCCTGCTTGCCGAACTGGTACAATGTGTCATAGTCCATCAGGTCACCCTGAAAGAAAGCATGACAGCCGAAGCGAGCAGGGGCTTCTGCGCCAGGATCAAGCACGATGGTGCGGATATCGTATTTGAGGGTTTCACTAAGGAGCATCTTTCCTAGTTGCCCCCTCCGAGTATCCCTAAAGTAAAATCAGTAGAAAAATAGGACATTTTTAATTGTTAATAGTTAATTATTAATTGTTAATGAGTTGATTAACTCATTAGCAGATGAGTCAATTGGTTAATTAGCACATTGACAAAATGGGCATTAATACATGGGTGCATTAGCTAATTAGATAGCGCAAAAATACGAATTATTTCCTAAATTTCCGATAGATTAAAATTTATAGGAAAACCTTTTTACCATATCGTACTTTTTGTGCCGCAAAAGCAGTAATAAAAGCTTGCGTTATGAATAAAAAGAATAATACCATTGAGTATTTGAAATCTTTCTACATCAAAGATTATCTCTACATGGCTTTCGCCATTGTCGTCTATTCCATTGGGCTTACAGGTTTTATCATGCCTAATAAAGTAGTAACAGGAGGCTTTGGCAGAGCAGCTCTTTTGATCAAATATGCTAGCAGGCATAGATGCTTCTACTACTATATTAGTGGTGAATTTGGCGCTCTTAGTACTTTGCCTTCCGTTTTTAGGTAAGACTTTTGTGATCAATACGGTCATAGGTGCAGGCTTACTTACCTTAGGGGTAAAGATAGGGAGAGACCTATCTAACACCTTATTTTACTGCTAATCCTTTGATACATGACTCTTTTATATCCATAGTATTGGGAGGTATTCTGATGGGAACAGGCTTGGGAATGGTTTATTCTGTTAATGGAAGTACGGGGAGTTGATATTATTGGTTTTTGGTTACCAAATATTTCAAAATCCGCATCTCTCGCATCCTTCTATTTGTTGATGTTCTTGTTGTAATGTCTTCAATTCTCGTCCTCTCAGGCTATACAATGGAAAAAAGATGGTCTTGGGAAATCCCATTCTTTGCCTATTATGTATCAGGCAGTGGATGTGGTGATGAATGGCGCCAAGCGAGCCATACAGGTTACCACTACTCTAAGAAATATGAAGAGATCGCCACTCATATCAACACTGAACTCAAGCGCGGTTGTACCGTAGTGGATGGTGTGGGCTGGTACACTAAGAACCCTCAGAAGGTCATTATCGTCTTTGCACGTCGTGAGAGGGTACCACTATTTTCCGCTTAGTCAATAGCATAGATCCAGAAGCCTTTGTAACTCGTACCAATGTAGAGGCAGTATATGGCAAAGGATTTGAAAAATTTAGTTAGATACTAGTCAGACGTCAGACGTCAGAAGTCAGACATCAGTAACTAACAGCTAATCACCTAACAAAACAACTATATTATGAATACAGCCACTTTACCACTAACAGACACGCATTTTCTTACAGATAAGCAAGGAATAAGACCTATGCATTACTTCCTATAGAGGACTATAACGAATTGGTAGAGAAAGCCAATGCTTATGAGACATATAGATGAATATACACTTCAGGCAATAGAGAGAGGCTTAAAGGGATGCAGAAGCAGGAAATTTTGTCTCCCATGAAGAAGTTATGGAGAGTGCAAGGAAGATATTGGAAAAAAATACATGGACTAATGGAAACAGAATATCTTGTTCTATGGACAGCGGAGGCAAAGATACAATATAACGATATACTTCTTTTTGGGCAGAAAACAATATCCACCCAAATATGCTATAAGTTTGAATCGGCAAGTAGAAACAATCTTAGATACATTGAGGAATTTTTCCTAAAATAGGGACGATTTATTTGGAAGAGAAGAATATTCGTAGAATTGTTATATTGCGAAATTTCTCAATGTACTATAGAATCATAGAAGCCGAAAAAGAAGTCCAAATAATAACATTTGTAGATAATAGAAGTAATCCTAAAAAGTTAAAGTTCTAATAGCATTAATCATTGACTAACTACGCTGTACTTATTCCTACTTATAACAACGAAAAGACCCTTTCCAGAGTATTGATGGGGTTCTTTCCTATACCCCAGAGGTAATTGTTGTCAATGATGGCTCCACTGATAGTACAGCTGAGATCCTTGCTCGTTATCCCTCAAATAGAAGTCATTACCTTCACTCAGAACAAAGGCAAGGGCAAGGCCTTGCAAGAGGGCTTTCGTGTAGCAGGAACCAAGGGCTACCAGTATGTGCTGACGATAGATTCCGATGGGCAACACTTCCCCAGAGGATATAGCTCATTTCCTTACTGCTATAAGCTCAAGAACCTACCCTCACGCTCTTGGTAGGTAACCGCGATATGACTGTGGAGGGTGTCCCAGAAAAAGTAGTTTTGGGCATAAGTTTTCCAACTTTTTGGTTTCACTTGGAGACAGGTGTGAGGCTCCCTGATACCCAGTCAGGTTACCGCTTATACCCGCTTGAGGGGATACCGAAGCGCTATTTTTACAGGCAAGTTTGAGTTTGAGATAGAAGTACTTGTTAGAAGCAGTTGGCGTGGAGTGCCTATAAAGTCCGTGCCTATACAGAGTGCTCTATGATCCACAAGAGCGGGTCTCTCACTTTCGGCCTGTGTGGATTTTTGTGCGTATAAGTTTGCTCAACACAGTTTTGGTGCTTATAGCCCTTTTTATATCAAACCTCGTGATTTTTCTGAGGAAGTTTCAGTTTTTAGAGCGTTTCTTAAGGAAAGATCTTTTTAGAGACGAAACTCTCCGATAGCAAGAAAGCCTTTTCTATAGCTTTTGGGTGTTTTTCTTTGGGATTTCCCCTTGTGGGGCTTGCAAACGGCACTGACTATTACCTTTTCAGTACTATTGGGGCTGAATAAGTCCTTGGCCTTTTTGGCTTCCAACATCAGTATTCCGCCTATAATCCCAGTGATTGTATGGAGTTCGTTCAAGGTAGGGAGATTTTTTTGTTGGCGGGGACTTGCTTCTCAAGAGTGAGATTACCCAAGAGTTTGTCAAGGCACACCTTATGCAGTACCTTATAGGTAGCTTTCTCTTGGCCACACTTATGGCTAGTCTTTTAGGGCAGTGCTACTCTATTTGTTTCTGAAAAAGAAGAAAAACAGTAACTAATGACTAATGACAAGTGACTAGTGACAGTGACGCGAATCAATAGTTAAAAAAACTATTCGCTAACTGCCTAATAAGCAATTTATTGCGTCTTAATGATTGTTTTTCTACTATTGATTCGCGTTAATGACTATTCATTATTCATTTTTCACTTTTCACTTAAATTCAAGGATCGCGTTTTCTATAAAGTCAATATAGTCATAGTAGCTGTTTTCTTTGAGGAAGTTGGCCAGATAAGCACCACTGGCTTCCATACCACCTACGGCTTCACTTGTAGCATCTTGGCATAGAGGGAGCGATGTATTTATCTATACTTTGTTTAGGAATAGAAGTACGACGCGCTAGTAGCTTACGATTTTTGCCTTGGGCATCCTTGATGATGTCAAAATCCGTTACCACCCAGTAGTATTCGCCTGATTTGGCTAAGTTCTTGGCCACTGCATGGAAGTTTATACCTTGTTGTATATTATCCCAAAAGTACCTTGAAAATGACACGAGGCATGTCCGGATGGCGGATAATATTGTGTGGAGAACCCATAAGTTCTTTCTTCACTATAGCCGCATACATCACAGAATACATGATTGACATAATCAATCACACCTGCCGCATCCGTACGACTCATAATCGTTTTGGACTTATCCCAATCGACTTCCTTGTCAATAGGAGTGGGGTATTTGAAATTTGGTATCATATGAGGAAATTAATTGTCTTGGTAAAATCTCTGCAAAGATACATTTTTCAAAAAAATAAGGAAAAAGAAAGCTATATTATTTTTTATGAACAAAGGTTGTACTATATGCTGAGTGCTTGATTTTTCATGTCTTTCCTCTTGTTTGCAGAGGAAGAAGCACCCAAAAAGTTATCAACAAAAAGAGGAAAAACTATGTGGAAAAAAATTCGTTTTTCTGATAAATTTTTATAACTTGCACCCTCAAAAAGTATAAAGAAAATTGCTATGGAATATCTTATTGTAGCGGTGTTTTTCATTGGTTATCTGTTTATTACAGTAGAACACCAGGTGAAAAATTGACAAAACGATTTCAGCACTCGGTATGGCTGTTGCGTGCTGGACAATCCTCAAAGTGGCTGATTTGCCTATTTTTGAAATTGACAAGGGCTAGTTCCCTTGGCAGAACATTACGAGGGGGAAACCCTCAGGCTATTGATAGCCTCCCTATTGTATCACTTAGGGAAAGTAGCCGAAATTCTCTTTTTCCCTCATAGGAGCGATGACCATTGTTGAGATCATCGACATGCACCGAGGGTTTGAGATTATCAAAAAGATGGTCAAAAACCCGTAGAAAAGAAAAATTACTTTGGGTAATGGGGATTGTGGCATTTTTCCTATCATCATTGATGAGATAACCTACCACTATAATAATAATGATTACCATTTTTGCGCAAGCTGGTACCTTTCCGCGAGGAACGTATATGGTATGCGTCACTTTTTGATCATTGCGGCCAATGCAGGGGGCTTGGTCTCCTATAGGGGATGTAACTACCACTATGCTGTGGATGGCCAATAAGGTAACTGCCATGAGACTGATTGACTATGTGGTATTGCCTGCCGTATTTTGTTTCTTGGTGCCTTTCGCTATTGCGTCTTTTATGCCTATTTTTCAAAGGGAAGTTGGACATGCCACAGATGGATAAGACCATGGCTTACAAGAGCAGTACTCCTATCTTGATCATTGGGGTATTAGGGTATTATCTTTGTGCCTATATTTAAGTCTTTGTTCCACTTGCCTCCTTATTTGGGTATGTTGTTCTCTTTGGCTACTGTGTGGTTCTTTTCAGAGCTGCTCAAGCCTAATACAGAATTGGTAGAAGGGGACAAGCCTTCGTTCTCAGTCACATAGTGCTTTTAGGACGTATAGAACACTCCAGTATATTGTTTTTTTCCTAGGTATTCTCTTGGCTGTAGCAGCTTTGGAGGTAACAGGTGTTCTTTTCAACTTTGCAGGTACTCTTAGCCAAGTGGTTCCCAATGAGAATATAGTGGTGATGATTCTTGGTTTCGCTTCTGCGGTGATAGACAACGTACCACTAGTGGCAGCTGCCATAGGTATGTTCCAAGAGCCTTTGGATGCTGCTCTATGGCACTTTATCGCTTTCTCAGCAGGAACAGGAGGTAGCTTGCTTTATCATAGGTTCAGCTGCGGGTGTAGCGGCCATGGGTATGGAAAAATAGACTTTTTCTGGTATGTAAAGCACATCTCATGGCTAGCGCTTGTCGGCTTCTTAGCAGGTTGTGGCTCTTTGATAGCCGTAGAGACTTGGCTTAGATAGGAGTTTTGAGTTTTGAGTTCTTAGTTTTTAAGTTCTCTGATACCTCAAAACTTATAGTCAAACAGAAATGGTTTTGCGAAAAAAATTAGCGTGAGCAGGTGTAGGGGCTAATGGCAATTAGCCCTTGAAAAAGAGTAAATTAAGAATTAGCCTCTCATCTTATTTATTCGTATTTTATTCGCATTCTAAATATGATTGACTATAAGTAAGTATAATAGAGAAGCGCAACAAATACTTTCTGATATTGATACAGATGATGTGCCTTTTTCTTGCTTTTACATTTGCAAGAAGGACATAAAATTTGGACATGTGATAGGGTACTTTTTCTCAAAAGTTGAAAGAAAAAGGATATGATATTTGTATAACAACCTCTGAACTCAGAGAAAGATTGTATAAGAAATAGACAAATAACAATTATAAAGATTTTTCCAATAAATATATTATTATGAAAAGATCGCTACTATATATAGGTTTTTCTTGCTACCGCTCTTTTGCGTTGGCACAGAGTCTCCCAGCCTATACCCTCACGGGGGAGAACACGGTATGTGGAGGAAATATAAAGGTAGACTGGTCAGCTGCGGTTACCGCAGGTATTCCTGTGTCGCTTTGGCATGTGGAACTTTATAATAGTGCAGGGGTCAAACAATCCCAAAAGGATTTTGACGCAGCAGGGAAGACACAATTTGCCTTCCCTACAGGCACCTATAAGGTAAAGGTCATTAGAAAAGATGGTTCTAAGACCCACCCCATACAGGGCACCCAAACGATTACTTCCACCTATAGGAACTTTATCGTGGTAGAACCCTACGAACAGGCTGATGCTGAACGTGCCGTAGGGGAGTGTACCTCGATGGGAAAATGACCTTTAAGATAAAAATGGAGCTGGCCCCTTTTGTGATTAAGCTCTATGAAGTAGGCCAAGCTACACCTGCGGCCACCTCCGCGCCTACCACTAAGTCAGGCAATGAAACTACCGTACAGATTACCACAGGGCCTTAAGGCCAATACCAAGTACGAGATAGAGGTAACCGACCAGGGTAGGGAGGGGGTACTTGTGCTAAAAAACAGAAACCCGCAATGTCAGAAGCTTCACCACCAAGCCTGCTTCGGCCTCTTTCCTTAGAAGTATTGCCTTAGAGAGCTGTAAGCAGAAAAGGGGTACTAAGGGGTTCTCGTGGAATGATTACAGTAGAGATCAACAACACCCCAATGCCGTAGGCCCTTTCAGGTAGAGGTACGCCGTAAGGATAATAACGAAGTAGTGGTATCCGCAAGCAATGCCGATGCCTCTTTCCCTAAGGGAGGCGCTACAGGTACTACCCAAAAGGAAATAGAACCCGATGCAGGCAAGCGCTTGGAGGTAGGGAAGGACTATGTCATTAAGGTAAAGGACGTAGGCGGGAATTGTGTGGCCGAAAGAGTTCAGACGAATCCTTTGCGTTTCTCTGCAGAATCCATACGCCTTCACTTGGCTCATACTTGTTTTCGATTGTGGCGAATATGAGTTTGCCGTAGCGCTCAAAGTCTCCCTAATAGGAATAGTAATCCCAATCAGGTAACCCGTGATAAGTTCTATACCTATAAGCTTAAGGTTGAGGTAAAGCGTGGAGGGGTAATGCTCCCAGGCTTTCCAGAACAATTCACCAATACGGATGCTTTACAACAGACAGGTACCAATAACGGGTATATATATGGCAACAATGAGTTTAGGCTTAGTTCGCTTTTATGATGCGATGGTACATAAGTCTGCCTATAAGGTAAAAGGAGGCGATGTGATTACCATTACCTATGAGGATTGCGCCTTGGCCACCCCTATAGTGCTCACCCATACTGTTAAAACTACGCCAAACAAGCCTTTCACCTCGATAGGAGTACGCAAGAAAACAGGAGGAGGCAATTGCGATAGAGAGGTAGAGCTTACCACTACTTTCCAACATGGAGGAACGCCTTCCTATACCGATTTTTGTAATTTCACGGGAATGAAAGCCCGTGTAAAAAACTTCCAATGTTTGGCAGGCAGCTACCACAGTAACGGATGTGATGTATAAGTTCTATGACGAATACGATGTCAATCGCCATAGGATGTATGTACCTGTCTCTACCATAACCAACAAATATCAGGTAGAATATGCTGATGCCTCCACGGCTCTCAACGCTACGGCGTCTACCGATTGCAAACACTATGTCTCCTCAGAGCTGACCCTAACTAAGCCTGACTTGATTGACAATGTAGGGGTATATGCCTCTATAATGGCTATGGAGCAGTTCTACAGTGGGAACATAGAGGAAAAAAAGGGGTACAGCTATACGGTGTGAGAGATGTAGTAACCGATGCCAATCCCTTGGAGGTTACTATCCATCGTAAGGATGGCTTCCAAGGTGTTAAGACCTATACCGCCACTGGTCCTGAAGGCTTGGCAGGTACTTATCAGATAAAATTCCCAATAAAGGGTATCTATAAGGAAAAACGATATACGTACTGGCTATATACTGATTATGGACGTGCCGCACAGGTGAATATATCGTAAATATTAAGAATAATTGTGCTACCCGTAACCTCCCTCTTACCGTAGCGGAAACCCCTTCCCCTTATATACATATAGATCCCTTGAAGGTTGAGGTAGAATGTAGTAAGAACGGACAAGCAGGAAGAGGAAAGCTTATCTACAGAGGAATAGATGAGGTAAGCAACAATGTGCTCGGTTATCTATATGTCTTTAGAGACCCAGGAGGATCACAACCACTTTACAAACGAGTTAATACAGGAAACTTGGTAAGAGCTAATGTGCCTCCTACAAGGACCTTGCTTTCCTCCGATCCTTCCAAAATATGAAAGAAAGGCAGAGATAGACAATTTGCCTGCGGGGGACTATATCCTGGGTATTCAGGCAGGAGGATCTCACCATTATGCCGCAGTCTATAAGCCAGAGGACAATGGCTATACCTATGGATTTTAGACCTGAGCAGCAAGGGGTTGGTTTGCTGGCTCATACTTATATATATAAGCAATTCACCGTGAAGGAGGTAACGGATGTGAGTGCCACTTTCTGCGGTAGGTATGTGTGACCCTTCTAATCCTAATACGGGTATGATACGGGTAGAGATGCCTGCAGGGGCGGAACCTAAGTATCCGATCCTTATACCCTCTATAAGGTATCAGGAGGCACCAAGACCCTAGTTACTCAAGGAGGTAATGAGGTGAAGAAGGTAGTGACAGTCAAGCCTAGTAACATAGCGGACGCTAATGCGACTTTTTAACAATATACCTAAGCTCACAGGCGGCGATACCTATGAGGTGAAGTTCGAGTCTGGTTGTTTTTGATCGCTGGGTACCTATCCTGATTTTTGGTAGCTTGACCGCACCACAGGTACGTACACAAGCGGCAAGTGTCTGCTATGGTGTTCCCACTATCCTTAGTGTAGACATCTCAGAATCCCTTTATGATATACAGTGGAAAGCTGATCCAGCTAGTGCTTTAGATGGTATAGCAGCTGCTGACCTCAAGCATCCATCCCTAACTATAGCCCCTAAGGAAGAGGCTGAGTATTGGGTTACTTATAAAATGAAAAACAGGCCTAGGCTGTGGTACCCTGTAGAGAAAAATACAGACAGAAAGCGCTTACCACTATTGGGTAAAAACTTCACCGACGCAGCGATAGGCGCGATGGTGAATCTTACGACAACCTTACCGTTAAACAAATGTACAGGCACAGTGACATGGACAGCGCCTGCGATTACGGATACGGAGGGCTGTGGCTACAGGCTAACGTGGAGAGTAGTTAAGGCGGATGGCACGGAGTTGTATGTTCCTACTCCAGATGCAGATGGCAACACGCCAGCGCTTACATGGGATGGTTTCCCAGTAGGGGAGAGCTATGTAGAGTACACAGTCAAGAGCAAGGCTGACGGAGGAACAGAAGGCAAGAAGCGCTTTTAAGGTAACGGTAACGGCTTCGAATATAGATGTGGCGGTAACGGGCAAGTTTGTAGGTGCCATAGGCAGTGATACCCAGATTACCACTATAGCCAAGGGACATACCATATATTATAAGGCCACGATAGAGAACAAGACGACACAAGCTTTTGGGCGGAGGCGTCTTGAAGAGTAACCTCTGCCAGACAACACCAATGGCAACTATGAGTTACCAGCGGCTACCGATAGCGGTATCATCAAGAGCGAGTTAGGTTCAGGTATAACGGTTTCTTATGAAAGTCCTAGAGTCTTACAATTTGAAGGCATAGATGGCACGTTATTTTCACAAGGCACCAAGGTATCGGTATACATACCTATTAAGATAAAGAACAATGCGGACTGTACCGCATATGAGAATGCTTGTGCAGCGATACTTACAGGCAAGCCAGCCTTTGTCTTCACCTTAAAGAACTGTAGTGCAGTTGGAGAGATGACCAAGGAAGGCGCGGGAGCCTATGCGCAGATAAAGAATGATGGAGATTGTACACGCGTGGAACTCTTCTGTACAGGCAGCTTGAACCTTACAGCCAGAGGCACAGGGTTATACCTCATATAAGTGGTATGACGGAGGAGCAACGGGGCTAGCTACTCAGCTATGAGGCAGCACTACAGCCACACAAGCAGTTACGGCAGCAGGGCTACTATAAGGTAGATAAGATCGCCCAGTGTGATGGCGTAGAGAGCACGACCACAGAGTATATCCGGTGATAGAGAGCACGGATACATCGGTAGATGTGATTAAAAATGCAAGCGGGCAATGTAGGAGGCACTTGTACTTATCTAGAGAACAATGTCACCAAAGAGCGTTGGGTGAGTCATTTCTTATTCTGTGGAGGCTCAGGGAGCAAGGTATTGCGTGCCAATGCATATCAGGGAGGTGTAGCCTGGCAGAAAAGCCAATGGTTTGCAACAATGACACCTGGGGCAATTGTTTTGACACCAAGGATAGTTGTTGGCAAAACGATCTCCACGGACAACAGCTATACGATAAGCGGCAGCACAGTAGGCAAGTACCGCTTGAAGGTAGGCAGTGGTAGTTGTTTCAAGTACTATTATTTTGAGGTATCCACCACAGGCTTTACAGGCGTGTTGGAAGGAACTCCTACGCCGCACTCAGCGTTGAGTTTAGGGGTAGTGAACTTGATGATGAATGTAGATGGCATAGACTATACCTATACAGTAGAGCGTTTGTCAGACCACCAGATATTAGCAAACAATGTAGATGCTCCGGTGGATGGTAGAGGCAAGCGCTATGTAAAGGTGAGGCGGTTTGCAAGTGAAGAGTGGTAATACCAGTGATACCTTCAAGATTACGGTAAAGGCCAAGACAGGCTTTTACGGATTGTAAGTTTGAAGGCACCTATACGATACCAAAGACAGGAGAGATGACCGCTACAGTGGAATACACCCAGGAGTGGTCTGAGGACACTTGTAGTCAAGCCAAGTTCCTCTTTACGGTATCAGGCGGACAGAAAAAAACTATCGCTATTTGATATATAAGATAAACGGTGCTTATGTGAAGCCATCGTATAGCAATGGTTTTGAGAACATACCGGATTCAGAGTTTTCGAGCTTTGTTACCCAGTATGAGACCTCCCCTGCGCCGCCGCCAGATAGGGTTCTACCAATGGATTACGATATTGCAAGAGGGCAAGTATGAGTTTTTGATCAGGGATCAGGATGACCGTTTTGCAGTAACCAATGAGGTAGAGATAGGACAGACGGCTAAGTATGCTGTTAGTGTAACGGCAACGAATATAGATTGTGCATATCAGTCCTCTGGAAGTATAGTGGCCAAGTTCCTAAATGCGGTAGTGCCAGGTCAGAAGATAGAGTTGTACAAGTATAACACCAATGGCAGTTTGCAAGGGCCTATACAGCCCTAGCCAATTAGGAGAGTTCAATAGTCTATCGGCGGGCAAGTATAAGGTAAAGATGAGTTACTTGCTTTCGGGCGTAGGCCAGATTCGTTGTGTGATAGAGCGCGATGTAGAGGTGACCTCCCCCGCACCTATAGAGGCATCGATAGGGGTTATATCGGACAATACATGTGCGGCGAATAATGGAGCATTCTTGTTACATGTCAATTGGGTAACGGGCGGCTCAGGCGGTTATACCTTTATGTCCCCATCGGGCATAGGGAAGTTCGAGCCAGTTTCAGTGCGGCCACCACGCTAAAGGTAGACGGAGGTAGTGAGGCCAATCCGAAGATACAGGTAGTGGTCAGAGACAGCAAGAACTGTGAGGCGACCTTTGAGGTAATGGCCAAGAAAAGCCTTGGTAAAACCAGCGCTTGCTGCCAGTGAGGGTAACCTATGACTGTGGAGGCAATGGTAGCTTTACCATCACCCCCTACCACGCCAGCGGGTAAGACCTATACCTATGAGTATAGCTTGGACGGAGGCGTACGTCAGACGCCCTAATGGAGCCAACAATCAGATGCAGTACACTGGCCTTCCGGGAAGGGTAGCCCCCTACAAGGTACAGGTATATTATAAGGAACCAAGTACAACGTCAATCAATGAGTTATATAAGGTAACTTTTGGAGACTTAGAGCGCTTGGATGACAGTGATGGAGCGCCAGCCACTATAGGTTCGGCCAAGGCTACGGGCGCGTTGACTATAGGAACCCATGTGGTTACCCGCCAGTTGCCCTCCAGTACAGAATACCGCAGTGAGACGGGTACAGGCCGTTATTATGCGGTACGAACATCGACTCTTGATAACACCATATATGATAAAGTCATAGAGAATGTATTGCGTTCGCGCAGTGTCTCTGTGAAGTTGCGATATATCAACTTAGGAAAGAGTGGTCTAGCCCAGGGGTAGGCTTGAAGGTAGTATTGCAGTACAAAGACACGAATGACAATACCGATCGAGAGATGAGAAGGAATTACCCCTCTTTCCCAGTCAGATGGTTGGAGTGAAGGCGAGGTAGTCTTCAGGGAGTTAGAAGGTGTAGCGCATGACAACAAGGTACGTCTTTGGATAAGGACTACAGTGGGTACAGCAGCGGTAGGATTGGACGACATACAAGTAAGCCAGCCAACGCAGAGCTGTCAGGAGGGCGAGGTTACGTTCGGTACAGGTAGTACCGAGGCAAGGCCTTCTCGGCAGCGATCACACAGGTAGAGCCACCTAAGTGTCATGCAGGGGATGGAAAGATCTGTGTGAAGCTTTTTCAATCCAGAGCCAAGCACCACATATAGCTATGCCCTCTCAAGCAGTGGCACGTTTGTGTCCACACCATTGGTAGGTACAGATAAGTTAGAGATAGTAGCCCCTATAGGCACTCATACGTTGAAGATACGTATGATCCATCCGGATAACACCTTCTGTGAGATCAACGCCAATGGTACGGCTGTGATAGATGATGTACCAGAGCTCAAGATAGACAACATAGAGGTGCTTCCTATGGGTTGTCAGGGAAGTCCATATGAAAAGGCAGGGAGCGATAGTGAAGGTTTTGAACGGACGCGCCCCTTATGTGATAGAGGTCAGAAAGACAGGCATGCCAAGCTTTACACCAGCCACAGTAGAGTGGACAGGTAATACGGGTGAGGTAAAAGACTTGGATGACAATACCACTTATGAGTTCAAGGTAAAAGACAGCCACTTCTGTGAGAGTGCTGTAGAACGCAAGGCGATCCCTGCTAAGAAGGAAGTTTCAGCTACGATCAATGCCACTAAGTGCTTGAGCGTAGGAGGCACAGACAGCATCATAGTAGAGGTGCAGGATGGCAATGGAGGCTATGAGTTCAGCAAGGACAGGGGGTACCACTTGGGTAAGTGACCCAGGCAACCCAACCCAGTATGAGTTTGATAACTTAGCGCCAAAAACCACCTATAGGATACAAGTAAGAGACCGCTTGAACTGTAAGACAGACGTAGAGGATGTCTACATCAGTGAGACCTTAGAAGTAGGTCGTACCACCGATGGCGCTTGTAGCTGTGATACACCACAGGAAGAAGTAACGATAACGGTCAGAGGAGGTGATAGGATAAGCGGCAGTTATAACATGCAATGGAAGCGAGGAGGTCAAGCATCGGATATAACAGGTTATAATCCTATGAGTGACAATGACGGCGGCAATGTAGTGATCACAGAGGCAGCAGGGACGACAGTAACCTATACGGCAACGATAAAGACAGAGGGCATGTACCACTTCTTAATCACCGATAAGAATGGTTGTAAAGCAGACCGTTAGCCAAGAAATAAGGAAGGAAGACCCTGTGTTGTTGTCCACTCCAGGGGCTTACAGGCAGTACAATTGCCTGTGCGGGAGCCTCTGATGGAGTGATAGGAGTGTTCAATGGCGGTGTATACCTTCCTATGGAAGAAAGCCATAGATAGGACTAAAGGGGTAGCCCCTTATACAATCACGCTTTACGAATCGAATAATTCTGGCACACAAGGTGCTGCAGTAGCGGCAGACAAGCAGAATGGCCGAGGTCTAAGTGCAGGATATTACTATGTAGAGCTTAAGGATGCCAAGGGTTGTACCACCCACAAGGTAGTGGAGGTAAAGAAAAAAACCAGCTCCTACGGCAAACATGGATGAGGTTAAAAATGCAACTTGTTCTAGTGGGCCACTTGCTTTAGGACATCTAAAGATCAGCTTTAACAATCCTAATTTGCAGGATGATTACTATATAGCAGTCTATACGGATGATCTTTATACCTCTTTGGCCACTGCTTATAACTTGTCTAATCAGGAAACCCCCGCCAGAGCAGACTTTAGTGCAACTACTTTAGGTACAGCAACTATAAGACTAAAAAGAAGGCACTTACTATCCAGCCATAGTCAATAAGACCACAGGCTGTATGGTAAAAATGCCAGTGCAGGAGATAGGCGGAACGAATGTAAAGGTAAAAGAGGTAAGTGCCATGAGCAATGGCTGTGATGAAGATGAGATCACCTTAGACTTCTGGGGAGACAGGATGGTACTAATCCACCGGGCACCATAGATCCTAGCCAGTTGCATGTAGCTGTGTATAATTCGGCTCAGCCTAATAATGCGTTACAGCAGTATATAAATCCGCCTTTATACAGCCGCGCAGATACTTGAGGCTACGGATCCAAATAACCCAGATGGTTATAGAAAAGTACGTCTTAAGATAAAAGTTCTAAAGGAATGTACCTTATAGACTGATGATTGAGTACAATAGTTGTACAACGCTAACCAAGCCGGCAGTGGATACGCCACCGTCTACACCGAGCACCACCATTACGGCCAACCGCTTGCCTAACAAGTGTGGAGCGGGAGGAAGTGTAGCGTTGGATTACGAGGTATCAGGCCTTACAACCTTAACCCCTGTATCATGGGCTGTATATCCATATCCGTTTGACACAAGGATAGGACACGTTCCTTCGCCTCTCGACTCAGGCACCAGTGGTGCGGTATCGGCAGGCAAGACAAGGATACAATCCACCACCACAGTCTTAACAGAAGGCAAGAACTATGTTTTGGTGATAAAAGATGCAAGCAATTGTATCTTGAATACGAAGGAGTTTATGGTTAATAAGTCAGCCACGCCATTGCATTTGGATGAGGCCGAACCGATAAGTAACTATTCGTGTGATGAGAATCCGAATAACTCAGCAAGGGTACGAATAAAGGTTAGCGAAGGGGTACCCCCTTACCGCTATACAATAAGTAAGTCGGCAACAGAGCCTTCGGCACAACAGTGGGCAGCGCCACAGGTCTTTACCTCTAACAGTCGTGAGATCGTCTTGGATAAGACCTTTGAGGACACCACTAAGAAGATCACCAGTGGGACCACCACGGGAGACCCATGGCATGTCTATGTACGTGATGCGAATGACTGTACGGTAAGTCAGCTGGTAACCATTAAGAAAGATGAAACGCCACATATCCTCAGTGCAGAGGTAGAGAACATATGTGTAGAGGGTACTGAGTTTACAGTATTGGTAACTATGGATAAGGTAGGTCCAGGTCAGCACTATTACACCTTCAAGCCTACAGGAAGACCAGAGACCGCTAAGCAACCATTGAGTTTGATACAAGTGGGAGCAAATAAGTGGGAGGGCCGTATCTATAGAGTGTATGGCAATGATGTAAGTAGAGACATCAGAATCTATGATCAGAATGGCTGTGCCTCCGATCCATATACCTTCCAGTTTGCAGGTAAGCTCACCTTCAATGTAGAGCAGAAGACACCGCTTACATGTAAGGCAGGAGCGGCAGGTAATGGAGAGATAGAGGTGAAAGACATCACCAACTATATCCCAGGCCATACCTATACCTATCGCTTACTTAGAGAAGTATCAGGAGGTGATGTAGTGGTAGTCAATGACACACCACTGATTACAACACCCACACCCACCACAAACTTCACCTTGCCTATCACCGAAGCAGGTAAGTATAGGGTAGAGATAGTAGACTTCCAGTATGCGAACTGTCCATTTAGCAGAACCATCACCATACGTGAGAAGGTACAGCCAGTAGTCTTGGTACAGAGCTATGCGGATGCCACTTGCTTCCATGGAGACAGACCAGCCTTGGCACAGACCAGGGAGGCGGCGTGGCCACCTTGCTAGCCTCACCGGGAAGTGAGCTCCGATGACCTTTAGTATAAAGTCAGCGCGCTATGCTGATGATGACAGTGCGGTAAATTTTGCTACAATCCCAAGTGATTATCAGAATGTTACCCCAAGCACTAGCAATGATAAGGTTACGGTAGATCCTACAGGACGCAAGGCCATCTTCAAGGGCTTATATGGTCATACCAGAGGTATCATCTATACGATAGAGGCCAAAAGGAAATAATGACTGTAAGACCACCACGGAGGTGAAGATCATGGGAGTGAAGGAGCTTAAAGTAGATATGGATCAGTCCGAGGTCACTCAGTTCAAGTGTAGTGCAGACCAAGAGATGGTAGCCAAACTCAAGTTGCCTATCACCGCTATAGAGGGCGGAAGTGGAGTATATCGCTTTACCTTGCTCAAGGCAGGAGCACCAGTGGCGGGTAATATCAACTTGATAGCGCCAGAATTTAGTATAGACGATGAACAAGGCGGCACTTACAAATTGAGAGTGGAAGATGCGCAGTATGATTGTGCAGCGGTAGATGTAAACTTCCTGCCGATAGGGGCGATAGACCCATTTGTAAAGGTGAAGAAAGTAGACTCAGCAGAGGCGCAGGATATCACATGTAATGCGGGAGAAAAAGGTAAGGGTAACGGCTACTTTAGCCCCACAACCGACTAAGGATATACGCATCAGCCTATCGCTAAGGAGTATCTCTGATGGATCTCACCAGAATAAGACCCTTACAGTAGCGGCAGGCGCTACCAGTGTAAGCCACACCTTTGACGATGTGCCTATGGGCAACTATAGTGTGGTAGCCACCAATGAGGAAACAGGTTGTGTGGTCTATGGAGAGACCTATAAGGTACAAGATCCTAATACGTTCTCCTTGACAGCCACCTTGCAAAATCCTGTGAAGTGTTATGGAAGTTCTACGGGAGATTACCTTCACCTTGGCCGATTTAGACCGAAGCAATAGTGGAGGAGTGGATCAAGCAGCCGAAGGCTTTGATGTAACGATCAAGGGTATTACTGATCCTTCTTATAATCAAACAGTAAATGCGCCTGTGGGTCAGACCACAGTAAGGTTCACCACATTGCCATATGGAGCCTATACGGCGGAAGCTAAATCCACAAGCACAGGCTGTGTGACGAAGATACCGGCGAACTTTACAATTCGCCAGGCAGACCAGCCAATAGTGGTAACAGGTAAACTCAGAGTGCCAGATGATTGTAGTACAGAGGGAGCCGGAGAAATCTCAATAGAGGTAGTGGGAGGTAGCCCCTTATAAGGTTACCTTGTCAGGCAATGGAGGTCATAGCTATACTCAGGAAGCCGAAGGGTGTATAATCGTTGGCTCTTTACAGCAGTGCCAGGGGCGAATGCACCAGGAGCAGACTTTGATATACGAGTAGAAGACGCTTGGGGGTTGTGACCAGACCTTCACTCAAGTAGTGAAGAATGTGATCAAACCTGATCCGATAGACTATGACGACCCTGTGATCCCGATGGTATCATGTAAGGGGAGCGGAAGACGCTTATATCAAGATAGAGAACGCACGAGGAGGGGCTTATGATGACCCAACGGCAGCACAACCTAAGACGACCTATTATTATGAGTTGTACCACTCTGAAAGAGGCGCGATACGTCCGTTGCAGACCAGCAATGAGTTCTTTAACTTGCCAGCGGGTAACTATACCTTGGTAGTGAGAGACCGTTGGAACTGTACCAAGGAACAGCAATTTACTATAGCCAACCCGCCAGAGATAAAGGTAACTAAGGTAGATGGGTCTAATTTGGTATGCTACGGAGGATTAGGGGCATGTGAAGGTAAATGTCGTAGGGAGGCACGCCAACAGGAACACCAGCAGCGCTTGTCTATACTTTAGACTTAGTGGATGTAGATAATGATGTGGTAGTGAAGACCTACCCTGATGTAAGAGCCAGTATGCTACCATATACGATCAATGGTTTGACCCCGGGGTAAATTATCGAGTAAGAGCCACTGACGGCAAGCAGTGTCCAGGAGCCTCTGATATGTTTGTCTTGACGGCAGCGCCTAACTTGGAGGTAAGAGCCAGCTATGAGGATAGTTGTACGGATAATGCATATGATGGCAATGTGGTCATCACCTTTGATGATGCTACGGTGGATTACAGCAAGATGCAGTATTCCTTTGATGGAGGCACCAGCCGCTATCCCTTTAGCTTCAGGTTCAGGACAGGGGGCAGAGGTGAGAATCAACCGCAACCATGTGAGTGTAAAACCATCATCCTTGCCTAGAGCAATAAAGCTCTATTACACAGAGGCAGGCACCACTTGTGAGGGAGAGACCAATCCAGTGATAGTGCCAGTGGTAGAGAAACTCAGCTTGATACAAGACCCAACAACACAGCCAGCACTTAATGAGCTTAGACTCTTAGGAAAGAATGGGGTGCCAGATTATGTATTCTACTTCAATGGTGTACATAAGGGCAATGAGGGGACTTATATCGTAAAGATACAAGATCCAGACAGGGGTGAGATCCGAGCGACAATAAGCTCAAGAAGCGAATAGAAGCGAAGGTAGAAGACAGCAAGGGCTGTACGGCCGATCAGGTGTTCTATGTAGACTTTGTAGATATAGACATACCACGCTTCTTCACGCCAAATGGAGATGGAGAGACGATACTTGGACGCCACGCAATACGCAACAGTATCCAAATATCCTCACCCAGATCTATGACCGTTATGGTCGCTTGCTCAAGGAACTCTCTCGAGCAGATACATGGGATGGTACATATAATGGTAAGGCCTTACCAACGGGTGATTACTGGTATATCATCACCTTGGGTGAAGAAGACGACTCACGAGAGTTCAAAGGACACTTTACACTATTTAGATAGTTCAATGGTTAATTGTTAGTGATTAGTAGTGATTAGTTGTTAGTGATTAGTGGTTAGAGATGAGTATCTAACCATTAGCCACTAGCCACAGACTACTAACCACTAACAGCTAACTCACCCTAACCACTGACCACTGACAACTAAAAGAAATAAAAAAAGGAATAATGAAAAAACTGGCGTTATACATATGTATGCTATTAGGCATGCCGAGTGTGATTGGGCAAGAATTGCAGTTACCTGCGGGGAATCAGTACTTAGCCGATAGTGAATTTGCTGATTATGCCCACCTATGCGGGTATAGAGGGAACAACGTACGGGTACGCCTATCGGCCACCAGCCAATGGGTAGGGTATCAAGGAGGCGCCTGACTATCAGAGCTTATCGGGAGATATGCGATTGGGTAACTCGCAGTGGTTTGGGATTGTCCTTGTATAACGACCGCAATGGTTACACCAAGCAGATGGGGAAAGTTCACCTTCTCTCACCACTTGACATTGGATAGTTATGACAGCCATTTTATCTCGTTTGGTATCTCGTATATAGTCAATGCGTTCCGTATAGACATAGACAGAGTTCACCGATGCGGGTCGTCCTATGGCGGACTTGGGCGTAACGGACAACCGTTCTATGGTCAACCATAACTTTGAGGTAGGGGTGCTTTACCGCTACAAGGGGATTTTTGCGAGTCTTTTCGGCGACCAATATCCTGAACAAGAGCAAAGAGATGTTTGATGTCAAAGGAGCCTACGAACCTGAGGAACTACAACTTGTATGCGGGTTATCGTTATAAGAAAGACCCTAGCAGCAACTGGGAGCTAGAGCCTTCCGCCTTTATCCAATACTTAGAGGAGATGGCCGCTCCATTACCGATGTCAATGTGAAGTACCGTTGGTTCGACTACGAGGACTATTACTGGGCAGGAGCCACAGTGCGCCTTATCAACGACCAGGTGTTCAAGCCCCTGAGCATAGGCCCTATGTTGGGACTTAAAAAAGGCGTGTTCTACTTCGCTTACGGCTACGGACTAAACCTCAACGCTATACGCTCCTATAACTCAGGTACCCACATGATTACCCTCGGCATTGATATGTTCCAAGGTATCGGTGGTTGTAACTGTACTGAAAGATAATAGTCATTATTGTGATTACATTTCATAGCTTATACCAGTCAGCTCGCTTGCGCTCACTGCCGCTTTCCATGTCAGGAATCCTATTGGGTTCGGCTATAGCCTATGGGCAAGGTGCTTTTTCGCTGGGATATTTTCCTTTTGGCCTTGCTCACTACCGTATTGTTTCAAGTGCTTTCTGACTATGCTAATGATTATGGGGATGCCCAAAAAGGGACTGATAACGAACATCGTATAGGGGCCTAAACGCGCTATACAGACGGGAGCAATGTCACTTGAAGAGATGAGGCAGGTGAGTGGTGGTAACGGCTGTGCTTTCGGCCATTTCAGCCCTTTCACTCATTGTGCTTTCTTTTAGAGAGCAATGGGGGATTAGCACTTATTTTTTTGTGCTCTTGGGTGGGGCGGCTATTTTTGCAGCTATTCGTTACACAGTAGGTAAGTCGGCTTACGGATATAAAGGCTTAGGCGATCTATTTGTATTCATATTCTTTGGTTGGGTGAGTGTTATGGGGTCTTATATGCTTTATACACAGTATTTTTGATCCACTTGTATTGCTACCAGCTTCGGCTTGTGGTATGCTTAGTATGGGCGTTTTGAACCTCAACAATATGCGTGATATAGAGAATGACCAGCAGATGGGCAAGCATACCATTCCTGTAAAAAATAGGGCTATCTTTGGCTAAATATTATCATTATTTGCTTATTATCATAGCCATGTGCCTTATGATGCTTTATACAGTATTGACCCTTGAGTTTCGTTACAAGGCGTTGTATATCATAGCTTTTGTACCTTTGGTATTTCATCTTTTCTATGTAAGAGCTGTAAAAAAGAACCCAAGGCTTTTGATTCCCAATTGAAAGTGGTAGCGCTCTCTACTTTTTGATGAGTGTGCTGTTCTTTGTGGGAAAACTCATATAAATGATTAATGCCAGCAATGATTAATGATTAATCCACTCTACATTCATTAACCATTAGTTATTAATCATTAATCATTAATCATTAACCATTAATCATTATTATAAGTGGATTTTTCAGAAAACATTTTACCAATATCCTTATGGGAGGGCTTGTATTGGTAGCTTTAGCCATGATACTTCCGTACTTTTTGGCCGTGGAAGTTCAGATAGCCTTCCGCAACAAATCATTACTCCAGAGGAGATAAAAGCCATACGAACCTCCTTTTGAGCATGAGGGAATCTTTCTTTCTACAAGGTGATGGCACCCTTATCAAAAACCTTTGAAATAGAGTTTGCTCGTACTGCACAGGAAACTGAATTGGGACTGATGTATCGCAAGTCAATGAAGGAAAACCAAGGTATGCTCTTTGTCTTCCATGAGGAGAAACCACGTTCATTTTGGATGCATAATACTTATATTCCTTTGGATATCATCTATTTGAATAAAGAAAAAAAGAAATCGTAAGTATAGCTAAGAATGCAGCTCCCTTGTCAGAGACTTCACGTCCTTCAGAAGGAGATGCTATGTATGTGCTGGAGGTCAATGGAGGATTGTCCGATAAGTTGAGGCCTTACAAAGGGTGATCGCATGACTTTTGAATCACTCATTGATTGATACTTATGGAAGAACAAGTTATCTTAGTCAATGAAAAAGATGAGCCTATAGGGCTTATGGGAAAAATGGAAGCGCACGAGAAGGGACTCCTGCATCGGGCGTTTTCAGTTTTTGTGTTTAACTCCAAGCAAGAGGTGCTCTTGCAACAGCGAGCAACTTATAGTATCACTCTCCCAATCTTTGGACAAATACCTGTTGTAGCCACCCCAGAGCGGGAGAGACGAACCAACAAGCGGGCGAGCGACGCCTACAGGAAGAAATGGGCTTGCAAGTACCCCTTCAGGAGGTATTCTCTTTCATATACAAAGCCCCTTTTGATAATGGCCTTACTGAGCACGAATATGACCATGTGTTAATAGGCTATAGCGATGCCCAGCCTCAGATAAATCCAGAAGAAGTAGCCTCTTGGAAATGGCTTTCCTTAGAGGCTATCAAAGAGGATATTTTGCAGGCGCCAGAGCGATACACGGCTTGAGTTTAAGATTATTTTTTTGAAGAGTTTTACCACCACCTTTTTAAGCAAACAATGAGATTTCCCACCCACGTATAGAAGATGCTACGCTGAAGCGAAAAATACCGCATACAAGTGATTTTTGCCTTTTTGGCTATGCTTTCTTGGTATCTTTTCCTATATAGCAACAACCTTTTTGGATTATAAGGAACAAGATCTTGGAAGAATTATCAAGAGATATTCATTATACTATTCCCTTTTTATTATATAATATTTGCTTTCTTGATATTTCTTTGGTACTTGAAAATTCCCAAGGTAGTCAACTATCTTATTTTTGCCGCTTATCTGTTTGCGATACTTACCTATAATTTTTCTATTTTTACAGCTCCTGTTCTCTTCTGTGTACTCATATTTATTCTTTATGATATGCTGTTACAGAAAGAAGTGATAGAGATACTCAAGCGGTCGCAGGTGGTATTCCTGCTTTTTGGGTTGCTTTTTCTTCTCTGCCGAAGAAATCATTTTTCGGCGTGCCTCATTCTCCACAGCAAATGGAAGAGAGTTCCTTGCGCCTACAAAATTGGATTATAGGCACGGCTATTTTTTTACCTTATTCTTATCTGTAGTGCTTATCTTTATTCGAATAAAAAAACGGTAAAAAAATAGGGTGATTACTTGAATAATTCCAAGTGAGCATCAGCAAGGCGAGGCATAGCACCATGTTGCTGGCACACATAGGTAGAGACCTCTACGGCCAACTGGTGGGAGGCTACCAAGCAGCGCCCATGTAGGGTGAGAGGCAATAAAGGCAGCGGTAAAGGATCCCCAGCCCCTACAGTATCGGCAATGGTAATCTTTTGGGGTGGGCAAGAAGGATTCTTCCTTGGGGAGTCAAGACCCAACTCCCCTCAGTACCCTTGGTGAGAATAAGGATATCAAGGTGGTACTTCTCCAATAAATGTTTACAAACTTCCTTTTTCAGGAGCGTCCCAGCCAAAGAGTTGGGCTATTTTTACCACTTCTTCGTCATTAATCTTGAGAATATCAGCCTTTTTTTAAGGGAGTTTTCAACGATTTCCTTGGTATAATAGTTGAGTCTTAGGTTGATGTCAAATATCTTTAGGCTATCCTTGGGCATAGTATCCAAAAAAGGCATGGATGGTATTGCGAGACACCTCATGGCGCTGTGCTAAGGAACCGAAACAGACCACTTGCGTCTGCTTGGCGAGGTTTTCCATAGCAGGAGTGAAGGGGATATTGTCCCAGGCCACTCCTTCGCAAATCTCATATTGAGGCACACCCCAGTTATCTAATTTTACTTTGACTTCACCTGTAGAGAAATCGGTCTGTTCGATGAGGGTAGTTGAGTTGTTTTTTTCTCTAAGCTGGCCAAGATTTCCTTGCCTAAGAGATCTTTTTCCTATGGCACTTACAGCATGGCCTTGGAATCCAAATTGGGAGATATGATAGGCAAAATTGGCAGGCGCTCCCCCTAATACCTTTCTTTCAGAGAATACGTCCCAGAGAATTTCTCCCAGTCCTACGATGGTATTTTTTTCATGATAGAATCAAATTAGTGTGATTATTGTATAGAAAAAGCAGGGAAAAAGCGTCTTTCTTCCCTGCTTGAGGATATTTAATCATTTTTTTAACTTTGTACAGCGTAATGTTTTCTACACTGATGGCAGTATTTCCTTTTAAATCAAATTTTAATTGGTTATAAGGCTCGGTAGGAAGACAATATTGGTCTGTACGACCTCACCGCTCGTTGATAAAGACCTCGGTGGAGGCTTTATCTACCCACATATGTATAGTATAGCTATCCTTTTTGGTCAGAGGCGCCTTGATCAGAGGTCTGGCAAAGTTGCTACTAAAGTCAGAAAGGCCACTTTGGCTTCTATCCACGACGAAAGTTCTCTGATTGGTATCAAAGGCAAAAATGATTTTTCTCTCCTTTGCTGTTTTGCAAGGTAAAAATCAAACGTAGAAAGGCCATTAGGCTTGATGGTAAAGCTCAATACATAGCCATTGTTATAATAATCGGCTCCTATAGGGAAGGTCTCTTCGGTGAGTTTGTCCATGATAATAGGGGTGCCATCCTTTTCATCGCCTACTTCTTTGACAGAAGCTGGCCACGACCATATGTAAGCCGTTATGCGCCAATCTTAGTTCTCTAGGGAGGGTCATGGCGCTTCGGAAATTTCGGGTGAGGCACCACATTACCATAATCCCAGTTGTTCATCCAGCCAAGGAATAGCCTACGTCCGTCACTTTCAGGGATATTGCTCCAGGTAACCCCTGCATAATTATCACGACCATAGTCTAGCCATAGTGGGTAGGGGGAGCGGATCGGGAGTAAAGGTAGTGCCATCAAAATCACCAATGAAGTATTGTGTAGCATTTCCTCCATTAGGCCCACCGGGGTTGATGCTGACAAAGAGTACCCACTTGACTTTTCCATCATGAGATCAGCGGAAGAGGTCAGGGCATTCCCATACCCCTGTATGTGCTCCTATATTTTCTCCAAATTCGCTAAGTTTTTCCCATTGTTTGAGATTTTTGGAGCTGTAGAATGTAATAGTTTGGGAAGTAGCCAAGGACATAATCCATTTGTTCTGGGGTGCATACCAAAAATACTTTAAGGGTCACGGAAATCCTCAATGCCAGGATTCAGGGATCACAGGGTTGTGGGCATACTTGGTGAAAGTGCGCCCGTTGTCCAAGCTATAAGCAATGGACTGGGTTTGTTGCTGACCTGCTGAAGTATAGAAAACCACGATAGCCCCTTCACAAAGCCAGCAGTGTTATACTTATCCACCACAGCACTACCAGAGAAGATAGCTCCTAACTCATCAGGGGGCAAGAGCTACAGGCAGGTGTTTCCAGTGTACCATATCCTCACTCACAGCATGTCCCCAGTGCATATTGCCCCAGCGTGCACCATAAGGATTGTGTTGGTAGAAGAGGTGGTACTGGCCATTGTGATACACCATACCATTGGGGTCATTCATCCAGCCATAAGGAGGGGTAAAAGTGGAAACTAGGGCGATAGGGTCTCGTCATAGGTATAGTCAAAGGTATCGGAAGATTTTATTTGGCTGATACCTATATCCTTTTTAGTAGCCTGTCCGAAGACAAGGTCTATTTTTACCTTTGTAAGCCTCTACTGATAGAGAAGCCAATACTGAATGTGTGTTCTAGCTAGGCGAATGTTCTGAGGCATCCCTATATTTTCTCCATTTTACAACGAGTTGTACGGAGGTTTCAGGGGGCGCTGTCCTCAATAGGAAGTAGTAGATATTTCTTAGAAATATCATAGGTAAGAGTGTAGTTTTTCCATGATATTACTTTTGTATTGATTACTCTGTTCGATCGCATCAATAAGGATGTGTCCCCAGCTGCCGCGCTGGTTATCCACGATGTGTAGGGTAGCATCTTGGCCTTTGTAAGCCTTTACATCCCAGCTCATTAGCTGTAAGGTCTCACTCTCCACGGTGCTGTGGGTCTTATGAACACTTTGGCCGTACAAGCAGTTCTATATAGGTGTCTTGGGACATCCCCCTCCTATAAGAAAGTTGATATAGTCTCGTTCTATACGAAAAAGGCTTGCTGGTGAGCGTTCCGCGAGAGTCGTCCCCATTGTGGAAACTATTAGCTGAAAAATTTACCTTCGAAGCCCACTACGGGTTGTTGTCCGAGGGAAGCGCCTCTCTTTCAGGAGCTTCTCAAAAGCATCACCCTCAATCGTCCAATTTTCAAAAGTGCCAGATTCGAAATTCTCTATCATGAGACTATCCTTATTGTTACAAGCCGTCAGGGCTAATAAGGAAAGCGCAGGGTATATAAATTTTTTTCTCATAAATATGTAGTTAAGAAGAATGTTCGCTCTTATAGTCAATCATATTTAGAATGCGAATAAAATATGAATAAATAAGGCAAAGGGATTCACTCCTAATTAACTTTCTTTCAAGGGCTAATTGCCATTAGCCCCTACACCTACTCATGCTAATTTTTCGCAAACCATTTCTGTTTGACTATAAAATGAATTTTTATTTCGTGTCAAAGGTAATTAAATTTTTTTAAATAAACAAACTCTTTCTGTATTTTTCTTTAAATTGGAGTTTTTGTAAATGGCTGAAAACCAAATGTGATTTTTAGAGTTTTGAATTTCGAGTTTTAAGTTTTGAGTTTTTCACTCAAACTAAAAGCTAAAAAAACTGGCAACATTTTGATTTTTAATTTTGTATCTTTGCCAACTGAAACAAATGAAAAAAATAACTTAGATATGAACGAAGAAATGAGATCTCATTTTAGAGACCACCAAAGAGGCTATGCAAGATTCTGTAGCGCACTTAGAAAAATCATTACTCAATATCCGTGCTGGCAAGGCATCTCCCCAGATGCTTGGTAGCGTATTTGTGGATTATTATGGCTCACAGACCCCTTTGGCGCAGGTGGCCAATGTAAATACCCTGATTCACGTACAATCAGTATACAGCCATGGGAGAAGAATATGCTCTCGGTCATAGAAAAAGCTATTATGGTGGCCAATTTGGGCTTTAATCCTATGAACAATGGAGAAAGTGATTATCATCAGTGTACCACCATTGACAGAGGAACGTCGTAAGAGAGTTGGTCAAACAAGCCAAAGGCGAAAGTGAAGAAGCTAAAAATAGGGGTACGTAATGCCCGCCAAAGAGGCCAATAAGGAAATCAAAAACAGAATTGTCCGATGATATAAAGAAAGATGCTGAGGAGCGTGTACAGAGACTTACCGACAAGTATATCAAGCAAATAGATGAGGTACTGGCTAAGAAAGAAGCGGAAATCCTCAAGGTGTGATCGAGGAGGAAGCAGCTTACTGAACATTTTGACTTTCAAAAGAAAACTAATTTTTTTATGGATACAACGACCTCTTTTTACAAAGTATGCCCTCTGAGGATTTAAGGAGACAAGTCTTGGAGGATTATATGATAGCCGTTCTCAGCCGCGAGTGTAGTCTTGCAGGACGAAGAGAAGTTCTTACGAGAAAAGGCTAAATTTGGTATCTTTGGAGATGGAAAGGAATTGCCACAGATAGCTATGGCACATGCTTTCCGAAAAGGAGATTTCCGTAGTGGTTATTACCGAGACCAGACATTCATGATGGCTATAGGCGAATATACACCTAAGCAGTTTTTGCAGGCATCTATGCAGATAATGATGTAACCCACGAACCCCATAGCGGAGGTAGACAAATGGGTGGACACTTTGCTACCCATAGCCTTGATGAAAAAGGAAACTGGGAAGCGATTGGTGAGATCAGTATAATACCGCCAGCGATGTATCCTGTACCGCAGGGCAGATCCCACGCCTTGTGGGGGCTTGCTCAAGCCTCTAAAAATATACCGAAATCTTTCCATTGCCAATAGTGAAGCTTTCTCTAATAATGGGAATGAGGTAGCCTGGGGTACTATAGGAAATGCCAGTACTAGTGAAGGCCTTTTCTTTGAAGCCTTCAATGCGATAGGTGTGATGCAAGTGCCTGTGGTAATGAGTGTGTGGGACGATAACTATGGTATTTCGGTACCTGCCTCTTACCATACGGTAAAGGAAAGTATCTCTGAGGCGCTTAAAGGGATTCCAGCGTGATGCAAATCATAAGGGCTTTGAGATCTGTACGGTGAAAGGTTGGGATTATCCTACACTTGTAGAGACTTACGCTAGGGCAGGACACCTTGCTCGTACCGAGCATGTCCCTCTCTTATCCATGTAACTGAACTCACCCAGCCCCAAGGGCACTCCACTTCAGGCTCTCATGAACGCTATAAGTCTCAGGAGCGCTTGGAATGAGAAAAAGGAATATGATTGTAATGTACAATTCCGCAAGTGGATTATAGAGGCAGGATTGGCCCGTGAAACCGAATTGCAGGCCATAGAAGCGGAGGCTAAAAGAGAGGTGAAAGAAGCCAGAGAAAAGGCATGGAATGAGTATCAAGCCCCTATCAAAAACTGCCAAGCGCGATCTTATCAACCTACTCTATGAGATGGAGAAAAGAGTGCTTTAACAGCTTGAAATCTCCCACTTGAAGGATGCTCTTGCGGAGATAGAAAACCCACTATACCGCGATGTGATTAGTACCGCACGTAAGGTCTTGCGCTATGCCGCAGGCGAGGAGAATGCCGCTACAGAAAATCTTAAAAAAATGGCTTAGAGAGATGCTCAGCTACAAGATCGCTATAGCTCACATCTGTATAGTGAGGATGATAAGAATCCGCTTTTTGTTCTCCAAGTAGCCCCCAGTATGCCCCTGATGCTCCAGAGGTAGATGGGCGCATCGTGCTTAGAGATAACTTTGATGCTCTTTTTGCCAAATACCTAACCTACTTACCTTTGGGGAAGATACAGGAAAGATAGGCGATGTGAATCAAGGCTTGGAAGGCCTACAAGAGAAATATGGAGTAATCCGTATAGATGACACAAGTATTCGTGAATCCTCTATTATAGGACAAGGCGTAGGTATGGCCATGCGAGGGCTAAGACCTATTGCGGAGATCAGTATCTGGACTATACCCCTTATGCCTTGCAAACCCTTACGGATGATTTGGCTACGCTGAGCTACCGCACTTGTGGTTATCAGAAGGCGCCACTGATCGTACGCACACGCGGCCATCGCTTGGAAGGTATCTGGCACTCAGGTTCGCCTATGGCAGGATTGCTTAACTTCCTTCGTGGGGTGTACTTCTTAGTACCACGCAATATGACTAAGGCCGCGGGCTTTTATAATACCTTGCTACAGGGTAACCAACCAGCTTTTTGTAGTGGAATGTCTCAATGGCTATCGTACCAAAAGAGCTTCTGCCAAAGCAACTTAGGGAGATTACGACTCCTATAGGAGTGGTGGAGAAAAATCCGTGAAGGGCGCGATATAACTGTGGTTTCCTACGGCTCTACCCTACGTATTGTAGAGCAAGCAGCCAAAAGAGCTAGACAAAGTGGATATTAGTATAGAGATTATAGATGCGCAATCACTAATTCCTTTTGACATAAATCATGATACGGTCAAGAGTATTCAGAAAAACCAACAACCTACTCATCGTAGATGAAGATGTAGAGGAGGGGCTTCGGCTTATCTGATGCAGGAGATTGTGGAAAAAAACAAAATGCTTATCGCTATTTGGACAGCAAACCACAGACTCTTACCGCCAAATCGCACAGACCTGCTTATGCCTCCGACGGAGATTACTTCTCAAACCCAATGTAGAGGACGTATTTGAGAAGGTATATGCGATTATGAATAAGATTAATCCTATTAAATATCCTGAATTTAGATAATTATCAATTGTTAATTGTCAATTGTTAATGACTCACTGTTGTAAAAAGGAGCATTGACAATTGACAATTAATAATTAACAATTGACCATTATGAAGTGTGCAATTATTACGGGAGGTTCTAGAGGGATAGGGCGTGCTATTTGTGAGCAATTAGCCCAAGATAGTCCCTACCATATACTGATTAACTATCAGAGCAACGAACAAGCTGCCCATCAGACACTAGAGCGGGTGCAACAGTTGGGAAGTACAGGTGAGTTGCTTTGTTTTTGATGTAACGGATAAAGCGCAAACCGAGCAGGTGCTTTCCCAGTGGCAAGACGCTCATAAGGAGGCACAGGTGGAGGTGATTGTCAATAATGCGGGTATCACTCGCGATGGACTGTTCATGTGGATGCCCTATGAGGATTGGGACAAGGTGCTAAAGACTACCTTGGATGGTTTCTATCATGTAACCCATTTCTTTTTGCAAAAAAATGCTACGCCAGCGCTCAGGACGTATTATCAATGTGGCTTCCGTATCGGGGGTGAAAAGGTACCGCAGGGCAGGGTGGAATTATTCGGCTGCTAAGGGGAGCTTTAGTGGCTGCTACCAAAGCCTTGGCACAGGAAGTGGCCAAACGTAATATTACGGTCAATGCCGTAGCTCCTGGTTTTATACAGACGGATATGACGGCTGCACTGGACGAGAAAGAACTGAGCAAACTCATTCCTATGGGACGCTTTGGCAAGGTGCAAGAAGTGGCCGATTTGGTAAGTTTCTTAGCCTCAGAAAAAAAGCGAGTTATATCACAGGAGAGGTCATACACATCAACGGAGGTATCTATTCCTAAGAATTGGGTGCGCTCAGCCACTGAGTGAGGGTGATAAATTCAGATACGGAGAGCATCTCAGGACGCTTGTCAAGAGAGGTTCTGCCTTGAGAGCTTCGCGCTCTAGCAGAAAGGACTTGAGGCTGTTGCGTAAGGTCTTGCGGCGCTGGCCAAAGGCAGTCTTAACCACTGAGAAAAAACATCTTTTCATCACAAGCAAGCGTATAATCCTCCTTACGCTTGAGACGAATGACACCGCTTTTTACCTTTGGAGGGATTAAATACATGTTCTGGTACTGTGAAGAGGTATTCTGTTTCATAAAAAAAGCTGTGTAAGGACTGAGAGAATACCGTAAGACTTGCTCAGGTCCTTCACAGATACGCTCGGCCACTTCTTTTTGGAACATACCCGCAAACTCAGGCACAAAAAGCGAATCTCCAAGAGCTTAAATACAATCTGAGAAGAGATATTATAAGGGAAATTACCTATAATAGCAAAGGGTGTCTTGTTAAAATAACTGACAATGTCAAACTTTAGAAAGTCTTCGCAGAGGATATGTCCTTTTAGTTTCGGAAAGTAGGCCTGAAGGTAAGCGACCGATTCTTTATCTATCTCAATAACAAATACTTCTGCATCTTTCTCTAAAAAGGAATGGGTAAGCATACGCCCGTGCCAGGGCCGATCTCCAATACCTGCTTGTAGCCATAGAGAGAGAGGGTTTGGGCTATTTGTTGGGCAATATTCAGGTCAGTGAGGAAGTGTTGTCCTAAGTGCTTTTTGGGTTGTACGGGGGATTTTTGGGGCATATGGTTATTTTTCTACTTTAAATTTTTGACAATGGTAATCCCTTTGTCTATACTATCAAAAATCATTATCTGAAGTTACTAAAATCCAATTATTTCTGGCGCAAAGTTCAAGGTAATAAGCATCATTGAAATCAATATGAAAATTCTCCATAATAGGCTCAAGGGCTATTGCATTGAAACTATCGGGGTATCTTTCTGTACAATCCAATTGGTACATAGTTCTTACCAATGATTTTACTTCTGTTAGATTATTCTGAAAATCGGTACTTTGCTTATAATCTCTTTTGTAATCGGCCATATAATTCTGTGTTTGCTCTTTCCACAGATTGTAGCAGAGACGTATAGTTGTATTGGTAAATTCACTAATGATAAGACTGACTAAAAGCTATTTGAGAGTTATGATGCTCTATTTTTGATAGGAAACTACTTACTTTTCTGTGCTTGTCAGGGTTATTGTTAATGAAAGAATATAAGGAAATCCAGATATTATTGTCAAAGAAATAAGTTTGGTTACTTTTGAACTCAAATTGAGCGTATGGGATAATAGTATTTGGCATTGCTAAAAAGTACTTTTGATAGCTCTTTCAAAAGCTTCAGGATCAGCGATATATTGTTTTGTATATTTTATTACCATATCAAGAAGGACTTTGTTTGTACCTTCTATGTTTTTTAATATCAAATGATTGTTTAGAAAATCACCGTCAAAATCCTTGTAAAGCTCACCAATAGATGCGTGCAGGAAAGCGGGAATCACTATAGTAATGCCTTGGAAGTCTAAAAATAACTTTCTTCTCTTGAGTAAGAGCTTGGCTGATAAGTGCATATACTTTCTCTCCATCTTCGTAAGTGATGGCCTTGTCATGCTGCAGGATATCCTTTAGGAGCAAAATGTATTTCATTTGTCGTTTCAGACATGTAGTCATATACTTCACGCTTTCTTATGGGAGTAGCTAAAGTTTCCATACGAATAAAAATTGAGGGTTAATACGCTATTAGTAGGCAAAGATAGTAAATATTTGTCATTAATCATTCATCATTGGTCATTAATTTTTCGTATATCTTCTATGAGCATAGCGATTCCTTCTTGAGTCATACCATCGTAGAAGAAAATCGGTTTGCCGTTTTCTTTTCGACAGACGATATTTCCTTTGGTATCTACTAAGGCGAAAAAGGCCAGAATGTTCAAAATTTTCGGGGGTATTGCCTGCTTTGGCGTAGATGTTGAATCCCTCATTGGCAGTACGATAGATATCCTCTTCTTTTCCTGTAAGCAGGTGCCAATGGGAGAATGGACGCCTTTCTCTTGGGCATAGGCCTGTAATACTTCAGGGGTATCAGTTTCAGGGTCTATGGAGAAAGAAGCGATACCGATAGCGTTGTCTGGGAAGGCATTCTGCACGGCTACCATGTGAGTAGTCATCACAGGACAGATAGTGGGGCAGGAGGTAAAGAAGAAGTCCGCTACCCATATTTTCCCCTTAAAATCACGATCACAAAAAGGTTGGTTATGCTGGTCTGTAAAAGCAAAAAGAGGGGCTTTTTCCTACGACAAATAGTCCATGTGCCTCTCGCTTTCTCAAAGCGTGATTCCCATGCACTACCTGCCAAAAGGGCTATGGTAAGACAGATGTATAAAACAGTAGTTATCTTTTTTTGCCATGGCTTAAAAATCAAAAGCGAATAGTGAAAAGGCAAGCCCTTCACTATTCACTTATCTGATGAAATTATTACTTAGTTTAGCTTAAATACGATAGGATAAGAGAAGATTACCGCAACGGGTCTTTTCACGTTGTTTTCCAGGGATAAGTCTTGGGAGCTTCTCAATCACACGTCGGGCTTCTTTTCTCTAAGATTTTTATCTTTACCTTGGGTATTGATTACCTCTACATTTCCGTCCTTTTGATACGGAACTGTACCACAACACGTCCTTGAGAGCTCCATTTGCATAGCCGCTTCAGGATATACAAGGGTTTTACTTACAAAAGCATCTAGGGTCTTTTTGAAGCATCTTTCTTGTTCTTCCTTAGGTACATTCTTACATTCCTCGAACATAGGTTTTTTTGCTCAATAGCGAAGAATTGAACATCATCCTGAATATCGTCATCCCCTGTACCTGTACCTCCTGGTACCCCCGTGGTGTTGATTTTTAGGTGCTGGTACATTGCTAGCATCTTCCTTATTAGTATCATTGGACTTAAAAATCAGTATCTACCTTTTTGTTGATCATCTACTTGCTTGATGATATCGGAGTGGGATTTCCACTTTTTTCAGGTTCGGCAGGTGGTGCGGGAGGAGGTGTATTCTCTTCCATAACCACATCTTGCACATCTTCGGAAAGGTCTACCAGCTTGTCAAATTCTATTTTCTTTTTGCCTTCTTCTACAGATTTGTAGTTAATGGCATAGAGGCTAGTGAAAAGTAGCTATGGCAAGCCCGATAGAGAAAAATAAACCTACGCGTTTCTTTAGGTCAACATTAGGGTTTTTGGGTTTCATAGGTGGTTTTTTTAGGAGTTTCGTGTACTAAGTAATAATCAATAACCGTGCCAATTTTTCTTTTTAGGAAAATTTATTTGTATTGGTTATATAGCTCGCTTACTTTATCCCAATTGATGATATTGAAGAAAAGCCTCAATATAGTCGGCACGGCGGTTTTGGTAGTTTAGGTAATAGGCATGTTCCCATACGTCCAATCCTAAGATAGAGTACCGCACTTGATGTGGGACATAAGAGGATTGTCTTGGTTAGCAGTAGCACAAACGCCTACTTTGCCTCCTTTTTCTACCGCAAGCCAAGCCCAGCCTGAGCCAAATTGGGTAGCAGCAGCCTTGGAGAAAAGCCTCCTTGAAAGCCTCAAAAGAGCCAAAAAGCAGCCTCTATGGCTTTGGAAAGCTCAGCAGAGGGGTAGTTTTCTTAGCAGAGGATTTCCCAGAACAAGTTGTGGTTGTAGTACCCCCGCCATTATTACGAACGGCCTTGTTCTCAGGGTCTAAGGTTTGCAAAATCTCCTGAATTGTTTTTTTCCTTCAAGGGGGTGCCCTTGATAGCATTATTTAGATTATCAGTATAGGCTTTGTGGTGTTTGGTGTAATGAATTTCCATAGTACGCGCATCTATATAAGGCTCTAAGGCATCATAGGCGTAAGGAAGTTGAGGTAATTGAAACATAAAATTTATTTTTTTAGTAATAAAGTACAAAAGTATAAAAATCAATACAAGGGTTTAGTGAGACCTGTTATTTTTCTTAATAACACCAAACTGTGTTCTTTTCCTAAGTATTGGTTATATAGCAATACATATCGGATCAGGGTGTTGTGGCCGTCTTTCGGGATAAGCCTGTAGGATGGCGGGTAATTCGCTGTAGTTGCAAGCACTACAAGCGACATACACCCCTGAGGCAGAGGCAGTAAAGAACTCCCCCATTAAGTGCTTGTAAATGAGTATAGGTGTGGAAGGGAAAAGGCTGTCAAAGGCATCAAAATACGGTTTGTCCTCTTGGTTTTCACCTCGTCCAGAGACCACTAAATCAAGATCTGCTAAGGAAAGTCCATTTTGGGAGAGGAAATCGCTGACGAAGGCTTCTACTTCGTTGGGAGTCAAGTGGTAACGTATCTCCACATTGAGTAGTTCTGCAACAGTCTGCTCCGAGTAAGTATCCGAGAGGGCAAAGAAAGTAGCCCCTTCCGCTAAGCGAATCCCGTTGGAGTTGGGTTGCATGATAGGGGCAGGGGAGCATTGCCTTGTCCTTGATTATCCCAGCTAATTCGTATAAGTAGGGTGGTATGTGGGCTATGCTCATCAATGCCTCCAACCAAGATATGCTGAAGTTGGCCTTGCTCCATGTGCATCTTGGCTTCTAATAGGGCGCTCTCAAAGGAGCAAGCCCCATTGACATATGTCAGGTTCGTACCCTTGCACTGCAAGTTGATTGCGATTTGTCCTGCTACTGTGTTGTGAGTGGATTGGATAAAGGCTGTAGGGGTGAGGTGTTGTTCCTGATTGTCTAAGAGTGTTTTTAGGAATTTCTCAGAGTCCTGTAGGCAGCCCATGCCTGTGCCTACAAAAAATGGCCTGAGGGGTGAGGTGTGCTTGCTCTAAGGCTACAGAGGCAGCAACCATGCCCATTTTTCACACTTTTGGACATACGCCTAATGGCAGCGGGGGAATATAGTCCTTATACGGAGGCTCCATAGCAAAGAGGACAGCCTCCTTGCTGTTTTTCGCAGAATTGCATAGGGAAATCCCCTGAAAAAGAAGGCTGGGCGGAGATACACGAGAGGCCATTGATAAAAAGTGCTACTCATAGATAAGGTGTTTTTTTGGGGAGAGGTTTTATAAAAAAGGCTGTCCAAAGACAACCTTTCTTCATACTTTGTGTAAGCTAAAAAAATTATTTTCGTATTTCTTTGATACGAGCTTTTTACCACGCAATTCACGGTAGTAGTAGATACGTGCACGGCGCACTTTACCGTATTTGTTCACTTCAATCTTTTGGATAGCAGGCATATTGATAGGGAAGATACGCTCTACACCTACCTCACCGGACATTTTACGGATCGTAAAAGTCTCAGTAGCTCCTGTACCGCGGCGTTGGATTACTACACCTCTGAAGAACTGAACACGGGATTTTTCTCCTTCCTTGATTTCGTAATACACTGTAATAGTGTCCCCTGTGGAGAATTCAGGAAAATCTTTCTTAGCGATGAAATTGTCTTGTACGTACTTTAATAAAGACTCCATAAAAAGTATAAAAAAATTAAGTATTACCTAAGCAACATACACGTCCCTCGCCAGAGGTTACTTAGCGGGCGCAAAAAATACTTATTTATTTTGTATTAGGCAAGTCTTTCTCATAAAAATTTTTTTATAGTTCTTTTCGGCAGCGGCCATCCACTTATCCCATAAGAGTAATTTGACCACGCACCACCAGAGTAGTACAATTCCAAAAAGTGAATAAGCTTGAGCGCAAGCGCACCTTCCTTGTTCCAAAAAGCCTAAGAAAGTAACGAATAAAAGAGGGATAGCAACCCAATCCAAAAAGAAATAGAAGGGGTTTCTGCCTTATGCGTTTTCTAAAAAGCATAAAGAGAGGCGGGGATTATTTGAAAGAGTGTCAAAAATCAGCCGTTTTGTAGGTTTTGTTGAGGTTTGCATATTATAATAGATTTGGTTTTAGAAAAGTTTTTCCTTGTTTGGGAGAGGGGATATGTGCTTTGTACTTGAGTATTTTGTAGCTATCCTTGGTGATGAGATGTGTTTCAAGTTCAGGGTCATAGAAACTGGTAACTTCCAAATCAACAAGCATATAATCCCCTTGGAGAATTTTTCTCCGTTGTCTATAATCTTGATTATCTCCTCGTCTTCCATTTTAGCAGCTATTTTCTGTCCTTGAAAAACAAAAGTCCCACTTGAGGTCTTTGGTGAAGCTAGCACTGAATGATGAGTATCTTTTTGTCGGTCAAGACTTCTCTTATTGGTTCTTTTGATACCTCATCTAAGCCGTCTAGTTTATTAGCAATCAGAGGAAAAATCATCATAAGGAACATAGGTGCTTTCTGTGTTAGAGTTAAAACTGAAACCTGATACATCAGTGCTTTTACTCAGTACAGCGAATTGTTTAGCGATATTATCCCTAACGGTTTTATTTTCATTGAAGATATTATATACATTTGTTTGAATAAGTGTAATATCTCCGTTGATATTGGTTATTTCTATATAATCTCCTTTTGAGGTTGTCTTTTGAGGTTTTTCCTTTTTAGAAATTGAGCAAAGGCATATAAGCCACCTACAATGGCTACAATAGAAGCGCCATAATTAACACTTTCGGAGGAGAGAGAGATTCTATGAGTTTTTTTCTATTAGTTCAACATGTATCTCAAAACTTCCTTTTTTTCAAGAGCTTTTAATTTTACTTCTATCAGTTTGCAGACTTCTATTCACCTCCTGAATAATATTAGAGGTGTGCATAAGACAACCTATAAGTGTCTCTACATCAACTTCGTGCTTGTCGCTGTCAAATACAATTTTGAAATCATTTTCTTTCATAAGGAATACGAAATCTTATTTCTGTGCAAAGTTAAGAGATAATTTTTAGCAAAGCAAAGGAAATTAACTTTTAGTAGTCTGTATATTTTCTCAATTATTATTTCTTTGATTGAGAGTATTTTTGTGGCTTAAAACCAATTATCGAAAAATGAAATACAGAATACTCCTTGCTTCCCTCTTATCCATACCTATGTGGGGGCAACAAAAACTATGGTCATTGGCTGACTGTATCAACTATGCTGTAAAACAACAATATAACCGTTAAGAAGACGCAACTGGGACAACAAACGGCTGCTATCAACTTAGATCAGGCCAAGAGTAATCGCTTGCCTGCCGTTAGCGGAAATATCTCGGCCAATGCCAATCATGGTTCAGTGATTAACCAGATTACCAACAATAGGGTGAACCAGACGACCATCACCAATAGTATGGGAGTCAATGCCTCTATGCCTCTCTATGAAGGAACAAACTCAATTTGCAAATAGAGCGTGCCACCCTTGCTCTGGAACAAAAACGACCTCTATGTAAAAGAGGCTCAGAATAACATCACCCTGAGTGTGTTGGAGGCCTACCTGCAAGCACTTTACCAATATGAGAATATCGCAGTGGCCAAGAATACAGCCCTCTCCTCAGAGGAACAACTCGCTCAAGCACAACAGAAATATGAGAATGGTGCTATAGCGAAGATAGACCTCATAGAGATAGAGACTCAGCATGCTAATAATCAGTATAATGTGGTGTTGGCTAAGAACCAATACGAAAAACCAAGTGCTAACCCTCAAGCAACTCTTGGAGCTTCCCTTGGCACGGAATTTGGTATTGAGATTATCCAAAAGGAGGACGTTAGCGCCCCTATAGCTAATAAGGAAGAGGTGTATAGACAGGCCTTGGAGCAGCTGCCAACGACTAAGATATACGAAAAGCAAAAAGAGTTGGCTCAGAAGGATATCCAAATTGCTAAGTCAGGCTTTCTACCATCACTCTCCCTTAGTGGAGGTATCAATACAGGGTATTCGGATAGGGATACCGAGAAATATATGACACAGCTGAAGAATAACTTTGGGCAGACCATAGGACTCTCGCTCAATATTCCTATCTTCTCTCGTTACCAAAACAAGAACAATGTAGCCTTAGCGCGACTCTCTGAATCCCAAGCGGATCTTGACCGTAAGCAAGCCGAGAAGGATCTCTATACCAAGATAGAGACCGCTTGGCACAACGCCACTCACACGTCAGGCGCAAGAAGTAGCCTCTAAGAAAGCACGTGATAATGCTAAGTTGGCCTACGAGGTTGGCTGAGAAAAAGCATGAGTTTGGTAACCTGACCAATACCGAACTCTTAGTTAGTAGAAACACCTATCTCAATGCTGAACAGACCTATTTGCAGAATAAATATATGGTGTTGCTCTACCAACAATTGTTGAATTTCTATCAAGGAAAAGAGATAACGATTAATGACTAGCGACCAATTACTAATGACAAGTGACTAATGACTAATGACAAGTGACTAATGACAAGTGACCAATGACAAGTGACTGGTAGGAGCGAATGGCAATTCGCCCTTAGTGATAAAACCCTCGTTGGTGCGAATCATATACTCGCTTGCAGATATTCGGCGACTTTAGCTCGCGCTTACTATAGAAAAATATTAAAAATCCATATTACCATAGAAAAAAATAAAAGAATGAAGAAAAATATTAAGAACAACTATATTTGCCTTTATTGCTTGCGGGAGTAGGTTATGGGGTATATCATTTTTCTTTAAAGAGAAACCAGCGATTATTGTCCTGCAAAAAGAAAAAAAGTAGAAAAAGGTGATGTAACCACAGAGGTAACCGCCACAGGAGCGTACAACCAGTAGATGAAATAGAAGTAGGTACACAGGTATCGGGCTTGGTTAGTAAGATATATGTGGATTACAATTCCCAAGTGAAAAAGGGAGAGCTTATCGCTGAGCTGGACAAAACCAATCTGCAAGAGAATGTCATCAACGCTCAGGCTAATTATAATGCAGCACTGAACGAGGTTTCCCTATTACCAGCAGAACTATGATAGGAAGAAAAATGTATGACAATCAGATCATTAGCAAGGCGGATTACGAACAAACCTATTACCAGCTTCATAATGCCAAGGCAGCAGTAACTCAGCGCCTTACGATGCTCAATCAGGCAAAGACCAATCTGGGCTATGCCAATATCTATGCACCTATCGATGGAGTAATCCTCAGCAAGGGAGGTAGAGTGGGACAGACAGTGGCCGCTTCCATCAGTGCACTGACCCTATTTAAGATTGCCAAGGATATAAAAGAAAATGCAGGGTAGAGGCCAATGTAGATGAAGCAGATATAGGACAAGTAAAGGTAGGTCAGCGAGTTACCTTTACCGTAGATGCCTATCCGTTGGAAGAGTTCCAAGGGGTAGTCTCCCAAGTAAGGCTTTTCACCAACAACAACTTCGAATGTGGTTACCTATACGGTTATTGTAGATGCAGAGAATCCTGAGGAGAAGCTAAAGCCAGGTCTTACCGCGACTATTGTCATCTATACCAATGAACTTAAGGGCGTTACCATAGTTAATAATAAGGCAATTAATTTCTCTCCAGACCTTACGCTCTTAGCTGAATATTATGCGCAGAAGGGAATCAAAGCCTCTATGCCACAGATGGAGCGTAGCAAGGAAAGAACAAACATGTATGGGTAGAAAAATCTCGATGGTAGTCTCACAAAAAAGCTATTGTGATAGGCAGTAATGATGGTATCCATGTAGAGGTGGTCAGTGGCATTGGCCAAGGAGAAGAGGTAGTCACTTCGCTCAATAGCTTCAATCCTTCGGCTAAGACAGCAGGCGATAATCAGAGTGGTGGTAGCCCTTTTATGCCTAAGCCACCTCATAGAAGACAGAACTCTAAAGCAAAATAGGGGAATCATGGCAAAGACAATCATTGAGATAAATGACCTAAGAAGGGAGTTTAAGATGGGAGGGAGATCCTACAGGTACTCAAAGGGATTCACTTGAATATCTATGAGGGAGAGTTTGTTACCATCATGGGGCCAAGTGGTTCGGGTAAGTCTACCTTGCTCAACATATTGGGCTGCTTGGACAGACCTACTTCGGGGATTATATATTGGACGGTATCTCGGTCAAGAATATGTCCAAGAACGATTTGGCCAATGTGCGCAATACCAGGATAGGGCTTTATCTTTCAGGCCTATAACCTTTTGGCGCGTACCTCGGCTATAGAGAATGTAGAGCTACCGCTGATGTATAACCCCTAAGATTTCAGCCAAAGAACGCCGTGAGCGTGCCATAGAAGCTCTCAAAAAGGGTAGGGCTGGAATCGCGTCTGCACCATATGCCCAGTGAACTCTCAGGAGGGCAACAGCAGCGTGTGGCCATAGCACGTTCGCTAGTGAATGACTCCTGTGATCCTCTTGGCCGATGAGGCTACGGGAAACCTTGATACTCGCACCTCCTACGAAGTCATGGAACTTTTCCAAGAGCTTAATGACAAGGGCAGCACCATAGGCTTTGTTACCCACGAGGACGACATTGCCCTGCTTTTTAGCAAGCGCACCGTGGTGCTCAAAGATCGGCAATATCATCAAAGACCATCTTATAGAAGATAGGTTTGATGCGAAAGAAGAACTGAGAAAGATAAAATCAGGGTTTAGTGATCGGTAGTTAGAGGTCAGTTTTTAGTTTGTAACTTATTAGAAATAAGCTGTTTGAGGATAAAACCTCAAGCAGCTTTTTTTGTTATTCAACTCATACGAACTCATACACTTTTAAGGTCTGGAAAAATATCTAATTTAGCCTTGTAAAATAAAAACACTATGTAGCCTATGGGAAAGGGAACGCATACCAACTCATATCATTTTTCCAGACAAAAAACGTTCTACATTTGCAGTAGATAATCAAACATAATTGCCTATGGTAAAGGAAAGAGATTTAAGGCCACACTAATAGTTCTGAAGAGCTATATATGACCTATTTTATAATAATCTATCATTATACTTAACTACTTTTAAATTTACAGCCATGAAAAAGGAAATACAATCCAGACAAGTGACAAAAGTTATTAATCTTATTAAACTATCGACCATGAGAACATTAAAATTAATCGTAATGGCAATGACATTAGTTGTTGGTTGTCAGAAATTTGATCAGAATAATACGGATAATCCCAAAGATCCCTACAGAACAACAAGGCTCTAACAAGGATACCACCGATAAAAAGATAAGGGCAATAAGCCAGATGATCAACAGGCTAAGCCTAGACCAATACCCACTTTCGCGACAGGATGGATACCTAATACTATAAAAATCCTGGAGCAACCTCTGTTAGGGTTGAAAAAGGTAAGGAGCGAAAGGTGCGCCTAGAAGGTTCTCTTTATAGCGTAGATGCAATAAGCTACTATAACCAATATACCCAATTTTCTTGCACATCCCATGGAATAGCAATGTCTCTTTCTTGGCAAATTAACTATAAACGAAGACATTTGGCGTTATCAGATAGAGAGTTTCTTTTGTCTCAGATCTTATCTTTACAATCAAATAAAAAGATGTAGGATCCTGTGATAGTGCAGGGTCAGGTATAGAAGAAACCTATAATTTAATAATAGAAAGGGGAATACCAAGAGAAATAGACTTTCTTTGATTATACTACATGTAGCGCTTTACCGACTCCTAAAGTGAATAAGCTAGCAGGTCTTACTAAGATAAAGGGGTATGACTCCTTGGAACTTACCTATGATAGCTTTACGGGGATATTATCTCAGGGTATTCCCATTGTAGTAGGTGCAAATATAAATGCTATGTTTCATAGCTTATTCTATGATGGAGGAGATTATATTTACAATGAAGAAAAATTATTTTAAAGGAGGAGAAATTACAGGATATCATGTGATGCTGGTTATCTCATATGATAGGGATGAGGGACCTAATGGTACGATTACTTTACTTAATTCATGGGGGGCAGGAGGATTCAATCGTACAGGCTATGTCAAGATAGATGCCAATCTTATTGGTCAAATGATAACAGCTGCTTATTACGTTTCTGATGACAAACTATATGACTACTATGCACCCTATAATGAGATACCCACACCTAATCCGACGCCACAACCAACACCCCAGCCTAGGTCTCTACAAATAGCTCTTATATAAATTTTTCTTCAGAAGTAGAGGCTTCTCAGAGAGAGCAGCTTACAATCTATAATAGCGGAGATGCTGTGGCCAATATATCTTTAAATATTGAAGGAAATATACATTGCTTTCAACTGGGGAGTGAGAATATAATTCTTTTACCCTAATAACCATACTGCTGTGGAGATAATATATTCGCCTCAAAAAGAAGGTGATCATAATGCTACATTAGTACTAACAATCAATGGGCGTGATATACAACGAGTAAGTTTGACAGGAGGGCTAAAAGAAAGGAAAAATCACAGCCAAATCCTTTTCCCAACACCAGAGCCTAACCCTGAGCCAAGACCTACTCCTGCCCCTGAACCAAGAATTTCTATAAGCACCAACTATCTATCATTCCAAACAGAGTTGGGTAACACCTCTAAGCAAGATCTCATACTATCTAACACAGGTAATGCTACAGCGCAAGTGTATCTCCATACAGAAGGGGATAGTTTTCGCATAGAGAATCAAAGCTATATTCTAGAGGCAGGAAGCCAGCAACGGATTTCAATAATCTATCAACCTCAAAATGACGGTTACCACCGAGGAACACTCGTTGTTAACTATAATAATCTAACTGAGTCTGTTAATTTACAAGGATATGCAGAGAGAAAAAGAGATGATGATAATCATAACCATGATGATCCTCAGCCTACCTATTATACTATAAAAGAGGTACCTGCTGCTCAAGACGCTACCATAGAATGCCCTGCTCAAGGCCTACCAACGACTTACTCAGGGAAAAAGAAAGATAGCATTACAGGATCTGAGGGTCACAGAGGTAGGTGCTGGTAACTTACAAGTAACAGGCCGTCTTGTAAAAGAAGATACAGAACGATTCACTCAAAGAGGTGAGATCTATGTTAAATATGGGAAATTTTGTGAAAACAACAAAGAGAAAAATTGGTTCATACAATTCTGGAGATAGTTCAGTTGATTTGATCTTTTGTTTCCAAAGCAAAAATCAACAATAAAATATATATATTAACTAAGTCTTTAGAAAACAAAACGAACCGCCTCTTTACAAAATATTGTTATTGAATTAGTACGCAACTAATGATTAAAAAGAGGGGTGCTGGGGGCACTCTTTTAAAGAACACTGAGAAAGAGATTGATGGCAGTGATAAAAGGAGTAAGTGCCGGTGCTCACTCCTTTTATTTAAAAATGGTAAAAATATTTACGAAAAATTATGGAAAACTCAAGAAAAACGTATCTTTGGCAGGATACAACCATACAAAAAAACAGAAACGATGGAGACTGTAACTAATGTATTTACTAAAAAAAGATAATCATTCCTATACAATATGCTTTTTGGGAGGACGGGATGAGAGTATTTTTAGAAATCGAAAAATACAATATTTCCAAAAGAGATATAGAACTATTGACGAAAGAAATTTATGAGGTGTTCAAAAATCTAGTGAAATAAAAATATTAAAAATTATTACAAGCGGAACAGGAGGAATCTCTGGAACTGTAGTAAAAGAAGTTTGAAAAAAATATAGTGATAAACGTGATCTTAGGGAAAAAGGAAAAAGAAATACAACTGATAGCAGTCATCACAACAGAAGAAAAAGAAGACGCCTATAGGGGTATGATTATGTGATTAGAACCGATAATGTAACTGAGCAAATGGAAGCAATGATGAACCTTTTCTAATCTTTTTATAGGTTTACCTGGAAGTACTAGCACCAATATCGCTACAGTAGTGGAAACTATTTCTAAGAAAGATAGCAAAGAAAAACTTTATAGTGTTACTACATTCTTATTGGTATTCTGTTCCTTTTTGAAAGGAGAGCTTCCTGTAGAAAAAAATAAAAAAACTTTGAATAAAGCCTTCCTTTTTAATCAAATATCTCCAAAACAATACAGCTCAGCAACTTCAAAAACTGCAAGTTTAGAAGCCCTAAAAAGAAGATATTTTAGATTGCTTATACATAAATGTCCCTAAAAAAAGAACGAGATATAGAATATGATGTACCTATATTGGCTATTGATTTTAACTATGTTATTGAAGAAGAAAAAAAGAAGTTAAAATCTTTTCAATTTCTTATGAAACAGAAAGTTATATAAATACTTTCTTTAGAATATTTCAACTATTTAAATGATTCGAAATATAAGGAAAATACGCACTTTGCAAGGGAAGAGAAGTATATGCAGTAACTATTTTTACCTAATGGAAAAACATCGTCGACTAGAACATCTACATTATTATCCAGAAAAACTCATACTAGTGTTTCTGAATACAGATTAGAACGGCTTAAAAGATGAATCTCATTTAACAGGAAAAGATGATATATTTAAAACTTTTGCAAGATTTCTAGATAAGAAACAATATGGGCAGACGCTTCTATGGAGATGTAAATCTTTTGGAGCAGGGCTTAACAAATTAAGATTTTCTATCTTTATTTTATTTAATCAGCAATTGCCTGAGACAAAAATAAATGTTATTAAGTTACATGTAGAAGATTTTTATCTCAATTTTTCTTCTTCAAAAAGTAGCAGAAGTAATTAGAGAAAAAAATAGAAATTTAGAAAAAGTAAAGAGATTGCCGAAGAACAGGCAAGAAAGGCTGCTTATGCTCAAGTGTTTATCAGAAATCTCTCTCATAATATTATCTCTCATGTACTTGTTCACTTGCAGAAGGGAGAGGAATTTTCCTTTGATAAATTAAAAAGCATATACAAAAGTCTAATACTTATCAAAGTAGTTTTTACTTCCTTGGGAAAAGGAACAAAGAGAGATTACCCCAATAGAACAACAAGAACAGTTAGCTATTTTCTTCAGGTATATATCTAATCGTTGTTTTTACCTCAATGAGGCAGTTTATGGAATAACTAATACGGTAGCAGAGAAAAGAGTATATGGAGAACTTTTTAAACAGTTAGATGAAAACCGTATTTTGCTTAATTATATATCGGGGATAGACAATTTTAAATATCAAATACATTTTATTAAAGAAACAGAAAAAGGATATGAAATCTTTAATGAGAAAAATGATATTTCTATTATGTTACCAGGAGGTACTATAGGGGACAAGCTTTTTATAATATTATAGAAAAACATCATTCGAAATACAGCTAAACATAATGTGATAGGAATGCAAGATTGTGTACATTTTTGTAGTTAAGTTTTTCTAATTCAAAGTCATTGAAGAAATATTACGAAGTAGAAATTTTTGACTCTATTGCACAGAAAGAATCATATAGATTAATAGACAGATTAAATAGAATGTTACTTAAGTCTGCTTTTAATATGAATAATAATCAATTGCGTTCTTATGGTTTAGGACAGTTAGAAATGAAAGCAGCCGGAGCATTTTTTTGCAACAAGAAGATATAGCTAAAATAGGAGAATTTTTCAGAAAAAAACACTCAAGGAATATAAAAAAATAGGAAAAAAATGTAGTGGAAATTTTTCAAGAACACAACCTTACTTTCTTGCATGCTTTTACTACAAATCAAGTTTATGATGAGGCTCTTCAAAAACCTTAGAGAAACAGAAAAATAGATATTTAGGGCTATCGTTTTTACGTAAGGAAACCTGAAAAAAATACGTCTTTGTGTTTAAAGAAGATTATTTCTTAGAAGAAAAATAAAAAAAGCCTTAGAAAGTTATGGAATAAGTTTTTTTAGCAGTAGAAGAATTTAAAAATAGTATAAGAGAGGGGCAAGTATATAGTCATGAATTTATATTTTTACAAGAAGGAGCTTTCAGGATAAATTAGGGGAATTAGGGAGAATGTTTTTTACAAAAACACATAATGATAAACAAACTAATAGAAAGGAAAGAGTAGAGGCACTATCTCTACTTCCAGAGAGATTGATGCTTATAGAAAAAGACTTTGCAAAAGAAACTAATAGATTCAAAAAGATATAGAAGATTTTTGAAAAAGAGGTATAGGGGAACAGTGGGAAGGAGAAAAAGTTGAGGAAATAAACAAAAATACAACAAAAGTTAATCAGGATATATATAGAGATAATATAGGAGAAACAGGTAATGGATTTAATTATGATGAATGTAGACAAGTGGTCTTCTTTGACCATTTGAATAATTATGATACCTGGAAAAATCTGACAGCAGGTGTAAATACATCTTTGGTAACTATAGAACCCTTATCAAGTGCAGCACAACGGAAGTTGCCTGAGTTCAAAAAAATAATTTAAACGAATATATAAGAGTTGCAAGAAAGTCTCCTATATGTCAAAAAAATTAGTAGAAGCCTATTTCAACAAAAGTAATCGTAATAGATGAGCGTATCCAAAGAGCTGCGGAAAGTATTTATCCTGCAAAAAGATGGCCAAAGGGGTGAAAGAAGCTGAGATTTTTAATTATATAAATGTACTCATTCCTGAAAAAAAGAAAAAAATAGATTTGGCGAAAGAACATTTTTCAAACGATGATAAAAATGCAATTATAGCATATATAGATAATATAAAAAAAGCAGAGTTTTTAGTAATTCACTATGGAATCTTAGAGCGGATTTATAACAATGACACTAATAGGACAGAAGCTATTAATAAGCAATTGAACAAATGGGTAAGGGACTACAAGAGTTATAGTAACTTCAGGAAGAGGAAGACAAACCTTAGAACATCTACCCTTATCGGTAAATTACCTGAATATCTCTTCCTTATTATATGCTTTTTGTGGAAAATAGAAATAAATATTCAATAAATTATATATTAAACCAATCAAGAAGATAATGAAAAAGTTAATCGTTTTTACTAATGAGCAAAAGTATAGAAACTTTTATGCCTCAAAATAAAGAAATGGATAAAGTGGCGTTTATAGGAATAGACAAATTAGAAAACAAAGAGGTAATGGCACTTAGAGGAAATGTTTTGATTTCTGATTATAATGAAGAAGATGTTCTCTTTTTAGCGAGTGATATGATAGATCAGCTGACTTTCAAGAAGTTTTATGAAAGTATAAAGAAAGACGAGGATGATATCTATATACTTTATCATCTTAATGATCATGGTAATAAATTTGATCATGAAAGTATTCTATTTGATATTGATGAGAAGAGAAAAATGGGACAGCATGTAGGGAAGGATAGAACCTATGATGTTTTTATTAAAAAAATATCAAGTTTTTTTGATGGAAAGAGGAGTAAATGGAAGAGAATGGAAAGCAGATGGGAAACTGCCTATACTCAAGCACAAGTCTCAGATATCATAGAAACTATTTTCAATGAAGGAGAAACAGAAGAGATAAAAAATCAGAGAAAGAATTGCTTGAAAGTATTAAAAATAAAAAGAATGAATATATTTTTGTAGGGAAACCTGATTTTATTTTTTTAGAAGGAGAAGCAGTCACCTTTTTCGAGTGCCTCTCCTTTGGAGATTATAGAGGAAGTACAGCGTTTGCAGGAGCCTCCAAAAGCTCTTCTGTATCTATATAGATTATAAGCCAGAGTTATCTCAGCATGCAGGTATAGAGGTGCTTAGCGACTACGCTTGCACCACTATCACCAGCATTGTGTACTCTTTTCTTTCTATTCGAGAGAAGAACTTTTGCTAAAGGACACAAGAAATCTAATACTCTATTCGCAAGGAGTAACTTATTATCAGCTATCAACATCTTTTGATATAAAAAGTATTGATTTCGAAGCATTATCCCAACAACAAGTATACGAGGATTTGAGTTCTTTCTTTAAAATAGAAAACTATCTGCCCGATAATCGGCATATTTTTTTGCCAATTGGTGGGGGGCTATACCCTTTGGCAAATGCATAAGGTTATGGAAGGAAGGCTCAAGAACCAAGCTCACTATACTCTAGAACCAACAATAGAGACGTTTTTAAGAGAACAGATAAACTATGGAAACAATATAATAGTATAGAAGGACAGATTGCACAATACCTAAACCCTATTGATAAAGACGATATTATAAAAAGAGTTAGAAGAATATCAAAGGGAAAAATAAAGAAGAAGATATTACTAATATATGGGAAGAGTTTAAAGAAAAACCTCCTATAATTATTTATGTAGATGATCAAGCAGAGGAAGGCTGGTCGGATATATTTCAAAAATTATTTATGGAGAAAAATGAGTATTTTAGAACAATAGTCCCCAACAAAAAAATATAGAAGGAGGAGCATTCGTAGAAGAGGTAGTAAATAAAATAATAGAAACAAGAGATGAGTTGTTTAAAATTATAGAAGAAAAGAAAAATTATATGGAGACGAAAAATATTTACCAAAACAATTCTTTTGATCCTAGATATACGCCTTAGAGCAGAAGATGAAGAGATACCTCTGGAAGAAATCTCTGGAATACAAATACTTAAGATTCTTAGGAAGAGGATTTTCCTTGTCCAATACTTGTCACAACGGCTTCTAACAAATGGAAATTGTACCATAACATACATAAATTTGGAGTGCTTGCTTTATTGGCAAAAAGAAAGGACTGGACGAACAAAAATGACCCCAAATCTCTGTTGAATAACTATATAGATCTTGTGCGAATAATATATCACTTGGCTATAAAGAATAAAACATATTCGCTTTTGTTTATAGTAAATTTATACCCCTATATAAAGTATATAAAAAAACATGAGGATGTCTTTTTGGTGGGAAACAGCATTTTGATTAGAGAAAAAGCCGACAAAAAGCTCCAATAAATAATAAAAAAACTGTAATGATCTTTCCTCTCTAAAGGAAATTCTCAATATAGATATAGAAGGAGATGATATAAAAAAAGAAATGGTAAAGCGGGAAGATATTTGGGAGGTAATTAAAGAATCCATAAAGTTATATCTTGATTTTATACTGAATGGAGATTGTAGAAAAATGATTATAAAGAAGACTTATCCAAAGCATATAATAGTCTTATTGTAATTTATTTGTACAGAGTATTCGAAGTTATTTATTATACAGAAAAAGAGAGTAAGGATGCTGACAAGTTGAAGATAATGTCTCCTAAAGAAAAGTATAAGAAAACTGATGAAAAATAAATCACAATACTCACAAAAATATAATAAATAACAGAAATATAGCAACCCATTATAAAAAAATATAGAAATAGAAATTTTACAGGTTTTTTTATTTCTTCTATTTTCAATTTGTTGAGTAATAGGGATATAGATAAGAATATAGGAGATAAAGATGAATATGAATGGAATAAAAATTTTATATATATAGGAGCCGTTTCAGAAATAAAAGAAAACACAATTATAATAACTACTCCTGTGTTGAAAAAGTGAGTTCGAGGTTGATAAAAAACAATGAAAAAAATTAAAGGGAATAAAGGATGAAGAACTAAAAAAACAAAAAAAGATATATTTTAAAATAGAAGAAATAGAATGTAGCGATTCTATAAATGATGGAGGAAAAAGAATTAGTAGCTAAAAATATTAGCTGTTGAAAAATAAAGAGGTTGATAATATAATAAAAGAAGAGGCTGTAGTAAATATGAATATAGATATAGGTAAGGAATATGATGATACCATAGAATATAAAGGACAAATTAAAAGATTTGATGGCAAAAAGAAGATGTATTATATTACAGTGTTCTGATTTGGACTTGAAAAAGAATAGAAAAGGATATAGGAATCAAAAATTAAAGGAGAAAAATGCGATAAGACATATAATGAGTGAAAATGTAATAAGTAATGCTGATGGCGTAAATATTTATGAATATGGTATAACTTTTTGCAAAACAATGGAATTAAGAAAAAGATGGAACACAAGTAACGTTTACTATTTGCAAAAAAACAATCGAATTCAAATATATTAGAGGTCAAAATCGATAAAAAAAGTATTGGAATGATAAATAGAAAAAAATTTTTATTATGCTTTTAATAAGTATAAAGAAAAGGATGAGATAGAAAAACTATTTTCAAAAATAGTTTTTTTCTCAAAAAGATAGGATAGGAGCGATAGACTTTGTGTATGATTGGCCTTCTTTTGAAAAAGAAACGAGAGGCTATAAAAAGTAGTGAATATGCTGCTTTAGTAGTACTCTGTCAGCTTACTTGGCAAGATGGACAAGGAAAGCTACATGAGGCGAAGGAACATTGGGGGAGTGAGATTGGTACAAAGAGAAATATGCTTGGATAGAGAGATAGATATTCCGGTGCTGTTCCTTTCTTTTTGCCCAAAAAGGATATAATCGACAGCTATCCTGATATGCAAATAATTTCTTATATACCTTAGGATATCATTTTATTCAACTTTCAACAACAGGGCTAAGTAATGCAGATTTGGAAGCTTTCTATAAGATGGAGCGAGTGTTGCCTCTTGAGAAAGAAGATGCTTATCAGTTTGCTAATCCAAAGGGAATGTTAGCCCTTATCAGGCATGATGTAAAAACAGGACAAGGTTGAGTATTATAGGAAATGGCTTGAACAGATCTTGCAAACCGCCGCTGAAAGTACTGAGAAAAACAGCTACTTGAACTATTGGATAGTGCCACTGAAGAAGAAATTAGGAATATCTGTACCGAAGCAGAAAAAAACTCTTTACCGATGCTATACTTTCTCTTCCAAAGGAAAAACACAGCTACTGATAAGCAAAAGCCACATGTACTCATTTTAGAAGATGATGAAAAATATTCTAAAAGAATTTAAAGAGGAGGCTAAGGATAAAAATAATGCTGACCCATCACACCAATACAGTAGAGGCCTTAGCTGAGATAAAAGCAGATACTAATAATACTTATAAGGTAGTGATTGTGGATTTTCGCATTTGGGATAATCCTTCTGCTGCTCTTTCTCAGCGCACGATGACCCAACCCCAGGGCTACCGCTTTATAGAAAAGGTGGTTGCTATGGGGCATTATTGTGTATTTATAGCACTTTCGGAACTTCCCCAGAATGTTCCAGCTTCGTATCTCCAGCCTTAGCTCCATACTGATTGTTCCTGAGAATAAGCAATTAGTACTCTCAACACCACAACAGCGCGCCAATTTTATCCAGAAACCCACTATTGGGCTGCTGATACTGAGGAAAGGCTTAAAGTCAATGCTTTTGAAGTGAAAAACTCTTTGAGTTTTATAAGTGGCTTTTGATGCAGAAAGAGGAATTTGAAAAAGATAGATACAAAGACTGTAGAGCTTAAGGATAAATTTGATAAAAATAGTAGGTGAAGATGTAGGAAGAATAGATGTAGGAAAAAAATATGAGGCTAAAAAACTTCATGAATTTTCCCATATTTAAAAATGAATACAAAAATAGCAAAAACAGAATGGAATCTGAATGAGAAGCCACTCTCTGATGATGAGTATTTTGATAATTGGTGTAAAAAGTGTAATTAATAGATATAATAATAGAGAAAAATAAAGGGAACTTAGACGAAGAAATTAAACAGGTGTTAGATATTGAAGAAGATAATGATGTTAAAATTTTTCATAATCTTATTCCTAAAAGACTAAGAGAAAAAAATTAGATATAATTTCAGTGATGAACAAAGAGAAAAGATTGTTAAAATTCAAAAAAGGGAAAGATAAGAGAACAATAGACTTTGAAGAAGATAAACCTACTTTTTATAAAAAGCTTATTATTCGTCGTTTTGCTATTTACTTATATTATTGGTTTGAAAAAGAATAATTTTAAAGATAAGTGTATAACTAAACTCAATCTTTTTTTCTGCAAGAAGGTAAAAATACCTGAAAAAGGCCACTGATTATCCTAAAAACCCTGATAATAGGATTACTAGTAAATGCTTATTCTTAACTCATAAACAAGGGAAAAAAACAAGGAGATAAAAAAAGGAAAGGATATTAAGAGCCTACAAGATATAGCACTCACTTTCGAAGAGGTGATATTCTTTAGAAATAATGTACCTGACTTATATGGCAAAAATAAAATAATACAATCTGAATAACTCCTACCAACTCATACCCCTATCGGCTAAGAAAAACGTAACTTGCATTCCAAAAAGAACCACACTATGGAAATGCAAAATATAGATACTCAAATCAAAGAACTGCTCCTTACGAATACTTCCTTGACTTTTCCTTTTGTAAAGCGTACCTTGGAGGGACTACCTAAAAAAAGAGCGAGGCACTTAAAAAGAACCTCCAACAGAAGCTGGAACAGCACCTCTTGGGCTTTGCCGAGGAAGTAAGCAAGCTACAAGGGACTGACCGCTATCAGCAGTGTTGCCAGCAGGCCAAGGCTTATCTGAAGAATTGGATGACCTATATAGAGGAGGTGCCCTCTCTCAAATAAAGAAATTGTGCAAGCGTACGCACTTGTCTTTCTTAGATATAGGAGAGGATTTTTATCACTCCTACTACCCTATATGCTTATGCTCAAAAAAATATGTAAAAAGGCCAAGATGCCTACCTTAAGAAGCTTTCCTTATGTCTCTATACCCACTATAAGCGACTACGCACTTCGGATCTTTCTTTGCCTAAAGCGAATCTCTTGGCTTATGGGCCTACAGGGGTCGGTAAGACCTATAGTGTACAGGTACTGGCCGATGTATTGGGCAGTGAGTTCGGTGTTATTAATTGCAATTCTGTCGTACAAGAAGGAATCGTAGGGGCTCTCCTGACGGATGTATTTGCAGAGATTTACCAGCGAACCGGCCAAAACCTTGCTGCAGTAGAACAATCAGTTATCCTCTTCGATGAGTTTGACAAACTCTTCTATAGCGGCACCTATAACGATAGAATTATCAATGAATTGCTCAACCTTATTGATGACAATGGCAAGGCTACTTTTTCCACTTCTTATTATAATAGTAAGGTCAGTCATACTATTTCTACTAAGAAAGTACTATTCCTTTTTACAGGTGTTTTTGATCAACCTCAATAAAGCAAGAATAAATGGGTTTGTGTCACCAGAGACAAAGACAGGCAAAAAGGAAGGCACTTTCTATGATAAGGCCACTCGTGAGGATTTCCTCAAGGTTATCAAAAAAACGAGAGATACTGGGGCGTATTAGTGATTTTGTAGCCCTTAAGCCTATTACTCCTGCTATATTAAAAAGAAATTTTATTGGGTGATTCTTCTCCCTTGCGCAGCTATGAGCATTTTTTTCAAGCTGCATAATACTACCCTAAAGGTAGAGGAAAAAAGCCATACAGAAATTAGCCTCCTATGCTGCCGATAAGCAGTTAGGGTGTTAGAGGGCTTAACAGCCTGCTTTTGGGAAAATTCTCCAACAGGATATGCAACAGGTGCAAATCCCTACAGAGACTACAGAGAGCAGAAAAACTCTGTATCGATCTCATCTTACTTAAAAAAACAGAATAAACCATTAAAAATAACTTACCATGGAAGAAGAAAGCCCTTTTATTAATTGGGTTATCGAAGAACTATACAAGGAAGAAGACCTAAAAGAAGAACTCGCTGAGTATGATACTTATTTTGGAACCCTTAGGGGAAAAGACTTTAGGGAGTCGGAGATATACAAAAAATATCTCTCTAAGTTCGATACCCTTCCTTTTGTTTGTCATGATGCTTCGGGGTATGGAGATGTTTTCGATTGGGACCTGCTATACCGATTAATCTTTGCTTCTAACTCTATAGAATACTATTTCAAAATAGAGTTACAGAACAGCCAGCAACTCATAGACTTACATATGATCGTAAAGGGTAGTGAGGAGGGACAGATGGTAGATAGAACCTTATTCGAATTGTGGCTTTTTCAGATCTTTTGATCTCCACTATGTATTCCTTAGCGAGCAAATAAGATTCTTTGTTGACAGCATAGCAGAAGAAGATGAACAGGAGTTTGTGCTTTCTCAGTCGATGAAGGATAGAATAACACATTTTCAACTACTTAAGGACAAGGTTCTTATAGAGCTTGAGCTTTATGAGTTGGTATAGAGGGCATACGAACTCATACAAAACACCTCAAAAATTCGCTTTATATTTGTACTGTTATTAGAAGCTATGTATAACTTTAAAAATATTTTATTATGAAGACTAAGAAATCAACCCCCATTAAGGTTGTCGGCTTTGGAAAGAAGAGTGCTGAAGCCATAACTTTTATAGAAAAAGAAAAATACCCTTAAAGGCGCAGACTATGTGTCCTTAGATAAGGAGAAAGCATATACAGAGGAGCAAATAGGAACGATCTTAGAAGACGAAACAGAGCTGGTGTTCTTTGTTGCTTATGTGAATGAAATTATCACAGAATCTGTAACTATAACCCAGTTATGTAAGGAGTTAGGGATTGCCACTATAGGTGTTCTTATCTCAGAAAAAGCAGAAGGCTACCCAATCAGAAGAATTGAAGTCATTTCGCCAATCCTTAGATGGCATATATATTGTAAAAAGAAGAGGATTCATATCCGAGGGTACTTTCTATCATCGACAATTGTATCAGCTATTTCTCTGATGATTATAATCAATTTCGAGATGTAATAGAGAACCCAAGAAAAGGTTTTGTAACCCATGTAGCATCAGGGAAAGGCAGTGCGAAATCCCGTGCTCAACAAGCTATTACCACTGCACTGACCTCCGCAAAAAGTGTCTATAAAAGCTTCTGCACTTCCTATAAAGAGTCTTAGGGAGGCCCAGTCGCTTGTCGTACGTGTTTTTCTCTAGTGGCAGGAAGAAGGCTGGCAAAAGAAGAAATAGTAGAAATAGCAGAGTCTATACGGAAGGAGATTCCTATTGACTGTCCAACGGCTGTTTCTATTGAAGACCAAACAAAACCATTATTAGGAAATAGCCTTGTGGTTGTACTACTCATCACTGTAAAGAAATAATTTAAAAAAATATCTGAATTATGACAAATAATACATCACCCTATTGAAGAGTTGGAAAAATATCAATCTGACTACGAAAAAAGAGCAAAAAGCAATTGAAGCTATCTCTCAGGAGATCACTCTTATAGGAGTAGGTGGGGGAGGAGTTAATTTTTTTAGCAAATGCGAAGCAAAAAGCTAAGAGCTTCCTATACCTTTCTCGAATACAATCTTTCTCAAGCACCTAACATAGAAGAAATGTTACTTGGTGTAAAGCGTTTATTCCTTTATACTTCATTAGGAGGGCAAACAGGCTCAAAGATTACGCCACTTATAGCAAAAAGCAGCACAGTCAATGGGTATTCCTACCTCTGTGGTAGTAGCTTTCCCAGCCGCCTTTGAGGGTGAAAAATAGAAAAGACATGGCACAGATGGCTTTAGATGAGTTGAGAACTTGTGCTATAGAGCACTTAGAAGTTGTATATCAAGATGACCTGAAGACTTTCTTTGGGAAATATCCTTTGCGACATTACTTTTGCGGCATTAGATGACTATATTCTTTGGAATCACATGAATCCTTTGATAGATGAATATATAAAAAGAACAGATAAATTAACAACTCAAGTGTCAGCTATGATTTTGGGCAACCTACTGATGACCCCAATCCTAAAGATATGGAACTATTCATTATCTTAGGCAAAGGCCAGCAACAGGGTAGGGGCTTACATGAACTGAACTTTTATGAGGTGGAAGAAATCTTTGACTTCCTGATAATAGAACAGTTTATGGCTTCTATTAATTTAGCAGAAGAACAAGCACACGGCTTAGAGGCTGCACAACTATAGTCTCCTTATGACAACAGTGCTATGAAACTTTCCAAGAGAAAATACAAAAAAAGTGATTCGAGCAAGGTAGTTAGAGGAATGACTAAAAAAAGCCACTCCTTGAGATGAATCTTTTTCTTTTTCAGGGAGTGTGCTTTTTAAAAATTAACAAAGAGAAATAATTCAATAATTTTTATGGATACTAAAAATGTAAACGAGTCAATTAAGATAATAGGAGTAGGAGGTGCAGGCTGCAATGATCTTGCCTTTTATGTATAAGTATAATCGACCCAAGGAGGTTGATCTTTGGGTCTTTAATACCGATAAAGAGAGCTTAGAAAGGAATCTAGTGCCGAATAAGCTCCTATTGGGAAAGGAGTTTTTTCACAGGCACTAATCGTGAGCCTCAGAAGGGGTTACAAGCAGCTCAAGAGAGTGAGGAGCAAATCAAGGAAGTACTGGCCGGCAGTACTATGGTATATCTCATTGCTGCCACAAGTGGTGGTACAGGAGCAGGGGCGACTCCCTATATTGCTAAGCTCTGCAAGGAGATGGGCATCCCTTGTGTAGCGGTAATCACGACCCCTTTCTCCTTTGAGAGTTTAGCAGCCCTTAAACGCTCACAAGCAGCCATAACACAGCTCAGAAACTATATTGATAAGGTGCTCGTAGTGGATAACGAAAAACGCCGACACCTCCCCAAAGAAGAAAAAGGAACATACTCATAGTCCAGTTTGTAATATGGATGTAAGAGAAATATATGACTATTTGGAGGAACTTAGATTATATACTGCTCAAGAACGGGAAAAATAGCCCCAAGGAAGAAACAGAAGAAAATAAAGGGAAATTGAATTTCTTTGATAGCACTTCCCAAACAGTAGCCTCCGTAGTGGGTGGTCTTGTCAATATCTTTCAGGACAATAGTCGTGAAAGTCAGCAACTTTTAGCAGCTCAAGTAGGGATAGATATTATAGCAAGGGGAATAGCCAAAGGAGAAGACCGAGCTAAAAAGGCAGTTGCCCAAATCTTAGCTTCTTTAGAAGAGGAGCTAGGGAAGATAAAGAAGATCTTCTTAATTCTAAACTATGATAAGCAGCCAGTAACGCTGGATGAAGTAGCGGTTATAAACGAAGAAATTACCAAGGCTATGGGTAATCAACTGAATACTCTTTTGTGATAGGGCAAGATTTTTTTCACAAGAAGATAACTTGTCGGTGACATTTTTTTACTCTTATAAATAGCAGAAAAATCATGAAAAAAATCCTTTATATAGACATGGATAATGTGCTGGTGGATTTTCCCACTGGAATTGCAGCCTTATCCGATGAATTAAAAAGAAGCCTATAAGGGCAATTATGATGAGACACCTGGTATTTTCTCACTTATGCAACCTATGAAAGGGGCAGTGGAGGCGGTCAATGCGTTGGCTGAACACTATGATATTTATGTGCTTTCTACAGCACCTTGGCGTAATCCTTCTGCTTGGGGCGATAAATTGCAATGGATACAGAAATACTTTCGAGAAAGAAGAAGATAGCCCCTTGTATAAGCGATTGATACTCAGTCATCACAAAGACCTCAATCGGGGGATTACCTTGTAGATGACCGTACTAAAAACGGAGCAGAGAACTTCCAAGGGGAGCTAATCCTTTTTGGCTCAGAAGCCTATCCTGATTGGGATCATGTGGTTAGAAGACTACTACACTAACCTATAGCCCACGCCCTTGACGGTCTTAATCCTTGCCTGACCGAGTTTGTCTCGGAGCTTTCCTATATGGACATCTATGGTGCGGCTGTGTGCTACGGCAGGGTCTGCCCAAATGTGAGTGGCTATTTCCTCACGGGAGAAAAAGTCGGTTAGGGGCGGAGAGTAACAAGGAGAGTAGCTCATATTCTTTTTGTTAATACATATTGCCTATCACCTTTAGTAAGGGTATAAGTCTCTTCATCCAAAGAGAAATCCCCATAGACCAAGGGCTGTTTCACCTCTTTGCGTTTTTGAAAACATAGCTTAACAAGCGCCTCAAGTTTGTAGATAAAAAGCTTGGTTTTCAGTCGCTTGTATATAAAATCATCGGCTCCCGCCTCAAAGCCTGCAAGGAGCGCATAATCTTGGTTCTCTTCGGCCAATAGCACAATGACAGGACGGGTAGGCAGTTGCATTTGGCGCAATCGCTCGCATACTTCCACGCCATCGGTGTCGGGCAAGAAGATATTCAGCAGTAATAGTTCGGGTGTCGTTCGCTTAATGATACGCAATGCCTGTGCTCCAGATATGGCAGTGAGCACCTCAAATCCAGCTTGTTGCAAGGTAGGTGCTATATATTCCAGCCACTGGGTATCGCTATCTATGATTAGGAGTGTGATAGGTGTTTCTCTTTCCCATTGGGTATAAAAATCCGGATTATATAGGCAAAGGGTACCTTCTTTCAAGAGGGTAAATACCTGTACGGTCTCACCTGTACAGACTAACTCTTTTTGCTCATTGTAGATATAGTATTGGAAGACTAATTTGGCCGCAGAGGTATCCATATAGCGAGTCTCTACCTCCAAGAGTTCTCCGTAGCGCACCATTTTCTTATGTTCGCATACACTCTTTACAATGGGAGTAGCAAACCCATGGCGCTCTACCTCCAGATAGGAAATACCATATTTCCTACCAAAAAGCCTCCCGCCCTCCTCAAAGTACTTGATATAGTTGCCATGCCATACAATGCCTAAAGGGATCCGTCTCGCTAAAAGCGTACCCTGAGTTGTACCGTTTCACTTAAGGGGGTAGGTTTATAGATTTCTTTTGCCTTGTCATATACTATAGAAATTACTATACAAAGAATAAAAAAACAGCAGTAAAAGTTCCACTTTGCCTGCTATAGCTGAGAACTCACCTACTCTAAGAAGTACCTCATAGAAAGCCTGCAAACCCCAGTTCATAGGAGAGAGCTTAGCTATGGTTTGCATAAAGGGAGGCATTACAAAGACAGGAATCCATACCCCGCCGATAGCTGCCAAGATTACTGTAAGTGTTGCTCCCAGTGGTGCCGACTGTTCTTGGGTATGGCAGAGGGTTCCCCAAAAGTACTCCTAAGCCAATGGCAGCCGTAGTGGAGGCCGTAGCTACAGCCAATAGTCCCCATACACGTCCGCCTATCTCCAAAAGCAGGTAACCCCATAAGAGGGAAAAAGATACAAACCCAGCAGAACCATAAGGACAAACTGCAAAAATACCCTATGACTAAGAACACTAGGATCTTGGCCATAAGCAGCTCTCCATAAGAAAGAGGAGAGGTCAAAAGTCGTATATTTGTCCCTTGTGTCTTCTCTCTTACGATATTGGCCGAGAGTGGAATGGTGATAAAAAGATAGCAAAAGAGCGCCCATGCAGGTACATTGTGCTGTACGGAATTGGGCAGTTGGGTAGCAGGGGTAGGATTGATCTCCGCAAAAGTAACGAGACTTCCTTCTGTGGAGAAAGGCAGTTGTTTGCCTTCCCTAATTCCTTTTCAAAGGCAGTGTAGATAGAACGATTTTCTACCTGATACATCATCTTATCTATATGGGTTTTGACCGTTTCCTTAAAGGAGAGTGGTAAGGTAGGATCAAAAGTAGAGACGTATCTCCTTGGGTTCAAAAAGGTTTGAGAGAATCTTCAGTGGGTGTCTGCTCCATAAAAGCACTCAGTATCCTATCTACCTTTTGCTTTACTTCACGCTCAAGGTCTTCGAGAGGTGAGCTGGTAGCACAATGGCCATGGGGAATTTTTCCTTCACGTATCATACGCTTAGCCTTTGTCTCGCTAAGATCTCTGATGGCATCATCGGAGAGAACCGAAAAAGAAACCACTCTCTTCCATGCTCTTGCGTATATGTGCTCCCTACTGCCCCATAGTCATTATCTACCAATAGCACGGCTGTTTTCTGCTCGGTAATATTGCGAAAAGCACCATCCTGCAAGAGGGTAATGGTAACAACTAAGACCAAGGGCATTACAAATAGGATAATAAGCCCTCCTAAGTCCCTGCTAATAAGCAGTATTTCCTTATAGATAGAAGCAACCAACTTATTCATAGGCTATATCTTGAGAAGTGAGACGAACGAACACCTCCTCCAAGTTTTGAGCTTGGGTTTCAGCTATAAGGGTTTCAGGGGTGTTTTCACAGCGTAAGAGGCCTCTATCTAAGATAAGCACTCTGTGGCAAAAAAATCCTGTGCTTCTTGCATATGGTGCGAGGTGTATAGTACAGACATACCCCTGTCTATTAAGTTCTTTTAGGTAGTCTATGATGATAAGTTTGGAACTCACATCGACCCCTACGGTAGGTTCGTCCAAGAAAAAGTACTTCAGGGGTGTGAAGAATCCCTGCCAAGAGGTTGATACGCCGCTTCATTCCTCCAGAGAAGTGTTTGATTTTCCCTATCTGCTACCTCTAGAAGACCAACCCGCTCCAGTCCTTGAGTGACTCGCTCTTGTACTTGCTTGCCCTTAAGTCCATATAAGCTAGCAAAATAATGGAGATTTCTCCCTGCCGTAAGGGTAGGGTAGAGGGCATATTCCTGAGGTACAACCCCTATTTTATAGCGAATTTGTTGGGCTTGTCCTTTATAAGAGAGTCCACTTATAGTGAAGTTTCCAGCAGTAGGCTGAATCCCTCCCATAAGAATAGACATGAGAGTCGTTTTTCCCTGCCCCATTGGTGCCCAAAAACACCATAAATTTCTCCTTTCTGCACAGCAAAAGAGAGGTCTTTCAGGGCGAAATCCTCAGATTCTTTATATTTCTTATACAGATGGGTTACTTCTACTACTTTTTTTCTATCATATCGCTGAGAAGTTTTTTTAAGTTCTTCTACAGAAATTCCAAATATTTCAGCATATTTTCTCAAAAGTCTTCTCTGACAAACGAGCAAATACTTTTAGGTTTGGCATGCCTCTTGATAATCCATTGCCATCTGTTCATATAACTGGCCAAGGTAGCCCAATCCATACGTTCACGTATCATATAGTACACTATGGGACTTTGCTTACCTGCTTGTATCTGAGTCTTTGCCTCTTGTATTTGTTCCTGTAAAAGATCAAAAGAAGCCTCCAAGGCAATATTCTTCACCTCCCAACCTTCACTTAGGGCAGTGGTATATTTTCCCTGAGCATCTGTTACATAACAAAGCTCTTTCATGCCATCTAAAGCTCCTTTTTCTTGAGGGAGTTCGTTTTCTTTCATCAGTCGTTTTTCTTTTATAAAAAGGTTCATTTGAGCGGTTGCCAATAAGTGCTGCTGGTAATAAGCGGCACAATCCATTGCACAGATACTATACCCTTATCATCATAACGAGAGAGCAGGGAGGCCTCGGTGCGAATGGTTTGGGTGACTTGCAGTAGGTTAAATATTTCAGCTTTCTTTTATAGCGCTGATATAGCCTATGACCCTCTTAGAGCCTTCGTCATTTTTTTATCAAAGAAAAATTGTCCCACGATAGCCGAACAGGTTTGAGCCATATTCTCTATCAATCCCAATTCGGTGAAGTATCCCTCGCACAAGAAGATACAATCTTCCTTGATCTGAAAAACAAGTAACAATACTTGTATCATTGATAAGAGTGATTGTATCGACCATTTGCATAGGGGGCGATGGGGTAGGTATTTGAGGATAGAGGGTGCATTGTCAATACTGTTCTAATACTTGGATACGCTTTTTCAATAGGCGGGTGAGTGGCAAAAAGAGAGAAAAAGCCTTCAGCTTTGTAGTCAATAAAAAGCTCCTTCACCTCGTCATTTCCCACTTCTTTTAGGGTAGAGTGTCCCGATATTTTTCTCAGTGCACTGGCCAATGCCATGGAATTATGAGTGAGTTCCACGGCTCCTGCATCGGCCATATATTCACGTGAGCGAGAGAGCGCCAGCTTAAAAAGAATAGAGAGGAAATAGATAGCCCCTGCCACTAAAAAGGATAATAAGCAAGAGCATGGCTCCGCCGCCCTTTGTCATTCTTGCGATTGCGAGAGGAAAACATATTCCCCTCCGTTTAGGAGCATTCGCAAGGCCAAATCGGCTATAGTGGCGAAGATACCGACAAACACAATAGTTACTATCAGTAGGCGTACATCACGATTACGGATATGCGTTAGTTCATGGGCGATTACGCCTTCCAACTCCCTCGTCATTGAGCCTATTGATAATCCCACGTGTGAGGGTAATGGCAAAAGTTTTTTTCATTGATTCCTGAAGCAAAAAGCATTGAGCGCATCACTCTCTATGATATAGAGCTTAGGCATGGTCATTCCTACCGACATACATAGGTTTTCCGTCAGGTTATACACCCGCTTGTTATCCCTACGCTCCAAAGGTTCCGAATGGGTAGCCATCTGGGTCATTTGGGTATGGAAGAGGTAAGAGATAACAAACCATATACCCACTCCCGCCAGTACTATAGGAACTACTGAAAGGAATTGCGTATTGGTTTGTTCTATATCTTGGTCAGAGAGCACATACAATACCACATATACCCCTACTAAAATAAGTAGTGGAAAAGCCAATAGAAACAATATTGATTTGGTATTATTTCTTGTTATTTGTTGTTGTATTCCGAGGTATTGCATTCCTTAACTAAAGTAAAAAGATAAAAAAAGTAATGACAAGTAAAAACCCATGCATAATATTCCTATGGGACTATTTTTGTAAAAATATAACCCCAATATCATAAGCATTATAGAGATAAAGAAGCCTACTAACCATTTAATGATATTATTATTCATCTGTGTAAAGGCCTTATGGATATCTTCTTTTAGTTCAGAACGAAGTTGCGCTATCTCTTCCTTGAGTTCAGAACGAACCTGAGAGATTTCTGCATGAAGTTGTGCCACATGTACTTCCATGTCAGAACGGAGCTGCGCTATTTTCTTCCTTGAGTTCAGAACGAACCTGAGAGATTTCTGCACGGAGCTGTGCTATTTCTTCCTTGAGTTCTGAACGAACTTGAGAGATTTCTGCACGGAGTTGTACTACATGTCCCTCCATATCTGTACTGAACTTGAGAAATTTCTGAACGAAGCTGTGCTATTTCTTCCTTGAGTTCCGAGCGAACTTGAGAGATTTCTGCACGGAGTTGTACCACATGTCCCTCCATATCTGCACGAACTTGAGAAATTTCTGCACGAAGCTGTACTACATGCCCTTCCATATCCATACGTAATAGCTTGATTTCTGTATGGAGTTTTACTAATTCTGCTGTAAGATCAGAGCGCTGTTGAGAGACTTCAGAACGAACTTGCGCCATGTCTATCCTTAGCTCTGTTTGCTCCTTTCTTTATCTCTGTGAGGTCTGTAAGATGTGTTATATAGGAGGTCAGAAGCTCTGCTATTTCTATCCCAAATTTATCTCTGACAGCTTGGTATAATTCTGTAACGGTTGCCATAGTTTCTCTTTTTAACCTTTAACAAGGCATTGTATTACTTACGAAAAAGAAATCTCTGGTGCTTTATCCAATTGTTTGCGTTCCTCTTTTCCTAAGTCAAAGAATGGCTGTGGGGTCATGTGTTTAAAAGCCTGCGACGATATTGGTTGGAATGGATTGGATTGCCGTATTGAGTTCCTTGGTAGTGGAGTTGAAATAACGACGTACAGAGGCCAATTTGTTCTCTATATCAGCAATTTCTTCCTGCAAGTGCATAAAGTTGGTATTGGCTTTCAGTTCTGGATAAGCTTCTACTTGTATACTGAGAGCACGCATAGCTGAAGAGAGTTCTTTTTCAGCCTCAATTTTATCATTTACAGTAGTGGCACTGAGCGCCTGAGAGCGCGCCTGAGTTACGCGAGTGAGTACCTCCGCCTCGTGGTTCATATAGCCCTTTACAGCAGCTACTAGCTGTGGAATCAGGTCATGGCGCTGCTTGAGCTGTACATCCATATCAGCAAAAGCATTCTCTCGGTTATTGGCCAAGGCAACCAATTTGTTATTGGCACTGATGTACCAAAAGCGCGACTACCACTACAAGGGCAATGACAATAATAAGTCCAGTCATGATAAGATGATTTTAAATTTCTCGCAAAAAGTAATCAAAAACGAGTATTCCTACTTTTTTTAATGCCAATCAATAGTTAAAATGAAGAAACGTTAAACCTTTTAAGACGCAATAAATTGCGTCTCTATCCGGGTGCAAGCCAATTTGTAGAAACGCAATTTATTTCATCTTAACTAATTAAACTTTTGTTTATCAACTCAAAAGCTGATAAGCAGCAAAGGCCGAAAGATACGCAAAGCCAGTCATGAAAACCCATTGCAAAAATCGCCCATTTCCAGCTATTGGTTTCCTTGCGTACGATGGCAAAGGTACTGATACACTGCATAGCGGAGGCAAAGAATAGTAGGATAGAGACCCCCGTGGCCAAATTAAAGACAGGGGTGCCGTCGGGACGCATCTCTTGTTGCAAAACGAGCCACTACCGTGCGTTGTTCAGCCTCACCTTCTTCTACATCTACCTCGCCCAAACTATAGATAGTGGCCAAGGTACTTACAAAGGTCTCACGTGCGGCAAAGGAACCTAATACAGCAATACTGATCTTCCAGTCATAGCCTAAGGGACGGAACACAGGTTCTACAAACTTGCCCATATTCTCAAAAAGGGAGTTTTCGGTACGATAGCTTAAAAGGTAGTGTTCCTTCTCGTCTTCATCCCAACCATATTGGCTGGCCAGCTGCTCGGTATGTACTTCAGCATTGCGGTACTTCTCACTTAGCCCATGGGTCTGTAAGAACCAGATGAGCACTGTCATAAAGAATATAATCTTCCTGCACTGAGAACGAAGGCCTTAGACTTATCATATACGGTTAGTAGCACATTTCGTGCCAAAGGTACTTTTGTAGGTTGGCATCTCTACAATAAAGTGTGTTTGGAAAGCATTCTTTAGCACCAAGAACTTGCTCAAGAGCCAAGCGGAGAAGATGGCCATAAATACGCCAAACATATAGAGTAAGAAAAAGCGCTACTGCCTGATTGTTAAAGAAGAAGTAATCTCTCTGGAATCACGAGCTTTATCATAATCAGATAGATAGGCAGTCTTGCCGAACAAGTAATAAAGGGAGTTACCAGAATAGCAATTAGTCGCTCACGCCAACTCTCAATAGTACGGGTAGCCATTACCGCAGGTATAGCACAGGCAGCACCTGAAATCAAAGCGAATGGTCTCTCACCATTAAGCCCAAAGGGACGCATGATCCTATCCATAAGGAAAACCACTCTACTCATATAACCGCTTTCTCTAGTAGGGAGATAAAGAAAAAGAGCAGCGCTATCTGAGGAACAAAGGAAACTACGGCAGTAAGCCCTGGAATCACCCCATCTACCAGAAGAGAGGTGAGCGAGCCTTTGGGCAATACATTGCCGATCCAAGTGCCTACCCAGCCTAAGGCGCTTTCTATCCAACCCTTGGGGTATTCCACTCACATAGAATATCATTTGGAAAATCAGCAGTAATATGGCCATAAAAAAATCACATAGCCCCATACCTTGTGCAAAAAGAATTTTATCCAAAAGGGCACGAGTACCCACTGCTGTTACCTTATAAGTATCCTTGAGTGCATGGTTTATAGCCTGATAACGGAGATGGTCTCCCGCTGCTGCATTTTCTTGATTTCGGCCTCGGTTTTTATATGCTCTTTTTGAATTTCGACCTTGCGCAATGCCCCTATCACCTCAAAAGTTTTGAGAGATGACCATCCAGAGTTTGCCTTAATTCTTCATTGGGGAATTTCTCCTTGAGCGTTTTGAAATAAGTAGGGTCTATGCGGTTGATATCTATAACCTTCTCCAAGGGGAGTTTTTGTAATTGATAATCAACTCTTTTCAACCTCTATCCCCATTTTCTGTCGAGTGCTCACAAGAGCTATGCGTGTATGGAGTGCGGCTTCCAAGGCGGGTATGTCTATGGTGATACCACGAGGCTTCATCCGATCGGGCCATATTGATGGCCAAGATCATAGGAATGCCAAAGTCCTTTATCTGGGTATAGAGATAGAGGTTTTGCTTGAGGTTCTCCACATCGGCCACCAGCACTACCACATCGGGAAAGTCTATATCATCTTTTGTCCAAAAGACAACTGATGGCCACCTTCTCGTCCATAGAATTGGGATTGGTACTATAGGTGCCTGGTAGGGTCGTATATTCGGGCATTGATCGTTTGGGAAAGCTTACAAAAGCCCACTTTCTTATCCACAGTAACCCCTGGGTAGTTCTCCCACATGCTGGTTCATACCCGTTAGCAGGTTGAAGATAGAGGATTTTCTACATTGGGGTTTCTATCAGTGCTACTTTTTATCTCATGCTTACTCATTGGAATCAGAATTAGAGAGTTCTACCTCAATATATTGTGCCATCTCTCGGCGAATAGCCATATGAGTATCATTAATAATCAAATAGAGTGGGTCTCCCAAAGGGGCTATCTCGACCAGTTCTATACTATTGCCGGAAGGCAGCCCAGCTCCAATAGTTTTATCGGCAACTGTTCAGTAGCTACATCCTTGATAAGACATTTATCCCCACGCTTAAGGTCATTGACGGTAAGAGTCATGTTTATTTATACTTAATTTAAGGAGGCAAAGATACTATTTTTCTTATATATGAAAAATTTTATTTACTTTTTGTCCTGTATAAGAAAGACAAAAGCCTATGAAAAATATCTTTTACGTTCGATAGTATTGGTGCAGCTCACTTCGCTTGCTATCGTTGGCCTACTTGTTTTTATAACCCAATTTATCAACGATAAGGTCTATATATATGGGTACGAACCTGCTGAAGAATTCTTAAAAAAATCGTACTAGCTCCCTTTTATGTGCTTACCGATAACAGCCAGTATGGTAACTCTTTTTCCTATTGTTACATCTCGCTCTGCTATTTCTTGTTTTTTTCTCTATGGTAGTGGGAAATATCATAGGGATTATTTGGTATTATATCAAGAAAAACACTCAAACCCATGCCTTGGATGGAGGATTTTCTACTGGGGAGGTTATTTTCATAGGTATATTGCTTCTCAATTATCTTATCATCTATCTGACGAATCATTTTTCCTTCGAATTAGAAAAAGACACCTCCTTACTTATGTTTATGGCAGCCTTTGCGGGGTGCCTTCTCGTTTTTCTTTTAGGCAGATGGCTTTAGCGACGTGGTATTCGACTATTGGGAGGTGTGGCTTTGGCCATTTGTGGTATCACCCTTGCCTTTGTATCGGGTATTAGTATCTATGCCTATCATAAACAGCCGAAAAGAGCCGAATTTTGATGACTATTCCTATATCAATAAAGATTACGACCCTGAGCCAAGAGCGACCGACTCTTATGTATATTATGAAGAAGAAGAACCCTATAGAAGAGCGTCCTGAAGAAGAGGATGAGCCTTGTATTACCTATCGTATTGAAGAAGAAACCAAAGGGGACCTACAATCCGCTTGCTTTTTAAGGCAGACCAAGAGGATTATATGGAATGGGATAAGCCTGAGGAGTTTTACAAGTGGGATTCTGACAAATTTGGTCGTGATTTCTTTACAAAAATTATTCGATCAGGTGAAATCTGTACTTGGTTTAGAAGAAATCTCTCGTGAGATAGACCGTAGTAAGGAAAGCAAAGATGCCCAAGGAAAAAAACCTCTATAATTTCACGAAGGAACTCGGCAAAGACTCTTATATGCTCTCCTCCTTTTGGAAACATTTCGGTACTTTTTACCCTAGAAAAATATGGATCAGAATCAACTGCTCCGTTATAGTGCTAGAGCGCGTTACCTACTTAAGGTGTATTATCTGGATAAGAACAATATCTCTTTATACAAAGACATCTACCGAGTGATGGAACAAACCGAGAAAGAAGAGCCTGCTTCAGGGGGTATAGTGAGAAATGGATGATAGAAAACCAACTAAGAGGACTGGTAAGGATATATACTCAGTACAATCTCTCAGAGGAACTCCGCCGAGATCTGAACAATAGTGATATAGAAGATACGGCAATACGCTGGGCATATTCCTTTTGGGCACGCCGATATAAGGAGAAAAACATCCCTATCACCCTGCGTATTCTCTTTGATGTCAATTCTATGTAAAAGAAAAAAATATCCTGAGAAATATGATAGGGCAGCAGCTCAGTATATTTTTAAAATACAACAAATGGCGTCTCTACATAAATAGAAACGCCATTTATTATGTATTAGCTATTTTGTTATAGGTGTTATAATATGGTTTTTACCTTTTCCAAAGCCTCAGCGATACCTTCAGTCTTTTTACCCCTGCGGTAGCGAAGAAAGGCTGACCTCCGCCGCCTCCTTGGATACATTTACCCAATTCGCGTACAATCTTTCCTGCATCTAAACCTTTGTTCTTAGCCAATTCCTTTGTTGATATAGCACAAGAGTAAGGCCTGCCATCTTCTTGAGCAGAGCCAAAGAGAATAAAGGCATCTTTGACTTCTTCACCAAGCATAAAGGCTAAGTCCTTAAGGGTGGCTACATCCAAATCCAAGCGCTTAGTAAGACATTGTACATCGCCAACGGGAACAAATTCACCCTTGAGTTCGCCCTTGAGCTGTTTGGCTTGTTCTTTCTTGAGTTGCTCTAACTCCTGTGTAGGCGTGCATTTTCCTCTTGTAAATTAGCAATAGCCTTGACAGGATCTTGAGGGTTTTAAGGGAGGACTTAACCTCTTCCAAGAGTTTCTCTTGTAATAAGAAGTGCTTAAGGGCACCCGCATTGGTAATAGCCTCTATACGGCGTACCCCTGCGGCTACGGCTCCTTCAGAGACAATCTTAAAGAACCAGATGTCCCCCGTATTTTTCACATGGGTACCCCCACAGAGTTCTCGGCTTTCGCCAAACTGTATCATACGCACCTTATCGCCATATTTTTTTCGCCAAAGAGAGCCATAGCCCCAGCCTCCAAAAGCTTGTTGGATAGGAATATTGCGATGCTCCTGAAGTGGAATTTTCTCATAGATACGTTTGTTCACCAAGCGCTCTACCTCAGTGAGTTCTTCCTGAGTGAGTTTGGCAAAGTGAGAAAAGTCAAAGCGCAAAGCCTCTGGAGATACATGCGAACCCTTTTTGCTCCACATGAGTACCCAATACCTCTCTTAGTGCCTGATGCAATAGGGTGAGTAGCACTGTGGTTGGCTTGTGCCAAGGTTCGACCAGCAAGGTGCACTTCTGCCTTGAACGGATCGGTAAGGTTTTTCAGGCAGGTGTTCCGCTAAGTGGATAATAAGGTTGTTCTCCTTCTTCGTATCTATAATATAAATGATTTCTCCATTGGCCGACTGTAACGTACCTCGGTCTCCTACTTGTCCTCCTCCTTCAGGGTAGAAAGGAGTAGTGTTGAACACCAATTGGTAAAGGGTACCATCCTTTTGGCTCTCTACCTTGCGGTATTTGACCAAGCGTACCACTGCCTCCAGTGTATCATATCCGATAAACTCTTCTTTTTTCGTCATCACGAAGTACGACCCAGTCACCTGCTTTGACTTGAGCGGCAGCACGAGAGCGTTCTTTTCTGCTTTTGGAGGTGCTCCTCAAAAGAGGCCCTCGTCCAAGGTCATACCACGTTCTGAAAGGATAAGGGCAGTGAGGTCTTTAGGAAAACCATAAGTATCATAGAGTTCAAAGGCTTTTACTACCTGAGAGTTGCTTATCGGTAGTGTTCTGTATCATCACATCTAGCATCAATAGTCCTTGCTCCAATGTACGCAAGAAAGAGACTTCTTCTTCCTTAATCACACTCACAATCAAGAGGAACTCTTTTTCTAACTCATGGAAAGTCCCGCCCATTTGCTTAGCCAAGGTCTCTACCAACTTATAGATGAAAGGTTCTTTCTGTCCTAAAAAAAGTAAAGCCATAACGAATGGCACGGCGCAAGATACGACGAATTACATAACCAGCTCCATTGTTGGAGGGCAATTGCCCATCAGCTATAGCAAAGGCGACCGCCCTAATGTGGTCGGAAATTACACGTATCGCCACATTGATCTGTTCTTGTTCGGGGGTTACCTTGATCCCATTGGTATATTTTGTTTTAGTAATCTCTTCTACCTTGTGGATCAGGGGTGTAAAGACGTCCGTATCATAGTTGGACTGCTTGCCTTGTAGCACCATACAAAAGGCGCTCAAAGCCCATACCTGTATCCACATTCTGTGCAGGGAGTTTCTCCAAGGAACCATCGGCCTTTCGGTTGAACTCCATAAAGACGTTATTCCAAATCTCAATTACCTGTGGGTGATCATTATTGACTAAATCACGACCTGCTACCTTAGCTTTTTCTTCGGCTGAGCGAATATCCACATGAATTTCAGAACAAGGACCACAAGGGCCTTGATCACCCATTCTCCCAGAAGTTGTCCTTTTTGTTTCCTAAGAGGATATGATCTTCAGCGATACGCTCTTTCCAAATGTCGTAAGCCTCTTGGTCAAAAGGTACTCCTTCTTCAGGACTTCCTCAAATACCGTTACATAGAGGTTTTCCTTCGGAATCTTATATACTTCAGTGAGTAGTCTCCCATGCCCAGCTGATAGCTTCTCTCTTGAAGTAGTCGCCAAAAAGACCAGTTGCCCAACATCTCAAACATAGTATGGTGGTAGGTATCACGTCCTACTTCTTCCAAGTCATTGTGCTTGCCCGATACACGGAGACACTTTTGAGTATCTACTACACGCTTGTACTTAGGCTTGGCATTGCCTAAGAAAAAAATTCCTTGAACTGGTTCATACCTGCATTGGTAAACATCAGGGTAGGGTCGTTCTTAATCACCATAGGAGCAGAGGGTACTATGGTATGTCCCTTGCTCTCAAAAATTTTAGAAATAACTCTCTTATCTCTTGTGAGGTCATGTTTTTAAGTTTTGAGTTTTAAGTTTTAAGTTTTTGAGTTAGCTACTTAATTTTTAAGTTTTTAAGTTTTGAGTTTTTAAGTTTTGAGTTAGCTACTTAGTTTTAAGTCTTGAGTTTTTAAGTTGCAAAAGAACACAAAAATTCATTACTCAAAAACTTTTCATATTGTACCTTTACCTGTGGGGAGCAAAGGACTTAAGTATTTCCACTTGCTTGTTCGTCAGCCAAAGGTGGGTGGGCGTAACTTCTCCCTTAGCCAGTAGGTTGTTTTGGGAGAGAATACGCTTGGTCTGTTTGGCTACTGCCTCAGCAGAGTCCATAATACGGATATTTTCTGGTAAAATCTCCGAGATAAGGGAGGTAAGATAGGGGTAATGAGTACAGCCTAAGACCAAATAATCCATCCTCAGCGACCATAGGACGGAGATATTGCTCTAAAAGGGCGAACATCTCAGGGGTATCTATTTTTTCCCTCCTCAATAAGAGGCACCAACCCTATTCCTTCTTGCTTAAGCACACGTACTCCCTTATCAAGCAAGTGCTGACAAGTATTAGCAAAGAAAGCACTCCTTAGCGTACTCTGTGTGGCCAACACCCCGATTGTTTTTGTCTGGCTATAAAGTCCCGCAGGCTTAATAGCAGGTTCTATCCCTATAAAGGGGCACCTTGTACTTAGCCCTAAGGTGGGTTATGGCATTGGTAGTAGCTGTATTGCAGGCTACAATAATGAGTTTGCTATTGTGGTCTAATAGGTACTCGGTATTTTTTTCTCGCAAAGAGCTATAATCTCCTCTGTAGACTTTTTCCCCATAGGGAGCATTGAGGCTATCGGCTAAGAATAAGGTACTTTCATAGGGAAGCTGGCGCACCACTTCCCTCCAAATAGTAGTACCTCCTACCCCTGAATCAAATAAACCAATTGTCAATGATTAATGATTAACGGTTAATGATTAATGGTTAATGATTAATGCCATTAATCATTAGTGGCATTAATCATTAATCATTTTTATTCTTTCTTTTTATCATTCTCCCTACTTGGTTAGAGGCAGCGAAAGAAGCGATCATATTGGTAAGCATTTCAGCACCTGCTTGTGGGGAGTTGGGGAAGGAGGATAAGGTTGCTCTTGGTGTCCTGTCCTACCGCTTGTAGGGTATCATAGTGCTGGGTTACCACAATCAGTGCAGAGGCCTCCTGAGAGCTGATGCCTACTTTGTTAAGCACATCGACACTTTCTACTAACCCACGTGCAATCTCACGACGCTGGTCGGCTATACCTTGTCCTTGTAGACGCTTGCTTTCGGCCTCGGCCTTGGCTTTTTTTCTACAATCAAGATACGCTGGGCATCCCCCTCATACTGAGCAGCTACTTTTTTTCACGTTCGGCAGCATTGATGCGGTTCATAGCGGCTTTTACCTGCGCATCAGGGTCTATATCAGTAACCAAAGTCTTGATGATATCATACCCATAAGTTTCCATGGATTCCTGTACCTCACGCTTTACGGCTATAGCAATATCATCTTTCTTGACAAACACATCGTCCAATTTCATCTTAGGTACTTCGGCACGCACCACATCAAATACGTAGCTGGTAATCTGATCATGAGGGTATTCGAGCTTGTAGATAGCATCATACACCTTGTCCTTGATTACGACAAACTGTACTGAGACTTTGATTTTGACAAATACATCGTCCAAGGTCTTAGTCTCCACAATAACATCTAATTGCTGTATTTTTTTAAGCTGATACGTGCAGCTACCTTGTCAATCACTGGAATTTTTTTAGTTGTAAGCCAGAATGGCGAATGCTTTGGAATTTTCCAAAACGCTCAATAGAAACAGCTGTTTGTTGCTTCACTGTAAAAAATAAAGAGAAGAACAAAAACAGACCTAATAGAACAAAAAGAGAATTGTATAATTCATAAAAAGCTTGGTTTTTATTTTTGGGCAAAGTTATAACTTTTTCTTGGAAAAAACAAGTGAAAAATTCATCGGCTTAAAGGTTGTACAAATGGAGAATTTTCTCTATTTTTTTGCAGTCTATTATACATACTATGGAATGGACACAGATGTACATAAAATCACTCGGTGAGATGTCGGCTAGAAGCTATGTGCTCCTTCTAAAAAGAAACAGAAGGAGCGCGACAAGTACCTATTGTGATTGGAGAGCGAGAGGCTATGGCTATACAATATAGCAACTATGGGAGGTTCTTTATCAGCCAACCGCCTATCTATAATGTATTGTTCAACCTATGAAAGCCAACCAGATACAAATCACTCAGATACAAATCACTGAGTTTCGGGAAGGAACTTTCTATGCTCATATGCTCTATAAGGGAGAGGGAGGAGACAGGCATGCAACCTATATGTATAGGCGATGCCATGGCCATGGCTATAGTGGGAAAGATACCCATCTTTATGATTAAGGAATTGGTAGAGAGGTATGGTACGGCTCAGACCCAGGAACAAGATATCCTCACAGAGGATACTCCTGTCCCTCGTGCGGCAGGTAATAAGAACCCTAAAACGCTATCTGACCACTGAATTAGAAAAAAACTTATGGATTCGGCCATAGAGGAAGAAAAACTACGAATTGGCAGCTGAAATCCAAGAAGAACTTACCCGAAGAAAGAAAAATATAAAAACAGAATCATATGAAACTTATACATACACTTATCCTCCTTGTGCTGCCTGTTGCAGGTATGGCTCAATCACAAACGAGTATGATCCCAAGTGCGGGTATGAGCGTAGAGAGTGTACTCAGAGGCTTATTAGGTATGTGCGTACTGCTGATGATAGCCTTCCTCTTTAGCCACAATCGCAAGGCGATTGCTTGGAAGACGGTCGGTATAGGACTAGCTATACAACTTTTTCTTGGCCTTTGGGGTACTGAGAGTGGAGTGGGTCAGAAAGGTCTTTGAAGTAGCAGGGAGTTTCTTCTTGCTTATCTTGGACTTTACCAAGGCGGGGAGTGATTTCCTCTTTGGCAACCTTATGGATATCAATGGTATAGGGTATATCTTTTGTCTTTCAGATACTACCTACCATTATCTTCTTCTCCGCCCTTACCTCTATTCTATTTTTATTATGGAATCATTCAGATATTTACTCGTGCGCTGGCTTGGGTATTGAGCAAATCTCTAAAGATCTCAGGGGCAGAAAAGTCTTTCAGTTACAGGTAATATATTTTTAGGGCAAACCGAAGCCCCGCTGATGATTAAGTCCTATTTGGAGAAGATGACCAAGAGTGAAATCCTCCTTGTTATGGTGGGCGGTATGGCTACGGTTGCAGGAGGAGTATTGGCCTCGTATATCAACTTCTTAGGAGGGAATGACCCAGTGATGAAGTTAGAGTTTGCCAAGCACCTACTGGCGGCCTCTGTCATGGCTGCTCCTGGGGCGGTGGTGATCTCCAAGATGCTCTACCCACAAGAGGAAGTTATTCCCACGATGTATGAGACCTCCAGCGAAAAGTTTGGCAGCAATGTCCTTGATGTAATTAGCACAGGGTACTAGCGAAGGACTTAAGCTAGCGGCCAATGTAGGGGCTATGCTTTTGGTATTTGTTGCCCTGATTGCCATGATCAACTATTTCTGGGATGGGTAGGAGATATTACTTACCTGAATCCAATTATCAAAGATAGTAGTGTGCTTCCTTACGATCGCTTCTCTTTGGAGATGATCTTGGGATCTATTTTTTTCTCCTATTATGTGGCTCATTGGAGTTGCTAAGGAGGATATGATGCTGGTAGGACAGCTTTTTAGGAATTAAGCTTGCTGCTTCAGAATTTGTGGGCTATACCCAATTGGCTACACTAAAAATCCTGAAGCCCCTATACACCCTCATGTACCAAAAGTCGGTAATTATGTCTACTTATCTTTTATGTGGGTTTGCCAACTTTGCCTCTATTGGTATTCAGATAGGTGGTATCGGTTCACTTGCCCCTGGTCAGCGTAAGACGCTTTCAGAATTTGGTCTTAAGGCGGTATTGGGTGGTACACTTGCCTCACTGATGTCGGCTACTATCGCAGGAATGATCTTAGGATAGTGACTAATGACAAGTGACTAATGACAAGTGACTAATGACAAGTGACTAATGACAAGTGACTAGCCACTAACCACTAATAACTAACAACTGACAACTAATTATAAAAATGGAAAAGAATTGCAAGTTTTTGTGTAGATCATCTCAAGTTACAGCGAGGGATTTATCTCTCTCGTCGAGATGTAGTAGGTAATGAAGTGATTACCTCTTTTGATATTCGGATGAAAGCCCCCTATCGAGAACCAGTATTAGGAGGAGCAGAGATACACACCATGGAGCACTTGGCCGCTACATGGCTACGTAATAGTGATTGGAAGGATAAGATCATCTATTGGGGGCCTATGGGCTGTATGACAGGGGAATTACCTGATTCTGGCAGGCGACTATACCTCCAAGGATATAGCCCCATTGATTACTCGTCTTTTTTGAGTATATGGCCAATTTTCGAGGGAGATATCCCAGGTGCTTCCGCTGTAGAATGTGGTAATTATTACAACAATAACCTTCCTATGGCTAAGTATGAAGCTAAAAAAATACTTGGAAGAGGTACTCTACCACTTGAAAGAGGAGAATTTGAATTACCCAGAGTAGTTAAAAGGTAAAAAGTAAAGGTAAAAAGTAAAAAGTAAAGAGTGAAAAGTTCTTCTTTTTCACTCTTTACTTTTTCATTCTTCACTTCAAAGACTTGTGTCCAGTATTTGCCCTTGTGGGCAACACCCATCTCCTTTTACATGAGGGTTCATGATATTGGCGCAATGGGCGGGGCTACTGAGCCAACCTTGTATTACTGCTCTTTCGTTGGAATAGCCCATAGCCACATTCTCTGCATAGGCGCGCCAGTGGTAGCCTGCTTTTGCTTAGGCGTTTGCCAGGGTCATCACCATTTTTACTACTATGGGTTAGCTGGTTGCGCTGTGCCATCTCATTGCTATGCTTTTTGGGCAACAGTGGCAAGTTTGTCACTCCATGTCAAGGGCGGTACCGCAGGGTAATAAGTGCTTCCACATTGGCAACCTTGACTTCTTTGAGCATTGACCAATGTCAGTAGTAGCTCCTTATCAATAGAGCTAAGAGAATCTGCTTGATTCTCTAAAGCGTCCTGCTTGTCTGCTATGGTACAACAGATAAATAGCAGGGAGAGAAAGATCTTAGACATAGGATTTATTCTTCAAAGATAGCTTTAGTATTGATACTTAGTTTAGGAAATTTTTACAGAATGGATAGTTTTTTTCCATAACGTTTCATTTATCACTCTTCACTCTTTATCTTCTCCCAGGTGTCCTTAAGTCCTACAGTCTTGTTAAAGACGAGTTTCTCAGTGGTGCTCTCAGGATCTACACAGAAGTAACCAAGGCGTTGAAACTGTACGGTATCGCCCGCTTGAGCTGTCTGTAGGCTGGGTTCTACATAGGCTGTGATGGTCTTGAGTGAATTGGGGTTGATATAATTAAGAAAACTATCCTCTTGGCGATCGGGTTCGGCTATGGTGAAGAGGCGATCATAGAGACGTACTTCGGCGGCTATGGCATGAGGGATAGAGACCCAGTGGAGGGTGCCTTTTTACCTTGCGAGTACTTGCCTCAGTGCCACTACCACTGCGGCTGTCAGGGGGTCGTAGGTGCAGTGTATCTCGGTGATATTGCCTTCGCTATCCTTTACTACGCTTTCTGCCTTGATGATATAGGCATTCTTTAGGCGTACTTCTCCTCTAGTTTTAGGCGGAAAATACTTCTTGTCGGCTTCTTCGCGGAAATCCTCTCGCTCTATATACAGCTCACGAGAGAAAGGTACCTTGCGGTAGGTCATAGGGCTTACCTCAGGGTTGTTTTCGGCATCAAGCCACTCCTCTTGGCCTTCGGGGTAGTTGGTGATTACGACCTTTACAGGGTCAAGTACAGCCATGACACGGTTGGCCTTCTTGTTGAGGTCTTCGCGTACACAAAACTCTAGAGAGAGACATCTATAAGGTTTTTCACGCTTGGCAATACCAATGGTGTCGGCAAACTTTCGGATGGCCTCAGGGGTATAACCACGACGGCGCAAACCAGAAATAGTAGGCATACGAGGGTCGTCCCAGCCTGCTACATAGTGCTCATTGACTAGCTGCAATAGTTTGCGCTTGCTTACAATGGTATGGCTAAGGTTACGACGGGCAAACTCACGTTGCTTAGGGCGTACTACCTTTTTCCCCTTGAGGGATGATCTGGTCTAAGAACCAATCATAGAGTTCTCTATGGGGTAGAAACTCCAAGGTACAGAGCGAGTGAGATATTTGTTCTAAGTAATCACTTTCCCCATGCGCCCAATCATACATAGGGTAGATATGCCACTTATCCCCTGTACGGTGGTGAGAGGCATTCATGATGCGATAGATGATAGGGTCACGCATGAGCATATTGGGCGAGGCCATGTCTATCTTGGCACGAAGGACATAGGTACCATTGTCGAACTCCCATTCTTCATGCGCTCAAAAAGGGCAAGGTTCTCCTCAGGGAAGTATTGCGGTAAGGGCTTTCGGTGCCTGCGGTGGTAGGGAGTACCCTTTTGGGCAGCAATCTCCTCGGAAGTTTGCTTATCTACATAGGCCTTGCCTTGTTTTTATGAGCATCACTGCCCACTCATATAGTTCTTGGAAATAGTCAGAGGCGTAGCACTCTTTGTCCCATTTGAAGCCGAGCCATGCCACATCGCGACGGATGGCATCTCATATTCTTGTTCTTCCTTGCTGGGGTTGGTATCGTCAAAACGTAGATTTACAGGGGCATTGTAGCGCAAGCCCAAGCCAAAATTAAGGCAAATAGAGCTAGCATGTCCCAAGTGTAAGTAACCATTAGGGCTCTGGAGGAAAGCGAAAACGCAATTGCTTGTCAGCAAAACCAGCGGAGAGGTCTTCCTCTATGATATTTTCTATAAAATTGTTAGATCTTTCTTTGATTTCTTCTGCCATTTTAGGTGTTAAGTTTTTAGTTTGAGTTACAAGATAAAGTATTCAGAATTTCCAAGGGGTCATTCTCTCGAAGAAATTAATGACTACCGACAAGGTAAAACCATTAAAAAGTAGCTTCATTTCTCAGAGGTAAGGAATAACCCGCTTGTATTTGGTATTTGTTGGCCAAGGATAGCCCCATATGTGGGGTGATAGCATGGGTATTGACTGAAATTCCCATTCCAAAAAAAGTAGGGCATAGAATTCAGCTCCTATTTCAGGGACAAATTGTATTGTACCCTTATGGCTACCCACATGAGTGCCTGCATAATAAGATAACCCTGCATAGAAAGGATCAGAATTGTTGGACACGCCTACAAACCCATAATGATACACCCTATTGGTAAAGGTATAAGCAGTGCGTAGCCCGACATATTGTCCCTTTGCTAAGAAAGGGAAAAATAGTAATAGCAATAAGGTTCTCATTATTGGTCACTAGTCATTAGTCATTAGTCACTATCTTAGTTTCCTACTTCGCTGATAAACTTGATACGATACAGGCGCAACTCGTCATCTTCATAATCTCCGCCAAACTCCTTGGAGGCTACGGAAATCTTATCAGTATCCGCATTTAAGAAATAGTCATGAAGTTCTTCCTGTTGCTCTTCGTCCAAGATCTCATCTATCCAATAGTTGATATTGATTTTGGTACCACTATATACGATTTGCTCCATTTCCTTGAGAAACTCATCTATGGAGAGACCTTTGGCTTTAGCAATATCAGGAAGCGGTAGTTTCTTGTCTATGTTCTGGATAATGAATAGCTTAAGGGCAGAATTGGCGCCTGTGGTTTTTACGATAAGGTCTTCGGGACGAATGATATCGTTTTCCTCTACATATTTGCTAATCAGGGCAATAAAGTCCTTACCATATTTCTTAGCCTTCCCTTCTCCTACGCCAAAGACATTGGTCAGTTCCGAGATCGTAATAGGGTATTTCATACACATATCCTCCAAAGAGGCATCTTGGAAGACCACAAAGGAGGTACGCCAAATTCCTTGGCTACCTTTTTGCGCAAGTCCTTGAGGTATTTTAAGAGCGTTTCGTCAAGAACAGAAATGGTATTCTTAGCGGAGCTCTTCTATATCCTCCTCGAAATTATGGTCTTCGGTCATCATAAAGGAGTGTGGTTTCTTGAGAAAATCACGTCCCTTATCAGTGAGGAACATTACCCCATAAGTTTCTATATCCTTACGGATATAATCATTGACCATCACTTGGCGAATCAGCGCCATCCAAAAAGCGACTATCGAACTCCGCACCACAGGCAAAAAATCCTGTTGGTCAAAAAGGTTGGACTTGATAATGGCTGAGTATTTTTCCTGTCAGTACATTCACTAAATCCTTAGCTTTGAGCCTTTGTCGGGTTTTTATCAATCACGTCTAGGAGCATGAATACTTGATCTTTGGCTTCTTTCTTGGTCTTGGGGTAGCGCATATTGTCGTCCATATTGGCACCCTCACCATTGATCTCGTCAAATTCTTCTCCGAAGTAGTGTAGAATGAACTTGCGTCGGGAGCTGGAAGTCTCAGCATAAGCGACCATATCCTGCAAGAGGGCTTGTCCCTACCTCTTGCTCGGCTATAGGCTTGCTTACCATGAATTTTTCCAATTTCTCTATGTCCTTATAGCAGTAGAAAGCCAGGCAATAGCCCTCTCCGCCGTCGCGGCCTGCGCGGCCTGTCTCTTGGTAGTAGCTCTCAATACTCTTAGGAATATCATAGTGAATCACAAAGCGAACATCGGGCTTATCAATCCCCATACCAAAGGCAATGGTAGCTACCACTACCTCTACTTCTTCCATAAGAAACATGTCTTGGTGCTTAGCACGGGTCTTGGCATCAAGCCCTGCATGGTAGGGGATTGCGGTAATACCATTGACCTGTAGGGTCTGGGCGAGTTCCTCCACACTCTTGCGGCTTAGGGCAATAGATAATACCCGATTGGCCTGGGCGTTGCTTGACAAAAACGAATGATATCACTATTGATATTCTTTGTTTTAGGGCGTACCTCATAATAGAGATTGGGTCGGTTAAAGGACGATTTGAACACATTGGCCTGCGGAATCCCCAAGTTCTTGAGAATGTCCTCCTGTACCTTGGTAGTAGCTGTAGCGGTAAGGGCTATGATAGGGATTCCTTCGCCCAAGCGATCGATAATTGTCTTGATATTTTCGGTACTCAGGACGGAAGTCATGCCCCCATTCGGAAATACAGTGTGCCTCATCTACAGCCACGAAGGAGATATTGATCGTTCTGAGAAAAATCTGCGTACTCGTCTTTGGTCAGGATTCAGGGGCTACATACAGCAGTTTGGTATCCCCATTGCGAATATCCTCCATAACGGTACGTATTTCCCCTTTGGTAAGGGAGGAGTTCAGTACATGGGCAATTTTATCAGTACCTGAGATGCCGCGAACGACATCCACTTGGTTCTTCATCAGAGCGATAAGGGAGAGATCACAATAGCTGTCCCTTCTTTCAAGAGCGCAGGGAGCTGATAACATAGTGATTTTCCACCACCTGTAGGCATCAGAACGAAGGTGTGGTTGCCCTCCATGATGCTACGGATAATGTCTTCTTGTTTTTCCTTTGGATGCGCTAAAGCCAAAAATGCTTTTTAATGCTTTTTGTAAATCAACATTATTAGTACTCATAATAATATGTAGTATTTTATATGTAGTATACTTTTGCAGGATAAAATTACAACTTTTTAAGTAGCAAATTTAAAATCAACTATTTTGGAAAAATTTTTAATAATGTACTTGATTTTGCTCATAAAACCATTGAGATTGAGCTTGATTCTTTAGGAAATTAACAGAGTTTTTAGATGAAAACTTCCCTCGTGCCGTACAGGCGATTCTACAATCAAAGGGCGTGTGGTCATCACAGGCATAGGAAAAAGCGCCATCATCGCCCAAAAGATGGTCGCTACGATGAATTCGACAGGTACTCCTGCGATTTTTTTATGCACGCGGCCGATGCTATTCACGGGGACTTGGGGATGATACAGCCGTCCGATGTGGTTATCTGTATTTCCAAGAGTGGCAATACTCCAGAAATCAAAAGTGTTGGTGCCGCTGCTCAAGCGTGAAAAACAATCCACTGATTGCCATTACGGCCAATAAGGAATCTTTCTTGGCTACTCAGTCCGATTATGTACTCTATGCCTATACGGAAAGAGAAGCCTGCCCGAATAACCTAGCCCCGACCACTTCCACTACCTCCCAGTTAGTCATAGGTGATGCCTTAGCCGTGGCACTCATGCAGGTAAAGCAGTTCAGCAGTGCCGATTTTGCTAAGTATCACCCGGGGCGGTGCTCTCGGAAAGCGACTTTACCTCACTGTGGAGAGGCCATAGCCAAAAATCAAGTGCCTGTGGTAGCTCCAGAGACGGACATCAAGCAGGTAATTGTAGAAATCTCTCAGAAGATGCTTGGAGTAACAGCGGTGCTCGATGGGGAACATATCGTGGGGGTCATCACCGATGGAGATATTCGTCGTATGCTCAGCCGTTACGACCAAATCAAGGGACTTCGTGCGCGCGACATCATGACCACTCACCCCAAAACTATAGCAGCCGAGGTGTTGGCCGTAGATGCCTTAGACTTTATGCAGAACCACAAAATTACCCAGCTACTGGTTACCCGCCAAGGAAAGTACGTAGGGTGATACACTTGCATAACCTGATACAGGAGGATCATTTGATAGTGACAAGTGACTAATCCAGGTATGGTATTGTCACTAGTCATTGAGTCGTTAGTCACTCGTCGTTATTAAAAATCGTTTTCTCATTTCCTCTACTATCCATGCACTTGAGTAGGTGTTCCCCTGGGGTGAGATATAGTTTCATGTCGTGGAAGTGGAGGGTTTCTCCCAGGAAGGTGTTGTCCAAGTACCAAAAGAGCTTACCTGGGTACTTATAGGCTACACGAGCTATAATGGGCTGGAGACTGCCTCCTAAGCCTTTGGCAGGGGTGTAGGGTAGCGCCATGTTTGGGATAGATGAAATCCAATACCTGCTGCTTGTCTCCCTCCTGACAATCCTCTCTTAGGGGAGGAAGCACCTGGTAGGAAGGGTGTTTTCTTATAAAACCATTCCATAAGTGGCGGCAGTACAAACCAGCTTTCCGAGCGTATATTGGCGATCTGCTCACAGTTGCTGTTGACCTGCCAAAGGCCATCGGGAGATAGGTGCACCCAGCGGTGGTACTTGCATAGGGAGGTCTGTAGCTGTCTATGAGGTACCCAAATGGTTTTTAGGGCATAAGTCGCTGGCAATCATACCGCTTAAGGCACACACTTCGACCTTTTGAAGATCTTCCCAAGGGGTGTCAAACCATTTGTCTTTTTGAGCAATTGGAAAATTTCTAGCATCACAGGAGCGGCTGTCCCCACCCCTGTAAGTTCAGGACGTCCTTCCCCAGAGGCATTGCCCACCCAGACCCCTACTAAGTAACGGGAAGTAAGGCCAATAGACCAAGCATCGCGGTTGCCAAAGCTGGTACCCGTCTTCCAAGAAATTTTTCCGAGACGAGGTATAATAGCGCCAAGCTGAGTCAAACGAAGGACGGTTCACCTGAGTTAGTGCCTCAAAAGTCTTATAGATAGCCCCTGCCGAAAAGTGATTTTTTTCCTCTTGTAAAGTGCCATAATCACGCTCACCCCTGAGGTAGGTGAGTCTCTGGAAGGCATGAGAGCGGTATTTGCCTGTTTGTGTATATTCATTCAGTTCATAGCCCATATTGGCATAGGCCTGCGCAAGTTCCCAAAGCGAACACTCAGCGCCACCTAGAATGAGCGACAGCCCATAGTGGTCAGGGGAGCGGTTGATAGAGCGCAGACGAAGCTTTTGTAGCTGTTGGTAAAATCGGCTGATGCCATATTGGCGTAGAAGTAGCACAAAGGGAATATTCAGCGAGCGGTACAGCGCCTCATCGGCAGGTACAGCCCCTTCGTAAGTGTTTTCAAAGTTCTCAGGGGAATAGCCCCCAATATGGGTAGGAATGTCCCCCACAAGCTCCTGAGGCAACAATTCACCACTATCAAGCATAGCAGTATATAGGAAAGGCTTCAGCACGCTGCCTGTACTACGTGGTCGGTGAATGATATTTACATCCTTATGGTGCTGCTCATCGGTAGGGCTATTGCCCACATAGGCCAATACCTCTCGGCTTTGGACATCAACCACCAGGGGCACAGAGGTTATGCACCTCGAAACGCTTGTAGTGTCGGTAGTACTTGGCTATCACCTCCTGCACGCGCTCTTGCAGGTAATAATCTATCGTGGTGACCTGTCGCTTGTTCGGAGTAGTACGGGCAATGCGCTCTACAAGATGCAGGGCTATATTGGGCAGCTCATGAGGTCGCTCCACCAAAGGCTCCTCAAGGGAGAGTTCGTAGGTGGTTTTATCTATGGTATGATTTTTGAGGAGCTTCTCTAGAAGGAAATCACGCTTTTTCAGAGCGTTTTGATTATGTCCAGGAAAGATTAAGCCAGGAGCATTGGGCAGCACAGCCAGCGTACAAGCCTCCGCCCAAGAGAGTTGCTCTAAAGAGACGCCAAAGTAGCGCCAAGCAGCCATATCGGCTCCTATCACATTACCCCCGAAAGGCGCATGGGAAGCGTATAGGGGCAAGGATCTTCTCCTTGGAGTAGCGAAACTCCAAGCGGGTAGCCCAGATAGCCTCTATGAGTTTCTCGCCGTAAGTACGGGCTTTGTTCTTGCGGGCTAAACGAATCACCTGCTGGGTAAGGGGTACTGCCCCCACGTACAGTATGCCCATGCCGCAGATTGGTTAGCAAGGCCTTAGCGGCAGATATAGGATTCACCCCCAATGGTAGTAGAAGTGAGCATCCTCAAAAGCCAAGATCGCCTCGCGTAGCTTATAAGGCACTGTATCCCGCTCAGGGAATCGCCATTGGCCGTCAGGGGCGATTTTACCCCCAAAGAAGTTTGCCCTCTCGGCTCTCTACCACTGTGGCATAGCCTTCCTTAAAAAGCGGACTAGGCAAGCAAAAGATATACCATAATAGTAGGATGCCCCCTATGGCGGTACGGATCTTGTGCCTGCGAAGATAATTGATAAGAGAAAAACAATAGTTACGTATCATTACCACAAAAAGTACATGGTTTTTCTAAAGGAACAAATTTTTTTAATGGTTAATGGTTAATTGTCAATGAGCTAATTTGACTAACCACTAACCACTTATCATACATATTTATTTTAATCCCTATTGCTTTACATTGATTTAATATTTATTTAACCGCAAACAAGAGAACCTGTTTATCTATACGATGTATTTTTATCAAAAATAGTAGAAGAGGGAGGATTGTTTATAACATTAAAAATGTTAATAACTTTTGGGTGAGGATAAAAAAACAAAGAAAAATATTTCTTTAACCCTTGTATTTGCTTGAGATAAATAAATTTTTATTTTTGTATCTAAATAAAAAGGAAGCATAGAAAAGATAATTTTATTTAGGGACAAACCAGCTAATAAAAACTTTTTATATATTTGCATTGGTTTAGTGATTGGCTAAAAAGTCACATAATCATATTGTTTAAAATGAAATATAAATTAACTAATAAATTTAACAGATAATCAATAAAAAAAGCCTATTATGAAAAGAGATACTTACTATGTATGCTGTTGGTGCTGTTTATCCAGACTCTTTATGGGCAGACAAAGCGTGAGATATACAGTATAATTACAGGTAATGGAGGTGCCAATAATTATTATTGTGTGCGTAATTCTTCTGGAGAGGTGAAGGTAAAATTCAAATGGAAGGGGACTCGTGCCAATGTAGATAATAAGTTCATTGCAGAACTCTCAGACCCCAATGGGGATTTCTCTGCTCCTGTAAAGCTAGGTGAGATTACCGAACAGAGAAATCAATCGGATATATTTGAAATTCCTTTTCGTTTGCCTGCCACTACCGATGGAAAGCAGTATAAAATCCGTATCCGTAGTACTTCTCCAGAGGTCATTGGTATCAGTGATCCTTTTGAGGCACACCACTTGGGTAATGCCGACCCGCTGCAACTTAACAATTTTCAAGGGATAGAAATCTGTCCTGATTCTGAAGGTCGTACAATTTCCGTAACAGGAGGTACTACAGCCGCTCAATATAAGTGGTATAAGGATGGGAATCTCATAGCAGGAGCTATAGGTAGCAGCTATACCGTAACCCAAACGGGATCTTACTCAGTAGAGCCTGATTTTTGGGCGCTGTGCAGGTTCTATGCGTTCCAATGAGATACAAGCTACCCTGCCTGGTTCAGCTAATTCCATGGGGAATCAAGATAAAAGGCGATGCTACTCGTGATATATGTTCAGGGCAGACCCTTACTTTTGGAATCAGAAATCACCAACGAACAACCTGGCTTTACCTTTACCTATCAGTGGTATAAGGACAATAACCCTATACCAGGGAGCTACGACAGCCACCTATCAGGCTACCGAAGTGGGAGCCTACAAGGTAATAAGTGTACCAGGGGCTAATTGTCCTATGACCTCTGCCGAGATAAAGCTCAATGCTCGAACTACAACCGATCTACTGAAGATAGAAGGAGGAGAGACCCAAGTGAAGTGTACAGGGCAAACCATCACCCTTACCACCAAGCTCAAAGATGCCAGCCTTACAGGTACTTATAAGTGGTATAAGGATGGTACTGAAATAGCAGGTGCTACTGCCAATACTTATGGTGCTACCGATATAGGAAACTATTATGTAACCCTTACCGAAGCTGGCGGCTGTGTGATTAAGTCCAATACAGTAGCCATAACCAATCGCTCTGGGGTAAATGCAGGAGATATCAAGTGGTTGGGACATGCCAATGGGGAGGTCGTATTTGCTTTTTCTTATCGTCGTCCTATTATAGAATTGGATATTCCAAGCACTGAAACCCTTACTGTAAAATGGTTTAAGGAGGACGATCCTACCAATATATTACAGGAGAACACCACTCGCTCTTTCCAAGTGCCTTCCGAAGGAACTTTCGTGGCCGAGGTATATGATGCCTGCCAAACCAAAGTGAGCGCAGGGGTACTCAAGCTACAGATCAAGGAACCTTCCCGCTATATCCCTACCATAGGGCTTCAAACAAGGAACTTCTCCTTGTGGTTCAAAACAATGCGATTTTTGGAACTCTCCAGCCTAGAGGCTGTGATTGTAAATGGTAGTGAAGAGAAGAAAACCCTTGTCCCCAGTACAGATTATGACCAATATACACTCCAATGGAAAAAGGATGGAGCAGGGGTCGGTATGGGTAAGGAGCTTACCACCACTCGTTCGGGTTCTCTAAGTGTATATAGGCTGATGGTCAATGGAGCTTTTAACTCCAATGAAGTTAAGCTCGTAGATATCAAGCTCCCCACAGCGGTACGTATAACTACCAATACAGGGGTGGCCGAATTGCAGGATAAGCAAGCCTTGGATCTTATTCCTACTTTAGAAGGCGATTTCCAACAGGAACTCTTTACCTATACTTGGAATCATCGCAAGGATGACTCCCAGCCTTGGACACTCAAAAAGAAGTAACCACTGAAGCGGATAAGAAATACACCATTTCTGCTACCCTTATAAAGACCCTGCCTTTAGAGAAGCTGTAGGGCAATACCAGTTTGTGGTGAAACTCAAGAAAGGGCAGGTGAGCATAGGGGCGATACCATAGACCTAACACCCTATGCCGAGAGCTGTGGCAATGCTGAAGGGGTGATCAGTATTACCTATTCAGTCTCTTATGATGGTAAAGAGATTCCTAATACACTACTCCTCTCAGGAGAGGACGTTAACCGTAAGTGGATGCTACCAGCCGAGTGGGTAGGTGCCAAGGTGACTATCTATAAGCAAACAGGAGAAATTGTCTATCAGGCAAACCAATATAATAATGATTTTCCGAACTTTACCCCACCCAAGAGCCAGAAAGGGGCAGCCATCTACTATTTCTATATCTTAGAAAAAAAGATGGAAAAAAACAGAGAACAGGGACCATAACACTATTACAATAGAATGAAAAGAGGACGCTACTATAGGATTTGTATTTTATTCTTGACCATGCTCTCCACCTGGGCGCAAGAGCAAAAGGGTTTTTATGTACCTTACCAGATGCCTACCCATGCCTTTGTACGGTTTAATACCTTTGTGGCTAACCCTGCCGCTCCCTTGTTGTCAATTATCAGGAACACAACGTGGGGGCTGTACTATCGTAACCAGTGGATGGGCTATAAGAATGATAATTTTTCACTCATGGGACTCTCCTATGGTCGCAACTGGCGGGAGACCAGCTCTATGAACCTTTTTCTATACAAGCGCAATGTAACGGTGATGACCAACTATGGAGTGGTGCTTAACTATGGACACCTCATTCACCTCTCTGATAATGTACGTATAGGCATGAGAACTCAATGTGATTCCATCCTTTAGCGGCTTGGACAAGGGGCGTATCCGTGTGGCCGACCCAGCTGATCCGCTCTTGCAGGTGGGTAACTCCTTTGACTTCGTCCTCCAACCTGGGGGCTATCTTGCCTTTGGGGATTTCTACCTTATGGGGACAGCGGAGAACCTCATTGACTATTCTGCTGGAGCGTCTAAGGCTATGACAGAGTTTCGAGATAAGACCTTCACCGCACACCTTATGTATCGCAAGGCCTTGGATTCCAAGTGATCTCTTAGAAAATGGCTATTGGTCAGTAGCTTTCCGTGCTACCAAGGAGTTCGATGGGTACAACTTCGGTGGTCATGCCATAATAGACCTACCCGCCTTGGGCTGGGCTAATCTCGGTTATACCCAGCGCAATGGTCTTATAGCAGGGGTGGGCTTTAACCTCCGCCAACAGTGGAGCCTTGGGATAGAGTACGAAAATGCCATGGGTGTGAAGGTGCCTCAATTGGGTAGTACTTTCGGAGTATACCTCAATGTACAATTCGGTGGTGACCGACAAAAACGCACGCCACCCGCCCTCCTAAGCCTCCAAGGCTTCCTGTGGTACCTGCTAAGGAAGAACCTAAGAAAGAAGAACCCCAACCTTTGGTACCACACAATCCAGAGGTAAAACCTAAACCGGTGAAGCCGAACCAAGCGCCTATTTCGGTTAAGACAGAGACCATGGAAGGGGTGCCAGCAGGACACTATGTAGTTATTGGGGTATATGCTAACCCTCGTAATGCCTATAGTTTCCTACAGCAGATGGGCAAGCGTTATGAAGTAAGTTCTTTTTGTAAATAAAAAAATGGTCTTACCTATATATATTTAGGTAAGGGTGCCCTCTCCCTCGAAGATGCCCAAAACCTTATGCGCAAGTATATGCTCAATTTGGATTTCATCGGTGGTATTTGGGTATTGGAAGCAAAATAGTTATTAATGATTATTGAGCCAACTCAGAATTAAGAACTCAAAACACAAAATGGAATAAAGTGAACTTATCAGATCTGACCATCGTAGTACAATTACCAGAGAACTAGTGGAAAAACTATTTAATTAATAGACGCTAAAATCAACAAAGGTATAAAAAGAAGTAATACGTGCCATAGAAGCCTTAGAGATATAAGGTTTGACAAAATAAAAATGAGTAAAAGCCTTACAACTTTCTTAGATGAAAGAGAGTGCAGATATACAACTTTTTCAAGTGAATGAAAAGCATTCGTATCTTATATTGGGTACTTGGTATAGTAGGCAGTGGTGTAATAGCAGAAATTACCATTTATTTAGCAACGCTTAGATAATAAAGCCAATTATAGGTGTCTGACATCTGACTACTGATAATTAATGAAACTAAACAAGAGTAAGATAATAACCAAACAATTATGAAACTTAAATCATTCTTCCAGTACGCACTGACCGTTGCCTTATTAGCTTTAGTAGGGACAGCGGCTTTTGCACAACAAACCTTCACTACTGTATATGATAATGGAGGAAAAATCAATCAAGGGGATTTCAACTGATAGAGAATCGTTCCGATGCAGGTTATAACCTCAACATTCCAACTATAGATGGTTGCCCCTCTACGGTGAAGTGGGCACGTCTCTATTGGGGGCATGCGGGAGGAACAGGGAGATCCTAATACTGTACGTCTCACAATGCCGGGAGGACAGAGTAAAAACCATTACTTCTACTCAGGGGCATACTGAGTCTAAAAACAGTGATATGGGAAGATGCAGACTATCTGATCTATCGTATCTATTTCCCTACAAGTGCAGGACGAGATTTGGATATCTCCGCAGGAATTACGGCACCTGTACAACTTAGTGCTGGATATTGTAGGTCTCATCGATTTTCTTTTTCCACGAATGGCTTCAGGAGGAGATCTTACGTCTAATTATGCGTATTGGTCTGGTGATAATATGGGGTATGGTTTGGAGTCTATTTTTGGTTAATGTGAAAAAAACTGAAACAGGACTATCCGGCAAGTCAGGATATAATCATGAGTTTCTATGCAGGTTGGTTCGGATCTCCTGATTCAGGAGATATGGCAATCAAGGCTGAAGCTTATAAAGGGAGAAATGATGGAAGATCCTTCAGATCGATTTAACTGGATACCGAATGCAGCCACAGGTGCTTATAAAGTAGGGGAGGCTACTTTCCTACAGTAAACACCAAACAAAGAGCTTGTGGAGATCTTTTTGGATTTTGGAGTTTTTCAATATAATCCTTCTGATGGTCGTATTCTTTGGAAAAAAATCAGGAGATCCAGGGAGTGGGTTCAGGAAATGTATATCTTGGAGAAAAATTCAGCCATGAGATCCTACAAAAACAATTGTTAATGATGGAACTCGTGTAGATGATGATTCTTATTACTATCGTTCGGCAGATGTTACAGCCGAGCTACAAGCCTTGGCCACTGCAGGAAACCTCAATGGCACTTATACCGTTGATAATATATATAATAATGGAGGAGCTACCTGGAAACTCGGTGCGGGTTGGGCTTTGGTAGTTGTCTATGAAAACCCTAAGCAACAACAAAAACAAAGTAATCCATATACAAAGTGGTTTTGAGCGTGTAGGAGCAGGGGAAGTGATACTAGAACAGATGCTATTATAAATGGATATCAAAAACCATCATCGGGAGGGGAGAACTTTTTGGTCAGGTGACCCTCGGAGGGAGAAACTGGCCGCTCGGGGAAGACCGCTTTAAGGTGAATGCAACAGATATAGGCTATAATGGGCGAACGCCAGTAAACTTCTTCAATGGTACTGCTACTATACATAACGAAACGGCACAGGACACTCGTGGTTGGGATGTGTCCCTTTTTGGAAATGCAGATATAATACCAGCAGGTGCGATATCCTATAATACTACCTTTGAAGCAAGCAATGGTGGGTATGATGCCTATATTCGTATCATCAATGCTTCTTCAGCAGTAACAGCACGACCTACCTATGAGTTAGAAACTTTAGTAAAAAAACACATCCAATGCCGATATGCAGGAACAAGACTACCCCTTAATACCCCTTTTTAAATATGAAATGAGGGTACGAAACTTAGGGCAGGGTATTGCCTCTAATTCAGTACAACTTATAGCTCTTCTCCTGCCAATGTTTCCTATATAAGCCATGAGGCTTTACCTTTGGGGAGCTACTCTTGTGGGGAACTACGCAGGTAAGCAGGGCGTACCCAAGTTATCTTTTTCTATTCCTACAGCCAATCTTCCTGTAGGGATGACTACCCTTTCAGCACCGATAGTGATCAATGTCAAGACAACTAGTGACTGTAGTGTGCTTAGGGATGCTTGTAGTAACAAGTTGGAGTTTCAACCTTCCCCTTTCCTATGACTTAGGAGGAAATCCAGCAGCGGATAATGGAATTAGTACAGTACTTTCTCGTAAAAAGATTTTCCGATTGTAATCCTGCTCCTACTACCTTCTATATAGAAGATGAGCCTTGTGGGCAGTTCGGTAGCAATACAATGCCTTATTGTGCCTCTCTTACATTGGACGCAGTGCAGGCTATACCTCTTACAAATGGACCAAACAAGGCTAAGCTGGTGTACTTTCCACCGAACGTACCTATCAGGTTAATGCTGCAGGTACTTATATCTTGGAAAAGAACAGGTGGCCCTGCTGATTGTGCCACTACCGCTACTAGTACCTATAATATTACCCCTCGTTCAGGAAGTGATGCCAACCACCCCTTGCGCAACAACCCTAAGGTAGTGGAAAGACAGACTTGTAACAATACGGGATTGGAATACCTACAAGTAGCTCTCTGTGGTAATTATGTGGATTTGGCTACAGGACTTACCCTGCCTAATGAAAAATTGTATGGTATAAGTATAAAGGGAAGCACAGCCCAGCTAACCCTTCTTGTCCGCCAGCTTCTATAGGGGCAGAAAGAAGTAACTGGGAAGAGTTGGGTACAGGAGCAACCTTTAGGGCTTACAGCCGATAAGGTAGCTGATAATGGTTCTCACTTTGCAATCCTGCTCAAGTATGCTGGTTGTGATATGGACTTCTACTTCCGTGCCTATAAGAGTGTGGTCACTTACAACTTAGATAAGGAGAATATTATGCCACTGGATTGTAATCCAGGAGGTATGGCCTCTCGAGGTTGGCTCAAAGTAACTAATATTCCTAATGGGCAGTACCAATATAAGATAGATGGGCTATCCAACTCCATAGGTTGGACAGACCTCTCTACACAGGAATTTGAGCATGAGGTAACCACAGCAGGTACTTATACAGTAACCCTACGTCCTAAGCTCGGTTCCAATGCCTCTCAGTTCCAAAACAATGTTTGTAGCTTTGAGCAATCTATAGAAGTGCTAGCAACCACTGGTGGAAATACAAATCCTAACTTTACCCTTACTAAAAACCGATGTACAATGTGTAGGAGAGAATCCTTCAGGAGGTAAGCTCAACATACGAGTTTCTAACGATGTTACCCTACCGGTGAAAGTAGTGGTCAAAAAAAGTAGGAGGCCTTGAGGGTAACCAACTATCAGGTAACTACTGATGCCTTGCGTGACTCAGACAATACACCTACGGCAATAAAGAATAAACTCAACTCTTTGGCCAAGGGGTACCTATGAGGTAACGATACACCCCTTACATCGTGATTGTGCCTCTCCTTCTAGAAGTATAGAGATTGTGGAACTTCCAGAGCTTAAGTTGCTTAGCGCTGCTCAAGAGGTGCCTACTTGTGGGCCTAATAAAAAGATTACTATTACTTATCAGGGAGGAACTCCTCCTTATACGGTATGGGTAGAAGCTAATGGGGTACTACAACGCCCCAATGTAGGCAATGCTACCTCCTATACCTTCGATATCAATGACCCTAACTTTAAGGCAAGTGATAATCAAAAAGACTTATATCGTAGGTGTTATAGACGCCAATGGTTGTAAGGCATTTACCAATGTAAATTACAAACAACAACCAAGACCTACTTTTGATAAGTCGGCTACTCCTGCGGATTGTGATCCTAATGCGGGAGACTATTACTATGGGTATCAACAACAACCCTCAGTTTGATCATACCAAATATACGGTACAATATGCTATCCAGAAGAAAGTAGGTAATAGTTACCCTACTACTGATACTTGGGTAAAAACAGAATTATCCTAATGGTACTTTTAGAGGGCTTACTGCTGGTTGGTACCGCTTGAGGGTATACTATACCCGTGGTACTAAGACTTGTACTTACCCAGAGGAAAGCTATCAGGTACTTGACCCTAATACCAATCAGCTAAAAATACCTTACAGGAGAAGGCTATGACGATATAGAAGTAGAGGTAAAGACAGGAGAACCGATCAAAGGTTTTGGTATGGTCTCTCACTTGGCTTGTATACAAAAATCCATTAGGTCATGCCCATGCTTCCATACGCCTCTCTGACTTAGGCGGTGGTAATGGTACATCTGGTGGAGTAGGGCCAGGAGGCAAATATGATGTGAGCTTGGACGGAGGTCTCTCTTGGAATAATAGCCCTTCAACTATGTATCCAAGTGCAGCATTTGTAGCCAATGATTTACGTTGGGATAATCTAAGACCAGGTACTTATAATATTAAGATAAAGAGCCATGCCCCTGCAAGTGGTCTTACCCCTTGTGAGATGTCCTTCTCTCTACAGGTAGAAGAGCCTTTAGCAGCTCCTACAGTAGGAAAGCAAATAAAAATATGATTGCGAAGGGGCAGCGCGAGTTATCTTCACAACTAATCATGCAGACTATAGCTATCATATAGCAGAAGCAAATACCCCAGCAGGACTCCCTCAGAATGGTATGGACAGTTTGAGGGAGTGGGAGGAATAGATAGTCTCTATTATGATAAAAACACATGCAGGAAATACTAGGTATGCACGTATATTCTATAAAAAGACGATTAATCCTAAGAAAATCCTCTTCCGAGAGGATTTCGGAAAAGGACCTATTACTAACTTTGCAGGCTTAGGTCGCGATGCGGCTACCACCACTATATCTCCTAACTTAACCTTTAGAGATTGCTATATAGGACCTAATAACTATGCTATAATAGGGTATGGAGAATTTCATGAAAAATGGTGGACATCAGGTGGTAATTGTAGTGTACAACGCCAACTCTCAGATGGACAGACTTTTTGGATATCCGATGCACCTAAGGACCATACATCCAATGGGGTAGAAGATAAGGGACGCTATATGTATATAGATATGGGTACCAATCTCGGTGTTGGAGAAACCCTTTATGAGAAAACGGTAGATATAGAACCCAATGCTCCTATAGGCTTTGAAGTATATGTCTTGAACCTAAATAATTCAACTGCCAATCCTAACTATTGTGGTTCAGCACCAGCTAAACCAGACATTCGTGTGCGTGTGCTTGATGCGGCTACCAATACACTATTAGGACAAAGAACTTCAGGGGAGATTCCTTATAATACTCAAGGAAATACAGAATGGGTACGTATCTCCTCAGAAGATATAGGGGATATCAACACTGGTAATGCTACCCGTGTAAAAATACAAATACAAAAACACACGTAACCACCCTTGTGGTAACGACTTTGCCATAGATGATATAGAAGTATGGCAAGGGGCCTGTGTATTGTCCTACCCTCAAAGTAGATGAAAGACTTGACATAGCGGCCAATAAGGCGCTTACTGTTTCCATCACCCAAAAGACCGAAGAGACATGTTATCAGGCGAACAATGGATCAGCCCAGGCGAAGGTAGAGAATTATGGCAACAAGGACTATAAGTGGCGATTGGTAAAGGCGGGTACGGTAACCCCTATATTGCAACAAGGCACGAAGAATGCGGAGCGATTAGATTTGCAGGGATTGACCAAGGGCAATTACAGTTTGTATATTACGGCCAATGATGCTATAAAGAAGTTTTTCTGATGGTCAGGCTTGTGATATAAAGGTAGATTTTGCTATAGAGGGTCATGACAAGGTAACGATCACCCAGCGCGGAGGTACTTCGGCACATACCTACTTGGATTGTGGAGAAGGGCGTCGTAGGATATTGGTAGTTGATGCACATAAGACCTCACCAGACCCGTCAGCTTTGTTCCATGTAACAGGAGGCAAGCAGCAGCCAGGAACATATAACAATTATACGATAAAGGTAAAGGATCCAGCGGGAGCGGAGGAGACATTACCACAGGATACGGATGGTAAGTATTGGTATACATTTTCTTCAGAGGGAGACTATCAGATAAGGATATCGGATGTGAATGAGCTGTAAGGATGCGGCTGCCTTATATAATTATAAGGTAAAGAAGCGAGTAGCGCTCAGTCCGATCAAGGCCGAATTTGAGGGATTGTAAACATGGTTCCAATACAGGTATAGGGGCCACTTAAGATCAAGGATGCCGCAACAGGGTGCTATTCCTACATGGGCAGCCACACGCGACTATACCAGTACGCTTGAGTACCAATGGAAGAAGAAGACAGACACTACATGGACAACAAACCCATCCGATGTGATAGATGCCCCTACGGTAAATAGCTGGGAGAAAGGCGTAGTCTATGTCATCAGAGCCAAAGATGAGTACAATTGTGGTCAAGAGATAGAGGTAACTATCTCACCAGAGATAAATAACTTAGCTCAGGCGGACTATACGGTAACTCAGCCGACAGCGGCATGTGGCACATCATCAGCTACCCAAGGAACAATCACTGTAGATGCAGTCAGAGGCGGCAGTCCAGCAGCGACATACCACTATGCCTTTGTACATAGGACGAATGCCACCGATCCACAGAATGCCCCAGCAGATTCGGATTATACTGGATCTAACTTCAAGGTGGCTAGCACCAGGCTATTGGGATGTTTACATCAAGGATGTGAATACTTCCCCTAAGACTTGTGGTAAATTAGTAACAGGTGCTACGGGCATCAAGATAGAGAGTCCAGTAGCTCCCGACTTTGATAAGGATGGCAATGGGTCTTGGATATCAAGAACTACAGTGCTACTTGTGAGAATGGTCAGGGCGGTAAGTTAGTGATCAAGCGTTTCAAAGGCAAGGGGCCATTTAAGCTTGTACTTACCCACCTTACTGATAACACACAAGAGGTGCGTAGAATACCACGGGCACATGATCCAGCTAATAAGGTTTATTTGGATTCCCCTACGCCACCATCGAATATGGGAGTTTTGCGAGTAGAGGACTATACCTTTGAGAATTTGGAGGCTGATCCTACTCCGAACAACTATAAGATAGAGATCATGAGACGAGGGCAATAGCAATTGTCCTATATTAGGAACAACAGGTAGAACCTTTACCATAGCTCAGATGAAGTTTGTAAAACCATCGAGGTGGTTGGGTTACTCAGACCGAGCCTGATTGTAATGCTACCACTATGGGCTTTGCCTTGAAGGGAGAACATAATGCTTCTGTAGGGACCTCTTTAGGGAAACTATAGAGTAGTCTATAGAGTAGTGAGGGAGAATGGCGCCTTAGTGAATGGAAGTTGGAGGAATGAGACAGGTCATCTTGTTCCTACTGCCTACGTAGCACAAGGACTTGTAGGAGCCTACTTTGGAGATGCTTATCCGATGAGGCACTAGAATAGTAGCAGAAATAGGTTTGGAAGACTTGGATACAGGTAATATTCTTTGTACTAAAGAGCTACCAGAGTTCACCTTGCGTCGTAGTTCTTCAGGGATTTGTGCTTACACCAAAGGTAATTACAGGAAATACTTGTGAGTATGACTTGGAAGTGAAGTTTGGAAAGACAACTCCGACAGTTGTTACATACCATGAGGTAAAGTTTTTTTCCTCAACCATGATGGATTACCAGCGGAAGATCATATAGCACCTATATCTAATTATGTAGCGGGAACTACAGTAACCTTCCCTCATCATTTAACCAAAGGAAGGAGTTATACAGTATATGTACATTATAAGACAACGGCTTTCAGTGCAGAGTGTGTAGAGAGCATAGAGGTGCCAGTTGTACCGGGGGTTAATACGCCAGTGATACAGATAGACGAGGCAGAGAGCACTTGGGCAGCTTGTGGAACAGCAGGTAATTCGATGCCTGTTACCTTCACCTTGAAGGTAACCTCAGGTACACCACTTAACTATAGCATCTATGAGAAGGATGCCAATGGAGCGCCTAAGACTCCAGCCTTAGCAGCAGCGCCTATGCCAGCGCCTCATGCCGGGGAACCACCAATGTATACCAATTGACCTTGACACAGATGGTTCCAGCAGAAGGTAAGCAGTATATAGTGTCTCTTAGCGATGGGGTATGTGAGTCTATGAACAAGGATATGCGTGTAACGCCACCAGCTACGCCATTAAGCCCTGCAACAGGTACCTTTACGGTAGTGGCTAATAAGACCAAGCCTATAAGTTGTGAGGATGGTAAGGGGCAGATCACCATAGCTGCAGGAAGCGTCAGTGGAGGAGAAGGGCCATTTACCTTTAGGCTCTCTAAGGAGAAGAATGAGTTCTTGCGAAAGAATTTTGTGAAGCAAAATATATCGGCACCGGTGTCTAATGCTGAGGTAGGTTTTGACCTTAAGGAAACTGATTTTTGATACCAGCTACCGACCTGCACACTTGGCAGCAGCTACAGATTTCTGGAAAGAGGTCTTCCCAAGTTTTTACCTTTACCCTTGAGATCATAGACCAGAAGACCAACTGTAAGGTAGAAGTTACGGCTTCAGGAGATGCGTTAGGCCACTTGATAAACAGCAAGCATACGGCTAAGTATAGTATTGCTATTGTTAACCATCCTACGGCGGATGCGTGTGAGAATGGCAATGACCAGTATAGGTTACAGATCACCTTATCGGATATAAATGCAACGATAACGCCACCGCCACCGGGTACGCCATCTCAGGCAACGGTAGCCACCCCTACGGATTATGAGTACTCTATAGACGGAGGAGAGACCTATACGACTTTCCCTGCCACAGGGATAGCTGAAGAGAACATACCTACTTTCTTTGATCATAATAAGATAAAGGTACGTTATAAGCTCAGTGGGTGTGAGGCAACGATAGTGACAACGCCACCGGCTACCTTACCAGGGGCTAATCAGCGTCTTACTTATCCTAAGTTAGCCTTTACAGCGACTAAGGGATCAGATATGATCTGTGAGACAACGAGCAGCTATGTGGTGAAGCTCAACTTGAAGATCACCAGTGGAACAGACTTTGTACAATCACCTATATTGCCACCAGCGGTGGTAGGTGGAGGTAATCGTTATGATATCATCGTAACCCGTAGTACAATTGATGCACAACAACTAAAAGCATCGTCTGTACCAGTGCCTCATATGACCTTGGCAACGGCACCAACACATCTTCATACCCAAGAGTTAAAGGTAACTCTTGCGCCTCCTGTCTCAGGAGAACCTACCTATTACTATACAGTATGGGTGAAGGATAAGGGCAGTTATTGTAGTGATTACTTGCCAAGTACGCCTATAAAAGGTACTACCTGCTGAGGCAGAGAGTGATTTGATAGCGCGTCACCAAGTGGATCCCGCTAAGCTAACAGATGTCAAGTCATGTACAGCGGGTGCTGCCACAGGAAGTTTTGAATTTACAAGGACAAAAAAACTACTTCATCGAGAGAGGATGTAGATTTTTGAATATACACTGAATAGGGATCCTAACACCAGTGGTGGATCTTATACAGAGATAGGTACAATAGACAATAGTAATATAGTGCCAGATAACACGCTAAATACGGTACGTTATAGGGTAACGGGCTTAAAGAAAGGTGCCTATAGGATTAAGATCAAGCGTTCAGCTAGTGGTTCATGTGGTTGGGTAGATGTAACCAATGAGACAATAGGCAGAATAGTGATCAATGAGCATGGACAGCTCTCTAAGGATACCTCTTCTATCCCAAGTGGTATAGAAACTCGTACAGATGACCTGTGATCCTACCACAGTGACTCCACCTGCTTTGCAACCTCAGTCAGGCTATGCACAGCTAAGAGTACATGTAGTAGGAGGAGTAGCTCCTTATACCTTCAGGGTGAAGGATGCTAGTGCAGGCTCAGTGATAGCGGAAGCCACAGAGGCCTCTTTGACACCTACGCCCACTTATCCAGCCTTTGCGGATGATAAGGCCAACCATACCTTCCAGTTGCCTGATAAGGGTAGGGATTATGATGTATTGGTAGAGATCACCGATGCCAATGGCTGTACCTTGACTATACCAGCCACCCAGATAGGAAAGATAAAGACGTTGCACAAGATCACAGGTGCTACGGCTGTACGTGAGAAACCAGAGCATCGTATGACATGTAATCCTACCTCTACGGAAAAGGTGAAGATAAAACTCACCTATACCAAGGCGGGGGCAATACAGACGGCTATAATGTATGGTTACAGAAGGTAGTAGGAGGTGTAGCAGATCCTATAGGAACAGCTCCTTACCTAGAAGGCGAGCGTACTGCGGCAGACATACCAGGCTCAGGAGAGGGCTATATAGATATACCTCATGAACCAACGGATGATATGGCCGACTATCGTATCACCTTGTTTGATAAGGATACCAAGTGTACCTATACCCTTACGGATGACTATAGGATGTATAAGACCCAGAAGCCGAGAGCGAATTTGGTACTTGTACAGACATGTAATAGTACCCAGTCTCCAACCTCAGCCACTGTAACCTTCAGGGTAGAGGTAGACGGAGGTGACTATAGCCAGTATGGAGGTTATAACTATAAGATCACCACAGGCAGTCCAGCCACGACAGTATTGGCAAAGACGGCTATCAATGCCCCATCTGATGAGGCAGAGGTAACACTAACCGCAGCACAATTGCCTGTAGGAACCCCTACTCAGTTTGATGTAGAGGTAGAGGTAGTGGGTACAAGTTGTAAGGTCACTTCCAGTACAATGGTAACTCGTCCGAACTCAATTACGGCCAACACAACGAAGACCCATCCAATGACCTATTGTGATAGGATGCCGAACAATGACGGAGAGATTACCGTTACTAGCAACCCAACAGGGAGGTTGGGGCGCCCCTTACCTCTATAGGTTGGTCAGCGACGGAACCCCTGTAGGAGAATTTACGAACAATACCACCTTCGGAGGTTTGGGAGTAGGAAGCCACTATATACAAGTGAAGGATGCGAAGAATTGTATTGTGAACTTGAGTCCTACTTATAACTTTATAGATTATGATCCGAATATCATGGATATTCGTACACCAAATCCGCCACAAGCGAAAGTGCCTACTTGTGTAGGGTGCGCAAAACGGAGAGATCTCCCTTACAGGCGTGGCAGGCGGAGAGATACCTGCGGGTACACCAGCACCAGTAGGTACAGCCGCAATAGTGCAAGGCAAGCTCATGTATGCGCTTTATAATGCAGAAACCGATGCCTTCTTAGGCGTAACCTTGCCTGATGACAACCCTGGTACAAGAGGAACAGTAACCTTCAAGAATCTAGGGGCAGGCAGCTATAAGATACGTATCTATACTGAGTTATCATGTACTGATACCTATGCAGAGGTAGGCCCTGTACAGGTGCTAGACCCAGGTAGTATCGTCGTTAGGGCAAGACTCACCAAGTACCCAGGCTGTACAGTTGCTGGAGACTTAGTGGCCGAGATAGACCCACGTCCGAATATAGACCCATCCAGAGGTACTTATGTAGCCAAGTTGTATGACGTAACAGGCTCACGACAATTGGTAAGCACAGGGAGTTATCACAGGTACCTATAACACAGGCGTAACAGCTACCTTTGCAGGTGCGATTAACAGAAATATGACTGATGGTAAGCAGTACCAAGTATTTGTAGAGGATGATAATGGTTCAGCAACTGCTTGTAAAGGCGAGAGTAATATAGTCTTTGTAGATAAGGTAACTGATATAGTACCTACTTTGGTAGCGGATAAGAGCCAGTTGAGCCTCAAGTGTAATGGAAGCTCTTATGGTAAGATTACCGTAACGGCCACAGGAGGTAAGCAAGATGAGGCTTATAGCTTCTTGCTTAAGATGCAAGACGGCTCAGCAGCCACTACTAGCAGCAGTAACCCGAACCCACAAGGGGTGTTTGAAGGCCTTAAGGCAGGCGTCTACAAGGTAGAGGTGAGCCAGCTCAATGGAGGTTGTGATACAAAAATCGGTAGAGAACATCACCATTACTGAAGAGACAGCCTACAAGGTGAAATATGAATTAGAAGATGTGAAGTGTAATGGAGATAAGAATGGTAAGATTACCATTGAGATGCTCCCAGGAGGCCAGCAGCACAGAGATGGTCGTCAAAGAAAGCTTACCTATGCGATCTCTCCACGCTTGGATCGTTTCTTAGACAAACCAGGAGGAGTCATAGATAGCTTAGCCCCAGGTAAGTACTTTGTGATAGTACAAGATGAGAACGGTTGTCGTCCGAACGAGATATTCGAAAAGGATAACACCACAAGCACAGGCTTAGATATCATAGAGTTCACCATAGGGCGAACCAGAACCGCTTAGTGTAACGGTGAACCCTGAAGCTACCGAGCACGAAAGCTGTATAGACGCCAAGGATGGTAAGACCCGACTAAGAGTATTCGGAGGTACGCCAGTGAGCACAGATCCGATAACTTATGACAAGGTATACCAATTGATTATAGACAACAATGCACCTATAGCCTACCATACTAAGGATAGTGGAGACCTCTTAGAAGGCTTATCGGCAGGCGAACATACCTTTAGGGATTATAGATAAGAATGGTTGTGAGGCCGAAACAGCTGTAACGATAGATCCAGGCTCTGAGGTAAAACTCAAGCTATCGGCAGGTAAGTACGAGTGTGTGGATGGCAAGATCAAGTGGGTAGTGGAGGCCAGCGTAACGCCAACTACGGCAGCGCTCAATGTCCGTTACTTGCTCACCGAGGTAGGCAACCCTGCCAAGGTAGACCAGCCACATGACAATACACAGTTCAACTTGGATGTGGATTTGCAAGGCAATACGACCAAGACCTACATCATCAGTGTATTGCATAAGGTAGCAGGCCATGGCGAGTGTAGAGTGGATTCAGATCCAATACAGGTAGCTCCTAAAGAGCCACTAACGATAGACCCATTGTCAGGTAAGCCAACGGTAAGCTGCCATAATGGTGAAGACGGAAGATTTGAAATCACCGCCCGCGGAGGATCAAGCAAGTATAACTATGGATTGAAGAAGGCCGATGGCACCTTCGATTGGCAAGGAGAAAAACAACAAGTTCACAGGCCTTAAGGTAGGTTCTTACACTGTAGGAGTGAAGGATATGGAATACAACTGTATTGCTGAACTAACCAACATAGTGGTAGAATCTCCAGATAAGATAGCTATCAAGCAGCAAAAACATCCAGCATGTGGGCTGCAAGGGCGATACTAATGGTAAGATCTCCTATGTGATAGAAGGAGGTAACACTCCATACAAGTGGGAAGTGTATAAGGAAGATGGTACAACCACTTCTAAGCGCGGAACAGGGGTGAGAGTAGCCGTACCATTTGAGATCACCGACCTAGCAGCAGGTAAGTATATGATCATAGTTACCGATGCTAAGGATTGTGACGCATCGAAAGAGTTTGAAATCATAGAAGGGGTAGAATCTGGGCGGACGTATAGTTCAAAACTACAACTGCCATACCTCTATCGATGAGAACAACAAAGTCTTGGTAGTTGCAGGCAGTGGCGGAGCCAACAGCGACACGGCAGCAGAAGCTACTTATGATGTGTATGTGTCAGTCAAAACGCCTTACTTGGTAGTTCATCCGAGTGCCAGAGGAGCGGCTAACCGCTTGCGCTATGCCATAGGAGTAGAGGGAGGAGCCACCCCAATTCAGCGTTATGAGTTTGAGGGAACCACCCCAGAGGGTTCGGATAATACACATAATATGTACCAGATCAAGTATACGACCTTGATACCACAGCTTAATGCAGCCAGAGCATTGCAGGAAGGCCTTAACCAGTATAAGATCTATCTATACTATTTTGATAAGGACAACCCAGCCATGTCGGATGCACCACTCTGTGAGTCGGTACGTGACTTGAACATAGAGTACTATCCACCGATGAAGATAACCAATACAAGTATCTCTAACGACTTGAACCTCTTGAAGGTGAAGGTAGAAGGAGGTAAGGAGCGATATACGGTATACTTCTGCTCTGCAGAGTACCATACAGCAGAGGAAGCCAAGAGCCACTATGTACAGAAGGTAGAGGATGTGAAGGCGGGCGATGAGGGTAACCTACTTTGTACAGAAGACAGACTATGAAGAAGAGAACCCAGATACGGGCAAGGGTAGAGAAGAAGATACGTGTATATGTAGAGGGACAGCAAGGGTGAGCTTAAGGAAGAGAATGGAGGCAAGGAGATCTGTGGACATTCGGTATTCTTGTACAAAGAGTTTGTGGATGTAGTGATACCAAACTTCTTCACACCGAATGGAGACGGCCAGTATGACACATGGGCACCGCTTAACCAGCCAGCTATCCGAATGCAGAGACAGTGATCTACGATCGTTACGGACGAAAGATAGCCACCCTCAACAACAAAGAAGAGTGGGATGGTACCTACGGAGGCGAAGCCCTTCCAACAGGCGACTACTGGTTTATCCTACGCCTTAACGAACCTGATGACAACAGAACCTTCAAAGGACACTTTACCCTTTATCGTTGGTGAATAGTGAATAGTGAAGAATGAAGAATGAATAGTGAAGAATGAATAGTGAAGAATGAATAGTGAAGAATGAATAGTGAAGAATGAATAGTGAAGAATGAATAGTGAAGAATGAATAGTGAAGAATACCTGAAGAAGGATATAACAATAACTAGAGAAGAGAGACTTTCCAGGGATGAGAAGTCTCTTTTTATCTCCTTTCCCTCTAAAGTGGAAAAAAACATATGCTACGATGCCTGACGCCCGATAGCTAGTCACTAGTCATTTGTCACTAGTCATTTGTCATTTGTCATTAATCATTATTGGTATTAATCATTAAAAATTTGTATCTTTGCCCTCAAAAATTTTTACCTATGAAAATCAAGAAATGGATAGGTAGTTTTTGCCTTATGGCTTGCGGGCTGGAAGATAGAACTACAAGGAGATATGAATATCCTTGACCGTTGTGTGTTAGTAGTGGCACCTCATACCACCAATTGGGAGTTTGTGATAGGGATATTGGCCTATTGGAAGTTTGAAAAAGCCCATCAAGCTCATTATCAAGGACAGTCATACCAAGGCTTGGTATGGAGCCTTAGTACGTGCTTTAGGGGGCTTGGGTATAGATCGTTCCCAACGCAACCATGTAGTGGAGTGGGTAACCGGATTGTATAAGAAGGAGAATTTTTAGCTTAGTAGTAACCCCTGAGGGTACTCGCTCTCGAGTGGATAAGTGGCGTATGGGCTTCTATCATATAGCCCTTTCTGCCCAAGTACCGATAGTATTGGGGGCAGGTGATTTCAAAAAGAAGATTATTTATATAGGAAAGACTATTTCTCTTAAGGATTTACAAACCCGCTCTTTGGAGAGTATTATGAGCGAAATTAGGGAGTATTATAGGGACAAAAATCCTAAATACCCCTCAGCAGTGGAATCAAACTTTCACTAATGATTAATTAATCATTAAACATTAATCATTGCTTCTGCTGCTTCTAATTGTTCGTACCATTCTTCTCCAAATTTTTCGGATAAGAGCTTCATGAACAAACTTATAGATAGGCACTTGGGTTTGCGGCCTAAAAATACAGAGCATCTTTGCAGATACTCCAGCGCTCATAATTCACCGCAATGAAGGATGGATAGCTCTTGAGGCGAATAGGGTAGAGATGGCAGGAAATAGGCTTTTTCCAGTCTATTTTGCCCTCGCGGTAAGCCTGTTCAATTCCGCAGAGAACGATGCCTTTTTCGTCTCGGACGACATAGGCACATTCGCCTCCATTGATAAGCGGTGTTTCCATTCGCCATCGCTGCCGCGTACCGCGGTACCCTGCGCTTCAATAGCCTTGCGGCCTTGCTCACTTAGGTAAGGAGCCACCTTATGGTAGATACGTTCGAGGATTTCCACCTCCTCATCCTCCACAGGTGCTCCTGCATCCCCCTCCACACAGCAAGCTCCCTTGCAAGCATCGAGGTTGCAGACAAAGTCATTTTCTAAAATCTCTTCCGAGATTAAGGTATTATCTATTTCAATCATTGGTCAGTTGTTAGTGATTAGTGGTCAGTTGTTAGTGATTAGTGGTCAGTTGTTAGTGATTAGTGGTTAGTTACTAATCATTAATCGTTAGTCATTAGTCATTAGTCATTAGTCATTAATCATTGGTCATTAATCATTATATTTGTGGTCATAGTAACCCTCCAGCGTGATAAGTGTATAGGCTGTAATTATTGTGTGGAGATGGCGCCAGAACAGTTCCAGATGAGTAAGAAGGACGGAAAGAGTGTTCTGCTGCGCTCCACAGAGAAAAAAAGGCTTCTTCACCCTCAAATCCTACGATGATAGCATCTTTGAGGCTTGTGAAAACGCCCAAAAGGCATGTCCTGTCAAGATTATCACCACCAAAAAGATTTAGCCCTTTGGCTTACACTACCTCCGCCACGACGAAGGTACTGCCGCCTATATAGATGAAATCATCTGTATGGGCTTGTTCTTGTGCCTGTGCTAAAAGCACTCTCCACCGAAGGAAAGGCATCACCACGGAGACCATAGCTGGCGGCTTTCTCTTGCAAGAGGGTCGCGCTCAAGCCGCGGTCTATCTTAGGCGTACAGAAATAGTAATGCGCTTGCTTTGAGGACATCGGTAGGATCGCATCCAAGTCCTTTTCCCTGACAAAGCCTAGTACCATGTGTAGGGTATTGTATTTCTCCTGGCCAAGTTGGGCGAAAATCTCTGCAAAACCATGGGCATTGTGTGCGGTATCACAGATTGTTTTGGGGTGTTCTCTCAAGAGCTGCCAGCGCCCCATAAGGTGCGTATTAGCAATAATATGAGAGAGTCCTCGCTGTATATTTTCTTCAGAAATAGCCCAACCTTTTTTTCTTGTAAAATACGTAAGGTTTGCACGATTCCCTTGATATTCTTGGCCTGATAGCCCCCTTTGAGATCCATAGTATAAGGCACCTCAAGGCTGTCGGCAAAGTAGATGGGTGCTTCCCGCTCGGCGGCTACTTGCTTGAACACAGGAGCTGTCAGAGGGTGAAACTCGCTGATTACCACAGGAGTATGAGGGCTTGATAATACCTGCTTTCTCACAGGCGATTTCTTCTAAGGTATTTCCTAGAATCTCAGTGTGATCCTTGCCTATATTGGTAATGAGCGAAACGACGGGGTTGATGATATTGGTTGAGTCCAATCGGCCGCCCAAGCCTACTTCTATGACGGCTATATCTACCTTTTGGTAAGCAAAATAATCAAAAGCCATACCTACAGTAACCTCAAAAAAAGGAGAAATTTTCTCCTTCTATAAAGTCTTTGTTCTTTTTCAACAAACTGACATACCGCCTCTTGAGAGATGTCTTCTCCATTAATTTTGATACGTTCGCGAAAGTCCTTCAGGTGTGGGGAGGTATAGAGTCCTACCTTATAACCAGCTTCCTGCAATACAGAAGCTAAGGCATGGGGAAGAGGAGCCTTTGCCATTGGTGCCCGCTATATGTAGGGTAGGGAATTGTTCTTGTGGATTGCCTAAGTGATCGCACAAAAGGGAGGATATTGTCCAATTTGCCTCGGAAGGCGGAGCGTCCTTTTTCTTGGTACATAGGCAGGTGCGCCCATAACCAATCTATGCTTTCTGTGTAAGTCATCAGTGTATATAGTATTTTTCAATGTTTTCAATACGCACACTCTCAGGAACTAAGAGGGTATAATCACCTCGGTTGCGGATTACATCGCGCACTATGGAGGAGGAGATGTGAGAAGTCTTCACAGCAGTGAGCAAAAATACGGTCTCCACTCCAGCCAAGTCCCTATTGGTATGGGCAATGGCTCGCTCGAACTCGAAGTCGGCAGGGTTGCGTAAGCCTCTGAGAATGAAGGGGATTTGTAGGCTTTTTGCAGAAATCTACCGTAAGACCTTGGTAGCTAACTACTTTCACCTTCGGATGGTCAGCGAAAGCCTTGGTAATAAAAGGCCTTGCGTTCTTCTACGGAGAACATATAACGCTTGTCGGCATTTTCTCCTACGGCTACTATAATTTCGTCAAAGAGTTCTGTAGCCCTGCAAATAATGTCGTAATGCCCCAAGGTGATGGGATCAAAAGAGCCAGAAAATAGCCTTTTTCATAGGTTGTTGTCATCAGTTATTTCGTGGGGCAAAGGTAAGAAAAAGAAGTTGTTTTTTTCTGGCTAACCCGAAAAAAAATGCGTAAATTTGCACAAATTTCTTGACTGATGAAAAAACTCATTCTATTGGCTTCGGGCAATGGTTCCAATGCCGAGCGTATTGTAACTTATTTCAGAGAGAATGGCTTGGCTGAGGTAGCTTTTATATTGACCAACAATCCCAAAAGCAGGTGTCATAGATCGTGCTCAGCGCTTGGATGTGCCTTGTATGCTCTTTGACAGAAAGGATTTTTATGAGACGTCCTATATATTGGATCTTTTGGAACGCGAACAACCCGACTTAATTGTCTTAGCGGGCTTCCTTTGGAAGTGTCCTGAGAATATTATCGCTCGTTTTCCCAATAGAATTATCAATATACACCCCTCTCTACTCCCAAAATATGGGGGCAAGGGCATGTATGGCATGCATGTACATGAGGCTGTGATCGCCGCAGGTGAAAAAGAGAGTGGTATCACTATTCATTACATCAATGAGCACTATGATGAGGGGGCAATCATCTACCAAGAGCGTGTGGCGATTGCACCAACCGATACTCCTGAAAAGCCTTGCACAAAAGGTACATGAGTTGGAATATCGTGCTTTCCCGCTTATTATCAAGCAAATATTACAAAAATTAATCTATAAAAAAACATGAAATTAGATAAATCTGTGTTCTCTCTACATAAGTGTATCAGAGAGCGATACTTACAATATCTAGAAGGTTTTACCTTGGAACAATTAGCCGTGATCCCTCAGGGTTTTCGCAATAACTTGTTGTGGAACATTTCTCATGCGATTGTAACCCAACAGCTTTATTGCTACTACAATAGTGGGCTACCTATGTATGTACCAGAGGACTTTATAGCAGCCTATCGCAAAGGGTACCGTACCTGACGGACATGTCCCTACTCAAGAAGAAGTAGATACCCTCAAGAGCTTGCTCCTCTCCACCCAACAACAGCTGGAAGAGGATTACCAAAAGGGTATTTTACCACCTATACTGACTACCTTACAGGGCTTAACTATCCCCTTAACTGTGTGGAAGATGCTATTTACTTTAATAATACCCACGAAGGTATGCACTTAGGGTTGGTGATTGGGATTAAATACTTAGTTTAGTCATTATCAAAGATACTAAAGGTTGTCCCGCCGTAGCGTCTTTCTTCTTGAAAATGAGGGTCTTCTTCTAAATGGACTTTGGAGGAGTGCTCAACAATCAGCAGGCCATCTTCGCTGAGGAGGTTGCGCTCAAAGACAGTCTCGATCAATCGTTTGAGGCTATCGGGTTCTATATCATAAGGAGGATCGGCAAAGATGACATCGTACTGGCTCAGACTGCGGTCTAAGTAGGTAAAGACATCACTTTTGACTACTTCAATAGGGGTAGGCGAGCGCCTCGGCTGTCTTGCGGATATACTGTACGCAGGCAGGGTGACTATCTACGGCCGTAATCTCAGGACAACCCCGACTGCCGAACTCGTAGCTGATATTGCCCGTGCCAGCGAAAAGGTCTAGCACTTTGATACTATCTAAGAAAAAAATAATTGTTGAGGATATTAAAAAGCGACTCCTTGGCAAAGTCCGTAGTAGGACGTACAGGGGAGGGTTTTTAGAGGGCGATGAGTTGCTTGCCACGATGGGTGCCAGAGATAATACGCATATAAGTTCAAATAAAGGGCAAAAAAATACGGATTTTTATAACGATAAAAAGTTTTTCTTGTGAAAATAGTATATATACAACTACCCACCACAGCGCAGGAGCAGCCACTGCTCTATATAAAGCCCGATACGGCTGTACATAATAGAGAACTTCCGCTCTATATACCCGACTTTACTGCGGATCTCCGTGCACAAGTGGTACTAATGGCCAAACTTAGCAAACAAGGTAAATGTATCTTAGAAAAATTTGCTCCAAAGTACTACGAACAAGTCTCTTTAGGGCTTGCTCTAACGGCTTATGACAGGCAACAACAGCTTCAAGCCACAGCTAAGCCTTGGGAGCTGGCCACCTCCTTTGATAGTTCTATGGTAGTAGGTCACTTCCTGCCTACAGAACGCCTACAACAAGAAAACACAGCCATACTAAGCCAAGATGGTCAGGGTGCTAGAGGAACTTCCTTTGCAACCTACCTTTGCAGTTGCTCCCGCTTGCCTTAAGAACAGTATCAGAGAATATGACCCTTCACTACAGGGCGATTTGGTAGCGCTCCCCTTGACCAATACTCTTTACGCTATCAGAGCCGACACCACTTGGCAGGCAAGTGTACAAACCGAATTATTGTTCTCCATAACAGTAAAATAGACAGAGGTCTCGCCACAGGTGAGACCTCTGTTTCTATAGAAAAGAATAATAATTTCTATAGAAAAGAATAATAACTAGAACAACTTATTCTACAATGAAAGTTCCTTTCATAAGGGCAAGATGACCGGGGAAGGAACAGATAAAGTCGTAAGTACCAGCTTCAGGAGCTTTGAAAGAGATGGTATCACTCTCTCCACCACCAATAAGTTTGGTATGAGCAATCACATCAGCTCCCCATTAGGGATATACTCGTTAGCAGGACCAGCTGCTACAGCAGCTTCTCGAAAGCGGAAAGGTCAGTACCTTTTTAAGGAGAACAAAGTTGTGTCCCATCACCTTCTTATCCATTTGTCCTACGTGCTTGAGGGTAAGATTAACGGTTTGTCCAGCTTTTACTTTGATTTCCTTAAGGTTGAAAGTCATTTGGTCAGTAGCCTCCAAGGTTACATTAGCAGCTTCTGCGTCTTGGTTTGTAGCAGGCGCTTCAGTAGCAGCAGGCTGTTCTGTAGTTTGTGCAGCCTCTTCAGGTTTCTTGTTATTTCCACAAGAAGCTACCATTAGGGCAACAGTAGCCATCAAAAAAACAATGTTTTTTCATATCGGTATGATTTAGATATAAACGTGCCGCAAAAGTACAAATAAAAAATCTAATACCGCAAGTTATTTAGAATATTTTTTTAAATTAGGGTTTGAGATATTTTTTTGAATTGTGAGTTCTTAGCGACTAATTTGCGTAACCGTTGCGTAACCAAAACCTTATTTTTCTACGAAAAATAAGGGTATTTTTATTTAAAAATATTGATTATCAGAATGTTTGTAGAAATAAATTTGCGTAACCGTTGCGTAACCAAAACCTTGTTTTTGTCAGAAAATTGAAACTACTTATATAATCTATTTTAAATAAAGAAGATACAGGAATTACAAGAAGATTAGGTAATGATTTAGTAATAGTTCTTATTTCATTTGATTATACCTATTTTCTCAGTAACTTCTAGGTGCAAAGGTACAACATCTTGACAATATAACCAAAAATTACCTTTGCACCCACAAACGTGCGTTGCTGAGGCTGTCTAAAAAGTTTGTTTTAAACTTTTTTGCAGCCTCTTTTATAATGTCATATCCCTAAAATAGGTTTACACTAAAAATAGAAAAAAATATGCCGTATTATTTGGCTATTCAAAATATTGTTCGTACCTTTTGCGAACAACAAAGAAGAAAGGAGAATTGGAGTGAAAGAGAAACAGTACACAACAGAGCAGGAACAGATTGCTCGCTTTGCCAAAAAGCAATGGGACATCCAGCACGGATGGCTATTCTTGCTTTCTTGGCAAAACAAGATAGTTGCTTCTTCGGTGATATTCACGAAGAACTACCTATTGCTAAAAGCAACCGTTTCGCAGCATTTGAAAGAATTGAAAGAAGCTGGCTTAATTCAGGGAGAAATAGAAACGCCCAAAGTCCGGTATTGTATAAACCGGGAGAACTGGGGAACTTGCCCGAAAAATTGTTTGCAGCTTTTTAGGGGGACTGTAAATGTAAAGATACATCGTGCTGTGAATAGCAGTACCTTTTTGGAATAAACGTTCGTATTTCTACGAACTACGATTATTATATTAACTTTAAAGTAAAATGACAATGAAAAATTAAAGTATTAGGAACTGGGTGTTCAAGCTGTAAAGCCTTGTACGAAACTACCAAACAAGCTATTTTCAGAATTAGGTTGCGATGCAACCCTTTATCAAAGAGGAAGATTTATTGAAAATCATGGAGTATAACATTTTAGGGCTTCCGGCTTTGGTGATTGACGAGAAAGTCGTATCAGCTGGGAAAAAGTTATCCCTTGCAGAAGTGAAAGAGTTGATAACCAAATAAAAATGAACTATGAGAAAATTATTTTTATCTACTGATTGCAACGCTGATCTTAGTTTCCTGTGGTAACGATTCAAAGAAAAAGACCGGAGAAAAATCAAGCGGAAGAAATACAGTCTAACCGCATAGAGGTTCTTTATTTTTATGGAGCGCAACGGTGTATCACTTGCCGGGCGATAGAAACAAATACAGAAGCCCTTTTGGATAGCCTTTATTCAAAAGAAAAAAAGCAGACGGTAAAATTATCTATAAAGTGATAGATATTTCAAAGAAAGAAAAATGAAGCGATTGCAGACAAGTACGAAGTTACATGGTCGTCTTTGTTAACGGCTGGAAAGACGGCAAAGAGAATGTAAACAATATGACCGAGTTTAGCTTTTCCAATGCGAAAAAAATACACCGGACAAGTTTAAAGAGGGAATTAAAAAGCAAGATTGACGAATTGTTAAAACAGTTGTAAGATGGATTTTTCTTCAATCGCTATTAGATAACAGTTCTATTCCTGCTATTACAGCTTTTATATTGGGGATTTTAACGGCGGTCAGCCCGTGTCCGTTAGCGACCAACATAACAGCAATAGGATTTATTAGTAAGGACATAGAAAACCATCACCGGATATTTATAAACGGATTGCTTTATACTTTCGGCAGAATAGTAAGCTATACGGTTCTTGGCTTTATCCTTATTCCTATTCTCCGTGAGGGAGCAAGTATGTTTATGGTTCAAAAAGCCGTAAGCAAGTACGGGAAATGCTGATTGCTCCGGCGTTAATCATCATTGGAATATTTATGCTCGATGTAATAAAACTCAACCTGCCGAAAATCAATATCGGCGGTGAAAGCTTGAAAAAGAGGAGTAAAGGCGGTTGGGGGCTATGCTATTGGGTATTTTATTTGCCCTTGCTTTCTGTCCCACCAGTGGCGTGTTCTACTTCGGTATGCTGATACCGATGTCTGCCACGACCTCGGCAGGCTATCTTCTACCCATAATATTTGCTGTCGCTACGGCTATACCGGTACTTGCTGTTGCATGGGTTCTCGCCTTCAGCGTACAACAAATGGGGAATTTTTACGGAAAGATACAGAAAGTGCAAAAATGGGCGAACCTTATTGTAGGCGTGGTATTCATCATCATCGGCATATATTATTGCTGGATAATGTATTTGTAAAAATGAATTTAATAACAATAATGTTTTTTTACTAATATGGAAATAAAAGTTTTAGGGCCGGGTTGTGCCAAATGTAAATCAACCTACAATGTAATTGAAAAAGGTACTTAAAGAGAACGACATCGATGCAAAACTCACCAAGGTGGACGACATCATGGAAATGATGAATTACAATATCATGACATCGCCAGCCGTTGTCATTGACGAAGTGGTAAAATTGAGGGGAAGGTACCGACAGAAAGTGAAGTAAAAGGAACTTCTGGGCATCTGATTGACAGAATATGTTTAACCACGAGCGGCAGAAACAACCGTCATGGTATCTGCCGCTTTTTTTAAAAAATACTGTTCGTATTTAAGCGAACAAAAAAAGACTTCTATGATACAAGAATTTGCAGACAAGCTTGTTTACGGACTGTTCGGACTAAGTGCCGACACACCGATAGGAATTGCCGTAAACTTTTTTTCTTTTATGATACGATAAAAAAATACTTATACTTTTTGTTCTTCATCAGCGTATTGATGGGAATTATCAACGCCTACTTCCCAATTGAACGTTTGAGAAAAATATCTGGTTACACACAATATGTACGGATTGCAGTACTTGCTGGCTTCCATATTCGGAGCGGTCACTCCTTTCTGTTCATGTTCTTCCATTCCTCTGTTTATCGGATTTGTAAAGGGCGGCATTCCTTTGGGCGTAACATTCGCATTTCTTATTACATCACCGTTGGTAAACGAGGTGGCTGTTGCCATGTTCCTTGCCTCCTTCGGATTGAAGGTGACTCTTATCTACGTCATCAGCGGCATTCTGTTAGGGAGTAATAGGCGGTATAGTACTCGGTCGCATGCGCCTTGCTCCTTATCTGAGTGACTGGGTAAAAGCAGATGCAGGCAAATTCATCCGCTCAGACAGGGGAATGGGAAAAAAGACCATACCTCCTTTACCAAGAGGCTTCCCACTATTATCCGTGATGCATGGAAAAATTGTCAGTGGTGTACTTATATATATTCTGATAGGTATAGGTATCGGTGCTTTCATGCATGGCTTTGTCCCTGAAGGATTCTTTGAGCAATACATGTCAAAAGACAACTGGTATGCAGTTCCTTTTGTCTGTTATACTTGCCGTACCGATGTATGCCAATGCCGCAGGTATCGTCCCAGTAATCGAGGTATTTGTGGCGAAAGGCATTCCCATCGGAACGGCGATAGCCTTCATGATGGCTGTCGTTGGTCTTTCCTTGCCAGAGGCAACACTGCTCAAGAAAGTAATGACATGGAGACTTATCGGCATATTCTTCGGCACTGTGACGTTTTTCATCATCTTGTCCGGCTATCTGTTTAATTATATTCTATAATATGTAGAAGCTTCCTCCAAAAAGCATTCAAACAATGTAGTAAGTCAAATCTCCAAATTTAAAAAAATAAAAAGATGAAAGTATTGATTCTTTTGTATAGGAAACAGCTGCTGTAGCCAAATGGCTCATGGCTTTCTACAGTCATTCGACAAAAATATAGAAGTGTATTCTGGTGGAACGGTACCAGCGAAACAGGTAAACGCCAAGGCGGTGGAAGTAATGAAAGAAGCTGGAATAGACATTACCTCACATGTCCCAACACCTGTTAATACCTATCTTGACAAGGAATGGGATTACGTAATAACCGTTCGCGGTGGTGCAAACGAAAGTTGTTCTATGTTTACAGCTAAAGTAAGAAACAGGCTGCATATAGGGTTTGACGATCCCTCGGAAGCAGCCGGAAGTCCTGAGTTTATCAACAGTGAGTTTCATCGGGTACGGGATGAAATAAAAAGCCCGCTTCTATCAGTTCTACATCGACCATATCCAAGGAAAACAAGAATAATGCACCAATATATCTCTAAGTTCAATGTTCCAAAAGATGGATTGCCCATGCGAGGAAAAATTTAATCCGTCTGAAATTAGGCAATAGCCCCTTAGTGGAGCGTCTCGATTTCGACTTGGCGGAAAGAACCTTAGTTGTCATCCATCACGGGGAAGTGAAGTCGATTCAGGAACAGCTTGAAACATTAAACCTCGGTGCCAAAGCTAACAGCATCTTCTCTCTGCGATGAAGCAAAGTCTGAAACCACCTCCAAAGTTCAGAGACGGGTGTTGTGTTGGGTGCTCGTCATCAACTTTCTATGTTTCATCATAGAAGCCACAACAGGCATCATCTCCCAGTCGATGGGCTTGGTCGCAGACAGTTTGGATATGTTGGCAGATGCTTTGGTTTACGGCATGAGTCTGATGGCTGTTGGAACAACTATAGCCCGTCAGCAAAAAGTAGCAAAACTCAGTGGCTACCTTCAAATTTCACTGGCTGTATTGAAACCATCGAAGTTATCAAACGCTTTATAGGCCTCGAAACGCCCCCAGACTTTTTTTAGTTATGATTGTCATCTCGTTCATTGCACTAATCGCCAATACAGCCTCTCTATGGTTGTTGCAGCGCACAAAGAGCAAGGAGGCCCACATACAAGCCAGTGTTATTTTTCTCAGCCAACGATGTCATTGTCAATATAGGAGTCATCGTTGCAGGGCTGTTGGTTGGACTATTGAACAGCAACGCCCCTGATTTGATCATAGGCATCATTGTCTTTCTCATCGTCATTAGAGGCGCGATACGCATACTGAAACTCTCAAAGTAAAAACTATAACATATGGAAAAAGAAACAAGGAATTGGATTTTTGAAAAATACCTGACTATCTGGGTTTGCCTTGTGCATCATTATTGGAATTGCCGTGGGACAATGGCTCCCCGGCAATTCCGCAAACATTAAGCAAATTTGAATATGCCAACGTGTCTATACCCGTGGCAATCCTGATTTGGTTAATGATTTATCCGATGATGCTAAAAGTAGATTTTCAAAGTGTTAAGAATGTCGGCAAGCGTCCGAAAAGGAATTATAGTCACTTGTGTTACAAATTGGCTGATAAAGCCATTTACCATGTTCGGAATAGCTTATTTGTTCTTCTATGTGGTTTTCAAAGCCTTTATACCTGCCGGATTAGCCGAAGAATATCTAGCCGGGGCGGTATTATTGGGGGCTGCACCTTGTACAGCTATGGTGTTCGTGTGGAGTTATCTTACTAAAGGGATGCCGCTTATACACTGGTACAAGTGGCAGTGAACGATTTAATCATATTGGTAGCGTTTGCACCTATCGTTGCTTTCTTGCTGGGAGTTGGCGGCGTATCTATCCCATGGGACACTCTGTTGCTATCCGTAGGGCTCTTTATTGTGATACCACTTGCGGCTGGGGTCATTACTCGAATAATGGTTATCCGCCGCAAAGGTGTGGAGTATTTCAACAATATATTTATTGAGAAATTTAATAATTACATGGTAGGTGGGTTGCTATTAACGCTTATTATCCTGTTTTTCATTTCAAGGAGAAACGATACTGAACAATCCCCTGCATATCTTATTGATTGCAGTTCCGCTTGTGTTGCAAACGGTTCTGATATTCTTCGTTGCTTACGGTTGGGCGAAATGGTGGAAACTACCCCATGATGTTGCCGCACCTGCCGGAATGATTGGGGCAAGTAATTTCTTTTGAGATTGGCGGTTGCTGTGGCTATTTCTCTTTTTGGTTTACAATCCGGGGCTGCATTGGCTACGGTGGTGGGCGTGCTGGTCGAAGTTCCGGTGATGTTGATGTTAGTAAGGATTGCTAATAACACACGAAGCTGGTTTCCGAGCATGAGGCTGTCCAAAAAGTCTTCAAAAGTATGATTGCCTCTCACATTTTGAAAAAGTCCAAGACTTTAGTAAAAATGATTAGACTAACAATCAATAACTTTTGGTTCCCTTGTAGGGGCGAAAGGCAATTCGCCCTCACAAATCAAAAACTTTTTAGACAGCCCCTTTTTGTCGTTTAGTTTAATGCAATAAAAATATAAAAAGTAAAAAAACCACGACTTCGGAGTGCGTTTTAAGCTCCTGCAAGGGCAAGTTGTTTTGAGTGCCTATACGCCTAATGCGTGCCTCAAAACACAACTTGCTCTGTTCCTGTGAACAGAAAAATTTTTCCTAAAGGTCAAATTTTAATTAACCATAAGAAAAATAAGATAAACACTATAAGCACATAAAGTGATTTAAGGCATATTAGGAATATATTTAATCAATCACTTACTTAGAAAGTTATTTATAATTCTATGTAAAGCTATATGTATATTTGTACATTACTTTGCATTTACACATCAAAAGCAAGCAAGTATGTACGAAGGTAAAAAAACGTAATTAGGTAGCTACATAGTTTGAAATTTTTATTCGACAATGGGAGGAAAAAGCGGCATTCGTTTCAAAAACAATCTGTAAGAAGCAACATTTTTTTGTCCATTATACCTAATTTTGAAAAACTATCTAAAGCATCTAAGCTCCTGTCTTCTCTTATCTTCCTGTCAAAAAGATAATCCTCTTTGTATGAGCTAATTATATTATTTTTTTGTAGTTTTGCTTTTTATTCGTAATTTTTCAAAAAAACAAGTATATTTTTATTTAAAACATTGATTATCAGAATGTTTTTAGAAATAAATTTGCGTAACCGTTGCGTAACCAAAAACCTTATTACTTGCCCGTATAAAAAGCTATAATCTTTAAGGAATTGCTGGACGAAATCGGCTTTTTTTGGGTAAAAAGAGGTGTGTTCACGCTTGGAGATTTTCGGTGATCTTGTCCGCTAAGCGCGCTATGGTGAGATGCCCGTTTTTGCTTTTTTTAGGGCTAGGGGCGAGGTAGTTCTTGATTGTTTGAGCATCTTGATCTGAAAAGAGTAACACCTCGGCTTGGGTGAAGAGCGGCTGATAGGTATAGGGAGAGTTCTTCCAAGATAGTATGAGATGTTCATCTTGTTGCGTTCGGTGATAACGGCAGTCCCTGCGGCAAAAGTCGCCTAAGCGCTGGGAGTACTTGGAAGAAATAATACTGATAAGTGCTGCCGAACCCATAAAAAGATCCACTTCTACCAAAGTAAATAGCCAACGGATAAAGAAATCGCCAAAGGGAGGCCTGATACCCATCAATCTTGAGTACCCTGATTTTTCATGATACGCTTACCCACAGTCTGTCCTTGCATAAAGGGATTCCGCTACCAAGGGATAGAAGACCGCTGGCAACATCAGTACCAAGTAGGGTCGCAAAAACTCCCAAGGATTGCTGATAGCGCTATAGTAAAAAGCTTCATGATTGCATTGACAAGGTATCCATAACCCATAATAAGGACAAAAATCAATAGCAAAGGCACCCATACGCTCTCCAATGGAAGCTGGCTCAAAAGCGAGCAGAATATTTTGTGTGGTTTTTATTTGTATCTTTGACATATTTTTCTAATTTAGCACCTTGTATGAGAGAAGTAGCCTTTATCAAGCAAAATAAAGACAAATGGTTGGAGGTGGAGGCTGTCCTAAATGAGCGAAAGCCTATTTCCCCCGACCAAATGGCGGATTATTACGTCCAGCTATTGGGCGACTTGTCTTTTGCCCAGACCTATTACCCAAAGAGTAACACGGTTACATATCTCAATTTTTGGTCACGCAAATATACCAAAAAAATTTACAAAACCAAGCGAATTGAAAAAAATAGATTGAAATTTTTTCACCGACTATGTACCCATGCTTGCCTATAAGTACCGAAGGCTTATCTATTTTAGTTTTATCCTATTCTTTTTCTTCGCTTTGGTGGGGACACTTTCGGCCTATTACGAGCCGCGCTATGTAAGGGTCATTATGGGGGATACCTATATAAACAAGACCTTGGAGCATATAGAGAGGGGCGACCCTATGGCTATATATAAGCAAAGGGAGCAATTGGGCTACAGCTATAGCGATTACTTTCAATAATATCAAGGTGGCTTTTTACTGCTTCCTCTGTGGGATAACCGCAGGGACAGTAACTTTCCTTATGGCGTTACAGAATGCAGTTATGTTGGGGGGCTTTCACGTATTTTTGTTATGATATGGGCGTGATAGATGCTGCCCTTAGGGCCTTGTGGCTGCATGGAGCCATGGAGATTTTTAGTATTATCATAGCTATAGCGGCCGGCTTTTGTCCTTACAGGGGGATTCTCTTCCCCAAAACTTATTCGCGTATGCTTTCCTTTAAGATTGCTTTCAAGGAAGGCCTATCTCTGCTCTTTGGAACGGTGCCTTTCTTTATAGCCGCAGGCTTTATAGAGGGCTTTATTACGCGCTATTATTATGATATGCCCTGTGGTTGAACCTTACAATCATACTGGGGACACTTGCGGTGATTACCTATTATTTTTGATATATCCTATAGTAAAAACATTATAAATCAAATAGTCAAAAAAATATGAATGATTTTATTTTCTACAAGAAAAAGAGGCTTTAGTGCCCTCATTGGAGATACGTTTTACTTTCTTTAAGAAGTATGCTAGGAATTTTTCTCTAATTACTTAATAGTCAATGGTGCTATATTTGCAGCGGTGGGTATTATTGCAGTAACTATGTTTGCTCTTTATGCTTCTTCTCGATCCTCTATTGGTTTTGGACCAACGGCCTTGTTGGTTTTGGTCTTGCTGCTGTTGTCTGTCTTTTTAGTATTGTTTGTCATTTGTTTCCCTATTGCTTATACGCAACTGCTGGAGGAGGCACCTTATAGGACGGATATAAGTGCTAAGGAGATTTTTGATAGGGATCAGAGTGATGCTTCCCCGAGCTTTTTGCTTTTGGGTTTATCTCTTTCTTTGTCATAGGAATTCCTTTTGGGTTTATTTTGCTGTGGACTATCAAATTGTTCGATGGAGAACCTGTCTTGCTTCAGCTGGTCAGTGCTTTCTTGAGTACTTTTATGGTTCTCTTTTTGCAACAATTTATGCTTATATATATCAAAAGATAAAATGGATTATTTCCCTGCCTTGGGTAAGGTGTTCAATCAATTAAAAAGTAGGTTTTTGGGACAAATTTGGGGCTACTTTTTGTGATGAGCCCTCATCATTTATGCTATAACGACAGCAGGAATTATTGTGCCTATGGTTGTTTATCTGGTAGTCTTAGGAGGACTCTCAGGCTTTTGAAGCTACTATAAGCAATACGATTTTGGTCTTTATATTGCTGCTTATTATCATTACAGTTGTTTTTGTAGCATCCAATTTTCAGACATTCTTGCAAATACTCATTCACTTTGGAGAAAAAAGACGGGAGAATATACGATGAAATAGAATCTTATAGGTCAAAAATGCTCAAGAAGAATAGGCGAAAAATACAATTATACGGGCTACTCCTATACTTTCTGTGTATAGGAGTGCCTTTGTATGCACTAAACAGAAGCTCCTGCTACTCACGGAAAAGACAGCCTTACCTATCAGATTCCTGTAAAGGCAAACCCCTCCCGATGCTCTGCGTTCCTTTGAGGGGGTACCAGAGCAATACAACACTGCTGATTTTGATTACTCAGACACCTCTGGGCAGAATGATGCTTTTCTCTCAGGGTTTTGGGAGGTATTGGTGCGAATCATATATAAGATACTTGAGTTTATCTATGGAAAAACTTACAAGGGAATAGGGGCACAACATATGCTACAACTATTGGGCTTTGTACTCGTATTGGTCGTTATTTTCTTTGTGGTACGCTGGGCACTTGGCCGCAAAGGTCGCTGGCTAACCGATAGGAGTAAGGAAAAATTTTCGGATATTCCTATGGACGCCATAGAGAAGCACCTTCACCAAGCCGATTTTCCTACACTGATACAAAAAGCAGAACAACAGAATGATACCCGCCAGAGCATTCGCCTATATTACCTATGGCTACTGAAGGTACTTTCTGACAAAGGACAAATAGCTTGGGAGGAGAGAAAAACTAACTCTGACTATGAGCGAGAAATCAAAGACCCAACCCAGAAGGCACGCTTTGTCTATCTCTCCAAGGTGTATAACTATATATGGTATGGAGAGTTCTCTATCAGTGATGTCCAATACCAAGAGGCAAAGGCTGATTATCAAGGGTATATAAACACTCAAAAAGAAGTAAATGGGAAAGGCAATACGTAATTATCTGATTCTTTTGAGTGTAGTGGTTATTGTCATGGCACTAACTGTCTTCTCCTCGGCCGATAGAAAGGTGGATTGGGAGCAGACCTATGATGCCAATAGTAAGCAGCCTTATGGGCTTTATATCTTTGGTGAGCAACTCAAGCACTTTTTCTCTAAGAAGATAGATAAAAATATCCTATACACCTTACGAATACCTTAGGAGAAATCAGCAAAAAGAAAAATTATAATTATATTTTTACCACAGAAGGAATAGATGAGGTGTCTCTCAAAAAAATACTTTCCGATGTGAGGGCAGGTAGCCAAGCGCTTTTTCTCAATGAAGATTATGGGCTAATGGATACACTGGGAAGATAGATATAGACTATGAGCTAACTGTAGATGATATCAATCTGCAACTCAATAGTACCTCTTATGATAAGCAGATCTATATCAACCCAGAAAGGGCCTATCTGAGCGTCAATTACTTTACCCAGTTGGATAAGGAGCGGGACAAGGCCTTGGGCTATGTGTTTTTCTCTGATGGTAGGAAAAATAAGAAAGAAAAATCAACTTTGTAGAAGTACCTTATGGCAAGGGGAAGTTCTTTCTTTACTTAGGTCCCCCAATGGCCTTTACCAACTACTTTCTCAAAGAGAGTCAAGATGCACGCTCCTATGTCGCTACAGTGCTCTCTTATTTGCCAGAGGATAGGCCAACGGTTTGGTTTGTCCCTCCTACTCAAGGAGAAGATACTGAGCTTTATCATGAGTCAGCCACAGCTGCGTACAGCCTGGCACTTGATGCTTTTGGGCTTTGTGCTGTATCTGCTCTTTAAAGGGAAGCGCCAGCAACGAATTATTCCTGTGATAGAAAAAGCCAAAGAATACCACTATTGAGTTTGCCCAAAGCATCAGTTCGCTTTACTACCAAGAGCGCGATGCTACCGATATGGTACGTAAGAAGATTACCTATTTCTTAGACCAAGTAAGACAAAGATACTACTTGGATACCCAGCAAATCAATGAGGATTTTGCCACTAAGTTAGCTAACAAGTCAGGCAAGGATAAGGAATTAGTACAACAGATAGTTGGCACCATTATACACTTTGAGCAAACCCAACAAGCCCAAGAGGAAACCCTTACCCAGTTGGACAAATGGATAGACGAATTTTTGGAACATACATTAAAGATATACCTATGGACGAAAATAATAAATTAGAATTTGCCTTCGCCTTGACCTTGGCCTGTTGCAAAAAAACACTGGCTCAGGTGCGCTCCGAGCTTCAGAAGGTCATCGTAGGACAAGAGAAGATGATAGACTACCTACTGGTAGCTCTACTAAGCAACGGTCATGTACTCTTGGAAGGCGTACCAGGGATAGCCAAGACCATTACCGTAAAGCTCCTTTCCAAGGCCTTGGATATAGGCTTTAGCCGTATACAGTTTACCCCTGACCTTATGCCATCGGACGTGCTAGGAACTTCCGTATTTGACCTTAAGAAATCAGAATTTGAGTTCAAGAAAGGGCCTATCTTCTCCAACCTGATACTTATTGACGAGATCAACCGAGCTCCCGCCAAGACCCAAGCGGCGCTCTTTGAAGTGATGGAAGAGCGACAAATTACTATAGACGGTTTACGCTTTAAGATGCAGCCCCTTTCTTGGTGATTGCTACCCAAAACCCAATAGAACAAGAAGGTACCTATCGCCCTGCCTGAAGCCCAGCTAGACCGTTTTCTCTTTAAGATTGTGATTGACTACCCTTCGTTGGAAGATGAAATTCAGATTATTACTCGTGAGCATGAGGCTAAGGCACAGGACAAGACCGCTACAGTGAGCAAGGTGCTTTCGGCTGAGGACTTAGTGCGTTATCAGGCTGTGGTTAAGAATATACTTGTAGAGCCGCAACTGATAGAATATATAGCCAAAATTACCCAAAACACTCGTGAGAATAGCTTCCTCTACTTAGGGGCTTCTCCGCGTGCGTCCTTGGCGATGCTCAATGCGGCCAAAGGTTTTGCAGTCCTTGCAGGGCGAGACTTTGTAACCCCAGAGGATATCAAACAAGCCGCCTATCCCGTACTAGGGCATAGGGTAATCCTTGCCCCTGAAAAAAGGAAATGGAAGGCATTCGCTCGGAACAGATTATCCAACAAATCATAGAAAGTGTAGCCATACCCCGATGAGAAAAATACTACTTACATGCAGGCTTTTTCATCTGGTTGCTCTGCCTTATGGGACTCTATACCCTCTCTTTCTTTTGGGTGGGTCTCACTCCCATAGCGCAGGGAGCCTGTATGTATTTGCTTTGGTGTGTTTTTGGATTTTCTTCTGGTTTTCACCACTAAAAAAAGGGATTGAAGCCCAGCGGGTATTGCCAGAGAGGCTCTCCAATAGCGATGAGAACCTTATAGAGGTACATATCAAGAGCCTCTATCCCTTTCCCTATGTATATGCAACTGGTGGATGAGATTCCCTTTCAGTTCCAAAAGCGAGATTTCGAATACACCTCTACTTCAGGGGAGGGCAAGGCAGGTATTCCAGTACTACCTGCGCCCTACCGAGCGAGGGGAGTATAGTTTTGGGAAGCTCAATGCCTTTGTCTATACTCCTTTACGGCTGTTTATAAAGCGCTATGTCTCCTGTGAGCATGCTATGGTGGCCACTTATCCGTCCTTTATCCAGATGAAGAAGTTTGAGCTGATTGCATTCTCCCAACGCCTTTTGACTATGGAATCAAGAAGATACGCAAGATAGGCCACACCATGGAGTTCGAGCATATACGTGACTATGTACAGGGGTGATGATATGCGAACAATCAACTGGAAAGCCTCCTCCAAGCGCGCACAGCTGATGGTTAATCAGTACCAAGATGAGAAGGCGCAACATGTATATACCCTTATAGACAGGGGACGCAGTATGTATATGCCCTTTGAGGGGCTTTCGCTCTTGGATTATGCGATTAATACCTCCTTGGCACTGACCAATATCATTCTCAAAAAGCAGGATAAGGCAGAATTTTCACCTTCTCCCACAAGGTAGAGGATAGGGTAGTGGCCGATCGCAAATCTGACCAAATGCAGCGTATCATGGAAAAACTTTATCGTATAGAGACAGATTTCAAGGAGACGGATTTCGGTAGGCTCTATTCGGATATTAATAATACCATTAAGCAACGCAGTTTGCTGATGCTCTATACCAATTTTGAGACACCTAATAGCCTATATCGGCACTGCCCTTTCTAAAGGCCATAGCCAAAAAGCACCTTTTGGTGGTGATATTTTTCAAAAATACAGAACTGGAACACCTCCTGCATAAGCCTTCCGAGCATATCCAAGAGGTGTATGACAAGGTTATCGCCGAGAAATTCTCCTTTGAGAAACGGCTTATTGTTCAGGAACTGACCCGCCACGGAATTCAGTGCCTACTGACCCCTCCCCAGCAACTCACGCTACAGAGTATCAATAAATATCTGGAGCTTAAAGCAAGAGAATGATATAAATAATTCTAGTTTTGAGTTTTGAGTTGTTGTGTAGGACTACAGTTTCAAAAAACTTAAAACTCAAAAACTCAAAAACTTAAAACTCAAAAACTCAAAAACTCAAATGCGTTATATTCACTTAACTCTGGCTATTATAGCCTCTTTTATTCTTTGCCTTGGCCGCGGTAACAGGGGCTATTATAGGCCTAAATAATATAGACAGACAATATCCCTCCTATAGGGGCGGAACATCTTGACCAAATTACTTTTAGCTCAATCCATAGCTGGAGTCAGGGGAGGCCTATCAGGAAGTTAATTCCCTTACCATAGACCCGCGTGGCTTTGCCGTAATCAAGGCAACAGACAAGGAAGGGAAAGAAGTTAATGCCCATATAGACCCACTCACAGGCAAGGTCTTGGGTAAGGTAGAGGAGCGCTCGGCTTTTGTCAAATTCATGATTTCCCTACATCGCTCTTTGGAGCTAAAAGAATGTGGGGCGCATCATTATGGGCTTTATTGCACTTTGCTTGGTCTTTAGTGTGCTTTCAGGGCTTATGCTAATCTTTAAAAACAAAAACGGAGCGAGAAACTTTTTAAGAAGACGATAAGGACGGTTTCTCTCGCTATTATCATACTGTTTTTGGGTAAGTGGCTACTTATTCCGCTGCTTATCTTAGGTCTTACTGGTACTTATCTGGTATATAACCGCTTTTTGGGCGAGAAACCAAAGGAAAAATATGAGGTAGATTACTCCGTAGAAGAATCCTACGATGGGGAAGACCCTATGGAGGTACAGCAAATAGCCGTACTTAACCAAATCACCTTGGACAAGATGGTGAGTGTAGAGTTCTCTTTGACACCACTTATGAGGATGCCTATTTGGTAAAGCTCAAGGATAGAGAACTAGTGGTAAGCCAGTTTACAGGTCATGTGCTGAGCGAGGTGGTCTATCCTAAAACTCAGGTTTTTGCCCGCTTTTTGTAAGGACTTACATACAGGACGTACCAGCGTATGGTGGGCAGCTATTTTGGTTGTTGCTTGTGTGGGGATGCTCTTTTTCATCTATACAGGTTTTTGTCATAACCTTCTTCCGCAAGTCGGTAAAGGTACGCAACACCTGCACTCCCTGCCGAGGCGGAATATATCCCTACTCTACGGTTCAGAAGGCGGCAATACCCTTTCGGTAGCTCAAAAGGTCTTAGTCCAACTACAAGCCTTGGGAGAGAAAGCCTACTTGGCACCACTCAATAGTTACCAAACCTATCCTAAGGGCAGTCATTTGCTTATATTTACCTCAACCTATGGGGTGAGAATCCTCCGAGCAATGCCGATCAGTTCCTATCTCTATTGCGTGTACAACTCCACAAGGAGCTTTGTCTTGTAGTATAGTAGGATTTGGCTCTAAGCTCTATCCTGATTATTGTGCTTTTTGCTTTTTGCTATAGAGGAAGCACTCAAAAGAGACCTCTTGGGCGACTTCTCTGCTACCTGTGCATACGGTCAATGATCAATCCTCGGCGGAGTTTGTAGCATGGGTAGCCGCATGGAATGGGCTGAGTGAACTTGCCTTGGAGACTACTCCGTCCTACTATGAGGGAGAAAGAGCTGCACTGACAAAGATAAAAAGTAGTGGAAGCAGCTAAGGAAACAGCTCTTGAGGAGACATTCTCCTTGGTACTACAGACAAAGCGACGTTTTACCTCTGGAGACCTCTTAGCTATCTATCCCGATGGCAAGCAAGAACGCCTTTATTCTATAGGAAAGTAGGGGGCAAGTTGCAACTAACCGTTAAGCGACATGTACATGGATTGAGCTCAGGCTATCTCTACCAGCTCAAGAAGGGGGAGACTTTCTTAGCGCGAATCGTCCCTAACCCATCTTTCCATTTTCCTAAGAAAGCCAAAAAGGTAGTGCTTGTAGCCAACGGAACAGGGGTAGCACCTTTCTTGGGTATGGCCGACCAAAAATAAGCAAACGGAAGTCTATGTATATCTGGGACTAAGGCATAATGATGCTACGGCTGCCGAGTATCGTCGTTTCTTTGAAGCACAACAACAGAAAGGAAAGATCAAGCAGTTCTCTGATCTACTCACGGGAGACCGATGGAGGCTATGTAACCGACTTGCTTAAGAGAGATGTCACACTACTTACAGAGGTACTAACCAGTGATGGGGTGGTGATGATCTGTGGTTCTTTGGATATGTATAAGGACGTTACCGCTTGGCTTGGAGAACTCACGCCCTTCTCAGCGGATTATTACAAGGCCAACGGACAACTATTAGCTGATTGTTACTAAAATGACCAAGCATTACTACAACTGCCTACTCTTAGCCCTTGGGATAGGAGTAGGCTATTGATATACATGGGGCTGGGGGTATTACCTTGTCTTGGGGTTACTCTTTGTGGGGTTGCTCTCTTGGGGGGTGTTTGATATCCGTTTAGGCTATTTTTGTGCCTACTCTTTGTCGTTTGAAAAATAAGCAAAAAGCGGCAGGTGGTACTTACCTTTGACGATGGGCCTACGGAGCTAACGCCGCTATTTTTGGACTTACTCAACCGATATGAGGTTAAGGCTATTTTCTTCTGTATGGGCCGGCAAATAGCACAATACCCACAGATAGTCCAGCGAATTAAGGACGAAGGACACCTCATAGGCAATCATACCTATAGCCATATCCCTCAGAATTGTTTTTGCTTCCACGGCTGTTATGGCCCAAGAGATACAACAAACCGATGCTCTTTTTAGCACAATTGGGGATAGTAACCCCTTATTTCCGTCCTCCCTATGGGGTTACGAATCCACATATAGCGAAGGCAGCCAAGCGCATGGGCAAGATAGTGGTGGGGTGGGATATACGTTCGCTGGATACGGTTATAAAAGACGAAACTCGGCTATGGAGCCGAGTTGTCTCTAAGATTAACCCAAGGGAATATCATTCTCATGCATGATACTTCGAGGCGTACTCTCCATGTATTGGAGCAGCTTTTGAAATATCTCAAAAGCAAATGATTATCAGGTGGTTTTGGATTTGTAATTGTTACTCTGTGAGAGTATAATATACCATAAGTTTTAGTTTTTACCTTCAGGAACTTGGCTGCCATTGCCATAAACTACTGTATAGAGGGTGTTTTCAGCGTTTCCTAAGACGGTTTTCTTAACCTCATTAGCACTATTCTTATAAGAGATACTTCTCATAGCCGAAATGGTACTCTTAGTGTCTTGGGAGAGGTGAGTGGAGACGGCCAAACCTATCTTCACATTGTCAGAACCATTCTTTACAAGGCTTGTAAGGTGGTCGGTTAGGTAAAAATGATAGTAATAATCCCCCTTGCTATCTTTTGTCAGGCGCCCAATAGAGACAATATCGTTGCTGGAGGTATTGCCAGAAATCTCAGCGCTATAGTCATATAGAGGCAGGCCTTTGGTAGCATTGTATGAGTACATAGGGAGGTTGTTGGGTGAGATCTACCTTAGTTTTATCCACATATAAGTACAAATCAGCCTGATTGATAATTGGTTTTTAGCCTTAAGTATCTGGAAGACAGGGTTGCTCTCAGGTATGGTCAGTTCGGCTACATAGCCCTGCCCGCCCTTGAGGTAGATAGCATCTTGAGAGGGAGAAACCGTATCATCGGAAATGGTGTATTGGTTAAAAGCTGATACCGCCTAAGGAGAGTTCGTAGGACTTCTTCTTGGTATAAGTGTTGTTGTCCTTTTTGGAACTGATAGTTATACACTACCTCAATCTTAGCATTTTTCAGATTGATAAGTGCCAATAGTCCAGAGGAGAAGTTGGCCGTAGAAATCACCAAGCCATTGAGAGCTTGGCGGAAGCTGTCGTTACTACTAAGCGAGCTATCACCTTCCTTGTCCAAGAGCAGACTTTGGAAGAGGGTAGGGGAGAGTTCTATACGATAACCAGGAGCAAGGCGGTCTTTCTCCTTGGTAGCCCTCATTGGTCTGGGTAGTAGGGTCGTCAAACTGATAGCGGACAATAGGATTGTTGCTCACTCCTGCTACGGTGACCTCGGCCAAGGTTGCGCAGTAGGGAATACTTCGTTGGAGTAATATACCTGTGATTCCAGTTGGCTATTGATATCCCTTAGGTGATGGTTGAGTTGTTCGACCTTCATGGTAAAAGATGCCTCTTTTCCCCCATAGATAGAGTCTAGGGTATAAGTTTTTGATCGTCTTTTTAGCATCGGAGGGGTCTTGTATATTCTTCTCAGTAGAAAAGAAAGGCAAATAGAGGTACACCTTTTCCACGGTCTCATTCTCATTGTAGGAAGAGGCCTCTTGCTCTTGGGTTTTCTCCCCAAAGGTAGGGTTGGCACTAGAGAGTAAGGCTTGGGTTACCAAGGCCACATTGGTCGTACCGAGACTTCGCTGGGTAAGCTGGCCAGGATCGGGTTGTTTTGGCTATTGGTCTGTATAGCACTAACTTTTTATATTGTTGAACTCCAGTGCAATAGAGTCCTTTTTAGGTGTAAAGAGCGGTGTTCCCAATATGTTCCCCTCTACTTGGCGGATCTCCCCATCAGTATTGCAGGAAGTAGTCAGCACAAGAGCGGTAAGGGATAGGAAAGATAGGTATATATGCTTCATTCTCAGCGGGTTGATTTAGAAAACAATGGTTTGTGTACGGTCAGCCCCTACCGATACTAGGGTAATAGGAACCTCCACTTCCTTCTCGATAAAGCGGATATAGTCCAAGAGTTCTTTAGGGAGGTCATGGGAGTTCTTAAGTGTTGAAAGGTCGGTATTCCAGCCCTTTAGTTCGGTATAGATAGGAGTGATTTCTTCGGTCTCAGTGCCATAAAGGGAAGTGCTGAATCACCTTACCCTTGTAGCGATAGGCTGTACATACTTTTAAGGTCTCAAAACCACTGAGGACATCGGCCTTCATCATCATCAGTTGGGTAACACCACTTAGATGGATAGCATAGCGAAGCGCCACTAAGTCCAACCAACCACAACGGCGCTTTGCGACCAGTGGTAGCACCTACTTCGCGCCCCTATCTGACCGATTTTCTCACCTACTTCGTCAAAGAGTTCGGTAGGGAAAGAGCCGCTACCTACACGGGTAGTATAAGCCTTGAAGATACCCATTACATTCTTAATCTGGTTCGGAGCAATACCCAGCCCAGTACAAGCCCCAGAGGCAGTAGTATTGGAAGAGGTAACAAAGGGATAAGTACCAAAATCTATATCCAGCATAGAGCCTTGTGCCCCTCGGCTAAGATCTTTTTGCCTTGCTTTTTGAGCATGGTAGAAAAAGTCCTCACTATCAATAAAAAGTAAGAGACTTGATAAGGTCAATAGCCTCAAAGAACTCTTTTTCGAGTGCAGGAAGGTCATACTCAAGTGTAACCCCATAGAAACCAATCATGGAGAGGTGTTTGTCGGTTAGGTTACGGTAGAGCGAAAGGAAGTCTTTGTTCTCTATATCCCCGATTCTCAATCCATTACGTCCTGTTTTATCCATATAACAAGGGCCAATCCCTTCAGGGTAGAGCCGATTTTTAGCTTTTCCTTGGAGAGTTCGGAAGCCTGATCAAGCAGGCGGTGGGTAGGGAGAATCAGGTGCGCCTTGCGAGAGATAAGCAAGCGCTCTTTTATGTTGATACCAAAGGGAGCAAGTGCGTCGATTTCCTTTTCAAGATGATAGGGTCAATCACGACCCCATTGCCGATGACATTGACCACATTGGGGCGGAAAATGCCAGAGGGGATAGTGTGCAAAACATGCTTAATACCTTCGAACTCAAGGGTATGTCCCGCATTAGGACCTCCTTGAAACGTGCGATAATATCATATTTGGGCGTAAGGACATCTACGATTTTTCCTTTTTCCCTCGTCTCCCCCATTGGAGACCGAGTAGTAAATCTACTGCCATTATAAATTGGTTTTTAAGCTTCGTTAGTATTTTTCTTTTTATTGCGACGACCATAGAAATAGAGGGATGGTTGTCAATGGTGATGTCAAAAACCTCCTCTATGGTCTGCTTAATAGCTTGGATACGAGGGTCACAGAACTCCACTACTTCTCCTGTATCGGTAAGGATTACATGGTCGTGCTGGCGGTCGAAATAAGACTTCTCGTAGTGGGCTTGGTTTTGCCCAAATTGGTGGCGACGTACCAGTCCACAATCCAAGAGGATTTCTATGGTGTTGTAGAGGGTGGCACGACTTACTCTATAGTTTTTTTGTTTTTTTCATTTTGATATAAAGAGACTCTATATCAAAGTGTTCGTTGCTGTCATAAATCTCCTGCAAAACGGCATAGCGTTCAGGTGTTTTGCGATGGGCATGTTCCTCTAAATATTTGGTAAAAACTTTTTTTAACAATTTCTTGATTTTTCTGCACTGGTTCCCATATAAAAATACTTATTAGGCGACAAATTTACAAAAAAATAATTAGATAAGAACAAATAAATACTTTTTATTTTCTAAAAGCATTGATTGTCAATTTTTGTTAGGGGTACAATTTGTGATGCATCACCCTATCCATATAGTCCTGTACGAAGGCTTGTAGGTCTTTTATACCCTTTTTGTATTTCGGCATTATCCTCTTTTGCCCCATAGGTTGTGCTTGAGCGCCTCATCTTCTTTCTTATAAATCCCGTTGACTTGACCATTTTCGTCAAGGATATAGATGTAGTTGCCTTGCTTCATTTTGGTACATCAGGGCGTTGGAGATAAAAGGCACGGGGGTCTCATCGGGCTTGTCGGCAAAGACACTACGTCCCCATGAGCGGAAAGGCTTCTGATAGCCCATCAGATCCACTAAAGAGGGGTAGATATCTATCTGCTGGCTAATCTCGCTATAACGCTTGGTAGGCACCAAGTCAGGATTAGGACTATAAAACATAATGGCTGCTCCCATATTGGTAATCGCCTGTTTGTAACGCCTCGTAATAGGTCTGGTTGGGGTGGTCATTGACAAAAACAAAGATTGTATTCTCAAACCAAGGTTGCTTCTTGGCACAAGCAAAAAACTGCTTGAGCGAATAATCTGTATAGCCAATACACTGGTGAATCTCCAAGGTACCTTTTGTCAAATTTTCCCTCGTATTGCTTGGGGAATCTGGAAAGGATGATGAGAGAGAGTGTAAAGATATTGCCTAAGAAAGGCTGTTTTTTTCTCCGATAAAGTGCGACACATATACTGGAAGAAAGGTTCGTCCCAGATACCCCAGCGGCCGTCATCATCGGCATCGTTGTTATACTCTGTCTTCCCATAATAGTGGTCAAAGCCCAAGATATTGGAAAAGCCTAAGAATCCCATAGAGCCATTGGGAGCCGAGTGGAAGAAAGAGGTATCATAGCCCATCTCCTTGGCGATAGACACCAAAGACTGAGTAGGCTGTTTCACATAAGGAGAAGAGGTATAAGCTACCTGAAAGGAAGGAATACCAGCGAGCATGGAGGACATGCCATGAATAGACTGGCGCCCTGTACAATAGGCATTGTCCAAGACAAAGGAATGCTGGGAGAGCGAATCCAAGAAAGGAGTGTAGGACTTGAAATTCGGGATATCCCCTTGGTATCTCATACAACCCCAATACTCCTTACCGAAACTCTCTAAGATAAAGAGCACTATATTGGGCTTTTGCTTAACCTCACGAGTGTATTGTTTGATTGGTTTAAGGGCTTCGTTGATATAATCCTCGGTTACAAAGTGGTATTCCTTGAATCCCTTTGTTCTTTCCTAAGCTGCGGATAAGGCAGAAAGGCGTGTTGAGAATAGCATCGGCTTGGGCAGAGATATTGACATGTCGGCTAGCATCGAGCATATTGATAGGGGCGCGTATCGGTAGTGAATCCTCCTCCTCGAATAGCCATCATAATAAGGGGTGCCAAAGCCTAAGAAGCAGAGGACGGAACTGCTGTAGTAAACTTTCTTGCTAGTAATAGGCGCTGGCTGTACTTTTTACACGCTTATACAAGAAAAATCCAAAGGCCTATGAGAAAGAAAAACCAAAGGAATAAATACCAATAATCGCCTAAGAAAGGAACAATCAGCTTAGCTATATTCTTTTTCGTGTTCTATCACAGCAAAAAGAAGCGGTAGTAAGTCGTGATTTGCTAAAGGGGTAGTATGCCATATCAATAAAATTGGTGGCATAAGCAATGATATTTGGTATAAAATATACCCAAAAAGACTATCTTTTGAAACTTAGGATGCTTATTGTACCACAGCGGGAGCAAACTCAGTAGTATAAAGAGCAAATTCACATACATAATAGCGCAATTATCAAAGGCTAAACCATAATAAAATAGGTCAAAGCCACGATAATCACTCATGACATCGTGATTGAAATAGATAAACAAGCCACGAGCTATCGCATAGAAGAAATAAATGAGGAAAAATGCGATATAAAAAAATACCAAATATTCGTTGATGCGAACAGACTTCATAAGAAAAGGGATTAAAAAAGTAAAAAAAGGTACTACTTTAGAACAAAGTAGTACCCTAAAACAAAAATTATGAAAAAAACTAAACCACTATTGTTCTTTTTCCATCTTGTCTTTGAGTTCTTGGAGTACGTCCAAGTCCCCTAAAGTAGATTTCTCTACTTGTTGTGCAGGCTGAGCTGCAGCTTCTTTTACATTCTTTTCTTCTTCTTCCTTGAAGATAGCTGTATGAGAAGCTACGACACGCTTGAATTCCTTGCTGAACTCAATGATCTTGAAATCAGCAGTATCTCCCTTGCCTAATTTCTTGCCAGATTCAGTCTCTAAGTGGCGAGAAGGAACAAAAAGCAAGAATATCCTCATTGAAAGGAACAGTTGCTCCTTTTGTCAGTGATTTTGGAGATAGTACCTTGGTGGATAGTACCTACAGCAAACTCGTTTTCGTATTTGTCCCAAGGATTAGGTTCTAATTGCTTGTGACCAAGGGCGAGCTTACGGGTATTTACATCAAGTTCGAGAACCACTACGTCCATTTTATCTCCTACAGAGCAGAATTCAGATGGATGTTTGATTTTCTTAGTCCAAGAAAGGTCAGAGATATATACCAATCCGTCAATACCTTCTTCCAATTCTACGAATACACCGAAGTTGGTGAAGTTACGTACGGTACCAGTATGCTTAGACCCTACAGGATATTTAGCAGTGATGTCAGTCCAAGGATCGGTAGTGAGTTGTTTGATACCTAAGGACATTTTTCTTTCATCTCTGTCTAGAGTAAGGATTACCGCTTCTACTTCATCACCTATATTTACGAAGTCCTGAGCAGAACGCAAGTGAGTGCTCCAAGACATTTCGGAAACGTGGATAAGACCTTCTACGCCATCGGCTACCTCTACGAAAGCACCGTAGTCAGCGATTACCACTACTTTACCTTTTACTTTATCACCTACTTTAAGGTCATCAGAAAGGGCTTCCCATGGGTGTTTTTTTGAAGTTGTTTCAATCCTAATTGGATACGAGACTTGTTGTCATCGAAGTCAAGGATAACCACATTGATCTTTTGGTCAAGCTCTAATACTTCGGTAGGATGGTTGATACGAGACCAAGAAAGGTCGGTAATGTGGATAAGTCCGTCTACACCGCCAAGGTCAACGAATACTCCGTAAGAAGTGATATTCTTCACAACCCCTTCGAGTACTTGTCCTTTTTCGAGCTGTCCGATGATTTCTCGTTTTTGCTCTTCAATATCCGCTTCAATAAGTGCTTTGTGAGATACCACAACGTTCTTGAATTCATGGTTGATTTTTCACTACCTTGAACTCCATAGTCTTATTGACAAATTGGTCGTAGTCGCGGATAGGTTTTACATCGATTTGAGAACCAGGTAAGAAGGCTTCGATACCGAATACATCTACAATCATACCTCCTTTGGTTCTGCATTTTACGAAACCATTTACGATTTCGCCACTTTCGAAGGCAGCATTGACTCTGTCCCATGCTTTGATGGTGCGAGCTTTCTTGTGAGAGAGAACGAGTTGTCCAGTTTTGTCTTCACGGATATCAACCAATACCTCTACCTTGTCGCCAACTTTTAGGTTAGGGTTGTAGCGGAACTCATTGAGGGAGATTACCCTTCGCTCTTAGCGTTGATGTCAATGATCGCTTCACGGTCAGTAAGGTGAGTTACAGTACCGATCACAAGCTCATCGGCTTGGGTATCCACGAAGTTTTTCTTTAACAAGGCGTTCGAATTCGTCCAATTTGTTTTGGTCTACTTGGTCAATGCCTTGCTCTGTACTTAGTCCAGTTGAAGTTATCCAACTGTTCTTGTTGTTCTTTAGTAATTTCAGCCATTGCTGATAAATAAGGATTAGCTATGTAATAGGCCAAGGGCGGGGAGCTGCGGATCACATAGTTTTAGTGATACATATTTCATTAGAAAATCATCTTCTCCTTTGCGTAGCTCAAAGATTTTTGCAAAGGTACGATTTTATTTTGAATTGACATAGTGTTTCTGAATATTTTTACCTCATTATAAGGTATTTGTGAAGTTGTAGTACTAGTCTTCAAGTAAGTTTGCCATTTACCTTGTCATTTAAAAATAGGTGTAAAAGGCATATAGAAAAATAACGCCCTGATAGTCAGGGCGTTATTTTGTGACCTCGACAGGATTCAAACCTGTAACCTTCTGAGCCGTAATCAGATGCGCTATTCAGTTGCGCCACGAGGCCAATTCTTATTTCGGGTGCAAAGGTACAGCTTTTTCGAAATAGCAAGCGATTTCGCGAAATATTTTTATTTTTTTACAACTAGCTGATAATTAGTTTGTTGCAAATCTATTTTTAGGGATTATACACGTGTAATCTTAGCGCCAATGGCCTTGAGGCGTTCTTCTATGCGCTCATAACCGCGGTCTATCTGCTCTATGTTGTGGATGGTGGAAGTGCCTTTGGCAGAAAGAGCAGCGATAAGTAGGGGCAATTCCGGCACGAATATCGGGAGAGGTCATGGTGGTGGCTCTTAGTCGGGATCTGAAGTCGTTGCCTATCACTACAGCACGGTGAGGATCACAGAGGATAATCTTAGCCCCCATGTCAATGAGCTTATCCACGAAGAACAAGCGGCTCTCGAACATCTTCTGGTGGATGAGTACCTCGCCTCGTGCCTGAATAGCAGTTACCAAAATGATACTCAACAGGTCGGGGGTGAAGCCTGGCCAAGGAGCATCATATACGGTAAGGATAGAGCCGTCAATAAAACTCTGGATTTCGTAGCCATTGGTATGGGCAGGGATATAGATGTCATCGCCACGGCGCTCTAAGCTGATGCCCTAAGCGTTCGAATATAGAAGGATAAGACCTAAGTGCTCCCAACCCACATTCTTAATGGTTAGTTCACTCTTTGTCATAGCCGCCATACCTATCCAGCTGCCGATCTCAATCATATCGGGTAGGACACTATGGGTACAGCCACTGAGTTGCTTAACCCCATGAATGGTCAGTAGGTTGGAGCCGATGCCCTCTATCTTGGCACCCATGCGCACTAGCATATGGCACACCTGTTGCAGATAGGGTTCGCAGGCAGCATTGTATAGAGTCGTGGTGCCCTCGGCTAAGGAAGCTGCCATGATGATATTGGCTGTACCTGTAACAGAAGCCTCATCAAGGAGGATATAGTTGCCTTTCAAACCATGGGGAGCAGAAACAGAGTAATAATGTTCGTGCTCGGAATAGGTAAAGGTAGCCCCTAGTTTCACAAAACCATCAAAGTGGGTATCCAGCGACGACGGCCGATTTTGTCTCCTCCTGGCTTGGGAATACCCCCATAGCCAAAAGCGTGCTAAGAGCGGTCCTAGAATCAGGATAGAGCCACGTAGGCTTTGGCTTTGTTTGGCAAATTCTGGGCTGGATAGGTAGTCCATATTGATATCATCGGCCTGAAAGGTATAGGAGCCTTTTGGCTAATTTCTGAATCTTCACACCTAGGTTCTCCAATAGTTGGATGAGTTTGTTCACATCCAGTATATCAGGGAGGTTGTGAATGGTTACCTTTTCATCGGTCAGCAGTACTAGGCAGAGCACCTGTAAGGCCTCGTTCTTTGCGCCTTGTGGAGTAATCTCTCCATGCAGGGGTGTCCCCCTCTATTTTTAAAAACTTTCCATGGCTTATTTCTTTTTTTCCCTTGGGATAAGTGTTTTTCTTAGCCGCAACAGGGAGGTTGTTTTTTTCTTTTTGGTAATGGGTAGGTTTGGAATTGAGATTTTCTCGTGTACTTCCTAAGTCTATCTTTCCATCGCTTAGCTCATAGAGGTGGTCAAAGATGATCGTATCCTCTACGTCTTCTTTTATTCCAAGTAAGGAAGCACTTTTTCATATGGTTGGCGATAGAGAATTTCAAGGCTGTTTTCAGGTCACCCTCTTCCCACTGATTACATATCTGAATCATTTTTCAGTATGTTGTTCCCGTAAAAACGATATTTGAGACGGTGCTGAGGGAGAGCCAATCGCTCAGGTTTTGGGGTGGTAGATTCACGCGTAGGCCGCTCGAAGGGGAATCTACATCTATCAGGAAATCAGACATTTTGAAAAGCTGATCCCAGAGTTTGTGTTGGAAATCAGGCACGTCTCTCAAGTGAGGGTTCATGTTGCCCATCACAGCGATGATGGCCTTGGCAGTGTTGTTGCGCTCAGTACGGTCGGCTATTTTCACGGCCTTTTCTACCATCTTCTGTATATGTCTCCCATACTCAGGGATGATAAGCTCATTGCGCTCGGTGTTGTACTCTAATAAATTTTTGTTCCATACTACTTAATTAATGACTAATGACAAGAGACAAGAGACTAATAACTGATAACGAATATTTATCATTAGTCGTTTGTCGTTTGTCATTATTTTTGTATTTTTGCCTTTGTAAATCACAGATATGCAATACACTCTCTCAGATAGATAGCATAGCGGATACCTTTGTAAAAAGAGGTACTCCCTCACTCGCAGAAGGTGTTACTATTCCAAGGGGCTATGGGAGCAGGTAAAAAACGACCTTTATCAAGGCGCTATGCCGAAGCCTAGGGGTTGGTGATCGAGTGAGCAGTCCTACCTTTTCCTTAGTCAATGAATATCAAGCCCATGAGGGGAAAGTCTTTCACTTCGACCTCTATCGTATAGAAGAGGAGCAGGAAGCACTTGACTTTGGGATAGAGGAGTATTGGGACTCAGGGGTTTGGTGCTTTGTGGAATGGGCGGAGCGTATTCCTCATTACTTCCCTTACACTATACGGAGGTACAACTCACAGTGATAGATGAAACTACCCGTAGTCTTACGGTGGTACAGCATAATTAATGAACGTTATATGAATCTACTCAGGCGCTTTCTCTTTTTTTGGCCTTGCTATAGGCAGTGTTTTTTGTGATGTTCTTCTTTCAGCGCAAGGGGACAGAGTTCTGCTATTTGCCCAACTGTAGGGTGCTGAAGGACTTACGCTCAAAACCCTTGACGCTTGCCGAATCCTTGAAGGATTACTCGGTGGAGCAACTCACACCTCTTTTTCACGATGGAGATATAGACTTCTCCCGTAGTGATACCCATTCGGCCTGTCGTACCTATATTATAAAAGGTGAAGACACCGCACATACACCTATGGAAATTACCGTGGAGAGTTGTGCTAAAAAAGCAACCATAACAGCAATTAAGCCTTTTGCAATAAGAGCCTTAGGCCATTTCTCGTATTTTATGCCCTATCTCCCATAGGACAATACCTACACTTACGGCAATATTGAGCGAATGCTTGGTACCGTATTGGGGTATTTCTATGGCATGTTTGCTCAGGGATACCGCTTCTTGTTGTACGCCATCTACTTCATTACCGAATATAAGAGCATATTGTACCCCCTTTTTCTGGGACAAAGCATTCTAAGGAGGTGGCTCCTTCTATCTGTTCTATGGCTATGGTCTGTACCTGCTGAGAGTGTAAGTCAGCGAGTAAGGCACATACATCGGGGGCGTATTCCCATGCCACACTCTCGGTTGCTCCCAAGGCGGTTTTGTGTATCTCCTTATGAGGCGGACAGGCAGTGATACCACAGAGGTAGATCTTCTCTATCCTGAAGGCATCAGCAGTGCGAAATACAGAGCCTACATTGTTGAGACTGCGAACGTTGTCCAAGATTACAATCACAGGAATCTTCTCGGCCTCTTTGTAGGCTTGTACACTTAGGCGGTGTAGTTCTTCATTGGCTAATTTTTCTCATGCCTTAAAAACGATATACCAATTCCAATTTGTGGTCATTGAGCGCCTTCTTAGCACGCTCATAGTCAGGGGTAAAGCCCAATATATAGCCCCCTCCAGAGCCACATAGCTTTAGGTAGTAATCACCAGAATCTATGCCCTGTTGCCAAAGGCTATGGAACTGCTTGGGGATCATGGGTTTAAAGTGGCTGAGGACGACGCGTGAGAGTTTTTACATTGACAATCAGTGTTTTGAAGTTACCTTGTAGGAAATTCTCGATGCATTCGTCGGTATATTTAGCAAATTGTGTTTTGAGCATATTATGAAAGCCCTCATTTTTCATCTTTTCCATGAAAAATCTCAACCATAGGAGCTGTCTCTCCTATCATACCGCTATCTAAAAGGAATACGGCTCCTTTGCCTTCTTCCAAGGGGAAGGAATCCCTGTAGTCTCAATCATAGAAGAGGAGTTGATGAGAATGGGGGATACTCAAGTAACTATTGAGAGGGTCTAAGCCAGAGGATTTTCCATGGAAGAAAGATTCCATAAGAGAAAAATCTCCTTGAGTTTCAATAATTTTTCTCTGTTAAGAGAGGAAGACGTTGCTATCTTGTCTATCGCATAGGTATCATAAAGGGCGGCCACAAGGGCACCGCTACTGCCTACTCCATAACCTTGTGGAATACTGCTGTCAAAGTACATACCCTCGGCTATATCCTGCTGCATACGCTCTAAATCAAAGCGTACAGGAGTGTCTTCTCGCTGACAGATTTCCTTGAGATAATCAAAAATATTGGCTCAAAGAAAGGTTGGATTGTCGCTCTACCTCACCCATATCGCTGGGGGAGGTTTTTCTTTACGTACCATTGTAGGAGTTGTAGGAATGGCCAATCCCTTGGAATCCTTGATAATGCCATACTCTCCAAAGAGGAGTATTTTTTTGAATAGAAGAGCGTTGAATTCATTGAGTTAAAAAAATACGGCTTTCGGAGGGCAAAGATACAAAAATTAATTAGCAAATGCGTTAATTGGCAAAATTTGTTAATTTAATTTGTTAAAGATTCAATGAGCAAATTTGCTAACTTACCCATTGACAAATTAAAAAATGTTTTCCTTTGGGTATTTGATATTATTTTTGTATCTTTGCCCCTTGTAACACCTGACTAAATATTTTCCATGAAAAAAATACAACTATTAGCCCTCGTATGCCTTTCTTATATGGGGGATACCCAGGCGAGACATGTCATAGATAGTATAAAAACCTCAAAAGTCTATTTCCCAACGCGTAGCACCGCCCGATAGCCTTTCGGTGAATACGCCATTGCGAGAGGGGCTGCTGCAACTCAGGGACGATAACAAAAGTCCTAAAGTATGATAAGAAATGGTTAGACGAACTCTCCAATCGTTCACTCTTTCCCCTTATGCAGAGTGATGTGGAGAGTACCCCAACGGGGACAGTCTCCTATGATGAACTACCTACTGAAGTGCTCAAAGAACGTTTGGCACGCTTAGACCAAAAAAACTCCCTTTCATATAGAATACAACCCGATTTTTAGAGAATGTGATTAAGAATTTTCTCAAAAATCGCCGCTCTTCTCTGCAACGATTGATGAACATCAGTCAGTACTACTTTCCCTTATTTGAGAGAGAACTTATCAAAAACCAAGTACCTAAAGAAATCAAATACTTAGCTATAGTAGAATCGGCACTGAACCCTAAGGCTACCTCACGTATGGGGGCCAAAGGATTGTGGCAATTCATGTATTACACAGGCAAGGTCTATAACCTTGAGGTAAATAACTATGTAGATGATCGTTCAGACCCCGAGCGCTCTACCCAAGCGGCAGCACAGTATCTTAAGAAACTCTATAGTGTGTTCAACGATTGGGATTTGGTACTTGCTGCCTACAACTCAGGCCCTGGCAATGTAACCAAAGCTATGCGTCGCTCTGGAGGAAAAACAAACTACTGGAATCTGCGCCCTTATCTGCCTAATGAGACAGCAGGTTATGTACCTGCTTTCTTGGCTACACTCTATATCTTTGAATATGCTAAGGAACATGGCTTTCAGGTAGAAAAACGCGAAAAAGTATTCTTTGAGACCGATACAGTACAGGTAAAACGCCATATTTCTTTCAAAGATATAAGTGAAGTGGTGGGTATGACAGAGCAAGAAATAGAGTTCTTCAACCCTTCCTATTCGCTAAATATTGTTCCTTATATAGAAGGAAAGAACTACGGCTTGCGCTTACCAGTGGAGGCTATAGGCAAGTTTGTCAATAATGAAGATATCATCTATGCCTATCTAGACCAAGAGGCTTTCCAAGCGTGAGAAACCTCTTCCTGAAGTGGTATCTGCCGCCCAGGCAAAAAGCAAACAACAAGGTAACCCATAAGGTAAAGAAAGGGGAGACCCTTGGTCGTATAGCTTCTCGTTATGGAGTAACGGTCAGTCAGCTGAAAAAATGGAATAAGATCAGGGGCAATAGTGTCAAGACAGGCCAGCGTATAGTGATTCACCGATAAATATAGTTATGAAAAATTCAATATATAGAAAATATACTTGACCTTGTGGGGCATACCCCCTTGGTCTCTCTTGAGAAGATAGCTGCACCTATGCAAGGACGCTTTTTTGCTAAGGTAGAAGCCTTCAACCCAGGGCATTCGGCCAAAGACCGTACGGCCCTACATATCATAAATGATGCAGAGGAAAAAGGCTTACTCTCTCCTGGGGGGTAATCGTAGAGACTACCTCTGGTAATACAGGCTATAGCTTGGCCATGATTGCGGCCATTCGTGGTTATCGCTGTATACTAGCTGTAACGGATAAGTCCTCACAGGACAAGATAGATATGCTACGTGCCCTTGGAGCCGAGGTACATGTATGCCCTGCTTCAGTAGCAGCCGACGATCCACGTTCTTATTATGAAGTAGCCAAACGTATCCATAAGGAAACGCCTAATTCTATCTATATCAATCAGTATTTCAATCCGCTGAATACCGAGGCTCATTACCCTAAGTACAGGAAGGGAGATTTGGCAGCAGACCGCAGGGGAGATTACACACTTGGTAGCATGTAGTGGTACAGGAGGTACCATCTCAGGAATAGCGCGCTATCTTAAGGAGCAAAAATCCAAAAGTGCAAGTCATAGGAGTAGATGCCGATGGTTCACTCATCAAGAAATACTTTGATACAGGAGAGATAGACAAGGGAGAACTACACCCTTATTATATAGAGGGCTTGGGGAAGAATATGATTCCTGGCGCCTTGGATACCAGTGTGATAGACACCTTTATCAAGGTCAATGATAAGGAAAGTGCCTTGGCGGCACGTGAGATTAGCCGTAGGGACAGGAATCTTCTGTGGGTATACCTCTGGAGCGGCTTGGGTAGCTACTCAAAAAAATATAACCAAGACAGCCCTTTCTCCCCTGAGAGTGTAGTGGTAGTTGTCTTCCCAGACCATGGTTCTCGCTATATGAACAAGATCTATAGTGACAAGTGGCTCAAGGAAAAGCTCGATATTAATTAATCAATTTTTTTATATTATGACCATGATGAACTTCTCTTATGCTAAAGAATTAGAGATGATCACGCAAACGGCTGCAGCCTTTTGCCAAACAATATATATTGCCTTACCGTAGTGAGTGGGACAAAACCCAAGAATTTCCTGTGGAGGTTTTCCGCAAGGCAGGCGAATTGGGTTTCATGGGAATTCTTGTCCCTGAGCAGTACGGTGGCTCAGGCTTGAGGCTACCACGAATATATAACCATAGTAGATGAAATCTCCCAAGTGGATCCCGCCATTGGGCTTTCTATAGCGGCACATAATTCCTTGTGTGTAAATCATATACTTACCTTTGCCAACGAGAAACAGAAACAACGCTGGCTTCCAAAAACTCGCCATAGGAGAGCATATAGGAGCATGGGGGATTACCGAGCACAATACAGGTTCCGATGCGGGAGGTATGCTCACTACGGCTGTTAAGGACGGTGCAGAATGGGTACTTAATGGAACGAAGAACTTTATCACTCATGCTATTTCAGCCAATGTAGTGGTGGTTATCGCTCGTACAGGAGAGAAGGGGACAAACATGGGATGACAGCTTTTTGTAGTAGAGAGAGGTACACCAGGCTTTACCAATGGGAAGAAAAATAGACAAGATGGGGATGCGTGCCAGCGAGACTGCGGAGCTTGTATTCCAAGATTGCCGTATTCCTGACGAAAACCGCTTAGGAGAAGTAGGAGAGGGCTTTATTCAAGCAATGAAAATACTTGACGGAGGGCGTATCTCTATCGGGGCGCTTTCTTTAGGAACGGCTAAGGGAGCGGTAAAGGCAGCCATACAGTATGCCAAGGAGCGTACTCAGTTTGGCAAAAGCCGATTATTGCTTTCCAAGCGATAGGCTTTAAGCTCGCGGAACTCTCCACTGAGATAGAAGCGGCGGGCTCATGCTACATAAGGCAGCACACCTGAAACAAACTCATCAGCCTGTTACCCAACAAGCAGCCATGGCCAAGCTCTATGCTTCCGAACTCTGCGTAAAGGCGGGCAACGAAGCTATACAAATACATGGAGGTTATGGCTACACTACCGACTATCCTGTAGAGAAATTCTACCGTGATGCGAAACTATGTACCATAGGCGAGGGTACTTCTGAGATCCTTAAAACTCGTGATTAGTAGAAAACTGTAATTAATGATTAATGCCACTAATGATTAATGCCAGTAGTAATTAATCATTAACGCGAATCAATAGTAGAAAAACAATTGTATAGTCCATTCGTTAAGACGCACTAAATTGCGTCTCTACGGATAACTACGCTCATCAGGAGTTGTCTTGGCCAGCGCATGTGTAGAGACTCAATTTATTGCGTCTTAGAAAGTTAGCAAATAATATTTTAACTATTGATTCGAATCATTAACCATTAATCATTAACCATTGATTACTAACAACTTATAAGAATATGAAAGCAAAGACTGTAGCAGCGTCTCGTTCGGTGTCTACCGACTTGGTATTACCCAATGAGACCAACCATTATGGTAATATGTTTGGGGGAGACTTTTGGCACGTATGGACAGAGTAGGTACTATAGCCGCTGTACGCCATTCGGGCTGTGTAGTCGTAACGGCCGCGGTCAATTCCGTTTCTTTCAATAAAATCATTCCTCAGGGTAGCATGGTTACGGTAGAGGCTTCCTCTTCTCGCGCTTTTTACCTCGTCCATGGAGGTGTATATAGATGTATGGGTGGAGGACTCCGTCAGTGGGGGAGCGTGTCAAGTCCAATGAGGCTATCTATACCTTTGTTGCCCTCAACGCAGAAGGCAAACCCGTGGCTGTACCAGAGGTAATACCAGAGACACCTTTTGGAGAAAAGAGCGCTATGAGGGTGCCCTTAGGCGCAAGCAATTGAGCCTTGTGCTAGCAGGACGTATCAAAGCCACACGATGCCACTGAACTCCAAGCACTTTTTCCAAGAATTAGAGAATCAATAACCATAGCGATCGCCCCATAAGGATTTTTAAATAAGCCTTTTAGGGCGTTTTCTTTGGGGTTATCGCAAGGTTCGTATAGGGTCATACCCTGGAGCGCATCGGGCATAAAAATCTTGGAAAACAAAGTTATAAGGGTAGTCGTGGGCATACTTGTAGTCTTTGCCATAGGATAGCTCTTTCATCAGTGTAGTGGGAGCATTGCGCAGGTGTAAGGGCACAGGTAGGTTGCCTTGCTGCTTGACTAATTGTTGAGCCTTGCCAATAGCCTTATAGGAAGCATTACTCTTAGGGCGATGAGGCCAAGTAAATGGCACATTGGCTTAGGATAATCCGAGATTCAGGATAGCCAATGACAGTTACCGCTTGGAACGTATTATTGGCCAAAAACCAGCGCCATGGGGTTGGCATTGCCTATGTCCTCACTGGCCAAGATAAGCATACGCCTTGCGATGAACTTGACGTCTTCTCCGCCCTCAATCATACGGGCAAGCCAATAAACGGCTGCATTGGGATCGCTACCCTCGTATGGACTTAATAAAGGCTGAGATAATGTCGTAATGTTGCTCGCCTGTTTTGTCATAGAGTACCGTATTCTGCTGTACGATCTCCAGAACCTTGTCGTTGGTAATAACGATTTCTTCTCCCTGGGCAAAAAGTGTTGACAATCAGCTCGAAAGTATTGAGCAATTTGCGTCCATCACCATCGGAAAGCCTTAGCAGCGCTTCGGTTTCTTTGAGGGTGATGTGTTTTTCTTTTTTAGTTCTACGTCCTGCTTTATAGCGCGATCGAGCAGCGCCAAGAGGTCTTCTTTCTCAAAAGGCTTGAGGGTATATACCTGACAGCGGGACAGCAGTGCAGGAATCACTTCAAAACTAGGGTTTTCCGTTGTAGCCCCAATAAGGGTTACCCAGCCCCGCTCTACCGCCTCCAAGAGAGAATCTTGCTGGGTCTTGTTGAACCTATGAATTTCATCAATGAAGATGATGGGGTTGCGAGCGGTGAAGAGGCCTTGTTCACGCTTGGATTTCTCTATAATATCCCTAACTTCCTTGATTCCACTACTGATAGCACTAAGAGAGAAAAAGCACGCTGGCTCTCCTTGGCAATGATGTAAGCCAAGGTAGTCTTTCCGGTGCCAGGAGGCCCCCAGAAGATGAGCGAAGGGTAATTCCTTTTCTATTTGCATGCGTAGAGCACCTTTCTCTCCTACAAGGTGAGATTGGCTGATATAATCGGCAAGGCGTATAGGACGCATACGCTCGGCAAGTGGGCGAGATCAAAACATCTAATTTAGAGTAAAGATAAAAAGTAAAGGTAATAGGTAAAAACTTATAAGAGCATTTTACCTATTACCTTTTACTCATTTAAAATTATTTTTTTAAAAATTTCTTCTACCTTGTGCAGTAGGGCAGGGAAGGTATGGAAACCGTCCTCTTCCTTGAAGTGCCCTCCGTGAGGGGTAGCGTATCAGTACACTATCCAAATGGCGGGAGAGGTCATCTATCATCTGGTAAGGAACGCTTTGGTCATCCAAGGCAGCAAATACATAGGAGTTTTCCAGTGGTGCGATAGAGGGCTGTGCCTTGTATAGTGTGATGAAGGGGTCAAGCTGTGGCAAGCGCTTGAGCGGCTCATCAAAAGCCTGATACCAAGATCGTACCTCAAGGCCTTAGCACCTGTGTTGGCCAAGTAGGTGAGTACGGAGACACATCCCTACACTGTGGCCTATGAGTACCGTTTGGTCATCCATATGAATTTCCTTCTTGAGGAACTCCAACCACTCCTCAGCCTTGGGGGCAGTAGGGTTGGGCATTGGCAAGCAAAAACAAGAGATATTTCTCTTGGCTAATTCTCCCACAAGATAAGCAAACCAGTGCTTATCCAAAGCGGAATTAAGTCCGTGTACTATGTAAACTTTCATGATATATGGTTATTTTTCGTCACCCATTTCTGCTTCAAGAGCAGCATTTTTGAGCGCGATATACCCCTCCTTCGAGCTTGCTTCGGATGGCTGAGAAAGCCTCCAGCGTACGCTCTATATCCTCCATGGAGTGGGAGGCAGTAGGGATAATGCGCAAGAGTATCATGCCCCTTAGGAATTACAGGATAGACCACTATGGAGAGGAATATACCGTAATGTTCGCGTAAGTCATTGACCATAGCCATAGCCTCAGGGATACTTCCTTCTAGGAAGACAGGGGTTACACAGGTGTTGGTGCTACCTATGTTGAACCCTCTGGAGCAGAAGGCCATTCTGTAGGGCATGTACATTGTCCCAGAGTTTTTTTCTTAGCTCTGGCATGTTTTGTAACATCTCCAAGCGCTTGAGACCTCCTTTGACAAAAGATCATAGGGAGGGATTTGGCAAACATCTGGGAGCGTAGGTTGTACTTGAGGTATTCTATGATCTCCTTATCACCAGCTACAAAAGGCACCAATGCCAGCCATGGATTTGGCAAAAGGTGGAGAAGTATAGGTCTATCTGGTCTTGTACGCCTTGTTCTTCGCCAGTACCAGCACCCTGTCTTACCAAGCATACCAAAGCCGTGGGCATCATCTACCAATAAGCGGAACCCATATTGCTCTTTGTAGGCGAGGATTTCCTTGAGCTTACCTTGCTGGCCGCGCATACCGAATACGCCTTCGGTGATGACCAAAATACCTCCGCCAGTGGTTTCCGCCAGACGCTTGGCACGTTCTATATTCTTAGCAAAACTCTCTATATCATTGTGTTGGTAAGTGAATCGCTTTCCAAAAGTGTAGGCGTACCCCATCAATGATACAAGCATGGCAATCGGCATCATATACAATAATATCATTTTTGGTAACTAAAGCGTCAATAATAGAAACCATTCCTTGGTAACCGAAATTAAGTAGGTAAGCTGCCTCTTTGTGGACAAACTTGGCCAAGCGTTGTTCCAATTCCTCATGTAGGTGGTGTGCCCACTCATCATACGGGCACCCATAGGGATAAGCTGCCCCATACTCAGCCGCAGCATCGGCATCGGCCTTGCGTACCTCAGGATGGTTGGCCAGCCCCAAATAATCATTAATGCTCCAGTTGAGCACTTCCTTTCCCTTGGAATTTCATATGAGGGCCAAGAGCACCTTCTAATTTTAGGGAAAAACATAATAACCTTCAGCATGCGAAGCCCAGCGGCCTATATTGCCTTTGTTGGTCTTTTATGTGATCAAATAAATCCTTCATTTTTTTAGTTCTTAAAAGACGGTACAAAAAATACGCAATTATTTTTGGGTTAATATACTTTTTTTGAAAAAAATCTTTGTTTTTGTTTGTATATCCCAATCTTTTTGTTGTACTTTTGCCACATATCATATGTTTAACTTTTTGTAAGTTATGGAAGAACAGTTTGATACCAGCAAAGCTGCTATGTCCCGAAAGAGCTTAATGAAGTATTCTTGTACATACGAAAAAATACAGAATATGTTACCCAAACCCTTTTCGCTCAGAAGATTAAGGAACCTCGCAGCAACCTCTCGGCTGCCCTCAACGGTAATGAGAAGTACATGACCGAAGGGGTAGTCAAAAAAAGTAGTAGCGGCCTTTCCTGAAATAGACAAAGGAATGGATGCTCTCGGGTCGTGGAGAGATGCTTGTGGAAGGAGACTATGAGGATGAGGGCGCATTTCTCAAGGCAGAACGAGAAAAATATGGACTTACCCTAACGGATATATACGAGCATACCCATATCCCAGTGAGAAAGCTCAAGGCCTATGAGATGCACGAGGAAGAGATGCCCGATAGAACCCGTGCCCTCTTGGAAATCTATTTTGACCAAGTGGCCTATGAGTACGAAAAGTCAAGATGATGAGGATCTAAATATTCCAATTCTAAAAGACAGAAGTAGTCTCTTCCTCGGTGAAAAGTGCCTTATTATGATGTGGATTTCGCATGGGGGCTGGTCTACCGAAGAGCTTTTTCTCACAGTCTAAAACCCTCCTTTATCATCAGCTCACCCTGACTTTTGATAGAGCTGATTTTCGCTTGTAACCTCATAGGGACTCCATCTCCCGACGTATCCGTAGTGGTTCTGTTATAGGGCTGAAACGTATAGAGGACTGGCAAACGTACTTTCCGACCAACGAACTCTATGGGGTGATTACCAAAAATCAAATTCGCACGGTGAAAATCGTCAAGCGCAGTAAGCAAAAAGGCTTCTTAGAACTCATACCAGATCCCTGCCAGAGCTTAATAACCCTCCTTATGAGCCTGAACTTATTCCGATGGCCTATGTAGTGGAGTTCTATCAGGTAGTGGCGTGGGCATTCTTTGAGAGAATCGCTATGTAGTGAAGAGTGAAAAGTGAAAAAGTGAATAATTACTTTTCACTCTTCACTTTTCATTTTTACTTATTTAAGGAAGCTGAGATCTACTCCGCTCTTCTGTAGGTTTTTCGTTTTCCTTTGCCAGCTCATAGGCGGTCTCCCCTAAGGAAGTAGTAAGCGCTTTGTTGGCTCCCTTCTCTATCAGATACTTGAGGATAGAGGTGTCTTTGGCTGTTAGGGGCTGCTTTTTATAAGAGGTGTTTCTCCCCTCTTCGTTTTGCGCGTTGATATCTATAGATGGCCAAGAGCATATTTTCTCTACAAGCTTAAGGTTTCCCTTTACCACAGCCATATGTAGGGCAGTATCTCCGTGAGCATTGGCACCTTGTAGTGCAACCAAATACTGTTTCAAGAGGGCGGCTTTTGATCAAAAATCTTCATCATTACCCTTCTTTCGGGGATTATAGCTGGCAAGAAGCGCCTCTATTACATTGACCCCTTTCTTACTTATCGCACGAGTATCAGCTCCTTGAGCTAATAATAGCGCAACTACTTCACTACTGCTGCGTTGTAGGGGCGACAAGCAGGGCAGTTTCTCCTTTTCCATTGGCCTTGTTGATGTGTTCTTTTGCCCTTAAAGCAAGAGTTTTACCAGCTCTAAGTTGTTCCCCATAGCAAGCGTTCATCAGGCAGGGTGTTGCCGTCCTTATCTGTAGCCTCTATGTTAGCCCCATTCTCTATAAGATACTGGGCAGCGGGCAGGTCTTGGCGGCGCGCTAAGTAGTGCAAGGCGGTACCCCTTTGTAGTCGGTGGCAGTGGCGGGGATCTTCTGGTTTTCAATCAGGTATTGATATACCCTCTATAGGATTGTTGGGCTGTCGTATTACCCCTTCGGCGGCCATAGGCAAGGCTTGGTGGGTAGGTTTTACTTTCTTGCGCAAGGTCTTGAGCAGGTTTACATTGCCCTTTCGGCTAGCATAGTCAAAGGCGGTAGCGCCACTAAGGCTCGTCTGCTTGAGCTTGAGTCCCTTGCTGATAAAGTATTGGGTAAGTGGTAGTTGTTCACTATCGAAGGCGATGGTCTTGAGAAGGAGACTCTCCCCTTGGTCATAGGTAGCCTTAGGGTCTATGCCTGCACGGAAGAAAGCCTCATACACTTTGGGATTGGTATTGCCAAAGAGAGCAGCAAAGGTAACAGGGATATAGCCCTTGGTGTCCTTGGCATAGATATCACTGCCTTGCTCTAATAGGTAGTGGATAAGAGCTACATTTCCACTACTTGCAGCCCAAAAGAGGTAAGTGCGTCCGTCATGGGTGGTTTTGGTGATGCTATTCCCTCTTGTTCTATCAAGTAGATAGCCGTTGGGGTAGGTACATTGCCCAAAATAGCCAAAGAAGGCGCGTCAAAAGGCAGCTTCATTGAGCGCTGAAGGACTATTGCCTGCCTCTATAGCGGTTTTTACTTGGCTAACAGAGGTGTTTTTCATTCCAAAAACTACGGTCAAAGAATACATTTTGCTGGCTCATGGCGGATATGCTTGCCAAAAAGTGTTATGACAGAGAACAGTTTTTCATAAGTGAAAAAGTTAATAGTGAAAAATACTAAAGTGCAAAGATAATAAAAATAATTAGAATGCATCTAAATAATACTATTTTTAACAATTAATGCCAACAATGAATCATTAATCATTGCTGGCATTAACCATTGAAATTAAAACTCTGGTCTTACAGCGAATCTCACTCCGAAATACGGGTTGTCTAGTCCGTTATGAGAAGAGAAAGCGTTGCGCCAGATGAAATCCACACGGATAGGGCGGAGGTTCTTGATACCAATGTTTTTCTATACCAAAGCCATATTCTCAATATATTTTTCAGGTGGGTTATAAGCAATATTGGATGTGCTAACGGCTCTATTCTCTTCGCTGAGCGTACCATAGGCCATTCTAGCTAAGATAAGGCTACGCCATTTGGTCTTTTTCAGCAGGGGAATTCTGTTGAATATCAGTCCGTTAAAATGGTGTTCCAAATACACATTCATATAAGCATCGGTAACGAAGTCGTAGTAGTTGAGTAGTTGGAAGGTTCTATTGAGCGCAAATCAGGGAAGTCCCATAGGCCTGATTGGCGGGGGTAGGGGTTAGGAAGGGTAGGGGCACAGTGCCGAATACCTTTCCGACCTCTATCATAGGGGTGGAAAATTCCTATGTTCCACAAGGGGATGAGGGTGGTGTACGAAAGCCTCAGACGGCTATAGTCGAAGATACTGTTGCGAATGCCAGAGAAGGCTTGGGTGTATTTGATACGATAGGGTGAGGAATATATTTTTCCCGAAGAACTGTTCTACTCCGTAGCCATAGACGTTTCGTCTGGGGTATAGGTAATCGAGAGGGAGGCATAGGCATCGGAATATTGGTGGAGAACCTCACCCGAAGGCATGCGATAACCAATAGAAAAGCGTTCAGGGTCGGCCGATTTCATCTGTTGGTAGCTGCCAGAAAGTGTCAGGTGTAGGTTGCTCTTCATAAGGCCGAAATCTACCATACCTAATACTCGTTTATTACGGGTTACAAAGTAGTTTTCCCTCTGGAGAAGAGGAAGTTGGAGGCGTTTTTAGATCCATTTTCGGCCTCATTGCTCTGGAGATAGGTGCCTAATTGCACATAGTCGTCTTGGTATAAACCTCCTATAGTCATGCGTATCTTAGGAATGACCAAGTATTGCCCGCTGATACCTCCTTTGAATTTCTTATCGTTGATTCCATACGCTCCATAGAGATAGGTACGGAAGCGGTCATCATTGCTCATAAAGGAGCGTGCTCCCATTCGGCGAAAAACGGTTGCCCTCTATATCATTGTTAGAGAAAGATTCCCATATGGAACCTATCTGGAAGTAGCGCCCCTACAGGAATATAGCCAGAGGAGAGTATATTTAGCCCATTGGAAATCCCTTTAATACGCTTGTTATCACTGACTTTCTTAATCAGTTCTTGGGTTTCACCAAGGGAGGAATGCGTCTGGGAGAGGTTGTCCCAATAGGGTTTGTCTTGGGCAAATTGGTTGAGACTTGTATTTTCTCTATCTTCGTCAGGTAAAAAGCCTCCTCCTTGGGCTGGTCAAGTACAAAATCCGAATAGAGAATCCGTTTTTACATAAAGCCCTCTTCGTCACTCTTACTCAAGACAGTAAAGTCACCTTCGTAATAGTCGCTCTTAGGTAAGATAAGGCTATCGTTAACGGTAAAGTTCTTTTCAATGGAGAGGTTGCGTACAAAGTTCAGAGAGGCTTCCTTGATGGTGAACATCTGTATAGAGGCGATAGCATAGGGTTTGGCTATCTACTGAGAAGTCCCTTTGAAGAGCAAATCTTGGTCTTCCTTTGGGAAGAAGTAAATAGAATAGAGCTTGCGGCCGTCGCGCACTATAGAGTCGTTGAGCACATAGGCATATACTCCATAACCATATTCGGACAGCGGACTTACAAAAGCCTTGTCTAAGAAATAGAACGAGTTGTCATAGATATCAAAGTCTCGGAAATTGCGGGTGAAGCGCTCCATACCGAAGCCTGTCTGCATCACCCCTTGAGTGCGTTCGCCCTCTATATCGGTACGGGTAGCTTGAATGGGTGTTGTCCCCATATACCTTTGAGACTTCTTCTCTAGGAACATAGGTAGTGAGTAGTGGTCACCTATCTCTCTGGAGGAGAGTAGCTCACGTATATTCCTGCATATTCTTTCTTCATCGATTTCTTGAGGAAGACCGTATCTAGGTTGTTCAGCCCCATTTCCACAGACTCATGGCGCTTGTATTCGTAGGATTTGGAAGTGGTAAGACTATTTTTGTGTTTGTTAGCCCATATTTTTGGAGAATAGGATAGGCAGGATTCTCTTTTGGAAAAGGAACTTGGTAGGTTTTTGTACGATGACCACTTCTTCAAGCATCTCCCTTCGGTAAGGACGATCTTAAGGCCGGTACTTTCTCGCTTGAGTAGCGTAATTTCCTTTGGTTGTGAAGCCAACGGAGGAGACTTCCAGCGTGTTGTAGTTCTTCTGAGTGTAGAGGAAAAACTTACCATTTTCGTCGCAGGCAGTACCTACTTTGGTGTTTTTGAAAAGGACACTAGCAAAGGGAACTGGTTCTCTTGTTCGTCTACTACTTGTCCCGATACACGTAGCTTTGGGCATAGCTCCAACTGCTTATAAAAAGTAGTGAGAGCATACATAGCCTTTTGAATAACTCCATCATTTAGTATATTTCAAGGGCAAAGATAAACAATTTTTATGAAAAATACTTATCATAAGGATAATTTTTCAAGTGTGTTTTTCTATAGGAGTGTAAGAAAAAGGCATGTGTGGGTAATCTTGCTGCCATTATAATAGGTTCTGTGCTGTAGGGTGTGCAACATCTTGCCAGTTAGGAGCCTTCTTTGCCAAAGAGGGAGAGCAAGGCTTCTCCATAGCTTAGCATACGTAGAGCAGTGGGGGAAATAAGTTTCTTTTTAGGGGAGTGTAGGATGGCTCTTTTCGTAAGCATTCGAAGAACTTGGCATAACTCAGGGTTTTGCACCATTGAGTATAAAAGCCTTCATTCTCAATGGGAGATTCCATAAGCAATTGCATAGCCCTTTTGCTACATCTTGGGCAGCGACAAAGCCTGTGCCGCCAGAGGTTACATAAGGGCTGCGGCAGAGCTGTTTTACGTTCATAGCAGGGTGCGACTCTACCCCTACACCTATGATGACCGATGGATAGACTACCACAGCAGGAAGACCTTCTTGTACGCCGCGCCAAACCTCCATCTCAGCACTATACTTGCTCAGGGGCATATCTCGTTGTCCCGATCACGACTTGGCTCCTGCTCAGTCTGCTCACTGACTTCTGCCCCTTCCTTGGGAGAGAAAAGTGGCAATACTGCTTACATAACAAAGCTTTTTTACACCTAAGTGTAAGGCCATATTCACAACATTGGCCGTACCCTCTATATTGGTTTTTAGTAGTAATTCTGCTTCACCAGGGGTAAAGGAAACTTTGGCCGCACAGTGATAAACGTGTGTAGCATCTCTGAAAGCCTCCTCAAGAGCTGGTATATTCAAAAATATCAGCCTTGACCCACTCTATACGAGAGAGGAGGTCTCCTTCACTAGGGTTATAGATTTGGAAAAAGGCGCTCTAAGAGGAAGCATCCTCCTCGGCGGTAGAGGGCGCGGATCGTGTCAGAGGTGTGACAAAGCAGCTGGTAGAGCAGGTGTGCCCCACACAGCCCTGTGCCTCCTGTAACAATCAATCATAGCAATACGTATTTGGTAAAGATTTCTTTTTCGGAAACGCCCTCAAAGATTTCAAAAAGTAGTTTTTGAAGATCAACGATTTGCACCGTTGTAAAGACACATAGGTACTTGCCCCCGCAGAAGGTAAGAATCTCTATACCAGGTTCGGAGTAATCAAAATGGGGAGGTGAGGTCTATGAGCATGTACTTTGTCATGAAACTCCTAGCAACTCACAGAAGCGAAGCTCCAAAAGTCTGTTCGGGCATCTCTACATAAAACCTGCTGATCTCCTGGTTTTTTTGATAGATAGTATAATATTTTTGAAGTTCCTATGATTTTCATAAGGGCAAAATTAAGGCTTTTTCTGTGACATATGAAAGAGAAAGGCAAAATAAGTTATTAACAATTTTTGGTAAAAACAGTTTTCCTTGTCTCCTATAGTGCATTACAAGCGATAATGTCTTTTGAGCAGTCGCTCAAAGCACTTGCTGGGGAGTGTTTTTAGAAATACAGACAGGCGTTCGAGGGCTTTTCCTTTATATAATGTACCTTAGGGGTGCTCTTTTTGCAAAAGAGAGTAGATAGCTTGGGCTAAGTCCCCGGGCAGGCAGGCCATTATCCACATCGGCGTTCATAAGAGGGAGGGCTTCGGCGTATTGCTTTGTAGGGAGATCCCCTGCTAGGCAGGTGTGGAAGCGCCGTGAGGCTATGTCGGTAGCCACATCACCGGGGGCTAAGGTGCAAAAACAGATACCAAACTGCTCGGTCTCCATGCGTAGGCTCTCTGAGAGTAACTGCAAGGCACCCTTGCTTGCCGAATAGCCCCTCAAAAGGGCAATCCCATATAGGCCGCCACCGAGGTGATATTGATAACCTTGCCTTTTGCTGGGCGCGCATGTGTGGTAGTACCGCTTGGATGACGCGTATAGCTCCAAAACACATTGGTCTGAAAAGCGTTCTCAAGGCCTCTATTGGGGTTTCCTCATAGCACCCTGTGATGCCCACTCCTGCGTTGTTGATAAGCACATCTATACGCTTTTCTAGGGCGATGATCTGCTCCACCGTTTGGGCGACGGAAGCCGTGTCCCTTACGTCCATCGTAAGTAGGGTATAGCCTTCGGGCTGAGCTTGTATATGGCGGGCAGTGCCATATACCCTATAGCCTTTTTGGGATAAAAGTTCAGTGGCACGGCTCTATGCCTCAGTAGCACCTGTGATGAGAACCACATCTTTCATAAAGGGATATTTAAGGACTGCAAAAATAAGGTTTAATAGGTAGATATGCAAACTTTTTCTTTTTTCTTACTTTCTCCTTGAAAAGTCGTAATTTTGTACGATATTATAAAGATAAAAATTGTAAAAACAATATGAATATACATCTCCGATCGTGTCAATAATATGGCACTTTCTGCTACTTTGGCTATGGCCGCCAAAGCACGCGAGCTAAAGGCACAAGGCAAGGATATTATTAGCTTGAGCTTGAGGAACCTGATTTTGCAGTACCTGACTTTTGTAAAGAAAGCAGCCATTGAGGCTATTGAGCAGAATTATAACAAATATTCTCCTGTGGACGGTTATTTGAACTGAAAGAGGCCATCTGTGAGAAATTCAAGAAGGATAATGGACTGACCTATACGCCCTCTCAGGTGATTGTCTCCACAGGAGCTAAGCAGTGCTTGTCCAATGTAGCCCCGGTGATGCTCAACCCTGGCGATGAGGTAATCCTTCCCACTCCCTATTGGGTAAGCTATTCCGATATTACTAAGATTGCAGGAGGGGTGCCAGTGGAACTACCTACTTCGCTAGAAACGAATTTTAAGATTACTCCAGAGCAGTTAGAAAAAGCCACTACCCCACGTACCAAAAATGATATGGCTAAAAGTAACCCTGGTAACCCTAGTGGTATGATTCTATTCCAAAGAAGAATTGGAAGCGCTGGCAGAGGTCTTGAGAAGGCACCCTAATATCTTTTTCCTCGCCGATGAGATATATGAGCACATTAACTATAGCAGGTATGCCAACTTCCATGGCCTCTATAGAAGGAATGTATGAACGTACCATCACTGTCAATGGACTATCAAAGGCTTTTTGCGATGCCCGGTTGGCGTATGGGCTATATGGGGCTCCTGAATGGATCACCAAGGCTTGCAGCAAAATGCAGGACAAATCACCAGTGGAGCTAATACCATTGCACAGCGAGCAAGTATCACTGCACTAGATGTCCCTTTGAGCCAAATACAATATATGTTCGATGCCTCATCGCAAGCTGCAGAGACCTTGTGCATGAACTGCTCACCCAGATAGAAGGTTTTAAGACCAATCTCCCTGAGGGAGCATTCTACTTTCCCTGATGTGTCCTACTATTTTTGGAAAGACACTCCGTGGGAAAAAAGATAGAAACAGCCAGCGACCTTTCTCTATCTCTTAGAAGAAGCCCATGTAGCGACAGTAACAGGAGAAGCTTTTTGGTAATAAGAATTGTATCCGCCTTTCCTATGCCACTCAGTGAGGAGGCGCTTCGTGAGGCCTTTGCGCCGAATCAAGGAGGCAGTAACTTGTTAATCAATTAGATATGGTAGAAATAATACATGTTGCTCCTAAGGAGGCTTTTTTGCCCTTAGTCAGCAAGGGGTCTTATTGGTAGATGTACGTGAGGCCGATGAAGTGGCTCAAAAACGCTATGAGGTAGCTCACTACCTACATCTCCCTCTTTCCAAGTTGGCCGAAACATATGGTCAACTACCAGTGGGACAAAAACTTATTATAGCTTGCCTTTCAGGGCGGACGCAGCCAAAAGGCTATAGCTTTTTCTTCAGAGTAAAAGGCTATGATGACCCTAGTTAATCTAGATGGAGGAATAAAAGCATGGGAAGCCGCAGGTCTCCCCGCATACAGTGCTATTTGATTACATAAATGATTTTAGAGTATTGAGCTACTCTGAAAGCACCCAAAGGATTTTTCTTTAGGGTTGGTTCTGATTGATGATATTGCCTTTCACTCGGTTGGGAATACTAAAGAATCTCGGACCGTTGGAGGAGTTGTTAGTCAGTACTCGAATGAAATTCATATGGGTTTCACTCACACGGAAGAGGGGTAATTTCAACAGTATCACCGGCTTGAATTTCTCCTCTTCCTTGTTACTACGGCTAAGGATTTTGCTAGAGAAACGACCGTCAGGAAAAATAGCGATCATTAAACCCATAGATGCGAGTTACCCCATCGGAAGAGGCCTTGATACGTAGAACAAAATTATTTCGCTCATTGGGATTGGCATCAAAGCGGAGGGTCAGCATGATCTGATCACCAGTGAGTCCTCCATCATTGCTTTGCGTGATATTATCCTCAGTCAGTTGAGGTACTTCCTTTAGGATATCCGAAGCGACATATTCTTTCTCCTTGATATTGCACCATAAGTGCATACCTTCTTCCTAATGCTGTGGGTGAAGTTGACATTTTTGTAAGTGCTCGCTATATGCTCTACAATGGGAAAGATATTTCCTTGGTTATCAGCCACTAATACAGTAGCTCCTGAAGCACCTTCAGGAGCTTCTTGGCTATAATAAGGTTGGGTATAGCTCAGCAGAATAGTCTGCTCTTGCCCTGTAGTGCCTTTCTCCCAATCAATATGGGCATCAATCACCAACTCTTTTTCTTGCGTGTCTAAATCCAGTTTCTATTACCTTTTCACAGGCGGTGAAAAGGGGAAGAACTATAATAAGGAGCGATATGAGGTAAAGTAAAGTTGCTTTTTCATCGTTTAAAAAGAAAAAAATTATAGGTGAGACTTTGGGACTATACCAAAGATAGAGAGCTTAACGGCTTCGCTCTGTTGGGTTTTTCTCGGTTGTTTCTAAAATAAATGGAGGCAGCATTGTAGCGGTTGTATAGGTTATATACATGAATACCCATTCCGATTTCCATTTTCTTTTTCAGGGTGAGGGGTATAGGGAGAGCGATACATCTAAGCGGTGATATACAGGCAGGCGATAAGCATTGCGGGCGCTATAATTGGAGATGGATACACCAAAAATAGCTGTATTTACCTATGGGAAAATTGGCAGGAACTCGATTGTAGGGGTGAATACAGTACTTGCATTCCATTTCTTATTGAAGGTATAGGTGCCCGTAAGCGATAGGTTATGAGGCTTGTCATAAGCAGAGGCATACCACTGGCCATTGTTGATACCTGTTTCATAATCAGTTCTTCCCGGAGTCTGTTGCTGAGATTTGGAATAGGTATAGAGAGCCAACCAGTGAATGCCCGTGTTCTTTCTCAGTAGGGACTTCTCAGCCATAAGCACGCGTATGTCCTGCAAGCACTTCCCGCTCTATGGATTCGTTGGCAACAAGGTTGGCACCATCTATATAATCCAAGCGGTTTTTGTACTGTCTTGTAAAGACTTCAGTCTCTAGGCTATAATCACCGCCCTTGAGGTTGGTAGTGCAGCCCAAGGCTACTTGGTCAGAATATTGAGGCTTGAGATAGCGATCGCTGGAGTCCATATGTCCAAGGGGTAGGGGAGGCAGTGTTGGAAATCAGGTGCAGGTATTGTGTCATACAGGGCATAGCTAGCCTTGATAGAACGATGGTCATCAAAGGCATAAGCAAGACTTAGGGCGTGGTTCGAGGTGTGCATATACATCTATCAGTTCACCGCCTTGTAGCTCTTTTTGTCCTATAGGAATGCCGCGCTCATAGATACGCTGTAAAGGATTGAATATCACCGCTTGGTCAGCGTAATACTTGTCCATCAGTGCGCTTGCCTAAGTGGTAGAGTTACTCCAGCGAAGGCCATAGGGAGAGCGTCAGTGGCTCGCTGAGTTTGTGTGTTCGGCCTCCGCATAAAGTCCCAATTCTACAGCGTATTTGTGTGCTAAGGCCTTATAACTAATAGTAGATCTCGCCCTATAGGGGTGATCTTGCCGGGGTTAAAATCGTACTAAGTACCTTGCAGGCCATAACCTACCTTAAAGCGGTCAGAGAAATAATGCTTGAAGTCATACATTAGGTTCAGATTCCTCACCCACGAATCCCACTTTAAAGCCTGAAAGGGGTACATTTAGCCCATAACATAGTCACTATAGATAGTGATAAGTTGGAAAAAGTTGGTCAGAGAATAGGTGATTCCATCTGAGATTTACCAGCGCATTCTCGTAGCTATTACTAATGGTCTGCGATAGGGTCAAAGACATCTCTTCCGAAGTAGCCCGAAAGGGTAGAGGCTATTTTGGTCATCTATCTTGGTGTTGAGTTTGGTATTGAGGATCATAGAAGTAGGCAGAGTTGTTATTATCTGTTAGTTTCAAGAACAGATGTGCATAGGGAAGCACGTCCGCCAATAAGGAAAGAGGACTTATCTTTTACAATAGGGCCCTTCGGCCAAAGGCGGGAGGAGAGTACCCCTATCCCTCCTGTGGCATGAAACTGAGTATTATTTCCATCTTTCTGATATACGTCCAAAACCGAGGAAATACGTCCGCCATAGCGAGCAGGCATGCCCCCTTGTGAGCTTCATATCACGAATAGCATCGGCATTGTAGATGCTTAAGAAACCAAAGAGGTGAGAAGCGTTAAAGATAGTGGCCTGATCCAGCATGATAAGGTTCTGGTCAGCGGCACCTCCACGTACATTGAAGCCCGAAGAGGCTTCCCCTGCATTGCTTACCCTGGGAGCTGTTGTAAGGACTTGATGATATCCACTTCACCCACTAGCATCGGGCAGTTTCTTGATGGTCTGTATGGGGATACTGGCTACACTCATCTGGGGGTGCGGATATCTACCTTTGGGGATACTATGGGCGGTGATTTCTATTCCCTCAAGGGCTATATCCTCCTCCAAGAGCTTGTAGTTGCGACGCAGGTTGCCCTTAGGTGTAGGGGTTTCTTCTATGGTCTTGAAACCCAAATACGCCACTTGTAGGGGTATAGTCCCCTTGGGGCAAGGTCAGGGAGTAGAAAGCCATAGGCATGGTAGTGGCACCCATTTGGGTGCCTTTTACGCAATATTCACTCCAGGAGTTTTTCGCTGGCGCTATCGGTGATAGTACCACTGAGGGTATATTTGCGCTGTGCCCATAGGGGAGGGCAGAGCACACACAGGAGTAAGAGGGAGGTGTTTATTCATCACAAAAGGTTGTATCTCAAAGGTACAAAGATACAAAAAGTAAAGAGAGAAGCGTGGAAAGAGAAAAGTTTTTATCTCTTAATAGATTATTCTTGACTTTGCCTTGAAAAATATCGTATTTTTGCACAACTAATTAGCAGATTAAAGCTTATGAAATATTATTTGTATGCAGCCGCAAGTCTGGTTTTTGCCTTGATAGGCTGTAATCACAAGCAGCAGAACAGCCCAGAGGCTGCTGTAGAAGGATTTATTACAGCGGTGAATAAGAACGATTTTGCCCAAGCCAAGCTTTTATGGTGATAGTACTGTCATTGCCCGAATGACCCAAATAGAAGAGATGCTAGGGGTGTATAAAGAGGAAATCCCTCAAAATCCGAAAATAGACTTTAAGGTCATAGAAGTAACCCCTACCGACCCGCAGAGTGCCATAGTAACCTATAGTATCTCTGCTGAGGAGACCTATAAGCAACTCAAAGTACGCCAAATAGAAGGGCAGTGGAAGGTTACGCTAGACCTACAAGAAGCAGCTCCGACCCAGCCTTAGCGAGAGGTTTGGTAAGTACCGAAGTTAAAATTTGATCTACCAATCGCTCACCATTCTCGTTGGTGAGTACAAGGTCGCGGATACAGAATTAGGTGGTTGTACTTGACCGTTCCAGCAACAGTATCTCTGACCTCACGGGTGGTGATAATCACCGTACCGCCTTGGGCTTGTATCTCTGAGGTTACCTTAGGGGTTGTCTGTGGGGAGAGGTACAGAAGTAGGTGGCTGTAGGAGCACTATCAAAGGTACGGTATAGTAGTGTATAGCCATTGCCTATGTTGCCAGAGATAGAATCTACCTTGTTCTTCAGTAGGTTGGCTCTGAACTGTAGGATAAGAGCTTCATTTCCTTGAGTCTTATAGAGGAAAGTAGTGGTGGTATCTTGGGTACAAGAGTGAGCCTCTGTACCAGTGAAAGTGATACGTTCTACTGTATAATCGCCGTCATTGCAGCCTATAAGTAGCCCTAAACAGAGGGATATAAATAAGAGATGAGTGCGCATGTTTTTCTTCAAAATATGCGGCAAAGATGCTAAAATAAATAATGATTTTTCTAAATGATGTGGGAATATTTTCGTGCTAATAAAAATTAATTCGTACATTTGTGCCTAAAAATCACAGCATGAGTGGAGAGTCTATTTTGACAATGCGGCCACAACTCCTATGCGAGAAGAGGTCAAGCAGGCAATGATGGCATCGCTTGACAGCTTTGGAAATCCGTCCTCTATACATAGTTTCGGCCGTGCCAGCAAGGTACTTATATGAAAAAGCACGCAAGAATATAGCCAAGGAGCTCGGGCGTTATCTGCCTCGGAAATTATCTTTACCTCTGGGCGGGTACTGAGGCAATCAATATGATTCTCAAAGGGAGCCGTACGAGACTTGGGAATCACCCAGATTATCACTTCCCCTACAGAGCATCATGCAGTGCTACATACAGTGCAATCTATCGAAAACGAATATGGTATACAGGTCTCCATGGTGAAGCTGGATGCCTAAAGTGGCACTCCCAGATATAGAGGACTTTGAATAAGACTCTCTCTGAAAGTTCCTTCCGATGAGAAAGTGCTAGTTTCTCTCATGTACGTCAATAATGAGATCGGCACTATACTCTCGGTGGCCAAAGGTAGCCGAGATATGCAAGAAGCATAAAGCTATATTTTCACTGTGATACAGTACAGGCGATGGGACATTCCCCATAGACCTCTCTTCTGCTCCGATAGACTTTTATTTCAGTCTCTGCTCATAAAGTTCTACGGCCTAAGGGTGTAGGTTTGCTTTTATTCGCAAGGACTGACCTATCAAAAGTCATTACTATTTGGAGGAGAACAAGAGCGAGGACCGGCGTGCAGGTACCGAGTGCTATCCATAATATAGTAGGTATGGAGGAGGCTTTCTCTTTGGCCTATCAGACTATGGATAAAGAACGCGCCTATGTGGAGGGACTTAAAGAAGTATTTTCATAGAGCAGATTAGCCAAGAGATCCCTTTAGGTACATTTCAATGGGCCTGAGTGCCAACTCACAGGAAAGTTCTTATGCGATAGTGAATATTTCTTTTCCGATAGAGCTGAAGAAGACAGAGGTGCTGATGCTTTTTCTTGGATATGCGAGGGGATTGCCTGTAGTCGAGGCAGTGCCTGCCAAAGTGGTAGTGCTCAGGGCTCTCATGTACTCAGGGCGATACTCCCCGAAGAGCAGTGGCCAGAGGCACATATCGCTTTTCGTTTTCATCTATAACACCAAAGAGAAGTGAATTATGTCATAGAAAGCACTTAAAGAATTTTTAGCATGAACCTGAATAATTTATTTCGCATAGCATGGAGAGCTATCTTGCTGAACAAGACACGTACCTTGCTAACGATGTTGGGGAATCATCATCGGGGTAGGTTCGTCATTACCATGCTTGCCATAGGAGAAGGCTCTAAAGAAGAGTATCAAAGAGAATATTTCCAAAATGGGTACTAATATGCTCAATATTCGTCCTGGTGCAGGGTATGTTTGGCGGGGTACGCAACAATAGTGATATGCAATCGCTCAAGCTGACCGACTACTTAGCCCTGAAGAATGAAGCCACAGCTACTAAAGTATGTGACCCTGTGGTCAGTGGCAATGGGTCAGGCGATTGTCGGGGCAAATAACTGGCCAACTTCTATCTATGGGAGTCAATACCGAGTACCTGCCCTATCCGAGAGTGGGAGGTGGAGGAAGGTGCTATGTTTCGGTCAAGATGAGATAGATAACCTCATCGAAGTAGCAGTTATAGGTCGTACGATCCAGAAAAAATCTCTTTCCTGATGGAGATTCACCTATTGGGACAGACGATTCGCTTTTAAGAATATTCCTTTCAAAGATTATAGGGATATTGGCCGCTAAAGGAGAAAGTACTTTTGGACAAGACCAAGATGATATCATCATCGCACCCTATACCACAGTGCAGAAGCGTGTATCTGGCACAGACCTACTTTACAGTCTATTGTGGCATCAGCTAATTACAGTGAGAATGAAGCTAGAAAATGCGGTTAATCAGGTTAAGAAGATATTAGAACGCACACACAATATTGCTGCAAATCAGGAAAATAACTTTCAATGTATTCTCCCAACAGGGAATTGATTTCAACCTTTTTCCTCAACCTCCGAGATGCTTACCGTACTCCTTAGTAGCTATAGCGAGTATCTCCCTGATAGTAGGAGGGATAGGAATCATGAATATCATGTATGTATCGGTCAAAGGAGCGTACCAAAGAGATCGGATTTGCGAATGGCCATTGGAGCAAAAGGGTAAGGATATTTTTGGCGCAGTTTTTGATAGAGTCTGTACTGATTAGCATCACTGGTAGGAGTAGTAGGGGTAGTGATTGGGCCTTTTTAGCGACCTATGTAGTGAATCACCTTTATCGGGTTGGCCTGTGAGTATCACCTTTTTACTCTATAGTGACTGTCCTTCTTTGGTATGTACCATTACAGGGGTATTCTTTTGGTTGGTATCCAGCCCGCAAAGCCTCTGATTTGGAACCAATTACAGCACTAAGATACGAGTGATAATGACAAATGACAAATGACAAATGACAAATGACAACTGTAGAACAAAAATATAGTAAATACCTATGCTCGTTTGTTTGAGGGACTTAGTAAGTTTGCCCGATTAGAACTTATTGAGCGGATTACCTTATCTCTTAAGGAGGAAGATAAAGAACATAAAAGAAGATAAAAAGGCAAAAGAAGACACGGATTTCTTTAATCTCTTTGGCGCTTTTCCTGATGATAAAACCACAAGATTTGAAGACTAACTGCTGAAAATTGGATTGTAAAGAGAAGAATAACAATTAACAATTGATAATTGACAATTAAAACATGGATTTATCAACTTATTATAAACAACACCCTGAAGAACGTTACGAACATATTCGCCGTATGGGTGAGATACTTAGCCGGGTGGAACAGACCCTTACCAAGGCTGAAACTCTCCTGGAGGAATGGAAGGCCTTACAGGACGATTTTAAAACCTTGGTAACCTACTATGATAGCCCCTATGGCGAGACGATTATTTTGACAGCAATGATGAAAATACCCGATGAGGTGCCCCAATGGGTACTGACCCAAGATGCTATCTTTGATGCTATAGGTACCGAGTTTGACTTGGCTGATGGTTATAGGAACTTATACAAGCTATTGATGATAAAAATGGAAAGAATAAACTTAAAAACATATGAATAAAAAGAAATTAGGTCTACTTATTATTGCTGCTATTATGATGCAAGCCTGCGGAAACCAAACCTCTCAAAAAAGCCAAGATGCCTCAGCCGAACCTGCTGTTTTCAGCAGAACGACCTGCGCCTATTCCTCCCCTTGATGGACAATGGAAGGCCGACTATATCAAGGGAGTAAAACTTATAGAGAATACCCAGAGTATCTATCTGAATATTGATTTGAATAAAAACGATATCAGGAAGTGATAGCTGTAACCTCCTTTCAGCTCCTATAGTGACCCTTACCGATAAGGAGCTTTCTTTCGGAGAGATAGCCTCTACTCTTAGATACTGCCCAGAGATAGAGTACCAAGAAGCTTTCCAATCAGCCTTGCGTGAAGTAGCCTCCTATAAGTTAGACGGAGAACACCTACATCTCTTCAACAAACAAGGAGAGGAGCTCTTAGTACTCGATAAAGGAACAAGACAATAACAACATTCAGTGGTCAGGGACTGACCACTGAATACTAATTGCTCATTACTTATGAAATACCTATTACCCCTACTTTTATTCTCTTGTACGGCTACACAGCAAATGGAAAAGAAATCAGATAACGACTTACAATTGCAAGGCGAATGGACGTTACAGACATTACGAGGAGTAGCCCCTGCTGCTTCTATTCCCTTGCCTAGTTTACAGATGAGATCTTAAGGAAAAATCGCATTTCAGGTAATGGAGGCTGTAATAACTATTTTTGCTTCCATAGAGCATTGTTCCTACAGCACTTTCTTTTTCAGCGATTGGAGCTACTCGTATGCTCTGCCTATCGGATAATATAGAAAATGCTTACTTCAAACACTACAAGAAGTAGCTACCTATAAAATACAGGAAAATTCCCTATCGTTGCTCAACAAACAAGGCGAGGAAGTCGTAAAGATGATTAAAAACAATAAAGATTAATACCGTTAAACAGCGGATAACGAACAAAAATAACAGATGAAAAGATTATTCTTGGCTGTAATAGCCCTTTCCTTGCCTATAATAGCGCAGGAGAAACCAACCTTTACCCAAGCGAAGATAAAGCAGGCAACAATCTATTTCACTGGGGCAGCACTTACCCATACCGCTTCGGCTAATATTCCTAAAGGAACGAGTGAATTGGTGATTAAAAATGTGGCCAACGCACTCTCGGAAGAGACGATCCGTGTATTGGCGCCCTCCAGCGTAACGGTACTCTCCGCACAATTTACCAACCAATATATGGAGGAATACGATACCGAAAAATACGCTCCTGCCCTCAGGCGGGTACAAGATAGCTTGACCCTCCTGGATAACCAACTTAAAATGTCGTAACGAACGCTATTCAAGGAGAAGACCATGAGTTTCTTGGACGATAATAATGCCCCTACAAGGTCATCAAGATGGTATGCTCTCTCTGATATTCCCAAAGTGATGGACTACTATACCTCCAAGCGTATAGAGCTGCTCAATAGCATAGATGAAATCAAGACAAAGGAAGAAACACTCTCAGCTGCCATAACTAAGCTCAATGCCAAGTTGGATACCAATCTCTCCAAGCAAGAGCACTCTCCAATGGGAGAGATTATTCTCCAGCTGATGTCGCCTGTGGCACAAAAGGCTGATTTCAAGTGAGCTATATCTCTACACGGGCTACTTGGTATCCTTCTTATGAGCTACGTGGAGAAAAAGCTCACCGAGCCTATTCACCTGCTCTACAAAGGGCAAATAGCTCAAAATACAGGGGTAGATTGGAAAGGGATCAAGCTCTCCCTCTCCAGCGGCAACCCTAACAAAAAGCAACCAATTTCCTGTGCTAAAAACTTGGTTTGTACAGACTGGACGTCCTCGTGATTTCAGTAATGCTAAAATGGTATTGCGCTCTAATGCGGCTCCTTTGGCTGACCTCTCTAGAAAGAAAAGTGCCAAAAGATGAAGAGGTTATATGGAAGAATCCACTATGGCACACTATACAGCACTTTCAGAAAACCAACTCAATATTTCCTTTTGATATAGATACGCCTTACGATATCCTTTCCAATGGTAAGGTACATAGTATCTCCTTACAAGAGTTACAGCTCAAAGCTACCTACAAGTACTATACTGCCCCACGAGTGGATAAGGAAGTGTATCTAGTGGCTGCAATAGAGGATTATTCTAAGTATAATCTCTTGCCAGGGAGGCAAATATTGTCTTTGAGGGCTTATATGTAGGAAAAAAACCTATATGAATCCTAAACCAAACTACTGAAACACTCAATATAACAATGGGTAATGACAAGAAGATTAGTGTAAAACGTGAAAAAAAGTAGTGGATAAGTCTCAGACGAAATTTATTTCAGCCAACAAAAGAACAGATATTTACCTATGATATCATCTTGCGCAACAACAAGAAAGAGCCTGTAAATCTTGTTCTCAAAGACCAATATCCAGTTTCTATTGAAAAAGAGTATAGAGGTAGAACTTTTAGAAAGTTCTCTATGCTTCTGTAGCTGAAGAAACCCATATCCTCACTTGGGAGGTTTCTCTTAAGCCCAGCGAGACCAAAAACTTTCCGTATCAGCTATAAGCTAAAAATACCCTAAGGATATGATAGTGAATTAGGGATTAGTTAAAATATTAGTTGTTAACTTTCTAAGACGCAATAAATTGCGTCTTAACGAATAGGAAATATAAGTTTTTAGATGATTGATTCGCATTACAAGCTACTAACAACTAGAAAAAAATAAATTTTGAAAAATTCAAAAATAAATAGTACTTTTTGTATCTCAAAAATAAGATAAAATTATAGAAAATAAAAATACAATAACTTAAACGACATATAGCGTTTCGCTTTACGATTTCCTGTTATAGAAAACGACCAAATTTTAAACACCAGAAAGTAAAAAGTGGAAATGCCTACCTTTAGCGTGGGCATTCCTTTTTGCTTTTTGGTGTTGACCTTTAGTCGGGCTTCTATAACAAAAAGCATAAAAAGGAATGTTTACGCTTTTTATGCTTATATGCGATTGCTGAAGTGCTGGAGGAGTTTAAGATAACCAAATAATTATCTGATATGGCAAAAGAAAAACACTACTATATGTCTCTTAGGGATATGCAGGACAAGGAAAAACAACCTTAACTTCAGCTATTTCTAAATTATACTCTAATGATTATAGAGATTATTTAGATATGAATAAAAGGCAGGTTGGGCATATGTTGAGTTTAATACGAACTCTCGATATTATAAACTTATAGATAGCAAGGCAGACAATGCAGAACGTACCTACATGAGTCTTGATAGAATAGATGGGGCTATACTTCTTGTAGCAGCAACAGATGGTCCTATGCCACAGACAAGGGGAGCATATTATCCTTGCAAGTAAAATTGGTATAAAAAGATTATGGTCTTTATCAGTAAATGTGATCTGATTGATGAACCAGAACTATTAGAACTGATAGAAATGGAAACAAGAGAATTGCTCTCTTATTATGACTATGATGGAGATAATTGTCCTGCTATATGGGAGTGCTTTAGGAGCTTTGTATGGAGAGATAAAATGGGAGGAGACTATTGGACATTTTAATAGAGAGCTTAGATGAATACATTCCGTATAATAGCTCAAATACTTCTAATAAGACACATTCAAACACAAATAATAATGCTTATACTGAATCAAATAATCAAAAATCAGAAAGAAATAAAACAATGGAAGAAATTATTAGAAAATGTAATACAAGCATATTCTTTAAACAAGTTGGAAAGTGACGACAAGGATGAGAAGGTATATACTGATTTAGATGGAGTCTTAAGAGATGCCCAAGGGAGATCCTATGCCTAAGAATGAAGAAGACGAAATACGTCGTTATCATAGTTTTACTAATTCAGCTCTAAAAATTTATGCTATTTTTATTTTACTTATCAGACAACCAATAATCATGGGCAGCCAGCAAAGTTTGTTTTTCAACATGCTTAACTGATAGCAAAATTTCATTTAGAGCCAATTTAGAGGAAGGTTATAAAAATCTTGTCCTGCTCAGTATTCTATTCAATGGGATAACTTGAGAGAAGTGCAAAGTGCTGAAAAATACGAGATAATAATCCGAATAATATACATAATGACCCTTTATTTTTGGCTTACAGAAGAAAGTGATGGTTATCAATTTCGAACTCTTAAGGATAAGAGGATAAATATTCCTTAGTATATTTTGCAAGATGGCTTGAGTTGTCTAATGCTTTGAATGAGTATCATCAATAAAAACATTACACCCATAGCTCCTGTTATAGAAAAATGAGAACACTAAGAACTCCCAAACCTGCCTTTGAGCTTCTTTATAGAAGTACAGAGGAAATAGGAAAAAGAGAATTTTATTCAAGAGCTTATAAAAATCACATGAAATGCATCAAGCGGGTATTCTTTTTGAAGATGATCCTGATGTACAGAATGTATACTAACTTAGATGGTATATTAAGAGATGGTTTTGGTGTTCCTATACCTATAGATTTGGAGCAAAAAGTACGTAAATGGCACTATTTGAGCGAAGACTATCCTATCTATATAATATATTACTTTGTCCAACAAAAACAGACAAAAAAATGGAAGCTCTTATGTAACTCATTTTTCAACTTGTGTTACAGGAAATATGATCTCTTTTAGAGGAATTGATGAGATTAACGGACAAAGAGACGGAGTATTGTTCCTATTATACCCTTTTATTGGGATGATATAGAGAAGGCTGATTTTATTACTAATATTGATAAAAGGTCATTATGGACTTTTAGAAAAGATCCTACCTTTATATTGAATGAAGAAACAGAAGGTTACCTCTTTTATATCAAAAGAGGATACTATACAGATTATTCCTATACAATATTTTTCTTTATTTCATTCTCAATATTTCATAGAAGACCTTGTAAATCCAGAACGAATTGAAAAGGAAAAGGCTGAGAGTTTATAGAGAAGAGGCCGAACAATATTTTATCCAAAAAGAATATCAAAGGTTATAAATACTCTTGAAAAGATACAAAAAGAAGATTTACTTTCTCTATATGCAATGTCTGATTACTATTTTTAAGAATCAGTGCGTTTGTTGGACTTAATCAAAGAGAAAAATGCTTTTAGAGAGTTCGAACGTTTTCAAGAATATATCGAAAAAGCTGAAGAATCAGAGCAAAAAAGTTCTCTAGGAGCTTTCCTTAAAAGCAAGATCTCTTATCTACAATTTAGACAAACAATATTACTTAGCGGCACAAGATAGTGAACAGGTAGTGGCTATAGAAAAAGAAAAGGAACGTCCAGAAATAGTAGAGCGATACCGTGACAAGCAAAAAGGAAAACTACCAAAACTTCCTGACTCATTTTATGGAAATCCCAGTAAAGGATCGTAATATCATTACCATAGCAAAAACGGATAGGCTCTTTAAGAGCGATCACCTGACCTTGCTCAATTATGATAACCTCCCACAGGTGCATTTCCCTATGTCGCACCCTAAGATCAACCATTCTATATTGTTCACCCTTACAAAACGGATAGCTATCTACCTATAGAAAAACTATGACTATGAGCTATTGAACGACCGTCTCAATGAGTTTTTCTATTTCCTACAGTGCTTAGGAGCTACCTCTATCTCCTATGAAGTAGTGGAGGACGAAAGTAGCCAGCAGGCTTCTCGTAGCCAACAAAGCCATGGGCAGAACAATCGAAATAGCAACTATAACGAACGAAGCAATAATAACCAATACGGAGGGTGCAGGAGTTAATTTGGGATTTGTCAATGCTGAAGTAGGCGGTAGCTCCAGCCATGCTAATAGCGGTAGCAACTATGGAGAAGGAGGTTATCAGCAAGACCAAAGTCAAGAGGCCGTGATGAACTCTTCGCTTAGGAATTTCCTAAGAATGAGGGCGTAACCAGACCTTTGATCCGTTGCAAAAACCTTATGTACCTAACGACCTAATATGGTACCCTAACGAATATACTTGGCAACGTATTGCCCAACAGCGCCTTAATGGAAATATGCTCAGCCATAGCGAGACCCTTTCTTCTTCCCAAAGTGAAACCCTCAGTGTCTCCGAAATAGCCTCTATCAATGAGGAATTGGATAACCTCTTTGAGGAAGTGTCTAGTAACAACGCTCACTTTGATATTAGTGGAAAGTTAGGAATAGGAAAGTTTGGCTTTAAGGCCAGCTACAATGAGGATAAAAAAACAGTACTTCAGGGGCATAGTGAGGCTTCTTCACGAAAATCAAGCAGTAGCTATCGCAGCGAGAGCAAGATAAAAAGAATAGGGATTATGCGGTACGCATTCATGTAACCTTTAAGCCAATGAATGCTTTTCGCTCAAGACATTCCTTATACAGAGACAGCCCCAGCACCTGAACCAAAGGCCGCACCTCACACCGCTTCTCAAAGTACCCTTTCGGACGAGGAAAGACGCTACTTGGAAGAAGTACACTTCATGCTCCAAGACGATGGCATGATAGATGACAAAGAACAGGATATATTGGAACGTTATCGGACTCGTTTTGGTATCTCTCAGGCGCGAGCTAAGGAGCTAGAAGACCAAGCAATGGCTGGCAGTACTCTTACCCCCTGAAGAACAAGAATATGTCAATGAATATAAGGCGGCTCTATGCGATGGTGTTTTTGGATGAGACGTGATCGCCGTATACTTAGTCGCTTGGCAGGATTCTTAAAAACTCTCTGACAAAAGAGTTGCAGAATTAGAGGAGAAGTTCAAGGGGTAGTCAGGGATAAAGTCCGCGAAAGCAGAGTAGGTGAGACAATTCGCCCTTATATAGAATTAGTCGTCAGTGAGTATTAACCACTGACGACTAATTTTTAATATGGAGCCATTTTTCCACGTTAGTTTTCTCATTTATACGAAATGGCGTTTTTGCATAAATGAGAAAGGTGTCATTATATAAAATGGCGTTTTTGCATAAATGAGAATTTATATTTTTGCATTACCAAAATTTCAAAAAGAGTATGATAAAAGCGCTGATAAAAGTGGCGATCAGCACACCCTTGGCACGGGGAATCTTGTCTTAGGCGGATAAAAAGCAAAGAAGGCTAAAGGTTCAAAAATAGCTCCCAAACCTATGATAGCCCCTAGCATACCTTCCTCATAGGCATGAGACAAACGTGGACTCTAAGTCTGATTTGGAGAAGAATAGCCACCAAAGGAGCATTCCTAAGACATTGACAATCAGTCCCACAGCAATACCAATGAGGACATCTTTCTGGCTTCTATGATATTTCATTGAGTTTCCATGTGTTAAGTTGTTCTACAGTAGGGTAATGGGTAAGGTCGGCATGAATGGGTACAACTGAGATGTAGCCGTGATCCAGTGCCCATACATCAGTGTCGAGTGCCTTCGTCTTCGCAGACGAACTTGCCCGTAAGCCAATAATAATTACGGCCATGCGGACTGACGCGATGGTCAAAGCGCTCTTCCCAGTGGGCACGCGCTTGGCGGCATACCTTCACTCCCTTGATCTCTTCACGCTTGAGCTTGGGAATATTTACATTGAGCACTACCCCATGAGGCAGGCCATTTTGGAGTACATTTAGGGTAATATCACGTACAAAATCAGTACATTGGGAGAAATCTGCATTCCCAATTCATGTCCAATAGGGAGAAGCCAATGGCGAGAATCCCCCACGCCTGCCTCTACCGCTGCACTCATGGTGCCAGAGTGAGATCACATTGATAGAGGAGTTTGAACCATGATTGATGCCACTGACACATAGGTCGGGGGTACGCTTAAGCAGTTCGTGCTTGGCTATCTTCACACAATCCACAGGAGTACCACTACAACGGTATTCTAAAGGAGCACCACTTTGGGTATGTACCTGTTCGCAGAATAGGGGCAGAGGTAGTTGTAATAGCATGTCCCATACCACTCTGTGGTGAGTCAGGGTGCTACTACTACTACCTCTCCTAAAGGAAGCATCACCTGAATAAGGGCACGGATACCAGGGGCAGTAATGCCATCGTCATTGGTGATAAGAATTAAGGGCTTTTTGCATATCATCTTAAAAAAATAATGGTGCAAAAGTACAAAATAATGTTTAATGACAATAATGATTAATGATTAATTTTTATTATAGGTCATTACCTCTTAGTTGTTTTTGCTTTTTCTTTACAAAACCCTATAATAGCCCCAACGATCAGGCCTCCTATAGCGCCACCAATAATACTATAGATGAAAGTTGCCACTACAGAGGGTTTTGCCTTAAGCATCTCTTCGTGCATGATAGCTACCTGATCTTCAGACATGTTCTCAAGCATTGGGCCTAACTTCTCAAGTAGCTAAAGCCATTACTTGTTCATAGTAATCAGGAGCAATGACAGTGGTATAGAGAACATTGTAGATACCTAGTAGTACCCCTGCAATAACTCCTACAACAGCTCCTACTTTTAGACCATCAACTACAGTGAGTTGGTCGTTGTTAGAGGCTTTGTATTGGCCTACTGCCACAAAGATAAAATAGGCATAAATAGCTACACTGACCAGCCATAAGAGGATACTCAAGCCTGTATTGCTTGTATAGAGAATCCCTGTGGCATACTGTGATAAGCTCAAAGGCGATTAAGGCAGCACCTAAGAAAAAGCCCATTTTTTTGATAACGATGTTTTTGAATGCTGTATCCATAAATTATAAATTTTACAGCACAAATATACGAATTATTTTTGAATACCAAATAATGTCATGAATAAAGTTTGATAATTAATACTAATTAACTCAAGTTTCGTAAGTCCTATAACCTAAATAGTTACTTAACTTGCGAAACTTGAGTAATTAATCATTAACCATTAATCATTGATTCCAGTCTATTTTTTTCTAGAGGCATACATTACTACCGCCAGGATAGCAAAAAGCCCTAAACTACCTACCAATAAGGCATAGTTTTTCTAGCTGGATAATCACATAAATAAAATCCGTACAAGGCGGCTAAAGAAATACCAATGAAGGCTGGAAACCTCTTATTCTTGAGAATCGCTACCGAATACAGAGATAAGCCCGATGGTCATCACCGAAGAGATGAGGTACGCCAAGGCGAAACTACTATGTTCGGTAAAGGAGATGAGTAAGGTATAGAAAAGCACTAAGGCTAGGCCTATCATCGCATATTGGAAAAATATGAATCTTTATCTTGCTGATACTCTGCAATAAGAAGAAGATAAGGAAGGTTAGCCCTATGACTAAGAAACCATACTTGGCAGCTCGCTCATTCTGCTGGTACTCATCAACAGGGATTACAAAATTTACCTGATAGGCATATTCACTGATCTGGGGTAGCTCTCCGAAAGCCTGCTGGGAGAAGGGACGGTTCAGATATAGTACACGCCAAGAAGCACTGAAGCCTTGGGACGTGATCTGCTTCTCATAAGGAAGGAAGTTCCACAAAACTCGGATTCTGCCAATTGGACGAGATAGTCCCTTCGGTAGTCTTGCCTATAGGGGCAATAGCGATGTGCTTACTACCATCATAGGTGATAGAAAAGCGAGAAATCTAATGGTTTGTCTAACTCTCCCATAGAAATAAAGGCGGTCTGTAAGGAGGAGATACGACTACTTTTGGCCTTCGTAATACTCATTATCATCTCCTCAGTAGGACATGGGTTTCTCCAAAGGTAGTGTTCAGGGTTCTCTTGGTCATAGATAGGCTCAAAGGGATAGGCTTTCCCGCCAAGGTGATCGTTACGATATTCTTGATACTACTTAGGTTAGTTGTGCGAATAAGAATGGTAGCTTTGTCCCACTCTATGTCCTCCTGAGCGATTCCTTTGGAGGAAAAATCAGGAGCCACATAGCGACCCCAGTAAAATCCATAGTAGCATTGAAAACCGAGGATTCATAGTTATTACGCTTCTTCACTTCGGTCTTTACCTGAGCGTGGCTCTTGAGTTCTTCAGGGAAAGAAGTAGGCATAGGAAGTGGTATAGCTCGTGCGTTTTGCATCCAAATAGGCCTTGTAGGGAACCTTTAAGATAGGCCCATAGAAGTAGATCGCACCGCCCCATTTTTTTCGTCAATTTCTTCTATGACACGCTCTTGGCGGTCGTTTTCTCTCGTACCAAGTCTTTGACAAAGGATAGCGGAACGAGCAATAAGAGCGCTAAGGTTCCAACAAAGGAACATACGGAAGGTGTTGGATTGCAATAGGTTTGCAAAAAGTTGATTTCTGAGTGTTCATTTTTATAAAGAATTTTTGAGTTACAAGTTATGAGTTACAAGTCATTAGTCGTTAGTCGTTAGTCATTATTAAAAAGCGCTTTGTATTTCAAAGTAAAAACCCAAAAAAATAATAGGAGCAGTTCGTCACTAATCACTCGTCGTTAGTCACTATCACTGGTCACTACAATGATTTTTCTCAAGGGCTTCTAAGTGTTCTTGGAAGGCTTGGCGGCCTTTGGCAGTGGCTTTGTAACGGGTATTGGTTTTTGCGACCGATAAAAAGTCTTCTCCACGGTGATATACTCCTCATTCTCAAGAGCACGGGTATGGCTGGCCAAGTTGCCGTCTGTAACGCCCAAGAGTTCCTTGAGGGTGTTAAAAGTCAGCACTTTTCATTGACCATCAGTACTGACATGATTGCCAAGCGAATACGATGGTCAAAGGCTTTATTGATATGTGCTAAAAGCGTTTTCAAAATGTCTCAATTATCCGTCTAACCACATATGGGTGATTTCTTTTTCTTCAAATTCTATTATTAGCAAGTGGTCAGTGTAAATATCAGCTGCTTCCACATTGGCAAAGATGCCTTTTTCCCCTACTTCTACTCTCATACGATATACCTCTAGGGTGTCATACCAATTATCGTCAGCTTTAGGAAAACGTCATAGTCTTTAAATTCATTGTTAAAGCTATTGATAATGACTTCTTTAGCAGTGGCAAACCATTCTAAGTATTCTTTTATTTTTTTGAAAAACATTCTTCAAAGGTAATTTTGGAATGAATAAATAACTCAAATCTGTTACCTTCCAACTCTTTATTGAAAATGAGTATTTTTTTCACGCTGTATCTTATACTGATGTCCGAAAGAGGTTTCTTCTTTTTAGGTAGAAATCTTCTTTATCAAAAAGGTTTTTGTGCTCGTTTGACTCTCAATTTGCGAATGTCCTTGATACAAAAAGTATCTTTGTGTGATTTTGCTTTGTCTTCCAAGACGACTAACTTGCTTTTCTCCTTATAATTGGTAGGGTCAGCAATGCGTAAGAAAGTCTCATAAGCCGATAGATGGTATCCTAGTAAAGGTAAGTGTCAGTAAGGATACGTTCCTCTTCTAAGGTGCGTTCTTCTTTGGCTTGCAAGTCATACAACAAGTCATAAAAGAGCTATTGCTCCTTCATGATAGTCTGTTGCTTTGCGGAAAGCATTAGAAGCATCAATATAGCGCTTTAAAACTTCTGTCATTACTTTATTTCTTTCTATTACGTTCGTATTTGAAGTGCATAATACCTCCATAAAGGATATGGCATAGGCCAAAAACCCTAAAGTCCAGAACAAAAGTCCATAACCAGAAAATATGCAGCTAATAAACCTAATACGATTTCAGTAATCCCAAGGTAATGGACATCCCCAAAGGTGTATTTGCTTACATTTACGCACGCCAATCCATAGAATATCAAGGTCATAGGAGCGAGCAAACCATAATGGCCCATTCCTTAGGAGCAGCACACAGAGTATGCCTCCAGTGAGCAGCGGAAGAGCAAAGTTATATAAGGCACGCTTGGAGTGGTATTGACCAGAGTTTCTCCCATTGCGTTTGGCCTTGTAGGCGGAAAACAAATAAGCGGTAACTATGGAAGCGATAAGTACCCCCAAGGCAATCGCTATCAATTTCTTAAAGGTGTAGCTCTCCAAAATCACATAAGACTCCTGCAGGTGGTGTGCTTCCAAAAATCTTAAAAAAGCAGAACCAGCCCCAATAAGTGCATACACTCCCTGCCAATACCCCCAGAGAGTCCGCTCAAGGAGAGAAATTGGGTGGAGCGACGCATCATCTGGCGTATTTCCTTCAGATCATCTAAGTATTTATGCTCTTCCATAAGAAAGTACTTTGAGCTGCAAAGTAACGATAAATAATTGATATAACCAAATGTTTTTTTGATTTTTATTTATCGAAATTTGAGGCGATTTTTGGAGTTCTTCCTCGACATGCGAGGGAGTTAGTAGCGTGGCATTTACTATAGAAGTACTTTTTACGGATAAAGACATTTCCTTATCGGGGTTGGTAAAGTGTTTCTTGCACACTATTTTCATAGTTAGGAGGAAAGTGAATATGACGTAATCGGACAAACATCTCTCGGATATCGGTAGCGGAAGGAGGAAGACTTATTACCATGGCTTTTTCGTTCAAGTACTTTTCTTATGTGGGTATAGAGAAATAAATCAAGAGTTTGGCTTAGAGCAATAAGACAATCGGCTTCCAATTGATTGTATTTGTAGCAAGTTATCCTGATGATGGGTAGTTGTGCCTCCTTAAGAAGCCGTTCTAAGGAGGAAAGCCTTGCCTCTGTACTTTCTTTTTATGAGGTCATCAAGAAGTCGGTTAGGGGTGCTGAACATATCTAAATGTAATAAAGGGTTTCATAAGCTCAATGTTTTTCGGCAAAGATAAGGCAGATAAAAATATCATTTTTGACACCCGATTTGAAACTATAAAAAAATTTGTTTATCTCCTTATAAAAACCCTAATTTTGCGCTCAAATATAAAAAGAAGTATAATATACTTCTCGCAAAGACAGAAGATAGTACTATGGACGAACTTAAGTGTATAGAAATCAATAACTTTACTACCCTATTGGAAAGAATATCCTTGTTTGGAACTGACCTATCAGCTCTTTGGACAGCCTTTGGGGGAGGCTCCTGTAATTGTAGTGAATCATGCCCTTACGGGAAACTCTCAGGTCATCGGTAAGGAGGGTTGGTGGAACCAAACGGTAGGGGAGGAGAAGCCTTTTGATACGCTTACCCATACGGTGATTTGTTTTAATATCCCCGGTAATGGCTATCGTAATGGGGCGCTGATTGCTGACTATAAGCTATGGACAGCCCGCGATGTGGCGCGTATCTTCCTCTTGGGCTTGCAACGACTGGGAGTGGAGCATGTGGATATCCTTTCGGGGAGTTCCTTAGGAGGCGGTATTGCTTGGGAGATGCTGGCCTTGGCACCCCAATATATAACCCACTTCTTTGCGGTGGCTACCGACTGGAAAACCACGGACTGGGTAATAGCCAACTGTCTTGTCCAAGAACGACTCTTGGAGGGTAACAACCCTTGCACGATGCCCGTATGCACGCTATGCTCTGCTATCGAACTCCTGCTTCGCTTAAGGAAAAAAATTTGACCGTAGTGTCAATATAGAACGCAACCTCTTCAATACGGAAACTTGGCTGCTCCATCACGGAGAGAAACTCCAAAAACCGATTTACCCTTGAGGCTTATAAGCTGATGAATCAGTTGGTCAAAAACCATTGATATTTGCAAAGATAGGGGAGGATTTGAGCAGGTAATGGTACCTGTAACGACCCAGATACATATCATAGCCACTGATACCGATTTGTATTTTGTACCTCAGGAAAAATAGGCTTACTTACCAGGCTTTTAAAGCAAATGGGTAAGGAAGTAACTTACCATGAGATACACTCCATACATGGACATGATGCCTTTTTGATAGAGTTTGACCAGCTAGATAGCTTTATTCGCCCTTGTCTTGGTGATGTTGTGGCATAGTTATTGCAAGAGGATTTACAAAAAAACTATTTATGAGAGCGATATACTTTCTTTTTGTTCCTACTAGTCTCTACAGTGTTGTGGGGGCAGCAACCACTTTCCCAGACACAAGCTACGGCTTTCAAGGAGAAGGTGATGGCAAAAAAATAAGACAATCAAGACCATGCAAGCGGCTTTCACTCAAAAAGAAGCATTTGGAGTTTATGTCCAACGATATAGAAACCAAAGGGAAGATGTTTTTCGGCTCCTGATAGGCTTAATTGGCAATATACAACACCCTATCAGTATCAGATTGTCTTTCAAAAGGATCAAATCAAGGTCAATGATGCGGGGAAGGTTTCCCCAAATGAAGGCGGATAATAAGATTTTCAAAAAGATTAATAGCCTGATTGTAAGCACGGTAAGTGGCAATATGTTTGACCAAAAAAAGAGTTTGTTGTCACCTTATATAATGAAGGAAAAAGATACAAAGGCGCAACTGCTGCCCAAGGACAAGACCCTACTCAAGTACATTAAGGAAATACATTTGTTTTTCTCCCCTAATGCTACTGTAGGGCGTGTCAAGCTCATAGAACTTACCGACGACTATACTGAGATTACCTTTACACACCAACAACTCAATACCCCTATTGATGAAGCGGCTTTTACACTATAGTATCTTTTTCCTATGCCTCAGTTGTGGCACTTCCTACCGCTTGCCTGATACTTACCAGAAGGAAAAAGACAGGGGAGTATATAGCCAACCCTTATTTTTGGCATAGGCGAATACCAGCTAAGAGCTACTATTGAGGCCTATGGACATAGCTTCAATGGGGTATTGGCCATAAAAAACCGCTACTTACTTTCATATAGTAGCCCTAACTACCGATTTTGGTAATACACTTTTAAAATTCTATTATAAAAGAGGGAAGGTTGGGAGTGGAATATATAGCCGAGCCTTTGGATAGGAAGCCACTTATTAAGCTCCTCCAGCGGGATTTTTGAGGATTTATTGGAAGCAGATAGGTATGGGGACAAATATATCCATAATCAAGAGGTAGCTTATGTAGTAACAGAGGGGAAAAGAAAGGTGTATCTGTTTGAAAAATCAAAACAGAAAAAAATATCAGCAACTCAATACAAAAAGTCAAAAACCCTATACTACTTTTTACCGCTCACTATAGGGCAGACGGGCGAACTCTCACAGATCGTAATCGAGCATCACACCTTGCCTGTGAAGATGACTTTGGACGTATTGCCTTAAAAAATAAATACCTTATGTTAGACGACTTTTATAGACTCAACCAGATAGCACCTCAGGGCGAGGGGAAATACATTTGTCGTATTACCCTCAATCCTGCTCACCCGATTTTTGCAGGTCATTTCTCTGGTAATCCCATTACCCCTGGGGGTGTGTATGCTCCAGATTATCAAGGAACTCACAGAAAAAGATCACTCAAAGGAAACTTTTCTTGAGTAAGACCTCCCAAGTGAAGTTTATGACCCTGATCAATCCTCATACAGCGGGCGAACTCTCCCCTACAGATGGAACTTACCGAGCAACCAGAGACAATTGTAGTAAAGAATATTACTTCCTTTGGTGATACCATAGCCCTAAAAACTAACCAATACCTATAAGATATGCTAAGATTTTGTTTGTTGTGTTGCCTTATACCACTTTTTTTGTACATGGACAATCAGTGGAGGAGATACGCAAGGCCTATACTTCTGCTTCTCTACTAAAGAACATACAGCACAGTTCTACCAACTGATGCAAGGAGTGAGTACAAATACGCCCCTTTTGCAGGCTTATAAGGGGGCTGCCCTGATGATGTACGCCAAGCAATCGGGTAAGCTCCGACAGTCTCTCAAAAGAAGGTAAAGCACTCATAGAGAGCGCAATAGAGAAAGAGCCTGAAAATATAGAACTTCGTATGGTACGACTCAGTGTGCAGGAACATCTTCCTAAGATAGTGCCGTACCGTTCTGATATAGAAGAGGATAGAAAGTATATTCACGAACATATTGCCCAGCAACCACAACCACTGAAAAAGTATATAGAAAACTATTTTAAGGACAAGTAACAAGTGACCAATTCTTGATTTTTTTGTTTTTATTTTACTTTTTGTATATTTGCCCCCACAATTAGTTTTTAATCAAAAATTTTTATATTATTAGACAAATGAAAGTATCGTATTTTTTTAACAGCCCTGTGTTTCTGTACCGCTTTTTAGCTTTGCCCAACCCAAGTTGGAAGATTCTTGGAAGGATAACCACTTGAATGAAAACCTTAGAAACGCCCCTTGGTTTCCTAAGAAAAAGAAAAAAACGACGGTGAATAAGGTAGATTATTTCTTGGGAGTGGATAAGAGTAACAAAAATCAAATATATAGAAACCAGTAGCCCAACTTTTTAAGGTAGGTACTACAATCTTGCCACTAAGTTATTTGACTTCAAAAACTATACTTATACCCGCTATTTCGACGGCTGGGGCTATTATCTTAGGATAAATCCATCTTGGTGTGCTTATTTCGGAAAAAGGAAAACCAACCAAGGATAGCCGCCCTATCTTCTATTTCAACTATAACTTTGGAAAGGCAGAAGGTAAACCTATCTTTGATGCTAATTATGAGGAGGTACTTGCCGCTCAGCAAAAAGCAGAGAAGGAAAAAGCAGAGAAAAAAGCTAAGGAAAAAGAGGCTATAGCTAAGAAAAATGCAGAATATGAAAAGGAAAAAGCGCGCCTGGAAAAGGAAAAAAGCAGAGAAAGAAAAAGGCGGAGCTAGAACGCAAAACTTGCTTTGCAGAAAGAGGCAGAAAAAGCGTAAGGCTGAAGAGAGGCCAAGAAAAAGCTGAAGAGGAAGCCAAGCAAAAAGTATGCCCGCAGGTAGCTGAGTACAACGCTAAGAAAGAGGCCGAAAGAAAAGCAAAAGAAGAGGAGAAAACGCAAATCCGAGGAGTTCCGTACCGGTCAGCGTGGTAAATACAGAGTCGGCCGAAACAGCTAGCGGCACTTCCACAGAGGCGCTGCAAGGCGGAGAAAAAAACTCTTGGACGGAAACCTAAAGACCAAGATAAAGAAGTCCCTACGCGACTATCAAGCCTATATCAAGAAAAACCAAAAACGCACAGAGGCCTCATCCGTTAGTGCTTGTCAATTACAAAGATGTGATGGACTACCCACAGAGTGAGTTGGCCAAAAATCAGTAAAATCGTTTCCACTACGGTTTTCAAAAAGGCGCTCCACGTACTACCGACTTTAAGGAAAAAAAGGGGCTAATGGAGTAGTGATTATCAAAGTAGAGTTTTAAAAATTGAGTTTATTGTTTTTATTTGACAAGAAAAGGTATCGCTTTTTGGGCGATACCTTTTTACTATCAGGGTGAGTTTCTTGTATTTGATACGGGTGGGAGTAACCTCCTTGCCGAGGCGTTTTTCTTGTTTTCCTCATATTCTGAGAAGCTGCCCTCGAAGAAATACACCTGAGAATCCCCTCAAAGGCCAAGATATGAGTACAGATACGGTCCAAGAACCAGCGATCGTGGGAGATCACTACCGCACAACCAGCGAAGTTCTCCAAGCCTTCTTCTAAGGCACGTAGGGTATTGACATCCAGGTCGTTGGTAGGCTCGTCCAAGAGGAGCACGTTACCTTCTTCCTTGAGAGTCATGGCCAGATGCAGGCGGTTGCGCTCTCCTCCAGAAAGGGTGGCTACCTTTTTGTTTTGGTCACTACCAGAGAAGTTAAAAGCGGCTCAAGTAGGCACGGGAGTTTACTTGGCGACCGCCCATGAGAATGAGGTCTTGTCCGTCGGAGAAGTTTTCCCAAATACTCTTTTCGGGGTCTATATTCTTATGGGTCTGATCCACATAGGCGATTTTACGGTATCTCCTACGAGGAACTCCCCACTATCGGGCTTTTCTTCCCCATAATCATACGGAAGATAGTGGATTTCCCAGCACCATTGGGGCCTATCACCCCTACGATACCCGCTTGTGGGAGGACAAAGTTCAGGTCATCATAGAGGAGCTTATCACCGAAAGCCTTGCTTACATGGCGCGCCTCTATCACATTGGTACCCAAGCGAGGCCCATTGGGGATATAGATTTCGAGCTTTTCTTCCAATTGTTTTTGGTCTTCACTCAGTAGGCGGTCATAGTTCTGCAAGCGCGCTTTCTGTTTGGCTTGGCGCCCTTTGGTGCCTTGTCGTACCCACTCAAGCTCTCGTTCGAGTACCTTTTGTCGCTTGGTCTCTGCTTTTTGCTCTTGGGCAAGGCGTTTGGCCTTTGATCCAGCCAAGAGGAGTAGTTGCCCTTCCATGGGATTCCCTCCCACGGTCAAGCTCTCAAGATCCAGCCCGCTACATTGTCCAAGAAATAACGGTCGTGGGTGACAGCAATCACCGTGCCTGCATACTGTTGGAGATGCTGCTCGAGCCATAGGACAGATTCGGCATCAAGGTGGTTGGTAGGCTCGTCCAATAGCAATACATCGGGCTGTTGCAATAGGGAGACGGCAGAGGGCTACTCGGCGGCGTTCTCCTCCTGAGAGTACCTTGATAGGGGTATCAGGGTCAGGAGTACGGAGGGCGTCCATGGCCACTTCTAGCTGATTGTCAAGCTCCCAAGCATTCAGCGCATCTATCCTGTCTTGTAACTCCGCCTGCTTGTCCATGAGTTTTTTTGCATTTTGTCGGGATCGGAGTAGTTCTCCTCTAGGCCAAAAGAGGTCATTGATATGGTTGAACTCGTCCAAGAGCTTCACCGTCTCGGCTACTCCTCGCGAACGACCTCAATAACCGTTTTTTTCCTCGTCTAATTTGGGTTCTTGCTCTAGGTAACCCACTGTATAGCCAGGGGCAAAAACCACTTCGCCCTGATAGTTCTTGTCTATCCCAGCGATGATCTTCAGTAGGGAGGACTTACCCGCCCCATTAAGCCCGAGAATACCAATCTTAGCCCCATAGAAGAAACTCAGATAGATGTCCTTAAGCACCTGTTTGTTAGTAGATGAATAGGTCTTACTGACCTTATTCATGGAAAAAGATAATCTTTTGATCGTCTGCCATAATAAAGTGAAAAATTAAGGGCAAATATACGAATTATTTTGTATATTTGTCGGCAATATTCGTCTTGTTTGATAGCTGATAATACGCATCAATAACTAAAAACTATGTATCGAATTATTATATTAACATTTTTTTAGCTTCTACCATTACCCTACAAGCACAGACTTTCAAAGTCGCTCAGCAGCTTTGTACGGATGACAGTCCCCGCCCATACGTGGTCTATACGCCGAAGAGTGAAGAGGCTAAACCCAAACCTCATTGTCTGGGAGAACCTCTGACATTAGCAGAATCAAGCAGATAGGATGGCTACAGCTGCAAACACTCGCCCTCGACCGAGAACGCGCCCCCTTGGCATACCTTTTACCCTGAAGTGAAGATACAAAAACAACAAAGCCGACTTGGGGGTTAAATACGACTATACCTATAAAGGTAAGGGCAAACGGCCAAGATTGAAGCCGAAATAAGAGGTAAAGAAGTGTATGTACGCACCTCACGCATAGGCACATACGAAATAGATAGGAGACAAACACCGGTGAAAAATCAAAAAGGAAAGTAAAAAAATCTCACAGATAAGCCTTAAAAAAGTTTTGTTTTCAAATTAGGTACCCCCGCTGGTGCGAGTCACATATCTCGCTTCAAGCTTGTGCTAAAAATAAAGAGCTTCAAGGTCTGTTACTAATTAGGCAGTGAATTAGGGGCAATAGAGACACGCGCAACACGCTCGCGCCAGCGAGGGGTATACATCCTACAAGAAGTGTTCATAAAGGTTGGAATAAAGGGCATAATGGCTATATTAAAAGAGCAATTAGAAGATATTTGGGACGAGGGCAAAGATGGAAAATGGACGCAGCAACAGTTTAGGGACACAATTGAAGAATTAAGAAGAGAAACAAGATTAGAGTTAAGAAATGGCAGGAGGAAATGCTATTCAATTCATTAAATTATTTTTAATATATGTATTTTTAAATTTTTCAGATTTTTACAAAAAGAGACGTTTATTTTAGATATGCTGATAGTAATGTTGTAGAGCAAGGAGACTTTTGATAATGGAGTGAAAAATCAAACAGTCTGAGGTTCTGTATTACAATGTTGATAAAATAGATAGTTATCTAACATCTTATGATGTTTTACCTACTTTCGGTCCACGATTGGTAAGCACTAAATTTAAAGAGATTTTTGAGGATATTAATGAAAAAGAAATTCAATTTTTTTCCCAGCAATAATTAGAGATAGTAAAGACTATACAATTGAAGGATTTTATACTTTAAATATTCTACATTGTATACCTTGTTTAGATTTTTACTAAAAGTATTGTTAAAAAAACCTCTTATGGAGGTTTAAGAATAGATGAACTTCATATTCTTCCTAATTCATTGGATCCTTATAATATAGTCAGAATGGAAGAACATCGTTCTTTTTATTATTGTTACACAAAAATTCAAACAAATTTGTGAACACCATAAATTAAAAGGTTTTTTTATTTTAAAGAAATATAGGAAAAATGGCACTCATTCAGAGTATATGACTGAGTTCCCTTTAGAAAGCACAGCACTTTACCTATTTTTTTCTAAAAAAGTTTAAACAGCTTCAGAAAAAAAGTAAACCATTAAGCATATGAAAATAAAAATTAAAAAAATTATTCCTTTAATAGGAATTGAGATCAATGATTCAAAGATTACTTTTTGGTAGTAACATTAATGAAATTATCAAAAATACTTGGTGAGCCTGATTACAAGAATGAACGTCAACTTTATTATGATACTCTTGAATTTAGGGATGGATTTTGATAATGACAAAAATTTTAAAAATTTGTAGAATTACAAGGTCCTGAAACAGAGAAAAAATTAATCCAGAAATATATGGAATAAATCCTTTTTGAGATTGAAGCAAATGAATTGATAACAATCTTAGAAGAAAAGGATAGCGATATTGATGTTTCAGAGAAACCTTATTGTTATTGTTTTCGAGAAATATCTATAGGAGTTTGGAGGATACCACACCAGAAAATATTTTAAAATCTATTCCCGAAAAATGTCTCTAAAGAGGAAGAATGTATTTGGCAGGAGGAATTAAATAAAGCTAAACATTTTTGGACAATAGGTGCAGGAGTAAAGGGATATTACAAACTATCCTGAACTTTATTTAGAAGTAGAATAATCGCTTTAGTATTAGTAATTTTGATATTCCTTCAAAAATATATGACACTTTTTATATGAGTTTTTATCAGATACTTTAGGGCGTAATTGGGAAGTACCCGTAACTGATAACCTTATCACTTGAGGGTTTGATGAGAACTCCTTTGTGCCTGCGGCTAAACTTGTAGGGGATAAATCGTATAGCATCCTCACTGACCACTTAGGAACACCTTATGAGGCGTATGATGAAAATGGAGAAAAAGGTATGGGCGCGAGAGTTAGATATTTATGGGTATGCTATTGCTGGGGATAGCTCGTTTATTCCTTTCTTATACCAAGGACAGTATTATGATGAGGAAATAGGGTTAGCTTATAATAGGTTTAGGTATTACTCACCTGAAAGCAGTACTTATATTAGCCAAGACCCAATAAGGTTGGCGGGTGGACTGGCGTTTTATGGGTATGTGATGGATTGTAATGGGTGGATTGACCCGTGGGGGTTAAGTTCTGCAGCACTATGGAGAAACTTAGAGGCATCCTATGGAGATAACAAACAAGCTCAACATTTAATTCCAGAAGAGGTTTGGAATGATACTGATAATACTAAATTTTTTAATGACATAGGATTAGGAGATGGTAGAGATAAAAAGAGAATGGATTAATGATATGGGATAATGAGAAAATGGCAACAGCCAACAGCCAACAATAAAAAAATATTATCATGGAGGTTCTCATGCTGATTATAGTCTTCAAGTCGGATTTGAGGTTAGAGATATTAATTTAAGATATAACATTCATGGAGATAAGGATTTAGCAAGAAAAGAGATATCTGAACTTCAAAAATCGTTTAAGGACTGAATTAGACACTGATTTGGATGATATTAATACAAAGGCAAAAAGATTACATTAATTTTTAATTTTATGGATAGTAATATTTTAAAAAACTGAAGGAACTGGGGAAAAATGCCTAATGAAGATTTATATAATGATACACAAGAGATCATTAATTTAGCGCGTAAATATGAGGAACTATTAGAATCTATTGAACGACCTATATCATTAGAGGACGGATACTTTTTATTGTCAATTCTACCTACAGAAAAGTTTTATGGGAATGAGGGAAGTAATATCAAGTCTTATAGAATCTATTGAGGTACGTGAAAAAGGGTTTCTATTGAGGAGTATAAATCTTTAGTAAAATTCTTGTACTAATCCGTATGTTAAGGATTTCTTAGATTATGGTGTTGAATGGTTAGAGGAACATATATCTTAGTTTTTTTATAGGGTAAATTAAGTTCTCTATTAAAGCAGCTAAAGATAATAATACCCAAGGAAAAACCCTACCAGCCAGACGCTTTTGGGAATACGATGTGCTAGGGGCGTATTGTAGCAGAAACTCAGAATGGGCATCGCATCACCCATCAGTACAATGCTTATGGCAATCGCACAGCGATGGAAAGTAGTTTGGGTGCAAAGCTGCAACACACCTACAATGAGTGGGGAGAGTGGGTAATGTTCCAGATGTGTTGTTAAAATTCCAATAACCTACTAATCAACACAATACAAAAGAACTGCCCTACTATTTCCCTTTATACACCATAGAGATAAGCGTTTTTAAGCCTATAGAGTACTTTTAAATAGTGCGAGGGGATTATGAATTGTGAATTTTTGAATTGGGCACGAGCTACAAGCTCGCGCCAGCGGGAGGGTATTACTATTGAGTTTGAATATGCTAATGGAGGGACACGTCCAACAAAAAGTAACCCATACTGCTACAGCACCTAATGGAGAAAAACTATCGAAAGAATTTGAAAATTCACACTAAAAATATATTAAAGATGAATGATTTAGAAATTGCAAAAAATGTAGTCGTAGATTTTATAAAAGGAAATGAATCTATGGAGAAAAAGAATGTAACAACATTGAGAAGGAGGTAAGTCTTTCTTATCAAGAAAAAAACAGAGAGAAAGAAGGAGTTACTTGTGAAATTATTTAATAAATTTTGTACAAATAAAAAGCGTACTTATGGGCGTCCTAATGTTATAGATTATGGAACTAACGGTTATTATGAATACGATCCTGATAAAGTAATAGAAGAAGTAACAGAAGAAAATAAAAAAATAATAGTTATAACTTACAGAGAATCTCCACTGAAAACTAAGTATATGTATATACTTTTAAAAAGAGAGTATTGGCTCATTGATTCTATGTTTTCTTTTTAGACGATAAATGAAACCAATATTTTTTTATAGATGATATACTCACAAAAATTTGAATTTTCAAAAATAAGAGATAACACCCGTTAGAATATGTCTACAGGTATATTAGGGTTGGTTCTTTTGGTAAAGGTCCCTAATAAGGCGTTCAATAAAGGAGTGGAGAAGGTAGCTAATCACCATTCTCACAAGAGTTTTGGGCAGCTTTTTGAGGAAGCTACTGAGGAGTCGTATGTTTGCAAATTGAAATATTAATTGTAATTTTACATTTAAAAAAATAAGTACGGATTAAAACCGAGCAGTGGTCGTATGGCATCATGCAGCATATGATGAAAAACAAATTCATGTATAATGCAATTAGTTTATACCTCAGAACACAAAGCAAAAATTACCTCATGAAGGAGCTGTTAAACAATTTGAAATTGGAGTTGAATATGATACTAAAGCTGCTAAAGATAAAGCAAAAAGAATTGAATGAAAAATACCATTAGAAAAATGAGAGAGACAAAAATTAAGTTTGATAAAGATCTTTCAAAAAGAAATTTTTATTAGGAAAATAAATAAGAAAAATTAGACTAATCTTATCTGATGATTTGGACGCTTCAGAAGAGAAATTAAGTGATAGTTATTGCAAAAATAGCTGATTTTATAGATAACTTTTTCAAAAATGGTACAATAAATGTATGGATGCTGTTAAGGAATGGGCTGAAAATATTTATCATATAAATATAGAATATGATGAGATAAAACTATTAAAAATTTTCATTCTGTTTGAACAAAATGAATGTGAATTATTCGGATTAGGATTTAGGACAGAGTTTGATATTGAACATGGTTGCGGCATTAAAATTAAAGTAGAAGATGGTAATTATAACATTGTAGAGATAGATACAGCTGACATTGCTTTTTGCTAAAAATAATATATCATCTATGACCTAAGCGAACGACCTAATCTCAGTAGAGATAAGGGACAATTTGTTAGTTTATGACAAGGAAGAGCCTATAACAGAAAATCTTATCACTTGGGTGTTTGATGAGAACTCCTTTGTGCCTGCAGCTAAACTTGTAGGGGATAAGTCGTATAGCATCCTCACCGACCACTTAGGGACGCCGTATGAGGCGTATGATGAAGAGGGAGAGAAGGTATGGGCACGAGAATTAGACCTTTACGGGAATGCTATTACTGGGGACAGTTCGTTTATTCCTTTCTTATATCAAGGACAGTATTATGATGAGGAGATTGGGTTAGCTTATAATAGGTTTAGGTATTACTCACCTGATTCAGGTACATACATAAGCCAAGACCCGATAAGGTTGGCGGGGGGACTGGCGTTTTATGGGTATGTGATGGATTGTAATGGGTGGATTGACCCGTAGGGGGTTATTTGAAGAACTAACTTCTATGGCAAAGGAAATCTCTGAATCAGGAGATCATTTTTTTCTCGTGTAAGACGTGTTGTTGCAGTTGGAAAAAGACAAGGATGGTAATTTATACTCTGCTTCAAGTAATGGACTAGATAAAGGCCAAAGAGCTAAATCAAAAAGAATTAGGAGTAGAGCCTATTAATTCATCAACAATGTATGATACAAAAGGTAAAAATTTGCATGCTGAAGAAGTCCCTAATGCAAGAAGTTGAAAATTTAGAAAAAGTAGGAATATGGCCAAGAGAAGCCTGCGGCATCGATGAACATAATTGTTTGGGGCAATTGGAAGATAAAGATATAAAAGTTGAGAAACATAATCATTAAAAATTATCCTCTATGGTATTTGAAGATATAAAAAGAGAAAAATTGATGAAATGTCTTATAATGAATATACTTTTATATTCTCTTTGGAACACAGAGAGAATGTTCTCTTTTGTTTAATAAAAAGTTTCTTTTAGGTTAGAAACTATTAACATTTTATTCAGAATGAAAAAAACTATTTATGGAACTTCCTATATAATAATGTGAGAGACTTATCAATAGAAAATAAATTAGAAAAATTTAGAGAGTTTATTTCTGACTGAACAAGATAATGTTATTGCTCTAAATATGATTATCTGCTTAGATACTACTTATAATTGTGTAATTAATAGAAAGAATAAATCTTTTACTACTTTTTTTATTATGTTTATGATATGATTCAACAAATAATTCTAATTAAATCAAAACAATATAAAAATAATAACAGACGAAATAGAATATATTTTTAGATAACAATATGTTTTATCAAAGATGAAATTAATAGACAGTTATCTATAATCCAAAAGAATTGAAACAAACAAAATTAACAAAGATTTTATTCAAAAAAAGTAAAAAATGATGCTATTACAAATAAAAATACCATTTGATGAGATTCTACCAATAGAACATTTAAAAGGCAGATAACTATACATATTAATAATTAAGAACTTGAAAAAGAGAGAAATTACCTACAATGAAGCAGGTGAGCGTTATCGCCTTGAAAGAGATGCCAATGGTAAGGTGATAGTTCGTTTATTCCTTTCTTATATCAAGGACAGTATTATGATGAGGAGATTGGGTTAGCTTATAACCGTTTCCGTTATTACTCACCTGAAAACGGTACTTATATTAGCCAAGATCCGATTGGGTTGGCAGGAAATAATCCTAATTTCTATGGGTATACCTTTGATTGTAATACTGAGGTGGATGTTTGGGGGTTAGTTATTGTGTATCGTGGTATCCATCCCAAACAAAAAGAAGCTGTAAAGAATGGCACAAATATTCAACCCTAAAGATATTAATGCTAATTATAGTATTCAAGAACATGTTGACGATGGAAATTTAAATACTCAATATATATCTACTTCTAAAGATATAAAAAGAGCTGAATTTTATAATCATTCGCTTATTATAGCAATAGACACAGATAAGATTGATCCTGAAAAAGTTATAGATATATCAAATGGTATTGACCCTCAAACAGGTAAAAAGATTAAAAGGTAAAAGCTTATTACTATGCTACTAAAGATATAGAAGTTCTAATTGATGGTGAAATTCCTAAAGAGGCATATACAATAGTAAATAAACATCATTAAAAATATACTTGATATGAATAATTATTTTTGATCAGTTAGAAAAAAATACAATGTACTTTCTCAATATTAGATGAAGTATCTTATGAAACAAGAGAAGAAGCAGAGGAAGGTATGAAAAAAATATGAAGAATTAATGGATAAAATTGTGCAAATTATAATAGAAATACTTGCTGATAAGACTTCTTCAAATTCAGTTTATAAAGAAGCTGTAAAAAATTATTAGGAAGTAAAAATAGGATGTGCTGATGATGTACAAAAAAATATGGAGATATTATGAAATCTTTCTATGATGAAGGTAGAATAACACAAGGGCAATTATCCTTTTTTTATTGAAAACATGAATATAGGAAGATGGATATAAATTTATAAAATTGAAGTTCATTTTGCCTTGGAGTATAATGCAGTTGATAGTCCTGCGAGCTGGCACAGCGGCAGTATGTGAGTAAGCACAGCAAAGATAAACCTCAGTAGCAAGCGCATCAAGCGTTTTCTGTGGGACGAAATGTACCACTTCACGAATGGGAGTATGACCTAAGCGAGCGACCTAATCTCAGTAGAGATAAGGACAATTTGTTAGTTTATGACAAGGAAGAGCCTGTAACTGATAATCTTATCACTTGGGTGTTTGATGAGAACTCCTTTGTGCCTGCAGCTAAACTTGTAGGGGATAAGTCGTATAGCATCCTCACCGACCATTTAGGAACGCCTTATGAAGCGTATGATGAAGAGGGGAGAAGGTATGGGCACGAGAATTAGACCTTTACGGGAATGCTATTACTGGGGACAGTTCGTTTATTCCTTTCTTATATCAAGGACAATACTACGATGAGGAGATTGGGTTAGCTTATAACCGTTTCCGTTATTACTCACCTGAAAGCGGTACTTATATTAGCCAAGACCCGATAAGGTTGGCAGGGAATAATCCTAATTTCTATGGGTATACTTTTTGATTGTAATACTGAGGTGGATGTTTTTGGGTTGGATATCCATCATATAATTCCTAATGAAATTTATAAAGAGTTTCGTTCTGATTTTAAAAAAATTAGAAAAGATGGGTATATACAAAACAGATCTACAAAAGCAAAAGATAAAACAAACTTAAGAGATTTAGACAGACCTTTTTCATGGTAATCATCCTCAATATAATGATTATGTGAGAAAGCGTCTAAAAAAACTTAAAAAAGAAAGGAAATTTTAATATTACAGAAATCAAAAATTACAAGATGAATTAAGAAAGCATATAGATGATGCCCTAAATTCAGATATGAATTTAAATGATTATTTTTAAAGAAGAGAAACATAAGAAAAAGAATAAACATTAATAGTAAAAAGTATACATTATGAAGTTTTATAATATAGATATTAACTTAGATCCTAAAAATAACAGGAAGAAGAAATGGGAGTTTTGCAGTTGAAATAAAGAAAAAAACTCATTTGAAAAAAGATGAACATAAAGAATATTTCAACAGCTTTTTTTGATAGCAACAGTAACGATATAAAAAGGGTTCGTATAGAAACATTCCAACAATTTGATCTAAAAAAATTGTCCAAATGTCATCTATTTCCCTATGACTAAAAAGTATTAAGAAATTAGATTTTATGTATTACGCTCCTTATGAATTAGGAATTGACTCTTAATAAGCGAAAAGGTTGTAGATATTATATCTGCATATAAATTACCTATTCACAATAAAAATTCCTGTAAAAATTGATACTTTTGATGAAAAATATTTCTTAATAGGTTTTTCCTGTATGGAGTTCCAAAAGTTCTTGATTTTTCAAAAAGTACATTTTATTATCAAGATAGAGATGTATTCTCTTTTTTCAAATTATGAAGATTATGAGAATTTTGACTCTGAATATGGAGATACAACAAAAAAATAGATTTGTATCTAAGGAACAAAATAGAATATGATATAATTTCTATAGATGAAGCTATTTTTTTAGTGAAAAGATTGTTGAAGAATTAAAAGAGAATAATGCAACTGGGTATAGAATCGTTGATGGAATTTTTAAATATATGATACTTACCTAACATAGAATTAGCGAATGATTTTTCCCCGCTGGCGCGAGCTTGTAGCTCGTGCCTATTATAATAAGGGTAATATATCAGATGTGTTGTTGAAATTTCAACACCTTTACAATCAATGAAATACAAAAGAACTGCTCTATTATTTTCCTTTACCCATTATAGAGATAAGCGTTTTTAAAAGCCTATAGAGCACTCTAAAAGGTGTAAAGAAAAAGATGTGTGGGTGAATTTATTTCTCTTAAAAAAATAAAAAGTGCTTCATCTCAAGAAAAACGTATCTTTGTATAAAAGAAACTTACATGAAAAAATCTATTTATTATTATCAATCTCATTGATATTCATTAGCTTATCCTTGCAGGCGCAGACCAAGCAGTACAAAGTACGCACGGTGGCTTTCTACAATGTGGAGAATTTGTTCGATACCATCAATGACCCGAAGAAGTTTGATGACGATCGTACTCCAGAGGGCAAAGACCACTGGACAAGTGCCAACTACTTTGATCATATCCATAAGATAGCTTCCACTATCGCCAAGATAGGGCGGGATGTTTACAAGTACAGCGCCTGATTTTTGTAGGGACTTTCGGAGGTAGAAAACCGTAGTGTGGTGGAGGATTTAGCCCATAGCGAAGCCCTCAAGGATTACAATTATGGCATCGTACATTATGATTCTCCTGATGCTCGAGGGATAGATGTGGCCTTTATGTACAAGAAAGATGTATTCACCCCCTACCCATACCTCCAAGCACTTTTTGGATATCAAAGACCCTTCTACAGGCAAGCCTCGCTATACACGTGACCAAATCCTTGTATCAGGACAGATGGAAGGGAGGAGCTACACTTTATCATCAATCACTGGCCTTCACGCTCAGGGGGAGAAGCGGCCTCTCGTCCTTTTAGGGAAGCCGCAGCAGCTCTGAACAAACATATTTTTTTGATTCTTTGACGGCGATAAATCCCAAGGCAAAGGTCATTAGTATGGGCGACTTCAATGATGATCCTACCTACTCAGCTTTTAAGAAGGTACTCAAGACCAAGGCAAATAAGGAAAAAGTAAGCCAAGGCGACCTATACAATCCTATGGAAAACCTCTTCAAGAAAGGGGTAGGTACTTTGGCTTATCGCGATAGCTGGAGCCTTTTGACCAATTTGTTCTTACTTATGGCTATATAGATAAGCAGGTAGAAGGGTACAAATATTGGAAAAGCAGGCGTATTCAATAGCCCAGAGCTAGCCAATCCTTCAGGACGGTTTGCAGGCTATCCTTTCCGTAGCTATGCCAATGGTAGCTATACAGGTGGTTATTCCGACCACTTCCTGTGTATCTCTTCCTGATTAAATTAAGTGAATAACGAAAAGTGAAGAGTGAATAACGAAAAGAGAATTAAGTGAATAACTAAAAAGTGAAGAGTGAATAGTAACAATAGTTACCCACTCTTCACTTTTTACTTATCACTAGTCATTAGTCACTAGTCATTAGTCATTAGTCACTAGTCATTAGTCACTTTTCACTTATATATCTCGCGTCCAGAAAAGAAAAATGCTATTTCTCTTTGGGCGTTTTTCGTTGGAGTCGGAGCCATGTATGGCATTTTCTCCTACGCTTTCTCATATTTGGCACGAATAGTGCCTGCTTCAGCCTTAGCAGGGATCGGTAGCTCCGATGAAGGTGCGGAAGGCTTCCACAGCATTGTCCTTTTCCAAAGCTATCGCGACAATAGGACTGCGCGACATGAAAGCGACCAACTCCCCAAAAGAAGGGACGTTCCTTGTGCACTTCATAGAACGCTTCAGCTTCTCTTTGGCTTAGCCAAACATATTTGAGGGCTAAAAATGCGATAGCCTCCTTTAATAATTTGGTCAATAATAGCTCCTGTATGCCCTTTTTCTACGGCATTGGGCTTAATCATGGTGAATGTTTGGTTGGTTATCATAAGGTAAAAGATTAAATAAGTTGCTGTATTTCAGTGTTTTTGCTAATCTGTTTTTTTGAATAGAAGAGCAAGGGGTGAAAAATTTTTTTGTGTAAAAAGTACAAAAAAATTCGTGATAGGAGTTGGAAGTTATAAATTTTTGTACCTTTGCACTCGGCAAGTCCTACACGACCAGCTCCCTTAGAATCCTCCAGGGTGGGGAACGCAGCAAAGGTATAAGGTTGTAGCGGTGCGATGTAGGTAGCTTGCCACTGCCTATACTTTATCATAACTACTTCATAGATAAATAAATAAAAATTATGACAGAGCAACAAATCCTAAAAATAGACAAAATGGAACGAAGATGACCATATACAGGCCATCATCGATTTCATAGAGAAGCTCCCCGATGAGAGTAAAAACCACTGAAGTACTCAGTGAGTTAGGACGTGCCTATAATAATTTGTATTGGTTAGATCCCTCTGAGGAGAACGAAAAAATACTTGCGCCGTGCGGTGGAGGTCTTCAAATATTTAGAGGAAGAAATAGGAGATACCGAAAGTTGGAATTACCGTATTGGCTATTCTTACTTCTATCTCAATGATATAGACAATGCCCGCAAATACTTAGAACGTGCCCCTTCACTTTCTGGTACACAAGAATTGCTACACTATATAGCCTTGGCCGATGAGAAAGGCATCTCACTTCGTGAGGCTGTCAAGGGTGGCCGTGGTGAGGTGGAATATATCTTGGAGGACTTTGTAAAAACCCTTAAGGAATATGCCCCCCCAATGGCATCACGCCTAGGTGCTCCCTGCTACAGAGCAGCAGATAGAGCGCTTCGAACAGCGCTTAGGTTTCGAGCTGCCTGAGGAGTTCAAGCAGCTACATAGAACCTTTAGCGGACAACAAGGCGATGGGCCTTTCTTTTGGAGTAGGGGCAGCGCTTTTTAAATCTTGACCAAATAGAAGAAGCCCAAAGAAATATCGTCGCATTCTTAGAGAACCACTTTGGAGGAGATTGGCAGAGCAAACAAATCCCAGAGGAAGAGTTCGTTGACGAAGGAGAGGTGAAGAATCAACTCTTTAACCGCAAATGGGTGCCTTTTTATGATGCAGCATATAGAGGGAGAAAAAGGATAGCTACTTGTGCTTTGATTTCGATAATGATGAGGATGGTATCTTCGGGCAACTCATAGGGGTAACCCCTCATGAGAATTTAGAGGAGTACGATGTGTCTTTTGTTTTTGCAGGACTTTTCCAATGGCTATCGGCCACTATAGAAGGTATAGAAACAGGACGTATGGCCTATTCAGAGCAGAAGGATGCCATAGAGTTCCTCTCTAGCAACTTTGAACCTGCTTACTATGACGAGCAAGAACGTGAGGCCTTGGAGACTTATATCAAGGAAAAATATAGGTGAGTTTGACGAGGTATTCCACGAGTTGGTTTCTCCCTGATATTCACTGTGATATCTATATTGTAAAACCTACTCCAGAGCGTAATTACTACACTTTGGTTACAGGAGGTATGGGGGCTTATCATATGAATATCCCAGAAGACTTCTCCGGCAGTCCTTTTGCAGAAATGGTGATTCACCTACCAGCCACTTGGAACATCAAGAGTGAAGAGGAGAAAGATTATTGGCCTATACGTTGGCTTAAAATCCTCTCTCGCCTGCCTATAGAACAAGATACTTTCTTGGCTTGAGGGGCATACCGTACCTACAGGGAGAACCTTTGGAAGGGACAAAGTTTACTTGTATGCTTCTTATCGGTACTGATGACAAGCAAGGGGAGGAAGCCATCGCGAAACTCCCTACAGGCAAAGAGGTGAATTTCTACACCATAGTGCCCCTATACGAGCAAGAGATGTTGTACAAGCTTGAGAATGATAGCTCAGCCCTCTTGGAACTTTTTCTCTGAGAAGGATATCCCTTACCCTCCTGTGGTAGATGTCAATCGTCCAAATGTATGCCAGGACTATGCTCCTATGCAGAATACAAGTCTTTTTAGACCAAGTGTATTGGGCATTTACCCAAGAACACTTCCAGGGCTGATGATTTTCTGGGAGGCTGTCAAGGACTATAATTCTGATATGGAAAAATAGCCTAAACAACTTCAATCCTTTTGGTACCATATTCAAAACGCCTAAGGTGAAGATTATGTATGAGGCATGGATCAAGAGCAAGCGCGAACTCCATGATTTTTGAGATACTTGCCAACGAACATCTCTAGAAGGCGAACCCGATGTCAATGGTCTCTATCAAGCTCTTATTGTCTCTGAACTCTTTTTCAGGAGATGGCGCGTCCTTTGGTGCTTTAGAGCTGCTTTGGCTGATACATAACACCTTAGCCAATAAGGATTTAGGAGATCATATCTTCTTTGAAGGTTTTTGATATAGAAGGCTATGAGGGAAGATGGTACGCCAGTGCTCTTTATTAATTGTGGCTCTTAATAGATTGATTTTTAAATAATGGAAAAAGGCTGTCTCCAAGTGGAGACAGCCTTTTTTCTTATGCCTATAGGTTTAGTGATGACTCTTCACTACCTCTTCATCGCGGTACTTGCAGCAGTCGCTTACCTTGTTATAGTCTTCTTCGGTAGCTTCTACTTTACTAGAACCATCGGGAAGGCTATTGGAGTGGCTGACCTTGGCAATGGCCTCCTGTACCTGTTGGGTAGAGGTCTTGCGCTCGTCTAGGACAAGTGATAGCTGGTGCGTATCTACATTCCACTGGGCGTACTTGACACCCTTTACTCCCAAGGCTGCTTTTTCTATACGAGCCTTACAGGAATTACAGATACCTTCTACATTGAGTTGTGCTTTTGCATTTTTACGCTGCGCTACGACAGGCAAAGTAAGGGCTAAGAGAGCCAAAAGTATAAATCTTTTCATGATAAATATATTAAAAAGTTGTATATTAAAGAGTTGTTTTATTTCAGTTTAAAGCGCAATCCTGCATAGATCATACGTCCTTGCACGGGTGCATAGGCCATAGAAGCATCAAAATAAGTGCCAAAAAGGAGCATCAGCGGCTATGATAGCATGTTTTTGATAGTAATTAAATAGGTTTTTCTGCTCCCACATAGACCTCTATCATAGGGGAAAAAGACACGGGTGAGCTGTGCTTGGGTAGTGGTATAACTAGGCGCGGTATCTCCCATTTGATAAGCCAAAGGATTGGCAGCGGTATCGGGTAGGCGTTGGCTACCTATAGCGTTGAAGGTAGCGTCAAACTTCCATTGGCGTCCCTCATGTGGTGTGGTTTCATAGAGAGATTGACCATCCAGCGTTCTTTTGGGTTGCAGGGGCTGAGTACGTCGGCCACTGCTGTAGTCTGTTTGTACATCAAACCACTTATAGGCTACCTTTAGGTGGGTACGCTTTAGGATTTCATAGTTGGCTTCTACTTGGAAATTGGTAGAAAAGCTCTTACCCGTAAGGTTATAGAAATACACCTCTCTAGGGTTGTCCCAATCTACCACTACCTGATTGGTAAAAATTGGTATAATATAGGTCGCCCACTAGCTCTAAATCTCTACCTCCCAAGGGTAAGTATTGGGTAAAGGAAAGCCCATAGTTCCAAGCAATCTCAGGGAAAGTCCATAGGTCTTGTTAGCGTCAGTGCCCATAAGGCGTATAGCTCTGGCGGTAGAGAAGAGTTTTTGGTTTTCTGAAAATATACTCGCCAAGCGCTCTCCACGACCTACAGCAAGGCGTAGGGTCCCTTCTTCCAAGGCATATAGCGCAAGTGGAAACGAGGGGTGATGAAGGCACCCATACGATTGTGGTAGTCAGCCCTTGCCCCTGCGGTAAGCCCGAAGCTGTCTCCTCCCGAAAGGCTATACTCGAAGAAAGCCCCTGCGGAAAAAGTCGGTACGGTTATAATCCCCAGAAAGAGAAGCCGTACCTAAGCGTTCTTCTATCACATCGGTAATACTATTAACTCCAGTGGTAAAGGTATGGTTGGTATTGGATATGATAGACTTAAAGAGCGCATTTACATAGATGGTCTTCTGGGAGATATCATATTGGTTAAGCCCGAAATGACTATCTTGGTCATACTGCTTATAGTCGGCCTGAAAGCCCAAACTCTGGTAAGGCATATCCTCCCATATATAACCGAGCTTTAGCAGAGGCGTTGAGTTGGTGAATTTTATTGGTACTCTGCCAAAGGGAAGGCGTAGTTATGCTGCTGAGTTGTCCAGCCTTGCGATCATCATAGAGGTAATGTAGGGAGAGGTTGGACATCCAGCCTGTATTGGGATTGGCATACTGCCAACGGTTCATCAGGTTGATTTGGCTGCCTGTGGGTATGTCCATAAAGCCATCGCCATTGTTGTCCATTTGCATGTTGCGGGCATTGCCATGTATGTAAAGGCCTGTGTGCCAATGATCACTTACCTTGGTATTGAGGTGATTGTTAAGCTCAAAACGGCCATCATCACTACCATATACATTTAGGTAGATAGGGTGTATCGAGTATTGGTTTGACCAATTCGGTGTTTATCTGTCCTGCGATGCTTTCAGTAGCCATTGATGACACTCCCTGCTCCCTTGATAATCTGAATATTATCTACCCAAGAGCCAGGGATAAAGGTCATACCATACACTTGTGAAGCACCGCGTATGCTGGGTACATTTTTCCTGAGTAAGAGACAGATAAGGACTGGCCAAGCCAAGCATCTTTATTTGCTTAGTACCTGTAACAGCATCGGCTACAGCTACTTCTGTATTGGAGCTGGTCTCAAAGCTATCGGAGAGGTTGCAGCAAGCCGCCTTGAGCAGTTCACCTGAGTTGATATTGACCATACCTACAGTGCTCAACTGTAGGCGTTCGGTAGGTTTACGCTTGGCGGCAGTTACCTCTACTGCATCCAACTCTTTGGTATCCTCCAAAAGAGTGGTGGTAACAAACTTCACTGGATCGGTAATGGTCAACACCTTGGTTTTAAAACCTACATAGCTGATAACCAGTTTCTTGAGTTCGGGCTTATACAATATTTTGAAGTGACCATTCTCATCGGTAGTAGTACCGATGGTAGTATCTTCCCAATAGATACTCACCCCCGCTTCGGCAAAGGTACTAGTGGCGTCTTTCAGTGAGATTTTTCCTTGCACCATGGTTTGTGCCAATAGGGAGAAAGGTAGCATAAGGAATGCTAAGTATATATATTTTTCATTGTTAGTTTTCTTTTGATTTTTTTAATACTATGGTAGAGACGCAATTTATTGCGTCTTAGACAAAATACATAGGTATTACGTCTTAGACGGATACATAGATTATACCCTCTTAGACATATAGGTTACAGTCTTTTAGGCAGATACAATTAATCATGCCTATTATAGCGACAGCAAACCACAATACCTAAAAGAAGTAAAATCTTTAGATAAGCTAACAAAGAAATTGCTGAAAGAGGATAGGGATATTCCTCACCAGCAGTAGCGTAGTAGTGTTATAAGAGGACGTAAGCGCTCTTTCTGTAGGAAAATCTACAAGCGCCACAGCCCAAGGTGAAAACAATAGTAGGAAGTACTTGTTTTTAACAAGCAGATAGGTAGAGATTACTTCTGTCTTCTCCAATCTTGCATAGGACGCCATAGGCACTGCTTGGCAGCAGGCATGCTTGAGGCTGCTCCATTTTTCTTTTACAGCAATCAGGGACATCCTCCTTATGGCAAGCCTTGGAAGCTTTACCATGGGGCATATGAGACTGTTTTTGGCAAGCATGAGGGTGCCGCCTCACTTGTTAGCGGTAAGGCCAACAAGCAAAGAGCCATCACAAAAGCTACTATTTTTTTGCCATTATAGTTTTTCATGCTGTATTAAAGAATATAGAAGTAATTTTTTTCGGGGCAAAGGTACAGCTTTTCACGGAGAAAACAAATATTTTTGTAAATAGTAAGTAAGAGGAATAGAGTCTGTTTACAAGTGATTGATAATCAGTTTGTAAGGGCTGAAAAAACTAATTGCTAAAAATTAAATCAAGACTTGTTTATCCGAAAAAAATTCGTATATTTGCTCTATCTTATAATAGACTAAAGAATCCGTTGTGAAGCGCACTGTAAGTTTTTCTTATCCTTACTCATACTGCTGATAGCCTTTTCAGCAGACGCTTCTATTGTGCACTACCATATCAATCGCGACTTTATTGAAAAAGCCTATTGTGTGAATAAAGACAAGAAAGAAATGGACTGCCACGGAAAGTGTCATTTGAAAAAAAGCATAGAGGATACCTCTAAGACTTCCGATAAGCTCCTCAACCTCAAGGATATTGACATAGTATTGATACAGCCTTTCTCTTTTGAGGCTTCTATAGTACCTGTAGCAGAGGAGCTACCTGCTTTCTTTTTCAAGGAACAATTGCTTCTTCATAAAGTGATAAAAAGCAAATGCGCCCTCCTATCGCATAATTTCTTCATTTTCTATGAGTCTCTTTATATCCACATAAGAGCATTATCCTAATGTTGTTTCCCAATAGGATGCCCCTTGCTATACTTTAGATAAGGGTACATTTCCACAGAACAAAACCTTTCCACATCTTTTGTTCGTAGCCTTGTCATGCGCTGAGGCCATCTACCAACATTAGTATAAAAATAATCACAATTTATTTAAGAAGATATCTCTCAAGAAATACTCATTTTTAAGAGATAAAGAATGAGTATTTCTTTTATTCTCATTTTAACCATCTAATATTTTCCCCTTGATGTTTTTGGGGCAGGATGACCATACCCCAAAAAGCACCTTTAATTTTTAAAAATTTAATCTGTATAAAAATGAGAAAAATCAAAAACGATCCTCATGGCTATCACTACAGTGGCCGCACTCTCTTCATGTAGTAAAGAAGACAATAATAACTCAAAACAAGAAAATGGAGGGCAGTCCAATCCTGAACAACCCCAAAAACCAGATGAAAAAGAAACCTGATGAAACCACAGGAAAAGTATCTCTACAGTTTGACCACTATGTAGGAGCAGAGAAACTCACCTTAGGAACTGATGCAGCAGGTGCCAAAGCCTACACTTCCTACGGACAAACCCTCAAATTCTCTGAAGTAAAGTATGTAATTACCAATGTAGTCCTTGTAAAGGCTGATGGTTCTAAAGTACCTTACCACACTGAAGATTTAGACAAAGGAGGCTTTTTAATCAACCAAGCCGATGCTGCTTCTCTAGCGCCTGTTCTTAATGAAATTCCTTCGGGAGACTATAAGGGTATAGAATTTGGTTTGGGTGTAAAGAAAGAACTTAACAACCTTTCTCTACAGGACAAATTCCTAACTTTTTATAAACTTACAGGTTCTTTTAAACAGAAAGAAATCATGCACTGGGATAGGGCTAATGGCTATCGCTTCGTAAAACTCGAAGGCTGGTACTCCAATCCTACTCCTCCGTGTAAGGACAAAGAAGGAAACCCTCTCCCTGCTATCACAAATGGAGAACTCTCTATCCATATAGGTAGTGCTTTCAAAGGTACTAAAAATCGTAAATGGAGAAGATATAAAAGTAGAAAAATGAAGTCCTAATACTGATAGAGATGCATTTCGCTTTGTTTCCTTAGACTTCCCTAAAAACCTCTCAGTTAAGGGCGGTGCTACCGCTAAGGTAACTATCAAGGCTGATTTTTGATAAGCTCATCAATGGTACTAACAAAATCTCTCTAAATGGAAAAAAATCCCAGTGGTGCATAGCCTTGCTAATATGTTCCCTTTCGTTAATAACATAGGAGGTAATCAAGGAATTGACGGAAAAACAAATTATTATAAAAGATATTCCTACTAAGAAAAATCCTGATCCTAAGGACCCTCAATCTGGTTTTAGACAATAGCAAATTGGATAAAGTAGGTATGTTCTCCGTTCTTAATGTGGAATAATTGCTTTTCATACTATACTAATTATTTAAAGCCTGTACTTAAAAATATAGTTGAGTACAGGCTTTTTAAAAATCTAACTTTATTTTTCCTATGAAAAACATATTAATCTTCATACTTTTACTCTCTCTCTTGGCTTCCTGCAACAAAAACAACCAAGAAGAAGCTCAACAAATCACCAATCCGAGGGCTTTCACTGGCTATTCCTACTAATTTTCCACCGCTAAATCCGCTGATAGAGACGGCTTACCCTACCCAGTATGGCGTAGCCTTAGGGCGACAAACTCTTCCATGAGGTACGCCTTAGTCGGGACAACTCCATCTCCTGTGCTACCTGCCATATCCGGGGACAAGCCTACGGAGATAGAAATCCACGTGCTGTGGGAGTGGCAGGCAGGATAGGCCTTCGCAATACACCTCCTATACAGAATATGGCCTTCCCTTACCCAATATATGTGGGATGGGGCGGTAGTTGATCTCAAAGAACAACCTGTAACCCCTATCGTTACCCATGAGGAAATGGACTCCTCCCTCTTGGAAGTTATCAAGAAGCTTAAGGACGATGCTTACTACAAAGAGGCTTTTGCTAAGGCCTATGGGGATAGCCATATCACCTCTGAGCGAGTGTTGGGAGTATCGCTCAATCCATGTATACCCTGATCTCAGCCAATAGCAAGTATGACCATGTGACCCGCGACCATACGGCTACTTTCACTCCTTTGGAACAACAAGGATATGCCCTTTTTGAGGCCAAATGTGCCTCCTGCCATAAGGGAACGCTATTTACCGATGAATCTTTTAGGAATATAGGCTTTCCTGAACACCCCTGATACGGTAGAGGAAGCAGGGCGAGGCCGTGTTACAGGTAGTGAAGATGATCTTTATCGCTTTCGAGTACCCTCCTTGCGCAATGTAGCATATACCGCCCCTATGGGAGTTTTGGGGCAGTTTGCAACGCTTAAAGAGGTGTTGGATTATTTTGATAGGGGGTAAGGGATTATCCCAATTTAGACCCTATACTGAAGGATAACGGCGGGAGGATTCTCTTACCGAACAAGAAAAAAAGAAGCCCTCATTGCCTTTTATGAAGACCCTAAGTGATCCCAAGTTTATCGGCCGAGAGTAGTTATTTGGCCAAGACGGTTTTCATCTCTCCTTGGGCAATACATACCTCCTCAAGGAAGGTTTCTATACGAACCAAGGTAACATCCATAAACTCTTGAAGAATAGTTATAGACGTTTTTATACAAGCTCCCACCGGCGGGAGCTTATATATTTCTATATGCTTGATGGCACCTATATAGCCCATGGGAGCAGGCTGATGACTAAGATAGCCGTATCCCTATGTAGGGCTGTGCTCTGTGCCATATGTTCTATAAGGCCAGAGGCGGAAAGGCAGTCCTTGTGAACAAATATATTGTCCTGCAAGATAGTAAGCCCTACCACAGCTGTGGTAGGGCTATATTCCATAGCGTATCCACCATGACCATAGGGGGCACGCTGAGGTATGAGTTGAGTGATAGGTGGTATATTAAGCATCTATATTGGCATACTTGGCGTTTTTCTCAATGAACTCGCGACGAGGCGGGTACATCATCACCCATGAGCATAGAGAAGATTCTATCGGCCTCTACAGCGTTTTCTATATTGACCCTGTCTTAGGGTACGGTGAGCTGGGTTCATAGTGGTATCCGCCAACTGATCAGCATTCATCTCTCCCAAACCTTTGTAGCGCTGTACAGTCACTTTGGTTTGTGCTTGCTCGTAGAACTCCTTGGTAAAGGGTATCGCGTTCTTCGTCCGACCAAGCATATTGTTCTTTTTGCCTTGCTTGAGTAGGTAAAGGGAGGGTGGCAATATACACATGCCCTTCCTCTATCAACTCACGCATATAGCGGAAGAAGAAAGTAAGAATGAGGGTGGCGATGTGCGAACCATCTACGTCGGCATCGCTCATAATAATTACCTTGTGATATCTGAGCTTGCTTATATTAAGTGCTTTAGAATCCTCCTCGGTACCTATGGTTTACCCCAAGGGCGGTATAGATATTCTTAATTTTCCTCGTTATCAAATACCCTATGCTGCATTGCCTTTTTCCACATTGAGAATTTTACCTCTTAGCGGTAAAATGGCTTGGAACTTGATCACGTCCTTGCTTGGCGGTACCCCTCTGCAGAATCCCTCTCGACTAAGAAAAGTTCGCAGTTGGCTGGATTTCTGTCTTGGCAATCCGCCAATTTGTTAGGCAATCCAGCCCCTCCCATAGGCGATTTGCGTTGTACTGCTTCACGGGCTTTCTTAGCAGCCAAGCGAGCTTGAGCGGCTAGTATTACCTTATTGACAATCGTTTTGGCATCTTCAGGGTTTTCCTCAGATAACTCTCTAGCATATCGGATACCGCCTGAGAGACTGCTGCGGTTACCTCACGGTTACCGAGCTTGGTTTTAGTTTGTCCTTCAAACTGAGGTTCGGCTACCTTCACCGAGATAATTGCAGTAAGCCCTTCGCGGAAGTCGTCCCCAGAGATTTCCAAAGGATTCTTTTTGTCCTTGCTGGCTTTCTCAAGCAGACCCGACTTATCAGCATAGTTCTTCAGCGTACGGGTAAGTCCCATACGGAAGCCCTGCAAGTGGGTTCCCCTCGTGTGTATTGATATTATTGACATATGAATGGAGGTTCTCATTGAAGGAATCATTATGAGATCATAGCTACTTCCACAGGAATATCGTTCTTTTCCCTTCCATAGCAATGATTTTTGATGATAGGGGTACGATTGCCATCCAAGTATTGGATAAACTCTTCCAAACCTTTCTCAGAATAGAAGACTTGGCTTATGGGTTCGCCTTTTTCGTTCTTATTGCGCAAGTCAGTTAGGGTGATGCGGATTCCTTGTTCAGGAAAAGCCAATTCACGCATACGATTGGCCAAGACATCATAACTGAACTCTATAGTCTGCTGGAAGATCTCCGTATCAGGAAGAAAAAGTAACTTTAGTACCGCGCTTATCGGTAGCGCCTTTTTCTTTTGACCTGATAGAGCGCAACTCCACGCTCATATTCCTGTTCCCATATCTTTCCATCACGATATACAGTAGCGGTTAGGTGCGTAGAAAGGGCATTCACAACGGATACCCCAACCCCATGCAGGCCACCAGATACTTTGTAAGAACCCTTGTCAAACTTTCCTCCTGCCCCTATCTTGGTCATTACCACTTCAAGGGCAGAGACACCTTCTTTCTTGTGTATATCCACAGGGATACCACGCCCGTTATCCTCTACAGTTACCGAATTATCAGGATTGATAATCACCGATATAGTGTCGCAAATAGCCAGCCAAAGCCTCATCTATGGAGTTGTCCACCACCTCATATACTAAGTGGTGTAAACCTCTTACGCCTACATCGCCTATATACATAGAAGGGCGCATGCGTACGTGCTCCATCCCCTCTAAGGACTGGATATTATCTGCCGAATATTTGTTTGGGTCTAATTGTTCGCTCATTACTTTTTGCTAATAAAAAAATCGGACAAAGATACAATCTTTTTGTCATTTACAAATGTTTTCTTAGAAAATCTTCAACTAATGACCCGTCGCTAACCACTAATAAGTATATTTGTCATTGGTCATTAATCATTTGTCATTAATCATTAAAGAGTTGTATCTTTGCCCCAAAAAATACCATTATGAAGTGGCAAGGAAGACGACAAAGTGACAACGTGGAAGATCGCCGTGAGGGTGAGTACCACAGGAAAAAAATAGCGGCTGGTGGCGGTCTATTAGGAATCGTAGTTGTTCTACTCAACTCTTTGGAGGAGAAACAGGAAGGCTGTAGCTCCCTCTTGGAACAGTTCAACCAAGTAGGGACAAACTACCCAAGTGGCCAATGAGGCTGACCTAACCGAAGAACAAAAAGGAAATTAAAGCCTTTACTGCTACCGTATTGGCTGATACTGAGGATGTCTGGGAGAAAAATATTTTGCAGAAAAATAACTTAGGTACTTATCAGAAACCTACTTTGGTTCTTTTCACCGACGCGGTACAGACTGCCTGTGGAAACGCCAGTAGCGCCGTAGGGCCTTTCTATTGTCCAGGTGATCATAAACTGTATATGGATATGAGTTTCTTCGAGGAACTTCGCACGCCTTTGGTGCCAAAGGGGGATTTTGCTATTGCTTATGTTATGGCTCATGAGGTAGGTCACCATGTCCAAACGCTCTTGGGTACCTCTCCAAAAAGTACGCCAAGCCCAACAGGGACTCAGCCAAAAGGAAGCTAACAAGCTCTCAGTAGCTCTTGAACCCAAGCCGATTTCTATGCAGGCGTATGGGCACACCATGACAAGCAATACCTTGACGCCGATGATATAGATGAGGCCATAAGCGCTGCCAATGCCGTAGGTGATGATGCTATTCAAAAGCGTATGCAAGGGCAAGTAGTTCCCTGATTCCTTCACCCATGGCACCTCTAAACAACGCGTAGAATGGTTCATGAAAGGCTATAATACAGGAGATATCAATCAGGGAAATACTTTTGATAGTGTAAAGTGAAAAATGAAGAGTGAATAGCTTTTCGCTCTTCACTTTCCACTTTTCACTTAATAAGGTTGGGTAAATCAGCTTATCGCTACCCTTTGGGTAGAGGAAAGTCGGACACCACAGAGCGCTATAGCGGGTAACACCCGTCCGCCGTAAGGCGAGGACTAGTGCAACAGAAAGCAAGTACAGTTCGGCTGTAGTGAAATCAGGTAAACTCTATAGGGTGCAACGCCAAGTAAAACCGACAACTAAGAGTGGCTCGCTCAATGTCGGAGGGTAGGCGGTTAGAATGGTCTGGCAACAGCCCATCCAGATAAATGATAAGCACTTTCTCAAAGGAAAGCACAGAATCCGGCTTATGATTTGCCCAACCTTTTTATAGAGGATAGTGAGAAAATAAAAAATGCGAGATTTTACAAGAATCTCGCATTTTTTTATTATCTTTGCACTTGTCAAACTTTTAGACTATGATAGAAACACCTCCACCTTTTTACCACTACCCTGAGGTAGTCTCTCTGCTGGAAACTTTAGTCGATACAAAGCAACTCTCTGATATACAATAAGAGAAATTCAGCTGTAGGCTGGTTTTATTTTTGAGGTTAAGAGTATTAAAGTGAATAGATTGTCTCGTCTCCACAGATATTGCGTATCTTTAGACGAAGTGGTTTTTCGGAAGTTATAGCTCCGTCCCACAATTCTTTTAGTATCTATACCATTTTCGCGAACATAACCTAATCTGTTTATAAGAATTTCGGCATCACTATGCCAAGTACCTTCTGCGGTAGTACAATCAAGACTGAGAAACTCAATAGTTTCAAGTCCTTCTTCACTAATTGTAATAGGAACATATTCTTTATTCACTTTAAGGGCTTGCTGTTGTCCTTTTAGATTATATTCATTGATTTTTTTCTACTTACTCGGTCGCTAAAGAAACGCTCTATATATACTTGCCAGACTTTAAATACCTGACCTTTGGGCTGCACTTGTTTTTACTTCAAACGCTGCTTCGTCTTCTACAACTACATTGTCGAGTATGTTTTTCAGGTCTCTTAGTTCTATTTTTATAAGTGTATCGTTTTGTTCTTTTGATAAACTGTTCTATTTCTTCTTTGCTGGTGATATCTATATAGTAGATGATCACTTTTTTAGTATCATCAGGCAAGTCGGGCATAGCTTCTTTGAGAATGCGGTTCATTAGGGCAGTATCGAGCAAGCGGGTACTACTATCCATTAGGTTAGGTAGGTATACGGGCATCATCCCCTCTTTGGTATCGTTGATGCTGCCTTCCCAAAAACTTATCGAGATGGTCTTCATTGCGTAGCCCTAAAATCAGGCTTTTGAGTTTATCCATTGTTTGGATAGGATTGCGATAGAGCGAAACGCCGTCTTTAACCTCCAACACTTCAAATGCTGCTCCTGCTTTACGCAAGCGGTCGCGAGTGGTTTCAATGCTATTGATGCCTATATCGCAATGAATAAAACGCCTACCTAACTTATGTGCTACCGTAGCTGTTACGCCACTACCCCTCAAAAAAAGTCGGCAATGAGCATACCTTCATTGCTGCTTGCTTTTGATGATACGTTCTAAAAGAGCTTCTGGTTTTTGTGTTGTGTAACCAACATATTCGGAAGAACCACTAATTAATGGTTTAGTAGTATCACAATCCCAAACATCTCTAATATAAACATTAGCATAATGTTTTGAGAATAGAATTCTCTTATATTTATCATTAAGAGGTTGTTTATTTTTGAGAGAATTTAATATTTCTTCAATATCAGAGTCTTTCAATTTAGACATATCTGGACTTTCTTTTAATGTATCTATAAAAGGTTTTTCGTAAATCACATCCTCTTTTTGAGCTTTTAAATACATAATCATTACTTTTTAGTATAGAAAAATATTGTATCGTGTTTTTCTTGCCCAGAATTCCTTTTCCTACTCCTTGAATACGATATCCCCATATAATCTCATTTTTAAAAATTATCTTCTCCAAAAAAATCTCGTCTAACAATATCTTTACATAATGCCCTATATGCCAATCTAAATGTACATAGATAGAGGCAGTTTCACTCATCACCGATTTTATAGCCATTAGGTTCTCGTACATCCAGTTCAGATAACGCTCTTTATCCCATACATCACCATACATTTTTCTTCAAAGCCGCGAATTTCATCGCTGTCTATCTCTGTTTCGGCTTGCTTAATAGCTTCTGCTACCTTGGGATTACGACGAAGGTAAACCTTTTTGGCATAATCGGCACCACTGGCAAAAGGAGGGTCTATATACCAAATCTACTTTTATGCCTTTTTCTTTTAGATAGGCACAAGTTGAAAGGCATTCGCCCCTGATAATAGTGTTGTTATGTGGATTTTCTCCTACTATTTCTTGTTTTTCTACCTCATAAAGAGGCATTCCTCGCTCTATACGTTCTATTACTTTGTCGTTATCGCGATAGCGCAGGACACGTTGTGTACGTACAAAATTATCGAGCATTGCTTGTCCCTCAAGAGTAGTAGGGTAATAAGGTATATATTTAATTGCCATAATTATTTTCTATTTAAAAATTATTAATTGCACTGATAGTAAGAGTGTCTTGTTCTGTTTTTGTTAAAGGGTATCTTCTATATAGAAAATCAAATTTGTTATATCCAAACTTTTCATTGTTTAGCCTTACAAACTCGCTCATAAAAAGCTCTTCGGTCTGCGAATTTTTCAGTAAATCCTTCTCCTTTGGTTTCAATGATGATTACTTGTTTGATGTTATTGTCTTCATTGCGGTTTAGCAAAAGAAAATCGGGACATATTCACCTATATAGCTCCAATTTTTACCTTTTTGTTTGTAACAACGTATCTTAAACTCGGTAAGTTCATCATCACCATTGAAATACACTTCCAGCTGTTTGTCTCTGATGATGGTTTGGAGCGAAGTGCTGAAATAGTCAATTTCAAACCTACTATCAAATTTATAAGGCAGATAGTGATAGGTTTTTACTATAAAGTTGCTCATCAATAGCTTCGTAGTTATCAGGATTATTGAGTAATGCTTGAATTGTTGCTTCTTGATTACCTAAAGTTTGCAAAGTCTCTATGGTAGTGCTGATAGCAGCTTTCAGTTGTTTCTTCCTTTATCAGCTTCTATAATTTGTTTTACTTCATTTTGTGAGGGATAGTAATTTTTGGGTACTCATTACAGCAATAGGCGAAGTAAGTTTTTCTATGGCTAACAAACTTGCTTTTATCAGGGATTACTTCTTCTTTTACTTTTATAGAGCGATTGGGGATAAATGCTTTATGCAATATTAGCTCGAATTTCTTTGTGATTGTATATTCCTTTAGGATAATACACATCTTTTATTTTTTTCGGTAATATTGTCAAATGTGCTTTTAAGTAGCTCTGCGTACTGGCTAAGTGTATCTTTTTCAGTGTACCAAAACTTTCTTTTGCAATTAGATGTAACCAACTGCTAAAAAGTAATAGGGGTATATTGCTCCTCATCTTGTATTGCTTCGAGCTGCTTTATGGGTGATTTTTCCTTTTAAATCTTGCTGTTTGATAAGTATATCATCCGATTTTTAAGGATGGTATCATTTTTAAGTTCGTCAGCAGTATTTAGCTTCTCTTCTGCTACTAGTGTTTGATAAGAAACTTTTAACTGGTAAAAGTCAATGGGGGTACGATGAGTTTTTCCATACGAGAGAAGCGTTCTAATGTGTACAGATGAGTAGTTTTAGCATTATTAAGAGCTTCTATAGAAGTGTGTTGCTGCTGGGCTAACTCTTTGTTTAGTATCTTTGCGTTATCTTCATTTAGCCAAATAAGTGCTGTTTCAGTTGTGTTTTTCACTTGTCGCAAAACAGCGACAAGAGGTTTGTAACACCATATTTTTGCGGGCAAGCTCCTTTTTGTGGTAATATAACGCTGGTAAGGCTCTTGCAGTCCCAGCCTTCTTTACCTATTTGTGCCAATAATACTACTTTTAATTTTTGATAGACTTTGTGTCTCAACGAAGCAAATTCGGTAGCAGCTTCTTGTGGTAGTGAGTATTCTTTATTTCCTCCGTGATATTTCAATATAGTGGTAGAAGGATTTAAGCCACGTTTAGTAATAAGTTCTGATACAATAGGATAAATATTTTCTTCTAAATGGGCTATCTGTCCGCAATAGATAGCTAATTTAGCACAAGTACCATTAACATAGATCGTATCGCCATATTTATCGAGAAACTCGGTTACGCCTTTTTCGTATAATATCGTCATAGCCACCATCCGAAATTTTAATAGTAGGTGTTTTTTTAAGAAATTGCCTACCCCTCAATAAGTGGGTAATAATACACCACGTTAGAAAGATTTTTATTTTCAGAGATAATTCACTACTTATTTTAACCGATTCTGCTGATGCTAAATAGGGTGTACCCGAAAAAGCCCAATACTGAGTTGAAACTTTCAGTTTCCATCCATTTGTTTACTACTTGTCTCAGTTTAATATCCCCATCCGAAGCGTGGTGAACCTCATCAATAAATATGGAAAGATTAGGGATTTTGGCTATGATATTGCGCAACTCATTAGAGTTTTTTTATCTCTTTAACTCTTTTCCTGAAAAAAAGAGTTTTGCGTATCACTTTTGTCTATTTTATTAAGAATAACTTTCTCTGCATTGGTAATAGCTACCAAACCACGAAGGTATTGAAAAGGCTGATGATTACTTATTTTTTTGTGCATTAGGATTTTTTTACAAGATTACTTTTAGTTGTTTTTGGTTCATCAAGTATTTCAAACTGAATTTCATTTTTAATTTGAGAAGCAGTAGGTTCTGGTAAAATCCAAGTAGAGTCAAAGTCCTGAATATTTTTGATACTTGGCAGAATAGATGATTTCAGTCCTGAAGGGGCTAATATCATAAAGTTATGAGCAAAAGCCTTGTTGTCTGGTTCGTTTAGTGAAAAATACAAATCTAAGTAGATAAAGGCAGCCATTAAGTAAGTTTTTCCTGCCCCCATTGGAAGACTAAAAATATAGTCAGGGATAGCTTACATTGTAAAATAACGCCTTGAATACTTGTTCGTAATCAATTTTGTTGGGGTTCTTTTCGATAAATTCTTTTAACGAAGGCATCAAAGTATTACCTTTCTCATCTTTTAGGCAAGCGTATTCATAAAGTGTTGCTGCTGCATTATTGTTCAGTAGAATATTTCGACATAGAGAGGTCAAACTAATGCTATCAACATCTATAGATAGGAAATTATTTTCGGTAAAAAGTTTCCACAAAGGTTTATTATTGCAGCTTATTTTCAAAAAAGATACGTTTTAATAGCTTCTATTTGTGCATCACGCATCATTCCTTTTATTTTTGTATATAAGAAAGCAAAGAATTTATAGGACAATTTTCTTGCCTTAACCATTCATCTCTTTTTTTCTTTGTAAAAAGTTTATAGAACATTTGTTTTTATCTCTTATTAATTTATTTCTACAGAATTATAGCGTGCAAAAGATAGTGAAAATCAGTAAATAAATCTATTAATTAAGATTGATTTTTAATTGCGCTAATTTCACCCCAAGTGAAATTTATAGATTGCCATTTAGTAGAACAAATTTTTATTAAAGTTGGTAGATTTGCTCCTCAGACTTCACTTTTTATCCACTATACTAGTCTCACATAACTCTACCTTTTACCTGACTCACTATAATCGCTCCCGCCATAGCGACATTAAGGCTTTCTGCCTGTTGTAGCTTGCCAAAGCGCGGTATAGTAATAGCCCCATTGGCCAAAGCGGCAACCTCTGGACTGACCCCATTGGCTTCGTTGCCTAAGACAATTACACAATCCTCTGGAAAAGTAGTTGTATAGAGGTTTGTCCCCTCCAGGGTCGCTACATATACAGGTAAGGCACAAGTAGCCAAGAAGCCCGCCAAGGGCACATAATGCACCTCCACTCGTGAGAGTGACCCCATAGAGGCTTGTACGACCTTGGGGTTATAGCAATCCACTGTCTGCTCGCTGCACAGGGAGTGTCTCTATCCCAAACCAATCACATAGGCGAATGAGTGTGCCTAAATTACCTGGGTCTTGGATATTGTCTAAGGCCAAAATAAGTCCCTCTTGCAAGATGCCCTTACGCCTAGGGTTGGTGGAAGATAGCAACCCCCTCATCGGGGTGCTTGAGCGCACTGAGCCGTTGGGCTCCTCTGGACTTACAAGGGTTAGTGGCTGCTTAGATAGTGCAGGAGAAAAAGGTGTGAGTAGCATAGATAACTTCGGCCTTATAACCTGCTTGGACGAACTCTAAGATGCCTTTCTTACCTTCCACTACGAAAAAGACCTGTCTCACTTCGGTATTTCTTCAGCGATAGCTTCTGTACTTGTTTTAGTTGGTTTTTGCTTAGCATAGGAGGTGGTGGATAATTGTAAGGCAAAGATACATATTTTTAGGGAAAAATGAAAAGTGAAAGACGAAAAAAATTACTTAGAAGTAGAATAGACACCCTAATCATCAAAAGAGGCAACCCCGAAGGTGCCTCTTTTCTACAGAAATGATATTTGGGTAAAAAGAATCTTTCTTTTTCAGTATTCAGTATTCATAAGTCAGTTTGTTTGACAATTGACAATTAACAATTAATCCAGTGACAATGTTAGCCCTACAAAGAAAGTTCGTGGGTGTTGAGGCCCGTAGATATAGTCAGCATCACGGTCTTTGCCCTTGTCAAAAATCTTTTTGGTATTGGTCAAAGATATTTTTCACACCTGCAAATACTTCCAGTTTGTAATTGTTTTTAGGGTGAAAAGCATAGGCAGCTCTTAGGTTTTGTTCGTAAAAATTGGGTGATTTTACGAGAATTTGCTCGCTAGATTCAGCGTCAATTACATGGGGCACATACATCTGTCCTGTGAAAACACCATTGTAGCTGAGCTTAAGTGCTGCGATAGGGGTTATAAGATAGGTAGTGTAACCATATAGGTCAGGGGAGCGCATCACGCGGTCGGAAGTGACTTTTTAGGAGAAGTTGCATCTTCATTTTTCCCAAATGGTCTGTTCCTTAGTAAAGCGAGATTGCTGATAGGTAAACCCTGTCTGCCATACCCATTGAGAGCCAAAGGCAAAGTTAGCTTCTATATTAGCTCCGATGATATGGGAGCTGGTCAGTGGCATTGGTCTTTAGCTTGTGCTTAATGTTGTCTATATCGGTAAGGTCTTGGTTGATAAAACGGTCGTTGATACGGGTGTAGAAGCCTTCCAAGATCAGATTGGCTTGTGTATTACCTTCTCTTTGGGTATAGTTCAGTGACGCGGTATAACTATTGGAGGTTTCGCTGCTAAGGTCTTTGTCCAATTCTACAAAAGATAGGTTCGCCGTCTAATACTTCAGTATGTAAATCTTCATCAAAAAGCCTGTGGAGCACGATAGCCTTGGGCAAAGGAACCGCGGAGCTTAAGGGTTTCACTTAGATCATACATAGCAGTAAGGCGAGGAACGAATTTGCTTATCTGCTTATTAGAATTCTTATCTACTCCGGCAAAAAGGTAGTCTCCCTTTATATCGACATAGTCATAGCGGCTCCCCCTCAGTAGAGTTAGCTTTTTATAGGATTCCCATTCCACTTGTAGGTAGTTGCCATAGGTGCGTACAGTCCGATCCACTGCGCGGTTTTGGCCTACATAGTTGTCATTTACCTTATCATACTTATATTCGCTTCCTAAAGAAAGATTTAGTTCAGGTGAAAATGTATAGGCATATTGAACGCCTCCTACGCCCACTAGTTCGGTAGTATGACCATATTTGGCCAAAAGCCTTGAAATAGTCTTCTTTGTCTTCCGCTCCTAGCGCGTCAAATTCGTCTTTGCTATTGACTGCATAACCTAAGCCGCCTCCATAGTAGCCATCTCGGTCGGTATATTGGGCAGAAGTGTATAGGAAAAACTTATGGGCAAGATCATCAGAGAATCGTTCATAGGAGAGGTCTCCAGCTACGATACGATGGCGTAATTGTTCGGTAATATCAGACTGATGTGGCAAGAGGTCGAACTTGTTTCCTCCACGGCGAAACTCGTTGATACTGTTCAGGTTGAGCTTTATCTTGCTGTTTTCTGCAGGATTCCAAAAAGCATCAGCCCCGAAAGTGGTATTGTGCAGCTTAGTGATTTTCGGAATAGCCGTCATCGTTAGCATCGTAAGGCTTGCGGTTGCGCTGATAGGCAAAGAGGGTTAGTCCCTTGTCAAAATCCTCAGCCACAACCGAAGTGTTGGCAAAGAGTGTGTTATCAGGGCTTCCGTCTTTCATTAGAGAGAGGCTATTGCCTATGATAAAGGTATTATGTGTAGGGTCTTTGGTGAGAATATTTACCGTACCCTCCTATGGCATTACCCCCATAGAGTGCTGAGCCGGCCCCTCTGACTACTTCCACACGGTCAATCATATTGGCAGGGAATCATCTCCAAGCCATAGACCCCAGCTAAGGAGGAGAATACAGGACGGCCATTGATCAAGATTTGTGAGTAAGAGCCTTCCAAACCATTGATACGCAGCTGATTAAAACCGCAATTCTGACAATTTGTTTCGGTGCGCAATCCAGGGTAAAGTTAAGCCCTTCGGCCAAGCTGAGTGATTGAGTGGTTTCAAAGATATGGCCTGTAACCTTGCTCACTACCACAGGTGATTTGTACTGAGGAATGATGTTACGCGTAGCGGTAACTACCACTTGGTCAATTTCCAATAAGTCTCTTTTGCAAGGCAAAAATTCTGTGTGATAGTCTCACCTTCAGCAAGCGTAAGAGATTGATTGATAGTCTTGAACCCTACTGAAGAGATCGTAAGTTTGTACTGGCCAGCAGGTACTTTTACTGAATATTCTCCAGAGGGCCTTGCTACTGGTACCTTTCACTTCACTACCCTTGCGAAGGATTACATCGGCACCTAAGATAGGCTTTTCCTTCGGCAGTGATTTTCTCTTAAGAAAGTAGCTTGTTGGGCTATGGCTAATACAGGGATAAAGAAAAATAACATGCGAAAAATAATAGTTTTTCATGTCTAAAAATTTTTAGTTTTATTAGGTGTTTAAATTTTTAGGCAAAAAGTAAAAATATTTTTCATATACGAAAAATAAAAAAACAAGAAATATTTTTAACAATTCTAAATAACGTGAGTTCGATATAACGAAAGCTCCACGGATTTTCACGGGATTTCACAGATTTTCTATATTTGTATAATTGTGCTGTTGCGATTTACACAGATTTTTTATAAGGCAAAGGTCTTATTTATCCTTGAGAATTACAGAGTTATGTTCGGTTGTTGTATCATTCTATCCGTGAAAATCCGTGGAATCCGTGGGAGAAAAAATATAATTTGCTTATGTCGAACTCACTTTAAATCCGTAGCCTGTAGTTCTTCATAAAGAGCCAAAGGCTCTAATCATAGTAGAGCACGAGCTGAAAGCTCGTACTAGTAAAGGGACATCAGTAATCAGCCATTAGTCGCAATAGACTGAAAACTGACTACTGACGTCTGACCACTGAATAACGCAGCAAAATTACAACATTTAGGATGGGGAAGTCAAGAAAAGGAGGGTGAGAAGTAGAATTTATACAATAAAAAATAGTGTTAAGTATTTAAGAAAGGGGTTGGGGACGTAATAAACTCATGTCTCTACAAAGGGTTGGCTATGAGGGTTCTTCATTAGCGTTTCTTTGTAAAGACATGAGTTTGTTATCTCTTAGAGGATTAAGAGGGTTCTAATTAATCATTAAGGCATTAATTAACTACTATGTCTTTATTTACATTTTTACTGCCTACAAGGGCATAGTATAGGATATAGGCGAGGCCTAAGATCACTGCCCAATAGCTCTGTACATAGCCGAAGATATCCGCTACATAGCTCTGAAGAGTGGAGAATACCGCCCCCACATACCATAACCATGAAGATACCTGAAGCGGCAGCTGTGTATTTTGCCTAAGCCCTCAGTGGCTAAGTTGAAGATACTTCCCCACATCACAGAAGTGCATAGCCCACAGAGGGTTAGAGCATCACAGTAACAGGTACTTCAGCTAAACCAAAGGATATGTTTTTGTTGAATACAGGCATATTGACCAATATGTCAGTAGGTAAGAATATGGCCAAAAGCACAAAGCATAAAGCCTAAAGAAGCTACAAAGGAAAGCATGGCCTTGCTGGAGAACTTAGCCCTAAGGCTCCCTCCTACAAATCGGCCTACAAACATGCAGGAACCAGTAGGTACCTACTACAGAACCTGCCGTAGTGGCATCGATACCTAAAACCGCCGTGCTCTGTTTTGTCAGTCATGAAATAGTTCTCTATTCCAGGGAATACCTACTTCCACTCCTACATATACAAAAAGTGGCTATGATCCCAAAGACAAAGTGTCTGAAAGACATAGCACTATGAGGATCTTTTGCTTTTATCCTCTACTTTCTTTACAATATGAGGCTCTGGAATCTGCATCATAGAAAGCTACTGATAAATACCAAAGCAAAGGTACCCATGGCCAAGTATAAGGCAGGATTGGGCCTTGGTCAATCAGAGGCTTTTTCTCATATTTTCTCTATAAGGTAACCTACAAAGACAGGAACAATTGTACCTCCCATAGAGTTGAGTGCACCACCGAACTGTAGCAGTTGGTTACCTCGCTTGCCCTCCCCACCTAAGGTGTTGAGTCATGGGATTGACCACTACATTGAGCATACATAGAGAAGCCCGCCACAAAAGGCACCTGTGAGATATATGGCAAAACTCCATTGCTCCCGATAGGAAGATGATACACACCTACAAGCCAACCGTTACGGCCGTCAGTGCAGTTTTCTTATAGCCTATTCGCTGTAGCATCTGTCCGGCGGGAATCCCCATAAAAGCATACGCAATGAAGTTGGCTGTTGTTCCCAATTGTGCCTGAAAGTTACTGGCACCGAACTGGCTTTTTACGATGACTCTCATAGGACTCTCTGTAAGTTGGTAACGAAGGCGATCATAAAGAATAACGCAAACATCATTACAATAGGGAGCAGATAACTTTTTATTTTGCTGATTTTTGTTCCATTTTCTCTTTGATTTATTAGGGTACAAAGTTATGAAATTATCTGCTAATTTCAAACAAATTGCCTGATTATTTTTCTTTTGACCAATTATTACGACAAATGACTAATGACGAATCTGTAATGATTTGTCATTAGTCACTTGTCGTTAGTCACTCGTCACTTGTCACTAGTATTTGAGGTACAACCAACCTTTCTTGGTATGGGTTTGCTCGGCTGTATCTTGATACTCTAAGATGTAGTAGTAAGTTCCTTGTGGGAGCTTGCTATCTGCACTTATGGTTGCACGTCCGTTAGAATGTCCATCAAATGGCTCACTGTTGGTGTAACCGTCCTTTTCATAAACCAATACACCCCAACGGTTGAATATCTTAAGATTATTCTTAGGATACCCTCAATATGCTCTATCATAAAGCCATCGTTCACTCCGTCACCATTGGCAGAGATACCATTGTGGATCACTATCGGTTTGTCTTCCAATATCACTATCTTCACCTTAGCCTCAGCACAGATGGTTGGGTGATCTTTCATGCAAAGTCTATATTTCAAACGTATATTCTCCCTGCTGGGGTCTTCTGTGGGATCACTACATCTCCATTAGGTTCTATATTAGCGTGTGATCCTTTGTCTTCCAACATAGTGATCTTCACCTTATCCAAGTGTTCTAGGGCATTACCATCGGCATAGCGGTCGTTGTCCAAGACATTTCCTGCGATACCCTCTTTTACAAGCGGGTTGATCGGATTGGCGGTAAAGTCATCATCATTGGCTATCAAAGCTGGCAAGAGCTTAATCACCGCTTCGGCACTCTTTACATTCTGTTGGTGCTGACTTCACAGATCGTATACGTATAGGTATAAACACCGTCTGGCGTGTTGGGCGCTATGGTGATCGTACCATCGTCATTCATGGTAAGGGCAGTGGTTGGGTTTCTCTCGCTATCCTTAGCCTCGCCTTTTTCAAGATCACATCATCTACTGGTGATGGGTTCTTCTTCTTATTGAGTTCGTCATTTTTCAAAACACTTTCGGTTTTGTACCCTCTTGGTCTTGTCGTTGGTAATATTAAACTCATCATCCTGAGCGAGAAGCTCACTACCCTTATGGTTACTGACGCACTAGAGGTGTTGGCTGTATTAGCATTCTCTGTAATCGTATAGTAATAAGTATAAGTACCTTCCGCAATACCCTTCTTCACTGAGATACGGCCGTCTTCGTTCATCTCCATCAGCGTTTTTGTCCACAAACCGCCTTACCTGTGTTTTGCTTATACTACCTCGGAAGGAGCGATACCCACTCTTTCGCCCAATATATCGTTGTTCAAGACACTTAGGGTCAAGGCGCCTTCAGTACCTACTTCCCATACACCATCATCTTTGGCGAAGATATGAGCTTCTATGACTTCAAAAGCTTACTTAGCCTTATCACAGTTGGTAGGAACGTCTTTTTGGCATATTGTATACTCGTAAGTATAAGTGCCCTTAGGTGTACCACGTTTTTACAGTGATGCTACCGTTAGGATTCATGGTAATACCTTCTGTAATAGCTGCTCCGTCTCGTGTTACAACCCCTGGAGTCAGTACCACATCACGCTCTGGAGAGAGGTTACCCTACGACCCTTCCATGGTATCTACTCCTGCGGAGAAGACTGTATTGGTAGTGGTGTAATCCACTGTGTAGTACCTTACCAAAGTCATCATCTACAGCCTTGAGGCACGGCTTGGTGTCGTGTCTGGAGTTACAGTAATCTTAACTACTGCTGTATCACAAACACCTGGTGTCGCCTTATCACAAATCTTATATAGTTACTGTATGTGTACCTGGTGTCGCATCACTTGGAACCTTAAGCTTACCTGTTGTAGGATCTCACTCGTAAGGTTAGTGAGACCTCCATTGTTAGGGAATTTGCGGATATTTTACATCTGTAGGTGTTACTGGATTACCATCCAAACGATCATACTCAATATATCCACTGTTCCTCCCTTTGCTACTGATGTATCTGATCATCATTCGCCACTATCGTTGGAGGTGGGGTTCCTGTTACGTAATCTTAACTACTGCTGTATCACAAACACCTGGTGTAGCCTTATCACAAATCTTATACGTTACTGTATGTGTACCTGGTGTCGCATCACTTGGAACCTTAAGCTTACCTGTTGTAGGATCTCACTGTAAGGTTAGTGAGACCTCCATTGTTAGGAATTGTGATATTTACATCTGTAGGTGTTACTGATTACCATTCAAACGATCATTACTCAATATATCCACTGTTCCTCCCTTTGCTACTGGATGTATCTGGATCATCATTCGCCACTATCGTTGGAGGTGGGGTTCCTGTTACAGTAATCTTAACTACTGCTGTATCACAAACACCTGGTGTCGCCTTTATCACAAATCTTATATGTTACTGTATGTGTACCTGGTGTCGCATCACTTGGAACCTTAAGCTTACCTGTTGTAGGATCTCACTGTAAGGTTAGTGAGACCTCCATTGTTAGGAATTGTGATATTTACATCTGTAGGTGTTACTGGATTACCATTCAAACGATCATTACTCAATATATCCACTGTTCCTCCCTTTGCTACTGATGTATCTGGATCATCATTCGCCACTATCGTTGGAGGTGGGGTTCCTGTTACGGTAATCTTAACTCACTGCTGTATCACAAACACCTGGTGTCGCCTTATCACAAAATCTTATACGTTACTGTATGTGTACCTGGTGTCGCATCACTTGGAACCTTAAGCTTACCTGTTGTGTGATCTCACTGTAAGGTTAGTGAGACCTCCATGCTAGGAATTGTGATATTTACATCTGTAGGTGTTACTCGATCACCATTCCAAACGATCATTACTCAATATATCCACTGTTCCTCCCTTTGCTACCGATGTATCTGGATCATCATTCACTATCGTTGGAGGTTCCCCTGTTGTAGTAATCTTAACTACTGCTGTATCACAAACACCTGGTGTCGCCTTATCACAAATCTTATACGTTACTGTATGTGTACCTGGTGTCGCATCACTTGGAACCTTAAGCTTACCTGTTGTAGGATCTCACTGTAAGGTTAGTGAGACCTCCATTGTTAGGAATTGTGATATTTACATCTGTAGGTGTTACTGGATTACCATTCAAACGATCATTACTCAATATATCCACTGTTCCTCCTTTGCTACTGAGTATCTGGATCATCATTCGCCACTATCGTTGGAGGAACTGCTGTTACTTTAATTTCTGCAGCAGCACTCTTGACTGTACCACAAGTTCCGTTACTCTTACATAGTAGAACTTGCACTTCCTAAAGTAGCTGTAGAAGGTGTATAGCTTGCGCTATTGTTACCTACCGCGACACCTGTAGCTCATAGCTGAGCTAGCCTCAAACCATTGGTAGCTGAGGGTACCCTCGCCTGTGGCTGTTACAGTAGGTGGTGTAGCGATAGCTCTCTTTTACATAAGTCGCACTCTACTGGGTTGGTGGTAGTGGTCGCTAGCTTGTTTTGATTTGATCACAAAGCTATCAGACACATCAGATACACAACCACCTTTTTCTGCTTTTTACCTTGTAAGAGCCTGCCACAAGACCCTGTTATTATACCGTCTGCTGCTATGGTATAGTCTCTGTAACGGCCGTACCGTCCGCTTTGATAAAGGTATAAGTAGCACTCGGATCATAATTAGTGATCTTAGCTTCCCTCAACAGTACAAGTGGGACTACAGCTGTGAGCACTGACTGAGCTAAGGATATCATCTTAACCGTTACTTCTGCACGAGGGCTTTCACAACTGCCCAAGGTACGAGCTACATAGTATTTATTATTATGTGCAGTGCTGTAGTGCTTGTCAAGAGCGAACCTCCAGTAGCTGCATCATACCACTTGATATCCGTACCTTGTGGTGCAAGATCCGCTACCGTTGCACTATTACAGAACGACTGAGTAGCTGTTGGGGTTGGCGTAGCAGGCACAGGTAATGCATCTGCTATGGTAATCGTCGCCTCAGCAGTACAATTATTTTGTGTATTGGTCACGATGATCTTATAAGTACCTGCCGCAATAAGACCATTGATTGTTCCATCTAGCTGCTGCTGAAGCTGTCCGCTATCGCTGTGTGTGCTACTATCGAATATGGCAAAAGACATCCGTAGCTGAATAGCTCAGAATAGTTATCTACTTTTGCTACGCTTATTGTTGTACATGTAGCGGCAGTCTTCTCTCCTATAGTAGGCACAGCAGGCGTTGGAAGCTTATCCTTGATCTCAAACTCAGCAGAAAGGGCTGATTCACAACCGTCTTTGGTGGCTTTTACCTTATACTCTACCTACTGAGAGCTTCTGAAATCTTACCTGCGTTATCCACTGGAGTACCACTTATCGTACTACTATCGTCCGATTTGACAAAGATATAGAGTAAGCCCGAGGTATAGTTGAGCTTGGCGATGCTAATAGCCGAACAAGTAGCCGCAGTGTGTTCCGCTTACGGTTGGTACCGCTGGTGTTGGTTTTTATATCCTTGATCTCGAACTCATCGGAAGGTCTGAAATACAGCCGTCTTTGGTAGCTTTTTACCTTATACTTTCCTGACTGGAAGACCTGAGGATCTCTACCATCAGAGGCCATAGTTACCCCACTTACCGTACTGCCATCAGACGATTTGATGAAGATATAAGTAAAGTTGGCATCATAGTTAGTAAGTTTTGCGATGCTGATAGCCGTACAAGTAGCGGCCGTATCTTCGGCTACTATTGGCTTGTCTGGAGTAGCGTTGGTTTTTCACCATTATGATGTTACTCAGGGTTTCTCCACAACCTGGAGTTCTTTACCTTGACATAGTAGTACTTGATCCAGCTGCATTGGTTGGAGGTGTATAGGTTGGGCTACTACCTTTTTAGAGTACCGTTATAGGCATTGGTAAGACTTTCGTACCACTCTATAGGTGAGGGTACCTGCTAGGCCATGATCATCAGCCACTACGGTAAGAGGCTGTAGCGTTAGTACCTGTACAATATGGATTGGCAGGGGCCACAGGCTGAGTGGTGATGCTTGGTGCTGGTTTTACAGTCAGTTTTTACCTCTTGAGTAGCTTCACAGCCATTGGTACGCTTTTGCTTTAAAGCTTGTGTTTGAACTCTGTTATGGTTGTCAATTTTAGCTCCTGTATAGTGGAAGGTAGGAAGCGCTATATTGGTTGCTGATAGGTAATCCAAGGCGTTGGCTGGGGAGACAGCCTCCCAAGTATAAGCCTGATAGACTGGTGCCGGAGCGGCTACATAAGTCAATACCTCACTATCACTCTCACAAATAGTTGCATCACTAATAAGTCCTCTTGATCTCAGCAGGTGGCGTAGCTAAACTTACCACATTATCACAAAGGCAATAGTTATCCTTAATGCCAGAGTAAACGACACACCTCTGACTGGTCAGCTATATACGTAAATGACCTCTCAGGAGAAGTGGCTTCTATGGCGATATTCCTCATTCTGAGTATTATCCTCAAGGAGAGTATCTCCTGCATCCACCAAACCATTACCATTGACATCATGGTAAAGAGACACTTTCAAGGAACTATTGTAAGGAGCTTTTTAGCCTAACTCAACAGTACTCTCATACTTATTAGCCACCTTATACTTAATTGTCAGTTTCTCCTTGTTGCCTGTACTACGGAGGAACTTACTTTTTACATCTGCCAAAGAAAGCGAGGCTCGTTTATTCTCTATCTTTGCTTTTTTCTCTGGCGAAGTAGATACGATAAGAGCAGGACAGAAAGGCGGACTCAAGGTAGCACAAGGAATCCCTGTAATCTTATCTGTAGTAAGTACCTTTAAAAATCTTTCATCTGTACAACTTACCGCTGTATTGGCTTTTTGCTTGATCTTTACCGTTACATCAAAGTAATGAGTATCCTTCATACCTGCTGGTACTTTCATTATGATCTCATTTTCACCTCCTACTACCCCTGTTGATTCCACAGAGGGGTCAGCCCAACTACTACTTGGGTTTGCCCTGAGAATGCACTTCTATCTATTGTGATATCACTACTTTGAATATCATAGCTTTGTGGGAAACGTATGTGCAGACGAGCATCATTACCTACTGTAAACAAAGGTTTAGAAGAGGTAACATTGACCGATACGCGTACCTTATAAGTAGCCCCACTATCACAAGCATTGGCATTGCCACTTATATAGTCAACAGAGGAAAGTAACATATTATAGCTCATTCACCGCAGCACCCGTGATACCAGCTACATTTTTCTACAATCTTAGGACCTATAGCAGGGCTCCCACAGAGATTATTTCCTTCCAAGTCAATAGCAAAAGAGGAGCCTGCGACAAAATCACAGTCGGGTTGTACGTTGAAAGGTTACTTTTGAACTTTCTGCTCATTTTCTACATTGGTAGCTACCGAACCTGGCAGAGAGCCACCTGGCAATATATCGAAAAAGTCGGTAAGTAGTCTTACCCCCACGGTAGTTACCCCCAATCTTTTTACCATCCACAGGGTGGAGGTATTATACACCTTGCCAGAGTTCAAGGGTATTCCACTTGTACATCACTGATAACGATACCAGGCTGCTGGGTAACCACCAAGTTTGCTCCAAAGATATCCCCCTCATCGGTACTTTTTACAATATAGGAGAAAGGTGTCTTGGCACACATAGTCAAGCTGGTAGGGGTTCCCTCTCTTCTATGTCTTTCTTACTTTGTGCTATATTGACAGTATATTCTAAGAATGTATCATCGCAGGCAGCACTATGTCCCTGAGTAGGGTTGCCCTCACAGTTCCAACCTGCATATACTTAAACTTCAGTTGTGGTTGACTACAGTTGGTTAGCTTATACTTTAAGCTGATAGTACTTTTGGTCTCGTAAGCCCTACAGGTACCGTTTGGTTTAAGAAGAACATCTTCTCCCCTGTGATATTAGTCTCTGGAGTAACCGTACGCACTACAGTCGTCCCTGCCGCATTATTCACCTCTTCAAACCCTAATACTTCCATACCTGTAACATCTGGAATAGATATCCAAGCATTAGGAGCTTCACTGTTGCGCGTCTCGATAGAGAATATAGCTTGTTGCTCACTTCTGTTTGCCCTAATAGTAGAACCTTGACCTCTTACACTAACAATAATTGAGGCTTAGAAGCCATATTCATAACACTAAAGTTAGTTTTTCGACAACTAATGGGGTAGGACTGTCGGCGTAATGATAGTAATAGTCTTCACACTCTACCACGTAGGTACCACTTTCGCCTGCAGCAATAGCTGCAGCTCTTTAGCAGCCCTCAGTACCTGTAAATTCTTTGAGAGTTACAAGAGGCTTGCACCTTAACACGCAGCCATTGGCTATAGGTTGTTACAATCCCTGCGGGTAATGGTAAGGATCTGTTCTATTAACAGGGATTTAGATAGGTATATACGCGGTTATTCCTTCGGTAGATTCTACCCAATTAGCTAACGGGGTAATAACTGAAGACTGTTGAGAGGAAGCTTTCTTAGTATCTGCAATATTAGCGGTATAGAAATATTCAGGATTATCTGTGATTTTTATAAGACAAAGGTATTTTTAAGAACAATCTTTCTCATTAAGATTCCTGGGCGATATTCTTCAGTATAAAAGTTACTACCGCTATTTTGAGCACGACCGAAATGGATAAATCGCCCTCAATATAACTCGGGGTACAAGCACTCACCCCAAAAGCCATTCATACCATAAGCTATGCCCTGTATTGGCAAAAGTGAAAAACTGGTATCGAGGTCTAAACCACAGCGCAATGCGTTAGTATGGTATCCTTGCGGGCTAACGGCGGGATCATTCTTATCGGCTAAGGTATAGAAATAAGATGTCTTACCCGACTGTTCTTCTGAAGAACTACTATTTGACGGATTATTTACCTGATAGGTAGCTACTACCGAGAAGGTTTGGCCTGCAGCTAAAATGCCCGAAGGCAGTGCATCGGTAAGATTCCAACGGTAATAATAACCATTGGCATCAGTAGCGCGTGTTACCACTCAGGGGTCAGTAGCTTGCAGAGTCACTTCGTGAGCACCTATTTTTTTACTTTGATAAATTTAGGGTCTAAGTTCACGCGTTTTTCTACAGCTGTGTAATAGAAGAGGTTATCGGCCGCGGCATTAGGCGATTGTTTTCCTTCGGCGAAGAACTCTATATCGTCTAAATGCAATACTTTACGGCGTTGTTCAGCAGATATATTAGCGCGCTGTACGCGTTAGGGTCATAGTAGCATCCGTCCAACCATAAAGAGTTATCGGCGCGTTCTACTTTGGTGCTGATCATCTCAGGACCATTTACTCCACACGGTACGGCACAACCTAATGCCACATTTACACTTTCGCAAAGTATAGGTATGGGGGTAAAAGTAGTACCTCCTTGGTTTCTGTTCATTACAAACACTTTGTAATCAATAGAGGTAGCATTGCTCAAGCCTGTACAGTCTGTAAGTTCGATATCAAAAGAGAGATATCCCCATAAACGCGTATCAACAGCCGATACGCCCTGCAGGAGACGCGTTTCGGGGTAGTAAATCTAACAACCCACCAGCTGGTATATGCCAATAGCAACAGAGGGACAGAAGTATCGCCAACTTCTCTGGCGTAATAGAACACTACATTTTTGAGAGCAATACCCGAAGGCAACTGTGCATATAGTAGCGGTAACGGATATCATTAGTTCTAGCACTTGCATCTCCTTGAAAGCGTTCAAAAACTCCTACTGAGTTCATATTAGGAGCTATACGCCCTTTCTCAGGAGCATTTTTAAGCAACTGAGCGGGGAAAGAGGTTTTATTCACTTGTCCAAAATAGCGCGAATAAACACTTAGATTATCTCTTAGTTCTATTGTTTCTCCACAAGCACTTTCATAATGATAATAAAAGGAAGGATTTATAGATAAAATATAAGGATTACAAGGAGATGGATTGCCGGTAGCAACCAAATCAAAACATATTCTTACCTCGGCACTCAGGTTTTAGGTCATCGCGAAAACCATCAGCGTCTTCATCGGTAAAACCAATATCTTTGCCTGTAAGGCCGCATCGGCTAAAGCGGGCAGATTGCGAAAATCAAAAACCTGTAGAATTTACATTATTGATAAAAAGTTGAAGGTACCGGAATCTTAGTACCATCGGTAGCAATGATATAAAAGTTATCAGGGTTTGAAGTTTGTTAAATTCTTTTGAACCAGATTATTAAGTCGGTTGTTATAAGCGGTAGCATCAGTACTTTCGTTCTTGAAGGCGGTATAGAAAGTACCGAGTTTTTGTCCGGCAGCAGCCGTAAGACCTGCTCCTTCGACAAAATACCTTTTATTTCCGTCTTGGGTTTGTTTCACGGAAGGAGTATAAGTACGTACTTTTTATATCTCTATCCACCTTAGTATTTTTGGGCAAATAGGTTGGTAGCCGAAAAGCTCCCAATAAGGCACATAGCCTATTTTAGTTTGGTTACCACATAAGGAAGGTGCTATCTGATACTTTTTGGGTAATGGTTACCAATTCGCTACCTAAAAAGCCTGAGGGCTTGGTAAGCCTATACATGGGTTGCCCTGCATTTTTCGAAGCCTGTAGGGACGGTACCCACTGGATCCAAAGTAACTCCGGAGGGTGGAGTAAAACTTACATGGGTAATCCCAGCAGGATAAGCTACAGAGAAAGAAAATGGTACGAGTAGCCCCCACCCCAGTATTACGAATGCCAAGGTAGTGGTATTTTCGCCTAGACGAGGCGCCATCAACTCCTACAACGTCTTTGCACGGTAACTACTGAGGCGTAACTCTATACTGATTAGAATCTTTCTCGTCAGGGGTTTCGCCTGTTACTGTCACTTTTACTCTATCGGTAAGGTATCTACCTGCCAAAGCATCGGTAGCAGCCTTAGTAAGCTTACGCTTAAGGGTAAAGCCGCTTCGGTGTTAGGGCGTACCTACAAGGGTAAACACAGGTTTTATTAAGAGGGCTGCACCCGCTTGGGATACCCGAGTAGCATTTGCTCCTTTATTTACAGAGCCTGCTACATACTCAATACCCGTAGGCAAGGTAACGGTTACCTCAGCTGTATTTTTAGTAGTAGGTAACTTTAATCTTAATGGTAAGGGTACCAATTTCAAAAGAGGGATTATTGGCAAACCATACCTGATCCTCTGCGGTAACCCCATTGATCGCAAACTGGTTTCTAAGCTGCCCGAAAGAAGTTAAGAGACTACAAATCAATACATTAAACAAAAATGTTTTTAGCTTTTTCACATCATTCATATGATAAAAAGTACTTTAAAAAGTTTGTCGTACAAAAAGTAGTACATGATTTATTTAAAAACCAATAGTTTTCAACAGAAGAGATTGTTAATTGTTAATTAACGTGAGTTCGACATGAAGAAAGTTACTTTTTTTCTTGCAAGAAAGGGATATTTTTAGTAACTTTATGGTCTGAAAATCAAATAATTACCTAAAAATATCCCCTTATGTTATCAAGTGACAAAATTACTAAAATTTTTCTTTTGTAATAGACGAATTTTGCAAGAATTTTTAATGAAGTGGTATCCGCCCACACTATCAAAGCAAGATAATGGAAAAAGACGAGAAATCGTAAATCAATTCTTTCTGATAGTGAAGTAATGACGATTCTAATACTCTTTCATTCAGGAGGTTATAAAAACCTGAAGCATTTTTATATACACTATGTACAAAAACACATGAAAAAGAGTTTCCTGAAACAGTCGCCTATAATCGTTTTTACTGAACTACAAAAAAGGTAGTTATGCACTTAGCTATATTCTTGAAGACCTGCTGTTTAGGAAAATGTACAGGGATATCATATATTGACTCAACGCCTTTAAGATCCTCAGTCATATTAAGAGGAAAAACAACACAAAGTCTTTAAAGGAATTGCTCAAAAAGGTCAATGTTCTTTAGGGTTGGTTCTATGGTTTTAAGCTACATATAATCATTAATGATAGAGGTGAGATACTTGATTTTTATAATAACACCTGGTAATGTTGATGATCGTAAAACCATTGAAAGATATGGACTTACATAAGAGAATCTTTGGCAAGCTCTATGGAGACAAAGGATATATCAGTAAAGATCTCATTCGAAAAATTATTTGTTGATGGAGTGCATTTAATCACTAAAAATCAAGAAAAAAATATGAAGAATAGTTTAATGCTTTTACAAGATAAAATTGCCCTTAGAAAACGAGCTTTGATAGAAACAGTAAATGATGAACTTAAAAACATTTGTCAAATAGAACATACGAGACATCGTTCTTTTGAAAATTTCACAACTAACTTATTATCAGGACTTATAGTTTATTCTTTCTTTTGACAAAAAGCCTTCTATTAACTTACAGGGAGGATATTATTGACATGAAAAGAATTGCTGCTTAAGTCGAACTCACGTTAAAATAATAAAAGACTGCCTTTCTAGGGGCAGTCTTCAATATATATTATAATTATGAAAAAGAAATTACAAATCCATTCCGATATCCTTTCGGTAATACATGTTTTCAAAAAGATATTTTTCGATTCGGCTGTAAGATTTTTAGAGCCTCTTTAAAAATTATCAGCCAAAGTAACAGCAACAGCACGGCCTCCAGCGGTGAGTACCTTGCCGTCTTTCAAGCAAGCACCCGCATGGAAGATAAGGCTTTCGCTTTGTACTTCAAGACCAGAGATAACTTTGCCCTTTTCGTAGTCCTCTGGATAACCACCAGAGACAAGCATTACAGTGGTAGCACTTCTGGGGTCTATAGAGTGGACAATCCTTGAGCTGTTCCTGAGCAGTGGCTTCTAAGAGTGTAACCAAGTCGGTTTGTAGCCGTGGAGCACTACTTCAGTTTCAGGATCACCCATACGTACATTGTACTCAATTACAAAGGGATCATCTCCTACCTTGATAAGGCCGATAAAAGACAAAACCACGATAGGTGATTTGCTCTTTTAAGCCCCTTCTATAGTAGGTTTTATGATACGTTCTTCTATTTTTTTGCATAAAAGGCCTCGTTGGCGAAAGGTACAGGAGAAACCGCTCCCATACCACCTGTATTGAGTCCAGTATCCCCTCGCCTATACGCTTATAGTCCTTAGCGGTAGGAAGAATCTTATAGCTCTGCCCATCGGTCAGAACAAAGCAGCTGAGTTCTATTCTCTTGAGGAACTCCTCAATAACTACTTTCTGGCTAGCTACGCCAAATTTCTCTTCCAATAGCATACGCTAAAAGCTCGCTTTGGGCTTCTTGTAGGGTTGTCCAAGATAATTACCCCTTTGCCGGCAGCCAGTCCGTCGGCTTTTAGAACATAGGAGCTTGCATGCTTTCCAAAAAGCGCAACCCTTCTTCTATAGTGTCTTTGGTAAAAACTCGCATAGCGGGCGGTAGGGATATGATAGCGCTGCATGAATTCGCCCTGGCAAACTCCTTACTTCCTTCAAGGGTAGCTCCCTTTTGGGGAAGGACCTACAATGGGTATTTTTGGAAAGTGCCGCATCTTGTGCGAAGAAATCTACAATCCCCTCTCACTAAAAGGCTCTTTCGGGGCTCATTACGACCTAAAAGAAATCTGTTTGCTTAAACAGAATTCCTTAATCTTTTGAAAAATCGGTAGCTGAGATAGCTACATTTTCTCCTTCAAGGGCAGTACCTGCATTACCGGGGGCTATATAAAGTTGCTTGCAGCGGGGCTACGAGAGAGTAGGTAGGCAAAAAGCATGCTCCTACCTCCTGAACCTAACAGAAGTATATTCATTTCAAAAAGAAAATTAAGTAAAAATATTATAGTAAGCTACGCAAATACTCGCTTACATTCTTATAGATGCGCTCTTGTATATCCGTGGTATCGGACGGAACGAATTTCTTTTCCTAAGAGGTGCTCATAGAGTTCTATATAGCGTTCGGAGATAGCCTTTACGTGGGCATTGGTCATTTCAGGCACTTGCTCACCTGCACGACCTTGGAAGCCATTTTCTATAAGCCATTGGCGAACGAACTCCTTGGAGAGTTGTCTTTTGGGGTTCCCCTTTCCTTAGGCGCTCTTCATATCCCTCGGCATAGAAATAGCGGGAGGAATCAGGGGTATGTACCTCGTCGATAAGTACTACTACTCCATCTTTGGTCTTGCCAAACTCATACTTGGTATCTACCAAAATAAGGCCCCTCTTGTGAGCTAGTTCACTACCACGCTTAAAGAGGGCGTACGTATAACGCTCCATAAGCTCATGGTCCTGGGCCGAAACGATTCCTCTTTTGAGAATGTCCTCACGGGAGATATCCTCGTCGTGAGTGCCATTGTCTGCCTTGGTAGAAGGAGTGATGATAGGGGAGGGAGGGCGCATTCTCTACTAAGCCTTCGGGTAAAGCCACGCCACAGAGGCTGCGTTTGCCAGCCTTATACTCACGGGCAGCATGTCCAGCCAAGTAGCCGCGAATGACCATTTCCACTTTTAGGGGTTCGCAGCAGAGACCTACCGATACATTGGGGTCAGGGGTTGCCAGCAGCCAATTGGGGAACAATATCCCTTGTTAGTTCCAAGTTCTCACTGGCTATCTGGTTGAGGATCTGTCCTTTGTAGGGGGATACCCTTAGGCAGAATCACATCAAAAAGCGGAAAGCCTATCGGTAGCTACCATCACCAGAAGGTCGTCTCCTATAGTATATACATCGCGTACCTTTCCTTTGTAAACAGCTTTTTGATTTTCAAAAAGTAAAAATCAGTTGAGGTAATACTGTTCATATGTTTTGTATTTTTGCGCAAATATACGAATAAAAATTAATAAATACTCGCTTAGGAGCAGAGGTACATTGCTGCACCTCTTCAAATAGAATAACTAAAAACAATAATAACTATGAAAATTTACTGTTGAGCTTGTTTTTGCATCTTCCTTCATCTTTTTCATTAGGAACGATAGCAATGTTTACACGACAGTTCTTAGCGCGTCCTTCTTCTGTAGCGTTGTCATAAGCAGGTTGGGTAGCACCGAACCACTTAGTGGTAAAGCGAGAAGCATTCAATCCATTAGAAGTAAAGAAGTTAGTAACTGCTTTTGGCACGTCTTTTCGGAAAGCCCCATGTTATAGGCCGCTTTTCCTTTGCTATCAGTATGTCCTGCTACAATCACGTTGGTATCAGGATATTCCTTAAGAACAGTTACCATCTTGTTGAGCAAGGTTTTAGCCTCATCGGTAAGGTCTGCCTTATTGAAGGCAAAAGGTAACCCCACTTTTTTCATCAAAGGTAACCACGATACCATCATCTACTCGTTTTTACTTCAGCACCAGGGTTTCTTCTTCTATTTTCTTGGCTTGTCTGTCCATTTGGTTTCCGATAATGGCACCTGCGGCACCTCCTACAGCTGTACCGATAACAGCACCGAGTTCGCTATTGCCACCACTACCTACGTTGTTACCAAGGATAGCCCCAAGAATTGCTCCACTGGCAGCCCCAATCACAGCTCCGCGTTGGGTTTTTATTGGAATTATTAATAGCTTCGCAGCCTACAAAAAGTAAGCCTGCTACAAGGAATAAAGTTATGTGTTTGAATACTTTTGTCATAGATAATTATTTAATTTTTTTGTAAAGTTCATTGTAATAACGAAAGGTTTGCCATCTACACGAACGGTTTGTTCCCAGCGCATCTCATTTTCAGAGATAAGCCAAATGTAGCGTACGCCCGCATTGGTATCGGATTGGTACTTTTTCGTTGGTTGGTTTGAGCAAAAAGTCATAATACCCAGTAGATTTGTCCATTTCGTACAGTAAAGATAAAATGACGATCACCCCCTGCACATCCAGCCTTGTTAATAGCGTAGATACCTCGGTAGTTATTTTGGGACAAATTTCCAATAACTCTCTCAAAGCATTCTTTAGAAGTATCATTGAGCAAGGTGATTTCATACTTACCTTTTTCATTATAAGTAACAGAAGAGAGTGTCCATTCTCCTTTGATTACTTTGTTGGCCTGGCGGGTACCTTGGGTACTCTTGGCAATGGTGCCTCAGTGTCTTACAAGAGACTACCCCAAAGCAAGCATGAGCATACTTTTTCATTATGTATCTTATTATATGTTCTGGGGCAAAAGTATTACTTTTATACAATCTTCAATTTTTATGATATTTAACTTTCTAGGGGGTACTTTTTATGATTTTTATAAAAATCAATCAACTGATAATCAATTGTTTGTATAAAATGAAATTTTTGTTCGTTCTATGTGATACTTCTCAGGAGATATTAACTTGTTGAGTTTGTAATTTATTCGTATATTTGCACTCCGAAAAACAAACCCAAAGATAGCTATAAATTAAGTAGTTTCTTAACCTACCAAATAACAAATGAAAGCTATGGGTATATATATATTGTATAATTTGACTTTTAAATAAAGAAAAATATGACAAAAGCAGAAATTGTAGCGAGATCTCTGAGAAATTGGGGTGAGAAAACAGAGGTGCAGAATATTGTCAGAGCACTTTATGGATGGGATTAAGGAATCTTTTCGGGAGAGTGGAGATAATGATACCTCAGAGGTTTTTAGTAGCTTCATTATTAAGACTAGAGCTGAAAAACAGGGCGTAACATTTCTAAAAACACGACTATTGCCATCCCAGCACATAATATTCCTGCTTTCAAGCCAGCTAAAGTATTTGTGCAATCAATCAAAAACAAAGGTAAAAGTAAAAGAAAACAACCAAAAAGAAATAACGGAGTATTAATTTTTAATTTATAACAATATGCCAAGCGGAGAAAAAGACATAAAGTGGCTGCACAAACGCAAAAAGAGCAAGAGCTAACCGACACAAAAAGAAAAAGTAGTTTTATAACTACTTTTTCTCGTTTTTCGTTCATTTAAAAAGATATTATTATATCTTAACTGAAATTGTAATACTAAAATCATAACAGAATGACCAAAGAATTAATTATTCGTTCTGGGGCTTCTGATGTAGATTTTGCTTTACTCAAGAATGGTCGCTTGGTAGAACTCCACAAGGAGGAAGATACCAATCGCCTTTCGGTAGGGGATATTATGCTTGCCAAGATTCCACAAGCCTATTCCAGGGACTGAATGCGGCTTTTTGTGAATGTAGGATACGAAAAAGGATGCTTTCTTTGCATTATCATGACTTGGGGCCTCAGCTCTCGTCCTTGCTTAAGTTTATCAAGGAAGTATCTTCAGGGAAGATCAAGGATTATTCACTGAAGGACTTCAAGCTGGAGCCAGATATTAATAAGAACAGGGAGCGATCTCGGAGGTACTCAAAGCAGGATCAACCCTATCTTGGTACAAATAGTCAAGGAACCTATTTGCCCACCAAGGGGCCATGGATTAGCTCGGAACTCTCCATAGCAGGGCGTTACTTAGTGCTGGTGCCCCTTCTCCGAGCAGATTTCTATCTCTCAAAAATAGAAAACAAGGCCGAAAAAGAGCGTCTAAGACGTATTGTTCAGAGTATTAAACCCAAAGGTTTTGGGGTGATTATACGTACTGTAGCGCAGGATAAAAAGGTAGCTGACTTAGATAGGGACTTGCAAAATTCCTACGAACGCTGGATACAAATGTGCAAGAAGATACCACAAGGCTCCTTTCCGTCCAAAATTCTTAGTGAAAATGAATAGAACAGGTGCCTCTACTAAGAGATATGTTCGACAATACTTTCACTGGTATCCATGTAGATAATGAGGCTCTCTATACACAAATCCGTGATTATCTGCAAGAGATTGCTCCTGAGCAAGTCAATATCGTAAAAACTCTATAAGTCTTCTGTCCCTATTTTTGAGAAATTCCATATAGAAAGGCAGATTAAAACAGGCTTAGGACGCACTGTTTCCATGACCAAAGGGGCTTACTTGGTCATAGAACATACCGAGGCACTACATGTGATAGATGTCAATAGTGGAAACCATTCTAATAAAGCAGAAAACCAAGAAACAACCGCCTTTTGAGGTGAATTTGATCGCCGCAACCGAGATTGCGCGCCAATTGCGACTGAGGATATGGGAGGTATCATCGTGGTAGATTTCATAGATATGAGCAGCGGAGAGAACCGACAAAAACTCTTCGATGCCCTAAGAGAAGAGATGAAAGATGACCGCGCCAAACATAAGATATTACCCCCAGCAAGTTCGGACTGATACAAATTACTCGCCAGCGGGTACGCCCAGAAATCAACATCAAAACCAAGGAAGAAAAATCCTGAGCAAACAAGGAGAGGTAGATGCGCCTATTATGCTTATTGATCGCATTACTACTGATCTCGAAGAAATCATCTTTCAAAGCAACTACAACGGAAGAATCACACTGAATATACATCCATTTATAGCTGCCTATCTTACCAAGGGCTTTTTCTCTATACGCCTCAAATGGTTTTTAAAATACCGAAAATGGATTAAAATTCTCCCCAGAGATGCCTATTCTTATTTGGAATACCGCTTCAAGACTAACGAAGGCACTCCTCTGTAACTTTATAAGCAGACCTCTAACTCGAGTTAGGGAGGCCTGCTTTTCTGTTTTTATAGGTTAATAATACTTTGTGGGGTCACTTAGATAAGTCTTAATAGCTAAAGAGTCTCCCTCTTGTGGAAGGATTTTAGGTATTCTAAGGGCTTGCATTTTTAAAAACTTGAAAAATTCTACATCATAATTTTTCTTAGCTTCAACTAGATAGGGTGATACTCTCTTTTCTTTCTTTTGAAATCAGCCTCTTCATCATTGATAGTTATATGAAAAGAATTTGCGATTGTATTATATTCAAAGACATGAAAGGTCAAATAGGTTTTCTTATCCTTACTTTTGTAAGTATCTATAAAGTAGTCTTTTTCCTAATATAGCTATTTTTCCCATATTTGGGAGCGGGTACTACCTTAGGCGGAGATTTTTAGATAAGCCTTGATCAGTAAAGAGTCTCTTTTCGTGGAATAATATGGGATCTTTAATATCCCAGTTACAAAATGCAGAAGCCCCTACCTCATGGGATTGCTTCGGAGAGACTATAAAAGTGGTAGTTTCTTTTTCTTTATCCAAAAAGAATCTCCATTAATGGAAACAATATAAAGATCTTTTTGAAGAATATTATCTATAAATACCTGAGTGTTAGATAGGTTTTATTATGGCGACTTTTGTATTTTTCTATTGTATAATTCTCTCCTAAGACACCTAATATCTCCTTATTAACACCTATATTCTCATTTGTTTTGTGCATTTATCACGGTTATACAGAATAAACTAATAATAACCACTGCCTCTTTTATTCTTTTCATATTCTGCTGTTTTGAGTATTATTATATCTCTTTCAGAAGGACTTTTGTGTCTATATTTATTAGTTGTATCCAATCCATCCCATAGAAGATATTGATAGTATTCTAACGTGAGTTCGACTGGGTATGTGGGAGCTTTCGTTATATTGAACTCACGTTAATACAGAGGCTTATCTAGATGAGAGGTGCTTTCAAAAGCACCCTCTCTGTTTAACTCTATTTATGCAGATGAGATAAGTTTTTATCTCTTTTAAATCACGCCATCTAGAGCTTTTGTTGACTTCTGCGTACGGCTTGAGTACTTTTCGCTGAATTTAGCTTTTTCAGCATCGTTGAGTGCTATCTCTACGATTTTTCAACACCATCTTTGCCGATGATGACAGGTACCCCAACAGAGACATCTTTCTGTCCGTATTCGCCTTCGAGAAGGAGACAGAGCAAGGAAGAGTTTCTTCTGATCACAAGCGATGTAAAGCTTGTACTAGGGCAGAAACAGCGGCTCCTGGAGCATACCAAGCGGAAGTACCTAAGAGTTTTGGTAAGAGTAGCACCCCTACCTTGGTATCTTCAGCTACTTTAGCGAGACGTTCTTCGGATAGGAATTCGACTTACAGGTACACCACGATAGGTAGCCAAACGAGTAAGCGGTAGCATACCGCTATCGCTGTGAGCAGCGATCACCATACCATCTACATCGGAGATAGGCGCATTGAGTGCTTCTGCTAAGCGATATCTGAAACGAGCAGAATCTAGCGCACCACCCATACCTATGATGTGATTCTTAGGCAATTTGGTTGCTTTTGTAGAACCAAAATAAGCCATAGTATCCATAGGGTTACTTACGATGATCACAATTACATTGGGAGAGTATTTTTACCAATTGTTCTACTACCGATTTTACGATATTGGCATTGGTACCAATGAGTTCCTCACGGAGTCATACCTGGCTTGCGAGGAATACCAGAGGTGATCACAGCTACATCGCTTCCAGCGGTTTGGGAATAATCGCCTGTAACACCCTTTGATACGTGTGTCAAAACCATTAAGAGAAGCAGTTTGCATAAGGTCCATGGCTTTTACCTTCAGCAAAACCTTCCTTAATGTCCACCAGAACAACTTCTGATGCGAAAATTCTTAAGTGCAATATACTCTGCACAACTAGCGCCGACTGCACCGGCACCTACTACGGTTACTTTCATAAAAAATATTTTTTTATTAGGTGATTATGATTGATGATGTCAAAATTACGAAAAATAAAATGACATACACAATAAAGAGTCTAAAATATTTTATGTCTTATTCGCTGTTTAGTACTTACTTTTTGAGCCAGTTATTGGAGAAGTTACATTTTCTATATTCTCCTTTTACGGAAACGAAAGTCTTTTTGATGGCTTCCTTGATCCATTTTTGTATGGCTTCGAGTTGTTTTTTCTTTGAGTGCCAACTCGCGGATACAGGGTATAGTCCTTGACAAAATCAGCAGTATGTTCGCCTATACGATTGGTTACACGATGAGATCTTGTACATCTTTCTACCTGTTCTGTCCTCATCTACGATAGGGAAGAGACCTCGTCGTCTTTCAGAGAAGAGACTTGAGAGTAGAGCATAGGTTCCATGCGGGTAAGTTCGAACTTGGTAGAATAGTCTTCGGGGTTGAGCAGCTGTCCGCCGTCCTCTTTTGGTTTCTTTTTCGTCGGAGAAGTTTTTTTAGCCGCTTCGGCAAAGGTAAACTCCTTGTTGATAATCTTCTCACGTATGTCGTTAATTTTCTTTTTAGCTTCTTCCAAGGACGCATCAGGAATCTGTGGTACCATAAGAATATGGCGTACAGAGACTTCTTTTCCTCTGATCTTGACCACCTGTAGGATATGCCAACCAAAATCAGTCTTGAAAGGGTCGGAGATTTCCCCTTCTTGTAGAGAGAAAGCCACGTCCTTGAACTCCTTGGCAAAAGCTCGAACGCCTGTTGAAAGTCAGCTCTTTACCTCCCGTAGCACGGTCAGCAGAATATAGGATAGCCTTGGTAGAGAAACTAGCTCCATCTCTCACGATGTCTTTTTGATTTCCTTTGAGTTGAGAGATGACCTTATCCACCTCACTCTGTGGGGCTTTTAGGGTTCTATAACGATTTGGGCAATCTCTGGTTCGGTGCCTATGGTAGGGGAGTTCGTCCTTAGGGTATTTTGTTGAAGAATTGTTTTACCTCCTCTGGAGTAACCTCTATATTCTCCACGATTTTTAGCTTTCATGCAGGGGCTCAGTTCGTTCTGACGTAGAATCTCAAAGAGTTCATCGCGTAGGGATTGCTCGTCGTCCTTGTGATAGAACTCCACTACTTTTTGATATCTCCTAGCTGCTCCACGAGGAACTCAATACGGCGGTTTACCCCATCGCGGATGTCTGTATCGGAAAATCTTGATACTATCACTCGGATAGCTTGGCTTACATAGAGCTTGTCCTCCATGAGCTTTCCCAGAGCTGGCAACGGGTTATCCCTTTGGTATCTACATTTTGGGAGCGGAGTTCTATCAAAGCACGGTCAATATCCGTTTCCAAAATGAGATAATCTCCTACAACGGAGGCCACCCATCTATCTTTTCTTTATGAGATTGTGCTTGTAAGGGGCTGATAGCAAAAAGGGTTGTCAGGAATAATAGGCAGGTAATACTAATTCTGTTCATAGAGTTCAAATTGTTTGTTCTCAATAGCGTCATTGATAATTTCTTTTTCTAAGTTATTGATATAGGTGTTTTTGCGTTTGTTCAAGATGATTTGTTTCAGGGTAGGATAGGCGTACTCCATAGGGGCGTAGTCGGTATTGTCCAAGTACTTATTGACCTTGAGCAGATATACGGAAGTGGAGTCTCTTTGTTCAATGAGTTGCTGGGCGGTCCCTTTACCGATTTTTGTCGCCAGGGTAGGGATCTTTTCTTTTACCTCTGTGGCTCTGATCCAGATACTGTCGTTGAGGAAGGAGGAGGTAAAGTGAGGGCTTAGAGAGTCAATATACCGCCTATCTTTTGCGGAATAAGTCTTGAAAGCTGAAGAGAGCTTAGCGGTTAAGTCCTTGGGGGAGAGCTGTATGAATCTAAGTTGTACTAAATCCTCGGTGAGCTTGAAGATCTCCTTGTTTCTCTCCTAGAATTCCTCTTTTTCCTTTCGGCTAATAAGGGTGTCCACCTGGCGGGAGAGCAAGTCTAAGTAGAACTGGGTATATAGGTCATTGCGATACTCACTGACTAATTGTTCGAACTCTTCTTTTTGCTATTGGGGATATTCGTTTCTCGGCCTTGAGGAAAAGCAGTTTTTGCAGCGCCCAATTGTTGATATAAGGGGTAACAATGCTACGCTAGTCCTCAAGGGTATGCTCCTTAGGGAGTAGTTTTTGGATATCCTCCTCTATAGGTAGTAATTGCCTACCTTGGCAACCACCTTACTGTCCTTGGGCGTAGAACTTAGCCTATTGGCGAAGCCGTTGAGAAAGAGCGGCCTATAAGAGAAAGAAGCAGTGGTTTCCAATTCATTTTAACGATTCTTAATAAGGTGATACAAAAACAACGCAAGTTACAGTAAATTGTGAGGGAAAAACTAATCAATTAATAACTTTGGAACCGATAGGGAGGTCTGCTCACCTATCTTAGGCAAGAGGTCTTTGTACTGGAAGATATGGGTACGAGATCCAGCTCATTCATCTCCATAATAGGGGCATAGAGTAGTGAATGGTGCACTTTCCTTGGGGAATCAGCTCAAGGGCACCTCGGTTGAGGTACATATAAGACTGGTACCTACGATAAGTGACCACTTGAACATACCGAAGACAGCCCCAGCGATACGGTTGGTAAACCCTAAGGAAACACTTTCCAGGATTTTGTAGCATTTTTCCTGTAGTTCTTACCATTACAAAGGTTAAAAGGAAGACAATAACAGAAGGAAATCACCTGATTGGTCTTCATAGAAAGAGAAAAACTACCTCGCTGAGGTAGCAGCAGCCATAGCTGAGAAGTGTATAGCCACCCATAATGCCACGAATACAGACAATAGGGAGGCTACTTCCCATACAAAAACCCTTCATAAATCCGCGTACAATCCCACATGGAGGAGAATCCCCAATATAATATCAATGTTGCTCTATAAGGATAAAAAGAGATATACACATCTCTTTATTAAATAATATTCATCTTCGTTCCAAAGATAATCCTCTTCAGTGGAGATAGTCTGGCCAAATTTCCTCATATAGACCTGTAGATTTCTCCTTCGTCCTCAAGGGCTTCGAGGTTCTCCACCACTTCCATAGGAGGCTCCTGTACATGGAGCGCATAATCAATACTCTTCCTTCATGGCAGGCCAGGCGCATCACTGAGATAAGAGCGAAAGATTCTAATGTCCAATACATATTTTTAGTTTTTAGTTTTTAGTTGTTAGTGATTAGTGATTGGTTGTTAGTATTTAAGAGTTATAGTAGCATTAATAATTACAATTGATAATTATCAAAATTCTCCTTTGAATACTTCTCGGAGGACTGGAGAAAAGAATTCTTTAGCAACTTCTTGAGTTTTTAGGCTTTTTCCATGCACATACTTCTATATCTTCTTCTTTTGCGGAGATCCTCTCGACTATCACATATACATGTTGTACCAATGGGTTTCCTTCAGGTACCAACGTTGGTCTTGCTTATAGATATGGTAGGTAATCACTCGCTTGCCCAAGACAAATAGGCCTTGACCCCAGATCTCTTCCTCTACTTCCCTTTGGGCACATTCGCTTATATCTTCCCCTGTTTCCAATTTCCCTCTTTGGGCAAGTCCCACTTTCCTCTTCGTTTGATAAAGAGGATACGTCCCTAGGGAGGGTTGCGTACTACCCTCCTCCTGCTTGTATCAAGGTAAAGGCCTTTTTCAAATTCCTTAAGTGGGTCAGGGCTATCTATAGAATAGAAATTTACCTGATTTATATCCGTCAATCTTTTTACAAAAAGTCTCTATGGAAAGATCCTTAAGGGTGAAAAATACGATATTTCTTTTTATAAGTTTTTCTTTAAGGTATTGGTTACCAATATCTTTTTGTCATCAAAAACTGTGTACATAACTATTGTTTAAAGGGGAAAAGTGTTTTATTTTACAGAGCTAAGTTACAATGATTCCTAAAAAGAATTTCCTTGTTTTTAACACACTTTGCAAAAATAGACCTTATTCTATTACTAAAGTACGTTCTTCCTCAAAGCCATTGCTCTCAAAGATGATTTGGTAGTTACCCTTGGGTAGGTAATACTTTCCATTGTCGGCTTTCTTGAAAGTGGTCAAGAGTTTCTTTTCGTAAGCAATACGGCCTTCTTCTACAAAAGAGTTAGGGTCAAAAGGAATAAAGTTGAACCCTACCTTGGTCTGATAAGTGAACTTGGCGAGGGTGATTTTGTTCTTAACACACTGATTTTGATCGTATTATTATCTTTGGAGGCAAAGGACTCTAAGTATAGCACAGGTTCTTCAGCTGCCTGCCAAGGACTAGGCGCATTCCCCCACCTGGGTGAGTAGGCATGGTATAAGTTTCCTTGAGTGGGTAGAATAGTTGAGCTTGTACAGCCGCACGCAGCTCTCTTAGGGAGGTAACATTGGCCGTAAAGAATCCATGCCCTTTGGTACCTACATATAACTGATTGTTCTGAGGGTTGATAGCAATGGCACTCACCGAGCTACGAGTGTAGGTTTTCCTTGAAGGGTGCCACTTTTCTCCCATGTCGAGCGATACAGATATAAGCCGTTTTCAGTACCTAAATAGAGCACTTGCTCATTGGCGGGATCCTCTACAATAACATTGAGTGTCTCTTCAGGCAGATTGGCCTTGAGTTGTCCCAGCTTTTACCCATATTGTTGCTGCTGGGAAAAGCAGTGCTTGGTGATTGTCGTTCTGCAAAATGGCATAGACACGCTCTTGCGCATGCTTGAAGCCAACAGACAAACGCCACACGGTTGGGGGTAGGGAAAAGAGGAATAAATCATCTGCCAAGAAACCCTCCGTTCTGTGAGGTGTCAGATCATACCATCATCACTACCTGTGTATAGCAAACCAAACTGGATGGTGAGTTCGCAGATAGCTGAAATAGTACCATAGGGAAGTATGCCTTTGTCACCAGTGGTAAGGTCAGGGAGATAGTATTCCACTGTTTACCTTCGTTAAGAGACTGGAATAGCGTATTGGTCCCAGCATGAGGATGGTATTGTTCTGAGGGGAGAGCGCTAAGGCTGTTTGCGAAGGATAACGCTGTTTGGTCTTTTTTGTCATAAGGGAGGGTAACCTTGTTCTGTCTTAGCAGGGAGGATACTTCCCAAAGGCTGAGAAAGGAAGAACTCATTCTCTGGAGTGACTACCAGAGCGCCCTTCTCAGGGGCTTAGGAAAGACCAACCACTGGCTGTATGCTTGAAGACACCCTCGTTGAGGATGCTGGCATAGAAAGTATCATTTTCAGGTTTTTCCTATTGATAGAGAAATGACAGAGGCTGTTTGTGGCATCTGTTGCTTAGCCCAAGTACGCCCCTGATCAAGAGACTGGAACATGCCTTGGTCAGTTACCAAAATGAGTTGACGCTCATCGGCAAATAGCTGATGTACTTTCTGCTCCTTAGGATTGTCCTTGAGCAGTGTCCAAGTGATTCCTCCAGTGTTAGAGGCGAAGCAGAGGCACCCCAGAGGTACAATTCGTTCTCCTGCTTAGGGATTTACAGGGCCAAGGCACCTACTTCATATCCCTTGTTATAAAAGACATTGGTCAGGGGTTTGTTGTTCTTTTTCACCCAAGAGTTTTTCCACCATCGGCCGAGTAGTAGATCTCAGCCCCGATGACAGCGGGGAGTGCATCGGTAAAGCGGGTCAAGTCCGAAACTTTTACTGCACCTGAGCGTACCGCCTCGCGGAGGGTTGTCCACTGAATATTTCTTCTCAGCTGAATGGTTGTATATATATTGGCTCAATTCTCTCATCGTCAGAGCGAGGAGTCCCTTAGCAGAAAGGCTTTGTAGGTTAAGGTTGGAGGGATCCTCTTTGGCTCGTTCGCGGTTATCCACCAGTGCATGAGAGAGGTTGGGCTGAATACAGCTAGGATATTTTCGATGTTCCTTTGAGGGACACCGAACCTGCACCCGTGATGAGTTCCCATGTAGCTCCCAGCGTTATTACTTTTATAGATACCTGACTGCTTACCCGCAGCAGTAATATTGGAAGGACTGAAAGCGCAATCCCAAGCCGCAAGGAAGAGTGTTTCGGGAGCCGATGGTGCTTTTTAGTTCATTAACGCCTACTTGCCCAAAGGTCTGATTCCAGTTCTTTCCTTGTCGGTAGTACAGAGTACCCCTTGGATAGAGTCTCCTTCACCCATGTAGCACTCAGGCAGAGGTTGGTAGGGGAGAGTAGCGTAATCTGGCGTACAAGAATATTGCCTACAGAGAAGTAGCCTGCCAGTCTTTAGCCTTGTTCTTTAAAAGAAAACCCCTGATGATTGTGCCACCCATAGGGTATGATTGTCCCAATCTACTGCCATAGCGTCAGCTTGAGGTGTTATAAAGTCAGCAAAGGTAGGAGAGAAACTCGCACCATTGTTTTTCGCTATACCATACACCCTGACTCGGCCAAGGCAACATACAGCTCATAAGGGTTATTAGGGTTTCTTTCTACCTGTATAATTTCTCTGCCCCTACGACTGATTTCAAGGGCTTGGAAAGGAATGTTTTTAACCAAGATTTCTGCAGATTCTGAGGCGAATCATCTCTTGTCGGTTTTGTACTCTGTGCTATACTAGCTAAGGAAAGCAGCATGGTAGCGGCATACGTTTCATTTCTTAGAAATTAAACTAATGAATAAAAAGCTAAAAAGTTGGAGCACTATCCTTCCACAAAAAATCGTGCCTTTTTCTAAATCTTCGGGAGTATCTATACCTACATTTTCTACTTCTGTCAGTATCATCTTGATACGCCTGCCATTCTCCAAGTAGCGAAGCTGTTCGAGCTTCTCAATCTCTTCCAAAGGAGTAGGGCTAAGACGATAGAACGCCATCAGGGCTTCTTTGCGAAAAGCATAAACCCCTATATGTTTGCGATAAGTGTAAGCGACCTGCTCGTCTCTTCTGAAAGGGATAGGGCTGCGGGAGAAATAAAGAGCAAACTGTTCCTTATCCACCACGACCTTTACATTGTTAGGATTTTTGTATGTCTTCCCATTCTTTTTAGAGGCATCATTAGTGAAGCCAAATCAATCTGCTGCTTGAGATGCATGGTCAAAAACCTCCAAGAGACGCTCAAGACTTTCCTTCTGTATAAAAAGGTTCGTCCCCTTTGTACATTGACGATAATATCGGCAGGGAGCATCTCCACTGCCTCAACAATACGATTGCTCCCGCAACTGTGCGCAATTTGGCTTAGGAAGACCTTTCCATCTATCGCCTGTGATTTTCTGTTCAATTCTCTTGACTATCGGTAGCTACCCATACCTCATCAAGAGGGAGGTATGCACCGTAGCCAGATAGGTTTGTTCTATGACAGAGCGCCCTCCTAAGTCCTGTAAGAGTTTCTTAGGGAAGCAGTAGCCTCAAGACAGGCAGGGATTACAGCTATCTTTCTCATGGATAAAGGATTAAAGGAAACCGAGGTTCCAGTTTGGCTTCTTCGCTCATCATCTCCCTGCCCCCAAGGCGGGTCAAAGGTGAGTTCTACTTCCACTTCATTAATCCTCGTCAATACTGCCTATCTTCTCATAGACTTCCTGAGGGAGTACTTCCGCTACAGGGGCAGTTGGGCGAGGTGAGGGTCATGAGGGATCTTCACATCGTGGTTTTCGTTGATAAACACATCATGAGATCAGTCCCAGTTCGTATATATCCACAGGGATTTCAGGGTCATAAATAGTATGGAGTACCTCGACGATTTTTCTCGCCAATGAGGTCGGTATCAATAGGTGTTTTTCTTCAGACATGATTTAATTATTTTTAAGGTTATAGCTTTGGCATAGAGTTTCATTGCTCAATCATACTCACCAGCCCATTGGCACGGGTAGGAGAGAGGTGTTCCTTGAGGCCTATTTTATCAATAAAGCTCATATCGGCCGCCAGTATATCGGCTGCTTTTTGGTCAGAGAGGGGCTTTGATCAAAATAGCGATAATCCCTTTGGTGATAATGGCATCACTATCAGCTGTAAAGTGGATGACATCCCCTGATTGTCGGCATGTAGCCATACTTGACTTTGGCAGCCCTTTGATGAGGTATTCGTCTGTTTTGTACTGAGGGTCAATCAGCGGTAGGCTCTTGCCTAAGTCAATCATATATTCGTAGCGGTCTTCCCAACTTTCTAAAAAAATGAAAAATCTTCAATAATAGCGTTTTTGTATTTCAGTGATGGTCATCTTTTTGGGGGCAAAAATACGAAAAAGTTTTGAGTTTTGAGTTTTGAGTTCTGAGTTTTTCAAAGTTAGTTTCAAGTTCTGAATTTTGAGTTGATTAAGCCAACTCAAAACGAAGCACTCAGAACTAACTTGTTTTTGCTGTTTTCACAATACTAGTGAGTATTTTTGTAATCTCTTGACATTGATTGATGTACTCAGACAAATCCAGTTCTATTAGACTACTTTTGTCTAATAATTCTAACCAATAAAGTGATTCTCGAGCTTCTTTGTTGGAGATGGTCATCTTATGAACAAAATCAGCTTTACTTTCTCCTGCTAAAGCTTCATTTACATTAGCTCTATGCTTGTGGCACTTCTAAGAAGTTGTTTTGATAGTATATATTCTTTCTGTTCCTGTAATTTCTTATATAAATCAATAATTTCTAAAGCTAAAAGTTGAAGCTTTTTCTCTTTGATAATACTATTTTTCATGCGATAATTATTTTAGAAAACTTAAAAACTTAAAACTCAAAACTCAATTAGTAATTATGGCATTCCATATTCGGATCAGCCTATAAACTCCTGTGGGTCTATGCTGATGTTTCTCACTTGGGTAAAGGAAGGTTCAGCTCGAACTCGGTAAGTGTTTTTCAGCCCAATTCCATACGGGTAGCACGATACGTTTCCATGTTGATGAACGGATTGGGCTTTTTCTCCAAAAAGTAAGGTCGATAGGAATGTATAGGGAGAAAGGCTTTTGTCCGTTGGGAATAACAATAAGGTCTAGGGGCATAGGGATACGTCCTTTTTTGCTGAGAGTAACCAAGGTTTTATCACCTTTGGCTTCTACCTTTTCTATGCAGTAGCCGATATGGGTGATTGGTGTGCATGGACTCATTGAGGAACCAAAAGAGTTGCATACCTGATTCCTTTTCAGCACAGCGCACAAAGTTCTCAGGGGTAGGGTGAGTAAAGGCGTATTCCTTGTAGAAACGCTTGAAGGTACGCTCCATAGCTCGGCGCCCGATGATGTAGTCCAAGTGAGAGGCGAACATAGTCCCTTTGGCATAGGCAGTACTGAAATAGGAACGTGTACGCTCAAAGAAGTCGGCACGGATGGAGGGGTCTTCCTCTTGGTTGTCTTGGATATAGTCAAGGAAAGCCTTGCTGGCGGGGAGTCGGAGAAGTTGGCCACTGGGTCTTTCTGTACCACTTCGACATCAGCCCATAGTTGTAAAAAGCAAGTAAAGCCCTCATCAAACCAAGGATATTGCTGTTCGTCAATGGCAAAAGATATGCTCAAACCAAGTGTGTGCCAGCTCATGGCAGGCAGTTCTTATGAGTGTCTTAGGGTCTTTGCCTCCCTCTATAAAGGTACACATAGCATACTCCATAGCTCCTTGTCCCGCTTGGATAAAGGAATAATGATCCCAAGGATATTTGCCCACTTTAGCCTCGTAAAAATCCAAGACTTCTGGGCATGATTTGTTGTAATTGTTTCCAGCTTTCAGGGAAATCTTATAGAAAAGTGTAATTCCACTCCCCCTTAGTCTTTACCACATCATGCTGATAAGCAGGGTCGGCCGCCCAAGAGAAATCTATCACCCGCTCAGCCTTGAAGTGCCAAGTACGGGTCTTTTTGGCGAGTCTTTACTTCCTTTATATTTTGGTAGCCAAAGCCTATCTGCTCAGGATTCTGTAGCGTACCGGTACCTGCTACCATATAGTTTTTGTCAAGGGTGATTTTCACATCAAAGTTTGCCCAATCCCATAAAACTCACCGAATATATATTGGTAGGGATGCCAGCCTTGGCTGTCATATACAGATACGCGGATACCACTGGGAGAGCGAAAGTGCTACCCCATCGGAGCTATTGCGTCCCATACGCAGTCCCATAGTAGGGATCTGAGCGGTGTAGTCCATGGTAAGGGTTGCTTTGCCTTGAGGGAGAATCGGTTCTGGTAGGGGTTACTTGTAGAATGGTACCCACTACCTTGTAGGATGCCGCTTTGCCATTTTTGCATAAGGGAGTGCAGGCGGATAAATCCTGTTCGCTTTCCTTGAGCAAGGAGAGCTTACTGATATATTTAGGTTCGGCCTCCGTGCCTGCATTGTGCATAAAAGCGTGCGGGCATATCGGGTACCCTGCTGCATGTTCTTATCCATTTGGCTATTAGGCTGAAAAGCATTGAGATACAAGTGATAAAACATGGTACGCAGCGTATCAGGCGAATGGTTTTTCATAAACGGCCACTTGCTTTCCTTGGTACTGGAAAGTCTTCACGTCCATCTGAATATCCATCTGGTAGTCAATGTGTTGTTGCCACTGAGCAACGGCGCTTATACTAAAGCCTATAGCGGCAAGAGATAGAAAAAGGATCTTATCATGAGCGTTTTGAGTTATTGGAAAAATAGCGTTTCTTTACTAGTTTTAGAGATAAAAGAAAAATATTTAATTACTTTTATAACTAATTGATTATGAGTTTTTGTTTAATATCTTTACTATTTCTTTTACTAATATCTTTACTATTTCTTTACTACTTTTATCCATTTTTGGAGCAGATCGAGTTCCTATATTTTCTATTAGATTGTCTTCTTTTTAAACTTTGAATCATATTAGAAAGTTTTCTTTTTCTGTTGATCAGATAAGTAATTAGGGGTTTGTTTAATAATAAAGTGTCAATCTCTTTACGGGTAGCAGATCCATGAGTATTTATATGTTTTAAGTATAAAAAGATTGTAGTATTTCGGTATCTAATCCTTTATTAAGAGTGTATTCTGCCTTTTCATCTAAAAAGAGAAGCAATCTGTTCAGAAAAATATAAAACTGAGGTTTTTCGTCCTTCTATAAGTTTTTCTGTTTGAGTCGTTTTACAGCTTCATCATTAATGGGTTGATTTTTCTGTACTTTATCAATCAAAATGACATCCATCAGTTCCAATAAGTCTCCTTGCTCTATAAGGCGCTTAGAATAATTTTCATCATATAGTGCCCATAGATTTCTAAAAATAACCTCTTTTTCTGTACCTTTTAGAATGATCAGGAAGGGGAAAATATCTTTTCTTTTTGGCTTAGGAGCATTTTATATGCCATATCCAACAGAATCTATCATGTTAAGATTTACCATAGCATTTACTAAGAACTTATTCCGATAATGCTTAGGTGTTTTATCTCCTAAAAAAATAATCTTCAGCTTTTCCTTCGAAGAAATTTCCTGCATTTTTCAAAAATGAGTTTGTTAATTTTCTCTGTTACAATAATTCTTGAGTTGAGAAAGTAGTCCTGGTGAGCAATACAATTATTTAGAGCTTCAAGTATTACTTTGTTATCATATTTTGGGACTTCTACTGAAATTAGTTGATTGTTTGGGAAAAATCTATAAGGAATATTTCTGATGCGTTCTAATACAGAATTGACATTAAGGAAAAAAGAGGCATACCAAAAATGTTCATAGGCTTTTTCCTCGGTATCTAATTTCCAAGTAATTTGTGCTACTTTTGGGAGAATAAAGGTGAGCGGCCTCCTCTTTACCTAAAAGGATAAGGGCGGCATTAGTTATTTTACCACCAATAGTAACATTTAATCGATCTAAAAATGTACTATTAGACCAAGAATCAATCTCTTTATAAAAAGGCTTATTGATATCTTTGTATAATTGCTTTAGCTCTCTCAATAGCCTTAGCGTCTAAAATCATCAATACTAGCTCTTTCAACTATTTCGGCACTCCAATCGGTATTTGATAATAAAATTCGGCGAAGATGTTCAGGGTATCTTTTTAACTCTGTAAGAGAGGAAGCAATTTCTTATCCAAGCGATCTTTTCAAATTCTATAGGGATACTGGAAGATTTTGGAATATGGAATATTTCTAATCTTTTGCCTTTATAATCACATATGAAATGTTCAAAAAATATAGAGGGAGATAGGTTATGCCGAATATAAAAAGTCTAATTCTGTTCCTTTTTCTTTTCTTTTTCATAATTGAAAATCAGTACCTGTGATCTCTAAGGAATCATCTTCTATCCCAAAAGATAAGATAGCCATAAGGCTGATTAGCTAAATTAGCAGCATTAGATAGAGCTGAGATATATCTCCTAATCTTTGATTGTCCGTTGCATTACCTTTCTTAAATTCTAACCAAGAGAGTTCTTTACCTTCTTTTTATCAAGTTATCTATTAGAGCTATTATTTCTTGGTTTTCCATGAGAGTGTGATTCTAAATTTGGGGACAAAAAAATACGAATAATATTTGAAAAATTATCAGTCAAGCGTTTTTGAATTTAGAGTCATCTTATCATTGGTCATTAATCGCTAGTCACTAGTCATTAATTTTTACTTATTCAAAATACATATTACTGAAAAATGAGTTATTTATTTTGTTTCTAAAGACATCTTGCCATAACTTTGCACCCAGAAAACAACGACAGATTATTAACACTAAAAAGAAAAAAATTATGGCTATTAGACTAGTAAACGGCTGTGTAAATTGCGAAAAATTTGACAGCGGAGAATGTATGCAAACTTCACCAAACCAAAAGTAGAGTCCAAACACACTTTGCGACAGTTTTAACATGCGTCCAAGTCTTCAAGGTGAAGTAGATTGCCTTTCATGTGCTAAGTACAACACACCAGCATGTGCTAACCTATCACATGCCGCTAAAGGGATGCTCTGCAACGAATGAGATCCTGAAAACCGACGCAGAAGCGTAAGTGAATGGTTTTTCATGACCTAAAAAGCAATAAGTAGCGATACTTATTGCTTTTTGTACCTTTGCAACTCTAAAAATAAAAAGTGAAGAGTGAAAAGTGCATCACTATTCACTATTTACTATTCACTTCTTATGAGATGGAATCGTCTACAAATCCACAGGGAGCTGGTATGTGGTCAAGGGAGAAGACCAGCAGTTTTATGAGTGTCGCCTCAAAGTAGCTTTCGCCTCAAGGAAATAAAGAACACCAATCCCGATAGCTGTGGGTGATAAGGGTCGTGTTCTATGAGGCAGAGACCAAAGGGAGGGTGTCATTACCGAGATTGCCCCACGGGAGAACTATATCATTCTGCAAGTCGGTCAATCTTTCTAAGCAAACACATATCCTAGCGGCTAAATATCGATGTGGCTTTTCTTGTGGTAACCCTCAATAACCCCACTACCTATACAGCCTTTATTGATCGTTTTTTTGGTAACAGCGGAGGCTTATAGTATCCCAGCCGTATTTGCTGCTGTAACAAGGTAGATTCCTACTACCCCCTGATGAGCTGGCAGAGGTGAAAGTACTTAGCTTATATGTACCGCGATGTAGGCTATGAGTGTATCGGGATTTCTGCACAAACGGGCAAAGAATATAGACAAAGTCAAAAGCACGCTTAGAAGGGAAAAACAGCTATGGTCTTAGGGCCATCTCAGGCGCAGGGAAAATCAACACTTATCAATGGCTCTTTCGCCCTCTCTACAGCTCAAGACTCAACCCCTCTCCGAGCTGCATGGACAGGGGACAACATACCACAACTTTTCGCTCAGATGTATGATTTGGAATTTTGATGCTCGCATCATAGATACCCCAGGAATCAAGGGCTTGGGGGTAGTGGATTTTGACCGAGAGGAGTTGGCTGATTACTTTTCCCTGAGTTCTTTTCGCCCTGAAGCATCTCTGTAAGTTCCATAACTGTCTGCACCTGAACGAACCCCAATGCGCCGTTAAAGCAAGCCCTTGAGGAGGATAGAGCTCCACTGGAGCCGTTACAAAAGCTATCTGCAACTCCTCGAAGGAGAGAAAGACACCTATCGAGAAAAGTGAATAGCGAATGAGTGACGGATAACTCAGAAATCTCAAAATTCAAAACTATGAAAGACCTTTGCTTTAGTAGGGGCGCAACATATCCTACTCTTTTCTCGCAGATATTTTTGCAGAAAAATTTGCTAAAGAACAAATTACCAATTGTGAGTATATCAACTTTGATATTCCTTCCATAGAGGAGCTTCCTGCACTTATTGCATGCTACACCTACTCTTGTGGGGATGAATGTAACGATACCTTATAAGGAGGCGGTACTTTCCCTTGTTAGACCAGCAGGATGAGGCACTTATAGCCATTAAGGCTTGCAATACGATTAAGATACTCCCCACAGGTAAGCTCAAGGGGTATAATACAGATTATATAGGCTTTCGTGATTCCTTAGTACCCTCACCTAAAACCCTCATCATCAATAGCGCACTGATTCTCGGTACAGGAGGGGCTAGTAAGGCGGTGGCTTTTGCGCTAAGCCAGTTGGGTATTCCTTACCAACTTGGTCTCCCGTGAGGCTTCTTCTACAGCTATTTCTTACACAGAGCTTACCAAGGAAATCATTACATATCATTCTCTTATCATTAATACGACTCCCTTGGGAACCTCCCCTAATGTAGAGGCTTTTCCGCTCATACCCTATCAGTGGATAACAAGTCGACACCTCTTGTACTGACCTTATCTATAACCCTGAAAAAGACGGCTTTTTCTGGCTAAAGGGAGAAGCACAAGGGGGCTACTATTCTCAATGGCTATCTCATGCTCGTCCTACAAGCTGAAGCGGCTTGGAAAATCTGGAAAGATGATTAATGAATAGTGAGAAGAGGTAAATGACTTTTCATTTTTCACTGTTCACTTTTCACTAATAGTTTAAGGCTATACCCTTCTTTCTCCATCTCTTCTTTAGGGATAAAGCGTAGGGACGCACTATTGATGCAGTAGCGTAGTCCTCCCTTATCCTTTGGCCCATCGGTGAAAGACGTGGCCTAAGTGGGCATTACCGAGCTTACTTCTGACTTCAGTACGGAGCATATTGTGAGACTTGTCAAGGTGCTCTTGGATAAGTTTCTTGTCAATAGGCTTACTGAAGCTTGGCCAGCCACAACCCGATTCAAACTTGTCAGCAGAGGAGAATAGCGGCTCCCCTGTGGTGATATCTACATAGATACCCTCACGCTTTTCGTTCCAATACTCGTTACGGAAAAGGTGGCTCGGTGGCACTATTTTGGGTAACCTCATACTGCATAGGGAGTTAGTTCTTTCTTGAGGGTAGCCTTATCCTTGACGGTGTAGCTTGTCTTTGGGGCAGCCTTTTCTTTAGGGGTTGGCCTTGCGTGCCATCTCAAATAGGGCAGGGAGAGGTGGCAATAACCATGTGGGTTCTTATCCAAATAGTCTTGGTGGTAGTCCTCAGCTGCGTAGAAATTCTTTAGCGGTAGGTTTCTCCACTACTATGGGCTTGCTGTATCCTTTGGCAAGGGTGGCAGAGTTGTTGCCTTATGATAGGTTCGTCAGCTTTGTCCTTATAGTAAATCCCTGTGCGGTACTGAGAGCCTTTGTCATTGCCTTGTTTGTTTAGAGAGGTAGGGGTCTATTGTCTTGAGATATGAGATCGATAAGAAAGGACAGAGATACTTCAGAAGGGTTATAGACAACCTTGACAGTTTCGGCAAACTGGGTGTTGCCTTGACAAACGAGTTTGTAGGTAGGGTTGGCCACATTTCCATTGGCGTAGCCTACTTCGGTGGAGACAACTCCACGAATTTGTTTTCAGGAAGTGCTCGGTTCCCCAGAAGCACCCTCCTGCAAAATAGATTTCTTTGGTGTTCATGTTTGTGCGATTACAGCAGGGCATATAACCCCATAAGGAGATAAGCCACTGCCAGCATTAAATATTTTTTTCATGATTAACTTGATTTGCTGATAAGTCAAAGAGCAAATTGCCTTTTAACGATTAATTATTTGTGGGAAGAAATCTAATACTAAGCCCTGCAAAAAGCATACCAAGATAGGCTATAAGAAGAACTTTTTTTCTGTAGAACATGGATAAATAAAAAAGTTAAACCAATAGGTTACTGCTTTCCCAGTAAAGGTTTCTTCTTATAAAAAGAAGAAACCTTCGAAGAATATAGGGATAAATGAATTACTTGGTTGGCTTTTTCCTTGAGCGTTTTTAAGATTAGCTCTTTTGTTGTCTCCCAAAAATAAAAAGTGTAAAGTAATAGTCCTTGGTAGCACTACAAGAAACTAAAGAACAAGAATAAACTGCAAAAATATACTTTTTTCATTCTTAAAAACGGATTTTTGGAATGCAAAAGGTATATATTTCTATGTAATATAATCACTAATTTAAAGTTAAAATAAAATTAAAAAATCACGAAAAATATAACGTTAATAGGTATTAACAATAGCTTGTGTGATATGGACGGTATGGGCAATAAAAGTTCTATCCTTATTTTTTTCTATAAATAAGGATAGAAGGTTCTTAGGGAGAGAAAAGTAATAAAAACTATTGGGCGGGTTTGTTCTTAAGTCTTTTCAAGATGGCATTCTTGCGTTCTTTTCAAGGATGGATTTTTGTTCTCATAAAGAACATTTTCCCATCCACCATAGAAGGTATTAGGGGAGTACAATGTATTTCTTTCCGAAATTTTGTTGGTTTTTTTGCAGTCGCCTCTGCGCGTTCTGTAGTAGAATGAACATCAAAATCCTTATCAAAAATCGGCTAAATTGTCTCCTAGGGAATAGGACTATGTCATAGTTTTTTTAGCAATTTCTAGGCGACGAGATTCTTTACTTCTTTCACCACTGCGAAAGACAAGCCGATTGGCCTCCTGAATAGGAAATCCATAAGCCTTAAGATTCTTTATGGTACCTTCCTTTTCATTAGTATAACGGTTGGTTACATAGAAAAATAGCAACCCTTTACTATCAGCATATTGGAAGAAGTCTAGAGCACCAGCCAGTGGGGTCGCCTCACCTTTGGCCGTCCATTCTTCCCATGATTCTTTGCTATGGTCTATGCCTTTTTTCGGTCATTCCTACTACATAATAAGAGGTATTGAGGAACGTTTCATCTATATCACTAATAATAGCTAAGGGTTTATCCCCTTTTTGCTAAGGGCTTCATCTAATCGTAGGCGAGCCAAATTATAAGCCTGATAGCATAGTGCATCATACTCAGCAGCTTGCTGGTGATATAGGCAAGAGAAGAGCTTCCCACTTAAGAGAAAAATCATTGCTCTTTTCTTTGATACTGAATAGGTCATTACAGCTTCTTTTTCCACTGTTGCAAGCGGCAAGAAGCAGAAAGATGCCGCTATAAAAATAACTTTCTCATACAAAAAAATTGAATGGCAAAGATAAGACTTTTTATTTTTATTGAAAGGAGGATCAGTAAAAGACAAATATAAATTCGTATCTTTGCACTATGAACCTGATAGATTATATACACGAGCAAACCCAGATAGATAATCAAACACTCGAACTCCTCGATACACTCTTTGAGCATAGGCAATACAAGAAATATAGTCTCTTGCTCAAGGAGGGAAACACTTCCAAAGAGGTATTTTATATAGAAGAAGGAATCGTTCGTCAGTTCTATACTAAGAATAAAAAGGATATTACCCATGCTTTCCATGCGGAAAAATAGTTTCTATATGTCCGTAGAGCCTATTTATTTCCATAACTCAAGTCCTTTTGGTTTGGAGGCCTTGGAAAACTGTAAAGTACGTGTGGCTGACTTCACTCAGCTAGAGGCTATTATCAATGCTCACCCCTAAGCTAAGAGGCTTTATGGAGATGCTATTGGTTACTTTCCTTAAGAACTTGACCAATAGGATTTACGCCATAAAGTTCCAAACCGCTCAAGAGCGTTATGACTTCCTTTTGAAGAATTATCCTAAAAATACTACTGAGAGTACCACTGGGACATGTGGCCTCTTTCTTAGGTATTACCCAACAAACCCTTAGTGTGATTCGCGCAGGCAAGGGCAACTAATTTTTAATCTATCTTAAAAACTTAGTGCTGAGAAAAGGGTGTTTTTGGGAAACTGTTATAATTTTGCACACGGAACTTAAATCGTATTATTTACTTTAAAACCTATTGAAAATGAAGCATATCTATACCGCTGTTTTTTTCTTTTGCTTAAGTAGTCTTTCTTTTTGCTCAATCGCTCTTTTCCCAGAGGCTTTGGAGCGTATGCGTGGAGCCAACCAGAAGCTCAAAGGCATGGAAAAAGCAAGCCGAGGCCTCCCTCTATGCTGAAAAAGAACTACAAGGGTTTGTACCTGCCTCAGCTAAGTCTCAATGCCAGCTATGCACACCTGAGTGAGCCGCTTTCCTTGAGCTTTAATAAGTATAAAGAGCCAGCACAAGCACAATTACAGTCGCATTTGGGACAAATAGCAAACAATATCCCGCTCCCTATGCGCCCTATGTTGGCTCCTATATTTACAGGTATGGTAGGGCAACTACAGCCCCTTTTTTTGCCCAAGACTGGAGTTATCAGTTTTCAGGAGCAAGATATTTGGAAGGTCTCTGCTGACCTTCGCTGGGTGCTCTTTGCGGGAGGAAAGGTGCGTGTGAGACAAAGTAAGCCAAATCAATCATGAAATAGCTAAGGTAGAAAGCCAAAAAACGGAAAATATGCTTATTTCCGAATTGGCTGAACGCTATTTCCAACTACAACTTGCCCAGCAGGCTTTGCAAGTAAGACAAAAAGCCCTACAGACAGCCGAGCAACACTATTCCAATGCTCAAAAAGTTGGAGAAAAATGGTATGGTAGCTCCTGTGGAGACCATGCAGGCCAAAAAGGCCGTGACCGATGCTCAGCGTGAAGTGCTCGCTTGTCAGAAAGATATAGAACTGGCACGAACTGCCCTCTCAGGGGTGATAGGGGAGGAGGTCATGGCACTTTCTCTCTTACTTCACCGCTCTTTGAGGTAGCACCTCTGCGCCCTTTGGACTATTACCAAGGACAGGCCAAACAGAATTTCCCCGCTATCGTACAAGCGCATCTCAAGAAAGAACTTACCGAGCAGAATCTCAAGGCTCAATATGCCGCTTACCTGCCTGATGTGGCGCTCATAGGGAAGAAATATCTCTGGAGTAAGAACCTGCCCCTAACCGAACCCGATAACTGGGTAGTGGGTGTAGGGCTTCAGTGGAATATCTTCAATGGATTCTCTGATAAGAATAAAAATAGCCCAAGCCAAAGCACAGCGAGAAAGTGTAGAACAACTCACCGCTCAAGCCGAAAAAGATGTACAGACCTTAGTCAAGAAATATTATACTGAGATAGAAAAAGCAGCGTGAGCAGCTACAAAGCTTACAAGAGAGTTTAGAGTTTGCTCATGAATTGGTACGAGTACGTAACCAAGCCTTCTCCGAAGGACTGTCCTCTTCCACCGATGTAGCCGATGCCAACCCTATACTTAGCCTCCATTGAAATCAAGTGCTACCAAGCCCTCTTCGAAATGGATAAGGTACTAGCCCAGCTTTTTGGAGACTTGTGGGCTTAGGGGAATATACTAATTATATGAAGAAGTAGGGGTTAGTTACTACAAAAAGCATTGGAGGTCCTTTGAAAAAAACTTGGTACTAAGATAATCTTACTAAATCAATAATGATAAACATGTTTTTACAAAATGGAAAAAGTAAAAAAATAGAAACTTTTTTCTTTTATTTAGGATTGTTGTTTTTGTATTGCTTGTCAGCAAGGAAAAACAACTAGGAGCACAAGAATTACCTAAGGATTATACTACTCAGCACTCAATTGCCTTAGCCTATTGTAAGGCTCATCAGATGAATGAAGATTTCTATTTCCTGATTGATTTGAGGTTGCATTCGGGGAAAAATCGTTTTTCGTATATGACTTCAAGCAGAAAAATCTGTATGAGAAATTAGTTACTCATGGTAGTTGTGATGTATTTTTCCTCCAATCCTGACAAATTTGAAAAAAAGTCCAATACAGTAATCAAGTCAATAGTCATTGTTCTGCCAAAGGGAAATATAAAATAGGGAAGCGTGATTATAGCTCATGGGGGATTAAGGTAAAATATTGGTTGGAAGGGCTGGAAGAGAGTATAGTAATGCACAAAAAAACGATTGATTGTATTACATTCTTGGGAGGCAGTATCCGATAGTGAGATTTATCCTGATTATAGCCCTTTAAGTTGGGGATGTCCTGCTGTTTCCAATGCTTTCATGAAGCTTTTTGGATCCTCTACTTCAGCAAAGCAAGAAACCAGTATTGTTATGGATTCTTTAGATAATTAAAAAGGCAAAATATCCTCTTCTAATTATTATGGATAAAATACTTTCGCCAGATTCAAGAATTTTATGGGACTATATACTCTTGTTCCTTAGGTAGGAGGTCTTTAGTAAAAAGTTCCTTTGTCAATATGTTGCTTTTATTCTTTTGACTTCCTCGGTGATATCGGTAATCTTTACAATCCATTCATTTACATATTTTTCTACAAAGGTTCCTCGGATACCAAGTTGTATAGACCTTCTACCTATTGGTTTTCCATAGATGTCTCTTTCAGGATCCCATTGACATCTTACCAATGAATTTTTGACTTCTTCTTTCCATTGTTCTTCTGTGATACCCAAATCAGCTTTATAGGAAGAAAGTACTGATTTTCTAACAATTTCATCAAAGGCTTCTCTTTTGATATCAATAGCTAAGACTCTTTCTTGATTTTCTTTTGTAGCCCATCCACATCTGTACATCATCCATAGAAAAGGCTTGATCCATGTCATTCTCGTTAAGCTAAAATGTGATCCAAAGGTTTCTAATTTTTAGGGCTTCCTCCGCTATCTCAGCGTTATATGCTTGGTATACTCTTATAGTCTCATTATCAAAGAGGGCATAGATCTTTCTCTCTTCTTGGGCTATATCTTTCATAGTTTTTGTTTTACAAGAAAAATTGGTAAGATTAAAGAACTTTTAAATTTGGCAAACCTCAGTATCAGTGTTTTTCTCTCCACCATTTTCGAATCGTACTTTGGCTTTGCGGTCAGCACCACTGCCCTCTATCTCTATAACCTCTCCTTTGCCAAAAAACGCTCATGTAGCAGCGCGTATTGCCTACGGCTACTTCGGGTATATCTCCCGTGGCTACAGGTTTAGCCTGTTCTGGTTTTTTGTAGGCGGAGCTTCTTGAGTTCTTCTTCGTTGGGCTTCTTATAGGCAGGAGGAGGGCTGTTGGTAGGCTTCGCTGGCGTAGTTTGCTCTTATCCACAGGGGCAAAAGCATCTATATTGATCAGCGGGCGGTAGCGATAGCTATCCTTGGGGGTGAGGTACTCAAGCAGCGTTCGTTAATCTCCTCAATAAAGCGGCTGGGTCTCGGCATCCATGAGCTTGCCCCAGCGATAGCGACTTTCAGTATAGGTCAGATAGGCCTGCTTCTCAGCGCGGGTAAGTGCTACATAGAAAAGGCGGCGCTCCTCTTCCATTTCAGTACGGGTATTTTGGCTCAGTGCCGAAGGGAATAGGGTCTTCTTCCATACCCACGATAAAAAACATACGGGAACTCCAAGCCCTTAGCCAAGTGTATGGTCATAAGCGATACGCGATTATCGTCCTCCACTTCCTTATCAAGGTCAGTGGCAAGAGCGACATCCTGCAAGAATTCGGCCAAGGAGCCAGTAGCTTCTTCTATTTCTTTTGTCCTTCCACGAAATCGCGAATACCATTGAGAAGTTCCTCTATATTCTGTAAGCGCTCAATTCCTTCTGGGGTACCGTCTTTCTTGAACTCATTGAGGATACCGGTACGCTTGCAATATGCTCTGCCAGAGTAAAAGCATCATGTGTTTCTACCATGATACGGAAACTCTGTATCATATGGGCAAACTCCAGCAGACGCATACGGGTAGGCCCATTGATTTTAAGACCATAGTCCATCAGGTCTAACTGCTTGATAATGGTAAAGATAGGTAGCTTAAACTCATTAGCACAGAGGGTAAGTCGCTCCATGGTTGTATCACCTATCCCACGAGCGGGGAAGTTAATGATACGATGGAGAGCTTCCTCGTCATTTTCGTTGATAGCCAAGCGGAAATAGCCAAGAGGTCTTTGATTTCCTTACGCTGGTAGAAGGATAGTCCCCCATAGATACGGTAGGGAATATCCCGCTTACGCAAGGCATCTTCTATAGCACGGGATTGCATATTGGTACGATAGAGCACTGCAAAATCACCATAGAGAGTTGGTGCTGCATGGCCTCTTCAAAGACAGTTCCTGCTACAAAGCGCCCTTCATCGGCATCGGTAGGGCTGCGGTGAACCTTGATAAGGGTTCCACTTTCGTTAGCTGTCCATACTACCTTTTTCCAAGCGGGCTTTGTTGTGCTCAATCACATTGTTGGCTGCCTCTACGATATTGCGGGTAGAGCGGTAGTTCTGTTCCAGTCGGTAGACACCTACATTGCGATAGTCCTTTTGGAAGTTGAAGATATTGTCAATATTCGCCCCACGGAAAGCGTAGATACTCTGGGCATCGTCTCCTACTACACAGATGTTTTGAAACCTATCGGCTAAGGCACGGACAATCAGGTACTGAGAATGGTTCGTGTCCTGATACTCATCTACCAAGATATAGCGGAATCGGTGTTGGTATTTGGCCAATACTCAGGAGACACATTCAGCAGCTCATTGGTACGCAGTAGTAGGTCGTCAAAAATCCATAGCTCCAGCCTTGAAACAGCGATCTACATAATTGCGATAGATGTCCCCCAAGCGAGGGTGCTTTTGGCCATCGCATCGGCCTCCTGCAGTTCAGGGTTCTCATAGTAGGCCTTTACAGTAATGAGGTTGTTCTTATAGGAGGAGATACGAGAGGCGATTTGCTTATATTTATAGACGTCCTTATCCAGTCCCATCTCCTTGATAATAGCCGAGATGAGTCGGTGCGAATCCTGTTGGTCATAGATGGTAAAAATCCCTCGAAAGCCCAATTTGCTAGCTTCTTCCCTAAGGATACGCGCAAAAACAGAGTGGAAGGTACCCATCCACAAGTTACGTGCTTCACTAGGGCCTACGATACGCCCGATACGCTCCTTCATCTCCCGTGCGGCTTGTTGGTAAAGGTCAGCGCTAAGATGTTGAAGGGGTCTACGCCCTGCTGCATAAGGTAAGCGATGCGATAGGTTAGCACACGCGTCTTCCCAGAGCCTGCGCCAGCGATGACCATCACAGGCCCGTCCTTATGCTACCACAGGCGCCCGCTGCGCCTCATTAAGTTCGTCTAAGTAGTTCAAATTTTAGTTGTTAGTTGTTAGTGATTGGTGAGTTAGTTGTTAGTGATTAGTAGTTGGTTCTAACCACTAACTACTAATCACTAACCACTAATATTTTGTTTCCATTTTGATATACTCCAAGAACTCTTTTTCTTACGATAGGGTCTTGGAACTTACCGCCATATTCGGCCGTTACGGTGCTGCTCTCTATATCTCGGATACCGCGGGAGTTCACACAGAGGTGCTTGGCATCAATCACACAAGCCACATCCTCCGTACCGAGGATGCGCTGCATCTCCTGTACAATCTGCATAGTCAGGCGCTCCTGTACCTGAGGGCGACACGCAAAATAATCCACAATGCGGTTCATCTTGGAGAGTCCCAGCACGCGGCCATTGAGATATAGCCCACATGAGCACGCCCCACGATAGGGTAGGAAATGATGCTCGCAAGTGGAGTAGAGGACGATATTTTTCTATGAGCATCTCCCCATAGTGGTAATTGTTTTCAAAAGTGGAAGAACTGGGGCAGCGCTTGGGGTCAAGACCGCCAAAGAGTTCTTTTACATAGGCCTTGGCCACTCTCAGTGGAGTGCCCTTGAGGCTATCATCGGTAAGGTCAAGCCCAAGTGTCTCCATAATATCAGCCATAGATTTTTGGATACGAGCGATTTTTTTCCCTCATCGGAAAGAGAAAAAGCATCGGCTCGCAAGGGGGTCTTAGCCGACGTACTTAGGTGATTTTCACCTATAAAAATCGTCTGATGGATTCATTTGATTCTTATTTATTCAAGGGGACAAAAAATACGAAATAAAGTGAATAGAGAATAGCGAAAAATGAAAAATTTTTCATAAGATACTTTTTCCACTATTCACTTTTTCGTTCTTCACTTAAGTGAGCACAGGTAGTACTTGGTTACTTTAGTAGCCAGTGCATCTAGGTTCATTTTGGTCAGAAGCCTTGGTAACATCTATGATCTTATTGTTTTTTTGGTATAGATAAGGATATTCTGTCTCGTCCTTGCGGTAGGCTGTGTTGGAAATCTCTCCTGTAAAGACAAAATAAGATGCCAGCTCCTCTGGTATTTGTAGTTGTTCAGCCGCCTCTCTAAGGAGTTCCTGTACCTTTTCTTTTCTCTACAGGGCTTCTGTAGAGCCTTACACGGAGCAAATCGCGGTTGAGAATCATCTGGCTGAGCTTGGCCAAGACCCAATCCTCCCCCATATTGCCATTCCTTAAGGCCTGAGATGATGTCATAATCGTCCAACTGGGCAAAGAGTTCTAAGGCATGACTGTCAAAAGTCTCTTTGGTGATATGGTTTTCTACAAAAAAGCGCAAAGCAGTAGTCATTGGGAGCTTTTTCTCCTGATGGGTAAGTTCTTTGACCCTTGCTAGGGAGCTTTTACCAAGACGAATTCTGCTCCTATACTTGTCTTATGCAGATAGACTTGCCAATACATCAGGCGGCGTGCCACTAAGAACTCCTCTATGGAGTAGATGCCCTTTTCCTCCACAATCAGGGTGTCGTCCTTTACAGTGAGCATAGCGATGATACGCTGGGAGTTGATATTGCCTTCACTCACCCCCGAATAGAAGCTATCACGCTTAAGGTAGTCCAGCCGGTCCATATCCAACTGGCTGGAGATGAGTTGGTTCATGAACTGCTTTTTGTATTTCTTTTGGAAGATTTCTATAGCTAGGCTAAGTCGTCCCTCGAACTGCTCATTGAGTGCCTGCATAAAGGCCAAGGAGATTTCCTCATGGGAGATCCCTCCACAATACTATGTTCCATAGCATGAGAGAAAAGGACCATGGCTCATATCGTGCAGCAAGATAGCGATATACAAGGCCTCTTCTTCCTCAGGGGTAATCTCTATTTGCTTGTAGCGGAGGGTCTGTATGGCCTGTTGCATAAGAAACATACAGCCCAAGGCATGATGAAAGCGCGTATGACTTGCTCCAGGATAGACTAGGTAGGAGAGCCCCATTTGTGAGATACGGCAAAGCCGCTGAAAATAGGGGTGTTCTATCAGGTCAAGGATAAAAGCATTTGGGATATGAATAAACCCATATACAGGGTCATTTACTATTTTGAGCTTATTACGCAATTTCATGTTTTTAGGGGTTAGGGACTCTGTAGGGGGCAAATTGCCATTCGTCCTTTAAAGGCAATTTGCCTTTAATCGTTGAGATATTTTTCTATTTATCTTCTTAGAAAGCATCATAATAAAAAGCATAATCCTCAGGGGGCATTTCTTCCTCTGTGGCAGCTTCAACAATCTCTTCTGGGGTCATTTTCAGTACCTTAGAGGCCTCTAAAACTTCTTCGGAATAGAGGGATACTTCCTTAGAAGCCACAGCTAAGGCCTCTGTTTCATTAGGGTCAAGAGGGATTGTGATAGGCATAACTTGTTTTTGCCGCAAATGTACAAAAATAAAGAAGAATAACAATGATGAGGAATTAATTTTTAATAAGTGTATAATTTTTTTAGATTTTCCTCTTATTTCTTACAGAAAAAAATCGTACATTTGCCTATTCTAATAGCGAAATTTGATTTTTAAAAACAACTAAAGAAATACTATTATGGAAACATTACGTGAAATCATTCATTCCATTCAGCAAAAACAAGGTACGTACTTTTATGTCGGGCTTTGGGATTATGTGGGGATCTTTATCTTGGTACTGCTCTTAGGCGTAGGTAAGGGGTAGAGTATGGGGTACAAGACCTGCTGAAGAGTTTTTGCCTCTAAGTCTATTTTCATTTGGGGAGGGAGACCTCTATGAAGTATAAGAATATGCAGGAGGGCCGACAGATTCTTTTTGATAAATACCTCTTGGAGGATATCAGGCGTAAGTTTCCTGAGATCAAAGGACTTTCTCCAAGGACAACTATCTCCAAGAATGCGATTTATGGTAAGAGAAATTACTATACTACTGTTACAGGGATTACGCATGAGTATTGGTCTTTCTCTAACTTCAAGATGATAGAAGGGAGTAGACCTTTCAATCCTATGGATGACAAAAAGGCGCGCAACGTCGCTATTATAGGAAAAAGGTAGCGACCAAGCTCTTTTCTCAATGATGATCCTTTGGACAAGCTCATCGATGTAGGGAGGTGTGTATTACCGCGTGATTGGGGTGATGAAGAATGATGATATGGTGAGCCAACAGGCCGAGTCAGAAATCTTTGTACCTTATCCGAGCTTTTACCCGTAATATTCAGGATACGCCTGACATTTCTCTTTTTTGGCTTCTACTTAAGTGATGACACACAGATTTCTGTAACTAATTTTTAAGAAAAATAGTCAGTTATTTAGCTCGTAATTTACGCTTTGATGAAAGTGACCCTAATGCTGTATATGTACAAGCTTTGGAGGAAGAGCTGGATAATATCAATAGTATCTTCACTGGTATCAGTGTGTTTATTTGGATTGTGGGGGCTTGTTTCTTGATTAGTGGAATGGTCAGTGTAACCAATATCCTCTTTATCGTAGTCAAGGAGCGCACCAATGAGTTTGGTTTGCGTATGGCCATTGGGGCTACTCCTTACCATATTACTATACAAGTGTTCTTGGAAGCGCTGATTATCACCTTAGCGTCAGGCTTGTTGGGTATGTTCTTAGGGTGTAGGGGTACTCAAGCTCGTTAATATGGTATTGGCGGCTTCAGGGGGCATGGGACTGCTCAAAACAACCGAAATAGATATGGGTATAGCCCTCTTGGCGGTCTTTATTATGGTGCTTTCAGGTATTTTTGCAGGTACTTTCCCTGCCCGCAAAGCCGCTAAGATAGAACCAGTGGCCGCTATGCGCTATGAAAAATAGAGGGTAAAGACTAATGACTAACGACTAATGACTAGTGACTAACGACTAGTTACTGGTGACTAATGACTAATGACTAATGACTAATGACTTATGGAAACATTACGAGAAATCATTCATTCCATTAAGCAAAAACAAAGTACGTACTTTTATGTCGGGCTTTGGGGATTATGTGGGGGATCTTTATCTTAGTACTCCTCTTAGGGATAGGCAAGGGGTAGAGTATGGAGTACAAGACCTGCTGAAGAGTTTTGCCTCTAAGTCTATTTTTCGTTTGGGGAGGGGAGACCTCTATGAAGTATAAAAACATGCAGGAGGGCTGACGTATTTTTCGATAAATACCTCTTGGAAGATATCAAGCGAAGATTTCTCGAAATAGGGGGCTTTTCACCAAGAACTTCTGTTTCTAAAAATGCTATTTTTTTGGAAAGAGGAACTACTATACCACTGTTACTGGGCTTACCCATGAGTATTGGTCTTTCTCCAACTTCAAGATGATAGAAGGCAGCCGCCCTTTTTAATCTCATGGACGACAAAAAGCGCGCAATGTGGCTATTATAGGAAAAAAAGGTAGCGACTAAGCTCTTCCTCAATGACAATCCTTTGGATAAGCTCATTGATGTAGGGGGCGTGTATTACCGAGTGATTGGGGTGATGAAAAATGATGATATGGTGAGTCAAAGAGTTGAATCAGACATATTTGTGCCTTTTCCGAGCTTTACTTGCAATATTGAAGATGCGCCCAATATGTCTACTTTTGCGCTCTATTTAAGAGATGATGCACAAATCTCTGTTCCTGATTTCAAGGTGAAAATAACTAGTTACTTAGCGCGTAATCTGCGTTTTTGATGAAAGTGATCCTAATGCGGTCTATGTACGCGCTTTCGAGGAAGAAATATCTAGTGTTAATAGTATTTTTACAGGTATCAGTGTGTTTATTTGGATAGTGGGACTATGTTTCTTGATCAGTGGAATGGTCAGTGTAACCAATATCCTCTTTATCGTAGTCAAGGAGCGTACCAATGAGTTTGGTCTGCGTATGGCTATTGGGGCTACTCCTTACCATATTACTATACAAGTGCTCTTGGAAGCGCTGATGATCACCTTAGCGTCGGGCTTGTTGGGTATGTTCTTAGGTGTAGGGGTACTCAAGCTCGTTAATATGGTATTGGCGGCTTCAGGGGGCATGGGACTGCTCAAAACAACCGAAATAGATATGGGTATTGCCCTCTTGGCGGTCTTTTATTATGGTGCTTTCAGGTATTTTTTTGCAGGTACTTTCTGCCCGCAAAGCCGCTAAGATAGAACCAGTGGCCGCTATGCGCTATGAAAACAGAGGGTAATGACTAATGACTAATGACTAACGACTAGTGACTAGTGACTAATGCAAATCAGTAGTTTAAGTTTCGCAAGTTGTTTTTAGGTTGCTATTGAAATTGCAAGCAACTGATAAACAATTATTTGTAAAACCTCTCCAACCCTCTCCAGCAGTGAGCGATATCCAGCACATAATCCGACTTTATAGCACACCATAAGTCTCTAAAGCATGACTCACCATGCCACCAGTCCTGTCCACTGAGCACTGATCGATTGACACATTACCGAAAGACTCGCATCTCAGACCTGCCTCACCTCATCCTCCATCACGCGGCTCTCATCGTCAAACGATTTTTACTGCACCCTCAACGAGCATCGACCTGCAGAAGAACTACTCATCTCAACACGGTCATGACGACTCGGCTGCGTCCCTTTTCCATGTTTTCTAGCACTGCTTTTACATCACATCCGTCAGACCATCCACCAGTCAGACCCTTTCGGACCATCACGTCCTCTCAGAGATCGTCCCTGATAGGCTCACATGCCTTTTCCATCGCATCAGCGATTCTGATTGCCTCACTTGCAATCAACGTAATCGATTTTTGACAGTCAGCGTTTTCTGCAAGCATCGGCTGCACATTACTACAGTTTTTCTGAACAGCATACCAGACTTTTTTGTCCCCTCCATCTTATCACATCATACTTTGAGCAGCAAAAACTCATCAATGAAACAGTCTTGATACTATTTTTGAGGACTTAGTCCCAGCACCGTTTCTCATCGGCAGTCTCACCTGACTGTACTGGTCACTGCTGCTCCACCGACTGACTGTCGACAATCAGTCAAACTCCATAACATCCCTCCTCACAGAACCATGTAGTACTTTTCGAAAGCTAGATACTGATGATTTTCTTGAGGAACGACTATTTCTCGAACAGCATGCCAGCTGTTGCTACACCAGCATCTTATGTGCATGCCATGTCTTTTCAGTATCCTTCATACTAGATAACATTTTCATCGTGTCACAGACTTTTGACATTTTATTGGAGTGCAAAAATAGTAATTTAAAAGAACTTATACAACCTTTATAACAGCCCCTGCTCCAAAGGGGAGCTTTTTAAGTGTTGAATGGTCTCAATTTGTTTATTAAATTAGAAAATTTCTCTTTATAACTTATTGAACCTCTCATCACTTACTAACCCCCCTTGAGGGCAGGGCTGTTATAAAGTTGTATAAGTTCTTTTTAAATTACTATTTTTTTGCACCCAATAAAATGTAAAAAGTCTCATGACACTGATAGAAATGTTATCTAGTATAGAGGATACTAGAAAAAGACGTGGCATTCGCCATAAGATGCCTAACTTTTTGATTATGTGCTTAACAGCAATGATGTCTGGCTATACTGGCTATCGAGAAATAGGTCGTTTCTCAAAGAAAACCAATGGGAGTTCAAAAAAATATCTAACTTTCTGTAAAGTACCTACATATGGTTCTATTAGGAGGATATTTATGGAAATTGATTTTGACGATTTTTGCGACAAAGTATCCAATCAGTGGGCAGCCCAATTTTTACCAATGTGTCAAGGTGAAACACTTGCCATTGATGGAAAAAGCAATTGCTGGGACTATTAAAGATCCTCAAAATAATTATCAAAAATTTTTGTTTCATTGATAAGTGTTTTTGCTTCTCAAAGAGGTATTGTAATAGCTTGTGATAAATTGGAGAACAAAAAGAGTCTGAAATTTATACTGTTCAAAAACTCTTACAAGCCTTTAGATATTGAGGGTGAAATTATTACCTTAGATGCGCTACATTGTCAAAAACTCTTGAAACTATTGTAAAAGTCAAAAAATGATTACATTGTACAAGTAAAAGGCAATCAAAAGAATCTTTTTAATCAGATAAAAAAAGAATATAGCCTTAGGAAAAATACCTAATGGATACTTTATCAAGAACAATCCTCAGAGAGAGGACGTGATGAGTTGCGTATTACAAAAGGTCTATAAAAAAATATTGAGGGAATTTCTCCTGAATGGTCTGGTATAAAGCGAATTATAGAAACTACACGCTATGTTAAGAAAAAGGAGAAGAAAGCACCGAAATTGCTTATCATATAAGCAGTATTGCTAAAAATAAAGCTAAGTTCTTTTGCAAATCATATACGTTCTCATTGGGGTATAGAAAATCGTTTACATTGGGTAAAGGATACACTAATGATAGAGGATAAGAGTAAAACCAAATCTGGGAATGCTCCTGAGAATCTTTCAATAATGAGAAATATATCAATCAATCTATTTCGTCTCAATGGAAAGGACTCTATTAGTTAGCTATGGAGTGGGGAATCAGTAATTTTAAAGAACTTATGAATTTAATATATTATAAATCAGATTATAATATGATTATATAACAGCCCTGCCTTGAGGGGGTAGGGGGATGTTTTGAGAATCAGTTGATTACAGAGCTTGCGAAACTTAAGTCAGTAGTTATAGTCAAACAGAAATAGTTTGCGAAAAAAATAGCATGAGCAGGTGTAGGGGCTAATGGCAATTAGCCCTTGAAAGAGAGTAAATTAGGAATGAACTCTTGCCTTATTTATTCGTATTTTATTCGCATTCTAAATATGATTGACTATAAAAATATCTGTATAATCTAATTCGTTAAGACGCAATAAATTGCGTCTCTACAGATGGCTACGCTCATCGGGAGTTGTCTTAGCCAGCGTTAGGGTAGAGACGCAATTTATTGCGTCTTAGAAAGTTAGTAAATAATATTTTAACTATTGATTCGAATGACTAATTAACGCGAGTTCGACGTAAGCAAAAATTATATTTTTCACCCACAGATTCCACGGATTTTCACGGAGAGAATGATACAACAACTAAGTATAACTCCTTAATTTCCACGGATAAATAAGGCCTTTGGCCTTATAAAAAATCTGTGTAAATCACAACAGTACAATTACACAAACATAGAAAATCTGTGAAATCCGTGAAAATCTGTGGGAGCTTTCGTTATATCGAACTCACGTTAATTACTGATGAGTAATCGTTGTTTAATTCCCCTAAAAATATTTGATATTTTTCAAGAAAGTTAGTTGTTTTTCGTATTTATCACTTTTTGCATTTATGAAACCGTATAAAAACAGGATAATACAGTAAAAAGTAAAGTTAGTAGAAAAATAACTTTAAAAAACTGATGAAAGTGTATATTTGTGGTTGTGTAGTTAAATATAATTTAAAAAGTTCTTTTTGTTCTCTTTGGTTTTTGTAATTTTTGTCCTTTGTTAAAATAGTTGATATATGAGAACTAAAGTGATGTATCTTTTGCTCCTATGTATAGGAGTGTTGCAAGGAGCCTTCGCTCAGGAGAAGACAGTCTCAGGAGTGGTGAAGGACGAGAACTTAGAACCTATGTTAGGGTGCCTCTGTCATTGTCAAGGGTACTACCAAAGGGGTTTTCTACTGATGAGAACGGAGCCTACTCCCTCAAAGTAAAAAGATGGGGATGTGTTGGAGTTCACGGCTGTCGGGTACAAAAACGCAAGACCACAAAGTAACGGGTAAAACCCGCAAGATAGATGTGGCCTTGCTCTTGGATGTAGAAGAAATTGACGAGTTCGTATTCGTTGGTTTCTGGACAAAAACAAGCCGTAAAGGAGGCCACAGGTTCCATAGGAAAAGTGGATAATGTCTCCAACAGTGCGGCTGCCTCTGTGGATAAAGCCCTTTCTGGGAAAAATCGCAGGGGGTACAAGGAGGGTGACCACAGGACAACCTGGAGGTGCCGCCAATGTTCGTATCCGTGGTTTGGCCTCTATCAATGGGCGTACCAATCCTATCTATATCATAGACGGGGTACGTGTCAGCCAAGGACAACTATCTTCTGCGGCTACTTCTTCCAACATCTTGGCCAACCTCAACGATGAGGATATAGAAAGTGTAACTGTTCTTAAGGATGCCGTTTCTACTGCCGCCTATGGTGCCGATGCAGGGTGCAGGGGTGATTATCATCACCACTAAGTCTGGTAAAAAGGAGAAGCCAAGTACAGTTTCAATAGCGAAGTGGGTATGGTCTCTCGTGCTCTTACAGGAGAAAAAAACCTCACTACAGCCGAATGGCTTTAACATGATTTATGATGCCTATCTCAATTCAGAAGAAGGAACAAAACTTTTTCCTAATAATAATAAGGAGGCACTCTTGGCTAAACTTGCTGCTGGACAATTGGCAACTGCAAAAATTAGGAGAGTCTGTTCAAGAATTGTATGATAAGAGAAATATCAATACCGACTGGCGTAAGGAAACAGAAAATAGCTTTGCACTCCTTCAGAAAGTAAATGGTACCGTATCAGGCGGGAGATGATAGGTTCGACTATTATTCATCTTTGGGCTATTACAAACAAGATGGGATCGTAAAACAAACAGGGTTCCAACGTGTAACCAATAGTAACAAGATCACCTATCGTGCCAATGATCGTCTTACCTTGGCCACTGATCTCCAGCTTTCCTATGGGCGTACCCTTTCTCAGCCCGATGGAGGAAAAATTTGGTAACGCTATCTTAGGACAGTACCTGCTACAACCTACCGATCGTGCTTACAACCCTGACGGGACACTTTATCTGGGAGGAAGTGATGGAAAAATGTCTAATGGGCTTCAAAATAGTGTGGCAAACCAACAGATGAACTATATAGAAACCCAGACAGCTAGAGCATTTGGAAATTTCCAGGCAGATTATAAGATACTAAAGAACCTTACTTACAAATTTGTATTTGCTCCTGAGTTTATCAATATCATGGAAGATAAATACTATAACCCACTTCATGGAGATGGGTACAACCATGGAGGAATGAGCGAATGGTATGCTACTCGTTATTTTAACTTTAACGTACAGAACATACTCTCCTATGACTTTAAGTATAAGGAAAAGAACAATTTCTATGTAAACCTAATCCAAGAAGCCTATAAGTCAGATTATAGAAGAGTTGCTGCTGAGGCACATAATGTAGGGTCCTAGTGGACTGACTACCTTGTCCAACTTTATCAAACCTGTAAGTACTTCAGGATCTAGAGCGGTAAGCTCTCGTGGTGGATATGCAGTAACTGCCCACTATGACTATGATAAGTTCTTCCTCTTTGATATCTCTAGGGCGCCAAGACCGTATCTCTAACTTTTGGGATGACAACAAGACAGGCTACTTTTGGCTCTGTAGGGATAGGGGCTTGACTTTGCTCGCTTGGAAGCGGTTAAAAAGTGGAAAAGTATCTCAGTTAAAACTCTCTACCTCCTATGGTTCTGTAGGTAATATGGTGGACGTATCCCTTATGCAGTCCACGCTTATCTTTCAAACTACAATGACCAAGTAGGAGGCTACATCAGTGGAGTAGATAACAAGGATCTTCGTTGAGAAACCCTTTCTCCCTTTAACTTAGGCTTGGATATGGGCTTCTTAAAGGATCGTATTACCTTCTCAGTGGCTTACTTCCACAAGAAAACCTCCGATATGATCTTTTGCCGTACCACTCTCTAGAGCACAAGGAAATACCAGTGTATATAAGAACATAGGAGAGATGGTTAACAAAGGGGTGGAACTAACCTTCAATACCAAAATTGTAGATAACGAAGGCGATGGCTTCAAATGGAACTTAGGTGCCAACTTCACTTCTCTAAAGAACGAAGTAACCAAGCTCTACGGAGGTAAGGATGTGATCTCAGGCAGCCGTATCATGCGTGAAGGAGAAGCCGCTAGAACTTTTTATATGAAGAAATGGGCAGGGGTGAGATCCTCAAAATGGAGACCCGCTATGGTATGTCAATGGTGAAGGCGGAGAAACTACCAATGATTATAATAAGGCCGGATATGGCCTGCAGGAAGTGCTATGCCTACCTACTATGGTGGGGTGGATACCAAGCTCTCTTACAAGAACTTTACCCTTTCGGCTGATCTTACCTATTCAGGAGGAAATAGAATCATAGATGGCTTTGCTTCCTATGTTAATAGCGATGGTGGTTTATTGAGTTCTTATCCAGAAATGCTTCTCAAGTGGGTAACTATTGGACACCTGAGAACAAAAATGCAAGAGACCCTAAACCTATTTTTAGGAGAAGGGAACAAGAATGCTACCAGCTTCTCTACCCGTTACCAATACAAGGGGGATTTTGTAAGATTGCAGACTGTTAGATTCTCTTATCGAGTGAAACCAGAGTTCTTGGATGGTACTTATCTTAAGGGATTGGAATTCTATATGTTAGGTAACAATGTATGGACTTATAATTTTGACAAGAACTATAAGGGAGACCCAGATTTGAATATCGGTGGAGAAACCTCTTTTTACCCTTCCAACCTTGAAGACCTATAGCTTTGGTGTAAATGTTAATCTATAAAAATACTAGAGAAATGAAAAATTATATATACCTCTCTTTTTCTTACAGGTGGTTTGCAACTTACCTCATGCCGTAAGGACTTTACAGAGACTCAATTTTTCCAATCCAAACAAGCAGAACCCCTTAAAAACCGTAGAAGAAGCCTCTTCCTTTGTCAATGGTACCTATGCCCAGATGAGAGTAAAGGAGTATTTAGGGTGCTTATTACTTGGCCTATGGAGAAGTGCGCTCCGATGAAGTGTATAATAACACTAGAGTAGGACGTTTCAGAGGAAAGAGCCTTTATACAATGGATGCTAATAACGGGAGATGCACGAGATACTTGGACAACAATCTATGGAGTGATTGCCAACATCAACAATGTGATCAATGCACCTGATAACCTCTCCTCTCAAAAAGCAGGAGGCGGGGCAGCTAATCCCGGTGAAGTTAAGGCTATAAAAAGCACAAGCTTATGCGATCCGTGGTATGGCGTTCTTTGACCTACTTCGCCTCTCATGGACAGAAGTATACAGGGGTACCCTCGGCGTACCACTGCCTTTGCAGTACAACGCTTTGGCTAACACCACTCGTCCTACTATAGAGCAGACAGAGGCTCAAATAGAAGCCGACTTTTAACAAGGCTATACAATTGTTCCAAGAAGCTGCTACCGCACAGCGAAAAACGCTTGCAGGCTTGGTAAATACCACTGATAAGACCAAACTGTCTCCTATGGCAGTAAAGGCCTACCAATCGCGTTTTTACCTCTACAAAGGCGATTGGGATAAAGGTAGCTACTCTTTCTGAGGAGATCATGGCCTCACGCAAATATGAAGTAGTCCCTGCGGCGGAGTTGGCAGCTTCCTTTGTTAAGGCCAATGCTAACAATAGTATCTTTGAGATCTGGCCGTTGGAGTGAGTGGCCTCTCGGTGCTTCAGGATATGGGTACTTATTCAATAGTAGAGGTTATAGAACCCTCTTACCTACCAATTATGCACTAAAGCCTTTTTGATGATGCAGATGCCAGAGGAAATCTCTTTGCAGGAAATAGTAGAGTTGGTTATTTCTTGAATGGGAAGTTCTCCGACCTACAATCCCAAGCCAACGTGAAGTTGGTACGTTATGAGGAAGTTTTGCTCAATGCTGCCGAGGCCTACCTAAAGAAAGGTAATGAAACTAAGGCGCTTACCTACTATAATCGGCTCAGAGCACAAAGAGGATTTACAGCAGCAGCAGCTACTTCTCTTACCCTTGAGGAACTCAAGAAAGAAAGACTAAAGAGAACTCTTAGGCGAGGGGCTTCCGCTATTGGGACTTACTCCGCTGGGGAGATGCTGTACCTCAGTATGAAATCACAGGAGCGGTGAATCCTGCTAAGAATAGGACAGTACCTAATAAGGCTTTTGCCTTCCTATTCCTCAAGCAGAGCGCAATAGTGAGTACAGCAATGTCCCTCAGAATGATGGATACTAAACGAAAAAGCAATCCCTTTATACTTTTAGTTCGGAAAACTGTTCCATACAATGGAACAGTTTTTCTCCTTTTTGAATATGTATTAAATATCAGATATTTTTCTACACATAAGTAACTCTGTAGAAATTATTGTTTTCATATTTAAAAAAATAGCTACTTTCTCTTGTGTAAAAGATTAACAATCAGTTAGTTAAGTGTTAGGCAAAGGAGAGCAGTATTTTATTTTACCTTGTAATTATTGATAGATTAAAAATCTATTTTTTTAAATAAATGCAAAAAGATAATTCTATTTAGAATATTTTTTTGTAATTTTGCAGCGTCTTTAAAATAGTTGATATATGAGAATTAAAAAGTTGCTTATCTGCTGCTCTTATTCTTAGGAGTATGTCAGTTGTCCCTCGCTCAGGAGCGTACTGTCTCTGGGGTGGTGAAGGACGAAAAATCAAGAACCCCTATTCGGTGCCTCTGTTATCGTTAAGGGTACTACCAAAGGGGTCTCTACCGATGAGAAGGGTACTTACTCCCTCAAAGTAAAAGAGGGGAAGTTTTGAGTTCTCTTCCATTGGGTACAAGCCCCAAGACCATAAGGTAACAGCTAAGACCCGCAAGATAGATGTGGCCTTACTCTTGGATGTAGAAGAGATTGACGAGTTTGTCTTCGTCGGTTTCGGTCAGAAACAAGCGGTAAAGGAGGCCACAGGTTCCATAGGAAAAGTGGATAATGTCTCCAACAGTGCCGCAGCCTCTGTAGATAAAAGCCCTTTCGGGTAAGGTAGCAGGGGTGCAAGGAGGGAGTTACCTCTGGACAACCTGGGGGTAATGCCAACCTACGTATTCGTGGGCAGGCCTCTGTCAATGGGCGTAACAACCCTATCTATATCATTGACGGGGGTACGTGTAAACCAGGGAAATCACTCCCCAAGGAGATACTTTCTCTACCAACGTGCTAGCCAACCTCAACGACGATGATATAGAGAGTGTAACTGTCCTCAAGGATGCTGTTTCTACAGCCGTATATGGGGCGGATGCTGGTACAGGGGTGATTATCATCACTACCAAATCAGGTAAAAAGGTGATGCTAAGTACAATCTAAGCAGTGAAGTAGGTCTGGTCTCTCGTGCTTCAGCAGGGAAGAACTCCTTACCACAACCCAGTGGCTTAGTATCCTATATGATTCCTATCTTAACTCTGAAGAAGGAGCGGCTGCTTTTTCCCAACAATGACAAAAACAGCGCTCTTGGCTGCTCTTAACGCAGGTACTCTGACAGGAGATAGGGGAGTCCTTGCAAGAGCTTTACAATAACAGACATATCAATACTGACTGGCGAAAAAATCACCGAGAATGCTGCTGCACTTATGCAGAAAAATCAACGCTTCTGTATCGGGAGGAAATGAAAAGTTAAGCTACTACTCCTCTGTAGGGATATTATAACCAAGATGGTATCGTGAAATCAACAGGATTTCACCGTGTAACTAACTCTAACCGAATCAATTATAAAAGCAAGTGATCGCCTTACGTTGGCTACCGATATTCCAGCTCTCTTATGGGCAAACCGTAACCCAGCTCGATGGAGCTAACTATGGAAAACCCTATCTTAGGGCAATACCTCTTACAGCCTATTGATAGAGCTTATAATCCCGATGGTACTTACAACTATGGGGTTAATGGGGGAATTGAGAAACGGACTCACAATGATGGCTGCCCTACAAGGCATCAACCAGTATAAGGCTGAAACAGTCAGAGGCTTTGGTAACTTCAAGCCGATTACAAGATTTGGGACAACCTTACTTATAAGTTTGTTTTCGCCCCTGAGTATATAGACCTTACCCAAAAAGAGTTACCTCTCTCCCTTACATGGTGATGGAAAGAAAACCAGAGGAGAAAGTACTTGGTATACCACGCGTATCTTTAGCTTCAACGTACAGAACATTCTCTCCTATGACTTTAAGATCAAGGATAAGAACAATTTCTCTGTGAATCTGATCCAAGAGGCCACCGTACCGATAAGCAAGTCTTAGGAGCTAAAGCACAACAAGTAGGTTCCGATAAGCTCAAATCTTTGTACAACTTTATCTCTCCTGTAGGTACTACAGGTACTGACAATATGGGATTCTCGTGGCGGTTATGCGCTCACTGCTCACTATGACTATGATAAGTTCTTCCTACTTGACCTCTCTGGCCGCCAAGACCGTGTGTCCAACTTCTGGACAGATAACCAGACAGGTTACTTTTGGTTCTGTAGGGGTAGGGGTGGATTTTGCCCGTTTGGAAACACTCAAACAATGGAAGAAGATATCCCAATTGAAACTCTCAGCCTCCTATGGACAAGTAGGTAACTTGGTGGATGTCTCCTTATGCGCTATACCGATATAGTTACAACTATAACAATGCCCCTGGGGCTTATCCTGTAGGGGTAAATAACAAGGACTTGCGTTGAGAACACTCTCTCCTCTCAATATTGGTTTTGACTTAGGGTTGTTCAAGGACAGAATTACCTTGTCTGTGGCTTACTTTAATAAGCAAACCAAGGATATGATCTTCGCCTCTCCACTTTCTATTGCTCAAGGGGCTTATGATGAAAAGACAGAGGATGCAGTAAGATTCATCAATATAGGGAGAATGGTCAACAAAGGACTTGAATTACACTCAATGCCAAAAATACTTGAAAGCGAAAACGGACTTAACTGGAGCCTTGGTGGAAATATCAGTACACTAAAGAATGAGGTTACCAAGATGTATGATGAGAATGATATCATCACAGGTCGTCGTATTATCCGTAAGGGAGAAGCAGTGAACTCTTTCTACCTTAAGAAATGGGCAGGTGCCAATCCTGAAAACGGAAATCCTCGCTGGTATATCAATGGAGAAGGAGGAGCGACCACTGAAAACTATAATGAGGCTCACGAAGCTATACAAGGTAGCGCCATTCCTACCCTATATGGTGGATTTGATACCAAGCTCTCTTATGAGAACTGGACACTCTTGGCACAATTCTCTTATGGTTTTTGGGAACAAAATCTATGATGCTTTTGAGGCCAATTCGGACGTAGCGACGGTAGAATTACCCATATCTACCCAGGTTACAAGTCTCAGTATAACAACTATTGGACACCTGAGAACCGCAACTCCGACCATCCAAAACCCTATATGGGGTGAAAATACAGGTTCTACAGCTGTTTCCTCACGCTTCTTATACAAAGGCGACTACTTGCGCTTACAGACTGTAAAGCTCTCTTACAAACTCAAAAACTGAATGGTTAGAGAAGACATATTTCAAGGGCTTAGAGTTCTATGCTTTTAGGCGACAACCTTTGGACACATAACTTTTGATAAGAACTTCAAGGGAGACCCTGACTATTCAGTAGGAGGACAAACAGCATTTGGACTTCCTTCCCTTAGAACCGTAAGTTTTGGAGTAAATATTAACCTATAATACTGATTTACAATGAGAAAAAAATTATATATACCCTCCTTTCTCTTACTACAGGCTTTGCACTGACCTCTTGCAGTAAGGGACTTTACAGAAACCCAATTTCACCAAGGGGAACAAATGGCTCCGCTTACCTCCGTAGAGCAGCTTACCTCTTTTGTCAATGGGACTTATGTGAAAATGCGTGATGTCAATTACTTAGGCACCTACTATCGTGCCTATGGGGAAGTACGCTCCGATGAGATGTACAACACCGAGAAGACAGGGCGTCTCTTAGGGGGTCTCTACTTATACGATGAAGACGACCGAACAAGAGGCGGAAAGTACTTGGAAGGCTATCTATAGGGTAATTGGAAATGCCAATATTGCTATCAATGCAGCTGATAACCTCACTTGGGGAGGAAGTAATGATCCCCAAGAGACAGCCAATGAGATTAAGCGACTCAAAGGGCAAGCCTATACTGTACGAGCTTTGGCACTCTTTGACTTGCTTCGCCTCTATGGTCAGCAATATGCTGGGGGTACTCTAGGGGTGCCTATACCATTGCAGTACGATCCTAATGCCAGCTCTACTCGTGCCACTGTAGCACAGACAGAGGCACAGATAGAAAGCGACCTTAATCGAGCCAATGCCTTATTTGAGGCCATAGGTGATGTGGTAGAGCAGACCAGCTCGTCCGAGAAAAACTATATTTCTCCCTTGGCGCTCAAGGCCATCGCTTCGTTACTACCTCTACAAAGGCGATTATGCAAAGGTAGCTGAACTCTCCGAAGAGATTATCTCTTCAGGAAGTATGCCATGCGGCCAAAGATGATTTGCAAGGAACTTTCTCCAAACCCGATGCGAGAAATAGCGTCTTTGAACTTACCGTAGGTACTACTAGCTCCTTGAGTTCTGATGCGTATGATTATTTTGGGTACACTACTCCCAGGTTATGCACAGTTGGCAGTATCCGAGCAGGCAGTAGCCCTCTATGAGGCCAATGATGTGAGAAGAACCTTTATCACTTCTGGGGTTTTAGGCGGACAAACCAAGTATTTCCTTAACAATAAGTTCTATGGCTTACAGGGGAAGCAATAATATCAAGGTCATTCGTTACGAAGAGGTATTGCTCAATGCCATAGAAGCCCATCTTAATACTGATGACCGCAGAGGTACAGGTAATAAAACCAAGGGGTATTACAATACGCTCCGCCACGAAAGAGGCCTTTCGGATGTTAGTGCTGTAACCTTAGACGATCTTAAGAAAGAGCGTGTAAGAGACTCGTAGGTGAGGGACAGCGCTATTGGGATTTGCTCCGTTGGGCAGCAGCCATTCCGCAACTTAACAGTGCAGGCAATGTTGTCCGAAGCCGAAATATAGGAGATAAGCTACTGGCATTCCCTATACCTAAGTCTGAAGTAGATAGTCCTAACAGTGGCGGAGTATCTCAAAACGAAGGATATTAAACGTTACACATTTCTTATATCATTCATCATTCTTCAAAAACCGTTCCCTATAGGGGAGCGGTTTTTTCTTAAATAAGAGCGGTTGATTTTTTTATCAAAGAAAAACATTTTTATAGGTTTTTCTTTGATTTTTCTTACCTTTGACGGCTAAAAAATGTCTCTTCTCCAATAGTGAGAGAAGAGACCCAATAGCCGACAATAGTATATATTTATTTAACATAGATAAAAAGGTTTTTACGATGGGATTTTTTTGATTTCTTAACAGAAGAGATAGCCATTGACTTAGGGACAGCAAACACACTTATTATTCACAAGGATAAGGTCGTAGTGGATAGCCCTTCCATAGTGGCACGTGATTTAAGCACTAACAAGATTATCGCAGTAGGTAGAGAAGCACAACTGATGCAGAAAGACCTACGAACGTATCAAGACTGTTCGCCCGCTTAAGGATGGGGTTATTGCCGACTTCGACGCCTCCGAACAGATGATTAATGCTTTTATCAGAAGTATTCCGCCGCTTAAAAAGGCGCTTCTTCTCTCCTTCGCTTAAGATAGTGGTATGTATTCCTTCTGGTATTACCGAGGTAGAGATGCGTGCCGTACGCGAATCCTGTGAGAGGGTCAATGGTAAAGAGATCTTTCTTATTTATGAACCCTATGGCCGCTGCCATTGGGATGAGGCCTAGATATCATGCAAGCCAAAGGGGAATATGATTATTGACATAGGGGCGGTACAGCCGAGATTGCGGTGATTTCCTTAGGGAGGCATTGTTTGTGATAAGTCAGTGAAAATTGCAGGGGATGTCTTTACCAACGATATCATCTACTATATGCGTACCCGTCATAACCTTTATATAGGGGAAACAACGGCTGAGAATATCAAGATCAATACAGGTGCAGCTATTGAGGATATTGATTCTCCACCAGATCCTATGCTTGTACAAGGTCGCGACCTACTTACAGGAAAAACCCAAACAGGTAGAAATCTCCCATCGTGAAGTGGCCAAGGCCTTGGACAAATCTATCCTACGTATAGAGGACGCTATTATGGAAACACTCTCCCAGACGCCGCCAGAGCTCGCTGCCGATATCTACAATACAGGTATCTATATGGCGGGAGGAGGCTCCATGCTCCGTGGGCTTGATAAGCGTATTTCTATGCGTACCGACTTGCCCGTATATGTAGCCGAAGATCCACTACGTGCTGTGGTAAGAGGAACAGGAATTACACTCAAAAATATAGAGAAGTTCAAAACTATCTTGATGAAATAGATGCGGCTGATTTTATTGTTTTTTAAGCGACAAAAAGATTTCCTGCTTTTTCCTGCTTTTTATTTGCTTTTTCTTTTTTTCTTTTTGTGCTCGGAGGGAATTCTTTCCAGCAGTCCAAGTTCCTATATATAGCCTCCGATGTAGTAGGGGATATCTATCTCTTGCGCAGTGGGGTACAGGAGTATTTCTCTCTCAAGCAGCAGAACGAGCAGTTGACCAAAGAGAACAAACAGTTGCACGAACAGTTGCTCAGAGAGCGCGCCCAGAAGTTGGAACAACTTTCTAAGGATCCTATACTGTTGTACTCCCCAGAGCAATATGCCGTCTATAGGGGCGGAGGTGATTAAGAATAGTTGTCATCTGTCCAAGAACTATTTGATAATAGACAAAAGGATTACGCGATAGTATCCGTGAGGATATGGGAGTGGTTTCTCCCAGAGGAATTGTAGGAATCATAGACAAGGCAACCACGCGGTATGCCTCAGTGCAGTCTGTCCTTAATACGTTCTAAAAATCAGTGCAACCCATAAGAAATCAGGCTACTATGGTACCCTCTCTTGGGATGGGAAAGACCCCTACCATAGTGCAACTGACCGATATACCTAGCCTAGCACCTATTTCTGTAGGGTGACTCCATTGTTACCGCAGGTCATTCGAGTATATTCCCAAAGGGATTCCTATAGGGCGTGTACTTAGTGTCAATGCCAATACACGGGATAACTCCCTACTCTCCCAAGTGAAGTTATTTACCGATATGCAACAGCTGCAACATGTGTATATTATCAAAAAACAAAGACCAAGTCCCTATCCAACAATTAGAAGAACAGATACAAGAGCAAGCCAATGAATAGTTTGTCTTATATTTTACAGCTCATAGGCTGGGTACTTTTTGCAAGGCATACTGCTGAACAACATGAACCTGTTCGGGTATGCCAATCCTGCCTTATACCTGCTTTTTCTTTATGACCTATCCTGCGGTAGCCGATAGGGCACTTTTTGCTGCTATTGGCCGCCCTCTCTGGTCTTGCTATAGATGCACTCTCCAACACTAGTGGACTTTATAGTTGTGCGACCCTTTGTGTGGTCTTTCTTCGTCCTTTGCTCATTCGCTTGTTCTTCGGGCAGAGTTTTGAAGATCAACCGGTCAATCTGTTACAAGTAAGCTCTACCCTGCGAGTGCTTTATGTACTTTCTTTCTCGCTAATCTTTCATCTGATTTTCTCTCTATTAGATACCTTCCAGTGGCAGCTATGGCTCTATTGCTTGAAAAAAAGACCTTGATCAATGTAGCCTTTACTACCATTGTCTGTCTATTAGTAGCACTGCTTGTCTCAAGTCGTAAAGAAGTGAAGTATTAATACTTTAAAATCAACCCCATGTTAGCCAAATTCAAAGTATCCAATTTTAAAAGTTTTCAAGATGATTTTCAGTGGGATCTTACCTCTAGAGAAGATAGATATGATTTCAATGAAAAATTGTATAAAGAATCATCTTGTTCGCAGTGCTATTGTATATGGTAAGAATGGAGTAGGAAAAATCCAACTTGGGTTTTGCTATTTTTTGATATAGTGGAGCATCTTACCGATAAGAGAAAGAGCGAATTGGATTATAACCATTACATGAATGCCTATAGCAAAGAGAATTATGTAGCATTCTATTACGAATTTGTGATTGATGATATAAAAAATAGTGTACAAATACAGGAAAAAGGACTATAAAAACCATTATCTATGAAGAATTGTTAATGGATAATGTATGCTTAGCTTATATTGATAGGCAAAAAGTAATAAAAGCACTTGTAAGGTTTAAAGGAGCGGAGACTTTAAATACTGATTTGGTTGATAACTATGAAATATCTAGTGCTGAAATATGTAAAGAATAATGCGGTATTAGAGGAAAAATGAGATAAATACAGTGTTCAAAAAGTTTTTACTCTTTGTAGATAGAATGCTATTCTTCCGTACGCTCAGAGATACTAACTATATAGGCCTTGAGACAAAAAGAAGGTTCTATAACAGAAGATATAATCAAAAAGGAATAATGTAGCTGATTTTCAAAATTTTTTTAAATAGAGCAGGAATAGAATGCAAATTGAAGGTAGTCAATACGCTAAATAAGCAAGTGTTAGCTTTTTGATTTTTGAAAATAAGAGTATTCCTTTCTGGGATATAGCTTCCACAGGAACAGAATCTTTGGCCTTATTCTATCTTTTTGGTTTCAGGATATACGAGAGCAAGGGAAGGTCTCTTTTCCTATTTGTAGATGAGTTTGATGCTTTTTATCATTTTGAGCTTTCCAAACTCATTGTAGAAGAACTTAAAAACACACAGGTACAGTTTGTTCTTACCACTCACAACACCTCTATAATGACCAATGATTTATTACGTCCTGATTGTTATTTTCTAATGGATAAGCGGTCAATTGTTTCTTTAGCCAATGCTACAGACAAGGAACTGAGAGAGGCGCATAATCTTGAAAAAAATCTACAAAAAGTAATGGATTCCACATCGCATAAAAATTCTTTTTGTAATGGAGGGAGCCAAAGAGGAAGTTGTAGTAAAGAGTCTTCAGGAAAAACTTCTTTGTAGGCAGAACAATGATTACTTGTGTATTTGGTACAGTAATCTACGCACTATATAATGAGATAAAGCAAGACGCTTCTTTAGATGTTTTTCTATTTTGAAAAAAGCGTATAAGGGACTTAAAGGATTATAGCCGAGATACTTTTCTCTGAAATTTATCTCTTCTTTGATTATGATGCACATGCCTCCAATGCCTCTCCTGTTAAGCTGGAGGCACTACTGAAAAACCTTTGATAATGAGACAGAAAAACGGCAAGCTCTATATCAGTTATCCTATGTTAGAGGCACTGAAGCATTACAATAATTGGCAGGATTTCAAAGATAAAAATAGCAGCGTGTACAGCTGATTATAAAAAGGATAGTCAATAAAGAATGTGCTCAGAAGTATATTGATTTTAAGACCCTATAACAAAGAGACATGGAAAGCACTTATCATGGCACATCTTTGTAAGATGAATTATATAGTGTTAGGCCTTTATCAGTATCCTATAAAATATTTCTCCCAATTACTTATTTTTGAGAAGCAAAAAGAAAAATATGCCATAACTCAAAAGAAAGTAGGTGTACTGAGTGCGATACCTATTTTCCCTGTATGAGTATTATGGTATAGAGAAAGCCAAAAACAATTATTCTCTAAACATTCCTTGCTTTTTCGTATTATTTTTGTAACTTTGCGCTCCCAATGAAAAAGAGGAAGCTACATATTCGTGTCTTTGCTTTTTACTGCTATTGAGCATGTTAAAAAATAGCTTTTTCCTGTCGGTGAATATTTCCATAATCACCACTCAGGAAAGGAATTATGTACCTATGCACATGGTAAAAAAAGTGCGAACATGATACCCATATCTCGCAGGTGGAAAAGCATCACGACTGTATGTGTTTTTCCAGTTGCACCAAAGTTTCGTCTTTACTACTTTTGTCTATCATCTTCTATCAGCGAATGATACCCTTTGTGTTTTTTTCTTAAAAGAAGAAAAACACAATCTTCTTCTATCCAACTTCTCTTAAGAGGTCCTCCTTTCTATAATGTTTAATGATCAATGATTAGTGATTAATAACCAAGTTTTCGTTAGGCTATTAATCATAGGGCATTATTGACCTTAATCATTAATCATTATTGACCTTAATCATTATTGGCATTAATCATTAATCATTATGAAAAAGCTATTAAGTCTTTTTCTATTAGCCATGGGCTTTTCCCTCTATGGGCAAGAGACCCTCAGCCTAATAGTAGAAGACAAAGCAGGGCAACCCTTGCCCAGTGCGGTTGTTCATTTCATAGGCAAACATTTTGTAAGTGATACCAAAGGTAGGGTGAATATTCCCAATTTAGCCAAAGGGAAATATCCTATCAAGGTGAATTACTTAGGTTTTTTTGGACTACGAGGCAATCGTTGCCATTCCTGCTGTTAATCCTTATAAAGTGGTCATGCAGGGAGGAAGTCAATCAGCTTGCAGGAACTACCCTTATTGGACATGTAGCTAAACCTGTAACAGCCTCTGTGGCTATAGATAAGCCCAAGCTCCAACAAAAATCAGGAGAGGAGTTGGCCAAAGTACTCACTACAGTGGCAGGGGTTTCCATGATACAAACAGGGAGCTACTATAGCCAAACCTGTTATTCATGGGCTACATAGTAACCGTATTTTTGATTCTCAACAACGAGGTGCGCCAAGAAGGACAGCAATGGGGGCTGACCATGCCCTGAGATAGACCCTGCTGTAGCCGATAAGATTACGGTGATCAAGGGTGCCGATGCGGTGCGTTATGGCTCCGATGCCTTGGGAGGCGTAGTGGTGATTGCACCAAACCAGCTTCCTTATGGTGATGGGCTACACGGGCAGCTCTCTCCTTCCTTTGCCTCCAATGGACGAAAGTCGGCCACAACCCTCAAGCTGGAAAGTGGGCTGCCTGGGCTGCTCAATGGGCATGGCGTGTGCAGGGACAGCTCAAGCGTTCGGGTGATATACACACAGCCGATTATATGCTGAACAATACCGCTGCTGCCGAGGCCAACTTTTCCACCGCTATGGGTATGCGACAGGAAGCAGGTAGTGCCGAGTTGTTCTATAGTCGATATGAGAATGAGAGTGGTGTCTTTTATGGATCACATATAGGCAACTTGGATGACCTATTAGCACGCTTTGAAATTGGTCGGCACTTACCACCTATCCTTTTTTTCCTATAGTATAGAAGCTCCTAAGCAGAAAGTTATACATCATCTGCTCAAGGCTAAGGCTTACTATTTTCTTCCTTTCGGAGGAAAACTCACAGCCCAATATGCTTTCCAAAAGGATATTCGACAGGAATTCAGTGTGCGCCGATTGGATAGAACGCGTATTCCAGCCCTTAATATGTGGTTAACTACCCATCTGGCGGAGGTCTTTTGGGAGAATATGGATACCCAACATTGGAAAAAACTTTGGTAGGAGGTAGTTTTTCCTTACAAGATAACTATAACCAACCTGGAACGGGAGTGGTACCTGTGATTCCCAACTTTGCTTCAGTAGGCTATGGGGCTTTTGCAATAGAGAAGTATCATAAGGACAATTGGAATGCTGAGGCGGGTTTGCGTTATGACTATAAGTACCTCAGTGCCGATGGCTATGATATGTATTCCCAACGCTATGGGGGCGAACATGATTTTCATAATATCACCTATAGCTTAGGGGGAGCATGGCAGGCAACTCCTCACACGGCACTCAGTAGCAACATAGGCGTGGCCTGGAGAGCACCTCAGGTCAACGAACTCTATAGCAGTGGCTTGCATCACGGAGCGGGGACTTATAATCTGGGTGAGGCCTCACTGAGTCCTGAAACAGGCGCCAAATGGATTACCTCTCTAAGCTATACCCACCCAGAGAGATGTATATCTTGCAGCCGATGCCTATGTACAGCTCATTAAGAACTATATCTATGACTATCCTACAGGAGACACGCACCTTGTTCTCTGGGGTATATCCTATGTTCCAGTATACCCAAGCCGATGCCCTCTTCCGTGGAGTTGATATAGATGCTTCGCTAAGACTTGTTCAGTGGGGAGCGTTCGCTCAGCGTCTTTCCTATGGGCTACGAGGGTCGGTAGTCTTTGCCAATGAGCTAAAGACAGATAGGTATTTCCCTTTTTATACCTGCCCCACGCCTGAGCCAGTCTTTGGAATGGAAAGCCCAACCCAAAAGCTTATTTCAGACCTTGGAAGCAAGTATAGGTCATACCTTTGTAGCCAAGCAGACGCGCTTTGAGCCTTCTCAGGAGCTGGTAGCCACCACCCCCGATGCCTATCACCTTTTTGAGGCAGCTGTGGGAGGTACCATAGCCATAGCAGAGCAGCAGACCCTCTCGGTACGGCTCTCCTGTGAAAAACCTTTTCAATCAGCTATATAAAGGAATACACCAATCGTTTCGCTATTACGCCCACGACTTAGGGCGCAATGTATATCTGAGGTTGAATTATAATTTTTAAAAATATTGTTGAATACTAAAATTAGAAAAATGATAACAAATGTACTTAGAAAGTTCTCTTTCGTAGCACTTTCTGCCGCTTTACTCTTTTTCTTGTTCCAAAGAGGATAAAAAAATGATGAAAAATGTTCCTGCTCCTAAAATAGAAGAATTGGAGTTAGGACATGAAAACTCTAAAATAGGTCATATAGGTGATGATGTACATATAGAAGCCCTCTTCTCTGCTGAAGGAATGATTAAGGAGACCAAACTACAGATTACTTATGCCAATGGGGAGTCTTCTTTCAAGATAGAGGAGATTTCTACTGAATTTGTAGGAAAAAGGAGGAAAAATACACAAACATGTGGATATTCCTGCCGATGCCAAAGAGGGAAATTATGACTTTTTATTCTCTGTTACCGACCAAAAAGGTCAAACAACCTCTGTCAAGGAGGTCTTGAAGGTAGAGAAGAAAAGAGATTTTACTGAGAATGAAACTCTTTCACTTGCAACCTTGCAATTAGGGAGTGTTAAACAAAAAGTATTGCTCTAAAGAAGGACGATTTTATAGCCAAATTTAGCAATGGGAATGTTGCTTATGAACAGTCCAATCCTTTTTGAACCCTTGGTGTATGAGGCCACTGCCAAGAAGCACCTTTTGCAAAAATATAAAAGTAGCGGTTAGCTTTATGAATGTATTTGATTTAGATATTCGCCCTTATCAAAGCTATGAAGGAGTGGATAGTATTACCATCACTCCCTTAGATGCTACAGGGAAGAAGCTAAGAATGACCAGCCTAAAGAGATTTTTGAGTATTTTTGAGCAGTATATCTCTTTCTTCTGTGGCAAACCTTATCAATATATCCGAGAAAAATGATGATAAAGGGGTATTCCGTGAAAAACTTTACGAACGAAGAGTTCTACGCTACTTTTTTTCTAACAAGGAGCTAAAAGAAACAGACGCAGAGATCCTTTGGAATGCAAATCCTAATAAGCCTGCTGTGGAAAGCTCTAAAGCAAAGAATACGCCTATTGTGAAGCTAAAATATAAGCGCGAGAGTAATACTTACGAACTTTCCTTTGAGTTCAACCGACCTGCTGATTATACAAACAACTTAAAAACAAAATTAAAAAAACAATAAGATGAAACACTTATTAAGCACACTAAGGACAGTACTAGCTGCTACTCTTTTTAGGGTAGCAATTACCTCATGTAGTAAAGATCCACAGAAACCTAACAATGAAAAAGAGGACAAAGGTCATGAGGATCACTAGAGTAGAATTTGTTATCCGCAGAGGACACCTTCATGGGGTACGCTTCCATGGAGATCCTGAAAGTATCATAGCACCTGTGCAAAGGTTCAAGTTTGAACTGGATCAAACGACCAAAAAAACTGGGTGCGTAAGGATATGGATGAGAAGATACTAACCGAGGCCTCTCCTGTGGTAATGATAGAGGGGGCACACTATGCCATGGAAATTGTCTATTACAATAGCAAAGGCGAGCGTATGAACCACGAGTTTACAAGTGCACAGATGCTCCCTATTCACCAGCACTTCTTTGAAGTAAAGAGCTATACCGATACCAAAAACTCAACAAGAAAGTACTGATACAGCTTCTTTATTTACTTACACCTATCGTGATACAGATCCTGAACAAGTACCTATCGGAGACCTAATTGATGAAAAATAGTACCAAACGTTCTGAACTTACCGACAATCCTTTGGGATTGAAAGGCTATTTTGCTCCTGGAAAAGCCTATGCAAAATATGATATAAGAGTAAGTCTTTTCCATGTATTAAGAGGAACTAAAAAATAAGAATAATCAACAAGGAGAATTTTATGCTTTTAATGCTCCTGGTGATGAGTTGAAAGCACGTAGTACTACCGATTTCTCTCAGAAGATACCAGTGCAAGTGATTACTTCTATCTCCTCTGGAGGGGAAAGAAGACACTGCTCGCTATTACAAAGAGATAGCTGACTACTATGGCATTACTCCTGAAAGAGTAAAAGCGCTTATAGATGAAGCACGAGATAAACATGATTCTGCTACTTACTGGATGTAGGATAGAGAATAACAGTAGTAAGGGCGAATGGCACTCGCCCTTACTGTTTTCTAGTCCTAACTCTAAAAAGACCAAATACTAACCACTAACGACTAACCTCTTGTTAAAGAATCTTAATTTTATTCATAAATAAAAACTTAAACTTGGCTACTAATTCATTTTTTTATTTTACTTTTTGCGAAAAATTCGGTATGAAAGGAATTATTTTAGCAGGAGGTTCAGGCACAAGGCTTTTACCCTATCACCAAAGGGGTTTCCAAGCAGTTACTTCCTATCTATGATAAACCTATGATTTACTATCCGTTATCGGTGCTTATGCTCTCTGGTATTAGAGATATACTCATTATAACTACCCCAGAGGATGCAGCGGCTTTCCATCGTTTGCTTGGGGATGGAAGTCAATGGGGACTTAATCTTTCTTATGCTGTACAGCCTTCACCTGATGGTTTGGCGCAGGCCTTTATCATCGGAGAGGAATTTATCGCAGGGGATGATGTGTGCTTGATCTTAGGGAGATAATATCTTCTATGGACAGTCCTTTTTCTCAAATGCTCTCTCAGGCAGTAGTCAATGTGCAAGAGGAGCAAAAAGGCAACCGTCTTTGGCTATTATGTAAAAGACCCTGAGCGTTATGGCGTGGCTGAGTTTGATGCGGATGGTAATGTTCTTTCAATAGAAGAAAAACCTAAAGATCCAAAGTCCAATTATGCTATTGTAGGCCTATATTTCTATCCTAACAAAGTGGTAGAGGTAGCCAAACAAATAAAGCCTTCTGCACGAGGAGAATTGGAGATTACTTCGGTAAAACCAAGCATTCCTCCAAGCAAAAAGAACTCAAAGTGCAACTCTTAGGTCGTGGTTTTGCTTGGCTGGACACAGGTACACATGATTCTCTGACCGAGGGCAACCAACTTTGTAGAGACCTTGGAAAAACGACAAGGATTGAAAATCTCTTGTTTGGGAAGAGATTGCTTACCGAAAAAGGTTGGATTAGTAAGGAAAAAGCTCAAGGAACTGGCCCAGGAGTCTCTAAGAATGGTTATGTACAATATTTGTTAGACTTAGTGAAGTCATAAATAGCTAAATTAATGAATATTATACAGACAGATATAGAAGATGTTGTTATTATAGAACCCAAAGTCTTTGCCGATGAGAGGGGCTATTTCTTTGAATCTTTCTCTCAGCAAAGATTTATAGAAAATGTGTGTAGTACCACCTTTGTGCAAGACAACGAATCCAAATCTACCTATAGGGGTACTCAGAGGCTTGCACTTTCAAAAAGCCACCTTATGCACAGTCTAAACTTGTTAGGGTCGTTAGTGGTACCGTATGGGATGTAGCAGTAGATATACGCGAAGGGTCGCCTACCTTTGGGCGTTATGTAGGGGTAGAGCTTACAGGGAGAACAAGAGACAGTTCTTTTATACCGCGCGGTTTTGCTCATGGTTTTGTAGTGCTAAGTCCAGAGGCTATTTTTCCAATATAAGTGTGATGCTTATTATGCACCCGCCCATGAGGGTAGTGTTCTTTTGGAGCGATGCGACTATTGCCATAGATTGGAAAAATTCCAACAAAAGATATCATTCTATCAGAAAAAAAGACAAGCAAAGTCCTCTTCTAAAGGATGCTTGGTTATTTGATTACAAAAGAAAAATTATATTGAAAACATATATGAAAAAAATATACTCATTACAGGAGCAAGTGGACAACTTGCTATGGAAATTCACCAAGAATTACCTAAGTCCGCTACAAATCACTATATTTTTACCACAAGAAATGAGTTGGACGTAACCAATGTAGACAAGATCAATGCTTTCTTTTAAAAAGCATAACATAGAGCTTGTGATCAATTGCGCTGCTTATACCAATGTCAATGGTTCTGAGATAGATAAAGAAACGGCTAACTTGGTCAATCACTTGGCTGTAAAAAAATATCGCCCAAGCGTGTACAGAACACAAGAGCGCTTGTATTCACCTCTCTACCGATTATGTATTCGCAGGAGATAAGAATACCCTTATACAGAAACCGACGCCACTTCTCCTCTAGGAGCTTATGGACAAACGAAGTTATTGGGAGAGAGTGCTTTGCAACATTCCGATATTGATTTCTTAATCCTAAGAACCTCTTGGCTTTACTCTGCTTTTTGGAAACAATTTTTGTAAAAATATCTTGCGTATCAGCAAAGAACGCAAAAGAACTCAAAGTGGTATTTGATCAGGTAAGTACACCCTACTTATGCCAAAGACTTAGCACGCTTTATTATCTTTGTGATTGAAAAATAAGCTATATAGGGGCAGACAAGATGTATATCACTTCTCTAATGAAGGGGTGTGCTCTTGGTACGATTTTTGCTGTAGAAATACTCAAGCTTGCCGGTAGCGATTGCAAGGTAATTCCTTGTAGAACAGAGGATTTCCCAACACCTGCAGCGCGTCCTGCCTATTCTGTATTGGATAAAAACAAACTCAAAACGGATTTCAATTTCTTCATTCCTTACTGGAGAGTTCTTTAATATCCTTGATGTCTCAAAATACTTCCTTAATATAAGGTGAAGCATATTTTTAATCACTGGCGGAGCAGGCTTTATCGGGGCTAACTTCGTAGTGTATTTTGCACAGAAATATCCTGATTATCATTTGGTAAATTTAGACAAACTCACTTATGCAGGGGATTTGGCGAACCTTACCGAGGTAGAACATGCTCCTAACTATACTTTTGTAAAGGGGGATATCTGTGATAGAAAACTCATAGAGTCTCTCTTTAAGCAATATAATTTTCAAGGAGTGATTCACTTTGCAGCCGAATCTCATGTGGATAACTCTATCGCTAATCCTGATGCGTTTATCACTACCAACATACATGGGACTTTTTACCCTCTTGGATGTAGCACGGCACCACTGGATGGAGGCTCCTTTTGTAGTCAAAGAAGCCTACAAAGAGGCGCGTTTTCACCATATCTCTACCGATGAGGTATATGGTACTTTGGGGGAGACAGGTCTCTTTACTGAGACAACTCCTTATGCGCCTAATTCGCCTTATAGTGCCTCCAAAGCCTCTTCGGACATGATTGTCAGGGCTTACTTCCATACTTATGGTATGAATGTAACTACCTCCAATTGCTCTAATAACTATGGGCCTAAGCAGCATAAGGAAAAACTGATTCCTACTATTATCCGTAAGGCCCTACAGGGAGAGGCTATTCCTATCTATGGAGACGGAGAAAAATATACGTGACTGGCTTTTATGTCTTAGACCATTGTACAGGGATAGACTTAGTCTTCCACAAAGGAAGAGCAGGGGAGACCTATAATATAGGCGGGCGCAATGAGCGTGATAACCTCTTTATTGCAGGGCATATCTGTGAATTGTTAGATCAAAAACGCCCATTGGCAGGAGGCAAGTCTTACAAAGACCATGATTACCTTTGTCAAAAGACCGTGCGGGACACGACCGTCGCTATGCTATTGATGCTACCAAACTCGAAACTGAACTTGGCTGGCGTGCTCAGGAAAACTTTGAAACAGGGATTGTCAAGACCATTGATTGGTACCTCTCTTATTTTAAGGATTTTGCTATAGCCACAGTGGCTTTTTATTATGAAAGATATTGTCAAAGGCTACTTATGTGCTTTTATCTCGGCATTTACCTATGGACTGATTCCGCTTTTTATGATTCCTATCAAGAAAGCGGGAAGCATTCTCGGTAGATGCCACTCTTTTTACCGATTCCTAATCGCCAGCGGATCTATTCTCTTATTCCTTTTCTATCAGAAGGAAAGGCTTCGTATAAGTTTTCGTGAAGGGCTTATTATGAGTGTCTTGGGCTTGCTCTATGCGCTTTCAGCAGAATTTCTATTCTTAGCTTATGACTACCTCAGCCCAGGGATAGCCTCTACGATCTTCTTTTGTTATCCGATTATTGTAGCTTTGGTATTGGTACTCTTCTATAAGGAGAGGATTACCTTGCCAACAGTACTCTCTCTACTCTTGGTAGTGGTCGGGGTAGGGGTACTGAGTATCAAGGAGGAGCTGTGATCAACTATATAGGGTTGGGTATCTCTTTTGCTTGGTGCTTTGGTATATGCGCTTTATATCTTAATTATCAATAAGGTACGTATAGAAGCCTCAGGAGTGAAAGTCTCTTTTTATTCCATGTTGTTTTCCTCGCTGTATTTCTTAGTCAAAGCGCTTATCTTAGGAAGAAGTATTGCGATTCCTTCCTTATCCTTAGCAGGAGACATTACTTTATTTGCTCTTGTTACTACCTCCCTTTTCCTTAGTAGCCTTAGTGTATGCAGTACGCTATATAGGCTCTACTCCCTACGGCGATTATGGGGGCCTTTGGGCCCTATTGTGGCGGTACTTATCAGTGTGGGACTCTTCGGAGAAGCACTTACCTCCTCCCTTGGTGATAGGCGGTGTGGTTATCATCACTGGGGTACTGATAGATATTGTCTTTAGAAAGCATTAGATAAGACACTAACATTCTTCTGGATAAAAAGTCCAACCTTTGAGTTTCTCCTTCTTATACTTCTTCATAAAAGCTTCCTCTACCCATATGCTACGAAGGCTATCCTTGTTATAGAAAAAAAGTGCTTTCTTTAGAGTGATTCGTGATATGTAGTAACTTGTGCTCTGTTTCTATAAGGGTATTATTGAATATATCTTTGCAGGCACCCACTCAAATGTTCCGGGACACTGTTTTTCAAAGGAATTCATGGCTCTTTTGTTTAGCAAATAGATATACACTCTATTAATAGATATACAATCCCATTTGGCGGCAATAGCTTCAAAGTCGGTAAAGTCAATCCGAATGTTCAAGTGTATAGGTTCAGGATTTCTGAACATAATATAATCGGCAATAGAACCTTTTACAGACTGAAAAGTACCATATGCTCTACTTGGATAATTGTTGGAAGTGCCTATGGTATATAGCATTTTATTAGGTATTTGATTGTTAATGAGAGTTATATTGTATAGTATGCTCAATAATTTATCTGTTCTGTGTTTTTAAATTGGTATCCATATCTTTTTTTAGCTAATTCAATAAAAATCTTATGAGGCGTATATAGCAGTACTTTTATAAAGATGCTTTCATTTATAAGATTTTGTAAAAAAGAATAGACATTAGAGAATAGTGTTATTTATGTTATAGTATTTCTGATTCTATTTGCTGTATATTACGAAGTATAAGCTACAAAATTACGCTATCATAAGAATATTTAAGTTCTTGTTCTAATTTGTAGAATTGTATTTAAGTAATTTTTCTATAAGATAATCACTCATTTTTGTTGTATTTATATGATTTTTAATATAGTCAATAACTCTTTTGTTACTTGAGAGGAATTTTTCTTTAGTAGATAGTACTTTTTTTACTTCTGTATGAAAATTTTCGATTGATTTCCTTTTAGGAATTATATTAGGTATCGAAATCAAATAATCCCATCTTCCCTCCCAAGAGCTATATTGAGGGAAAGAGGAAATGTTTAATGATACATAGTAATTTACCTTTTTGTGAGTAATAGCTTCTTGAAGAAATTAAAAACCTTGTCAGAAGGATATAGCTTATATCGCCAAACCATATTTCCCTATACTTGATATAATATTAATTAGCATATGCGTATTGGTTAGGAATATTTTTTTCCTATAGCAACTAAGTGTTCTGTCAAAATAGCGTCTGTCATGTGGGAATAGTAGAATGTAGAAAACTCTTTTTCTTGGGAATTTTTCAAAAAGCAGACACTATTTTTCCAAATCCTCCTCATTATATGATTTCCAAAGGTATAATTTATCCCTTAAGTCTTCTAATATCTTTATTTTCTGTTGCATAGAAGTTACTTTTTGATTTATGTAATCATTCAAAATATTCGTCAATTCCTCATATTTCTCTGTCTTTAAAAGAGGAACGCCGATAATAAAAAGGATTATCGGCGTTGTAAATTATTAGTCATTAGTCACTAACTAAGGAAGTCTATGATATCGCTAGCAATCATGGTACTTTTTCTTGGTATTCCTTACATAGGTATCGGCGGCTTTTTCCGTGGATATATACTCCCACAATAGCGGCATTGAGTGGCGTATAGCCCTGAGATAAAAGTCCTGTAATCACCCCCAGTAAGCACATCACCACTTCCATGCGGTGGCAAGGGGCAGGGTTTCCAGTGGAGTTCACCCAGAAGTGATCCCCATCGGTAATCATGGTGAAAAGCTCCTTTGAGCACCAAGATGATTTTGTGTTTCTTGGCAAACTCTTTGGCTTTTTGCTTGACGGTCAAGGTCATCAGACCATTTGCCAATGAGGCGTTCCAATTCCTTAGGGTGTGGAGTGAGGATCGCATTTTTAGGGAGAGCACGCTGTAGGTCTTCGCTGGAGGCAACAAGATTGAGTGCATCGGCATCAATAACAAAAGGTACATTAGGGAATGTTCTAAGCAGGGCAGCTAAAGTTCCTTGTGCATAGGCGGAAGTACCCATACCTATACCTATACCTATAGCATTGGGAGAGAAAGGAATATCTGTAGGGGCAAGTTCTTCTTCTTGGGAGGAGGTCAGCACCATAGCCTCTGGTAGGGGCAGTTTGTGCGATTTGATAGCCACACCCTAGGCAACAGTAGGGTGAGCAGGCCTGCACCACTGCGAAGGGTGGCCTTACCACCAAGTACAGCGGAGCCTATCTTGCCATAGCTGCCTCCTACGATAAGGGCATGGCCATAGGTGCCTTTGTTGGTAAAGCGGTGGCGGGTACGTAGTAGGCGCTTGAGTTCTTTCTCCGTAGTATAGTCGTATTCGGTATTGACTTCCTGAGATAGTCAAAGGAGAGGGCAGTGGTAACACTTCCCCAATAGGGGATATAGCGTCCTGTTTGTGGAAGAAGGAAGGGGAGCTTAGGCAAAGAAAGTTAGTACCACATGAGGGGTTACGAATACATCTTTTGTCCTCTCTATCACTGCCTCAAGAAGAGACCTGAAGGTACATCTATACTGATGATGAGTCCTTTTTTTGGCGGTTGATTTCTTCAAAAACGCGTTGTACCCAAGGGAGAACCCTACGAGAGAGACCTATACCAAAGATAGCATCAATGGTGATAGGCTGGGTTCCATTGTATTTGTTAGCGACAAAGTCTTCAAAGCCCTTAGCGGGTTTGCCTTTGATGGGTTGGAAGTGTTTGTCGTTGGCTTGTAGATAGTCTTCGGAGGTCGTAGGCTGGGAGACGGAGGTGATTTCTACCTGAGGGAAATTTTCCTTAAGCAGTTCTAAGTTTTTGGTAAAGTCAGCCGAATGAATTTCTGCAAAAGGAACAATAGTTACTTTTTACTTTTTACCAGCTTGCGAAAGTAGGCGTGCCAGCGCTAGGCCATCGCCGCCATTATTGCCTACCCCTGCATAGATATGGTAAGGGTTATCATTGGAAGGTTTTTCTTGATCCATGCCATAAGATTGTTGGCGGCTCTTTTCCATCTGATCCCAAGAGGTAATTTGTTGTTCCTCAATAGTGCGCTCGTCCGCAGCGCGCATTTGCTCATTAGTAAGTATTTTCATAAGTGAATTATTTAAAGAATTAGTAAAATGTTCTTTGTCAAAGGGTTAAGTAATCAATATTTCTAAAATAAGATAGGATCGCTTCCTTGAGTAGCACTTGTTGTTCCTGTTCTGTCAAGCTCAGGTGATCCTTTTACTCTTCTATAAAAAGGCCAACCTTCCTTGTCTTTGTACTCAAAAAAAGTAATATCCAAAAAGGAGCCAGTACGCAGCAAGTGGCTATATGAATAAGGTTGATTTTGTCCTCCTTGGAGAAGACCTCATGAGGTTTTCCAAGCTCTTGAATACCAATCAAATAGAGGATTCTATCTATGTCTAACTGCATAGGCAGAGAGAAGTCCTCCTTGAGCTTTTTGGGTGAGGATTTCCACTGTTGACTAAGTGTTTTTCAGTTGTCACAGGGTTGTTCTAAGGGAGAGCAAATATACTAATTTTATGCAATTTAAAAGATATGAACAGTTTTTTTATAATTTTGTTAAAAACTTTTACTTATTGATAATCAATTGGTTAAAGGTGTATATGAAATTATTTTTTTATCTATTGTTGGTGTTTTTCAATATAATTTTGTAGTTCAGTTTAGAACATAGAAAAAGAAGAACATGAAAAAAATTGTTACAAGTATAGCTGTTATTAGTTTGCTCGCTGCTTGTAGGCGAAAAAGCTGCTGAGGGAAGGTTGATTATGCAGTACTCTCGGTAAAGTTTCCTCTGTAGATGCCAAAGGAAAACCAAAAATTACTTCTATTACAGAATGATGAGGTTGTAAAGGAGATTCCTGTACAGGCCGATGGTACTTTCCGTGATACTATTCGCGAAATTGGAGACAATCATTTCTACTATCTTGTAGAGAATCCTGCAGTACAGACGCCTCTCTATCTGGCCAATGGTACCAATATGGAGCTTACGCTTAATGAAGAAGTGAGCAAGACTATGGTGTCTGGTAGCCAGACTAAAGCAGACCCAATATTTAATAGAGCGTAATAGCTTTATTAATGACCGAATCAATGGGGCTGATTCCAACCTCTTTGGGCAAAAACCACAAGAATTTAAGGAAAATGTCAAGGCTTTCTTTGCAGAACTTGACAAAAACTAAAGGCTTACGGCTTTGACGAAGAGTTTGTAAAGAACCAAGAGAAATGGACAAACTACAAGTTCGTAGAATACCTAACTATATTCCCTACTTATCACAGATATACCTCTGGCAATGAAGCTATTTTGCCTGATGATTTCTATGCAGAAAGAGATGGTATTGACTATGACAATGCTGAAGAGTTCCGCACCATAGATACTTATCGTGATTTAGTGCGTAGTAAATTCTATACTATTATTAATAATCCTAATGATGCAGAGAATATAAAGAAATTTATCTCTGAGGTGAATGCTTTGAAATCCGACAATATCCGTGCTGATTTGGCCAAGGGACTTTTCAATTAATCTCACCTAATAGTACAGTGAACAAGGAAATATTTGATTTTATCAATAAGAATGTAACTGATGAAAAGGGTGAAAGAAGCTGCCAAAAAGCCTATGATCTAGCTACTAAAGCTAACCTCAGGCAGTCCTTCTCCCTAAGTTCTCTAACTATGAAAACTTCAACGGAGGTACTACCTCTTTGGACGATTTCAAAGGTAAAGTAACTTATATAGATATATGGGCTACTTGGTGCTTACCTTGTCGTGGAGAAATTCCTGCTCTTAAGGAATTAGAAAAGAAATTCCATGGCAAAGATGTTGCTTTTTGTAAGCATTTCTATAGATCAGAACAAAGACGAATGGAAAGAGTTCGTTAAGAGCGAAGACCTAAAAAGGGGTACAACTTTTTGCTGAAAATGCTTTTGAGTCTCAGTTTATCCAAGACTATGGTATCCGCCAAATTCCTACTTTTATTATCATAGACAAAGAAGGTAAAAATCGTCAATGCTGATGCACCACGTCCTTCAAGCGATGAGATCACAGGTCTCTTAGAAGGATTATTGAAAAAGTAATAGACATAATTTTTTTATACCTAATAAGAAGGCTGTCCCCCAAGGGCAGTCTTTTATTGAAAAGTAAAAAGTAAAAAGTAAAGAGGGTTGTATTCTAGCGAGGTATCTAAACTACTGTATTCTTCTACTTCTAATAGTTAAAAAACATCTAAACTTTTTGCTTTATGCAAAAAAACATTGCGCAGCGACATCGTATCTTTGCACACGTAAAAACAAAGAACTCATGTTTGAACAGCAGCTTTGCAAGGCATATTTCCTGATGATCTCGTATCAAGAGATTACCGAGCTATAGGCAATAAAAACAAGGAGTTACATTATGATTAACCATTAATCATTATAAAAAGTGGAAGATAAAACTTTACTCAAAAAACGTATAGATTGGTTTTGTAGGAAACAAAAATCAATGCCTTTTCACCAACCATTTCTCCTGCTCCTAAGTCGGTGGAGCGCAAAGAGATAGAGAGTCTTTATGAGGGGCTATTATGGTTTGTCCGCAATGGCATACATGAGGTGGTCATTGAGAAAAATACATGGGTTCCTATTGTGATATTTACCTACATAAGCACTTGGAGAGAGCTATTTGGTAAGTAGGAACGGGTATAAAATTACTTATTTAGATAGGGAAAATGGCTTGCTGCTTTACGTCCCTTGCACGCTCGTCTTTCTTGGGAGGGAGTGACACTAAGGATTATCCAATCAGAGCTGATGCCATGGTCAGTTTTAGGAAGGGATTGATAAATAACGAGTTTGCGGCTTATTATATTTCTCATGAGATACATGCCAATTATTTTGGAACAGAGTTCTTTGTATGACAAACTCCATAAGATACAGCAGACTCCTGAGTATCAGGCTTTCGTCTTAGATGCTAAGGTGCTTTCCGACAAGGAGTTGAAGGAGAAATATCCCAAACCATATCATTCGCCAATACCAGTCAGTACGCGATTTCAAGTTTTTGGATTTGCCGCACTACCAGCAGCAAATAGCGCTTTTTAAGCGGCAATTGGATATCTTTGGTAAGGAAGCCGAACTTTTCTTCAAGCCTTTCAATATCCTAAAGGAGGTACACAGTGATGGTACAGAGTACTTTGTCAATGACAATCTTAGTTTTCGTCAGGTCAATGATGATGAATGCTTACATTACCTTTTTCACTGATGAGGCAGACTTTCAGGCTAAGTACCCAGAGATACGCGCTTGGGTGGACAAGGTCAATCAGAGTGACGAGGAGGGAGTGGTCATTAAGCCACGTACGGCTTTCCTCCCTAGCATGCCTCCTGCTTTTCAAGGTACGTAATAATGATTACCTAACCTTAGTCTATGGGGTGGATTTCCAAGATAGACTACAAGAGCAGATCGCCAAGAGAAACATCAAAGGGAAGCTCCGTTGTTCTATCAATGACTGGGCAATCAATGCCAAGCTATTGGCCATTCCTTATAGTGAGTTACATGAGGAAAACTACGAACTGAAAAACTTAGTGCTTGACCGTATATTAGGTGAAGAAATAGAAAACCAATTAGATAGCAGACTATGAGTACCAAAAATAATCCCCATTACTTTTCCTAAACTCCTTATTCTGGTGGGAGCACCAGGGTCAGGCAAATCTACCTTCGCGCGCTACTTTATCCGTACCGAGGGACAATTGGGTACGGGTCAATCGTGATGATTTCCGCCTAATGCGGTTCGGTGATACCCTTATGTCGCCTTTCTATGAGGAACGTATTACCAAGATGGTGGAGGCTTCCGTTATTACACTTCTGAAACATCATACCAATGTGATTATAGATGCGACCAACTGTTCTTTGCGTACCCTTGAAGATATGATACATGCCTACACCCGAGTATGCCGATATTTCCTTTAAAGTCTTTGATCTCTCGGTGGAGGAACTAGTCAAGCGTTGTGATAAGCGTTGCGAACAAACGGGTAAGTTTATCCCCAAGAGTGCTATAGAAAAGCATGTAACCCAATTGCAATATACCAAGGAAAAGTTCGATTTTAAGCCGATTCCTCGTGCCATAAAAAGAGGCCACACTTACTTATGCCACGCAGGATAGCTCTTTGCCCAAGGCCATAATCTGTGACTTGGACGGTACGCTTTCCTTGCTCAATGGTCGAGACCCTTATGATGCTTCCTCTGCCGATGAAGATGGGCTTAATGCCCTGTAGCAAGTGTACTTACTATGGCCAAAAAGCACAGGGGTTACAAGGGTGATCCTCCTTTCAGGGCGCGAGCAGCTCTACAGAGAGCCTGCCGAGCGTTTTCTTTTGAAACACCAAATAGCCTATGACCTACTACTCATGCGTACGACCAATGATTATAGAAAGGACAATGTGATCAAAAAGAACTTTTCCAACAGGAAATAGCGGGTAAGTACTTCATAGAGTTCCTTTTAGATGACCGCAACCAAGTCGTGGAGATGTGGCGCAAGGACTTACATTTGCCTTGCTTCCAAGTGGATTATGGGGACTTTTGATAGTAATTAGTGACCTGTTTAGAATTATAAAAATATTAAAAATACAAATAAATAAGATGAAAAATCATTACAAAGCCTAACAATAATAGGCCTAGTAGTTGCTTGTGGTAAAAAGACTGAGCAACCTAAAAGCTGATTATGCTGTGATCTCAGGAAAGGTATCGGTTACTGAAAACGAGAAATTACAGCTTGTCCACAATAACGAGGGTGATTAAGAACATTGCTATAGCTCCTGATGGTACTTTCCGTGATACCATACGCGCAATAACCGACAATCATGCTTATTATCTCTTTGAGAACCCAGCATTGTTAGTACCACTTTATTTTAGATAAAGGAACCCAAATAGAGTTCACACTCAACCAAGATCTCCAAAGGTTACTCTCTGGGACTCAAGCCGATCAAACCCAGTACTTTATAGAGAGAGAACTCTTTGTCAATGATAAAATATTCCGTTCCGATGGTACCCTATTCAAGCAAGAACCACAGACTTTTAGGAAAGCCTTAAAAAGTTCTTTGCTGAACTCGAAACCAAGCTGAAGAGCTATAACTTTGATGAGGATTTTGTGAAAAACCAGCAAAAATGGATCAATATAGTATATAGGGGCACTAACGGATTATCCTAGTTCGCATGAGTCCTTCTCAGGTAAGCAACCCTCTCTACCTCAGGATTTTTGCCGAGAGAGACATGGTGGATTTTGATAATGCTAAAGAATATGAGACCGACAGAGGCTTATAGGGATTTGGTACAAGGTAAATATTATTCTCAGCTGAGTGATGCCTCGATCCAGAACAGGTAGGAAACTTTATAAAACTTGTATCAGCACTTAAGTCCGAAAAATATTCGTGCCGATTTTGCTAAAGAATTGGCTACCCTAATTCTCCCAGGCAATACCAAAACAAAGAGGTATTGGATTTTGTAGTTGTCAATGTAAAGGATGAAAAAAGTAGCTAAAAGAGGCACAGGAGACTTATGACAAGATTACAAGGCTCGCTGTAGAGCGCACCCTCTCCTGTTTTTACAGGCTATGAAAATATCAATGGAGGTACCTCTTCACTCTCTGATTTCAAAGGAAAACTAGTATATGTAGATGTATGGGCTACTTGGTGCCGCCCTTGTTTGGCTGAAATTCCTGCACTAAAGGCTTTACATGACAAGCTCAAAGGGAAGAATATTGAGTTTGTAAGTATCTCTATAGACGAGGACAAAGAGGCTTTAGCGTAAGGCCGTAAAGGAAAAAAACAGCTCAAGGAGTACAACTCATAGCCGACAAAGCTTTTGATTCTCAGTTTATTCGTGACTATGCGATCAACCAAATTCCTACCTTCCTTATCATAGACAAGGAGGGTCATATTGTCAATCCCAATGCCCCCGCCCCTCTGACCCTGATATAGAGAAAATTTTGACAGATAAAAAGTAAAGGGTAAATAATGTAAATCAATAACTAAAATATATTTTACTAACTTTTTAACACGCAATAAATTGCGCTCCTACGCTAACGCTGGCTAAGACGATTTTTGCTTAGCATAGTCTTCCGTAGAGACGCAATTTTATTGCGTCTTAACTAACCCCTAACCTCTAATCATTATTCACTAATCCCTAATCTTTATTCATAACCTCTAATCACCAGATTTAACATTCTAAAAAGTTATAATTAAATAAAAATTGTACATTTGCCTCGTCTTAAAAATCACAATCATGTCCTTAACGCTCATAGCTGCCTTAGACCTTGACAATGGTATAGGCAAGGAAAACCAACTATTATGGCACTGCCTGATGATTTTCAGCACTTTAAGCACCTCACCATGGGGCATTGTGTGATTATGGGGCGTAAGACCTTGGAGTCCCTCCTAAGTTACTGTCAAAAGCGTACTCATATTGTACTCTCTCGAGATAAGAATTATCATAGGGAGCATTGTATAGTAGTATCCTCTATAGAGCAGGCAATTGCCATAGCACATTTGGGAGCAGGACGAACAGCCCTTTGTTGCATAGGCGGGGAGAGGTATACAAGCTAGCGATGCCTTATGCAACAACCCTTGAGCTCACGCATGTACAAGCACACTTTCAGGCAGATACTTTCTTCCCTGAGATTGACCCACAACGCTGGCAATGCGTAAGGCGGGACTTTCACCCTCAGGACGAAAGACATGCCTATGATTTTTATTTTGAAACCTATAAACTTTTTATAAGATGAAAAAAAGCTATTACTAACGCTTTTTGGTGCTCCTCTCTGCTCGTATGGGAGCACAAATAGCCTCCGAAAACTTGGGTTCCAAGGATATGGATGGTACTCGTAAAGTAACTGTCGTACTGCCCGACGGCTATGACAAACGTGAAAAAATATCCACTCTTTGTGGTGCTCAATGCCAGCCGACTTCTGGAGCCTACGGTAACAAGCTTTCGCTATTTCGCTCGTACAGGAGAGGTGCCTCCCTCTATCATTGCTAGGAATCTATAACGATGAAGACGATGTAACTGTACCTGAAGAAACAGGGGTACCCTTTAATGATACAGCGGTCTTCTTTGAGTTCGTCGGACAAACAGTCATTCCTCGTGTGCAAAAGCAAATACTCCACCAATGGCTTTAGAGGAATCATTGGCGATGGCGAAGCAGCCAACTTTATTAACTACTACTTGCTCAAGGAAAATTCGCTTTTTAACGCTTATATCTCCTCTCTCCCAATATAATGGAGAAAATAACCAACTCTATTCCAGAACAATTGGCTTCCTTCAAGACGCCTATCTTCTACTATCTCGGTTGGACACAGGATGAGGACAATGCAACCTTGAAGAAGATAACCGACTTGGACAAGCTTATGAGCGTCAAAAAAATTAGAACATAGTTTCTATTTTTTTCTCAACCTTTTCCCAAATTACCACCAGTACCGTCTCTATTATAGGGGAATCTCTGAGGCCTTGAACCTCTTCTTTGAGGAATACCGCCCTATCACCATGCGAGAATATGCGGAAAAAGTACTCAAAGTACAGAACAATACCACCCAGTATTTGCAAGATAAATATAGGAAAATCAAGGATTTATATGGTATAGACAAGGAGCCACTCTTGGAAGATGTCAAGTCGATCTATGCCGCTATCCTTAAGAATGCCGATTTCGAATCCATTCCTATATTGGTCAAGTATATCAAGCCTTATTATAAGGATACTGCCTTACCTGACTACTTAGAGGGGGATTACTACTTGCGTATTCAAGAACCACAGAAGGCATTCCGTTCTCTTCAGCGTGCTTATGGGGCTAAGGAGATGAGACTTTGTAACCAAAGAATTCGTTAGCCAGACCCTCGAAAAAGCTCCAAAAAGGACTATCGAGGGTAGTCTAAAAACCAAGAAAGGTGATGTCGTTGTAAAGGAGAAACCTCAAGAGCAACCTGCTGATACAGAGAGCAATAGTACAGAAACACCTGCCGAAGGACAGCAATAAGTTAGACAAAGAGGAAATTTGTTCAAAATAAATTTGGTGTATATCCAAAAATGTTATATCTTTGCACCTCAAATTAAATAAAAAAAGTTTTTATGAATCATTACGAAACTGTTTTCATTTTTGAATCCGTTTTATCTGAAGCACAGATAAAGGAAGCAGTTGAGAAATTTGAAAAATTTCTTAACCTCAAAGGGTGCTGAAATGGTAGCAAAAAGAAGATTGGGGCTTAAAGAAATTGGCCTATTCCATTCAAAACAAAAAGAGTGGATTTTATCACTTATTTGAATTCAAAGCACCTGGTGATATTATCGAGAGCTTTGAAGTAGAATTCCGCCGCGATGAGCGCGTGATGCGTTACCTCACCGTGAAGCTCGAAAAAGAAGCAATCGCTTGGGCTGAGAAAAGAAGAGCAAAGTTGAACAGTAAAAAGCCTCAAAACATGTCTATCGAACAACAAGCAAAAAGGAAAAAAAGAGGGAGATATCAGATATCTAACCCCACTGAATATAGATACCAACAAAAACAAAAATATTGCCGTTTCAAAAAGTTAGGTATCAAATATATTGATTACAAAGACCCTGATTTCTTATTGAAATTTATTAACGAACAAAGGTAAGTTGTTGCCTCGTCGTATCACTGGTACTTCTCTGAAGTTTCAACGAAAGATCGCAGTAGCCGTTAAGCGTGCTCGCCACTTAGCTCTATTGCCTTATGTAGCCGATTTGTTAAAATAATTAATTCAAGGAATCAATGGAAATTATACTTAAAAAATGATGTCCCTAACCTAGGGTTTAAGGACGATATAGTAACCGTGAAGAACGGATATGGGCGTAATTATCTTATTCCTCAAGGCCTTGCTCAGCTGGCTACTCCTTCTGCTAAAAAGGTGTTGGCTGAGAACTTAAAAACAAAAGAGCTTTCAAGGAAAAGAAAAATTATTGAAGATGCTAAGCAATTGGCTAAGGCTCTCCAACAGTTAGAAATAAAAATTGCTGCTAAAGTAGGTGCAGGTAACAAATTGTTTGGTTCTGTAAACCACGATGACCTTGCTGAAGAACTCCTTAAGGCTGGACACCAAGTAGATAAGAAATATATCTATATCGCTGGGGGTAATATCAAGCAAACAGGTAAGTACGAGGCTTCTGTACGTTTGCACAGAGAGGTAATCGTTGCACTACCTTTTGAAATAGTAGCCGAAAAATAACTAAAGTTTTATTCATAGATTTTTGGATTTAAAGCGAAAACCATCTCCTTGTGAGATGGTTTTTTTCATATAAACACCTATTGCTATGACGCTTTTTTTCTGTTTTTAAGGATATAGGGGCGTTCTTATTTCCTCGTTATTGCTTGGGCTGTGGTCAAATAATCAGTCGCCAAGAACAATTCCTATGTGTGACTTGCCGCCATGAGCTTAGGCAAACCCACTTTCACTTACTCCCTGATGAGCGTAATCCTATGATTAGGAAGTTCTTCGGGAGGGTAGTGGTACAGAAAGCCTCAGCCTTACTCTATTATGATAAGGGAGCCGTCTCCCAGCGACTGATACATGCCCTCAAGTACCATGATAGGGAGCAGGTAGGTCTTTGGCTGGGACAGTGGTATGCTACAGAGTTGGTGGCCAATGGCTATTTCTCACAAGTGGAGCTGGCCCTGCCTGTTCCTCTACACCCTAAGAAAAAGAAAAAGAGGTTACAATCAAGTAACACTCTTTTGGTAGTACGCTTGCCGATGCCTTGCAAGTGACTTATCGTGAGGATCTTTTGCTCAAGCAAACGTATAATTCGGCTCAGGCCAAAAAACACTGGTTGGAGCGACAAAGAACCTCTGCCGAGACCTTTGTACTTACTGACCCCAAAGCCGTTGCAGGCAAGCATGTGCTTATTATAGATGATATAGTTACCACTGGCGCCACCCTCGCCCAGTGTGCAGCCTTGCTTATAAAGGCAGGGAGCTAAGGTGAGTTTTGCCTGTATGGCCTATAGCAATGATGAGTAACTAACTAAGTAACAACTCTTTGTAATCCTTATAAGAGTTGGGGAATACTCTTTTATGACAAGTACTCAAATCCACTTCTGGGACAGGAAAAGAAGGAATTACTTGGCGGATCACCTGGTCAAACTTCTTAGGGCTGGCGGTACTTAGTACGGTGCCGTATTGAAGGAAGTAGGGCTTTTTGCAAAGCTAAGTGTCCCACTGCCGAATGAGGATCAAGGGTATAGCCTAGGGTATTATGTATATAAAGCGATTTCGTCCAAAGTTTCTTTGTCAGAGATCACCACAGCAGTAATCATCTTGCGAATGGACTCAAGGCTATGTCCAAAAAGCTCTTGGATACGTACAAAGTTGCTCGGATCCCCACGTCCATAGCATTGGAGAGGGTTGCAACCGAGGCTTTGGCCTGATAGCTTCCTGTTTGTAAGTATTGGGCAAAGGTATCATTGGCATTGTTGGCGGCTACAAACTTGCTTACAGGTAGTCCCATAGCGTGAGCATATAGGCCAGCGGTTAGGGTTACCAAAGTTCCCACTGGGGACAGCCACCACCCAATCCTTGCCGTCTAAGAGGTCTTTTTACCTGCTTGTAAGCAAAAGAAGTAGTAAAGCATCTGAGGGAGAAAGCGAGCAACATTGATAGAGTTGGCACTGCTTAGCACGCGTTCTGCCTTGAGAGATGCATCGGAAAGGGCTTGCTTTTACAAGGGTCTGGCAGTCATCAAAAGTACCCTCTACCTCTACCGCTTGTATATTGGCGCCTAAGGAGGTCATTTGGTATTCTTGGAAAGGGCTTACTTTTTCCTTTTGGGAAGAGAATGACCACCTCACTCCCTCCACTTTGTAAAAAGCCATTGGCCACGGCACTCCCCGTATCACCAGAGGTAGCCACCACTACCGTAGTGGGGTTGTCCTTATCGGAGAATTTGCCTAAGCAACGTGCCATAAAGCGTGCTCCCTACGTCCTTGAAGGCCATGGTAGGTCCATGGAATAGTTCCAATACAGAGGTATTACTTAAGAGTTCCTTTACAGGCGTATCAAAGACAAAGACTTCTTCCAAAACCTTTTTGGAGTTCCTCTTTGGAAAAAAACTGTCATTGACATAGGGGTAAAGCGCCTCTGTAGCGATTTCTATATTGTTTTTGAGTAATTTCCTCAAAGAAAGAAGCGGGTAGGGTAGGGATATGTTCGGGGACAAAAAGTCCTTTGTCCTTTCCCAATCCTCTTAGGGTAGCTTCCTTGAAGGAGACGATTTCGTCCTTATGCTTGATATTGTAATAGTTCATGTGCAATGTGTTTGGTGTAGTTCTGATATTTTTTTCTATGATTAGCCAGCAAAGTCGTCCAACATATCTAATGAAGGGACAAAGAAGAGGGTACCTGTTTGGGCAGTACTGAAATCCAACAAACGATCGTAATTACCCACGGGGTCGCCTACAAACATGTTAGTAAGCATTTCTCTACAGTACTGAAGGTGTTTGCATAGCAAATAAAGTAAGTACCCATCTGGTGGCTCGCAGTGTCATGGAAAGGCATATTGTCTCTGACTACTTTTAGGTCGTCCCCCACATTGGCAAGGGCAGAATGGGCATTGGAAGGCTTAGTATCATCGTCCATCTCTATATCCATCTCTTTGCTGCGACCTATGACTTTTTCTTGTTCGCTTACAGGGAGCGCATGCCATGCGCTCATATCATGTACATATTTTTGGACAAATAGGTAGCTGCCTCCTTGATAATCAGGATCTTCTTCACCTACTACGGCAAATTGTTCTCTTTCCTCACCTTGAGGATTTTTCAGTACCATCTACAAAAACCGATGATAGCACGTCCGTCCCAATACCTGAACCCTTGTACATTGACTACACAGTCGGCTATAGGCTGCATCACATCAGTAATAACGGCGGCCATGTCATAAGCCAAACTGGGGTTATGTGCGCGAATATGAAAAATGTAGGTCACCTTCGGTGGCTACCGCTGTATGCTTGCTGCCTTTGATAGGTTGAAAAATCTTTGAGTTCCTTAGGCAGGGGGTAGGTAAGCCCAAAGTAAGCCACCCGATATGGCTAATACCAATAGTTACACTTGCACGGGCTTCAGGAAGCGATCGGCTACCGAGTTGTTGAGGTTTCCTACCAAACCACATACCTTGGAGAAAGCAGCCTTGAGTTGAGCTTTGTCCGCCTCTTTTTGAATGTCCATACCAAGAATATGGTATTATTATTAGGCAAATCAGTTACGTTCTGATAATTCTTCATACTTTTATTCTGTATAAGATTTTAATTAATAGCAAGTTACGCTATCTATTTCAGATTGTTTTTCTTTAAGGCACAAAAGATAAGATATTTCTAACGGCTTTTGCAAGGTGTTTCTTATATTTGTTTCATGGAAGAATTATATACTACGTACCAAATATAATAGGATATTTCCATTGATTTTTCTTGAAAAGATATGTGATGCTATATCCTCCTACAACGTCCTCTTCCATAAAGCTGATACTTATCTGAAAAGAATCTTCAAAGAGGAAAGAGAAGTCAATAAGGGTATTTTTTTCTTGTTCCACCACTTAAATTCTTTCTCCTTGGCAATCTTCTCTATGTTTAGTTTCTCAAAAAGGGCAATATACTGCTTAGGAAATAATTTGTCAAAGATCTTTATAAAGTCTTCTCTAACAATGGGTTTGTCTTCTATCGTAAAGTCATCTCTATAAACTATATCTCCATACAGCATTTCATAAAGTGGCCCTTCGTCTTAGAGGGATAATGTACCATAGTATCAGCAATTTTTGTGACCTGTCCTTGTGATAAGCACACCTGAAGTTCTTTCAGAAAAGAGGAGAGTTCTGTATCATTAATTTTTTTCTTCCTTTTCTGTGTTTTTGATTATTCTTTGGGTATGCCTATTAGATGCTTCTTCAGTATTTAAGATAGTAGTGTTATTATCTTTATCAAAGGTTACTCTTTGCTGGCAACCCAAAAAGAAAAGGTATAAGGAAAAGGTATAGGGTACATTGTCATATTCTTATAGGAAATTTAGTTGATATTGATTTTTAGGGGTTGTTACCTTCAAGTCATAACGCTTTTTTTCTGGTAGATATAGAAAGTTTGTATCTCAAAATAATAGGTTCCAGAGGATAAATAAGGAAAATAAGTACTAATACTGCTCTGAGGTGCTATCTTTATGGTGTTATTTTCGGTATTTCCTAAATAAAAAAATAATCCTCAAGACACTCATAGCAGCTATACAATACCTCTTCAGTATAGTGTTTTTCCTTCTTTCCTAAAGCCCAAGATATGAGTACTTGCTTCTTTGCTTTCTTTTTCAGTTTAGAAAATAGTTGTATGGTATCCACAGTGATATTTCTAATCTCCATAAGGGGTGTATGCTCTTGTACTCTTAGTGTTACATTCAAAAAAGGTTCATTTTGACTATACATAAAAAGCAGGAAAGCAGAGGAAGTAAAACAGGATACTAAGGGGTTTCATAAAAAAATCATTTCTTTTTGTCTGTTTTTTTATGGGAGATTTGAAATACTTCATACCTATAGACCTTTTTATGGATAAATAGAAGCATCAAACAGCATATAATCAAGCTAAAAATGAGAGATGTAAAAAGTCCTATGGTCATATTGTTTTATACTTTTTCATAACATTGGTTCCTATCATATCTTGTTGGCTATTAGATTTTAATCCATAGTAGCTATAAAATACAACTGATAATTGCAGGATAATGTATATACAAGCAAAAAAATAGGGATAGACTTATTTTTTTCTCAACTATGGTTCTCTTGTTTCTAAAAAGAATATATCCCCCAATAAAGAGATGATTAAAGCATTGACTATTGAAAAAAACGGCAACTTTATCAACAAAATTGTATATTACATCTGTGGTTGTGGAGCTAACATTGTCTTCTATTTGGAATTTTTAGGGATACATAACACCCCATAAGATACATAATATCAAATACAATAAAAGAGCAACAATCCTAATGTAATTAGTATTTTGGTGATATTTTTCTTCATAGTAATTTTTATTGCGTCTTAACGAATGAGACTATACCATCATCTCCTACTATTAATTGGCATTATGATCCTTTAGCTTCCAGATTGCCTCAAAGTAATCACGGGTATTGGAAAGACGCGGAATCTTATGTTGGCCTCCTAACTTGCCGTTTTCTTTAAGCCAGTCGTGGAAAAGGTTCTTTCGGGCAATGTGTATCTTGGGCATAGCAAGGGTCATATCGTTATAGCGCTTGGCCTCGTAATCGGAGTTAAGTGCTTTTAGTTCAGTGTCCAAGGTGCGGGTGAAGGCTTCTATATCCTCAGGGGCGGTTTCGAACTCAATGATCCATTCGTGTCCGCCGCTCTTGTTGCCTTGCATGAAAAATAGGTGCTACCGTGTATTCTATCACGCTACAATGGTGCTCGTGACACGCTTTCTTGAGTGCTTCTTCCGTATTTTTCTATGATAAGTTCTTCCCCAAATACATTGATATGGTGCTTGGTGCGTCCTGTAATCTTGATACGATAGGGCGAGATGGAGGTAAAGCGTACCGTATCACCTATCTGGTAACGCCAAAGTCCTGCATTGGTGGTGATCACCATGGCGTAGTTCTTACCTATCTCTACCTCCCATAGGGGAATAGCCTTTTTGGGGAAGGGGTACCAAAGCTGTCCATAGGGATAAACTCATAGAATATACCATAGTCCAGCATCAGCAGCATTTCGTCACTGTTATTTCTGTCCTGTATGGCAAAGAAACCCTCGGAGGCGTTGTAGGTCTCATAATAACGGAAACTATCGGAGGAATAAGTTGCTTATATTGGTCTCGGTAAGGGACAAAGCTCACCCCGCCGTGGAAATATACCTCTAAGTTTTTCCATATCTCTAATACATTTTCTTTGTCTGTATAGGCAAGCGCTTGTCGAAGGAGTACCATCATCCATGAAGGGACACCTACCAGGGCTGGTTACATTCTCTCGTGAGGATTCCGCAATGATAGCCTTCATCTTGGCTTTCCCACTCGCTCATCAGCGACACCTTGGTGGAGGGGGTACAGCTGAACTCAGCCCAGAAAGGGAGGTTGTCTATGAGTATAGCGGATAAGTCGCCAAAGATAGTGCCGTTTTCCTCATATAGCTCCTTACTGCCCCCAAGGCGTAGGCTCTTTCCTGTAAAGAGGTTGGAGTCAGGGGTTGTTATTCAGGTACAAGCAAAGCATATCCTTGCCTGCCTTATAGTGGCAATACTCAAGCGCTTCCTCACTTACAGGGATAAACTTGCTTTTTGGCATTGGTCGTACCGCTACTCTTGGCAAACCATTTGATAGGAGTACGCCAAAAAGGTTCTCCTCCCCACGACGGGCACGCTCTATCATGGGTTCTATATCCTCATAGATAGAGATGGGGATACGTGTGGCAAAAATCCTCATAGTTACGAATGGAAATAAAGTCGTATTGCTTGCCCATCTCGGTACTCTGTGCGGCTTCTAAGAGCTTGGCACATACGTTTTCTTGTACTTCATGAGGGCGTTTGATGAATTCTTCTATCTGGTCTATACGCTTGCGCAAGAACCAAGAAGCAATGGAATGGATAATCGTTAAAGCCATATTTTCTAAAAAAAGATGTTCGGAGTTTGGTTTATTTTTACTACTTTTTGTCAATCATTATAGCGGACGTAAAAAGTACAAAAATATGAATACCTACCAAACGGTTTTTAAGAAAAAATGCGAACAGAGGCACAAACGCCTGTACAATATTATCTTTCTTTAGAGGAAGGAGAGCTACCCATGAACGACCTATTAGGACAACAGCTCACCCTGCGCTTCGCGGGTTACCACTGTTTGCACTGTGGGCAACCCAAGGAGATCTACAGGCAGGGACTCTGTAAGAAATGTTTTTGAAGCCCCAGAGGTAGGGGGATGGATCATCCGCCCAGAGCTGAGCAAGGCACATCTGGGTATAGAGGATAGGGATTTGGCTTACGAACAGCAGGTACAGCTACAACCGCACTTGCTTTACTTGGCCAACTCCAGTGAGGTAAAAGTAGGCGTTACCCGCAAAAACACAGATGCCTACCCGCTGGATAGACCAAGGCGCTCATGAGGGCCTTGGTAATGTTGGAGGTACCCAACCGCTACTTGGCAGGGAATAGGGAGGTCGCCCTCAAGGCACATATCTCCGATAAGACCAATTGGCGCAAGATGCTGACCAATACCCTCCAAGTAGTGGATCTCAATACGATCAAACAAGGCTTAAAGGCGTTTCTACCCCAAGAGACCTTGTCTTACTTCAGTGAAGAAGTACCTATCTATCATATCAACTATCCCGTCCTTAGGGTATCCTACCAAAGTGACAAGCCTCACCATGCCCAAGACCCTACAGTATCAGGGCAGGCTTATGGGCATCAAAGGGCAATACCTCCTCTTTGAGGATAACACCGTCTTCAATGTACGCGGACACGAGGGGTTTGTAGTGGAAATTAGTTTTTTCTTAAATTACATTCGGTTGTTTTCCTCCTCACTTATTTCTTTTTCCTTTGTATTTACTTTGGGTAGTGTTGAAGTTATAGCTTATCCCTATCTTGAAACTAAAAATTACTGTAGCTATAGGCGGTACTGTTACTGATGTATGAGTTTTGTATACGGGCATGTCGGTTCAGCCCATTATAAAAGTCGGAGGCTACAGCATATACAGAAAGTGATTGGTGGAAGAATGCACGTGCTACTCCTACAAATACACCACTCCCTGGCTTGTATATGTAGGCTTCTTGCATAGATCCTTTGCTCTTATAGAGAAGCATAACTAAAAAAAGCCAATTTTCTGAAGGGGTGATTTGGTTCATCCATTCTACTGAAAAAAGGCCTTCACTTTTGTAAAACACCTTATCAGCAAAAGGCTTTTCATAGGTAAGGGTAAGTTTAGGCATCCACTTTCCTATTTGTTTTTGAGCATTAAGTGCACATTTCAGTAGGCTAAAATCGTCATAATTACGAAGGATTTCTTCTACTGCATCGGAGTTGATAGAAGAGAGTTGGTAATCGGCATAAATTCCCTTGTGAATATGGGAATAAGTAACGGAAGCTGATACAGGGCCATAAGTGGTCAGCGTATTCCACTCATCAGTGAGTTGAGGTGTAATATAAGGGTTTCCGCGATTGTATAGGAAAGAAGAAACATAGCTATTGTAGTCACTGAGATCATGGAAGGCAGGGCGCTTAATTTTTGCGAGCATAGCTGAAAGTTATTTGAGTTTTTCTCCCAAGGAAAGCTACCGATACATTAGGCAACCAATCTCGATAGGTCTTACTTTTCGCTTCGCTTTTTCTGCTCGTTTTCATAGTAATCAAAATTAGCATACTCATAGCGTGTGCCAAGTTTTAGATTTACCTTTTTGATAGGATAGGAAAAACTAAGAAAAGCATCCGAACGAGTTTCGTTATTTTTTTAGCATTGAAGGCAGAAAGTACATTGTCTTGGTAATTCTCAGCGCGGTGTAGGTTACTTACCTCAACACCATAGCCAAGAGTCCCTTTGCCTAACTGTTGAAAGAAAGTGGTCTTGAGCTCCACCAATTAGAAATCACATCGGAATGCGTGTGTACGTTGCGAGAGGTTGTATTAAGGAGGTTGTGCTCGACAATGTCTGAAGTATTATCAGAACGCAGACCGATATAATCCACATCAGTTTGCATTTTTAGTACATCAGTGAGTTTGCCTTCGTAATAGGCATTGACACTGAGTTTTTGTCTTGCTCAAATTGGTCATACTCATTGCGCCCCTGAGCAGTAAGCAATTGGTTCTTATAAGTGGTTGTTTCTTGAGTGCTAAAGTTGTGTCCGCTGAAAGGTATAATACTCCCTCTTATGCTCATACCCAGAGAGTGTTCTTCAGAGAATTCGTGTGCAAATCCTATCTTTGTTTTAATATTTTTGTGCTGATTTTTGACGGGTTTCATCATTGAGTACTCGCCACTGGTTATTTTTGGGTAAATACTTGCAAATCCTGAGCTACATTATAGTCTTCTTGGTTAAAATGATTATCATTACTTATGCTTGTAAAACCAGTCGGTTTTCCCTTTACGATAGTTGAGGCTTAGCCAAGTTTCATCCATTATGCCTTTTTTTGAAGAAATAGAAGGTGTTTTCAGCTGCCCCACTAAGTCCATCTCCTGGTTTCTTTTTTTGAGTATGATGTAGATAACAGCGCCTACTGTATTATCGAAAGCGGCACCTGGTTGGGTTTCCATCTCTATACGCTCAATATCTTTTGGAGATAGCTGATACACCTCATCAAGGTTACGCACCCTGCGATTATTAATATAGAAGATGGGATTCCCCTTGCCAAAAAAACTTCGAAACCACCGCCTGTATAGGAAGTACTAACCCCAGGTAGGAAGTTCAATAGCATATCGGTAGTGGGCAATTTTTGCAAGGTAGATTGGGCTACATTGGTACTAATGCGAGTGCCTTTCTGTTCCAAAAATAGGACGGCGGCGGGCAGTAACAACCACAGCATCTAATTCATTAGAAGTGGGAATTAGAACAATCGTACCTAAATTACTACTTGTAGGAGACAATACTTCCTCTTGGTATTCCAAATGTGTGATTTTAATAAGCACCTTTTTGCTATTAGCGGGATTGGGTAGTTCAAAAGAACCATGTCCATTGCTGATAACTCCCTTTACTAAGGTAGAATCAGGGAGCGACATCAGGATAATATTTGCATCACTGACGGGTTTCTGATCGGGGTTGACCAATGTGCCTTTAAAAGTAGTCTGTGCAGCAGTAGTGGCACTAATGACTAAAAAGTAGTGAAAGGATAATATTTTTTTCATCTTTATATTTTTTTGGTTAATGAAAATGGTTGTTAATTCTTTATCACAAAAATACAACAAAAATAGATATTATGTGACATGTATAATGTTAAAAAAATAAATTTTTCGAGAAACTTGAATATAAACACTAATAAATCTTTGTGATTTCCAGCTTTAGGGCTTCCATCCAATTGAACGTAAGCTAAGTCTAATTTCTTCTTGCTTAATAAATTCAACTATATTCACTGAAAGCTCCCGTTTTACTCCATTTGTTGAAGTAGTAATAGGACATTATTGCTTTTTAAATTCTCTTTTTCTCACACTTAAAAATAATCCATTTATTTATTGTATCTTTGCCCAAAGTTACTGAGTTTTAGCGCTCTCTTTTGTACCCAAATTATTAATTTGAGGAACTTTTACACCTCTAAAAAGTTTAAACAGCTTTTAGTATGAAAATAAAAGCAATAAACAAAGGTAGTGAAGCAAAAGCCCTTGCTTTTCAGGAGTTTTTAGGCTTTACCTTGCCCGATGATTATTTTAATTTTTTTAGCCCAAAATGACGGTGCTATCATTGATGAAGCCTATTTCTATGTAAAGGATATAGACGAATACATTATATTTGAGCTTTTTCTATGATATAAAAAGAATGTATAGAAACCTATGAAGAGTTCCATGAGGATTTTTCCCGACAAAAAAGCCTTGTCATTGGGGCAGATCCAGGAGGAGCAATGCCCCTTTTAGTAACCACAGACGAGGGTGATTTCTCCAAAGGGATTTATTTCTATGACCATTCTCACTTTTTGAGGCTTCCAATAGTGATTGTAATACCTACTTTATATGCGATACATTCAGCGAGTTTATAACCATTTTTAGAGCATACTACTTTACCACAATAAGCAATATTCTTAGATACAATAAATATGGACATATATCAATTAATTAATGATTTTTTTCCTACAAAACTTTTTAAGACAATAGGAGGTACCTCAAAGTTTATTACCTTTAAAGGACAATCCTTGATAGATTCTTGGGAAGAATTAGAAGGAGAAGTGTACAAGAACTTCGACAACAAAGGGAAAAAGGACGGTTTTGACGCTCGTGTACACGGAGCTTTCTTAGTAATGGAGAAAGGAAAAAGCAATACTTTTTACCGAAAGGATTAAGGTACAAGCGGAATTGTTACCTTATAAAATTATTAATGTAAAAAGGATTTTGTCTTTATCAATATCCAAAAATATAATAGAAGGAATAAATAATGAAGGGGTAAGTCATTTAAAGAGAATGGAATTATACAGAAACAAAGATTTGTATTTTTATGAAGAGGCTTCTAAGAATATACTATTTAGAGATGCTACTTCAGAAACGAAGTTATTTTGTACTCAAGAGTTGGAAAAATATTCTTAATGAGTTGGATATCAAAGGGCTTGCTCTTGAAAAAAAGTAGGTAAAAGTAGCACCTATACCATCTTTCCCTAAGGAAAAGAAATATTTTCAACAAGTAGCATCAAATTAAAATGACAGAAGAAGCGCGAACAGAAGCATTCTTGGAATATAAAGAATATAAGGAATATATACAACGTGAATTTCAATATATCACTAAGGATAATATACTGTTTTGGAATTTGTGGAATATATCCTATCCGTTTGATGTGTTAGCTACTTATAAAGAGGCATATCCAGAGGAATACACTCTATTTAGTGAGATGTATTTTTCTTGTTGGGAAATGTCATATCAGGTAGATGAGAAAAGGAAGTGTTAGTGTCTGTTTTTTTGAACAAACCTATCCTTTTTGTGATAGATGAGCAAGGAGAAATTATAAATCCTAAGAATATCTTACAGCAAAAAATACGAAAGTTATGATGATGAAATATTGCCTGAACTGTGTATTCTTCTCTTAATAGGTCGCTTTGATGAGATTTACAGAGGGATAAAAACAAAAAGGCAGAAAGGTATGGAGAGCGTGCTATCCATGCGCCTATGGAAGTTATTTCGTATATCATCGCCTCGTACAAATGGGAGGGTATCTTTTTGATAATATGGATAAGAGTATTGTCAGAGATGAAGTCAATGCCCAAATGAAATTAGTAAAAAATACTACAAACATCCGTCTTTTTTTCTTTAGAAGATAGGAATATTTTTAGAAATAAGTGAGAACAACTCAAAAATATTAAGTAATGAATAATCAAATTGATGTGTCCAGTTATGGTATTCTTATTTTATCCGTAGAACAGTTTTCTTCTTTTTCTAAAAAGAAGAAAAAGAAAACAAGGGTGAAAAAGGTTTTGCAACTTTTGCAGAAGGAACTAAGCTTGTATAAAAAGATCAATACAAACAGGTAGTTGGTTGCCCATTCCGGGGAATTGATTCTATATCTTATGAGATAAAAATAGCTGATATAGGAGATTCTTTTTAATGAAGAATGAGAAGAAAAATACACCTATTCCTTTTTCAATTTATGTGTAGAGAAGATAATAGCATTTGGATTGGCTCTATAGGTCTTTTTATTTGATTGGAATAAAGATGAGTATGTAGGTGATGCTATGACTTATTACACATTAGATGGCATTCAATGTACCAGTGCCTTAAAAATTTCCTTTAGAAAAAGGAAAATATCTTGTAACCATCCAAGGATACAAGCGTAAGAACGAACAAAAAATCAACTGATTCAAATAGTGGGTTCTCATTTTCTTTTACAAAAGTAGAAACCTTTGAAAGCACAAATGACCCTCGAGAAGATAGATATGCATTCAATCAAGTCAATAAATAACATTTTTATAGTCTTTTGATTGTAAAAATTTGGTTTAATGGATAAAAACTATGAAAGAAGAATTGTTTATATGGTTTATGACTACAACACGCTGGAGAACAGGGGTGCTCCCAGTTCTTTTACAATGCTGAGTTATCGGATTTAGAAAATCCTACTAATTCTGATTGGAAATATATGAAAAACATCCCTTCTCAGATACTCCTTACCTATAAAAACAAAAGGAAATGTTAGGTTTGACTAGGTTTTCTATAGAAATAGAATAATGGTTGTCTCAGAAGAGTTTTTATCTTTTCTATCAGCGTATTGGGAGAAAAAAATCGCTATGTGGTATCTCCTTGTTTGGTACAAAAACTCGAAAGGAGTATCTTGCTCGTATAAGTCCTACTTTGTTCTTTTTCCTTTTAGAGGCGGATAATTCTTCTTTTTGTCGTAGAAGAAGAAGAAAAAAACGTATAGCGGGTAATCGTTTTCGAATATCTATACCCGAATATAACTATAAAAGATCAGAGAAAAAGGCGTGTTCTATTACGATAGGATAGCTTATGAACAAGGTTTATTATTCACAGAAGAGACAAAAAGATATTGTTTTTGAGTTCATTCTATAAGCCTGAGATTTATTTGATAGAAGATTTTCCTACAGCTTATAACAATATGAATAAAAAAAGAAGAATTTTTGCCTAAATGTATTATGAAGTAGGGAGAGAACCCTTATCAATAGCAGATTCATCAAACTAATGTTATAATAGAGCATGAAATTTTTGTGCAAACTATCTAATTCTTTTTAGTTTGCTTATAAAAAACAGACACTGTAAAAACAGATTAAAACATGTATTATAGACTTTCGCAATTTTACAAACGAGATGTTAGCTTTACTTATAGTGAAGCGCAAAATCCTATAAGTTGGTTAGATTTCTTTTCTGGAGAGAAATTGAATATTGAAACACCTTTTATTCTTTAGCGTAGACAGATTGGATACTTACCTTCATACATATGATATATTACCTACCATTGGGGCGCCTTTGGTAAGTAGTAGATTCAGGAATTTATTTTCGCATCTGATTGATAATGAGGAAATAGAATTCTTCCTGCTCATATAGTAGATAAGAAGAGAAACCATGATGATACTTTTTGCATTGAATATTTTACAGTTAATTCCTTGTCTGGACAAAGAAAAAAATCTATTTTTGAAATAGATGAAGACAACTATTATTCTATAAAAGAAATGGTTTATAGAGGCTCAAAAAAATGGAATCTTATTCTATTGTACGAATGAAAGAACATAGCTCCTATGTGATAGTATCAGAAGAGTTCAAGAATACTTGTGAAAGAGAAAAATTAAAAGGCTTTAATTTTACGGAAGAGGGCTATTCCATTTGGCGTTAAGTCTCGATGTGCCTAATGTATTGATAAAGAGAACAATATCCTTATTACACAAACATAGAAAAATTTGTAAGATCTGAGGGAGCTTTTGTTTATATAGAACCTACGTTAAAGATAAGGATAAAGGGTTACAAAGTTTCAGCTAAAACTCTATAACCCTTTATTTCCTATTGGTTCTAATCACTAACCACTAATCACTGACCACTAATAGATACAAAAAAAGCGTTTCCCCCTCTTTGCTGACAGCCGCTACTTTTTAGCGGTAAGTCCCTTGATAGCCTTATCCCATTTCTTGTTGGAAAAATTCGGTTTTAGCCTTGAGGTCTTCCAAAGGTAACTTGTTATCCTTTTTAAGCAGGTCAAGGATTAGTTTTTCGTCATCAGAGAGTTCTACTTCCTTGCGTTCAGGGCGCATCTGTGGGAAGAAGAGTACTTCCTGTATGGTCTCGTTGTTGGTTAGGAACATAATAAGCCTATCCATACCGATACCCTAGCCCGAAGTAGGCGGCATACCATACTCTAAGGCGCGGAGGAAGTCTTGGTCTATGAACATCGCCTCGTCATCACCACGTTCGGAGAGCGCCATTTGTGCCTCAAAGCGTTCTGCGCTGATCGATAGGGTCGTTTAGCTCGGAATAGGCATTGGCGATTTCCTTACCACATACCATGAGTTCAAAGCGTTCGGTGAGGTTCTTGTCATTGCGGTGTTCTTTGGTAAGTGGCGACATCTCTTTAGGATAGTCGGTGATAAAAAGTAGGCTGGATAAAGTTGCCTTCGCACTTATCTCCGAATATCTCATCAATGAGTTTACCCTTGCCCATGGTGTCATCTACTTCTATGCCAATGGATTGGGCGAAAACTCTAAGTTCGTCCTCGCTCTTTCCTGTGATATCAAAGCCTGTAAAGCGTTTGATGGCTTCAGTCATGGTAACACGTGGATAAGGCGCTTTGAAAATCCACTTCGTGCTTGCCAAAGGTTGCTTTGGTAGTACCATCACCGCCTTAGCACAGTATTCCAAGAGGTTTTCGGTGAATTCCATCATCCAGTTGTAGTCCTTGTAGGCCACATGAGATCTCCATTCCTGTAAATTCAGGATTGTGGGTTCTGTCCATTCCCTCGTTGCGGAAGTTCTTGGCAAACTCATATACTCCATCAAAGCCCCCTACGATGAGGCGCTTAAGGTAGAGTTCGTTGGCAATACGCATATAGAGCGGAATATCCAAAGCATTGTGGTGTGTGATAAAAGGACGCGGAAGCCCCCAGGAATCGCCTGAAGGATAGGGGTTTCTACTTCTATATATCCGTGATTGTTGAAGTACTCACGCATCGCGTTGAATAGGCGGTTACGCTTGAGGAACACCTCTTTTCACCTGCGGATTCACTACCAAATCCACATAACGCATGCGGTAACGCTGTTCTACATCGTTGAACTCATCGTGTACCTTTCCTTGGGCATCTACCTTAGGGAGGGGAGCGGACGTAGGGTCTTACACAATACTTTGAACTGCTTTACCTCAATGGATTTTTCGCCCATATTGGTCGTGAAGAGGGTACCTTCTACCCCGATAAAGTCGCCTAAGTCAAGGGAGCTTTTTGAACACCTCATTATAGAGAGTCTTGTCTTCCCCTGGGCAGAGGTCATCACGCTTAAAGTAGAGTTGTACGCGACCAGAGCTGTCCTGCAAGGTAGCGAAAGAGGCTTTCCCCTGAATACGGAAAGACATCAGGCGGCCAGCTACCACTACCTCCTTACCTTCTTTGTATTGGGTTTCTATGTCTTTGGCGAGGAAGTTCACGAGAACAGCTCAGCAGGATACGGATTGATGCCTAATTCCCTGAGCTTTGCGAGCTTCTCTCGACGGATGAGTTCTTGTTCGGTCATTTTTATATAGATTTATGAGGGCAAAAGTACAAAAATAATGATTAATGAGCAATGATGAATGATTAATTATTAACAATATTTTTGTTCTTCACTTAAAACAATGTGGGTTGCCCATCATGGAAGCGTACTTTTCCTAAGTGTTTATAAGCTAGGTCGGTAACTTCTCTTCCGCGGGGGTACGAATGATAAATCCTTGTTGGATCAAGAAAGGTTCATATACTTCCTCAAGGGTCTCAGCATTCTCAGAAACGGCAGTGGCCAAGGTAGTGATCCCCACAGGGCCGCCCTTGAACTTGTCAATGATAGTAAGGAGTATCTTATTGTCCATTTCGTCCAAGCCGTGCGCATCTACATTGAGGGCTTTTAAGGCAAAGCGGGTGATTTCTATATCTATCTTGCCATTACCTTTGATTTGGGCAAAGTCGCGTACACGTCTGAGCAGTGCATTGGCAATACGTGGAGTACCTCGGCTACGCCCTGCCAGTTCTATGGCAGCCTCTTCGGAGATAGGTGTCCCCAAGATATAGGCACTGCGCTGGAGAATAGAGGCTAGCAGTTCGGTAGTGTAGTACTGCAACCTACTTTTGGATACCAAAACGTGCTCGCATAGGTGCGGTAAGTAAGCCCGAACGGGTAGTCGCTCCAATAAGGGTAAAGGGGTTAAGGTTAATCTGTACCGTGCGAGCATTGGGGCCGGACTCTATCATGATGTCTATCTTATAATCCTCCATAGCCGAATAGAGGTATTCCTCTACAATGGGGGCTAAGGCGGTGAATCTCGTCAATAAAGAGTACATCACGAGGTTCCAAATTGGTCAGAAGCCCAGCCAAATCCCCAGGCTTGTCCAGCACTGGGCCTGAGGTAATTTTGATGCCCACACCCAGCTCATTGGCCAAGATATTGGCAAGGGTTGTTTTCCCCAGTCCAGGAGGTCCATGGAAGAGGGTGTGATCAAGGGCTTCTCCACGGAGATTAGCCGCCTTGACGAATATTTTAAGGTTTTCCAGAATAGCCTCCTGTCCCGTAAAGTCATCAAAAGAAAGTGGCCGTAAGGCGCGCTCTATATCTAACTCTTGGGGAGAAAGGTTACTCTTTTTCTGGATTCAGGTTTGCATTCATAGAATCATTGGGTCAAATTAACCACGCCACAAAAAGTACAATAAAAATTCCTTAGAAAGCAAGTCTATAACACGCTTTTGAGCACTTCCCATGAGTGGGGGTGTCTTGAAGGCGGGCAGGTGCCAGCGGTAATAGTTTAAGAGTTGCTCCAAGAGGTCATTGCGCTCTTCTCGGCTCATTTTCAGTTGGCTAACCTCCTCTATGGAGTGGGTGAGGAAGAATTTCAAAAGAAGACTCTCGGACTCGCTCATCAGAAAATGGCCATGTGCATGGCGACAAATACCCCTGCTTCTAGATCAAAATAGGGGAGTTCCATAGCACTTGTATTGGGTAGCACTCCTAAGTAGAAAGTAAGGTCAGTGAGGAATTTCAGGTGAAAGTTAGCAAAGTGCTCCGCCCTATCATACCATTGTAGGTTCTTCTCCCAAAAGGAAAAAAGGGCAGCATTAGGTACTTCCTCCTGTAATACACTCCCCTATCTCGGCCAAGAAAAAACAATACCGAACTACGGATCACGCTTTGGTGCAAGTTCTTATAAGGATAACTGACTTTCACTTCCTTGATATACTCCAGTGTGCCATCATTACGGTCAGTGGTGATAACCTCCAACTGACTCAAGGGTTGGAAATAGGCGGGGGTAATAGCTTTTTCTTATGCTAAGTACGCCCCTAAGCAGGTAGGAGCGTATCCCTTCTAGTGTATAACAACGTACGATAAGGCTTGTTTCCTGGAATTTAATAGCAGAAAGCACTATGGCCTTGGTTTTGTATCATTGGGGCGGGAGTAGGTGATTGGGGCTGAGTGTGAGGGTATCGGAACTATTGAGCAAAGTGTCGAGCTTGTCGTCCAACTTTTCCTTTGTTAAGGAAGTTGATATAACGAATTACTGACGCAAAGGACTCACGTATGTCTAAGATGCCTTGTTGTACTTCCTCCTTGGTAAGTCTGGGGTTTTTCTTTGACCTCACTAGAGAGCCGACGTACATAGGTCTCAAAGAGTTTCAGACGGGCTTTGATCTCATTTCGGCGGAGCTTTTCAGGAAATTGTCCTTTGCCCATAGCTGCCTGAGCCATCTTCAAGCTGGAAGAGCCAAAAATAGATGCTGTTATACGAGCTTTTGATATTTTTCTCCTTTCCCAGTAGCTTCTCGCTTGATTTTTCTATCTCATCCTGGTACTTTACAGGTAAAAAGAAGCTCAGAACGATAGAAGAAATGTAATCTTCGGCAACTTCTTTCTCATCATAGTTGATAGCAAAGTTATATTCGCCATATAGGGTGTCTCTACCTGCATATCTACCTTGAGCCAACCATCGTCTTCTGTGGTGAGCTTGGTATAGGGAGCTAAGGTATTGAGAGAGAGGCTGTCCAAGTGTAGAAACTGTTCACGTATAACCTTCTGATCCTTTTTGGCGTATAATTTCCAGCTTTACCTTTTTGATGCCAGAGGAGGGTACATACGCACAGAGAAAGTATAGGGAAGATCTTTAAGCAAAATCGCTTTCCCAAGCAAAGGATGCTACCTCGTCCGTCTTGCGCTTGACAAACTTGTAAGCGGTGTCGGATTTACTTTCTAAGTCGCGCCAATCCTGCATGATGCTCCCATTGGTTTGGATATTTTCTTTGGCGGTAGCATAGAGCCGCTTATATACATAGAGTGAGTCAGGGTTGGTATTTTTTTAGTATAGGAACAGTCTGTTGCTCTGGGGAAATACTCAGTAGTATTTGGTAAATGGTTTTCAGTTCATACCAATTACGTATATTCTGGGCGGCTTCTTCGCTCAGTTCAGGATAGGTGTATTTCTTGATATATACACTTTTGGCCTCTTGTCTCTGGGATACGTCTGTCTTTTTACGTTGTTCGCAGGAGAGTAAGCTGCCTATAAGAAAGAATAGGAGTAGGGTTTGTCTCATTTGGATATACAATGAAAAAAAGGCTACCTTACCACTTGAAAGGGGTTAAGTAGTTTTCTTGACATATTGGGTAAGGATTACAATCTGTTGCCCTTCTACTTTCCCCTCATATATTGGGCGTTTTCAGGGTCTAAAGGCAATTTTGCGCACAATGGTACCTTGCTTGGCGACCATACTGCTGCCCTTTTACCTTTAAGTCTTTGATAAGTACCACATTGTCCCCAGCGGAAAGTACAGCTCCATTGCTATCCTTGTGGATGACTTTCTCACCTTCCTCCAAGTGATCATTAAGCGCTTGAGCAAAAGCCAATTCCTCATCTGTAAGGTACAGCATATTGAGTAGGGTCTAATGACCAGCCTTCTGCTTTGAGACGGTTGAGCATACGCCAAGCCATGACCTTTACAGGCAGGTGCTCACTCCACATACTATCATTGAGGCAACGCCAATGATTGCTGTCCATAGTCTCAGGGTTATTGATTTGGCTGATACAGGGTTTCACAGGCCAAAAAGACTATCATCTACGCCTCCTACTTTGGAAGGAGGTACTCGGTAGATACTCAGGGAAGTAGTGCTTCCACATAGTTCGCAACAGTTCCCACTGCGCTTTTTCAAATCATCTAATAACATAAAAGTTGCATTTTGCCACTTGTGGCTTACAAGCAACAAAAAATACAACTTTTAATTGTTAATTGTAAAGGGCTAATTGTTAATTTTGGAGAGTGCTAATATATAGTATATTTTTATCGTATATATAAATATTTTTTTGTATTTTTGCCCCCGATTAATAGGAATAATCTATTATAAGAAAAATAGAAAAAATTATTATTTTATGAAAAAGAAAAAAATTTTTCACAAGTTTTTTTGCTATTACATTAGGTTTTCAATGCTGTAGCACAAGTTAAGGATATTAGTTTTGCCATAGCCCCCACAGTGGAATATGTGTTGTGGAATAAAAAAATCAGCCATTCAAAAATGGTTTTATGGTTGGCGGGTATGTAGGTTTTGGTTTTGGTAAAAACTTAGAATTGCTCAGTTCGTATAGCCAATCGTTAGGATTGAAATCGAGAATTGACGGTTTTTCTGTGCCAGATAATATAAGGGATGCATTTACTTCCTCTGATGTAGATGTTCATCGTTGGGGAGGAGAACTCAAGGGTAATATACCGATGACTTACTCCTTTCAGCCTTATGTTACCTTGGGGGCTGGGATACAAACAATAAAAGCAAATGAAACAAAACAAGATGCCATTTATTATGCTTTTGGTTTAGGGACTAAATTTAATTTGACAAGACGCCTTACGCTCAATCTTCAGGCAAAAGGAACCTACTTTAATTCTGATGCCTCTAATATCCTTTATAAAGCCTTCTGAAGCGAGAACAAGTACTTATAACCAATGGATAACAGATAATATCTCTAATGAGAAGATGTTAAATTGGTCTCTTCAGGCGGGATTACAATTGTATCTGGGCGGTCGTAATCCTAATGAGCTTACAGAATTGGACAATTCTTATACGAATCTTAAAGAATTTCAAGGTTGTAGTAGCTCCTGCAATTGGATATATTGATTTTGACGATGATAATAACTTCCGTAACACTTATTTAGCAGGTGCTTCATTAGGTTTTTGACTTTACAGAATACATAGGAGTAAGAGGATTCTATTATCAAGCAATGAAGGAAGAAGAAGGTATCATTAGACTTTGATAAACTCTCATTGTATGGTGCAGAATTCTTAGCTCGCCTCAATGTCTCTAACGGAGTGGTTCCTTATATTACCGTTGGGGCAGGATATCTTAACGTAGGCAAAGACTATCAAGGTAAAGTCTCCACTGCTGAGAACAAATCAAGTATTTTTTTGCCAAAGGAGAATCGGCTTGGCAATCCCTTAAGCAAACATTTAGAGCTGTTTGGAGTGGCTAATCTCTTATATACCACAGGTAATGAGAGTGCAGATAATGCACTAAAATCACCTAATAAGTTGCAAAAGCAATGTTTTCTACAATGCAGGTATTCGTATTAAGTTTGCTAAAGAAAAACGAAAAATATACTTATCAAGACCTTGTTAACGAACTTCAGACTACAGAAATGAAGGAAGGAAAAAGAACAAGCAAAGGTTCAAAAACGATACAAAAGCGACACCTATATCTCAAAAACAAAAGATATAGATTATTTCAATGCACAGATTGCAAATGTTGAAAAAGCAAATACAGCTTGCTTATCGTCAGAATGATATAAATAACGCTTCTTCATTGCTAAAAGAAAAGGAAAAAAATGGGAAGAGTTACGCAATAATTACGTGGCAGAGCATATTCCTTATCCTTCCAATAATCAAGCAAACTTGGTGAGAATGACGCCAGAACAATTGCAAACCTTGATTTCTGAAATAGTTAATAAAAATAGAAGAAAGCGAAGGAAAGACACCAGACCAACGTATTGATAGACTCGAAAAATTGTTGCTAGAGATTAATAATGATAATAAGAAGATAGAAGAACAACAAAAAAATGAATCAGTCTATACTTGAAGCGGTTAAGAATTTGGAAGGAAATATCCAAAAAAACAAATATCGTTGTACCCACAGGACAAAAAAACGAATACAACAAAAATGGAACTAAATAAAAAGCCCCAAAAATATGAATAATGTCATAAAAAAGGGATTATATTTATATTAGTGTTTGTTCCAACTGTTATTTTTTTGCTCAAGATAAACTATACAATCAGCAGAAAGAGATTGTCTTATCCAAAGAGGAACTACAATTACTCTTACAAAAAGGTTGCAGAGGCTAAAAATGAGAAAAAAATAAGAGGAGAAAAACTGGCTAATTTGCATAAATCTCAACAGAAAAAGGCTGTTTCAAACATATATGAATCAATGAGGTAAAAAACTTTTTACTATTTAGCTCAAAAATATGGACTCTACTCATACAGACATAGAGCAAGTAAATAGAAAATTGGATATCCTATTGGCTTATATGATGAAAAAAAGACAGTATATCGGTTATTCATTTGACAGATACGGTAAAGTATGTGGCCAATAGTAATCTCAATAGAGCAAATTATGTAGCTAAAAAAATAATCCTAATGCAGCAAAACCTGTAGCAAAAGCCTGATCCCAATAGGGTAAATTATGTAGCTAAAAATAATCCTAATGCAGTAAAAATCTGTAGCTAATAATTCCAATAAGGATATTTTATTACAGAAGCAATTAGATACGATGGCTAAATCAATAAAAGATTTAAGTGATCAGCAAAAAAACTATTGGCAGCTGCGATGGTTCCATTAGCAACATTGAACAACAAGGATAAGCTTGACAAAATCCAACAGAGTATAGACTCTATTTTGTTGGCTTCTAAAAAGCAAGCAGCGCATGATAATGTACAAAACAATAAAAGAAATAGTAGCTCCTGTAGAAAATGTAAAAAAACACCAGAGCATAATGGAGGAAATTTGGTTATTTCAGAAGAAAGAAGGCGTACATTAGAAGATTTATTGGCTAAGTATGGAAATAAAAAGACACCTATTTACTTTTGCAAACAATGCGTATGTACCTTTGCCACATGATACGAATGCTATGGATCAAATAGTAACTATGCTCCGCAATAATCCAGAACTATCCATTCTATTGGAAGGATATGCGAGCAATGTAGGGTACAGCAGCGTACAATAATCAATTGTCAATGAAGCGTTCAGAGAGTGTAGCTCGCTTACTTCAAAAAGCAAGGAATCGCATTACAACGGATACTTACCGCTTTTTAGAGGAATAGACGATTCAGTGGATAAAGAAAAAAAGCGCGAAGAGTAGATATATCTGTTATAATACGCTGATAGAATAACATGAATTTGATATAACGAAGAGCCTCCACGGATTTAACTGATTTTTCTATGTTTGTGGAAATCAGTGAAATCCGTGGGAGCTTTTCATTATGTTCTTAGTAAGGGCAAAGCCTATGCGAGCAGAAGTATGTAGGCAATATGGCCAACTTATTTGATCTTGCTAGTCTCTTCTATAAGCACACCTATCAGATTTATAGGAGCTGTTGCTTTTTCATTTTTCTCAAAAATAGAAGAATCTGTTAGGTGCTTCATCTTTGAAAACATCCTTATAACCTCTTCTTCTACCACACACTTCATCTCTAACAGAGGTGATGACTTCTTTTGACCATAATTACCTATTTTTGAGACATAAAAGTCATTGTTAATCCTTTTTCTTGATTGTCAATGGTGTAGGTAATAATGTTGTTGAACCTAAGAGGGAAATTATCTAGGGTAAAAGACTTCTCCCTCTCTCTATTCTTCCGCTTATTTTGAAATGAAAAATCACAAGAAGAGAAGGGCATATCTATGATACTTTTGGTAGCAATTATCTTGAAGGTCTTGGGAGGAATGACCGATATGGGATGGATTTGTCCATTATAATTCACATAATCAAAGGCTTGGTCATTCTTCACAAAGAAGGACTTATTCAGATCTAAGACTAAGTCTTTGTTAGTTTTTGTTATACACTACAAAGGATGCATCTCCATAGAGTCTCCAGAAGCGATAACTTACTTTTACAGTCTTCGTTCTCGAAACTCAATTCATTATTTCCCAATTGTACATCTTCTTTGGTAGGAGTTACAGTATACACTTGGAATTTCAATGGACTACAGGAACTTAGAAAGGTTATAGCTCCTAAAAATAGTAACATTTTTTTCTCATAAGTATAATTTTGGTTTTTAGTTGTTAGTTCAAAAATTATTCATATCTTTTGCCCCGAAAACAAAAAGAGATGCGAGTTGAGGGCGCCAACCCTCAACTCATAAATCACTAAAGAAGTCTTAGTTTTCTAATCAAAACTTTTAAGACTAATCTAAAGTTTACACTTAATTTGGAGTTCTAAGCGCATCTCTTTTGTTTTAGGTTTCAAGGAACCCAGCCGTCCTTGATGTCGGCATCACCGATTTTCAATGACAACACAAATGTACGAATTTATTTCTTAGAAATCAAGGTTTTTAGTGATTAAAGGGAGAACCTCAATCTATAACCTTGTCTCTAAGGATAATAAGTACATGAGAAGACATCTCTTGAAAGCCCTAAGTTGCAAGACTTAGGGCTTTTAGTTTAGAAGTTAGAGATTTCATGGGTTAGTATAGAACTTTAGCAAAAAACCCTATACGCTTCTATTCCTTAACTCAAAACTTAAAAACGTCCTCGGGTGTTACTACATAATCCAAAGGAATATCGCCTTCTCTTACGTCTTCTATGAGAGGTTCAGCAGGGAAGAAAGATAGTCCAATCTTGAGGGTATCTGCCTTGCATTCGCCTAAGAAATTATCATAAAACCCCTTGCCATAGCCTATGCGGTTGCCTGCGGTATCATAGGCTAAGAGAGGGACAAAAACGACCTCTATCTCTTCGCTCTTTATGGGAATCCTCCTTGTGGTTCAGGGATATGCCATTTGTTATTGGCCTCTATCTGGTTAGGATCGTATAGGAAATGTTCCATACGCACCGTCTCCATTAGGGTACGAGAGACTACCAGCGTCTTTTCACGCTCCTGCAAAAGGCGGATAAGGGGTGCCGTATCCACTTCTCCAAACGAGGTGATAGAAAGGAAGCTATGGAAAACCTGCTTATCCCAAATGGGAAGCTGTAGCGTTTGCAGAGCTATCTGCTGGCTCAGGAGGGCTTGTTGCTCAGCGGGGAATGAGCTGCTCTCTTTTGCTTGTAGAGGGTGCGGAGGGCTTTCTTGTTCATATATATTGTCCTGTATAGCTATTTTTGTTCTTTTTAATTTCCTCTGGGGTACCTGTGGCTACGAGGTTTCCTCCCTGTGCTCCGCCTTCTCGGCCTAAGTCTATGATATAGTCAGCACGGCGAATGACCTCTACATTGTGTTCTATCACGATAATAGAGTGCCCACGCTCGATCAGGGCATTGAAGGAGCGTAGTAGCTTTGCCTATATCATGGAAGTGAAGCCCTGTGGTAGGCTCGTCAAAGATAAAAGAGCGTAGGGGTTTCTTGGTATGATTTTACTAAGAAAGAGGCTAGCTTGATACGCTGTGCTTCCCGCCAGAGAGGGTAGAGGAGGGTTGGCCAAGTGTTACATAACCTAAGCCTACTTCCTGCAAGGGAAGGAGCTTTTGGGCAATTTTTTCCTGCTTGTGCTCGGTAAAGAAAGCCACGGCATCATCGATAGTGGTCTCCAGTAGGTCGTGTATGTTCTTCCCTTGGAAAGTAACTTCCAAAAATCTCAGGCTTGAATCGCTTGCCATCACAGGCCTCACAAGTCAGATGTACATCGGCCATGAACTGCATTTCTATGGTTACCTCTCCTTCGCCTTTGCAGGTCTCACAGCGGCCTCCTTCGGTATTGAAAGAGAAGTGTTTGGCCGTATAGCCACGCATCTTGGCGAGCTTCTGGGAGGCAAAGAGCTGACGAATATCATCGTAAGCCTTGATATAAGTTACAGGATTGGAGCGAGTAGACTTTTCCTATGGGGTTTTGGTCGACAAACTCAACCCGCTTGATATGGGAGAACTTTCCGTCCATACTGCTGTACTCGCCTATCTTGTCCGTAGGGTTGGTCGAGCTTGCGCAAAAAGGGGCAGGGTAGAGGATATGCTTCACTAAGGTACTCTTCCCACTACCAGATACACCGGTTACTACGGTGAGCATATCCAAGGGAAGGTAACATCTATATTCTTTAGGGTTATTGGCACGGGCGCCTTTGATTTCGATAAAGTGCTTGGAGGTACGTGCTTTCTTAGGGCATTTCTATAGTACGCCTGCCGCTGAGGTATTCTCCGGTAAGGGTAGGAGCCTTGAGGAGCTCCTCACAGGTACCTGTGGCAACTACTTCTCACCAAGGGTACCCGCCTCTGGGCCTATATCTATGATATAATCGGCAGCTTTCATAATATCCTCATCGTGCTCTACTACAATGACAGTGTTGCCTAAGTCTCTAAGTGTTTCAAGTACGTGAATAAGGCGTTCGGTATCTTTGGGGTGTAGCCCAATACTTGGCTCGTCCAAGATGTACATGGAGCCTACCAAACTGCTCCCCAAGGAGGTAGCCAAGTTGATACGCTGACTCTCTCCCCTGATAGGCTATTGGACTTGCGGTTGAGGGTAAGGTAGCCCAAAACCAACGTCCAATAAGTAGTGCAGACGGTTGTGTATTTCTCTCAAGAGACGTTCGGCAACCTTTTTGTTCGTATGGGCTGAGGGTGAGCTTGTCAAAGAAAAACCACCAAATCGGAGGATCGGCATAGAGACTAAGTCAGAAATGGATTTGCCCCCTACGCGTACATAATTGGCTTCGGGGCGGAGTCGCTTTGCCTCCACAGGCATAGCAGGTAGTCTTACCACGGTAGCGAGCAAGGAGTACGCGGTTTTGTATCTTATAGTTCTTTTCCTCCAATTCTTTGAAAAAGGCAGTAAGCCCTGTAAAGTACTCATTGCCGTCCCATATAAGCTGCTTTTTGGGCTTCAGTAAGCTCGTACCAAGGGCGGTGAATAGGGAAAAATCAAACTTATAGGCATTATTGACCAACTGATCTCTGAACCACGACATGGTCTCACCACGCCAAGGATAAATCGCGTTGTCATATACCGAAAGGGAGGTGTTGGGTACGATGAGGGTCTCATCAAGCCCTATGGTATCACCATAACCCTCACACACAGGGCAAGCACCATAAGGGTTGTTGAAGCTAAACAGATGTACATTAGGGCTCCAAGAAAGTAATCCCATCAGCTTCGAACTGGTTGGAAAAAGTGGTGTTCCTCTCCTGTGGTCAAGTCTTCCACAGAGCAAACGCCTTTTCCTTCAAAGAAAGCGGTACTTACCGAGTCGGCCAAGCGCTGGGCGGTCTCTTCTTCGTGATCCACTATGATACGCTCTATGACTAATTGAAAGTCGCTTTTGACCTTCTTGAAATCCAAATCACTAAGGCGTACGACTTCCCTTGGTACTTAATACGGGCATATCCCTGCTCTTCTAATAGGCGAAGGGTTTGCTCGTAGGGTACGCCCAGCACTAAGGGTAATAGGAGAGAGGAGCAATAGCTTGTGCTCATCGAGGGAAAAAGAAAGGATAAAATCTACCACATCGGAGACGGTATCTTTCTTAACCTCTGCCCGATATAGGGGAAAAAGGTATGCCCCACTCGTGCAAAGAGTAGCTTTTAGGTAGTCATACACTTCGGTAGAGGTACCCACAGTGGAGCGAGGGATTGCTGGTATTGACTTTCTGTTCAATAGCAATAGCAGGGGAGATGTTCTCAATGAAATCCACCTTAGGCTTGTCCAGCCTACCCAAGAACTGGCGGGCATAGGAACTCAGGCTTTCCACATAGCGGCGTTGTCCCTCCGCATAGAGGTATCGAAGGCCAATGTAGATTTTCCAGAGCCTGAAAGCCCCGTTACCACCACTAATTTCCCCTTTGGGAATAGCTACACTGATATTTTTTTAAGATTATGTAATTTAGCTCCTTTGATAAGGATTTGTTCTTCTTTCATTTTTACTTTTCACTATTCATTTTTCACTCTTCACTCTTCACTCTCTTCGTACCACTGTGCATACTTCACATAAGCATTGGCGATACGGTTTTATTTCTCCTTCGGTAAGTTCAGGGGATATGTCCTTAATCTTCTTAGCGGGGACACCAGCCCATACCTCACCTGACCCTATATGGGTGCCTTTGGTAACCACTGCCCCTGCCGCTACGATAGAGTTGCTCTCCACCACACAGCCGTCCAAGACAATCGCGCCCATACCGATAAGCACATTATCCTTGAGGGTACAGCCATGTATGATGGCATTGTGTCCCTATGGAAACATTGTTACCGATAGTAGTAGGGGTTTTTCTGGTAGGTACAATGTACCATGACATTGTCCTGTATATTCACTTTGTTACCGATAACAATAGCATTCACATCGCCCCTAAGGACGGCATTGTACCATACACTACAATCCTCTCCGAGGGTAACCTCACCGATAAGGACGGCTGTCTCGGCTATAAATACGTTCTTTCCTATAATGGGAGCTTTCCCCCTGAGTTCTCTGATGATAGGCATAAAAATAGTTTTTGTAAAGGGTTTAAAATCAATCATTAAGTGATAGTTTTTTGGGATACATCTATTGGGCAAAGATACGATAATTTATTAAGAGTATTTAACCCAATAGGATTCAGTATATCAGAGCTACCTTTGTCATAGTGGTAGCTGGAAAAAAGGCTTTATAACTTCAAAATTATCAAGGTTTTGAGGTCTTCTTTTTCTTTTTGTTCTCGAAAATATTTCCTTTGTCAGGGATTACTTCTACTTTAGGTTGCTGTGCTCTAAGGGCTTTTTCTTCTTCCCAAGTAGGAAATTTACGTTCCTTGATAGAAAGAAGTCTCTCCTTAAGAAAAGGGAGAAATGCTTCTGCATCAAAATCTGTAAAAACGTTTCTTATACTTTTTAGTAGATAGTACTCTAAGAGGTCGTAAGAATCATCACAGAATTTCTTGTGTATTTCCTCATTGCTCAGTTCCTCATAGTCCTCAGCTATAAATACAGGGTCTATATGTAGGGTATTCTTTTTTTATGGTATATTCACCAATGACTTCTTCCTTTTTGTAATAACGGGCATAAGTCTTACATTGGGTAACTCTAGGGAATACCCTTATAGCTAGACTACCTTCTTAAAGTAATTAAATTTCATTATATCATATACCTTATCAGGATATTGTACAAAGATTTCATCAGGGATATTCTTCAGCAGGTCTAAGTATCTTATCCTTATCTTTCCATTCTTTTTATAAGGATACCTCCTATAGCATCTTGCCAGTCTCCCGCTAAATGATCCCTTATGTAGTCGATACTTTCGTAGAAAACCTCATATTTTTTTATAAGCATATACTTGTGCTACACAACTAAAGAACCTCATATATTTTATAATTAGAGTTATCCGAAAATGTAAAACGATATTACCTTCTCATAGTACTCGTAACATGGTTATACAAAGACTTTCTTAAGGTACATATACATCAAAGATAATAACTTCCTTAATCCCATCGTTCATATAACAGGAAAGTGCAAGCATCAAGTCCTTCTTCCCTCTTCTTTTTGTCCAGAAGGGATATATACATCAAGGCTCTTTTTCTCCTCTATAAAGTAACTTTTTCGCTAGGTCAAAAAGCTTCATCAGGCAAAGGGATTATCTTATATGGGTATGGGTGAATCACATACGCCAAATCCTCTACAAGGATATCTCCATTTCTGACCCTTGCGCTCTATGGAGCATAATCATCAATAGAGATATGGTATACCATCTCCTTGATGATAGGGATAAAAAGTACTCAGTTCTAAATCCATTAACACGTTAGTTAAAAACGCAATAAATCACGTCTCAATTCATCAACTCATCAACTCATTGCCAAATCGGCAATCGACTCATTAATTATTCAGTTTTTCCGTTCTTTAGTAAGAAATAGGTAGTTTCGTAAGCGGAAATACATTCCTTTCATGAGCTTTTCATCAGGTTGAGCTACTTTGAGCTGTTGGTAAAAGATAGGGGCTCTGCCTTAGGTTGTTCAGCCTCTGGAACAATTTTTATATTGTATCTGCTCACGCAAAGGCTTGATGATAGAAAGTGTCTCAGGGGTGAGGTATCCCAGCTCTCGGTAGGTAGCGATATAAGCGCGCGGTTGGTAAAAACCTGCGGAAAAATATCTTGCCTAAAAACTTGCTCTGATAAGAAAAGTTCAAGAGTCCCATTACGGTAGGCATCACGTCTATTTGAGAAACAAGGGTATCCACGCGTTTTTGCTTCTAAGAAGTCAGCATAGATAAGGCAGGGAATACGATACCTATCCAAAGGCAATTCGGTACGCCCAGCACTCGAAGCGCAGTGGTCAGCGACAATCACAAATACGGTATCCTTGAACCACGCTTCTTTTTAGCGAGTTCAAAAAAATAGTTTGAGTGCATAGTCGGTATACTTGACCCCACTACTACGTGACTTAGCCGTACCTGGGATATCAATGCGACCATCAGGATGAGGTGAAAAGGACGGTGATTGCTCACGGTCATCCAGTGGTTAAAGAAGGGTTTGCCTGTTTTTGCTTGGGCGTTCATTTCCTTAATGGCTTTGCGCGCCATATCCTCATCACTTACCCCCAGATGTTGGCAAAGGTAATCTCCTCAGGAGTGAAGTTGTCCCTATCTATGATATCGTAGCCGTTACCAGCGAAGAAGTCTTTCATATTGTCAAAATAACTATAGCCCCCATAGAGGTATTTGACACTATACCCTTTGGACTTGAAGACACTCCCCGTGGTGAATTGTCCTTGTTATCCTTGCGCTTAACGATACTTTCTCCTGGGGTAGGAGGCACACAAAGGGTCAGAGCCTCCAAACCGCGAACAGTGCGATTACCCGTAGCGTATAAGTTGGTCAGGAAAAATACTCTTTTGTGCTAAGCTATCGAGGAACGGAGTAATGCCCTCAGTATTGCCATAAGCAGCCATATATTCGGCCGAAAGACTCTCTACCGAGATAAGCACCACATTCTTATGCTGTTCATCATCTTCTCCTTTTACAGGATAAGGTAGCTCCCTAATAGGGGCAAAGTTTCGAAAGCCACACTCACCAAACCCAGGATAAGGTATCATGAAATTACTGAAAAAGGTGCTTCTTGCCTCCTCTTCAGGGCAAGGTAGGGTAGAACTGGAAGAAATCCAGCTCACTATGGGTGAAAGCATAATAGAACTTATAGACCCCGTTGGCGCGTATCTCCTGAACGAAATACATTGTTGGACTTGATATCGTCAAACTTTGGGGTAGCCCACAAGCCCAAGAGGAACAATGCCACATAGCCCGCCAAGAACAAGCCTTTTTCTTTAAGGCTAGGGATGGTCTCAGAGTAGATTTTGTCTTTTTATAAAGGAAAATAGTTAGCGCAAGCACCACAACAAAGACACCCGAAAAGAGCGATACCACAGGGTAGCTCTCCATAATATTGCCGATGACCTCCGTGGTGTAGATGAGGTAATCCACCGCGATAAAGTTGTGACCGTATACCGAACTCATTCCAAAAGAAATATTCGCTAACGGCATTCATCACTATGGCAAAGGTATAGATAAATAACGTAATGAAATAGAGTACATTACGCACTTGCTTGCGCCACTTACCCGCAAAGAGCATCGCTGCAAAACAAAGGGTCTTTGCCCCAAAGAAGTACAAGGCAATTTCCTCAACCGAGCCTCCATATTGGTAGAAAATATTGTTGGGGATAAACTCTATATAGCCCAAGAGCAAAAGCATTGCCCTCAAGGATAATATAGCCATAGGGCTTTTTGGTACTTCACATTGGCAATAAAAAGGAAGTAGAGTACTAATATACTACTGGCTAAGATGATGATAAACACATCGTTCAGGGTGCCCATCAGAAAGCATTCCCAATACTTGCCCCAAAGAAAAAGGAGGTGCTGGTAATGGGGTGCCCCATAAAGATGATTCTAAGGATAAAAGAGATAACTATATACAAACCCACCTACATACAAGAATGGTTTGAGCCTACTGAGCCATGCTTTCATAAAGAAAAAAATTTTTGGCAAAGATACAACAAACAAATGAATAAGTGGCTATCTTGGAAATAATTCTTATTTTTGCCCCACCAAAATAGTCTGCAGATGCTTATCGTTGAAAAATCTATCTTATACTATACCGATACTAAGGTACTTGACAGTGTTCACTTCCTCCCTTGCCCCAGAAGTACTCTCCATAGTGGGCGCAAGTGGTTCAGGCAAGTCGACCTTGCTCAAGGCTATCTATAGCTTATCTGACCTTGAGCAAGGTAAGATTTCTTGGAGAGGGACACCAGTCTTGAGCCCTTCGCACAATCTGGTGCCTGGTTTTTGCCAAGATGAAGTACTTAGCACAGGATTTCGGCCTGATGCCTTATATGACAGTGGAGGAAAATGTGGAAGTACCTCTCTAACCTTGACTTGCGTAAAAAGCGCGCTCGTGTGCAAGAGCTGCTGGAGATGACCCTGATGCAGGACTATGCCAAGGTAAAGCCTGTATTGCTCAGCGGAGGCCAACAACAGCGGGTGAGGCTTGGCGCAGGCCTTGGCTCAGGCGCCTGAGGTGCTGCTCTTGGACGAACCTTTTAGCCAAACCGATAGTTTCCTTAAGAATAATATACGCCAGAATCTATTTGCCTTCGTCAAAGCTCACCAGATTACCACTCTTGTCGCTACCGCATGAGAGCCAAGAATCCTTAGAGCTTTTTCCGATAGGATTATGATCCTCAGAGGGCAAGCAGCTGCTCATAGATACCCCCTGAAAAAGGTTTATTATTCTCAAACACGAATATGTAGCTTCGCTTTTTGAGTTTGGTCAATAAGGTACAAGTAGCGGGACAATGGCGATTGTATTACCCTCACCAACTAAGGTGGTAGCTCAATCTCCATGGCAAGCAACCGTGGAGGTTGCTACTTTTCAGGGGCGTATTACCTACTGAGTGTGCAGGGACAGTAGAGGGACGTGTATATGTAAAACATACTGAAAAGATAGAAAAGAAAAAGTTTGCTTAAAGATAGAAAGTTAATAAAAAGTTGTATATTTGCACCATTAAAAAGAAAAGATTATGACAGCATTTTTAAAGGAATCAAGTATTTTTGAAGAAATTGCTTTTTGCATATATGACTATCTAAGACATTTAGAGCTTTCTTCTTGGTGGGGAGCCAATATTGCTACATGGATTATGCTCGTAGTGCTATTTGGCTTCTTCTTCTATTGGGTAAAAACAATTGATTAAATTCTCAAAGAAAGGAACCGAACGCGTAGATGTTACCCGCTCGTCTTTTTAAATAACTAAGTACATAAGTATAAAGGGACTGGATTATTCTATCAAAGCGACTTGAAAACAGGTCGCTTTTTGTTAGAATTACAAAAAGATGTGGTTATATCAGAAAACGTAAAATTGTAGTTACAAAAATATATTAAAGATGAGAACTAAAATGGATTATTTTTGGCTGTTTTTGCTGGCTATCTCATTGAATGTGAGTGCACAAAACAAGCTGATTACTTTAAAAGACATTTGGACAGATTACGCTTTCTGTCCCAGTGGAATGACTAATCTCTCCGCACTGAAGCATACCAACCAGTATACAGTGCTCAATTATGATTATACAAACCTCAATTATACCATTGAGTTTGTATAATTTTGCGACCTACAAAAGGAAAAACGCTTTTTGATGCAAAAACTATCCCCAAATCCAGCGTATCAATAGCTATACTTTTAACCAACAGGAGGATAAAATCCTAATTGCAACCAATAAGGAATCTATCTTTAGGCGTTCCTTTTCAGCAGATTTCTATGTCTTTGACCTTAAAAACAAGAACTCTCTAAGTTAACTGATAAGAAGATCCAAGAACCACTCTTCTCTCCTAAGGGGATAAGGTGGCTTATGTATATCAGAACAATATCTATATATATGATACCCAATCCAAAAAGAAAAACAAGTGACTTTTGATGGGGAGAAAAACAAGATTATCAATGGTACCAGCGACTGGGTATACGAAGAAGAGTTCAGCATTGTAAGAACTTTTGACTGGAATACCGATGGTACATTCTTGGCTTATATCCGTTTTTGATGAGCGCAGAAGTACCTGAATTACTCTATGGATGTCTTTGGCACTAAACTCTATCCTACCCAAAATACTTTCAAGTATCCTAAAAGCAGAGAAAAAGAATTCAGTAGTAAGCCTTTATCTTTATGATGTAAATGGGCAAAAAGGACACCCAAATCCCTGTGGATGCTTACTATATCCCTCGTATCCAATGGACAAATGAGGGCTAATGTACTAAGTATCCAAACGCTCAATAGAGCATCAGAACGATTTCAATATCCTCTTTGTAGATGCTGCCACTAAGCAATTTAAGTCCGTATACCACGAAGTGGATAAGGCCTATGTAAGTATTACAGATAACCTTACTTTTCTTGGACGACAATAGCTTTATCATTACCTCTGAGAAGATGGCTATAATCACCTCTACCACTATGACAAAACAGGTAAGCTTTTGAAAGACAAATTACCCAAGGAAAGTGGGAGGTAACCGAGTACTATAGCTATAATCCTAAGTGCCAAACGTATCTATTACCAATCCACTGAACCTGGTTCTATTAATCGTGGTATCTATAGCATCGCGCTTTCAGGCAAGGACAAGCAAGCCTTGGCCGTGAGGCTGGTACTAATGAGGCTACCTTTAGCCTGATTTCTCCTTGTTTATCAATGAGTTTTCAAGCGTGAAAAGCCCAACCTCTATACTCTAATGATAGCAGAACAGGAAAGGTAGTCAAGGAAATACTCAACAATAATGAGTTAGAACAGAAAATCGCTACTTATAAGAAATCAACTAAGGAATTCTTTGAGATTACTACCAAAAATGGAGACAAACTCAATGCTTGGATGATCAAACCTGCCGATTTTTGATGAAAACAAGCAATATCCATCTTCATGTGCCAATATTCAGGTCCTGGTTCTCAACAAAGTGAGCAACTCCTTCTCAGGCTTCGATGATTTTTGGTATTATATGTTGGCTCAAAAGGGGTATATCGTTCTCTGTGTAGACGGACGTGGTACAGGCTATAAGGGTGCTGCCTTTAAGAAATGTACTTACAAACAATTGGGTAAATATGAATTGGAAGACCAAGTGGGAAGCCGCTAAGATTGTCGGCAGATTACAAGTATAGATAAGAACCGTATAGGTATTTGGGGCTGGAGCTTTGGTGGATTTATGGCCTCCAACTGTATTCTAGAGGCGAGGTGTTCAAGATGTCCATAGCGGTGGCACCTGTAACTAACTGGCGTTTTTATGACACCGTTTATACCGAACGTTATGTACAGACGCCACAGGGAAAACCCTGAGGGCTATGATAACAATTCTCCTCTTACCTATGCCAAGAACCTCAATAGAAATTCCTCTTGGTACATGGTACAGCCGATGACAATGTACACGTACAGAACTCCATGCGCCTGATAGAATCCTTAGTGCAATATGACAAAGCAGTTTGACTGGGCAATCTATCCAGACAAGGATCATGGTATCTACAGATACACGTCATCACCTATAGAGAAGATGACCCAATTCCATATTGGATAATTTATAACACATAACATAATTTAATTAGACAGATAATGAATACAGAAAAGGACATCCTGCGGGGCTTTACCTCGTGTTTTTACAGGAATGTGGGAGCGTTTCAGCTATTATGCGATGCGCGGTATCTTGGTGCTTTACCTAACAGCTACTTGGCTTAATGGTGGGCTTGGTTATGATGAAAAGTTCAGTACAACCGTCTATGGTTTTGGCCACAGGGCTTTGTTATTTCACACCACTCTTCGGAGGTTGGCTTTCCGACAGGTACTTAGAGCCAACGCAAGTCTATCCTTATAGGAGGCTTTATTATGGTATTGGCGCAGTTCCTGCTCTTTGCCCCTGAGCTTTTCCTACTGTTTCCCCAAATCTGACTCCTGAACAGTTGGCTCATCAATCAGTTTATTGGTAGGGTAGGCCTTTTCGCTGGTCTTTTTCTTGCTGATTATTGGAAATGGTTTCTTCCAAGCCTAATATCTCTTCCATAGTGGGGATTTGTATGAGCCAGGAGACAGACGCTTAGATTCAGCTTTCTCCATCTTCTATATGGGGATCAACTTGGGTGCAGTAATTGCTCCACTGATCGTGGGACTTTTTGGCTGATAATGTATTCGCTACCACTTTCGTGGATGCCAGTGGAGTTACTCAGATTACACATGGCTATCGTTATGGCTTCTTAGCAGCTGCTGTGAAAGGGGTGCTTTTGGGTCAGCTCTTGTTTGTACTATTAAGTAATAAATATTTAGAAATATAGGTATGGAGCCTAAAGGGTGCTGCCAAGTTAGCAGAATCCTCTACCGAGGAAGTAAAAAGTACCACTTACTCGTCAAGAAAAAAGAACGTATTGTGGTGATCTTCATCTTCTTCTTCTTTTGCAGTCTTCTTCTTCGCAGGTATGGAACAAGCAGGTGCTTCCTTTAACCTATATGCTAATAAATATATAGATAGAACCGTATTTGGTCATGAGATACCTACCGCTTGGCTTCGGATGATTAACCCATTCTTTGTCATAGTCTTAGCACCTGTATTTGCCTATTTCTGGAATACGCGTTTAGGGGCAAGCGCTTAACACACCTTTGAAAATGAAACCGGACTTATAGTACTTGGTATAGGCTTCTGGTTTTATGCTCGTGCTGGTTTCCAGAGAGGTGCTACTTGGCAGGAGGTCTTAATATCATAGATAATACTGATGCTACGATCAAAGCCAGTATGATTTGGATGATTCTCACTTACTTATTGCACACTATGGGGGAGCTTTCTCTCTCACCAGTGGGACTTTCTATGTAACCAAACTTTTCCCCAGCACGTTTTGCCTCTCTATTTATGGGCGTATGGATTATGGCGGCTGCCTTTGTAATGTCTTGCAGGACTCATCTCCTCTTATGTAGTAGAGTTGGGGGCAAGTACAGTGTTTGCCTCTATTTCTGCCTTTGTAATGGTCTTGGGTATTCTTATGGTATCCCATAACAAGGTGATAGAACGCATGATGCATGGCGTTGAGATAGCAACTAGTAGCAAGTGAATAGCGACAAGTGACAAGTGATTAGTATCCACAATTGGGGATACGTCGCTTGTCACTGTTAATCACTAATTAACAAATGACAATTAACAATTAATAATTATTGCTATCATTATAATAACTTTTTAGAGGTTAAGTAGTTGATTTACAACATGTATTAAAAATCAATAAGAATATAGAAATATAAAAAGAAAAATATTTGTATAATCATTTGGTTTTATTGTATCTTTGCATACTCTTAAATGAAAAGAATATGTTAAAAAGGAATGCGACTAATTGTGTTATTAGGATTGGTATTGCTTGGGGATCAGGCTACAGCACAACAGGACTCTCAGTATCACACAGTACATGTATAACACAATGATGATTAATCCTGCATATGCAGGTTCTCGTGATTGTACAGAGCATCTTTTGCTCTTTATCGTAATCAGTGGGTAGGCTTGGACGGAGCGCCTAAAACAGCTTCTTTGAGTTTCCACACTCCTTTTGAGGAGAAACATATAGGAATAGGTGCAGGCATTTTATCACGAAAGTATAGGGCCACAATCTACCAATGTACTAGATGTGGTTTCTCTTATACTTTGGAATTTGACGAATCTAAGCTGGCTTTTTGGTCTCAAGGCAGCAGCAGGTTTCTATAACTTTGATAGAAGCAAACTTAACGCTTTATCCTGCCGATGCCTCTTTTTGATGGAAAAGGCAAATACCTTCTCACCTAATATAGGGCAGAGGGTATACTACTATGGAGAAAAATACTATGTAGGTTTCTCTATTCATATCTCTTGGATACCAAAACATTCTCTAAGACAGATGAACGAAAAATAACAGATATCAATGAAAGACAACACTATAACCTTATGGGGGATATGTGTTTGATCTTTCACCAGACTTCAAGTTCAAGCCTGCAGGCTCTGATGAAAATGGTATCTGGTAGCCCCTTACAAGTAGACCTTTCGGCCAATTTTATGTATGACGATCGCTTTTGTCCTCGGTGCTGCTTACCGCTGGAGTGCTGCTGTGAGTGCTATGGCTGGTTTCCAGATAGATAGAAACTGGTTCATTGGTTATGCTTATGATATGGAGACAACCGATATGCGTAAATATAACTATGGATCTCACGAAATCTTCTTGCGTTACGAGTTCGTTCGAGATATTCAAAAATTATCTCCTCGTTTCTTCTAATAGTGTAACTAATCAATTAAAAATAAAAATGATAAGAAAAATAACCGCTATTTTTCTACTCTTCTATTCCTCATCTGTCGTTTTCCTTGAAGTAGATGACCAAGAAAAACTGAAGAAAGAAAATGAAAGTAAAATTAAAAAGGCAAATGATCTCTATGGTAAATACGCCTATGTGGATGCCATCAAGATATACGAACGTATAGCTGAACAAGGATATGTAGATCAAAACATTTTAGAGAACTTAGGAAACTCTTACTATTTTAATGCTGATTATACAACAGCTTTGAAATGGTACGACAAACTCTTCGCAAACGCTAAAAAAAGATAGCCAAAAACTATAAAATTACTCCAGAATACTACTATCGTTATGCACAATGCCTTAAATCGGTGGAGCGCTATGACGAGGCAAAAGATTATTTTGGATCAATTCGTGAAAACTAACAGACAAAAGACGACCTCCGTGCTCGCAAATTGGAAGAACATGCGGACTATTTGCAGGTAATAAAAGATAACTCAGGTCGCTTAACAATTAAACCTGTGAGATCAATACCGAATTCTCCGAATATGGTACTGCTTTCTATGGAAAAGATGAGGTGGTATATACAGCAAGCCGTAAAACATCGGCTCGTGGTACCTCTAACTGGACTGGTGAGGCTATTACTGATCTATTCAAAGCTAAATTCAAAGACGGACAGCTTTCAAAGAAAAGCCTTTCTCCTCTAAAGCTCAACTCTCTCTTGAACGAGGTCCAGCCCTGTATTCACAAAAAACCATGGATACTATCTACTTTACTCGTAACTACCAAGTGCTCTCTTTCTAAAGAGGAAAAAGAAAAAAAGAAAGTAGAAGAGAAAATTCTCTTGGAGCTTTTATCGTTCTGTTAGATAACGAATGGACAGACCCAGTGCGCTTACCTTTCAATGTAACAGGCTACAGTGTGGCGCATCCTGCTATTACTCCTGATGGAAAATGGCTCTACTTTGCTGCAGATATTAAAGAAACTCGTGGTAAGTCTGATATTTTTCAGAGTACGTATCAACCATAAGAAAAGGTACCTATGGAAAGCCCGAAAACTTAGGGTGATCTTATTAATACAGAGGTAGAGAAACTTTCCCTTTCATCTCTTCTAAAAATGTATTGTTCTTCTCTTCCGATGAAACCCCCAGGCTTGGGGGTGGATATTTTTGCAGTAAAGATAGAGCAAGATGGCTCTCTAGAAACTACAAAAACATAGGTCCTTCAAGTAATACTCCTGATGATGACTTTGCTTTTCGTACTAGACGAAGATAGAAGTATAAGTTCCTTTCTTCTAATCGTCCAGGGGTAAAGGAAAAAGATGATATCTACTATTTTGTACAAAACAGACCTTTGGAATTTGATTGTAAAAAGACCATCAAAAGGGATTATTAGGATATAGATACTAAAGAAGTACTTGGTCAAGTAACGCTTACTCTTTTTCGATAGTAATCAAAAAGAAATAGCTAAGATAGAGAATAATACTAATGGGGATTATGATTTCGGTACTAAGATAGTGGATGTGATGATACCTTTGTTTTCCTTCGTGCTCAGCGTGAGGACTATGCAGTGGTAGAAGAACAAGTAAATATTCGTGAAAAAGTGCAGTTATTGAGAAAGAAATCCTGATGAAAACCACCAAGAAGAAACTTCAAAAAGGAGATGACTTAGCTAAGCTCTTCCAGATAAAGGAAATCAAGTTTGATCTTAATAAGTACAATATCCGTCCTGATGCAGCTGCTGAATTGGTTAAAATTGTAGAGGTAATGAAAGAGCATCCTACTATGAAGATTGCTATCCGCTCCCACACCGATAGCCGTGGCTCTGATAAGTATAACCTTATCCTTTCTGACAAACGTGCCAAAAGCTACTATGGCATGGATCGTAAGTCAAGGTGCTAAGAACAGACTTACCGCTAAGGGATATGGAGAAACACAGTTGGTAAATGGCTGTAAGAATGGCGTTCCTTGTACAGAAGAAGAGCACCAACAAAACAGACGTAGTGAGTTTATCATCACAGAAATGTAAAAATTTTTCATAGTTTATATTTTTACGGCAATGAGAACCTATTGCCGTTTTTACTAAAAAGTTTTTAAGGTAAATCCTTGATTTTTAATGATATTTTTAATTTTGTACCTTATAAAACTAAGCTATAACCTCCCGAAAAGTTACTTTGGTTGCACAAAGTAGTAGGGAGAGTAGTGCCAATTATAAGATGTATTACCTAAAAACAAGTTTGTTTTTATGAAAAAAACACTACTCTTGTTATTATCCACTATAACCACTAAGGCTCAATATACTGATATTATCAATTCAACAAGCCAGGACGTTCTATGGGGCTTATGCGGTAGGACGAAAGGTAGCACAAGTGGAGTCGGATATCTATTACGAAACCAATAAGCATGACCTGCTGGGACTCTCCCAAGAGAATGTGGGGCTGAACTATATGGTGCGCTATGGGGTATGGAGAGACCAGTTTGAAAATCATAGGCGACGGTACCCTGCTCTATAGCAACCGTTCTACCGATGGGGTTTCTTCAGGGAAAAATAGGCTTCCAGCGCACGACCTTTGGGGTGAAATATATGTTCTATGACCCTGTCTTCCTTAGCGATATCAATGTCTATAGCTGGAAAGCCAACGCCGAGTTCAAGTGGAGAAAAACTCATTCCCACCATTTCTCTCTATGCAGGGGTTAATCTTTTGGAGAAAAATCGCTACCTCTATGAGGTGATGAATGAAGGATATCCCATAGCGACTCCAAAGGCAATGATTATCCTGCAGAGCCATCCGCTTAGGGAAAGTAGCCTTGGTTCTCAATATTATAGGAGCAATATTGCCTCCCAGCACGCTCAATATAGCTATATACTTACCCTTACCCATAACCTCTATGATGACCGATGGAGTATCTATTTGGAGAATGAGGAATTACAAGCGATTATTACAAGGATTCTCTCCCTAAGAGGAGGTGTTTCCTATCTCATAGATGAAAACTTTCAAATAAACGCCTCTATAGGTGCTAGCTGGAAGACAACCCCTACTCGCTATATGGGAGGGATAGGTTTATCTTATCGCTTCTATGATAGGTATAAGGATATAGAGTACGAGGCAAAAGAAAAAGCTAGAGACAAGCAGAATAAAGAAAGATGCTCAAATTTTTGGTTTCTAACTTATAAAGTTATTCACAAAAGATATATAGATTTTTGTATGTAAAGTGTTGTGTGATAGTGTTTTATGTAGATATCAACAAGAAGAGTGATTTTTGTTGAATATATTATGTTGTAAAAGTTGCAATTTAGAGAAAAACATCGTAGCTTTGCATTGTTGTAACCTGCTAAAAATTGAAAGTATGATTTTTAGAAGAATTTAAAAATATGCTGACCAAATGGGATCCCAACTCTCTGGTATCTTATCGGTTAGCTTTATAGGGTACAGAACATGGCGAGATCTTATACAATCAGTCATTTAGCGGATTGGATTACTCTGCCACAACAAAATTTGAGGCTGAAATAGCCAAAAAAATGCACTTCAGGAAATTAAGTACATAGATAGTATCAATGAGGACTCTCTTCGCGAGATTACGATCTCCAATAATGAGCAGACCCATGTGATCTATGTCTCTAAAGATTTTGATTACTTGATTCATATCATTGCAGATGCAACTAAGGTGAACTATGGCGTCTTGAGTGTAATCCATAAGCAATGTTATGCGGCTATAGACACAAGTGGTTACCTTTAACACTTTACAAACAGAGTTTTATACCAAGGTTTCCTCCGAAGCGCCTAAAAAGGAAAGTCATTTCAGAAAATTATTCTTTAGCTAATATATAAAAACCATGGAACAATTTCTAAACGAATATGCAGCACAGCTCTTTGCAAACGTGCCAGGGAGTGATCTCTGTTTCATTGGGCAAGTACCCTTGATGGTTCTATTGTAGCCTACAAAGCACGCCCTGGAGTGGATAATCGTTTGGCTAGTTCTTATCAGGGTAGAAATCTTTAGAAATGCAGTACTTTCTTTTGAAAAATACAGAGGGACTAACCAATAAAAATAGTAGATGATGTATGCTTGGTATATGAAGGGCAGACACACTGATTGGGCTTTTGCAGAGCAAAAAGGTCTTAGACCATGTGATCTTGGACGATACAGCGATTGTGGGTATGGCTAGCTTCTATTAAGAAAAATACGTACTGAGGCAGAAAGCAAACCTTATTTAGTAAAATAGTGAACAATAATTAAAATCATACTTTTATAGCATAACTTACCGAAATGCAGCACTTGTTTTTGGTAGTTATTTTTAAACATCATGAAAAATAATGATCGCCATAGATGGCCATTCTTCCACGAGAAAAAGTACCACTGCTAAGCGTGTGGCTAAGGCCTTACAATATGTATATATAGATACCGGAGCTATGTATAGGGCAGTTACCTTCTTAGCGCTCCAGAGAGATTCGTCTCCTCGACTATTGATAAGGACGGCCTACTGGCAGCCCTTGAGCAGAGTAGCATTCGCTTTGAGTACAATCCTCAGTTAGGGGCTTCTGAAATCTACCTCAATGGGCAAAATATTGAGAAAGAAAATACGCAGTCTCTCGGTAGCAGACTATGTAGTGAAGTAGCCAAAATCCCCGAAGTACGCGCCTATTTGGTAGCCTTACAACGCCAAATGGGACAAGAGAAAGGCGTGGTTATGGATCGGGCGTGATATGGAGTACGGTTAGTATTCCCCGATGCGGAGCTAAAGCTCTTTATGACTGCTTCCGAGCAGATACGTGCCCAAAGACGCTTTGAGGAACTCCAGCAGAAGGGTGAAAAGGTTACTTTTGAGCAGGTGCTTAAGAATATACAAGAGCGTGATTATCAAGATACCCATCGCAAAGAATCGCCCTTACAGAAAGCCTCCGATGCCGTGGAGATAGACAACTCTCATCACCTCCCTTGATGAGGGTAGTCTCTCAGATAGTCCATTTGGCCAAAGAAAAATAAAAGCGTAGTCTCCTACGCTTTATAGATGTCCGTCTGCCTCTGGCAGTACACCTTTACATCATAGAGGATACTATGGGGCTCTTTTAGCTGCTCCCCATGGTAAAGAGAGGAACTCCTGTGAGCAACAGCCAATACAATAGCATCATAAGGTTGTGCATCGGGTAGGGTAGTGAGTGAGCGGTTTGGTGCTCTTCCCATACATCTTCGGGGCGAGCTCAGGGATCATATATCGTCACTTCAGTATGGAAGGATTCGAGCTGACGCACCACATCGGTAACCTTGGTGTGCGTACATCAGGGGCAATTCTCCTTAAAAGTAATTCCCAGTACTAAGACGCGTGCCTTATGAATAGGGATTTCACGAGCAATCATCAGCTTGATCACCTGATCGGCTCACATACTTACCCATAGAATCGTTCATACGGCGACCCGCTAAGATGATTTCGGGGTGGTAGCCTACCTCTTGGGCTTTTTGGGCTAAGTAATAGGATCTACCCCTGTGCAATGGCCTCCTACAAGCCCTGGGAAAAAGCGCAGAAGTTCCACTTGGTTCCTGCGGCTTCCAATACAGCTTGTACATTAATATCCAATAGGTTACATATTTTAGCCAATTCATTGACAAAAGGCAATATTGATATCTCGTTGGGAGTTCTCTATCACCTTGGCTGCTTCAGCTACCTTGATAGAGGGGCTAAGTGAGTACCTGCTTCTATGACCGATTGGTAGAGGGCATTGACTTTTGAGCGGTCTCAGGGGTGGAGCCTGAGGTGATTTTAAGAATCTGCGCTACCGTATGGAGCTTATCCCCAGGGATTGATACGCTCAGGGGAGTAGCCCACGAAAAAGTCTTGGTTGAACTTCAGGCCTGAGACTTGTTCTAAGATAGGTACACTCTTCCTCAGTACAGCCTGGATATACGGTAGATTCGTAGATAACGATATCACCTGCTTTGAGGTATTTTCCTACCACTTCACTGGCCGACTGTAGGGGAGTGAGTAAGGGGCGATGGTGCTTATCCACAGGGGTGGGTACCGTAACGATAAAGTAGTTACACTGGGCTAAATCATCGGGGATATGGGTGCAGAAAAAGCCCTGTCTGTCCTTGTTCAAGAGTAGGGTTTGTTGGGGTTAGGACTTCTCGTAATAGGTTTGTTTCTACCTCAAGGGTGGTATCTTCCCCTCTTTGCAGGGCTTCCACACGTGAGGCTTTTTGTCATACCCCACTACGGGGTAGCGAGTAGCCAAGAGCCGTGCCAAGGGGAGGCCTACATATCCCAATCCGATAATCGCTATTTTTGGGTGATTCATTGCGTTTGTAATATACTATTATATACCTTTTTCGTCTAAAAATTGTTGTAGAGAGATAAGGTCAGAGAAATTCACATCACGTGCCTTACTACCCTTATTGGCACCTACCACACCGAGTACTTCGAGCTGATCCATGATACGGCCTGCGAGCAAAACCATATCTCCAACTGCGCTGTAGCATGGGTAGGGCCCAACTGACTGCCCTACAACCAGTTCAGCGGCATCCTTCAGTAGTGGGTCTTTCTTACTCATATCTACTTCGATAGGGCCGTTTTCACCTCCTTCACCTACATATTCGGGCAGTAGGAAGGCATCGGGGTAACCACGTTGGGAACCGATAAAGTTGGCAATACGCTCTACCTCTGGGGTATCCACAAAAGCACATTGGATACGTATCAGGTCATTACCTTGGGTATAGAGCATATCTCCCTTTACCGATAAGGCGTTGCGCACCAGGGCCGTCCAAGATGGTTTTGGGTCAATAGACTGTGACACCTTGAAGGCTACACGAGCGGGAGAAGTTGGCCTTGATAAGTCCTGTAATGACATTGACCGAAGGACGTTGGGTGGCGATAATCAAGTGAATACCTACTGCACGTGCCAGCTGTGCCAAGCGGGCTATAGGGAGTTCTACATCTTTGCCTGCGGTCATGATAAGGTCGGCAAACTCATCTACAATTAGGACAATATAAGGCAAGAACCTATGTCCATCGTTGGGGTTGAGCAGTCGTGCCTTGAACTTTGCATTATATTCCTTTGATATTGCGCACCATAGCATCCTTAAGCAGCGAATAGCGGTTGTCCATCTCTATACAAAGAGAGTTGAGGGTATTGACTACTTTGGTGGTATCGGTGATAATAGCCTCTTCGCTGTCAGGAAGTTTGGCTAAGTAATGTTTTTCTATCTTGTTGTAGAGGGTAAGTTCTACTTTTTAGGGTCTACAAGGACAAATTTCAGCTCAGCAGGGTGTTTTTTGTAGAGTAGGGAGGTAAGTACGGCGTTAAGCCCTACCGATTTCCCTTGACCAGTAGCCCCTGCCATAAGCATATGTGGCATTTTGGCCAAATCGGCTACGAAAGTTTCATTGCTAATGGTCTTTCCAAAGGCAATAGGTAACTCCATTTCTGCTTTTTGGAAATTAACAGAACTGATTACCGAGCGCATAGGTACCATGGTAGCATTCTTATTTGGTACCTCTATACCTATAGTACCTTTCCCTGGGATAGGGGCTATGATACGAATTCCCAAAGCAGCCAAAGAAAGCGCTATATCGTCCTCTAAGTTCTTGATACGGGACACCTTAGCACCTTTGGCGGGTTGTATCTCATAGAAGTAACCGCAGGGCCTATCACAGCGGTAATGCGAGAATCTCTATTTTAAAAGTCACGTAGGGTCTGGATAATGGTGTTCTTGTTTTCCTCAATTCCTCATCGTTGCGTACCACTCCTGCATTCTTGTATTCCTGAAGGAGGTCTATAGGGAGAGACTAGTGGGACTTGAGTTCTAAAGTAGGGGTCAAAACTCCCCAAAGTCTTCTACCAAGGCCGGGCAACATCAGCGGGATCTACAGTGGCCTCTTGCTTGATCTCTACCTTGAAATCACTGTCTTCTTCTCCTTCAAAGGAGTGAGAGGCTTCCCTGTAGGTTGGCGCTCTTCTTCCGGGGTGCAAAGTGGAATATCATCTCGGTGAGTAGAGACATCTATCTTTTTGTCGGCAGCTTGTCACTTTCACTCTCGAAGCCTGTAGGATCAGGGACAAAAGTTCTTCTCCAGCTGGAGGGGTGTCTGTGGGGGTTAAAGGGACAATTCTGCCCTTAGTGGAAAAGGAGGGTTTTTATGGTCTTTAATCCAGTTATTACCTGTATCTATCAGAATTTTGATCTTATCAGGGGTGATATGAAGCCTTCCTGACAGATATGCAAAAGTGTAGCCAGTAGTACCAAAGCAGTTCCTAAGTGGCCTATGTAATCACTCAAAAGGAATTAAGCTCACATCCGCCTATACCACTGAGAATAGTAGCATCGGAGGAAAAAGCCAAAGAAACCGAAAGGAAGAGCATCCATAAGATCCCCAAAACCACTTGTTGAGCAGTTTGGTCTTGGTGTCCAATATGAGTTTTAGGGCAGTAAGTGCCAAAAAGGCAAGAGGGATAAAGTAGCAATGCCGAACCCTCTGTATATAAAATAGGTTGCCCACATAAGCGCCTATTTTAGTTGAGAATATTCTGGGGTTGTACACTGTCAGAAAGCTCATTCAAAAGACTTTGGTCTGCTTGCCAGGAAAAATAAACGACATAAAAAGCAGCATAGGCCAACGCATATGAACAAAAAGAACCACACCTATAGAGACTCTTCGCTCCAGTAGGGTGTTTCGTTTGCCTTTGTTTTTCTTTCTCTTTTTCCTTTTTCTTTCTCTTTCTCAGTCTCTGGGGATTTGGTTTTGCCATGGTTATGGACACATCTTAAAATTTAAAAACAGCTGCAAAAATACGAAAAATAATGACAAGTGACAAATGACAAGTGACAAATCTTTTTAACAACAAATTAGTCACTTGTCACTAGTCATTAGTAATTAAAAAGTGCCATATTCGCTTTGTATAGTAACTTTTTGTGGTCTGAGTTTCTCCACACGGCCTACGATTTGGGCGTCTATATTGAAAAAGATTGGGAGATACGGATAATATCAGCAGCAATAGCTTCAGGTACATAGAGTTCCATGCGATGGCCACAGTTGAACACCTGATACATTTCTTTCCAATTGGTCTTAGACTCTTCTTGGAATAGGTCGGAAGAGAGGGGTACAGAGAAGAGGTTGTCTTTGATTACATGTAGCTTATCTATGAAATGTAGGATTTTCGTTTGGGCGCCTCACTACAGTGTACCATACCATGGATGTCAGAGGACTGTATTGGGAGAGTTTGCTTAATCACAGGGGCATAGGTACGGGTGGGGAGGCACCAGTGAGGCCTGCATTGGAGGGACTCCCTCAGCAGCATCCTCAGGGCTTTGCTACCTGTATAGATAGCTTCTTTAGGAAGCCCGCCATCATAGCTTTCAGGGTATTTCTCAGCTAAGGCCTTGGAGAACACATCGTGCCGTGCTGAAGTAAGGCCATTGCTGCCCATGCCGCCATTATAGCTCTTTTCATAAGTAGCCTGCCCGAAAGAGGCCAAACCTACAATAACATCTCCTGCCTCAATACGTGCATTGTCGATTACTTGGCTGCGCTTAATACGTGCTGTAACGGTGGAATCTACAATAATGGTACGTACCAAATCACCCACATCAGCTGTTTCCCCTCCTGTGGAGTGGATAGTAACCCCATGCTGGCCAAGCTCCTCAATGAGTTCTTCTGTACCGTTGATAATGGCAATCACCTCCCACGGAATGAGCCTTTTGTTGCGGCCAATGGTAGAGGAGAGCAGGATATGGTCAGTAATTCCTACACAGAGCAGGTCATCAATATTCATAATTAGGGCGTCCTGAGCGATGCCTTTCCATACGGAGAGGTCACCCGTTTCCTTCCAGTACATATAAGCGAGGAGGACTTAGTGCCCGCCCCATCGGCATGCATGACTAAGCAATACTCACTATCTCCACTTAAGTAATCGGGGATAATTTTACAAAAAGCCTTGAGGGAAAGAGTCCTTTATCAATATTCTTAATGGCGTTGTGAACCTCCTCTTTGGTAGCGGAGACCCCACGCTAGCATATCGGTTATCCATCTGAGTAATGGTTTTTAGCGGTTTTTACAAGTGCCAAAGGTAGTGAAAAATACTTGAGATAGACAATAAACTTTACAAATAAATATTTTAACTTTTTGCCTAATAAAAATTAACATCATATTGTATGTTTGTAAAAATAAAAATAAAATTACTTTTGTCTTCTAATTTTTAACATAATTCACAATGAAAAAGATTATTTCTCTTGGGAGCCTTTCTCTTATTGGCTTCCACTCAAGTTTTACTAAGGCAAAGATTCCTGCAGGAACTCATGAAGTATTGGAAAAAAAGTATATGACTTGCCTGATACAGAAGAGTACCAAAAGATGATAGCCATCTGGATATAGGACGCTTGCATGAGGAGTTCAATATTGCCTATTTTCTTCCCCTTTGGGTGACAGAAGAACCCAAATTAGTTTTAATTGATCCCCAAGGAAAAGGATACTTTCTATGAGCTTAAGCAAGAGGATATGGATGCTATCTTGAAAGCAAACAACCTTGACGGAGAGAAACTTAACAAATTAGGTTTCTATACGCGTTATGGAGGAAATTGGTGGTAGGACTGATTATTGCAGTACTTGTTTGGGGATCTTTAGGACGTAAAAAATGATTAATAGATAAAAAAACATAATTCATTGTTTTTCTGTATTATAGAGGCGTGATATACTCATGCCTCTTTCTTTTAGTGAAAGAAAAAGATTTTGATGGTTCTTTCATAAAATTCCTTACCTTTGCACGCAGAAACTTTTCATAAAGACTTCTAGGAAGTTCAGCCTTATTGGAGAAAATGTTTTATATATAAACTATTGAAAATGAGTAAGTTTTTTTCTATTTGTCAAAAGATATTCAGCTGGATAGGAGTGCTTGCCATAGCCTTGTTGTTGATCAATGCGGTGGCTTCTCCAGCGGAATCCGAAGTGCCGACTCTCAGCGCGGATGACCCTATCATGGTGGAGGCGATTTCTCAAAGAGATAGCTTGCCTATGTATCAGGTTCGTGCTTTTGACCTGCCTAAAAAGCTGGATTTTCGCAGGTGAAGCAGTACCTTTGCAATTATCTGATGTCAGAGAACGCCTCGATAGAGAACTCTTGGTCAATGTATATTGGCAGTCCAATGGGCTGCTACTCATCAAGCGAGCACATAAGTTCTTCCCGATTATAGAACCGATCTTACACAAATACGATATTTCCAACGATTTCAAGTACTTAGCCCTGATAGAGGCGGCCTGATGGATGGTTTCTCCCTCAGGGCGGCAGGCTTTTGGCAGTTTATGAAGAACACCGCCAAGGAATATGACTTGGAGATGGAAGATACAGTAGATGAGCGCTTTCACTTAGAAAAAGGCTACCGAAGCGGCCTGCTTATATCTGAAAAAGCCAAAGAAGAAATGGGCAGCTGGACACTGGCGGCAGCCGCTTACAATGCAGGTAAAGCGGGTATTCGTAACCAACTAAACAAGCAGGAGGTTAGTAGCTACTATGACCTGCACTTGAACAATGAGACCAGCCGCTATGTCTTCCGTATCTTGGCCGTTAAGGAGATTATGAAAAACCCAAAGAAGTATGGCTTTTACTATAAGCAAGACCAGTTATATAACTTAGAACCCGTGCAGTACATCACTGTGGATTCTACTATAAACAACTTAGCTTCTTTCGCTTAAACTTTATAAGACCAATTACAAGACCATACGCCTGCTCAACCCTTGGATACGAGATTTCTCTCCAAAAACAAGTCAGGAAAAACCTATGTAATTAAAGTACCTAAATAAAGTTTAGTGGTCAGTTATTAGTGGTTAGTTGTTAGGGTTATGACAACTTTTTCACTTTTTACTTTTTACTTTTCACTTTTCATTAATTTTGATAGCAGCAACCAACATACATAGAAATTCGGCCAAGTAGAGATTCTCAAAGGGGTGGATATCCATGGAGAAAGCCCAAGTAGTCTCTATCGTGGGTGCTTCTGGAGCAGGGAAGACAACCCTGCTACACATCCTCGGCACGCTCGATACGATGACCGAGGCTGAGGGGAGTAGTCTTATTATCAATGGAATAGATGTCAAGAAGCTCTCAGCTAAGAAGCTGGCACAATTCCGCAATGAGCATATAGGATTTATATTCCAGTTCCATCAGCTACTGCCAGAGTTTACCGCTTTGGAAAAACGTTTGTATTCCTGCCTTTATTAAAGGGTACTTCACGCCAAGCGGCCGAGCGTAGAGGAAAGGAGCTACTGGACTATTTGGGGCTTTCCCATAGGCCTCTCATAAGCCCTGATGCACTCTCAGGAGGGGAGCAACAGCGTGTAGCAGTAGCCCGTGCACTGATGAACCAGCCCGCGGTGATCTTTGCCGACGAACCCAGTGGTAACCTTGACTCGGAGAGCGCCCAACAATTGCATCAGCTCTTCTTCTCCCTGCGTGATGCCTTTGCCCAAACCTTCGTTATTGTAACCCCACAATACCCAGTTGGCACAAATGGCCGATAAGACCTTTACCATGCAAGACGGAAGGTTAATGACTAGTGACTAACCACTAACCACTGATGGCTAACAAAAATAACGAAAAATTTGGTAGTTTCAATAAAAGTTCGTTACTTTTGCACCCGATAAAAATAATGAACTAAAAAGTGATAAAAATGGCACAAGTTTGTGAGATTGACAGGTAAAAGCAATGGGTGGAAACAATGTTTCTCACGCCATGAACAAAACAAAGAGAAAATTTAAAGCGAATTTGACAACCAAGCGTTTCTATATTCCTAGAAGAAGATCGTTGGGTAACCCTTCGCGTTTCTACAAAACGCTATCAAAACCATCAACAAAAGGGAAATTTCAGAGGTAATCAAAGAAGCTAAAAAGCAAGGATTTATTAAATAACCTATAAAAATTATATACCATGGCTAAAAAGGAAATAGAATACAAGTAATCTTAGAATGTACTGAACATAAGGATTCTGGACTTCCAGGAACTTCAAGATATATCACTACTAAAAAAACAAAAATACTCCAGATGAGGTTTGGAGCTTAAGAAATACAACCCTATCCTAAAGAGATTACCGTGCATAAAGAAATTAAATAAGTAATATTATGGCAAAGAAGACAGTAGCAACTTTACAGGGTAAATCTAAGCGATTGACCAAAGTAATCAAAATGGTGAAATCACCCAAAACAGGTGCTTATACTTTCGTAGAAAGTGTAATAGCTCCTGAGATTGCAGAAGAATTCTTAAAAAGAAATAAGTAAGCCCCTTATAAGGGCTTTCTTGTTGTTTCCTGTTATAAAGATCATAACACAGCAGACTATTCATGTCAGATGAGTAGTCTTTTTGTTTCTAACCATGAAAAAAAGCAGTGATTATTGGTTTTAGGGACTCATTGGAGGTTCCTTTGCCTTAGAACTCAAAAACGCCTACAATACACCGTGGTAGGTATAGATAAAACCCCGAACATGTGCAAGAGGCACTCGATTTGAGGGATTATTTCCCAAGCGGTGGATTACACAGCGCTATCCGATGCCGATGTGGTATTGGTAGCAGTCCTGTGGATCGCACCGCTGAGGTAGTCCATAAGGTCTTAGACCATGTGGGCGAGCACACCTTGGTCATGGATGCAGGTTCGGTCAAGGCGCCTATCTGTGCCGAACTTGCCGAGCACCCTCGTCGCAGCCAGTTTGTGGCTGCTCACCCTATAGCGGGTACTGAACACTCTGGGGCCACAGGCAGCCCTATACGACCTTTTTGATGGCAAGGTAATGGCCTTGTGTGAGGTCGAGAAAGAGCAATTGGAAGCTCTTGGATAGGGGCTTTGGATATTAGCAAAACACTCAATATGCGGGTAAAAGATGATGTCGCCCACTGACCATGACCTTCACACCGCTTATGTCTCTCACTCTCTCACGTAAGTTCCTTTATGTTGGGAAAGACCGTATTAGAGATAGAAAAAGGACGAAGCTCAGATCTTTGATTTGGCCAGCACAGGTTTTGCCTCTACCGTCCGTTTGGCCAAGAGTCACCCACAGATGTGGACACCTATCTTCTTGGAAAAATAAGGACAATGTCCTTAAAGCCCTCACCGAATACATCAAAAACTTAGAAAACTTCAAACACCTGCTCGAAACCGACCAAGCAGACGGTATTACCCAAGATATCAAAGAAGCTAACTATATACGTAAAAATACTGAAATAGTGGTTAGTAGTCAGGAAGACAGTGGTTGGTTGTTAGTGGTCAGAGGTTGAGTCTATTGCGACTAACGACTGACCACCTAACCACTAACGACTATTAAATACTTAACATCATTTTTATTGTATAAATTCTTACTTCTCGTCTTTCTTTTTCTTGACTTCCTTGTCCTAAATGTTGTAATTTTTGCTGCGTTTTTAGTGGTTTGTTAATCATTGATACCAATCAATAGTAGAAAATGATTTTATAGTCCGACTGGTTAAGGCGTATTTTGTTAAGACGCAATAAATTGCGTCTCTACAAGGACTACGCTCATCAGGAATTGTCTTAGCCAGCGTTAGGGTAGAGACGTGAGTTTATTGCGTCTTACAAAGATTAGCAAATAATTTACTTTTTACCTTTTACCTTTTACTTTTTACTTAACTTATGGAAGAGGCCTTAGAAATTCTTTTGGACATACGCTCGTCGTGAGCCTTTGGATAGCAATGGAGAGACAGTTGTCCCTACCATCAACAATAGTATTGCCGCCATTCGTATCATTATGCGCTTGGAAGGATGGGCGATGGGAAGTGAAAAGAGAAAAAGTGAATAGTGAAAAGCGGGCAACGCATAATAGGCCAACGTCCATCGTGAGGGGCGAATGGCAATTCGCTCAAACAAAAATTCGCCCAACACAACACGGATAATAACTACGGACAATTATGAGGGCGAATTGCTCACATACTCCGCTCTCGCGGACTTTACCCCTACACCTGCTCAACCCTCAATATCCCCAACACAATACAGCTCACAACAATTACACCTGCTTAGTAGCCCCCTCGCCTTCGGAGAGGGGGTTGGGAGAGGAACCTCCTCTCCTTCACCCGTCATACACTCCCTGCTTTTGCTCCTGCGCCTTTTCACATCGCTTATTACGAGGTGCTAACCCGCTTTGCCATGGGAGAAATCAAAAAGCTAATGATTACCATGCCGCCCCAGCACGGCAAGAGCGAAGGCGCTACCCGTCGCCTACCTGCTTTTGTCTTAGGGCAAGACCCTGACAAACGTATAGCCATAGTCTCCTACAACGCTATCAAAGCACGCAAGTTCAACCGCGAACTCCAACGTATCATGGACGATGACCGCTATTATGAGTTGTTTCCAGAAACGCTCCTCGCAGGTCAGGCAAGTTATCAAGAACAAGGCCGACGCAGTCGCAATCTATGCCCGCAACTCCGATGAGTGCGAAATTGTAGGCTACCAAGGTAGTTTCAAGACGATTGGCGTAGGAGGTTCCCTAACTGGCGAACCTGTGGATATGCTGATTATGGACGACTTATACAAAGATGCTTCGTCTGCTTGGTCGCCAGTAATTCGTCAAAATGTAGCCGACTGGTACGATACGGTAGCCTCTACACGTTTGCACAACGATAGCCAACAACTATTGGTCTTTACCCGTTGGCACATGGAGGACTTGGCAGGGACGCTTGCTCGAACAAGAGGGTGTATATGACCCTATTGAAAAATCCGCAAGGTTGGCTACTCGTTAGTTTCCCTGCTATACAGAACAGACCGCCAAGCGAACAGGATCCAAGAGCAGAGGGAGAACCTTTATGGCCTGAACGACATAGTTTGGAAAAAAACTCTTAGAGATAAAAGGGTCGCTCCCCAACTGTCTTTGAGAGTTTGTACCAGCAGAATCCACAGCCTTCCCAAGGATTGATGTACGAAGAGTTTAACTGTTATACCGACTTGCCTTCTCGTTCCTACTCAGTAGCATATATGAGCGCTGCCGATAGTGGGGCGGATTACCTATGTGCTTTTATTTTATAAGGAGGCAGAGGACGGAAATTACATTACTGATGTACTCTACACCAAAGACCCTATGGAAGTTACCGAAACAACCCTGACTTATATGTTGCAGCAACACCAGGTGAGAGCGCTGCCATATCGAGAGTAACAACGGCGGAAATTTGTTTGTCAGCAACCTCCAGCAACGCTCATGGGATATGGGCAACCGACTGACGCGCTTTAATCCGTTTCACCAGAATCAGAACAAGACAGCAAGGATTTTTTTGCCGCTTCGGCCTCGGTGCAGAAACTGATTAAAATGCCTCTGGATTGGAAAAAAAGCGCTTCTCAAGTTTGCCCGCGACCTCACGGGTTACCTTCGCGTGGGCACCAACGCCCATGACGATGCCCCCGATGCCCTCACAGGCACCATAGAGTGCCGCCAGCCCCCAAGAGAGTCAGTGTGGCGGAGATGTTTGGAGTGAGGTAGTGATTAATGATTAATGTTTAATCATTGCTGGCATTAATCATTAATCATTATTGGCATTAATCATTGATATAAATTTCTCTGTTGCTCCAGTATTAGAAACTATATAATTGTAGTTAAGTATGCCGGCTTTCTTGCGTTGAATAACGTCTGTGAAGAGAAAAGTAGCAATTTGGGTGGATTCTTCAGTGTTTTTGATAGAAAAACACCTTCACGACGAATAAGTTCTTTAGCTTCGTTGAACTTATCGTAATTTTTACCGATAACAACAGGAATACTGAACACAGCAGGTTCCAAAATGTTATGCAAACCTTTGTTTCCCATGCCTCCACCTACGTACGCAATCGCTGCATAACTGTAAATCTTGGTAAGTAGCCCGATTTTATCCACTATAAGTACTTCATAAGGGAAGGATCTTTGCCTTCTACCTCGGAGAGTATAGCCACATGCTTGCGTAGACTATCTCTTAGAGCATGTATTTTCTCCTTGTCTTGTACCTCATGGGGAGCAATGATGAATTTCATATTGCCTTTATAAGCATTTAGGAAAGGTATGTATACCTGTTCGTCTTCCGCCATGAGCTGCCAAAAACCATACAAGGCGCCCCAGAGAGAAAGTGCTCTACAAAAAGGCAGCTTGTTGTCACGAGAGAGAATCTCCATCACACGATCAAAACGGGTATCACCACTTACAGTAATATTGGTAATTCCTATGGATTGCAAAAAGAAGTTTGGCGCTTTCATTCTGTACAAAAAGTGTGTAAAGCAAGGGAAGTACCGCACGCATACCCCAACTCCTTTTCTTGAAGAACAACTGATCTTTGCGGAATACGCCTGAGACCAAATAGGTAGGGATGCCTCTATTTTTTTAAGGCTAGCAAATAGTTCAGCCAAAAACTCATATTTGACGAAGATAGCCATCTGAGGGTGCAACAGATGTAGAAAACGATTCACTCGCCCTAGGTAGGTCGAGCGGTAGGTAGAGGATTACATCGGCCTCTTTTGCTATGCTTCTTGGCTTCGTAGCCTGAGGGAGAAAAAGAAAGTAACCACGAGTTTTTCTCAGGATATAGCTCCCTGAGGCGCTTGAGTATAGGCAGTCCTTGTTCGTATTCGCCCTAACGAAGCTGCATGTAGCCAAATCACTTGATCGTCAGCACCTATCTGAGTTTGCAAGATCCGAAAGCTCTCTTGGCGTCCTTTGTAGAAGAGTCTGATTTTTCGGTTGAATACAGCCAATAAAGGCAACATACAAGCTACCCAGCGAATGGCAAGAGTATAGAGAAAATTCATGAGGTGAAAAAAATTTTACAAATGTACATATTTTTGCTGAGTGAAAAAAATTAAAAACTTTTTATCGCAGCTATTTGATATTTATTTATTACCTTTGCGTCTTAATACTAAGTATAATCCATATGAAAAAGACCTTTACTTTGTCAGTAGTGGCATTGGCCTTTACTGCATGTAACAACAGCACACCACAGCAGACTGACAAGGCTGCTGAAGAGCTTACTAACACCACAGCAGGAAATGATGGTAGGAGGCGACAGAGATGAGCATGGTTGTATAGGCAGTGCAGGCTACTCATGGAGTGCCCTCCGTGGGGAATGTATCCAAGTCTTTGAAGTAGGTACCCGTCTTAATCCTATGGATGTGGAGCAGGAAGAGGCTGTAATCAGTGCTTTTTATTGTCTCCAAAGAGGGTGACAACAGCCAAGTAGAGTTATTTATCACAGGTGAAGACCAGAACCTTATTCTAAAAAAAGGAAGCCGACGGCACTTTCAAGAATGGTGAAATACACCTACAACGCTCAAACTAAAGAACTTTCCGTGGACGGAAAAGTAGCGTACAAGCAGTAATCAATGATTAATGCCAATAATGTTTAATTTAAGTTTCGCAAGTCGTTTTTGAGGCTATTATTGTAATCATAAATAACTGATAATCAATTGTTTATAAAAAAATATTCTCCCTTCAAAGGATAGTCTGTAGAATACTTGGAGCAGAATATGTGGGTTGCAAGAGCGGAGTATGTGTCTTTAAGGGCGTTGAAATGGCCTAATTTTGTTTATCAAATTAGAAAAATTTTCTTTCTATAACTTATTGAACCTCTATTACTTACTTTCATATACTCGCTTACGAGACTTTTCCCCTTGAGGGGGGTAGACAGCCAGTGCTCACAGTTCGGTATGTGAGGAAATGTTTTGAGAATCAGTAAATTACAAAGTTTGTGAAACTTAAACCGCTAACTATAAAATAACAATGCAAATCAATAGTTAAAAATATCTGTATAATCTAATTCGTTAATAATCAATTTATTGCGTCTTAGAAAGTTAGCAAATAATATTTTAACTGTTGATTCGAATTAATAATTAACAATTAACAATTAACAATTAACAATTAACAATTAACAATTAACAATTAATAAGGATGCTTCTCTTTTTTTAAAAACAAAAAAACACTATTTATACTGTCGCTACAGAGGCGCCCTTGAGTGAGGCAGAATCTTGGCAAACTCAAATGGCTCTTTGGCAATGCCGAGCAACTCACAAATAAGACCCTTGAAGGGACTTTCATAGGCCCTCGTGCGGCTATGGTTACTCCTTGGAGTACCAATGCGGTAGAGATTACCCAGAATATGGATATTCAGGGGCATCAGCCGTATAGAGGAATTCCACGAGGTAGCGGCCGACTTTACCGACTTTGACCCTATGCTCTTTGAAAAATATAAGGGCTTGGGACAAGATATATTTACTATAGCTATAGAACCGCTCTCCACGATAGAGATTGATGATATTGCTGCCTACAACCAGCAGGAGGGAGCCTCCCTTAGTTCTGAAGAAGTGGCTTATTTGGAAAAAACTCTCCGAGCAGTTGGGACGAAAGCTCACCGATTCTGAGGGTGTTTGGCTTCTCACAAATCAACTCCGAACACTGTCGCCATAAGATATTCAATGGTACTTTTATCATAGACGGAGAGCAGCAGCCTTCTTCGCTTTTTAAGCTGATCAAAAAAACCTCCCAGACTCACCCCAATGGTATTGTCTCTGCTTATAAGGACAATGTGGCTTTTATCAAAGGGGCTACCGTGGAACAGCTGGCACCCTAAGAGCGCGGATAAGCCTGATTTCTACCAAGTGCAGCCCTTCGAGGCGGTACTTTCTCTTAAGGCGGAAACGCACAACTTCCCACTACAGTGGAGCCTTTCAATGGAGCGGCTACAGGTTCAGGAGGAGAGATTCGTGACCGATTGGCAGGCGGACAGGGGTCGTTGCCGCTGGCAGGAACAGCAGTCTATATGACAGCTTACCCACGCTTGGAGGAAGATCGCCCTGGGAGAAAAGGGGATGGCCGAGCGCGCTTGGCTCTACCAAACACCTATGGATATACTGATTAAGGCTTCCAACGGAGCAAGTGATTTTGGTAACAAATTTGGTCAGCCACTCATCGCTGGTTCTGTCTTTACTTTTTGAACATGAGGAAGGCGGACGCAAATTAGGCTTTTGACAAGGTAATCATGCAGGCCGGGGGCGTGGGGCTATGCCAAAGGCTTCCCAAGCTATCAAACATACTCCCCACGAGAGGGGACAAAATTGTGATTCTCGGTGGGGATAACTATCGTATTGGTATGGGAGGCGCAGCTGTCTCCTCAGCCAATACAGGGGCTTTCGGCTCTGGGATTGAGCTGAATGCTATCCAGCGTTCCAACCCTGAGATGCAAAAAGCGTGTGGCCAACGCCATTCGTGCCCTTGTGGAATCCAAAGAAAACCCGATTGTCTCTATCCATGACCATGGGGCTGGCGGACACCTCAATTGTCTTTCCGAACTGATAGAAGAGATAGGGGGCGTATCGACTTGGATGCACTTCCAGTGGGTGACCCGACACTCTCGGATAAGGAGATCATCGGCAACGAATCCCAAGAACGTATGGGCTTGGTATTGCCTCAGAAGGCTTTGAACGAGCTTAAGGCTATTGCCGAGCGAGAACGTGCCCCTATGTATGAGGTGGGAGAGGTAACCGCCGATAAGCACTTTAGTATCACCTCCCAAAAGAAAGGTTCTCGTCCTATGGACTTAGACCTCTCTGCCCTTTTGGTAGTTCGCCCAAAAACGGTGATGACGGACAAAAAGTGTCTGTTCAGTATGAGGATCTTACCTATTACCCCAGCCAAGTATACACCTATCTAAGCCAAGTGCTACAGCTCGAAAGTGTAGCTTGTAGGGACTGGCTGACCAACAAGGTGGATCGTTGTGTGAGGGGCAAGGTAGCCAAGCAACAATGCGTAGGAGCGCTTCAACTACCGCTGAACAATGTGGGGGTAATGGCACTCGACTATCAGGGCAAAGAGGGTATTGCTACCAGTATCGGTCATTCGCCCTTAACTGCCCTTATCAGCCCTACCGCAGGTAGCCGCAACGCTATAGCGGAGGCTTTGACCAATATCCTCTTTGCTCCTTTTGGAAAATGGACTGGTGGGAGTTTCTCTTTCAGCCAATTGGATGTGGCCTTGTCGCAATCCTGGCGAAGACGCTCGTTTGTACGAGGCTGTACAAGCAGCTTCTGACTTTGCTATAGAGCTGGGTATCAATATTCCTACAGGTAGGATTCCCTTTCTATGAAACAAAAAAATATCCTGATGGGGGCGATGTGATGGCCCCTGGTACAGTGATCATTTCGGCTGCTGCCCATTGTACCGATATACAGAAGGTAGTGGAACCTGTATTGAAAAAAAGGACGGCGGTGCGCTCTATTATATCAATTTCTCTGGTGATAACTATCAGTTGGGTGGTTCAGCCTTTGCGCAGATATTAGGTAAAAGTAGGAGCTACAGCACCTACTGTGAAGGATGCCGCTGAGTTTAAAAAGGCTTTCAATGCCGTACAAGTGCTCATCAGCGAAGGAAGATACAGGCAGGACATGATGTAGGGAAGTGGGGACTCATTACTACTCTCTTGGAGATGTGCTTTGCCGACAATGAGTTGGCTGCCGAGATTGACCTAACGGCTTTAGCGGAAGAGGATCTTCTCAAAGTACTCTTTTGCCGAGAATGTAGCCGTGGTATTCCAAGCGGATCAATCCATAGAGGACGATCTCAAGGCTCAAGGGGTTCGCTATGCTAAGATAGGAACAGTGACCCAAGAGAGGAGCTAATCCTTACACATCAGGGACAAACCTATAGGTTCAATATAGCCGAGTGCCGTGATGTATGGTATTTGACCTCTTATCTGTTAGACAAACAACAAACGGCTAATGACAAGGCTACGGAGCGTTACCAAAACTACTCCGAACAGCCTTTACAATATACTTTCCTGCACATTTTACAGGGGAAAAACCAGTAAGACCTCAGGGCAAGCGACCTGTGGCTGCTGTTATCCGTGAGAAGGGTAGCAACTCTGAACGCGAAATGGCCAATGCGCTCTATTTGGCGGGCTTTGATGTGAAGGACGTACATACAACCGACCTGACCTCTGGCCGTGAGACCCTCGAAGAGGTACAGTTTATAGGTGCCGTAGGGGGCTTCTCTAACTCCGATGTACTGGGTAGTGCCAAGGGTTGGGCTGGTGCCTTGCTCTATAACGAAAAGGCAAAGAAGGCGCTGGACAATTTCTTTGCGCGCCCCGACACGCTTTCTGTGGGGATTTGCAATGGCTGCCAGCTATTTATGGAATTGGAACTGATTAACCCCGAACATAGCGAGCACGGCAAAATGAAGCACAACGATAGCCATAAGCACGAAACGGGCTTTGTCTCAGTAACGATTCCTGAGAATAATTCGGTGATGCTTTCTACTTTGGCAGGTACTACCTTAGGGGGTATGGATCTCCCATGGTGAGGGTAAGTTCTACCTACCTATGGAAGAAAAAGGATTATAATATAGTGGGCAAATATACCTACGAGGGCTACCCTGCCAATCCGAATGGCTCTGACTATCAGGCGGCTATGCTCTGTGATAAGACAGGCCGACACTTGTAACTATGCCCCATATAGAGCGCTCCGTATTCCCTTGGCAATGGCCTTAGTATGTGAGGGGCTAAGAGGAGCGGTAACCCCATGGCTCGAAGCCTTTGTCAATGCTCGTAAGTGGATAGAAGCTCAGAATGCGCAACAGCAATAGCCGATGGAACGGATATTAGTGGTATATTACTCCCAATCGGGTCAGCTCAAACAGATAGTGGATCATTTTGTGGCTCCCTTCGTAGGGGGCAGGTATATCGGTGGACTACTATGAGATAGAAATGGAAACTCCGTTTCCCTTTCCATGGAACAACGAGGCTTTCTTTGGGGCTTTCCTGAGTCTTTCCTCCAGATTCCCCAGCCAATAAAGCCTGTACCTGCCGCTATAATGGAGCAGCAGTATAGTCTTGTCGTCTTGGCTTATCAGGTGTGGTACCTTTCGCCCTCTATCCCGATAACCTCGTTCCTCAAGAGTGAGCAGGCTGCGCACTTGCTTAGTGGAAAGCCCGTGGTTACCCTCTCTGGTACGCGCAATATGTGGATCAAGGCCCAAGAAAAAAATAGGACAGATGCTCCAAAAGTACAACGCACCTATAGTGGCCAATATCGCTCTGACGGATAGGCATCATAACCATATCAGCGTGCTGACCATCGTTCATTGGCTCTTTACAGGGAAAAAAGATAGGTATTTGGGTATTTTCCCCCTTCACGGGGTATCTGACAGAGATATTGCCAGCGCAACCCAATATGGAGAAATTGTATTAAAGCACAAGCAAATAGCAGATTACAGCCCTGCTTTTACAAAAAGAGATAGTCGCTCAAGGAGGATGCAAGCAAAGCCCTTCCTGCTCTCGGCCGAGAAGAAAGCCAATCGTCTCTTTGGTATATGGGCAAGGCTCATTTACGGAAGTCCCCGCCGAAAGTTCCTTCTCAAGTGCTTTCATGTCTATCTATATTTTGCTATATGGATACTCATGCCTATTGTCTGGCTATTCTATTGGCTTACTTATCCGTTTTTCTATAAGAAAATCACCCGCCAGGGTACTCAATGTTCAGCAGTCGGTAGTCAACGGTCAGTAATCAGTAGTCAGTAGTCAACGGTTAGTAGTCAGTAGTCAGCGGTCAGCAGCTAATGTCATGTCCTAAAATAGATTGACAAGTATAAATCTTAAAAACAAGTATAAAAAGACATGACAAAGAATCAGAAAGCATTAGTTCGGTACAGTGATTGCTTTAAGCTAAGTATCGTTGAAGAGATCGAGAAAAAATGGATTGAGTATAGAAGATTGTCGTCGTAAATATGATATAAAAAGGCGGCTCTACAATTCAGAATTGGCTCGAAAAAAATATGGAAAGAATCACCTATTAAACAAAGTTGTACGTGGAAACAAAAAGATGAAGTAAGAGAAATTGAGCTACTTAGAAAAGAATTAGCAGCTTTAAAGAAAGCTTATGCAGAATTAGCATTAGAGAATAAAGTCAATCAAACAGTTATTGAAGTGAGTGATGAGATGTTTGGTACAGATTTAAAAAAGTCCGAACAAGAGTTATTGAAATACTTTCCAAAAACGGAAAAAAGTAACTGTTCTTTGTAAGCTTTTTGGTATTAGTAGAACAAGCCTATTATGAAAGTGTTAGAAAAGAGAAAGGAAGCTATAACAGAAAAAATAGTTGTAGATTTAGTTCGTCAAGTACGTATAAAACAACCTAGAGTAGGGATCTAAGAAACTTTATTGTATGCTAAAGGAAGATCTAAAAAAATATCGGAAAAAAATAGGTAGAGATGCTTTTATAGGCATATTGAGAAACAATAGTTTACTTGTAGAAAGAAAGAAGAGTTTTACTAGAACAACTGATTCAAATCACCCTTATTACAAGTGGAGAAATCTTATTCAAGGTCTAGAGATTACACATAAGAATCAAGTTTGGGTAAGTGATATTACTTACATTCGTACACTTAAAGGATTTAGGGTACTTATTTTTGGTAACAGACTTATTTTCAAGGAGAATAATGGGATATTCTCTAAGTAATAGCCTTTCTATAGAAGGAGGTATAAAAGCTCTGAAAAAGGCCTTAAAAGCATAGGGATAGAACTATTCCTTGATACATCATTCTGATAGAGGTATTCAGTATTGTTGTAAAGAATATGTCCAACTATTGCAGAAAGAAAAGATAGATATCAGTATGACAGAGAAGGATCATTGTTATGAAAAATGCTTGTGCAGAGCGTGTAAATGGGATATTGAAAGCTGAATTTCTCTTAGATAGGACATTTTAATGACGAACAATTAGCTGAAAGAGCTGTTCGTTCGGCTATAGAGACTTATAACCAAGAGCGCCTACACTGGTCATTAGAGTTGAAGACACCAGATAGTATTTTTCTTTAATCAAGTAGCATAAACATAGATATTATAGGCTATTAAAGATAAAAAGCCATGCTTATATATGATTACAGAACTAAAGTTATTCCTGAAGTTACATAAAGTGTGACTTGATAAAAAAATGATGTTAAATAAATAACTAAAAAGTGTCAACTAATTTTTAGGACATGACACTAACCACTAATCACTAATCACTAACCACTAACCACTAACAATTAACAATTAACAATTAATAATTGACAATTAAGATAGATGTCCGAAACAAAGAAATCTTATACACAAACTCTCAAATCATTTTCCTCTACCTTTTTGGGTAGGGAATTTACTACAACTAACGGAGCGTTGGGCTTATTTTAGTATCTTTTCACTGCTTGCTCTCTATCTGGTTGCAGGTACTGATGAGGGAGGCTTTAGGCCTTACCCATACCCAGAAGAGAAATATCATGGCGCATATTACCGCTATTCTGTATCTCTTACCATTGTTCTTTGGGGTAATTGCCGATAGGATTGGTTACAAACTCTCTTTGCTTATTTCTTGCGTCATCATGGGAGGAGGCTATTATCTGATGAGTGTTGCCAGTAGCTATTGGGATACCTATTTTGCTTTTCTCTTAGCTTCTGTGGGGTGTAGCTTTTTCGTCCTGTAGTACAAGGGATCATAGCACGCCATACCGATGAGGGTAATAGTACTTTAGGGTTCGGTTTTTTTCTATATGATGGGTAATATAGGAGGTCTATTAGGGCCTGCCATGTCGTCCCTACCTACGTACTACTATGGGGTGGAAGGTGATTTTTATACAGGCAGTGGTGGTAATTATCTTTAATCTTATTGTGATTCTCTTCTTCTATAAGGAACCCAAAGCGGAAAGAAAAATACAATATCCCCTTACTAACCGAGATAAAAAGGCTCTGTACAGAACATAGTTGGAGCCTTAAAAGATAAGAAACTAACAATACTGTTGCTTCTTATGGTAGGGTTTTGGACGGTTTTTTAATCAATTGTTCTATACTTTGCCCAATTTTATAGAAGATTGGGTGGATTCCTCTAAGCAAAGTGATTGGATCAATCGTAATATATCTTTTTGGGAACTACTTTTTACCGAAAAACGGACGGATAAAAGCGGAATGGTTTGGCAATATAGACTGTATAATGATTATCCTAACCCAGATGTCTATCTCCTATTTTGTAATGAAAATGGATCAGGTCTCAGCCATGATTCGCGGAACTATAGTGATGACCATAGGGGTTACCCTTACTTTTTATGTTTAAGGAAGTTACTTTTACAGTATTGGGAACAGCTATTTTTGCCATAGGGGAGAATAGCCGTAGGGCCTACCATTTCTGCCTTTATAGCAAAAAAATCACCCCTAAGGGAAAAGGAAGCGCTCTACCAAGGAACCTATTTCTTACCTATAGCGGTGGGCAGCTATATTACAGGTTTTTTCTCAGGAAACTTATATGATAAGTGGTCAGATAAGCATTCTTTGCTTAAAATGGAATTGGACAAACGGGCGATCACCTTACCTGAAGGCCTCAACAAAAGGAATACTTTGAACAAGCCCAAGAAAAGTTACACCTCTCCGCTACGGAGCTTTCAGACCTATTATGGAACACATATCACCCTAATAAGTTTTGGTATATAATCTTCGCAATGGGTATACTTACCGCCTTTTTTTATACCTCTTTAACCGTTACCTAAAAAAGTCCACTAACCACTAACCACTAACCACTAACCTACCCCCTAATGCCTAAATACCTCTTTTGGCTACTTTGGAGAGCTTGGTTTTTATATATTGGTAACCACTCTTATAGTACTTCTATTGCCACTCTTTGTTCCTGCTTACTGCACATAGACAGTGGTATCGTGCCTTGTATTGGGTTATGCGACACCTATGGGCAACTCCTATTCTTTATGGTATGGGCTTTTTGCCCAAGATCAGAAGGGAATATAAGGTAGCTAATGACCATAATAGCTATATGCTCGTGGCCAATCATTGTAGTATGATGGATATTATGCTGATGTTCTATTGTAGTGAGAATCCTTTTTGTATTTGTAGAGAAAAAGGAGTTAGCTGCCTTGCCTTTGTTTGGCTACTTCTACAGGCGAGTGGCTATATTAGTGGATAGGAAAAAGCCCACAGAGTAGAAAGCAGGTATATATGCAGGCTAAGGAGCGTATAGCTGATAAGCTAAGCATTTGTATTTTTCTCGAAGGGGGTGTTCCCGATGATGAGTCAATCGTCTTGGATAGCTTTAAGGACGGGGCTTTTCGCATCGCTATTGAGTGCCAAATTCCCATAGTACCTATGGTTTTCTATGATGCTAAAAAAGCGTTCTCCCTTTTTCGTTGCTTTGCAGGTAGTATGGGTGTTATGCGGGTAGATGTATTAGCTCCTATCTACACTCAGGGCAAAACCCTTTGAGGACAAAGAAGCACTACGCGAAGAGGTACGCACCCTCATATTACAACACCTAACAAATAATACTCATTAGCCAATCAGCTTACTGTCTCATTGACAATCATTTTAGTGGCTAGGATATGCTTGCACAGACCACGATTTGTCTGGTGATTGGTATACCAATTGCAGGTACATTGGGCATGGTCGCCATCTATGATGACCGTATGGGTAACACCTCCTGTACCTTTTACATGGGCTTTGACAAAAATCATCGTGCTGTTCTATGATCTGTACCTCGTTGTTCTTAGTGAGTTTCTTAGCATTTTTCCAAACGTGGATTGAGGCTTGCCAAGCGCTCTGGCTTGAAAGGCAGGCGACGGTAGAAATAATTCCTATCCAAAAGATTATAGCCTAATAGCCCAATACTAGATAAGGAAGCTTGCAGCGTATTCATGGTTCCCCAAATTAATATCGTTCTCAATAGAAACCATAGTAGGGAGAATACCTCATTGGTTTTTGAAGAAGTTGTTGATACCTACCAGCCACTCCATAGGTACATCCTCTATCATATTTTCTAAATAGCGCCCGTCTCCTGAAAAACCGCGATATACATTGTCCGAAAAGTAAGAAAAGCATCTCTACCCCTTGAAGTTGAGCACAAAAAGCTACTGTTTGCTCACTGGGATTGCGGTAGATAAAAAGGCTATCGGCAAGCAGTAGTAAGCCTTGTAAGAGGTTCAGGCGGTGTGCGCCTCCTATCTTAATAGCTCCAGCAGTAGGGGTAGGGGCAAAGGCATAGCTGACACCCCGCTTGACTAAGTAATAATCAGTCTTTACCGCTTGTTTTGGCAAGGAGCGGAAGAGCTGTATAGCCTCGGCCTTATTCAGGCGATAGGCTAGTTCCATTTCTGAAAGATACACCTGTACATTGCCCAATCCTTTTAATCCATCGGTTGGGGAGGGTTACTTTCTTTTCTACTGTTTTATGCTTGTCAGTGATAAAGTGGGTTTGTTTTTGTCCCACGCCCAAGATCATTTGCTCTGAGGCGGTTACGGCATTGAAAGCGCGCACAGTAGCATCATTGAAGTCTATATTGGTACAGCCACTTTTGAGAAACTCCCCATCGAGTACCTCATTATGGAGCGATACGCGTGCATATACACTATTGCAGGAGGAAAAAGCCTCAAAAAGCAGCTGTTGGTTCCCTACCGATATGATAGGATCACGCAGCTTGGCCAACACCCCTGGGGCGATAGCAAACTGGGAGGCTACCGTCTTGGCGAGTGTAGCCAAGCACTTAGCCACTACAAAGGGGTTGGGTGATATTACCCCAAAAAGCAAGGCACCGCATTGTCTTCTTTCAGTTCCGAACAGTGAGAAAAAGATAAAAATTCTTTTTGGTGTGCCGTCCCTCTTCTATCACAGAGGCAAACGGATAAGCGTATTGAAAATCATTCATTTTTAATCGTTAGTCATTAATCGTTAGTCATTAGTCATTAGTCATTAATCATTATCTCATTAAAGGAAGTGCCATCTAAGTAGCCTTTTTATTCCATCTCTTTCAAAGCGGTAGAAAGAAGCGCTTACTTGCTCTAAATGGTCATAGATAGGGGTCTTTTTGGGGAGGATAGAAACCCTTTTTACCCTCTTTTTCTATATAGAAGAAAGGCTGATGGTTAAAAAGTAGCATGGTAGTATATTGCATCATAAGCCATAGGGAGTAGCTCACGGCCTGTAATTTTTCATCTTTCCTTCAGTGAAGTGGTACATATAAAGGCCTTTACAGCCATTTTTTTCTCAACAGAAAGATAGACTTGAGCCGTGTTGTCATTCCCTTTGATAGCTTCTAATTTTTTTGTACCTCCTCATCGGGGGAGCGGTCAGTAAGCAGGTGCTTATAAGCTCCAAAAAGTTCTTTCAAGGCTATAGCCTGTATCCTTATACCTTGTAAGAGAATAGTCCCAGCTTCCTGTACCACAGATGGGTATACTTGTATCGGGGAATTCTTTTTACCGCTTGGCTAAAGACATTGTAATAATTAACCCCATGTTCGTTAAGCACTTCCACCCCTTTGTCATAGAAGTGAGCCGCTTTTTACAGTCCCTACGTTCATTTTTGATGATACCCGTTATAGATGTCTATATCCTTGCCATCTTCAGCTATAATGATATAGCCATTTGTAGATATATAAGGGTAGGGACTTAGGGAGTAACTTTTGTCCAAAGTGATTGATAAGGTTGCACCTGCCTCCCTCACAGACTTTCAGAAAGGAATTAATGGGATTATGGTCTAAATCAATGCAATAATTAACCTCCGTAGCAACCTCCTCCAAACGGCCATAATAGAGAAAAGTGAGGGTTTGCTCCTCAAGTGGAATAAAAGCTATAGATAGGCGGATCTCTATCCACATCAGGGTTTTCTATCAGAGGACAATAGAAATAGGCTCTTTTGCCAGCGCCAAAGTCCATGGTAAGTACGCCAAAGTCATAGAGGTAGTGTTCACGCTTTATATTTATAGTGGGATAGCTTAGGAAAGATTTTGTACCTTGAGCCGTTGGTATTTGATAGCTAAAAGGCTTCTTTTCCTACCTTCTCTTAGCGCTTGCCAAGCAATGGTAGAGGGGTTAAGAAGCGGATAATATCCGTAAGATCTGATTTATTGGTTTTGACAGTCCATACTTTCCTTGAAAATCACTATATAAGGTAGGGCGAATAGCTTTGGTATAGATAAGAATTTTGTTCTTTGAAATTGTTTTTAAGGAGAGAGGTTTGTTTTGTGATTTCCAAAAAAAGCACTATAGGTTTTATAAGGTCGGTTAAAAGCATTACGTTCTGTATAGGTTTTTCAGTCCTAAATGCCAACTCATACGCAATAAAAGCCTTTCCTTGCTGCTTGTAGAAGGAGGTTTTTCCATCGGTAGTGTCCAAGGCAATCACATTGATCTGCTCGGAGGGGAGGATATATTCTCCAGGCAGTAAGGGGGCTATATAGGACAAGAGAAAAGAGAGTACAAGCATGATTTAGTTTTTGAGTGTTGATTTTTTTGGTTTTGAGTGCAAATATAGAATATAATTGGCAAAAATAGCAAATTAGTAAACAAATAAATTAACTTATTGAATTATTAACATCAAAAAGATAGACATAAGAAAATCAATAAGTTAATATGTTTGACAAAAAAATATTTTTGCGTTAGATATAAAAAAGGAGTATTTTTGTTTGTTTTTATCCAAGAAAAACGTACTTTTGTGGCATAAATACGTATTTTTTTATCTCCTAAATAGGTTTTTGTGGATTTTTGGATAAGTTATAAAAAAACGCTAATAACAAACAAATATTTGTCAATAACCTATTTAAAAAGCACTACCAAAGCATTTTTAATTGTTAAACAACTGGAATATGAACAACAAAAAGGATTACTATTGATTTTAGTCTTCTTCCCTTTATGGCTTTTTAGGCCAAGAGATGAAAATAAAAAGGGAATGTCAAGGACGATGAAGGCTCAGGTATGTTGGGCGTTTCTGTGGTAGTCAAAGGGACTACCAAGGGAGTGGCTACGGACAACGACGGTAACTTTGAACTAAAAGTGAACCGAAACGATGTGCTTGTGTTCTCAAGTGTGGGTTATACAACACAGGAGGTGAAAGTAGGGAAAAACACCCATCTAAAAAGTGGTGATGTTTCCCGATGTAGAGGAACTGGTAGGATTTGAGAAGGTAGCTGTAGCCTATGGTACTGCCGATAAGAAATCCTTTACAGGTTCTATGGCTACCGTGAAAGCCGAAGAGATACAAAAACAAACAAACTACCGACGTGGCTAAGGCGCTCGAAGGGAGTGTCTCAGGGTACAGATCTCTACTTCCACAGGGCAACCTGGTTCCAGTAGTAGTATCCGTATCCGTGGGATTGGCTCTATCAATGCCAACAGTAACCCTCTCATTATTGTAGATGGGGTGCCTTTCGCAGGGAGCTTGAGTGCTATTAACAACAACGATATTGAGTCGGTCAATGTGCTCAAGGATGCGGCTTCTTCTGTCTATATGGGGCACGTGGTGCCAATGGAGTGGTGATCATCACGACCAAATCAGGAGCACGAGGCAAGCTCTCCATACAAGTGGATACACGTGTAGGGTTCAACTATCGCGGTATTCCTGAGTATGACATCATCAAGTCTCCTGCCGAATATTACCAGACCCTTTGGAATGCACTCTATAACCAAAAGCTATTTCCAAGCTAGAGGGGGAGGAGATGCGCTGCTGCGGCTGCTTTTGCCTCTAAAAACCTTATTCCTAATGTGGGAAGGGGCTACAATATTTATGATGTGCCAGATAACCAACTAGTGGGAGCCGACGGAAAGCTCAACCCACAGGCTACACTGCGCTACAAAGATGCTGATTTTAACAACTGGGAAAAAGCCTTGTTCAACACTCGCGTACGTAAAGAACATAACCTAAGTCTAACCAAAGGAACAGAGTTCAATAGTTTCTATTTCTCCCTTGGTTATTTAGGTGATGAGGGGTACAATATGAACTCTTATTTTAACCGATATACCATGCGCTTTTCTTACAAAGGAGAAATAGCTCCATGGCTCAAGGTTAATACCTCTTCCATGCTCTCTCATACGCAACAACAAGGGACTGAGAAACAAAACTCTTATTCCAATCCTTTCTCTTGGACACGTAATATAGCTCCTATCTATCCTGTATATAAGCATGATGCTAATGGCAATCCTACAGGAGAGTATGACTTCGGGGAATCACGTAAGTATAACGAAAAATACCAACCCTGTAGCTACCCAGAATGAGGATATTGACCTGTATAAGGACTACTATTTCAACCAAGCACTTTCATTGGATATGAGTATTGTAGAGGGATTGAAATTCTCCACTACAGGAAATTTCTATGGGGATTTCTATAATTCCAACGAATATACAACTCCTATAGGAGGTGCAGGAAAGACTTATAACGGGTCTTCTACTAAGTATAGCTCTAATGATATAGTGATGACCTTCAACCAACTCCTAAGGTATAACAAGGATTGGACTGATTATGCCCTAGAAGCTCTCTTAGGACACGAAACCTATAAAAAAACGCTTGGGTACTATGTCAGGAACCAAGAATAATTTCGTGGATCCGAGCAATTCCGCCTTTGACAATGCAGCAGTGACCACAGCTCTTTCGTCCTATGACCGTACTTATGCTGTGGAAGGCTACTTTGGCCAGCTCAACGGAAACTACAAACAGAAGTATTTCCTCTCTGCCAGTTTACGTCGCGATGCTTCTTCCGTATTTGCACCTGAAAAATCGCTGGGGTACGTTCTGGTCAGTAGGTGGCTCATGGCTCTTGAGCAATGAGAAATTCTTGGAAAAAGTAAGCTTTTATCAATAGCTTGAAACTCAAAAGCCAGCTATGGGGTACAGGGTAATGACTATATTTATTTGCCAGGAACCAGTACTCGTTCTTATACCCCTATATGTCCTTGTATAGTGTGAGTTCTGATGGTAAAAAAATCCAGGGCTTAAGGCGCTTTACAAAGGTAATAGAAATATTACTTGGGAAGAGAGTGGCAACTTCAATACAGGGTGGAAGCTGCCCTATGGGATAACCGCCTAACTATAGAAGCCGACTTTTTCTATAAAAAGACCAATGACTTGTTATTCAATATGCCTGTACCAGCTTCCACTGGTTTTACCTCTGAGCCTCGTAATGTGGCGGATATGAAGAATCAAGGGGTTGAGTTCTCCATAGGGCTAACTCCTGTGAAGACCGATAGGGTTACTTGGACTGTCAATTTCAACGGTTTGCACTATAAGAATACAGTTACAAGACTTCCTGAGGAACTCAGAGAAAAGGAGCTTTACTCGTGGCAACAGATTATGAAAGAAGGAGGAAGTATCTATGACTTCTATATGGTCAAATGGGGGTGGAGTAAATCCTGATAACGGAGATGCTCAATATTGGATAAAGAATCAAGCAACAGGACAATTTGGATTAAAGCAAAGTGCTGATTATGAGTCTGTCAATAGCTTGCAGTATGCAGGTAGCGCTATACCTGATTTGCAAGGAGGTTTCGGTACTACGCTGCATTTCTATAACTTTTGATTTGGCCTTGCAATTCTCTTATCAGTTGGGTGGTAAGTTCTATGATTCTCAGTATTTAGGACTTATGCAGACAGGTGGGGAATGGTCGAGGCTGGCATACCGATATCCGCAAGCGTTGGACACCAGAGAACCGCAATACCGATGTACCTCGCCTACAATTCAATAGCCAAAAATATAGTAACCACTTCTGATCGTTTTTCTTATAGATGCCTCTTATCTCTCTTTAAGAAACTTGAGCTTGGGCTATACCTTTGCTCCTGAGGTAACTGAAAAAAACTAAAATTGAGCAGATTGCGCTACTATATCTCTGCCGATAATGTGTATTTGTGGAGCAAACGCCAAGGCTTAGATCCTCGTGCAAGTATAGCAGGAACCAATACCTATGCGGTATATAGTCCTATTCGTACCGTTTCTATGGGATTATCTGTTAGTTTTTAAAAATTTTTGACCTATGAAAAAAGAAATAAAGAAAATAGCTTCCATGGCCCTACTCTCTGTTTTTGTTTTGTAGGGTGTGCTAAGGACTTTTTGACCCAGAGGTGAATGAATATTTGACCGACCAAAGGAAAAAAAGAACTCCAAGGCAATGCAAAAAAATAAAAAAACAACTCTTGGAGATAGAACTCAGAGGGATTTATAATAACAATGCTGCTACACAGAATTCCAATCATGATGGTTTCGGTCTCAAGGCGGTAGATGTAGGCTTTGATCATACAGGCTTAGACCTTGTACAGGCTTCTCGTAGCTGGTTTATCTTTTGACTATAATTTTTGATAATAAGAAAGCCAATTTCCGTCGTCCTGCCTTTGTATGGAATTTCTTGTACAAGCAGATCAGTTCTATCAATACCGTATTGGCAGATTATTTTCCAACAGCTCCTACGGCTGCTACCGATCAGGAAGTGTTCCAAAAGTATGGAGAACTGAAGACCATGCGCGCTATCTTTTATTACTATTTGGTAAATACCTTTGCCAAGACCTATGTAGAGGAATCAGGGAAGTTTAGGAGTGCCCTTATGCTTAACCCGGGGACGACAAGCTCCCTCGTGCTACGGTGCAACAAGTCTATGACCAGATGCTTAGCGATCTCAAGATAGTGGTAGATGATGATCGCTTTCAGATTACCCCCTGACAATAAAGCAGATGCAGACAAGGCAGTAGGGGCTACCTACCTAGCTAAGATCTATGCCTGCCAAGGAAATTGGCCAGAGGTACAGCGCTATGCCCTGATTGCTACCGAAGGGGATAGACCTTTACTCACCCCCAGCGGAGATGTACAGGCAGGAAAATGGGATATCAGTATGAACTCTTGGCTATGGGGATTTGATATTACTCAAGAGACCAATACCTATTGGAATTCTTTTCTATGCCCATATGGACAATAGTATGCCCGAAAAGTTATGCAGGTGGGGGTGCTTTCAAGCTTATCTATAGCAATCTCTATGCTAAAATAGGCAACCAAGATGTACGTAAAAAGTTGTATATCAACGAAACCTTGTTTCCTGATATAGCAGCTAAGTACCGAGCCATGAATCCGCACTTGCCTGAGTATGCCAATGTGAAGTATGTAACCAATACTGACTTTACCAGCGACTATTGCTACCTTCGTAGGGAAGATCCTCACCTACTCTATATAGAGGCCTTGGTAGAAAACAACCTCTTAAAATGATGCAAAAGCGGCCTTGGAATATTTGGTAAAGGACAACCGAGAAGATGACGCCTATGACCTTTCTGCTCTTACCACTAAAGAACAACTTCGCCAGGAAGTACGCCTACAACGCCGTATAGAGCTATGGGGAGAGGGTACGTCTTTCTTTGACTGGAAACGCTGGAAGACAGGGTATCAACCGCTATGAGGCAGGCTCTAACCACTTGCTCAAGGTAGAAGTACCTGCAGAAAGTGAAAAAGTGGACTTACCAAATTCCTAAAGCCGAAAATGGAATCCAATCCTAATATGATACAAAAACGAGTAATTAGTAATCAGAGACCAATGACCGATGACTGAGTGATAAGTAACTATAATTAGTTACTTGTCATTAGTCATTAGTTGATTAGTCGTTAGTCACTATACTTGTCATTTTCTTGTGATTTCTCGGTAACTTGTCTTGCTTCTTCACTTCCTCCAAGTAGAGTGCTACTACTTCCTTCCCAAAAGGCTTTCACTGCTGGTGGATTGGGGCGGTCTAAGAACTCTATAAAAGCGAGGGATAGGCAGGTAATCCCAAGCCAGTACTTGGGAAAGGTAAGTCTTTAAGTAACTAAGGTCTTCCCCGTGGGCGATGGCCTGACAGATATATTCATACGCCAAATCCCGTGACGGACGTTTTTTTCAAAGAGCAAACACGCCCCTATATAGAGCCAACCGCTGTGGCGCACCCGTAAGTCGTAGCGCAGTACTGCCTCCAAGGGTAGGGTCATATCGCGCACTTGGTCAGCCTCTATTCATTGTTGCCCAGAGCGCTATGTAAGCACATAATATCGCATCAGGATAGTGTGGGTTGAGGCTTAGCTTATATTCCGCCTCTTGGGCAAAAGCTACGTCCCCCTTCATTGGCATTGTAATAGTTGTAAAGAGTAGGATGGCTTTTATCTTTGCCATATTTGTAATAATGATTGCAGTGATAGGTGAACTCTTCGCCTACTTCACCATTGGCATAAGTTCTTTTCTCCCAACCATAACGGATATAGAAAGGTTTCACTACGCTAAGGATATCCTTTGCCTGAGTATTTTTCAAATACTTTGAACTCCTCATCGGTGTGTTTTAGGGCGGGTGATTTGCGTCCATAATGGTAAAAGCGCTTCATTTAATTGTATTTCATCGGTAAGACCTAAGTAATACTGAATAGCAGGCGCATAGTCGCCTTTTGAGCTGTTGAGCTTTTTCTTTGGCTGCTGCCGAAACCTCCCAAAAAGAGCAGACGATTGCAGGCAACAATTAGGTCGTCGAGGTCAGGGGCTTTCCCTTGGGCTTCGTATTGCAAGAGTTTATTCACCAATATCTCCGCTTCTATATAGAATGGTTCGTGTGTAGGGGTAGAGAGGAACGGTAGGGCATCTTTTTCTTTGAGTTTTTTTGAGGGTGTGGGCGATCTTATGGAAGAGATAAGGAAAGGTTTCCTGCCTTATTTGCCCCATAGTGTATCACTCTTAGTTTATCGAGTTTGTCGGCTTGTGAATATTTTTTTCCTCTTTGTAGAGCCTACGAATTTCCTTCCATTCCTTATCTATATCATAGATAAGGGGTTCGATACTTTGGTTACTCCACGAGTCTAAAAATAAGTATAGTAAGGGCATTGTACCCATAGACCATTCGCGAGCGAGGAGCTGCTTGAGATAGGGCTTTACTTGCTCTGGGTAATCCACAGGGATTTGGTCTTGCAAGCGTACCAGCGCATCAAAGAAAACATCAATAGTAGCGGCTGATTTCTCACGGATACAATCACCCAAAAGGAAAAAGGGTTTCATTAGGGGTTAGGGGATAGAGGATAGGGGTTAGGGTGTGAGTATTAGGTGTTAAGGGGTTGGGTGTTAGGTGTTATAGCTTGAGAATTAGGGGTTACGGAGGCAGAAGCTTCAGCTACTTCAAGGAGTGGTTCTCAAGAAGCTTTTTGGGCTTTGCCTTTTAGAGTGAGTCCTTATAGGGTGCCACTACTTCCGCTAAGCCCTCATCGGTGAAATAAGTAGTGAGCAGGTCGGCTACAGCTTCTTGTAGCTTTATGTCGGGTTGGGTAAAGAGTACCGCTAATTGTTCGCGGTAGCTCAGGTCGGTAGGAGCATGTTTTTTTGAAGCCCTTAGCTAATATTTCTACTCCTTGCAGGAGGGCTTTGGGTTGTTTTTTTCTATGGTGAAGGCAAGCGGGGATTGTTGCATAAAGCTCTCAAAAATCAAACTTTTGCGCATTAGCAATAGAGACGATGTATTCCATAACGGTCTTTACCACACTGCCTACTCCAGTGCCTAAAACGGCAAAAGAGCGTTTGTTGATGAGCCAAAAGTTCCTCTTGGGTAGGGGCAAGCCATTTGAGCAAACGACAGTGCCAATCGAGGTGGGGTTTCTTCCATTGGTTGAGCAATGATTCTAAAAAGCTGTCCTACAAAGCTACGAGGATTTGGTAGCCATAATGTACCAATAATTCAAATACCTCATCCCAATAGGTAGTTACTTTGGCAACACCAGAGGTACTGATTTTTGCTTGAGGGGTTATCACTTTTTCCACTTGGAAAGGTCGAGTACTTTGGTCTCAATACGGTAGAGCTGTAACAGTACTTTTTCAATGGCTTCGGGGTATTGGAAGAGGAATTGGGCATCGGCAGTTACTGAGCGGCTACCCATATTAATTTCTAATAAATTCTTTACAAAACGCTCTTCTTCAAAGGGATCCAGCCTTTTTGTAGAAATACCATTGGAAACCAAAGGACAATCCATCGATCTCTTTATTATATCGTTCTTTAAGTACTTTTTGATATAGTTATCTGGCGGAAATTGTGTAAAAGTAGTTGATTACAGGTTCAAGATAAAAAGAACCTAAGATGGCATAAGGAGTTACTTGATAAGGTTCACCAAAAATAATTCTCTTTATCAATCATCACTTTGGCGATATCGCTTTCTTCGCGCACCATAGTAATAAGGGTGTAGTTATGAGCTTGAAAAACTTTTATAGTTATGGCGATAAGTATTCTTTTTATCAATATTCTTTCGCGGGAAATCTTTTTCCGAATAGGGATCTAATGCTTTGATAGCAGTGATGGTGCTATAACGCTCACTATCGGTGAGCTGGCTTTGTAATGTTTAGGATTGCTGAGAAATTACCTTCAGCAATAGCGGTGATGAGTGCTGGATTCATTTTTCTTTAGGGTTTTAAGTTTTTGAATATAGACCAAGTAATCGGATTAGTTGGCAAAGATAGCGATTTTATTTTGATTTTTGAAATCTAATCACCAAAAGCAGCTAATTTCTTATGATAGCGAGGGAGTTTTTTTCCTGCTTCTTCACTTCCTCTAAGTAGAGTGCTACTACTTCCTTTCCAAAGGCTTTTTACCGCTGGTGGATTGGGGCGATCCAAGAACTCTATAAAGCGGGGAATAGGCAGAAAGTCCCAAGCAAGCGCCTGAGCGAGATAGGGTCTTGAGGTAACTAAGATCTTCCCCGCGGGTGATGGCCTGACAGATATATTCATACGCCAAATCTCGCGAAGGACGTTTCTCAAAAGAGCAAGGCCGTACCTATATAGAGCCAACCGCTATGGCGTACCCTAATGTTGTAGCACAAAAAGCACTTCCAAAGGAAGGGACATATTGCGAATTTCTCGCACCTCGTTACCCGTAACCCAAGTGCTGATATAGTCACACAACATCGCATCGGGGGTAGTGAGGATTGAGGCTTAGCTTATATTCAAAAAAATAGTACTGATGGGTGAGCCCTCCTTTGGCATTGTAATAGCGATATGGGAAGGCATTCTTTAGGTCTGTATAACTTATCCCTACCCACTCGGTGTGGTATCCAAAAAGTAAATTCTTTATGGCCATCATCTTCCTGCCAACCATAGTCAATAAGATAAGGTTTTTACTACCCCCAGAATATCCTTAGCTGAAGTGGTTTCAAACTCTGGAAACGCTCTATCGGGGTGTTTTAAGCGGGTGATTTGCGCCCAAAGCGGGAGGAGGTCTTCCGTTAGGCAAATCTCATCTGTCAGCCCTAAATAATACTGAATAGCAGGGGCATACACACCTTTGAGTTGTCTCGCTTTTTCTTTGGCTGCTGCCGAAACTTCTTTTGAAAAAGCAAGCGGTTACAAGCTACGATAAGGTCATCGAGGTCAGGGGCTTTGCCTTGCGCTTCGTATTGTAGGAGCTTATCCATCAATACCTCTGCTTCTATGTAGAAAGGCAGATGCGTGGGGGTGGAGAGCAAAGGCAGGTGGCAGTGCTGGAGGATAGCGTCAATGACCATTTGCCCTTTGCGGAAAAAGGAATGGCAGGACTTGCCGAGCCTTGTCTAAGTAATAATCCTTGTATAGGCTTCAAACTCTTTTTTTCGGAGAGCTTTTCGCGCTTTTGATTCATCTCCTCCCATGTATAGCTACATTTGGGGTCAAGAGTTAAGGGACGTTGGTCAATCAACGCACATAAGACTCCTAAGAGGATCATATCCGTAGGGATTTCTTTGCCCTTTCGCTTGGTGAGTTGTTTGATATAAGGTGAAAGAGACTTTTGCCCAATCAGCGGGGAAGTTGTCTTGTAAGGAGATAAGCCCCTCCAAGAAGATATCTATTGTATGAGCAGCAGGCTCGCGTAGGGCAGTCACCGAGAAGGAAGAGGAGGTCTTCAGGTCTCAGGGTGCGAGCCGCACTAGGGCAGTTTTGGGGTGCGAGCCGCACAAGCAGTTTGGGAGTTCTCAGAATTTTCCGATAGACTTAGAGTTGTAATGAGGTCTTGAGCCTTTCCTTTTAGGGTAATCCTGATAGGGTGCTACTACCTCTGCTAATCCTTCTCCTCCAAAAATAAGTGGTGAGCAGGCTGGCGATTTTTTTCTTGAAGTTTGGTATCGGGCACAGTGAAGAGTACCGCTAATTGCTCGCGGTAATCCTGATTAGTTGGGGCTTGCTTCTGGTAGTATTTTTTTCTAGGATTTCTACCCCTATGAGTTGGGATTTAGCGATTTTTTTGTACGGTAAAAGCAAAGTGCAAAATTATCTGCAAAAGGCTTGGAAATCAAAATCAGGGTGGGTGCTTATTTGAGCAATGCACTTCATCGCAAAGTTGATAAGCGACGATTTGTCCAAAGTTAGCAAGGCAAAAGAACGTATGTTGGCTTGGGAGCAATTCTTCTTCGCTAGGTACTAGTCCCTCAATCCATCGGCAATACATGTCCAACACATTCTTTTTCCAAGGGTTGAGTAGTACTTCTATAAAGCTGGTTATAAAGCTCTTATCAGGTAAATAATTTTTTTCTTACAAAAGCAGGGTAAAGACTTTTTTTCCATTCCAAGTTGGATCCAAGTGTATAATCTATATACTTAGCCGTATGAGGAATCACACGTGTTGCCAACTCAGGATTTTTGACTAAGCAATTGTACAACAAGCTCCTCTTGGGTACGATGATATTCCATAGCATACATTCTTTTTCACAAATATTTCTTCATTGAAGGGGAGCAATCCTTCTTTGTAGAGTGCTAAAAAGCATCTCAAAAAGAGAGGTAGTTAGGGTATTCTATATACATCTTTTGGGCGCCTTCTGCCATATAAGCACCTTGTGGTGTGTGTAGAAAGTCTATAAAGGCTTGAGCTTGCTGAGAAATCAGAAATAAGAATAGGTGTTTTTGCTGATAATAACGACGCCCATAGAAACCAAAAGTCTAAGCGGTTTTCTACTTCAGCCAATTCTTTGAGGTTAGTACAAATACACATCATTGCATAGCTTACAGCGAACTCCTTGTTTGCTCCATAACGATGGGTTTTGGGTGTCTCTGGATAAATCTCCTGAACATTGTGATAGGGTGAACTTATCCTTGAAAAAGCTTTTTCTTCTTCGGGTAAAAGCAAAGGCGATGCGACGGATTTCTGCCCAATTTTCTTCTCTAATGGCTGAGATTAATTCTTTATTCATAATTAAGTGACTAATGATCAATGACTAATGACCAATGACTAATGACTAACGACTACTGACTAATCGCTAAAAGCTGCTAATTTTTTTGTGATAGCGCGGGAGTTTGTCCTGCTTTTTCGCTTCTTCTAAATAAAGGGCGACAACTTTCCTTTGGAAAGCCTTTACTTTAGGGTCGCGGGTAGGTCGGTCTAAAAACTCTACAAACCTATTGATTGGACTAAAATGCATAGCCAACGCATCACTTAAATAGCGTCCTACATAATGCAAATCTTCACCTCTTGTAAGGGCTTGAAGTATGTATTCATAAGCCAAATCTCGCGACGGACGTTTGTCGTATAACAAACATGCACCTATATACAGCCAACCGCTGTGGCGCACGCGCAAATCATAACGCAAAAATAACTTCTAATGGTAGCTGCATATTGCGTATTTCTTCTGCCCCACAAGCATTATTGGCTATATAACCGCAGAGAATAGCATCAGGGTAATGAGGATTTTAAACTCAACAGGTAATTCACCTCTGTCGATGAGGGGGTACTACCTCCACAAGCATTGTAGTAAAGGGGAGAAAAAAGAGTTCCGATAGTGCTCTATCCAATAGCCTTTTTCGCTTTTCTCATCATAACCTATATCGTAATTATGAAAGGTAAATATATCTCTGCCTCTCCATTTTGTCCATCCATAACCTATGTAATAGGTTTTTACTACACTGAGAATCTCTTTTAGCTGAAGTGGTTTCAAATTCTGGAAATTCTCTATCGGGGTGCTTGATACGAGTGATTTGCGTCCAAAGTGGTAAGAATTCTTCAGTTGGTTGTATTTTATCAGTAATACCTAAATAATACTGAATAGCAGGGGTATACGTACCTTTGAGTTTTTGGGCTTTTTGCTTTGGCTGCTGCCGAAACATTTCTAAATAACAGTCTATTACAAGCCACTATAAGGTCGTGAAGGTCTGGCTGCTTATTCACAGCTTCATATTGTAGTAGTTTGTCTACAAATATTTCGGCTTCTATATAAAAAAAGGCTCGTGCGTAGGGGTCGAAAGGAATGGCAATACCTCTTTTTCATTAAGATATTTCAAAGGTGAGTTGTGCCTTGTGAAAGAGGAATGGCATAAAAAGTTTTATGATTATACAGTCTATCCCAAAGAAGATACTCCTCAAAAGCGGCTTCATCAAGTTTTTTTCTCAAAGCATTACTCTCCTCATAAGTGTATTGATAAGAAGGTATTTCAAGAGGTTTTTGATGCGAATAGCAGTACAAAAATCCCTTTATTATGGTTATTACACTATCCAAATAATGACTTTTCATCAGTTTTTTTAAGGTAAGGAGCCAATTCTTTAGTGTAATTAGCAGGAAGGCGCTCTTGCAGCTGTACAAGCCCCTCAAAAAAAATAGGTCTATAGTCCCCGCAGTACGCTCACGAAGGCAATCCCTAATAAGAACAACAAGGCATCAGCAGTAGTAGGTACTTGAAGCTTGCCAACCTCCAAAGGAAAAACGCTCCTCAAATGAAGATGAAATATTATCTTGGCAAGCCTCCTTACTAAGGGGTTCCTCCTCTTGGGGGAGAGAAACAGGGGTAGGAATCTTCAAATAATCTCTATAGGGCGCCACTACTTCCGCCAATCCTTCTTCTGCAAAGTAAGTAGTTAAAAAGTCCTGCTACTTTCTCTTGTAATATCACCTCAGGCACAGTAAAGAGTACAGCCAGTTGCTCACGGTATTTAGTATTAGTGGGAGCTTGTTTTTTTATAGTATTTTTTTCTAAAATATCCAAACCTATAAGCTGTGATTTGGCTATCTTAGGGATAGCAAAAACACAAGGTAAAGTTATCCGCAAAGGACTGAAAATCAAAAAGTAGAAGCATTAGCAGCTTTTTTTGCAGTTGCTTCATCGCAAAGTTGATGAGGGCTGTATTGCCCAAGCTGAGTATTGAAAATAGAATATACTGGTTTTCAATTACTTCGTCAGCAGTAGGGTTGATAGCTTCTATCCAACGGCAATAGGCATTGAGGATGTTTTTCTTCCAAAGGGTTTAACAAAGCCTGAAGGTATTGCTTTACAATATCTCGATTTGTGAAATAGTTATTTTTAGCCAAAATATGATACATTGCCAAGATATATTCAGTATCATATAGATAAGTATAGATATATTTTGGGGGCTGCTGCAAGGATTTGGGTAGCTATTTCAGGGTATTGTAATAACAAATCGATGAAAAAAAGGTTCTTCACGATAGGAAACATTCTTGTGATAAAAGTTTTCAACGAACAATTTTTTTCATTAAAAAGGTATCAAATCCATTTTGTACAGCACCCAAAAGCATCTCAAAAGAGATATATTTTGCATTTTCTAGATACATTTGGGGCAATTCTTCTTTCAAGTAAGCCCCTTGAGGAGCTTGGATAAGCGCTAAAAGCTCTGGATAAAAAAAGCTGTGGAAAGGAAATCGTAAAACACCCTTTTTGCATACCAAGGACTGATATTATTTTTTTCGCTCAAAGTGGAGTATTTCTTCTCTTTGATCACTCAAACACATAAAGGCATAAGCCATTACTATATCATCGTTAGGTATCATTCTTAGCCCAACTTTTTGGGCATATCATACATTTGAGTGATGGGCGTATCAAGAAAAACACCTTTAGCTTTAGGCGTTCCTCTTCAGAAAGTGAAAAGCAAATGTTGCGTATAGCGGTAAAAATCATGTGCCTTAATGGCGGAAAGTAAGTTTTTCCTTCATAAGTTAAAGGTAATTATCGGACGAATTTGGGGGTGATTAAGTAATAAAGGTAGTTGTTTTATTTGGATAGAAAAATAATTTTTGAAAAAACAAAGAGAAAAATTGTATATTATAGAAATCTATAGTGAAGTCAGAAGGCTTCAATTTTTTTAAAGACACAAAGATACAAATTATTTTTTTACCTTTGCACAAACAATAAAAATACTAATGAATAAATTATTACAAGACAAAAAAAGGCTTAACGTGATAGGGTTTTCACGTGTAGTTATAGTCCTTCTCTTAGTTTTTCGTTGTTACTTCTTTTTAATATTTAAGAATAACAATCAAGTAGATGAGCATTTCTCTTTGCATTCTGAACAATATTGTTTAGAACATTCTCTTTTTATAAATACCAAGGGAAAATATACACTTTAGTAGTAGGTAAGGGTTATATAGCTATACCAGAAGCCGATGCGGCTACTTTTCAAGTCTTCCCCGAAAAATCTTCGAATCAGACAAATAGGATGGGATAAATCTCATGTTTTTCTGTAACGACCAAATCATTCCTTTACAAGCTCCTTTAACCCCTATAGGCAATGACCTTTTTACCGATGGAAAAAGACACTTACTTTTTGTGCCTCGCGCCCAGACTTCGAAGCAGACACAGACTACTACCTCCCTATAAAGCAAGTTGGTGGAAACGGACAAAAGTTCTCTTCACTTAGCTCTTCGCCTTTACCTCTCTACCGATGGCACCTATTTCTATTACCAAGGTGAAAAGATAGAAGGAGCTAAAGATACTATTTTCCCAATTTCCGAATTGAGAGAGCCTAGTAGAAACTCCAAAAGCATGAGCTTTTTCTTGTTATTTTTCTGACGGAAAACGCGTGTTTTTACAAAAAATCATCTATTAGGTGAAATCTTTACAGATGACCTTGTCGCTGATATCTTCTCTAATTACGGCTATTTTGAGTATCTCTATCATCTTAATGGGGGTAAAAGTATTTATCGAAGAAAGGCCTTTTCTGCCTAGCCAGGCTCCCTATCATTTGCTAATAGGTGATAACAGTTATACCAATCATTTGTTTTTTTACCAATAAAAACGGTGTTTATTATTATGATCCCCAAAAAAAGATGCCCAAAAAGCAATGGGTAGCAATCCTTTTTAAAGGATATAAAAAGTGGAAAAAGGCTGTTTTTACAATGGAAAAAGATGTATTGTTTTTAAAAGAAAAGAACACAAAGAGCTAGTGGGAGAAGATATAAAGGGATGATAAGCTACTCTACTGAAATCTGTATGCTAAAGAATTTCTCTCCTTTAGAATTTGAAGAAAGAATCAAACAAAAAGACCTTTCATCTGAAGACTATAAGGTATTAGCCAAAGCCAAAACCCGTACAGTTTCTTTTTTTGGGAGCGTTACTTTTGTCTTGTGGTTAGTTATTATAGTAACAGTTTTTAAGCCATATTATCAGTTTTATATTTAGACGATGTAACATCACCATAGACCCTTTTCTATTAAATGAAAAAAATATTTGAGAATCAATAGCTTTGTAGGGAAGCGCTATCTTATGAGTGATATTCAAAAAGTAGTCTTTACCATCCATAAGGAGAAATACATTTCGGGAAAATGCGTATTGTGACTAAAAAGTATGGGCACTTCACCTTCTTATCGCGTTAGATCTCAGAAAAGGAACAGAAACAGAGGTTTCTCTTATTGAAAAAAATAAAAGATTTTGCAACAGTTGTTAGAAGAACAACACATAAAAAGTTGAATTTAATTTATAAATTTTGCGAATAATTGTATGTTTGTTGAAATAACAAGAAATTCCTAAAAAAATAAGTAACTTATGAAATAGATTAATTAGAATCCTTTATCTGAATTTGAACTGTTTGGAATTTCCGAACAACTGCTGTTTCTTCTAATTCACCTTCTTCAAAGATGTGTTTGATATGCTCACTTACATAGGCTTTGCTTGATTGGTAGAGGGTTACCAACTGTGCTTGTGTGAGCCAAACATTTTTCATTTTCAAGGCGTACTTCTATTTGTGTACTACCATTTTCATCTTGGTATAGGAGCATTTCTCCTTGTGATATTTCTTTCATAAGTAAAAAAATTAAAAGTGAATAGCGAAAAAGTAATTAACGAATGAACGCTACTAATTTCTTGTGATTGGTGGGTTTCTTGTCTTGCTTTTCCGCCAAAAGGTAAATAGGCTTCTACTACTGCTTTTTGGAAAGCCTTTTATTTTGGGGGTCGTGGTAGGGAGGTCTAGGAACTCTATAAAACGAGCGATGGGGGCGTACTTATGGGCTAAGAGTGTCCCGATGGCCTCGGCGAGATAGGTGAGCATTTCCCCTCTTTGCAGGCTTAGAAGTATATATTCAGTAGTGAGGTCGCGCAGGTTTTTTTCTTTTCGGCTAAAAGACAAGTAGCTACCATCAGCCAACCGCCGTGATAGATAGGCAAGTGGTACTCAAGGAGCAAACTCATTACGCGGGTGGCTTCGGTGAGGCTCTCGCCCTCCATACCTTGGGCATAAGTGAGTAGGTATTTGCACAGCCAACCATCAATATAGCGAGGGTTCAGGCTGAGTTGGTAATCAATATCTTCATCTGTTGCCTTGCTCATAGGAGATACATTGTAATAATTGGCTCCAAGGTCATTGTAGAGCGAATAAGTACTGTATTTTTTTATCCCAATCGTCTTCCAAAATGATTTTATTTCGTTCTAACCCTTTTTATTTTGGTGGGTTTTTACTTCATATTTCAGATAAAACGGACGTACTAAGCCCTGTAAGTTGGGTTTTTGTGGGATTTCCAATTCAGGAAATACCCCATCAATGTCTTTTAAGCGTAAGACTTGTCCCCAGAGCATCCTTGTAGCATCGGTTACGGCTATGGCGTTGCTTACTTCAAAGTAATACTGTAAGGCAGGGGCATACTCACCTGTGAGGGAAAGGGCTAATTGCTTTTGTGCTTCTGTAATCTCGGTGGGGAGCAGGCGGTTAAGCCCTATGATGACATCTTCCACATAGGGGTTTTGCCAGTTTTCTCATATTGTGCGATGCGTTCTAAATACACCTGTGGGTCTATGTAAAAAGGACTATGGGTAGGGGTACTGACAAACAGCAAGGTATTTCCTTGCTTGAGTTTTAGAAGCAGTCGCTTGGTCTTCTCGCGGAGGAACAGTATAGGATTATAGAGTTTTTCCGCTGAAAATATCATCGGAAAGAGAGGCCTTGCCTTCCCAGACATCGATCACCCAGCGCATACACTTTCGGTAGGGTAGTAAATTCAAAAGGCTGGTTGCCCAACTGCTTTTGGTAGGGGCTTATCTGCTGAGAGAAATCTGTGGGGAGCTGAGCTTGTAACTGGTTCAAGCCCTCAAAGAAAAGATCTAAGACAAGGGCGAGCGCTCACGGATACAGTCGCCAATGAGAAAGAGAAGTTTTTCAGGGGTTAGGGGATAGGTGTTAGGTTCTAGGGTGCGAGCCGCATAGGCGATTTTTTGAGGATGGGCATTAGACTGGTTGGGACTTTCGGACGAATTGGACTGTTCGGGACTTTCAGAAGAGTCGGACGCGTCAGACAATTCAAAGGCAGGGAGGAGCTGGAGGGCAGAGGGTTTTAGGTAATCATGATAAGGAGCTATGACCTCACAGAGACCTTCGTGGTTAAAAATAGGTGCTAAGCAAGGTAGCGATTTTTCTTGGAGCTTTGCATCGGGTATGGTGAAGAGTACCGCCAATTGGTCGCGGTAGTCTATATGGGTAGGAGCTTGTTTTTTTGTAGTATTTTTCTAAGATATTTAAACCTATGAGTTGTGACTTGGCGATTTTTGGGGTAGCAAAACATAGGGTAAAGTTGTCGGCAAAGGCTTGAAAATCAAAAGTCTTTTTCGTTGGCGATCTCTTTGATGAACTTGAGGGCAAAGTTGATTACCGAGGTTTTATCGCTACTAAGGAGGGCAAAAAGGGTGTGTTGGTTAGCTAAAAAGCTCTTGAAGTGTAAGCTTGAGGGATTCTATAAGTCTACAACACATATCTACAACACTTTTTTTCTCCAAGGATTTAAGAGACTTCTATGTAAAGACCAATGATATTTCGATCGGTAAAATAGCCTTTTTCATTAAGAATGCTGTATATTCGTTTCCAATCTCTGAAAGATTCTAATACATAATCTATATGATTACTTGAAAGAGGAAATAATTCAGTAGCTAAATCAGGATTTTTGAAGGAAATATTCAATCATATCTTCCTCAGTTTCTTCAAAAGCCCAGCCCATATTAAACATTTTTAAGAAAAATGAGTTCATTAAACTCAATGTAGTTGTTTTTTTATAGAGCGTCCAAAAGTATTCTAAAAAGACATCTTCAGTGGATTGTCCTTGTACATTAGCTGAATACCTTCTATCATATAAGCTCCTTGCGGAGACTGGACGAAATCTAATAAAAATCTCGTCTTCTAAAGAAGATAGGAAATAGTAGTAATTCCCCCTTATATAAGGTTCTATATTCTGGAAAAGTTCTATTTTTCTTACCTCCCTTAAGGTATTGCACACACACATAATAGTGTATGAGATAAGGGCTAATTCCTTATTAGAGAAATGGTATCTTTTCTCTTTTTCGAGGACTTCGAAAGATAAAGTTGAAGTTTTTTTCGGGCAAGATAACTCTTTAGCTCCTGTCTTTCTCCTTCAGAAAGTGCCAAGCAAATATCATGTATGGCAGCAAAATCATGAGCCTTAATAGCGGAAAGTAGCGAATCGTTCATAGGGAGAAAAAGTGATTGAGGGACAAAGATAGTTATTTTTATTTGGATGGGAAAAAGCTAATGAAAAAGAAAAAAAGAGAATCTTAAGTTCAATTATATTTTGTATCTTTGCCCTTATAAAACGAATCATCATGAGCACCATAGTATTAGAAAGAGTAGAGATAAAAGAAGCTGATTTTCATTTGTTTGAAGAGCTTTTTAAAAAAATTTAAAGTAAAGTATCAAGCACTTACAGCCAAAAAAACGATAGATAAAGATGATACTAAAATGTCTAAGGAAGAATTTTTAGAAGAATAGACAAGGCTCGCACCCAAAAAGGGAGATACATTAGTGATGAAGAAATGGATAAAAAATGTTATTAGGGTAATGGAAGAGGAAGAAAAAAACTTATGTAACAACCTATTCTGATGAATATCTGAAAGATATAAAGAAGTTTTTCCAAAGGAGGAAATCAACAGATACTTGCTAAGATAGCTGCATTCTTAAAGGAATTAAGGGTATCTCCTAAGAAAGGCACAGGAAAGCCTGAAGCACTAAAAGGCTATGGAGAGCGGGAAGTGTGGTCAAGAAGAATTAATGACAAACATCGTTTGGTATATGAAATTCTAGAAGAAGAAAGGGAAGTGAAAAATTCTTACAGCTTTTTGGTCATTACGACGACAAATAAAAAAGCCTTGCAATTTTTGCAAGGCTTTTTATTAATGAAAATGCTCTTCTGATAAGGGCATCGGGGGTAGGGGTCTTGACCGCGGAAGCGCTTGTATAGCAGGCTTTCCTTTTCGCTACTGCCCTTTTCGAGAACCTCCTTGCGGAAACGGGTCGCTACTTCAGTATTAAAAATTCCTTCTTCCTTAAAGACTTCAAAAGCATCAGCATCCAATACCTCCGACCACTTATAGCTGTAATAGCCTGCGGCATAGCCTCCGCTGAAAATATGAGAGAAGGCGGGGAGATACACATGGTTTCAATAGGCGGATAGAGCTGGGTTGTCTTGGTGGCTTCTTGTTCAAAAGGGCGTACACTTTCCAAGCGCTCCAAATGAGGGTAGGGTATGCCAAGCCATATCAAGGAAACCAAAATTGAGCTGGCGTACGCTTAGGATACCTTCCATGAAGGCGCTGGCTTCTTTTATCTTTTGTACCCACTCTATAGGCAGCGGCTCGCCCGTTTGATAATGCGAGGCAAAAAGTCTCAAAGTCTCTTCTTCATAACACCAGTTTTCCATCAGCTGACTGGGGAGTTCCACAAAGTCACGGGCTACATTGGTACCGCTCAGTGAAGGGTAAGTAACCTTGGAGAGCATGCCATGGAGGGCGTGCCCAAACTCATGGAAGAGTGTTGTTAGCTCGCCGAAGGTGAGCAAAGAAGGGGCAGAAGTGGTGGGACGGGTGAAGTTGCACACTATGGATATATGAGGGGCGAGAATCATTGCCCTGCTTATCAATATACTGTTCTTTGTAGGAGGTCATCCATGCCCCGTTGCGTTTGCCAGGACGGGAGAAAAAAATCGGTATAGAGAAGGGCGAGGTAATGGCCATTCTCATCGGTTACCTTGTAGGTTTGCACTTCAGGGGTGGTAGGTCTCTACCTCATCGGTAAAGGGAGAAATGAAGTCCGTAGAGCTTATGTGCTACGGCAAACATACCCTCTATGGCCTTGTCCAGAGCCAAGTAAGGCTTGAGCAGGGAGTCGTCAATCTGGTAACGCTCCTGCTTGAGTTTTTTTCCGCATAGTAAGCAAAAATCCCACTGCTCAAAGTCAGTAAGGCCAGAGAAAAGCTTTGAGCTGTTCTAACTCTTTGAGCGCTTGTGGTTTGGCTTTGCTTAACAGCTCATTGAGGAAGCTCATCACCTTTTCGGGAGTTTCTGCCATACGCTCTTCCAAGGCGAACGCCGCATAAGAAGGATAGCCCAAGAGGGTAGCACGGGCTTGGCGTAGCTCGGCAATACGCAAGACATTGGCCTCATTGCTAAAGGCAGACTCTCCCGCACAACGACTGTGATAATCGGTGAAGAGCTTTTTGGCGTAGGGCGCGGTTATCGGCATACTTCATCACAGCGGTATAGATAGGCATATCCGGGGTAATAACCCAACCTTCCACATGGCGTTTTTAGCTTCTTGGGCGAGCATCTCAAGGACAAAAATCGGGTAGCCCACAGAGTTGTTCCTTATCGGTATTACCCATTGGTAGTGCTGAGTTTCAGAGAGTACATTCTCGGAAAATTTCAACTTGAGCGAAGCCAATTGCTTGTCTATTTCGCGTAAACGTTCTTTGTCATTAAGCGACAAATTAGCCCCATTACGGGTGAACCCTTTGTAGGTTTTCTCTAAAAGAGTTTGTTGTTCGACGGTGAGCGAGAGGTTTTCGCGCTGGTCATACACGGCTTTTTACTCGCCTGAAGAGCGCTTCGTTCAGGCGGATATCGTTGCTATAGTCGGAGAGTAGGGAGAGATACGCTGGGCTTCTGCCTGTAAGGTTTTGTTGGTCTCGGCACTATTGAGGTTGAAGAACATGGCCGTGAGTCGGTCAAGGGTCTAAACCTACATAAGCCAAAAGCCGCTATTGTATTTTCAAAAGTAGCAGGGTCAGGGTTTTGAGTAATATGGGCTATTTCAACAAGGCTTTCAGTAATAGCCTTTTGGATGGCTGGTAGGTAGTCGGTGGGCGCAAAATGCGAAAAAGGAGCGGAATCAAACATAAGTGAAAAAAATTAATAGTGAAAAAATGAAAGGTTAATTACTATAATAAAAGGGGGCGAATGGTAATTCGCCCTTATGTTATAGAATTTGGAATTTTAAAAAGTTTTATCGTTTTTCCTCTGGGGTTATGCCTGCATAACCCTTCATAATACTCGTGTTGAGAACGGCGGACAAACTGTAGGATCTCGTCGCGCTCACAGTGGCTTCCATTTCGGCCTCTATATAGTCTAAGGCGTGGGAGGTGCTGAGTTTTCTTTTGGAAAAGAATACGATAGATGTTCTGTATTTCTCGGATTTTTCAGTAGAGAAACCACGACGATGTAGCCCAATGGAGTTGACCCCCACATAAGAGAGTGGATTGCGGGCAGCCTTGACATAAGGAGGCACGTCCTTACCTACTAAAGAACCTCCTGTAACGAAAGCATAGCTTCCGATAGAGCAGAACTGATAGACAGCCGTCATACCAGCCATTACAGCACAATCGCCCACGGTTACGTGTCCGGCGAGGGTGGTACCATTGGAGAAAAATACAATTGTCCCCCACGATACAATCGTGTGCGATATGGGAGTAAGCCATAATGAGGCAGTTGTTACCCACTACAGTACGCATGCGGTCTATGGTTCCCTTTGTTGATAGTTACACACTCACGAATGGTGGTGTTGTCTCCAATATGAGTGGTGGTCTCTTCCCCTCTATACTTAAGGTCTTGGGGGAATGGCAGAGATGACCGCCCCAGGAAGATCTTACAATTCTTCCCCGATGCGCGCGCCCTCCATAATAGTAACGTTGGGGCCTATCCAAGTCCCTTCGCCTATTTCCACATTTTTTTGCAGATGGTAGAGAAAGGTTCTACCACTACATTCTGAGCGATTTTGGCTTCGGGGTGTATATTGACTAAGGGATACATCATATTACTGTTGGTTTTTCGTCACGTTTTACAATTTTGGCCATGAGTTCCCCTTCGGTAACGAGTTTGCCATTGGCGTAGGCATAGCCTTGCATGTGACAGATACCACGACGGATAGGGGTGAGTAGTTCCAATTTGAATATCAGTGTATCGCCAGGAGCACAGGGGTTTTTGAATTTGACATTGTCAATCTTCATAAAGTAAGTCAGGTAATTCTCAGGGTCGGGGAACGGAGCTGAGGATCAACACCCTCCGGCTTGCGCCATAGCCTCAATCTGTAGTACCCCAGGCATAACAGGTGCTCCAGGGAAGTGTCCTACGAAGAAAGGTTCGTTCATGGTTACGCTTTTTGGTTGCGATCACATGTTTGTCTGAAAGTTCAAATACCTTATCCACTAAGAGCATAGGAGGACGATGAGGGAGGAGCTTCGAGTACCCACGGTATCAATCAGTGGGGACTTGGTTGATATCCACTTTAGGGATGTCATTTTTGCGCTCATTAGCGATGATTTTAGCCAATTTCTTAGCGAACTGAGTATTGGTAAAAGTGGCCAGGCTTGTTGGCTATCACCTTTCCGCGGATGCGCACTCCCACTAGAGCAAGGTCGCCAACGACATCAAGGAGCTTATGGCGGGCAGCTTCGTTGGAATAGTGCAGGGGTGATGTTGTCCAAAACTCCGTTGGGTTTTACCGTTACATTATCGCGGTTGAAGACCTTTTTAAGCTTATCCATAGTCTCAGCAGAAGGCTCTTTATCCACATAGATAATAGCATTGTTCAGGTCGCCCCCTTTGATAAGGCCTCTGTCTAGGAGTACTTCCAACTCATGTAGGAAGCTAAAGGTACGCGCGGAGGCGATATCGTCCTTGAACTCCGGAAAGGGTATTCATATAAGCATTCTGAGTGCCGAGAATCTTAGTGCCAAAATCTACCATGGTGGTTACCTGATATTCGTCGGCAGGGATAACAGTAATCTCAGAGCCAGTTTCTTCGTTTTTTTGTAAGAGATGACCTCACGTACTATATATTCGTTGCGTTCGGCCTGTTGTTCCACAATGCCCACTTTCTCAATAGCCTCTACAAAGTATTTGGCAGAGCCGTCCATGATTGGTGGTTCAGGAGCATCCAATTCGATAGAGACGTTGTCCAAGTTCATACCCACTAAAGCGGCTAAGACATGCTCACAAGTCTGAATTTTTACTCCCTTTTTCTCCAATACGGTACCTCTTTTCGGTGCTGGTTACATAAGCCGCGTCGGCTTCAATGATAGGGCTACCTTCCAAATCCACACGTACGAATACAAAAACCTGTATTCTCGGCGGCAGGTTTGAGTGTGAGGGTTACATTTTTTTCCAGTATGAAGCCCTTTTTCCTTGTAGGGTAACGGGGGCTGCTAATGTATATTGTTTCACAAGCAAATTATTTTTAAATTACGTAATTTAAGTTATATTATTTTTCGTTGAGTTTCTTTTCTAATTCGTCAATTTTCTTAAGCAATTCAGGAAGTTTTCTAAAGACTACATAAGACTTATTGTAATCCATATAAGTAAAGGCAGGGGAGCCTTGTATTACTTCATTGTCTTTGACATTGCGGCCGATACCCGATTGGGCTTGAATCTTGACATTGTTTCCTATGGTAAAGTGTCCTGCGATCCCCACTTGCCCGCCTATGCTACAATGTTTACCTATTTTGCTAGAACCAGCAACTCCCGCTTGGGAGGCAATCACTGTGTGAGCGCCAACCTCCACATTGTGAGCGATTTGTACAAGGTTGTCAATCTTGACCCCTTGGCGTATAATGGTGGGCTCATGGTGGCACGGTCAATAGTAGTATTGGCGCCAAGTTCCACATTGTCTTCTAGGACAACATTGCCTATCTGGGGGATTTTCTTGTAAGAACCATCTTCTTGAGGGGCAAAGCCAAAGCCATCAGCCCCGATAACTACTCCTGAATGGAGGATACAATTAGCTCCGATAACCGAGTCGGCATAGATAGCTACATTGCTGAAAATGATTGTGTTATCAGCAATAGTTACATGATCACCGATGGTAGTATTGGCATATATCTTTACATTATTACCTATTTTTGCAGTGTGCCCCGATAGCGGTAAAAAGCCCCTATATATACATTTTCCCCAAGAGAAGAAGAAGGGTCAATAGAGACAGGACTTTCTATTCCCTCCTTGGAGGAGATACGCATTTGGTTGTAGAATTCGAGTAGTTGTGTAAAAAGCAGAATAAGGATCTGCCACTCTAATGAGGGTAGATTGTAGCGGTTGTTCAGGCTGGAAATCATCTTTTTACGATCACAACAGAAGCTGTAGTGGTGTAGATAAAAGGGCGATACTTAGGATTGGACAAGAAAGTAATGGCACCAGGGCTACCCTCTTCTATTTTAGCCAGCTTATAGACTTCTACTTCAGGGTCGCCATCAAGTGTTCCATTGAGGACTTGGGCAATTTGACTTGCTTTTGAATTTATGTGACATAAAGACTTAAGTTCTTGTAATACAGTTGTTTACCTGTATAAAAAGGCGTTGTATGGGACAAACACCTACTTTTGATGGCACAAAAAAATAAAAAAATAAAATTCATATAGCAGCTATTTTTGATAATTTTCTTCACAAATTTAGTGAAGTAGGGGCGAATCGTCTCACATGCTCCGCTTTCGAGGACTTTGCCCCTACAAGATTAGTTTAGAAGTCAGAGGGGTAGAGCAGGTATTTTCGTCTTATTTTTAGCAGAAGTCTTTAAAGGGATTTCTGCCAACTATCCCTGATTTCCTTTTCAGTTTTGTGCTGTAGGAGTTGCTCTTTGAGGGTTTTTGTTACCTGCTAATTTGTCAAAAAGAAGAGGTAAAGAAAGGCGTTTTGACCCCAGAAGTTTGCTCGTAGGCCTTGATAAGCCAAGAGAGGTTCAGCTGGGAGAGAGGAGGGGTCTGGGTGAGGTCTTCCCCATAGCAGGTACGCCCATTGAATTTTTGGGTTTTTGTCTCCAGCATTGGGCTTAGGAACAAAGGTAAAGGCTGTTTTTTTCCAAGTAAGGAGAGCCATAAATCTGGGAATTGCCACTTGGTACCGCGCCCCATACTCACTTGAGTACCCTCAAAAGAAGCATAGGCTAGGGATAGAGATTTACAGCTGTTGCATTGGGCAAGTTGGGCGAAGGCGCTACAGGGAGCGGATAGATGGCCTTGCGGTCATAACTCTTTAGTGGAATAATCTTCAGGTTGCATTGCAAGCCCCCTTTGAGCCATTTCTCTCCGTTAATCATCTGGGCATATTCGGCGATGGTCATGCCATAGACGACAGGGACGGGGTGCATGCCTATAAAACTCTTGTAGGCAGGGCTCCAGTACAGGCCCATCCATAAAGTGTCCGTTTGGATTGGGGCGGTCGAGTATCACCAAAGGGATATAATTCTCAGCACAAGCCTCCATGACATAGTGTAGGGTAGAGATATAGGGTATAGAAACGTACCCCCACGTCCTGTAGGTCAAAGAGCATCACCTCAATCCCCTTGAGCTGTTCGGCGGTAGGCTTCTTGTTCTTGCCATAGAGGGAGACGATAGGCAGTTTGGTTTTGGCATCCACCCGTCCTTGATTACCTCGCCTGCATCGGCAGTGCCGCGGAAGCCATGTTCGGGGGCGAAAACCTTATCGATTTTAACCTTCTTTGAAAGCAAAAAAATCCACTAGATGCTCATTCTGCACAGTGATGGTGCTATCCTTCTGATGGACAATCTTTTGGATAATTCCAGTATGATTGGTAACCACTCCAACATGCTTGCCTGCAAGCATGGGGAGGTATTAGTAATGCTGGCTGGCACCTGTTCCTACATATTCGTATTTCTTAAAAAGAAATATTTTTGAGCAGAAAAGTTGGCCAAAGATGCCCATAAATAATAAAAAGTGTAATTTTGCTCATTCTAAATTTGCGTTTTTTTATATTTTGAATATTGAGTTTTTTTATAGCCCGTCGTATGGTGCATAATTCGGGGGCAAAAAGTAGTATTTCTTCTCCAATTATCAAAATAGCCATTAGTGCTATAGCCCTTGGGGTGGTGATGATTCTCATAGCCATAGCCACAGGGCGTGGTTTGCAAGAGCGTATTCGGCAGAAAAATAGCCTCACTGAATGGTCATATTCAGATATTTAACTACGACACCAACCGCTCGGAGGTATCGGTAGCGCCTATCTCTATGGAAGAAGACTTCTATACGGATCCCCAATTCTTCAATCGGGGTGGGCAGAAAGTAGTTCATATACAAGCGGTTATTACCAAAGGGGGCATCATACGCACTGAGAAGATTTTTGAAGGCATCATCGCCAAGGGGGTAGGGAAGGACTTTGATCCGCAATATATGCAAGGCTATCTCAAGGCAGGAAAGCTCCCCAATTTTTGCTTCTGACTCCATTAGTAACGAAGTACTTATATCCGAGTACTTAGCCAATCGCCTAGAGCTTTCGGTAGGGCGATACATGCAATACCCTTTTTCTAAGAGAGGACAATATGGGTATCCCCAACCAACGCAATTTCACCATAACAGGGATATACAGTTCTGGTTTTCAGCAGTTTGATGCAACTTATATACTTGTAGATATCCGTCAGTTACAGAAGATAAATAAGTGGTCAGCGCAACAAGCAGGGCTTTTTGAGGTCTATATTAAGGACTTTGACCAAATGGAGCCTACGGGAGCCTATATCTATGATCATATACCAGCGGAGTACGACTCACAGACCATTGCTCAGAAATACCCCACAATCTTTGAATGGTTTCACACCTTTGATCTTAACATACTGATTATCATTAGTATCATGGTGATTGTAGGAGGGGTGAATATGATCACCGCTATACTAGTACTTATCCTAGAGCGTACCCCAATGATAGGCATGCTCAAGGCCTTGGGGGCAACTTCCTGGAGTATTCGCAAGATTTTTCTCTACAATGCTGCTTACCTCATTGGTTTAGGGTTATTTTGGGGGCAATCTTATAGGGCTGGGATTGCTAGGTATACAATATTATTTTACGCCGCTGAAGCTCGACCCGTCCATTTATTATGTGTCGGAAGTGCCTATCTATATACACTTGTGGTATATATTGGCGCTCAATATAGGGATATTGGTAGTCTGTCTGCTGATGCTACTGATTCCTTCCTATATCGTAAGTAAGATTTCGCCTATTAGAGCTATCAAGTTTGAGTAGTCAGGGGGTCAGTTGACAGTAGTCAGAGGTCAGTTGACAGTTGACAGTAGTCAGAGGTCTGTTTCTGACCACTGACTACTGATTTCTGGCTACTGAATAAATACCCTTTTGATACGTCGAGATAGGGAAGTGATCAGCTCGTAGGAGATCGTTTTGGCGGTTTCGGCGAGGGTTTCGCTGGTGTGGCGCTCGTCAAAAGATGACCACTTCGTCACCTTCCTCACAATCAAGTCCTGTGATATCTACCATAATCATGTCCATACATACATTGCCAACGATAGGGCAGCGTTTGTCCTTGATGAATACAAATCCTACTTCTTTACCATAGATACGATTAAGCCCATCGGCATGGCCTACGGAAATGGTAGCTATCTGCATAGGTTTTTGGGCTTGGAAGCCAAAGTTATAGCTCACATAATCCCCCGCTTTGATCGTATGAATCTGAGAGATGATACTCTTGAGCGTGGTGATAGGCTTAAAGTCCTTTTTGCAAGCGCGGGTCGTTGGCAAAGCCATACATACCGATACCGCTGCGCACCATATCAAAATGTGCCTCAGGGTAGTTGAGTATACCCGAAGTATTGCAATTGTGGTAGATAATCTTATGGGAGAAGTGTGCTTCCAATTTCTTTTTGGAAAGCCTTGAATAAGGCAATCTGTTTTTTTCCATAAAAGGGCGCGCTTCGAGGTCTTCTGATGCCAAAAAGGTGAGAGAAAGCTGTTCTTACTTTTTAGCTCAGGGTGTCCCTTGAGTAGCTGGCAAATCTCATCTATCTCCTCAAGAGAGAAACCCAAGCGGTTCATGCCAGAATTGCACTTGAGGTGAAAGGGATATTCGTGTAATTCTTTCTGCTGGGCAAAATCTATAAAGTGAGTGATGAGCCTTTTTGGAATAAAGTGTAGGGGCAAGGTTGTACTGGACAAGCTGCTCGAAATCTACCAGTTGCGGGTGGAAGACCAAAAATCGGACGGGTAACTCCCGCCTCTCGTAGCTCGATACCCTCGGAGGTGAAAGCCACGGCAAACTCGTCCGCTAAGTCGTTTTCTTCTAAGTATTTGGCTACTTCTACGGAGCTATTGCCGTAAGAGTTGGCCTTGACCACAGCCAAGAAGCGTGTGCCTGGCTTGAGGTATTTTTTTGAGTTGGCGTACATTGTGTTGGAGATAGTCCAAGCGAATCTCCAAAGTAGTTTCTTGTACTGACATTTTTATTGTTTTTTTATTTTTTTATAGTAGGAAAACAAAAGATACCCCAGTATGGCCAATACCGCAAAAGGCAAAAAGGCTTCCTATGAGTATGCCTATGGCATAACCACTATCAGGGGCATGAGCGATTTTTCTCTTGTATTTGTTCAATGTTCTGCTGAAGAGGGATCATGGAATTTTTAGGTTTAAGTTTGTCTTTGGTATAAGCAGATAGCGCCAAGCGTCCTGTAACGGAGGCATTGTCAAAGAGAAGCGGCTCCCAAGAAGGGCACCCTTCCAGAGCATGTGCTTGATTTCCACAAGGGCCTCCAAGGGGTAGGACGATAGTTTGTCGGTAAAATAGCCCAATTCCTTGTCAAGGTCGGCTGTATTTTTCAAAAACACGCGCATAGAGTCCCTTTTTCTCTGCCCAATACGCATTTTTCCACTGGTCAGGCGTAAGGGAGAGTTCAGCGAGGGCACCCACGCCCATTTTTCGTTCAATGGCGGGGGCAATCACAAAAGGGCCTATGCCGATACTCAGTTCAGGCAAGCGGATAGCTGCCGCCTCGGTAGCAAAGACATAATCACAAGCGGCCAGTACGCCTACCCCGCCGCCGACAGCCTTGCCATGAGTCCCTTGCAATGACAGGCTTTTGGCAGTTGCGAATGGCACAGAGTACGCGAGCAAAGCCACTGAAGAAGCGTTGGCCACTTTCGGGGGAGTCTACTTGCACCAATTCGTTAAAGAAAGCCCCCGCACAGAAGGCTTTTTCTCCCGCACTTCGCAAGACGACAGCCTTGACGTCTTCACGGGTAGAGAGGAGTCTAACTCGTTCGCCAAACGCTGGAGTAGATCCATAGAAAGCGCATTGGCCTGCTCAGAGGCAAATTCTACAGTAGCGATGCTACCGGAGGTGGTGGTGTATACGTAATCCATAGTTGTTAGTGATTAGTTGTTAGTGGTTAGTTTCTGATAACTGACGTCTAACTACTGACTACTGGTATTTTATGATTCTTTCGGTTACTAAATAAAATGCCACTATCGGTGGAGGCAATTTTTAATCCAGTTGTCATGAGTGTCGTATAGGTAAGCATAGTAAAAAAACTCCTTACTCTTGACTTTGGGTCTTCCCAAGAGGTCTCCCTCTTCCTTGAGTTCAATGGAGAGGTCACCTTTTTCATTGTACTCATAGGAATATTTGATAAAAAAACGTATTGTCCGACCAGTGTTCCTTCCGTATGACCCTTCCTTGGCTATCGTACCTGTAAATATCAGTATACAACACATCACCAGAGGAGGTGGCCTCCCAACGGACTTTTGGTTAGTTGTCGCTGTGGGTTATAGGTATAACTGAGACAAGTACCATAAGAAGAGACTTTGTCCCTGTCATGCTCTATATGGGTGATGTTCTCCTCGATAAGCAGTCCTGTGCTGTCGTAGGTATAAGTACGATGTTCGTTCAACAAAATCGCCCCAATAGACAAGAGCGGAGATGATATTGGCCTTAGGGTCGGGGTCATCTTGAGGATAGGTATAGACGGCAGACCAATAGTTATCTCGCTTTCGGTAATTCAGTTCGCCCGTATCATAGAGACTCATCATAGCCTATGGGTCGAGAAAGACTATCGTATAGGAACACCTTTTTCTTCAAACAATGCTTAGGGGTATCATATTCCTCAAAAATCCACGCTCGCCCCAGCTCATCAAAGGTCAGGCAGCGCTTTACAACCTCCAAGGTTTTGTACTGCTTCTCATAGGTACGATTGCGGTAGTGCTCCAAGGAAGTATAGTAATTCTCCTCTACGGAGCGTACTTTACCTTTGAGGTTTTTGAAGTCTTCATAGGAGGACTCCTGCTGGGCTTTTTGCACAAAAAGCAAAACAACAACAATCCTAATAGTGACCAGTGACGAATAACTAATGATAAATTCCAAGACATATCAACACCTCCCTCCTATAATCCTATAATTTAGAAAGTTACTATTTCCCTCTCCAGAACTTCATAGCTGTTTCGGCAAACTCTTTTACATAGTCGTCTTCATCGTCAAGGAAAGGTTTTATATGGGTCTCTACCTCCGAAGCAATAGAAAGGACTATGATAGAGTAGATACGAGAAGAACGGCTTTGATCATAGCTCTCATCTTCTGTATCAAGGTTGTCAATCTCTTGGTATAGCTGTTCTATAATCTGTTTTCTTCCTGAAAGTCTTCTGAGGTTTTTAGAAGGAAAAATCAAATACATTTTCAGGGAGTTCTTTTAACTCGTCAAAGTCATAAGCCTCCTTGTGCTGCTCAATAACCTCAAGCAAACGGCTGATGCTCTTAAAGCGAGGTTGTTGTTGGTCTTGGAACTCATGATCAAGATGACAGACCATCTCCCTTACGAGCTCCTCCTACAAAGACACACCAATAATTGGAATTTTTCATCTGTAAGAATCACTTTCAAATCATTAAAGAGCGTATAATCATTAAAGAAATCCTGCATCCCCTCAAAATCCTTATCTTCAACAGCCATAAAACCATCTCTTCCACGGATAAAACGTTTCTTCCCCATAGAATTTTTTTCCAATTGTTCTATGTCTTTGCTATCAATGCCTGCTTTTCTAAGTTCATCAAATACTTTTCATATTTTTTTACCCATTAAATCGTTCTATTCATAAGGCTGCTACCAAATTCTTTTTAGAATATCCTTTTTCTCCTTAGCAATAGCAAGAGTATCTAAGATAGCGAATGCCTCCATGGTATAGGCTTCCACACATTCTCGGAGGTAGGTGTGGCTTTGAGTAGCTATGAAAAAGCTCGGTTACACGGGCGATTTTTCCGCTTCACTCTTAGGCTCAGTGGTGTAGAGGGTGTGTAGCTCTTGCTTTTTGTTCAGCAGTACCTTTCTCTAAAAGCCTTGAGATAGAGGAGCGTTTTTTTGTTTTGGAGAATATCCCTCCGATTTTTTTACCGAAAGAATCATCGCCAAAGGTATCCAAATAATCGTCCTGCAACTGGTAAGCAATACCCAAAGGCAAGGCCAAAGTCATATATCTTTTGCTTATTTTTCTTCTGTGGTCTGAGCGATGATAGCCCCCATTTGCAGGGGCTGCTCCTACCAGAACGGCTGTCTTGTAAGCAATCATCTTGAGATATTGGTCAGTGGAGACTTGTACTTCTCGTTCAAAAATCCACATCGTACTGCTGGCCTCGCAAACCTCAATGGCTGTTTTTGCTGAATATCTTGGCCAATTCTTGAAAAATATTTGGCTCATATTGCTCAAAATACTGATAAGCAAGAATAAGCATGGTATCACCAGAGAGGATACCCGTGTTGAGGTTCCACTTGGTGTGCACCGTAGGTTGTCCGCGCCTTAGAGGCGCCTGGTCCATAATATCGTCATGCACTAGGGAGAAGTTATGGAAGATCTCCACTGCGAGTGCCGCATAGAGTGCTTTGTGATAATCCGCCCCAAAGATGTCCGCACTGAGCATGGTAAGGGTAGGGCGCAAGCGCTTCCCTCCCACGCGGAGGATATAGTGGATAGGATCATATAGGTTCTTAGGTTCTCGCTCTGTAAGATGCTTGTTCATAAAGGCGAGGAACTCATTTTGGTAATGGGTAATCAGCTGCATGGTATTTTATTTCTTATTCTCTTCGTCTCCGTAGAAATGTACTCCAAATTGGATACGTTCCTGCCCCTTCTCCAAACGACGCTTATTGGCATCGCGCAGAGAGTAAGCGCAACCGCAGTATTCCTGCTTATAGAAGCGTTCGCTCTTGCAAATCTCCATATTGCAAGCACTGCCGCCCTTTTACGCCAGTTGTAGTCCCAGAAGGTAATACCCTCGTACTTTTTGAGCAGCCTGAAAGCCAGCTTCATTGACCTGCTCAAGGCTCTTCCATCGGGAGATACCAAGGGAAGTGGCGATGGTGTCAAATCCATGTTCAAAAGCATAGAGCGCGGTACGCTCCATACGCATATCAAAGCACACAGCACAGCGGCTGCCCCGCTCAGGTTCGAACTCTAAGCCTTTGGCACGAGCAAAACCAATTGTCGGCGTCATATTCCGCATCGATGATAGGCACGTTACACTTTTTTCAGCAAAGCGGATATTTTCCTCCTTGCGGATATCATATTCCTTCTTAGGATGTATATTAGGGTTATAGAAAAAGATAGTAAAGTCAATCCCTGAGTCCTGGATGGCCTTGATGATACCTCCAGAGCAAGGTGCACAACAAAGAGTGTAGCAGGAGTTTCTTGCCCCCATTGGGGAGGACTAATTTTTCACGGGTGATTTCCATAGGTTCTTCATTTAATCTAAAAAGACTTTCACGCAAGATGAAAGCCTTTTCCAATTTTTCATATTATGAGCAACTATATTAAACAGATCAAACTTGATGCAAAGGTACGATATTTTTGAGAAATACAATGCCTTTCTCAGAATTTCTTTTTAAGCGGAGAAAACCGCTACATCCTTGTTGATTTTTCTTCACCAAGCCCTGAAGTACCTTTCCGGTGCAAGTTCGTAGAACTCTGTGGCACCATCGGCAATCATTTGTTGGACGCTTTGTGTCCATTTGACAGGAGCAGTGAGCTGAGCGATGAGGTTTTTCTTAATCTCCTCAGGATCAGTTACCGCAGTAGTGGTCACATTCTGATAGATAGGGCAGAGCGGTTTTTGGAAAGAGATTTCCCCGATAGCCTTGGCCAGTTCCTCCTCGGCAGGTTTCATCAGAGAAGAGTGGGAAAGCGCCCCCACAGGGAGGATCAGTGCACGCTTGGCACCAGCGGCCTTGAGTGTTTCGCAGGCCTGCTCTACGGCCTCATAGGCACCAGAGATCACCAGTTGCCCTGGGCAGTTATAGTTGGCTGGAGTTACCACGCCCTCGGTATCCTTGCAGGCTTGTTCTACTACGGCATCGTCTAGCCCCTAAGATAGCGGCCATAGTGCCACGCTGAAGTTCGCAGGCCTTTTGCATAGCCTCAGCACGCTTGGCTACCAAGCGCAAACCCTGCTCGAAGGTCAGTACGCCACTGGAGACCAAGGCGGAGAACTCTCCTAAGGAGTGCCCAGCGACCATATCAGGCTTGAAAGCATCGCCCAAGACCTGGCGCTGAATGACAGAGTGTAAGAAGATGGCAGGCTGGGTAACACGCGTTTGCTTTTAGTGCCTCTTCATCACCGGCGAACATGACCTCGGTGATAGGGAAGCCCAAAAATAGCATTGGCTTCTTCAAAGAGCGATTTGGCAAGGGGACTGCTCTCATATAAGTCCTTTCTATTCTCACAAACTGGGGAACCCCTGTCCAGGGAAAAATATAAGCTTTTTCATGGTGTATCTTGAGTTTGTGTATTTGCGGGCAAAGATATGTTTTTCGGGAGATAGGCAAGAGGTATCCTCAGGGGGCAATAAGCAAAATAGGAATAAGGGGATACAGATAGGTAAACCCATAATTCCTTCAGTTGTATTGAATAGGAAAAAGTGATTAGTACATAGATACCTAAAAGGAATTTGTTCTTTATGCCAAAAATAAACAACAAAAATGTGGAATAGGAAAAATAAAGAAAAAAACCTACTAACCCTTGTTCTACCAAAGTACTTAAATAATCATTGTGTAATGTGTGAAAATCATATCCTGCTTTTTATAATAACATTCTCTTCCGATCCAGCTCCTTTTCCAAAAAGGAGATTCCTTAAAACTATTCCAAGCTAGCAAGATTCATTCTATTTCTGATCTCATCATTAAAAATAATTATTCTTTTTGATAATAAGAAAAGGTAAAAAAGGAATAAGATAATTAGAGAAGCAAAACTTGTGTAATATATAATCTTCTTCCTTGATTTAACCCTTTTCATCAGCTCAACCCATAGGAATACAAGCATAATAATCCCGATTCCTAAAATAACTACACGTGCTTGTATAATCAGAGATACCACTATCAGGAGTGTAAAATAGAAAATGATATGCCAAGAGGTAATCCATTTTTGTTTGTTCTCTCTCATAACCAATAACCCATAACAAAAACTAATAAGAATCCCCTAACCAATCATACTCTGATGCAGAGTAACACTCCACTTCATAGTCTCAATATAGGAAATATCCCCTAAATAACCCTTCGATAGAGAGAGAAAAGAAAAAGAGGTTTTTGATATTGTTTTTACTAAGAAAAATATAGGAGGCTATATTGAGCGTCATTAAGTTGATAAAGGCTATAAATGAAATATAGATAAAGGGGGTAAAAGTTCTTTTTCTGTACCTTGTAAAAAAACAACTTACTATAGGTAACATAATAAAGAGACAATAATAATCTATATGATGGAAGGATTTTTGAAAAATTGTCAGACCATAAAATGCTTAAGAATTTCACAAAACTCAAAAAGAAAGAAAGCAATCATTATAGGATGAGGTCTGTAAAAGTTTTTATAAATTCCATAGAATAGACAGAGCAAAAAGTAAGACAATTCCTAATCCTAATATCATCTTGTATTTGTAAGGATATAAACAGATTAGAAAGGAAGCAAGAATAGTGATAAAAAGTTCTAAAAAGGACTAATGTTTTGGAATAATATTTTCCATCGGAAGAATACATCTATACAAGAGATTATTATAACAATTCCGATAATGATTCTAAAAAAATAGTTTTAGAGGAAAAATCTGTGTAATAAAGATTGAAATCTAAAGGAATGAAATAAAATACACCTACTACACATAGGATAAAAATATTTAGAATAGGTGTAAAATATTTCTTTAGAAAGGGAATCATCTAATTGTTTTGTTTTGTTGTTGTTTTGAGTGATTTGAAATTTTTCATAAACAGAGTGCACTTACTTTACTGAGTAAGAATCCTCCTTACCATCTAAAAATACCTAACTTGAGTATATAGGTTTTGAAAAAAATGAAAAGCCATTTTGACATACATCTTTAACGGATTATAACGCTTCCCTTAAGGAACATCTCCTCTGCTCTTAACTTGCCATAGAGGACAGCTTTCTCTCGGTAGGACTTATAATCGGATACCGAATAATGTAAAAAGCTTGTGCTTGAGCGTCCCAATAGTTCCCTCTACAGTGAGTGTTTCATGCACTTTTCTTTCAGGCACATAGTGACACTTTGACTTGCGGAACAAACGAAAAATTTCGATCTCCTTGGGTGCCTGAAAAAGTGAACAGGCTTTCCAGCAAAGAAAAACAATCGGTAGAAATAGTAAGCCTCTTTTTCTCAGGATTATTGAGCGTAAGGATAATTTCTTCTTTTTAGTTCAGGGGTAATACGTTCGTCACCATCTAAGAAAAAGCACCCAATCATTGGAGGCGTTTTCAAGTGCTAAATTGCGCTGTTGGGCAAAAATCCTCGAACTTATTTTTGGATCACCTTCACCTTAGAGAAAGATTCTGCTATAGCCACAGTACGATCGGTACTAAAGGAATCTACAACAATAATTTCATCACAGAAATCAAAGCATTGTAGCACTTCCTTGATATTCTTTTTCCTCATTATAAGTGATGATAAGGCCACTTACTTTTTCAGTTAAAGATTGCATTCATTTTTTTCTGCAAAGGTAATATGTACTTTTGTGCTTTAATAAAAATATGATTCATATTAGTTTTGTACATGGACAATTTCCCTATGGAGGAGGGGAGAAAATAACGTCTAATATAGCCCCTTTGTTAAAAAGAAATGGGATATGCTATCTACGTTTTTCATCTCATATTCATCATGAACAAATAGATGAAGAGGATAAGAAAAATATAACTTTTGTAGATGTCCAGAAAAAACAAGGTTATTTTCTTCACCTAAAGTCTCTTTAGTAGATAAGGTAAAAAGAATTGAAAAATAGACATTCTTGTTTTTTTATAGGAAAGAGTTTTAGTGCCAAACGAGAAAAAAATATTAAAACAAACTAATTGCAAATGTATATTTGCACATTATAGAGCTACTTTTGGCAGGCTGAAAACCACTTAGAGGATTTTACAAATGAAGGCTAAAAAGAATTTCATTAATTATTTGTTTTACAAAGGTTTTTAAGATACCTCTTTTTCATATATATAAAAAGAATAAAGGTAGAGAAATATCGCATAATTTATAACACATATGATGCTTTTACAGTATTATGTGAGAATATAAAAAGAACTCACACAGGCATTAGGGACTTAAAGATAATCATAAACTCAGAGCAATATCTACCCCTATTATATCTGCCCCTTATAATTATTCTTTAGGAAAAAGAACCCCTTATTATCTATGTAGGGGCGTATGAGTTATGTGGATAAACGAGTGGATCGTTTGGTTAGTATCTGGGAAGAAATCTATAAAAATTTCCTGATTGGCAATTTGTCTTGATAGGTAGTGGGGAAGGAACTACCTAATCTCCGCACAATGGTAAAGGAGAAGAACCTAGAGCGTATTACTTTTTAGGGAAAAGTAGAAGATATTTTTCCCTATTATAATAAGGCAGCTATCTTCTGTTTGTCTTCCCAAATGGAAGGGCAGGGTACAGTTTTGATGGAAGCACAACAAGCGGGAGTTGTACCTATTGCTTTTGATTGTTCAGCAGGTGTAAGAGGGATATTGTCTCTAATGGAGAAAATGGTATTTTAGTAAAAACCCTTTGACATGGAAGAATATGTTTACAAATTGAGTATGTTGATGAATAATCCTCAGATGAGAAAAAGATATACAGAAAAATATACTTACAAAAAGCTAAAAGAATATAGTGTTGAAGTTATTGTAAAAACAATGGGACGAATTATTTAAAAAGTGTATTATGAGCGTAAGATTATTTTAGAACTACAGAATACAAAGCTCTTGCTTATCGTTTTGGCATTAGCCTATATATTTTACTTTTTATCACGCCTTTCTTTTTATAGTTTCAATAAGGCACACCTGCATATAGAAGGTATAGCCGATTTCTTTCGTCTTGCTTTTTATGGTTTGTTGTTTGATACTACAGCTATTATCTATGTAAATCTGCTGTTTATCTTCCTAAGTGTGCTACCACTACTTATCAACACTAAGAAAAAGTTTTTCAAAAAGTACTTTTTGGGTATATTTTTGCTTGTAATATACCTGCATATCTACTTAATTTTTATAGATATTGTATATTTTTCGTATAACAAGACACGTCTTACTACCAATGATTGGGCTTTTGGTAGAAAACGAACATAATCCACTGACACTCATGGTTGGATTTTTGGTGCAATATTGGGCTATTTTTGCTGTTTTCTTAGTATTAATTGTGTTATGGATATTCCTTTATAAGAAAGTACAAGTCAGAGAAGAAGAGGTAACACATAGAAGACCTTACTTTTATAACCTCAGCAATAGTGTTGGTTCTATTGGCTCCTACACTTATCTTTGGGATACGAGGGTTTTCATTTAGAGCAGGGAGTAATTCCTCTCACTGTAATGGATGCCAGTAAGTATGCACGCGATATTTCTCAGGTAAATATACTACTAAATACACCTTTTACCATCTTTCGTACCATGGGTAAGAACAAGGGTTTCAAGAATTCAAATTTACTACAGATGCTTATATGCAGAAAATATCAAGCCTATCAAACAATATGCACGACAGGTTAAAGATCAACCCAATATAGTGGTTATTATTCTTGAGGGTATGGGAGCGGAGTACTTTGGGGTGATGAACCAACAAACTCACATTCCTAACTACCGTAGCCATACGCCTTTTTTTAGACTCATTGGCTAGGCAAGGATACTATTTTTACTAATATATTCTCCAATAGTGTACATTCTATTGAAGGAATTTCAGCAGTCACGGCAGGGATGCCTACTTTTCAAACAGCATGGGTACGTTCGGGCTATGCTCAGCGTAAAATATCTTCATTACCTGAGATAGCACGCTCCTTGGGTTATCAAACTCTTTTTGCTCATGGGGCTACTAATGGTTCAATGAACTTTGATGGTTATACCCATCAAATCGGTTATCAGACCTATTTTGGGGGCGTACCGAATTTAATGATGACCGTTATTATAATGGAAGCTGGGGTATAGATGACGAACCTTTCTTACAATATTTTGCCAAGAATATTAATCAAATGAAGCGTCCTTTTTAGCAACGGTTTTTACACTATCCTCCTCATGGCCCTTATACAGTGCCTGAACCTTATAAAAAACAAGTTTAATAAGGAGATATACTCATGCATAATGTAGTGGAATATGCTGATTTTTCGCTAAAAAAATTCTTTTGATACCATTAAGAAAGAAGATTGGTATGCTAATACTATATTTGCTATTATCTCAGATCACACAACTGAAGACTATTATGATTATTACAAACAGAAAATAGCACACCACCGCTTGCCTATTATCCTCTTTAGCCCGAATAAAGCACTTATTCCTCAAGGAGTTCAGATACATTAGGTCAACAGATAGATATTTTTCCTACTTTTGGTAGATCTTATGGGGTATCAAAAGCCTTTTTCGCTCTTGGGGACGTAGTCTTCTGAGTGATAAGGCAGGTGAGACACCTCGTGCCTTTGTTACACATACTCAGTTCTATCAACTTATACAAGGTAATTACATATATGTGCTAGATTTACAAGGAGAAGTGGTAGGGGTGTATGCTAAGGAAGATTTAGACCTTATCCATAACCTCAAAGACCAAATCACTCATAACGAAGAAATGAAAAAGGCATCGCTGATGTGCGAGCCTTTATGCAAGATTATATGGATAGGGATTATCCATGATAAGCTGGAGTAAGTTTACACACTTTTTCCTCTTAAAGAACAGCAGAAACACCCCAGCGAGGATAAAGGGGGATACTTAGCCATTGGCCTGTGGAGAAAACACCTAAGGTGTCTTCGATACCGCCTTTGGCTGTCTTTGACATACTCTACAAGGAAACGTATTGTCCAAAGGGCAATGAGAAAATACCCAAAGATAAAGTAGGGCTGGTCTTTCTTGTTGGTTTTCCAATAGAGGTAGTAGAGCAACCAGAAAAGCAGGAAATATCCTACAGCTTCATAGAGTTGGGCAGGGTGCCTATAGGGATTTGGTTATAGATTTCTACAAACTGGGGGTTGTGGGCGATAACCTCAAGGGCTTTCTGTAGGGGTATTTTCTCCTGTGAGCTGCATAGCCTCACCAGCAGAGAAGTCGCCTGATTGTAAGAACTTTACCGCAAAAGGAAAAAGACTTATCTCACGACCTTGCCCTACAATCTCGGAGTTCATGAAATTACCAAAACGAACAAACATACCTCCTATGGTAATGGCAATGACAATGCGGTCAAGCACCCAAGAGAGTTTCATATCGGGGTATTTGCGTATGTAGAGCAGCATGGCAATGATAATCCCCACAGCCGCCCCATGACTGGCCAGACCTGCAAATCCTGTTACTTCAAAGCTCGGAGAGAAGCGGAAAGGCAGGATAATTTCCAGTAGGGTGCACCTTGAAGTAGTCCCAATCATAGAAGAATACATGTCCTAAGCGTGCACCCAAAAGCGTTGCTATGGCTACATAGATGACCAAGGTATCGAGTTTCTCTAAAGGTTTGTTTTCTGCTAAAAAGATTTTTGGTGATGTAAAAGCCTAAAGAAAAAGGCAATAACAAACATAAGGCTATAGTAGCGTATTTGTATAAAAATGCAGGTCAAGTAATACCTGATTGGGATTCCAGTCCATATAAAGAGTTTTATAAGGGACAAAAGTACGAATTTTTAATTGTTAATTGTTGATTGTCAATTGTTAATTTTTGCCATGTAGGGCGAATAGCCCTCATATACTCCGCTCTCATGGATTTTGCGCCTACTTTTTAGCCACTAACTGCTGACCACTGACCACTAACCACTGCCTACTTCCTTTTGACGAAGGTTGCCTTAATAGGATAGTGGTCGGAGTAGTGGATTTGGTTATAGACCTTGTGGGAGGTGATTTTAAAATACGGATCGGCTAGTATATAGTCAATACGGAATGGGGAAGTAAGGAAGTCATAAGTGCTACCAAAGCCTGAACCACATTCCCTGAAAAACTATCTATCCAGCCCTATCCTGAAACTTTTGGTAGAGGTAGGAGAAAGCGGTGTTATTGAAATCCCCACAGATGATAATAGAGATAGGGACAGCTATCGGCATGGGCATTGAAAAAGCTCTACCTGTGCCTGCTGTATGGCAAATCGGCGGGGGAGTTTTAGGAAAAATACGCTTGGAGTTCTCTTGGCTGATTTCAGTATCTTCTATATGGAAGGATTCAAAAATGAAGGCTATATAGCCTGAGGGTATCACGCCCTGCTACTATATCAGCAAATACGCCATTGTTACCTGTATGAGGAAAAATCCAAGGAACCACTATGTATAATAGGATAATCACTGAGGATAGCTTGACCTATCTTGTCTTTTTGTTTTTGTAGATGAATTTCTTGTACTTATAGAAAGGAAAAACTTCGCTTTCCTTAGTATAAAACTCCTGTAGAGCAATGATGCTGGGGTGCTCTTGGGCAATAAAATCAATAATCTTATTCCTTAGCTCGCTGTCCCTCACTCCATTTGTAATGATTGAACAATCGCACATTGAAACTCATTATGCTCAAATGATCTTTAGGGGCAGGTTTGCTCTTGCTAAATTGTACAAAAACGATGCATAAAGGGGAGTCCTATGAGAAATAAGACCGCAGAGAAAAAGGAATAACCACTGGCGACGCAACAGCCATAGGGACAATGGAATCCTATATTGACCAGCATCAGCAAGGGGTGAAAAACACTTAGGGAGGCATACTCAAAAATAACGAGGAGGGATAAAAGGGGAGTAGGTAGGCGAAAAGTAAGATTCCGCCTACCACTCCATTGATCAGAAGAATTATTTTGTTAGCAAAAGAGAGTGTGCTCCAAAAATTTTTCATAGAGTTAGTTTTTTTACTCACGAATAACGAGTATTTGTCCCATATTGAGGTTGAAGTTGCTCATATTGTTACGTGCCATTAGGTCATCTACACTTACTCCAGAGCGACGTGCGATGCTATAGAGCGTATCGCCTTTCTTTTACGATATACATTTTGATTACATCCATCGCTACTTCTTCTGCTGGGTATTATTTACTTCTTTTTGCGCCATGCGTGTGGTATCTACCTTTTGTGCGATGGCGCTTGTGTCCTTTTTGAGCTGTTATCCTTTTTAGCTACTACTTTGCGTGTTTTTGCTACAGTAGTAGATGTATTTGCTTTTAGCTACTGTGTTTTCCTGTTTTGCAGGTGTATTTGCTTTAGCTATCGTCTTGGTCGCTTCTTTTTCTTCTCTATTGTAAGAGGAGGCGTGTTGAAATAGGCGAAAGCAGCTTCTCTTCTTTGTATGCGTAGCCGAGAACCTCAGTGTCGTACTGTTGGAGTTCGTATTTTTGATAAGGAACAGTAATTTCTGTGGATAGCCAGGGTCTGTGGCATATCCAGCTTTTTAAGTCCATACGCCCAGCCCCTGGTAGTCACCGGCCTTGAGAGAGAAGAGGAAAGCATAGCGAGAGCAGTTCACAAGGAATTGAGAATGGTCTTCGAAGGAGGCTTCAGGGGTGTTCGTATTTTCTGAAGCATTCGCCTTTGGCATCATCATCATGGGTGATGGTGTCTCCCTCCCAGTCATAGTGGCACTTGATACCGAGTGGTTACGCGCATGGCGCGCCAAGCGACCTTGTCCAGAACCACTCTCAAGGATGGCCTGAGCCAGGGTGATACTTGCAGGGATTCCATAACGCTGCATCTCTACCATAGCGATGTCCTTATAGGTAGCTATATATTCGCGAATCAGTGCTGGGGTTACTTTTCACCGCCGAGGTTGCTTGTAATTCCTCAGGTGTTTCGGGTTCTTCCTTATTAATGTACGCTTCAGTACGTTTGCTCTCTACAAGCACTTTTTTTCAGGGATACGAGTGATAGGCTTCTTCGTTGTAACGTTCTTATGCCCCATGCTACAAGAAGAGGCTATTGCCATAAGGCCTATGAAAGCTAACTAATTTCTTGTTCATAATCCAGCGTTTGTTTTTTTCTTTCTACTAAGTTGTTGGTTCATTCCATATATACCTTTGCAATCCACCGGTGTGGATGGCTAATATTTTACTGTTTTCAGAGAAAAAATCCCTTTTCAATAAGACAAGTAACTCCATAGATCATCTTGCCCGTATAGACAGGGTCTAGGGGAGATACGTGTTTGCCTAAAAGAAATCATTGAGAAAAGCGGATAAAGGGTTCATTCACCTTGGCATAACCACCCTAGGTTATAGTCATGTATCAGCTGCCAATGGTCGGAGCCATGAATCCACTTTTTGATTTCTTCCTCAAGGAACTTTCCGCATAGGGGCAGGGAAGCCTAAGACCTTTTGGTGAGGTAAGGCGCTGTTAATCAGCCCTGCGATGGTACCACCTGTACCTACCGCAGTGGTAATAAAGTCATAGTCCGTATCTTCGGGAGTGAGAATCTCCTCGGTACCCTTGATAGCCAATGCATTGGTACCTCCTTCAGGGACATAGTAATAAGGGCCAAAGAGATTGGCCAACTCCTCCTTGAAAGCCTCTGTATGCTTTAAGCGAAAACGCTCGCGAGAGACAAAATGAAAACGCATACCGCATTCCTTGGCAAAGCTAAGGGTAGGGTTGTGAGGGACTGCACTGGCTAATTCGTCTCCACGAATCACATCAATGGTCTCTATACCAGCTACTTTTACCTGCGTAGGCGGTAGCTGCGATATGGTTTGAGTATGCGCCTCCAAAGGTGATCAATTGCTTGTATCCCTTTTGGGAGGCCTCTAATAGATTGTACTTGAGCTTCCGGTACTTGTTACCAGAGACATGTACATGGGTTTTGTCCTCGCGCTTGATATACAGAGTGATTCCATGAGGATAGCTGATAGGGACTTTTTGGGTCTCTATGACAGGAATCGCAATCATACTTACGCGTCTAATTTCTTGAGCAAAATTACGTGCTAATTGTTTACCTTGTGTTTTTCTATGGGCGCAAGAGGGAAAATACCTTTTTCTTTAAGAAAATAAGCAGCTGAAAGTTTTTGTAAAATGATTGACAATCATAATTTAGTGCCATAAAAAGAAGCGTTTATACAAAAATTAGTAATCAAAAAAATAATTTTTCAACAAAAAGACAGTATGTTGTTAATTAGTTGGTTTTAACGAGAAATTACATTAATTAAACCGTAATTGTTTATAATTGTTTGTTAGTGGATGTTGATAAGTTGGTTTAATGATTAATGCCAACAATGTTTCACATATCCAGCTGTGAGCACTCGCTGGCTTTGTGGGAGAAATGTAATTTTGCTTACGTCGAACTCACATTAATCATTATTTAAGTTTCGCAAGCTCTGTAATCAACTGATTCTCAAAACATCCCCTACCTCAAGGGGAGTTAGTAAGTAGTAGAGGTTCAATAAGTTATAGAAGGGAAAATTTCTAATTTAATAAACAAATTAGACCATTTCAACGCCCTTAAAGCTCCCCTTTGGAGGCAGGGCTGTTATAAAGTTGTATAAGTTCTTTTTAAATTACTATTTTTGCACTCCAATAAAAATGTAAAAAAGTCTATGACACTGATAGAAATGTTATCTAGTATAGAGGATACTAGAAAAAGACGTGGCATTCGCCATAAGATGCCTAACTTTTTGATTATGTGCTAACAGCAATGATGTCTGGCTATACTGGCTATCGAGAAATAGGTCGTTTCCTCAAAGAAAACCAATGGGAGTTCAAAAAAATATCTAACTTTCTGTAAAGTACCTACATATGGTTCTATTAGGAGGATATTTATGGAAATTGATTTTTGACGATTTTTGCGACAAAATTCAATCAGTGGGCAGCCCAATTTCTTTACCAATGTGTCAAGGTGAAACACTTGCCATTGATGGAAAAAGCAATTGCTGGGACTATTAAAGATCCTCAAAATAATTATCAAAATTTTTGTTTCATTGATAAGTGTTTTTGCTTCTCAAAGAGGTATTGTAATAGCTTGTGATAAATTGGAGAACAAAAAAGAGTCTGAAATTTATACTGTTCAAAAACTCTTACAAGCCTTAGATATTGAGGGTGAAATTATTACCTTAGATGCGCTACATTGTCAAAAAAACTCTTGAAACTATTGTAAAGTCAAAAAAATGATTACATTGTACAAGTAAAAGGCAATCAAAAGAATCTTTTTAATCAGATAAAAAAGAATATAGCCTTAGGAAAATACCTAATGGATACTTATCAAGAACAATCCTCAGAGAGAGGACGTGATGAGTTGCGTATTACAAAGGTCTATAAAAATATTGAGGGAATTTCTCCTGAATGGTCTGGTATAAAGCGAATTATAGAAACTACACGCTATGTTAAGAAAAAGAGAAGAAAGCACCGAAATTGCTTATCATATAAGCAGTATTGCTAAAAATAAAAGCTAAGTTCTTTTGCAAAATCATATACGTTCTCATTGGGGTATAGAAAATCGTTTACATTGGGTAAAGGATACACTAATGATAGAGGATAAGAGTAAAAACCAAATCTGGGAATGCTCCTGAGAATCTTTCAATAATGAGAAATATATCAATCAATCTATTTTCGTCTCAATGGAAAGGACTCTATTAAGTTAGCTATGGAGTGGGGAATCAGTAATTTTTAAAGAACTTATGAATTTAATATATTATAAATCAGATTATAATATGATTATATAACAGCCCTGCCTTTGGAGGGGGTGGGGGAGGTTTTACAAATAATTGTTTATCAATTGCTTGCAATTTTAATAGCGACCTAAAAACAACTTGCTGAAACTTAAATCATTGATCATATTCTTTTTCTTTATTTTAGTTTTGAAAAAAGTCGTATCTTTGCGGAATTAATTTATATAAAATCAATCTAATTATTAATAGTAAAAAGACGAAAAAATCTTTCCTTATGAAAAAAGAAATTGCTACTGCTTATCTCAGCCTTGCTGCTCTGTGGAGCAGGGGTATTTTGTGTATCAGCGGTTTGTCTCGCCTACACGTATTGCCTTGGTAAATTTCCTCAGCTACCAATCCTCGAATATTATCCTTTCCAACAAGGACAAGTTTATCAAGTTTGAAGAGGTATCCACTGATGAGTTGGACAAGCTCAAGGGATTTGACTTTGTACTGATTTGGGGTATGGGTATGAAAATCAGTGAGGAGCAGCGTGATAAGCTTATCGAGATTTCTCGCAGGGTACCTTTTCACAGTTTTGCGGTAACTAATCCTGATAATGACATCAGTACTTTGAGCGAGAAAGACCTCAAACGGGTGTCAGAGTATTTGGATAGTGCCAATAAGGACAACTACTCAAAAACTTAGCACTTTATGTGCGCAAGTATATAGATAAAAAAATGGTTTTGCTTCCGAGCCTGCCCCAGCGATAGAGCGCAAGGAGAATGTCTATTTTTCACCTAGATGATGATCTTTCTTTCAATAACTTAAAGGATTATGAGAATTATATTAGGGGAGCACGGTTTCTACAAAGAGGCTCCACGTGTAGCAGTAGTGGCAGGCTTGCATGATCCTTTTGCGGGCAACAAAGAGCATCTCAATGGGGTGATTTCTGCCCTACAAGATGAGGGTATGAATGTGTATCCCTTTACAGCACAGGCCAAGCGAATAGAATTCTTGGAAGAGATTGCCCCTGATGCGATTGTTTATTTTCCACATGGACAGATGATGATGGGGAAACTCCTGAGAAGTTTATCAATTGGATAAAGCAAAAATATTCCTTTCTTTACAGGACTTTCAGTGCTGACCCTCAAGGAGCAATGGGAGAAAGACCCGATGGGTATGGCAGGCGGTTTCTTAGGGTCAAACAGTGGTAATGCCCGAATTGGACGGAGCGCTCTACCCCTATGTGGTTATTGCACAAGACAAGAACAAGGACGGCTATTATTTTCTCAATGCTATTGGTAACCGTGCAGCAAAGTTTGCCAAAATCATACACCGCTTTACCCAACTGAAAAAACAGTCCAATGCGGATAAGAAATTGGCCATAGTTTATTTTAAGGGAGTAGGGCTTAATCCCCCTGTGGCACAAGGATTGGAAGTGATAGAATCACTTTATAATTTCTTAGGACAACTCAAAAAGAGGGCTATAAGGTAGAAGGACTCCCTGCTACGGTAGAGGAATTTCATACCCTACTGAACAAGTATGCCAATACCTACCGAGCCAGTGCCAAAGGCGAGATAGAACGCTTTTTAGCAGAGGATAATCCCGCTTTGGTAGAAGCTAATGAGCTGGATACTTGGCTCAAGACAACGCTGCCCCAAGACCTCTATAAAGAAGTGGTAGCACACATGGGGCAGTACCAGGCAACTACTTAGCTACCCATAAGGATGGCAAGGACTATTTAACAGTGGCACGCCTTACTTTTTGGCAATGTAACTATATTGCCTCAACCCCCTGCGGCTATCAGTACCGAAGACGATTTCAAGGTGCAGCATGGGGTTAAGGAAATTCCCCTTATGCCTATATGGGGGCTTACTTTATGGGTACAAAACGGATTGAAGGCCGATGCGCTTATTCACTTTGGTACCCATGGCTCTTTGAATTTACCCCAATAAACAGGTTACCCTCTCTGACTATGATTGGGGAGATATCTTGGTCGGTACAGTGCCACACTTCTATTACTATACGATAGGGCAATATAGGGGAGGCGATGATGGCCAAGCGCCGTTCGTATGGTTCTATAGTGTCCTATCTTACTCCTGCCTTTACCGAGAGTGATATGCGCAACACTTTCAATGAGCTAGAGAACACGATTCTCTCCTACCAGAAGTCAAAGAATCCAACCGATAAGAATGCTATTTCGCTACATATCAAAAAGTTAGCTGTAGGTATGGGCTTACATCGCGATTTGCGTTTGGATAGTATCCTCACCCAGCCCCTATACGGAAGCAGAGATAGATCAGCTTTGTCCAACTTTGCCGAAGAGATTGCCACAGAGAAGATTAACGGAGAGCTTTTATACCATGGGGGATACCTTTATCCAGCGGATAAAATCAACTCTACTGTAGTGGCCATGTCAGCCGACCCAATAGCCTATAGTGTAGCCGCACTTAATAAAATAGATGGTAAGGTAAGTGAGAAAGATCTCAAACGTAAAGTGTTTTTCTCTGAGCAATACCTCAATCCAGCTAAAAACCTTGTGAGTCAGGTGCTTGCAGGAAGCCTGTAACCACTGAGCTTATCTGTAGTTATGCCCATATCACCCCGGAGAATTGGCCAAAGCCAAGGAAACCGTGGCCGCTGAAGATCAATTAGGGTATGCCTTATTTCCTTAAAAAGCAGATGGATAAAGAAGCGGCACAAGCTAAGGATTCCTCTGCTCATGCCAAGACAGATACAGTCAAGGGTAAGAAACCCGATGCGGTAGGTAAGGCTACTAAAACTAAGAAACCAGCGGTCAAAAAGAAGAGCGCAAGCCTCTTACAGAGAAGGAATTAGCCGAATTAGCTGCCAAAAAGCGAAGCTAGACCGAGCACGTGCCATAGTAGCAATAGAAGAGGCTATTACCCATATTGTTTTTCTACCGAGATGGTCTACAACAAAGTCCCTCATCTGGAGGAAAAAGCCTTTTTCAATGCGCTAGATGGCGGCTATACCCCTCCATCTTCAGGAGGTGATGCTGTAGCCAACCCTAAAGGAGTACCTACGGGACATAATCTCTATTCGGTTAATGCCGAGAGCACACCGAGCAAATTGGCTTGGGACAGAGGGGTAGCCTTAGCCCAAAAATGTACTGAACGAATACAAGGAAAAACATGGCACATATCCTAAGAAAATCGCTTATACCTTCTGGAGTTCTGAGTTTGTAGAGACCGAGGGTGTATCCATAGCCCAAGCCCTCTATATGCTGGGAGTAGAACCCGTGTGGGATACCTTTTGGCCGAGTGGGTGATATACGCTTGATTCCTTCAGAGGAACTGGGTCGTCCACGAATAGATGTGGTGATACAGACCTCTGGTCAGTTCCGCGACTTGGCCGCCTCGTTTGTTCCTTATTACCAAGGCCATAGAGATGGTCAGTGCGCTCCCTCAAGAGCCTTACGCCAACCAGGTCAGTGCAGGAACTGTAGATATAGAGAAGGAGTTAGTAGAGGCAGGGTACCGCCTAAGGAAGCCCGTGAGATGTCCACTCAGCGTATCTTCGGAGGGCTACAAGGTGGGTATGACACAGGTATTAAGGACTCATCAATGCAGGAGATAAGTGGGAGAGCCAAAGCGATATTGCCCAAGTGTATATGCACAATATGGGCGCATTCTATGGCACTAAAGAGAACTGGAGTCAGTTCCAAGAAGGCATGTTTCGTGCTGCAATCAAGCATGCCGATGTACTTATTCAGCCACGCCAGAACAATACTTGGGGTGCCTTGAGCCTTGACCACGTATATGAGTTTATGGGAGGTATGAATGCCGCTATCAAAGAGGTAACAGGCAAAGATCCTGATGCCTACTTGACTGACTATCGCAATCATAAGAACATGCACTTTGCAAGAATTGAAGGAAGCCATAGGGAGTAGAGGCACGCGCTACCATACTCAATCCTAAGTATATCAAGGAGATGATGAAAGGAAAGGCCTCTGCGGCAGGACAAATCCAAGAGATAGTAACCAATATGCACGGCTGGGAGGCTACCCGTCCTGAACTGATAGATGATGCCCTATGGAATGAAGTCTATGATACTTATATAGAAGACAAGCAACAGTTGGGCGTAACTGACTTTTATCAAGCGGGAGAATGCCGTATCCTTGGAAGAGGTAACAGCGGTGATGCTGGAGGCTACTCGCAAAGGTATGTGGAAGGCCTCAGAGGCACAGATTGCCCATTTGGCGAGTCTCCATACCGATTTGGTAAAGCAGTATGGGGTAACCTCCTCTCAGTTCTCTTCTGAGAATAAGAAATTGCAAGAATATATCTCGCAAAAGCCCTGCGGCCAATGCGCAAGTATATCAGAAACAACTTTCTGCTGCCAATAATGCTTCAGAGGAGGTATATGACACCAAGAATAGCCAAGTACTCCAGAAAGAAGAAACGACTACAGGACAGGAAAAAGAAGCAAGTCTCCTTAGATGGTTTTGTGGATAGGTGTGGCGGTACTAGTAGCCCTTGTGGGACTGGTAGTGTTTGTAAGAAGGAGGAGAAAATAATTGTCAATTGTTAATGTTAGGAGGGTAGTTGTTTGATATTTAGTTTATTATATATTAATTGGTAAATAGAAAAAGAGCTTCAATCTATTTTTTTGAAGCTCTTTTTCGTTAGAATCAGTTATTTTTAGCATTCGGTCTAATAGGGATTTTTAGATACGCATTTTCTTCCTCTAATTTTTAATTCGAAGTTCATATTGTTCAATAAGTTTTTCTGAGAAATTATTAACTACAAAAACCATTGTTTGTACCTGTGTTATTTTTGGTAGAAGTTATATTTTTCAGTATCTTCTAAGAAATCTAAAATACTTATATCCAGTATTTTTAGAAATTTCCTCGATTTGTGAAAAATTTGGGGTTGTCTTATTGTTTTTCAAAGTTGGAATATGTTTTTGAGAAACTTCCAACATCTCAGCCATAAAATCTTGAGAAAGATTTTTATTAAGGCGCTTGTTTTAACTTTTTCCCTAATGACATACTTATATTTTGTGGCAAAAGGTACGAAATATTTTTTAACTCTTAGTAATATTTTTCTCCTATTAGTAAAAATAAAGTCTTTGAATAAGACAATAATAGTAATTTTTGCCTTATTAAAAAAATAAGAACAATGAAAAACAGGAAAAAATAGCACTTTTGTTGCTAATGGTATTAAACTTTGGCTCTTTGTCAGGGCAGAGTTCCAAAAATTCAAGAAAAAGAATATGTAGCTGTTGATAATCATACCTATAAAAGAGGAGATGCTATTTCCTTTGGTACTCCTTCAAGAGGTAAGACATATGGTACTATCCTTATTAAGGATATAGTTACCGTGAGGGATTATATAGATACCATGAATGGGACTGAGGTAGGAAAGAAGAAAGCAGTAAATGCAATGGAGGGATCTTGCAAAAATTAACCAGACCTATAATTAAGACTTTCAAAGAAGAAATGGTTGATGGCAAGGGTGGTTAAGCATGCTATACTTAGATATACAGACAAAAAGAAATAGTTATTGCTATAGATGATGCTCTTCGTATGGGAGAGGTTGTCTCTCAAGAAGCTGGTTTTCAAACAGTGGCAGATAAAAGTGAAAAACTTCAGAAACTAATACAAATCAAAGAAAATGGGTACCATCAAGAGTTTCTCTCCCAAGTTTGAGGTAAAACTACTTTCTGTTATAGAGATAAAGTAGAACAAACAGTTACTTTGGAATTTCTAATCTCACATAAGTTAGTACATCAGAATGTCTGCTTTGTAGATAGCGATAATTCTTCATTTAATTATATTGCAAATGGTATAAGAGCATATGATTTTGAAGGAAAATGAGTATCTTGTAAAAAACTGCTTCTATAGGAAAGAAAAGTAAACTTTCTTTTTCAGTATGTAATAAAATACCTACAGAAGTACCAATGAAAGCAAGTGTTACTTTTAAAACAAATATTACCCAGTGTAAAAGGACTAAGTTTTGTTTCTATAGTAACTTCTTTTTGGGGCATATGATGATTGGAAAACAGAGAGCAAAAATCTTGAAATAAGTAATGTTAGTATCAACTGGCAATAGTAGATTGGTTATTGATATGAATCAATAATTGATATATAACTTGTTAAGACGTAATAAATTGAGTCTCTACGGGAGACTATACTAAGCAAGGAATGGTCTTAGTTAGCGCTTGTGTAGGGACGTGAGTTTATTGCGTCTTAATGAATTAGTTATACACAAATAATTTTCTATCATTGATGGTCATTAACAATGAAGTTTTAGGTAAAAAGAATTGTTAGATAAAATATTTGATGTACCTTTGCATCAACTTTATTATATAACACTATGATAACGACAATACAACCAGGAGTGAGATATTCCTTCAGTCTGAAAAATAAAGAACAAGTAGCTCTGTTAGATAGTTTTTAAAAAGCACTCAATGTGACTTTGGTAGAGGACAAAAGAGAGAAAAAAGAGGCTCAAATGTCTCAGGAGGAATATTATGAACTTATGAAAAAATCAATGGAGAGCTTTGATAGCAGTAAAGAATTGAGAGGGGAAAAGAGATTTTTGGAACATCTTAATTCATTGAGATAATGGAATATACTCCAAGCTAAGCCATATCTTTGAGGAGCAATATATAGAATTTCGTAATTCAGAAAAGGTCAAGGTTTTAGAAAAAAATCAATAAACTAATACTTGAACTATCAGTCTCACCAAGAAAAGGAACAGGAAAACCAGAACGTTTGAAAGATGTAGATAAGATAGACCCTACTTTAGACCCTCAAGAAATTCATATTTGGTCAAGGAGGATTACAGATGAACACAGACTTGTCTATAGAATATATGATGAGGAAAAAGCTCATATTTGTAATGCTTTGTAAAGGACATTATACAGAACTGAATAAGTTTTATGGTTTTGATTTTCTATTTGAAAACTAATTTTTCTATGCTGGCATCGGAGCAGGGGATAGCCAGTAACAATTAACAATTAACAATTGATAATTATAATTGTATTATCGTATAAAATTTGTAATTTTGAGCCGAAATTTTGAGGCTATCCGATGAAGCATACATTTGTTGCTAAAAATAGTATTCTTACTCTTTGCTTTGGCTTATCTGCTGGGGTGTAATCCTACAAAAAGTGCCGGAGGGAGCGTATCTGCTGCGTAAGAATACGATTTCTGTTAATAATAAAAACCTAAAAATGCCAATATTTATGGCTATCTACGCCAGGAACCCAATTCGCGATTGTTGGGGATTCCACTGGGATTGCTTATCTATAACTTGGCCGATGACCATGCTCTGGAAAACTATCAAAAATGGCTTTGTGAGGCATCCTAAAGTGGCATCGCTTCTAGATGGCTTTCTCTCTAAAAACAAACCCAACGCTTGGGGGAATCCTTTTGGTTTCAGGGCAAGGATCGTATGCTCCAGCGAATGGGACAAGCACCTGTGATTATAGATACAGTGGAGACTCGCAAATCGGCACATACCCTCCATGCTTACTATAACAGTGTGGGGCTATTTTAATAATATAGGCCACTATGAAATCACTCCTACAGACAAAGAAAAACAGGCTTCAGTAACCTACCATATAGATAGGGGACGCCGCTATTATATTGATTCTTTGGATACCCAAATCCTTTCCCGAGAGATTGATTCTCTACAAAAAGCGTATAAATGAACGTATTATTAAGCCACGAACTTTCTACCGATTGGAGAAATTCAATAGTGAAAGGGCACGTATTACTAGCCTATTGCGCAATACGGCTTCTATAATTTTTCAGCAAAGTGCTATAGACTTTACCATAGCACGGGACACGTGGTAGTATAACAACGATTCGCTGATCAATGTGACCACTGCCATAGCCAACTACATAGATCGCTCTACCGATCCCCCACGCAAAAAAACCCTATAAGGTTCACAAAAATAAAGGAAAGTACGCCCTCTATACTGATTATGATTCTTCTTCTGAGAATACCCCCTATGATTCGCTAGAATACAAAGGATTACTTACTATTACCGCCATAAGTTGCGCTATCGTAAGCAAACTCTCTATGATGCTATTGCCTTGCGTTCGGAGAGTATTTACCGAGATATAGACCGCAACAATGCTTATAGGCAGATTAACAACCTTAGGGCTTTTAAGTATCCCAATATACAATATCACTATGCCAAGAATGATACCTTGGAAAGGGTTTTGGAAGCGGATATACACTTGGAACCACTCAAACGCTTTTCTATAGAGACCAATTTGGAACTCTCTCGCTCCTCTATACAGGAGTTTGGGATAGGGTTTAGTACTTCTTTTTATTGCAAGAAACGTCTTTAGAGGGGCAGAAACCCTAGAGGTAACTCCACGTATCACCATGGGAGCACAGCAATTCTTGGATGGTAGTTCTGCCTTTTTCAATCTCTTTGAATATGGAGGCGGTTTGCGCTGACCATTCCGCGTATATGGTTTTTCGGTAGGATAGAATCACTTATTCCTTATTCTAAGACCCCCAGACCATGTTACAACTCTCCACTAGTACCCAAGAGAATATAGGTTTGGACAGGCAGAAGACCCTCAGGGGTACTCCGCTATACCTGAGTCCTAATACGGCTAATCGCAACATATTGGAAATCATGGATATAGAGTATGTACATAACAAAAACCCTGAGAATTATTTCAATGTATATGAGAGTTCGTATGAAGCGCTCAATGGCATTGTAAGGAAAGAAGGCACTGCGCCTGCTCACTACTTAGATGATAGAGGCAACCTCAAAAGAAGAGAAGCCTATGAGTATTTTATCTATGATATGTTTCGCAGGGATTGGACGAATCCAGCCCAGAGGAATTTGGACTTGCTCAACCTCTATGAGCGTTTTTACCATCTGACACGCAACGATCTGATTATGGCTACCAGTTTCACCTATATGTCCAACAATACACTGAATTACTATGAGCCTACCTGATGAGCAATTCCGAGTGAAGGTGGAGACGGCGGGGAATCTTCCTCAGCTGGTGAATATTATACGTAAGCTCCTGAGGATGAAGAAGGACAACTGTAAGTTTTTGGATGTGGCTTATGCACAATATGCCAAGGCAGAGGTGGAATACATCAAGCACTTTCCGCTATCGACTAGAAAAATAGCGGAGAGGTCTTAGCTCACGCGGTTTTATTGGCTTTTGCCATGCCCTATGGGAATGGAAGAATATCCCATTCTCGCGTAGCTACTTTGCGGGAGGTGCCAATGACAACCGAGGTTGGCGCGCCTACTCCTAGGACCAGGCTCATCGGGTTCGGTTTTTAGAGTTTAACGAAGCCAATTTCAAATTGGCCGCCAATGCAGAATACCGCTTTACCATAGCCAGTGCTCTGAAGGGAGCACTTTTCTTGGATGCGAGATGTATGGCACCTCATGGATAGTGAGAATCAGACAGATGCCATGCTGGATAGGCTCTCGGATATATCGGATATAGCCTTATCCACTGGGTTTGGTTTGCGCTATGATCTGAGATTACTTTTGTCATACGTGGGGATTTCGGAATGAAACTATACAACCCCTCACAGCGGGTTACTCAACACTGGACAAATAAGCTGAAACTCTCTAATTTTGTTTTTTTAACATAGGAATTAATTATCCTTTCTAATGAATTGTACAACAACTAATTAAATATTTTTTTAAGATGAATAAAGGACCTATTTCTCAATTTATTGAGAAGCATTTTCTACATTTTTAATGCAGCAGCCTTTAGTGGATGCAGCTAAGGGGCTATGAAACTCACCTACAAGAAGGAGGAAAGATGCTATGGCACTAGCAGGTGCGATGAGTACAGCAGAGCTAGGATTTCCTTGGCTGAGATGATACGCCAAGGCAAGGTGGATATTATCTCCTGTACAGGGGCAAACCTTGAGGAAGATGTGATGAACCTTGTGGCACACTCTCACTACAAACGTGTACCTCACTATAGAGACCTTACACCCTGAACAAGAGCGCGAACTCTTGGACGGACACTACAACCGTGTAACTCGATACTTGTATTCCAGAGGAAGAGGCTTTCCGCCGCTTGCAAAAAAACACTTAGAGGAAGTATGGCATGAGGCCGAAGAAAAGGGCGAACGCTATTTTCCACACGAATTTCTTTTACCAAGTGGTACGCTCTGGTGTGTTAGAACAATACTATGAGATAGACCCTAAGAACTCTTGGATATTGGCTGCTGCTGAAAAAGAACATTCCCTATCATATGTCCAGGCTGGGAGGATTCCACTACGGAGAATATCTTTTGCTGCCAATGTAATCAAAGGAAACCTAAAGGCACATACGGTAAAGACAGGTATAGAATATATGATCTACCTTACCGAATGGTATCGCAACAATTCTGCTGGTAAGGGCGTAGGCTTCTTCCAGATAGGTGGTGGTATCGCAGGGATTTCTCTATCTGTGTGGTGCCTATGATGTACCAAGACCCTAGGAGTGGGAGGGTGTACCTTTTGGTCTTACTTCTGTCAAATATCTGACTCTACTACCAGCTATGGATCTTACTCAGAGGGCGGTGCCTAATGAGAAGATCACTTGGGGAAATTGGATATAGATACGCCTAAGTTTATCGTAGAATCCGATGCTACTATCGTGGCACCGCTTATCTTTGCGTATATACTTAATCAGTGACGAGTGACGAGTGACGAGTGACGAGTGACTAATGACGAGTGATTAGTGACTAATAATATGACTAATAATATGAAAAACAAATTACTGATACGGTGCTGATGATACGCCCTGTGCGTTTTAGGACGAATGAGCAGACCTTGGTGAATAATTATTTCCAAAAAGGAATCGATATCACCAATGAGCAAATCAACCTAAAAGGCACAGAGAGGAGTTTGATGCCTTGGTCAGCAAGCTCAGGGCGGTGGGTGTACATGTCATCGTAGTGGATGATATCTACGAGCAGGATACACCTGATTCTATATTTCCGAACAACTGGATTAGCTTTCACAATAATAAGAATGTGGCTTTCTACCCCATGTTTGCTGAAAACAGACGTAGGGAGCGCCGCGAGGATATCTTGGATATAGTGGAAGCAGAAGGCTTTGAGATAGAGAACGTATATGACTATACAGAAGCAGAGAAACGAAGGGAGCTCTACTTGGAGGGACGGGCGCTATGGTCTTGGATAGAATCCATCGCAAGGGCCTATTGTGCGCTTTCGGCCAGAGCCAGTGAGGAGCTATTCATTGAGTTCTGTGAGGATTTTTGAATATACACCTGTTATCTTCAAGGCTTTCCAGCATGCAGATGGAGAGCTAAAACCTATCTATCATACCAATGTGATGATGGCACTTGGGGAGACCTTTGCTATTATCTGTCCTGATGTGATAGAGGATAAGAGCGAACGCAAGAATGTGCTCCATCACCTCAAGGAAGATCACAAGGAGATTATTACCATAAGTCCCGAACAGAGTGGATTACTTTGTTGGGAATATGCTCCAAGTGAAAGAGAAAGATGCCAAGTACTTGGTGATGAGCAAGACGGCTTATAATGCCCTGACTCCTCAGCAGATAGAAGCCATAGAGCGACATGACCCAAATACTCTATAGCGACCTTTCCACTATAGAGGTATGCGGAGGCAGTAGCGCCCGCTGTATGCTGGCAGAGGTCTTTGGAGTGAAAAAATGAATAGTGAAAAGTGAATAGTGAAGAGTGTTTTTCACTATTCACTTTTTATCTTTCATCAGTCAATCATATTTAGATTGCAGAATAAATAGAACAAGAGATTGATTCTTAATTTGCTCTCTTTCAAGGGCTAATTGCCATTAGCCCTCACACCTGCTGATGCTAATTTTTCGCAAATTATTTCTGATTGACTTGCATTAGTGGTTGGTCTCTGCTAGCTTGAAACTCTTAGGAGGTGGTCTTACATTGGAGAGCAGCTCTGCTTGTGTAACTCCCATATAGGGATCGTGTAGCGTAGGGTGTTGCTTCTTTGTAGGAAAACCGTCATAGAGGGCGATTGCTTGCGGCGTACGGACGCTTGCAAGAGGTCGTCTGCTGACACTTTCCGTTAGAGAAAGGTTTGGGTTTCATATATTTTTCAAAAGTATTTTTAGCACAACTCTTGAGTTGCTGGTGATAGAAGTCTTTGCAGCAGGGACAAGAGCGGGGAGCTTTTGAGTGGATAGTGAATAGTGAATAGTGGAAAGCGGCGTTTCCTTAGGAAGTTGGTTGTCAGCCGAACAAGACCAATTGTCTTCGTCCAATAGAAAAGGAGCGAAAGGAGATACCTCTTCTTCCTCTTCCTCCTCAAAGGGAGTATAGTCAGTGACACTCATCACGCTTTGTTCTTCACCCACATATCCAAGCTCTAAGTTTTTGCTTGGCTTTTCACTCTTTGTTCTTCACTCATTGTTTTTTTGTTCTTCCCTCATCATTTTTGTTCTTCACTTTTTGATTTTTCTCTCATCACTTTTTTTAGCCTCTTCTAAACGAATGATCAAACGGATGGCTGCAATGCTTTGGTTAATGGTAGGGATTACCATCTTGCCATTGCAATCAATCGCCTGGCGGCGTGCGTATGTCAAAAGTATGTCTAAAAGCCTCTTCCATAATGATTAATGCCAACAATGATTAATGATTAATGCCAGCAATGATTAATGTCAGACTACTAACGTCTGAATGCTGACGACTGAATGTGATTGCAAAAGGTACAACAATCATAGAGGCAAAGTCAAGAAACGCTATGCGAAAGTAAGAATTTATACAATAAAAAAATAAAGTTAAGTATTTAAGAAATATGAAGTTTTTCCTTTACAAAGCTGCTGACCGTCAGGCGGTGTACGCCAAGGATACGCCCAATAGCGGAGTAGGATACTCAGCTTGTCCAACAGCTCCTTGATACGTTTTTCTTGTCCTGTGAGTTTGGTTTTAGCCGACTTACTTCCCTTGGGACGCCCTAATACTACACCTCCCTCCGCCTTTTTACGAGCCAAAGCCTCCTTGGTACGTTGACTAATAAGGTTGCGCTCAATCTCGGCAGATAGTCCAAAGGCAAAGGCTAGTACCTTGCTATTGATATCGCTCCCTAAGCGGTAGTTATCCTTGATTGTCCACACCTGAATATCACGGTTCATACACTCATTGAGTACTCCCATAATCATTAAGAGGTTGCGTCCTAAACGGGAGAGCTCCGAACAGATAAGGATATCACCCTTTTTCATGCGCTTGAGGAGCTTGCCCAGCCGGCGTTCTTCCACACTCTTGGCACCAGAGATGGTCTCCTCAATCCATTTGTCCACAACCATTTCTTGGTTTTTACAGAATTGATTAATTTCAAAACGTTGGTTCTCTACCGTTTGCTTATCGGTACTGACCCTAATGTATCCATAAATCATGGTATATAAAATTTAGAATTAGAGGACAAAGTACATAATTTTTTTGTACCTTATAGGTCAAGAATAGACTAAAAATTATCTGATTTCTGTCTATAGCGAATAAGGCCTTTATTTTTAATCAGCCTTTATGTTCGGCAACATGGGGAGAAAGACTACCTTTTCCTCAGACGAAAGTTGGGTGATTCTCTCGAGATAGAACAACGTATCAAGGCAAAAATAGAAGCCATAGGGCACACCACTCAAGGAATGGGATATATCCATAAACTATGGAATAAACGACTGGCTTTCAATGATGCTTTTATCATCAATGGAAGAAAGCGAAATGCTGAACTTATCAGCTCGAAGAACCCTAAAAAGTGCCGACGAACTTATAAGGCCGATACTTCGTGGTCGTGATATTAAGCGATATGGATATGGATGCGGATCTTTTATATTATCACCACTTTCCCAAGTTTAAAAATAGACATAGAACTATATCCTGCTGTAAAACAGCATCTTTTGAGCTTTGGATATGATAGATTAAAAGCAAACAGGAGAAAAAGGAGCTAGAAAAAGACCAATAATAAATGGTTTGAAACCCAAGATAGCATAGGTTATTGGGAGGATTTTTATAAACAGAAAATTGTGTATCCTAATATGACTAAATTTATGCCTTTCTTTTTAGATAATGAAAATTTTTTTAGTAAACCAGAAATGTTTTATAATGACAGGTGAAAAAGTTAGCTTATTTAACAGCTTTTTGAACTCAAATATTTTTAAAAATATGTTATAGGGATAATTTCCCAGAATTACAAGGAGGTACAAGAGAGCTTTCAAAAAAATATTTTTTTGAACAAATAAGGATACCTTTTTCAAAAGAGATAACAGAACAAGAAATACTTAGCCTAATTGCTAATGGATCGTACAAAAAGATTGAGAATATGATATATAAAGTCTGCAACTTATCGGAAGAAGAGATAAAGTTTATTGAAAACCAAAAATAAACTATTGCTTATTTTGATTTTAAATTGTATTTTTGCACTTAAAAAATAATACTATTATGACTATTACATTTACAATTACGGATGATAATTCATATTCTTTGGCTTTTTGGAATATATAAAAAACTTGATTTCATAAAAAAATATAAGAATAAAAAGAGCAACTTCAGTTAAGCCTATAGAAGAGGACTTAGAAGAAGATGAGTATGGTATGCCTATCAAGTACCGAGATGAGATTATGGCCCTTTCCAAACAAGCCAATCGAAATATGACTAAACGTTGAGAAGCAGCCATTGCAGAAAAAGAGCAAGAACATGATAGTCATCTCTGATACAAATATTATTTTCAGTTGTTTCTATACACCTAATGGAGCCATGGCAACCATTCTAAAAACGAAAAAGAATAAGTTACAGTTTATTGCTCCATCCTATCTCTTGGAAGAGGTAAAGGAACATCTGCCTATTCTGATGGAACGCAATCATCTCACTAAAAAGAAAGCGCTTGATATTCTAAAGGAAGCTACAAAGAATATTACCTTCTATGATTTAGAAGAAATCAAAAAGAAAAATAGAGAAAAAAGCTGCTGAAATAGCCAAAGATATAGACCCTGATGATTATCTATTTATAGCACTTCATTTTGAGACGAGGACATAAGATTTGGACTTGCGATGCTAAACTTGCTAATGGGTTAAAAAGAAAAAAGGGTATGATATGTGCATAACAACTAATGAAATTAGAAAAAAACCTATAGAAAGAAAGATGAGAATTTCCCTCTTATAAGGGAGGATTTTTATAAACAGAAAATTGTGTATCAGGAATTAACACAAGGCAGTTGTTTCTACTTAGATAAAGAAGCAACATTCTTTGTATCAAATACAGGATATTTAATAACGGGTGAAAACTTAGATTATTTGATATTATTCTTGAGATTCTAAATTTATAGAATTTATTTTTTTAAGAAATTTTACAGCGTTAGCTTAGGAGGAACAGGTATTCGTTGGTTAGCACAATGTATTGAGAATCTACCAATTCCTCTATGTCAAGATAATAATTATCTGAAGTTACAAACAGAAGAAGAAATAGAAATTATATCTATGAAACTTTTTGATATTGATCAAGAAGAGATTAATCTAATCAATTCTTTCTGATTTTTAGATGCCATAAATTATGAGAAATAATTTATGGCATCTTTAAATCAAAAGATCTAATAAAAATCAATCTCTTCAGGAGCTTAAACTAAGAATATTATTTATAATTTCATCAAGTTTATTTTTCTAAAAAGTATTGTATCTATATTTTCTTTTTCCCTCAATGATTTCAGAGATTATATTTTCAACTTCTTCCTGATTGTTTATAGAAGAGTTGAGGGTATAGAGTATTTTTACTAGGGATTGTATATTCAACATAATATCACCAGCTCCTGTTGTATCACTATTATTGTAAAATAAAAATACTTTTGCAAAAAGAGCTACATAAAAACCTAAAAATATAATATAGACTATTTTTCAAGTAATAAAAGATGCTGGGGCTGTAACAAATTTCCTTCCTCTAAAAATAGAAAAAGCTAAATTTCGTCCTACAGCTTTCCACACAATTTTCTGTTTATAAAAATCCTCGATATAAGCACAGTTTCTTAGATTATAGAGAGTGTCCCCTTGAGTCTGCACGTTTTTCTAACTTTGGATAATACAAATCTAAATGAGCCTTTACGGCTGGATAATCCCTCTATATGAATACGTTTTTATGCCTTTCTCCTTTACACCATTATGAGTGTTTATAAAGGTATAAATCAGCAAAGTCATACCCATAGCGTTTTTATATCCCTGCCGCGTAAAAATCAGCCTTATAAGTTCGTCTGTTTTTACGTTCTTCTTCGCATGACAGTGGCTAAACATTTCCTCTTTTCTACTTTATCAATAATAAACATCGTTGTATCCTGTTAGAATACCTCTATGGATATAACATCCCATTCCTGAGTGGTGTGCCTATGGCTTCTATTTTTGCCTTGATACGTTGTTCTATCTCAGAGAGAATCACCCAACTTTCGTCTGAGGAAAGGTAGTCTTTCCCCCATGTTGCCGAACATAAAAGGCTCAATTTTTTAACTCATTGTCTTTGATGGTACAGCCCCAAGTGTTAAAAGTGGGTTTTTTTCTTTGACATATAATAGGGATATTGACATCTACAGTAGCGGTTTTCGAATACTTTTATCCCTGCAAAGTCTATCAGGATAAGCGGGTTGGTGTGTTCTAAGAAGAACTTACGAGTGGCCTGCCCGTAACCTGCCCGCATCCACTTATTGGAAGTGATGAAATTACAGATACCGCCTTGTTTTTAGCAGCTGGTGTGCTTTTTCATAGAATAGGCAATAAATATCTCCTGTACGGGCAAAGGTTTTTGAATCCTTGTCCTTCGTATAATTTAGCTAATTTGCCTCCATTATTTTGAAGTTGTATATACGGTGGGTTTCCAATAATTATATCAAAGCCATCAGAGATACCGAACATCCATTCAGGATCAAAGAAGGAAGCAGAGGGCATTTTGGTCATAGGGATTCCAATGAACAAATTCCTTAGCATTATCGGAGGAGGCTTGTCCAAATTCTTCTAACTTTTTGAGCAAGTACCTCTCGTAGGGCTTCGTCTTGTTCTCTAAGTTGTTTCTTTTGGTAGGGGTTTTTGGCATAGAAGTGAGACTTTCGTATCTCTATCAAGGCTTCTCTGATCTCGGAGATAGCAATATCAAATAGACTACCATAGGAGTCTTTCTTTTCTCGTATGCTTATAAGGGTATTGGCTGTGATGAATTTGGTCTCTAAGTTAGGGTAGAGTATGTACCCCATAGTTATTTTCAGCATCATTATTACTTTCTTTTTGCTCTACAATTAGGGAAATGAAGAAGCGTAGTTTACTGATTTGAGAGGCTATATTTTGGATATCTACTCCATATATACAGTTTTCTATTAGGTGTAGTTTGAGGTCATAGAGAGAAGTTTCCTCATTGGTGTCTAATTTCTCTAATAGTTGGACCATACGGCTAAGTATTCCCATAGGGAAGGCTCCTGAACCGCAGGCAGGATCAAGGATTTTTACCTTACGGAGGCATTGTGCTACTTCAGTGCGTAAAGGAGTACTCCACAAGGTAGTAAGTTGTCCATTTTCTTCAAATAGTTCTTCAAGGTTTTTCATAGGTAAACTGAGGCAGATGATTTTTCAGATAGGCTTTAAGTGATTCATCTACCATATAGTGTACTACTTCCTTAGGAGTATAGAAGCTCCCTGATTGTTTGCGAGCACTCTCTTTTTGTCTCAGGGTTAAATGCACCTAATAGGTTTTTCAAATACATTTCCTAAGAGTTCAGGGGTCAAGGGCTACTTGTATTTCATTAGAGTGTTTTCCTCTATGGTAAAAGTGGTAGCGATTGAGCAAGGAGATAAGCCTCTTTCTTTGTCAAAAAAAGACAGCATTAGGCACAAAAGCACGATGGGTATAGTGTCCGTGGCTGGAGACCTACGGTCATTGCGACTGAATCCGTCTAAGTGATAGCGTACTCCATCATTACCTTTGTCCTTGTCAAGGCACTCGAAGAGTCCTCCATTAAGGAAAGGGATAGGAGCAAAGAGTTTTATAACCTCCTCTTCACTACAGTTGAACATTTCCTCATAACGGTAGAGCGTCTTGACATCACGAGTGTTTTTGGCTTTGGCAAAGGCACGTTCGGTTACTTTTTGTTGAGTGTGGCAAAGAATAGGTTTTGCAGAATAGCATTGTAATAGGTTCCTTCACTTAGTGAAGTAGGGTTGAAATCTTTAAGAAGCTGATTTAGCGAATCTTCCTCGAATAATTCATTAGGAACTAATTGTTTCTGCTTAATAAACCAGACGAAGAGTACGCTGGGTAATCAAGCGAATGATTTGTTCTTCCAATTGTACGCGGTCATCTTGGTCGGTTTTGGGTATCATTGGGATAGGTAACCCTACTTCTTCTGAGATAGTCCACTGGTACCAAGTAAAGAGTTCATTATAGAATTTCTTATTCAAAGTAGAAACATTGAACACTTCTTGCCAATGCTTGTATAGATCTTTGAAAGTCTTTATCTTAGCTGGTATTTTTAGGGTTTCCAATATATCTAAATGTCCACGATGAGGATTTAGGGTATCTATATCTTTTTAGAATAGATACCTTACCTATTTTTCACCTTCATGGAAGGCCTGCTTGTACTCGGTGCGTTCGGCATTGGCAAGAGCAATATGATTTCCATAACGAAAAAGTACCGCTACAGGCATTCCTTTTGCATACCTATTAATCAGTCTTGTAAGGGTGGAGAGTTCGGTACGTGTAACTTTTTGAGTATTAAGCTCTACAGCAAGTACTAATAGGCCATCCTCTTGATCTCCTACTAAGCTCAATAAGATAGAGGTACTTTATCAGTTGGTGTTTTTTGTTCTCAGGTTTGTATAGCTCCTCCAAGATATTTTTGGGGGCATGTAGGGCAAATCCTCTGAAGTACTCAGCGGGATATTCAGATGTTGGAAAAAGCTCTCGAGAGGCTATAAAAAGGTTATTCTCAGGAGTGAAAAGGGATATGATAGACTGCATTTTCTATGTATTTACGAATTAGGTTCTTTTTGATAATAAGCCAAGTGATTAAGTCCCAATGCTCTTTGCTGTATTTTTCGGTTGTTTTTCATTAGATTTGGCTTCTTTGATAGCCTCTTTTTACCCTTGAGCATATTTTTAAGCAGGCTAGCACTCTGTAGGCTAGCTACTTTTTGGGTGTTTCCTTTCTCATCGGTAAAGGTTTGCGCTTGTTGTTGTTCAAACCATTTAGAGAGTGCGTTAGCATAGTGTTTTACTTCTTCTTCCTCTCCCTATATCCAACTTTTCACAACCATAGCGTGGCGCATTTTTATCTTGGCGAGATAATTAAGTATTTCGGATTCGTTAAGGAATACTTCTGTTCCTTGGCTATCTATATAGATCAGTCTTAGGTGTTTGTAATCTTTTCTCTCTTTAGCCTTTCTCACAGGCGAGCCTATCAGAGCGATGATACCTTCTTTGGCTTGAGGTTCATCGGTAGGGGATAGGGCTATTCCTGAGAAAAAATGCCATTGGGCAATTGTTCGTAATAGCGCCTTCTTTGGTCAAGCTCTAAGGCCAAGTCTTGGCGGAAATTCTCAAGAGAGAGGTCGTCAAATCCGAATGATTTTTTTCATCTTCTAAATCATCAATACTCTCTTGCATTTGTTCGAGCATTTTTCTGTTCTGTCTTTCTTCTAAGGTCTCATCGGTGGCGATTTCAGCATAGTTTTTCGGTAAAGTCCTTAATGTCTTCAGATCCGACTACTTTCATAGCTGCCATACGTTTTTCTATACGTGTTTGTAGATTTAGGTAGTCATTGATATTAGGCGCAGGCCAGAAGTTTACGGTATATACTTGCTCATTAGGGAGATCCAAGTCGGTCAATACGACCTACGCGCTGAATGAGCACGTACAGGGTTCCAGTGGATATCATAATTGATTACCATATCGGCATCTTGGAGGTTCTGTCCTTCACTGAGTGCATCGGAGGCAATGAGAATATCAATGGGGGTTTGTAGCTGTTGTTCTACTTTTTTATCTATAGTAACTACCCATTCTTTCCATGCTTCAAAAACGCTTTATAGGGTCTTGTATATCAGAAGAAAATTCTTCCCATTTGCGTTCGGTAAAGAGTTTTGGTGAAGGGGCAAAACGCTCTAAGATGGGTTCAAAATTTTTGACTAGTTCTCCATTATAATCAGTAATAGCCCCTTCTCCACTGATCATGGCGATCTTGGAGAAGCCACGAGCGGAGAGTTGATCAAAGAGATACTGAGCAGTATCTCGGTAAGTGGTGAAGATAATCACTTTAGGATTGTGGGAGTATTCACTTTTTGTTGGAGTACTTTGATGAGTTCTTGGAGCTTGGTATCACTACTTTTGGACCTATCGGTATGTTTTTCTTCTTTTTAATAATACGTGCAAAATTACCCATGCCCTCGGAAAGGCTTTCAAGACATTCTATATCGGCTCTGAGGTCATTCTCGAATAGCTCCAAACTGCCAGCCTTATCTATATCAGCTATTTTTATCTCTTTTTTTCCTAAGGAGAAGTCTTGAAAATCATCTTCCTCATCAAGGAAGTCTTCTATATTATTGTCGATATGCTGATTGGCTTGTAAGGTCTTATAGGCTTCCAGTTTCTCTAAACTACTGGTGAAATTACTCAATATATTATCTATAGTAGCATGAAAAGAGAACCAACTAGACTCTAAGCGTTTTAGTAGGAGAATACGGATCATTTTTTTACCAAGAAGAAGTCTCGCTGTACCTCATCGGAAAGTACATCATGACTGGTTTTTCTCTATTTTCGTTATCTCTTTCTCGGCGTTGTTCTTCTGTAAGAGCATAGTAATTAGGGTTGATACCCAGCCAAGTAGGGGGAACATACTTATAAGGTCATTGAGAGTCTCGACCTCAATCATGATTCTTGGGGTGATATACTTATTCAGTGGTTTGGCCTTGATAGGAAAAGAGAGATTATGCTGTTGTCCCACAATCATTTTTCGTGTACGTGCCACAATAAGCGAATCGGTGAGCTTATAGAAATAAGGATCAAACGAACGGGTGAGTTCGGTAATGGGGGCGTTCTTCTTTTTCTTGCCAACGGTTAAAAATGATTGGTGGTTTTATTGGATAAATAATATAGGTTCTCTATATCCAGACTTTCTTTAAAGGCCGCATTGTTATCCTTAGTCAGGAGCTTGATTTGGTTACGTATATCTTTGAAAGAGTTATTGATAGGAGTAGCTGAAAGGAGTAGTATTTTTACTTCTTTATTTTTCTTAATAATCTCTTCTAATAGGTATTGAAAAACGCTTGGACTTATCATTGCGCAAGTTATGACTTTCATCAATGACGATGAGCTTAGGAGTGTTATTGATAAAGTTGTAGTCCTGTCTATCCTCTATATAATGAGGGTTTTTGCATGAGATTTTTCATCTAAGTCGGTATGAAAACGAGATGGCAAAGTTTAAGCAGTCAGCCTCAAATCGTGGATTATGCCTTACCTTATATTTGAGCCAATTATAATGTAATTTCTTAGGACAAAATAGGACAATATCATAGTCTCTATTTTGGTAAAACTTCATCACAGCCAGTGCTGTCCAAGTCTTTCCAAGCCCCACTGCATCGGCTAAGATCGCCCTTTGAACTGTTCTAATTTGCGGATAAGACTTTCTGCACCCTTTTTGTTGGAACTCATATAAGGCGTTGTATATCTCAGAGCTTTTTGAGCCTGTCGATACTTCTGGCAAGGTCAGGGTTGTTGATGCTGAGTTGTACATCTTTGGCAAAAGTATTCGAAGAGAATTTTGTAATAGATATCTTTAGGGAGGAAGTCCTTGAATAACTTGGCAATTTCTTGGATAAGATATTCTTTGAAATCTACTTTGGTTTCCTTTACCTTGCTCATCGGTAAGATATTTTTTTCCGTATGGGCTTTGGGGTGCTCCCATAAGGCATTGAACCAGTCTAAGATAGCCTCATATTGGGTGTCTCCTAGCCCTCCTATATTTAGTTCAAAAATTATCAGAAGTTTTAAGACCCTATACCAGCTTCAGTAAGGTTTGAACTTCCTGAGAGGAAAAAGTTCTTATGTTCAACAAGTTCTTTATCATGTGTCTTGTGTATATATACTTTTTGCATGGCAGAAATTAGGGTTCCAAGGTTTTTAGGGCAACTTTGTCTAACTTCAGAAAGGCAACAGCTTCTTTAGCAAGACTTTTTAAGTTTAAGTGCTTTTTCAAGGCTTAGATCAGCATTGAGTAAATCTAAGGAACTTATTTCAATAGTATCTCTTTGAGTAATATCTCCCAAGATAATACGATATTGTGCTATCTTATCATTTGTGATTTTCACAAAAATAAAGGAGGGCACCGATAGTAAAAAAACCCTGTTACTATAGAAAAATCACCTGAACTACTGAAAGTTAAGTTTTTCTTCTATCCAATTGTATACTTTTTACTTTTAGAATGATTATCTACTAACATATGATATTGATTACTTAGTTATAGTTAGACAAATTTAAATTATGGTTAATAGGGTAGGTGACTTACTCTAATTTGCTTTCCTTTTTAAGGGCTAATTGCCATTAGCCCCTACACCTACTCATGCTATTTTTCGCAAACTATTTCTGTTTGGTTATAGATGCGGATAAACATGGTAAGTGACTTACTCTAATTTGCTTTTTCTTTTTAAGGGCTAATTGCCATTAGCCCCTACACCTGCACATGCTATTTTTTCGCAAACTATTTCTGGTTGGTTATAGATGCGGATAAACAGGGTAAGTGACTTACTCTAATTTGCTTTCCTTTTAAGGGTCAATTGCCATTAGCCCCTACACCTGCTCATGCTATTTTTCGCAAACTATTTCTGATTAGCTATACGAAAGTTATAGGAAAAAAATCCACAAAAAGTAGTGGATAAGAAGGTATATGTTCATTAAAAACAAAAAAATTTTTGGACAACCTCTTGAATATTGTCTAAAAATAATCCCCCTTTAAATTAGGCTGCAAAGATACTACATTCTCCGCTAAAAAGTCAAGGAAAAAACCTGCTTAGAAGTAAGAATTACGTAATAAAAAAGGCTGCCATTGGGGCAACCTTTTTTTCTTAAAATAGAGGATTAAAATTTGTAGGAAACTGTCACATTTATGTTGCGGGGAGCACCTGGGAAGGAGCGTAGCTTATCGTAGCCGCTCACCCAATGGGTTTTGTTCAGTACATTGTTGAGGTTCAGTTGGAGCTGTATTTGGTTGATTTTGTAGTAGAGCACTGCATTTACCAGACCATAACCAGGATATACAGTGGTGTTGGCTCGGCGGCCTACCTGTCCGTAGCGCTCGGTTACGAAGTTGTACCCAGCCCCAAGGCCTAAGTGCTTGAGAGGACCTTCGGTGATGATGTACTTTGTCCAGATATTCCCCGAATGGCGAGGGGTAGAGGGGCGCTGCATATCAAAGTCCTTTTCGCTATTGCTGGCGGTCTTGGTGATACGGGCATCTATATAAGCGTAGCTGGCCAAGATACTCCAGTTAGGGGCGATTTCTCCTGCTAGGTCAAACTCGAATCCGTTGGACTCCTCCTCACCAATTTGCATTTTGTAGTCAGGCTTACCAGGGCACCGCAGGGGAAGCAGGGTAGAGGGTGTTCTGCTGGATAATCTTGAAGACGGAGGCGGTAGCACTCAGGCGCCTGTTGAACCAATCCGTCTTAAGCCCAGTTTCGAAGAAAGCTCGCTATAGACAGGGTCGAAGGGGCCTCCATAGCGGTCAGGATCGGACTGGTTATCAGCACTCTGTGGCTCGAAGCCTTTCATCCAAGTGGAGTAGAAGTTGATGTTATCCGTAGCGGTAATGACCAGACCTACACGAGGTATAAGGGCTTGCTGTTTTATGGTTTCCTCATTCTTTTTGTTTATAGTTGAGGAAGTCTTGGAAGAACTCTTTACGAAGGCCCTAGGAGCACTTTTACGATACTGAATTCAATTGTTCTTGTAGATAAATCCCATGAGAGGTCTGTAGGGGTGGGTTTGGTATTACCAGCGGTAAAGATATATTTGTTGGTCTCTTTTCATGGCGTTACCAGCGGTGGGATTGTTTTAGGTCAAATACAGCCACATTGGTCAGCGGTTTGTTGTTGGCATCCACTACATAGGTATTGAGTTTGTGGCAGGATCAAAGGAGGTGGTAGTCTTTCCATTTTTTTAAGCAAATAGCCTCCTGCGGTCAGTTGGGAGGCACCAGGAAGTTGTTCTACTTGGAAGTAGTCATAACCTACCAAAAGAGTGTGTTTTTACGGGGCCTGTGGTAAAGTTGTAGTTGAAGTAGTTATTAAAGCTATTGTTGCGGGAAAGTACGTTGTCTTAGCAGTGCCTGCATCAGGATTTTGCTTTGGTCACCTGTGTTGGCTTTGTTCCTTTGTTGCATATAGTAGCTATTGGCTTGGTTATGCTCTCTGAGGTCTTCGCTATAGGAGGAGTTCAGGTAGGTACTATTGAAGGAAAAGGTCTTCAGTGATCTTGTGAGTAAGCCCTAGGGTGACATTCACTTGGGTTTCTCTTAGGAAATCATTGGTTGCACTGAGCGAGCGGGTGATAGGTACTGAGTAGAGGTCGGCATCGCCAAAGATAGTTTGTCCGCGGTCTACCTTACCGTCTAAGCGATAGTAGTTATATCTACATTGAAGCGGGTTTTCTCATTGGGAGATAAAGGAGAAAGAGGGGGCAATGGTGAGGGTGTTACGCCCTTGTAGGTCGCGATACCCATCGGTGGTTTCATAACCGAGGTTCAGGCGGTAGAGCAGGCTTTTGCTTTCGTTCAAGGGGCCAGTGAAGTCGCCATAGCTCTTGAGTGTACCCCAGCTACCAGTGTTTACTGAAAACGGAATGTTGGCGCTCCAAGAGCGGTTTCTTGGTCACTCGGTTGATGATACCTCCAGGGGCAGCATTGCCAAAGAGGGCAGCGGCAGGGCCTTTGATGACTTCCACACGCTCTATATTGGCTAAGGAAGAGGCCGACCAAAGGCTGGTTTGGGCACGCATTCCATTGAGCAGGTTGCCTGAATTGCGGTTCCCTGTGGTGCGGAAACCACGGATACTAAAGTCGTTATAGATGGTGTATTGGCTTACCCCACTGACGTTCTTTACCACATCATTCACTGTGGAGGCACCTTGGTCAAGGATCACCTCTTTGGTTACATAGTTGATGGTTTGGGGAATGTCGCGGATTGCAGTGGCCGTCTTGGTACCAGAGAAAGAAGTGGTGTTCTTGTAGGAACTTTCTGGCGACCAATGATCTCTACTTCTTGGAGCTGTTGGGCTTCTTCCTGGAGGGTAATATCCAAGTGGGTATGGGTGCCCGATGGGTTAGGAGCGACGTCAAAGTCTTGCTTTACCGTTTGGTAGCCCATGGAGCTAAAGACAAAGGTCTGTTTTCCCTACAGGGACATGATGGACTTCATAGAAGCCTTTTTCATTGGTAGACGCCCCTTTGGTGGTACCTTCTAAGATGACACTTACCCCCTAAGAGGGGCTGGCCTTGTGTGTCGGTAACACGTCCGCGTACTGAGATCGCCTCTTGGGCGAGTAACGAGGGGATTATGCAGAGGAATACTCCCCAGAATAATAGATATTTACGCATATAAACAATGATTATTTAAACTAATTCAAAAATAATAATTTCGGGGTGCAAAAAAATAGTACATTTCTATGTTTTTAGTTATATAAAAGTTAATTTTTTTCTGGGTTCTGTAGAACTTGTAAATTCTTTTGTTTAAGTTTTACAAGTGGTTGATAATTGAGTTATTTATTTAAGTTTCGCAAGCTCTATAACTTACTGATTCTCAAAACATCCCCCTACCCCCCTCAAGGGGCAGGGCTGTTATAAAGTTTGTATAAGTTCTTTTAAATTACTATTTTTGCACTCCAATAAAAATGTAAAAAGTCTATGACACTGATAGAAATGTTATCTAGTATAGAGGATACTAGAAAAAGACGTGGCATTCGCCATAAGATGCCTAACTTTTCTGATTATGTGCTTAACAGCAATGATGTCTGGCTATACTGGCTATCGAGAAATAGGTCGTTTCCTCAAAAGAAAAACCAATGGGAGTTCAAAAATATCTAACTTTCTGTAAAGTACCCTACATATGGTTCTATTAGGAGGATATTTATGGAAATTGATTTTTGACGATTTTGCGACAAAAATTCAATCAGTGGGCAACCCAATTTTTACCAATGTGTCAAGGTGAAACACTTGCCATTGATGGAAAAAGCAATTGCTGGGACTATTAAAGATCCTCAAAAATAATTATCAAAATTTTTGTTTCATTGATAAGTGTTTTTGCTTCTCAAAGAGGTATTGTAATAGCTTGTGATAAATTGGAGAACAAAAAAAGAGTCTGAAATTTATACTGTTCAAAAGACTCTTACAAGCCTTAGATATTGAGGGTGAAATTATTACCTTTAGATGCGCTACATTGTCAAAAAAACTCTTGAAACTATTGTAAAGTCAAAAAAATGATTACATTGTACAAGTAAAAAGGCAATCAAAAGAATCTTTTTAATCAGATAAAAAGAATATAGCCTTAGGAAAAATACCTAATGGATACTTATCAAGAACAATCCTCAGAGAGGGACGTGATGAGTTGCGTATTACAAAAGGTCTATAAAAAAATATTGAGGGAATTTCTCCTGAATGGTCTGGTATAAAGCGAATTATAGAAACTACACGCTATGTTAAGAAAAAAAGGAGAAGACAGCACCGAAATTGCTTATCATATAAGCAGTATTGCTAAAAATAAAGCTAAGTTCTTTGCAAATCATATACGTTCTCATTGGGGTATAGAAAATCGTTTACATTGGGTAAAAGGATACACTAATGATAGAGGATAAGAGTAAAACCAAATCTGGGAATGCTCCTGAGAATCTTTCAATAATGAGAAATATATCAATCAATCTATTTCGTCTCAATGGAAAAGGACTCTATTAAGTTAGCTATGGAGTGGGAGAATCAGTAATTTTAAAGAACTTATGAATTTAATATATTATAAATCAGATTATAATATGATTATATAACAGCCCTGCCTCAAGGGGAGTTAGTAAGTAATAGAGGTTCAATAAGTTATAGAAGGGAAATTTTCTAATTTGATAAACAAATTAGGCTATTTCTACGCCCTTAAAGACACATACTCCGCTCTCGCAACCCACATACTCTGCTCCAAGTATTCGCAGACTATCCTTTGGAAGTGGGGGAGGTTTTTTTACAAATAATTGATTATTAGTTGTTTATAATTTAAGTTTCGCAAGCTCTATAACTTACTGATTCTCAAAACATCCCCCTACCCCCCTCAAGGGCAGGGCTGTTATAAAGTTGTATAAGTTCTTTTAAATTACTATTTTTGCACTCCAATAAAAATGTAAAAGTCTATGACACTGATAGAAATGTTATCTAGTATAGAGGATACTAGAAAAGACGTGGCATTCGCCATAAGATGCCTAACTTTTTTTGATTATGTGCTTAACAGCAATGATGTCTGGCTATACTGGCTATCGAGAAATAGGTCGTTTCCTCAAAGAAAACCAATGGGAGTTCAAAAATATCTAACTTTCTGTAAAGTACCTACATATGGTTCTATTAGGAGGATATTTATGGAAATTGATTTTGACGATTTTGCGACAAAATTCAATCAGTGGGCAGCCCAATTTTTACCAATGTGTCAAGGTGAAACACTTGCCATTGATGGAAAAGCAATTGCTGGGACTATTAAAAGATCCTCAAAATAATTATCAAAAATTTTGTTTCATTGATAAGTGTTTTTGCTTCTCAAAGAGGTATTGTAATAGCTTGTGATAAATTGGAGAACAAAAAAGAGTCTGAAATTTATACTGTTCAAAAACTCTTACAAGCCTTAGATATTGAGGGTGAAATTATTACCTTAGATGCGCTACATTGTCAAAAAAACTCTTGAAACTATTGTAAAGTCAAAAATGATTACATTGTACAAGTAAAAGGCAATCAAAAGAATCTTTTTAATCAGATAAAAAGAATATAGCCTTAGGAAAAATACCTAATGGATACTTATCAAGAACAATCCTCAGAGAGAGGACGTGATGAGTTGCGTATTACAAAGGTCTATAAAAAATATTGAGGGAATTTCTCCTGAGATGGTCTGGTATAAAAGCGAATTATAGAAACTACACGCTATGTTAAGAAAAAAGGAAGAAAGCACCGAAATTGCTTATCATATAAAGCAGTATTGCTAAAAATAAAAGCTAAGTTCTTTTGCAAATCATATACGTTCTCATTGGGGTATAGAAAATCGTTTACATTGGGTAAAGGATACACTAATGATAGAGGATAAGAGTAAAACCAAATCTGGGAATGTCCTGAGAATCTTTCAATAATGAAATATATCAATCAATCTATTTCGTCTCAATGGAAAGGACTCTATTAAGTTAGCTATGGAGTGGGGAATCAGTAATTTTTAAAGAACTTATGAATTTAATATATTATAAATCAGATTATAATATGATTATATAACAGCCCTGCCCTCAAGGGGGAGTTAGTAAGTAGTAGAGGTTCAATAACTTATAGAAGGAAAAAAATTTTTCCAATTAGATAAACAAATTAGACTATTTCAGCGCCCTTAAAAGCTCCCTTTTGGGGCAGGGCTGTTGTATAATCATATTATAATCTGATTTATAATATATTAGATTCATAAGATTCTTTAAAACTACTGATTCCCACTCATAGCTAACTAATGAGAGTCACTTTCCATGAGACAGAGCATAGATCGATTGTATTTTCTCATTGAAAGATTCTCAGGAGCATCCCCAGACTGGTTTGCTCTTATCTCTATCAGTGTATCGCTCCCAATGTACGATTTTCTATCTGCAATGAGGCGTATGTGATACGCAGGAACAGCTATTTTCTAGCTAATACTGTGTATATGAGCAGATTTCGGTGCTTTTCTCCTGTTTTTCTTAACGCGTGTAGTCTATAGTCGCTTTGCTCCAGACCATTCAGGAGAAATTCCCTCAATATTTTATAGACGCTGTAATACGCAACTCGTCCTCTCTGAGGGTGATGATGAAATCCAGTAGGTGTCCTCTAGGGCTATTCTATCTGATTAAAGGTGCTGATTGCTGCTGTACAATGTGATCATTTTTGACTGCAATGGTTTCAGGTTTTTGACATGTGACATCTAGGGCAATATTTCGCCCTCAATATCTGAGGGCTGTAAGAGTTTGCGAACAGTATGAAATTTCAGACTCTTTTGTTCTCCAATTTATCACAGTCTTAAAGACCTCTTTGAGGCAAAGACGCTGCTATCAGTGAGACAAAGAGCTTTGATAATGATTTTGAGGATCGTTTATAGTCCCAGCAATTGCTTTTCCATCGAGTGGCCATGTTTGCACATTGGTAGAAAAATTGGGCTGCCATGGACTAGAATCGTCGCAAAATCGTCAAAATCAATTTCCATAAATATCCTCCTAGTGAGAGCCATATGCTGGTACTTTGAAAGTTGATATTTTTGAACTCCCGTGGTTTTCTTTGAGGAACGACCTGTTTCTCGATAGCCAGTATAGCCAGACATCATTGCTGTTAGCACATGATCAAAAAGTTAGGCATCTTATGGCGAATGCCACGTCTTTTTCTAGTATCCTCATACTAGATAACATTTCTATCAGTGTCATAGACTTTTTACATTTTATTGGAGTGCAAAAATAGTAATTTAAAAAGAACTTATACAACTTTATAACAGCCCTGCCTTTGAGAGGGGGTTGGAGGAGGTTTTTGCAAATAATTGTTTATCAGTTACTTGCAATTTCAATAGCAACTTAAAAATAACTTGCGAAACTTAAATAGTATAATTGATTTTTGCGAAGAATGAGTTAATTAACAATTAACAATTAACAATTGACAATTAATTTCGTACTTTTGCACGTTTGTAAAGTTCAATCCATGATCAAGATAAAAACAAGAGAACAAATAGAGATTATGTACGAGTGCCCAGGTGGTCTCTCGCACCTTAGAGCATGTTGGCCAAGGAAATAAAAACCTGGTGTAACTACCTTATACTTAGACAAATTGGCAGAGGATTATATCCGCTCTCAGGGGCTAAGCCTGGTTTTTGGGCTTATATGATTTTCCTAATACGCTCTGTGTAGTCCCAATGCTCAGGTAGTACATGGGATTCCTAACAACAAGCCCTTGAAGGAAGGGATATTATCTCCATAGACTGTGGGGCACTGAAGAATGGCTACTATGGTGACCATGCTTATACGTTCCCTGTAGGGGGAGGTAAGCCCTGAGGTGGCACAACTGCTAAAGGTAACCAAGGAATCGCTCTATATGGGCATTCGTGAGTTTAAGCTCGGCAATAGGGTAGAGGATGTGGGCTATGCCATACAGACCTATTGCGAAAAGCATGGCTATGGAGTAGTACGTGAGCTGGTAGGGGCATGGAGTAGGAACCAAAATGCACGAAGACCCCGAAATGCCTAACTATGGCAAGCGAGGTCGCGGAAAGAAGTTTGTTGAGGGTATGGTGGTAGCTATAGAACCGATGATCAATATGGGGACAAAGAACATCAACCAATTGCGTGATGGCTGGACGATTCTCACCCGCGATGGTAAGCCATCGGCACACTTTTGAGCATGATGTAGCATTGGTAGATGGCAAGCCTAAGTTGCTTTCTACTTTCAAGTATATCTATGAGGCGCTGGGTATCCAGAGCCATGAGGAGGACGAATTTTTGTATAAATAATGCGGCTGATTAAGACGATACTCAATACGATTCCACGCCCTTGGCTTATTCGTGCCAGCTATTGGGTGCGGCCACTCTTGGCGTTTTATTACAAGGGTGATCGCTATACCGATCCGATAGATGGGCGTAGCTTCCGTACTTTTTCTGCCCTATGGCTATGGCAAAGTGCGCGAGAGGGTACTCTCACCCTCTACGCTTTCGCTGGAGCGACATAGGTTGTTGTGGCTGTATCTCAAACGGAAAACAGATTTTCTGCACCACTCAGGGTGTTGCATATCGCCCCAGAACAAGCATTTTATAAGCGGTTTAGGCAGCAGGCTAATTTGGAGTATATCACCTCCGACCTATATTCGCCCTTGGCTGATGTGAAAGCGGATATCTGTGCCTACCGTTTGAGAATGAGCAGTTTGATGTGGTTCTCTGCAACCATGTCTTAGAGCATATCCCCGATGATACGCAGGCCATGCGAGAGCTCTACCGAGTGCTCAAGAAAGGCGGTTGGGGGATCTTCCAAGTACCCCAAGAGATAGAGCAGGGCAGAGACCTTTGCCGATGATTCTATTACCGACCCCAAGGAGCGGGCGCGTATTTTTGGACAATATGACCATGTGCGGATCTATGGTATGGATTACTTTGACAAATTGCGAAGTATAGGCTTTTCGGTATTGCCCTTGCCCTGCACGGAGGTCGCCACTGCCGAGGAAATAGAAAAATACAGATTGGTAAAAATGAAATACTCCCTATCTGCTCTAAGTAGTAGGGAGTATTTTTTTATAGGTAGAGGCGCAATTTATTGCGTCTTTTTATGTAAAAAGAAAAACAATGAGCAGCTGGGCAACCATAATACGCATAAAGGTAGTAAGTGGATATACACTGGCGTAGGTGAGCGCAGGTACATCAGAGCCTGTCATATCGTTGGCAAAAGCCAAAGCAGGAGGGTCGGTAGAGGCACCTGCCAAAAAGCCCACAAGTCTCTAAGTAGTTGAGCTTACCCCTCCAGCGAGAGATCCAAGCGGTAACCACGAGCGGTACTAAGGTGATAATAGCACCCAGTCCCATCCAGAAGAAGCCATCGCCCTCGGTAAGGGTACTGATAAAGCTCTTACCTGCATCTAAGCCTACACTGGCCAAGAAGAGGACGATTCCTATTTTCACGAATCATCAGGTTGGCACTCTGGGACACATAGTGAGTAACCGAAAGGCGCCCACCATAACGGCTGATGAGAATGGCCACGATCAGCGGCCCGCCTGCCAAACCCCTAATTTCACGGGGACAGGTACTCCAGGGATATGGAAAGGAATACTGCCGACTAAGACCCTAAGGTGATTCCTAAGAAGAGTTCGGCTATATGTGGAGTGCTTAGGCGTTTCTTGGAGTTACCAAATTCTTTTGGTAGCAATCTTTAGTTGCTCTTCGCTACCTACGACAGTAATGGTATCACCAAATTGTAACTTGGTATCAGGAGGCAACAAACTCCATCCCTGCTCTATACACACGAGTAACTGTAACTCCAAAACGTTCGTATATATTCATTTCGGATAGTTTCTTAGTGTAAGCCTCTTTTTGGGTTACATTGATACGACGAGAGATGAGTTTTTATTCTTAGTATCCTCAGGGAAGTATTCTTCGGTCTTAACGGATGCTCCGATGAGGTTGCTGAGTTTTTCGCTATATTGCTTATCTACGACAAAGAGAATAATATCTCCTTTCTCTAAAGTGATATGGTCATTGGCTAAGATTACTTCTCCTTTTTGAAGATACGAGAGCAGATAAAGTTGAAGTCTAAAGTCTTGTGGATGGCACTGAGTTTTTTGCCAAAAAGAGCCGGGTTTTCTAGCTCAAAAGCTACTCGTACAATGGTAGAATGCTCTCCACGATGGCGGAAACTGTGTAGTCGCTTTTCGGCTTCTATATTAATCTTGACGAAAGGCTTTAATGCCGAGCATCACAAGAATAATCCCCAATACCCCAAAGGGATAAGCTACCGCATAGCCAGTGGAGAGTACCGAGTCGGATACAGTAGCGCCTAAATCGCTTAGTGTAGCCTGAGCGGCTCCCAGTCCGGGGGTGTTGGTAACAGCCCCTGACATGATCCCTACCATAGTAGGGCATGTCAATTCCTGTAGAGATAGTGAATGGCAATCACAGTGAGCATACACAGTGATACGGCCAATACTGCCAAGGCGTTGAACTTAATCCCTTCCCGCTGGAAGGAGGCAAAGAAACCTGGCTCACTTGTAGTCCTATTGTATAGACAAATAGGATCAGCCCGAATTCCTTTTATAAAATGTTGTACTTCACCATTGATAGTGAAGCCAAAATGCGAGGCCACAATACCTGTGAAAAGCACACAGGCAATACCGAAGGAAATCCCCCGATGCGGACTTTTCCCAGTGCTACCCTGCAGCAATGACAATACTATAGATGATCACCGTATAGGCCACACTCTCGTGGTTGGTCATTAAGTTATAAAACCAGTCCATAAATACAATTGTTAATTGTTAATGGTTAATTATTAATAAGTTGATGAGTCAAATTGTTAATTAATCATTTTGAGTAGTTCCTTAATTTTTGGATTTAGGGAATAAACAATTAACAATTAACAATTGACAATTATTGTTAGTCTCCTCTCTTTAGACAAAAATCCTTTGTCTAAACTATTAACGTCTAAGGCATTGGCGATAAGCTCCCTCGTTCTCAGCTCTTCTTCTGTATATGTCTATAGCGGTATAGACGGCTTGGCGGGAAGGAACTTTCGTCGGCGATACCTTTGTCAGCGATCGCATAGGCGGTACCATGGTCAGGGGAGTACGTACTTTAGAAAGTCCAGCGGTGAAGTTGACTCCCTGCCGAAGGACATCATCTTGAAAGGAATGAGTCCTTGGTCGTGATAAGGAGCGATAATTCCGTCAAAGTGCTTATAGTCAGAGACAAAGAAGCTATCAGCACTGTAAGTACCGAAGACTAAGATGCCTTCTTTGTAGAGCTTTTGCACCACAGAGTGTATGATTCTCTCTTCTTCATTGCCTATAACACCTTGGTCTCCGCAGTGGGGATTGATACCTAAGACAGCTATTTTAGGGCGAATAATACCAAAAATCCATACGCAAAGAGGCTTCCATAAGGCGGATTTTTTCTCGACTAGGGCTGGAGTTATATGCTTTTACGACATCTTTGAGAGGTACATGGTCAGTGAGTAGCCCCACGTAGCTCGTCCGATACCATGAACATCAGGCTATCGCCTGCTAGCTCTTGTGCTAAAGTAGTCGGATATGTCCAGAAGTGAAAACTCTCAGATTGGATATTTTTTTCTTATTGATAGGGGCGGTTACTAGTACATCTACCGAGCCATCCTTCAGTGCAGCCACTGCTGCTGTAGAGAGAGTCCAAAAGCACACTGACCACTCTCAGGGGTAGGGGTGCCCAACTGGATAGTGGGGAAGCTCCCGCCATATATTCATGACATTGAGTTTGTGGTCAATAATAGAGTTCAGGTGTACGATGCCAGTGTAGGTGAAATCAATGCCAAATTGTTTTTCCAAAAAGCAATGACTTTGTTCGAGGCAAAGAGCACAGGCGTACAGAAGTCCAACATGCGTTCATCGGCAAAGGTCTTCATTACCACTTCCAAACCTACTCCATTGAGGATCCCCTATGGAAACTCCTATACGAATATTTGTTTTTTTCGGCCATTTTTGTTAATTTGCAGCGTATTTCAGCGTACGCGTTTTGAGGTGCAAAAAAATACGTAATTTTATTGAAAAATGTTTACAGGAATTGTTGAAAAATTGGTAGCGTGGCAAAAATAACTTCTCAAGGGAAGAACCGCCACTTTTTTTATAGAAAGCGAGCTTGCCGCTGCGCTTAAGATAGACCAGAGTGTAGCACACAACGGGGTATGCCTTACTGTAGTAGGGATTGAGGGCAATATATACGAGGTGGTAGCTATAGATGAAACCCTTCGAAAGACCGCCTTGAGGCTCTTGGCAGGTAGGAGACAAGGTCAATCTCGAACGCGCCATGAAGCTCGGCGACCGCTTGGATGGGCATATTGTACAGGGGCATGTGGATCAGGTGGGCATTTGCCATGCTATTGAGGACGCCGAGGGCAGCCGTGTCTTTACCTTTCACTACGATCCTTCCTTGGGCAATATGACCATAGAAAAAGGCTCTATTACTGTCAATGGGGGTGAGCCTTACGGTGGTAGGTTCACGAAAAAGGAGCTTTCTCCGTAGCGGTGATTCCTTACACCTATGAGCATACTTGTTTTCATACCCTTAGAGTAGGGGACAAGGTCAATTTGGAATTTGACGTCATAGGCAAGTATGTCTTGGCCAAGGTCGGAGCTTTAGAACTTAAAAATCTAATGGTTATGAAAAAATATGTATGAGTTTGTTTTTTTCCTACTCTTCTCAGGGGACTATGGTGGCACAAGATGGTCTTTTTATGGGGCTTGGGAGTAGGGGCAGCGTCTCCTTTGGGGGAGAATCAGCAGGCGGGGGTTATAGCTAAACCCTGTATCGGTGAGCCTACAGCTGGGACATGAAGGGAGCTTTTTAGAGGCTTACCGCAGGCTTTTTAATAGCTTCAAAAAGCCAATATCCTGTCCACTATCAGCGAGATACAGGAGAGAAAAAATACGTCTATGACTATACGAAAGGAACGTTTTCCTCCGCTCCTCTCTATGAGCATTTTACCTCCGAGAAGAATAGCCTCTCAGGCGTATTTGTCCTTTTGGAATATACGCATCCTTTTTGGGAGAATGAGGCAGTATCACCTTGGTGGCTTAGTTTCCATAGGAGGCTCAGGGGTGAGTTTCACGCCCAAGGGATGAGGGACTAAAGGATAGAAAAAGACTTGGATAAGAACGAGAAAAACACGTATGGTCTTTGCCTTAGGGCGTACAGAATACCTTTGAGCTAGAGCGACATATTATACAACTGAGCCTTCAGTATTTCCTGCAAAACCCAACCCTATCAGGTGTAACACCTTCTCTTAAAGGTAATTATTTTCCGATGAGAGTCACCTTTTCAGAAGATGGTGGAGCTAATGACTAATGACCAACGACTAATGACTAATGACTAATGACCAGTGACCAATGACTAGTGACCAATGACTAACGACTAATCCCTAAAAACCTAAAAACCTAGAGAAATGACAAATAAAAATTCCTCAAGAATGGAACGTTTATAGAAGCTGGATTGATGACAACCCAGCTGTGTTCCGATTGAACTTAGCCCTTGATGAAGTAGCGCCTATAGAGGGTTTTTCCTATTGTGTAAGGATTACTATAGAGCTGAAAAATCCTGATGAAAATGGCTTTTCTACCAATGAACGTCCTGCCATCTATGCCATAGAGGGACCAAATACTACGCCCCTTGCAGTCGGATAAGGATATACTAGTGGCTGTGCTTACCGTGCAGGGCGAAGTTACTTGGTACTTCTATTCTCAGGCACCTGAGCTACTACAAGAACGACTAAGTAGTAGCTGGGATAGTGAATTTGGTTACAACTATCAGGTGGAGTGTTCCGAGGATAAGCAATGGAATCCCTAAAAGGGCTTGTATCCCAATATTTACGAGAAACAAACGATCTCATAATCGGGAAATACTTTCCGCCTGCCAAAAGTATGATGACCAAGTGGAGGTACCACGCCCTATAGAGCATTGGCTTTATTTTGATACAGAGCAGGATATGCTCAGCGCTATAGAAAAAGCAGCTGCTTTGGGCTTTACTGTGTATAGTAGTAAAAAGTAGTGCCAGAGGAGGGCAAGGAGGTGCAGGAGGACTTGGGCTATTGTCTGATTCTCTCCAAGGAAAAATACACCTGTGGATATAGATGGTGATACTTTGGGACTTGATAGATATCGCCTTAGATACTCACGGTAATTATGATGGTTGGGAAACCATTTTTAGTAAAAAGAAAAAAACAAATTAATTATACCAAATCAAATGAAAAAGATTATTTATATTCTGGTAGCATCATTGCTTGTAAGTTGTAATTTTTTTCAAATCTTCTTCTTCTTCTGAAATGACAGAAGAGTCTCCTATCATAACAGAAGATGAAGCAACACAAGAGAATACAGAAGATGATTATATCCCTAATATTCCTGATGGAGTGAAAGATATTGCTTTTCAAAAAGGGAGAAGGGGGAGGCAATCCTTATGGGGGATACCATTGCTACCTATGATAAAAAAAGGGAAATTCTTGGAGTATCGCATGGATCTGGATCGGAAGTTTGTTACGATCAAGTCTATTTCGAGCTAATGTATAATGATACCCAAGAATATTGTAATGAGTATCATTTTGTAAAGGCCGAATTACCTAATGGAGAGCCACTTATTCTGGACGGAAGGCGTGTCTATAAGCTCTTAGAGAAACCTTTTGAAAAAGTTTTCGATGCTTCACAGGCAATTCGGATTTGTCGGACAGAATATTATGGACAACCTATCTTTACAGATGAACTTACAGGCTGTGGCTCTCCTTTTGACCCTGTAGTATTAGTCTCCATAGATGGCTTTAAGGGCTTGGTTACTTTGGAGAAAAATGATTTCGCTCTTGAAGCCTTTGGGTATAACGATCCATCAAGAAAAAGTAGATTTTTGAACTTGCTGACAATGAAGGATTTGGTGATAAAGTGAAAAAGCAATACAAACCCCTCGATGGGATTGTCCTGCTATACACAGGGATTTTCAAGAAGGATATACCGATTATAAAAGTGCTGATAACCAAAGAAAAGATACGTATAGTGCCGTCTATTTAGACTTTCCTGAAACAAAAATATGACGAGTAATGGAAGTAGATTTCAAGCAGAAAAAGCTCCAGCAGCATAAGAACCCAGCCTTAGGTCTCTTTATTACTGATGTTAGTGCTCTATATAACAGCGGTGATTTGCTAGCGCAAAGCCCCCAGTGGAGTTGGGTGGGCTATCTGAAGGCTTTTTCGGAGGCGGCTATGGTGGGAGCACTGGCGGACTGGTTTGCCGTAGTAGCGCTCTTTAGACGTCCTATGGGGCTGAATATTCCGCATACCAACCTGATTGAGGCCAGAAAGAATGATATAGGCGAGAACTTAGGGACATTTGTGGTGGAAAACTTTCTAAAATCCCAGCAAATACGCCCTTATATCACCAAGATTAAGCCTTCTTCTTTTGTTTTTGGATTGGCTTTAAGGAAAAACACTTCTGCCCAGCTGACAGCTTTTTATAGAAAGCTATCCACTTCATACCAAAGCCAGCGCGCTTTTTGGTACAATTCTTGAAAGAACACAAGCATGAGGGCTTACTCTCCGAGGTGCTTAAGAAAGTAGCCACTTATCTCGATACGCATCGCCAGATATTGGAGCGACAGATTGATGACCAGTTCCCTCATGCTTGTCCCCGCTTTTATCAGAGAAGCCATAGCTGAAAAGGTAGCCGAAGGGCTTTTATCAATATATACTCGAAAATGGCACAAGAGCCCTCCCATCCCTGTCCGAAAGGAGATTACAGGGGAGCTTTTATGACTTTGCGCAAAGACTGGATACCCCCAATGGCAGCAGCAACTAACGGCTTTTGCTCCAAAAGGGGATCACGCACCTACCGAGGAGCTACGAGCCAATACAGCTTTACAATCTCAAATAGATGCTTGGTTGCAGAAGATCGCCTATCAGTTTGTTCTAAGGAATAAGCAGGAGGTAGGTCGCCTTATTTCCGCTACGGTAGCGCAGTGGGAGGGGCGTCAGCTGAGTGAGAAATTGGAATTGGAGGTAGGCAAGGACTTACAATTTATTCGTGTCAATGGTACTTTAGTGGGGGATTGGTAGGTTTGATAATTTACTTTATCACACAGCTTTTCTAAAAAGCTAAATTTTGACTATCTTTGCACCCTGAAAAAGAGTCTTATATGAATTTTTGAATTACTATCTACAGATGCAGCCACTTGTGCCCGTGCAGGGCGTATCACTACCGATCATGGGGTGATAGAAAACGCCTATCTTTATGCCCGTGGGTACAGTGGCTTCTGTCAAGGAGTACAACAGAGAGAACTGTCCGAGGATATCAATGCAGATATTATCCCTAGGAAATACCTATCACCTCTACCTGCGCCCGACCACTTCTATACTGGAGCAGGCGGGGGCTTACATAAGTTTATGCACTGGGACAGAAATATCCTTACCGATAGTGGGGGATATCAGGTATATCTTTTTCCAGCACCCGAAAGATAAAGGAAGAAGGCGTACGATTCAAAAAGCCATATTGACGGCTCGTATCACTTTTTCTCCTGAGAAATCTATGGAAATACAGCGTAGCATAGGGGCTGATATTATCATGGCCTTTGACGAATGTACGCCCTATCCTTGCGAATATCCCTATGCCAAGCGCTCTATGCACATGACCCATCGCTGGTTAGACCGCTGTATAAATTACCTGCGGGAGAATGCGCCTCAAGTATGGCTACAACCAGTCTCTTTTTCCTATTGTACAAGGATCTGTATATGCTGACTTGCGCCGAGCATCTGCCGAATATATCGCCTCAAAGGGGCTGATGGAAATGCTATAGGAGGGCTTCTGCAGGGAGAACCAGCTGAGAAGATGTATGAGATTACTGAGCTGGTCTGCGATATTCTCCTCAAGGATAAGCCTCGATACCTTATGGGAGTGGGTACGCCTATCAATATCTTGGAGAATATTGCCTTGGGCGTGGATATGTTTGACTGTGTGATGCCAACCCGCAATGCACGCAATGGGATGCTCTTTACCGCTCATGGTACTATTAATATAAAAAAATAAAAAGTGGGAAAACGATTTTTTTCACCTATCGATGAAAAATGGTTATACCTTTGTAGATACTTACTATACCAAGGCTTATCTGCGCCATCTCTTTGCCGCTGAGGAGTCCTTAGGTAAAGCAAATTGCCTCTATTCACAACTTGGGCTTCTACCTTTGGCTGGTGCGTGAGGCAAGAAAGCATATCTTGCAAGGCGATTTCTCCCAGTGGAAAAACCAAATGGTCAGCCAGATGAATAACCGTTTGTAATCCCAGCGAAACTTTACTCAAGGAATGAAAAATAATTGACCGATACATACTCAAGCGTTATTTCCTGACGTACTCCGCCCTCTTCCTGATGTTTATCCCCATCGGGATTTTTGGTGATTTCGCCGAGAAAAACCAGAAGATGACAGAGAACAATGCCCCCACTGAGGCGATTTTGAAGTATTATGCCAACTTTGTGGTGCATTTTGCTAACATTCTTTATCCAATCTTCCTCTTCCTCTCGGTGATATGGTTCACCTCCAAGCTGGCCGAGAAGACAGAGATTGTAGCCATGCTTAGTTCGGGGATTTCCTACAACCGTTTCTTGCGTCCTTATTTCTTTGGGGGCGACCATACTTTCGGCTTTCGTACTAGTGATGGGAATGTTTGTGGTACCTTATTCTAGTGGGGTTTACAATGAGTTCTACGGTACGTATCTCTCCCCTGGCTTGTATTCTAAAGGGAATAACCTCTTTAACCAGATTAATGACAACGAATATATCTATGTCAGTGACTTTGATGCTAATAAGAATGAAGGAGATAACTTTTGTCTTAGAGCGTTTCAAGGGTCTTACCCTAACCGACAAGATTACAGCTTCGACCATTAAGTGGGTAGAGAAAGATAGTATAAAGACCTATGAACTATATAATTACACTCATCGCAAGGTAGGAGAGTTGGACGATATCTATGAGCAGGCCTATCAGAAGGATACCTTGCTCAACTTCAAAACTACTGACCTACTCCCGATAGAATACGCCGCCGAGACGAAGAATTTCTTTGAGCTAAACAAGTTTATCGCTCAGGAGCGCCAAAAAGGGTTCGCCCTAATATCCGTATCTATGAGCTGGTGTATTACCGCCGTTGGGCTGCGATATTCAATGTGTTTATATTGACTGTCATAGGAGTTGCGGTTTCCTCGGTTAAGAAGCGAGGCGGTATGGGAGTCAATCTGGCCTTTGGGGTGCTCATCGGGTTCTCTTACGTGTTCTTTGAGCGTGTCTTTGGAATCATGGCGGAGAAGTCAGGGATTACCCTCTTATGGCGGTGATTATCCCCAATGTGATGTTTGCTCTTTTGGCAGTTTATATGATACGAAAGTCAAGGAGGTAGGTTATGAAAAACTATGTATTATTTCTCATAGGTATCTTATGTACTTCGTGCTTGGTTTCACGAATGGCAAGACCCATTATCACAGGGCGGGTATTGGATTACTATGGGAATCCTATTGCGCAATGTCAGGTAGGAGAGGTCATGACCGATAAGCAAGGATATTTCAGACTTCCTGAGCGAAGGTATCACGAATTTACTTTTTATTGGTTTTGAGGCACCTGCTGTACATGTAAGTGAGCAGGTTAGTAAGGAAGGTTACGAGTCCGATATGATTGTGATGTGGGATCGCTATGGTGGTGGAGCCTCTAAAGGAACTGTTTGGACTGCAAATGATATCTATCTAAGGCGTGTAGGAGAAAAACATCTCTGAGGGAGGTGATGGACAATGTGGAAAGACAAGTCGTCTATACAGAAGACGGTCAGCTTATGGGTTTTCTTTGTACAGACACAAGAGATATTCCTTCCACACTTAGGGTAAATGATAGGTGGAAAATGTTTGATAGTATAAAAAGTAGTATATTATAATCAGCAGAGGGCATACTATGTGGCGACCAAAAATGCTTTTTGATAAAGGCGAATTGTGCTTCTTAGAATATCTTGATGACCAAATGACCAAGGATACGACCTATTATGGACGATATGAGTTTCTTTCGGATAGTATCGTACAAATAGAAATGAATCACCCAAAAATAAGGGGGAAATACCATGCAGAGGATTTTTGATAAATATTTCTTTAGCCTCAGAAAAATCAACTAACGACTAATAAATAATAAAAATATAAAAATGAATTTACTAAAAAGGAAAAACTGCGATTGTTACTGGAGGTAGCCGCGGTATAGGAGCAGGAATTGTAAAGGCCTTTGTAGAACAAGGGCTAATGTAGCTTTTTACTTTCTATGGAACTGCTCCAGAAGAGGCTGAAGCCGAGATACGAGAGCTTAAAGACAAAGGTGCTAAAAATCGCTTATTATCAGAGTAATGCGGCTGATTTTGCAGCATGCGAAGAGTTGGTAGAAAAGGTCTTAGCAGACTTTGGCGGAATTGATATATTGGTCAATAATGCAGGAATTACCAAGGATAATCTGCTTATGCGTATGAGTGAAGCAGATTTTGATAAAGTAATCGCCGTAAACCTCAAGTCTATCTTCAATATGACCAAGGCGGTACAGAAGGTATTCCTCAAGCAACGTTCAGGTAATATTATCAATATGAGTAGCGTGGTAGGGGTACAGGGCAATGCTGGTCAGGCTAACTATGCTGCTTCTAAGGCAGGTATCTTGGGCTTTACCAAGTCGGTAGCCTTGGAGTTGGGTTCTCGTAATATCCGTTGCAATGCTATTGCCCCAGGTTTTATAGAAACTGAAAATGACCGCCAAGCTCTCTCCAGAGGTAGTACAAGGCTGGCGTGATACCATTCCTCTTAAGCGTGGCGGAACCGCTCAGGATATTGCCAACGCTTGTGTATTCTTGGCCTCCGATATGAGCTCTTACATTACAGGACAGGTACTCCGTATAGATGGGGAGTATGATCACCGTTTAAGAAATAAAAACATTTGCAGTTATAAATGGCTAAGTAACTGCAAATGTTTTTTTAACTAATATTGTTAATAACTTTGTTTTGTCAATCGCAAAAATAGCCGTACTTTTTACCCTCTGAAAAAAATAATAAGATATTATGGGCAAAAATCATAGCTGTAGCCAACCAAAAAGGAGGGGTCGGAAAGACTACCTCTTCTATTAATTTAGCGGCTGCTTTAGGGTTTTGGAAAAAGGTACTCCTGATAGATGCCGACCCTCAGGCCAATGCTACCTCTGGATTGGGAATAGATGTGGAGGGTGTAGAGCGTGGAACCTACGAGGTCTTGGAACATTCCGAGGAGGCCGAAGGTACCATAGTCCCTACCAACTCGCCTCAACTTAGACCTAATTGCCGCACATATAGACCTGGTGGCTATCGAAATAGAATTGGTGGATAAGCCCCGCCGTGAGTATATGCTCAAGGAGGCTTTAGCACCCATCAAGGATAGATATGACTATATCATTATAGATTGTGCGCCCTCTCTGGGACTGCTCACTCTTAACGCACTTACTGCTGCCGATTCGGTGATTATCCCTATCCAATGTGAGTATTTTGCTCTCGAAGGATTAGGTAAGCTTCTCAATACCATCAAAAGTGTACAGAAAAATCCATAACCCAGCCTTGGATATAGAAGGACTGCTCTTGACTCATGTACGATGCACGCCTAAGACTCTCCAACCAAGTGGTGGAAGAGGTACAGAAACATTTCAGTGAGATGGTTTTTGAAACCATTATTCAGCGAAATATCCGACTTAGTGAGGCGCCTAGTTTCGGGGAAACCATCATCAGTTATGATGCAGCTAGCAAGGGAGCGGCCAACTATATCAGCTTAGCAGAAGAAATCATTAAAAAGAATACGAAGGCATAGCATGGGAAAGTTAAACAAAGGACAACGATTGGGGCGTGGCTTAGGAGCCTTGCTCCCTGCTGAGGATATACAATCGGCCTCGATACCAATGCAGATAAGCTCATAGGTAATGTACTGAACTACCCTTAGACCAGATTACCGAAAACCCTTATCAGCCACGTACCGTCTTTTAGCGAGGAAGCCCTTAGTGAATTGGCGTCTTCTATCAAGGAATTAGGGGTTATTCAGCCCATTACGGTTAGAAAAATAGATACCCAAAAGTACGAGCTTATCTCTGGAGAACGCCGCTGGAGAGCAGCCAAAATGGCGGGACTTACTTCATTCCTGCCTTTATACGTATTGCCACGACGAGGAATCGCTCATGATGGCATTGGTGGAAAAATATCCAGCGACAAGACCTAGACCCTATCGAGGTAGCGCTAAGCTACAATCGTATGATTGAGGAGCTGAGCCTTACCCAAGAGCAGATGAGTGAAAAGGTGGGTAAGAAACGCTCTACCATTACCAATTATCTACGCCTTTTGAAGTTGGACCCTATTATACAAAACAGGGATTCATGACGGCTTTATCTCCATGGGGCACGGACGCGCGCTGATCAATATTGAGGATAAGGAGCAACAATTGGAACTCTATAACCGTATCGTTGCCCAAGACCTCTCCGTACGCGATACCGAGCAGGCTGTACAACAGCTCAAGAATCCACAAAAGGTGGCGGTAATCCCTCCCAAACAAGAGCCTAAGAGCAAGGGAAGCACCTGCGCCACTGCCGTCTTTCGTTGCCGAGCGCCTCGAAGGACTACGCCAGCGCTTTGGCAAGCACTTTGCTGTGAAAAATAGATAAGTCGGGTAAGGGAAAGATAGAAATTCCTTTCCAAACAGAAGAGGAATTAGAACGTATACAAAAAATTCTACACGGTGAGGCTTAGCTTTTTACATACTGATAATGATACTCTTGGCCTCCAAGGCTTGGGCGCAATCCGATACCTTGTCGGTAAAGGAGCACCCTCCTGTGGTGGTTGCCGATAAGATGGTCACCCTACTTGGAATACCGATCCACTTTCTCCAGCGCGTGCTGCCTTTTACTCGGCAATTATCCCCGGACTGGGGCAGGCCTATAACAAGAGTTATTGGAAAAATCCCCTATTGTATATTTGGCCATAGGGATTCCTACTTATCTGTATATAGAAAACGATAAAGCACTAAACCGCTATCGGGATGCCTACAAGAGTCGCCTGGATGGGCGTACCGACGACGAGTTCTACCCTGGCCGTCAGGACGGAGTGCCACGCCTAAGTACCGATGCGCTCCGCCGTGCCCAAAATCTCTACCGAAGAAATAAGGAAATGGCTATGCTCTTTGCCATAGGCTTCACGCGCTTAATATCATTGAGGCCAATGTAGATGCTCACCTCAAACAATTCAATGTCGATGAAAAACCTTTCCTTAGAAACCATTCATGTATCAGAATTACTTTAATAATAGCCCCTGTATAGGACTCTCACTAACCTATAAACTTAGATAGTGATCAATTACTAGTGACTAATTACTAGTGACTAACCACTACCAACCATTGACAATTAACAATTAACAATTATAAAAAGATGAAAAAGTTACTACTTGGTATCATTATTCTTTCGTTTGCTTTGCCATTACAAGCACAAGTAAGAAAAAGTGCGTCCGAAGGTTATGCCACCTATTATTCAGGTAAAAGAGGTGGATTTTTAGTAAAAACGAACTGAGTTATACCTTTGAGAAGTTAAAACTCCAGAATGAACACTGGTATAAGTTCAACTCAGTGGGACTTAATATGAGTGAGGTGGCGTACTCCAATTGGAATGCAGGGGGGTAAATTCCATTACTTTCCTAGCCGATGTAAAAATTTCGCCGTCGTTACTTGGTAAAAAATTATTTCTGGGATAACGAACTGGTGGCCAACTATGGAATCAACTCCCAAAAGGGAGAAAGCCTTAGAAAAACTGATGACCAAGTTACCTTTACTTCTTCCTATGGTTATCGTACAGGCTTTAGGGATTGGTATTATTCTTCTAAATTAACTTTCAATACCCAGTTCAGCGATGGGTATGATTATCCAAGAGAGGCAGACGATGAGCCGATCTCGTTTTATGGCACCAGGTTATCTGTATATAAGTATTGGTGCAGAGTATGCACCTACAGAATGGTAAAACAGCCCTTTTTCGTCTCTCCGCTTACCTTGAAATCTACCTTTGTTATGGATCAGAAATTGGCCGATAAAGGTTCTTTCGGTCTGCCTATAGCCGAATATGATAATACAGGTAGGCTCATAAAAACACTCCCCTCGCAGCCTTACCAGAGTCGGTTTCTTGGTATCAGGCAAGCATGAAATGGATATCTATGAGAATGTCAAGATGACTAACCAAGCCTCCTTATATACCCAGTATGACAAGAGTTTTTGGTAATATAGATATAGACTGGCAAATGTCTATAGATATGAAGATTAACAACTACTTACAAGCACGTGTCGGCACGCATCTGAAGTATGATGATGATATCAAATTCAAAGAAGAAATATTGCCCAATGGTGCCAAACACTTATACAGCCCACGAGTACAGTTCAAACAGATATTGGGTATAGGGATCAAATACACCTTCTAAGCCCTATACCATGAATAAATCAGCAGCAATACCATCACTGAGAAATAATCCTGCATCAGTGGTGATCAGATGATTTTCATTGTTTAACAATAGGCCTTTCTCTATAGGGAAAAGGCTTCTTTGATTAAGTAGTTCAGATACTCTTGGCCAAAAATCGGCTTGGATCTTCTCCAAGGAGATGCCTTTGCGTATCCTAAGCCCAGTCATAATACGTTCGTTATAGCGGTCTTTTTCTGATAGGATTTCCTGCTCTTGGGGAGAATACCCTGAGCTATTTGGCGTATATACTTTTATGTTATGAGCTATGTTCCACATACGTGCTTGCCCATTGTAGCTATGTGCCGAAGGGCCTATTCCCATATAGGGTTTTTGCTCCCAATAGGCGGTATTGTTTTGGCTAAAATAGCCTTGCTTACCGAAATTAGAGAGTTCATAATGTACAAAGCCTGCTTTGCTCTAAGCGTTCCCTGAGTAAGTAAAAAGTGCTGGCGGGCTTGTCCGTCATCGGTAGGAGGCATCTTGCCTTTCTGGATAAACTGGTATAAGGCGGTACGAGGCCTCACCGTAAGAGCATAGGCCGAAAGATGAGGTATCCCGAAGGAAAGCGCCCTGCTCTATATTCGAGCGCCAGCGCTCCTGAGTCATATGGGGAATCCCATAGATAAGGTCTATAGTGGTATTGGCAAATAGAGGAACGGCTTGTTCTAAAAAGCAGTGGCCTGCACAGCACTATGTGCCCGATTCATCAGCTGTAAGTCTTCTTCATAGAAGGATTGTACCCCCACACTAAGGCGGTTAATGCCCAATTCTTTTAACTGAGCTAAGGAAAGCTCGCTATTGGGGCGAGAAAAAAATCATCAGGATTGACCTCTATAGTGATTTCAGCCCTTCATTGACCTTGTAATGCTCGTAGATAGTAGCAAATAACTCGCTTAGCTCTGCAAAAGTCAATACAGAAGGGTACCTCCGCCCAAATAGATGGTCTGTAGGGGAGTGGTAGCCTCCGCTTTTCTTAGTTCCAGTTCTTTGCATAAGGCCTTGACCATCTCTTCTTTGTGCTTTAGGGTCGTGGAGAAGTGGAAATCACAGTAATGGCAGGCCTGTCGACAAAAAGGAATATGTATATAGAGGCTATACATGGCTCAAGAAATTCTGTTTTCGTTTTGCTTGACAAAGGCCTCCCAAGAGGAGTAACTTTGTTGCTTTTCGGCTTTTCCGCCATTGAAAAAGTGGCAGACAGCTACGGCTAGCCCATCGGTAGCATCAAGGTGAGAGGGGCTTTTTGAACTTGAGCAACTGCTGCAACATCTTGGCTACCTGCTCCTTGGAGGCATTTCCATTGCCAGTGATGGCCATCTTCACTTTCTTGGGTTCGTATTCGGTAATAGGCAGATCGCGAGCCAATCCCGCCGCCATGGCCACTCCTTGGGCACGCCCCAGTTTAAGCATGGATTGTACATTCTTTCCGAAAAAGGGGGCTTCTATGGCCAACTCATCTGGGTGATAGGTGTCTATAAGCTCGGTGGTACGCTCGAATATATGCTTGAGCTTTAGGTAGTGATTGTCGTACTTGCTCAGTAAGAGTTCATTCATCTGAACAAAAACGCATTTGGTTCTTCACTACCTCTATGATACCAAAGCCCATAACTGTCGTACCAGGGTCTATACCTAAGATGATTTTTCTATAACCACGTTCCTCTCTTTTAGCAAGATACTTGTAAGACCTCCATATCCCCCTTAAGGCTGATTTGCTTACAGCAGGCAGGTACCAATAGGGTTTGCCCTTTTTCCAAAGGCAATTCCATATCCCCATATTGTAGGCTGCCCTTACCTGCAACCCCTATATAGATATGGGAAAGATTCTCCTGAAAGGGTCAGGGGCATCTCTTGGTTGATTTTCAGATAATCTGTAGTAAAAATAAGGTGATACCACAGCACGATTAACGGTGTTTTCCGCCTTGGTATAGGTCTTGCGAAAATCATCTTTCTGCTCAAAATCAATAGCGTCCAAGGCAAGTTCTGTATGTAGTTCTCGGTAATTACCATTTTTGTCCTTGCGGTCAAAGTCATATACGCGGTAAGTGATGTCGCTGGTCTGTTGGATTTCAGCCAATAAGACCCAGCTCCTATGGCGTGGATTTTCTCGCTGGGATAAAGAACATATCCCCATGTTTTACCTTTTTCATAATGAAGTAGTTGGCTAAGGGTCTTGTCAGCCAAGTGAGCTTGGTACTCCTCTCGGCTCACGTTTTTTATTGAAGCCTATACTGATAGAAGCATCTGTATCTGCCTCCATGATATACCACATCTCAGTCTTTCCAAAGGAGTTATGAGCGGGCTTTGGCCAAAGCATCATCGGGGTGTACTTGTATGGAGAGGTCTTGAGCGGCATCTATGAACTTGATGAGCAGTGGGAAGTCTGTCCCAAATCGCTTTCATATACTGTACGGCCTAAGAGTGCTTCAGGTGCTTGCTCTATGAGTGCCTGTAGGGAAAGTACCCTTTAGAGTACCATTGCTAATGACAGAAACATCTCCTTTTACTGTAGAGACTTCTCAACCTCCCTATAAGAGGTTGATGTAGGCTTATGGAGTTCCTTCTCAAGTTTCTCTCCGCCCCAAATACGTTCCTTTAAAGATAGGGGCAAAGCTAGTGGATATAGGTTCATTGGTATCAATATTTTGAAAGGACAAAAGTACAATTTTTAGAATTACAAACAGCCTTAGGGTGTTCTATATATTGGCTATTTTTTTGTTATTTATTTGTTAATCATAAGTGGTTTGGCTGTAAATAAAAGGATAAATTTTATCTTTGTACCTTATAGAAAAGCTGTATAAAATGAAAAAGGAATATGGATACTTTTTATTTTTGTATGTCTGTCTCCTCTAAGGGCACAGAATTCTAAAGAGTTGATAGAGATATTACTTGATTTCTGCCAGCAGGTAACCCAAGAAGAGCCTTCAGAGGAAAAAGATATATGCTATTTTTCAAAGTATATCCCCTGAAAAGAGGTATCTTTTTCTTGAGGAAAAATAAAAGCAGCTTTTGCAGGATTCACCCAAGAAAAAGTAGCTTATATGGATCTAGATAAGGAAAAATATGATAATAATGCCAAGCTAATATCTTATAAGAGAGCAGCTGAGTACGCATACACCTTAGACCTATCCCTCCATAGTCCCTATAGTATCAAAAGCAGGAAAAGTGAGCTATGAAAAGGCTATATATCCTATCTCTTTTCCTGAGCTGACAGAGAAGTTGGGACATGTTTTCTATGATCCTATTTTTCCAATTCAAGGATACCAAAAAGAGTAACTATATTTATCAGAATCCACAGACACACAAGAAAGTAGTATTTTCTATACTATCCTATAATCCACCTGAGGGCGCCCTATAATATCATATATCGTATTGAGATAAAGGACATTCGTTTCTTTGATGAAGCTTCCTTGAGCAAAGGTAAGTTTTATATGAAAGAAAAAGGACTAAAAATCACTTAAGAGAGAATTTGGGACGCTATATAAATTTGCAGATTTGATAAATTGTTGTACCTTTTGCACGCTGTTAGAAATACCAATAAATCAGGGTACTAACACAATTAGGGAATGTTTAATTAAAATAATTTAAGTGTGGACACATTAAGTTACAAAACACGCTCAGTAAATAAGCAAGCTGCTGAAAAACAGTGGGTTGTGGTAGATGCTGAGGGCCAGAAATTAGGACGTCTTGCCTCCAAGGTTGCCAAACTCCTCAGAGGTAAGTACAAGCAAGTTACACCCCCATGCCGATTGTGGGGATAATGTAATTGTTATCAACGCTGAGAAAAATAGAACTTAGCGGACTAAAAACCGACACTAAGGAGTATCTTCGCTATACTGGATACCCTAGCGGACAACGTATTCAATCTTTCAAACAGGTGCTCTCTAAGTCCCTGAACGAATCATTGAAAAAGCAGTAAAAGGTATGCTTCCTAAAAACAAATTAGGTGCTGCTCTTTTCCGTAACCTTAAAAGTATATGCAGGGCTACTCATAACCATGAGTCTCAAAAAGCCTGTTTCTATTAACCTAAATGACCTTAAATAATGGAAGTAATTCACAAGATTGGACGTAGAAAAACCGCTGTCGCTCGTATCTATTTGAAAGAGGGAAGTGGTGTGATCACCGTTAACAAGAGAAATTTGACTGATTATTTCAATACCCCTACCCTTCAGTATAAGGTAAAACAACCTTTTGCTTTGCTTTGGCATCGAGGATACTTACGATGTAAAAAGTAAATGTATATGGTGGTGGTATCACAGGACAAGCCGAAGCCATCCGCCTTGCCATCTCTCGCGCGCTATGCGAATTGGACGTGGAAAACCGCGCAGTGCTTAAGCCTGAAGGCCTTCTTACCCGCGACCCTCGTATGGTGGAAAGAAAGAAATTCGGTCAGAAGAAAGCTCGTAAGAGATTCCAATTCTCAAAACGTTAATATTTTATCTAAAAATCATTTATTTATTGCCGTATTCTCTCTTGAGGAAGTTAGTTTAGCATCCAAATACTATGGGATAAATAATCACCATGTATTGCTAACTCTTAATACGGAACGTAAACTATTAAAAATGGCAAATTCAATAGAAGTAAAAGACCTATTAGAAGCTGGGGTGCATTTTCGGACACCTTACCAGAAAGTGGAACCCTAATATGGCGCCATATATCTATATGGAAAGAAACGGTATCCACGTGATTAACCTATACAAAACGGCTGCTAAGATAGAAGAAGCCAACGAAGCGCTTAAGAAAATCGCTGCTTCTGGCCGTAAAGTCCTCTTCGTAGCTACTAAAAAAACAAGCAAAGGATATCGTAGCTGAAAAAGCTACTTCAGTAGGTATGCCTTACATTACTGAAAGATGGCCTGGTGGTATGCTTACCAACTTTGTTACCATCCGTAAGGCTGTGAAGAAAATGTCATCTATTGACAAAAATGAAAAAGATGGTACTTACGATACCCTTTTCTAAAAAGAAAAAAACTACACATCACCCGTCTTAGAGAAAAACTCCGAAAAGAACTTAGGGCTCTATTGCGGATATGACACGCCTACCTGCTGCACTTTTTGTAGTAGATACTCTCAGAGAACACATCGCTGTCAAAGAAGCTCAAAAATTAAACATTCCTATCTTCGCTATGGTGGATACTAACTCTGACCCTCGTGAGGTAGATTACGTAATCCCTGCCAATGACGATGCGTCTCGCTCTATAGAGAGAATCCTTACTTATGTAGTGGAAGCTATCAAAGAAGGTCTCGAAGACAAAAAGTAGAAAAAAGCAGAGGAAAAAAATACTGAAAAACTAAAATTATTAATTCATAAAGTGATTATTTATAGCTTTAAATAATCACTTTTTATATATACGAGAATATGTCAAAAAATTACTGCCGCTGAGGTAAACAAACTTAGACAAGCTACAGGTGCTGGTATGATGGACTGCAAAAATGCCTTTAGTAGAAGCTGAAGGGATTTTGATAAAGCCATCGAAAATACTTCGTAAAAAAGGACAAAAAAGTAGCTGAAAAACGTGCCGACAGAGATTCTTCTGAAGGAGCTGCTATCGCTAAAAGTAAATGCAGCACATACCAAAGGTGCTATCATCTCTCTTAACTGCGAAACTGACTTCGTAGCCAAAAATGAATCTTTTCGTAGCCTTGGCCAATGAATTGGCTGAATTGGCGCTTAACTATAATGACAAGGAATCTTTCCTTGCAGCTCCTTTCCAAGGTCTTACTGTAGCTGATAAAACTAACAGAACAAACAGGGGTAATCGGTGAGAAGATCGAGATTGGCCAGTTTGAAACCTTAGAGGGTAACTATGTGATCTCTATATCCACGCAGGTAATAAGATTGCTGCCTTAGTTTCGCTTTCTGCAGCTATCGATAAGGCTCATGAGGTAGCTCGCAACGTATGTATGCAGGTGGCTTCCATGGGGGCTATCGTACTCTCAAGCAAGGATTTTGATCCTGCTTTCGTAGCTAGCGAAACAGAAGCACGTATTGCTGCTATCGTAAAAAGAAAACGAAGAGCTTCGTCGCCTTGGAAAAACTGAAAAAAACATGTACCTAAGTACATCTCTGCCCTTCAGCTTACTCCAGAAGTGCTTAAACAAGCCGAAGAAGAAGCCAAAGAAGAACTCAAGGCAGAAGGCAAACCAGAAAAATATGGGATCGTATCCTTCCCGGAAAAAGTACAACGCTTCATTGACGACAATACTACCCTTGACCTAGAAAAAGCACTACTTGACCAATACTACATCAAAGATGAAAGTAAGAAAGTAGCTGACTATGTAAAGGGATATAATGTAGAAATCACAGGATTCAAGAGAGTTTCTCTTGTATAATAGTCTCTCCATATTTTTAATTATATATAAAGTAGAAGGAGTTTCCTTAAGTAATTAGGGAAAACCCTTTTATTTTAGTTGTTAGCGATTAGTTGTTAGTTGTTAGTTGTTAGTTGTTAGTTGTTAGTGATTAGTTGTTAGTGATTAGTTGTTAGTCACTTGTCATTAGTCACTATTATAGGGTTATTATTATGAAAAATAATTATTTTCTCAGCACCTTCGGGTACAGGTAAGTCCAGTGTAATCAGGGAATTACTCAAGCAAACAGACCTGAATTTGGCTTTTTCTATCTCCACTACCTCACGTGCCCCCAGAGGCAGTGAGCGCGATGGGGTGGAGTATTATTTCGTTACAGCTGAAAGATTCCAAGAAAAAAATAAAAGCAACAAGCCTTTATAGAATGGCAAGAGGTATATGCAGGAAACTACTATGGGACTTATGCGAGCGAGATAGAACGACTCTCGGCCATGGGTAAGAACATTGTCTTTGATTTGGACGTCTTCGGGGGATTAACCTCAAGAAACACTTTGGGGATAAGGCGCTTGCTATCTTCCTACAACCGCCCTCCTTGGAAGAGCTTAAAAAGCGTTTAGAACATAGAAAAACCGATACGCCTGAGAAGATTGCCATGCGTATAGATAAGGCTGCTTATGAGATAGAGCAGGCCACTTATTTTGATAAGATTGTTGTCAATGACAATTTGCAAGTGTGCGTAGAGGAAGTAGCACAACTGATTCGTACTTTCTTAAATCATTGATAAAAAGGTATATATGCAACCCAAGAATATAGGTCTTTATTTTTGGTTCCTTCAATCCTATTCATATAGGTCACCTGATCTTGGCCAATTATTTGGCCGAGCATAGCAATTTAGATGAAATATGGCTGGTGGTTACCCCTCAGAATCCTTTTTAAGGACAAAAATCCTTGCTGGATAATGCTTCACGCTTGGAGATGGTGGCACTTTCGCTTAAGGAGTATGATAAGCTCAAGCCTTGTGATATAGAATTTCATTTGCCACAGCCCAATTATACGATTGATACACTTATTCATCTGGAAGAGAAGTATCCACAACATAGTTTTTTTCGCTCATCATGGGGAGGACAACCTAAAATCCTTTTCACAAATGGAAGAACTATGAGGTGATACTCAGTCGTTACCTCATCTATGTATATCCACGCTTGAGCGAGGGAAAGGTGCTTGACGCTTTACAGGGGCATGAACATATAGTATATATAAAAACCCCAATTATAGAGCTATCGGCTACCGCTATACGAGAGGATATAGCACAGGGCAAAGATGTAAGACCTATGCTCCCTGCTCAGGTATGGTCCCTATATAGATAAATGGGGTTTTTTATAAATAATCACTACTTTATCAAGTCATCTATATTCAAAGTAGCACCAATCTCTAACAGATGCAATCGCTTATGAGCATCACTGAATTTGTGTTTGGAGGCTTCTTTGTCAATTTTTATCACCTCAAAGGTATCATAGTGAACACCTAATACATTATCGGTTTCTACAAATTTGGCAGCAGTAAGAGCATCTCTCACGCCCATAGTATAGTTATTGCCTATAGGAAGATGCCCAAATCCACTTTGTACTGATGAGGGATAATCTTCATATCCATAGTAAAGGGCAGTATCACCAGACACATAGATAGTTTTATCATTGTAATTGATCAAAAAGCCAGCTGGATTGCCTCCATAACTACCATCGGGGAAGGAAGAGGAGTGTACGGCCTTGATCATCTTGATCTTCACCTTTCCGTCCAAGAAACGATGGGGAACCTCCTATATTCATATCATGTCCGTCAATTCCCAAAGCACGATAGTGGGCAAGTATTTCAGGGTTGGTAATCAGAGAGGCGCCTGTACGCTTAGCAATGGCTTCTGCATCAAGGATATGGTCGCCATGGGCGTGGGTTAGTAGGATATAAGTAGCCTCTATATCATTGATATTGATATGCTGAGCAAGCGGATTGGCACTGATAAATGGATCTACAAGAAAGTGTGCTCCTTCTATCTCAATATTGACACAGGCATGTCCTAAATAAGTAACTTTCATATTTTTAGTAATTTAGTGTTTTCTTCTATATAAAAATATTCTATACAATCCTCTCTGCTTGCTCCATTTTCATAGGAGAGGGACAACAAAGCGGAAGTCAAAAAGGACTGAGGTGTGTAACTAAGGTATCTATGAACTTTCCTTGACTCTCAATCATATACTCACTGAAGTTGTCCACACGCTCCTGTAAGGATTCTTTTTGGGAAAAAGGCTCACCCGTAGGTCAATTACTCTATCAAGAGTCTCTCGGTATTTCTTTTTTTGCGCCTTGAGCAAGCGCTTTTTCTAAGTTGGCCAATCCTTTGAGTTGCTTGGCTTCTTGGGCTTTGACGGCGCCAAGGAAGGATTTGTCGGTATGGGCAGCTATCTGGTACAGATGGGCAAAATGCTCCTCAAGGCTCTGTCGCTGTGGAGTGAAATCAATAGGGTATTCGGAGAGTCTTTGAGTAATTTTTGTTCTCTAAGACATTGTTTTTTTAAGAAAAATATCATGATGGGTAAGTCCCAGCTTGTGCAGTTTCTTCTCTTGGGTCTCACTGATGAGCAGCACCGAGTTGCGCAGCATGAGCATAGGGAAAGGCGCCTTGTGAAGGGGCAAACATATCCTTGAGTTCCAGCCAGTAAGCGATTTCTCCGCCCCTCACATAGGCTAAGTTAGGCAGAATTACCTCTTGATAGAGGGGCGTAGGATCACATTGGGCGAGAAGTATTCGGGAAACACTCTAGTGTCGTAGGATTTCCTCCTGTGGAATCGGATAGAGGTATTAAGCACTGCATAGCCCTCGGAATCCCTTACGATGCGCTCCCGTATACCGTCCTTGACATAGAAGATATTAATCTCACGTGGGTGTACCTGTTCAGGGTAATTTTTATTGACACTCTTGATATAAGCAAGGGTCTTTTTCCACTTCCTTGTGGGCATCGTTCTGTAAAAGCTCTTGCCTGAAGTGAGGAACGAATAATTCCTTGAGGTACTTATCATTGGCATCAATAATTACCAAGCCATAGGAGGTAAAGAGTTCATTGACCAAGTATCGGGTAGCGCTCGATAGGGTAGGGTGTTGCTCATAGGCTCTTTCAAAGAGGGAGACCAAGTATTGCCCTTGGTGGCTCTTGCCTAAGAGGACTCTGAGAATCTTAGTGATGCGCTCCAGCCCATCGGTGGAAAAATCGCCTACCATACCCCCTGTTCTGAGTGCCAAGAGAGCTTTTGCCCACGAAAACTAAAGTGGTTAATCTCTTCAAAAATCATGATCTTCTGTTGCCATCCAGTAGATAGGGACAAAGTTGTATTGTGGGTACAACTTTTTGAGCTGCTCACAGCTTACAATAGTGGTAACAATTTTGTAGATGAAATATAGAGGGCCTGTAAAGAGGCTCAACTGGTGGCCAGTGGTAACCGTAAAGGTGTTTTCCTGACGTATAGCCTCTATATTATGATAGGTTTTCTTAGAAATAGATAGGTTTTTGTATTGTTTTTCTAAGGCTTCGGCTAGGGTATTCCTATTTTCAGCCGAGTAGTGGGCTTGTTTTTCCTTTATCTGGGCTGGAAAAATTGGTGGCCAAGGGAAACGATGGTATAGACAGCGCAATTCCGCCTTCTGAGCGAGATAATCGGTGATAAACTCAGAAAAAAATACCCTGTTTCTTTAAAAAGGAATATAGTCAATCATAAAATTATTTGAAATTATTAATCAGTCTCCTTATACAAAAGTTCAAAACAAAAAGGCAATAAGTCTTTTTATGGAGCCTATTTCAAGATGTTTCCTTGGGTGCTGGCGCAAAGTACCACAATGGGGCTGCCTTTGGGTACACTCGTATTCCAAGAGCGCCTGCCTACAGTTACCACAAGGAGTGGTGATTTCTCCCTTGGGGGCGTCTTGGCATCATCTCCACAGATGGCTATCTTGAGGATTTTCTCCTGTGGATAGTTGGCCTTGGCATAAAAAAGCGCAGTGCGTTCGGCACATAAGCCAGAGGGATAGGCAGCATTCTCCTGATTGTTTCCAGTGATAACCACTCCATTGCTTAGCAGCAGCGCCGCCCCCTACCCAAAAAGGACGAATAAGGGGCATAGGCTTGCTCTCTACTTTTCATAGCGCTGAAAACGAGTGTTTTATCCTGCTCATTGAGTTCGCTCAGTTTGAGAGTTTTGTATTTGAATTGGTAGAGATGTTCGTTCATAAGCAGCCTATTAAGAGAGCAAAGGTAGATAAGTAAAATCCTACGAAAAAGAGAAATTCTTTTTCTTTATCAGAATTAAAAAGCTAAATAAATTTAGTAAAACGAAAGTTTTTTTGTACATTTGTTGCCGATTTAATAGTTGTATTATGGAATTTTTAGTTCAATGGATACTTACTTACAAGGATTTTTGGTTTATAGCGATTCCTGTATCTATTATTTTTGTTATTCAAACAGTGATGACCTTTGTAGGGGCGAATGCTTCCGATGGCTTAGCGGCTGACTTTGACGGAGATTTTTTTCGGGTGAGGATGCACCTTTCCAGCTCTTTTCCTTGCGCAATCTGGTGAATTTCCTATTGGGATTCAGCTGGACAGGCATTTCTTTTTATGAGCTGATAGCCAATAAGATCACCCTGATTATCTTTTGCGGTTCTTATAGGGTGTCTGTTTGTATATATCTTTTTCATTACAGTACAAGCCCTAATGAAGTTGGCCGAGGATAACTCCTTCAAGATAGAGGAAACACTGGGCAAAAACAGCACAGGTATATATTCCTATTCCTCAGTACTTATCAGGAACAGAAAGTAACCCTAAGTGTAAGAGGTTCTCTTCGTGAGCTGGATGCCATGACCGAAGAGGAAAAATCCCTCCAACACTATAGTAAAAATCGTAAAAAGTACAAGACCAAGTACTCTTTTGTCAAGAGGGCACAATAGTCAGTGGTTAGTAGTCAGTGGTCAGACGTCAGTGGTTAGTAATCAGAGGCTGGTATTTGAGTTAACAATTAAGAATTAACAATTAATAATTAATAATTAATAGAATGGATTTTTCATCACCCATTAGTTTGATTGCTGTATTTGCAGTCGTATTGTTTGTAACCATCATGTCGCTTACGGCGCGTTACAAGCGTTGTCCTTCGGACAAGATATTAGTTAGTTTATGGGCGTACAGGAGGTTCTTCCGCACGCTGTATCCATGGGGGCGGTGCCTTCTGTGTGGCCTGTGATTCAGGATTTTGCTTACTTGGATTTGCGTCCGCTTTCCATTGAGGGCCAACCTCTACAATGCACTGAGCCGCCAGAATATCCGAGTGGATGTGCCTTGTCGCTTTACCATAGCCATCTCCACTGAACCAGAGAATATGAACGCGGCCGCCGAGCGCCTCTTGGGACTCTCTCCAGAGCAAATCCAAGAGCTTGCCAAGGATATTCTTTTCGGTCAACTTCGTTTGGTGATTGCGACCATGACTATCGAAGAGATCAACTCCGACCGAGATAAGTTTCTTGATAATATCTCTAAGAATGTGGATAGTGAACTCAAGAAAATCGGTCTGAAAACTCATCAACGTCAATGTAACGGATATTAAGGACGAATCAGGCTATATAGAAGCCCTTGGTAAGGAGGCCGCAGCTAAGGCTATCAACGAAGCCAAGATTAGTGTAGCCGAACAAGAAAAAGATGGGGAGACAGGTAAAGCCCTCGCCGATAGAGAACGTGATACACAAATCAGCTGAAACACAGCGCGATCGTGATGTAAAATTGCGATTACTCAAAAAGAATAAGGAAATCAGTATCGCCCAAGCTAAAAAGGACGAGACCGTGGGTATTGCCGAGGCTAAGAAGGACGAGTCTATCGAGAAAGCCGAAGCTGACCGTGATAGCCGTATCAAGATCTCCGAAGCCAATGCCTCCGCTATTAAGGGAGAGAATGAGGCTAAGATAGAGATTGCCAACTCTGATGCCCTTCGTAGAGAAAAAGAAGCCGAATCCTTGCGTATTGCTATTTCAGCTGAGAAGGTACAACAAGCCAAAAGCCTTGGAAGAAGCCTACTCTGCTGAGGGAAAAAAGCCGAATCGGCTCGTGCTGAAAGGGAGCGTGCTACCCAACAGGCCAACATCATTGTCCCTGCTGAAATAGCCAAACAACGTGTCATCATAGAAGCCCAAGCCGAAGCAGACCGCTTGCGTGAGAATGCCAAAGGGAGGCCGACGCCATCTATGCGAAAATGGAAGCCGAAGCTAAGGGTCTCTTTGAAAATCCTTACCAAGCAAGCACAAGGGTACAAAGATGTGGTCAGCGCCGCAGGAGGCGATCCTACCAAAGCGTTCCAATTGCTCCTTATAGAAAAACTTCCTGAACTGGTGAAAACCCAAGTGGAAGCGGTTAAGAATATCAAGATTGATAAGATCACCGTATGGGATTCAGGTCAAGGCGAAAATGGTAACACCTCTACAGCGAACTTTGTCTCTGGTATGATGAAGACCATACCCCCGCTCAATGACCTCTTTAATATGGCGGGGCTTAATCTGCCTACTTATTTGACGAAAAGCAAATGAAGCGGAGGAAACAAAGAGCGAGGAAGTGAAGGGTGAAGAATAAATAAGAAAAAAAGTGAAGAGTGAAAACGTTTTTCATTCTTCACTTTTTCTTTACTATAGTCAATCATATTTAGAATGCGAATAAAATACGAATAAATAAGGCAAAGGATTCATTCCTAATTCACTCTCTTTCAAGGGACGAATTGCCATTCGCTACACCTACTCATGCTAATTTTTTCGCAAACTATTTCTGTTTGACTATAAATTCAAAAACTCCCTACTTCTATTACGTCCTTTTCATTCGTTACTCTTACGGTAGTTTCTTGTTTTTGCTCCTTATCGGTACCGAAATGGGTAAAAGAAAGTAATATGGAGGGTTACAGGCATGAGTTGCTTTTGAGAGCGAGTGCCAAAGTAATCAGCCTCTATTTTTGTAAGAACCTTTGGGTGCTTTTCTTGATCATAAACTCCTCTGGGCCATAGCCTTGGGTGACATCTTTAGAGATTTTTTCCCGCTCAAGGTAGGTAAGTTTGTTATCGAAAAAAACACTTCTCATCAGTGGGGTCAGTCACCCATAAGTCCATATCACAATTGTCGGTATCCCAGAGAGTACCACACGTATATCCACAGGTTCTGACTTGAGCAGGCGCTTGTCCATAAAGTTTGTTTTGATTCCTTATGGCGCGCCACGAGGCTATTGATATCGTTCATGGTAACCAATTGTACATCACCAAAGCGATCGTCCCAAGCGTTTTTACCACTTTGTAAAGTGTTTCTACAGCTTCTTGGTACTGCTTTATCTTCGGCTAAGGCCAAACCTAAATCACGATAGGACTGGGGTTCTTCCTCTCGGATAGTCACTACCTTTCGGAATACTTCTATGGCTTCCTTGTAAGCCTTGTAACTGCTGAGTTTGTAACCCAATACACGGAGCAGTTGAGCGTCCTCAAGCTCAGTTCGGCCAAGTTGGACACTACCAATACTGCCTGTGCAAGGTCTCCTCTCTTGAAGAAGTAATCCACTACATCCACATAAAAAGAGGGTGTTTGTCCGTATTCCTTTTTGAGCTTATGGTAAGTCTCTATGGCTTTGGCAGGATCGGTGTATTCCATGACCTTGAGGTAAGGTGTATCAGGATCGTAAGCATTGAGCACAATTCTGGCTTGGGGAGGATTGTACCCTAAGGATTCAGCGGCAGGTTCAGCCAGTTCCATTTCCATTTGTTGAGCACTATTGTCTGCAATTATATCATATCCAGCAGTACCCATATCAGCCATCTTAGCATTATCATCACTGGCATCATACCTAAGTATTTCAGCAGCATTGTTGTACTTGTACTCCGCTATTTCTTCTGCATGTACCATCATAGCAGGAGGGGAGGAGGCGGTGTTCCGTATTCCTTATTTTTAGTATTCTTTTTCTTGATAGGATAGGAAGTTTGCCACCACGAAGTTTGTTCTTTGGAAAGCGCAAGGACATCCTCTAAGGCTTCTTCTTTAGCTTCCTTTTTCTGCTTCTATCTCGGCAGAAAGTTTGTTATATTCCTGTTCGAGTTCCTTGGGTGGGGTAATCTGATAACGAACATAATCCTCAGCTGTCTCCAGTACGATTAGGGAGTTGCCCTCGGTTACGATACCATAACGGCGACCTACCACATCAATAGCTTTGCTTTTCAGCCCCTCTCTTCTGAGCTGTGCAATCTTTTTTTCTGCCCTATATACGGCGCAAAAGAGCAAATTCCTCATCGCTTGCAGCTGTGTTTTTACTAAAGGTGAGTTCTTTTCTACGATGACCTTGTTTGGATAGCCTAAAGATACAACCAAAGTAGCATCTTCACTATTTAGATAACCTGAAAAAGTAAAATTTTCCCCTACTAAAAGTGCCTTTTTGAGGATATAAGTTCACTACATTTCCCTTTTTACCTTATAATCCAATACTTGGAAGGCTTGATATTGCAATGCTTTCACCGCCTCAGAAACCTCTTGGGTATTGAGATTGATAAAACTACCTCCAGTAGCTCCTGACAAAGTGTTGTAGCTTGTCCATATTGGCTACTAGTTGGGAGCTAACTACATTGACAGGGACATGTAGCTGCCCAATGAGCCGCGTAAAGTCAAAAATTCTTATCCCTAAAGTTAAAGATACCATCGGAGAAGAGGAAGTATTCATCACTTTCTTGAGAGAATAGCATCGCTTGAGGGTCTGTTGCCCGTCATATATTAGTTTTTCTAAGTACTGTCGCAGTTCCTGCCAATTGCCGTTTTTCCACTTTGAAGGGGATTGCTGGAGAGGAACGTATATGAAAGGTAGTAAGGGCTACCTTTACCTCCTTTATTTTCCTTAAAATAGGCATCTAAAGGGCAAATTCCTTGGCAAAGTCTCTTTTCTGGCTGGAAGAAGAGCAATCCCATAGGATACCTATGCGCTTGGGTTTTTCTTTTTCCCTCAGCGATTGCTTTTCCAAGGCTATATTCCCATAGAGGTAGCTATCCGTTCCTTTGGAGGCGGTTAGCAATTGTGGTTTGTCTATTTTAGGGAAGAGTCAGCCCTATATTTTTTTGTCCAAAGGTATAGTTGTCTTTCTTGACCTCACTGATATAGCTGTTGCGGCTTTGCCCGAAATTGAGTTGTAGCGTATTTTCTATATCCGCTTTAACCTTGCGTGAAACCACTTCGGTACGTAGCTTAAAGTGCTTGAGCTTCACTCCAGAGGCGATGGGTAGGAAATAGAAATCTCGTCCGTCCTTTTTGGGAGAGTTCTTGCTCGAAGGCGATGAGGGATTCTACGTACCCCTTGGGCAGGCATAGGATATACACGAGCGCGGAAGTTGTTACCTTCGGTTTTTCCAAAAGTCCAGGGTCTACATTGCGCCGTGCGATATCCTCAAAAGGCTTGGCGCCCTAAGGCCTTATCCACGACCACGCCCTCGCGGAGCTTACCGTCGATATCTAAGGCAAAGCGAGAGACCTCTTGGCCATTGGATAGAGAACTCAAACTCGCCTTCCATCACCCTATCATTGGGGTTGTAGAAGGTCATTTCCATAGTGGTTACAGCCGTTTGTCCCATGACCAATATATCCATGGAGACTCTTGTAATTGCATGGGGTTGGCATTGTACTGACCCCTGACCTTCACTTCGGGCAGGACAGTTTTTGAGCCATAGCACCTCCTACTGAGGCAAGGAGGGCTATGGAGGTTATAAAGGTTTCATAAATCTATTGTTTATTTTGGACGAATAGTCATTATTTTAAGGACGAATTACAATTACCTTAAGTGCAAATTGCTACTTGCCCCTACTAAAATTCAAAACTTCCCACTTCTATGACTTCTCTCTGGTTAGAGGCGTACGGTAGTCTCTTGTTTTTTTCTCCTGAGGGGTGCCATAGTGAGTAAAGAAAGTGATGCGAAGGCTTACGGGTAGCAGCTGCTTTTGGGAGCGATTACCATAGTAATTTACCTCTATTTTGTAATTACCCTTAGGTGCTTTCTTGAGCATAAACTCCTCAGGGCCATAGCCGCCGGTTACATCTTGGCTTATGATACCGCCTAAGTAAGTCTGCCTGTGTCCATAGAAACATCTTTCTTCTTCGGGGTCGGTAACCCACAAGTCCATATCAGGGTTGTCGGTATCCCAAGTGAGTACTACGCGGATATCCACGGGTTCTTTTTGAGCAAATGCTTGTCAATAAAGGAAGTGTGGAGGCCCTTTTGGGTATTTATGATGTTGTTGATTTCGTTCATGGCGATTAGCTGTACCTCTCTAAAGCGCTGATCCCAAGGGCGTTCCACCACCTTGTAGAGGGTCTCTATTGCCAGCTGATATTCCCCAGCTTGGGACAAGGGCCAATCCCAAATCACGATAAGATTGGGGTTCTTCCTCACGGATGGCCACCACCTTACGGCTAATGGCTACCGCCTCTAGGTAGGCCTTGTGAGCACTGAGTTTGTAAGCCAATACGCTGGGAGCAGCTGGGCATCCTCTAAGCTCAGTTCGGCCAAGTTGGACACCACCAATATGGCCTGCTCGGTATCTCCTTTTTTTAAAGAAATAATCAGCCACATCTACATAGAAAGAGGGCGTTTGTCCATATTCCTTTTTGAGTTTGTAATAAGTCTCTACCGCTTTGGCTGGGTCGGCATATTCCATCACCTTTAGGTAGGGCGTATCAGGATTATAGTCATTAAGGGCTATTTTGGAGGTACTGGCCAGCTCACCACTACGATCTTCCGCCTCGCTTTCCTCTTCATCATTAAGAACTTGCGCAGTTTCTTTAGCAGCTTTTTGTTCTGTCGTCTTTCTTTCCTTGAGGAACGACTATAGCCACTTACCATTACTTCAGCCAACTCGGCCTGACTACTCTCTGAAATAGAGCCAATGCCACGTATAGTGAGCGTGGAGGCGCTAGCACGGGCATTTATACCAGCGGTACTCTCGTTGGAAGATTGATTAGCTGTATTCTTCACAGGTTTGGTGCCTGAGATAGGGAAGGAGGTATTCCACCATTTGCTTTGTGCTTCGGAGAGTTTTACCACGTAGTCAAGGTGTTCTTTCTTTTCTTTTTCCTTGTTTTGTTTTTCCTTATTCACAAGGCGTTCGTATTCCCTTTGAAGCTCCTTGGGAGGGGTAATCTGGTAACGCACATAATCCGCTATGGTCTCCCAGAACGATCAGAGAATTACCCTCGGTGACGATGCCATATTGGCGACCTACGGCATCAATATCCTTAGCCAAAGCGCCTTCTCTTTGTAGCTGTGCAATCTTCTTTTCTGCCCATATACGACGCAAAAGGGCAAACGCTCCTGTGCCTGCGGTATTATCTTTGGTAAAAGTAAGCTCTTTTTCCACGATGACCTTGCCAGGGTAGCCCAAGGAGACCACTACGGTCGCCTCTTCGGAGCTTAGTTGGCCCGCAAAAGTGAAGTTTTCCCCTACCAAAGCCCTTTCTGAGGGATATAAAGGCAGTTACATTTCCACTCTTTACTTTATAGCCTAGGGAGTTGGAAAGACTGGTGGCGCAAGGCCTTGAGCGCTTCAGGGAGTGCTTGGGTAGTAAGGTTGATCAGCGCTCCTCCAGTGGCTCCAGCCAAGTATTGGAGTTTGTCCCAGTTGGCTACCTGTAGAGAGCTAATCACACTCACGGGAGCTTGTAAGGACTTGACAAGTGATGGCAGATCAAATTCTTTAGCACCGAAATTGAAAAATACCATCGGAAAAAGAGTAAGTACTGGCCAGCACCTTTGGGGAGATACCTATAGCATTGCCGTCGGTTTGCCCCATCATAAACTTGTTTTTCCAAATATTCCCGCAACTCCTGCCAATTGCCGTCCTTCACCTCAAAGGCTACAGGCTTGGCAGCACGGATATGGAAAGTGGTGAGGGTTACTTCTGTATTCTTGATCTCCTTAAAAATAAGCATCTAAGAGCGCATATTCCTTGGCAAAGTCTCTTTTTCGTTAGAAAGAGAGTTGTCCCAAAGAATACCTATGCTTTTGGGTGCTTCTTTTTCCTATAGAGACTGTTTTTTTCCAATGTCATATTTCCATAAAGGTAGCTTTCATTCCCGTTGGTAGCGGTAATGAGTTGCGGTTTGTCTATTTTAGGAAAGAGAAGCGCAATATTTTTGTCCAAAAGTATAGTTGGTCTGCTCTACCTCACTGATATAGCTGTTGCGGCTTTGGGTAAAGTCCAGCTGTAGAGAGTTCTGGATATCCGCTTTGACAAAGCGAGAAACTACCTCGGTATGGATTTTGAACTTCTTGAGCTTAACGGCATTGGCAATGGGTAGGAAGTAAAAGTCCTGTCCGTTCTTTTGGGAGAGTTCTTGCTCGAAAGCAATGAGGATTCTACGTGTTCCCCTGCGAGGCATAGGATATACACGGGCGCGGAAGTTGTTACCTTCGGTTTTTCGAGCAAACCAGGGTCTACTCCACGGCGTACGATGTCCTCAAAGGCTTTGCGCCCCAGGCCTTATCCACTACAACTCCCTCGCGGAGCTTGCCGTCTATATCCAGAGCAAAAGCGAGAGACTTGCTGCCCATCGAGAGGGGAAACTCAAACTCACCCTCCATCACGCGGCTATTGGGATTGTAGAAAGTCATCTCCATTGTGGTTACCGCTGTCTGTCCTACCACCAAGATATCCACCGAAAGGTCTTGTAGTTGCATGGGCTTGGCATTATCCTCTTGGCTTACCTTTACCTGAGGTAGGATAATTTTTCTCTGCAGTAGCACTCCTATAGAAAAAGAAGTGCTATAAAAAGATAGAAATTGTTTCATATGTTTTTAAGATAAAAATAAATACTTTTCATAGTACAAAAATATGCCAAAGAGTAAGTATAATCTTAAAAATATATATCTTTGCACACTAAAATAATTCCTATGTTAAAAACATATATGTCTGCTTTCTGTAGTCATTCTTTTTGCTGCTTGCAGGGGATAAAGGAAAGAATGGTGATTTGTTGGATGAGATGGCAGGTAGAGATCAACGAACCCTATGAGCCTCTTTTTCTTACAAGACACTGCGGTAGCTTCCTTGAACAAAGTTACTATTAAGGACAACTACTATAAGCCTGCTATAGAGCGAGAAGTGGTGGATTTCTACAAAAAAATATAATTATCAAACTCGCTGGCTGTACCAGAACAAGCCTTCACCGCTTTTTGCCTCTTATATCAAGACCCTTACGGAGCTTACCGATTATGGTTTTTCCCACAGAACTATAGGCAACATGAGTTGGATTCCTTAGTGGGGGCATCTCTACCAGCATAAGGATTCCTTGTTCTTAAAGCAGTTGGAGATGACCGACCGAGAGATTACGGCCTCCTTTCTGCTGCTTACCCGTCACCTTACTCAAGGGCGTATCCCTAAGGTAGGCGATGGTGTCCGTGTATGGAAGCGCAACAAACCCATATTTGACAATGTAGAGTTGCTCTTGAAGCTTAAGGATACTGATAACCTGTCTACCATCATAGAAACGCTACAACCCCAACAAACTTTCTACAAAGCGATGGCACAGAAGTATAAGGAATTGCTTAAGGATACGACCTCCTATATACCTTTAGCTATTGCTGATCCGAAGAGCTTTGCTGTGGGCTATAGTGATAGTACTGTGGTTGCCCTGCGTAACCAGTTGGGGCTTAGGGGTACAAACCTATGGCACAGGGGCCCCCTGCCCAGGTAGATTCCCTGCTGATAGAGGCCGTTAAACAATTTCAGCGACAAGTAGGGCTTACAGCCGATGGAGTGCCAGGGGGCGCAGACAATGAGCTATTTGCAGATGACTCCAACGCAGCAACGCGACTTGCTACTGCTTAATATGGAGCGCCTACGCTGGCAAAATAAGGACTTGGGGGAGGATTATATATTGATCAATATTCCCTGAATACCGACTAAACCTCTACCATAAGGATTCACTGAAGTTTACCACTAAGGTAGTAGTAGGCAGACCAGATACACCAACCCCTATTTTCTCCGATAGCCTTAAGTTTGTAGAGTTTCGTCCTACCCTGGTCGGTACCTATAAGTATTGTGCGCAAGGAGATGATCCCTCGTATAGTAGATAGTGGGATTCACTCAAGTATGCTAAGCGCGGGTATAAGCTCTACGAGAATAATAAGGAGATAGACCCAGCCACAATCAAATGGAGATGAGAAGACTCTTAAGCGCAATTTGGCTTTTGTGGAGAATCCTTCGGCGAATAACTCCTTGGGCTTGGTCAAGTTTGTCCTCCATAATAATATGAGTATCTACCTACACGATACTCCCAGCAAAAACTCTTTGACAATACCCAACGCACTTATAGTCATGGCTGCGTGAGGGTACAATACCCCGATAGCTTGGCTTACCAGCTGCTTAAGCATACCGAGGGAGTGGAATTATCAAAAGGTTAATGACGCTATGCACAAGGGGAGAAACCAATACCGTGCACGGCCAGAACAACACTTTGTAGTGGATATATCCTACCTCACCGCTTGGGTAGATGAGGCAGGACAACTTGTAATTCGCAACGATCCTTATCAGTTTGACAAGGAACAACTCAAGCTCTTAGAGCGTTATAAGAAGATGTAACTTATCATAGTGTAGCGGCGAATACCTCCAAGAAATGTGTGGTGATACGCTGCTTCACTTCTTCCATGGGTACCTCTCTGCCCAGTTCCGCCTTGAGGGAAGTTACCGCCTTATCAGCGATACCGCAGGGTACGATATAACCAAAGTAACTCAAGTCCGTATTCACATTGAGCGCGAAGCCATGCATGGTTACCCAGCGAGAAGCTCTCACTCCCATAGCACAGATTTTGCGCGCCTTGGGCGTGCCCACGTCCAACCATACTCCTGTCTCCCCAGGGCTACGTTCGCCCTTAAGACCATAGTCGGCAAGGGTAAGGATAATGACCTCTTCCAATGAGCGTAGGTACTTGTGGATGTCAGGGAAGAAGTTGTCCAAGTCTAATATAGGGGTAACCCACTACCTGCCCCAGTCCGTGGTAGGTGATATCCCCCACGGTTTACCTTATAGAAGGAAATATGTTTTTGCCCTAAGGAACTCCTCGCTCATAAGCAGGTGCTCCATCACACCGCTTTTTGCCGAGGGTCAGCACATGAGGGTGTTCTACAAAAAAATCAAGTAATTAGGAGTAGGGGAGGGTTCTCCTCACTGCGATTAGCGGTTTTTGGTCAATAGTAGCCTGAAAGAGGACTTCTTGAGCCTCCCAAGCCTCTTTATAGTCTTTTTAATCCCCAATCAATGAGGGTAATTTTTGTTCATCTCTGTTTATATATGTAAGATGTCTGTTAAAAGTCTTCTCGAATAGAAAAAGCTCCCACGGATTTCACAGATTTTTCTGTGTTTGTATAATCATGCTACTGCGATCTCACACGGATTATTATAAGACCAAAGGTCTTATTTTTTTCAAAGTAATCTAAGAAATCCCTTTAAATCAGTAAAGAACTTAGTGTTCTTATCATTCATAAGTTTTTGAGCTTCTTCCATTGCTTTTAATAGTGACAGTATTAGGAATACCTATTATCTCCTCAATAGGGAGATTAACTTTTTGTATATCAGCTTGTAAGGTTATTTTTGCTCATAATTTTAAATATTTTTGGATTGATGGAAGTTACTATTTCTTATGTCTTGCAAAGGTACGAAAAAAAGATTTGAATTGGAATAACTTTTGTTTATCATAGATATTCGTTGTATCTTTGCAGTGTTTTTTTATATTTATACTATCTTAATAATCATAACAGAGACAACTTTCGCATTATGGATGAAAAAATAAAAGAACTTATCCAACATTATATCATTTTTCTTCAGGAAGATCCTTCCAACGAAGATGAAGTGTATAAGTGGAAAGCAATAGAACATTTTCAGCAATATTGGGATATAGATACTGATGATTTCTATGAAATGTTCAAAGAAGCTTTTAGAAAAAGAGGGAACTTAGTATATCAAAATCCTTTTAGTTTCTTAGATGCATTAGGTAAATATTTTTCCTGAACAGCTAAGAAATTTATTTCTTATAATCTATGGTTCTGATGACTTTTATACGAAACTAAAGAGGGCTAAAGATTTTGCAGAAAATAGCATAGAAGAATTGAAAAAAAAGCTCAATAAAGTAAATTTCAATCATCAGTTGGACGAGCGAACACTTTCCTTTTTGCTAACAATGCAGAATCCTAATGAAAATACTTTCTATAAGAAGGAGGTCTATAAGAAAACTATGTGAATATTTGGATATTCCTACTAAAAAGAAGAAAAAAATATTATCATTTTATAGAGTTACTTAATCATATAGTTACTTTTTCTTAATAATGATATATCACTTTCTATTGAGAAAACATTTATTCCTAAAGGTTTTGATTTTCCTTTACTATTAGCACAGGATATCGTATATCAAAATATAAGCAAGGGAGATGAAGCGACAAAAACTTTATTGGCTCTATAGTCCAGGAGAACAAGCTTCTAAATGGGAGGAATTTTATAACGAGGGAATTATGGCTATTGGCTGGGACGAATTGGGTGATTTAGAAAAATTATACAGATAGAAAATCTATTCTTGACGCTCTAATAGATAATTATGGAGGAGGAGAAGACCAACGCAATAATGTATCTGCTATTGATGATTTCTGTAATAAAATGAATGAAGGAGATATTGTTATTGTAAAGAAAGGAACTAAAAACCTTATTAGGCTATGGCAGAGTAACTTCCGATTACTATTTTGATGAAGAAAGAGATGAATTTTTACATTGTCGTCAGGTCAAGTGGCTTAAAAAAAGGAGAATGGAATCTTGATTTTACCTTACCTCGAAAAAAACACTCACTGATATAACTACTTATAATTCTGATATTAAAGGAATCAAATATGCTCAATATTTACTAAATATTATGAATAAAAAAATACACAAACACAAGAGAACAGTCTTACTACCAAACTTCTAAAGTACAAGCATCAAATCATTCTACAAGGTCCTCCAGGAACAGGTAAAACTCGTGAAGCTAAGCGTATTGCAAGGACGCTATTAGGCTTAGCGGAAGATACTCCCTTAGAAGGTAATGAACAGTTCAAACTCATTCAGTTTCATCCTAGTTACTCATACGAGGATTTTGTAAGAGGGATAGTTGCCAAAAATACAGACGGTAATATATCCTATGTTACAGAAAACAAAGTGTTAGCTGAGTTTGCTAAAAAAAGCTTTGGAAGCTCCTTTTGAACCTATCAGATGGGAAGATTTTTAGAGATTTTCTTGAGGGAAAGAAAAAAATAAGGAAGGAGAGGTTTATTTTGATGAGTATAAATATAATAGAATAAAAAGATGAAATAAAAAAACAATGGAAATAAAAATAAAAGAAAAACAGATGTTTGTGAGTATAGATATGAAGGAATAGGATATGAAACAAAAAAACGGTAAAGAAGTTGAATCATTATTTTATTCTCGTAAAAAAATGATAAGGGAGAATGGATAGATAGCTATTCAGGAATACCTATTGAAAATTTTTGCACTTAGATGATGACTTTGTTACATTTAAGAAAAATCAGAAAAATAGATGGCTACTGGAATATAATAGTGGATTATTTTATAAATTGGGCTAAGGAATATAGAAAAGAGAAACCCTATGTCCTTATTATTGACGAGATCAATAGGGCTAACCTCTCGGCTGTACTCGGTGAACTTATCTATGCCTTGGAATATCGTGGGGAAGCAGTGCAAAGTATGTACGCTATTGATGATGATAATACCCTTATACTTCCTGCTAACCTCTATATCATTGGTACAATGAATACAGCCGACCGCTCCTGTAGGTCATATAGACTATGCGATCCGTCGTCGCTTTGCCTTCGTCAATGTATTGCCTGAAGATCTAACAGGTGAATTAGGTAACCAGTTTGAGAGTACACTATTTGCCCAAGTGACTGACTTGTTCAATACTAATTTATCTTCTGAGTTCAAAAAAGAAGATGTACAGTTAGGACATTCTTACTTCATTACAGAATATACTCCTATCGATATCCGTTGGGAATATGAAATCAAGCCTATCCTATTAGAATATGTCAAAGATGGTATCCTTATAGGTGAGGGAATAGAAACTACCATAAATAATCTTTACAACGATGAAAAATAACGCTTCTTGAACATCAGCCTTATAGCATCAAAAAGGAAGGAGAAGCGTTAGCTTTCTTTTGAAGCTATCCCAGAGGTTTGTCCGTATGTATTGAAGAAAGACAAATGGGGAATGCCTATATATCCTTTTTGAAATCTGGCGTACCAATGAGCAAGAAGTGTATTTACAAGCGGGCTATTATGTGGGGAATTTTTGTGGCTTATAAAAGAACAAAAAAATATGTGTATATAGCCCCTAAAATGAACTGCCGAGAGGATCTTGTAGAAATTGACTTTCTGAAGATGTTACTTGATATTTATACGGCTGATATAGAGATGAAACATACTCAAGACCTTATCAAAAATCTATTGGAAGAACCACAAATCACTATAGAACAACAAAAGATCTTCTAACTCCTTTTCCTCATCGTGCAGTTCTCCAACTCCTAAAGCGTATTGTTCGCAAAGGACTTAAAAAGTCGTACTATAAGGAGGAAGAAAACCTTTGTAGCCGTATCAAGGTAAAAATACAGATAGGAAAAACACCTAAAGCAGAATGTTTTTAAGAACAAACTAACCTCTCATATATGCCAATACCAAGCCTTTGGAGTGGATAGTATAGAGAATCGTTTCCTAAAGAAGGTATTGCAGTTTGTTATCAGCTTTAAGAATACACATTCTACTCTTTTTGTAGGAAATGAAGCTGCTATAGATGAATTGATTACCTATTGTACCCCATATTTTGAACTTATTTCAGAAGAGTTCAATGTAGAAAAACCTGAAAAAAATATTACTATAAATCCGTTTTTCAAGGAGTATAAGGGAAGCTATAGAGATAGGTAAGCACATTCTCAAGCGTTTTTCCTACAATATCACTGAAACTACCCAACAAAAAGTAGCGATTCCACCTTTTTGGATAGATATGCCCAAACTTTTTGAGCTATATGTATATGTAAAGCTACAGGAACAGTTCAGTGAGAAGCAGTTACTTATCATCTCACGGCCGATTATACCGAATTGGATTTCTTGCTCAACACCCCTGACGCAAAAATGGTGATTGATGCTAAGTATAAGCCTATTTATGAAGACAGTAGAGTGATAGATGACATTCGCCAAGTAAGTGGTTATGCTCGCTTGGAAAAGGTTTATAAAAGACTTGGCTTAGAGGACAGTAACGAACTTATAGATTGCTTAATTATCTATCCTTCATTGGAAGAAAAATAGAGCATTCAACCTAGAAAACAAAAAGTAAAATCACTGAATATAGAAATATCTACAAATTAGGCGTTTCCATTCCATTAATTAACGTGAGTTCGATGTAAAGTGAAGAAATAACAGCCCCACCTTATTAGATGGGGCTATTATTATTTGCTTTTTACGGAGGCGCTCCGCTATTTAACTTCTTCGAAATCTACGTCTTGGACGTTGTTGTCTGGGCCTTGGTTAGGCTGAGGGCCTGGTTCGGAGTAGTTAGCCCTGCTCCTGCACCACCGCCTTGTTGTGCTTTTGTAGATATCCTCAGAGCACTCTTCCAAGCATTGTTTATTTTCTCTAAAAGCAACTTCGATAGTGGCAATATCTTTGCTTTCGTAAGCTGATTTGAGTTCTTCTAAAGCACTTTCGATAGCCGCTTTCTTGTCAGAAGGGAGCTTATCACCGAACTCTTTGAGTTGTTTTTTTCGGTTTGGAAGATAAGCGCATCGGCTTCGTTCATTTTGGTAGCTACTTCTGTGCTTTCTTATCGGCTTCGGCATTGGCTTCAGCATCACGCTTCATTCTTTTCGATTTCTTCTTGGGTAAGTCCAGAAGAAGCCTCGATACGGATGTCGTGTGTCTTACCTGTACCCTTGTCGGTAGCTGAAACATTGATAATACCATTGGCATCAATGTCAAAGGTTACTTCAATCTGAGGTACGCCACGTGGTGCGGGTGGGATACCATCCAAGTGGAAACGTCCGATTGTCTTATTGTCCGCAGCCATAGGGTCTTTCTCCCTGTAGCACATGTATTTCCACACTTGGTTGGTTATCAGCTGCGGTGGAGAATATCTGAGATTTCTTGGCTGGGATTGTAGTATTGGCCTCGATGAGCTTAGTCATTACTCCCCATCGTTTCGATACCAAGAGAAAGTGGTGTAACGTCAAGGAGCATACGTCTTTTTACATCTCCAGTGAGTACCCCTCCTTGGATAGCAGCCCCGATGGCTACTACTTCGTCAGGATTTACACTCTTATTTGGTTTTTACCGAAGAAGTTCTCAACAGCTTCTTGTACGGCAGGGATACGTGTAGAACCCCCTACGAGGATTACCTCATTGATATCACTTACACTAAGACCTGCATTCTCAAGAGCTTTCTTACAAGGCTCAATAGTACGTTGTACTAAGTCCTCGATAAGTTGTTCAAATTTGGCACGGGTAAGAGTACGTACTAAGTGCTTAGGTCCGGTGGCAGTAGCGGTGATATAAGGCAAGTTGATTTCAGTCTGCATAGAAGAGGAAAGCTCAATCTTGGCCTTTTTCAGCAGCTTCTTTAAGACGTTGTAGCGCCATCAGGATCTTTGCGCAAGTCTAAACCTTCTTCTTTTTCAAATTCTTCAGCGAGCCAGTTGATGATTTTTCATCTACATCGTCCCCTCCAAGGTGGGTATCCCCGTCGGTAGAAAGTACTTCAAACACACCATCACCAAGTTCGAGGATAGAGACATCGTGGGTACCCTCCCGAAGTCAAACACGACAATCTTATGGTCATTGTGTTGCTTATCAAGCCCGTAAGCAAGGGCAGCAGCAGTAGGTTCGTTGATGATACGCTCTACCTTAAGGCCTGCGATTTCTCCCGCTTCTTTGGTAGCTTGACGTTGCGCATCGTTAAAGTAAGCAGGTACTGTAATTACTGCACGGCTTACTGTTTGTCCTAAGAAGTCTTCAGCGGTTTTTCATTTTCTGAAGGATCATCGCAGAGATCTCTTGAGGAGAGTATAGGCGGCCGTCAATATCCACACGAGGAGTATCGTTGTCTCCCTGTACCACGGCATAAGGTACACGTGCTATTTCTTGACCTAAGTCAGAATATTTGTTCCCCATGAAACGCTTAATAGAATAAATCGTTTTCTTAGGGTTGGTAACGGCTTGACGCTTAGCGGCGTCCCCTACCTTTATTTCGCCACCTTCTACGAAGGCAAACCACGGAGGGGGTAGTTCTTTTTGCTCCTCCGCATTGGTAATCACCACAGGGTCATTACCTTCCATTACAGAAACACACGAGTTCGTGGTTCCCTAAATCTATTCCAATAATCTTACTCATAATCGTATTTATCTTTATTATCTTATTTTTGTTATTTACGCTTTACTAATAGGCAAGGATTGTGCCAAAAAGCAAAAACATGACAAAAATGACAGATGTTATTTCCAATCAATAGCCTGCTTACCTACAGAGGAGAGATAGGCATTGGTCTTACTAAAGTGTTTATTTCCAAAACCAATAACCGCGATTAGCACTCAGTGGAGAAGGGTGTCCAGAGGAAAGTACACAATGCTTTTGAGTATCAATCAAGGCTATTTTCTTTTTGGCAAAACTACCCCAAAAGAAGGAAGACGATATGCTGACAATTGTCAGATATACACTTGATGACTGCATCGGTGAAAGTTCTCAGCCCTGTCCCTGATGACTACCTGCCGTATTGGCACGGACAGTAAGGGTAGCGTTCAGCAGTAGTACGCCTTGCTCCGCCCAGCGAGAGGTTGCCGCTTTCTGGGTAGGGCAACTTCAAGTCCTCTTCTATTCTCCTGAATATATTCCACCAAAGAAGGCGGGTGAGCAATACCATCTCTTACGGAAAAAGAAAGCCCATTGGCCTGACCTTCTCCATGGTAAGGGTCTTGGCCTAAAGAGTACCACCTTGAGGTTTTCTACAGGGCACTTGTCAAAGGCTGCAAAAATTTCTTTTCCCTTTGGGATAGCAGGTATGCTCACTATATTCTTTTCTTAACAAAAACTTGTCAGTGCTTGAAAATAAGGCTTTTCAAATTGCTGCTAAGCAAGGCATTCCAAGAGGGGCTGATGCGCACATTCATAAGCAGTTTATTCTTGAGCGGCTAAATAGCGTTCGGCATCCATAGCAGCTATAGCACCACTTCCTGCAGCAACAATAGCTTGTCGGTAGTGCTTGTCAGCAGCATCACCTGCTACAAATACCCCTTCTACATTGGTACGGCTGGAGCCTGGTACATTCTCAATATATCCTTCCTTATCCAAAGAGAGGTAAGGAGCGAAAAATATCCGTATTAGGCTTATGACCGATAGCTACGAAGAAGCCCTGTGATAGGAAATTCGGAAAGTTCTTGAGTCTTGTTGTTACGTACTCTGATAGCAGAAACCACTTTGTCCATCACCGAGGATCTCCTCGGTTTCTGTATTGAACAAAATAGTAATATTTTTCCGTTTTTGACACGTTCTTCCATAATCTTGGAGGCACGGAAAGCATCACGGCGTACAATCATGGTTACCTTCTTACAGATTTTGGAAAGGTAGAGCGCTTCCTCACAAGCAGAGTCTCCTGCTCCTACGATAGCCACCTCTTGGTTTCTGTAAAAGAAGCCATCGCATACGGCGCAGGTAGATACCCCTCCTCCTGTTCGCAAATAATGTTGTTCAGAAGGTAGTCCGAGATACTTGACCGAAGCTCCTGTACTAATGATGATACTATCGGCATGAATTTCCTTATCCTCCACCCATACTTTGAGCGGTTTGGCAGAGAAATCTACTTTGGTAACCCAGCCAGAACGAATATCAGCCTCAAAGCGGCGGGGCTTGTTGTTCGAACTGCATCATCATCTCAGTTCCTGTAATCCCTTCGGGATAGCCAGGAAGTTTTCACCTCATTGGTAGTGGTAAGCTGTCCGCCAGGTTGTTCTCCTTGGTAGAGTACAGGAGAGAGATTGGCTCTTGAGGCATAGATAGCAGCAGTATAACCTGCTGGTCCTGAGCCTATAATTAAGCATTTGATTTTTTTCTACAGACATAATATTGGTGTAAAAATTATTTTTATTCCTCGTCGTCCCTTATGGGCTGGATCACGAAAATCCTCCATAAACTTGGTGGTATAGTTTCCAGCGATATAGTCGGGATGTTCCATAAGCTGTTTGTGAAAGGGATGGTTGTTTTGATACCCTCTACGACGAATTCGTCCAGCGCGCGCTTCATCTTAGCTATAGCCTCTTCGCGTGTCTGAGCTGTTGCGATAAGTTTGGCAAATCATAGAGTCATAGTTGGGTGGAATGGTATAGCCAGCATACACATGGGTATCAAGACGTACTCCGAATTCCCCCAGGGCATGGAAAGCAGTGATACGACCAGGAAGGACGGAAGTCATTGAAGGGTCTTCCGCATTGATACGGCATTCTATAGCATGTAGTTTTGAGTATAGTTGCGCCCAGAGATAGGTACTCCAGCCGCTACGAGGATTTGTTCCTTAATCAGGTCATAGTCAATCACCTGTTCAGTGATAGGGTGTTCTACTTGGATACGAGTATTCATCTCCATAAAGTAGAAATTGCGGTGCTTATCTACAAGAAATTCTACGGTACCTGCGCCTTCATATTTGATAGATTCGGCAGCCTTGACAGCAGCTTCGCCCATTCTTTGGCGGAGTTCGTCGGTCATAAACGGAGAAGGTGTTTCTTCGGTAAGTTTTTGGTGTCTTCTTTGGATAGAGCAGTCGCGTTCGGAGAGGTGGCAAGCTTTGCCGAATTGGTCTCCTACGATTTGGATTTCGATATGTCGAGGGTTCCTCAATGAGTTTTTCCATATACATACCATCATTACCGAAAGCAGCGGCGGCCTCTTGAGTAGCACTCTCGAAGGCTTTTTCGAGGTCTTCTTCTTTCCATACAGCACGCATACCCTTTCCTCCTCCTCCAGCGGTGGCTTTGAGCATGACAGGATAGCCCATTTTCTTGGCGATTTTCTTGGCTTCGGCAACATCCTTAAAGCAAGCCATCGGAGCCAGGAATGGTAGGCACCCTGCGGCTTTTCATAGTAGCTTTGGCAGTAGCCTTATCACTCATTTTGTCAATCATCTCGGCTGAAGCTCCGATGAACTTGATGCCATTTTCAGCACAGATCTTGGAGAACTTAGCGTTTTCGGAAAGAAAGCCATAGCCAGGGTGGATGGCATCGGCATTGGTAATCTCGGCAGCGGCGATGATATTGGTAATTTTTAGATAAGAATCCTTTACTAGGGGCAGGGCCGATACATACAGCTTCGTCGGCGAAGCGTACATGAAGGCTATCGGCATCTGCTGTAGAATATACGGCCACCGTTTTTAATGCCCATTTTCGCGGCAAGTGCGAATCACCCGTAGGGCAATTTCTCCACGGTTGGCTATCAAGATTTTTAAACATGTTCTAAGAATTTTAGGTCACACTTAATACACAACCCTAACTTAAGAAGGGTCAACCAAGAAGAGTGGTTGGTCGTATTCCACAGGGAAGCGTCGTCCACTAGTACCTTTTACAATCTTACCAGAGACTTCGGATTCTATCTCGTTGAATAGTTTCATGGCCTCAATCACGCAAAGGGTTTGACTCAGACAATATTGTCCCCTATCTCCACCAAAAAGAGGTTTTGTTAGGTGCTTGGCGACGGTAGAAGGTTCCGATGATAGGAGATTTTATAGTAATATATTTTTCCGTTTTTCTTCGTCATCGTGCTCTTTTGGTAGCTACAATGTTGGCTGGATCACTTACAGGAATACAGGTTGTGCACTACAGGGATCTGTGGTTGAGGAATTCCTTGTGCCATATAAGGCTGTTGAACAAAGACCGTTTCAGGGCGTCCTTCTTCTCCAAGAAGTCTTGATGGTGATTTTCACATCTTCCATCTCTAGCTTTACTCGCTTGCGCCTGATTTGGCAACTGAATCTGATTAGATTTTTGAATATCTTTTTAAATCCATAGTAAATAATTATATTTTCAATGAGTTAGACATTATCTTATTGGTATGATATTTTTCGGGGGCAAAAATACTAAAAACATTTCACATGTCCCCTGTTTTTAGCAAAATTAAAAACTTGAGATACTTTTTAATATTTTTCAATAAAGATTATAAAAAAATACAAAGTATATATCTTATAATTATTTATTTAGGATCGTAAGCCCACTTGAGGTATAGGGCGCCCCAAGTAAAGCCACCACCGAAGGCTGCGAAGACGAGATTATCTCCTTTTTGAGTTGTTTCTCGTAGTCATAGAGTGCCAGAGGTAGGGTGGCAGAAGTGGTATTGCCATAACGTTGTATATTGAGCATCACCTTCTCATGAGGGAGTCCCATACGGTCAGCTGTAGCGTCGATGATACGCTTGTTGGCCTGATGAGGTACCAGCCAGTTGAGGTTATCAGCCGATAGGTTATTGCGCTCAAGAATTGCATCGGTGGCATCGGCCATGCGAGAGACAGCATATTTGAAAACTGTCTTTCCGTCCTGATACAAGTTGTTTTTACCTTCCTTGAGGGTTTCAGGGGTTGTAGGAAGGATAGAGCCACCAGCCTCTATCTTGAGGTATTCGCGGCCAGATCCGTCACTGCGCAGGTATTCATCTTGTATACCTAAGCCCTCATAGTTAGGGTTCCAAAAGGACGGCACCCGCCCCATCACCAAAGATGATACAAGTAGCGCGATCGGTGTAATCCACGATAGAGGACATTTTGTCAGCACCGATCAAGAGTACTTTTTGTATCTGCCCGATTCTATATAGCGAGCTGCCACAGACATACCATAGAGGAAGCTAGAGCAGGCTGCTTGTAGGGTCAATAGCAAAGGCATTGACCGCTCCAATCTGCAGCTAGCAAGCGCTAGAGATTGCCACAGGCATATCGGGAGTTACGCTGGCAAAAAGCACTAAGTCAATATCGGCTGGGTTAGTGCCTCGTCTTACGGAACAAATCTTCAACCGCTTTTATGCCCAAGAAAGAAGCTCCCTTGCCTTCTTCTTTTAAAAGCCTTCTTTCCTTGATACCTGTACGGGTGGTAATCCACCATCGGTGGTATCTACCATTTTTCTAGCAAACTGTTGGATAGAACAAAATCGGGTACATATCCGCCCACGCCTGTTATAGCAGCTGTAATTTTTGTCATAGAAATCAAAGTTTAACTGCTCTTAAAAGAGCATATGAAATAGAGAGCGCAAGTTACGAAAAATACGAATTATGGTACAATAAAAGTTATCTTACTTATGGCCTAAAAATTAAGGTTTAAAAGTACTGGTATAGATATACGTTTTGGAAATTACCATCAAAGAAGCACCAGTCTTTGAGGGTGGCAGTCATAGGAATCCTTGTCGCAGAAATAGTTTTTGGCTATAGAGATTCTCTGATGTACATAGGCGGTAAGCTGGTGTAAGTCTAAGAAAGTAAAGGCATAGGAACATAGTTCTCCCAAGGCCTTGGTAGCAATTCCTTTTTGCCTAAAGGAGCGGCAACGACTATAGCTACAGAAGCACGTTTGTTCTTTTGGTTGATAGTCGTATAAGTCAGCACAGCCAACAGCCTTTTCTTGGTAGGTAATAACAAAGCGTTGTTGCTTGGCCTGATAGATATCTTGGTGCGCATTGGCTATATAAGATAGTAATAGTTGCCGAGAGAAGGGGGCTTGGGTCTCACTTACTTCCCAGAGCGTTCGGTCGTTCTCTAAGTTATATAGAAAAATCTATATCTTCGGGTTCAAGTGCTCTTAGTTGTACCATAAGTTTATATGCTTATAGTTCCTTCAAAAACGAAATCAGCACCGCCAATGAGCCAAACATTGGTATATTCTTTTATTTTTCAGTCCAAGAAATTCCTTTTTACCTCAAAAGTTACCTCTAGTGTACCACCTTTGGTCTCCAAGATGATGTATTCGGCTTTAGTTTTTCCTGTTTTGTGCATAGCAATAGCCGTAGCAGTAGCACCTGTACCACAAGAATAGGTTTCGTCCTCCACACCCTCGCTCATAGGTACGTACCTTAAAACGATTGTCAGATATAGGTTCTACGAAATTGACATTGACCCCCTCAATATTGAAGGGTACTCCATAGCGTATTTCAGCTCCTTTTTCTTAACGTCCAAGCTGTCCAAGTTTTTTTAACTACCTCCACATAATGAGGCGACCCTGTATCAAGGGTTACTCCCTTCTTCACCTTTTGGATATCACTGACATCCCGCATCTGCAGGTGGATAAGGTTGTTCTTGAAGATGGCCTTATGCAGTCCGTCGGGGCGGAGAAGGTCGTTTCTCAGCAGAGATAACACCCAGCTTGCGAGCAAAGGCTACGATACAGCGTCCGCCGTTGCCACACATGGAGCTTGGATTGCCGTCAGAATTGTAATAAACCATGGAAAAATCGTTCCTCTGGGTCATTCTCTAGCAGGATTAACCCATCGGGCACCAATACCAAAACGACGCCTCACACAACTGTGCCACTAGCTTGGTATCGCCCTTTGGAAAGGTAGCAGTACGGTTATCAACCATGATAAAATCGTTGCCTGCCCTTTGGTATTTGTAAAAATGTATAACTCTCATTGTCTGTGTTTTTAAGGGCAAAATTAGGAAAAAATAACAGAATAAACAAAGAAAACAGAAAAATATTTTTAAGAAAGCATTTTTATTTTGTCTTTTTACTGAAAAGATTGTAATTTTGCCTCCCGAAAATAGTGAAAAGTGATTAGTGAAAAAGTGATTAGTGAAAAGTGATTATGAAAAGGATTAGTGAAAAGTGATTAGTGAAAGTGAGTTAGTGAAAAGTGATTAGTGGTTAGTGATTAGTTTTAAGGATTAATTTACTTTTTACCTTTATTACTTTTACCTTTATTACTTTTTACCTTATTACTTTTTACCTTATTACTTTTACCTTATTACTTTTTACCTTATTACTTTTTACCTTATTACTTTTACCCTATTACTTATTACGTTTTCACCTTTTACTTTAAATTTAGATAGTTGTGTGCGAGAGAGAACAAAATTAGTCGTTAAAGACGAGGGTTTACAGAAATTGAGCACTCTCATGTCCTTGTAGTAGGACTGGGGGTGTAGGGGCTTTTGTTGCCGAATTTTTAGCCCTGTGCAGGGGTGGGATACCTTACCATAGTAGATGGCGATGTGGTGGACATCACTCAACAAACAGACAACTTATAGCCCTTGATTCTACTATAGGGCAGCCTAAAGCAGAGCTTGTAGCTCAACGGCTTAGGGACATTAACTCATATAGTGCTGGAGGTCATCAATGACTTTCTTACCCCTGAGACGGCTTACGACTTGGTGGATAGTCGGTTTGACTATGTGGCTGATTGTATAGATAGTATATCCCCTAAGATAAGTCTGCTTAGAGCTTGTCATGATAGTCGAGTGAAGGTCATCAGCAGTATGGGAGCAGGAGTGTACTAGACCCCTCTAAGGTAAAGGTGGCTGACATTCTCAAACCCGTGATTGTCCGCTAGCACGTACTATCCGCAAAAGACTCAAGAAAGAAGGTATCCAGCCTAAGTTCAAAGCCGTGTTCTCCCTAGAACTCCCAGATAAGGGATATGATGGCGCTCACTGATGGGGCAAACTTCGCGTTCCTATTATGGCACCATGAGCTATATGCCTGCCCTCTCGGTATCCATGTAGCAGGGGTGATTGTACGCAAACTCATAGAGTAGCTTAGAACCAAAAACCAATATTGAAGAGCCAAAGGAACTTATTCGTCTCAGGAGAATAGGTAGCCTTTAGCTCAATGGGGGCCTAAGATCGTATCGGAGCTAGCCCCAAGGCATAGCCTGCATATTTGGGCTTGGCAAACCAACTGCGCTCTGCAAACATATTGTCGTTGGCATTGGCAATATTGGCAATGGCCTTGATATAATTCTTCTTATAAAAACGATAGTTGAAAGAAAGTTCTCCCTTGAGAAAGTCATAATTCCCCGAAGCTCAAGTAATCACTACTCCATAGAAAGGGAGAATATTTCCGAAAAAGTTATCCCCTTGTCGAGTACATACTGCAAGAAAGGCGCATTGGGTAATCCCAAGTGGAAGCCTGCGCGAACATCATGGCTTTTCCAGAAAGCCGATCGGTGATTCGCCAAGCGCCTCCTATATCGGCCTTGACTAGAATAATAGGGGTTGATTGTCTCTCCGTAGCCTGTGGAAATGTAGGTACCAATGGCCACGTGCATCAAAGTACAATCCCTCGGTAGGGAAAAAGAGCATTGTCCAAAGAATCATAGCGGGAGATAGCTGAAAAGAGAATAGTAATCCACTTGTTCATTGAAGTTGTCAGGCTGTACTTTCGCTTTATACAACCTCATGCTCTACCCCTGCTCCCTACTAAGAACTTACGACGGAAGAAAAATAGACTGCAAGTATAGTTGGTTCTTTAGACGAGAGAGCGCTGTTGGTATCCCCTGTGGTAAGCGAAAACCCATTGAAAGAGATGTCACGGCGGAAATGGTCATACCTACTCTGAAAAACCATAACTGGTATAGAATCCCTTATCTACATAATAATCAAAACTTATAGCGGAGGTTGTCACCAGCGATAAAGTCAAAGGAAATAAAATCGTCCTTCTGTAGGAAGCTCGAACGGCTTAGGTTCAGAAGTATGCTTGTCTGGTAAAGGTTGTCGTAGTGCAGGGACATCTTCACCCAAGTCTGTGCAGGGGCTTCCTCCAGGTAAAGCGCAATTCTTCTCCCTCATCGGTGGAGCAGATATGGTAGTTGATGCCTCTAAAATTCTGGGTAGCCATGATGTTCTGCACCCCATCTTTGAGGTCTTTGAAGGAAATTTTTCATTCCACTGAAAGCCCACTTTTCTCTAAGATACGCATCGGAATAGTGTTTGTTACCTGAAAAGGTAATGTTGCTAATTCGCAGAGAATCAGGGATTTTGGTATTTATAATGTCAGGGTCTTTCTTTTGAGATGTCGCTTGAGCCAATATAGGTGAGGGAGTACCTTTTTGGTAGCTACCCGCCCAGAGTCAATAATTGCCTGTCCGTCTTGAAGGGAAATGACATTATAACCACTCATATCGGGGTGGATATATATGTCCGTTTTCTCTTTTCTCCTTCATATCATTGGCAATCTTGTAGCCAGTAATCTGGAGCAATACGCTATTGGCCGAGCGCAAGTCCTTACGCTTTTTAGGGAGATTGTACATCCACTCCTATGATCACATCCATACCCTTGGCTCTGACCTCATCTACAGGGTAGTTGTTCATCACCCCTCCGTCGGTTAGGTAGCGACCCTCTACATCTACAGGAGCAAAAAGGGTAGGGAAGGAGCCACTGGCCATGATAGCTTGAGCCAGATCACCGTGTTCTAAGACTACTTCTTCGCCTGTTTCCACATCGGTAGCTACACAGAGGAAGGGAATCGGTAGCTTAGAGAAATCGTCAATCTTTCTTACCCCTATAGGTGAGTTGGCTTAGGAAGTTATAGAGGTTTACCCTTGAGTAAGTCCAGCGGGAAGCGCGAATTTTCCATCGCGTAGCGCCAAGGACACCATATAGCGGTCTCGGTTCTCCTTTTCATAGAAAGTCTGTGCGGAGCGAGGTACATTGTCCTGAATAATTTCTCTAGGTCGGTGGCATGGAAGATAGAGTCCAGCTGCTGGGCACTATAGCCTGCTGCATACAAGCCCCTACAATGGCTCCCATACTAGTACCCCCATATAGTCAATCTCCACTCCTGCTTTCTCAATAGCCTCTAGGGCAGCAATATGAGCCAAGCCCTTAGCCCCTCCGTTGAGAACTAGGCCTACCTTAAGGTCTTTTCTTACCCCTTGAGGTCGGCCAAAGAGCGGATTTTCTCTGGCTAAAGGAGCTGATTGATAGAGAAACAAAAAGAAGGAAGAAGAGTCGTTTCATAGCAGAAACATAGGTTATTGTTTTAGCTTAGGGTTATTCTGGTGTCGGTCATGGTCGCGCTTGGTTTTGGCGTCCATCTTCTTATCAAAGGCCTGTTGTAGGTCTATACCTGTTTGGTTAGCTAAGCAGAGAACCACAAAGACCACATCGGCCAGTTCTTCACCGAGGTCTTTGGCCCTTATCGCTTTCCTTCTCCGACTGTTCACCATAGCGGCGTGCGATGATACGAGCTACTTCGCCTACCTCTTCGGTGTAAGTTGAGCCATATTGGTTAGCTCATTGAAGTAGCGGACACCATGTTCTTTAATCCAATTATCTACTGCGATTTGGGCGTATGTTCATAGGGTTAAGGTTTTTTTGTTCACTTACATAGAGGGTCTGGTCAAGAACATCAAAGGACAGTGTTTTGTCGTCATTGAGGGTCATTTTGATCAGCAATTCCCCAGTCCAAGCCATCGAGAAATCACAGATCACCCAGCGGTGGTTGAGCAATTTGATCTTATTGATCTCGGAACTTAGCATTGCGGCGTGGCCGATAGGAAATCAAGGGGTGGTTTTCGTCCTTGGTTATATTGGTAGCCATAAGCTGTTGGCGTACGAACTCTTCAGGGATCTTCTATGCCATTTTCATGGAAAAAATATCGGCCATCTTCGTTAAAGCGAATATCAAAATACTGTTCTTCGGCCAGCTCATCAGTGAGTTTTTGAATAGAATCCTCTAAGCGTTCTACCGATAGGGCAGGAGTTGTCTGCATAGAAGGTTGCTTCTCTCCTTTTGTTCTTACAAGAGGCAAGAGTATTCCTCCAAAGAGGAATAATAAAGCCATTTGAGTTGTTTCATGTAATATGGTTTAGGTTATTTTACTTCAGTTCCGTTGGCAATACCTTCAGCATCGGGGGTTTAGGAAGATATACTTACCCTCCTTTGTTTTCTGCCATCAGTATCATACCATGACTCTCCACACCGCGGAGTTTGCGAGGAGCAAGGTTGGCCAGTACGGTGACCTTTTTCCGATAACTTTAGGGTCAAAGTCTGAGCAATTCTCGATACGATGGTACGTTGGTCGAGGCCTGTATCAACCTTCAAAATCAAGAGCTTGTCTGCTCTTAGGCATTTTTCTCAGCTTCCAAAATCAGTGCCAATACGTATGTCCATCTTAGCAAAAATCCTCGTAAGAGATAAGCTCTTTTTGAGGAGTAACCGCGGTGGCTAAGTTAGCCGCAGCTGCCTGCTGGTTTGCCTTTTTGCTGTTTTTCCAACTTATCTATTTGTTTTTGGATGGCCCGTCTTCTATTTTTCAAAGAGTAGGACAGATTTTCCTATGGTATGTCCAGAGGGATCAGGCTATCGGAATGTAATACATTTTCCCATACGGGTGCTTTTGCTCATGGTAGCAAAATTGAGCATCTGCTTGAGTTTGGCAGAGGTAAAAAGGCAAGAAAGGCTCAGAGGTTACCGCCAGAGCTGTAGCAATGTGTAAGGCTATATACATGATAGTTTCCACTCTTGTGGGGTCTTCCTTGATGAGCTTCAAGGCTCTTCGTCGGCCAAGTACTTATTGCCTAGTGGCGATGTTCATCAGTCTCTGTTGGGCTTCACGGAAACGATAGCGCTCCAAGGATTGTTCTATCTTTTGGGTAAGCTCCTTGATCTGAGCAAATACTTCTTGGTCTTCCTTGGTCGATCCATGAGGGTAGGCACCACACCTTTGTAATATTTCTCGGTTAGCACCATCACACGGTTGATAAAAATTTCCCTACAGATAGCCACTAGTCTCGTTGTTATTTCTGGCTTGAGTCACGCCAAGTAAAAATCATTATCCTTGGTCTCAGGCGCATTGGCAGTGATTACATACCTTAGGGTATCCTGCTGAGCGGGGGAAATCCTCTAACACTCATTGAGCCACACTGCCCAGTTTTTCGAAGTGGAGAGTTTGTTACCTTCAAGATTAAGAAACCCATTGGCAGGAACATTCTCAGGTAGGATATACATTTCTCGGCCTTGAGCATGGCAGGGAAGATCACACAGTGGAAGACAATATTGTCCCTTACCGATAAAGTGGAATAAGTTTCGTCTTCTCGTCCTTCCAATGTGTCCCCAGTCCTTGCCCACGCGGGCAGCCCATTCCTTGGTAGAGAGATATAGCCGATAGGAGCATCAAACCACACATAAAGCACCTTGCCCTCGGCGCCTCTACAGGTACGGGATCTCCCAGTCAAGGTCACGTGTTACCGCACGAGGGCGTAGGCCGTCGTCGAGCCAACTCTTTACCTGACCATATACGTTCGGCTTCCAGTCGTTTTTATGACCTTCAATGATCCATTTTTCAAGGAACTCGCTGTAATTCTGTGGGTAGAAACCAGTGCTTGGTCTCCTTAGTACAGGTTTGCTCCCTGTAAGGGTGGATTTGGGGTTAATAAGGTCAGTGGCATTGAGCGAGCTGCCACAGCGCTCACACTGGTCACCATAGGCTTCTTCGCTGCCACACTGGGGACAAGTACCAATCACAAAGCGGTCAGGAGGAACTGCCCAGCCTGCTCATCATAGAGCTGCTGGGAGGTCTCTCTCATAAAATCCCTTTGTCATAGAGGGCATGAAGAACCTCCGAGGCTGTTTGGTAATGTATAGGCAGGAGGTGCGAGAATAATTATCAAAGGAAATACCAAAATCGTGGAGTGAATCCTTGATAATCTTATAGGATATTTGTCAATAATTTGCTTGGGAGTGGTAATTTCCTTCTTTGCTTTGATAGAGATAGCCACTCCATGTTCGTCGCTTCCGCAGATAAAAGTCTACATCGTTGTTTTTCAATCGTTGATAGCGTGCGAATATGTCAGCAGGACATATATTTCCCTGCCAAATGGCCAATATGAATAGGGCCATTGGTATAAGGCAAAGCTGCCGTAATGGTATAACGTTCGGACATTTAGATAGTTTTTAGTTGTCAGAGGTCAGTAATCAGTAATCAGTTATCAGAGGAAACTCTTCACTCTTCACTTTTCACTAAAATGTTGGGACTGCAAAATTACAATATTTTAAACACAAAGTCAAGTTTTTCCTTATACTTTAGCATGTATCAGTCTGGTCAGCTTGATAGAGAGAGGTCGGTGAGGATCAGCTTGAGTTGCCATTGCGTTCTATATGATAGATAGCCTCTCATATTCCGCTGGATTTCCGCTATATTGTTATGATGTACAAAGGGGGCAAAGTTCTCTATCTTGAAATTGGACTGAAACCATATATACCAAGCTATCAGCGCCATAGTTGGCCAAGAGTGCCTGTCGGAACACCTCCAAACAGTATTCGAGGAAGAGCTTTTGTGTCTCCTGCCCTCCTTAGCGATTTTCTCACACCAAGCTAATAGGTTAGGGCAGTACCCCCTTGTTGCCAGCGAGCACTATAGGCCATACTGTACCCATTCGACAAACCATTCTTCAAAGATACGATCGTTGTCCTTTCCTATAAAAAGAGAGTGCTTTGGTAGTTACCTCTGTGAGCGCAAGGCGATCTTTCTGTGCTTAGCTGGCTAAGGCCTTGCTTGACCAAGGCCTCAGTGATAACCTCTTGGGAGAGCCTATGAAAGCGCGTGATTTGGCAGCGGGAGAGAATGGTATCGAGCAAGGCATTTTCGTTCTCTACCACAAGAATAAAGATAGTTTCGGCAGGCGGTTCCTCCAAGAGCTTCAGCAGCTTATTGGCACAATCGGTATTCATTAGCTCCGCCATCCAGATAATCATCACCTTATACCCCCTCGAAGGATTTCAGGGAGAGCTTGCTGGTAATCTCCTTCTGCATCATCTACCTCCCGATTTCTCTGCTTGTTGGCAATATCAATGGCCTGATACCAGTCAAAAGAGGCTTCGTAAGGCGTTTCCAAGACAAATTGGCGCCATTGCTCCAAGAAAGCCGAACTGGTGGGGTGGTCTTTCACCTGAGTGGTAATAGCCGTAGGATAAGCAAAAATGCAGGTCAGGGTGATTCAGATGTGCACACTAATAGCTGTATGTGCATCACCCGTCTTGCATAGTAGTTCCGTGGCGTAAGCAATGGCCATAGGGAGCGTACCTGCACCCCTTCCTCCTCCGACAAAGAGTTGGGCATGAGCTAGTGCGGTTGGTGTGCAATGGTTTCTTTTAGATATTTCTTTGTATGTGAGTTACTTAGAACGCTTTCAAAATCCATAATATAGTTGATTGTCTTGGCCAAGATGACCAAGAAAAACAGTACAAAAGTACATAATTTTTAGATAAGCAGGAAACCCTTCTGAAAAATGAGAGAGGTATTATAACTCACAAATAATAGTTAAATAAACGTAGTAATTGCTCTAAAAATAGTAATTTTTACCCTCTATTTAAATCAAAACATTTACAGTAATGGAAAAATACATATGCAGGCATACCTAGCCGAAAATGCAACGTATGAAAAACTCGCAAAGTAGTACTGGTAACTGTTCCTCATGATGGCACCTCCACTTGGGGCAAGGGTGCTGATAAGGGCCTGAATTGTTCTTGGACGCCTCTGAGAATATGGAGCTTTACGATGATAGAAACAGATTCCGAACCCTACCTACATGGGGTCTATAGAGCGGGAGAAGTATCAGAGAACAGCACCCCAGAGAAGATGGTAGAGGGCGGTTTATCAAAAACTAAAGAACTGGTCAAAGACAGAGAAAAACTTCTTTTACCCTGATAGGCGGGGGAATATTCCGTTTCTATCGGTTCTATAAGAGCCGTAGGGAGGAGTATAGCAACTAACTGTATTGCAATTGGACGCTCATACTGATTTGCGTCCTGAATACCATGGCTCCAAGAATAACCATGCTTGTGCTGTATTTGAGGCCAACCAAAAAGCACAAAACTCGTACAGGTGGGTATCCGTTCTATGGATGCTGAAGAAAAAGCAATACCTACCTCACAATAGGGTGTTCTTCGCTCATGAGATAGCCAAGAATGAGAATTGGATCAATGAAGTGTTGGAAAAGGTAACAGGCAATGTATATATCACTATAGATTTAGATGCTTTTTGACCCTTCTATAGCTCCCTCTACAGGAACTCCTGAACCAGGAGGCTTGCAGTGGTACCCAACGCTAAAGTTGCTTAGAAAAGTATTTAAGAAGTGCCATGTGGTTGCCTTTGACATCGTAGAGCTTTATGGACAGCCCAGCGGCTAAACCAACGGCTTTCTTAGCTGCCAAACTATATTATAAGATGCTGGCTTACTACCACAAGTATAACAAACACAGCAAGGAGACCAAGAAAAGAAAAATGATAATAGTTTTGAGTTTTGAGTTCGAGTTATACAACAACTTAAAATCAAAACTCAAAACTCAAACTTAAATGGTTATGTTTTTAGAGCAAGTCATTGAAGATTATTTAGAAAACTATGCCGATGTACCTACGGAAAACCTTATATTGGTAACTCCCCTACAGGCGGTCGGCACTTTTTGCGAGAAATCTTTGCCAAGAAGTACCGTAAAGCAGGTATCTCGCCTGAATTTATTACTTAGACAACTTACTGGAGCGTATCTCTGGGATAAAAAGATGTCCGAGGTGCAAGGCCTATTTGAACTCTACAAAGTATATAAAGAGCATACTACCACTGAGGTAGATGACTTCGAAAAATTTGTCGGCTGGGGGAAAATGCTTTGGAAAGATTTTGACGATATAGACCAATACCTCATCGCTTATAAGGATATATTCCCCTATGTGGAAGCGATAAAGGAAGTAGAACACTGGTCATTAGGCGAAAAACTTACCGAGATGCAAGAAAAGCACTTGGCTTTTTGGCGTACTCTGGGTACTTATTACAACGCACTCCATAAGGAGATGTATAAGCAGTGACAGGGCTACCAAGGCTTTTATCGCACGGGTAGCCTATGAGCAGATGGATGCCACAAGAGGGCAAACGAAGAGAAACTACACCTTTTGTAGGGTTCAATGCCCTAAGTGTAGCGCAAGAGAAGGTAATACAGTATATCTTGAGGAGATGCAAGGGGATATCTATTGGGATATAGAAAAACACTTCCTCAATAGCCAACACAGTGCGGGATACTTTATAGAAAACTACTTAGACAAATGGCGCTACTACAGAAGAGGAGCAACCAAGAAATGGATTGTAGAAGACCAGCTCAATACAAAGATACAAGTGTATGGGACACTCAAGCAGTGAACCAAATACACTGCTTACTTCCTCTTAGAGGAAATTCCTACCAATGAACTCGAACAAACAGCCATCGTCCTTAGTGATAGTGATATGTTACTACCCTTATTACAGGCTATAGATACCAACAAACTCTCTATCAATATCACCATGGCTATCCCTTACAACAAACGCCTGTACATGATCTTATTTCAGCTACTTTAAGCTCTATATTTCAGGGAGATGGTATCACAAAGAAGTAAAATCACTCTAGAGTCAAACCTTTCTGAGTAGTTTGCTTTTCAGAAAACTATAAAAAGATACTATAACCTATATCAACGAACATAACTTGTCCTATGTATATAAAAACATTGGATAAATATAAAAAAGAAAAAGATGCTACTATTATAGATTTTGCTTTTGATGACCAAAAGAATATTTCAGTAAGCAAATTGATTAAAAACATTATAGAGTTGCTTTTAGTGATTAAAGAATCTTTGGGAAAAAGAGGATAAAGAAAAACCTTCTGAACTTAGAATACTTGTACAATTTCTATGAACTCTTCAATCAGATCTCATCACTTACAAGAAAAACATCATTTCGTAGATAGTGTGAAGTCTTTGTACTATATCTATAATGATTTGTTGGTCAAACAAAAGCTTAATTTCAGGGAGAGCCACTGAAAGGATTGCAAATAATGGGTATACTGGAAGCGCAGAACATACACTTTAAGAATGTACTACTCACCTCTCATGAACGAGGGTATTTTCTCAAAGGAAATACGGTTAATTCACTAATTCCTTTTGATGTCAGAGCTAATTTGGGACTGCCTACTTACAAAGAGTCTGATTATATGTATGCTTATTACTTTATAGAATACTCCAGCACTCAGAAAAAGGCAATACTTTTTACAATACAGAGACCGATGGACTTGAAAGGAAGTGAGAAGAGCGATTTATACTACAATTGCTCTCCTGACTACAAGATAAAGCCCAAGTAAGATTTCCTGAGGTGAAGATAATAGAACAACAACCTGTTGAGATAGCTAAAGACAAACAGATTATAGACAAATTGGTCGCGATAGCCACAGGAGGTGATCCCAAACACCGAAAGGGATTCTCCTCTTCCTCACTTACTACCTATGTAAGAAACCCCTATTGACTTCTACCAACAGCAAATCTTGATATAAGGGGACGATGCTGAAGTAGAGGAAATTGTAGAAGATCGCTCACTGGGAACTATTATTCATAGAATATTGAACTATTATACAAAACCATATCTAAATCATGTAATTTCCAAGCAGGATATAGACAAAATAAGAAAAAGAAGTAGCCGAGACAACGAAAACAGTATTCAAAGAGTACCAACAGAATGAAGAAAATAGCAGGTAAAACATCTTTGTACAACGTACCATTGAGGAATATGTGATGAAATTTTTGGATATAGACTCAGAGGAATGTATCCAACAATGTGGTAAAGCTCCCTATACTTAGAAGAAAAGATACAGATAGATGTCCAATATGATGCTTTTCCTTTTCCTATTCGCTTCAATGGAACGATAGACCGTGTAGAACAACGAGGCGAAGATATCTATATAGTAGACTATAAGTCGGGTATTGTAGAGAAAGGACAGGTAGCCCTCAATGAGAAGAAATGGGAAAAACCTGAGTTGTGATTACGATTACCCAAAGCCTTCCAATTGCTTATGTATGCCTATTTACTCTTCAAAACGGGAATGATAGGGGAGGATAAGCGGGCTATATGTAGGAACTACCTTTAGAAGACTCAAATTGGGCTTTATAGGCTTTAGAAATGGTAAGGATAAGGATATAGCCCTGTGGATACGCATGTACGAGATGCATTTGAACAAAAGCTCATACAACTCCTAAAAGAGATATATGACCCTGCGCTACCCTTTGTTGAAAAAGTAGGTTAATGAAATTATGCGCTTGTATATTTTTGGTATTACATTTTATTCCTATATTTGACCCAAAATAATAGCAGATGTCTCCTAGAAAATAGTAATCTTTATGCTCGGTGTATTGCTTTCTTTGCTATGGCTTACCTTTGTTAGCCGTGAATATATGGACGAAGAGAACGAAGTAGCCCATGGAATAAGAATCGGTAATTTCCAAATGAAGTACCCTACTTTCTGGGATATCTTCTCCCGTCAAGAGCATATTACCAACGATAAGGCTATGGCGATTATACAGGGGAAAGAGCCTGATCTTGAGAAAGTTGAAAAAGATACAATGGGGACGACAACTATGGTCAATAGGCATAAGTTCGTCTCTCTGAGGATAGGAATCAATTGCGAGACTCCATTGGTGCTTTCCTCTCAGCGGGGAATCCTCCCTTGAGGAGCAATGTGAGGGCAGATTCACTATCCTGCCCCTGCCAAGGACTTCTGTTAAGAAGCTGCATGAGAAGCTCAGCCAGCCCTCTTGTCGTATTCTTCATTATGGAGATTCCAAGATAGAGGGCGACCGTATCACTGCTTATTTACGCAATGGCCTACAAACACTCTATGGAGGGACAGGACCTGGTTACTTTTCCTATCAAGATGCCTTATGGGCAGCGCAGTATCATAGAACAGACCTCAGGAAACTGGTATCGCTATGCCCTATCTCAATGCCGAACAGCGCAAAAACAAAGACCTTTTGCAGAACAATCAGTATGGGCTTTTATGCCAATGTTTGCCGTTTTGCTCCCGCACGTGGTGAGACAGCAGGCTTAAGACGGCTTCTTTTACCATTTCTCCTTCGCACTCTTATTACAATAGGGCTTAGCCAGTACAACCAAGTAACTATACATTATGGTAATTGTACTACGCCTGCACTTAGTCACTGTCTATGAAGATAATACGGAGATAAGAAAGGATACACTTATAGCCGATGGTGCCTACCATGCTTATAAGCTGAACTTTTTCTGCTACGCCCAAGAAACCTGCAGTACAGTTCTCTAGTACCAAAAAGCCCTGATTTCTATGGGGTAACGGTAGGTAGCACTGAGGGGTACAGGCTGATAATATTCCTACACGTGGGGATTCGGGCTTTTCACTTTACTCGTATTCAGGATACTTACGATGCGATGAGTCGTGAGCTGAAACCCTGATATTATCATCTTCCAATTCAGGGGAACCTCGTTCTCTATCTGACCAAAAACAAGGTAGCTTCCAGCGTAAAACGTATCATTACTAATATGCAATGGGTGCAGAAGCGTAACCCCTGATGCCCTCTTTATCCCTAATAGGCCCCAGCGATATGCTTAAGCGAAGTACCAAGACCACTTTATGACATTATCCCAGAACTGGTAGAGGAGATGAAAAAGCAAACGGCTGAGAATGGCTTTGCGTTCTTTAGTATGTACGAGGCCATGGGCGGCAAGAACTCTATGAAGATATGGTATGATAACCGCATGGCAGCCAGCGACTTAGTACATTTCTCTGACAAGGGTACCGAGCGTATGGCACAACTGCTATTCCAGAACTTGGTAGAGGACTTGCTTTCGGTACAATCTCCCGATATGTACAAAAATAAGCTACTTTTAGAACCCGCCCAACCAGCCTTCTCGGTCAAGGCTGCGGTATTGTATGGCCTCGCTCATATGGTGCTCTTGTATGGTTTCCGCTCCTTCCAAGTCGGCTATGGTGCGAGCGACCTTTAGGATACGGTCATAGGCACGCGCCGAAAGGTTAAGCCGTTCCATGGCTTTCTTGAGCATGGCCAAGGAGGAGGCTTCGACATGGCAGTATTTGCCTATCTGTTGGCTACTCATCTGGGCATTGTAGTGGATATGTTCGTACTGGGCAAACCGCTGGGTCTGTATCTCTCTAGCGCGTATAACCCGCTCGCGAATGGCGGTACTGCTTTCGGCCTTTTTCCCGCTGGGCAAGTTTTTCAAAAGGTACGGATTGACCTCTATATGTATATCTATCCTATCGAGCAAAGGCCCAGAAATCTTGCTCAAGTACCGCTGCATCTCGGCAGGGGAGCTTACCATAGGTGCATCAGGATCATTGAAATAACCGCTGGGTGAAAGGATCCATACTAGCAACCAACATGAACGAGCGGGGTAGGTGATGGAGAACTTAGTGCGAGAGATAGTAACCTCTCTGTCCTCCAAGGGTTGGCGCATCACCTCCAATACACTACGCTTAAATTCGGAAGTTCGTCCAAAAGAGTACTCCATTAGTGTGCCAAGGAGATTCTCTCAGGCTGTGGATAGCTACCTCCTCCCACTAGCGCCACGTCCGATATGGTATGGTGCGGACTGCGAAAAGGCCGCTGACAGATAAGTCCATTGTCTTTGACCCGCCCCACAACACTATGTATCTTGGTAGTTTCTAAGGCTTCTTTGCAAGGTCATAGGAGGCAGTATGTCAGTAGGCGCTTGGCCAGCATGGTCTTACCAGAACCAGGAGGGCCAATGAGTATAATGTTATGTCCGCCCGCCGCGGCAATCTCCATACAGCGCTTGACACTTTCTTGGCCTTTGACATCGGCAAAAGTCAAACTCTGGGGGTTTCCACATGTTGAAGAACTCCTCACGGGTGTTTAGTCTCACCGCTGCAAGCTATCTTTCTATTGAGAAAGTCTATAACCTGCTTGATATTCTCCGCACCATACACCTCTAAGTTATTGACAATAGCAGCTTTTTGGCGTTTTGCATAGGGAGTATAAACCCTTGAACCCTTCCTTTCTGGCTTGGATTGCAATAGGCAGTGCACCCTTGATGGGTTGCAGACTTCCGTCCAAGGAGTTTCACCCATGATGATATACCGCTCTATCTCCTCACACTGTATCTGTCCGTTGGCCGCCAAGATGCCTATAGCAAAGCTCAAGTCATAGGCCGACCCCTCTTTGCGCATATCGGCAGGCGCCATATTGATCGTGATTTTTTTTCCAGGGATTTTTGTATTGGTTGTTGTGTAGTGCTGCCTCTATACGGAAGTTACTTTCCTTGATAGCATTGTCGGGTAGGCTCTACTAAGTGGTAGCCCACACCCTTATCTATATTGACCTCAATGGTAATGGTAATTGCCTCTACGCCATAAACAGCACTGCCATAGATCTTTACTAACATGCTCTTCGTTTTTGAAAAAAAATTTTTTGTGTAGAGCAAATTTACGAAAAAATAACGAATTTTGGGTTATAAAAATGATTTTTCTTTTTCTACATGGCTATATCCGTAATTTTCACTACTTTTGTCCTTCTAAAATGAGTAATCATGGAAAAATATTTTTACCTATTGTCCCCACTGTGGAAGCAAGGATATAGAGTTTCCTAATTTGGTGCGTTTTCTGTCACCATTGTGGTTTTGTCTATTACCACAATATAGCTGCTGCCGTGGCAGTTATCTTTAGGCGCGAGAGGAGATCCTTTTTGCGGTGCGAAATATAGACCCTGACAAGGGCAAACTTGACCTCCTCGGAGGCTTTATGAGATCCTGATGAGAATGCCGAAGCCGCTGCTTGTCGTGAGGTAAATGAAGAATTGGGCTTAGAGATAACGCCAAGCCAACTAAAAATATGTAACGACTCAACCCAATCACTATTTGTACAAGAATATTCCCTATCGCACTATGGATATCTTCTACGAATGTCCCTTAGATGTCCCTGTTTCTGTAAAGGCAGCCGATGAAATCAAGTCTTTACAATGGATTCTCATACCTGAAATAGACCTCAGTAAAATAGGTTTCGTCTCTGTAAGAACAGTCATTGAAAAATATTACTTAAACCAATGAAATTCAATTCCAAATACTTCTTTTGCTGCCCTGATCATCTTTTTGGTAGAGGTAGCCATAGCCACTTTATTCAACAGTATTTCCTTTGTACGGGCATACTTGGGAGATATTCTGGTAGTGATACTGATTTATTGTTTTATTAGAGCCTTTTTCCATATCAAGAATACCAAGAAATTACTTATAGGGATTTTTCTGCTTTTGCTGTATTTGTGGAGATACTACAGTACTTTAAGCTGGCTACTTTCTTCGGTTTTGGCAAGGGTACCCTTGGGTATATTCTTTTAGGAATTACTTTTTCCTTTGAGGATATTCTTTGCTATGCTACAGGCTGTTTTCTAGCATTTATCTTTGACAAATAAAAAGGTTACTTGTCATGGATAATAGGTAAAAATTCGCTCCACAATAGCAGCAGGTTTGTTATTTTTGTACCAAATTTCTTGGGTACAATTGTTGAATTGTCATAGTGGTAGATGGTTCTATTAGGGGAAGGAATCTGTCCGTCATCTATTTGTAGCAAATTTCCTTTTCTCATCATACTGTATAATACGTTCCAGAGGTAAAAATCGCCTGTAAGAAGATTAAAATTTTCTTCCTTGATGAGTTGGTTATCCTTGTTGTAAGAAAAAGAGTCTTTATAACCTCTCCTTCTAGAAAATAACTATAACTTTCTACTTCCTTTTTCGTTTTCCATACAGTGGTAGGAACGAAATTCCTCTCCCTTGTATGTTTGTATCTCTACTATAGCTCCTTTTGGAGTCATAGATGTAGTATCTTGTTCTCTTGTCAGAGATATCTTTCTCATCATGTAAAGGTGTTGTATAGGTGGTCTCTTCATATACTTCATTATTGGCTAAATATTGATAAGTAGTATAAAAACAAAACATCGAGTAACATTCTTTCTTTCCAGCAAGCAATGTACCTTCTTTCGTATATGTATACCAAGTATCATAGGCTTCATCGTCTAAAAGGCTCATAGATTTGTCGTATGTAATATTCCCTTTGCTATTATAGGAATATTTATTTTTATTAATGAGCGTATTATTTCTATATTCTGAAATAGCTTTTTCTTTGTTTTTATCAAACAACATTCTTATTTCAAATAAGTTGCCATCAATCTTGTATTTTTAGAGATCATTACTTTTCTCGTAGAAAATTTCTTCTTCTGTATGCTGGGGATTGTTTTCTTCTATGTATTTGTATTCATCGGCTTTTTGTAAGTAGATTGTCTGCGTTGTATTGGTAAAAATATCTTTTGGAAAAGTTTTCCATCGGTATAGTAGTTATAAAAATTCTATGATATTTCCTTTTGGTCAAAGATATATCGGCTATGTACAGTGCATACGTTCTACTTTGACATTCTTAGAGAACATCTTTACCTCTTTTCCGTTTTTATTTTCACAATGGTAAATGAATTTTCTACTGATTTTACTTTTCCTTGAGGAGTAATACCTAAGTTTCTAAGATGTTCGTTAGTATATCTATTAGGGTCATCTTCTTGTGCTAAAAAAGAGATACATAAAAACAAGAAGAAAAATAAAATAACAAACTAAATAAAAATGTTTCATAGTATTAAAATATTTTATTCATAATAGGTAAAAAGTTCTTTCGTAGATATAGTTCTTTCCATTATTATATTTTTTTCTATTTTTGATAAGATTTTTGATAGCTATCATAAGTATAAATTATATTATTTTATTTCCTTTATAAGTTATTTCAGAGAGTAAGTTATTGTTTTTGTCATATCTATAAATATCTTTATCGGCTTCTTTATTATTTTTTATAAATAGTTTTTGTAAGATTATTAGCCATATCATAACTATTTGTCCAATATTCTTTTTATTATTGCTGTTATTGCTGTTATTGCTGTATAATAGTTCTGTTTTTATTATTCTATCCTTATCATCATAATAATGAGTATAAGTTCTTACTATTTTTCTTCTTCATAATCATAGAATTTCTTTATACGACATTTTTCATCATATTGTATTTTTCTTTAGTAGTACTGTAATAATGTCCGATTAAAAATCTGGTATATTTTTTTCTTCTTCTATAAGTTGGTTTTCTTTATAATGATAAAATATATGTATTTCGTCTTCACTTCTATTCTTCTCATAAATTTCTATAGGTAAGTTATCTTTTATAAATGTTCTTAATGAGAATATTCTCATCTCCATCTATATTTTTCTGTAGCCAAGATAAGTCTGTTCTGGTCATCATATTGGTACTTAGTGATACTTTTTGACTGATAGAGAATTGTGTAAAATAATAATCTTTTTGATAAGGTTGCCTCTTTCATCATATTCAAGTTTGTATTCCGAGTCTAATTTTCCTTTTAAATAATCAAGCTTCTTTATAAGCTTTCCTTGTTATTATAAGAATAGATAGTAGTTTCTGTGGAGTGTATCATTGCTGTAATAATGACTTTCTAAGAGCTGTTGCTTGTCATTATATTTGTATAGCTCTCGGTAAATAAAAAGAGGATCACTTTCTTTAAGACTATAACCTTTTAATTCTTGTAATAGTCCTAATGGATTATAGAAATAAGAATTTTCTTCTATATAAGTTCCAAAGTTTTCTCCCCATATAAATTTTTCTTAGATAAGTAAGACTATCTTTTTCGTTGTATCTCCTTTCATATTTGCTCCTTTATATTGCCGTGCATATCATATTTGATAAATAGAATTTCTCTTCCTTCTTTATCAAAACCATAAGTATAATTATTATCGAAAAAGCTCCTTTTTATAGTGTCATATTTATTATATTCTATAAAAATAGTGGGCAGTATGCATAGTTTTTACTTTTTCCTAAAAGAGGTTTCTCAAAATGGATAATCTAATTCAGGATCTATTTTATATTTTTTTCTATTTTTGTTAGCTGTATTTTGAGCAAATACAGCAGTGGAGATAAATAGAAATGGGATTAGAATATATTTCATAGCATTACAGATTAAAAATTATCTTACAGAACGGAGTATTTTTGGTAGTGATTCCTTCCAAAACTTCCAGTTATGAGTACCTTGTCGAAATATTTCAGTTAGCCAAAGAGGTGAGCGATGACCTCTTCTATTTTGGCATAGGCAATGACATTGATATTGCTTTTAGTAGCGGTGAGCTTGCAGTATTTGGAGATAAAGATGGTGTCAAAACCGAGCTTTTTCCGCCTCCGAGATACGTTGTTCTACGCGCTGTACGGGTCGTATTTCTCCCCCTAAGCCTACTTCGGCGGCAAAGCAAAAGGTCTTAGGGATTGCCACATCTTCGTTGGAGGAGAGGATAGCCATAGCCACGCCCAAGTCGGTGGAAGGGTCATCTACCGAGATTCCTCCTGTGATGTTCAAAAACACGTCCTTGCTGCCCTAAGCGGAAGCCTGCGCGCTTTTCCAGTACCGCAAGGAGCATATTCAGGCGCTTGGCATTGAAGCCTGTGGTGGAGCGTTGAGGGGTACCATATACAGCACTGCTCACAAGCGCTGTATTTCAATCATAAGTGGACGCATACCCTCTATAGTAGCCACTATGGCTGTGCCAGAGCTATTCTCATCGGTTTTGGAAAGGAGCACTTCCGAGGGGTTGTTCACCTCTCTAAGGCCTGTGGAGAGCATCTCATAGATACCCAATTCGGAGGTAGAGCCAAAGCGGTTTTTTTCAGTGCTCTGAGGATACGGAATACATGGTTGCGGTCGCCCTCGAATTGTAAGACTGTATCTACCATGTGTTCCAATATCTTAGGGTCCTGCTATGGTGCCATCCTTGGTGATATGCCCCACGATAATCACGGGTACGCCTGTGAGCTTGGCATACTTGATGAGCTCCGCTGTACATATCCTCGAATCTGTGAGATACTCCCCTGCCGAGGCCTCTATATAATCCGAGTGGAGCGTCTGTATGGAGTCTATGATAAGGATTTCAGGGTCAAGGTCTTTTATCTGTTGAAAAATGTTTTTGGGTTTTGGTTTCAGTAAGTATATAGCAATTGTTACGAGCATTGGTGATACGCTCTCCACGCATCTTGATTTGTTTTTGGCTTTCCTCGCCCGATACATATAGGGTCTTGTAAGGCATACGCATGGCGATTTGTAGTAGCAGCGTACTCTTCTCTATTCCAGGTTCGCCCCCTATGAGTACAACCGAACCAGGTACAATACCTCCCAAGTACATTGTTCAACTCTTGGTCACCGCTATCCAATCGCATTTCCTTTTCCGTGGTGATTTCATGTAAAGGGACGTATTTGTTGGTTTTTTTCTTGAGCGAGGGGTATCATCCTGCTCATCTTCCTTTTTCCATTGGTGTTTTTTTCTTCCTTTTGGATGACCTCTTCCACAATGGTATTCCACTCTTTACAAGCGTAACATTGTCCTTGCCATTTGCTGTATTGTGCCCCACAGTTCTGGCAGAAAAAGCAGTTTTTGTCTTTGCCATTTGTCTTTTGTTTTGACAGCAAAGATAAGAATAATTTGTCAATTAGCTCATTTGCCAATGAGTTATTTTTGCCAAAAACTAATTTACTGCTGAATATATGCTAAATAATTGGTAAATCACCAAATATCTTTGCGCCTTAAATCGCTAACCACTGATAACTGACAACTAACAACTGAAAAATATGTTCCTAACCGCCGCCCCTCTTTTTATTATACACGTATCAGAGAAAGATACAAAAACTCCTATTTGGCAGAGGACGTCAATCAGGTGATTATAGGTATTGACTGTGATTACTTAGATGCTAACCAATATAGTTATTCTTCCTTAGAACAGTATCATCAGCAGCAGAAAGCCATTGCTCCTTTTGCGGGGCTTTTTTTGGAGTGTTTTTCTTATGAAACGATTCATTTCTTTGAACAAATTCCTGAGAAAGCTCAAAGGCAGTATGATTTTCCTGCTTTTGTCTTTGCCAACGCCAAGGCTTATCTGCACTACTCCAAGGTGAGTAAGGTGTATTCTTTCTATGGTGATGAGCAGCAGTATTTCCACTTCTTAGAGGAGGCTAATAACCAAGAGTTGCCTCAACACAAGAGGCTTTTTACCAGCTACAGACCGACCTTACCGAGGAGAGGGCACATTTCTATCAAATGGTAGAGAAAGCCAAGGAGTATATACGTTCAGGCGATGTCTTCCAAGTGGTACTCAGTGAGCAGTTGTCTTTGGAGAGTAATTTGGATTCGCTTGATTTCTACCGCTACTTGAGTAAGGCCAATCCTTCTCCCTATATGTTCCACTTCCAACCCAATATGGTGATGTGGTGGGTTCTTCTCCCGAAATTTTAGTGGATATCACAGGTAGCCAAATTCATATAGCCCCTATTGCAGGTTCTCGCCCACGTGGAAAAAGATGCCAATGAGGATTTACGCCTAGAACAAGAGCTTTTGGCTGACCCCAAGGAGTGCGCTGAACATCGTATGTTGGTGGATTTGGCGCGCAATGATATTGGTAAATTTGCTGAAAAAGGCTCTGTAGTGGTCAAGGATATGATGCATATACTTCGCTACGAACATATCATGCATATAGAGTCCCATGTATATGGCACCAAGCGGGCGGAGGTGTCGCCCTTTGAGGTGATTTCTATCGTTTTCCCTGCTGGTACCCTCAGTGGCGCTCCCAAAATACGAGCGATGGAGATCATCAGCGAACTCGAATCCTTCCGTCGCAATGTATATGGAGGGGATAGGTTTCCTACACTTCAATGGCAATGTACAGCTGGCTATTGTCATACGTAGTGCCTTTTTGAGAAAAACAGACAAGGACAAGCAGCTCTCAAAGGTCTTTATCCAAGCAGGGGCAGGCATTGTTTATGATTCTTCCTCAGAAAGGAGTATGACGAAATCTGCCATAAGCGGGCTTCTGTACAGAATGTATTTACCAAAAATTGTAAAGAGAAAATGATATTACTGATAGATAATTACGATTCTTTTGTATTCAATGTCGCTCAATACCTCCAAGAACTCACCGATGAGCAGGTGAGAACCGTACGCAACGATGCGATTACTTGGGAGCAGATCACTCGCCCTACACCCCTCTCGCATTGTGCTTTCTCCAGGGGCCAAAGCATCCTAAGGATAGTGGTATCTGTTTGGAGATTCTTCAGAAGACTACTACCATTCCTGTATTGGGTATCTGCTTAGGACATCAGGCCTTTGGTCTGGTCAATGGGGCAGAAATTAAGCGTATGGAAGTGCCCCTACATGGGAAAACCTCTACCCTTACGGTAACTGATGATAACACCCTGCTTTTTCAGTGGCTTACCCAAACAGTTTCAGGTGATGTGCTACCACTCTCTCTATGTAGGAAAGGAGCAACTCCCTGAGAATATTCGTGTGACAGCTCTTTCGGACGATGATATCATTATGGCCTTAGAGCATAAGGAAAAGCCTATCTATAGCATACAGTTTCACCCCGAATCATTTTTACCGAGTATGGCAAACATATCATCAAGAACTTTATCACCCATACTCAGAAGGTACAACCCTCACAAGCTGATCATACGCTTGAGAAGACAAGAGCCAATGAGGGTATTCAAGGCAGCACTGAAGAAGTTGCAAGAGAATATCCCTTTTAGCCAACGAAGATTTCAAGGAAATTTGCGCTGTTATCCATACCAAACAGTATGATATTGTTCAGTTAGAAAGCTCTTTTGGTCTTGATTTCAGAGAAAAGTCTTTTATCCTGAATCTCTGACTGCTTTTTGTAAGGAATATTTTTGGCCTATAGTACTACCTTTGCCGATGAGCGTCCTATGATAGACCTCTGTGGGACAGGGGGTGATGGCCTTAAAACGATTAATATCTCCACTACAGTGGCCTTCATCGTGGCTGCTATGGGGGTAAAAGGTAGCCAAGCATGGCAATCGCTCAGTAACCAGCCAGAGTGGTAGCTCTGATGTATTAGGCCAATTGGGGATTCCTTTGGAAACATCACTCTTGGAACAACTAACACACCTCCAGAAAGAGCACTTGGCTTTCTTCCATGCGCCTTTCTTTCACTCTTTGGTAGGGGAGGTGAAGGAGGTTAGACAAAGGCTCGGTATACGCACGGTGTTCAATGTCTTAGGCCCCTTATTGCACCCCAATACCAAGCTCAAGTATCAGCTGGTAGGTCTCTACCACGAGCCTGTACAGCGCCTCTATGCCGAGACGCTCCAGCTATTGGGTAGAAAAACATGCCTTGGTCGTAAGGGGTAATGATGGGTTGGACGAGATTACCCTCTGCGATGAGACTAAGATTGTGAAGTCAAGGACGGAAAGATACTTGAATACACTATAGCTCCTGAGATGTTTGGCTTCAAAAGGGCTTTCCATGCCGATATACAGGGAGGTACTCCAGAGGAAAAATGCAGCCATACTGCTAAGAACACTCAAGGGAGAAGAACAATCGCCTCAAGTCGGATATTGTGATACTCAATGCTATGTTTGCCCTCTATACAGCCGACTTTGTCAAGCACCCTGCCGAGGCCAAACCGCTTATAGAGGAGGCTATCCGCAGCGGAAAGGTGTACGAACACTATTTGAAGGTAAAAGATAAAAGGTAAAAGGAGTATGAGACAAAAAGCTATTAAAATACATACTATTTCTAATAGCTGTTTTTGTAACAGATGTTATTTTTCCTATTCTTATCCATGAAGGATTATAAGGGGGTATGTCTTCCTCTTGCTTAGAATGTTCTTTAGGAGAGGATATTTTTGTGTTTTTACTCATAAAAAATAGGTGTTTTAGGGGTACTACTTACTCTTTTGTATAGAGTAGTGAAGAGGAGCATATTTGTATGGATTGATTTTTATTATTTCTATTATCCACGCTCTACTATATTAATTATATGCTCTTTGTAGATAGAGTTGCCACTTGGAGTACTTATTCTTTTGAGGAGACATGGATTACCATATTTTGGGATTCCTATAGATATTTTCCTATGCTTATGATTATATATGTTCTTCTGACAAATAAGTTCATTAAAGAAATAGAAAGCATTAACCATTAATCATTAATCATTACTTTGGATATATTATTACAAATAAAAACAGCAAAGAGACCTACAACTCCAGCGAGAGTTCACTTCTGTGGAGCGCCCCTCTTTTTAAGGCGCTGGCACAAGAAGGCATACGTATCATAGGAGAGATCAAGCGGGCTTCTCCCTCCAAGGGACAGATTGCTTTGGAGAATTTTTGACCTCTTAAAGCAAGCAGCTCACTATGTGGAACATGGGGTGGCGGCTTTCTATATTGACCGAAGAGGCTTATTTCAAAGGAGATAACACCTTTATTCCTCAGGTAGTAACAGCTTTCCCTCAAGTACCTATACTAAGAAAGGACTTTATTTATACCCCTTTTTCAGGTAGCACAGGCCAAGTTCTTAGGGGCCCTCGGCTATCTTGCTGATAGTAAGAATGCTTTCCGATGAGCAGTTACAGGCACTCACGCCTTGGCCTACGACTTACAAATGGACGTGCTGGTAGAGGTACATGATGAGGCTGAACTGCAAAGAGCATTGCGTATTCCTAAGTTGAAGATTTTGGGAATCAACAACCGTAACCTCAATACCTTTGAGGTTTCCTTGCAAACTACCGAGCGACTGCTATCCCAAATTCCAGAAGGACAACGCTCTTCACTCTTGGTAGTAAGCGAAAGCGGTTATCTATCAAAGCAAGACGTACGTTATGCTGAGACCTTGGGAGTAGATGCACTCCTTATAGGGGAAGCGCTCATGAAAGGACTTTTTATTCTAATGGAAAAACAGCTTTGAAGATATGTGGCATTCGTAGTTTGGAGGAGATACAGGACTTGAAGGACTTGCCTATTGATTATTTTGGGTGTATCTTTGCTCCCAAAAAGTCCTCGTTGTGTTTCTATGACATTGGCCAAAGAGATCACCGAAGTAGCCCATAGCGAAGGGAAGCGGACAGTAGGGGTCTTTGTCAATGCACCTCTTGAACAAATAATGGATACGGTACGCCTTACAGGGATAGATGTGGTACAACTGCATGGAGAAGAGTCTGCCGACTTTTGCAAGACGCTGGCAGCTAAGGGAATAGAGGTGTGGAAAGCATTCTCTGTATGGGATAAGCTGCCTGAGTTGGGTGATTATCTACCCAATATTACCTTTCCCTGTTAGACACCAAGGGAGCCGCCGAAGGGGGTAATGGCTTTGCTTTCAATTGGCAACTATTGGAGGGGCTTCCTTCCCTATAGCTTTTATCTTGGCTGGTGGCGTCTCTGAGGAGAATGTACGAGAAGCGCTCCGCTATAAGCCTCACAATTATAGATGTCAATAGCAAAAGTGGAGCAAGGTGACAGAAAAAGCCGCTCCCTGATAGAAAAACTAATAAAAAAAGATACATAAATACAATAAATAGCCTAATAATATGACAAAAAAAGCCTACTTTGAAACTTTGGAGGGCAATATGTACCTGAAACGGCCATGTTTGCCTTAATAGAGTTGGAAAAGGAATACGAGAAAGCTAAAGGTGACCCTCAGTTCCAAGCAGAATTGGAGGATTTGCTCAAGAATTATGTAGGTCGTCCCTACACCCTTATATTATGCCAAGAACCTCAGTGCGTACTATGGACATGATATCTTCCTTAAGCGAGAAGATCTCAACCACAGGGGCGCATAAGATCAATAATGCCTTAGGTCAAGTACTTTTTGGCCAAACGTATGGGTAAGAAAAAAAGTAATTGCCGAGACAGGAGCAGAGCCAACATGGAGTGGCTACCGCTACCGCGGCGGCACTCTTAGGGCTTGAGTGTGAGGTGTATATGGGAGCCGTGGATATGCAGCGCCAACAACTGAATGTCTTCCGTATGGAACTTTTTGGGGGCTAAGGTGGTTGCCATAGAGGACGGCCTCAAAACGCTCAAGGAGGCTACCACAGCAGCGATACAGTCTTGGGTGGCTGAGATAGAAACAGTCTTCTATGTGATAGGTTCTGTCGTGGGGCCACACCCTTATCCGACGATCGTAAGAGACTTCCAGTCGGTGATAGGTCGTGAAGCACGTGAGCAACTCACCGCTTTTAGGTAAGCATGCCGACCACATTATCGCTTGTGTAGGCGGCGGAAGCAATGCGATAGGCATTTTCTCAGGCTTTTTGGACGATACCTCTACCGAGCTCATGGAGCTGGAGGCAGGGGGCGAGGGTATAGATACCGAGCGACATGCTGCTACTCTTACCCTAGGGCGCGAGGGAATTATTCATGGAATGAAAAACCCTATGTTCTACAAGACAAGTACGGACAGATAAGCCCTGTACATTCTATCTCAGCAGGCTTGGACTACCCAGGAATAGGCCCCTGAACATGCTTATTTGTTCCAAAACCAAAAGAGCCACTATGTTCCTATTACCGATGAGGAGGCTATGAATGCGCTGCTGCTGACCACTCGTAAGGAAGGTATTATTCCAGCTATTGAGAGTGCGCATGCTTTTGGCCTATTTAGACAAATTGTGTCCAACGCTTCCTAAGGATAAAAAAAGCAAACCATTGTGGTAAATGTATCAGGTAGGGGCGACAAGGATATGCACACCGTTTTTTTCAGTATTAAAAGGAGAAAAATATGAATAAGAATATCATTGCTACTGTTTTCAGTGAAAAAGAAAAAGGTTAATATAGGTTACATTGTGGCAGGTTATCCCTCTGTGGATTTTACCAAATCGTTCCTCTCCAATTTGGATAGAACAGCCATAGATATCTTGGAGATAGGTATTCCTTACTCTGACCCTTTGGCCGATGGCAAGCTCATCTCTCAGGCTTCTTTTTGCCGCCTCCCAAGCAGGAATAACTACCGATACGGTCTTTGACCTGCTCGCTTCGGTAAAAAGGCACAGTACATAAAACCCTTAGTGTTCTTGGTCTATTACAATCTTGTCTTTGCTTATGGAGTAGATGCCTTTTTGCAGAAATGTGCAGAGGTGGGTATCAGCGGGCTGATTATCCCCGACCTGCCTTATGAAGAAGCGCAAGAGCTGGTAGAAAAAAACTTAGGGCGCACCATATTGCTTTTATTCCACTAGTGAGTGTAACTTCTAGGGGCGTATCGCCTCTATTGTCTCATTGGGTGATGGTTTTGTATATGCAGTGGGTTCTCTGGGGGTTACAGGAAGCAAACAAGTGGATTTGTCACGTCTCGAGGAGTTTATTGCGCAAGTGAGATCCCAGACTTCCTTACCTGTATCCTTAGGTTTTTGGTATCAAGACCCATGCCGATGTAGCGCAGATGCGCCAATATGCCGATGGGGTCATCGTAGGGTACTAGTATTGTGGCACTTACTAGCTCCAACAACCTCGAAGAGACGATTACTCAAATAAATGAACTCTTTAAATAATGATTAATTGTTAATGGTTAATTGTTAATTTGTAGGGGCGAATGGCAATTCGCCCTTTTATTGATGGCAAATTATCCTTTTATTATTAGCAATTCTCCCTCTGGTTTTGTTTAAAAAGTAGTTTTTTGCTATGGGGGGTATTTTTCCTTATTTTTGCCCTTTAAAAATAAAAAAAGCAAAATGAGATTCTTTTTCTTACTGTTTTTCTCCTCTTTGGTAGCTTTCTCTCAGCAGATAGACCCACTTCGTACCAAAGACGAACAAGCACAAAACCCGCTGGGTGGATAGCCTGTATAACTCCATGAACTTGGATCAAAAAAATAGGACAACTATTTATGGTTCAGGCTTTCAGTTCGCATACAGCCAAGCAGCAGAAACCCTATCAAGGATTTGATTAAGAAATATCATATTGGGGGATTATCTTCTCCAAGGGTCTCCCTGTGGCTCAGGCAAAACTTACCAATGAGTTCCAGTCTATAGCCCAAAAACACCGCTCTTGGTGGCTATGGATGCTGAGTGGGGATTGGCTATGCCTTGATTCCGTTTACGCCTTTCCGTGGAATATGACCTTGGGTGCTCTCAAGGACAATGCCTTGGTGGAGCAAACAGGCAAACATATCGCCCAACACTGCAAGCGCTTAGAGTGCATATTGATTTTTGCACCTGATATTGACATCAATACCAATCCAAAAAAATCCTATCATAGGTAACCGCTCTTTTGGCGAAAGCAAGTTCAATGTTGCCCAGAAAGGCGTAGCTCTCACCAAGGGCATGCAGAGCGTAGGGGTATGGCTTGCATGGCAAGCACTTCCCAGTGTCATGGGGATACCGAAAAAGGATTCTCATAAGACCCTCCCTACTGTCTCTTTTCTCTCGCGAACGCTTGGAGAGTACCGAGTTCTACCCTTCCAACAGCTTATCAGTGCAGGAGTGGCCTCCCTTATGGTAGGTCACCTGAATCGTACCTGCCTTAGATGAGGGCAAGCCTACCTCTATCTCCCTACAAAGTGGTCTCTGGACTGATCAAGCAGCAAATGGGCTTTCAGGGACTCATCTTCTCCGATGCCTTGGGGATGAAGGGCGTGGCCGACTATGCCGAGTCTTCCCAAGTGGATCTACAGGCTTTCTTGGCGGGTAATGATATCCTTTGATGTCCTCCGACCCAATCAAAGGGATAGAAGCACTCAAGAAGGCTTACGAGAAAGGAGAGATCAACGAATACCGCTTTGGCACATTCGGTAAAAAGATACTTAAAAGCTAAGTACTGGGGCAGGACTTAATAAGTACAAACCTGTGTCACTAACCAACCTTACCCAAGACCTTAATACCAAGGAGGACGACCTACTTGTAGAAAAATCTATGAGAAAGCCATTACCTTAGCCCAAAACCCTAAAAATGTACTGCCGCTAAAGAACTTAGATACTAAGAAGACTGCATACATCAAGTTTGGTGATGATTCAGGGTGGGAGTTTTTCAAGAATTTACGCTATTATCAGGACGTAGTACAGCTCAAGAGTGGTTCATGGGAGGCACTCAAGAAAGAAATGGCACCCTACGACCGTATTATCATTGGTTTTGCACCGCTCTAACACCTCTCCTTGGGCAGAATATAAGTTCAACGCTCAGGAGTTAGCCCTCCTCAGAACATAGTCAAGGAGAAAAAGGAGGTGATACTCTCTATCTTTACCAAACCTTATGCTCTTTTGGACTTTGCCAGACCTCAGCCATTTTGCGGCTGTGGTGGTGGCCTCACCAGAATGCACCTTTTTGCGCAGCAGAAAGCAGCCCAACTCATCTATGGGGCGATTCCTTTTGAGGGTGTCTTGCCGGTAACTGCCCATAAGAGTATCCTCTTTGGTCGTAACCTACCTACCAAACCCCTCAATCGCTTGGCCTATGGCCTACCTGAGAATGCAGGGATTGAACTCGAAAAATTTTTTACAAGATAGACTCTATAGTAACCGAAGCTATTCAAAAGCAAATGACCCCCTCGGCTCAAGTATTAGTAGCACGCAATGGGGTCGTGGTCTATCAGAAGAGTTTTGGCCGCTGTACCTATGATAAGAACGCCGAACAGGTAACCAATAATACCTTATACGACTTGGCTTCACTGACCAAGATTCTCTCTACCCTGCCTGAGCTAATTGACCTATATGACAAACAGAAAATAAAGCTCAATGCCTCCCTCTCTACGCTGCTTCCTATGCTCAATGGTACCAATAAAGCCGATATTACTGTCAAGGAAGCACTCTCTCACTATGGACAATTACAGGCTTGGCTGCCTTTCTATCGCAGAACTATGGATACAAAGACCAAAGTACTCTCTTCTGATATCTATAACTCCACACTTACGCCCAAAATATCCTACTCAAGTAGCGGAAAATATATTTATCACAGATCATTATCGTGATACGATCCTACAATCTATTGCAAAAAGTGACTTGATCAAGCATACCTTTATAACGACCTTTCTTATTATTTATTTCAAAAAATATAGAGAATACCAGGGTAAACCGCTGAATGAGTTGGTAGAGAAAGATTTCTATAAGAGTATGGGCGCCTATCAGCTCACTTACCGCCCTTTAGACCACTTTCCTAAGGAACAGATAGCCCCTTCGGAGGAGGATAAGAGCTTCCGCCAACAGCTTCTCCGTGGTTATGTAAATGATCAAGGGGCTGCCATGCTTGGAGGAGTAGCAGGTCACGCAGGACTTTTTGGTACAGCCAATGATGTGGCCAAGATGATGCAGCTCTACTTGCAAAAAGGGCTATTACGGAGGGATACGCTACTTCCGCCAATGCTTTTGATGCTTTTCAATAAGACGTATTTTATCTCCGAACGCAACCGCCGTGCCTTGGGCTTTGACAAACCGCAACTTCCCCGGACAGGGAGGCTATACCTGTGGCTGTGTATCGCCTGAGAGCTTTTGGTCATACAGGCTTTACAGGTACCTTGGCTTGGGCAGACCCTGCCACTCAGACCATTTATGTCTTCCTCTCCAACCGTACCTTTCCTACCGCCGAGAACAAAAAGTTGATCACCGAAAATATCCGTGCTAAAAATCCAAAAGGTAGTACAGGAATCTATCATGTAGTTCTGAGTTCTGAGTTCTGAGTTTTTGAATTTTTAGTATATGACCCCTACACAAGCACAAATCGAGACAATTAGTTGCCGACCTGAATGCTTCTACTCAGCGTGAGGTAATTCGCATTGTACTATCCTTAGTCGATAACTTAGCTCTTACTGATAGCAAGTTGGGCGGAACACCTTATATCCCTCAGGAAGGTGTGCTGCCTACCAGTGTCGATGGCAAACCGCTGTTTATGTTGGCACAAATCAATTGTGAGCAGTTGCCGGAAAATACTTTATACCCCTAAAAAGGACTCTTGCAGTTTTGGATTGCTGCATGGAAGCTCCTCATATGGGTTGGATTATGAAGCCCCTTGTAGCAATGATTTTAAGCGGGTGATCTATTATCCCGATTTTGGAGAAGCCCTACCTATAGACGATTTTATCAACGATTATACTTTTGATAATGAAAATCTACCTTTCAATTCTAAAAAGGCAATTTGCTTTTGCATTTCAAAAAAGGACACAGAGTATTTCTTTTAGAAGAAAGAGCTGCTACCCAACTCTTTTTGAGAAATGGAATGAAGCCTTTTCAACCTATATAACTACCATTGATGAGTTTTTTTGATGAAGTACCTGATGATATTTGTGAGGAAATCAATGTCTATCTACTGAAAGAACCTACTGGACACAAAATAGGGGGTACCCTTACTTTATTGAGTATGATCCTCGTGAAGAAAATGACCCTCATACTTTCCTACTCTTGCAAATAGATATTGATAACGTAGAAGGGGAAGAGATTTGTTGGGGAAATCTCGAGGTGTAGCTAACTTTTTTATCTCCCTGAAGATTTGGATAATTGTAAGTTTGATAATATATTTTTCATTGGGAAGATAATTATCAGAGCTAAAGATATAATTTTATGAATAAAAATCATCAATAGAACCCTACTTTTGAATGGGGAGAAAGCGACACTTGCTTAGAAGAAGCAGGCGATGTGTTTTTCTTTGACATTAATAATCACCTTAGTGGTGTGAATATTACCTTCCAACACAATGTAGGAAGTTGTATACTTCTCTCTACCCTCCTTCTTATTGGAAGAACAAAAACCCTACAACACTCACCAGGCTTTCACGAGAGGATTTTACTTTTTGAAGTGGATGATTATACTCATACACGTTCGTACTTATGTGAAGATAACCTTGTATTTAGCTATACCAATTGTAATAAACTATTAGATTTGGTGATTTTAAAGATTACGGAAAATCTTTATTTTTATTCTCAATGAAGAAAAAGTACTACAATACATAGTTGTAACTGATATATCAACGATACTTTTCAATGATCTTTACTATTTGAAAGAAAAGGAAGTAAGAGAACTGTATTACTTAGCCTATACTTTAAACTCCTATGATGTAGTATAATATGTAAGTATTTTTAGAAAAATACAGAACAATAAGTATTATCGCCAGCAAATACTTGAAGATGTGGCAGATGATTTAGTAAATGATTTAAACGAATTGTTGGAAGATTAAGCATGACCCCATTATATGCACAATGTATCCCTTTATAACGAAAGTATTAAGGGACGTATAGGAGGGAACCCTCCCATAAATATAGAAACGGAAATCCCTGAAGGGTATGCTTTCATGCAACACTTGTTCATCCTGAGAAAGAAGATAAGATGTTATCTATTTTTGATTTCCAATGATTTTGAAATCCTTATAGAAAATAATATTTATCCTTCGATAGCAGTGAAAGTTATAGAACATAAATATTCCGAAGTGGGAAGCGATATAAATAAAGCTATTACAAGTTTGTCTGTAAATTCAATTACTGATTATAAAGAGATACAGGATGATGATTTTCAGTTTTATTAGAGTAGGAGGCGAACCACGTTTTATCCAATATAAAGATTATTATTATGAGGAATTGGAAAAAGATGGTTATTCCTTTTTACAAATAGATGAAGAGGGGTATAGGGGAAAAATATGGAATATGTATTTATGTATGGAGCTTTATATCTCTATAAACAGAATATAACAGGAGAGATAATTGCAGGCTTTTTGGCAATGTTCATAACAATAAGTAGCAGAATTGTAGAAAAGATAACCCCAACAAATATAATACGAATCAATAGTTAAAATGTTAATAACTATCTTCTAAGACGCAATAAATTGCGTCTCTACGCATGCGCAGGCTAAGATAACTCCTGATGAGCGTAGTCCTCTGTAGAGACGCAATTTATTGCGTACATGAATTGACTATACAATTTTTCTATTGATTCGCGTATAGGTAATGACAAGCGATTTTAAAAATTATGAATTTCATAAGGTAACAAAGGAAGTTGTCACAGGCTTTTACTAAATATCATTCGTACGTTTCTTGTAGTTTGTTGCCTATCATACCAAAAGCCTGTAGCTCTATTACAGATTTATGAAGCTGGGTATGTAGGGTAAATGAGTGTGAGCCACATAAGTATAAATTAGGGAGGTATAGGGTATGAGTAACGCAAAATGTGTCAGCGCGGAAAGTTGATAGAAAAAGTAATTTTGTTTGACTATAAGAGAGTTATTAAAAATCAAGAAAATGACAAAAAGAAATACTATTTGTAGGATTGGGTAGCTTTGTAGGGGAGCCTTACGCTATATACCTCCAGGAGCCTTTAGTAGGGTAGGACGTAGTGGGTATTCTACAGGTATTATGGTGGTGAATGTCTTAGGCTGCTTTTTGATAGGGCTGCTGTATAGCTACTTTAAAAATAGGTAGGGGAGTCTCTTCTGCCTTTATTACTGATGACAGGCGTTTTGGGTGGTTTTACTACCTCTCCACTTTCTCACTCGAAACTGTACAGCTATTAGAGCAGCATGAATATCTAAAAAGCTACCTTTACGTGGTAGGCAGTGTAGGACTGGGAGTAGGAGCGTGCTTTTGGAGGAATGAGACTGTTGGGTAATTAGACAATTATTTCTTTTGGATTTTTTGCAAAATGGGCAAATTATTTCTTTGATTTTTGCAAAAACGACGATTTATTTCTTTTGGATAATTTAATTTTTGTATCTCTGCCCTCTGATATATAACTACTTATAAGATGTATTACCCAAGGTTAATAGACAACTACTTAAAAAGAATGGGCTTTTACGCCCCACTCGCAAACCTTTTTATTGTTAAGGGGTGCCTGTCAGGTGGGTAAATCAACAGCCGTAAGACAGTTGGGCAAGCAGTTTGAGAATTTCGTAGAAATAAACTTAGAAAAACAACCGTCGTTTATATCCTCTTTCAGGGAGACCTTGATGTAAAGCGTATAGTACTTCAGCTCGGCTATGGTGGGCATGCCTATAATACCAGGGAAAACACTCACTTTTTATAGATGAGATACAGACCTCTGCTGAGGCGATTATGGCATTGTGTTTTTAAAGAAGATATGCCTGATTTGCACGTGTACAGCAGCAGGCTCGCTCTTGGAGTTTGCCTCGAAACACTGCCTCACCTTTTTGGGGGTGGGGCGTATCCACTCTATATTTGTCTCACCCAATGACCTTTGATGAGTTCTTAAGGGCTTGTGGTGAAACCTTGCTGTTGGAAGCACGCAACAGTGCTACTGCTGAAGCGCCTTTACCACTTCCCTTGTATGAGAAGTTAGTAGGGTTATTTCTGTTCTTATATGTTGGTAGGGGTATGCCAGAGGTAGTAGCCAAGTGGGTAGCCACACGCGATTATTTGGCTTGTCAAGAAGTGCAAGATGATATTGTACTTACCTATCAGGACGATTTTTCCTAAATATAGAAAGAGAGTAGACCCTAACCTGCTCAGGCTTTCACCCTGCAAAGTGTAGCTCTACAAACAGGGTAAAAAGTTTGTCTCACTCACAAGTGGGGGAGGAGGATAGTGCCCATGAGGTGAAAAAGCGTTGAAATGCTTATTTTAGCAGGGATAATCACCCTGTAACGCAGACCAATGCCAATGGACTACCCCTTAGGCAGTGAAGCTGATCCTACTTATAGGAAATGCTACTGCTTGACAGTGGGTTGTCACTGCGTTGGTTTGATATGACGGGCGACATCTCAGCGCTTACGGCTCAAATACTCACCCAAAACCCTACTGACTTAGTAAAACAAAGGGGCACTTACTGAGATGATTGCAGGCTTGAATTGTTGCGATACCGTACCCTCAATATGCGACATGAGCTGTTCTACTGATGCGCAAAGCCAAAAATGCACAAGCAGAGGTAGATTATCTGGTACCCCTACCAGTCGGCAGTATTGCCTATAGAGGTAAAAAGCAGGTACACAAGGAGGCATGAAGAGTCTGTGGCTGTTTATGCGAGAAAAAGAAGCTAAAGAATGCTGTTAGAGCCTCATTGAGAATTTCGGAGTGTTCACCCATACCGATACAGAAGATAAGTCAGAACGTACAGTGAGAGTATGTCCACTGTTTGCTTTATCGCAAATGGGGCAGTAAGTTCTGAAAATGATTTTGGCAATTTGGTGATTTATACTATCTTTGTCTCTGATAATCTAAAAATACTTACTATGAGTGACGTTATTACTAATATTGAACAATTAGACCTTATCAATGGTGTATATACTCTATGCTGATTATGTGCTTTGGAAAATAAAAAGATAGGTTGGAAAATCCTCAAAGGTAAAATCTTTAAGATGAGTCCAGCTCCTGCTATTTCTCATCAAAAATATTCGGGAATTTGTATGGCGAGATGTATCATTATTTCAAAGGAAAAATCCTGCAAAACTTTTTGCAGCTCCTTTTGATGTAGTACTCAAGAACAAAAAAAGGGCGTAGAAGATAGTGTTGCACAGCCTGATATCTGTGTGGTGTGCGACTCTCAAAAAGTTAGAGAACGATAAGCGTTGTTTAGGCGCGCCTGATCTGATTATTGAGATACTATCACCAGTGCAATACTAAGAAGGAGATGCGCTACAAATATGAACCCCTATGAAGAAGCAGGTGTATACGAATATTGGTAGTACGCCCTATTGACAAGGAAATCACCCAGTTTGTACTTGAAAATGGCAAATACTGCGCTCTTCCTCCCTATCATAGAGGGAGATATGGTTTCTTCCGTTAAATTTCCAGAGTTAACAGTAGTAACGGAGGATATTTTTAGGCTAGTAGTATGCTATTATCTTACAGTGCTTGTAGAACTCAGAACTACAAGCACTTTTCAATTAACAATTAACAATTGATAATTAACAATTGATAATGATTATTCTCCAAATGATATCTCCTTCAGGAGCTTTTAGGGCTAGCTGGGCTGCTACCTTGTAGGGAGAGTACATAGCTGGCTACCCGTTGGCGTTGTTAGCGGTAGGGTAGCTTTCCGGCAACCATTCCTTTACCTTTCACGCCCTCCTCGGAGATGGTGTGGAATACATCTCTTGATACCACCACCTAGAATCCAGTGGTCATCGGTAAGGTTAGGGCCTATTCCTCCACCAGCGTCAGGAGCGTGGCACATGATACAGTTAGCTTGGAAGATGCTCTTCTTCTTGTAGGCTAGCCGCATCGGAGAGTTCCGTAACGCCATCGGCATCAATCATACCTGATTGGCCTTTTTGAAAGCCTCAATGGCTAACTTAGCATCGGTGAGTTCTTGTTCGTACTCAGCTTTTTGGTCAGGGCCACCGAATACTTCATACTTGAACAGATACACTACAGCAAAGATGATACATGCGTAGAAAAGGTAGTGTCCACCAAGGAGGGAGGTTGTTGTCTCAGCTCCTGAATACCATCGTAGTTATGGTCAAGGATAATCTCAGATTCTTTTTCCAAAGGCTTCTGGTCAGCATTTTGGCGACAAAGCGTCCCCACCAGCTGTTTTGTTCGGCCAGCTCTCTTTGGCGTTTTTGCTCATCTGAAAGCAAGTGGTCTAAAAAGGTCTTCCTTGCGGTAGGCAACCATCTCTATGCCGATAAGGATAAGAGTCAGAAAGATCAGAAAGCCGCCAATGGAAGGGATAGAAGTGAATGGCCAGCCGCTTTCTCGTCCCATATATATATTCTAACAATAAGGCAGCGAAGCCTACAATGATAAGAATACGTATTAAAGCTAATAAATTTCTCATAAAATGTTGTTGTTTTGATCGTCGTCGTTTAAAGGAAGGTTACTAATCTCATTCAAGTCCTTTTTCTTGTAGGAGAATACCCACCAGAAAAGGCAATGAAAAGTAAAAGCAAATAATCAAAGAAATAATCGGGTAAAGTGAAACACCTTCGATGGAGCCATGTGGTGTTTGATAAACTTCATCATAGCGAATTATTTTTCAGCGGTTTCTTTTTGCTTTGATATCTACACCCAATCGTTGTGAGTAGGCAATCATAGCCACTGATTTCACGTTTTTCGATGGGGATAAATTGCTCACGAACCTCGGCATTTTTCTTAGAAGCCTCATAGTCAGCCACAAAGTTAGGGTCGTTCTGCAAGCTATTGGCGATAGCACGCGCTTGTACGTCTAAGTTTTCATGAGCAAACTTGAAGTCGGATTCGTTGTAAGGTACGCCTAATTTGGCAAGGGTGCGCATCTTCTGTAGGAGTCTGTCGGTGTTTAGCTCATTCTTAATCAGCCAAGGATAAGAAGGCATGATACTTCCTGCAGAAGTCTGTCTTGGATCCAGCATGTGGTTGAAGTGCCAGTTGTTGTTGTACTTACCACCCAAGCGGGTGCAAGTCAGGTCCGGTACGCTTATTTCCCCATAGGAACGGACGATCATAGACGAACTCTCCAGCCTTGAGTACTCTCCATAGCGCCTCACCTCGCTGCGGAAACGGACGTACCATTTGGGTATGACAGCCCACACAACCCTCACGGATATATAGGTCGCGACCTTCCAATTCGAGTGGGGTATAAGGTTTTACTCGGCTATGGTAGGAATGTTTTTCTTTTTAACCAATAGGGTAGGGATAATCTGTACTGCACCTCCTATGGCCACAGCTATAGTAGCCCAAATGGTCATTTGTACAGGTTTTCTTCGAGCCAGTGGTGAAGTGTCTCACCAGCCACACGCTCTTGCTGATAGGAGCTAAGGCCGGTGCCTCGGCAAGCTCATCGGTTACAGCTTGTCCTTGGCGGATAGTCTGTACAACATTGATAACGGCCAAGATAGCTCCAGTGATATAGAGTGTTCTCCCATGGCACGCATAGCGTACATAGGCATAATGGCATTGACTGTATCAAGGAAGTTACCATATACTAAGTTTCCGTCGGGGAGAACTGTTTCACATGGTAGCTTGGGTAAAGCCTGCGATATAGAGTGGAATAGTATAGAACACGATTCCTAAGGTACCTATCCAGAAGTGGGTATTGGCCATACGTACAGAGTAGAGCTTGGTTTTTCCACATCTTAGGCACGAGGTAGTAGATCATACCAAAGGTAAGGAACCCATTCCATGCAGTGCTCCTACGTGTACGTGAGCGATGATCCAGTCGGTAAAGTGGGCAATGGCATTTACGTTCTTTTAGCGCTAAGGTAGGTCCTTCAAAAAGTAGCCATACCATAGCCAGTAACAGCCACTACCAAGAACTTAAGCACAGGGTCGGTACGTACCTTGTCCCAAGCACCACGTAGGGTAAGCAGTCCGTTGATCATACCTCCCCAAGAAGGTGCTACGAGCATTACGGAGAATACCACCCCAAGGTTCTGTGCCCATTCAGGAAGGGCAGAGAGTAAGTGGTGAGGCCCGGCCCACATATAGATAAAGATCAAGCTCCAAAAAGTGAATGATGGAGAGTCGGTATGAATATACGGGTCTTTCGGCAGCCTTAGGAATGAAGTAATACATCAGTCCCAAGAAAGGGGTTGTCAAAAGAAAGCCACCGCATTGTGCCCATACCACCATTGCACTAAGGCATCTTGTACCCTCGCTATACAGAATAGCTCTTCATGGAGGTAAGAGAGATAGGGAACTCCAAGTTGTTGAAGATGTGCAGCAAGGCCACCGCTACGAAAGTAGCTAAGTAGAACCAAATGGCTACATAGATGTGGCGCTGTCTTCTCTTGATGAGGGTTCCAATCATATTGGCACCCCAAGCCACCCAAACGATTGCAATGGCAATATCAGGCCATTCCAGCTCTGCATACTCCTTGGAAGTGCTAAAGCTCCATAGGGAAAGTAATAGCAGCGCCCAAGATGATTAGCTGCCAGCCCCTAAAAATTAAGTTTGCTTAAGAAATCACTGTACATACGTGCCTTAGCAAACGCTGCATAGAGTAGTAACTCCCTGCAAAAATAGCATTCCCCTACGAAAGCGAAGATGACCGCATTGGTATGCAATGGACGCAAGCGACCAAAGCTCAACCACGATACGCCTTCGGTAAGCGTAGGAAACAGAAAATAGTAGGCCAATAGCAAGCCCACACTCATTCCTACAACACCTAGAAGAGCGTCGCATAAATGAAGTTCTTAACAATTTTGTTGTCGTAATAAAAATTGTTCCATTTCCATAAAAATGATTTAGCAAGTTTTAAGTTGTTGTTTGCTTTTTCTTTTCTTGTCTTTGTGGTAAGATATATGTGCTTTGTCCTCTTGTTCTTCCTTACAAGTAGGGGTTACCAATTCATCTTCAAAAAGCATGCGAATAGCAGGACTTTCTACTGTCTTCGTATTGGCCACTATGGATAGCGCGCAGGTACAAAAACAAGAACAATCCTACCACACAGTACTTATGGATATGAGCATATAGATAACACTCATTGATTGTCAAATTTGGGCAAATATAGTGATTTTTCTTGAAAGCAAAAATAAAATTTTACTTTATTTTTCACGTTTTGTTTCGTTAGTCACTAGTCACTAGTCATTAGTCACTAATCATTGGTTACTAAACCGCCTCTATGAGCGACTACAAAGTGTCTCCTGAACCAGCGAAAGCGACTGATGATCATAATATGGGTGCTATTGTGGATACGGATACAATCCTAATGTTCTTGATAGGGAAGACTATGTCCTTATCTCCTTGTATATGAATGAGTTTCTCTGGGGGAGCGTAGGGAATTGCCAGTTGAGCAACTCACGGGCACCTAAAGCCAGGTAGTGGGGTGAGGCAAGACCTATATACTTGTAGTACAACTTCCTATATCGCTTGGTACGCTTCCAAAACTCAAAAGCTAGCTAGCCACCTAGGGGTAGTAGTTCTGTAGTCTTAGCCTCTACAGCAGCGCATCCAGCGGGGAGTTCCTCAGCCTGATTTTATCGAGGAAATAAGCACTACCCTCCCTATAGGCAGGTAGCAAAGTAGCTATCTGTTGTACCAATACCCCGCCCAAAGAGACCCCTATAAGGATAGGGATTGGGGGCAGTGATTCTCTGGGCTATACGAGAGGCGTAGGCAGCAAAGACTCCTTTAGCACGCGGCTCGTCCCAGTCAAGCAGATGTACCTCTGTACCCTCAGGCCCTTCTAGGTGCTGAAAGATATGAGAACTGGCCGCCATACCAGGCATACAATAGACAGAATAGCCATTTTTATTGTTTTTGGTGTAGGGTAACCTTTGCTTCTTCTTCTGGAGTTAGCTTCTTATTGGGATCAGCCAAATAGATTAGCACTTGGGCATCTACCTTGTAATAGCTCTTTTGACCATCTTTGCTGATGAGGAAAATAGTCTTATTCTCTTCGTCCCAGCCAAATTTTTCCTTTTTCCTCTCAGTTAGTTTCCTTATTCTGTGAGCGTTGTAAGAGGGAATAGAGTGTTATTTTCCCTAAGATAATGGTAGTTGAGAGCAGGTCACCATCCCTCGGTAGGGAGTACCCTTCGTAGCGAATTCCCTTCTTGGGCAGGGGCCTTTCTGGGAGGCTTCCTGCGTGGAAGGAGTATTTTCGGAGGTTTGAGGAGTATTGTTGCAAGCAGCTACAAGCAGTAGAAAAAGAATGCTAAAGCGATACATAATTATAATTAGTTATTTTAATGAATAGTTTCTCGGATATGGTACCTTGGCTCTGTCTCCCTACTTCTAGTACCAATTCGGCTAAGAAGCTCTGCCAGAAAGAACTGAGTTCCTATAATCATGGAAGTGAGTGCCAAGAAAAACTGAGGGGCGATTAGTGATAAGACGTCCTGTAGGGGTCTATAAAGAGCTCTATCTATCCCTAAGTAAAAAGCAAAGCAAAAGCCTATGAAGAATACCAGTACCCCCAAGGCTCCGAATAAGTGCATGGGGCGCTTGCCAAACTTAGAGAGAAAAGCCTATGGTGAGTAGTGGTCTAAGAAGCCGTTGATAAAAACGTTCTATACCGAACTTTGTTTTTCCCTACTTGCGTGCTTGATGGATCACTACTTTTCAGTAATATGTGAGAAACCAGCACTTTTGGCCAGTACGGGTATATAGCGGTGCATCTCTCCACGAACATCTATCGTTTTGACTACGTCCTTGCGGTAGGCTTTCAAGCCACAGTTAAAGTCGTAGGGTAAGGCCTGAGACCTTCCGGTGCTGCCCAGTTAAAAAGCTTGGAAGGGAGGTTCTTGAGTGAGCTTGTGATCATAGCGCTTTTTCTTCCAGCCTGATACCAAGTCATAGCCCTCTGCTACAATCATGTGATAGAGGCAGGGGATCTCCTCTGGGCTATCTTTGCAAGTCGGCATCCATAGTGATGACTACCTCACCCTCAGCCTTTGCAAAACCTGCATTGAGTGCTTGGGACTTGCCATAATTCCTTAGAAAACGAATTCCCTTTACATGGCTGTCCTTGGTACAAATCTGTTGTATGACTTCTCAAGAATGATCCGTAGATCCGTCATCTACAAAGAGAATTTCATAAGAGAAATCCTCTCGCTCCATGACCTTTTTGGATCCATTGATGGAGTTCAGGAAGGGATTCTTCTTCGTTGAATAAGGAATAACAACCGATATTTGCATGGACAAGGATTAATTTCTGTTGAAAATTTTAAAAAGGAACTCGCCAAAAGGGAGAGGATCAGACCAAAAACAAGTTAGACACCAGCGATGAAGTTGAGATTGTATCCATGGGGCGGTATTGCCTTCCATAGCAGTGCGCATCTGTTCGATAGTCTGGGCATCTACCTCTGGGTGTTCTCCCTTATAGGCTTCCAATTGTAGGCTGTTGAGAGTCTCCAAGTGGGTTGGTGCTATATATTTGATAAAAATAACCCAAAAAATAGCTGCTATCACCGCAAAAGTATAGAAATACCCAGCCCTACCTTTATCATCTGTCTAAAACTGCGCTCTTTGCTCTGATAAATTCCTAAAAATATACATAAAGCAAGGACTAAGATAGGTAGGGAATACCAAAGAGAAACACCGTAAGTGGCTTACCATTGTAGGCATTTTAAGGTGTATTGTAGCATTGTTAGGGCAATGCTAACCCCTGCTATGATATTCCCGTAAAGTTAGCATCAGTTTTTGGTGCTTTTTCATAAGGTCTTTGTTTTTCAGCCATAGTCTCTAGTAGCTTGGTAATAGGACTTTTCACAACCATGGCCAGCATAAGGTTGAACTCTCCTTCGAAGGTGTAGCAAACCTCCGTCTGTGTCTCCGATTTTCGGGGGTCAAGGCTAATGCGAAGCGTAAAAGGGAGCTTGCCCTCTGGCGCTCCATAGATGAGTTCACTCACTGGAGTGAGCTTTTTCTTTTCAAGAAAATTTCAGGCATACCCTTTAGGAAAAAGAGAGAGAGGCATTGTCCTCCGAAGAGGCAAAGTGTGACAAGTTCTCCGGCATGAGTTCCTTGAAAGAGCAACATTCTCCAATTTTTCATAGACTCCTGTAATAGGTAGACCGACGGATACGATAGGGAGGCATTTTCATATTAGATTATTTTATGTCCATTTGTCAGGGCTAAGCGCCACTTAGCCAAGGTTTCTAGCTGGGCCTGAGAGATAATTTCTCTCTTTGGCCTCTTCCAGTAGGGCGTTATATTGGCTGGGGTATCTAAGCCTCATAGCCGCTGAGAGAGAGTATGCTGAGCTACCTCGAATAAATAGGAGAAGATAGCGACCATACCTAGTACATCCAAGTGGTTTTCTCTCAGGGCTTTGACCGCTCTATACTACTCATACCCTGTACTGATGAGGTCTTCTATCACCACAGTTTTTCCCCTTCAGTGAAACTGCCTTCTATCTAGTTACCACGCCCGTGCTTTTTAGGCTCTGGACGTACATGAGACAAAGGGAAGGCCTAAGCGGTCAGCCACGAGCATTCCCATACCCTATGGCTCCTGTGGCTACCCTGCAATGAGCTGTACATTAGGATATTTTTCTTTTGATAAATTGGCTCATGGTAAGGGCAACTTTCTCCCTTGCAGCAGGGGAAGGAGAGCAGCATACGATTATCACAATAGATGAGCGATTTCCAGCCTGAAGCCCAAGTGAAAAGGAACTTCAGGACTGAGCTTAATAGCCTCAATGTCAAAGCAAAGTGCTTGCAATATCTTTAGCAATGGAAGCAGTTATTTCCCATGATGATTATAATTTTTCTTAACAGCTACTTCTTGGAAGGCTTCTATGATATCTCCTTCCTTGATGTCATTGTAATTCTTGATTTGCAGACCACAGTCATAGCCCTTGCTCACCCTCTTTCACATCGTCCTTAAAGCGCTTGAGCGAGAGAGTTTCGCCAGTATAGATGACCACATTCTCACGCAAAGAGGCGTATCTTGGAGTTACGATATATTTTTCCATCGGTAACCATACAACCTGCAATAGTACCCACCTTGGGATCTTGAAGAGTTCGTGGTTTCTACCGTACCTGTGACCTCTTCACGCATTTTCAGGTGAAAAGCATACCTTCCATCGCATCCTTCGGATCGTTGATCGCATCGTAGATGATAGAGTAGGTACGGATATCTATTTCTTCCTTCTCGGCCAAAGGCACGTGCATTGGCCATAGGGACGTACGTTACGAGCCCACGATAATGGCATTGGGAGTCGAAGCCAATGGGACATCGGACTCGGTGATTGCACCCACTCCCTGTGAGATGATTAGAGATTTGAATCTCTTCGGTAGAGAGTTTCTGGAAGGAGTCGGTAAGGGGCTTCTACAGAACCATCTACGTCCCTTTGAGGATAATATTGAGTTCTTTGAAGTCTCCCAAGGCAATACGGCGGCCAATTTCGTCCAGAGTGATATGGCGCTGTGTACGTACAGACTGCTCGCGAAGGAGTTGGGTACGCTATGGCGGCTATTTGCTTGGCTTCTTTCTCGTCTTCAAAGACATAGAATTTATCACCTGCCTGAGGCGCCCCATCAAGTCCCAATATGGTCACGAGGGGTAGAAGGAATAAGCTTCTTTTACATTTCTTCCACGCTCATCTTGCATAGCGTATTTTCCCAGAATGGGTACCTGCCAGTACACTAATCTCCCTATCTTCAAGGTGCCTTCTTGTACCAATACAGTGGAGACATAGCCACGACCTTTGTCAAGGCAGCTTCCACTATGGTACCTACAGCACGCTTATTCGGATTGGCGCGAAGCTCTAAGATTTCAGCCTCAAGAGAACTTTGTCAGAGGTCACTCACGCCTATACCTTTCTTGGCAGAGATGTCTTGGGACTGGATCTTACCACCCCATTCCTCAACCAAGAGGTTCATATTGGCCAAGTGTTCTTTGATTCTTTCTGGATTGGCCGCAGGCTTATCTATCTTGTTGATAGCAAAGATAATAGGTACGCCTGCCGCTTGTGCATGGCTGATGGCTTCCTTGGTCTGTGGCATGATGTCGTCATCGGCCGCAATTACGATAATAGCAATATCGGTAATCTGGGCACCACGGGCACGCATGGCGGTAAAGGCCTCGTGTCCTGGGGTGTCAAGGAAGGTAATACGTTGCTTGCTACGCCTGAGGGTTACCGAGTGAGGCACCTATGTGTTGGGTGATACCACCACTCTCACCGGCAATTACATTCTCATTACGGATATGGTCAAGCAAGGAGGTTTTCCCCATGATCCACGTGCCCCATAACGGTTACTATAGGCGCACGAGGAACTAAGTCCTCTGGACGATCTTCCTCAGTAGGGATAGCCTCATCAATACCTGCAGTGGAGAACTCTATCTGGAAGCCAAACTCATCGGCAACAATAGCAAGGGTCTCGCATCAAGCGCTGGTTCATCGTAACGAAAATACCCAAGGGACAGACAAGCTCAATCACTTTGTTGACAGGCACGTCCATCATGGTAGAAAGCTCATTGAGCTGTAACGAAACTCTGTTACGCGTAAGATGGTGCTTTCTCTTTCTTGTGTACTATTTCCTCCTCGCTCTTATGGCGATGGCTGTCGCGTTTTTCTTTACGATACTTAGCACCTTGGATTTGACAGATTTTCCTTGTAGTTTCTCCAAGGTTTCGCGTACTTGTTTTTGTACTTCTTCCTCAGTAGGCTCTGTTTTACAAAGATTTTTCCGTCTTTTCTTCTTATTTTTGTTTTTGTCTTTGTTATCTTTGTTGTTGCTGTTTCCTCCTTTTTGGTGCATTAGGATTGGCTGTATTTTTCTTTTTCAGAAGAGATACGTTTGCGCTTGCGCTTTCCTTGCTTATCGCCGGAGGCAGCATCTTTGTTTTTATCCTTGTCCTTGCCGTTCTTTTTCTTTTTAGGCCGATTCGAACTGTGACAAGTCTATTTTCACCTACGAGCTTAGGCCCTATTAGTTTGAGTGTATTTGGTTTCTATTACACCAGGTTCGGGTTCTATTTGAGGCTTTTCTCTTCTTTTTAGCAGCATCTTTGGAAGAGGATGGGCTTGCCAGAGAGTAGTTCTCTACTCTTGTTCTTAGAGTCTTTTTCTTGTTTGCTAAAGGGGACTTTTGACATCTTTCTTGTCTTTATCCTTGTCCTATGCTTATTTTTGTCTTTATCCTTGTGCTTGTCGGAATGGTTTTCCTCCAGAGCGGGTTCTTTGTGGACTTCTTTTTCTACTTTTTCTACTACAGCAGGTGTTTCAGGGCAGTTTTCTCCTTAGGGTGAGTCTCCTGTTGGGGGCTACCTCTTGGGGCATAACTTTTTAGGCTGATCCAAGTCAATTTTTCCAACGACTTTGGCGCCTGCAATAGTGGCTTTGGCACGAATAATTTCTTGTTCTTTCTGTGCCTTTTTCCTGTCTTTCTTTTTCTAAAAGTTCCTGACGGATAGCCTCTTTTTCCCTACGTTGCTCCTGAGTGATTTCTTTAGAGGTCTCAGACTTTTCTTGTCAGAACCAAACTCTTTTTCAAGGAGAGCAATTAGTTCTGCTGGGATTTTTGGTGTTGGGTTTTGGGATCTATAGTATGCCCTTTTGATTTGAGAAATTCAACTACTCTATCAGTAGAGATGTTGTATTCTTTTGCTGCTTTATTTAATCTTTTTATCCTCAGCCATAAATTTTTTTCTAAGCTCGTATTTTGTCTGATGTGTGTTGGGTTGTGTATTATTTGGTTTTTAGTCTAATTTTTCAAATTCTTCCTTGAGAATACGCAATACTTCATGGATTGTTTCAGCTTCCAAATCTACGCGTTTTCTAATTCTTCAGCACTGTATTCAAGACACTCTTGGCAGTATCAAGGCCTATGCAGCGGAACTCTTCTATTACCCATGGTTCTATATCGTCTTCAAATTCGGAGAGTTCTACGTCTTCTTCAGCACCTTCACGGAATACATCTATCTCATAACCTGTAAGCAGGCTCGTCAAGCGTATATTGCTTCCTCCCTTACCGATAGCTTTGGAAACTTCCTCAGGAGATCAAGAGGAATCTCAGCGCTTGGTTTCCTCATTCACTGTGATAGAGGTGATTTTAGCAGGGAGCTAAAGCCTTGCTAATGAATAGGTTGATATTGCTTGAATAACTGTAACATCTATATTCTCATTGCCTAACTCGCGTACGATGCTACGGATACGAGCATCTTCACGCCACGCAAGCCCCTACAGGGTCTATGCGATCGTCATAAGTATCTACCGCAATTTTAGCTTTCTCCCTGGAATACGGGCTACCTTTTTGGATAGTGATAAGCCCATCGGCAATCTCTGGAATCTCTTGCTCAAAAAGGCGTTCCAAGAATACAGGGTGAGGTGCGAGAAAGAATGATAGAGGCTTATTTCCTTTGAAATCTACCGACTCTATAATCCCTTAGTGGTTTCTCCTTTCTTGAAGAAGTCCGATGGGATTTGCTTGTCTCTAGGCAAGAGGATCTCATTGCCTTCATCATCAAAGCAAGATTACTGTTTTCCCATAATATGGTGTATCTCAGCGGTGTATATAGTTCCGATGAGTTCTTTGAATTTCTTATAAACGGTATTGTTGTCATACTCATGTACCTTGGAGATGAGATTCTGTCGCAGAGGCCAAGATCGCACGACGGCCGAGGCTGACTGATTTTCACCTCTTCGGAAACCTCTTCCCCTACCTCAAAGTCCGATTCTATTTTGAGTGCCTCGCTCAGTGGTATCTCTGCATTGGGATTCTCCACCATACCGTCATCTACAATAATACGATTGCGCCATATCTCATGTCTCACCCTTATCGGGGTTGATGATGATATCAAAGTTCTCATCCAGACCGTATTTTTCTTTCAAAGCAGTCTTGAACACTTCGTCAAGATGGACATCAGTGCCTCGATCTATGAGCTTGTCGTCTCTAAATTCTGAAAAGTTCTATCAAATCGAGATTATTTTCCATGAGTATCTAAAATTTTTAATTTTAATTTTTGCTTCTTTATCTCTTCTATAGGTAGAAGAATTTCCTCAGTAACAGTAATTTTCCCTTTTCCTTGTGGTTTGGGCTGGCGCGAGGTGACCTCAAGGGTTACCACTGCATTACTTACTCCTTTAATTACACCTGTATGGCTTACTGTAGCGGTCTTGACCTCTACCTCGCGACCTATGTTTTTGGTATATTGGCGCTCTAAAACAAGAGGAGCGGAGATACCACAAGAGCTTACTTCTAAGGAAAAATCCTCCTCTTCTCTGTCCAAATTATGCTCAATAGCACGGCTTAAAGGCTACACAATCTTCTATACCGACTCCATATCGCCATCAATAATTACCTTGATGAGGTTGTCCCCACCTACTGAATAGTCAATGAGAAAGAGTGAAAGGATTCTCCTCTAACCCCTTGTCAATCAGTTCTTTTACACGTTCTTTTAAGTTCATATAATTATAAAAAGAGGACTTATCCGCCCTCTACCTCTTAATTACCAATTCCGAGTGCAAAAAAATACAACTATTTTATTAAAAACAAATATTTATTAAAAAATAATTTTTGCACCAAAGACTCATTTTTATTCTTTTTAGCTCGGGCATATCTCGTTTCCCTAAAGCACGAGGAGCTTTTCTACTTTGAAACCAATGGCTTGCATGGCTCGGCGCGCACTCCCTTTGGAGGCGTAGGTAACAAGATGCCGCCTGTTTTGAGTGCTTGAGTACATACGTTCAAAGGGTCTCTGTCCATAGCTCTGGTTGTACACTGGCCGAAAAAGCATCAAAGTAGATAAGGTCAAAACGCTCTTGGTCGCAGATTTGCTCAAAGGATTGTAGCCGCTTTTTAAGGGTAAAAGTGGGGAGAGCGAAACTGTCTCGTCCCATGGGGTGCTGTAGTAGTAGCTCGAAGACAGCCTTCTTATCACTAGCGTCCAATAGTTCAGGATAGTTCAAGCAGGCGACTTCCTCAGACCGTTAGGGGGATGAGCCTCCACACCTTCGTAATGAATAGTCTGTTGTAGCCGCTCATGTTCTAAGAACGTAATAAAGGCATTCAGGCCTGTTCAAGGCCTATTTCAAGCAAAAATCTCTTTTTTTGGCGAAGAGTTCTAAACCTTGGCGAGATGAGAAACATGGTAGGCCTCGCCTATAGCGCCTCGCATGGAGTGATAGTGTTCGCCCATGCTTCTATTTCTAAGAGTAGTGGAACCGTCTTGGGTGTATATGATCTTTCTTTTTCATCGGGTGGCGAGTGTTTTTCAAGAGCGGAAAGGGCGCTTTGATGGGCTTATCGGCATGGATACGCATATAATCAAGACCTGCATCGCGGAGAATCTGTTCCTTGTGTAGGTCTTCCAAATAGCCATAGACTGCTGGTAGATGGGCTTGCTCAGACACTCTATGGCGATGGAGCTTGCCTGAAGGGGGCGTCAGTAGTATATCGATCATATAACCTCCGAAAGGCTTATCCTTGCTAAGACTAAGGGTAGGAAATTGTGTGAAAAGTAGCGCAAAGACTTCTTCTTTGAACAACAATTGTCCTTGGGTGGTGAGCTTCTTTTTCTCAGGTTGCCATAGAGGGCAGGACTTTGTATATACTTCCCCATGGCTTGACTATTTCCCTCACTTACCGCTTTGGTATAAGCCAAATAAGCATAGAGTACGGCCTTGCGATTGTTGGCCTGCTCTTGGGCTAAAGGCATCGGCATAATTGAGGAATACTGCCTCAGGTATGGGATTGCATACATAGATTTTTCTTTGGCACTGGTGATGATCACATTGAGCAACATAGCCTTTTTGTTGGTTTAGAGGGCCAAAACTCTGGACAAACTTGCCATCTTTCTTCTTTCCATAAGTTACCGAAAGGATAATGATATCTCGTTCGTCTCCCTGTATATTTTCTAAGTTCTTGATAAAGAGGCCTGCTTGCTCCAGTGCTGTGAGTTTCTCGGCAAATTCTTGTTCGGTAGGCTGATTCCTGAGCCACAATAGTTTCTTTCGGATGAGGTTGCGCTGGGTGATATTGAAAGTGGCAGCCCTACCGAGGGTAACTGCCGTCCTCTCTGGGGGTGATTTCTCTGAGAATCTCAATGACCTTGAGTGCCTCAGCTTCGTTGGTATATTCGTGAAAATGCCATCTACTTGGTAGAAGTTGATAGGGTTTTCACTCTCAAAACAGACAAGGGACGTAGTTTCCAGTGTAAGCTACATTGGAAAAAAATCTATCAAGTAAGGGTGTTTGGAGCAGTAATGGAAGTCAAATGATGCTTATCGTACTTGTACTCAAGGGGCAAAAGTCAAAGCAGCGACTCTACCGAGAGCAGGGAGTTTTCTGGAGAACCAGTCTTCCTCGTCTATCTCTTCCTCATCTTGGTAGCCGCCGTCAAAGATTTTTACTAAAATAGTTGCTTGGAGGCATCTGGTGTTCGTCTCCTGCGATGATAACAGTTTTTCCCTTGAGAATAGCAGGGAGGTTGTCTTCCAATTTCAGCTGACTGGCTTCATCAAAAACGACATAGTCAAAGTAGAAGTTCTTTCCTTGGAAAGGTTGCAACAGCTATCAGGGGTGGTGAGTACTATAGAGAAAAAGGTAGTGAATAGGTCTGTATCTTTGCTGGCTATCTGCCTGAGGATGAGGCGGCTGTGCTTTCTCACTTCAGCGCTTATTATATAGGTTGGCCACTGTCAGCTCCTTGTGGTTGGTCTCAAAGTTCTTGACGGCTGCTATTTGGGCGATCAGTATTGAGTAATCATCTGCTGTTGTGAGGAGGCAAAGCGGCGGAGCTTTTCTCTGAAATCCTCATAGGTATTGGCCGAAAAAGGCGCTGAGTGTCTCCGATTTTTTTGAGCAGAAAAGCCTCATAATAGGCGTATAGGAAAGAGACTTCCCAGTGGAGTGCTTGGGCTTGTTCCAAGAGTAGCAAACATTGCTTAAGCAAAGCTGAAAGTTCTGCTTCGAAGGCAAACCATTGATAACCTACTTCTAAGGGGTTGTTGTGATCATTTTGGTATTGGTTGTGTTGCTCCAAAGCACTCTCTATATAACGCTTGAAATCAAAGAAAGTCAGCCCCTGAGGGGTAGCGGCTATATAAGCATGCTCCTTTATTTGTTCTTTTAGTTGGCTTAAAGCTCTGGTGAGCGCATGTAGGGTATCGCTGGCAAACTTAGGCTCGTAGAAGTTGGCCACATCCAAAGAGGCAAAGTCAGCAGCTACTTTTTCCTCGAAGTGGGCGCTGGCTCGGCCAAGTTCCTCTCGATAGCGAAGAATCTGCTCCTTATTGGAAAAAGAGGTTATCCGAAAGAAGCGGGGCAAAAGTGGGGTGCAGGCTGATCTTCTTAATCTCTTGGCAAAGCCACAATAAGCGTTTTTGCTGAGTGATAGCCTCCTTGTGTTGGCTCATGAAGAGTGCGCTAAGCTTATAGAAAAAGCTTTCGGTACGCTTACGATTGTATTGGTCGGCATCGGCAGGAAGCAGGCTGGTAAGGGCTTCTGTCTCATTTATATAGGTAGTGAGCAGTTGGATTTGCTCAGAGAGTTCTTCCTTGCGCTTATATAGGGTATTCCCCCTATACTGCTCATAGAGAAAGAATCTGTGCCCATTGTTCTTTATAGCTGTTAAAAAGTGGCTTCTGTATGATGTGCTGTTTTGTTGATAAGGTTTGGCTATGAGTGTCTTAGGATTGTATAGATAGCCCTCTTTGTGAGGGAGCAAAAGGGTGTAAAGTCGCTGGGCTGGGGCGAGGGTTTCCCTGAGCGCCTCATGTTCCTCATCGGTAAAGCTTAAGGGGAGTCCTTGTAGGGGAGAGCAGTGCGCTGTGGAGCATACTTGAGCAGTTGTCCCATAAGTTCCGTCCAGTTTTTCCCCCAGAGAGTAGGGGAGTGAATAGCTCTTTGTGGTGTAGGTTGATGGCTTCTTTTTAGCTGCTTTAACCCTCCAATTTGTGTGTCTTTGGCCTCTTGTGGGTAGAGGGGATTGCCTTTTTGAAAGCGGGGTCGTCAAGATATTGCGCACAGCATCCACTACCAATTTTTCTATCAGCTATGCTGTCCTTGATAAGAATGGTGTGTTGCCTAAGCCATAATTCTCTAAGGAGTGGTGTAGTACCTCTAGGGCAGGTTTGCTTCTCACAGACGACCAAGACCTTCTGTTGGTTCTCTAAGGCATTGACCAAGATAGCTGTAAGGGTCTGGCTTTTTCCCTGTACCAGGAGGGCCTTGTAGCGAGCAGGTGCGATTGGGTGCATAGTTGCTCTAGCACTTCCTGCTGAGAAGGGTCGGTAGGAATACTGGTAAAGGTTTGGAAATCCTCTTTGGGCGTACTCTCGCGTGAGAAAACTGCTCTTTAAGGCTTTGGTAATCATTGATGATGTTTTTGTTTCTGTACCTCAAAAAGGGAAAAGAGTCCAGCCTTCTCAATCAGCGCATTGCCTTTTTCAGGCAGGAGTGCCTCGTAGACGGCCTTGGTTTTGATAGGGCTTATCTCTGCATAGTTGTTCTCTAAGAAATCAAGGTTCTGTTTGATCTTTAACTGACTGAGAAGGTCGGTACATATCTGGTAGAGTTCCGCTTTGTCTATCTTGCCGTCTTCGAGCATTTGGTCAGGGATAGGGGCAATGGTAACATGGGAGTCGTTCTGCAAGTGATTGATAAGCACTTCGTTGATATAGATAGGATCATCCTCGCTGCGGCTAATTTCCCAGTGTTGAGCTGGGAGGTGGGACGTATTCTCACCGACCAAATAAGTATAGGGAGCCACTGTGATCTGCCCATCAGTCAAATCGCGTCTGGCTAAGATAGGAAAACCAAACCCCAACGCATTGACACCTTTTTCCTGAAAGATGGCCTCACTCTGGAAAATGAGATTATCTACCCCATCGGAGTTTTTCCAAAAGCTCTGCTCGCTCTTTGTTCTCGTCTTTTTCGGTTGTTTGCTTTTTTTGCTCTTACCGCTTCAGCGGTTTCTACTATGGTATAATCCCGCTCATCAATAGCTGTAGAGGGTGTATCGTGCAGGGAGAAGGTGGGTTTGAGGGTTTTCACGGTCAATAAGTCCAAGACAAACCGCTCAGGTAGGCTCTTGAATATAGCTGAAAGTCGCGCTAAATCAGACTTATAGCGCGAGGTTGCTCACTACCGCATTGAGGTGTACCCTCGGCGATTTCCTATTTTTAATTTCTGCCCAAAAGATCAAATACTTCTTTGCTAAAAGGCTCCATAATAATGACTAATGACAAGTAATGAATGAGTAGATAACAAAAAAACTATCATTAATAGCAATGATAGTTTTTTTGGATTATATAAAATGAAAAATTATTTACTCATATGAGCGATTACCTCAGGGTAGCTCCTACATTGGAGAAGCCGCCATCGTGATAGAGGTTCTGCATGGTAACCTTACGGGTAAGGTCGCTGAAGAGGTAACAACATAGTTGGCACAGTCATCAGCAGTGGCATTGCCCAGTGGAGACATTAGCTCAGCGTGGGTGATAAAACCATCAAAGCCCTTCACACCTTGTCCAGCAGTGGTAGGAGTAGGGGACTGGGAGATGGTGATTGATACGCACATGCTTATCCTTACCATAGAAGTACCCAAAACTACGCGCGATAGACTCCAAGTAAGCCTTGTTGTCAGCCATATCGTTATAGTCAGAAAGTACGTTGGGCCGCGATATAAGTAAGTGCTACGATACTACCCCATTCGTTCATTGCATCATTCTTATGGAGGGCTTGGCATACCTTATGGAAAGAAAGTGCCGAAACGTCCCAGCCCTTGGCATAAAAGTCATAGATTAGACTCAGTATAAGGGATATTTTTACGTACATTGACCGACATACCTATGGAGTGTAGTACAAAATCCAGCTTACCACCGAGGATTTTCTACCGCTTTGGTAACTAAATTCTGTAAGTCGTCCATATTGGTAGCATCAGCAGGGATTACTTGAGCACCTGTTTTTCAGCTAATTCATTGATTTTTTTCCCATGCGCATCGCAATAGGCGCATTGGTAAGGACAAACTGGCCTCCTTCTTCATGTACGCGCTCAGCGGTTTTTCCATGCTATGGAGTTCTCATCTAAAGCACCAAAAGATGATGCCTCTTTTTCCTTTTTAATAAGTTATACATAATATATTGTATTTAATTCTATCGCACAAAAGTAAGGATTTTTATTTGAAATAACAAGCGGAAATGAGTGAAAAGTGAAAAAATGAATAATGAAAAGTTTTTGCAAAGATACAATATTTTCTCGTAAATAACAATTGGTCACTTGTCACTAGTTGTTTGGTCACTTGTCACTAGTTGTTGGTCACTTGTCACTAGTCGTTAGTCATTACTCACTATTTTTGAGCATTTTTCTTAATACTATTGAGTTTCATCAGAGCCTCTATGGGGGTGAGGTTGTCTATATCGGTATGAATAAGTTGTTCCTTGATACTTTCCAAGAGGGATCGTCCAATTGGAAGAAACTCAGCTGCATACCTTCTTTGTTCTTTTACTGAGTTGCTCCTTGTTGTCTTCTAGCTGATTTGTTTTCTCAATTTCTCAAGCACTTTTTCTGCTTTTTCTATCACATAGGGGCATTCCTGCCATTTTGGCTACATGAATACCGAAACTGTGTTCGCTACCGCCCTCCACGAGCTTGCGCAAAAGAGAATACTTCCTTGACTTCCTTGACCGAGACAGAAAAATTCTTGATACGGGCAAACTCGTTTTTGCATCTCATTGAGTTCGTGATAGTGAGTGGCAAAAAGGGTCTTGGCATGGGTAGGGGTGCTCATGTGGGTACTCGGCTATAGCCCATGCAATAGAGATACCATCGTAGGGGTACTGGTACCACGACCAATCTCGTCAAGAGGATAAGGCTTCGCTGGGAGGTTGTTGAGAATCAGAGCGGCCTCATTCATCTCTACCATGAAAGTAGATTCCCCTTGTGAGATATTATCACTGGCACCTACACGGGTGAATATCTTATCTACAACACCTATCTGTGCTTGCTTGGCAGGGACAAAACTACCTATCTGAGCCAATAGGACGATTGGGGCGGTCTGTCTCAGTAGAGCAGACTTCCACTCATGTTGGGCCCTGTGATCATCATAATCTGTGGCGCTCATTGTCCAAATAGATATCATTGGCTATATAGGGTTGGGTGAGGGGAGCTGCTGCTCTATCACAGGATGGCGTGCTTCCTTTGGGTTGATAACTAAGGAATCATCCAGCTGTGGGAGCGTATATTGGCGCTCTGTAGCCAAAAGAGCAAACCCACAGAGGGTGTCTATCTCTCCTATGGCAATGGCTGTCTGCTGTATAGGGAGATATAGGCGATGACCTCTTGGATGAGCGAGGCAAAATATTCCTGTTCTAAGGAGCGATACGCTCCTGAGCATGAAGGATTTTCTCCTCATATTCCTTGAGTTCTTCACTGATGTAGCGTTCGGCATTCACCAAGGTCTGTTTGCGTACCCAGTGAGCAGGCACCTTGTCCTTATGGACATTGCGCACCTCAAAATAGTAACCAAAGACATTAGTGCTATCTATCTTCAAGGAAGAGATATGGGTCTGGGCGATCTCTCTCTCTAATAGCTGGTTGAGGTACTCCTTACCAGAATGGGAGAGGTTGCGTAGCTCGTCCAGTTCGGCCGAGAAAGCCCGCTCGGATGGTATTGCCTTTTAGGATATTCACGGGGGCATCCTCTTCAAGGGTATGGCCAATTCTCTCACATAATTCCTCTAGGGTCACAGATACGCTCAAAAAGTCTCTTGAGGGCAACTTCTTCATTCGGAGAGTAATTGCTCTTAAAGGGAGTACAGCAAGTAAGGAGTTTTTCAGATAGATAAGCTCTCGTGGAGTGATTTTTCCTGTGGCTATCTTGGAAAGCAAGCGCTCTATATCGCTCACCTTGTGCAGGTGATCCCTTACTTGTTCTCTAAGTTCGGTGTGGGCGACTAAGGCTTGTACCACTTGGTGGCGCTCTTGTATCTGACTAAGGTTTGTCAGTGGTAGGGCAAGCCAACGCCTAAGCATACGGCTACCCATAGGGGTCAGGGTCTTATCAATGACTTCCAAGAGGCCTACACTGCCTGCTTGTCCTCCGCCATATAGTTCAAGTTTCGTATGGTGAACTTGTCCATCCATACATATTCGTCGTTTATGATAGGGCGAATACTGGTGATATGCTGTAGCTGGTGGTGCTGTGTCTCGGATAGGTAGTGTAGTATAGCCCCTGCACTGATCCAGCCTTGGCGCAGCTGTTCTACGGCAAAGCCCTTTAGAGAATTGGTCTGGAACTGCTTGGTTGGTGCCTCATAGGCAAAATCTTCTTTATAGACCCAGTCTTCCAAACCGAGTAGTACCAACCATTTCCAAAGGCATCTTCTATCTCCTTGCGCTGTTTTTGGCAATAGGCACCTCATTGGGCTGAAAATTCTGTAGGGAGCTTGTCTATACAAGGGATATCCCCTTCAGCTAAGTAGTACTCACCAGTGGAGATGTCCAAGAAAGATACCCCACACAAGGGGGTATGTAGCCAAACAGAGGCTAAGAAATTGTTCTTACGCGTCTGTAGTATGTCGTCACTGAGGGGCAACCCCAGGGTTACTAGCTCCGTAACACCACGCTTGACGATGGTTTTGGTAAGCTTTGGATCTTCTAATTGGTCGCAGATAGCCACGCGGTAACCAGCCTTGACGAGCTTCGGTAGATAATTGTTCAGAGCATGATAAGGGAAAGCCAGCTAAGGAAGTGTCCTCACTGCCATATTGCGAGAAGTCAGTACGATACCCAACACTTGTGAGGTCTTGACGGCATCCTCCTTGGATGTCTCATAGAAATCACCTACCCTGAAGAGCAATAAGGCATCGGGATACTTTTGCCTTAATCTGGTTATATTGTTTCATCAAGGGGTTTCTTTTGCTCGTCTTTGCCATGTGTTATCGGTTTCGTTTGATACTTCCAGTGGGTCTTCTAAGCCTTCTTTGGCTTTCTCTACCTCTTGTTTTACTTCATCAATCAGGGAGGTATCTATACCTGATTTCTCTACGCTTTTGTTGATTTCCTCCTTAATCTCGGCAGTGGCATCCCTGAGTTGTCGCATGCCCTTGCCCAAGTACGGGCGATTTCAGGAATTTTGTTGGTGCCAAAGAGCAGCACCGCCACAAAGAGTACAAATAATAGTTCAGGAGTACTTATAAATAAAGGTATCATTGAGCCATGAAAATTTTTCTGCAAATGTACAAAAAAATGTACTAAACAACAAAAATACATCAAAGGGTTTGTAAATATAAACACTAATCAAGAATCATCTTAGTCAGCATCTATATACTACACAGTATCAAACTATTACACTTATTTGGATATAATCTAAAAACCATATATAAAAAGCTCTTTGAGTAATTAATCATTAATCATTAACCATTAATCATTATTTTTCGTATTTTTGCATTTCCAAACCTAAAAAATAATGCATCCCGATATAGATTCGTTGCTCACAGCAACGGCCTCTCTTACAGAGACAGAAATACTCGCCCTCCTTACCGAGCGCTATCCCGATAAGGTGGTTTCTCCACTAGCTTTGGTATGGAGGATCAGGTGATTACCGATTTTATCATGAAAGGACACTTCCCTGTCAAGATCTTTACTCTAGATACAGGGCGCCTTTTTCTACGAGACTTATACTACTTGGGGCTTACCAATGAGTATTATCATACCAAGATTACCCCTTACTATCCCGATGCAAAAGCGATAGAGGAGTATGTACAGGACAATGGTATCAATGCCTTTTTACCAGTCCGTTCCTTGCGACATGCGTGTTGTCATATCCGCAAGGTAGAACCGCTCAAGCGTGCTTTGCAGAGGGATAAAGTATGGATCACGGGACTCCGTGCCGAACAATCACCCATCGTGAGCAGATGCCCATGGTGGAATGGGACGAAAAGTAACCAAATTATTAAAAGTGCATTTGCTCCTACACTGGAAAACAGAGCAAGTGTTATCCTTCCTTCGTAGCCATGGTATCCCCTATAACCCATGCGCATGACAAAGGGTTACCCCAGTATTAGCTGTGCCCCCTGTACACGTGCTGTCAAGGAAGGCGAAGACTTCCGTGCAGGCCGCTGGTGGTGGGAGCACAAGACCAATAAGGAATGTGGGTTGCATGTGCATCAGTAGCCGCTTATTTTTGCTGCTCAATCCAATTCTTCATGGCGTAGAACATCTCGGCTGAGAACACATGTCCCAAGCAAACGTCTGATAAGAATAATCGATGTGTAGCTTCTTGGATAACTCTATGGTTTCTTCTGCCCAATCCAAGGAGACAATTTCATTAGAATATCCGTGTAATAGACAGATTTTCAATTTCTTAAAATTGTTTTTTTGATAGTTAAAACTCAATAATTTTTTATCTATGTAACTATTGATGGCCACAACTCTTTGGAATTTGTCGAAGAAAAGAGCTAATGCAAGACTAAGGATACCTCCTTGGTCAAATCCTATAAAGGGTGATCTGTTCTGTATCTATATTGAGACCGATCACAAGCCTGTCCTAAAAAGTTAGGAGCTTCTGCTGTGCGGCTTATGCTTGCACTATATCGCTACCATTGGAGGCCCCAAACTCTATAGCATACCAAAAACTCAATATCTGATAGCTTGTAGGGAGCTTGTAGGGAGATTACAATATACTCCTGAGGGAGTTCGTTGGCTATGGAGAAGAATTCTTCTTTGTTTTGTCCATAACCATGTAGCATGAAAAATGGCGGGAGACTTGCCATTCTCCTGCTCTATAATAACGAGTCTTACCAAATAGTTTAAAGAGAAACCTTTCATCTTTTTGGTAGAAAATGTTAAAATATTGGTGCACCTACATGTTTTGGAGCATATAGAGAGTGTTTCTAATTTTTGTTAGAGTTTTTCCTGAAGTTAAACAATAATATATATATACTTTTGTAGAAGTTGGAGTAGCTTATCTTGAGAACCAGTGACCCCTAGGGAGATCACCCCTAAGACTTTTTCCTTTGACTGTCTCTGAGACAAGGCACAATTTTAGAAGAAGATTTGATCGAATCTTTGTCAAATACCCGCTCTCCTTGTCGGTAAAGGGTTATATCTGCTTTCTGGCCTACTGCAATAGGCGATACAGGTAGGGAGAAACGTTTTTAGCAGCGGTAAGCATCTCCACAGTTTTTCCACTGAAGTGTCTTAACATGATTCCTAGGGTAGCCTCAAGACCTATGCTTCCGAACTCTGCAAGGTCGAACTCCTTAGCTTTGCATTCTATATCAAGAGGGCAATGGTCAGAAGTTACCATATCTATAACCCCCTTTCCACTCCTTTGCGAAGGGCTTCTACATGCCGCGTATCACGCAATGGGGAAATAATTTGTAGTCAGTATTGAAGTTGCCTAAGACTTCATCTGTAAGGTGTAGATTACTCACTGCCACACTACAGCTCACATCTAGGCCTTTAGCTTTGGCTGCGGCTATCAGAGCGACAGATTTTTCAGTAGAGATTGTCCGGAATGTGTAATCGTCCACCAGCATATTCGAGGATGGAGAGGTCTCTCTCACAATAATTTCTTCAGCAAGTGCGGGTATTCCCTTTAGTCCCAATCAGGGTAGAAGCTATATGTTCATTCACTACTCCCTTGCCCATGATAGAGCGGTCGCAAGGAAAAGAAATCACCATACCACTAAAAGGCGCTGTGTATTGCAAGGGCAATCTTTAGCAGATTGGCTTGCGGAATATACCACTTATAATCTCAAAAGCCACTGCCCCTGCACTTTGCATATCAGTACAACTCAGCTAGGGTATTCTCCCTTGCTCTCAGTGGTGAGGAGCGCCTATAGAAAATCTCTGTAATGGCTCCTTGGGTAGCACATTTTAAAAAGCCTACTTGGCTTCGGCTCTCTGTAATAGGGTGTGTGTTGGGATTGAGCATCACCTGCGTAAAGCCACTCTCACAAGCTACCTTTGCGCCATGGGCTAAAGTCTCTCGCTCCTCGTACCCTGGTTCTCCAAAAACTCACACTGCTATCAGCCCATCCTTGTGAAATGTAACAATTCTCTAACACTTCATTGGCATCTTGGCAAGTGATTTCAGAGCTAATTTGTTTGATGTTTCCATCTTCTATCAAGACATCCTGGGTTTGTCCATGGTAGGAACTGTCCGTGTCTATGATAGTTACATGTCTTAACAAAGTTTTTCATAATTCCCTTCATCTTCACCACAAAGATAATCATTAAATTTTTAAATAGCAAACGTTTTTTGCCATGTGTTAAAGTTTCAGAAGTAATGAGAAAGCTATCTTATAGGAGAAACAAGTCTTTTTTTATTAATATTAATTATTAGACAGGAATGTTAAAATATCCTGTAGATAGATGCTATAATTGATTTTTATTTATTAGAAATAAAGTAAAATAGTTAAAAAAATAAATTTATTTCGCAACTATTTGTTATATCGGAAAAACTCGTAATTTTGTCGCAGTCTAAATAAAAAAAGTATTTAACAAATGATTTTACACAAAAATCTCTTACTATTTATTGTGCTTTTTGTTGAGCGTGAGCCTTCAGGCACAATATAAGATCAAGGGTAAGATCCTTGATGAAAACAAGTTACCTATCACCCAAGCGACTGTCAAATCGGTAACTACAGGAGAGAGTACCCTTACCGATGAGAAGGAAACTATTCTCTTATCACCTCCGATGAGCATCCTTCTCTGCAAGTAAGCAAGGAGGGCTACGCACCTTTGGGTTTCCAGTAGTCCTACAGGACAATGAAAAATAGGGTTACCTATGTGGAGACAACCCTTCGTCGCAATGCGGAAGAGACACTCGCGGGGGTTGTAGAGTTACAGCCTGTGGTGATCTCAGACAACCCGAAGCCTTGTAGCCAACTCGGTGGGATTGGCTAAGGTAAAACTTGACAAAGTGGCAGGAGGTACCAACTGGCCGACCTAAGAAACCCTAAACATACAGCGTTCCCAAACCCTCAAGGACGCCCTTCAGCGCGAACCTGGGATTATTATCCAAGATTTCTTCGGGGGTAATGACCAACCACGCCTTAATATCCGCGGTTCAGGTATCCAAAGTAATCCACAATCACGTGGGGTGGCGCTCTCCCAAGATGGTATTCCGATCAACTTTGCCGATGGTTCTTATATAATAGGTGTATTAGAACCCCAAGTGAGCAACCTCGTGAAATCTATCGTGGTGCCAATGCGCTCGAACATGGAGGCGCTACCCTCGGTGGGGCTATGAACTTTGTTACCAAGAATGGCTACAACGCTTCTCCCTAAGTGTGAAAATGGAAGCTGGTAGCTTTAACTACTTCAATAGTACGATTTCCTCTGGCTTCTCCGCTGGTCGCAATGACCTCTTTGTAGCTTCGTCCTATAACCATAGTGATGGCTACCGTACCTATAATAGCTCTAAGCGCTTCAATGCTTTGCTTAACGTAGGGCGCAAGTTTACCGATAAGTTCGAGGCACGTCTCTATGCCTCCTTCACTGACCTTTATTTTTGATATCCCAGGCCCTCTTACCCGCTACCAAATGGAGAGTGATCGCAAGCAAATCAACAAAGCACCTAAGACAACTTTCCCATATGCCTTTGGCCCTAATGTGGTACGCGACAAGCCTAACCGAAGCAGTAAAATCGCTCGCTTTGGTACCAAGTTGGCTTATCAGATCAATGCCAATAACCTTATCTTAGCTACCCTTTATTACCAGTATGCCGATGATGCCTTTACCTATCCTATCGCCAACGGAGTACGTCAGGACTTCAATAATGACTATGGGGTACGCCTCTCTTATACCAATACAACCGAGAAAAACGATTTTTACTCTTGGCTTGCAGTACAGCCAAGGCCTTATGCACCAATCCCGTTTCCACAACGATCGCGGTAATTTCGGTGCCCTCTTTGCCAAACAAGATCTTACGGCCAACCATGCCATAGCTTATGTATCTGATACATACAAGATTACCCCTTCCCTCTTGGCCAATGTAAGTGTACAAGGTAGTTACGATACCCGTAAGGTAGAGGACAAATTCACAGGCGCTAAGCGTCCATTCCTTTTTGTTGCACCTAATGGCTTGCAAGCTCGTTCGTTCCCTAATCCTAATGCCTTTACTCCTGTAACAGGTGATTTCACTTACAATGCAATCAATCCTAAAGTAGGGATGATCTATAAGTTTACCGATCAGTGCGCAAGTTTTTGCCAACTTCTCTCGTAGCTACTGAACCACCTACCTTCTTAGAAATTGTACGCTTGACTGGTAGTGCTACACCTAATCAAAAAATCCTCGACAGATTGACTATAAAAAGGACTCCAATGTCAACTCAGGCCCTACCACCATACCATCTCTGACCTTAAGGCTCAGCAGGCCTCCACTGTGGGCTCGGTACCAAAGGAAATTTAGGACGGGCTTTTGTATGGAATGTAAGTGCTTACCACTCTTGGGTAAAAAGATGAAATCTTCACCATAGCCGACAGTAGTGTAGGGGTAGGAGGTACTACCGTCAATACGCCTTATGCTACTATCCACAGAGGGTTTGGAGGCTGGTTTGCAATCTACTTTCCTTACTCATATATTCTCTGCCAAAGAAGATACTTTCACCCTTTCTGTTAATTATAATTATAGTGACTTCTACTTTGATGGAGGAGGCTTAAGGGCAACCAAATTGCGGGTATTCCTACCCATTACCTCTTTACAGCCCTTACCTATAAGCACCCTATAGGAATCTTTTGCCGAAGTAAACCTCGAGATCTCTTCCAGTAAAGACCCTATTGACCACAAAAATACAGCTATACCAAGACCCTTACAGCCTTGTAGGGGCATGCTTGGGGTACAAAAAGGACAATGGACTTTTCTTCTTGCAAGGCAACAACTTAGCTGATAAGGTATATGCCTCCAGCTATTTGGTACAAGCAGAAGTTACCGCACCCCCTATGCAACTTAACCCTGCAGCTACTCCCGATGATAAAACCAACTTTATCCCTGGGGTAGGGAAGAAACATCATAGGCAGTCTCTCCTTTACTTGGTAGTGGTTCTTTTTCACATCTTTCATAGAACTTTGTCAGCGCAAAAACGCTGGCAAAGTTTTTATCTAATAGAATTAAAAATAGTATCTTTGCACGCCGATAGTAAGCATTATGAAACTGACTACTCTGTTGGAAACAAAGGGATAGACCCGCAGCCTCTACAGGATTTCAAAACCTCATGGGGGCGTTATTCTCATGGACTACAACGAGCGTGAGGTAATCCTTGAGTGGATAACACAATGTAACCTTGGCTTTGAGCTACTGCCCTTGTTCTCCAACCAAGAGAGATGATTAGTGGCTATCTATACTACGGGCTTTCTAAAGGGTAAAGTGGTAATTGTAAGGCACGATGAGGCAGTATTTGCACCTCAGTTTAGGAGTTTGGACTCGTTCCTAAAGGCTTACGAAAAGGCAGCTATGCAGGCCGACTTCTACGATTGGGAGGATATAGAGTATATGATTATGACTATCCTATAACAGAGGAAAAAGCAGGCGGAGCCAGCTATGTAGCAGGACTGTTGGCAGCATATAAAAAGCCAATGATTTTACCTCCGATGTACAAAGGAGACGATACAAATCATGGCCATTTGTCTCACCCCGCCTTCCCAGTTAGATACTTTATTGCCCTTCATACAAAAAGAATTTGCTCTTAAAGAAGATATGTCAGTGATAGCTTATGCTATAGATGTGTTAGGCATTACACACCAGTATGAGCCAGCCAAACTTTTGATAGCAGAACTGCTTAAGACAAGGCGATTTGCTGCCTATTACAGGCGAGGGGAGTTGTACCGTGGAGAGTTTAAAGTAAAAGAGACTTTTATAAGGAGATCATGCGCCCACTGCTTAGGGTGTTCATCGTTCCTTTTATGTTGTTGAGTCTTTTTGTGGAACTCAAAGATAGATTTAAAAGTAAAAACGTTAAAAAAATAACATCTGATGAAAAATATACCGATACAGGCAAAAAGGACACCCAGTGGTTTCGGTGCAGGACTTGCCGAACTGGGACGTAAGAATCCTAATGTGAGTGGCGCTTTGTGCCGACCTCATTAGCTCACTCAAAATGGAGAAATTCCAAGAGGAAAACCCTACTCGCTTTTTCCAAGTGGGCATTGCCGAAGCCAATATGATGGGTATTGCCGCTGGCGCTTACCATAGAAAGATTCCTTTTACAGGTACTTTTTGCCGCCTTCTCCACTGGACGTGATATGACCAAATACGCCAGTCTATCGCGTATTCAATAAGAATGTAAAGGTGTGTGCCTCCCACGCAGGATTGACCCTCAGTGAGGATGGTGCTACCCACCAAATATTAGAGGACATAGGGCTGATGAAGATGTTGCCCAATATGGTTGTCATCAACCCTTGTGATTATAACCAAACCAAGGCAGCTACCCTTGCCATAGCTGACTATGTAGAGGCCTGTGTACTTGCGTTTTGGCCGTCCTGCGGTGCCTAATTTTACTCCAGAAAACCAAACCTTTGAGATAGGTAAAGGGATTTTTGCTCAACGAAGGTACCGATGTGACACTCATCGCCACAGGTCACCTTGTATGGGAAGCCCTCCTAGCTTGTGAGTCTTAGAACAAAGAGGTATTTCGGCCGAGGTGATTGATATTCACACTATTAAGCCTTTGGACGAAGAGATGATGCTGCTTCTGCTCGCAAGACTAAAGCGGTGGTAACTTGTGAAGAGCACAACTATTACGGTGGCTTAGGTGAGAGCGTAGCACGTGTATTGGCACAGCACTACCCTGTACCACAAGAGTTCATGGCGGTTGATGATACCTTCGGAGAAAGTGGTACCCCTGCCCAGCTCATGCAGAAGTACAGGCTGAGACAAGGACGGTATACTTAAAGCCGTAGAAAAAGGTGCTTAAAAGAAAATAAGATGCTCAGAGAACAACTCCAACAACTCTTTCCTGACCATAAGGAGGAAGTACTCCCCGAAGAACCTACTTCCAATATTTGGCTACAGGACGAACCTCTCTGTGCAAATACGAAAAGCGCAATGTGCAAGCCTATCACTCTGATAGAGGGCTATACAGGTGCCGATGCGGACTTCAAAGTATTGGCCAAGGAACTCAAAAACCCGCTTAGGGGTGGGAGGAACCGTGAAAGAGGAAAAGATCATCATCCAAGGGGATTACCGTGATAAGATTATGGAATTTCTCAAGGAAAAAGGCTTTAAGGTAAAAAGAGTAGGGGTAAAGTCTCAAAAATAGATAAAATGAAGAAATTTGTAATTGGCAGGCTCAAGAGTATGGGCTATGCCCTACAAGGAGTTTTTAGCTGCTCATTCCTTTCGAAGACGTCATTATTACCCATAGTATAGGTTGTTTTGTTATTTGCAGGATTGGGGTTGTATTTTCAGATTACCCCCGACCAATGGATGTTTCAGCTCTTAGCTTTTTGGAACGCTCTTGGCTGTAGAAGGGCTTAATACAGGCCTAGAAAAGCTCTGCGACTTTGTCCATCCCGACTTTCATAAAAAATAGGTGAGATTAAGGACATTGCCGCAGGAGCCGTTACCATGATATTCCTCGCTGTGGAGACAGTATTAGCGTTTATTTATATACCACACTTTATTAAGTAAAAAGTAAAGGTAAAAAGTAAAAGCGAGTATGTGAGGGCTATTTGCACTAATTAGTCATTACTCACTTGTAATTTGTCACTAGTCACTAATACGGCTGCTTCCAATGATTTTTTTGTATTGGGAGATTCCCTCTTGTATCTCTTTGTGAGCAACCCCCAAAAGATCTGGGCGGCGAGAATCCCTGCATTCTTAGCCCCGTTCAGGGACAACAGTGGCCACAGGTACTCCCGCAGGCATCTGTGGGATAGAGCACAGAATCCCAACCATCTATGGAGTTGCGGCTCTTGATAGGTACCCCCAATCACAGGCAGCGGACTTACAGCCGCAAGCATACCAGGGAGGTGTGCCGCACCTCCTGCTCCTGCAATAATCACATCTATCCCCTCCAAATGAGCATTTTTCCAAAGGAAATCAGCTTCTCAGGGGTGCGATGGGCTGAGACTATATCCACTAACACAGGGATTTGCATCTCTTTTAAAGAAGTCTATGGCTTCTTGCATAACGAGAAAGGTCGCTCTGACTTCCCATAACTACAGCTACTTTCATTACTATGAAGAATTAAAACAGAAAGCAAAGATACAAAAATTAATGATTAATAAGATAATGATTAATGATTAATTAACTCAAGTTTCGTAAGCTCTGTAACATATGATTTTCAAAACATCCCTTACATACCCAGCTGTGGGCATTCGCAGACTATCCTTTGGAGGGAGGTACAAACAATTGTTTATCAGTCACTTGCAATTACAATAACAACCTAAAAAACAACTTGCGAAACTTAAATCAATTAAATTTATGACAGAAGGAAATTTCACCGATTACGTAAAGTATATGTTCGTTCAGGCAATGGGGGCAAAGACTCCACACACTTACATAGAGAAAAATTCGTGAGAAGGGCGGCCCTGATGGGGGCGATGGAGGTCGCGGAGGGCGACATTATTATCCGAGGTAATAAAAACCTATGGACACTCATCAACTTTAAGTTCCAGCAGCACTTCCGTGCCGAGCATGGGGGCGATGGCGGTGCCAATCGCAGTACAGGGGCGGACGGAAAGAGTGTCTACTTGGAAGTGCCCTTAGGAACTATTGTCAAGGATGCCCTCACCGATGAAGTACTTTTTGAAATTACCCAGGACAAAGAGGAAAAAGTAGCTCTCAAGGGGGCAAGGGGCGGACTGGGCAACTGGCACTTCCGTACGGCAACCAACCAGACCCCGCTATGCTCAACCTGGTATACAAGGGAGGGAGAGAACTGCTCTTAGAATTGAAAGTCTTGGCCGATGTGGGGGCTTGTAGGCTTCCCAATGCGGGCAAGTCTACCCTGCTTTCTGTGCTTACCTCAGCCAAACCCAAAAATAGCTGACTATCCTTTTTACAACCCTAAAACCTAACTTAGGGTATCGTTCAATATCGTGATTTCCAGTCTTTTGTCATAGCTGATATTCGAGGGATTATAGAGGTGCCTCCGAAGGAAAAGGCTTAGGCCACTATTTCCTACGCCATATAGAGCGCAATTCAGTGCTCCTCTTCCTCGTTCCTGCCGATAGTCCTAATATAGTGGAGGAATACACGTCCTTCTGCGAGAGTTGGAACGCTATAATCCTGAGCTACTCGACAAACAACGAATCCTTGCCATTTCCAAAACTGACCTTTTGGACGAAGAACTTAAGAGATGATTGATGCTGAACTTAAAGCATCTCTCTGCATCTTCCTTATTGCTTTATTTCCTCTGTTGCGGAGCAAGGAATTTCCGCTCTCAAAAGATAGATTATGGCAAGCACTTCAATGATTGATATAATTTATATCAAGAAGATATGGTTTAACTCATAAAAACAGCTAAATTAGAAAAATAAAAATAACTTTTATTTAACATGTTAAAATCTGCCAAACTTATTTTTCTTTTAATTTTTGCACCCGCTTAAATCTTAAAATAAATAGGGCTAAATAGAAACGAGCCATAGTTGACTACAAAAAAACTAACTAAAGACATTTTTAGCTTTGCTGGTGGAGAAGTATCCAGAGGGCTATCAAGATCGAGATGTTATCCGATTCAAGAATGCTAAAAAAACGAGACAGTAGAAGCCCTTGAGGTGCGTACTGAAGACACCATTTACTTGGTGAAGGTAAGTACCCGTTTGGCCTCTACCATGGAACGTTATGACGAAGATGATGATGACTATTACTATGGAGAGGGTATACAGGCAGACACCTTGGAAATGACCAAAGAGGACGAACTCGCCCTTAAGCGCAAAAAGGATATTTCCAAGACTTCTTCTCGCGTAGAAGAAGATGACGACGATGATTATGAGGATGATGATTATGATGATGACGATGATGATAACGATGACGATGAGGAGGATGAAGATGATGAAGACGAAGACGATGAGGACGAAGACGATGAGGACGAAGATTAAATATTTTAAAAAGTTGTGTGTGAAAAATATTTATAGTATCTTTGCCCCCGATTTTAAAAATACATAATAATCATTAAATAATATTGGAATGTATCTAACAAAAGAAACCAAAGCAGAAATTTTTAAACAACACGGTGGCAGCGAGAAAAATACTGGCTCAGCTGAGGGACAAATAGCCCTTTTCACCTTTTCGTATCAATCACTTAACAGAGCACTTGCGTGCTAATCGAAAAAGATTACAATACAGAGCGCTCTCTTGTAAGACTCGTAGGTAAGCGCAGAAGCCTACTGGACTATCTCAAAGAAAAAGATATCGAGAGATACCGTGCTATTATTAAGGAATTAGGCATCCGAAAAATAATTTTGTTATCAAACAAAAGGGGCTTTATGCCCCTTTTGTTCTATAAAAAAGGCCATAAGATAGTAGTTTTTCATTGAAATAAACACAAAACACACAACACTATTTGTTTCATTTTTAATAAAAAAACTTTTATGATTCCAGAAGTAAAAAGAAATTATTGCTCTTGGTGATGGACGTACTATTTCCATAGAAACGGGCAAACTCGCCAAGCAGGCAGATGAGTGCTGTGGTGGTACAAATGGGCAACGCTATGCTCCTGGCTACCGTCGTGGCCAACAAAGAAGCTGGCGAAGGGGTGGTTTCCTTCCTCTAACAGTGGATTACCGTGAAAAAAATTTGCCGCTGCTGGACGCTTCCCCGGTGGCTTCTTCAAGCGTGAAGCACGCCCAAGTGATCAGGAAATTCTCACTATGCGTTTGGTAGATAGGGTATTGCGCCCGCTCTTCCTAAAGGAATATTATTGTGAGGTACAGGTGATGATTCAGCTGATGTCTCATGATGAGAATGTAATGCCCGATGCCTTGGCTGGATTGGCTGCTTCGGCTTGTTTGGCAGTATCGGATATTCCTTTTGATGGCCCTATTTCAGAGGTACGTGTAGGGACGTATCAATGGATCGTTCATCATCAACCCTAGTGCACAGCAATTGGCAGAATCCGATATGGATATCATGGTAGGGAGCTTCTAAGGAGTTTGTAGCTATGGTGGAAGGGAGATGGACGAAGTATCTGAAAAGGATATGGCCGACGCTATCCACTTTTGCCCATGAAGCGATCAAGGTACAGATAGAAGCCCAAGAACGCCTCCGCGCTCAGGTAGGTAAAACCATACGCGCCTACGAAGTGCCCTCAAGAAAAACGAAGAAGTAGCTAAGAAAATATATGACTTCTGCTATGACAAATGCTATGAAATAGCTAAGGAAAATACGACCAAACATGAGCGTAGCGATAAGTTTGACGCCGTAAAAAAAGCCTGCAAAGCACTCTTTACCGAAGAGAATTAGAGGAATATGAGCCTTTGGTAAGCAAGTACTTCTCTAAAGCTCAAAAAGAAGCGGTACGCAACTTGATTCTCAACGAAGACCTCCGTTTGGATGGTAGAAATACCAAACAAATACGCCCTATATGGTGCGAAGTAGGTTATTTGCCTTCTCCTCATGGATCGGCTATCTTCACCCGTGGAGAAACACAATCCCTCACTACCGTTACCTTGGGTACTTCTCGTGAGGCCAATGTGATAGATATTCCTTCCGAGCAAGGAGAAGGCGCTTCTACCTACATTATAACTTCCCTCCTTTTCTCCACTGGCGAAGCACGTCCGCTTAGAGGAACTTCTCGTCGTAGGTAGGGACATGGAAACCTCGCTCAGCGTGCCCCTCAAGCGCATGATTCCAGAGGATTGCCCTTATACAGTACGTGTGGTGTCTGAGATATTGGAGTCCAACGGTTTCCTCATCTATGGCCACTGTATGTGCAGGTACCTTAGCCCTTATGGATGCAGGTATCCAGATGAAAAAGCCTGTTTCAGGAATTGCCATGGGACTCATTACCGATGGGGATAAGTACGCTGTGCTTTCCGATATCTTGGGCGACGAAGACCACTTGGGTGATATGGACTTTAAGGTAACAGGTACTAAGGACGGTATTACTGCTTGCCAAATGGATATCAAGATCAAAGGACTTACCTACGAAATTCTTGAAAAAGCCTTGGAGCAAGCCCGCGAAGGTCGTATGCACATCTTGGGCAAAATCACCGAAACGATAGCCCAATGCAAACCCAACCGTGAAGCCGCATGCGCCTAAGATTGTACGTCTTGAAATGCCTAAGGAATACATCGGTGCTTTCATTGGTACAGGTGGTAAGAATATCCAAGACCTACAAGCCCGCACCAAGACTACCATTGTGGTAGAAGAAGTGAGGCGAATTAGGGTATTGTAGAAATCCTCGGTACCGATGCCGATGGTATCCAAGAAGCGGTAGATGCCGTATATCATGTATCTTTTGAACCTGTAGAGGGCGAGATATACAAGGTACGTGTAGCCCGCTTGGTGGATTTCGGTGCTTTTGTAGAGTTTGTTCCAGGCAAGGACTCTCTCCTACACGTTTCAGAAATCGCATGGGAGCGCGTAGAGAACCCTGCCGATGTACTCAAGGAAGGGGATATAATAGAGGTGAAATACCTCGGTATAGACCCTAAGACCAAGAAGACCCGTGTCTCTCATAAGGCACTCCTTCCACGTCCTGAAAAACCTTGAAAAGCGTGAAAGACCTCATGACAAGGAAAAAAATCTCGCGATAAAGAAAAAAATCTTCCGACAAGGAAAGAAAGGACAAACCCACTTCAAAAAGACAAAAATAGCCTTTTTAAGTGAATAATTAATAGTGAAAAGTGAAGAATTACCCCGCGTGATTCTTCACTTTTTCGTATTCTAACTACTAACCACTAATAACTAACTACTAATCTAGTATAATTTTTGCACTTACTAATAAAAAAATAATTTGTACCTTTGTACTCAAAACTAATAACCAATAACTAACAACTAACAACTAACAACTAACACTTATGCCATATACAATTACCGTACTCAATGACAGCCCTCAGGCCTTAGCCTATGTAAAGGAGGCTGAAACACTTGATTTTGTAAAGGTTACAAAAACCAAGGAAACAAAAGAAAAAGACAGCTACCAAAGCAAAAGGTAACACCTGCCCCTGCAGAGCCTATTTTTTTGAGGAAGAAACTCGAGAGCAATACGAAATGATAATGGCACTTTCTAAAGAAACGAATAGAGCCATTGCTCATAAAAAATAAACAAAATAAAAAACTTAAATCTTCCTCTTTAAGAGCTAATAAAAAAATGATCATCATAGCAGATAGTAATATTTTCTATAGTGCGCTAATAGCTCCTAATGGGAGAATAGCAACCATTTTAAAAAATAGAAATATGCAGTTCATAGCTCCCGATTTCATAATAGAGGAGATAGAGGAACATTTGGATGTTATAAAAGCAGGTCGGAGAAAAGATAAAACAGAAAAGAAAATATTAGCCGAGCTAAAACAGCTGTTAGAAAAAAATCACAATAATTCCTTTAGATGAAATTACTAAAAAGAATCTACAAGATGCCTTTGAAATTGTAAAAGATGTAGATAAAGATGATTATGCTTTTGTTGCTGTACATTTTGCAATTTAAGCACAAAATTTGGTCAAGAGATGAAGCACTTATAAAAGGGTCTTACGGAAAAAAAGGTTACGGACATTTCTTTATCTCTACCGATGAAGTAAAGAAAAACACCTTCACAAAAAGAAAAAAATTAATTACAAAAATTTTGTTTATTAAAAATTATTTGTAATTTTGCGCTTATCAATTAGGTTAATTCTAAAAGCAAATGAAAAAAACAGTGTTTTTATAGCACAAAAATAATAGGGTCCAAGCAAAGCAAGCAAGCAAGCCCTTATTATGCACTGTAACTAACACAGCTTACGCACGCACATATAACAAAATTTTTGACATAAAGCAAACCTGCTTACGAAATTTTTCGTGAGTAGGTTTGCTTTTTACTATATAAAATAATAATTTACATATGAGATGAGAAAATTAATGCTCTTTTTATTGGATTATTAGCTTCCAATATCTATTCTCAAGATGATTTTAATAAATATCTGGAATGGAGAAATCAAGCTAAAAAAAGGATATGATACAGAGATAAATATTTTACCCAAAGAGAAAAAGTATCTCTTAATGCTTCAGGAGGAATATTTTCTATATAACTAATGGAGAAAGAAAAAGAACAAGCATTCCACTTTGGAGTAGGTTATTTTTGTTAGAGAGTTTTTGGAAACAGGATTTAAAATTACTCTTAGTGAAGATAAATGGTTAGAAAGTTATCAGAAAGGTTTAGAAGATTCTATTAGAAGAGATGAAGTACATCAGAGATTTTGAAATGATTAATTCAGAAAGGATTTTTGCTTATACACCTCGTTTGGAAGGTCAATTTAAGAAGTTAAACAAAAATGAGATAACTCAAATAAATGAAATACTTTCAAGTTTGGAAAATATAAAAATAGCTATTAAATATGAGGAGAGCCAATATGTAAAAAGATGAAAATGTATCTACACATAAGTTTTTCTTGGTATATGTAGAAAGAGGAAAACCTGAATTATCAGTTGAGGTAATAGCTCCTGTACAGAATTTAACTGATTATATAATTAAAAACATATAAGTAATGAAAAAGTAATTTTGATATTTATACTTACTCTATCCTATTTTATAGGATACTCTCAGATAAGTTCTTCTGGATCGTGATGGAGAAGCGAACAAAAGGGCAAATTGAAAAAATGGATGAGAAATTCTAAAAATATACCTATACAGGGGATAAAAATATTCTTAGAGTTTTTGTCAGACATCAAGCTACTATGATTAAGGAAAAACTTATGAAAAAGAAGGTGCAAGAACTAATAAAATAATAAATGCCTTTACCAATAATTTTGGAATTTGAAGAAGAACATGATGAAAAATTGTATATATACTTTTATGCATTTGCCTTATAGAGATAATAATTATTATTGAGGGATTTCTAGAAGAATCTAATGTTGTTACATATTTAAAACACCAATTAGAATGGTATATTGTTTATAACAAAGATGAAGAAGCAAATATAGAGGAACTCTATATATATCGACGCAAAAATAGTAAAGAGCCTAATTTTATATTGGAATCTCATGGAAGTCTTAAAGGGGCTTCTCTGTTGATGTCTACTCTGATTATGATGATTATAAATATTGATTGTTGTTAAATTAATTAAAGATTAAAAAAATACAGAAAGATGAAAAAGTATCAATGTTAGCTCTACTACTTATAGGAGTAGTAATTATGTCCTCTTGTAATACAAAAAAAGGAGACGAACCTGACGAGCAAGTAAATGAAAGGCTTTTCTAGGAATAGGGGAGATTCTGATGCTGTAAAGAAAGCAAAAAGAAAGTTTTGAAGAATATGAACTTAATACCTCTCTATATAAATTACATGAAAGAGTAGAGTTACAAGGACCTAAAAACATACTATGTATAATATAACTTCAGATACACTCAATGGGTTGAAGGTTATTCTCGAATATGAGGTTGAGAATTCTGATATTAAAGTCCCAGAAGATATTACAAAAGTATTGAAGATATCTAAATATAAAAATTATGAATATCCAAAAACAACATATATGGTAGAAGTCCCAGCCAATGATACCTATAAAGAGTTTTGTGATTATTTGAAGAGTGAATATGGTGAGGTTTTTCTACGATATGGAGAAACTTCTAAAAAGGGGCAATATATGAGTTATATCTATTCACATAAAGATCCTAATGCAGCACTTAATGGGAGTAATACGCTATTGAGGTGTTTAGAATAACTCTAAGTGCGGAGAGAAAAACTAGAAGAGAAAAATATGAAAACATATGAATTAGGAAGTTTGAAGAATTATGAACAGGATATTTATTTTTGCTCTAATGGCTAGATTTGCTAATTTAGTGTCAGGAGGCCCTACTTCTAACTCTTCATCAGTGTTTGTTAAAAACAGAAGGGCAAAAATTGGAGAATCTAAACTTGAAAAAAATTATTAGACTTTGTGAATAAGGTTGTAAGAAAAGAAAAAAATTAATACTTAAAAAGTGAGGTGGTGAAGATAAATATTTCTTTTTGAAGAATCTAAATTAGGTAGAGTAGATGAAAATAATCCTTCAAATAAGATCCTAAATTAGGGAAGTTTAGAAGAAACTATGTGAGGGAATATGTAAAAAGCACTTTTTCCAAGAAAAAGGACTTACTGCCTTTGAGATGGGATATGACTATCCTCATGGTTATATATTTAACGCATGTTCAGTAAAGGAAGAAGAGAACTTCTATATAGTAACAAAATTGTCAGAACAACTTGAGTATATTCATCAAGTGATATAAAAGGTAGAAAAAGGATTATGCAAAAGGTAAAGAATCATTAAAACTCTATTTTTGATCTAAAAGTAAAAATAAAAGAAATGTAAAAATGAGAAAAAAATAGTAATAATAGTCTTAATATTGGCCACAAATATAGCTCTTTGTAATGAAAAATAATGAAGGAATAATAGCAAAAAGAAAATATAGAGACAAATAGAGTGGTTACTACAACAGAAGAGATTAGATTGAAAGATTTAAAAGAATACAGTAGTTAAAAAAATTCTCTATATGCAATGTATTGGAATTTGATAGCAGGAAAAAAATAATAAGAAAAATTCCAATATGTTTGAAAAATAAGGAATCTTATAAATATCTTCAAGAGGTTATAGCTAATGAAGAACTAATCGTAATGAAAGAAGGGACATGTGAAGATATATATAATTGTCCAGACACAAAATATATGTTTAAAAATACAATCGAGGATAGAAAAGACCCTAACTATGATGAATTCGATGGAGTTTTTGTAAAATGGGAAGTAAAGAAAGAATTAGCATGGGAGATTGTAAAATCATTATTTACAAATCAAGAATTTGATTCATCTAATTTTAAGAATCCTATGACAGAAAAAAAGTTAGTGTTCACATCTCTATATGTATGAAGAAGGAGGGGGATATTTTGTAGGAGAAAAATGCAGAATATGGAGTGTATGTCCTTGCATCTAATAAAAGTTAGATATGAAAATAATAGATATTATATCTATATAGTTAAAAAACAATTAATACATTACAACATTAAGATAAAAATATGGCATATTTAGAAGATAAAAATTTAGAATTTCTACAATATTGTAGTACGGAGGATTTACAAATATTGGTGAGATTACTTAACTAAAGACAAGGATGGTCAATTACGTGTTTCTGAAGAATTGACAACTAAAGAATCTTATAAAAAAATATTATCACATAGTTTACCCATAATGTGGAAAGAAATAGCAGAAGAACTACAACATTATGGAGGAAATACTTTTGCTAATACTTTTCGAGGTAGTGAGTCCCTTACAAGGAAATACTAACTGATGTAGCAAGAAAGCAAAAGGTGAATTTTAATTCTGACAATAGTGTAGAACTCATAGAACAATATATTTTGCAATCTATTATGCAAAAAAGCTATTGAAAAATGTCAGAAGAGGAATTAAAAAACTTCCTTACTAGAAAGTGAATCAGGAAAGATGATTGGTACAAAACAAGCTATGACGGTAGCTGCCTTTACATTGATTAGATCATTCGGAGGTTTTTACAACTTATAAGGTAGCAGTTATTGTAGCTAATACAGTTGCAAAAACATTATTAGGTGAGGGACTGACTCTAGCAGAAATGCAGCATTGACAAGAGGATTGTCTACTTTTTAGGGGACCAATAATCTGGATAATTACAGGTCTATGGACTATTGTTGATATAGCCTCTCCTGCCTATAGAGTTACAATTCCTTGTGTGATACAGATGAGCTTATATGCGTTTGAAATTCCAGGAAGCTAGTCTTAAAGAGAATGATTTTTCAAACAGAAATATCCGAAGAACTTAATTTTTCTGATTTTGGAATATTTAACGAAGTAAATAAAAAGATATTCAAAGTTTTTGAGGGAGGTTCAGAAATTAAGAAATAAGAATGAACTTCAAGAAGCTCTTATGCTCTTAGAACAAAAGGAGGAATATGGTTTTTTTATCAGAGTTTAAATTAGCCAAAAGAACAAATAGTACAGAAATATTCAACTTATAAAGGGCTAGGAGTTTCTTTTAATAAAATACAAAATCTATTAGATAAAGAAAAAGTACGAAGAAAGCAATAAAACTATTAAATGCTAATGCTACAAATTATTCTTCCAATGAAGAATTTTTCTACTTTGATGCAAAAAAGCGGATTATAAAATGACTTTAATAAAAGCAAAGAATTACTTTGATTCTTTAGAAAAACTTTTTAGCTGAAAATGATTATGAATCTGTTCTAAAAAGTTTAAATGAGAATAAAGAAACCTATGGGATATATAGTAGATTTAGTAAGCTATATGAACAGGCTCTTTCAAAGAAAAAGAAGGAGAGGTTGATTTATTTTTCGATAATTTAGAGACTCTATTAAAGGGAAGATAAATATAAAAGAAGTTCTAAGGATATTATATCAAAATGAAGAAAAATATCAATCTTTTGGACGTTTTAAAAGAAATAGAAGAAAAAGGCTTTGAGAGCTTAAAAAGAAAATTAGATTATTGATTTATCAAAATAGGCTGCCCCTCATGGAGCAGCCTATTTTCTTCAATTTTTCTTTTTATACAAGAGTTTTTCACTTTTCATTCTTCACTTTTCACTTTAAAAGTTCTCTTACTTCCTTCACTGTCTTCTCAGTAAATAATGCTTCAGATTTTTCCAGATACTATGATATGCCATAGGGGCCTTGGAGCATTTCTTTTTAGCTGCGGCAATACTCCAGCCGTGGTAGATAATGCGATACATAGCAACCATAATCCCAGTACGATCAGCACCATGGTAGCAATGGATAAGTACCGCCCCTTGCTGTTGTGCCTTGCAGAATACGCTGGAGTACTTGGGCAATATCCTTGAGGGGTGATACGCCAAGTAAGTAATGGAGTGGTTGATAAGGGTAATTCCATCAGTAGGGAGAAGACTTTTCTATCCTTGGAACGAGTGAAATATCGCAGAGTTGATAATGGTCTTGATAGGCGTACGCTTAATGACTTCATATCAGCCTTAACCAACTGTTCGCTGCGATACAGCAAACTATCCACTTGATATAGGTTTGCTTCAGTATGGATAACAGTAGCAGAGTCTGCCCCCATAAGGGTAATAAAGGAAGTAAAAAGTAATAAGAATGTTCTCAATGGTTGGTTTTTATAGAATGTAATTCTGTTTTAGAAGATTGCTTCCCTTGATTTTTCTCTTGTATTTCTAACAAATAAGTGCGTTTTGATAGTACCTACTTTTCGTATGATATCTCTATTAGTACTTAGTTCTAATATATGGCACTTTACATAACTCTGTTTGTCAAAGAAATAGGTCTAATATTATAATTGATTATAAAAACGTTTATTTACAATTACAATCAAGAGTTTAGAGGGTTTTTTTGCTTGCGTTTTGAATTAGTTTTGTTGAAAAAAATAATAATACAACTTACCCCTATACTTACCCTTTTTGTATCTTTGCCGTCAAAAGAATGAGTTATGTATTTCTACTTAAAAAGAGCCAAACGGGGACAAAGATACGATTATTATTGTTCAGTATTACATTAAGGACGAAAAAAGTTATTTAAATACTCTACAGGGGAAACTATTAATCCGAATGATTGGGACTTCTCTGCTCGTATGCCCTAAGTCTCGAAAAAGGCTCAGATGGGGTGCGATTGAGAAAGATTACTACTTATATAATGCAGTATCACGATTTTTCTGATGACTATCATTGACAACTTTAAACTAAATGGGGATAAGATTAGTCGTGATAGGTTGAAGAAGGCTTTTTGATGATCATTTTAAACCGGAGAAGAAACCAATGGAATTTGAATATCTAACAGATTTTGTTGATGACTTTTTAAAGAATATAGAGGGTACTATTAATAAGAATACAGGAAGAGAATACAGTAAAAGCAAGGATAACATCTTATATTAATACTAATAGAGTACTCAAGGAGTTTGACAGGAATAGAGTTAAGAGGATAGGGATAACAGAGTATGATAAGGAGATGAATGATGAGTTTATTGATTATTGTGTTCACAATAAGAATAGGGGACTTAATTCTATTGGTACGTATGTGCATATTATTAAGATATTTCTTAAAAAAAGCAAAGGAGAAGGGGTATGAGGTGTGTAATGAATTGTCTGAATTTGCAACAACAAAGATGAATAGCTTATCGGTTGCTTTGTCAGAAGATGAGATTGAAAGATTATTTAACTTTGATTTTTCAAAGGATAAACAGCTTGAGAATGTGAGAGATTTGATGATATTAGGACTTTGGACAGGGTTAAGGGTTTCTGACTTCATGAGTTTGTCAGTGATTGACCCTGATAGTAAATTTATAGAGGTAGAACCAAAGAAGACTCGTAACTCATCAGGTATGAGGGTAGTTATTCCATTACATCATCATATTAAAGAGATGATAAGACTAAGAGGTATGCCAACAGCTATGGAAGTACATTTTTTTAACAAACTCATAAAAAAAGTATGTAAGGAGGTAGGTTTTATTGATAAAATGGAAGGGGACTTGATGAACCCAAAAACGAAGCGCAAGGAGCGGGGGGTATATGAGAAGTGGCAGTTGATTAGCTCGCATACATGCAGGAGGAGCTTTGCGACGAACTTATATCTGATGAACTTTCCAACGCTTTCAATAATGAAGATCACAGGACACACTACAGAGGCGAGCTTTCTGAAGTATATAAAGGTAACACCGAAAGAGCATGCAGAAAAAAGTTATTAGCACACTGGGAGGCATATTATAGAGATAAAAAGGTAACAGATAATAAGTAAAGGAGGTTTTTAGACCTCCTTTTTGTTGCTCTTTGCTTTCATATTGCTCCTTGAGTTGCAGGGTGTCGTATTCCTTGCGAACTAGGTGCTCTATTAGGTTTGCTTGAGACATTCCTTTTTCTCAGATAATGACTTGAGAATAGCCATGAACTCCTCAGAGGCTCTCAATTGAAAGACTTTTGTTTTTATACGTGCCATATTATTTTTGCAAAGATACATATATAAATTTATGTATATATGATTGTAATTACATTTAACATTGCAACATATGAAATTTATATATTCCTTAACTAATTGTAATTACAAAAAGTATTACCTTTGCAATGTCAAAAGATAAGTAATAACATTAAAAACAGATAAAAAAATGAACGTAGTACAAACATGGACAAAGGCTTTGAAAGCAAAAGCCCGCAAAAAGTTATTAGAGATATATAATTGTTACGAGCCAAAAAAGTAAAGTTCATCAAAAAACGTAATCTTTTACCCCAATGGTAGAGCTTCAAAGATAGGTTTTGCACACGATTATTCTTACTTTGCATGGTAACACCTCAAAGACCTAAGCAAGTCTAAAAACTGCTTTCAAACTCAAAAACAACCTAAAAAAATAACACGAATATGACAACAATAGACCAAACTTTTAAAGCACAAAAGAAAATCTAATCAATACTATTAGACAATGCACTCAAAAAGAATTAGACACTTATTATAAAGACCTTAAACAAGAATGGCAGCTTGAGGGTCAAGCAAAAGCAGTATATCACTATGAAGGGCATATGATAATATTCTATATAGAGCCACACCACAAAGGGCAAAAAAAGTGATAACAAGGGCTTTTTGTAATTGAAAAATATACTTAACTATGATATTAACTACTGCTTTGAGCGCTGGTTGAATTTCTCAAGCCCTTTAGACCCTCTCTATGAAAAACGGTAAATTTATTTATGAACAACAATAAGATAAAAAAATAACACGAATATGAAATCAATGAATAAGCAAGAATCAGCATTTGCATACCTTATGCTACAATTTAGCTTTGTAAGACCCCTTGAATTAGTACTCAGAAACCTTAACGAGGGTATATACGAATATGGTAACCAGCAAGACATGAATTTTCTCAATGAAACATTACAAGATTGCGTTAATGCGTTGCTTAATGCCCTTAATATTAACCTCGAATGCCCCGCCCTTGAGGGTACATTCTCAAAAGAAAATGAACAAAGAAATTCATCAAGTATTTTACCTTGTTAAAGCAAAAGTATCAAGAATATTCAGATGTAATAGAACTCTAACAAAAAGCCCCTGAGCAAGGCGCAAAAAGGCTCTATTTTTTTCAATCAGTAACACCTAAATCAATCAACCTATGATACCTACTATAATACCTCAATTAAAACCTAACAGACCACATAGCTAATAAGTACTATATCAGTACCATGTATGATAGTGATGGCAAATGCTATAAGACCGCTGTAACAGATATAACAAGCGCCAATATTCTATTCGAGCAAACCACCACCAGCTATAGAATGGCACAAGGTAAACCATCAGAGAGCATTAGAAACCCTACGTTAATAAAAGCAAGCCAAATAGGGGCGCAAATCGTCTATCAGTATTCTTATGGCTGTTATGCTGTACGTACTACTTTGCCACTGAAAGGGCGCGGCATTACTAAATCAGAGCAAACCGAGGGGCTGTATTTTGCCACTGAAAAAGCCCTCGAAAAGCTAAAAAACACAATATAAATGCACCCCTAACATAGATCACTCAATATAATCAGTAACACCTAAAAACACCTACCAAAATGAAAGTAGAAACCAAATACTCAACCAATCAAAAAAAGTCTATTTTATGCACGAAAAATAGAATAAAAAGCGGTGAAATTGCAGTCATAGACATTCACTTAGTAGCTTATGATAATAGCACCAGCATTACTTACAAAAATATTTAACTATCAAAAATAACACATTTAATGAAAGTGAAATTTTCAGCAGCAAAGAAGAATTATTGAACTATTTAGCTAACAATTAAATTAATTGAATTATGACATTGATGATTAAACCAGAATTGAACCTTACTAATCAGATTGCAGATAGATACTATATCAGTACCATGTATGATTGTGATGGCAAATGTTATAAGACCGCTGTAACAGATATTAGAAACTCTAACATTCTTTTTGAGCAAACCACTCACCAGTTATCGCATGGCAAAAAGGTAATCATCAGAGAGCAATAGTGCGATTTGTGAACGAATACAATAAGGAGGGAGCGGAGGTAGTATATGAGTACGTGTATGTGGGTTCTTACTCTGTACGCACAAGCATTCCTCTCAAAGGACAAGGCATTAGCAAATCAGAACGTGTAGAGGGACTGTACTTTTGTAACGAGCAAAAGCTCTTGAAAGGCTAAAAAAACGGCATAAATGTGTATGCAATATGGATTATGCTATTTAGTTAATTTCTTTAAGAGAAAGTTTAACACTATTAGACATAAAAAAATTTCTTTGAAAAAAAGTTTTGCTATTTACAAACTTTTTGTAGTACCTTTGCACTATCTAATAACAACTGCTACAGCAGTATAAAAATGTATATTATGTTAGAAATGTTCTTAAAAATCGCAGATGAAAAATCCCAATGGATTTACTGCAACGTTGCAAAGGGAAACTCGTAACAGAAGGCGGGTTCGTGGTAGCAGAAAAAAAGAAACTCAGGACAGCTTCGGAGTTGAGGGGTTAAAAAAAGAGTGCTTGAGTATGCAATCTCTCATAATACCTTAGTGGGAGGTTGGAAAGAGAATGAAAGTTACTACTTTGATGCTTCAAGGCTCTACAAGAATAGAGATGAAGCTGTTAAGAAAGGGCTTGAAAAACAATCAGATAGCTATCTATGATTTAGATAAAAGAGAGGTTGTTTATTTGTAGAACACAAGGAGGGGAAACCCTCCTCTTTAAAAATATCGACATGGAAAATATAGTAAAAATATTCATTTGCTCGGATTAGAGGATGGGCAAAGGGAGCGATTAGAGGCAGGGAGCGGCCTTGTATAAGCGATTTGATAATCTCACATTCAAGGTAAAGCAGTATAAGGATGGGATTCTTATTGTAGAGGCGAGGCAGGGGAAGAATTACAAAGAGATTACTTTTCAGAAAGGGAAATAGTAGAGAGGACTAAGAAGCTATTTAGAGAGTTTTCAGAGGATTTTTGCCCAGAGAGGATACATGTAGGGGTTATTCCTTTAAAGGAGGTAGATAGTGATGTAATTACGGTGGATTATCTCAAGGAGGAGTTATATAGGGTTGCATATACGAATTAAAGATATTAATAATGACACGGGATTAGAGATGTCTAATCTATCGGCGTGGATAAATGGGACACGCCCGATGAGTAATATTGTTAAGAATATGTTCTATTACTATATAAGATATAAGGAGTTGATAGAACAAAAAGAATGAACAAAAAGAACGATTAAAAAAACAAAAAAATCATGAAAAAAGTTTAGCATTAAAAAAACGACGTTATCAATAAGGAGTGGGTTGGTAAAAAAACTTAGACAAGAGGGATTATGAGATAAAAGGTGATGAAATAGTTATCACTTACTTCAATGAAGGGCAAAAGAATGATATTCTGAAAGCTATACCTGAGAGAACCTATGATGTAGTCTTTAATGATGACACAGCTAGTAATAGCAAGGGGTTTGAAAGCACCTTTGATTATTGTAAGAATTACATATTAGCATTCAACGGGAGTAATCATAGTTACTTTGCTGACTATAAGGGAGGCGTTGTGCAGGTAGTGTGTAATGAGACTGGAGAGGTGATGTATGAAGAGGAAGTAAGATAGGAAAGTATAACAACAAAAACAGAAAAAGCGTACCATGGTAAGTGGTACGCTTTTTTTCTTTTTAATTAATGTATAAACTGCAACCTTCCTAAAGATTACATCTTTAGGGTTAATAACAGTGCAAAGGTAACAAATATCCTTATATAATAGTGCTAATTATTGTTAGCACTATTATGAGTCAAGCATTATGTAACTTTGTAGCATGGAATTGAAGTTTAATACATATAATGAAAAAGGTGATGTTAGCCGTGTAGATAGTGAGAAAGGCATTATCTATGGGGTGGCATTGGCTAATATGGGGTTGAACAAGAATGGTTACTACTTCTCAGAACGGTTCCTTGGTGAGTTGAAAGACTTTGGTAACAAGAAGGGAGAGATAAAGGCTCGGTTTGAGCATCCCTCTTTTACGGGCGGTTCGTTTGGCTCTTTCACGGGAAAGTACAAGAATTTCAATGTAACAGAGGGGCGGTTGATTGGTGATTTGTACCTTGCTGAGATAGCAAGAAAGACAGAGGTAACGGGGAGAGGTATTAGCTTGTTTGACTACGTTATGGGAATGGCTCAGGAGTGTCCTGAGATGTTTGGAAACTCCATATATGTGGAAGCTGATATTGTAGATGAAATCTACAAGGAGGGAGATAAAGAGCTTGTAGGTATGGGTTTGAGGCTCATAGATTGGGTAGCCTCCGACTTGGTAGATGACCCAGCAGCCACGAATGGGCTTTTTCAATAGACAACCTAATAATAATAAAAACAAATTGCATATGAATAAAAATTGTTAAGGAGCTTTTTGGCTTTTATGACAGACTTTAAAAAAGAAAGTCAGTGAAGCGAAAGTATTTGATGTAGATTTGACCTTAGCTAATGGTGATATTATCACCGTGGTTACAGAGGGAGAAAAGTCCAGCGGTGGGTGATGAAGGAAGAAGAAGACCTCGGAGGGTCAGAGCGATGAGAGTGCTTTGTCAGATGGGGGAATATCTTTTGAAAGATGAAAGCACCCTTGTAGTAGAGGGTGGACGGATTAAGGAAATCTGAGAAAAAGCAGGAGGAGACAGAGAAGGTAGATGAGGAGTTTGCCAAGACTGTAACAGACTGCTTGAAGGCGGTAATGGATAAGGTAGAGGGTATCTCTAAGGAGTTTGAGCGAATGAAGAAGACAGGGAGCAGCTTCTCTTCAGAAGACCCAAGGGGTAAAAGTCAGGAGCCTGCCAATGGTAGCAATAGACGCTCTTTTGAGGAACTGAAAGAATTATACGAGAAATTGAAGTAAGAAAGGAGGAAAGAATATGGCAACAGCAATAAAAGACTTTATTAAAAGAGCCAGCGAGGGTCAAAGAGTACATCAGGGACATTAAGGACTTGTTGGAGGAGCGCTCGTTGGGATTAGCCAGTATTAAAGAGGCTATGACAGTAGTAGAGAATGTAACAAAGGAGACTGAGTTCGGCTACTACGGACACACAGAAGGGGTAACACGCAAGGATACAGGTTGTGGTATGGCAGCAGTGCCTTTTAGCATTCCTGTACGTACTGGGTGGTGGGATCCTAAGGCATTGAGGGTTAAAAATTAAGCAGTGTTATGCAGATTTTGAAAAGTCTATCCTGCAATGGTGCAATGTGAAGGGGATTGATAAGATCCATATAGATGGTGACCAATTCGTTGTATTTTTGGCCAGTCAGTTGGAGAAGACCATCAATGCAGACTTTTAATAAGTTTGCTTTCTTTGGAGACACTCAAGCGAGTAATGTGGGTTCAGGCTCAGGGAATGAGGAATTGACCACAGGAGTAGCGAAGGAGAACTACAATGTATTGAATGGTCTATTTGCATCATTTCAATCTTTTTATTACCTCTGACCCAAAGTAAGCGGGTAATCATCAATGAGAATACACAAGCCACTTTTTGCCGCTCAGAAGGCATTGGCTCGTGATACAGCCTTTAAGGCATGTACAGAGTTATTGGACAAGGCAGACGGTTTGACCTTTGCAGATGGTTCAGAGCCTATCTTCCTAATGACATACTCTATGGCAAAGAATTTGTCTCGTTATCTTAGAAGTGAGTACAAGAATGAGGAGACACTCACTAAGATGGAGAGTGGTTATGAGACGATGACCTTTGAGGGCTTTAAGGTGGTTACACACCGCTGGTTTGACTACATCATACAAAGGGACTTTTCCAATGGTACGAAGTGGCACAATCCTCATCGTATTATTCTGCTTGACAAATCAGAATGTCAGTTAGGTGTGGATAGCCTGGGTTCATTGAGTAACCTTGATATAGAGTACATCGGAGGAGACGATGAGCATGTGTATATCAAGGCGGCTTACAGAATGGACTTTCAGAGGGTAATGCCAACCACTGGCGCAATGGCAGTTTAGTAGTGACTAATGACAAATATATAGGTGGGGCAACTCACCCATATAATTGGCAAATTAACAAATTAATAAATTAAAGAAAATGGCACAATGTATTAATAAGATAGCTAAGGACTTCGGCTTTGATTGTGATGACACGATTAAGGGAGTAGAATTGAGCCTTTTGCTCATCAATAGAGATGATATAGACTTGGGAGCTACTCAAGTGGAGGGTAATCGCATTAAATCCTTGGTGCTGAAGAGCAGGAAAGACGGCCTACAAGGTGGAATATGCCAAGGAGAGCCATATATCGGTGAGTACCAAGCCTGAAATCTCTGATGATGACTTCAACGGTCACAAGCATGCCTTGGTTCTTAATCTGTATGGGAAGAGTCAGGAGGATTACGACCAGATAGATAAGATAGTAGCAGGAGCATCGGTAGTGGCAGTAGTGCAGAATAAAAACCAAATCACTGGAAAAATACCTTTGATGTGTATGGTTTCTATATTGGTTTAGAGGCTACAGAGGGTGAAGGGCGTCACGAATGGGGGTGTATATAAACTCACATTGGGGAACCTCGAACAATCAGAAGGAGCCGAAGACAGCACTAAGGTGGTTGGATACTGACTATGCTACTACTAAGGGCAAATTTGACAACAAATTAGCTTAGATAGTGACTAATGATGAGTGACAAATGACTAATAGATGATGACAAATGACTGACTTTACAGAAGAAAGATTAAATAGCTTGTTGAAAGGAGGTTATGAGAAGGCGGTGGGAGAGGATAAAGAGACTTTCATCGCCTTTTATGCTTATCTTTTCAATGATAACACCCCTTGTGCAAGTTGTCCGCAGAAGCTGGCAGGCTACTGGGATAAGTTGGCACTGAGATGGGGTATATAGACTAAGAGAATTACAATTAAAAAAACAGCAGAAATGGCAAAGAAAAATCAAAAACACAGACAGCACCCTGCAAGAGGGTGCATTCAGATTGAGAGGGATATACACTCCTTGCTATGGACTTTGGTAGTAGTGAGTTCTTCAATAATGACACATTGACTAATGATGTAGCCTTGAGGTACTTATCTATTAACCCCAATAGAATCGCAAACTTTGAAAAAAATATCCAAAGGGTTGGGAGCAATTAGTACAGGAGTATGCTGATGCAGAACAAGGCGGAGAAACAGATCAGGAAGAAACAGAACAAGGCGGAGAAACAGAGGAAGTAACTCAATAATTAGAGAGCAATGGCAAAGGTTACAGCAGTGGAGCTACATAGGGAGAGCAGAAGAACGGAGAGCAATAAGTACAAAGGCTATCCGTTCTTGGCCAATGGAGAGAAGAACGACTACCCAACAATGATTGAATTGTTGGTAGGCGGTTCTGCTACAGCGAGGGCTTGTGCTGGAGTGATAGCGGACTTTATCTATGGGAAAGGGTTTGCCTTGGAGGCTATGGCTCGTGCTGATGCTAAGCAGCGGCGGGAGCGATTCAGGAAGGATACGCTGTATATCAATGATAGGATGGAGACACCGAATGACTTATTGAAGAAGGTAGCAAGGAGTATTTCTTATCATAAGGGGGCATTCTTGCATGTGAATTATAATCAGTTGTATCAAAAGACAAGTGTGCAGGTGCTCCCTTATCGCTATTGCCGATTAGGGGCAAAGGATAGCAACAATTACCGAGGGAAGGTACTGATATACAACAATTGGGATAGCTTGCAGGACAAGAAAGAAATAGACAAGCAGGTAACGACAATAGACATGTATGACCCCCTGTCCTGAAGTGATACAGGCACAGGTAGAGCGAGTAGGAGGCTGGGAGAGTTACAAGGGGCAGGTGTATTTCTTGAACCTTGATAGAAATGATAGTTATCCTTTGGCTTGGGCAGATGTGGTTCTACTGGATTGTGAGAGTGAGATGTTGTCAGCTAAATACACAAGGAATGGCTTTAAGAAAGGGTTCTTTGGGACGTATGCCTTTGTCACCTCTCCTATGGGGAGTGAAGAGGAGCGGGAGGAGTTCAGGGATAACTTGAGGCGCTCGATAGGGGTGGAAGCGGGAGCAGAGTGTATTCCATTTTGAATTAGAGGTCAGAGGGGATAAGCTGGAGGAGCAGGTATTAGTCAAACCTATAGAGAGTAATGTAAAGGCTGATTTGTTCGAATATGCAGACAAGAAGACCGCTAATAACATTAGGGAAGACCTATGGAAATATCCCCCAAGTGCTGATTGATTATGTAGAGGGCAAGCTGGGTAACACATCAGGAGAGAGTCTGAAAGAAGCGCGTATGTTCATGCAGGAGCAGATGCAGGAGGAGCGGCAGGACGTGCAAGAGCTATTTGAGGAGCTGTTTGATAACTTTGTGAGACCTATCTCTAATAATGGGCTTTTTGATATAATGACCAATTACTAATGACAAATGAGAATACTAATAGATAAGGCAAGTGTAAGCAAATTCTTGAGTGTTTCTGCTTTCAGAAAAGTAGAAGACTTTGAGAGGTACGCAAGAGAGTCGCAGGTATTTGACCTGAAGCCTTTGGTATGCGAGGACTTTTATCAGGACTTGGTGAGTGAGACACCACAGAGAGATTATGCCTTACTTTTAGACGGTGGTAGCTACACCCTACGAGGGGAGAAAGTATGAGTTTGCTGGCTTAAAAGGCAGTGCTGGCATACTTTGCTTATGCAAGGTATATCTTTACAGGACATCAGATAGATACCCCTTATGGGGTAAGGGGCAAGGTATATCAGGACGGTGAGGGTGTTAGTCAGTCAGAGCGGAGAGACTTGCGAGGGCTGTATGTACAGAATGCGAATGAGTTGTGGGAGGACTGCAAGCGATACATTGAGAGGCATAAGCAGCAATTTCCTGAGTGGGGGCGATGTCAGGAGGGTAGGTGTGGAGAGCAGGATCACAGAGGAAGGGTAAGGATAACACTTATATAGAGACTAATGACAAACTACTAATGATTAATAATAGAGATGCAATGTATAAGGGGACTTAGTGAAGGGATTAGCTTTGATTGTGGGTATATCCCATTGAAAGGCATCTATAATCAGGTAGTGCTGATTAACTTCACAGACATAGATAGAGCAAAGATAACACGGAGTGGAGTGCTCTTACATAACTTTCAACTCAAGGATGAGAAAAGGGGGTATATAGTAGAGGGATATAAGCAGCACTTCACGGGGAGGGAGCGATATACACCTAACAGATATACACATGAATTGGATTTGCGGGTGTATGATTTCTCTAAAGAAGCATATGGACTTATTGGAGGAGTTGCAGAGAGGGACGTTTGTAGCAGTAGTGCAGACGAACGAGCATTCATTCAACAAATCTGGGTTTGAGGTGTTAGGTTTACGATGCAGGGTTAAAAACTCACAAAGCCTTACAAGGGACTACAAGGAGAATATGATAAGATTTACATTAGGCAGCCATGTGAAGGAGGTTAGAGTATGCTACTATATCAATGATTTAGATTGGGCAAACACAAAGAGAGCCTTTGACAGGGGCCTTTGCAAGGGATAACACTTTTTAGAATATTTGACGATACATTTGACGATACATTTGAATAGACTATGACAGCGATAGACAATATAATCAATCAGATAGAGGGAGAGACACAGAATAGAGGTAATACAAAGACACGAGTAGCGGCGGTGCTTAGGTTGCTCAGAGATAAGATAGTGGGGTTGTTTTACACAAAGTTAGACAAAGGGAGTTATACAGGTACGGCTGATGACTTGCACACCTCCATAGGTAGGAAGGTAGATAAAGTGCCTGGAAAGGTACTCTCATCTAATGACTTCACCAATGAACTACGCACCAAGCTGGAGGGATTGCGGAATGTGGATATATCAGGGCTATTGCCCAAGGGAGGTTATCACAGGGACAGGACAGGCCTTTAAAGACACTCATTGACCAACTCGAGACAAAAAGATAGCGGCTATCAGAGAAACCCTAACCGTAGATGACACAGCGTTAGACACATTGCAGGAGATTATCACTCAGGTGAAGGCTAATAAAAACTTAGAGGCTTTGCTGTCTGGGAAAGTGGATAAAGCAGGGTATTTTGAGAAACTGAAAAAGCTGCTTGATATAGCTGAAAACGACACTGTATTTATGACTTCCGATGAGTCCATATATATATTTGGAAAAATATATGTCAATAGGAACAACTGAAATTCTTGCTTTAGAATCTGACGAGGGTGTGTATATAAGAAGAAAAGGAGGAGGCTATGTACATACTTTGCAAGGAGAGGCCAAGACTATAACTTTTCGAGCAGATAAACAATTAGATCTTTACTCTAATGGAAATGCAGCCCTTGGAGGAAAAAGAAACAACCATTACGGGAGATGTTGTGAGGATATATGGGACGTCAATAGAAATCAGCTCTAACGTTTTTGATAGGAGGGCGAAATATTTCAGATGAAATTAGTAATATAAAAAGAAGATTAGACGCAATAGAAATGTTTTTTTGGGTAATCAAGGTTTTACTCCATACTACCCATAAAGAATAGGCAGGCTTTTTTTGATTTTTTTCGTATCATTTTGAGCCTCTAAGAATATATTATAACCTTAAAAATAATCATGGAAGAATTTATAAAAAAATACCTACCCTTTGCGCGGGAGACGGAGCGGAAGACGGGTATATCGGCGCTATTTACATTGGCTCAATCCGCGTTGGAGACAGGGTGGGGAAGAGCGCACTGGGAATATGATGTTTGGCGTGAAAGCCAAAGAGAGTATGCCTGCTGAAAAAGCGGCAACTGGTGCAAACCACGGAGATCTGCGACACAGACAAGGCTAAATTCCCCGTTATCATCAGTATAGAAAAACGGCCTGACGGCAGGTATAAGTACACGGTTAAGGACTGGTTCCGCAAGTATGACACTGCTGAGGAGAGTTTTACAGATCACGCTAAGCTGTTCCTTACAAATAAGCGCTACGCTAAGGCATTACAGGTGAAGACAGACCCGTACAAGTTTGCCGAAGAGGTTGCCAAGGCGGGGTATGCTACGGAGCCAACGTACGCGGAGCGGCTTAAGAAGGTGATTAGGACGATTGAACGAATAATGACTAATGATAAATGACAAATACGATGAACAAATTATTTCAGCGATTGCTGAAAGCGAAGAACAAAATAGCTACATGGGTAGCACCTATAGTGTTGCTCTATTACTTTGATGATAAGATACAGCTGAGGGATAGGATTTATTACTTTTTCGTTGCTTTCTTTAAGAGTATTCCATTGTTGATGCTTTACTCTTATTTCTCTGTTTGGAGAGAGAAAAATGAGCTTTTCTTTGTGGGAATTAGCTTTATTCTCTTTCTTAATATGGTAGTAGGGGCTATATACCACGCAAAGGCAGGGACTTTTGATATTAAGCACTTCCTTACAGGCAATGCAACGATAATGCTTGTAATAACAGTTGTGTATATATCCCTTTCAGTTCTGAGCATTCCTATTAATGAGACAGAGACAGGAAAAATATTTCAGAGTGTGGTACAGTTTATGACACTGATGTACCCAGTGAGTAAGATTGTTAAGAATGTATTTGTGCTTACTGGTGGTAAATATCCCCCTCAGTTCATCATGAAAGCCCTATATAACTATGAAAGAGAGGGTAAATTGAAAGATTTCTTTGATGATATAAGCAAGGGGGCTAAGGACTTAACAATAGATAACCATGAAAGAGAAACTACAACAGATAGCGAGGAGCAATAACTGGGCTTTTGACTACGGACGTGATGATTTTAGCAACTTGGAACGGGTAGAGGCTAAGGATTTTTACCTTTTCCTTGACCCTTTGGAGGAGTTAGTATCTTTTGAAGATAGTCAAGAGGTGGGACGTACCTATAATGGGCGGTTGTTGCTACTTATGGTATCTGACTTTGATAGAGTGTATGATGATCAAGAGGGTAACAATGACAGCGAGGGGAAGTATGAGCGGTATATCAAGCGTTGTAAGGAGGAGGTAATGAAGATAGCTAAGGCTTTCTGCTGGGAGTATGATATATTGCAATGGCGGATGTTAGAGGTGATTAATCTCTATGATACGAACTTTGACGGTGTGCTGGTAATTTTCCAAATTAAAAGTGGTAGGTGATGAATGTAAAAGATATTCTTGATGAGGAGTTAGGTAAGATAGTAATGGAGATGGTGGCTAAGTATGATAACTTAGGCATGCGAGCCAGTGGTCGTTGGGCTGAGGGGCTTAGAAGGTGGTGGTAGAGAGAGAAGGTAGCAAGTTGGTAGGTAGGGATTGAGGGGGTAGATTACACCTACTACGTACAGCATGGGAGGGCACAGGGGAAGATACCCCCCGTGAAGGCTATAGAGGAATGGATACAAGCAAAAGGCATACGTCCTTTGGAAAAGAAGATAAGTGTATCATCATTAGCTTACGCTATTGCTCATAAGATAGGTCAGGAAGGCACAAGGAGATTTAAGGCAGGAGGCAAACCTGAGTTTATAGATGCAGTTATCACAGCCGAGCGGATACAGGACATTATAGACAAGGTAGGAGTATGGTACACTGTGCAATTTAGTAGTGATATAATCAAGGTCATAGAGGAGATGGCCGCTTAATAAGGACAACTATGGAGATAACACACGAAGGATTTACAATAACATACGACTATTATACGAGCATACATTACCCTTATACCTTTTTCCTTTAAAAAAGAGGGACTACAGAGGACGCTGAGATAATTACGATAAAAGTTGAAACTTATGACCCAGTGAAGTATGTCATTAAGGATAAGGTTACAGATGTAGATTTGCGATTACTGCTGCAAAGGGTGATGCTTGAGCACTATGAGAGGAGCACTAGGCGAGGTATGCCTTCATTAGGAGTTGCCCCTTCTATTGATGCATATATAGAGATTGACATCTATTGCATGGTAAGGAATAGAGGGAGTAGGAGGAAGGAGAAAAAGAAATTAAGCAGCATTCGCTTTGGATTATCTATTATAGATAGCAGTATTAATCATTCTCTGATAGAGAGGAATAAGCGATTAGCTCCGAAGGGGGCGGAAAAACCTTATTTTGTAGGTTACCCTCAGATAGACACTTATACCGCAGATGTAGAGGGTAGGCATGGGAATTTAATAATAGGAGGGGCTTTTAATGTGGTTCGTACCAAGTCAAGTGTTACAGAGGGTAATCAGACGTATTACCCAAGAGGAGAGGTAACCAGAGATAGATGAGTGTGGAATATTCTTACGGTGGAGGACAAGTTACGGCTCATGGGGTTATTGGTTATTTTCAAGTGATCACGAACATGAGATAAAAGACAAAAGAGCAGGGGTAGCTGGGACTATCACAAGAACGGGAATATTACTCGTAAGCACTTAGGACTTAGTGGAGAGCAGACTTGGAAGCTCAGTAGTCTTATACCTGTGCAAGCTGATGAGATAGAGGAAGTGAAGGACTTATATACCTCCAATGAAGTATATCTGTACAAGGGAGATAAGGTACGGAGATTCTTTGAAAATGAGTTCTTCACGAATTGGGAGCAGAGTGGAGGTAGTGGGAGGTAATGTGAAGTTCAACGAGCCAAGTGAGACGTACGATATAAGTGTTACGATAGAGTTTATAGAGATGATTACAAGGCAAATGGTCAATAATTAGATTAATATAAAAAAACATGAAAAGAATAGTGTATTTTCTCCTATTATTGCTACTACTGAGTTGTGGTAGCAGGAAAATGAAGAAAGAAGAGACAAAAACAAATAGCAAAGAGCGTGTTTCAGTTAAAAAAGATAGTGTTTCCACTACTGAAAGAAGTGAAAAAGACAACCATCTTTTGATGTATCCACTATTGAGAATATGGAATTTGTTCTTGAGAGTGATAAAGATAGTATGGGAAACGCAAAAGAGCTGTATTTTAACCGTATCAGAGATGGAACAAATGAGACTATCACAGTACGAGGAGGCAAAGTAAGTATAAAGGCAAATAGTGCTGGTCAAAAGTCCCTCATACAAGAAGCAACTATACTAAAAAAATGATATAAAAATGAGCATGCAGCGTGATGAAAAGGCAGAAAAGGAAACGAGAGCAGTACGAGTAGATAAGCAAGTGATAAGGAAAGATTATATTTGGATTGTTTTTCATAATTATTTTTGCTCTTTATTGTAGTTTTTAGAAGAAAAAAGCCCCGTAATGGGTTTTTTTAATACTTACTATCAATTCTGTGGAATGTTTCTCCGTTGAATTCTATATCTATATCATTGTTTTTTTAAAGATAGCTTTTGTCATATATAGGTTCTCTATCTCTATCCTCTATGAACCATTTATTATCAGCATTATAAAAAGAGTTGTATCTTTGGGGACTTCTTTTAAATACTCTAATTTTAGATATATATTAGGGTATTCTAACTTATTATAAGACACAATAAAGTAATCATTGCCTTTTTGTAAGGTATTAATAAATTCCATCCCTTGCTAAACACTCCCCATTCACAGTGTTCATCTGAAAGAATAACATTCTTTCTTTTGATCGTTCAGACACCCACTCTGTTATTTCTTTACGAAATGCCTCATCTGTTTTAATAGGTACTTTGACAAGGTCTTCAAATGAATAGGGCTGCATACTATCTTTGTTCCCCTGTCTAAGTGGAAGCTTAGCAATAGAGAATATTATCTCTTTTTATAAGCATCTACTTTGTAAGGGTTCTTCATTCTATATTCAGTAAAACGATTATATTCATCTGATACATATAAGTTAGGATACTCATATTTATATGAGAACACATGACTACGTGAATTATTACCATATACATGATCTATGACACCTGAATTATAATCTTTGAATGTATATGTACTAACATCAATGTCTCCATCAGTATATTTATAATAATAAGTCCAAGTTGTCCCAACAAGGCTCTTTTTAAGATGTGCTACTTGTGGATCATCTTCTTTTTGTTTCCTTGGCACAAGAAATGCAAAGAAAGGTAAAATAATACGATTAGTTTTTTTCATTTTAAAAATTATTACTTTAAACAACTACAATTACTTCTATCTACGTATGTCTTCTCTCCATCATCTTGGTAGTAATAACAACCTCCACGAGGGCCTGTATAAAGTGTTTTTCCGTTGTATTGACCACACACTCTTTCCCCTTTTTCAAGGGTTCTAGTGTGTTTGTCTTTTTTAGATGCCCCACCATCCTTGGAACAAGCAAGGCATAAGGATAGGAGTAGAGGGATGAATGTTTTTCTCATGGTAATATATTGATTAAAAATCTGATTTTTGAATTAACTATTTTCTCCACGGTAAAAAAAGCTGTATTACCTCGTCAAAAATCCACGATTTGGTCAGGATATAGAGGATTGAACGAATGACAGGTGATTTGCTGTTTTTTATGGTCTATTTTGGTTATTTGTTTCACAATATGACCGCTGCGAGTGGTAAGCACAAAGAGCTTGCTACGGATAGGCAGTGTGTCTATTGAGTCTGTCCAAAGGCGGATAAGGATCTCATCATCATCAGATAAGGAGCGCTTAGAGCCATCGTCCATACTATCCCCATTGACACGCACCACAAGATAATTCCCTCGTTGTACTCACGAGGGATAAGTCGCTTGTGTGTCTCAGGTAGGCTTTCCACGAACGCCTCAGAGAAATCACCTCCGAGCATGCCTGCGGAGACAGCGAGGTCAGCGTATTCGACAATCATATAATTCTGCTCAGCTACGGGGATACTTCCTCAGTGCCATTTTTTTGACTTGAGCTGCTAATGGAATGATTTAAGTCCTTTCCATTGATAAGGGCATTATCAGAGAGAAACATAGTACCTTTATTAGCAGTAAGCCATTCCTTATTGATGTCAGGAAAGGTGGAGGCTATCTCCTCAATGAGTTCATGTGTTACTATGGTCTCTCCTTGTGATAGTAGCGCTTCATATTGCTTGAATACCTGCTGCTGGTCTTTGGTAATCCTATTTCTCAGTGATATAAAGAGCTTCTTTAGTTTTTGAGTATGTTTTTTTGTTGGGTGAGGGTTAGGGGGAGGCTTTTTAGCATAGGGCCTTCGCCTCTAAGTAACCACTCATAGCTAACATAAGGATATTTACTTACAATATTGTTTGCCAAATCTGCACTTATATCATTTCGTCCATTCTTCACATGGTATATTTTCACATTGTCTTTCAATCCTATTTCAACAGCAAATTTATTGTAAGATAGTTTCAAATAAGTTATCAACTCTTCTAATCGCTTAGCGCTTTCAGTGCTAACATTTGTTTGTGTGTCTAAATTATTTTTCATACCTTTGTTGCGTTTTTAAATTATATAGTTATGTTGTATTTTATAAGTATTCTTCTGCTGTTAATCATAGTATTAATGGTATATGTATCCCTTGAGATGAGGGACAGTATTAATCAAGTAAATACATTGATTAAGAAACAATCCTTTGAATTGTGTCTTTTGAAAAACAAAATTAAGGAAACTCCAACGCCAAAGGCACAGAATATCACAATTACCCAGTATTCTCCTTCTAACTTGGAGGATATTAAGGATTATGTAGATGCTTTGGAATCACGGCTTGAGCTACACTATAAAATGGCTGAGAACAAGCATTTATTTACAGAGCTTTTGGATTACTTCGCTGCTCACAAAGGGCTTGAATTTGCTAAAAGAAAAAAACGAGATGTAATGAGATTATTTAAGTACATACCATCGTTATGATACTAACAATTAAAGATAGTACAGATACGATGAGGGCTATCCATGATATAGTTTTTATTTCGTTTGATTTCCTCAATCTGTAGGCTTACTAATACATTTTGTTTATCATTGTACTCATTATTTTTACAAATTGATTAGTATAACTCTTGAAACCCTCCTTGATTATAGAAAGGCAGGGTTTTTCATTAGCTTTAAGCAATGTAAGTGTTTCTGTCTCCTGCTTTGTTCCTACTTGGTGAAGGACAAATATATCTACATAATGAATAAAAAGGTTTTTCTATATAATTTAAACCCTTAGACATGTCTTTTGTATTAATTTGCAAGAGTCTTTTTACAAGATCATCAGCCACACTTAACTCCTTATTTAAGATAATAAGGCTTGATAAAATCAAGTCTAAGATAGGTATATCCTCCTTTGGAAAATATATTTTCACAACTCTAATTATTTAAAAACCAACTACTTGCAAACTTTTAACGCTAACATTAACAAACATTTATATAGTCATGTTAGTTTATGTTAGTAATTGTTTGTAATTTTTGCAGTGTCAAAACAGAGATATAAAAATACATTTGTTTTTTTATAGGTGCAAATATAAGGATAAAAAAATTAAAACAGCAATGAAAAAAGTGAGTAAAGTTAAAAAGACAGCAAAAGACTATAGGAATAATATTACTCAGATCTGTCAGAGAAAGCCTCTAATGCTATAAGAAAGACTAATCAGCTTAGTTTGCGATTAGCGTTGTTTTTTTGATGTGAAACAGGCTGCTGTGTTAGATCTGGCTAAGAGGAGAAGCAACAAGCTACTCAATATAACACTTGTTCCGATATATAAAGAATTTGGAATTAACCAAAACGACTTAACAGACAAACTATGACACGAGTAGAATATGCGATAAACACTTATAAGAACCTAACCCTTGAGGAGGTAGAGGATTTCAATACAGGCTATGGGGCTGCTACCTGACAGCATAGACCAGTACGCAGAGGCTATAAGGAGAGTGCAAAGAGAGCGCCCAAAAAGACAGCTTAATGAGTATAAAGGAAGTGGCAGACTTCCTCAATATAGAAAAAGCAGACAGTTACCCGTTTGGAGCGTGAAGGGTGCTTTTACAGAGTAAATGACAAAGGACATCCTAAGTACTCCTTTAATGAGATAAAGGAATTTGCTCAGGGTATGAGAAAAACAGAAGTAGAAAATAAAAAGCCCCACGAGGGGGCGATAAATATAACATTAAAACATGGCAAAATTACTACAAAAAAATTATTCTCTTGCAAGAAAAAAGTCAAAAAGTGCAAGACCAGCAACTACTAAGTGATTGACGGCTATTTGTGCTACGAAAAAGCGCCGTTATAGTGAGCTAACAAACAAGCAAAAAAGAAGCATATAGCGACTGCTTAGCACTACATTCCTTAAAAGAACTCCTTAGAGAATCACAACTTAGATACATACTACGATGAGAACAATGACAAATACCGAATTTGAGCGAGTGCTCAATGAAGAACGCAAGCAACGCTATTATTACAGCGATTTATTGGACTTGCACGAAGACAGTAACAGGTCTTTCAGCTGTGAGTTTATAACAGAAGAAGATTATCCTGATGATTGGTACTGTGCAATATATTATGATGTAACCGCTTATTGCGAGGGTAGCAACAATGCAAGTTGTCACAGTGTAGAGATACAACATATATACATCAACTTCCAAGAGGTTAAGGTTACTGAAATGCAAGAAAGCGTATTAACAACAGTACTCACCAACCGAGCCAATAAAGAGTTTCAGTTTAGAGATACTGATATATACTCCGATTTAGCAACTTCTTATACATGGTAATATGAAAATAGGCGATAAAGTAAGGGTAAGCCCCTTTATTCCAAAAGACCCTGCAAATCAAAAAGGCAAAAGTAGGGGTAATTGTAGAGATAGTCAATAACAATGGCCTTGAGATAGTCAAGGTGAAGTTCAACAATGAGTGTTACGGACTATATGACGGCGATACACTTGAAAAAGTAACCACTAAAAGCAAAGAACAATGAAAACAGCAGTAGAAAAAGGCAAATGCTATGAAATAGGCGATTGGCTCGTACAGATTGACAGCATAGACGAGCACCATATATGGGGCTTTGGGGCTGATAGTGATAGAGTGATAGGTTTTTTAGCCCTTCCTATTGATAGCCAAGTAACCCGTGAAGTATCTATTAATGACTATATCAACTATATAGATGTAGCAAGGGCAGAATATAGCGGCTGAATTTCGTGAGAGACTAAGCCAATACGAAGAATAACAATCAAAATTATATCAAAAATGAATGAGTACCAAACAGAAATCGCAAAGGCATTTATCAAGGCACAGAGTGAAATGGCAAATGCCGTCAAAGGGACGACGAACCCTTCCTAAAAAAACAAATATGCTGACCTTAATGCAGTACGTGAAGCGGTGATACCCACACTTAACAAACATGGTATAGCAGTATTACAACCATTAGTAACGATTGAGGGCAAGAACTATGTAAAAACACTCCTCTTACATGAAAGCGGGCAGACTATGGAGAGCCTTACAGAGGTGATATATGCAAGGCAGAACGATGCCCAGGCGCAGGGGTCTGGAATTACCTATGCCAGGCGTTACGGACTGCAATCGCTGGTATGTATCAGGGGCTGATGATGATGACGGAAACAATGCAAGTGCTACTGCACACCAAGAACCTCCCAAAGAGTTGGCTTGGCTTAATATCGTAGATAGAGATAAGAATGTAACCAAAGAATGGGTTAATGTAAGTAAGGCTATCAGTGAGGGTAGAATAACCCATGTAAATGATGTTAAGAAGTACTACAAGGTAAGCAAGGAGGTAGAAGCAAGGATTAATGAACTTTTTAAAATGAAAAACAAAAATGGGGTACAGTAAGCAATTATTCCAGCAGCTACAAGATGATTTTTGTAGCTAAGTGCCAAAAAGTAGAGGACGGCGAAATGCCTATATTGGAAGCTGTCCTCGCTTTCAGAGGACGAAAAAAGAATGTGAAGCGTACATCGAAGCCGTAAAAAGCCTTTGAGCAGGAGCATGAAGAGCAGATACGCACCCAAATAGAATACAATGAGGGTATTTATAAAGGGGCTAAATTCGAGGTTAGAAGTGGCGGGCGTACCTTTAACTTTAAAGGGATAAGAGAGTGGCAAATAGCAGCTGATAACCTCAAGGAGATAGAAGATAAATATAAATCTGCATTTCTCAATAGAAAAAAGGGCTTTTGCCAGTAGATGAGAATGGAGAACTGTTAGACCTTCCTGAAGTAAGCTACCGAAAAGATAGTATCATTATAAAATAAAAATTAAAAGACATGGAAATACAAGGACGAATAAAAACAGATATTCCCCTCTCAGATAATAGGACAAAATGGCTTTGAGAAGCGGGATTTAGTGATAGTAACAGAGGAAAATTACCCACAAACGATCATCATTCAATTTACCCAGCAGCGTTGCGACTTACTCAATAATCTACAAGTGGGGCAAAATGTAAAGGTATATATCAATATCAGAGGGCGTGAATGGACAAACCCACAAGGAGAGATTAAATACTTTAACACCATAGAAGGTTGGAAAAATTGAGTTTGTACAGACTACTAATGTAGCTAATCAGCAGCCAGTACAGCAAGCACCACAACAACCAGTTGCACAAGCAGCGCCTGCACCTCCTCCACAGAGAGCCACTCAGCAGGGTACAACAACCGCAGCTCTTTGATAACCATGGAAGAGAGCCCTAACCCTGCGATATTAAATAATCAAGAAGGAGATAATTTACCTTTTTAGTTATGAAGACAAAAAAACATGTATTGAATGTGGGATAGAAAAAAATCTATAAGTGAATTTTATACCCACTCAGGAATGAAAGATGGGCATATTAATAAATGTAAGGAATGTGTAAAGAGGAACGTTATTAATAGGTATAATAAATTATCTAATGACGAAGAATGGAGAGATAAAGAACGAAAAAGAGGGCGTGATAAATACTATAGGTTAAATTATAGATTATTAAAAAGACCCTGAAACAAAAAGAAATATCGTTTAAAAATATAAGGAAAAAAATATCCTGAAAAACAACTTGCAAAAATAAAAACCCAACGACTAAAGAGGAAAAAGGATTTCATTTACATCATTGGAACTATAATGAAGATTATTGGTTAGATGTAATAGAGTTGTCAATAAAAAGACCATAATCTACTACATAGATTTATTGTTTATGATGAAAATTTACTTATGTATAGGGACTTAGAAGGTAATTTATTAGATAGCAAACAAAAGTCATTTTAGACATTTTGGATAAAGTAAAAAAAGATAATAACAAAAAATGAAAACAATATTTAAAGAAGGAATGGAGGTCTATGACGAAGTTTTTCTTTTGGCAAAAACACCTCTGAAAAATAACAGAAGTTAAGACAGACATGAGCTTACGTGTTCTGTATGGAGAAGCTACCTATTGTTATACAGGAGATGGTAGATTTATAGGAGATGACATTACTTCAAATAGATGGAGACCTCTTTCACAAACTCCAACTCTATCAACATCACCTTATACACTACAAGGCTTTGAACAAAAAGCACCTGCACCAACTTTTGAAGATGCTATCAAATGGTTGCGAGAAAACAATAAGTACACTGTTTCAATAAGTGATGATTCAAAAAGCAACCTATTTCACAAAAAGATGAGAATTATTCTGCATTTGAAGCCCTTAGAAAAACTAACAATTCTTAGAGAGTATTACAATGAAGGTTGGCAGCCTGATTGGAAAAAAATGATGATGAAAAATAAACATGTAATACTCATAGAAAATGATAAGATTAAATGTGAAAAATTATAGTTATAAAAAGGGTCTTAGCTTTTTAAGACAAGTGAAATCAGAGATAAATTCCTTGAAGACCAAAGAGAATTATTAGAAATTGCTAAACCTTTATTATGATGAGAAAAAAATAGCAATACGAGCATTAGCATTCATTATTCTGTTAGTGTTATTAACATACGGAGTAATGGTGTTATTTAGGAGTGAACTCCCTTATTTATGGATTGTAGGCTTACTTGTAGCAACTCTTATACTGATTGTTTTCCTTACAACAAGTTTTTAGTAACTAATTTAATTTTTATATCAAATGAAAAAGATGATTTTTCTTTTCTGTGTTATAGCCTCCTTAGTGGGTTGTAACAGACCTGAACCTAACTACGAAGGGGTTCTAATGACTGAGTACGGACGAAATGGTATCAATTCGTTCAAAATTGTAACAGGGGCACAAGGGATGTTAGGCCCAGGTAGTGAGCTGTATCAGGTACCCATGTGGGGAGCAAGCGGGTGACCCTGATGTTGTAGAAATCACAGCAAAAGATGCAGGGGTATTCACCGTGAGATCCTTCCCTACACTTATACGCCTATTCGTGGCAAAGGTGCTGAGATTGTGTTCAATTACAAAAAAACTACCGAATACAAGACCCTGAAACGTTCTTTGACAATGTAGAGGCTAATGTACTTAACAAGCGTGTTACTGATGCTTATCGTGAGGAAGCAAGAAACTACACCACTGACAGCCTTATGAACAACTTAGGTAAGTTTGAACTATCAGTACAAAGTAGATTGAAAGAGGAGTTTAAAACAAAATTCTTTGACCTTACTACACTTACATCTGGGCTTAAACCTCCTGCTTCAATGCTGAAAGCTGTAGAAGATAGGAATAAGGCTATCCAAGAAGCTAATAGAGTAAAAACAGAGTTAGAGACCTCAAGAATGCTGTTAGAAAAGGCAAAGATAGATGCAGAAACAAACAAAGTCCAATCGGTAGGGCTTACAAGAGAAATCCTAATGCAGCAATATATTGAGATGTTAGGTAAGACTTCTAATAAAGTAATCATCACAGATGGCAGAACGCCCGTTATATTAGGTAATTAGTATAACAAAAAAAGCAAGTATCAATCGGGATAATAGCAGGTTCGAGTCCTGCCTTGCTTTCAAAAGATAATAACAATGAAAAAGATACAATTAATAACGATAATAGTATGCTTGTTTTTTTAGATTTTTTTACTAATCATTAGTAAAGACTACGTTAGAGCAACTCACGCTATGGTAACAGCAATATTCCTTTCATTAATGCTAAAAGACGATGATTTTCAACGCAAGTAACGAGTTTGATATACAACGGGCAAAGGAGCGATTAGGTTACCTTATCGAAAAAGAAAAAGACCTTTGAAATCACTGAAAAGAAGCCTAAGCGAACCTACTCACAGAACAATTACATTCATCTCCTTTTTTCGTGGTTTGCATTAGAATATGGAGACCCCAGAATACGTGAAGCAAGATATATTTAAGAAGTTAGTTAATCCGCAAATATTCCTAACTGAATATGGAATTACAAAAACAGGGAGAGGTAAGGGCTGCGTGGAGAAGCACAGCAGATTTAAACACAAAGGAAATGACAACCGCTATTGATAATTTCAGAGACTATGCCAGTAAGGAAGCGGGCATATACCTGCCAACCCCTGATGATTTAAATTCTCTCAATGAGATAGAAAGACAAGTGAATAATTTACAAGGGAGGTATTATTAAGCAATTTTTCACCTCTCGTTAAGCAAGGCAAAAAAATTATTCCTAACTATCTAAAAACCAACGCAAAAAATAAATAAGCAAGATTTAAAAAGAAAAATAAGCAATGAAAGAAACCGTTAATCGCTTTTATAAGACGAGAGAAGTTACACAATTACAAAGAAAATAATTAACAACCGATTTGAAAGGAGATTGAGCGCGCGGCAATCTTTATCAAATCTCTAATTTCAAATCAAAAAAATGAACGAGTATCAAGAATTTTTAAAAGAACAAAAAATCAAGATAGCTCCTAAGCAAGGGTTTCCTTTGTAGCCTTGATGAGATTAACCCACGAATGAAGCCCCACAACCGATTAATGGTAAAGTGGATGGTAGAGGGTGGTAGGCGTGCCTGCTTTGCTTCTTTTGGGCTACACAAGACCGTTACCCAGCTTGAAGCAGTACGAGTGATGCTCCAAAAAGGCAGGAGGGGGCAAAGGTCTAATAGTTTGCCCGCTATCTGTACGACAAGAGTTTATCGAGGATGCTAAAAAAATATACTTGGTTGGGAGGTAGCCCCTAAGTTTATTCGTCGTATCGAGGAAACAGAGGACAAGGATGGTATATACCTCACCAACTATGAAAGTATCAGAGACGGCAAATTAGACCCTCGACACTTTCAAGTGGCAAGCCTTGATGAGGCGAGTATCCTCCGAGGTTTAGGGAGGTTCTAAAACGTTCCGCGAGTTTATGAGGTTATTTACAGGTGATGCCGGCCCAATGCAACAACGAAGAGGAGCAGACAATATCAAATACCGATTTGTAGCCACAGCCACGCCTTCTCCTAATGATTACATTGAGTTATTGGCTTATGCTGATTTCTTAGGGGTGATGGATGTATCGCAAGCCAAAACGCGTTTCTTTAAACGAGATAGTACCAAAAGCAGACAAACTCACCCTACATGCTCATAAAGAAGAGGAATTTTGGTTATGGGTATCCTCTTGGGGACTTTTCGTTACAAAGCCTTCTGATATTACCCAAAATGAAGCTGATGATATAGGGTATATCCTCCCTGAATTAGATTTGCGTTGGCATGAAATACCTACCAATCACTTAGACGCGGGGTTTGATAAGCATGGGCAAGGTCTCCTATTTAAAGATGTAGCATTAGGCTTGCAAGCATCGGCCAAGGAAAAAAAGAGACTCATTAGAGGATCGTATCCAAAAAGATGTTAGAACTCCGAGCAGAAGCCCTGAAGCACATCGTGTAATATGGCATGACTTGGAAGGTGAACGCAAAGCAATTGAAAAAGGCTATCCCAACCCTTAAATCAATATATGGGTCTCAGGATTTTGAAAAGCGTGAGGAGATTATCAGAGCTTTTTCGTATGGAGAGTTGCAGGAGTTAGGAGCAAAGCCCGTGATAGCAGGTTCAGGGTGTAACTTTCAAAGGTATTGCAGCTGGGCTATATACTTAGGAATAGGCTATAAGTTCAACGATTTTATCCAATCTATACACCGCTTACAGCGCTTCCTCCAAAAGAACAAAGTACGTGTGGATTTGATATACACAGAAGCCGAACAGAAACGTACGAAAAACCTTAGAAACAAAGTGGAAAAATCACAACAAACTCGTAAAGAATATGACGGAAATAATCAAGAAATACGGACTATCTCATTCCGAAATGGCACAAGCACTCACCCGCAAAAATAGGGGTAGAGCGTATAGAGATAGTAGGGAGAAATTACAAGATCGTCAATAATGACAATGTATTAGAACTCAATCCTAACGAAAATCCTCACGCTCTGAAAGATAATAGTGTGGGACTTATCCTAACCTCAATACCCTTCAGTACCCAATATGAGTACTCCCCTAATTATGCTGATTTTGGACACTCTGAAAGTAACGAGGAGTTTTTTTAAACAAATGGACTATCTCACCCCTAATTTATTTCGAGTATTACAGCCTGGCAGGATAGCAGCTATACACGTAAAAAGACCGTATTGTACCCATGGGACTATCAGGAATGGGAGTACAAACAGTGTATCCTTTCCATGTAGATTGCATACAGCACTACACCAAGCATGGTTTTGCTTATATGGGTATGAAAACCATTGTTACTGATGTGGTTCGTGAGAACAACCAAAACCTACCGCTTGGGTTGGAGTGAACAATGCAAGGACGGTACTAAAATGGGAGTAGGGTATGCCTGAATATCTCTTACTATTTAGAAAGCCAGCTACTGACAAAAACAAATGCTTATGCAGATGATCCAGTGGTTAAGAGCAAAAAAAGACTACACACGCGCCAAATGGCAGATAGATGCTCATGGATTTACACGCTCCTCTGGTAATCGTTGTTTGACCCCTGAAGAACTCGCTAAACTACCACACAATGTTATTTTTTTCAAGGTACAAAAAACTCTCTCTTAATGAAGTGTATAACCACGAGCACAATGTAAAGATAGCGGAAACATTAGACCTATATGGCAAACTCCCTACTTCCTTTATGCTCTTACAGCCACAAAGCTGGAGCGAAGAAGTTTGGACGGATATTACTCGTATGCTTACCCTCAATGGTTCCCAATGGAGCAAAGGAAAAAGAGATGCACCTTTGTCCAATGCAATTTGATATAGCAGACAGAGTAATTGAGCAGATGAGCAATAAGGGAGATGTAGTATTAGACCCATTTGGAGGGCTAATGACAGTACCTTATCGAGCAATCCTCAAGGGACGTTATGGAGTTGGTTTTGAACTCAATCTCAATACTTTTTAGATGGGGCATCTTATTGCAAGGCTGCCGATGAAGAAGTAAGCATGCCTACTTTGTTTGACTTCATAGAGATAATGGAGAAAGAGCAACAAGAAAAAGGAATTGCAAAAATATCATAGATACTCATTCATTTCTTTGACCTCTGCCCTCGCTTGTACTTGGCGTGTATGCTCAAGGAGAGGGCTTAGGGCAAAGTTAGTGAAAAATGTTCATTTAAATAACAAACCATGGAAGAGAAAGTTTTGTCTTTTACAGGAGCTTTTATGAAGGGATAAAAGGAACTGCCGAGAGATATTCAGGGAGAAGTGCTTACAGCCATAATGGAGTATGAGCTTAAACGGAGTAACAACTGAAAATCAGAAGCCGATAACAAAAAGCGATGTTTGCCCTTATAAAAACCTCAATTAGACGCTAATAATCAAAGGTTTGAGAATGGAAAAAGAGGAGGTCGTCCAAAAAGCGGACTGTAACCAAACAGAAACCAAACTAAAACCAAACCATAACCAAACTAAAAACCAAACCGAAACCAAAACCATAACCAAGCTGAAACCAAACCCGAACCTAATGTAAATGATAATGTAAATGTAAATGATAATGATGATGAAAGACGCCTCCGCCATCACTGATGAGAAAAAAATATTACTCATCTGATAACGGAGTGATAAAATCAATCAGCGAATTAAAACGTGATTATTTAAACGACGAGAATCTTTTGTAATGCAATAATCAAAAAAACCTAAAAAGTAATTGATAAAAACATGATTTCTGAGCAATTGGAGGCTTTTAATCAGCATTTGGAGTTACAAGGAGAACGCTTAAAAAGAAGTGAGAGATTACAGGACACACTTTAAAAACTGGCTTAAAAAAGGGCAAGAAGTGGCAAAAATACCCTGTAACCACAGCTCCTAAACGCATTCGCTTTGATGAGAATGGTAATGAAATTACTTATTAAAAAAATATTTGAAATGCAAAAATAAACAAATACCTAACAACCCTGAGATGGAAGAAGTTGTAATTGGCGGAATGCTCATGGAGCAAAGAGGAGTTACTGAATTGTCGAGGTAGTGAAAGACACAAATGTTTTTACAACCAAAAACGCAATAATCTATGATGCAATCCTATCTTTATACAAATCGTCTCAAGTAGCGGATTTAATGACAGTTAGTGATGGATTAAAGAAAATGGGTAAACTTAAAGACGTAGGAGGAAGTGCTTATCTTATTGCTCTTACGGAAAGAGTATCATCATCAGCAAATATGCAATATCACGCATTGATTCTTATGCAGTTGTATGTGAAGAGAAAGAGTATTGATGTAGGTTGTCAGCTTATAGAGCAATCCTATGAAGATGATACTGATATTTTTGAGTTATTGGATTATTCCTACAAAGAGCTTGATAAAGTGTCTGATTGGTTGTCTATCAAACAACCCAAGGATATAGGAGATTACTTAACAGAAGTCCTTAAACCCAAATCTGAGCGTGCAGGCGTTCCTACTGCTGTACGAGACATAAACCCTAAAAACTCAATGGCTACCAACCGAGTGATCTTGTCATTATAGCAGGGCGCCCTGCCATGGGAAAGACAGCATACGCTCTTAGTGATGCTCTGCATCAAGCACGATTAGGCTACCCTATAGGGATATTCTCCCTTGAAATGAGTGCAAGACAACTAACGGCAAGGCTCTTTGCCAATTACTCAGGGATAGATAGCAACAAGTTGGCTTTTTGGCTCACTTACACAAAGTGAGATGGATGTTGCAGTAAGCCTCCGTCCTTCTTTTCAATAAACTGCCCTTGTATATTGATGATGAACCCTTTCTTACACTACTATCTCTAAAAATCAAAGCAAAGAAGTGGGTAAGGGAAAGAAAAAGTAAAAATCATTTACATTGACTACCTACAACTCATTAGTAATAACCAAAAGGGTCCTTTACGAGACCAAGAGATTAGTGAAATATCCCGTACCCTCAAGGGGTTGGCTAAGGAGTTAGACATACCAATCATTGCCTTATCCCAGCTATCCCGCGGGGTTGAGACACGAGCAGATAAGCGCCCCATGCTTTCAGACCTCAGAGAATCAGGAGCCATAGAGCAGGATGCCGACAATGTACTATTCCTCTATCGCCCTGAATATTATGGAATACCACAATGGGAGGACGGATCACCTACAGCCAATGAAGTAGAGTTATTATTTCAAAGTTTCGCAACGGCACAACAGGAGGAATAATTACGGGATGTCAGCTACAGTACATGCGATTTTTTTGAACGAGGAGGGCAATATAACTCGTTCTTACAACAAGAAAAATAATTTGCCAAAAATAGACCCTAAAAAGTAACACACCTTTTTAAAAATGAAAAGTACAAAATTTATAACAGAACTCAGAGCACGCGGGCTACAAATCACAGAGAAGGAAGCCAAATATCTCATGGAGATAGCCGTTGCTGATTATCGTGAAAATCAAGTAAAACCAATCCTTAAGCGAGAAAATATGGCGCATTATCTCATATTAGCCTTGGCCTTTTGTGATGCTACCCACGAGCTAATGTGTATGGTAGATGAAAGCAATCTAAAATACAAGCTCAAAAGCAACTTCAAGAACGTGAAAAAGTACAACGGAGAGTAGTAGATGAATTTTTACAGAGTGAATAAACAGACCCTCAACTTCTTGATGCTTTCAAATCTTATGCGGATGATATATCTGAGTTGGTATATATCCACTTAGACGGAATTAATAACAAAGATAAAGCAAATGAAAAAAACAAACTAACACCCCATTAAGAGCCTTTGAGGTAGCCGTAGATAGGCTGCTTATGGAATTTTGTGAGAAACACGATTTAAGCTATGAATTTTCCGTTGGTAATGATAGTGTAGATATGTTCCTTATATCTGACTACTTCTTCAGTCTCTCGGATATATACTTTGACCCTAAAAGAGCAACCAACCTAATGGTAAAAATCATAGAGTGGTACGATTACTTACTTGATAATGAAGTGAATATTAACTACTATTCCTATTGCATGGGATTAAGAAAAGGAACAACTAAGTAAAAAAACATGAAAATCATTGACCTATTCAGCGGCATAGGTGGCTTTTCGCTTGGTTTTCAAAAGGCAGGCTACCAATTTACAGAGCACTATTTTTCAGAGATAGATAAACACGCTATAGCCAACTATAAATACAATTTCCCATATGCAAAAACACATCGGAGACATTACCACTCTTCACGGAGGAGACTTTACAGACATTGACATTATCACTTTCGGTTCGCCTTGCGTCGATTTCTCACTTGCTGGAAGAAGAGCGGGGCTTAAAGGAGCCAAAAAGTAGCCTTATCGAGTACGCAATGTGCCCTCATTGCTCACATCCGACCAGGTATTTTTTTATCTGGGAAAAATGTTAAGGGAGCATTCTCCTCAAATGCTGGCGCAGACTTTTGGGCAATTCTCCAAGCTCTTGCCAACATTGGGGGTTATACAATCAGAATGGCAATTGCTTAATACAAGCTGGCTTTTTACCCCAAAAATAGAGAGCGGATATACCTTATCGGACACATTGCAGGACGAAGTATCCCAGGAGTATTTCCTATCGGAGAAATTGCAAAAGATAGTTCTAAAAAGACAAGGAATATATACGACTATTCACGAACAATATTAAGAGGTTATAAAAATAGTACTTCTAGAGTAGCTTCATAAGAACTAAAAAAACAATAAAATAAGATATTTAACAGAAATAGAATGCGAACGCCTGCAAGGGTTTTTCCCTGACAACTGGACACAATATGGCGATTATAACGGAGCTATCAAGCCCATAGCAAAGACACAACGCTATAAGCTCATAGGTAACGCTGTAACCGTGGATATAGTAGAATTAATAGCAAAACGATTAAAAATTTTTTTAGAACAATGAAAACAATCCAAGAACTCGTCCCACTTATCCAAGAGTGGGCAAAAGAAAGGGGATATTTGACCAAAAGCACCCCATTTGACCAACTCCTTAAGACACACGAGGAGGTTGGCGAGCTTATCAAAGCGTGTTATGACAATGATAAACCAGCTATCCAAGATGCAATAGGTGATACTATGATTTGCCTTATTAACTACTGCTATTTTAAAAAAATATGGATTTCATTTTTCACTATGAAAAAAATATATCCGATGGAAGCCCCTAATAATATCACACAAACTACATTCGCTATATCTGCTAATAATATATTGTCAGAACTATTTGAGGCAGAATATGAACAAGATGAACTATATTTATACTCCTATCTGATAGAGCATATACTTAACGGTCTCCAATGTATCGCCTTATCAGAAGATACAACCTTAGAAAGCCTGCCTTAACCTCGCCTACAACGAAATCAAAAAAACAGAACTGGGAAAAATGATTAACGGTAAATTTGTGAAAGATGAAAAATAACGACTACCCCTCTTGGCTCGTCTCATTGGAGATAGCCAAAGAACTCAAAAGAAATAGGGTTTAAAGAGAAGTGTCTTTGCTATTGGCATGAGCACTTTCATCGAATAGAATGCTCTACAGATGATGAGGAGAGGCTTTGCCCTGAATATTACGATTACAATACCGATGAAAGCACTACATCACTCCCTACTTGGGAACAAATCTTTGAGTGGTTCAGAGAGAAAGGATTGTATTCCTTTATTAGGGTAAATATTCCTGATTTGTCAGTATCTTACTTTATCTATGACAAGGACGGATATATTGAAGAAAAACGGACACAGAAGCACCTATGAGGATGCTAAAAAAACGATTGTGTAAAGGGAGTTAATTAAAATCTATAAAGAACATGAATAAAAAAACTCATCGTCCTATCAGGAAAAAAACGAGTAGGCAAGGACACCGTGGCTAACCTTTTCAATGACTACACCCAGCGCAAATACGAACTAAGAGCCTTTGCCGAGCCAGTCAAAGAAATAGCGTCCCAAGTAACAGGACAGACACCCTACATGTTAGACCTTTTCAAGGAAAGCCGATTAGTGGATGTTAATGGCATACAGAGCAACCTAACCATAAGGGAGCTGTACCGAAAGACAGCCGACTTCTACAAGGAACTACTTGGGGAGGATATATTCGCCAAACTAATGCTAAGGCGATTGACTTATGAGAATTACGAATTTCCAAGGGTGATTGTCACAGACATGCGATTTAAGGTAGAATATGAGCAGATGAAACCGCTTGACCCTGTCTTTATCCGTGTGAAATGCAGAATGGGCAATATGGATACCCATCCTTCCGAAATAGACCTCGACGATGTCCCTGATGGTGATTTCCACTTTATCATAGATAACACATGCACACGGACACAACTCAAGGAACAAGTACAAAAATAGTCAAAAAGTTGAGAATATGAAAATATATCTATCAGGAAAAAAATCAGCGGGACAGACCTTGACTATGTACGTCGCCTATTTGACAAGGTAGCCACCACCCTCCAAGCGTTAGGACATGAGGTTACCAACCCTCTTTGTAATGGGCTATCGGAAGCTGACCCATGGGAGGAGCATATAGCCAAAGACATCATCAACCTTATAGATTGTGAGGGGATATATATGCTACAAGGTTGGGAGGATAGCCAAGGGGCAAGAATTGAGCATGCTGTAGCCAAAGAGTTAGGCAAGGCTGTGTTTTTACGAGTAATTAACAAATGACAATACAAAAATATAAGTGTGTTTTGCAAGTGTATTTTACACCTGCAAAACACACTTATTTTCAATTAGTTACATTAAAAATTTGCTTGTAATTGAAATATATTTTTGTATCTTTGCACTATGAATAATTAACAAATCATCATGCAGAAAGAGAGTATCCTTCAAACAGCTTGTGTCAGGGTGGTTCAGATTGCAATATCCTGACCTCATTATATACGCTGTACCTAATGGAGGTAGTCGCAATGTAAGGGAGGCGCAACGATTGAAAGCAGAGGGAGTGCTGGCGGGGGTAGCTGATTTAGTTGTACTACTCCCACAAGGGAAGAGCTTGTATATTGAGATGAAAGTTAAAGGCAATCGGCAAACAGAAAAATCAAAAATCATTCCAAGGTAAAGCAATCACACTGGGACACCCTTACACTAGTATGCTATTCCTTTGAGGGTTCAAGAATGCCGTAGAAAGCGCAATTGAGAAAAATACAATATTCAAAAATTATATACAATAATCATTGTTAAATTATATATCCAACTATGATAAGGATAAAACTAAGTAAGAGAAACACAAACAAACACACTGAAAAAGGTATGCAACTGCTTGGCAGCTCTATAGAGGAAGTGGGAGTGATTGAGAGTATATCAGTAACCAAACAAGGCACAATTATATCAGGACATGCCCGCAAGGAAAAAGTTTGATGAAAAGGGATTAGTACCAAAGGAGATAACACTTGCAGAAAACGAATATCTTGTAATTGTGCGTAATGATATAGAAGATGACACAGATACATACTACAAGGCACAGATATTGGCAAACACTACAGCACACCAGAACTACAACCTTGACCTTGAGGAGGTGGAAGCAGTAGCGGAGAATATGGTATCGAGTTGGAGGAACTGGGGATTGAGATAGAAGAGGACGAATGTACATATAATGAAACAGAAGTAAGCGTATCTAAAGATAAAGGAATTAGACGTGCATCGAGAATTAAGTAAAGATTTTTAGTACCTCCTTTTTCTGTTTTAGACACAAGACAAGGTTATTGGGTAGAGCGAAAAAGATATTGGAAAGATATAATTGGTGACTATGGGACAGCTAGAGAAAACAATGGTAAAGGGGAGCAAACGCTAAATCTTTTAACCAAGAGAGGTACGGTAAGAGTTTCATAGAAAATGGAGTGTCTTTGTTAGATGGGTGTTTGGCTGAAATAGTTGTCAAATGGTTTGGCTTTCCTAAATGTAAAACATTTGATTGTTTTGCGGGAGATACTGTATTCGGTTTTGTCTCCTCTTATTTAGGAAATCAATTTATAGGAATAGAACTAAGAGAGGAACAAGCGAATTTTAACAACGAAAGGACAAAAAGGAATGACCGCAAAAATACATCTGTGATGACGGAAGAAATATACTTAATCATATAGAAGAAAAATCACAAGATTTATTATTTAGCTGCCCTCCTTATTTTAATTTAGAAATATATTCTGACTTAGAAAACGATGCAAGTAATCAAAAAGAATATTCTGATTTCATAGCAATACTTAATACAGCTTTCTCAAATGCAATCAAATGTTTAAAAGATGATAGGTTTGCTTGTATAACAGTTGGTGATGTTCGTGATAAAAGAGGATATTATTACGATTTTATAGGAGACATAAAAAGATATTTATTAGAAATGGAATGAACTTGTATAATGAACTAATATTAGTTCAACCTATTGGGAGTGCAGTCCTTCGGGCGAGAAATAACATGAGAAATAGAAAAGTCGTAAAGACACATGAAAACGTATTGGTGTTTTACAAAGGCAATCCTAATAACATTCAGAAGAATTTTTCCAATAATGAAGTAAGAGAAGATTATGAAAGCGACGATGTATAACATTTCCTTTTGGAAAAGAATTGAACAATAAAAGCAACCAAGAACTAATGGATGAGTACAAAGAGAAATTGTCTAATTGCGGTTTTGGTATTTGCGGAGAAATAGAAAAGTATTTACTCCACAAGGATATACAATGTTGATCCTCTTATCAGAGTCTCATTTTGCGATACACACATTCCCTGAAGAAAACATTTATTACATCGAACTTTCAAGTTGTGTAAAAGGACCTTTTTAAAACTTTATAAAAAGTATTATAGTATGAATAACACCCCACGACATAGACAACAATGGATATTAGAGGAACTCAAAAAAGTCTCCTCTATTGTCGTATGGGGATGCTTGTCAGTTGTATGTCAGTAAGTGGCACAAGTCAGAAAGGACGTTTGCAAGAGACTGGGAAGGTGCACAAAAACAACTACAGGAGTGGCAAAAATCAATTAATGAGGAGGTGGCAAAGCAGGTGATAAGCACAGAGGTAGAGGAACGAAAAAAGGGTGTAATGCAAAAGATAGACATCCTCAAGTTCTTATCAGATGTGGTCAGGGGCAAGGGTAGAGAGATTGACGGAGAGAAGTTTTTCCCCTCCTACCGAGAGCGTATCTCAGCGGCTGCTCAATTGGCTAAAATGGAGGGCTGGGAAGCTCCAATAAAGCAGGAGGTAAAAGGAGATTTTAGCATTACAGAGGTTAAGATTGTATGGGAGGGTGCACCTGATGAGTAGTATTAGTATCAATCCGAAAGGAAATAGAAAAGCAATATGAGTGCTTGAGGGAGTGGAATAACTTACACACAGAAGAGATATTATATGGAGGGGCTAAGGGGGAGGAAAAATCCTTTATCGGGTGCTCTATCATATTGGCTGATGCTTTGATGTATGCAGGGACACATTATTTTTATTGCTCGTAAGCAGTTGAATGATTTAAGGAAATTTACGATACCGAGCATTCATGAGGTACTTAATCTTTGGAATTTGCCGCAAGGAGCATATAAATACAATGGACAGGATAATTACTTTGAGCTGTATAATGGCTCAAAGGTTTTTCTTTTGGATTGTAAATATTTACCAAGTGACCCACAATATCAGCGCTTTGGTTCTATGCAGATGACAAGGGGTTGGATTGAGGAAGGAGGAGAGTTTGAGTTTGACAGCTACTCCAATTTAAAAATCTCTATTGGGCGTTGGAAGAACAAGGAGTACAATCTGAAAGGGAAACTACTTATCACAGCTAACCCCTCAAGAATTTCCTGTACAAGGAGTTTTACCAACCTTACAAAAGCAGGTACATTGGAGCGGTGGAAAGCGTTCATACAAGCATTGCCGTATGATAATAAGATGTTACCCAAGGCGTATATTGAGAACTTGGAGCGTACCTTGAGGGGTGCAGAGAAGCAGCGACTATTACACGGACTATGGGAGTATGATGATGACCCGACGGCTCTTTGTGATTATGATAAGATACTGGCTATATTTGAGAATGACCAAATACCCACGGATAAGGAAATGTACCTGACAGCGGATATTGCACGCTTTGGCTCTGACTTGTGTGTTATAGGTGTGTGGAGGGGCTGGGAGCTGATAGAGATACACACATTGGATATATCAGCAATGACAGAGGTACAAGGGCTTATACACACTCTTAGAATGAAATACAGCATACCCAAGGGAGATGTATCGCTGATGAGGATGGTGTGGGTGGTGGTGTAGTTGATAATACAGGTATCATTGGCTTTAAAAACAACAGCTCCCCTCTTGATGAGAATGGACAAGCCACCAGTTACAAGAACCTGCAAACGCAATGCTTGTACAAGTTAGCTGAGCGAATCAATAACAATGGTATCTACATTAGTGCAGAGTTGTCAGAGAGGACAAAGGAGTGTATTATAGAAGAGTTGGAACAGATAAAGAGTGACAACAAGGACGGGCAACGGCTATCTGTGATTAACAAGGATACAGTGAAGCAGCACATAGGACGAAGCCCAGACTATAGGGACATGCTACTGATGAGAGAGTATTTTGACTTGAAACCTAAAAAGACATTCAGACCAATATTTAGATGACATTATTACAATATTTACTCATGCCAGCCGAAAGGCAAAGGGAAACTACCCTATTATTGGAGGTGGTTAAGCCTTTGCCTTTCTTTTATTGTGGCTTATGGTGGTGGAAGAAAAGGCATGGAGTGGAGCGATTGACAGAACTAAAATGGGGAGAAGTGCGAGCAGTGATTGACCTGTTAAGCAGTGGGGAGCTTCCTCAAGTGGTAGAGGCTTTCAGGGTGGTATATAAGATAAAGCACCCAGCAAGAATGAACGTGTATCGCTTCTATGCCTGTATCAAACACCTAACGAATGAAGTACAACGAGTGCTTGAGCAGGAGCAAAAAGCACTACAAGGAGAGCCAAGCCCTTACGAAGCTCAACTACAACAGGCAGGAGTGGAGCAGTTGCAACCCTTCAAGGATTTGGCTATCATAGACACATTGGCACAAGGGGATATATTGAGGTATGAGCAGGTAGAGGCGTTGCCTTATGAGGTGGTATTTTACACCCTCTATTATAGAACAGTAAGGCAGAATATAGATAACAGATTTCAACAAATAATGACAAAGAAATGATACGATTGATAATAGACAGCAAAGAGGCTGATTTGCTCAATAACGATTTCACTTGGAATATGCAGTGTGCTGATTTCTTTTCTTTTGACACACGGCAATTCTCCTGCTCGGATGTGATGTACTTACCTATGAGTAGCACTAACAATGATATATTTGAGTTGGCGGGTATGGTAGGGGAGCGTAAGTGATAGACCACAGATGGCTTTTGATGTAGAATTACTCGTTGATGGTATTCCGATAGTAAGAAATGCTAAGGGTTATCTTATGGGAGTGCAGAATGATACCTATAAATTTGCCTTTCATGAAAGTACAAAGGATATATACCACTGGTTGAACCTTTATAAGTTGTCTGATGTGATTGGAGATAAGTTGAACCATAATAAGACAGCAGATGTTATCACTAATATAACGAAGAAATACGCTGATTGGCAGTTAGCAGGCATGGCAGGTGATTATAATGGAGGTTATCTATATCCTGTTGCAGGGTATGGTGGTAAAACTATGATAGAGGAAAAATACAACTTCTATTACGCCCCTCCTGCTATACATGTGCCTTGGATATTTAAGGAGGTACAGCAGATGTCAGGACATACATTTGAAGGAAGTTTTTGATACCAATATCTTTAACACTCTTTATAACCACATCTCAGGTTATTAATGAGAACGCTCCCAGGTGCATTAATAAGCCTTACACAAGCAGGTAAAACAGCAGGAACGTATTCAAAAAAAATATCAGATAGACAAGGGAATTGTATTTGACAATGAACTCATATAGCAGACCAACGTCTTTTATCAAAAAGCAAGATAAGGACTATATCTATCAGATACCTGCGGACAAATTAGGTACATGGGATTTAGTGCTATCAGGTAGGACACAAGGGACAGCAGATGGAAGAATTATGTCTTATGTGGAAATATATAAGAATGATGATACTACTCCTATTTGTACCACACGAGGAGGCGTTGGAGGGTATGTAACACAGCACAATCATTCAGGTAGTGGTTGGAACTTTGCTATAAGAATACCTGATTTTTCACTCTGATGATAAGATATATATAAGATTGTTAGCTGAGACAGATAATTATAATGGTGGGGATATAGCTACACATGATTTGAGTTTCAAAAATAGAGCAGACCTCAAGGCAGATTCTTAACCATTTGGTATCTGAACTCTCTATGTTAGACCTTTTCAAGGAATTACTGATAATGTTTGGGCTTACACCTATGATGTTAAACATTGATGATGAAGTACAGCATTTTTACACCCTTGATGAAAGGCTGAATGACGCCCCTATATTGGATTGGTCAGAAAAGTTTGTAAGGGTTACCAACTTGGAGTTTCATGCTCCTACGTCCTCTTATGCAAGGCGTAACCACTTCAAGTATAAAAAATACGATGAACAAGAGAACAAACAATCAGAAGCAGACGGTGTGTTGGTGGTAGAGGACGATTTACTGACATTCAAGAAAGAGCGAGAGGGTAAATTCTTTGCAGGAATTGATGAAGACAAGAGAAATGATTATGGAACGTATGAGGCATTAGATGAGTTCTTTTTTTGAGAAAAAGTAAAGAGAAAGAGGAAGGAGGACAAAAAGATAGATGTTGAGTATAAGGCAAAAGATAATCGCTTCCATATATTTAATGTCTATTGGATAGGTTATGATACTCCAGTATTAAAGGCAGATGGGCTTATTAGAGGAGGAAATATTAATTCAGATCCATTTGTATATTATCCTTGTTTGGCGTATTTCAAAGCATTAAGATGGAACAGCCTCCTTGAAAATTATTACAACGGCTTTAATGACATTCTTAATCACATGCGAGTATATACATGTGAGATGAACCTTAATGCCTTGGATATATACGAGTTTAATTTTTTCAAGCGAATTTACCTAAAACAATTAGCAGGGTATTTTTTACCAAACAAAATCACCTTTAAGACAAACACCCTTGCAGTGGTGGAATTAATTAAGATAGAACCAATAAAGTAAGTGTATGACAACAACAATCGCACAATTAGACATAGATATAGATGAGGTTACTAAGAAGGCAGGAGAGACTCGCAGGAGGCTCATGGAGATAGCCGAGGAGATGAAGAACCTCAAGAAGAATTTTGCAGAAGGGAATGTATCAGTGGAGGAATATACTCAACAACTATCCCAATTGACAGCCACACAGAGGGAGGTGCAGAAGGACTTACGCTCTTATGAGAGTATCATGCAGGCACAGATAGCAGCTAATGATGAGGCTATGCAGGCCAACAATATACTAATGGGTTCTATTCGTGAGTTGTCAGCTGCATTATCACAGAACAAGAAGATATACTCGGAGCTATCAGCAGCACAGCGGGAGAGTGCAGAGGGTAAGGCATTATTAGCTACCATACAGCAGCAGGATAAGGCATATAAGGATTTGCAGAAGAGCATCGGAAATAATCAAGTAGAAGTAGGTAACTACAAGCAGGCAATATTGGACGCCTTGGGAGATAACCAACTATTTGGGCAGTCCTTGGATAGTATTATTGGAAACCTTGAAGCGCTCAAGGGAGCGGTTCTCAGGCATGGCTACTATCCTGATGAACTACATTAATACGGGTAAAATCAAGCAGCAGACAGATGAGGCAGCAGCAGTAGCTACAGAGGCAGTAGGTACAGCCATGGAGAGTACCTCAGCAGCAACAGCAGCCACGAGTACCACAATGAATGCTACAGCTACAGCTACAGCAGCAACTGGTACAGCAATGAATGCTACTACAGCAGCAACAACAAAGACCTCATTAGCCATGAAAGTATTTAGAGGAGCGCTCATAAGTACAGGGATAGGTGCCATTATTGTGCTATTAGGGTAGCCTTATTTCATACTTTACCAGTACTCAGGAAGGTGTGGATAAGGTAGCGAGGGTAACCACAAAGCTAAAGGTGGGATTTGATACACTCTTAGGTGTATTTCAGAAGTTAGGAAAGGCTTTTAAAGAAGGGTTTAGTGGCTTTTTTACAATGATAAAAGAAGCAGGTAAGCTGTTAGTTGATGTACTGATACTCCAATTAAGCAACTTATAGGAGTTGTGAAAGGATTAGGCAGCTTGCTATCAGGTGACTTCAAGGGAGCATGGGAGGATGTAAGCGGCCCTGTTAAGGAGCTGGTTAGTGATAGTAAGGAAGCGTATGATAATTCTAAGAAAGCCATGAAAGAGATGAAAGAAGCTGGTAAGAGTGCAGGGGAAGCGTTCAAGAGTGCAGGAGAGGAGATGAGAGAAGCGTTGAAAAGGGCGGAGCGTATCTCTGAGATAAATGAACAGCTGGCAGCATCGGAGGCGGACTTTTATAGAACAAACGGGGATCCTCAAGCAGCAGTTCAAGGAGCAGAATAGAACTGCAGAGGACACCACAAAGACATTCCAAGAGCGAGAGGAAGCAGCAAGGAAGAGTATAGAATACAGAGGAGCATTAACAAGTTAGCCAAGGATAGGAACAACCTTGAACAGGAACTCCCTTAACCTGAAATTTGCCAGCAACGACACAAGCGATGCAGATAGGGCGGAGTTGGCCAAAAAGAAAGCGGAGTTAGCAGAGCAGACAGCGGCAATGTTAGAGGCAGAGACGACACAGAATAACAAAGTGAATACGATACATAAGGCAATGCTTGATGAGCAGAAGAAGCAGAGAGAGGAGGCTAATAAGCGATATATGGAGATGCTCAAGGAGCGATTAGCAGCAGAGAAGCAGGCAATTGATGTGTATGTGAGAGTAATTCCGCCGTGGCTAAATCCTTACAGGAGCGATTACAAATAGAGGAGAAAGGCATGAATGATAGGTTGACTGTACTTGAGGAGGAACGTAAGAAGGGACTTGTAAGCCGTAGGGAGTATGAGGCACAAAAGAGGAAGCTGGAGCAGGATTTTGCAAAGACAAAGGTTGATCTATCTGTTAATGCTGTACAGCAGGAGCTGGCTATATACGAGCAGATGAACCAATCTAAGATAGCCAAAGAAGGGAGGCTAACAGCAGAGATAGTAACACAAGAGCAGCAGCGGCAAGCGGCTATCTATCAGATGAAGGTGGAGGCATTGGAGAAGGAGAAGCAACTCAAGGAGGAAGCGAACCAATGGGATTATGCACAGCAGCAGGCGCATGAGATGGCCCTGTTACAACTCAAGCAGGAGTATGATAACCAAAGTATGGAATTGAGCAAGCAACTCAAGGCACAACAACGAGAGGATGAGAAGACACAGAGAGAGTTAGACTTTCAGGATAAGCTCCTCACAATGCAAGAAGAGGGAGCGCACCAATGGGATATAGAGGCAGAGCAGATGAACCAGCGACACACTCAGGAGATGTAAGGCATTGAGCAGCTCTCGCTGATAAGAAGATAACAGAAGACCAGTACCAGGTAATGAGGGCTAATACTGAGAGGAAACACGACCTTGAGATATTAGAGCACCGCAAAAAAAGTAGAGGAGGGAAAGATGCAATTAGCAAGTACAACCTTTGGACAAGCAAAGCAACTATTTGGAGAGCATACAGCTGTGGGAAAGGCAGCAGCTATAGCAGAGGCTACGATTAACACATACTTAGGTATTACCAAGGCACTATCAGCATACCCTCCTCCTTACAATGCGATCATGGCTGGTATAACAGGAGCTATGGGATTTATGAATGTCAATAAGATAATGACAACAACGGTTAAATATGCAGAGGGCGGCCCTAGTTAGTGGCAGGAGTCATGCAGAGGGTGGTGTGCCTTTCTCTGTGGCAGGAGTTGGAGGCTACGAAATGGAGGGAGGAGAATATGTAGTCAATAAAAGAGCAACAGCACGATACTTCCCAATTCTTGAGCTTATCAATAATTCCACAAGGCATGGAGGGCGTAACCCTTTCTATTTTGCTCAAGGTGATATAGTAAGACAGGCAAAGGTTAGCACTCATATAGACCTTACAGAGCTAACAGAGGCGGTGCGAGCAGGAGCATTACAAGGCACACAGCAGGGAGCATTGGTAGGAACTCAGGAAGGGGCGTATCAAGGAGCTCGAGAGGGAGCGGCACAAGGAGCCTATGAAGGTGCAACAGATGGCACCAGTGAAGGCATGATTAGGAGTGGAGTGATTGCAGGAAATAATATTAACTTCTTACCAATCCAACAAATATGATAAAGTTAAAGGCTATACTCAAGGGGTGGGATAACCACCTATTTCCTGACCCTGAAACAGAAGCAAAGGCAAAGGAGAGAGCAAAAATATGTGCGCAATGCCCGCACGCTGTTAAGGGTACGTATCAGCAGTTTATGCCTGATTATACGCTTAAGGAAGTGGAGGGTATGAAGTGTGATGTATGTGGTTGTCCTCTCTCCACGCTGTTAAGACAAGATGATAAGAAATGCGAATTAAACAAATGGGAAATGAGAATTTACGATAAATACAAAGAGATAGAGCAGACAGCGAGGGAGCTGTATAAGAAAGGGTGTAAGGGTGTATCTTATACACTCTTCAGAGATATAGAGCTGTTTGAGCGGTACGAGGAAAATGAACGCCCCAAAAGATGGAACGTTATTTTATCCTATCAGAAGATTTCCATATTGATGTTAGTATGGTACGTGCTATCGTGGCTTGCATGTCAAAAATTTAGTGCTAAACTTACCACCAAGTTTAACACTAAAAATAAATATTGTTGATTTTCAACGTATTATATTTTTATTTTATTCGTCAAAGGAATGAAACCATTTCAGGGAGTTAATGTGTAAGCATATTCTGGATTCTGTCTTTTAGAAGAAATAAGTACTACATACAAATAGCCTTCTAATTCCTGAAACTCATCATTGAAACAATAATAGCAAAAATGGAAAGACTTAAATCTACATCAGAGAATGAAAAATTAATCTCAATGATATCACCTTGTCTGTATTTCATCATCTAAATTTTTAATTAGAATAGGAGCAATCATTCGTTTGGAATTGCTCAATAGAAGTTCTCTTTCCTCAAAAATAGTCTGTAAGTAAGTCCTTGTAGAGTTAAAGGCATTGTCTATAAACAACAGGGCTTCTCTCTGTATCTCTTGAGAGACTTCTTCCTCATAGTAATCTTCTGTAATACCTTTAGCAAAGGTTCTAACGCTCAATGAGGTGATAATTGATCTCTTTTTCAGTAAAGGAAGTTTCAAAATAGAGCAATACTTTGGCTGAGATTATCGTTGGCAAGGCGAAGTACAGAGGGCATACTCCTCATATTCCAGTGTCCTTATACTCGTATATAGAAAGAGGTTAATCACACCAAAGGGGTACAAGACTGTTTTGTGGGGCTTAGCTGTCATCGCATCTATTTTCCTGCAAAGTACGAGATTAATTTGCTAATTGACCGATTAGCAAAATTGCCTAATTAATTCGTATTTTTGCACTTTGATCAAACAAACATCGACTATGACTAAGAGCGTACAGGGTGCGCTTTGCACTCCCATCCTGGGACCGTTACATATGGGAGGGCTACGTACTGCCCTCTTTAACTGTTGTTGCTAAAAACATGGGTGGGGGATTTCCTCTTGCGTATTGAGGATACAGACCAAGTGCGCTATGTGGAGGGGCGGAAGCCTATCATGGAAGCCCTTCAGTGGTGCGGCATCACCTATGACGAAGGGGTGGGCAAGGAGGAGTGGCCCTCATGCCCCTTATCGCCAGAGCAGACGCAAGGCAATATATGCCGAGTATGCCCAACTGCTTTTTGGACAAAGGTGAGGGAGCTTACTATGCTTTTGATACACCGGAAGAATTGGATGCAGGACGCAAGAGCTATAAAGCATGCCGGGAGACCTTTATCTACAATTAGCTTAACCAGAAAAGCTCAGCAGCTCCTTTTCTCTCCCCAGAAGAAGTGAAAAACGTATAGCAGAGGCATGCCTTATGTAGTACACTTTAAGATCCACGGAAACCCTTACCTGCATGACCTGATTCGAGGGCGAGGTGGTGGTGGATACCAAGCTCTTGGACGACAAGGTGCTCTTCAAGTCCGACGGTATGCCTGACTTATCCTTGGCCAATATCGTGAGATGATCATCTTATGGAGATTACCCATGTGATCACGTGAGGAAGGTGGTTGCCTTGCGCACTGTGCTTATGTATCAGGGCTTTTTGGCTGGCAGGCACCTCAGTTTTGCCATCTGCCAGTGATCCTTAAGCCTGCGGGTGTGGGCAATGGCAGCTCACCAAGCGTGACGGTGACAAGATGGGCTTCCCTGTATTCCCCTTGGAATGGGTGGATCCTGTAACCATATCTCTAAGGGCTACCATGAAGGCGTCTTGCCTGAAGCCTTGGTGAGACTTCCTCGCGCTGGGAAACTGGAACAGGGGTGGAGCGGGAGTTGTTCTCAGTAGAGGAGCTAGTGCGCTCTTTGACTTAGAAAGGTCAATAAGGCGGGTGACTCACTTTGATATAGAAAAATCAAGTGGTTCAATCATCAATATTTTGCATACCTGTAGCTACCCTTGTAGAGGATTTCGCCCCTATAGTGGCTGAAAAAGGTATTAAAGTATCTAGAGACAAGCTCACTGAGATAGTCTCTCTTATCCACGAAGCGACCACATTCCTAACTGACCTTTGGGACTTGGCACATTTCTTCTTTGAAGCGCCTACTCAGTACGACGCCAAAGCGCTTAAAAAACAGTGGAAAGACAACTCAGCCGAGATAGTAACTCAGCTAATCACTGTAATAGAAAGCCTAACCGACCTTACTGCTCATCATATGAGGCACAGATCAAAGGATTTCATTGGCCAACAGAACTTAGGTCTTGGCCAAGTGATGCCACTCATTCGCCTTGCCTTGGTAGGAGAGATGAAGGGGCCTGATGTGTTTTCTATCATCGCTATCTTAGGGCACGAAGAGACCATGCGTCGCTTGTTACATTTGGCTCAATACCCTAAAGCATAGTATGTTATGAAAAAATACCTTATCGTGGGTCTGGGGAATATAGGAGGAGATACCGCATACCCGCCATAATATTGGTTTTGTAGCGGTAGAAGCATTTAGTGGAGCAAAACATGTAGAATTTTACCACGGTGCGCTTGGGCGATATGGCTACTTCTCTCTCTAGGGCGTACCTTTTATCCTCTTGAAGCCTTCTACCTTTATGAATCTAAGTGGAAAGGCAATTAAGTATTGGTTGGATAAGGAAAAAGTACCTATAGAAAACCTCTTGGTGATTGCCGATGACCTGAATTTGCCTTTTGGGAGTATCCGAATCAAGAGCTCCGATGGGGGACATAATGGCTTTAAAAATATCAAGAGGAACTCCAAACGACCTCTTACAGCTCGCTTGCGCTTTTGGTATCAGTGCCAACTATGCCAAGGGTGCCCAAATAGACTATCTTGGAGCCGCTGGAGCGAGGAAGAAGTGGCCTTACTCCCTGAGCGATTGGAGAAAATAAGTGAAAGCGATCCTCTCTTTTTGGTTTAGCGGGTGCCGATACTACCATGAATTGTATAACAATAAGTAAAAAGTCTATGCAGATGTTCAAATCTATAATGCGTCGGCAAGTGGTGAGAAGACCTTTACTTTGGTAAAGTCTTTTCTACAACTTATTTTGGCGACCAAGAACGTGGAGAGCTTACAAAACACTCTTGGCAATTACTGCAGCTACCAACAAGGCGGTCAACAAGAGATGAAGGAGCGGGTCATAGGCCAGTTGCTCCTTTTGCTACGCCCGATAGTCAGGTGAAGCAAGGCGAGAAAAAGGCGTCCGATGATGCAATGTTCCTCCAGTTGGCCGAGCGAGTTACACCTTACACACAGGAGTTACAAGAGCACTCGCAGAAAAGTGCTGTAAGCATATATTTGCATAACTATGCAGGCTTTACCATAACAACTATGATGGGTTCAATCGGCGACTGATACGCTCCTTTGCCTTTGATCTAAAGCTCAATCCTAACTTTGGGGTGTTTTTGAAACCGATGACCTGCTGCGTTTGGCCATAGAGAACTTGTTCAAGAAAACCAATGAAGACCAGCTGCTCCAAGCTCCTCTTGGAGTTCTCCCGCGATAAGATAGAAGAGGACAAGGATTGGGATATTGAGTCTGAACTTTTTGAAATTTCTAAACTACTGACCAATGAGAATCATATATACCTATATACCGAGGTTAGAAGGAAAGCAACTAACAGATTTTCAACTTCTTAAAGAGACGACCTGGAAGCAACAATGTAAGGACTTATATACAGCTGTAGGAGCCGCCGTAAAAGGATTTCTTACCTTTTACCCAAAAGGAGGCACTCACCTCTACTCACTTCACTGCGGGGTTCTCTGTACAATTTCTTTGAGAAAATCAAAAATACAGGGGAGATATTGCCGTAGATAAAGCAGCTTTTACTCACAATTGGTTTGTAGATGCGGACAATAAACCGCTGTACCCCAAGACCTCCTTAAGTGAGCCTGCCTTAGCACAATTATTGGACGAGAAACAGGCGTGGATAGCCGATTTGCTTCATTCTATAGAAAAAGCTATTGGTGGGAACAGTTTTACAGACATTTGATAAAGAATGTTACCCTCTTGGCGGTGCTAAAGAGCTTGCAAGAGGAGAGTTGTGGCTATTAAGGAAGAGGAGAATATGTTGCCAATTTCTGAGTTTAATAGCATTTATTCACCAAACCATTATGGAGAACCCTCGCCCTTTATCTACGAGAAAATAGGGACTCGCTATCAGCATTATTTTATTGACGAATTTCAGGATACTTCCACTTTTACAGTGGGAGAATATGTTGCCATAATCGCTGATGCGGTACATAGTGAGAACCTCAACTGGCAACAGGGTCTTTGCCCTATAGTGGGTGATGCCGAAAGCAATCCATTACACCGCTGGCGTGGGGGCAGGGGCGGAACAGTTTATGGGAGTTGTATAACAAGGAAGAATTCCTTTCCATATAGAACAGCAAGTAGAGAACCTCGCTTATAACTTTCGTGAGCCGTAGGGGTGATTGACTTTAATAATGATTTCTTTCTCTTTGTAGCTGGACACCCTTTGCTATTTAACAATAGTGGAAAAGTATGGGTACGATGAGCTATCGCATGATGCTAAGCGAGAATATTCCCGATAAAAGAAAAGGAAAAAGGCTTTGTAAGTATAGAATTTGTACAAAGCAAAAGATAATGAAGTTCAGCAAATCTCCGATGAGGAAGCTATAGATGATGAAAATGTACTAAAGACGAAGATATTTATAGAAACTATCAGAAGGGTATATAAAAGGCTAAAATAATAATGGTTACTTGGACAAAGATATTTTGTATACTCTCTCGAAGAAATGCAGACTGTATTGAAATAGCTGAAAAATTGTCTGAAAAAGGGGTATAATGTGATTTCCTCAGAGGCCTTATTGCTTAAAAATATACCTGAAAATACAATTTCTCATACCTAATTTCCATTTACGCTCTATCAGAATAATGAAAAAGAAGATAAATTACTCTTTTTCTTATACCAAGGTCAAGCATATTACCGAGATACATGATTTTATGAGCCAATATGCTAATAAACCTGTGGATACATTCTTCGCAGCTATGGGATTCTCCTTGCGCATTTCCATTTGTATTCTTTTTGTGAAGGCATAGAGCTGTGCGATAAGGGTATTTGGATTGTAAGACCTCCGATGCGTATGTTGGCACAATTCCTCAATGTCATATACGAATATAAGGCGTACTGTGAGCAACTTGTGCTGATTTCCTTGCTTACTGAGAGAAGGATAAGTTGGCCATAAGTGCTCCCAGAGAGGTCAGTACGATTTCTATCATGACCATACATAAGGTAGGGACACAGAATTTCCAGTGGTCATCTATACAAAAGTCAATGACAAGTTGCGTTCAGTAAGGACACACTGTGGATGCGTGTCCCTAAAGGAACAATATCATGGCTTCGAACATCTGTTGATAGATGATTACAGTGGTCTGGAAAGATAGGACGCCGATATTGTACTCCAGCAGAGCCAAAATGGAGCTTTTGGATACTATCAATACCATGTATGTGGCATGACACCCCAAAGACTTGCTTCTATACTCTGCGATCCTCCCAAGGGAGAGAAGAGGATAAAATCAGTACCTTGTCGAAATTATAGAGATTTATTTGGAGAAAAACTATGGAATGAAGAACAATCCGTTATACTCGAAACTTAGCACCTATCAAAGGAACAACCTCTTAAGCGACGGATTATATCATCAAACAAAAAGGCGGTGGCACCTTCTTATACCATATGTCACGTGCAGGGGTCTATGTGGAATACCCATGGGAGGATGCTATAGCACGAGGACACTTCTGCATGAGCTGTTGGGACAACTTACCACTCAGGCCGATATACCCCAAGTGTTACAACAGTTCTTTACAGAGGGGCGTATCACTGACCAGCAACAGCCCAACCTTGAGCAGCAACTACAGCAGCTTACCTCCCACCTGCTAAAAGAATTTATTATACAGGGGGATATGTGGTTTATAACGAACGTGAATAGTTTGGATGTCTCAGGAGAATACCTCCAGCCTGACACGTATGGTCATATGACTCTAAAAAGAGACAGCTGTAATTGATGATTACAAGACAGGGATGATCACCCTCAGTACGAGAGCCCAACTCAAGCGCTATGCAAACCCTTGAGCAAACAGGCTGGAAGTAACACAATCATTCTTAGTGTTTATCAATCAGCAGATTACGGTGAAGAAATTATTACATAAAAATCCGTAGAAATCCATGGGAGCTTTATAGTCAATCAGAAATGGTTCACGAAAAATTAGCATGAGCAGGTGTAGGGCGCTGGCAGTGGCCCATGAAAGGAATCCCTCTGCTGGCGCGAGCTTTTTGGCTCGTGCCTACAATAAAAGAGAACTTTTAGCTCTTATAGTCAATCAGAAATGGTTCACGAAAAATTAGCATGAGCAGGTGTAGGGGCTAATGGCAATTAGCCTTGAAAGAATCCCTCCGCTGGCGCGTTTCTTTTAGCTCGTGCCTATAATAAAGAAGCTTTTAGCTCTTATAGTCAATCGAAATGTTTCACGAAATTAGCATGAGCAGGTGTAGGGAGATAATGGCAATTAGCCCCTTGAAAGAAGCACTGACGCGTTTCTTTTAGCTCGTGCCCACAATAAAAGAGACTTTTAGCTCTTATGGGTCAATCAGAAATGGTTTGCGAAAAATTGGCATGAGCAGATTATGCAGGGGCTAATGGCAATTAGCCCTTGAGAAAAGCGCTGGCGCATTTCTTTTTAGCTTGTGTCTACAATAAAGAGGCTTTTAGCTTTATAAAACAAAAATCACTCAGTATCAAAGATCCTTAAACGAAGACGAGTTCGAACTCGCGACATTCAGCTTGGAGGCTGACGCTCTACCAACTGAGCTACTTCCGCATAAATATGACAAGAAATTGAGCGGGAGACGAGGTTCGAACTCGCGACATTCAGCTTGGAAGGCTGACGCTCTACCAACGCTGAGCTACTCCCGCATGTTTGACGGTGCAAAGGATTAAAACATATCCCACAAAATAAAATCTCATACTCTGCCAAGAAAAATAATGAGACTTATTTGTTTATTTCCAAAAATAAAAGCCGTAACTACCTTACACACTAATAACCGAGGACAGATTGACTGATTGCTCCTCATCACTAGACGATAAAGATGCTAAACGAGTAATCTCCTCCCTCAGCTTTAGTTTATGGGATATTTATTTACTTTCCGAATCCGTGCTCACAGAGGACACCCGACCGAAAATCGCTGACCGGATTAGCGGCGCTCGTCAATGACCGACTAGCACTGACCCTTCGTCCAAAGTGGCTACGCGAAACCTTAGTAACCACTGGTCGAGTGATTCTCACAGGAGAAGTGAAAGTCAAAACTGCCTTGATGTACAGCAAATCGCTCGGCGTGATGTTATAAAGGCGTATAGGCTGTGCAAGGTGATTATATGTTTGAGAGACCAACTCTTGTGGGGTGCTTTTCGGCCATTCATGAACAGTCCCCAGCATTAGCAAGGGGTAGTACGCCACCTCTCCAGAGGAACAGGGTGCAGGCGACCCGGGAATGATGTTTGGCTGCATGCTACGTCGGCCAAACAAGATACTTATATGCCACTCGCTTTGTGCGCGCTTTCTCATGCCATTGTACATGCAGATTGGCTACCTTGCGCCCGTGAGAATAGCAAATCCTTATCTACGTCCCGATGCAAAGAGCCAAGTAACTCACCAAGAGTATAGCGATGATAATGAAACCTGCTTGACGTATTGATAGTATTGTGATTTCCTCAGCGCCGGCTTTGATACCAGAGCGAAGATGCTTGCCAAAATCAAAGAGGATATGATTCATATACTCATTCCTCGTGTCAAGAGCAATACCCAAAATATACGCATCCTGTTTGATGAAAATATCAAAATATCACTTTATCAACCCAACAGAGGTTTTCGTCATTGGAGGACCCTCCCTGGATACAGGACTTCACGCTGCATATTGCATAGATACCTGCGAGGGCAAGGAGTGCTCACGGAGGGCTTTTCAGAGAGACCCTGGCAAGGTGAGCCAAGTGCTGCCTATGCTACCCGCCATATAGCAAAAGAGTATGGTAGCGACAGAGGCATGGCGGATGGGATGCTCGTGCAGATGCGCTATGCGTAGTAGCCGAGCCTACAGGTGTCATGTCAATACCTGGCACTTCAAGGTGGCCCTTACCGATGGACAGATTGCTCAGAGAGGTCAGAGAAATCTCTCTCTGCGCCCATATGATATGAGAACAGCGCCTGAAGGCTGCGTTGCTCCTGGCTTATAGCCAGAGAACCGCCGCTTACATGGACCTATAGAGAAGGAGAGCCAGAGTGGTAAAGAAAGTATTTGCTTCTCCTATCATAACGCCTTGCATACGCATGGGGTAGAACTCCTTTGCTTGAGAAAGAATGGGCCTGTGTAGAGACAGTCGCAGGAGGCTACCGGACTGCAACGTCTTGAGAACTCCTAATATGCACCGAGGCTGCGATAGGGAGAGCCTCACGTATCGTAAAGCGGAACACTATTCGCACAATGGTCAGCATTGTATAAAACTGGGATTTGTAAATCAGAGATTCCCTAATTATAAAGTGCGAATCAATGCGTTTAAAATATCCTGTATAATCCAATTCGTTGACGCAATAAATTGCGTCTCTACGGATAACTACGCTCATCAGGGTTGTCTTAGCCAGCGATGGGGTAGAGACGCAATTTCTTGCGTCTTAGAAAGAGATAACAAATAATATTTTAACTGTTGATTGACTCAGATTATAAATATTTAAATATCAAACTATAATAGATTAGCACTATCCTGAAAACTAATTTGCAATTTTAAAAGTTCTTTTTCTAAGAATCCGAGTCCTCCAAAGGGTGTTATTTGATCCTCTGTGTAAGTACTTTCTTTGGCAATGTAGCGAAATTCCCTATGGCGGGAAGGTTTTCAGAGGCACTCTGAGCCAAAGAGGTGGGGCCTTGGTCGGTCAGTATGTGGATCAGTGATGCCTGATGGCTATCTTCTTCCCTATGGTAGGATTGGAGGATCAAGCGAGAGATTCTCAGGGCAGACTCTCTCCGATGTCAGGAGCCTTCCCTTCCGATAATGCTGCTATAGTATGATCGATTGCCTGCGGTTATCTTTTTCTCTACTGGATGTAGGGGACACCCTTATAGCAAAGGCTGGGCGATTCCACTGTGGCTTCACAGATGTTGCTTTTTCCTTGGCAGTTATCTCTATGTTAGGCAGAGGGTGCCTGCTGGCGATTAAGGTCTTTTGTAGCAGCCCTATCCACAGTAGATGACTTGGGGGCTGTGTGGTGAGTGCCCTCTTCTATGCAATACGATTCATTGGGTTATCTGCTCTATCTGAGTGGGAGATCATGGCCGTATTATGCCTGTTGAACTATCTAAAAGGTGAGAAAAATCGTATTTTGCCTTGCTTTTGGAGTACTCTTGTAATTGATTATGCACCATTCAGGAATACATGCTACTGGCAGGAGTTATTTGTGAGCTTTTACTATGCCTGCTAATGCGGAAAAAGGTAAAAATCTCCTTCAGAGAAAAACTGGAACATACCCTCCCGTGAATCCTGTGAGGCTATATCGATTATCACCTATCTTTGCCTTGGCCAATACCAATATCACCTATAAGTCAGGTATGATAGAGGGATTATCCCTCTTCTTTGGGAGTAGGAGTTGTTTTAGGGAGCTTATCTTGGGCAAGCTCATGGGGATCAATCTTTTCTCCTTTATGGCCGTTAAGCTGAAGATGACACCTTGCCTGCCAGTCGTTGGATTTACTTGATAGGTGTAGGGCTATTAGGAGGGATAGGCTTTACCATGTCTATCTTATCTCCTTGCTTTCCTTTAAATTATGAACTACAAGATGCAGCCAAATTTGCTATTCTTGGCCTCCATACTTGCAGGGCTGGGATATATATTGCTAAGAGTGTCACCAAGAAAACAAATCTATTTAGAGACTATATGAAACACCTATACTTTTTATCAATAAGCATTATTCTCATTAGCGCAATGGCACAGCTAAAGATTGTGCTACTTGTTCTACCAAGTAATTAAAGACAACAGATCAGCAAAATTGAGCATAGATGAATTGCGCTTCCTCTCAACGACCTCCTACGCTCACGCAAGGTTATAGTTTAAAAGACACGAAATAAGCAATTACTTTAATGAAAACCGTGGTATAAGCCTGTGGTGACAATAGTAAAGTGAGCTCAACGCGAGTGGAAGAACAGAATGTAAAGCTATTTCGAAGAACGCACGGCAATACTAAAAGCTGATAGAGAAAACTGCTAGAAGCATTATGCAAGTTTAAAAGCAGCAAAGCACCTAAAAAGGCAATAGTCCTATTCCCCAAGAGCAACTATACGAGCATTTTAGTAAAACCTTTGCTAAAATAGATATAAGATGATTATTCATTGGATTAAAAATCAAAGTATTATAGCGTAGAGGTTGATAATTTCACACACATCAATATTATATATCTATAGAAGATAATGAGATTCTGATTTATTGGATTTTTCTTGAGATACTCAAAAGGCAGAAGAAGAAAAACTCTCACACACATTTTACCTTAGAAAGTAGAAATGGATTCCAGCTTCTCCTCTTCAAAGGAGCTTACATTTGGTCGTTTACTTGGAAATCTCACAGTGATAGTTTAAAGGTTATATATCTCACGGGGTGATAATTTTGGAAAGTACTACTGATCGGAGATTCAAATGGAAAATCAAAAATTGGTATTGTAGGAGTCTGTAATGCAGCAGGATAAAAGAAAATGTGGGATATTCTTTTCTCTTGACGATACTAATGAGATTACTTTTATGACTATGAATAAAATATTTCAAGTGAAGAAGCCAGTTTCGATTGTACTGAAAATACATTTTCAGTGGCAGGAAGAAGTGATTGCAGGGGATATTATTCCACAAAGGAGAGGTTTTCAATCTTATAAAAATAGACAATAACACTGGTAGAGGTGGAGTACATCAAAACAAATAGAAATGTATGGTCGTTCTATTGATTTTATAGACGAAAAGCAGGGAGTGCACATATTTTAGAAGGAGACACCCTAATACTCAAATAAAAAGAACCACTATAGCAGCACATAATAATGGCCGAACTTGAAAAGCATTAAAAGATATTGATACTACCCCCATCCTAACGGACTTAGGATGGGATAATTTACTATAACGAAGAGGGTGATTTCTGTGTGTATAACCACTATTCCGCTTGTGAGTGGCTTAAGCATTTGGCAGTGCATTATGGTTGGGTGATCTATGGAAGAGGCTACTCGACTGGTAGAAAACTCAGACTGGATGCGTATGCCTGAATCTATTAACGAGTAGCATTTATCACTCATGAAGAACAATATCATTGGGCGATGTTGCTTGTAAAAAGGTAATATATTGTTGTGCTAAAGGTATCACTTCTGGTATTATTGATTTTAAAGAAGAATATATTGATTGGGAAGAACAAAATGGCAAAACAATATCAGCTAAATGAGTGAATACATATATGGTGATTTAGAGTCTGCCGACTATGAAAGTGGTATAATTTGACGCTAACGCCATAATAAAAAGGAAAAGAAAGGCGGATCTTCCTAAAGAAGAAAGTATTATCGAAAAGATTTCAAAATATTGAAAAGCTAATTTCAACAGTATGAAGCCCAACTGCGAGAAAGCGGTTTTATGATTAGGAAAGCTGAGGAAGAGTGAAAATAAAAGAAGAGTACCTTTGCCTCAAAATAAATAACAATGAGTCATAGTTCTAAAACAATATCAACATTCACAGTGTAGAGGCAGTAGAGGAAAAGTTTATTAACGATGTGAGATTCGGAAGAAGCTTTACGAGGCTGAACTTACTTAGAAGAAAGAGGTTCCAGCACGATTGGAACTCGCACTATTTCCACGAGACTTAATTACGAATTAGATAAACTTAATTGACTGATCTGAATGGAGGATATTATAGGGGTAGAAGGCTACAGCCCATGATGCTAGATACGAAGCACCATACAGCAAACTGTACCTGTCGGACAGAAATTATTAGCAATGCTTCCATGGCTGCTATAGAATACAAAACAGGGATATTCTTTTCTTTTGACAATACTGATGTGCTGGATAAAATATTCTCACAATTATTAACGAAAATACATTAAGTGAGTTAATAAATGGGAGGTGTGTGAGCCACACGTGGGTGATGATGGAGGGTGTGGGCCACACGGGTGATGATGGGAGATGTGAGCCATCATGGGTGTTTTTAGGTAAGACAATTGATAATTGACCCATAGGATTGTAATGTCAAACCCCATTTATAATAGGAGACGAGTTTGCCACAGTTAGAGAAGATTTTAAAAAGTTAGTGATATGAATTTAGATGCAATAGATTTGCTTGCTCTAATTTTGCAGGAAGGGCGACACAGAAGAGTTTGATGATTTTTCTTTTTGATTTTCATCTAATGAAAAATCAAAAGTTAAAAGCATTGTTATATAAAAAGCATCTGATAATTACCCTAAATAAACTAATAGTCATCTTATTAGCAACAACAATCACTCTATGCAAGCACAAGAAGTCGGAATTTTTCTCAGTATTTCATTAAAGCCTTCTACAACAGACCAGCAAGTGATAGAGGCTACTATTACTTTTATAGAAGATAGAGGAAATTCCACAGTGTTATTAGATATGTTTTCTAAGATGAAACGTTCACCTATACGGGCCGGAAAAGTAAAGGTTTTTGTAATGACTTATCCACGACACGCTTAATCATCATTACGAAATGGTTTCAAATGAGGTGAGTCGCTATTCTATATCCTTCATAAAGCGTTTAGAACAGCAGGGCATAAAACTATTGATACAGGCAAGGCGTCATTATTATATGATTCGGCATTTCAAACAGGATTTTCCGAGCGGTAAAGTTAGTTTAGGAAAAAGGTATGATTATCATAGTGCCGAAATAATAAATATCTTTGACCCTAGAAAACGATTTTTCACAAATAGCTACCGTTCAGGAGCAAGAAGAATACTTAAACCAATGGTTTGAAAGTATTATAGGAGTAAAACTACGACGAAAATAAGAGCGATAATGAATAATAACAATTTGATGACTTTATTTTCGGTTGATGAAATTATCGAAGATAAAAATAAAGACTTACGAACTCAAATTGCAAAAATAAGAACATCAGCATTGTAAACCTTTATATAGAAGGCGATGGCGTAGATTTTTGTATGTGAGAATAATTAGAAATTTTATGAAACACTTACTTATTTATTCTTCCTCCTTACGACCAACGCCTTTTGCGCAAGGTCCTTTTGGAGATTATGCCGTAGTGAAAGACAAAGACGGCTATGTAAACATTCGCGCTAAAGGAAGTAAAAGCAAAATTGTAGGCACTTTGCCAAACAATACACTTGTATACACTTTCTTTGGTGATGATGAACCTAATCCTTCTAACTGGGTATATGAAAAAGAATGGTTATATACACAAAAGCCGCCTAAAAAGATAAATGAATTTCCTCTATAGGTAAAGAAAGAAAGAGAATAGTATTACTATTACCGATAAAAGCCATTAGTGTAACCCTTACTCAACAGAAATTTGACAAAACCAAACACAAGATTACCAAGAAAAACATAAAGAGTATAGTGAGTATATTATTGATGGAAAGAGAAACCAAGGGTTAGATGGTGATTTGTTTTTACCTGAGAGATCATTACAAGAGTATTATTGTAACGATCAACGGCAAAAACGTACCTATCCTAAAAGTGCTTATGATGATTTGTACGAAGTAGCTATGTATACTGATAATAATGCGGTATATTATGACAAAGAGGAAGATACAATTTACATTGTGCCCATAATGGTAGTGGCGCTTTTTCTTACGAAGTGTGCTGGCAAATAGTAAAGGGCAGTACAAAACTCGCATTATAGGAGAACCTTAAACCATTTCGTATCGATTGAAAAATTTAGTACTATTTCTTTTCTTGGTTGCTAATATATCGTTAGCACAACAGCGATACATCGGACAAATAAAATGACCCCGATAAGCTATGCTAATATCCGAAATCCCTAACAGCAAAGCAGAGATTATGAGCAAATTGCTGAAGAATGAATATTTTTCTATATAGAAAATCCAAGCGATTGGTATGAAGTAAGTACCCAACGCAAAAGTACAAGGTTTTGTACATAAAAGTAGGATTCAGAAAGTTAATGATAAGGAATTGATTGCGCTAAAAATAAATTTTGGCGATTATGCTGAAAAATACCCATGATACGATTGTAAACTTAACACATTAAAAGAAGCGAATCCTTTCTTTTATCATTGGATACAACTATCCAAAAATACCATATAGAAACAGAAGGGCAATGAACTATGGGTAAAGTAATAAAGATATTAAGTTAGAATTTGTTTACTAAAAAGTAAATAAAAGCGATTATAAGTTCAAAGATTAACAAAAATGGAGTAACAGAAATGATTACGGAAAAAGGAGAAAGTGTTTGGGGCTATTTCTATTCAGAAGACTATCCAGAGAAGGAAAGTGCCTATATTCGCATTACATTTGCAGGTAAAACGCCTTATCTTTTGCCTAAAACCAAATACTTATTTAATCCTACACTCTCATCAGTAAGGGTGTATGATAGAGGAAATGGACAATATATGATTGATTTTATGGGAGGAGATGGTGCTGAAGGCTACAACGCACTTTTTGTATTTGATGAAAAAGGATTGATAAAGCGATATTTGTATAGAAATTTTTAATCATAAAGATAAACAACAAAATGAAACACTTACTTATTCTATTCCTGCTCCTTACGACCAATGCCTTTGCGCAAGGTCTTTTGGAGATTATGCCGATAGTAAAGACAAAGACGGCTACGTGAACATTCGCGCTAAAAGCAAGCGTAAAAAGCCAAATCATAGGCACGCTACCTGCAAATACCCTTGTGAATGTTTATTTTTGGAAGATGAACCTACTCCCCTAATTGGATTGCTGTAGATGAGGGGTATGTACATAAAAGTCGCCTAAAGATGATAAGCGAATTTCCTTCTATTGGCAAAGGTAAAGAGCAAGGCAATAGTATCACCATTGCTGGTGAGTATCAGCGTCAACCCTTACCAAACAGCCATTTGACAAAAACCAAGCATAAGATTACTAAGAAAAAAACACAAAGAGTATAGTGAGTATATCATTGACGGGAACGGTACAAGGACTAGATAATGATGAGTTCCTACCTAAAGACCATTACAAGAGTATTACGGTCACGATCAATGGCAAAAATGTACCTATCCTAAAAGTGCTTATGATGATTTGTATGAGATTGGCATTTGGGACACTAACAATTTTGCGTATTATGATAAGGAAGATGATGTACTTTATATCATTGCACACAATGGCGATGGGTATCTTGCTTACGAAGTATGCTGGCAAATAGTAAAAAGGGGTATATAAAACTCAGTATAGTGGGAGAGCTGTTTTGATCAATGTTTCTATCCTTTTCATAATGAAAATAACTTTACCTCCTTGTGCTACAACAGAAGACCTGCGAAAAAGTATGGTTGTTATTAGAGAAATATTAGCTAATAAAGCTATTACTGTTAATGAGGAACACTGTCAAGCCATAGCTTTAGAAGTTATGAGGGATTTCTTATGCCAAAGGAGAGTTATTCCCTGAAATTATCAAGAGTTTTGCTGAGGGTTATTTAAATATAGTTGAAATATGAAATTACAAGCAACCCTATACATTCCTGAAGATGAGGAAAATTTTCATATAGATATTTATGATGAACAGGCTCCTAATTATCAAATAGCAGAAATATTCAGGGAAGGCGATAAAAACAATCATTAATATATGCAACAATCCTAATGATACCCACAAAAATTGGATTTGGAAGAGTTTATTAGAGTACTTTTAAAATCGTATAACGAATTGAAAATCTGATTGTTATAAATTTTTGATATGAAACAAATAACTCAACCTCTTTATATTACAAATGAGAAAGAAATATACAACTTATGGAAAACTCCTTTATATGGGGCTATTTGTAGCACTGTATGGGCTTTTCCGTTATGAGCCTGCACTTACTGAGCAGTGGTATAGCACAGGCTTTATCCTATATAGGCAGAACAGTACGTTTTTGCTCGGTTGGATTCCTTTTTCTGTGGGGGATGTGCTCTATACAATACTTCCCTTTGGGGGTGGTCTACTATATTGTTAGGTATTTTAGGCAGCTACGTAAAAGTCCTCTTCGTTTCCTTAGGAAAGTAGGGGGAGGGGCTTGTTCTAGTGGTGAGCTTGTTTTTATTTCCTTTGGGGTTCAACTATTATAGGCAACCCTTATCGACACAGTTGGGTTGGGATTTTTCTTATACCGAGGCAGAACTAGAGCAGGCAACCCAAAGACTTATCAAAGAGGCCAATGCCTTACACGAACAATTAGAACCCTTAGCATCACAAGCGGCGAAGATGCCTTTTACTCCAACACAGGTATATGAGAGAATCCCTCAGGGATACAAGGTGCTTTCGTATAAGTTTCTCAGATTTATGCTCTATACGTCCAGTCTTAAATCGTCCTTATATAGCAAAAGTGCTTACCTATATGGGGTATAGTGGCTATCTGAATCCTTTTTACAGGAGAGGCACAGGGTGAATGCCTTGGCTACTCATTATAGTTTTTCCTGTAACAGCTGCCCATGAGGGTGGCACACCAATTGGGGTATGCCTCGGAAAAGGAAGCCAATTTTATTGGTTTTTGGCTACTTATCACCATAAGGCCCTATTTTAGGTATAGTGCCATTCTTTTTGCCTTGCGCTATTGTATGAAAGAAGTAAGACAGCTATCACCAGAGCAGCATGACGCTTATAAAAGCACAACTACGAGTAGGGATTTTTAGAGAATTATACTGAGGCTTATCGCTTTTGGACACAGTATGAAAAACCCCATGGAAGAGGTTTTCAAACAAAGTTATGATACTTTCCTTAAGGCCAATGCCCAGAAGGAGGCATACAGAATTACGATTATGTAACAGGTATGCTTATCTACTACCTTACCCATATAGATAAGTGAGAGGACTTTAGAAAAGTCCGTGTATAGAGAGTATCTATACGCTGGATAACTTCTCCTAAGTCCTCTTGGTTTTGTACAAAATCTACCCTATCTACATCTACAATGAGGAGTTTTCCTCTGTCATAGCTGCGAATCCAGTCTTCATAACGCTCATTGAGCTTGTTGAGGTAGTCTATAGAGATACTACTTTCGTATTCGCGACCTCTCTTTTGGATCTGATTGACCAGATTAGCAATAGAACTCCTTAGGTAAATCAGTAGGTCAGGAGGTTGTATAAAACGCTCCATTAGCTCAAAGAGATAGGTAATTGCGAAAAATCTCGCTCGGCCATCAGTCCCATAGCATGCAAGTTGGGGGCAAAGATATAAGCGTCCTCGTAGATGGTTCTATCTTGGATAAAAGTCCTTCTTACTCTGGCGAATATCAATGATTTGGCGGAAGCGACTATTGAGGAAAAAAACACCTGTAGGTTAAAGCTCCATCGCTCCATATTGGCATAGAAATCGTCCAAGTAAGGATTGTCCGATACATCTTCGTAATGTGCCTCCCACTTATAATGCTTAGCAAAGTAGGGGCGGTCAAGGTAGTCTTGCCCGCCCCTATATTTCCAGCAATAGCAAAGTGCATGTTACTTCTTATTTTCTTCGTCCAACATACACTTAATCATAGACGTATTCTTGATACTCTGAATGGTGAAGGCACTCTGTATATTGGAGATGATATCCAATTTGGAGATTTTTATGCACCACAAAGTTTTTGGTAATCCTTCATGTCTCTGAGGATGAGCTTGAGTAAGAAGTCATAAGGGCCAGCCATGTAATAGGCCTCTTGTACTTCATCAAGGCTGCGGACATATTGTTCGAACTCCTCAAAGAGTGTCTCTTGGTGGCGGATGAGCTTCACTTGGCAATAAGCCACAAGGGTCTTACCTAAGGCATCGGGATTGACTACGGCTACATAGTTCTGAGATTACATTGAGGGCTTCGAGCTTCTTGATACGCTCATGTACAGGAGTGATAGAAAGATTTACTTTCTTGGCCAATTCCTTTACAGATTGTTTGCTATCTCTTTGTAATTCGTCTAATAGAATCAAATCAATTTGGTCAAATGTTATCATATTCGTGTATTTGTCGGCAAAGATACGATTTTATAGTTAATTATTCTACTTTTATCCATTCTCCAGCATTTCGGGTGTTGTACTTGATGTTGTACATAGCCTCGGCGTGGGTACCGAGGGAGGTAATATTGCCCTTTGTACGAAGCATTGAACTTGAGGGTAAATGTCTTGGTTTCCCTGCGGATAATCCGAAATATATATTAGCTCTATCATCTCGGATATCGGCATAATCCCATCGGCTGCTATCGGTATCATAGTCGGTGTATCGTGTATTGATAATCTCCCAACCTGAGGGGGACAAACTGGGTAAGAGCTACATTGGTTACTCTACTTTGTGTGGTATTGGTAACCGAGATAGTACAAGTAAAGTTGGTTCCTTGTGGCAGTAAAAGCTACCGGAGGTGTTCCATTCTTGGAGGTATAGGAGGTGGAGATCTTAAGCCCTGTTCTCCTGTACCAATTCCTTACCTACAGGTGGAATACCACTGCTAACCACACGTGCATAGAGGGTTACCCCCTGACTTGTTCTGTAAGGCAATTTTGTGATTACCAACAGAGGCTGAGAGCACTTTGGAAGCATAACCACTTGGGCTATTGGAGGCGTAGCGCTTTCCTCACCGAGTTGATAGTTGAGCGTCCAGTTCTTACCTGTCTTGTTCTTAGCCACATAACGTGCCATAGCATAGAGGCTGTAGGCGGTTGTCTGGGTACTGAGCCATTCGTTAGAGGAGAGCTTATCGGAGGATCTCCAAAGCGAGGTCAGCGGCCAATTCCGCTTTGCCCAGTAGTAGAGCTGTTTCAGACCCATCGCCTGATTGCGAAGGGGTGAGCCATAGTTGTGATAGTCATCTTCCTGAGCATCAAACTTCACCTTACTGAATAAGGTTTCGGCTACTTTCTTCTGACCAGCTAAGGCATAGGCGAGCCGCTAAGCGGGCACGAGCCGCATTGCTCACCATAGAAGAGGACATCTCCTGAGCCTATTCATGGAGGCTATATCGGCACTATTGGCCAAGGCCAAGGTATAGAGGCGATAGGCCTGCTCAAAGGTAGAGGATTCTCCTTTGTATACCCAATTGCGTGCCATCATCTTCTGATAGCTCAGCCATTTGGCTTTGCTACCAGCAGGCAAGGAGAAACCTCGCTTCTCGGCTTCTATATAGAACTGACCTATAGGAAGTTGCCCAATCGTCGGGATAGTCAGCGCCTTGCCAGTAGGAGAAACCTCCGTTAGGCAGCTGATTTTCAGAGAGCTTGCGTATGGTGGCGCTTACATTCTGTTGTACTTCCTGTTGTTGCTTAGTGGTGAGTGTCTCGAAATCAGCCAAGTACAACTGAGGGAAGCCCCTTTGAGGTCAGCTGTTCGGCACAACCATGAGGGTAGTCTATTAGGTATTTCAAGCGTTGGGAGAGGTTCACTCCAGGAAAGAGGATACTTCCAAGACACTAGTATAGGTGCCTTTTTTTCTCCAAAATACTTCAAAAACCAATATTTTTGAGAAGCGTTGGGTTGTAGTACTATGCTCTTTACCTGATATACTTTAGGATTAGGGTTATACACATCCATTTCTACCTCATAGGTAGATTTTTCACCTCCTGCGGTGGCCTCTACTGTTACCTTACCGATACCCATTTCATTGACATTGAGGGAGAAATAAGCCATTTTCTCAGCGGGTTCTGTGAAGGACAATTGTTGTTGCCCTTGACTGCTAAGAGAATTTCTCATTGGTCTTTACACGAACAGTCACGTTTTTCACCTGTTTTTTTCATTGGCAAAAACAGTGACAGGTAGGGTAATGGTTCTCCTGGTACGGCTTTTTCTTGGCAAGGAGGCCAATACCATCACAGGACTCTTAATCGTGGCGGTCTTTTCTGCACAACCAAAGGCATTAGCCTTAACATCGGAGGCCACTACCATCACACGAGCCGAACCTATGTAGTTAGGAATATCTATTTGATGAGTTTGACTTCCGCCCTTGAGGGTGAAAGGCCCTTGTACAATGGGTGAGTGGCTTGAATCGGTTGGCCTTTTAGCCTTGCCTACTCCTAAGTCTTCGTCACCCCCTATGCTGAATATCTGGTTAATGGTACCTCCAAAGGCACCGATGACATCGTTATAGATATCCCAAGTTTTCACTCCTAAGGCTGTTTTGGCAAAGAAGGTATTCCAAGGGTTAGGTGTTTTTGAATCGGGTAAGGTCAAGCAGTCCGTCCTCCACGATCGTCAAGGAGTAGGTCATAGGTTTGCCTGATTTTTCTCTGACCTTGATAGTTACTTGTTTTTCAGGGCGTAATACCTCAGGCATCTCTATAACAGGTTCCAGCTTGGTTTTAGGATTATATACCGAGATGGGAGCGATACCATAGAGGCGGATTGGCGCATCGTTTTGGGTCTGTGCATGTGGTTGCAAGAGTGTTACATACAGATAAGCATTAGGTGCCATCTCTTCAGTAACAGGTACTTGGTAAGTTGTTTTTACCCTTTTGGGTATTGGACCCAATAGGTAGTTAGTACCTTTGCTGCCATTCTCTACCGAGATGAGTGCACGCGCATCGGTATCGGAAGGAAGGAGATCACCACTTTTTCTCCCTACCTTATAGTCTTTCTTATCGGTGGAGAGCATGAGCATGGTGGCTTCTACCCTGCATCTTCGTCATTGTCTCCCCATGAGTAAAAGCGAGCATCAATACCAGCCTCGTGGTTGCTCTGGCTGTCTTCGGCTAAGAAGAAATAGCGACCAGAGGCACCTCTTTCAATATTGACATTGAAAATAGCCTTTCCATCCCCACCTGTGGTTGCTTCTAAGGTAAAGGCAGGGGTTTTTGGAATCGGAGGCATTGTAGGTGGAGATGTTGTAATCGGAAACGTCCCACCACCAGTTTTTTTATCCAATTTGTAGGCGTAGAGCTTCACCCTGGCCACTGATAGGTTTTCCTCTTTCGGAAAGTACCACAGTTTGGAACTTAGCAGGCTTGCCTGTCTCATAGTAATAGCTATCGTTAGGCGCCTTGATTCCCACGTAAGATGAGAAAGGAGAATAAGTAGCCGAAGTAACATCGGTACTAAAGTCACCACCTTGCTCATTGGCTTGGGTCAAGAGGTTGATTTTCAGCATTTGAGAAGCGTCCTTCAATTCCTTGGGCAAGAAGAAGAACGAAGCCTTTCCTTGTTCGTCGGTGTTTCCGCTGAATACAGCAATTTCCTCAGAGGAAAAACTCAAAAGATGTATTGTGGAAGGTATAGCTTTCGTAGCCCTTGAAAAGGCTTGGCCTTAGGATAGATTTTTCCTGTAATATCCACTTTTATATTACCAGCAGGTACCCTTGTAGCCAATCCACTTGTAAGGAAGCGTTTTTCCCCTTCGCTGGAGATAACTTTCTCAGATAGACTGTTGTTGATTTTCAGTCTATTAGGGCTTTTATGGTCTCTACTTTAATGGTCTTGAGTAGGAGGCACTGCCCACAGTGATTTGGCAAGTCCAGTTGCCTGTAGGGGCATCGGGGCTTGTCTTGAGGTTGAATAGATAATGGTTCTCAGGGGTGGTGGTCTTGACCAATTGCTGTACTACCTTTCCGTTGGGATCGGAGAAAGTGAGCTTGATAGGCAGGCTTTCGGGTAGCTTATTGGCAAAATCATTGAAAAATGAAGCCCACTGAGATATTATCCCCAGGGCGCCATACTCCGCGTTCGGTATAGATAAAGGCATTGCGTCCTTTTTCAAGTTCCAAGCCATCTACTTCGTACTTGCTCACCGATTGGGAGGAGCCATCATCTACCTTGGCATAGGTGGTATTCTTGTCCTTTTGAGCGATGACAAAGTAGGCACGCTTGGCGGTAGTAACTACCGCTTTTCCATCGGAGTTGGTGGAGGCTTCTGCAATTTTTTTGTTGTTGGTAATCAAAGAGTTCTACCTTAGCACCGCTTACAGGAGCAGTGGTGAGCAGATTATTGACTACCACCATATAGTCGTTGTTCTGACCACGCTTAACTAGAACCCCTAAGTCAGTGGCCAAGATATTGGTTTCTACATATTTCTCGTAATAATAGCTATCCTTACAAGGATCATCTCTTTCGTCCCAGTTATAGGCTTCATAGTAGTCGTCATCATAATCACTGATGCTTTCTTCGCCTATAGGTAAGTTTTCTTCCTTGATAGGTTTTTTTATCATCATTACAATTGAGGGCATATTCCTTCTTGAAATCTATTTTGACACGATAGATAGCGCCGGGTTCAGGGAGATGAGCTTAGAGAGGTCTATGGCATGAGTACTCCACTTGGAGAGTGAGCCATGCCAAGCCCATGGATAGGTACCACCTTACGGGCGATAGTAGCTCCTACACGGCGTAAGTTATAAGAACCACCTAGGTTGTTATCCTGCAAGAATTGCAAGATGTTGTTCTGATAGATTTTCATCACGCTCACCTCTACCGCTTTGAGGTTGATGGTCTGGAAATTCACCTTTAGGTTTTTGGGAGCTGGGCAGTATAGTACCATTGCGAACAAAGCGTACTTCAGGTTTGATAGGGTCAAACTCCATTTTGCCTGTATAATCATAGGTCATACGCTCACCATATTGGCTTCGATACCTTGGAAAGCCTTGATGGTGATTTCTTTTCAAAATTCTCATCGGCATAGAGCTTGAGGGTGTTACCAGAGATGGAGTATCTGAGATCTCCCTTGTATTCAGGTACAGTAACCAATCCCCTAAGGTCTTGTTTTCTTATCCAAAGGGGCAGAGAAAGTCATGCTGAAAGAATTGTGTTCACCATCATTCTGGAGGATTTGCACCACACCAAACTGGTTGCTGGTAGGAATCGTTAGAGCACTCTCCCCTTGCTTTCTATATCATAGCGATCGCCATCCCACCAAATGCGAAGGGTCTGTTGTTTGTCCTTGGGAGTGGGGATACTATCCACGATGAAAGCAATCTGAGTAGCACTCTCGGTTGCCTGTGGTTTTATACGAAGGTTTTGTCCGTCAATAGTAGCGGAAACCAACTCTGGGAGCATCTCAGGGGAGATGTTGTCGCTGGCTTCAGATAAGCATTGAGGAAATAATAGTCTCGGCTATAGGACTGTAAATCACGTATATCGACCTCAAAGAGGAGACTTTGGGTACGTACATGGAAGTAGAAACTTTTAAGTCCTTCTTCACATCAAAGAGCTTATCCAAGTGTAGAGTAACGCCATATTCCTTGTTGTGTTCCAAGGATCTGTTGGGGACAAACTTGAGCAAGCTACCCTCAAAAATCACCTTACCCTCCACTGCGGGAGAGTTCGAAGAGCTTGAGGTATCCAAATCCTTCAAGCGCTCTTCGCTTAGGGCTCGGTGAGGATTACTTCAATAGGGCCATTGGCGAGATAGTTCCAGCACTAAAAGCCCGTGATATACTCTCTAAAGAGCGCAGGGTCACTGTCCTTATGGCCATTGTTTTTGGAGCAAGCCACCAATAGGAGGCAAGCCATGAGGTAGAAAAAGAAAGTTCTTCATAATGCTATATTTAATAATGTACTAGAGGCACACCTATTCATTCCGCAAATTTAAATATAAATTTGTAATTATACAAGTGTTATCGTGGAAAATTATAGAAAAATTCTTAGGCCTTAGAAAATAGGAAAGAAGCACTCCTTTTGGGAGCGCTTCTTTCTGATTATGGATATATAGTAAGGCCTAACGCTTGATCACCCAATCGCCTCTTTCTAAGAGAGGGAGGGCTTGCTTGTATTTCATTTCTTTGGTCTCCCATTGAGGATATTCTGAATGGTAACCTTGTCATTACGGCCTATTTTAGGTTGGTCACGTACGATAGGTTCGTTTACTTGTGGGGCAGGGAGGCCTGCTGACCTGCTTCACGGTTTCTCTGAGCTAGTTCGTCGGAATTAAAGTACTTCTTCCTTGCTTGTCTGCAACTGCTCAGGAGCGCGTCTTACCTCATGAGCTTCCTGTACAGGGGGAGCCGCTTGTGGCAGATGCGCGTGGAATAGGAAGGCAACAATTTCCTTATTGACTCTATCGACCATATCCTTGAAGAGGTTGTAAGCCTCAAACTTATAGATAAAGTAAGGGGTCTTTTCTGCTCGTGAGTGGCTAGCTGAACGGATTGTTTAAGTTCGTCCATCTGGCGTAGGTGTGTTTTCCACGCATCGTCTACTGATAGCCAAGGGAGATATTTTTCTCAAAATCCACAATAATTTGCTTTCCTTGACTTTCGTAGGCCTCCTTAAGGTCAGTGGTGATGTTTAGTCCCTTTTGTCCGTCGGTGAAAAGCACTACAATACGCTCAAACTGGTTGCTCTGATCCTCATACACACTCTTGATGACAGGGTAAGCAATAGCAGCATTGGCTTCACTGTGTGCCTTGTAGAGGGCGAGCAGATCAGGATAAATGCTCTTGAGTAGCTCCTTGGTAGGCTTTCTATGGAAGTCCTCTTCGGAGACTTTAGGTTCTACACCAAAGTATTTAAAGTGTTCGTATTCGAAGTTTTCGTAATCATTACCAGGCTTGTTGCTCTCTAGGATAGTCTCAAGGGTATCATAGATAATATTGGCAATATCCACCTGAAGGCGTTCTCCGTAGAGGGCGTGGCGGCGGCGCTTGTAGATTACCTCGCGCTGAGCGTTCATCACGTCATCATATTCGAGCAAGCGCTTACGAATACCAAAGTTGTTTTCCTCAACCTTTTTCTGTGCTTTCCTCGTTTTTGGTAATGATTGGGTGCTCTAATACTTCTCCTTGAGACCTTGTCCCAAGCGGTCGAGGAACTTGATGGCACGCTCCATACCATAGAGGCGCATAAGGTTGTCCTCAAAGGAGACGAAGAACTTGGAGCTACCTGGGTCTCCCTGACGACCAGAACGACCACGTAGCCGCTCATCTACACGGCGGGAATCATGTCTTTCTGTACCGATAATAGCCAGACCATCGGCCTCTTTCACCTCATCGGTGAGCTTGATATCCGTACCACGACCAGCCATGTTGGTAGCTATGGTAACAACCCCTTTCTTACCAGCTTCGGCAACGATTTCCGCTTCCTTCTTGTGGAGCTTGGCATTCAATACGTTGTGAGGAATATTGCGAGCTTAAGCATACGGCTTAGCAGTTCTGATACCTCTACTGAAGTGGTACCAATGAGCACAGGTCGGCCAGCTTTGGGAGAGGCTTACTACCTCCTCAATCACCGCATTGTACTTCTCACGTTTGGTTCTATAGATCTGGTCATTTTGGTCTTTGCGGGCAATAGGACGGTTGGTAGGGATTTCCATAACGTCCAGCTTGTAGATTTCTCAGAACTCACCAGCCTCGGTAGTGGCAGTACCTGTCATACCTGCTGAGCTTGCGGTACATACGGAAGTAGTTCTGTAGCGTAATGGTTGCATAGGTCTGAGTAGCGGCTTCCACTTGTACGTTCTCTTTAGCCTCAATGGCCTGTGGAGTCCGTCAGAATAACGACGTCCGTCCATGATACGTCCTGTTTGCTCATCTACGATAAGCACTTTGTTGTCAATTACTACATATTCTATATCCTTTTCAAAAAGGGTATAGGCCTTGAGCAATTGGTTGACAGTATGGATACGTTCGCTTTTTCGCCAAACTCTTGGTAGAGCTTATCCTTGAGGGCATTTTCTTCCTCTTTGGGAAGGTGTTGTTTTTCAATATTGGCAATTTCAGCCCCTATGTCAGGCATTACGAAGAAGTTTTTATCTTCTCCTTGCGACATTTCATTGATACCCTTATCGGTAAAGTTCTATTTGGTTATCATTGATAATAAAGAGGAGATCCTCATCTCATCTTGTGCATCTCGCGGTTGTTATCCTGCATATAGTAGTTTTTCAGTCTTTTGAAGGAGTTGCTTCATACCTTCTTCGCTCGAGGAACTTAATCAGTGCTTTGTTCTTAGGAAGTCCGCGGTGTACACGCAGAAGGAGTACGCCTCCCTCTTTGGTGTTGCCTTCAGAGATGAGTTTTTGGCCTCAGCCAAGACATTGGTCAAGTGCTTGCGTTGTTTCTCCACGAGTGCTTCTACCGCAGGCTTGAACACGTCGAACTCGTGGAACTTCCACGAGGCATAAGGGCCGGAGATGATCAGTGGTGTACGTGCATCGTCAATGAGTACCGAGTCGACCTCATCCACAATCGCATAATTATGAGGACGTTGTACAAGTTCGTCAGGGGTATGTGCCATATTGTCACGAAGATAGTCGAAACCAAATTCGTTATTGGTACCATAGGTAATATCGGCAGCATAGGCCATACGACGACTCAGGAGAGTTAGGCTGGTAGTTATCAATACATTCTACCTTAAGTCCATGGAACTGAAAAAGAGGCGCCATCCAAGCACTGTCTCGGCGTGCCAAGTAGTCATGACAGTAACCAAGTGTACCCCATTACCAGTGAGGGCGTTGAGGTAAAGTGGCAAGGTAGCCACTAGGGTTTTACCTCTCCCTGTCTGCATCTCGGCGATTTTTCCTTGGTGCAAGGCAATCCCCCAATGAGCTGTACATCGTAATGTACCATATCCCGGTGATGGCCTTTCCTGCAGCATCCCAAGAGTTTTTCCAAAGGGCTTTGTCTCCCTCTATGCTTACATAATCCTTCATGGAGGCTAGCTCCTATCATAAGGAGAAGCGGTAACCTCAATGGTCGGATTATCCACAAAGCGTTGAGCTGTTTCCTTTTACTACAGCGAAGGCCTCAGGAGAATCTCATTAAGCACCTTTTTCACCAGCCTTGTAAGCCTCATCGGTCAGCTTGTCTATTTTCAGTATAAAAATCTTCTTTTTGGTCAATATCATCGGTAGCATCGGCTTGGGTTTTGAGGGATTGTATTTTCTGCTCAAACTCCGAGCGAGCGGCGGCGATACGCTCCTTAAAGGCGGCGGTTTTGGCACGTAACTCATCGTTGCTCAGCGACTTATATTGCTTTTTGGTGTGCGTTGATCTGCTCTACCAGCGGCGCAATTTCCTTCCATATCTTTCTTGGCCTTATCACCGATAAAGATTTTTATTAATGAACTTATCAAACTCATAAAAAGTATTTTTATTATATAATTAAATTAGAAAAACAAGTAACTACACTCAAAAAAATATACCATACTTATTTTGGCTGACAAAAAGTACAAAAATCTGATTATCAGCCCTACTGACATCAGTTTTTGATTTATAGATAATTTAGAGGGCTACATGATAAAGAGGGGTAGATGTAAATAATTGATATTCAGAATCTAATAGACCTCTCACGAACACCAGCAAGGAGGGTCCGTATTAGGTAAGACGCAATTTATTGCGTCTTAGATAGTTGAGAATAACATTTTAACGATTGATTGGTGTTATTAATCATTAATCATTAACCATTAATTTAACTTCTTTTATTATTGCTACTTATTGATTTTTACGATTTAAATGTTGTAATTTTGCAACCTATTTATTATTGAAAAATGAAAAAGCAAATCATTCAAGTGCTTTGGGGCATTGCTCAAGGACAGCCTCAAGTGCAAGGAGAGACAGTTGTTTATCCTAACATACGCGAACAGCTCAATGCCATTAAAGCCCTAATGAGTATTGAAGGCTGGGAAGAAGAGCAGGTACCTACACAACAATCCTCTCCAGCTGAGCGTCCTGCAACACCTATTGAGCAACCTACAGTGTCTATTGAACATCCTACAACACCAGCAGAGTGCCCTGCAGCATCAGTTGAGTACCCTATTGTCGCTACGCAGTCTCGCCCTATGCAACCAAGACAAAGACCTGCACGAAAAAAACAACTCTTTATCCGAGGTACAAGTATCCCAATTGGTTAATTAGCAGAAAACTGATTATTGGGTAAAAGTCTTATTTTTCATCGTCTAAGAGTAGGGTGAGTACTTGTAGCACCTCCCATTCGTGGTAAGAAGAAGCGGAACATATCTCTTGAGAGGTCATGGGGTTGTAGGCGATGAGGGTTAGTAGCTCTTGAGAAAATGATCGCTATTTGCTCTTTTGAAAGGGCTTTTTGCTTGCGCGCTATACAGTGCGAGCAGATGCCACAATCTTGCGCAAGTGTTTCCCCAAAGTAGGCCAGCAGAAAGCGCTGGTTACAACTATCGGTTTGTTCTATATAGGCAAGTACGTCTTTACATTGTGCTTCTTTATGTTGGTTGAACCACTTGACCTGCGGAGCAATATAGTTGATGGTTCTATCGTCATCACGAGGCATGAGAAAGGTAATTTCGGCATCGGTATGCTCGTGTTTTTGTAGGCGATAAGTCCGTCTTGTTGTAGTTTTTTTCCAATTGTTGTTGTATTAGAGAGCTGCTTATATGCAGGTTGGCTGCAATAGTTTCACCCTGAAGGAGATATTTTTGCTCATGAATCCCTGCGTACTTACGCATAAGGAAAAAGGAGTTCTTTGGCTTGTGGATTTTTGGTCAAGATAGCCGATAACCTCTTGGCTGGAGTGGAGGATTTGTACGCTTGCTTTTTCTGAAAAAAGGCTTGGCTAAGGGCAAGCACCCCATTGCGATCAAGAATCTCCAAGGCCTGATACACCTTAAGGGCATCCATTTGGGGAACGTGTGGCGAAATCGGCCAGATTAAAAATGGGTAGTACCTTCGCCCTCACCTATGGCTACCTGAAAGTAGTTACAGAGCTTTTAGGAATAGCTCCTTTTAGGAAAGGGACGGAGACTTGGCTCCGCTGGGTGTCTATAAGTAGTTTTTGACATCGTTATCGTTGTATAGGATAATGGCAAAAAGCCTTGTGGTTATCGCGTCCTGCGCGTCCTGCTTCTTGAAAAATAATCTTCTAAGGAGCTAGGGCAAGTCCCAATGGATTACAGTACGCACATCGGCCTTGTCTATCCCCATACCAAAGGCATTGGTAGCTACCACTACCTGTACACTACCCGTTTTCCACATACCCAAGCGCTGGCTCTTCTCTCGATGGAGAGACCTCCGTGGAAGCTGGTAGCCGTAAAGCCCTCATCACATAGGTGTTGTGCTAGCTCCTCGGTCAGTCGTCGGTTGCGAACATAGACGATGCTACTTTCCTTGTTTTTTTGGTAAGAATACGCCCCTAGCCGCTCCCATTTGTCCTCTATATAATAGGTCATATATGCCAAAGTGGGGCGCGCAAGACTGCCCTTGATCACTGTGGCCTTAGGAATCTGCAATAGCTGCAATATATCTTCTTGTACCCGATCGGTAGCGGTAGCCGTAAGGGCGACAATGGGCAGGGCGGGGGAACCACTGTTTGAGTCTTTGGCACTCAAGGTAAGCGGGGCGAAAGTCTTTTCTCAATGGGAGATACAGTGGGCTTCGTCTATGACTATGTAGCTTAAGAGGGTGTGCTGCAAACGGTAAAGTACCAGCTCATTACTTAGGCGTTCGGGAGCCATATAGACAAATTTGTAGGCCCTCACTCTGCACATTGCCTAGCAGTCGTTCCAGTTCGTAGTGGGGAATACTCCCTGTAAGGGCTAAGGCGGGAATCCCCTTGGCGGAGAGGTTACGCACTTGGTCTTCCATAAGGGAAATCAGGGGCGAGATAACCAAACACACCCCTCTTTGGCCATAGCAGGCACTTGGAAACAGAGCGACTTGCCCCCACCAGTGGGTAGCATGGCGAGGGTGTCTTTTCCTTGAAGAATAGCATCAACAATAGGCTCTTGGGCGGGACGGAATTGGTTGTACCCCCAGTATTTCTTGAGTATTTCTAAGGCATGTGGCTGCATATAGGCATCGTTAGAGCCGACAAAAATACGAAAAATAATGACTAATGATCAATGATTAATGATTAATTGTTAATTCTATTTGCGTAGGTGCGCAAAAAGTGCTACCTTTGGCCGTTATTACAAATCAATGGAAAAAGTACTACGAATAGGTACCTGTGATAGTGAGCTTGCTATGTGGCAAGCCCAGAAGGTACAATCTCTCTTAGAAAATTTGGGTTATACCACCACCTTAGTCCTCGTGAAATCACAGGGTGATCTGACCCCTAGATGTGCCCCTATACGAGATGGGTATTACTGGGGTTTTTACCAAAGTGCTCGATGTGGCTATGCTTCAAGGGCATATAGATATAGCGGTACATAGTATGAAGGATGTGCCCACTATGCTTCCTCAAGGAATTGTAAAGGGGGCCGTACTGGAGCGTGCCAATGTACAGGATGTACTAGTACATAAGGGAAATTTGGACTTTCTCTCCATGGCAGAGGCGACCATAGCCACCGGTAGCCTTAGGCGCAAAGCCCACGGCTTAGGCGCTATCCTACTCATAGCGTGGAGAATCTTAGGCAATATTGCTACCCGCCTGCGCAAATTACAGGAACAACCTGGCAAGGGGCGATTTTTGCTGCTGCTGCCTTGGAGCGCTTACAGCACGATAGCCTACAAACCCTCACGTTGGACTGGATGACCCCTGCCCCCTGCCCAAGGGGCACTTATGGCGGCAGCACTAGCCAATGACACTTATGCCCTTGAGGCGCTTGCCCAGATAAACAGCCCTAAGGCAGATGCTGAAACCGATATAGAACGCCGCTTCCTCAAGCGCTTAGAGGGGGCTGTACTGCCCCTATTGGGGCAAGAGCAACTCTTGAAGGCGAGCAGATTTCTTTGTCGGTAACCTTTTTCTCCTTGGACGGACAAAGGGCAGAGGAGGTAAGAAAAACGATTTCAGCTCACCAAATAGGGAATTTCTGAGGAGGCCGCCGATGCACTTCTTTCTCAAGGAGGGATGCCCTTATGCAAGAGATACGAAAAGCAATGAATATACAGAAATAATGCTCGTAAGAATTTTTGATTTTGTCAACAAACACAAATTTTTCTCCCTCCTATGTCTACTCCTTTGGGCAGGGGTCGCCCTATGGGGGTGTGGCAGTTGCGCTTTGAAGAAGATATTACCAAGGTGCTCCCACAGAACGAGAAAACGTCCTTGACGGCCAAGGTGCTCAAACAACTGAACTTTGCCGATAAGATTTCGGTTATTGTAAGCAGGGAGAATACAGGTGATTTTTGCTGATATGCAAGCCCTTACCGATGCACTCTGCGATACACTCCGCCAAAGACTTCCTCAGTACTTTACCGATATCCAAGGAATCGTTCCAGAAGAGGAGCTTGACAAGGCATGGGGCTTTGTCTATGAGCATTTACCACTGTTTTTGGAAGACAAAGATTATGACTACTTAGCCCAAAGACTACAAAACCGATAGCCTGCGTGCTTTTGGTACAAGGGCATTACTGTATGATGCTCTCCCCGTGGTATGGTAGCCCAACAGTTTGTTCGCAAAGATCCATTTTCGCTGACCTTTAGAGGATTACAGAAATTGCAAGCCCTCAATATAGGCACAGATTTAACCCTCTCAGAGGGCTATCTTACCACCCAAGACCAGCGGCATATACTCTTTTTTCTCAACCCTGTATTTCAGGGGAGTGATACCGAGCATAACACCGCTTTTGTACACGCTTTGGAGCAGCTACAGGAACAATCTCAATGCCCAATATGCAGGCAAGGCCTCTTGTGAGTTCTTTTCGAGCACCCTTTTATTTTCGGTGAGCAATGCCTCTCAGATCAAGGCAGATATACTCACTACCGTCCTTATCTCCCTTTCTGCCCTCTGTCTGCTACTTATCTTCTTTTATCGAAGTATAACAGTACCTTTTATAGCCTTTATACCCTCTCTCTTTGGCGTACTTACTGCTCTGGCCTTGCCTCTACTGGCTCAAGGGAAGTATCTCGGCCATCTCTATCAGCTTGGGAGCGGTGCTACTGGGAGTTACTATAGACTATCTCCTGCATATCCTCACCCACTACAAGGCTACCCAAGACACACGGGAGCTATACCGTTCGGTTACCACGCCCTTGCTGCTCAGTAGCCCTCACCACTGCGTTGTCCTTCTTCTGTCTGCTTTTTTTGTGCATTCGAGGTGATGCGCGACTTGGGGATTTTTGCCTCTGTGGGGATCATGGTCTCGGCCTTGCTTTCCTTGTTGCTGATTCCTCATTTCTATAGGAAAAATAGAACATAGAAGCCCGCAAAACCTTTCTCGATAGGGTAGGGGCCACCCTTTTCACCAGAACAATGGGTAGTAGGGGCAGCCTTGCTGCTTATCTTGGCTAGCTTTGTTGCGTTTCATGAGGTGCGCTTCAATGGCGATATAGCCTCAGTCAATTACCCAAGCGACCGCTATCAGAAAGCACAACAACGACTCGAAACCCTTACCGATAGCAAGTATAAGTCCCTTTATACTACCGCTTATGGCTACTCTTTGGACGAGGCGCTCAGTCAAAACACTCAGCTCTATCATACCCTTACTCAGCTCAAATCCCAAGGCAACTCCAACAATTCTCCTCCTAGGGAGCCGTAGTACTCCCTTTGGCGGAGCAACAAAACGCCTAAAACGCTGGAGTGACTTCTGGAGTGAGGAGCGTGTCAAGGCGCTTGCCCACTCGCTCAGTACTCTTGCTCAAGAGACGGGGTTTAAGTTAGGTATGTATACACCTTTCTTTGCCTCACCTTGAGCAGCCCAAAGCACCCATAACCAACCTCTCTGACTACGAGGCGCTTTCTGCCCTACCGATCAAGGATTTTATCACAGAAAAAGACGGCTTCTATACCATAGCCAATTTGGTCAAGCTCAACACAGACCAGCGTGATGCCTTTATACAACAGATAGAACGGCAGACGCCCGCAATAGTCATAGACCGCAAGCAGATAAGCGAAACATTCTTGGGCAAGCTCAAGGACGATGTACTGCTTTTGGCCTCCTATGCCTCTTTTGGCGATTTTCTTTTATCCTCTTAGTGTTCTTCCGCCGTATAGAATTAGTCCTACTGACCCTTATCCCCATTGCTCCTTACGGGAGTGGTAACCACTGCCCTGATGAACCTCTTCGGTTTTGGAGTTCAATGTCTTTAGCATGATCGTCTGCACCCTAGTCTTGGGAGCATTCAGTTGATTTTTAGTATCTTTATGACCTGTGCCCTCCAGAAAGATTATTCCACGGGTAAGGACGAATTGCCTGTATATAAGGTATCGGTACTGCTGGCCTCTATCACAACCTTTTTAGCCATAGGGACTTTGATTTTTGCCAAGCATCCCGCCCTGCGTTCTATTGCCTCAGTCTCTCTCATAGGGATATTCTCGGCCTTATTGCTAACCTCTCGTATTTTATCCGTCGCTCTTTAGGTTCTTTATCTCAATCGCCCCAAGAAAGGTTTTGTCGCCTCATCTCGCTGCGTATATTACTAAATACGATTCTTATCCATAACCTACTATGTGGTGTTCTCTATCATACTCTCCAATTCGGGTTGGTTGCTCCTAAAGCTCTTGCCCAAGGGGAAAAACGCTTTGGCTGCGCACCTTGGCTGCTAAGCTCACCACTTCGGTACTCTATTCCAATCCCTTTGTACGCAAGCGAGTGGAGAATCCCTCTGCGATAGATTTTACTAAGCCTTCGGTGATGATAGCCAACCACAACTCATGGCTCGATACACTGCTATAGGCATGCTCACCCCACGAGTAAGCTATATGGTCAATGATTGGGTGTATCATTCCGTGGTATTTGGTCGTTATGTACAGGCGATGGATTTCTACCCGCTTCCGAGGGAATAGAAAAAGGAATAGGGCATATTTGCTAAAAACTTTGCCAATGGTTATTCGGCTATGATCTTCCCAGAGGGCAAGCGCTCGGAGAGCAATGTCATTCACCGCTTTCATAAGGGAGCTTTCCTTGTGGCAGAGCACTCCATAAGCCGCTGACCCTTGTGTATATACATGGTAATTCCGAGGTACAACCCAGGGGGGATTTCGCCATGTATGACGGTAGTATCACCGTAGTAGCCGCCGAACAGATAGCGCTTGATGATCCTCGTTTTGGTTCGTCCCCGAAAAGAACGCGCCAAGCTTATAGGCAGGTACTTCCGAGAGCAGTTTGCTCTACTGCGTCAGCGTATAGAAGGGGAGGACTACCTCAAGAAAAACTCTTTCTATGCTACCTATACAAGGAGCCTTATATAGTGCATGCCGTCCGAGCTGATTTCCAAAAAGCGTAAAAAGCAGTATCATGAGCTTTCTCTGCCTTACCGGAAAAGGCCACCATCCTCCATTGGGCAGACGACTATGGCCAGGCCGATTTCTTATGGCTGCTTACCCACCCTCAGCGTACCTTTATCACCATAATTGCCGATGACCACAAGCGCGCCATCGCCCAGCAGTCCTATATCACTCACATTCGCAAAATACAATACTATAAAACCCTTCCCGAAGGGGTAATCTACGACTGGGTAGTGGATACAAGGGGGATAATTGGACAGTGAGGGCAATTGGGTAATTAACAAATTACCTCATTAAATTCTTGTTTGTTTAAAGAAAAACCTATATTTGCACAGCTCAAAAACTGAACAAGATTAAATTTACCATATATGAAGACTATTACATGATATTTCTTGCAAAGGCAAGAAAGTATTGAGTGCGATGTAGATTTCAATGTGCCTGTCAATGACCAATTTGAGATTACTGATACCACTCGTATTGAGGCGGCGAAACCTACTATCTTGAAAAATCGTTAAGGATGGCGGTGAAAGTGGATCCTTCTTTCTCACTTTGGACGCCCTAAAGGAAAGGACGATAAGTATTCTTTCTCTCACTTGGTAAAGCTAAATAGGAGAGGTACTAGGGCGTACCTACTCATTTTGCTCCTGATTGTATAGGGAAGTGGCTGAAAATACCGCTAAGAACCTACCTGCGGAGAGGTACTCCTTTTTGGAAAACGTACGTTTCTACCCCGAAGAAGAAAAAGGCGATGAGGCTTTCGCTGCTAAGCTCGCTAAGCTAGGCGACATCTATGTCAATGATGTTTCGGTACTGCTCACCGCGCCCATGCTTCTACTACCATTTTGGCTAAGTTCTTCTCAAGGATAAGTATTTCGGTTACCTCCTTGCCAAGGAAATTGAAAGTATTGATAAGGTAATGAAATCAGGAGAAAAACCTGTAACCGCTATCTTGGGCGGTTCTAAAGTATCGTCTAAGATTACTATCATAGAAAAATATTTTTGGATAAGATAGATCACCCAATTATCGGAGGTGGTATGGCCTTTTACCTTTATCAAGGCGCAAGGCGGACAGATAGGTAACTCTATTTGCGAAGATGACAAACTGGATTTGGCTTTGGATATCCTTAAGAAGGCTAAAAGAAAAAGGCGTGCAAGCACACCTACCTGTGGATGTAGTAGCTGCTAATGACTTTAATAACAATGCTTCTACTCAAGTGGTGCCTATAGACAAGATTCCTAATGGCTGGCAAGGCTTGGATGCTGGGGAAAAATCCTTAGAAATATTCAAGAAGGTAATCCTCGCTTCCAAAAACTATTCTTTGGAATGGTCCCTGTAGGGGTGTTTTGAAATGCCTAACTTTGCTAAGGGAACCATAGCTGTAGGCGAATATGTAGCTGAAGCTACTGCTAAGGGAGCTTTCTCCTTGGTAGGAGGTGGTGACTCTGTAGCCGCAGTAAAACAATTTGGTTTTGAAGATAAGGTGAGCTATGTATCCACTGGAGGTGGTGCTATGCTCGAAAGCTTAGAAGGTAAGATTCTCCCGGTATCAAGGCTATCAATGATTAAGTATAAAAGCATACAGAGTAAGGGCGAATCATGATTCGCCTCTTATTTTATATATAAAAATCGTAAAAACAAAAACGTTTTTCTTAACCCAATAATAATATTCTACAGAGCAGATAAAAAGATTTCATATTTAGAAAAACTTTTTAGAAATAGTATTGTAGTTTTGCATGATATTTGAGGCAATAACTAATGACTAATCACTAACAACTAACAACTACATTGGATACAAAAGAAATTTTAAAAAGTACGTAAGATAGAGATAAAGACCAAGAAATTGAGCGATAATATCTTTGGAGGGGAATATCATTCGGCGTTTAAGGACGTGGAATGACCTTTAGCGAAGTGCGCCCTTACCAATATGGAGATGATATCCGAAATATTGATTGGAATGTAACGGCACGCTACAATGAGACCCTATGTAAAGGTCTTTGAGGAGGAGCGCGAACTGACCCTGATGCTACTGGTGGATGTCAGTGGGAGTGAGTCTCTTTGGCTCTCTGCAACAGTTTAAGAATGAGATCCTAACCGAGATAAGGCGGCTACTTTGGCCTTTTCGGCCTTGCAGAACAATGACAAAACAGGGCTGATTCTCTTCTCTGACCAGATAGAGCTGTATATCCCGCCTAAAAAGGGCAAAGTCGCATATCCTACGTATCATACGCGAACTCATAGAGTTTCAGCCTAAAAACAGGCATACCGATATAGCCAAAGCCTTTGAGTTTCTCAACAAGGTAACCAAGAAAAAGACCATCGCCTTTGTGTTATCGGACTTTATAGGAAGCAATTACCAAAAGCCTCTACAGATAGCCGCACGCAAGCACGACCTTACAGGCATTCGTCTATATGACCCCAGGGAGATGAGTCTGCCGAATGTGGGGGCTTATATTGGCCAAAAGATGCCGAGAGTGGGGAACTTTCTTATCTGGATACTACTTCTGCGGCAGTGCGCAAAGCCTATGAGCGTTTTTATAAGGAACGTACCGATTATTTTGAAACCACTTTCCGACGCTTAGGGCAGGCGTGCTTCAATGCCGTACCGATGAGAGTTATACAACCAAATTGTTAGGATATTTCAAATACAGAGCCTGATGTATATAAGAATTAGTTTGTTTTTAATCATTTTTCCTGTCTTTCTCTATGGGCAGCAGGTAGGCATATCGGCCTCAGCAGATCGCCAGCAGATAAAGATAGGGGAGGAGATACGCTATGAATCTCGGTAGAGACAGATTCTACAGCTCAGGTGTTTTTCTCAACAGCAGACCAGTTTGCCCCCTTTGAAGTGATTCAAGAGGACAGGATAGATACGCTGCGCGAACATGACAAGATGCGATTGATAAAGGAATACGGCCTTACTCAGTTTGACACAGGTCATTACGTATTGCCGCCCTTGCGTATTGATGTCAATAGGAAGGAATACACAACCGATTCACTGCGCTTTGCAGTGCAAAATGTGGTGATTGATACCCTGAATAATCCTCCGCTTTACCCTGTAAAATCTGCTTTGGAGATAAAAAGAGCTACTAATAAAGCCTCATCGGGATGGGTGTGGCTCCTAATAGGGCTTCTTGTAGGGCTTGCTTTGGGGGTATATTGGTTTATCCGTAGAAGAAAAAGCGAAAATAGAGAATCCAGAGGAAATACTCCCTGCCTTTTGACCGAGCACTACTTAAGCTAAAGAACCTCAAAGACTCTCGTTATCTAATAGAGTCCAACCATAAGGAATATTACTCAGTTCTTACCGATATTATCCGTAAGTACTTAGAAGAGGAGATCCATATCGCCGCTACCGAGAGTACAACCGATGAATTATTGACCAAACTACAAGTATTCTTGGATGCAGGCAAGTTACACTCTCTTCTGATGTGGTAGAGGAGCTTAGAACGGTACTACTGCAAGGCCGATTTGGTAAAGTTTGCCAAGTCAAAAGCCAGAGGATTTTGAGGCAGAAAACGACCGTAAGTCTATAGAAACCATAGTGGTAAAGACCAACGAAGGCCTCAGCCAGATGTCTCCCGAGCAGCAGGAGGACATGGAGGATATCTACCAGAGAAAAAACGTATGGAAGCCCAGCGCAAGAAGCGTCGCAATAGGTATATCATCATAGGCTCGGCCGCCAGTGTGCTACTGCTGCTGATGCTATAGGGGTACTTGGTATGCATTTTTCCTAGGGCGCGGGGAGAACATCAGTATGGAAAACTGGATTACCAGTGCCACGGCAATCCTCCTATTACCCTCTCTACCCCTCATGTACTCAAGAGAGATGAGGGAATGGTAGGACAGACGAGATTTGTCTATAAGGAAGATAAAAATCCACTTTCTATTATGCTTATTTCCAATGACTTGCAAGGTTATAAAAAGCAAGAAGCGGAAGCAGATCAAGGCCAAGCCGAAAACGAACTGAACGAACTGGCTGTCAAGATGATAGAACTGGAGCTGATGAAATATTTCCAAGGACAGAATATCATGATAAAGGACGACCCTTATACGACTGTACAGGAGTAGTGGGGCATAAGGTCTTTGGTTCTTTCACCGAGCACACCAAAGAAACCCGACAGATGCGCTATCAGAGTTATTTCTTTATACGTGAAAGTAACCTCTATAGCTGCTTTTCGCTTATCCAGAGGTGATAGGGGCATTGTAATTCCTTGGTGGAAAGATTATGACAACGATAAATATTCAATAACAACGATGAAAATTAGTATTTGCTACCCATAACAAGCATAAACTTAGCGAAGTACAACGCATGCTCCCACAGGGGCTTACGCTCCTTACCTTGGATAAGATAGGTTGTTTTGAGGACATACCCGAAACCTCTACCACGATAGAGGCAATGCGATACAAAAGGCTCAGTATATCAAGGAGCGATATGGTTATGATACCTTTGCCGATGATACGGGCTTGGAGGTAGCTGCTCTCAATAATGCCCCAGGGGTCTATTCGGCACGGTATGCAGGTGAGGCAAAGGACAATGAGGCGAATATAAATCTCTTGTTGGCCAACCTGAAAGATAAGCCTAATAGACAAGCGCAGTTTAAGACTATATTTGCCCTTTGTTTTGGGCGAAGAGTTATATACCTTTGAAGGGATAGTTCGTGGAGAAATCACCCATGAGCGTAAAGGGAGACAGGTGGTTTTGGGTATGATGCTGTATTCTTACCAGAGGGCTACAAGGAAACCCTTCGCTCAGATGTCAGCAGATGAGAAAAATAGGATCAGTCACCGAGGGCGTGCCTTGCAGCAGCTCAGTGCTTTCCTAAGAAAAGTAGAGAATGAAAAAGTAGCGCTGAAAAATAAGAATAGCACAAGAGAGATAAAAATAGAGATACTTTTTGAGTATCTCTATTTACTATGGTACAATTTGTTAAACAAGTGTTCTTAGTAAGATGCTATGATCTTATGGATAGAAACAGTCGGGGTGGCAGGGATTCGAACCTACGACCTCCTGGTCCCAAACCAGGCGCGATAACCGGACTACGCTACACCCCCGCAGCGGTGATCACGACAGGATTCGAGACCTGTGACCGTCTGCTTAGAAGGCAGATGCTCTATCCAACTGAGCTACGTGACCTCAATTTAAAAATAAAAATTAACTATGCCACAAAAATAAAGTCGGGGTGGCAGGATTCGAACCTACGACCTCCTGGTCCCAAACCAGGCGCGATAACCGGACCACGCTACACCCCGAATAAGTTAAGATAAAAAGCGGAGAGACTGGGACTCGAACCCAGGCGACAGTTACCCGCCGACAGATTAGCAATCTGCTCCGTTACCACTCCGGCACCTCTCCTAAACCATAACTATAAATTCACTATTGCAAATAATAGCTCTTATTTGCGGGTGCAAAAGATACAACTTTTTCATATATACAAAACAATTTCTCGTCTTGATAAAATTTTTAATCATAACTAAATGCTTGATTTTCACTAGAAAAGGAAGCTGTTCCTTGGTATAAGAAACAGCTTCAAACAAATAGTATGACACTCTTTAAAAAGTTATAATGCTATACAGATGTGGGTTCTTGCTGCGCGGTGGCCTCTTCTTCTCCTTCTTTTCGCGAAGGCGGAGTTCCTTGAGCTTGTCTTCCCACAAGGCTAAGGCTTCATGTTGCTCATGGATACTCTTGAGGGCTTCACGCATAAGTGGGTGTTTCTTATCCACATTGGTAAAAGAACTGTAGGTTGTTTTCCAATTGAGAATTTCCTTGCGGATATCGTCAATCTTTTTGCGTACGAAGATTTCCTCTCGGCCAAGGCGTTATCATCGTTGGGCATGTGCTCTAATTTGTTGTTGTACTTGATAAGCTCTATTTGCTTCTTATCAAAGTTCAATTTCTTGTAGATAGCACTCATTATTTTATTAAAGCGTGTATCTACCACACGTAGCCTTTCAGGCAGCTTTTGCCAAGGGCATTCCATTTTTCTTGGAAGTCTTCCAGTACTTTGACATCTTCCTCTTGGTTACCAGTCAAAACGAAAAGCCTTGAGCTGGTCAAGAAGCGCCTTTTCTGTTCTATTTCGGCATTTTCCTGCTTGTGCTGGTGGCGTCTTTCCTGTGGAGACGGTCAAAATAATGGTTGCAAGCCTCACGGAACTCTTTCCCCACATAGCATTGGAGAGCTTACGAGGATAGCCCTGATTTGCTTCCAGTCCTCTTGTATCTTTTTGGATCAGAGGAGTTACCACTCTCAGTCAGGTACTGTCCTTATGAGCGTTGGCAATGGCTATGAGTTCTTGTCGCTTAGCGATATTTTCGTTCTGTGTCTTTTTGTTTTCCTTATAGAAATGGTTCTTTTGCTTACTGAAAGCACGGATAGCCTCAATGAAGCGTTGCCATATAGGTTCGGAATCCTCCTGAGGCACACGGCCTATTTTTGGAACTCTTCGCGTAGCTCATTGACCTTAGCTATGGCCTTTTGGTACTCACTATGAGAGGAGGCTTGTTGCTTGGTAATTTCCTATTTGGCTGATGATACCCAATTTCTTGTGTTTGTTATCCACAAACGATGCCTCCAAGCGCTTCAAGAAAGCTTGTCGCTTTGTCGTGGATTTCCTTGGTAATAGCACTGAATTGTTCCCATAGTTTTTCGCGGTATTCCTTTTCCACAGGGCCTGTGTCCTCTTTCCAAATCTTGTGTAAGAGCTGGAGTTCGCGGAAAGCCTTTTGCACATCAGCTTTTCAGCCAGTAGCGCTTGGGCTTTTTCTATGAGCTTGTTCTTTTTCCAAGTTTTGCTTGAAATCATTCTCTTGGTAATTGCGCGTAAGGCTCAAGTAGTCAAAGAAATTGTCCGTATGATGATTGAAGTTGTTCCAGATATCGTTGTAATACTCTCTGGGGACAGCACCGATCTCATACCATTTCTTTTTAGGGTCAAGGAATTTGCGCAAGAGGGTATTGGTATCCCATGCCACATCGTCCTTACCTCAGGAAATAAGGTTCTTTATCTCGTTTATAATCTCTTGTTTGCGTTCTAGATTGCTCTTTGAGTTCACCTTCGAGTTGCTTTTGGTGTTGCCCTTTGAGCTGTTTGTACTGTTGGTAAGTCTTATAGAAAGTATCGCGGATGGGCAAGGAGAAAGAAAAGTCCTTATCCTCGGCGCCTTCTTGGCTTAGGAACTGGGCACGCTTTTCCTCCACTATTTGGGCATAGCGGTTATCAAAGGCTTTTTGATGGCCTCCACATGAGGTCTGATAGCGGTAATTTTCTCGTGATCAATAAGTTTCTTTTAATCCATGTTGGAGTGCTTCCAAGTCTAAATTATCATAATTAAGCATGGGATTTCATGCTTTCTTTCTCTTCCGTATCTTCGGCACTACGAGCATTCTCCTGTTGTATCTCCGTTAAGAAATCAGCAGAAGTATTTCCAAGCGTTGCTTTCTTGCACTTGCTCAGCAGGTGCTTGAGCAGAGACATCTTGGGATGATCGTTTTCTAACATAGAATGAAATACTATTGTGATTAATTTTCTCCAAAGTTACAATTTTTGTCAATTTGCCAATGGCAATAAAGTGCGAAATGAACTAGATAATATATTATAATTGATTGATAATGAGGAATATATATTTTTAAAAAGTCCTACTTTTTGCACCAAAAAGCATCGGCAACGCTGCTGGTGGCCACTACAGCGGCTGTTTCGGTACGTAGCCGATGGGGGATAAAACCACAGGAGTGAACCCCACGGAGAGGGCTTTTTCAATCTCTTTGAGGAGAAATCACCCTCTGGGCCTATTAATATGGTAACGTTCTTCACAGAGCAGGGCAAGGCGAGAGCTGCTCGAAGAGGGCTAGGCGGTTACCTTCTTGACAATGAGCGATGTATTTGGCCTCATTGGGGTACCTTATTGAGCCATTCGAGTAGGGTAATGGGAGGGTTGATTTTGGGTAGGTAGCATTGTAGGGATTGCTTCATGGCTGAAAGCAGAATTTTTCAAGTCGCTCTGTCTTGATGACCTTTCGTCTCGGAATGCTCACAGATAATAGGGGTGAGTTCCCCTAGGCCTATTTCCATGGCTTTTCTACGAACCATTCGTAACGTTCGTTCATCTTGGTAGGTGCTACAACCATGTGTAAGTGGTAGGGGGCAAGGGTTAGCTCACAAGAGCATACGCGGACAAGGCACTTCTTGTCGCTTACCTCAAGTATTTAGCCTTGGTATAGGTATCCTTTGCCATCGGTGATGTGAGAGTGTCACCTGCTTTTTGCGTAACACCTTGTATATGTGGGTACTTTCTTCCCTTGTCAAAGAGGAGGGTCTCACTCTCAGGGCTAAGGGAAGGTGATAGAATAGTTGCATGATTTTTGCGCACAAAAGTAAGGATAATTTGCCAATTAGCCAATTAGTCAAGCGGTTAATTAACCAATCGATTTTTGCTAATTTGCTGAGAAATAATTTTGATTATAAAAATATATATGCATTTGCTCCGCCAAATGGAGCTTTCATTTGTGTGAAATTTCTATAGTAAATAATGGATAAAACCGTTTTACAGTATAATAAGGTAATAGCCCATTGTCAGGCTATATTTGCAGATAAGATGAAGGATTATGGGAGTGCATGGCGGACACTTCTGCTTGCCATCGCTTACCGATCAGTTATTTATAAAGTACAGCGCATTCTGCACCCTTCAGGAGAAACAAGTGCGAAAGGTGGAAGAGGACGAGGCTACAGGAGTTTGTCGCTGTGGTAAATTACTCCATTATGGCACCGATACAGCTCGAAGTTATCGGTAGCCAGTGAGCCTGATTTGTCCTTAGAGCAATGCCGTTGCCCTTTATGAGGAAATGGTAGGGGGAGACCCAAGGGCTGATGCTGCGCAAGAACCATGATTATGGGGAGGCGTGGCGTGTAGTGCGTCTGAGTTCACTGGCCGATCTTATTCTTCAGAAAAATACTTAGAATCAAACAAATAGAAGATAACAAAGGAAAACCTCATCAGTGAAGGTGTAAAGGCTAATTATCAGGGATATGGTTAATTATGCCGTTTTCGCCTTGATTCTTTTGGAGGAACATAATGAGAAAAACAATGAAAAGATTAGTATTTCCATTGTACGCCTTATTGTAGGTGTCGTTTTTATCATAAGTGGATTCGTAAAATTGGTAGATCCTATAGGTTTTTTTCTTTCAAATTGGAGGAATATTTTTGAGCCTCCGGTGCTCAATATGCCATTTTTATCCCCCTACGCCTATCCCATAGCTATATTTTTTGTAGTAGCATTTGAGCTTATTTTGGGGGTATTACTACTTTTAGGGTTCTTAAGGAAGTTTACCTCTGCTTTCTCTGTTGGGACTTACCATCTTCTTTGGGTTTCTTACCTTTTTACTCTGCCCTATTTCAATAAGGTAACGGACTGTGGTTGTTTGGAGATGCACTGAAATTTACCCCATGGGGGTCCTTCACCAAGGATATGGTATTGCTGTTTTTAGCCCCTAATCCTCTGGTGGGGGAAGAGATTATATCAAGCCCTTGTGGAGTAATAAGGTATCCGCAGCCCTGCTTACCCTCTACCGTAGTGGGCTGTATAGGCTTAGTCTGCTACACTCATAAGCACTTGCCCATCATAGATTTCCGCCCTTACAAGATAGGAGTTAATATCCAAAAACATGGAAATCCCCGAAGATGCCCCCAAGGCAGTGTATGATTATCATTGGAAATTCAAGGTAGGGGGATAGGGAAGAGACCATCACCACTCAGGGAGCTTACCCAGAGGTAGAGGGAGGCGAGTACCTTTCGGTAGAGACCGAATTGGTTTCTAGTGGGTATGAACCGCCTATACATGACTTTGTAATCCAAAACCAAGGTGAGGATGTAACGGCACAGCTTCTTTTAGAACCTAAGTTGTTATTGGTTACCTCCTATGACCTTAAGCGAGCTGACTTAGCGGGTTTTGTTGCTATCAAGCCGATTGACCGACAAGGCACTCAAGGCTGGCTATAAGGTGGTAGGCCTTACCCCCTCTCCAGAAGAAGCCAAGCGCCTATTGGGCAGCTATGGACTTAATTTTGACTTCTATGCGATGGATGTTACCCCACTGAAGACCATGGTGAGAGCCAATCCTGCCGTGATCCGATTGGAAGCGAACAATCAAGCAGAAAGTAAGCTATAACGATACCGATAAAATAGAATTGTAATGGAACAACCACAAGAGGAGATGTCTTTCCTTGCACACCTAGAGGTACTGCGATGGCATATCATCAGGGCAATCATGGTGGTTGTAGGGGTAGCGCTATTGGCTTTTTCTTCAAGAGTTATATATTCAAGTATATTATTCTCCCTCATACCGAGGGGGACTTTCCTACCTATAAGTTTTTGTGAGATAGGACGCTTTTTGGTTCAGAAACAGACTTCTGTAACCAGAAATTGCCATTGGTGATACAGAACCGAACCATGACGGGGCAATTCTCGGCCACTCTATGGATTTCTTTTTGGACAGGGATAGTGATAGGCTCTCCTTACCTGATGTATGAGATGTGGCGCTTTATCTCCCCTGGCCTCTACTACAGCAGGAGCGAAAGATGGCTAAGGGCTTTATAGGGATTACCTCTGTACTATTCTTCATAGGAGTGCTCTTTTGGTTACTATATTATAGCCCCACTTTCTATTCATTTCTTTGCTACCTACCAGTGGTAGGAGGAGAACAAATGATTAAGAATGAGATAGATATAGGTTCTTATATAGATATGTTGCGCTCCTCGGTAGTCTCTTGTGGGCTGATCTTTGAACTGCCTGTAGTGATTTACTTTTTGGCCAAGCTAGGGATTGTAACCCCTGATTTTATGCGTAAATATCGCAAGCATGCTATTATAGTAACGCTAATTTTTGGCTAGCTATCACTCCCGCCCGATGTGGCTAGCCAAGTGATTGTCTCTATCCCTATACTGCTGTTGTATGAAGTGAGTATCTTTGTAGCCAGATATGTACAGCGCAAGCAAGAAAAAGAATTAAATTAAATTGATATACCAAGAATGAATTTTTACTCCTGATTTGAGCCAACTACCTCATTGGCTGACATTGAAAAAGATCTGCAAAGGGCAAGCGGTACTGGATTTGCTCATCTGTGGGCAAGAGTTTGAGACCTATCACCGCTATATGCCTAGCCTCCAAGAGGAATATGAGGGAATGAGGCACGTATAGGGCTTTTGATTTTGAAGAAGAAGACGGGCCATCACTCCATTTGTTTTTCACAGAAAAAGGGTGTATCATAGTCCCTAGTGTTTGTGAGAACTTTTCGTCAGTTGAGGGTGCTTTTTGAGAGACAAATTCCTAAGGAATTTTCGAGGCTTTTTACAGAAAAATTACCACGAACAGGATATTCCTTTTTGTCATCTGTGCACAGGAGGACAAGCCATGGCAGCTGATTACCCAGTTTGAGATAGAGGAAGAGATCTTCACCCTCAAGCACTTATGTGCTGATGCCGAATTCTACAAGGATTGGGCAACTATTTTCTTTGGAGAAGAGACCGAATACCTCAACGACGATGCTCCACTGAGACTATAGAGGCACTCTACCAAGGGGAAGGTACTTTCTGAGGCTATGGTATATACAATAGTGAGGAGTGTTCAGGATTGGCTGTTCTTGGAAGAGGAACTTAATCATATACCTTATCGGTTTGATTTTAATAAGCCAATTTGTCAATGAATCAATGAGTCAATTTGCTAATGAGCTGGATAGGATAAATAGAAACAATGCAAATAAAAGAATTACTAAAAAATAACAAAATAAGCTTACGTACATACAATATTTGTATGGAACAACAGTGGCATTCGTCGGAGGATATTCGTAACTATTACAACGAATATAAGCACTTTGATGGTATAAAAACTGTGGCAAACGTTCTATGGAGGAGCTTATGCGTATTTCTTCTTCGGATTTTTGATAGATTGCAACAGGAGGATATGCTCCACAAGCAACTTTTATCCTCCTTCCAAACTCTTGTGCCACTACAGAGGGAGATTATTGATAGTTATATCCAAATGATTACCACCAGCCTACCACCAAGGCTGAAAAATACCCTGGATATGTACTTCACCCAAGGGATGTCCTTGCAGGCTTTCTATGATTTCTATACTCAATCACAGGAAAAAGCCATCAAAAATAAGGGGTATAGGGAGAAGAAATACCTTAGACCTGAATATTTATTTTGATAAGATAAAATACTTTTATCATAGAGATTAGCAAGGTGAAAGATCCCGATAAGATCATGGTATTCAAGGAGATGTGCGTCAATCAGAATATTTACCCTATTGAGAATATCCCCACGGAGGTAACCCGATTGGGCTTCTTCAAGGTAGTGGATTATTTGCTGACGACCCCAGCCTTGTTTGATGAAGGTAAGATCAAGCTTTTTCCAAGGCTTTTAGGTTCTATCAGTATACTACGGGCTTAAAAACTCAGGGAGATAGGGCAAGCAAATGCAGATTACCTCATGAGCGTGTGCCAGATTCGCAACCAAGTGATCTGCGATTTTTAAGAAACTACCCGTGATTCGCGCCTTTAATGATGACTTGCTTACTCAGGGCAAGATAGATGATCGGGCGATGTGGTTACCCTGACCCCAGAGCAGGTAGTATGGCTTAACCAAAAGAGCCAAACCCAGTTCACGGAGAACTTTATTTACTTTATTCTCTGTATCTATCTAGAAAGGTTTGAGATCGTAGGCAGCCTCTCCGATGTGCTCTATCCGCATTTCTCTAAGAAGAAAAACAGACATAATTGGAAACGCATCTATCTGGTATCCAAGGTTATATATCCGCATTTTTGATTGGGACGGTTTTGTGGCTGATATCACCACCCCTACTGGAGTCAAAGACAGCAAAGGCGTATGAACTTTCACTCAAGGATAAAGTCTCTGCTTTTATGCTGGATCGCACCGTCTCATGGGAGCGTGTAGCTATGGTGGCGGCACTGATACTCAAGGACGAGTTTGGACTAAAGGTGGAGGGAGACCATATCATCATTCCTCGCAACACCTATAAGCAGATCAACGAATATGCCTATGAGGCTTTGGAGGCCTTGGGCACCCCTCCTATGTGGAGGAAATCGCTGAAAAAGGTCAAGGAACTCTATCCTCAGACCAACTTTTACCCATGCGGGGATTCGCCTCTCTCAAGCGAGAATATGGGTTTGTCTCCCATAGGGAGAAGCAGCAATTTTGGACTGAAGAAGTGGGAGTCTACCGTGGAAAAATTTTAAAGGGGGACTATCCGAGATATAGTTAAGGAGTTCCTACAGCAACAACAGCGCCCACAGACCCTCCAGCAGGTGACTACCTATTTGCTACAGTATCGCCCTCATACCAACTCCAAGAGTGTACTAACGAATCTCAAGGCGGAGGCCTCCTGATACTTTTTGAGTTTTTTTCCAGAACTCACTCATAGGCCTTAAGGGGTCAATTACCCCTGAAGAATATGGCTTGGTGGTGGAGCAACCTGTTAAGAAACGTACTTGGGAGGAGAATTATCAGGCCATGAGCGAGTTTGTTCGCACTTATAACCGTCTTCTCTTATCCTCGGATAAGATTCCCTCAGGCTATAGTACTCTATCGCTGGATGAGTGTACAGCGAAACCTCATCAAGAATGGACGTGTATCGGGGAAAAACAAGCACTGTTCCATGCACTTATAAACCAAAAATTATGAAAAACATTACGAGCTGAAAATATAGTAAAAAGAGTACAAAGGGCGTAAGGTCGTTAAGGGTATTTCCTTGGAAGTGAAGCAAGGAGAGATCATCGGTCTCTTAGGGCCTAATGGGGCAGGGTAAAACCACGTCCTTCTATATGATAGTAGGCTTTATCAAGCCCAATGCAGGACATATCTACCTCAATGATAAGGAGATCACCCGATACCCAATGTATAAACGCGCCCAGAACGGCATAGGCTACTTGGCACAGGAGCCTAGTGTATTCAGAAAGATGAGCATAGAGGACAATATCCTCTCGGTACTGCAACTGACCAAGCTCACCAAGAAAAGAACAGCTCTACAAAAATGGAGTCCCTGATAGATGAGTTCAACTTAGGTCATATCCGTAAGAACAGAGGTGACCTGTTCTCAGGGGGCGAACGTAGGCGTACCGAGATCGCCCGTGCGCTGGCTACCAGTCCTGACTTTATCCTTTTGGATGAACCCTTTGCAGGGGTAGACCCTATTGCGGTGGAGGATATACAGAACATCGTCTTTCAGCTGAAAAACAAGAACATAGGGAATTCTAATCACCGACCATCGCGTGGAGGTAACCCTACCGGCTACCGACCGCACTTACCTGATGTACGAGGGAGGTATCCTCAAGGCAGGTTTGCCCGAAGAACTCGCCTATGACCCTATGGTCAGGGAAGTGTATCTGGGAAATAACTTTGAACTAAAGAAAAGAAATTAAGAAATAAATACGTAAAAACAATCATAATGTCAGCTATTGAACAATTAACTGACCTTACCACTCAGGTGCGTAGGGACATTTTTGCGAATGGTACATGCAGTAAATTCAGGACATCCAGGGGGTTCACTGGGTTGTGCAGAGTTTCTGGTATGCCCTATATAATGAGGTGATGGATATCAAGTTACCTTTTGCCATGGACGGACGAGATGAAGACCTATTTTTTTCCTCTCTAACGGCCATATATCCCCTGTATTCTATAGTGTGCTAGCACGCAGAGGGTTCTTCCAGTGAGTGAGCTAGCCACTTTCCGTAAGATTAGCTCCCGCTTACAGGGCACCCCACCCATGCGAAGGCTTGAGGGATACGATAGCTTCAGGTTCCTTAGGACAAGGCCTTTCGGTAGCCATAGGAGCGGCACTGGCCAAGAAGCTCAACGGAGATCGTCACCTTGTTCTATACCCCTACATGGCGACGGAGAGCTACAAGAAGGACAGATATGGGAAGCGGCTATGTATGCCGCAGGTAAGGGAGTAGATAACCTTATAGCCACTGTAGATTACAACAAAAACAGATAGATGGCCCCACTGACGAGGTGCTCCCTGCTGGGTGACCTCAAGGCCAAGTTTGAAGCCTTTTGGTTGGCAAGTGCTCACCATAGAGCAAGGCAATGACATCGCTGCTATCTTGGACGGTCTTAAAGCTGCTAAAGCCCTTACAGGTAAGGGCAAACCCGTATGCGTACTCTTATGTACAGAGATGGGACATGGGGTAGATTTCATGATGGGCACCCACGCTTGGCATGGTAAGGCACCCAACGACGAACAGTTGGCCAAAGCCTTAGCACAAAACCCAGAGACCTTTGGTGACTACTAATAGAAGAAGGCGAGCCGTACGGCTCGCCTTACTTATCAAACTCTTACACGCCATCCGAAAGGATCTTCTGCTCTGTTGTATTGTATATTAAGCAAATATTCCTTGATACGTGCAGCAAAGCTATCCTTAAGCTCAGGTAGGCGATATTCCTTACCCTCATAACCAAAAAGCAGCCACAGGACTTACTACAGCGGCAGTACCACAGCCAAAAAATCTCCTTTAGGGTACCTTTTTCTGATGCTTCTAATAGCTCACTAACGGTGATAGGGCGAGATTCGAAAGCAATTCCCGAGCTTTTTCGGGCTACAGCCATCACACTTCGGCGGGTAACCCCATCCAAGATACGTTCGGTAGGAGGAGGGGAGATCAGGGTATCACCTATACGTACCACAATATTCATAGTGCCACATTCTTCTAACTTTTGGTGGGTGGCATCGTCCGTCCAAATCACTTGTTGGTAGCCCTCCTCTTTGGCCAAGGCAGTAGGGTAGAATTGGCCAGCATAGTTACCAGCAGCCTTGGCAAAAGCCCACGCCCCCATTGGCAGCACGGCTGTAGTGGTCGGCGATTTTCACTTTGACCTCCCTGCCCCTTGTAATAGCTCTGTACGGGGGAGGTGATAATCATAAAAGCAGTATTGGTCAGAAGGATTCGCCTGTACCCCAGGGGAAGTAGCAATCATGAAAGGACGTAGGTAGAGCGCATTGCCAAAGCCAGGTTGTACCCATAGGCGGTCTAAATCTACCAAAGTCTTCAAGGCCTCATCAAAGAGGTCTTCAGGGAACTCAGGCATAGCCATACGCTTGCAGGACTTATTGATACGCGCATAGTTCCTCCGTAGGGCGGAAAAGGAACACTTCGCCGCGGTCATCTTTGTAGGCCTTCATACCCTCGAAGACCGCCTGTCCGTAGTGGAATACACTTAAAGAAGGTTCTACCGAGAAAGGCCCATAAGGCACGATACGAGGGTCTTGCCACTTGCCGTCCTTGTAATCACAGATGAACATATGGTCGGAGAAAAACTTGTCCGAAAGACAATTGGGAGAAATCAATATCCTGTAGCCTGCTTTTGTGCTACCTTTTCAATAGAAATAGAGAATTTTGTAGTACTCATTATTTTTCTTATTAAAATTATTATCTTCTTGAAATGCAAAAGGTACGAATTAAATAATTAATGATTGTGATTAATGATTAATTAACGCAAAGCCCTAAAATAATGCCAATAATAATGATTAATGATTAATGCCAGCAATGATTAATGCCAGCAATGATTAATGCCAGCAATGATTAATGCCAACAATGATTAATGCCAGCAATGATTAATCCCAACAATGATTAATACCTAGCAATGATTAATGCCAGCAATGATTAATGCCAACAATGATTAATGAGAGTTCAATATAATGAAAAGCATCCACAAAGACAGCTGTGGGCACTTGCTGGCTATCCCCTCAAGAGGCAGGGGTTGTTACAAAGTTCTATAAATAACAAACTCCCACGGATTTCACGGATTTTCACGGATAAAAAGGTTATTATTCTTGAGTATATGTTGAGATTTTCACAGATAAATAAGGCTCGAAGGCCTTATAATAATCCGCGAAAAATCGTAGGAGCATGATTACACTAACATAGAAAAATCTGTGAAATCCGTAAAAAATCCGTGGGCGACTTTTTCTCTTTTGTAAGAGATAAATTTCACAAGAACAGCCTATAATAATACTTTTGTAATAACCCTGCTTTTGTAGGGGAGCTTATAGGAGGATTTGAAAATCAATAAATTATATAACTTTTTGAAACTTAAGTTATTAATCATTAATCATTATATAGACTTTTATTATTAAAAAGATTAATAATTTTTGTTATATTCTATATTACGTAAATAATATATGTTAAAATATAAAAATTTTTATTTTGTAATTAGAGAAAAAATACTATTTTTGTGGCAGATATAAGATATATTATAATAAGAGGCGTAACTAACTTAAAAATAAGCTCTCAAAGTCGTCTTTTTGAGATAGGTTATTTTTCAGTAAGCACTTGCAAGAGGGTAGGATTTGATTATGAAACATTTGTTATTTTGTTTGGCATTGGGTGTTTTTTCCTTAGGCTATGGACAAGTAAAATGATAAGATACTAAAAAGCGACCCTATACCCATCATGTGATACTTTCAGAGAAGGGAGATTTTGATACAGTCTTGTATGCTGATGATACCCATTCTCAGTTTGTCTTTGACCAAAAAAACCCTAAATCATATAAAAACAAATCAAGGCTATGATATAAATCTACCTTTCAGAATATTATATCAGTGATTATAATTTTCAGACACAGTATATTCATGATAATAGGCTGCTGAATGAGGTAATGCTTTCCCCAGTGGAAAAACGACTTAGTATGGCAGATTACTGATGAGGAAAAAGGAAATAGCAGGCTATAAGGTACGTAAAGCGACAACGGATTCCTATGGGGACAAAAGGGATTTGAATTTTTATAAAGGAAAAGCAATTGCTTGGTTTACTACAGATATTCCTATCCCGGACAGGGCCTGGAGCGCTATTACGGTCTGCCAGGGCTGATTGTAGAACTATATTATGAAAGAACAAGAGAGGGCTATACCCTTAAGAAAGTAGAGCAGGTTTCTAAAGAGGATTATACTTTTGTTCCTCTTACGGATGAAAATGCTATAGGAAAAAGACGAGATGATTTATAACTATCTTCGCTCAAAAGAGGTAAAAGCTATTTTGAAAGCTGCTAAAAAGAAAAAGAAATGATTTCAGTCTCTTTGTATTTTTAATTAGTTAAAAAGAGGAGGATTATTTCTATCTTCTCTTTTTCAATAAGTAGAGAGATGACAAAACTGAAAAAGCAAATTATTTTGTCAAATATAAAGATTCGTAGGTCTTATATTAAAATAAATTCCTATCTTTGCAATAGAAAAATATTTATAATAATATGTTTTGTACGAGATATTATTTGTAAATATTTTTAATCACAAATATTTATTTTTATATACGTATATTATTTGGTAAAATCTAATGAGGCGCAAACTAACTAAATACAGTCCTTAAAGTCGTCTTCTAAGGTAAGGTGTTTTTCTGTAAGCATACAAGCAAGAGGGTAGGATTTAATTATGAAACATTTGTTATTTTGTTTTGGCATTGGGTGTTTTTCCCTTAGGGCTATGGACAAGGAAGTGAAGGGAAAAATCTTAAAAATTACTTATCATACTAAAGAAATACTATCTAAAAAGCAGATTTTGAAACCGTATTATATGCCGATGATACTCATTCTCAATTTGTTTTTGACCGAAAAAGCAGTTTCTTTTAACAACAGAAGAGGGATATATTGAAAGTAACTCCTTCTTTCTATATTAGTGATTATAACTTCCAAACACAAGAGGTTCATGATAATAGAACTTTGGATAAGGTAGTGCTTTCCTCCCAGTGGAAAAATGATTTGGTATGGGAGATCACCGACGAGGAAAAGGAAATTGCAGGTTATAAAGTACGTAAGGCCATAACGGATTCTTATGGAGATAAGACGGAGCTACTTTATACGGGTAAGGCTATTGCTTGGTTTACTACAGATATTCCTATCCCAACAGGGCCTGAGCGCTATTACGGCCTGCCAGGGGCTGATTGTAGAACTATATTATGAAAAACGAGGGAGGGGTATAGCCTTAAAAAGTAGAGCAAATCTCAAAAGAGGATTATACTTTTGTCTCTTACGGATGAAAAATCCTATTAGTAAGGAGGATATGATTGAGAATTATCTTCACTCAAAGGAGGTAAAAGCTATTCTAAAAGCAGCCAAAAAGAAAAGAAAAATGATTTTTAGTCTCTTGTATTTTAATTAGTTAAAAGAGGAAAAGTGCTTATTTCCTCTTTTTCAATTCTAAAGTCCTGATGCTCTAATACAAATCAATAGTTATAGTCAATCATATTTAGAATGCGAATAAAATGCGAATAAATAAGGCAAGGGGTTCATTCCTAATTCGCTCTTTTTCAAGGGCTAATTGCCATTAGCCCCTACACCCTGTTCATGCTAATTTTTCGCAAACCATTTCTGTTTGACTATAAAAATATCTATATACTCTAATTCGTTAAGACGCAATTTATTGCGTATTAGGAAGTTAGTAAATAATATTTTTAACTATTGATTGGAATCTCTAATAAAATAATCATGAAAAAAATATATCTTTATATTTCTCTGTTCTAAGTAGTTATATAGCGAATGCACAGACACAGGTAAAGGGAAAAAATCACCGAGGAGGGAGTGGTACTCCGCTTTCCAATGTGATGGTGCTCTTCTACAACGAAACTAATAACAAAATAGAGACCTATACCCAGAGCAACGAGCAAGGGGAATATACACTTGGGAAGCGCTTTGCCGAGGGAATTTATAAGCTGGAGGCCTCCAAGCTGGGCTATCATAAGGATGCCAAACGGATCGTGATAGGTACAGAGGCGGATAAGGTAGAACCTTTGACTTTGTCCTAAAGTCCAAAGTGTATGAGGTAGAGGGAGTTACCTTGAGAAACGTGCGCCCATAGTGGTTAAAAAAAGGATACCATTATCTATGACATTCTCCCACTTTACCGATACTCATGACGAGAGTTTGGAGGAGGTGTTGGCTAAGATTCAGGGCTTTAAGATCTTACCCAACGGAGAGATAGAGGTCAATGGCAAGAAGATTCGTAGGTGCTGGTAGATGGCAAAGAGGTATCGGACTCATGGGGCGATGATGATCCTGTCTGCTCTCCCCTGAGAAGGTGGAGAAGGTGGAAGTGCGTTTTGATGAAAAGAACGAAAAAGCTCAAGGAAAGCCTTTTTGGACGGGGAGAACTTGTAGTATGGATGATACCCTTACGTAAAGAGATCTCTTGGCAAGCAGCGGCTTTCGGCAGGCTATCAGCAGCGGCCTAAGATAGGGGGCTGACCAATCTCTTTTCGCTTAACTCTAAGGCCAATATACAGTTCTTTGTCGAGAATAATAACTTTAATAATAATGAAATAGACCTCTATGCCATACGCAATATGGAGAGGAGGCCTTGCCCTGAATCTTCACTACTCCTGTGGATATGGAGGATATCAAAACCAGACAAACCTATCAGGAAGAGACCTTTGGTTTTGAGGATTTTATCACCAATGACAATGCCATTGTAGGGTTGTCCATGAACTTTCCACTGAGCAATACAACAGACCTCTATATAGGGAGCTTTAACAATTATCATTTCTTAGAAAAGGAATATGCCCAACAGAGTGATGGACGGCAGGTCTATGCACAAGAGCAACAGCACTATAGCAACGAATACAACTCCAAGAACAAAATCCAGCTCAAGCATACCTCCGAGGGCTTGAAGGTGAATCTGACCCTGAACTATGTGTATTTTTGACCAAGCCCCTACAGGGCGATGTAAGGGATACCTACCAAAAACCTTTTTAAAAAAGAAGCACTATACGAGCAACTTCTATTTCAACCAACGTATGGAATACAAGCTCAGTGAGGCGTGGGAGTGTTCTCGGATTTGTCCTTCTCTAAGGAGGATTTTACCATCCATTCGCGGCTCTTTACCAATCACCCTTTGGCGCTTTTCTTTGGTATAGCGGATGATTTTCGTCAGGAAAACAGAAATGTACAGCGCTTGTTGCAGAGCAGGACAGGACTGGTCTACCAATCAGGACTTTTGGTACTCATACTTTCGGATATAAGTATCATGGCAACAGTCTTGAGAACGAAAAAGCTGTCCCAAGTAGCGGCTTTTGCAGCCCAACATAGGGAAATACCATAGTGAGAACCGCTCTTTGTTCTATAAGAATGTGTTGTATCTAGGAGATTTTGATCTGCAATTGCAAGGAGAATACACCTCGGCTCGTTTTCCCTATGGCGATGGCAGTGGTATGGAGAGAAAACCAAGTCCTATTTCCAATACAATGCTCATGTGGGGTACAACTTAGCAGTCGTAGTTCCTATGGGCAGATGTCTCCCACCAGTTGGATTACTATCCCTTGCAGAAAGCCACCTTTGGCGATGTACTGCAAGACTACCAAACCATATATAGAACCCAGCAAGGGATACAGCCATTTTATAACACCTCTATGCACTGCACTTCTCCAATAGTTTTTACAATGGAGGAGGCTATATGTAGCCTATCTGAGGAATTTCTAATAATCTAAATAGTCAGTCGTTTAATGACTATTTTTATCTTTTACCAATGCCAACCAGTTATCGAGCCATTATGACCTGTTTTTCTTCTCAATACGAAGGCAAAATCAGCGATTGGAAGCTAGCTATAGGGCAGAGCCAGAGTTTCTTTTTAATAGTTCAGAATACCTCTATAGGGGAGAGGTTGCTCATACGACCGCCTATCGCTTATTTGCAGGGCTGAAATTCACCCTATACGCCCCATGAGCAGGTAAGATTGTATTATTATCCTAAGTATAGCTATTTTATCTTTGACAACAGTATCTCACAAGGGCAAGGGAAGTTTGATTTTCTGACCAATAAGTTGGAACTCACTACCTATTTCTTTGATAAAAAGCTATTGGCAGAAGTAGGGTTTCAGCAGGTGAATTTCTTCCAAACGCCTACGAGCTTTAACAACCTGACCCTAAGGCTGGTGTATAAGACAAAGAAATATCGCTGGTACGTAGAGGGGACAAACCTTTTGGGGTCTAAGTACTTTATGACCCAAGATTTCAACCAGTCGCTGCTAAATGTAGCCAATAATAGGGTTTTTGGCCGCTATCTCAATGTAGGATTTGAGTTTAAGATTAATTAGTGGTTAGTGGTACTGAATTTTTGAAAAAATATTTGTATTTTTTAAAAATAAAGTACTACTTTTGTGGCACGTATCAAAAATACTAATATAATGAAGAAGTATACAGTAAAACTAATGACTCTTGCTGCGTTCGCTTCTCTTTGGGAGCTTGTGGAGGCAGCGAACCCGAAAAACAACCTCTGTACCAGCAATAGATATTGTTGCTGAGGGAGAGCAAGAGATGGCCGAACTTACTCTCCGCCATATGTACCTAAGCCAGTGGGCACTCGCCCAGCCAAGAAGCTCAAGGTAGATTTGGAAATCATAGAGAAAGAAGGCGAAATCATGGATGGCACCAAGTACCTATTCTGGACTTTTTGGAGGTACTGTACTAGGTAGCTTTATCCGTACTCGTGTGGGAGATGAGGTAGAATTTACCCTCAAGAACCATCAGGACAACAAGCTCCCTCACAATATAGATCCACATGCCGTAACAGGCCCAGGAGGAGGTGCAGCAGCCAGCTTAGTGGCGCCAGGGCAACAGCGTGCTTTTTAGCTTTTAAGTGTCTTAACCCAGGGCTTTATGTATATCACTGTCGCAAGCACCCAGTCTATGCATATTGCCAATGGTATGTACGGGCTTATTTTGGTAGAACCTGAAGGCGGACTTCCTCCAGTGGATAAGGAATACTACGATGCAAGGGAGACTTCTATACCGATGGAGCTTATGGGCAGGTGGTACTCAGGCTTTTTAACCAAGAAAAAGCCTTGATGGAAAAATCCTGACTATATCGTATTCAACGGTAAGGTAGGTTCACTTTACCCAAGATGGCGCCCCTAACAGCTAATCCAGGGAAACCGTGCGCCTATTTGTAGGAAATGGAGGGCCCTAACAAGGTATCTTCTTTCCACGTAATCGGGGAAATCTTTGACCGCGTACATGTAGAGGGGGTAGCTTATGAATGAAAAACGTACAAACTACCCTTTATCCCAGCAGGGGCGCTGCTATTGTAGAGTTCAAGGTAGATGTACCAGGCTCTTATGTACTAGTAGACCACTCTATCTTCCGTGCGTTCAACAAGGGAGCTTTGGGACTTTTGGTAGCCAAAGGAGAAGAGAACCGCAAGATATATGCTAAGAATGAACCTACTCCTTATGTGTCTGATCTAAAGATTTCTACCACTTCTAAGGACGATGCGATTGTTAATAAAACCAAAGAGCAACAAATCGCTGACGGTAAGGTAATATATACTAAGACCTGTGTGGCTTGTCACCAAGCACAAGGACAAGGTATGGAAGGAGCATTCTCTCCACTAGCCAAATCCGACTTCCTTAATGCCGATGTAGATAGAGCTATAGATATCGTACTACACGGAAAAACAAGGAGAGGTTACCGTAAATGGCAAGAAATACAACAGTGTGATGACCTCAGCCACTTTCTGTACAGGAAGTAGCCGACGTGCTTACCTATGTATATAATACTTGGGATAATAGCAAGAAAGTCGTTACACCTGAAATGGTTCAGAAAATCAAAAATAATCCAGTGATAAGGGCGCACTTTTTGCGCCCTTATTTTTAATCTTATAACTTATGAAAAACTATTGAGCATTACCTCCTTTCTTTCTTTCTACAAGCTATGGCACAGTCGCCTACAGCTATGGTAGAGATCAAAGGGGAACTTATATTCCTATGTATGGAGTTAAAGAAAAACAAAGGAGACCAAGCCCGTGAAAGTCAAGTCTTTCCTCTTGGACGTATATCCTGTTACCAATGCCCAGTATAGGGATTTCTTGGAGAAGAACCCACAGTGGCAGCGCTCTAAGATCAAGGGTATCTATGCACAAAAGAGCTACCTCTCGGCATGGAAAGGGGACTTGGATTTTTCTCTTTGGATCCAGAGGCACCTATTACCAATGTTTCTTGGTTTGCTGCTAGAAGTATTGCGAATGTCAGGGCAAGCGCCTCCCTACTACCGACGAATGGGAGTATGTAGCCCAAGCCGATGAGACTTCTATCAATGCACGAGAGAAGAAAAAGCTATTCGGACTATATTACCAACTGGCTACAAAACCCCCAGAACCTACGAGAACAAGATAGGCAGCACCAAGAAAAACTATTGGGGCGTATATGATATGTATGGCCTTGTATGGGGAATGGGTCAGCGACTTCAATAGTGTATTCTTCTCAGGAGAAGCCCGTAAGGACAATTTTGGGGACGATGGTCTTTTTCTGTGGGGGCAGTGCGCTAAATGCTTCTGACCCTAACGAATTATGGGGGCTTTTATGCGCTATTCTCTCGTGGCAGCCTCAAGGCAAGCTATACTACTAAAAAATCTGGGCTTTAGATGCGTCGAAGGATAAGTAGTCAGAGGTCAGTAGTCAGTTCAAACCACTAATCACTAACCACTAATCACTAAGAACTAACAACTAATAATGCAATTATGAAAGGTTTTTATTATGGCTTTAGGGGTGCTACTACTCCAAAGCTGCAAGAACAACACAACAGAGTCTTCAGCAAAGGCAGAGGATCTCAAGGAGTCAGCAATGACAACGCCTGCTGAAGGACAGCAGGCAGAAAGTACCAAACCTACCGAGATTTCGGATATTTCTATCTACAACTTGCCAGAGACATGGACAACCCAAAATGGCAATGATGTGCAATGGAAAGACTTCAAAGGGAATGTACTGGTGGTGGTGATGATTCACACCTCCTGCAAGGCAGCTTGCCCTATACTGATTGCCGATATGCGCGATATACGCAAAACGGTGGATGCCTCCGATATGCCTCATAAGAAAAAGGTGAAGTATATCTTGGTCAGCATAGACCCTAAGGTAGATACTCCTGAACACCTTAAGAAATTTGCCCAAGAAAGCGGTATGGATGATGACCAATGGGTATTCCTTCGTCCGATGAAGAGAAAAACCCGTGAGTTTGCCGCTGTATTGGCTGTGAATTACAAGCAAAATCTCTCCTGTGGACTTCTCCCACCCAACATTATCAGTGTGTTCAATGCCGACGGTGAACTTGCTGCCCAACAAGAAGGGTTGGGTATAGACCGCACTAGCATTGTGCAGGAAATCAGAAAACAATTAGAGAAAGTAAAAGAATAACAAATAACTATTTTGCGGGTGAAAAAAATCAATCATTGATCTTAACCATTAATCATTATTTTTCGTAATTTTGCCTGCTTATGTAATGGACTACGTAAGTGTTTTTGAAATGCTTAAGATAGGGAGTAGGCCCTTCCCAGTTCGCACACCTTGGGACCATGGCGTGCCATGGAGGCCTTCCTAAAAAGAACTCAGGGAAAACAACTATTGGAAAAAGTACAAAAGGTGCGTGTGATCTCTATGGCTCGCTTTCTCTTACAGGAAAAGGACATGCTACCGACCTTGCGGCTATGCTAGGCTTGAGTGGTACCGATCCAGAGTATATCCCTATAGATAGTATCTCAACTATTATTGAGGCTATTAATAAAGATAAAAAATTGCACTTGGCAGGAGCTTTCTATATAGATTTTGATCCTGCAACTCAGGTGGTATTCAATAAGAAATTTCTACCTTTTCATGCCAATGGTATTACCTTCACAGCAGAAGGAATGGGGATGGATACCTGTGCTTCAACCTTTTACTCTATAGGAGGAGGCTTCATTGTCAAGGAAAAGACAGAAGAAGACAAGGGCAGAACGAGAGACAAATCCAGCACTTCCCTTACGAATTTGAGTCGGCCAAGGAGCTTTTAGCCCATTGCCAGCACGAGGGAAAGAAGATTTCCGAGATTATCTTTGAAGACGAGAAGGTCTTGCGCGACGAGGCTAAGATTCATTCAGAGCTACTAAGGGTATGGCATACCATGGAAGAATGCGCCTATATAGGTTGCCATACCGACGGCGTTCTTCCAGGAGAGCTCAATGTAAGGCGCAGGGCTTATGATATCCACAAGAAGCTCTTAGGAGACACCCCTCCATATGAGGGCTTGGATGCTAGCTTGCAGCTATTAGGAATAAGAAGGTAGAGTTCCGCGAAATCCTCAAGTGGGTAACTTGTTTCTCCTTAGCCGTTAATGAGGGTCAATGCCTCCTTAGGGACGTGTGGTAACCGCCCCTACCAATGGTAGTTCTGGGGTGATACCTGCTGTATTGCTCTATTACTTAGCTATAGATAATCACCAAGGAGGAGACAAGCAGATAGAACAGTTCTTGCTCACGGCAGGGATCATAGGTAGCCTTTTTCAAGAAAGGAGCCACTATCTCGGCTGCTTGGGTGGTTGTCAGGCTGAAATAGGCGTCTCCTCGGCTATGGCGGCGGCAGGCTTGTGCGAACTCTGGGGCGGTACGCCCGAACAGGTGATGATTGCTGCGGAGATCGCTATGGAGCACCACTTAGGCCTTCCGCTGACCCTATAGGCGGCTTAGTGCAAATCCCTTTGTATAGAACGCAATGCTATGGGAGCGGTAAAGGCAATCAATGCGGCTGAACTCGCTCTTGAGACCGATCCTAAGAATGCAAAAAGTACCTTTGGATAAGGTGATTCAGACCATGTGGCAGACTGCTCAAGACATGAATACCAAGTACAAAGAAACCTCAGAGGCAGGCCTTGCGGTAGCCGTAAGTATAGCCGATTGCTAAGATGACCAAAAGAGGAAAGTACGTTTTATCATGGAGAAGCTCGATGAGCTTTTTCTCGACCCGCCTGTCCCCTTAAATCACAAAAGACCCTTATACGCTGCTTATAGCCGTAATCCTCTCAGCCCAATGTACTGATGCGCGGGTGAACCAGATTACCCCTGCTCTTTGCTAAAGCCGATAATCCTTATGATATGGTCAAACTTAGCGAAGAGCAGATACGAGAGATTATAAAGCCTGTGGGACTTTCTCCTATGAAAGCACATGGGATCTCATCATCTTTCTCATATTCTTAGAGAAGTATGAGGGACAGGTCCCCAGTCCTTTGAAGCCTTGGAAGCCCTTCCTTCGGTAGGGACATAAGACAGCTAGTGTGGTGATGAGTACCGCCTTTGGAGTGCCTGCTTCTCTGTGGATACACATATACATCGTATGCTCTTTCGCTGGGGACCTCCGATGGTTCATCGGTTATACAAAAGCGAAAAAGATGCTAAAAAGGCCTTTCCTAAGGGTAAATGGAACAAACTCCACTTGCAAATCATCTATTACGCTAGAGTATTCCCCAGCCCGTGGCTGGGATCTTGACAAAGATGTAATCACGAAAATAGTGACAAGTGACTAATGACAAGTGACTAGTGATAAGTGACTAATGACAAGTGACAGGGTGATGAATAAGAGAGGAGGCTATCCGAAAAGGGTAGCCTCCTTTATTTATTAATGAATGTGACTTATTAGGATTAGTTGTTATTAGCCATTCACTATTCATTTGTCACTAGTCACTAGTCGTTAGTCACTAGTCATTATTCACTATTTTTTGTATTCCTCGCGGAGTTTCTTAGCGGTTTCTACCATAGCGGTTAGGGCTAATTTGGTTTCCTCCCAGTGGCGTGTTTTAAGACCACAGTCAGGGTTCACCCAAAAGGTTACGGAAAGGTACTACCGCGATGGCTTTCTTCATCAGGTGATAGATTTCATCCTTAGAAGGTACACGAGGGGAGTGGATGTCGTATACTCAGGGCCTATTTCGTTAGGATATTTGAAGTCAGCAAATACATCCAAGAGTTCCATTTGTGAGCGAGAGCACTCTATGGTGATCACATCGGCATCCATATCGGCTATAGCCTCGATCATATCATTGAACTCAGAGTAGCACATGTGGGTATGGATCTGGGTTTGGTCTTCCACGCCAGAGGCAGAGATACGGAAGGCCTTGATAGCCCAGTCAAAATACGCCTGCCAGTCAGCCTTGCGCAATGGTAAGCCCTCACGGATAGCAGGCTCGTCGATTTGGATAACTTTGATACCTGCTTTTTCAAGATCCACAACTTCATCACGAATAGCAAGAGCTATCTGGGTAGCTGTTTCAGAACGAGGTTGGTCATCACGAACGAAAGACCACTGTAGGATAGTTACAGGCCCAGTGAGCATACCCTTTACAGGGAGCTTAGTGAGGGACTGTGCGAACTTACTCCAGCGAACAGTCATAGGTTTAGGGACGAGATACATCTCCGTAGATGATTGAGGTTTTCACGCAGCGAGAGCCGTAGCTCTGTACCCAACCAAATTTGGAGAAGGTATAGCCACTGAGAAGTTCTCGAAGTATTCTACCATGTCGTTACGCTCGAACTCACCATGTACCAGTACATCAATACCTGTTTGTTCTTGCCAACGGATAGATTCTTCAATTTCTTTTTCCAACTTCTTATCATATTCCGCTTGAGATAGGGTACCTTTGTTAAAGGAAGCTCTCCAAGAACGCACCTCAGGTGTCTGAGGAAAGAACCAATGGTAGTGGTAGGAATAGCGGTAAGTGTAGCGCTTCTTCTGAACCTTTTTGGCGGGTAGCGAAAAGCACTCTTGCGCTGGCTATCCTTATCAGTAATAGCCTTGACACGAGCCTTTACTTCAGGATTGTGGATAAGGGTAGAAGTCTTGCGAGTTTTTGGGCAGCCTTCTTGTTTTCTTCAAAGATAGCTTTCACCTCAGGGCTAAGGTCATGGCCTAAAGCAAGAGCCTTAAGGGTAGCAATTTCTTTTACTTTTTTTGTTTAGCAAAGGCCAGCCATTGCTTGATCTCGGGGTAAGCACTTTTTCGTTGTTTTCAAGCTCCAAGTTGCAAGGAGAGTGAAGTAGGAAGAGGAAGAAGCTATGTATATACGGTCAAGACTGATAGCCTCTTTTACCTTCTCAATGAGAGCTAGGGAGTGTTCAAAGTTGTTTTTCCAAATGTTACGACCATCTACAATACCCAAGGAGAGTTTTTTATCCTTAGGAAGCACCTTTAGTACACTATCAAGCTGAGCAGCCGCACGTACTAGATCAATGTGAGCACATCAAAAGGAAGTGATACAGCTAGTTCTGTATTGTTTTTCCAAAAGCACCGAAGTAAGTGGTAAGGATGAATTCGGTGTTAGGGAATTGCGCCTTAAGGGCAGTATACACCTTTTTGTAAGCTTCAGCAGCTCCTTGAGGAAGGTCAAGTACTAGGTAAGGCTCATCTATCTGGATGGTCTTAGCACCTGCTTCTACTAGGCTTTTTACAAGCTCTATATATACAGGAAGTAGGCGGTCAGCTAGTTCCAAACGGTGGAAGCCCGCTTCTTTTTCTTTACCTAAGAGTAAGCAAGTGATAATTCCAAGGAGTACAGGTTTGGTTTCAAACCCATGTTTTTAGCTAAGTTGTATTCTTGTAGAGGTTTATTTACCTTAATAGAAAAGGCTTGGTTTTTAGTAAATTCAGGAACGATATAGTGGTAATTGGTATCGAACCATTTGGTCATTTCGGAGGCGGTCACATCGATGCTGTCTTTTTGGTAGCCACGAGCGATAGCAAAAGTATTGTTTTAGCTCGGAGAGGCTTTGTGTAGGGGCAAAGCGTTCAGGAATTGCATTGATAGTAAAGGAGAAGTCCAATACTTGGTCATACAATGAAAAGTCATTAGAAGGAATCAGGTCAATGCCAGCTTCTTTTTGTAGTGTCCAGTTATGTACACGGATGTTCTCCGCTACGGCCAGCAGCTCTTCTTCACTGAGGTTTCCCTCCCAAAAGGCTTCGTTGGCTTTTTCAGTTCGCGCTTCTCACCGATACGCGGATAGCCTAACACATTTGTTTTCATATTCACTTAATTTATTTCTTATGAGACTTAAAATAATTTCTTTTTTTACTTTCAGGGTGCAAAGATATAATATAATATTCTAATAACCAAATCATTCTGATGTACATGAAAAAAGTTTTATTTTTCAAGCGGCACAAAAATAATTTATGAACAGGTTAGTAAAAGTTTTCAACAATTAATGTGGATAAATAGCCTTTAAGATTAACAAATTATTATGTATAAGGTGGCGAAAAATGACTAAATTTGCGACATAGAACAACAATATAATACTACTTAATAAGATGAATAAAGTCAAGTATTGGCTGAGTTTGTTAGTCTTTTTATTATGACAACGCTCTCAGCACAGACCATTACAGGTACAGTTATAGATGAGGAACTAAAAGGAGCCTCTGTTGGGAGCCAATGTGCTCATAAAGGGCAGCACTCATGGAGCTTCTACCGATAATAAAGGGCATTTTACCCTTAAGACTACCCAAAAAGAAGGGCGTATTGGAGGTTTCTTTTATTGGTTTCAAGACCAAAGAGGTGCCATTTACTATTGTCAAAGGCAAGGCAACTCTCCAGATTGTCCTCACAGCCCGACGCTGAGGAGCTTACTGGGATAGTGATCACAGGCAATACACTCTTGGACATAGCCAAAGAGCGCAAGACACCAGTGGCTGTTTCTACTATACGGGCGGCTGAGATTGTGAACAAATTGGGTAACCAAGAGTTTCCTGAGCTACTCAAGAAAACACCTTCGGTATATGCTACCAAGTCTGGTGGAGGTTATGGAGATTCCAAGATTAACATTCGTGGCTTCGGTAATGAAAACATAGCGGTGATGATCAACGGGATGCCTATTAATGATATGGAGAATGGTAGGGTGTATTGGAGTAACTGGGCAGGAATATCTGATGTTACTTCCTCTATGCAGGTACAGAGAGGATTGGGAGCCTCAAGATTGCCATTGCTTCGGTAGGGGGTACCATAAATATAGTAACCCGTGCGGCAGATATGCCAGAGGGCGGATTGGTATCGGCTACTTTGGCAAATGATGGCTTCTACAAGGGATTGGCCGCTTATAACACAGGAAAGCAGAAGAATGGTTTTTCCGCTTCTGTATTGCTTAGCCGTACAGCAGGGGCTACTTATGTAGATAGCTCTGAGTTTGAGGCTTACAATTACTTCTTGGCGTTGGGGTATTCGCCTAATGAGAAGCATGCACTTCAGTTCATGTTCACAGGGGCGCCCCAATGGCACAACCAGCGTAGCAATTACATCTCTATCCAAGATTACTTAAAAATATGGATCCGATGGTGAGCCTAATCGCCGTTATAACTCCGATTGGGGAAGCTATAAAGGAAAAGCGTTCAACTTCCGTCGCAACATGTATCACAAGCCAGTGATGATGCTCAACTGGGATTGGACAATTGATGACCATTCTACTTTGAGCACCGTAGCCTATGCCTCTTTTCGGGCGTGGGGCAGGTACTCGTGATGTAGGAGCGGCTTGGACAGGTGGTTTTGGTAGAGATGGACGTCCTATTTCCTTGTATGCCAATAATTTTAGAACCAGCGATGGGCAGATAGACTTGGAACGTATTGTTAATTATAATCGTGGAGAGGATGTTTCTGTTCTGGTCAGCCGGTGGCTACTCATGGGACACCTTATGTAGCCAATGCAAGAAGGAGCGTTACCAACCCCAATAACAACTGAGATTATGGTATAACCGAAGGTTTTGCTCGTAAGGCGGCAGTGAACTCCCATAACTGGTTTGGCTTTTGACCAATTTTTAGTCATAAACTCTCTGACAAACTTTCCTTTAGTGTGGGTCTCGACGGTCGTTATTACAAAGGCTACCACTATGAAGTCCCCAGTAACACCTCTTGGGTACAGAGTTCTATTCCGATGGTTCTAATAGAAACTTATCCCAGCCACGTAATATCACCTATACTATCTCAGATAGACCCAGTTTCAATCCTTTTTGGAGGTAGTATAGACCCCTTTAGATGCACAAATCACTTATAGGAACGATGGAAATGTACGCTGGATGGGTGCTTTTGGTCAAGTGGAATATACCGACGATAAGCTCTCTGCCTTTTGTACAATGGTCGAGTTCTATACAGTCTTTCCAGCGTATAGACCTCTTTACAAAACCTGGTACCCTTTGCTCTTAAGGGGCGACCAGAGACCGCTATGCCAGAGACCACTTCCTATAAGGGAATCCCAGGTTACAATATGAAGGGAGGGGCTAACTATAACATAGACAAACACCACAATGTATTTGTCAATATAGGTTATTACTCTCGTCAGCCTTTCTTTGATGCGGTGTATCCTAATTACAAAAACTTCCTTAATACAGGGCTGACCAATGAAAAGATCTTGGGATTGGAATTAGGCTATGGCTTTAAGATGGAAAACTTAACTGCTAATGTGAACCTATATCGTACCACTTGGAAAGACCGCTATATCCGACGCGATAGTCAATGGGATGGAAACACTCAGTATTTTGTAGAGCTACACGGAGTGGGGGAAGTGCACCAAGGAATAGAGCTAGATGCTTCTTATCGTATGAATGACTATTTGAAGTTTGTAGGTATGTTCTCTGCAGGAGATTGGTATTATGAAGGTAAGACAAATGTACGTACTTTCCTTTCTGCAGATAATAGCGAATATATACTTACAGGTAAGCGTTCGCCTGAGTTTGACCTTAACTTAGATAATATCAAAGTAGGGGAGTCGGCGCATATGACCGCTAGCCTAGGGGTGGATGTGACCCTATTGAGAACCTTAACATAGATCTAAGTTGGCACTATGTCAATAACCTCTATGCGAGAATGGATATTACCGCTATGGTTAATAATCCTAACCTCAATAGCCTTAAGCTCCCAGATTATAGCCTTTTTGAAGGAGGGGGTTTCTTACAAATATCCTTTTCGAAAGAGACAAGTCATTACTGTCTTGGCCAATGTGAATAATATCTTGGATACTACTTATATAGCAGAATCCACTACTAACCAAGCCATAGACAACAAAACCACTGATACCTACAAAGGTATAGATGTGAGAAATAGAGTCTTCTTTGGTTTTGGACGTACTTGGAATGTCGGGCTGAAGTATCAGTTCTAAAAGGTATAAATATTAAAAACTACCTCCCGAAAGAGGTAGTTTTTTATTGACCATGGAAAGAATTTAACTAAACCAAGATTTTATTTTTGCCCCAAAGTCCTTTGGGAAGTATATCAATTCTAAGCCAAAGTTACTATCACCGATGCGATTGTAATCGTCCTTAAGCTCTTGGATTCTACTAAGGGTAATCTCTATATTGGTCAGCGGATTGTAGGAAATTTCTACTTTTCCAAAGGTTTTTCCCAATGGTTTTCTTACTTGTGTAAGCAAAAATCATTACAGATGTCTAATTCTTGGGTGGTGTATTTCTCTTTGGTATCAATAGGTTTATCCGCATATAGCTCTATGATATAGTGTTCGCTGTCATAGTTATGCCAATAGCTGCTATCCTTATGGCGGAAAATCAAGTAAGTCTTTCTTGAGTACCGAATGATCAAAGTACATGAGAAACTCTCGTCCTTCCTTGTTAGTAAAGTAAGGTTTTAGGATAGTGGCCTCGTAGGCAATGGTCAATTCGTTTTCTTCTTTGTCGTCCTTTTCTATCTTGATACTGGCATCCTTGAAAATCTCACGGATGTCTTGTTCGCTTCTATCGTTGATATAATTGAGGTTATAGAAGAGGAAGCGGTTCCAGCCGTCAATGAGTTCTTTTCTTGTTGGTCTGCTTGAAATAATTGCGCATATTGTTGGCGCGGTTGTAGCGATAGGTGGTATTGAGGCTTATTTTTCCTTTATCACCATTTACCACGACCTTTACATGTTCGTCAATACAAGGCAAGTCAAAGAGTAGCTGCTCGTACTTGGAGGCTTGCATTTTCCTTGATTTCCATGTAGTGGCAGAAGCTTAGCACGGTGCGTTTCTCCAAGCGGCCAAATTCGTTGCGAGAGGTAGCATCTATGAAATAATCCTTGGCATGGTGGTTTATTTTTACGATAACATGATTGAATAGATAGCAACGAAGGCAGGTAATACTTCAGGGTAAAAATCCGCATTGTAATTGACAAGTACGATAGAGGAATCTACCTCCAAGTAATCAAGTATTGTCTTGAGCAGTACACATTTTTGCCTTGCAATCGCCCTGCTTGTTTTGAAAGGTGATAGCAGGCTCTTGAGGGCTTGTGTCCGTTCATCTCATCCGCATTGTAAGTATAATAGATGTTGTTCTGTACGTACTCAATGGCGAACTGCATTTGTTCGTCTAAGGAAGGTAGTTGGTCTAACTTCTCTACCAGCTCAGGGGCAAAGGCTCTGAGGTCGGACTGTTTCAGTACGTCCTCATACAAGGGATAGATGTAGTTGGAGCTCTTTCCAAGTGCTTTCGGTAGCGAAATCAATGAAAGGAAAGATCTCCCGATTGGGATCCACAGGATTGATATAGTTGGTGTGTTCCTATCTCAAACACCCCACCTTTTTTCCAAGTACTCAACGGGCTGCTCTATGGCATTTCCTTCACTATCGCGAAAGAAAAAGCGCTTATAGGCCACTTTTTCTCTCGGTTATTGATAAATTTGTAATGGTACTTTCCATACGCCCAATAAGTATCGGGAGTCAGGTAAATATGCTTTTACAAAAATCACGGCGTACAAACTCTTTTCAGAAAAACACCTTGGTACGGGTGTCCTCAAGATAAGAATGTCATAGAGGCGTAGATCGCGGATAGAAAACGTTGATTTTTCTTAGATTTGCTAAGAATACCTCCGTTGCTATTGTTTTTCATTGTCAAGTACTTTGATATTGGTATCGGGGAGCTTATCTATATACTCGCCCTCACGGATCACCGCAATACGATGGATCTCATAGCACTCGTTTTTCCTCCAAGACCATATCGTTCATGGAGGCACGTTCCAGGTTCTCAGGTTGGGTAAGGGTATAAGCCATCAGGGCATAGTCTGCATTTTGCTGGTCATCTACATAATAATACTTATTGAGTAAATAGCAGAAATCCTTCCCTCCTCAATTTGTTCTGTGGCGAAGGTGAATCTTCGCACAGCTTGATGAGCTGTTCGTCGGTTAAGGTATCCGCCCATTGTGGAGCGGCTTGTATTTTATACCCTTGTTCTATTTCCATATTTTAGTCTTTTATGTTTTAGTTTATTAAGTGTAGAAACATAATGTTTCAGTAGTTTGTCAGTCTTTTTAGCTCAGCAATGGTTTTTCTCAGGATCAGAGGCAGAGAAAAACAAAAATTTTCCTGCCACCAATACATCGGCACCAGCGCTTACCAATTTGGAAGCATTTTTGGGCATTGACCCCACTGTCTACCTCTATCAAAGTTTTTGGCATGAGATTTGAGGATCAACTCCTTAGCTTGAGATACTTTTTGTAGGTGTTTTCTATAAAAGATTGCCCACCAAAAACCAGGGTTAACACTCATGATAAGCAGCAAAATCCACCTCAGTGATAATATCCTCCAGTACATGGATAGGAGTATGAGGATTCAGGGCGACTCCTGCGAGCATGCCCTCATGCTTTTTATAGCTTGAAGGGTACGATGCAAGTGGGTACAAGCCTCGTAATGTACCGAGAGGGTATAGCTACCCAAGCGAGCAAATTCGGAAATATATCGGTCAGGATCCACAATCATCAAGTGTACATCCAAGGGTTTTTGAGCATGTGCTTTGATGGCTCTTGACCACAGGCATCCCATAGGAGATGTTAGGGCACAAAAAGCCCATCCATAATATCTATATGGAACCAATCGGCTTGGCTACGGTTGACCATCTCAATGTCTCTCTGTAAGTTGGCAAAATCTGCCGCTAATAAGGAAGGTGCAATAAGCATAATGAAAAAATAATAGCTGTATTTCTAAGCTACAAAGATACGTTTTTTAAGGAAAACAAAATAAAAATGGAAAAATGTCATATATACTCAACTGACATTTTTCTTTAAGACACTGTCAGCGAATCTGACACTTTTCATGACAAACACAAGGAAAAATGAATTATAAAGAGGAAGTTAGGGTTAAATGTAGTTATATTATGAGGTTTTGTAAGTTAAATGTAGCTAACAAACTATAATTTGGAATGATTTTTGTTAATTACACTTCTCTAGTGACTAACCACTAATCCCCTGACAACTAACAACTAATAACTGACAACTAACAATTAACAATTGATCACTATAAATGAGACAGCTTAAAATCACCAAAGCAGGTTACCAATGAGAGACAGCCTCTTTGGATAAGTACTTACAAGAGATTGGTAAGGTAGATTTGATTTCTGCCGATGAGGAAGTGGAGCTTGCCCAACGTATTAAGGCAGGAGATAAGATCGCTCTTGAACGCCTAACTAAGGCCAACTTGCGCTTTGTGGTCTCTGTAGCCAAGCAATACCAAAAACCAAGGACTTACCTTGCCTGACCTTATCAATGAGGGAATATGGGACTACTAAGGCTGCCCAACGCTTTGATGAGACGCGTGGTTCAAGTTCATTTCCTATGCAGTATGGTGGATTCGCCAGTCTATCTTGCAGGCCTTGGCAGAACAGTCGCGTATTGTGCGCTTGCCGCTGAACAAAATAGGCTCTATCAATAAGATTAATAAGACTTATGCCTATTTGGAACAGACCCATGAGCGTGTGCCTTCGGCTGAGGAAATCGCAAAGGAACTGGATATGTCGGTCAATGATGTAAAAAGAATCCATGAAGAATTCGGGTAGACATATTTCCATGGATGCCCCTTGGTAGAAGGGGAGGACTCCAACCTATACGATGTCTTGCGCAGTGGGGAGTCACCTAATCCTGATAAGGAACTCATGCACGAATCACTCAAAACAGAGATAGAACGCGCTTAGAAACCCCTCACCCCACGTGAGGCTGATGTGATACGTCTCTACTTTGGGCTTGGGAGAAAACTACCCTATGACCCTTGAGGAAATTGGAGAAACTTTCGAGCTGACCCGCGAACGCGTACGCCAAATTAAGGAGAAGGCTATTCGCCGACTTAAGCACACTTCAAGAAGTAAAATCCTTAAAAACTTATTTAGGATAATACCAATAGGGGTTAGCAGTTGTCTAACCCCTAAAATCTGTCTTCTAAAGAATGAAAAAGAAAAGAAACCTCTCTTATTAGAAAAATATTACCATAACCGATGCTGGGGCAAAAGGCAAAGCATCGCACACGCCCCTGATGGGCGTGTCATCTTTGTTGAAAAATGCTGTTCCTGAAGATGTGGTGGATATACAAGTTACCAAGAAAAAAGCTTTTCTATGAGGGAATTGCGGTAAAGTTTCACCAGTATTCACCACAGAGGGAAACGCCTGTATGCGAACACTTTACCTATTGTGGGGGCTGTCAGTGGCAGCATATGAACTACCAGAGCCAACTCTTCTATAAGCAGCAAGAGTGGTCAATAACCCTCAAGCGCTTGGGAGGAATAGTCCCAGAGGAGACTTTGCCTATTTTGGGCTGTGAGAAACCGTATTTCTACCGCAATAAAATAGAATTCTCCTTTAGCGAGACCCGCTGGCTCACCCCGAAGAGATAGCTTCCAAAGAGACTATAGACAGTCGCAATGGCTTGGGCTTTCATATAGCAGGGGCGTGGGACAAGGTATTGGATATTCATAAGTGTCACCTCCAGCAAGATCCGTCCAATGCTATTCGCAATACGCTGAAGGCATACGCGCTCTCCCAAGGGTATACCTTCTACAATCCTAGAACCCATACAGGGTGGTTGCGTACTATTATGATACGTATTACTTCCTAGGCGAGCTGATGGTTGTTATTCAGTTCTTAGAGGAGCAGCAACATGAGCGAGAGCAGCTCTTGGATTATCTTTTGGCACAATTTCCTCAAATCACCTCCCTACAGTATATCATCAATAATAAGCCCAATGATACTATTTATGACCAAGAGGTGATATGTTACCATGGGCGTGACTTTATCTATGAGCAGATGGAAGGCTTGCGTTTTAAGATCAATGCCAAGTCGTTCTTCCAAACCAATTCCACTCAGGCCTATGAGCTTTATAAGGTTACCCGTGATTTTGCTGCCCTAACAGGGGAAGAGTCTGTCTATGACCTCTATACGAGGGACAGGCACCATTGCCCAATTTGTTGCCCGAAAAAGCTAAAAAAAGTCATAGGGGTAGAGGCCGTACCTGAAGCTATAGCCGATGCCAAGGAGAATGCACGTAACAACCAGATAGACAATGTGGAATTTTTTTCGTAGGAGATATGAAAAAATATCTTCAATGAAGAGTTTATCGCCACTCATGGCACTCCCGATGTGATTATTACCGATCCTCCTCGCGATGGTATGCACAAGGACGTGGTAGCTCAGATTCTCAGGATCGCTCCCCAGCGGGTGGTCTATGTCAGCTGTAACAGTGCTACCCAAGCCAGAGACTTGGCACTGATGGCACCTATGTACAGAGTGGTCAAGATACGCCCAGTGGATATGTTTCCCTCAGACCTATCATATTGAAAATGTAGCACTATTGCAACTGAGGGAGGACTTATAGTTCATTTTTGATAGCCACTAATTGTTCTTTGATAGCCTTCAGTTTTTCTATGATTTCAACGGTGGAGAGCAGTTGCTTGGGTTGTCTTTTGAGTTTTGCTTTAGCACCCTCCAGCGTATAGCCTTCTTCTTCTACTAGGTGATAAAACCAAGCGGAAATTTTCTATATCTTTTTGGGTATAGCGTCGGGTGCCCGATAGGCTTTTGCAGGGGAAAGAAAGTCAAATTCTTTCTCCCAAAAGCGAATTTTCGAGGTATTCACCCCAAAGGCTTCAGCCAGTTCTCCTATAGAATAGTAGCGCTTTTTGGTTAGGGATTTCCATTAGTCTAAGGATTGGTTACCTTGGTTAGATTTCTTAAGCATTTCGGCATATTCCTCGGCAGAGAGGCTGCCATAGTAGAAGTTGATTGGGTTGAGGTGTTCGCCGTTTTTCTTACCTCGTAGTGTAAGTGAGGCGCTTCGGAGCGGCCTGTACTACCTACAAAGCCGATCACATCACCACGTTTTACCTTTTGTCCTGGGCGTACATTGTATTGGCTGAGGTGTCCATAGAGCTGTTTCGTAGCCATAGCCATGGTCTATACGTATATGCTCTCCATAACCAGAGGAATTGTTATCAGCACGGGTAACTACTCCATCGCCAGTGGCATAGACGGAAGTACCTGTAGGGGCGGAGAAGTCCATACCATAGTGGAATTTTCTGACCTTTGTGAAAGGGTCGGCATGGGAAACCATAGCCCTGATGCCATACGCTTGAGGTCTTTGTTCTGAACGGGCTGAATAGCAGGGAAGGGATTGTAGGAGTTTTTCTTTCTCCTGGCCAAGGCTGCAATATTGTCCAAGGATTTGGATTGTATAGCCAGCTGTTTCTCTAGGGTTTCCAAGCGCTTAGTCATATCGATAAGCAACGTAGAGTTGGTGTATTTTTCTAAATCTTCATATCGGTTCACTCCTCCGAAGCCACTTTTTTCGCTGAGCATCGGGGATAGGTGCCATTTCAAAAATAAGTACGGTAAAGCGTATTGTCCCTGTCAGCAATATGGTCTAATACCTCTTCCATTTGCTGCATTTTCCTATTGAGAATGGCAAATTGTGTTTCATTTTCCTTCAGCTCCCGCCTTAGAGAAAGCTCCTTAGGGGTCTGCATGAAGTTGATATTGTAGAGGATCACTACCAAAAATCAGAGCAAAAAGAAAAAGAAGAAAAGCAAGACATATACTTCAGGCGCCTCTTTTCGATTATTGATTTGCTTGAAAGAAAGCGTTTCGAGTCATAATAGTATTTTGATTTTTGCCATAAATAATGCTTTTAGATAGTATATGTTGTTTATGTGTGGCAAAGATACAAATTTCATGCTAAAGGAAAAATGAATTAACTAATTAGTTAATTAGAAAAAGCCAATTATTAGGGGCAAAAACTGATTAATAGCTATATGGGTAAAAATTCCTATAAATTAAGATTATCGGAAAAATACTTTTTGGAAAAATAGGTAATAAATTTGTACTTTTGTCTCTGAGCTGATTTTCTTTTTAGAGGTATAATTGTGGTAGATGAGTGGCTCTAAGTGTAATGAATTTTAGCTTTTTGTTAAGTAATTATTTTGTCATATGCAAAATATGATATCTTTTTCATAACCCTTTAATCCTAAAATGAAGAAGCTAAAATTTCCTACACCCTATACAGTCCTTGTGATTGTGATGTGTTTGGCGGCCGCCCTTACTTATTTACTGCCTGCTGGTGGCTATGATACCCTTTGGTATGATAAGGACAAAGATGTATTTGTTATTCAGAGTGCGGACAAGACTTATGAAGAGGCCGCTACCAAAGAGACTCTTACCAGTCACAATATCTCCATTGGCCTAGAGAAGTTCAAGGAGCAGAAGATCAAGAACCCTATCTCTGTCCCCAATACCTACAAGCAGCGAGAGGCTACTCCACAAGGCTTTTTGGAAATTCTTTTTGCTCCAATCAAGGGAATTTATGAGACGGTGAGCCTGATTCTTTTTGTCCTCTTTATAGGAGGATTCATTGGTGTCTTCAACAGTTCAGGGGCACTGAACGAGGGAGTGGGCTATTTGGCGTATCGTTTTAAAGGAAAGGAAGGAATACTTATTATCGTACTCTCTACCCTTATGGCATTAGGAGGTACTTCTTTTTGGTTTGCAGAAGAAACCTTAGCTTTTTACCCTATGTTGGTGCCTATCTTTTTAGCAGCAGGGGTATGACTTGTTAGTGCCTTTGGCCGTGATTTTTATAGAGCTAATATAGGTTCTATGGCCTCACTACCAATCCATTTTGCAGTATTATTGCCTCCGATGCAGCAGGGGTGGACTGGACTTCAGGTCTTCCTATACGTGCTATAGCCTTGGTACTATGCCTTGTTATCAGTATTGTGTATATCATTCGTTATGCGGAAAAGGTAAGGAAACATCCTGAAAAATCGTTAGTTTATGGAGTAGCACTTCCTGAAATCTATGCTACCAATACTGGCTGAAGCTACCACTAAACTCAAAACTTCTACCAAAATACAGTTATTTATATTTTGCCCTGACTTTCATAGTGATGATCATAGGTGTTTCCCAGTGGGGCTGGTGGTTCCAAGAGATGACGGTCTCTTTTTAGTAGCGGCCATAGTGATAGCTATAATCCAGCGTACAGGGAACAACCCTTTATAGATCATTTCCTTACAGGCGCGAGAGACCTTTTGGGAGTAGCCTTTATCATAGGGATCGCCAGAGGGGTTTCTTTTATCCTTAACGAAGGACAAATATCAGGTACTATCCTCTACTATGCTACTGAACTTGTACAAGGCATGTCGCCCTATGGTGTTCCTACCTATACTCATGTTGGTTTTTGCTGTATTGAGTCTATTTATTGCATCTTCTTCGGGAATAAGCGGTGCTTACTATGCCTATTATGGGGGCTTTGGCCACTGTCGTAGGGATAGAGGGAGACAAGGTCGTGAGTGCTTACCTCTTTGGTATGAGAATCATGGGACCGATTACTCCTACAGGTATGATACTCCCTTCATTGACTATGGTCAATATCAACTATAACCAATGGCTTAAGTTTGTTTGGCCATTGATTAGCTATCTTACAGTAGTACTGACAGTTTTTGCTATGGTTCTAAATAAGTGAAGGTGAATAGTGAAAAGTGAAGAACGGTTAATATTTTTATAAATAGTTTTTATTGCAGAAAAAGTAGTAATATAAACGAATCACTCAAGCACAATTAGATGCTTTATTGCGATAAAATAGACACAATAGTAGAATAGCTATAAAAAGAGGCTAACCTTTGGGATAGCCTCTTTTTTTCACTCTTCACTTTTCATTTTTCACTAATCACTATTCTTCACAACCCTTTGGTTAAACCGTTTGTAAAAAATAAGGGGAGCTTATAGAGCATTCTAAAGATAAAGGGATAGCGTCCACGGTTGTAGTCACTCATATAGTACTCTTGACCAATATGCAGATGCGGATGCCACTGCTCGAGGGTATGGCTATCCAGTTCGCTCCACTTGAACTCAGGGCGTTGTTCCTCATCCATAGAGCCGAGGAGAATCGTGATTTTTGGCATGACCCACAAGACTATAAGCTAACATATCAAAGAGAAGGGTAGCTTTCTCGCACTTTTGGCAAAGGTTCTCAAAGAAAGCCTTCACTTCTGTGCGCTCAAAGTACATCAGTACCCCTCTACAATGATAAGGATCGGCTTCTGATGTGCCTTTATGGTCTCAATCCATTGGTAATCAAAGAGGAAAGAGGGATAAAGGTACGCCTATCATTCTCCTTGAAGAACTCTTACGCAATTCAATCACTTCAGGTAAGTCCAATTCGTACCAATGAGTCACCGCTGGGCTTCCTAGGCGTTCGTAGCGAGCGTCTAAGCCAGCGCCCAACTGGATTACTACTGCATCGGGATGGGCTGAGAGGAAAGCTTGAGCTTCCTTATCTATAAGGCTTGCCCTGAGACAGACCCCCGCTTGGCTGAATTTGGATCGGCTGAACTTGGAAGTCATAATCTATCAGAGGAATCATCTCTTCAGCTTTCTATCTACTAGAAAAAGGCGGATTGTAGTAGCGTTCCTCAGCTTTTTGCCCATAAGGTAATGAGCATGGTTTCGGGTATTTTCCTAGTTTCACAATTCTATTCAAAAAGCGTGGAAATAGGCGGGGTTTCCTGTGTGCTAAGGGAGTTGCTGTACGGCTCCTGTAGCAGGGTCAAAGGAGAACAGACCTACCTTTATCGGTTCCAAAAAAAGCAGCAAATATAATCTTGTCTTTCATCTTGGTAATGAATACGCTATGTCCGTCGGTAAGGGGAATACCGTCTATCTTCTTGATAGTTTTAGCCTTAAGGTCAACTAAGATGGCCAAAGCACTCTTGGAGGTATAAGGATTGTCGGTATAGAGTTCGCGAATACCTACGTAAGCGACCACTTTGTCATTACCTATATATTGTGTAGCTAAGATTGTGGAGGCTTTTATGCTCGTATCCTTCAATGGCAGTAGTGGAGATATCCCAAGACTTATTTGTATCAAACTCAGTGGCTCCCTTTAGGAATACAGATAAAAGCCACACTTGGTGTTATTAGGGGTTGAACCCAAAATACCCTACTGTAGCAGCATAGAGGTCACCAGCTTCGTTAGTAAAGAGCATACCACTACATTGGGACATAGGGACGTGTGAGAAAAGTAAGCCCTGTAGCCTTTTTCGGAAGCTATTTTCTCTACCTTATCGGTTTGGATATCAATGATTGCCACATCACTCTGCTGATAGTCAGCATAGGGTTGCTAGCCTTGCCCAGAATCTACTTGGTTTAAGCATACGTAGTATTTGCCATCACGGATAAGCCCCATAGCAGGTTCTGGGTTGGTATCTCCATGCGCATATTGGTTTAGGGCAATTTCCCCTGTTTTCTCCATAGTTTTGGGATTGATAATCCATACTACTCCTTGACCATAGAGAGGTAAGTAGCCTTGGTATCACTTACTTTTTCAAGGTGTCCTACCATAGAGCCGGCAGGAGCAGGAAGGTTAGTCCCTTTGGTAAGTTTTTTAGTGTTAGGGTCATAGCTCCAACGAGTTATTCCTCCAACACCTTTCATGGTATCAAAGAGATAGACATCATTACCTGCCACTTGTACAGAAGCGCTAAACTCTATTTGGTCAGCCTTGCTATTATCTATGGAACTTGTTGCGGATAATTTGTGGAACATCTGTAGGTAAGAGCTACCACTCATGCCATCGGGATTCTTAGCAGAAGTCTCCAATAGAAAATCACCTGTATATTCCTTAGCATCAGGGGTAGGATTTGGTGAAGGTTTGGGATCGTTGTCATCTTTCTGCAGGCAGTACCCAGTACAGCGCAAGCACATAAAGGTTAAGAAAAATTTTGAATACATGATAATATGATTTTTAGTTGATTTCAGAATATAACACGGAGTTTTACTCCTCCATTGATACCTGGGAGGGACGGTTGAACTCGGTGAGCACTTTTTGGTCAGTAAGATTGCGTATTTTCCTGAGATAAAGAGTTTGTTGTTGAGAAAAACTATGCTCAAAACCCCAATCAAAGGTTGTACTACGGGGAATACGGCGCTTGTCGCGCTTGGTCATCTCGAAATCATAGTAATATTCCTCTACAAAGGCATAGTCTAAGAAGATACGGGTGTTCTGTCCAGTACCTCCAAAAAGATTTTCTCAGTGAAACTCTAATCCCATATTTCCCATAAGGTAGGGGATATTGGGCATACGCTTGTCCTTGGTAGGGTTGGGTACGGTGCTGGCAGGCTCATAATCACGAACATCCCTAAGGTCTTGAAGAGTAGTATTCGCATAGGCATAGAGCAGAAGGAAGCACATCGGCTTTTGGCTTCAAATTCTATTCCCACGGTGCGCATCTCTCAAAAATTTTGGTATTGGGCACCAATAAGCCCTGCTAGTATAGCGGATCATATCCTTTAGGTGCATATAGAAAAAGTTGAGTTCTATTTTGGGCATTGGAGGGTGCTTGCCGACCAAGTCAAAGAGGCAACCTATATTGGCACTTGTATTGTGCTCTGGGGAGCAAATCACCACTGGGGACAATAGCAATCCCATCGCCTAAGAGTTCATTCTCAGTGGGAATACGTACATCATGGCCTATGGAGAGCTTTCCCATAAAGGAGGGAAGAAAGCGGTAACGTAAGGCATCATTGATACCAAAACTACCCTTTATTCAGATCCACATCATATTTTCCAGGAACGAAAAGGGTGTCCGCTGGGTATGCATGGTATAGAGATAATAGCGCCCTGTGAGGGAGTTGAGGAACTTGTCGTCTGAAGTACGAAAAATCGTAAGTGAGCCCACTGACCCAACTGAGCATATGAGAATCAAAATTGACCTGCTTTCCTAAACTTAGCCTCTTGAGATCGTCCTTGGGAGTACCTTTGGCTACAGAGAGAACGGTATTGAAATTAAGCGAATGCTGCTGATTGATAAGGTATTCAAGTTGGTTTTGTTCACAAAAGAGAATTTTTCGGTCATCGGAATCCGAAGGGAAATTGTAGCCCGCTTCGCCCCCATAGCGTGAGGGGGTAGGGGTAGGGAGGAACCATCCATTCGTAGCGACGAGTGGCCTTATCTATAAAGTTCATTTGGGTAAGTACCAAACCATTGAGCATATCAAAATTCAGCCCTTCTAAGAAAAAGTTATCCTTCTTCAGTTTGGTAGCCAGTCCAGCCATAAGCGAACAGCTATGTGCCTCGCGGATATCATATTCTATTCCTTGTACTTCTTTGTAAGTTTTGACCACAACAGGCTCTACTTCCACTTCGTCAAACCACCATTTGTGAGCTTTAAAGCTACCTCCTGCCAGTATTTTTTGGTATTTATCATGATTGCGGGTGATATATGAGGCCTTTGCGATAGGGTGATTCAAAGGTATAGTTGTTGTCGGCGGTAGTATAGCTACCCCCACCCCAAAGGTAAGCCCTTTTTCCTTGAGGTTGCGCTTGAAGACTGCTTTGCAACTTATGTGTATTGAAAGACTCTAAATCATAGCTCAGGTCGGCATATTTCTCAGGATACTCACGAATGACGATATTGACCGCCCCACCGAGAAGACCCACCGAAACGGGCAGGCACTACCCCTTGTGATTTCTATACGGTCAATCATATCCACAGGAATATCGTTGATGTCAATATAATCTGTCTGTTCACTCAAGGGAAGTTCGTCTATAAAAAAACCGATACGCTTACCCTCCAAGCCACGTACAGAAAGGCGAGAGGCGCTTCCTACGCCGCCGGAGGGAGCGGATCGTAACCCCACGGTTTTAATCAATATATCTTGTACGCTGCTCACGGTACCCCGCATATTGGATAGGTCAATTACGGTAACAGGCATGGCCTCTTCTTTCTTTTTGATGTGCGATGGTCTTGGCGGAGAATACTACCTCACCGATTTCCTGCTTCTCCTGCGAGAGGGCTATATTTTGCTTGGTATCTCCGCTGACAGTGATTTTCTTGTTAACACTTTGGTAACCAGATAATAATACCCTACGGTATAGCTACCATTGGGCAAAGAAGGAAGCAAGTAAAAGCCCTTTTTCATTGGTAGCGGTGCCTTTTCCTGTTTCCTTGATAATGACCTCGGCATTGACTAAGGGTTCGCCTGTGGTTTTGTCTATCACTTTTCCTGAGAGACTACCCCTCTGTTGGGCATAGCCAAAAGCAGAAAAAAAGCAATAGTAAGTAAAAAAATCTTTTTAAATAACATAAATGTAATGAGTTGATTCAGTGTGTTTTTATTTTTATTTGTTCTATGCAAAAATGAAAATAAATTTGTGAGATTTGGAAATATTATTTATCTTTGTTCTAAATAATTGATTTCGTAAAGGCAAACGTACGTTTTTATTTTTAATCTTAATAGCAAAGATTTTTAATCTCAATAGCAAATTTATGATGAAGCGATTGACCAAAACAAGATATACAAGAACTGAGTTTAGAGCAGGTAGAGGTGCCTTTGGTAAAGAGTGAGGCAGAGATGGAGATCTATTATGGCCGTCTTGAGAACAAATTAGCTACCTTTACTACCCATGGCAAGGAGATAGGTAAGCATGCTTATTACAGCTGGCAGGCTGAGGTGAGGGATAATTATTCCTTTGAGGGGCGTATGGCTATTCCCTCGGTGCGGTTCTATTTTGTAACTAAGTCGCAAAAAGGAATGCATGTGGATATGATGGGCAGATTTTCACAGCTAAGCAGGGCAGAACATAATTTGTTCTTTTGCAAAGACGAATGCTTAGGGAGAGATATTTTCTTGAAAAATGATACTATGGAGGTGATTACCATAGCCATAAGTGAGGAGGAGTTTGCCCAAATGGCGCAGCAATACTGATAGCTTTATGGCGATCTATAAGAGATACCAAAGTGGGGGACAACTTTTCTGCTCAGTCGTCAGGAGGTTTTTCTCACTTCTATGCAGATGCAGGCAGTCTTGCAACAACTCAACAATACAGAACTTTTGAGGCAATGCCGCAGGGGTATATGCTGACCTTAAAAGTATTGAATTGTTCCTGTTACAGTTTCACCAAATGGACACCCAGAAATACCAAAACTACCAATATTGTAAGACCCATACGGATATAGATAAAGATATATGAGGTAAGAGAACTCATTATTCATAACTTGCGATACACACCTCCATCAGTGAATTAGCAAGGGAAATGGGAATGAATGAGAAGAAATTGTGCTATGGGTTTAAGGAGATTTTTCGGCAATACCATCTTCGGCTATCTCTATGATTATAAGATGAATCTTGCCCAGCAGTTGCTACTACATACCGATAAGTCTATAGGGTGAAATAGCACTCCAATGTGGCTATGAGCACCTATCGCATTTTTTCTACCGCTTTCAAGCGCAAGTTTGGACTAAGTCCACAAGAGATGAGAAGGTAAAATGTACCCATGTTCATTCATCAACATGGGTACATTGTTATGTAAAAATCTATTTAAAAGCATGGAAATAAGCAGGATTTCCACGGTAGAGAGTACCTGCTGTACAGCACCCGTACTAGGGTCAAGGTAAATAAATGCCAGCCTTATCTGTTCCGAAAGCAGCAAAAACAGCCTTATTTTTCCAGTTTGCCAATAGCTATACTATGTCCGTCGCTAAAGGGAATACCATCTATCTTCTTGATAGTTTTTAGCACTAAGGTCAATGATAACAGCTCATGACATTTTTGGCAATATAAGGATTTTGCCCATTTAGTTCACGAATACCTACATAGGCTGCTACTTTGTTATTGCCTATATATTGAGTATTAATGACAGTGGCAGCCTTATGCTCATAACTTCGATGGGAGTAGTGGAGATATCCCAAGACCTATTGGTACCAAACTCAGTAGCTCCTTTAGGAATACAGAGGAAGCCACACTTGGTATTGGCAGGATTGAACCCAAAAATATCCTGAAGTAGCTATATAGAGGTCGCCAGCTTCGTTAGTAAACACTCATACCGCTATGTGAGTCACAGAACGGGTAGGATAGATGAGTCCAGAGGTCTTCTCTGAAGCTACTTTTTCAACTTTATCGGTTTGGACATCGATGATAGCTACATCACTTTGTGGATAGTCAGCATAGGGAGCACTTGCATTAGGATCTCATTTGGTTAAGAGATAAGTAGTATTTACCATCTCGCACGAATCCCTATAGCAGGTCAGCACTATTATCTCCATGGGCATACTCTGGAGGGCAATTTCACCTGTTTTTCATGGTTTGTGGATTGATAATCCATACTACCCTTGAGTATAGAGCGGCATATAGGCTTTGGTATCACTTACTTTTTCTGGGATGTCCGACAAAGGAACCTACAGGAGTAGGAAGGCTGGCTCCTTTTACTTAGCTTTTTAGCAGCAGGATCATATACCCAATGGGTAACATTTGTCCCTTTCATCAAGTCAAAGATATAGACATCTTTGCCTGTCACTTGTACACAGGAGGCGAACTCTAATTGTTCGGCATTATCATTGATGATAGTTCCAGATAATTTTTGGAACACTTTGTACAGTAGGAGCTTCCGCTCATACCATCAGGATTTTTACAGTGGTTTCCAATAGAAAATCTCCTGTGTATTCCTTGCCCTCTGAGTAGGTGCAGGTGTTGGTTCATCATCTTTTTGCAAGCGGGTGCTTAGTACAGCGTGCAAGCATATAGGGTTAGGAAAATTTTTGAATACATAATAATATGATTTTTAGTTAATTTCTTAGAATATAACACGGAGTTTTTACTCTCCATTGATACTGTGAAGAGGTTTGTTGAACTCGGTAACTACTTTTTGGTTGGTAAGGTTGCGTATTTTTCCTGAGATAAAGAACTTATTATTGAAAAAAACTATGCTCAAAGCCCCAATCAAAGGTTATACTACGGGGAATACGGCGCTTGTCGCGCTTGGTCATCTCGAAATCATAGTAATATTCCTCTACAAAGGCATAGTCTAAGAAGATACGGGTGTTCTGTCCAGTACCTCCAAAAAGATTTTCTCGGTGAAATTCTAATCCCATATTGCTCATAAGGTAGGGAATATTGGGCATACGCTTGTCCTTAGTAGGGTTGGGTACGCTACTGTTAGACTCATAGTTGCGGACATCTCTCAGGTCTTGGTAGGTAGTATTCACATAGGCATATAACCAAGGGAGTACATCGGCTTTGGCTTCAAACTCTACCCTAAGGTACGCATCTGGCCAAAATTTGATATTGTGCACCTATAACCCCTGCGGTATAGTGGATCATATCCCCTCAGGTACATATAAAAGAAGTTTAGTTCTACTTGAGCATTGGTAGGGTGCTTGCCAACCAAGTCAAAGAGGCAGCCAATATTGACACTGGTATTGCGTTCAGGGAGCAAATTCCCACTAGGTACTACAGCGATACCATCACCTAAGAGTTCCGTTTCAGAGGGGATACGGACATCATACCCTACAGAGAATTTTCTCATAAAGGAAGGGAAGAAAGCTGATAACGCATAGCATCATGATACCGAAATCCTTTTTATTGAGATTCATATCATATTGTCCTGCACGAAAAGATGAGCCATTTGGGTGTGCATGGTATAGAGATAGTAGCGCCCCGTAAGGGAGTTAAGGAACTTGTCGTCTAAAGAACGGAAGTCATAGGTAAGCCCGCTGACCCAACTGAGCATATGAGCGTCAAAAATTCACTTGCTTGCCTAAGCTCATTTGCTTGAGTTCGTCCTTGGGTTTCTCTTAGCAAAGGCCAGTACCGAATTGAAATTAAGCTGAGTGCTGCTGGTTTATCAAATACTCCAAGTTGGTTTTTGATCACCAATGGTAAATTTTTGGTCATCGGAATCAGAAGGATATCTATAGCCTGCTTCCCTCCATAACGAGAAGCTGTGGGGTAGGAGGAGCCATCCCATTCGTAACGGCGGGTAGCCTTGTCTATAAAATTCATACGAGAGAGCGCTATCACATTGAGCATGTCAAGGTTAGCTCCATCCCAAAAAGAAATGATTCTTTTGAGTTTGATAGGCAATCCTACCACAAAGGAACGACTATGTGCCTGACGGATATCATACTCTATTCCTTGTATTTCCTTGTAGGTTCTTATGGTAACAGCTTCTATTTCTACCTTATCAAACCACCATTTTTTTAGCTTCAAGCCCAGCACTTGCTAATATTTTTGATATTTGTCATGATTGCGAGTCAGGCGCAAGCCCTCGCGATAGGGAAAGTCAAAAAGAATAATTGTTATCTGAGCTGGTATAACCTCCTCCGACTCGAAGGTAAGTCCTTGCTCCTTGAGATTGCGCTTGAAGATGGCTTGTATCTTATGGGTATTATAGGATTCAAGGCCAGTAACTAAGGTCTGCATATTTATCAGGATATTCACGAGTTACGATATTGACCGCCCCACCAAGGGAAGACCCACCGAGGCGGGCAGGCACAACCCCTTTGTAGATTTCTATACGGTCAATCATATCACAGGAATATCGTTGTAGTCAATATAATCTGTTTGATCGGTCATAGGTACTTCGTCTATAAAAACCGATACGCTTACCCTCCAAGCCACGGACAGAAAGGCGAGAGCTGCTACCTACCCTCCAGAGGTACGCAGGGTAACCCCCTACGGTCTTGACCAATATATCTTGTACACTGCTGACGGTACCTCGCATATTGGACAAGTCAATCACCGTAACAGGCATGGCTTCTTCTTTCTTTTGGTGAGCAATGGTCTTGGCAGTAACCACTACCTCTCCGATTTCCTGCTTCTCAGGGGTAGCGCTATATTTTGCTTAGTATCTCCACTAATAGTAATTTTTACTAATACTCTGATAGCCAAGATAATAGAAGCCTATGGTGTAGCTTCCCTCAGGTAGAGACAATGAGTAGAATCCCTTTTCATTGGTAGCGGTTCTCTTTCCTGTTTCCTTGATGATAATCTCGGCATTGATTAAGGGTTCGCCTGTGCTCTTATCTACAATTCTCCCTGAAAGCATTCCTTTATTTTGTGCGAAGCTAAGGGAAGAGAGAGTAATAGATAAAAACTTCTTAACTGACATAAATGTAATGAGTTGATTAATTGTGTTTTTAGTTTATTTAGTCTTGTTAAATAGTAAAAAGACTTGTGAGATTTAAAATTATTATTTATTTTTGTTCTAAGTATCAAGGTTGAGTATGCAAAATTACATCTAATATACTTAATTTATTTTTAATCTCAATAGCAAAAATTTTAATCTTAATAGCGAAAAATTTTAACTCAATAGCAGAATTTTAATCTCAATAGCAAATCTATGATGAAGCGATTAACAGCAGAAGACTTGCAGAGAATTGACTGTAGAACAAGAAGCCCTTTGATAAAGGATGAGAGGAAATGGAGCGCTATTATGGGTGTCTTCAGAACGATATAGTTACCTTTGTAACTTGTGGTAAGCAGATAGGTAAGCATACCTATTATAGTTGGCAAGCTCAGATAAAGGAAAAATTACTCTTTTGAGGGGCGAGATGTCAATTCCTTCGGTACGATTTCATTTTGCTATCAAATCTAGAAAGAAATCATGTGTAGATGTAGCAGGGCAGTTAGTTTCTGCCAGTCAAGGAGAGCACAATGTCTGTAGGGAGGAATGTTCAGGAAAGATATTTTTATCAAAAATGATAATTTAGAAATAATTACAATTGCAATAAGTGAAGCGGAGTTTGCTCAAATGGCGCAGCAATATCCTGATAGTTTTATGGCTATCTATGAGCGATACCAGAGAGAGGAAGTTTCTTGCTCAATCCTTATGGCTGTTATTGTACCCTGTTCAAATGCAAACTATCTTGCAACAACTCAATAATACAGAACTTTTGGGCAATGCCGCAGGGGTATATGCCGACTTGAAAGTGCTGGAATTATTTCTATTGCAGTTTCACCTTTTGAACATCAGAAGTACCAAAACTACCAATATTGTAAGACCCACGCCGATATAGATAAGATACATGAGGTAAGCGAGCTGATTATTCACGATTTGCAGCATACTCCCTCTATTTCAGAACTGGCAAAAAGGAGTAGGTATGAATGAGAAGAAAATTGTGCTATGGGTTTAAGGAGGTTTTTGGCAATACCATCTTCGGCTATCTCTATGATTATAAGATGAATCTTGCCCAACAACTGCTACTACATACTGATAAGTCTATAGGTGAAATAGCACTTCAATGTGGCTATGAGCATCTGTCGCACTTTTTCTAGCGCTTTCAAGCGTAAGTTTGGTCGTAGCCCACAGGGGGGTAAGGGGGAACTAAGATTACCAAGGAGCTTTGGCTAAGAAAGTAAGTCGGATAAAGGTGATAACCGTCTCAGGGGTAATGGTAAGGGGTGAGCATCCAAGGCTTTGACTTCCTCATCATCTTCAAAGACAGCAAAGAGTCCATCGGTAAAGGCAAGAAAAGCGGTGTCCAAGGCCACGGAGAGGTCAGCCAAGGTTCTATTTTCCTTATCCCCGAAGGTGATTTTTTTCCCTCTTGGGCTTGCTCTCCTATTTCTTGGGCAGAGGAAAGGAATCAGAGGTATCCTCTCTCGAATCATTGAAGCGTTTTACTTCGCTCTTGACACACTCCGAGATCAGTTCTCAGAGCGTTTCAGGCTGCTTTTCTAAGGTTACCTCAATGATTTTGATTTTTCTTGCCTAATTTTTGAGTTGATATCTGCATGAGCTAGGGATTTAGAATTGTCATGCCCTTTAAGAAAATCCAGCGCATAAGCAATACCTCCTTACCCTCATCCTCCTTAAGCAGCAAAGCGAGGCGAGAGCACTATAGCCAACACTCCCGTAATGGCAAAGATAATAAGATAAGGAAGATTAGGAAAAACAGAGAATTCCTAAGCGAATCAAGATAAACAACGCTCCAAAACAGAGGAAGTTGAATAGGAAAGCACGTACTTTTGGCCGACATAGATAGGGTTTTAGGTTAGCATCTTCTGCCATGAGGGCAAGCAAAGCCCTGAAAGGCCCCACAACTACTAGCTAAAAGACCTAAAGAGAGGGCAATACATACGATTTTAAACCAATTTTTCATTCTTATAATTATTTATACACACCATAGCTGGTGTATTTTTCCATTCTTTTTCAATGAGTTTTCTCTACAGAGAGTTTGGAAAGTTTCTTGTAGGTATCTTCAATTGCTTTTTGACACTTTTCAAAAACAGCTTCTCTGTTTCAGTGAGCACCTCCAAGGGTTCTGGGATAATTTCGTCAATAAGGCCATTGGCTTTCATATCCTTAGCAGTGAGTTTAAGGGCATCGGCAGCACGTTCCTTGTACTCCCAAGTACGCCAAAGGATGGAGGAGCAAGACTCTGGAGAAATTACAGAATACCAAGTATTCTCTAGCATAAATACCTTATCACCCACTCCTATACCGAGGGCACCTCCTGAGGCGCCTTCTCCCTATGATAAAGACAATGATAGGCACTTGTAGGCGAGACATTTCCAATAGGTTACGGGCGATAGCTTCTCCCCTGACCTCTTTCCTCTGCTTCAATACCGGGTAGGCACCTGGGGTGTCAATAAAAGGTAACTACAGGTAGGTTGAACTTCTCAGCCGACTTTCATCAGGCGCAAGGCCTTGCGATAGCCTTCAGGGTTAGGCATCCCAAAGTTACGATACTGGCGGCTCTTGGTATTGTTACCTTTCTGCTGTCCGATAAACATATAAGATTGATCGCCTATTTTTTTCCCAATCCTCCGATCATAGCCTTATCATCCCCCACGGTACGAGTCACCATGGAGTTCTATAAAAGGTATTACCACAGAGAGCATTGATATAGTCAAGCGCATAGGGGCGGTCAATATGTCAGGATACCTGTACACGTTGCCAAGGAGTAAGGTTCTCATAGATGTCCTTTTTTACTTGTTCCAAGCGTTTGTTAAGTTTTTACAAGTATCAGAGACATCTACATTAGTTTCATTTCAAGGGCAACACATTTATCTAATTGTTCTTCAAGTTCCTTGATAGGTAGCTCAAAATCTAAATATTCCATATCTTTAAGTTTGATTTAAAGTGGTTGCAAAAATCACTTAATTAGCGCCGCAAAAGTACGGATTTTTCCGAAAAAAAGCAACAATTAAGTTTTAAGTTTTGAGTTTTAAGTTAGTCATTGGTCGTTAGTCACTATTCACTAACTAATGAGGTTCCATATCCCTTTATTCCTCTTGAGCATATTGAGTGTATGGGCAACATGCTGGTGAGCGGGGTCAGCCAGTTCAGGGTCTATACGGATGAGGTCAGTGGCATAGTCGCGGGCTATTTTGAGGTAGCCCCCGTCCTAGACCAAATCAGCTATTTTTCAGGGCAAGTACTCCGCTCTGTTGTTTTTCCATAAGGTCCTTGAGGGCCTCGGAGTTTTAGATCTACTTCAGCGATTTGGAAGCCATCACAAGTGGCTACCATGGTCTCCATACGGGTACGGGAGTCATGGCTAAGCTTTACGTCGGTCATTAGGATACAATAGCTCTGCTCGGCACCGCGCCCCCACACGGCCACGCAATTGGTGTAGTTGAGAAAGGCCAAAGCGCTCAGCACTCTCTATGAGCATCACCGAGGCATTAGGCACATTGACCCCGACCTCTATTACGGTGGTAGCTACCATGATTTGCGCTTTGCCTTCTGAGAAAAAGGCGCATTTGGGCATCCTTCTCTTCAGGCTTGAGGCTGACCATGTACCATGGCTATGGTGTATTTTTGGAGGAGGAAAGTAGCGTAAAGCTGGTTATAACCTTCGGTAAGGTTCTTGAAAGCCAATGCTTCAGACTCTTCAATCAGTGGATATACTACATACTTGTCGCCCTTTGGCGATTTCATCATGGAGGAACTGATACACCCTCGCTCTATGGGTTTCATATTGGTGGATTGTCTTGATAGGCTTTCTTCCAGGAGGAAGTTCATCAATTACTGAGACGTCCAGATCCCCATAGAGACTCATGGCCAAGGTACGTGGAATAGGAGTAGCCGACATGATCAGCACATGAGGTGGTAGCTCGTTCTTATGCCAGAGCTTAGAGCGTTGTTCCATCCCGAAGCGATGCTGTTCGTCAATAATGGCTAAGCCTAAATTATGGAACTTGACCTTGTCCTCCAGCAATGCATGAGTGCCTACAACAATCTGTAATTGGCCACTTTCCAAGCCCTCATGTATCTCTCGGCGCTCCTTCGTCTTAGTACTTCCTGTAAGCAGAGCAATGCTTATATCCATAGGCGCGAGCAGTGAGGCGATACTCTCATAATGCTGCTGAGCGAGAATTTCGTAGGTGCCATAAGGCAGGCTTGGAACTGATTGTCAAGGGGCTAAGAGCATAGCAAATGCGCAACTATGGTCTTACCTGCCCCCACATCCCCCTGCAGGAGTCGGTTCATCTGAGCACCAGTGGCTACATCGTTACGGATTTCCTTGATAACCCGCTTTTGGGCATTGGTCAAAGGGAAAGGAAGATACAGGTGGTAAAAAGTATTGAAATAATCACCTACCTTTGGGAAAACATACCCTTGGAGTTTTTGTTTAGGTAATTCTTCTGTATGAGTTGTAGTTGTATATAAAAAGCTCTTCCAGCTTGAGCCTGAGATTGTGCCTTAGCCAAGAGTTCTTGGGACTGAGGAAAATGAATTTGGAAGAGCGCCTCCCTTTGGCAGTAGCCGTAGGGGTTGTATCATCTCATGAGGAGTGTCTCCTGAGGGTGCACACCCACCTCAGTGAAAAGGTTCTCAAGGAGCTTGCGCATTACCCGTTGGCTGATGCCTTTTTGGTGAGTTTTTCAGTAGAAGGATACACAGCTTGTATGTTCCCTTGCAGGGGTATTTTTGGTGCTCTTCGAGGGTTTCCATCTCAGGGTGAGCCATGGAGAAGACTCCAGCAAGAGAGCACATTTGCCGAAGATCACATAAGGAACATTGATCAGCAAATGATCTTTAAGCCACTGTGAAGGGCGAAACCACACCAGCTCCATACTACCTGTATCATCAACAAAGGTAGCCACGAGCCGCTGTTGGGCTTTGCTTTTACCTTCTACAGTTTTCAGGTGAATGATACGCCCGATGATCTGAACCTCGGCCGAGGAATCCTGGAGGTCTTAGATTTTATAGTATTGTGTGCGGTCAATATAGCGCGTAGGAAACAAGTGTAGCAAATCCTGAAAATTGGCTACTTGAAGCTCATTCTTGAGTAGGGTAGCCTGCTGGGGCCTACTCCTTTTAAGTATTCAATAGGAGTTTTCCAAAACGCTCATATCTCTCAAGGGTTTATAAGATCCACTGTAACAATCCCATCTGTATCTATTTTCTTGAGCACCACAGGCTGTAGGGTATTGATCAGCTCAGGGTTGAAAGGCGTCTTTACTTTTACGTAATTCTCGTAAATCCGTGCATAAAGCCGTCTTTTGTTATCACTTTCAAAAAGCACTTCTCAGGTAGTACCGAGTTGTTTTTCATAGAAATGATGTCGCTTTTTAGCCGAAAGCCCACGAAGCATACGGCGCTTGGCACGTACCTCGCTTGGCACTGCACCTCCATCTCTATCGCTTCGGCATTGGCGCGTTCGAGTAGGTAAATACATGTAAGTAAGAGATATCCAGCTCATTAAGGAAGTGATAAGTCTCCAAGAAATGTTCGTCCGTCTCCCCAGGGAAGCCCACAATCACATCAACTCCTATACAAGCATCGGGCATCAGTTCACGGATTTTGGCCACACGATTCTGGTAGAGTCTCCCTTAGGTAGCGGCGCTTCATCTTCTTGAGGGATATCATTGCTACCACTCTGCAAAGGAATATGGAAGTGAGGAACAAAGGTACGGCTCTGGGAGACAAAAAGCGATGGTCCTCGTCCTTGAGTAAGTTTGGCTCAATGGAAGAGATACGCAAGCGCTCTATACCCTCTACCGTGTCTAAGGCTTGGATTAGTTCCAAGAAGGTGTGTTCGTGCTTTTTGTTACCAAACTCCCCCTTGCCATAGTCTCCTATATTGACACCAGTAAGGACAATTTCCTTGATGTTGCTTCTCAGATATTTTCTTAGCATTCCTAAGGATACTCTCTATAGTATCACTACGGAGATACCACGCGCCATAGGGAATGGTACAGTAAGTACACTTGTAGTCGCAACCGTCCTGAATCTTGAGAAAAGCACAGGGTACGGTCGCCTCATGGAGTAGCTCCCTACATAGAAATCAGCTTCGTTGATGTCACAGGAGTGAATCTGCCCCTTGTTGAGCTTGAGTTAGGGTCGTCTATATGCTGGGTGATATTGAATTTCTCTTTGGCACCCAATACCAAATCCACCCATCTACAGCGATGAGGTCTTCGGGCTTGAGCTGGGCATAGCAGCCTATGGCGGCGATAAAAAGTATTTCGTTGTGCTAGGGCTTTACGTACAATTTGCTTGAACTGCTTTGTCCGCATTCTCGTGTAACAGAGCAGGTATTAATCACATAAATATCAGCAGGTTCCTCAAAATCTACCTTTGTCATAACCCTCGTTCTCAAAGCTACGGGCAATAGTGGCTGTCCCAGCAAAATTTAGCTCTGCAAACCCAAGGTATAAAAGGCAACACGTCATAAGGGTAAAAGAAATTTGGGGCAAAAGATACATAATAACAAATGATTAATGACAAGTGAATAGTGACAAGCGAGTAGCGAATAGTGAAAGAGATATGTAGGAAAGACCATTTTCTGGAATAAAAGACGAGTATCTTTGTACGCTGAAAGGAGGGTTATTATGGAGCAAGAACATGCTTTTTAGATACTACAAATGGTGATTTCTCTGATAAAGGAAGGGGTGATTACCAGAGAGACTACCTATTCAAGTCTTCGGTTGCAGTCTCTCTACTCATAAGATATGGGAGGTAGGGACAGGTTACTATTGGATCTATTTTGACAAATGTCCTTTTTGAAGGAGTCTATTCCATGTGGCAGTTTGTTTTTGAAGGAGAACGCCTGTTTTCTATAGAATTTTCTATGAATGAACGACAAACCTCTTGGGAGGATTGGAGTGAAGCGTATGAGCTACAAACAGAAAAAGTATTACAAGCAATGGCTTACCTCACAAATAGGAAAGATACATTCCTTTGATTGGGGAAGTGTAGGCTTATTACGACCGCAAAGGGGGAGTACCTTTATGTGGATTACTTATAAAAGTAAAGGTAAAAAGTAAAGGGTAAAGCTAGCGAATATTGGAGCTGGATATGTGAGTAAAAAGATAATAAAATGAAAAACAGAAACTCCAACTTAAGAAGCGCAAAATACTTGTATAGCAGAGGAGTTATTTCAGTGGGTTTTTCTTGGTGTTGTGGGAGTACTTTTTCTCTTTTTCAGCTGGTCTTTTCTCTAAATTCTTTTTACAAAAAGTCCTTGAAAGGATCTGTCTTTTACTCTCTATATCCGATTTATCATATATAGAAACATAAAGAATAGACTTTGTCATCGTCTTGCATATGTTGATCATAATTTCTTCATGTGTGATAACTCTTGCCTCCACTTTTCACCTTGATTCTTAGAGGTGATATTAAAGGCGAACCTCTAGTATCCTCCGCCCAAAGTGTCCCAAAAGTGGATTTTCTCTATTTCTTTTAAGTTTTTGATGTCTTCTTTAAGGCTCTTGTACTTCTTAGACAAAGCCTTTTAACTCTTTTCAAAGGTAGGGCTATGTTGGTGTTTATAGTTCATTGAGTAAATCATCTAAGTTTCTCGCCCTAATTTTTCCTGCTCTTATATCCTCAGCTTCTTGCAAAAGTCCTTGAAGAATTTTCTTAAAAAGCCTCTTCTTTTTGGGAGAGTCCAGCAGGTTGCTCAGGAAAGTCCAACTTGGGCCTTAGCTTTGGCAGGTGCTTTTCTTTAGGTTGAGTTTCTTTAGTTTTTGTAACTACTACAAAAATCAAGTTTTTAGCTTCTTTTACAAAAAGCTAAAGCTTTGTGGGCTGTTGCTGGTATAGTGATTGTGTAAGCCATAAGATTCTTATTTTGAGTACAAAGATAGCAAATTATTTTTGTACAGCTACAAAAATTGTACCAAATAAAAATCTGCCTATAATCCTAAATATTTATTTTTACCTTTTACTTTTTACCCTAAATTTTTGTACCTTTGTAGGCTAAAAAATAGCACTCATGGATATAGCCCAGTATGTATTGATTTTTGTCAATCAGACCCATCGTTCTATTTTTCCTAACGGGGAAAGCGGGGACAGGGAAAACAACTCTATTGCATCAGATTATAGCTACTACTTATAAGAATGTCATGGTTGCTGCTCCCCACAGGGATAGCCGCGCTCAATGCCAAAGGTGTGACGCTGCACTCCCTCTTTCAGTTGCCAATAGCCACCTTTGTGCCTTCTACAGCAGTGGATATGTCTCTTGCGGAAAATGTAAATGTGGTCACACCCAAAGACTCTTATACAACGGCAGCAAATGAATAGCTTACGCGTGAAGACGCTCAAGAAATTGGAGCTACTGATTATAGATGAGGTCAGTATGCTCCGTGCCGATACCTTGGACATGATCAACACTGTACTGAAATCGGTTAGGGGGTCTTCGCAACTTTTGGGGGCGTACAGGTGCTTTTTATAGGGGACTTATTACAGCTCCCTCCTGTGGTCAAGCCCCAAGAATGGGGAACTCTTACAACAGTATTATAAGGGCATCTTCTTCTTTCATTCCAAGGTAATAGAGGAAAATCCTCCTTGTATTTGGAACTGGAAAAGGTATACAGGCAGTCCGATGCTGATTTCGTACAGATACTCAATCACTTGCGTACCAATGAGATCACACAGCAGGATATACAGACCCTACAGCAGTATATGTACAGCCTCTTTTAAGCCTTCTTATAATGATGGTTATCATCACCTAACAACCCACTAATTATAAGGCGGATCAGATCAATGCAGCTGCCTTTAGTGCTATTAAGGCGCCTGTATTTACCTATCAAGCAGAGGTCAAAGATGAGTTTCCTGAATACCTCTATCCCTTGGATACTCAATTATCCTTGAAAGTAGGTGCTCAAGTCATGTTTGTCAAGAATGATTCAGAAATACCTAAGCGCTATTACAATGGAAAGATAGGCGAAGTAGTATACCTCTCCGAGGAAGAGATACAGAGTGAAACTCTCGATGAGGATACTGTTATAGAGGTAGGTAAATACATATGGGAGCATATTCGCGAATAAGAGCAAGCTAATTCGGACGAGATAGAACAAGAAGTATTGGGTACTTTCACCCAATATCCTTTGCGACTTGCTTGGGCTATTACTGTACATAAGAGCCAAGGGCTTACCTTTGACAGGCGGTTATTGATTTGGCAGATGCTTTTGCCTCTGGACAGACCTATATAGGCTTTCCCGTCTGAAGTCTTGATGGGCTATACTGCTCTCCTCTCAATGCTAAAGAGTTCTTTACGGCTACAGATCTGAAAGATTATGCCTCTCAAAAAGCAGCCCCTGAGACCTTGAGCCGATACTTTTTCTTCAGAAAGAAAGGCATTTTTGGAGAAAGAAGTACTCAAAACTTTTTCTTGGCTGGACTTGGCGGTGCAATAGGGGCGCACATGTCGTCTGTATAAGCAGGAGAATGCACGAAGCCTCAAAAGCCAGTTTCGCTAATGGGCACAGGAGCAAAGTCGTACGTATGATACGATTGTCCAGCATTCGGAAAAAGTTCCTCAATCAGCTAAAGTATCTTCTCAGATCCACATTATGACAAATATTACCCATATGAGGCGCTTTCAGAAGGCTTATGATATTTCTATCCACAGTTGGATAGGCTTGCTTTAGAGACTTTCACACCCATCTGCAGGTAGATGGAAAAACAAGTAAAAGCCTTCACCGAAGACTTACTCAATTGGAAGATATGCAGATAGATGCTATTGTGTGCAGCTACTTAAGACTAAAATTATTTTAGAATCCATCATAGACCCCCTTTCAGAACAAGAGGAAAGAAATCCTTTGAGAAGGCTAAGAACTATAGGACACACTTGCTGGGCGTGCCATAGAAAAATGGAGAGAAGACTCACTCAATGGCAAACTCTCCACAGAAGCACCAGAGCTTGTCAAGAAAAAGGAGAAAAAGGAAAAGATATCTACCTATGCTCTTACACTTGAGCTTTGGAAACAGAAAAACGTGGCGAGATCAGCAGAAGCAAACTAACCGAATCCACTGTCTATGGACACTAACCAAATATATAGGAGAAGGAGCTATTTCTATAGAAGAGGTACTCTCTGCTGAAAAGTTACAACACTTTCAGCAGGCATTACCTACTATAACTCAAGAAGAAACGCTCAATGAACTAAGAGCACGAGTAGGAGAGGAATATAGCTTTGGAGAAATAAAGCTCTTTAGAGCCTATTGGTTCTATAAAATAAAGATAAAGAAGAATAAGAAGATAAAGAGGCTGTGCAAAGGAGATAGCCTCTTTTCTATTGATTAGAATCTCTTATTCTTCCTCTATGGGATATACTTTTTATATTACTTACAATAAAGGTAAGCTTCTCTTCGTTATTGGTATAATCTACCGAGATGGTATCACCCTTTCTTACTTCGCCAGGACAATCTTTTTCAGCGATTTCATCTTCTATATAACGCTGAATAGTACGCTTGAGCGGACGAGCACCATACTGCTTGTCGCTAACCCTTTTTCGGCAATAAATTCCTTAGCACTTATCAGTAAGATAAAGGGAGTAGCCGAGTGCTTTCATGCGTTCCAATAGTTTCTCAAGCTCTACCTCTACGATGCCTTTGATATTCTCTTTGTCAAGGGAGTTGAACATTACAATATCGTCAATACGGTTAAGGAACTCAGGGGCAAAAACCTTCTTGAGTGCACCTTCTACTATGGAGCGTTCATGCTCATCGGCTTGTGAGATCTTGGCAGCAGTGGAGAAACCTACGCCTTGTCCAAACTCTTTCACCTGACGTGCCCCTATGTTGAGGTCATGATGATAATCGTATTGCGAAAATCTACTTTTCTATTGAGGCTATCGGTTAGAAATCCATCATCGAGCACCTGCAAAGAGCATATTGAAAAATATCGGGTGTGCTTTTTCTATCTCATCGAGCAAGACCACGGAATAAGGTTTGCGACGTACTCGCTCAGTAAGTTGTCCCCCTCCTCATGACCTCACATAGCCAGGAGGGGCACCGATAAGGCGAGACGGTGAATTTTTTCCATATATTCGCTCATATCCAAGCGGATTAGCGCATCCTCGGAGTCGAAAAGCTCACGGGCTAAAAATCTTAGCTAACTGTGTTTTTACCAACCCCTGCTTTTGTCCGATAAAGATAAAAGGAACCAATAGGGGCGGTTCGGGTCTTTTCAATCCTGTACGGTTGCGCTTGATAGCCTTGACAATCTTCTGTACGGCTTCCTCTTGCCCTATAACTTTCTGCTGGATGATTTTCTCCAACGAAGAGAGTTTAGTCATTTCGGATTGTTCCATACGCGTAATAGGCACGCCACTCATCATGGAGACCACTTGGGCAATATCATCAAAAGCCTACTTCGCTGCGATTTCGCAAAGATTCTTTTTCCATAACTGTTTTTTCGGCTTCCAATTGTTCTTTGAGCCTACGTTCTATATCACGATAGTTAGCGGCTTCCTCATAGCGCATTCCTCTTACAGCATCGTTCTTGAGTGTTTGTATTTTCTCAATCTCTTCCTCTAAGTTCTCCACTTGTTTGGATACCTTTATTTGTGAGATATACACACGGGCACCCGCTTCGTCCATAGCGTCCAAGGCCTTATCGGGAAGGAATCGGTCAGTGATATATCAGGGTGGTGAGTTTCACACAAGCCTCAATAGCTTCAGGGTATATTTTACATGATGGTGGTCTTCGTATTTACCCTTTACATTGTTGAGGATTTCGATGGTTTTCCTCATAGGAGGTAGGTTCTATGATGACCTTTTGGAAACGACGCTCTAGAGCACCATCCTTCTCTATAGATTCACGGTACTCATTCATGGTGGTAGCCCCTATACATTGGATTTCTCCACGTGCTAGTGCTGGCTTGAACATATTGGAAGCATCAAGACTCTCAGAGGCACTACCAGCGCCCACGAGGGTATGTATTTCATCAATGAATAGGATCACATCCTTGTTCTGTTCCAGTTCGTTCATAATCGCCTTCTACGTTCCTCGAACTGCCCGCGGTACTTGGTACCAGCCACAAGCGAGCCCTAAGTCCAGTGTTACCACACGCTTATTGAACAAGGCACGTGATACCTTGCGCTCAATGATACGCATAGCAAAGCCCTTCGGCCACAGCACTCTTTCCTACCCCAGGCTCTCCGATGAGTAAGGGGTTGTTCTTTTTCCTACGGCTGAGAATCTGGGAGACACGCTCTATTTCCTTAAAGCGGCCTACCACGGGGTCAAGCTTGCCTTGGCGAGCCATAAGGGTTAAATCCTTCCCAAAGTTATCTAAAACAGGTGTATTAGTTTTCTGGTTTGAGTTGTTTTTGAGGGTAGAGGGTGACAAAATGTCAGATTTTTCGTCTTCATCGTCATCCTCGTAGGCGTACGAACTCATAAAAGTGCGTTCGTCTTGTTTTTTTCTCATTATTAATCATCTCAAACTGTTGTCTCACATTCTCGTAATTAATCTTTTCCTGATTAAGGAGCTTAGTGGTTGGATCACTGTTATTTCTAAGGATACACAAGAGCAGATGAGCGGTCTTGATTTGGTCATTCTTGAAACTTTTTGTTCAAGGACAGTGGCCTTCATCGCATTTTTCTGCCTGTAGGGTAAGGGGGATACTCTTCTCAAGCTGAGAGGCAGCCGTATCTGAGATAGGAATTGATAGAATTGGCAAGTGATTCCGTTTTTCTCTGCAAGGTAGGGTATGTTAGCATTCAGGGCAGCAAGAGCACTTCAAAAAGCACTTCCATCCGTTTCTTTAAGGATACCCAATAGCAAATGCTCTGTCCCTACCACACTATGTTTCATACGGATAGCTGAGCTTTCCCGTATTGACTCATTTTTACTCTTGGTGAAAAGTTATCGTTCATAAATAGGGTTGTCCTTTATTGTGGGGCTAAGTTATGATTTTTACTTCATACAGCAAAAATAATGCCATGAATTTTTTTGTCAGTTGCCCCACTTTAACAAAGCATAGACTGGGTTTGTTAAAAGTAATTAGCGATTGAGGGATTATTTTTAAGTTTTTGCAAACTCTTCTCTAGCGTTTCAATCTTGGCCAAGGCATCGGCTTCTTTCTTACGCTCTGTTTCTATTACTTGTGCAGGAGCGGAAGAAACGAACCTCTCGTTGGAGAGCTTAGCACGTACCGATTTTAAGAATCCTTGTACATGAGCAAGTTCTTTTTCCAATTTTTGATTTCTTCCTCAACATTGATCTTGTCCAAAATAGGAACAAAGTACTCATTGGCCTTTACACGGAAAGAGACAGCACCTTCTACGGCGGAATCAGTATAGGAAATAGCGGGGATATTGCCCAATTTCTGAATAATACTATCCCAATGAGTAGGTAGTTGTTCACTATTAATCACTGATAGGCTGATTTCGTCCTTGAAAGCAATGTTTTCTCCTTGCGAATGGTACTGTACCCCAGAGATAACCTCCTGAACAAACTCAAACTCGGCTAAGATACCTTCGTCAAAGGCCTTTTTGCTCCAGGGTAAGAGGCCACTATAAGTGCTTCTTGAGGGAGTTCTTGGGAGCTATTTGTTGCCAAATTTCTTCGGTAACAAATGGCATGAAAGAGTGTAAGAGCTTTAGGTTATCCTCAAATAGCGCAATTACTTCTGTAAGGGTCTGGTTATCAATAGGTGCTCCATAAGCAGGCTTGATAATCTCCAAGAGCCATGAGCAGAAATCGTCCCATACAAGTTTGTATATCTTCATCAGTGCATCGGAGATACGGTATTTACTAAAAGTCATCTTCGGTTTCACTCAGTACCTTTTGGAATCGGGCATTGAACCACGCAATAGCCCTTTTGGAATGGTCAGGCTGAGGAATATCGGCTGTTTGCCAACCTTTGACTAGGCGGAAAGCATTCCATATCTTATTGGCAAAAGCCACTGCCTTGTTGGCATAAGGCTTCATCAAAAAGCAAGTCATTCCCCGCTGAAGAAGATAGAGAGCAAGCCCACGTACCCCATCGGCACCAAAGTCTTTGATCAGTTGTAAGGCGTCAGGGGGAGTTGCCCAAGGACTTGGACATCTTGCGGCGGAGCTTATCCCTACCAGTCCTGTGAGATATACATTGGTAAAAGGTTTTGTCACCAGCAAACTCATAGCCTGCGATGATCATTCTAGCCACCCAGAAGAAGAGAATATCAGGGTCCTGTAACTAAATCCTGAGTAGGGTAGTAGTATTTGAAATCCTCGTTATCAGGCTCTAAAATACCAGTGAATACACTCATAGGCCAAAGCCATGAGGAGAACCAAGTATCCAAGGCATCTTCGTCTTGGCATGGGTCGTCAAGGTAAGGGCAGGATTAAGGCTCTTTTCTTTAGCTAAAGCCAATGCCTCTTCTTGGTTTCCAGCCACGACAAAGTCTTCTTTTGCCAGTGCCATAGTAGTAAGCAGGAATCTGTTGTCCCCACCAGAGTTGGCGAGAGATATTCCAGTCACGAACATTCTCCAACCAGTGACGGTAAGTATTGTCAAAACGCTTAGGATAGAGCTTGATTTCCTCGGTTTCTAAAACAGCCCTGTAAGCGCAGGCTTTACTAGCTCTTCCATCTTGAGAAACCACTGGTCTAAGGGGCGCTGTTCCACTACGGCACCTGTACGTTCGGAGGTGCCTATATTATTGGTATAGTCTTCTGTTTTGGAAAGGAGGCCGTTGGCTTCCAATTCTTTAACAATTTCCTTGCGTACCAAAAAGCGGTCTTTGCCCTTATAGTGCTTACCATGTTCGTTAAGCTTACCTTCATCGGTGAAAGTATCTAAGATAGGCAATTGGTGTCTTAGCCCTATTTCATAGTCATTGATATCATGGGCAGGGGTAATTTTCAAAACCCCTGTACCAAACTCCATATCCACATAATCATCTTGGATAATAGGGCATGGCACGTCCTACCACAGGGACAATTACTCTCTTGCCTTGTAGATGCTTGTAGCGCTCATCATTAGGATTGACACACACGGCCACGTCCCAAAAATCGTTTCAGGACGAGTGGTAGCCACTGAGAAATTCTTCAGAATCTCTCTACCTTATATATAAGGTAATAAAGCTTTCGTTTTGTTCCTTGTAGATTACCTCCTCATCGGAAAGGGTTGTCTTGGCCTCTGGATCCCAATTGACCATACGATAGCCGCGGTATATATACCCTTATTATACAACTCACAAATACCTTAATTACAGAGCGATATAGCTCATCGTCCATAATAAATTTGGTGCGATTCCAGTCACAAAGAGCAGCCCAATTTCTTGAGTTGTTCAAGGATGACACCCCCATACTGGTGCGTCCATTCCCAAGCGTGCTAAGGAACTCCTCACGCGTAAAGATCACTCTTTGGATTCCCTGTTCCTTGAGCTTGGCTACAACTTTCGCTTCAGTAGCGATAGAGGCATGGTCGGTACCAGGTACCCAACAAGCATTGAACCCTTGAGGCGTGCACGACGAATGAGTACATCCTGTATGGTATTGTTCGAGCATGCCCCATGTAACACTCCTGTCACATTGGGAGGGATAACAATGGTGTAAGGTACTCGTTTGTCGGGAGTTGAGCTAAAAATCCGTGCTCCATCCAGTAAGCATACCACTTAGTTTCGAAGTTTTCAGGTGAATATTTTGTCGTAATTTCCATTTTTGGCATGATATTTGTTGGTGTATAAATGTCTTATGATTTTAATGAGGACAAAATTATTACATTATATATTTGTTTTTAAAAAGTATTGTAATTTTGTACCCAGTTAAAAGCGAAGAAACTAAATAGTAATTATAAATTAAATTTTTAAAAACAATGAAAAATTTTATTTTTCTACTTGCTGTAACATTCGGATTTGTTTGCACAAGCACAAAACAAAAGCAGAAATCAAGTTTGTTACCGAAGAAATTGACTACGGAACAAACTCAAACAAGGAGCTGACGGAGTTCGTGTATTTGAGTTCAAGAATACAGGTAAAGCTCCACTGGTAATCTCAGGTGCAAGCTCAGGCTGCGGATGTACAGTACCTTCTTATCCTAGATCCTATTGCACCAGGTGCAACAGGAAAAATAGAAGTAAAATATGATACACTAACGGTAGGTGCTATCGCCAAAACAATCATGGTTACTTCTAATGCTACAGATACCCCTAACATTGCCCTTAGAATCAAAGGTAAAGTAGAGGCTAATAACTAAGGATTAGATTTTTAATTAGTTAATACATATTAAAAAGCTGTCTCTTCACAGAAGAGACAGCTTTTCTTACAAAAAGAGAAGATATGAAGCGAATGAAAATATCGTATTGCTCTCTCGCGATCACCATTTCGGCCTACTGCATGTGTGGAAGATCAAGCAAGGTCTCAGCAGAGGAATCGCCCCTAGAGCGTATTGCTGCCTATATAGCCTTTCATTGGCAACACATAACCAGCAGGCACATTTCTTAGAAGAAGAGCAATACCTTTTTCCCTATATCAAGAACGAACTGATAGACCAAGCCCTAAGGGAGCATGAGCAAATCCGACAGCTCATAGCCCAGTGCTCAATTGCCCTACAGAGGCACTGCTGACCCAATATATGGAGCTACTCACCGCACATATTCGCTATGAAGAGCGCGTACTCTTTCCCTATATGGAGCAAAAATCTCCCGATGAGACCTTGGCCGAAATAGGGCGGAACCTCAGCGCTGAACATCATACTGAGGTAGAAGAATACCCAGATGCTTTTTTTGGCAATGATTTGCTAAAAAAATAGAATTATTTCAAAGAAAAATAGTTACCTTTGCACCCTTAAAAATAAGCTTATGATATTACCTATTGTAGCCTATGGAGACCCCTGTCCTTAGAAAAGTATGTGATACAATACCAGAAGATTATCCTGAGCTTGACAAGCTCATAGAGGATATGTTCCAAAACCATGTATCATAGCAATGGCGTAGGGGTTGGCTGCACCCCAAGTAGGACAGGCTATCCGTCTCTTTGTAGTAGATACGGTAGGCTTCTCTGAAAATGAAGATCTTACCCCAGAGGAACAAGCCTATCTCAAGACCTTAAGAAAGCTTTTATCAACGCTAAAAATCCTCCAAGAGGAAGGCGAACCTTGGGCTTTTAACGAAGGTTGCCTAAGTATCCCCGGTATAACAGAAGACGTTCGCCGCAAACCCTACCCTTGTGATAGAAATACCAAGATGAGCACTTTGTAAAAACATACTGAAACCTTCTCAGGTCTTTGTAGCACGTGTTATACAACACGAGTATGACCATATAGAGGAATCCTATTTACCGATCACCTTTCCTCCTTCAAAAAGCAACTACTTAAAAACAAGCTCAATAATATAAGTATTTGGCAAGATAAAGGTAGGTTATAAAATGAGATTTTTGAAACCAATAAGAAAAAGAACCCGTTAAAAATATACTATAAATGAAATTAAATCAAATATTGACTATTTCAGGGAAGCCAGGTCTCTACCAGCTACAATCCCGCACACGTACAGGATTCTTAGCACTTTCACTCCTTGATGACAAACGTATCAGTATTGGTCTGAGAAGCAATGTAAGCTTACTTTTCAGAAATTGCGATTTATACTTTGGAGGGAGAAAAACCCCTAGAGGAGATATTTACAGCCATTAAAGAAAAGGAAGAAAATAACAAAACCAAGATTTCTCACAAGGCACCTGATGCTGAATTGAGGCTTATTTCTTCTCAGTGGTACCTAACTATGACGAAGATAGAGTGTACCCAAGCGATATAATTATCCAGTGGTATAACCTACTGATAGATAAAGGATTCTTAGATAATGACGAGTCACTAACGACGAGTGACAAGTGACTAATGAAGAGTTACTAACGACTAACTACTAATAACTAACAACTATTAAGATTAGTCACTAAAGGGGACACTTTGTAAGGGCGAAAAAAACGCTTTTACAAGGTGCTTTTTGTAAACAAAAAGATGAAAAACTTTAATTTTCTTTTGTTTTTGAAAATAAAAACCTCAATTTTGCGACAATGAAAGCGAATGGACATTTTTCTCAAAGCACACTATAGGAATGCTCTTTTGTATAGGCTTGGCAGCCCTTACATGGCTGGTAGGAAACCTATCTAAGCAAGCTACTCAGCTCTATACAGTGAAGCTGAGTTATGAGGAAACCCTCTCGTGAGTTCATAGACCCTCAGACACCTTTTTCTGTAAAAGTGGAGTTGGAGGAGAGGGGGTTCGCCTTATTTAAGTATGCTTTTTCCATGCCTACTCTTTTCGGTCAATATTAGCGAACTTAGAAAGGCAGGGGAAGGATAAGTCAGTATTTACTCCAAGCATGCTCAGTCAAATCAACAAAAGTATTTCCCTGAGGTAAAGCTACTGAGTATCCAGCCCGACACCCTGAGTATTCATTATCAGAAAATGAAACAAAAGAAAGTACCTGTGAAGTTACAGTTCTTGTTCTCTCTTGCAGGAGGATCATCGCATAGATACCTATCAAGTCTTCCCTGATTCGGTGCAGGTGAGCGGTTTGGAACAGGACTTAGATACTCTTACGGGACTTTACCTAAAGCTAAGACGAAAAAAAGAATGTAACCAATTCTTTTCTCAGGGGAAATTCCTCTGAAAAGTACCTCAAAGATACACTATGATACCGATAAGGTGAGCTATTCCTTACAGATTATTCGTGTAACAGAGCAATCCATGGAAGTGCCTATACTAGCTACTTCACCAGCCACTGACCGCTCAGGTGGAGTTACTTCCGGGAGAAAACCACGGTGCTCTTATCTGGAAATATGGAAACCATACGAAACCTCAAGCCTTCCGATATTGTGGTAGTGGTGGCGGACTATAACAAGCGCAAGGAACAGACCATTCCTCTTGAGGTATACAAGAAACCTCTTTCTGTGTCGGTTACCCTCAAGCAGGAGACACAGGTAGAATATCTTATAATACACCCATGATGACAACCGTAGGACTTACAGGCGGCATAGGTAGTGGCAAGACTACTATAGCCAATCTCTTTGCCACAGAGTTTGCCATACCTCATCTATATAGCCGATACCAAGGCCAAAGAGCTTATCGCTCAGGACACCCACTTGCAGCAGGAGATAAAAGCCCTTTTGGGAGAAGAAGCCTTTGTGGAGGAAAGTACAACACGGCTTTTTGTGGCAAGTATTGTCTTTTTCCACTCCTCGAAAAGCTCCAAGCCCTGAATCAACTGATACACCCTTATGTACAGCAGGACTTTGAAAGATGGAGAGAGAGCAGCATAGCTCCTATGTCATCAAAGAGTCAGCCATACTCTTTGAGAGTGGTTCTATAAGGATTGCGATTATATCATCACTGTAACGGCTCCCTTTAGAAGAGCGTATTCTGCAGGGTTATGCTCCGTGATAAGATTGATAGAAAAACTGTTGAAAAAGAATAAAAATCAATGGAATGATGAAAATAGAATAAAAATTATCAACATTTGTTGTGGATAATAGAGATTTCGGTAGAAATTTAGATAAAACCAAACAATCCATTGTAAAAATAATGGAAATGATAGATGAAAAATGCAGAAAATTAACCAAAAAGTTAAACATTGTTAAAAACTAAATATATCATAATTATAATTTTGCCTGATGAATAAGAGAAGTTATATTATTGCTCTAATATTGATGCCTATAGCGCTTATAGGTCTGATATCTATTCAGTTTTATTGGGTAAAGAGTTCTATTGATAATAAAGAAGAAGCCTTTACATTATCTCGGTACAACAGGCACTGAACTCGGTGGCAGAATCGGTAGAACTGAAAGAAATTAACAAGTATATTACCCGATTTATAGAGTTAAAAGGAAAAGATAGTTTAGGTTCTTTTGAAATCTTCACAGATTCGTGATTTGGTTTTTGTACAAGAGAATAAGAATACCAAGGAGACATTCACTTACAAACATCAAGTATTGGAGGAGGGGTATACAGTACCTTCGGAACTGTTCAACCTACCCAAAGGGGATACCACTCAGATACGTAATTATGTAAGCAAACAGACTTCACGAACCTTTGGCTCCCACTCAGGGATTGGACGGGCAACGCTTTAATAGTACTACCATTAAAAGAAAAAACAGGCCGTATCACCTCCTTTGAGCAAGGCTATGTTCGAGGAGCTATTTAGAGAGGTATCGGCCAAACTCTCTATAGAGAATAGGATTACAGCGCCTCAGTTGGATGTTCTTTTGGAAAGAGAACTCAGAAACAGAGGCTTAAACTTGGATTTTTGAGTTTGCTATCTATGATAAGTCACTCCCTAAGGACAAACAAATGACCAGATGTTGTCTCTGCACGGTTCGCCCCTCAATGCAAAGAATATGTACACTATTGCTTTGCTTAGAATCAGGCAGGGGATTCGCATTATGAGTTACAGGTACATTTCTCTGATGAGCAGCGCTACTTGCTCTCTTCGGTAATTATGCTGGCTGTATGGGTTGTTCATATTTACAGCGATAATTATTTGGGCTTTTGCTAAGACCTTTATCCAGATGCGTACTCAAAAGCAAATCAATGAAATCAAAACCGATTTCATTAACAATATGACCCATGAGTTCAAAACACCTATTGCTACCATCAACTTAGCTCTCGATGCAATGAAGAACCCACAGGTGATGAGCGATCCAGAGAAGATGTCTTTCTACCTTAAGATGCTGCGCGATGAAAACAAACGTATGCATGCCCATGTAGAGAATGTGTTGCAGATTTCAAAATTGGACAAAAACCAAGTGGAGATAGAAAAAGAACCACTTGATGCACATGAACTGATAGAGAATGCCATAGCCCATGTACAACTTTTGATAGACGATCGTAAGGGTAAGATAAAGAAGCATTTGCAAGCGGAAAACTCTGATATACTGGCTAACGAAATGCACTTTACCAATGTGATTGTCAATATATTGGAGAATGCTATTAAGTACTCACCCGAAGCCCCTGATATAGATATATATACCGAAGTGGCTCATAACAAATTGGTTATCCGTATTCAGGATAAGGGACAAGGGATGAGTAAGGCGGTACTGAAAAAGATTTTTGAAAAAATTCTATCGCGAACATACAGGCGACTTGCATAATGTGAAGGGACATGGATTGGGATTGGCTTATGTAAAGCGCATCATAAAAATACCACGATGGAGAGGTATATGCTGAGAGTGAAAAAGAAAAGGGAAAGTACATTTGTGATAAAGGTGCCCCTAATTATCTGATAGACCTTTTGTTGCGCTTGGTTTTTAATTAAGTTAGAAAAATATATAAACGTAAAATAGTATTAATTTAAATGTTGAAAATAATGGAAGCAGTTAATAAAAAATTCTTCTTGTAGAAGATGATCCAAATTTTGGAACTGTACTAAAAGACTATTTGTCCATGAGTGGCTTTGATGTTACCTTGGCTAAGAATGGAATGGAAGGCTTTGACAAGTTTCGTAAAGACCCATACGATATGTGTATTTTGGACGTAATGATGCCATATAAGGATGGTTTTACTCTTGCCAAAGAAATCCGTGAAAAGAACGAAAAAGTGCTCATCATCTTCCTTACGGCAAGAACCATGCGTGAGGACGTGATTAAGGGGTATAAATCAGGAGCTGATGACTACCCTCAATAAGCCTTTTGACTCAGAGGTGCTACTGATGAAAATCCGTGCAATGCTCCAAAGAAAATCTATCGATACAGTGATAGATAGCAAAGAAGTTTGAGTTCCAAATAGGAGATTTCTTCCTTAACTCTAAAGCTTCGCTTTCTCTTCGTTACTAAGGACGAAGAGCCGCCAAAACTCTCCAAAAAGAAAATGAGCTTTTGCGCTTGTTGGCCTTGCATGAGAATGACCTAATGCCTCGAGAACTTGCCCTTAACTAAAATCTGGAAAGACGACAACTACTTCACCCTCTCGTAGTATGGACGTATATTGCTAAACTTCGCAAATACCTCAAGAAAGACGAAAATGTAGAGATTGTCAATATACATGGTGAAGGTTTCCGTCTCTCACTGGTAAGGAAGAGGAAGAAGAGGAAAACGCTTAATAGAGGTAAAAATAAGTAAGGTAATAGGTAAAGGTATTTGCTACTTTTTACCTTTTTACTTTATACTCACATATCTAAGATTTAGGCATTCACTTAGCTTTACTTTTCATTATTCATTTTTACTTTTTATGATATGAATGATTTTCCAAAGACTGAAAGATTATGTAATTATCATAGCATACAAGCGCTTTTCAAAGAAGGCAAAAAGCATCAAGAAATACCCCTTGAAGCTCATTTATCTTCCCTTAGATAAGGCGCTTACTCCCCTCGCAAGTGCTTATAAGTGTCCCTAAGAAGAAGCTTAAAAGGGCTGTAGATAGGAACCGTATCAAGCGCTTGATAAGGGAGAGTTATCGCAAGCAAAAAGCATCAGCTATCTTCCCCGGATAGGTCTTATTCCTTAGCACTCATTTACATGAGTGATGAGTTGGCTTCCCTATGAACAAAATATACGCTCTTGTAGGTACCTTGTTAAAACAACTCTCTTTATCTGCATAAGAGCTGTTTTTCAGAGGATTTTCCATGTAAAAATAAGAGAAAAACATAGGTTATGTCATTATTTTTGTAAATTTGCAACTACAAATAAAGTTATATTATGAATTTACACGAATATCAAGCGAAGGAAATCCTCTCCAGGGTTCGGAGTGCGCATACAGCGTGGTGTAGTAGCTACCACAGCTGATGAGGCTGTGAAAGCTGCTGAAAAACTAACTCAAGATACAGGTACCCAATGGTATGTAGTGAAAGCACAAATCCATGCTGGGGGACTGTGGTAAAGGCGGTGGCGTAAAGCTAGCTAAGAACTTAGATCAGGTCAAAGAAATCTCTTCTCAGATCATAGGCATGAACCTTGTAACTCCTCAGACTCCTAAGGAAGGTAAAAAGGTACATCAGGTGCTAATTGCTGAGGACGTTTTTCACCAGGTGAGAGCGAGCCTAAGGAATATTATATGTCCGTACTGCTCAATCGTGCCAAAGGAAAGAATATGATTATGTATTCTACTGAAGGAGGTATGGATATAGAAGCTGTAGCTGAGAAGACTCCCATCTTATCTTCACCGAAGAAATAGATCCTGAATTGGGATTGTTGCCTTTCCAAGCGAGAAATGTAGCTTTTAAACTTGGGATTAGAGGGTGAAGCTTTTAGGGAAATGGTGAAGTTTGTAACAGCTTTGTACAAGGCCCATATCGCTTCCGATGCGAATCTTTTTGAAATAAACCCTGTGCTAAAGACTTCCGATAACAAAATACTTGCTGTAGATGCCAAAGTAACTATTGATGACAATGCGCTCTATCGTCATAAGGATTATGCCGAATTGCGTGATACTCGTGAAGAGCGTCCTATAGAAGTAGAAGCCAAGGCTGCTGGTCTTAACTATGTAGATTTGGACGGAAACGTAGGCTGTAGAGGTCAATGGTGCAGGACTTGCCATGGCTACCATGGACCTTATCAAGCAAGCAGGTGGAGAGCCAGCCAACTTCTTGGACGTAGGGTGGGACAGCCGATGCAGCACGTGTGGAAACTGCTTTCCGTATTATTCTAAAAAGACCCTAATGTAAAGGCTATTTTTGGTAAATATCTTCGGAGTGTATCGTACGTTGTGATCGTGTAGCTCAGGGTATTGTAGATGCTTATAAGAATATGGGAGCTGATATTAAAGTGCCTATTATTGTACGCCTACAAGGAACCAATGCTGAGATTGCTAAAGAAATCATTGACAAATCTGGTCTTTGCAGTACATTCTGCTATTCAGTTCCAAGAAGCAGCGGACAAAGTGAAAGAAGTATTGAAATAAAATTACATTTATAGTTGGAAAGCCTTGCATGTCAAGGCTTTCTTTTAATATAATAGCTATGTATAATTCTATTATCACAGGTACAGGATATTATGTGCCGGAGAATATAGTAACCAATGATGACCTTTCTAAGCTCATGGATACTTCGATGCTTGGATACAAGAGCGAACAGGATTCAGCAGCGTCGTTTTGCTACTCGTGGAAAGGATACTACAACCTCTATGGGGGTACGTAAGCTGCCCAAATGGCCATGGAAAAGGCCAAGATAAGTAAGGAGGATATTGATTTTCTTATTTTTGCAACTCTTAGTCCTGATTATTATTCCCCAGGCTGTGGTGTATTAGCTCAAAAGGAATTTGGGACTTAATACCGTGGGCGCTGGATATTCGCAACCAGTGTTCAGGCTTTTATCTATGCACTATCGGTAGCCGACCAATTTATTAAGACAGGAATGTATAAAAAATATCTTGGTGATAGCCTCCGAGATGCAGTCACCTGCATTGGATCTCACCACTCGTGGGCGTAATATGGCAGTACTTTTCGGAGATGGAGCAGGGGCAGCAGTGCTTTCTCGCTCTCAGGAGAGTGGAAAGGTATACTCTCCTCTCACCTACATAGCAGAAGGAGCGATGCCGAGGAATTAGCTATTCTTACCCCAGGGTAGGGAAGAAGTGGGTTACTGATCTCTTAAAGGAAAATGACCCAGAGGACACCTCTTATTTCTCTTATATGAATGGGCAGTTTGTCTTTAAGAATGCTGTGGTACGTTTCTCTGAAGTGATTATAGAGGGACTCAAGGCTAATAAGCTCACCGAAAGTGATATAGACCTATTTATACCTCACCAAGCCAACTTGCGTATCTCCCAGTTTATCCAACAGAAATTTAAACTCTCTGACGCCCAGGTGTTTAACAATATCCAGAAATATGGAAATACCACTGCGGCCTCTATTGCTATAGCCTTGGCTGAAGCTGTGGAACAAGGCCGTGTCAAAGAGAATGATATTCTTCTGTTAGCTGCTTTTTGGTAGTGGCTTCACTTGGGGAGTGTAGTGATTAAGTGGTAAGGTTATTCACCCTAAATCTAACATAGCATTGATAAGCCCTATATATCCAAAGGACGGTATGTCTTTGGAATATGGGGCGTTCTTCATTTTTCCCTCTTTCAACAGCTGCTGCCTACAAGTGCCATTGAGCAGAAAGGAAGTAGAGGGTATACCACTTAACCCCGTCAGAGAATACGAGATTAGCATAACTACTATCGGTAACCATTCCTTTTTGATAAAGATCACCTCATCGGTAGGCGCTTCTTTCTTGAGACGGTTAAGTTGTTCTCTATCAGAGAATTTATAGGAATATTCCAAATCTCCTACATCTATACAACTTATTGACTTAATAGGAGTTATTTGATAAGGGATAACTTCTAATGTATAATCATAGGCACTATATACAAAACGGATTTTGTATTTTCCTTTTTCGGGAAAGCCTTGTTTGCTTAGAATATTTTCTAAAGAAAAACTTTTTCACTTGGGGAAAAAGTGTGAAAAAGTATCTTTATGCGCTTTTGGTGGTATTCTATATGGAAAATATTACTATCCAATAGCTTTATAGTCTCAATAAACTTATTTTCTTGCATATTCTTAGTTAGGAATATATATTTTTCTAATATTTCCTTTGTATTCGCTCTCAGGATTGCTGTGAGCAGTAATTCCTGCCCCACTTTTTATAATAGAATTTTTCTCCTATACGTTCGATAAATCGGATAAGCACACATGTATTGAGAGAATACCCATCAAATATACCTGCATTCTGTATAGTAACCTCTATCATAGGTTTCTGCCTCTTGAATGATTTCCATAGTTTTTCTCTTGGTGCCCGACAGATAGAGCCAGCAGGAAGGAGCTTAACCAAAATATCACCTAAGTGGTCATACCAGTTAGCAGAGAGCGTCTCCCACAATTTCGGAGCTAGTTTTGTAGTAGGTTTCCTGTAGATTTTTCTATCACATCCACATAGCGAAATTTACTTACTTGTACCTCGGAGGCAACTTGTTCTAAATCTTTTGATAGTAGAGCAACAACCTTATGATGTTCGTCTATTTCCTTCTGATTATTTAGTAGCAGCTCTTCAGCATTGGGGAATGGTAGCACTGATAGTTCTCTTCATGGGATAGGTTTTTATCTTATTAGCTTCTATTTTTATGAAAATTTCAGGAGAAAAACATACCCATTCGTCTTTGTAAAGGATTTTGTATTTGGCTTTGGCATTGTGGTATACTTTTTCTAAAGGAATAGGTGCTATTTCGGTAGCAAAAAGTAAGATTGATAAGCTCTGTATCCCCTTTTTTAAGTGAGAAAATACTTTTTAAAGGATTCCTCAAAAAGTTTTGTAAGGAATAGGGTGTTTTTCATTGTAATAGGATCGGAAATAGGTGTTTTTCTTCAGAAAAAGGAAAAATGAATGTCCTGTGGTAATTCTGAGAGGGGAAATACCTGTCCTTGGGTTCCTTCATAATTGACAACAAAGAAGCAAGGAGTCTGTTTTTCTCCCTAGTTGATTGAGCATTTCTGCCCATTTGGGAAGTATTTTTCATTAGCTCTCTCTCGTTAAAGTAAATAAGATAGTAGAACATACCGCGTTCTTCGTCCCAACCTTTTTCTACAAATTTTTCAGCAGATTCAGGGTTGATGAAGTCCATACGGATTTTGTACATTGGTATCAAGGTCTATGATATTCTTGATTTTTACGCATATCCGATACCGCTTTATTGACAATGGGGAAAGAAGAAACGTCTTCTATAGTATTTCTTTCCTTTGGTCTCTTTGAAGTTGTGAAATTCGGGGAATCAGATCCATACTCCCTCCTTAGGGCTTTGGTCTTCATCGTCCTCATGGGCATCAAATTCCTTCTTGAACACCTTATCGCCCAAGACCTCATTGAGGAAGTGGGTTTCTTCAAACTCATCGTTTTTGGCAAAGTGATTCACTGCACGATTCATAAATAGGATTTCTTCCCTGTTTCCCCTCAGTAGGGAGAACTACTTCTTTTGGCAAAATCCTGACACATCTTGAGGTACTTTTTTTGGTAAAAAGCATCATCAGCAACACATCAATCCCTAAGAACTGTTCTGTCCAGTACTTGGTGTCATAGCGATTGCTATCCACAGAAAGTATTTTGTATCCGCCTTCTTCATTGACATTGAAGATAAGGCAACCCTTGTCCAAGCGATTGACATTCACTCCTTCTTCCAAGAGGATCTCCAATTGGCTTTGCCCTTGCTCGAATTGGAGAAAATTCTGTTTCATCTCGGATTTAAAAATCCCAATAGCTTCCACCTTGGTATTGTCTAGGGTGATATGAGTGAGATAGGCTACATAGAGTTCGCCTGACTTTATGTGTGGATGGTTGGACTGCTCATATAACAGCTGAGCGATTCGTAGCGAATGGGTATGTATGGTAGAGGGATTGGTGAAAACCTCATAGGCGATGCCAAACATCTCGTTGAATTCCAAGGAAGTTTCATTGACAAAACGCATATAGTTTTCTTCCTTTTCTCAAAGGGTTTTAGAAAAATATTCCTTGAGCACGCTGGTGATTTGGTCATTTAGGGCATAGGGGCTGCTGAGAGAGAAAGAGGTTTTCTCCTTCTGCATATTCCCCTACCTGATGTATAGAAAGGGACTCAATCTGGGTGTTAAAGAGGTCTAACATTTTTAAGGATTAAAGTGGGCGCAAAGATAGGAAAAATTATTTTTGTAGCAATCGGTACCCCATATACCCTAGCGGTAGCGCCATGATGCCTAAAGTGAAAGCGCATTCTCTGCTACAAGTAGGGGCTGCAAAAGGGCAATAACAACGATCCCAAAGATAGCCCCTCCTAAGTGAGCCGCATGCCCTACATTGTCCCCCTCACGAGGGTTGGAGCATTTGGTATACCGAATAACCAAAATAAATGGTACCAAAGAGCCAACCAGGGATGAAATTCACCCTTAGCTGTGGCACGAGAGCTATGGCTGCAAAGATAATACCAGAGACGCCTCCTGAGGCACCAATGGCAGAGTGAAATGGGGCTGATGCCTATAGATGTATAGGCAGAAAAAGATTACCCAAGACGATGGCTCCCAAATAGATGAGCATAAAGACCCCAGCTCCCATTTCTTCGATGATAATCTTGTGGAAGAAGAACAAGAGATCATGTTGAATATCAGGTGTTCCCACCCAGCATGCAAAAAAAGCCTGAGGGAGATCAGTCAAGTAGTCTCCCCTTGTACAGCCTTGACATTGAACATATAGCGACGAAAGAAAGCCTCGTGGGTGAAGCCATAGTAGCTCACTACCTATAGTAACTATAAGAATACTATAGAAGAGATATCGGTAATCATGCTTTTAAGAATAATATTCGTCTTCACTATAGCCGTGATATTCGTCAAATCTCATCTTGGTCAAACTCAAAATCGTTGAACTCTGAGTCAAAACTCATCAAAATCCTCTGCCACAAAGTTCTTCTCTGGGGCATCTTCGGGGACAAACCCATGAGTGGTTGGGATATGGGGATAGCTAACTCCTTCTACCTCATGACCTATTTCCTTCAGATCCACGAAGAATGTCCACATATTGTAGAAGTCGTATACATAGAGGAAGTGTCGGTTGTCCTCATCCATGACCGATTCCAAGATGGTGTCGGCCATCACTGAGGGTATCTCCTCTGTGTCAAAGAGGCTGAACTCTTCTCCTTGGTTCCAATCCTCATCACTCTTATAGAAAGAGGCCATTTCTTCCCATTGAAGCCAAAGGAAGTGGAGATACATTTGTGGAAATCCTCCAAAGCTAATGTGACTTTCCACTTCTATATCATGCGGAATACATCGGTATCCACGTCTAAAAATTACTCTAAAAACGATATATCATAATGAATGTTTTCTAAGATTCTTTGTTGTAAAAAAGTATTGTACATATCCTTGTATTTTTCAAAGAATGATGCGACGCTTGAGCTTTAGGGTAGGGGTGAGGTGTCCTGCATCTATACTCCACTCATCAGGGGGTAAGGTCAAAGACTTTCACCTGTTCCCACTTACCTAATCGCTTATTGATGCGTTCTATTTCTTGACCTATACGCTCACGCACGCGTGTATCCTTGACAAGGGCTTCATTGCTTAGGGTGCCTGCTTCTCCATGTCGCTTGAGCCACTCACGCACGAAAACAAAATTGGGTTGTACCAAGGCAGCAGGCATCTTTTTCTCCTTCGCCTACGACCATGGCTTGTTCTATAAAGCGGGATTGCTTGAGCTTGTTTTCTATATATTGGGGGCTATATACTTCCCGCCAGAGGTCTTGAACATCTCTTTTTTACGATCAGTGATAGTCAGAGCCCTCTTCGTCCAAGATGCCTATATCTCCTGTATGGAAGAACCCATCTTTGTCAATGGCTTCATGGGTTTGCTCTTCATTCTTGTAGTAACCTAGCATGACATTAGCCCCTTGCAGAGGATTTCTCCATCTTCGGCTATCTTTTACCTCAATATTATCAATAGGCTTGCCTATAGTGCCCACTTTCCAAAAGATGTCCCTTCTTACAATTAACGGAGATCACAGGTGAAGTTTCTGTAAGGCCATACCCTTCCCAAATAGGGGATTCCTGCGGCAGAGAAGACTCTCACTAGCCGTGGTTGTAGTGCTGCACTTCCACAAATCATCTGTAAGTGTCCTCCTAATGCCTTTTTTTCCATTTGGAGAAGATAAGTTTGCGGGCTATCTTGAGTTTCATATCGTACCACCATCCGTTTTTGCCGTAAGGCTCATATCTGTACCCTAATCGCAATGCCCAAAAAGAATAGGCTCTTAGCAATCCCCGAAAGAGCAATCCCCTTGCTGTAGATGCTATCAAATACCTTCTCAACCACACGCGGTACAACCGTAATCAGTCGTGGCTTTACCTCGGCTATATTTGTGGCTACCTTTTCAAAAGATTCGGCAAAGTATAGGCGGATACCATTATATTGGTATAAGTAGGGTGAGCATGCGCTCAAAGATGTAGCAGACAGGCAAGAAACTCAGGCAAATATCTCCTGCCTTTACAGGTACACGAGAATGGCAGTTCTTGATATTAGCTCAGGATATTATCATGGGAGAGCATCACCCCTTTGGGCTTTCCTGTGGTGCCCGATGTATAGATAATAGTGGCCATATCAGTAGGCTGTATTCTGTGCCTTGAGGGGCTTCCACTTGGGCTTGGTTCTCTGGATCTTCTCCCAAGGAAAGTATCTGTTGCCAGCCGCGTATATTTTTCTATAGGGTCAAAAGAGAGGATTTCCTCCATAGTGGGTATTTCTGAGGCTATGCTTGAGACCTTCTCCCATAAGTCTTTGTCCGAAACAAAGCAATATTTTATCTCGGCATGGTTGAAGATATATATAATCTTCCTTAGGAATAGTGGGGTAGATAGGTACATTGTGGGCGCCAATCTGCATGATGGCCATATCTAAGATATGCCATTCGGTACGATTGTTCGAGGAAACCATCGCAATCTTATCCTTAGGTTTTTACCCCTAAGCGTAGCAGGCGCAGCTTACTTGGTTGATTTTTCTCTACATATTCCTTGGAAGAGAGGGGTACCCATTTTTGATTATATTTTTGTAACTAACGCATTTTTCAATAGGATATTGTTCTAGCTGATAAGCAGGAATATCAAACAAACGAGTTACATCTTTCATTGAACTGTATTTTTAGTGTATTTATTCTTTGTGCAAAGATACAAAAAAATATTTATTAAATGAAGAATGAAGAAAAGAAAAGTGAAACTCGAATCATTGACCATTAACCATTAACTGTTGTCTTTGTTTTGTTGAAAAATAAAAATTTTATCCTCTAGAGTAGTACAAAGTGTTACCAAAGTGCGAGAAATCAGTCTGTTACTGATGTGTATTTATACATTATTATATAGGGAAGAGGTAGAAGAAAACGCTACAAAGGGAAGGTGCTTTCTTGAATCAAAAAGCGTGTATTTTTTGCCGAGGATTTAAGGTAGGGTATTACAAAAAAATCTAAGTACTTAAAAAATTAAAGATATGGAAAATATTTCTCCACAAACTATGGAAACAATATCGGCATCACGAGCTATTCCTTCTCTTGAGAAGGGCAAGATTCCTCCCCAAAATTTGGAGCTGGAGGAGGCTGTACTCGGGGTATGCTTATAGATAAGCGTGGGGTAGATGAGGTAATTGATATTCTTTCCGATGAGGCTTTCTATGTGCCTGCACACCAGAAGATCTATACAGCTATAGATAGGGCTTTTCAAGGACTCAAAACCTATAGATATGCTCACCGTACGTGAGCAATTACTCAGGACAGTACTCTAAAAGAGATAGGGAGGGGCTGCTTACCTGGTCTATCTGACAGAAAAAGGTATCTTCTTCGGCCAATATAGAGTATCATGCGCGTATTCTTATGCAGAAGTATATCCAGCGCAGGCTCATCAAGATGTCCAATGAGGGTTATAGAAGAGGCTTATAACGATGAGACAGATGTCTTTCATCTGTTAGACAGCGCCGAAGAAAAGCTCTTTTCAATCACTCAAGGGAACATTACCCGTACTTCGGAGTCGGCACATAACTTGGTTTTGCAGGCAATTAGGAGATAGAAGAGCTACACAATAGGAAGGAGGGAGTTCAGTGGGGTACCATCGGGCTTTACCAAGGTAGATGAACTTACCGCTGGTTGGCAACCTACCGACCTTATCATCGTGGCAGCACGTCCGGCGATGGGGAAAACAGCCTTTACCCTGAGTATGGCGCGCAATATTGCGGTTGATAGCAAGATTCCAGTGGCTTTCTTCTCCTTGGAGATGTCCTCCATTCAGCTCATCACAAGGCTTATTTCATCTGAGACAGGAATTAGCTCCGATAAGCTGCGTACAGTGAAAGCTCACCGAAGAGGATTTCGAGCGTCTTACCCACAAGACCCAGAGCCTCTTGGAAGCTCCCTTGTATATAGATGATACCCTTCGCTTTCTATCTTTGACCTCAGGGCTAAGGCGCGTAAGATGGTCTCTCAGCACGATGTCAAAATCATCTTTATAGATTACCTCCAGCTGATGACTGCCAACGCATCGGGTAAGGGAGTAGGGAACCGCGAGCAGGAAATCTCCACGATCTCTCGTAACCTCAAGGCCTTGGCCAAGGAATTAGACCCTGCCTATTATCGCCCTTTCTCAGCTTTCGCGTAATGTGGAAGCCGTTTAGGACACAAGCGTCCCCAACTCTCCGATTTACGTGAATCGGGAGCCATAGAGCAGGATGCGGATATTGTTACCTTCCTCTATCGTCCTGAGTATTACAAACTCGATACATGGGACGATCCCGATGCTTCTTCCACGGCCAATCAGGCAGAGTTTATCGTAGCCAAGCACCGTAATGGGGATTGGACAATATTCGTTTGCAGTTTATTAATGGGGTTTTCAGCAATCTCAACAGCTCTTCTCTGGCACAGCCACAGGACAAGGCGTGCAATCCTTCTCGTCCAAATTTAACAACCAAGAGGAGGATACTAAATCAGGAGCTCCCGTACCCAAAGGGGATGTCAATAGATGCTTTCAGTGGGCGGAATGATGACCCCTCTGAGGGTGTGGTAGAATTCTAAATTTACTTGATAAAGCCTTGCGATTTCTCGGAATTTCTCATGCGGTAGAGCGCTTCAGTAAGGCAAAGAGGGCAGCCTCTACGCTGGTGATTTTTCCTTGCCCTTCTCGGATCATCTCAAGGCCTATTTTTTGTTTTCTTCTGTGCGAGAGGAGACCGCATCGGCCACGACAAAGACCTCATAGCCTGCCGCTATCAGATCCATTGCAGTTTGGTAGATACAGATGTGGGTTTCTATCCCAATAAGCAAGATTTGCTTACGGGCATTGGCCTTGACCGCCTCTACAAAAGCAGAAGTACCATAAGCCGAGAAGGTAGCCTTAGCAATAGGGGATTGGCCTGTGAGGTGCTGGGCAATAAGCGCAGAGGTAGCACCCAATTTTTCAGGGGTTTGTTCCACCCATATTATAGGTATATCCAGTAGCTGGCAGCCCTGCACAAGGCTGCTGCTATGCTTTTAGTACCTCTTCGGATTGATAGACGATTTGTGATAATTTTCCTTGGATATCAAGGATAACTAATTGAGTATCATTGATAGATAACATATATTGGCTTTTTCAAATTCAGCAGAACAAAGATAATAAAAATAACGCAAATAAGTCACGATTCTTGGGTGAAAAATAAAAATTTGCCGAATAGTTGTTTATAACCTCAAAAAAAGTATTATCTTTGCACACCAAAAGTAAGGGTTATTATCTCTCAAGGAAATGGAAGAATGGATTGAAAAAAATAGAGGTTACTTCCTCTAGTGCAGCAGTATGTACTTTCATTGGAAGAGAGAGATAGGGCGCTGATTCTTCAAGTAGAGATGCTACAAGGCCAGTTGCAGGAGCTTATTAAGCAGAGCCAAGAGCAACAACAGAAGTATCAGGCACTGAAGGTAGCCCAAGCTCTTTTAGGCAGTGATGAAACTAAAACGGAAGCCAAGCTCAAAAATAAGTAGGCTCATTCGTGAAATAGAGCAATGTATTGTACAACTTTCACAAGATAAGTAATAATATGCTAAGCAATGAGTGAGAAGCTACGAATTACCTTGAAAATAGCCGATAGGGTATACCCTCTAAAAATATTTCCAGAGCAGGAGGAGGCCTATCGCCAAGCGGCCGAAAGGATTAACAAACAAATTACATATTTTTGAGCAGAACTTTCCTGTGAAAAGACCGCCAAGATTCCTTGGCTATGTGTGCCATTTCCTTGGCTACACCGCTCTTTCAAGAGAGCCTTGCTGATGAAAAATCAAAAGGATATAGAAAGATTAGAAAAATACATCAGACTTTAGTAGAAATCAGTAATATATAGATAAAGATTACTGCCTGCAAGAATAGTTTTTTGGTAAACTCAACAGAAAATAATTCAGAAGGGTGAGTCAAACCACCAAAAGCGTGCCGCCTTCACTTGGCGGATACTTGAAGGGTTTGGTAGCTCTAAATATGCTTTTTAGGGTTTATTCATATATCCTTCTTGCAGGCTTTTTTGTATAATTATATTTTATTTTATGGACGTAACAATGTTAGTAGTAGGTAGTGCCATTGTAGGAATATTTGTAGGGGGCATCTTAGTTTGGTATTCTTTGAAAAAGCAAGAGAAATATGCTTTTAAGGTAGTCAAAAGATGCTCAAGAGGAATCTCAGAATATTCTAAAAACAGGCAAAAGTAGAAGCCGAAAAACATTAAGAAAGAAAAAATCTACCAAGCAAAAGAAAAATTCTTAGAACTCAAGGCTGAGCATGAGAAACTCATCTTGGCTAAAGAAAAGAAAAATCTCTGAGACAGAAAAACGTATCAAGGACAAGGAATCACAAGTCTCCAACGAACTGGCTCAGAACAAGAAGCTCAACGATGAGCTGCTCCAAAAAGACCGAGGAGTGCAACCACCGTATGTTGCTTGTGGATAAGAAACAGGAGGAAGTGGATAAGCTCCACAAGAGCCAAAGTAAAACAATTAGAAGTGATCTCTGGACTGACTGCCGAAGAGGCTAAAACCCAGCTGATTGACTCCCCTTAAGAACGAGGCCAAAAACCGATGCTCATGGCCTATATACAGACCACCGTCGAGGAGGCAAAACTCACTGCTCGCCAAGAGGCACGAAAGATTATCATCAATACCATACAACGTATAGGAACGGAAGAGGCTATAGATAACTGTGTATCAGTATTTAACCTCGAATCCGATGACGTAAAGGGGCGTATCATAGGCCGCGAAGGGCGTAATATCCGCGCCTTGGAAGCTGCCACAGGAGTGGAAATTATAGTAGATGATACTCCAGAGGCTATTATCCTCTCTTGCTTTGACTCTGTACGTAGGGAGATAGCGCGCCTTTCTCTCCATAAGTTGGTTACCGATGGGCGTATCCACCCTGCCCGTATTGAGGAAGTAGTGGAAAAAACGACCAAACAGGTAGAAGACGAAATAGCCGAGATAGGTAAGCGTACCATTATTGACTTAGGGAATCCATGGCCTTCACCCAGAGCTGATCAAGGCGGTGGGGCGTATGAAATACCGCTCTTCCTATGGACAAAACCTCTTGCAACACTCTCGTGAGGTAGCACGCCTTTGTGGACTGATGGCGGCCGAACTGGGACTGAATGTGAAACTGGCCAAGCGTGCGGGACTTTTTGCATGATATAGGTAAAGTGCCTGAGACTGATACCGAGACACCACACGCACTACTGGGTATGGAATGGGCACAAAAGTATGGTGAAAAACCTGAAGTATGCAACGCTATCGGAGCGCACCATGACGAAATAGAAATGACTTCTCTACTCTCTCCTATAGTACAGGTGTGCGATGCCATCTCTGGAGCAAGACCAGGAGCACGTCGTCAGGTATTGGATTCTTATATCCAGCGCCTTAAGGAATTGGAAGATACGGCCTTCTCTTTCCAAGGAGTCAAGAAAGCCTACGCTATACAAGCAGGTCGTGAACTACGTGTGATTGTAGAGAGTGAAAAAGTATCCGACGAAAAAGCAGCAGAACTCTCCTTTAACCTTTCTCAAAAGATACAAACCGATATGACCCTACCCAGGACAAGTAAAAAGTAACGGTGATCCGTGAAACAAGAGCCGTTAATATAGCTAAATAGTGGTTAGTTATTAGTTCTTAATGGTTAGTCGTTGGTTTTTAAAAGAAAAATATTTCTAAAAATATTTTGATTAGGAAAAAGACGTATCTTTGCACCGCAAATAAATAGAAAGTGAAAGTCTGCTTATTATCTCTTATGTTTGTCTTTAGTGGCTTGTTCTCAGATGGTTCCTTTCTCCCTAAGAAATTATTATCGGAGGAGAAAATGGAACAGCTCTTCTATGACCTAGCAGTACTGAATGCTGCCAAGAGTATAGATGCTTCCTTCTATGAAAAGCAAAGGTGCTGATATTTCATCTCTTATTTATAAGAAGTATGGGGTAGATAGCCTGCTGCTGGCTACAGAATATATCTTATTATGCTGCCCAACCTGAAAAGTGTAAACAGATACTCTCCCATGTAGAGACACGCCTAAAGCAGGAAGATAGCTTATCCAAAAAGCAACAAACACCTATATTGCCACCTGAGGGTATGCAGCCTTTGGACTCTTTATAATGGTATTTTATGGAATGGACACGGGTTACAGCTTCTCATAAGATTGGATTCTCCTAATATTTGTCCTAATATTAGGAATTATGGCTTTCATAAAGGCCTACCATGCCTTCCGCTTTTAGGGAGTTTCTTAATTTGCTTACCAATAATAAGTATATCATCATCTTTAATAAGCGGGAGCGTAGTGGTGTATTCTTTACCACTTCTCTGCTGGTAGTACAATGGGCAATTTTGAGTATTGCCATTTGGCGAATCTTGAGTTTTTCATATAGAAATCTCTTTTTTATGCCATTGCTCAGCAGTATATAGTGATGGTCGTGTGGCGCTTTTTCATCTTGCTCAAAAATAGCTTTTCAGCGATTGGTGAGCTATGTGCTGGATATGGATAACTTCTCACGTTCTTATTTGTTTGTACGTCTGAGTTATTCGAACTATGCCGCTTTGATTTTTGGTATTGCTGCTCTTTGTCAATAGTTATGCAGCAGCCTACAATATATATTTGTTTGCTTTTTCATTAATGGTATTCTTGTATATACAAGTACTTGGGACTTATCTCATTTGTCAAATTGTACAAAAGTGAATTAAGAGCTTATTGGTATTATTTTATTTTGTACCTTTGCGCCTTTCTGAAATAACCCCCTATATTTTTATTAACTCGATAATATCTAATCAATAATTAAAGACTATGAAAGTGAAAACAATCTTGGTTTCTCAACCCGAGCAATCAGAGAATTCACCTTATCACCAGATTATAGAAAAGTATAAGGTAAAAATAGACTTTCGCCCTTTTACAGAAGTACAAGGGGGTAACAGGAAAAGGACTTGAGAGCTCAAAAGATTGAACTTCAGAATCATACAGCCATTATCCTCACCAGCAGAAATGCCGTGGATCATTTTCTTCAGAGTAGCTGAAGAGATGCGCTTTAAAGTGCCTGATACCATGCGTTATTTTTGCCTTTCGGAGGCTGTTGCTTTCTATTTTGCAAAAATATATCACTTACAGAAAAAAAGGGAAAAATATATGTGGGCAAAAAGGATTTTTGCAGACCTGCTTCCTTTTTCTGAAAAAGCACAAGGAAGAGAAATTCTTTTTCCTACCTCCGAGGTACTCAGCCCTGCTATAGAGAAATCATTGGACGATCTGAAACTCAACTGGAAACAAGGTATTTTGTTCAAGACCGCTCCATGCCGACATCTCCGATCTGAAAGATGTCAAGTATGATGTTATTGCTTTTCTTTAGCCCTGCAGAGTAGAATCGCTCTTTAAGAACTTTTCTGACTTCAAGCAAGGAACCACGCGTATAGCGGTTTTTGAGTGCTTCTACGCTGAAATCGGCGGAGGAAGGGACTTAGAATAGATATTCAAGCACCACTGCCAGAGACCCGTCCATGACAATGGCCTTAGATAAGTACTTGGAAAAGACCAATAAAGATAATAAAAAGGGTGCCATGCACCCTTTTTGCTCACTTATGAAAAAGGAAAAGAAGGCATCTTCTATATGTTCTAAGTGGTATTCTGCATCGTTCTTTATAATGGAGATGATGTCAAAACGCACTTCCAAATCCAAATTATGTGTCTTGATATAGTGGTTGGTAGCTTTGGCCAAGAGTTGCATCTTATGTGGACTGACGAAGGAATAAGGCTCCCCATAATAGGCAGATCGTCTGGATTTTACCTCTACGATGACCAGCATATCCTCATATTGTGCAATGATGTCAATCTCAGCACTTTGCCAATAATAATTGCGTTCGAGAATCGTATAACCCAAACCAACTAAGTATTGTACAGCTTCCTCTTCGGATTGCTTTCCAAAAATCATTATGTTCAGCCATAAGTATAATTGTTAATTATCAATTATCAATTGTTAATTATCAATTGTTAATTGTCAGATTGTCAATTCAAGTATAGATGGTATAAGCATAAGTCATTAATCATTATTGGCATTAATCATTATTGGCATTAATCATTAATCATTGATCATTAACCATTAATCATTAACAAATGACAATTAACAAAGACGAATATTTTTATGCAAAAAGCCCTGCAAGAGGCAGAAAAAGCCTTTGAAGCAGGAGAGATACCCGTAGGGGCTATTATCACTGTAAATGACAAGATTATAGCCAAGGCGCACAATCTCACAGAGCTACTCCACGATGTTACTGCTCATGCCGAAATACAAGCCATCACCTCAGCTAGTGAATACCTTGGGGAAGTACCTCAAGGACTGTACGCTCTATGTAACCCTTGAGCCTTGTGTGATGTGTGCAGGGGCGCTCTATTGGAGCCAAATAGGCCGTGTGGTCTAGGGGCTTCCGATACCAAGCAGGGGTTATCACCTCCATGGGGAACTATTGCATCCTCGCACCGAGGGTTGTTAAAGGCGTCTTGCAGGACGAATGTAGTCAATTGGTCAAAGCCTTTTTCGACCAAAAACGACTTTTAATCTTCTTCCTCTCCTCTTTCTCGGCGCGGGTATAAGCATTGATAATCTCCTTGACCAAGGGATGGCGTACCACGTCCTTATCATCAAGCCATAGCGTACCTATGCCCTTGATTCCCTTGATGATACGTAGGGCTTCCGAAAGGCCACTAGCGGTTTTTCTCGGTAGGTCTATCTGTCACTGGGTCTCCTGTGATGATGAACTTGGCATTTTTCCCCCATACGTGTGAGAAACATCTTCATCTGTACATAAGTGGTGTTCTGTGCCTCGTCCAGGATGACAAAGGCGTTGTCCAAGGTACGCCCTCGCATAAAGGCTAAGGGAGCAATTTGTATGGTACCATTTTTCAATAAACGAATTGAGCTTATCAAAGGGATCATATCCATCAGTGCATCATAGAGGGTTGCATATAAGGATCCAGCTTGTCCTTGAGATCGGGAGGAAACCGAGGTTTTCCCCTGCCTCCACTGCAGGACAGGGTGAGGATGATACGCTTTACCTGCTTATCTTTCAGAAAGCTCTTACGGCTAGCGCTACACTCGTATAGGTCTTACCTGTACCCGCAGGGCCTATGGCAAAGACCATATCATTCTTGCCGATAAGCTCCAATAACTTCTGTTGGTTGGGCGTTTGGGCACGAATGATTTTTCCCTTTACTCCATGTACGATAAAGTCCTTATCCAGTAGGGTAGAGGGGAGCAAACCCGTATCTGAGAAGAGAATACGCTCTATAGTATTTTGTTCTAAGTGATTGTATTTCTCAAAAATGCTGGATGAGCTGTCCCAATCGTTTTTCAAACTCGTCAAGCAGCGCCTCTTCTCCAAAAATATGTATCTCATTGCCACGGGCAACAATCTTTATTTTTGAAATAGGTCTTTAGCAGTTCAATTGTACTGTTTTGCTCTCCGAAGAAAGCCTGCGGATTTACGTCTAAAAACAAGGGTTCTTTGGTTCAAAAGTCTAAGTCTTATAATTTAGGGTCAAAAGTACGTATTTGATATAGGAGTGTGTTTGCTGAAAAATAATTGTTATTGCTTTTATGGTTATAAAAAGTTATACCTTTTGCCCTTTGTTTCAGCGACCTTATAATTGTATCATACATGAAAGAATTTAATAAAAATGAAACTAACGAAACCGTTGTGGCACAGCCCTATTCGCTTAAGCGACAGAAACGGAATCGCTTATTTTTTTGTTTTTTTAACCTTTTTCCTTTTATTGACCATTACCCTTTATACTATATATACAGCCGAGACCTTTGTCCCTTTGAGAAACTATTTAGCTCAAGATAACTATTTGTTTTACTGGATGATATTGGCAGGCTGTGGAGCGGAGATTGTAGCAGGCTCCATGGGTATGGGCTATGGGGTGATCTGTGCAACTGTTTTGCTGATGATGAATGTAGACCCACGCGCTATCAGTGGGAGTATTCATGCTTCCGAAACCATTACCTCAGCGGCTGGGAGCATCAGCCATTTTAAGCTCAAGAATATGGATAAGGAGCTGATCAAAAGGCTCTTAGTACCTGCTATCGCGGGACTATATTGGGTGCCTATTGCTCCTATATCTCGGTGATGAGGGGAGCCGCTGGGCTAAGTTCACCAAGCCATTTATTGCCATTTATACCATTATCTTAGGGGTGAAGATCCTTTACAATGGGGTTCGTGGGAAAGTCGAGAATAAGCAAGTGAGAACTATACCTTTGGGCTTATTTGCAGGTTTCTGTGGATGCTTTCACCGGAGGAGGCTGAGGGGCCATTGGTTACCAGTGCTTTTTATCAAGAATGGGCATACACCTCGCTATGTGATAGGGTTTCTACCTTTACCAATTTTTGCCATTACAGTGGTCAGTACTCTTATCTTTATCACCGTGCCAGAAGCGATTAACTGGCGTATTGCCTTGGGGCTTATCATAGGAGGGGTGCTCACAGCACCTGTTTCGGCCTTGGTTACCTCCAAGCTCCACACAAGGAAGATTTTCTTTATTATAGGTGCCCTGATTATCTTCATGAGGGCTTACTACTATTTACAAAGCTATTTTTTTAAAAAATATTTGTCTTATGGATATAAACAAATTAGAGAACGGGATTTATGCACAAATCCATACGGCTAAGGGAGATATACTCCTTCGCCTGACTTATGAGAAAACCCCTGCTACAGTGGCTAATTTTGTAGCTCTAGCAGAAGGAAAATGAAGAACAACTGCAAGGCAGCCGGCGTGCCTTTCTACGATGGACTCAAGTTCCACCGTGTCATTGCCGACTTTATGATACAAGGGGGCTGCCCCTTAGGAACAGGTACAGGTACCCCTGGTTACCGCTTTGATGATGAGTTCCACCCCGACCTCAAGCATGACCGTGCGGGTATTCTCTCCATGGCCAATGCAGGGCCTGGTACCAACGGAAGTCAGTTCTTTATTACTCACCGAGCTACACCTCACTTGGACAACAAACATACAGTATTCGGCTATGTAGTAGAGGGGCAAAATGTGTAGATAGCATCGCTCAAAACGACAAAATAGAGTCAGTGAAGATTATCCGAGTAGGCAAAGAAGCTCAGGAGTGGGATGCGCTTGCTGCTTTCGAGAAGTTTAATGCTGAGAAACAACAACGTATAGAGGCTGAAAAACGCAAACAGCAAGAGGCTTTTGGCCAAACATACGGAAGGTTTTGACAAAACTCCTTCCGGTCTTTTCTGATAAAAATTACCGAAAAAGGAAATGGCAAGAAGGCTAAAAAGGGTGATCAAGTGGCCGTACATTACACAGGAATGCTCTTGGATGGTAAGGTGTTTGACTCGTCTCTATCGTGGCCAGCCGCTCAACTTTACCGTGGAGGGTAGGGCCAGGTGATAGAAGGTTGGGACGAAAGGTATCCTTCTGCTTAGTGAGGGTGATAAAGGCACGCCTTGTGATTCCTTCAGATTTGGCCTACGGCTCACAAGGAGCAGGAGGTGTGATCCCTCCTAATGCTGCTTTAATCTTTGACGTAGAACTCGTTAGAATAAAGTAAAAGATAAAAGGAAAAGCGAATCAATAGTTAAAATATTATTCACTGACTTTCTAAGACGCAATAAATTGCGTCTCTACCTAACGCTGGCTAGAGACAATTCCTGATTAGCGTAGTCATCCGTAGAGACGCAATTTATTGCGTCTTAACGAATTAGATTATACAGATATTTTTAACTATTGATTCAAATTATAGTCAAACAGAAATGGTTTGCGAAAAAATTAGCATGAGCAGGTGTAGGGGCTAATGGCAATTAGCCCTTGAAAGAGAGCGAATTAGGAATGAACCCTTGCCTTATTTATTTGCATTTTATTTGCATTCTAAATATGATTGACTATAAGAGTACATTCTTTACTTTTTTACCTTTTACTTTTTTTATTTTTATAATGGGTATGCCAGTGCAAAATCCCAGTACAATCACACCTAGTTTTAGGTAGTTGAAATGGTGATTCTCGGAGGGTTTCAAAAGAGGATTACGGAGGAAATGTGTAGAAAAATACCTATGACAATAGCACTCATTTGCGTATGATAGGCCACTAATTGGGGTACTGTATTGGCTAAGAAAGCGCCAAAAGGAGTCATTAGAGAGAAAAGAAGAGGAAAATAAGTGTTTTCTTCGTACCTATACCCGAATCTAAAAAGAAAAATAGTCAGCACCATGGCAATAGGGCAGATGGTGAATAAAGATACCATACACCATATTGCTGTGGGCATGCAGGGGAAAAGCCCTCTAGAATAGAGTGAATACTTGGGCTAATGAAAAAGCCCCCAAGGGAATTGGGTTCTTAGCCCCTTGGCAGAGGAGTGGAAGTGGCCATGTTCGGCACCATGAGAAAAAAACTCTAAGACAATCTGCAAGAGAATCCTATAATAATCCATAGACCTATTGTCTTTCCAACGTCATGGGTGTGACCTCATCCAAATCGGCTGTATGTAGGGAAGAATCACTCTCAAATACTGCATGATGATCTCTGGAATAAGCGTAAAGACTGTCATACCCAAAAAGAAAAAGCCCCACTAAAGGCCAAAAAAGTAGCTTGATACGACTCTTATTATTGGGTTTTTATCCATAGAACCAAGCAAACTCCCTATGATAATGGAGAGGAAAGGAAGTAGATAATTTTTCATAGCTTGTAGCTTAGTATAAGCATTTGTTTCAAGGGGCAAAGTTACTGCTTTTTCTCCAAGAAAAAGTAGAAAAAGTAGGTAAAAATCAGTAAAAATTGTATATTTGCAATAAAAATCACCATGTATAAGCGTATTATTCGCCCTTATTATTTCTCTTTGACCCAGAGAAGGTACATCATTTTACCTTTGGTTGGCTCAAGTTTGTCAATCGTATTCCACTGGTTCCCCTGCTCTTCTAAGGGCGCGTTATCAGCCTAAAGCGACAAGCGATTGGAGCGAGAGGTGTTCGGAATTAAGTTTCCCAATCCTGTCGGTCTAGCAGCAGGATTGGATAAGAATGCAGAGCTTTTTCTCAGAACTTTCTCCCTTGGTTTTGGCTTTATAGAGATAGGTACCGTAACACCTAAAGCTCCCCAACCTGAAAATCCTCGTAAGCGCTTATTCCGCTTGGTAGAGGACAAAGGGATTATCAACCGTATGGGCTTTAATAACGACGGAGTAGAGGCTATTATTGCCCGACTAAAGAAGAACAAGCAGGTGATCATAGGGGGAATATAGGGAAAGAACAAATGGACAGAGAACGAGAAGGCTCATGAGGATTATCTCTATTGTTTTTGGACAATTGGCTCCTTATGTGGATTATTTTGTGGTAAATGTTAGCCTCCCAATACGCCTAATCTACGTTCTCTACAAGAAAAAGAACCACTACAGAAGCTACTGACACTCTTGCAAGAGGCTAACGGAAAACTCCCCAAACCCAAGCCTATATTACTAAAAATAGCTCCAGACCTTACGGACGAACAGCTATTGGATATTATAGACATAGTAAAACAAACCTCCATAGCAGGGGTCATAGCAACCAATACTACCATAAGCAGAGACGGATTGACTTCTCCCCAAAAGGTAGAAATAGGCGCCTTAGTGGCAAACCCTTAACCAAGCGCCTACTGAGGTGATACGTTTCTTAGCCGAGAAGAGGGCCATAGTTCCCTATCATAGGGGGTCGAGGCATACACTCCCCAGAAGATGCTCTAGAGAAACTCCATGCAGGGGCGAGCTTAGTACAACTCTTCACAGGCTTTATCTACGAAGGCCCCGCACTAATTAAGCGCATCAACAAAGCCATATTAGTGAATAACGAAAAGTGAAGAGTGAAAAGCGGCTATCCACTTTTCACTCTTCACTTTTCGTTTTCACTGTTCACTTCATTAGTGTTTGAAATGTCGTATGCCTGTCATCACCATAGCTACTTGGTGAGTATTGCAGTACTCTATACTTAGGTTGTCTTTGATAGACCCACCTGGTTGGATTACACTGCGAATCCCTTCGTTATGAGCTATTTCTACACAGTCAGAAAGGGAAGAATGCATCGCTGGCTACAACAGCTCCCTCAAGGGAGAACTTGAACTCTTTAGCCTTTTCGATGGCCTGCTTGAGGGCATCCACACAGCTAGGTTTGTCCTGTTCCAGAGGCTAGAAGTTGTTTTGTTTTTAGCCAGTACAATGGTGTTGGATTTGGTGTGTTTGCATATCTTAGAGGCAAAAAGTAGGTCTTCCAAGTCCTCAGCCGATGGTTTCTGGTCTGTAACATAAGAAATATCAGAGACAGCATCAGTTTTAAGGTCTCTATCCCTGCCATAGATAGCCATTGAGGCAAGAGCGAAGGAAGTTTGTGTAAAGAGATCTGCTTTTTGTACCAGTAGAATACGGTTTTTCTTATCCCTCAAGTAGCTCCAAAGCCTCTTTTCATAGTCAGGAGCAATTACCACTTCACAAAAATAGAGGGTTGATGGCCTCGGCTGTTGCCTTGTCTATAGGGCGATTGGCGATAAGAATCCCTCCAAAGGCTGAAACAGGATCGCAGGAAAGGGCAGTATTATAAGCTCCAATAGAGTAGGGCGTGTGGCAATACCACAAGTGTTGTTATGTTTTAGAATAGCAAAGGTAGGGTCTTCATGTGCAAATTCGCTCATAAGGTTTACCGCTGCATCTACATCTAAGAGGTTGTTATAGGAGAGTTCTTTTGCCATGTAGTTTGGTGAAAAGAGCATCAAAATCGCCATAGAACACCCCTTTCTGATGAGGATTCTCTCCATAGGGAGTACTTGTGCTTTGTCTTCGCTTACTCTGAGCAGTTGGGCGGAGTGATCAGCATTGAAGTAGTTGAAAATAGCCGTATCATATCTTGAAGAAGTAGCAAAAAGCATGTAGGGCAAACTGCTTTCTCTCGGCAAGGGTGGTTTCTCCTTTGCCTTCAGTGAGAACTTTCAGCAGGGCAGGGTAGTCTTCTTTGGAAGACACACAGAGGTATCGTTGAAGTTCTTAGCGGCAGCGCGGATAAGGGAGATACCTCCTATGTCAATCTTTTTCAATAATATCTTGTTCATTCGCCCCATTGGCAACGGTTTGCTCGAAAGGATACAAATCCACGATTACTAAGTCTATCTGAGGAATATCGTAGGTTTGCATCTGTTCTTGGTCAGAAGCATTACCTTGTCGGTTTAGGATACCCCCGAAGATCTTAGGGTGTAGGGTTTTGACTCTTCCTCCAAGGATAGAGGGGTATTGGGTAATATCCTCTACCGCTACCACAGGGATATTGAGGGATTTGATAAAGCTTCTGTACCTCCAGTGGAATACATAACAATACCTAAATCATTCATTTTCTGGATAATAGGCTCAAGACCATCTTTGTTAAAGACAGAAACCAAAGCCGAATGGATGCGTTTTTGTTCCATTACTTTATGAGATTTGTTTTGACAAAAGAGAGCACAAAAAGTAATTATTTTTTTGATAGAATTGCAAATTTTTATTTGTAAATAAACGAGAAGTTTTGATAATTATCATTGATTTTTCAGTTAAAAAAACTTTTTAATCAAAGACGTAATATAGCCCTTGATTAGAGAAATGTAATTTTTATGGAAACAGAATACTATACCCCGGAAGAAAGCAAAGAAATTGCCAAAAGATATAAAGACCTCTTACGTGAAAGCTATCAGACCCTCAGCGAAGAGGATAAGAAGCTGATTCGTAAGGCTTTCGATGTAGCTGTGGATGCTCATAAGGAGCAGCGCCGCAAGAGTGGAGAGCCTTATATATTTCACCCCATAGCCGTGGCTAAGATCGTAGCTTACGATATAGGCCTTGATGCGGTATCTCATTGCCGCGGCCTTGCTGCACGATGTGGTGGAGGATACTCCTATTACTATAGAAGAGATTGCGCGAGATTTTTGGTGATGTGATTGCTAAGATCGTCAAAGGTCTCACCAAAATATCTAGTCTTAGCCGCGATACCGATGTTTCCTTACAAGCGGAGAACTTCCGCAAGATGCTCCCTAACGCTTAACGATGATGTGCGTGTGATTCTTATAAAAAAATAGCCGACCGTTTGCACAATATGCAGACCATGGATGCCATGCCTACCTACAAGCAACAGAAAATAGCCTCCGAAACACTCTTTATCTATGCGCCTTTGGCACACCGAATTGGGTTGTACAATATCAAGACCGAGCTGGAGGACTTGGGACTTAAATACACCGATCCTGAACAATATTACGCGATTTTGGGTAAAATGGAAGAGTCCAAGGAGGAACAACTCCAGTATATCAAAGAGTTCTCGAAACGGTCAAAAACAGCCTTGGACAAGGAGAAAGTAGATTATTACATCAAGGGACGACCCAAATCCATTTACTCTATCTATAAGAAGATGGTGGCCAAAAAGATTCCTTTTGAGGAGGTGTATGACAAGTTTGCCATACTCGTATTATTTATAAGAGCACGCCTGAGAATGAGAAGTTTTTGGCTTGGAAGATCTATTCTATAGTTACCGATTATTTTCGTCCCAACCCTACACGACTTAGGGATTGGCTTTTCCTCTCCCTAAGAGTACAGGCTATGAGGGCCTTGCATATTACCGTAGTAGGGCCTAAGAACAAATGGGTGGAGGTACAGATTCGCAGCGAGCGTATGCACGAGATTGCTGAGAAAGGCTATGCCGCTCACTTCAAGTACAAACATGGTCAGCAGAATGAGCGGGGTATAGAACAGTGGCTCAACCGCTTGCAGGAGGTTTTGGAGGATAGCGAGGCCAATGCAGTAGAGTTTGTCCAAGAGTTCAAAATGAACCTCTATGCCGATGAGATATTTGTCTTTACCCCCAATGGAGAAATAAAAATCCTTACCCAAAGGGCAACTCCGCTGGATTTTGCCTTTAGTATCCATACTGAAGTGGGGATGCACACCCGTGGGGCTAAGGTCAACGGAAAGCCTCGTTCCGCTAAACTACAAGCTCAGAAGTGGAGAACAGGTGGAGATTATCACCGCAGAGAATGCCTCGCCCAATGCCAACTGGTTGGACTATGCCACTACCACTAAAGCCATAGCCAAAAATCAAGGGCGCACTCAAGGAAAAACCGAAAGAAAAATAGCCGAAGAAGGAAAGGAAATACTAAGACGCAAACTAAAGCAGCTCAAGGTAACATTGGACGAGAAGGTGACCAATGATATGGTCGCTTATTTCAAAACCAAAACAAGCCAAGATGTCTTCTATCAAATGGCCACAGGAGAGATTAACAACCAGATGCTCAAGAACTTTGTTTCCAGCAGAAGCACGGCCTCATCTTTCTTTAACTTCTTTAGGGAAGAAACCTACTATCGCCATAGCACCTGAAAAAGACCAAAGATGCCCATGACTATGATATGATTGTCTTTGGAAAGGACGAGCAGGTTTTGGACTATAGCTTTTTCCAAGTGCTGTACCCCTATTCCAGGAGACGATATCTTTGGTTATATAGCCGTCAATGGCGGGAAGTATCAAGGTACATAAGAAGGATTGTCCCAATGCGCTCTCCATGTTCTCCAACTATGCCTATAGGATTATTCCTGCCAAGTGGATAAAATCCACTGAGCGAGAGTATGAAACTTCTATCAAGATTATAGGGGTGGATAGGAAAGGCTTGGCCGCTGAGATTACTAACCTAATTTCCCATAAGGGAATAGGTATGAACAACATACAACTCATGAGCAAGGGCGGTATCTTTGAGGGGAAATTACCTTTTTGGTCTCCAATACCGAGGCCTTAAATTCCCTCTTGGATAGTCTTAAAAACCTCAATGGGATAGAGAAGGTGTTTAGAGAATAATTAAATCAAAAATATGGAACAGTATTTTTAAAAGTGCGCTGGAGCTGGTGGGTGAGGATTACAACCGTTGTAGTAACAGTGGCTCTCTTAGGACTGCTTAATTATAGTCTGAACAAGTTCATGATTGATAATGATGATTATGAGGCACTGTTAATATCTGTAACCATTTTTATCCTCTATGGAGTTTTTTATGATCAACGCGCCTATTTCAGTAAGGCTAACTACCCAATATTTTGAACTCAAGAAAGTAGTAGGAAGCATAAGGATAGAGTATGCGGCTATTTCCTATAGGGACGTTATAGACCTGCGCTTTTCGGATATGAAAAATGTTTAGTTCAGGAGGATTATGGGGTTTTGTAGGAGTGTTCCGCAATTCTGATATAGGCAGCTACAATGCTTTTATAGGCGATATGCAGCAATCCTTTCTTATAAGAACAGTAGAAGGACGGGTATATGTCTTCAGTGTGGAAGATGTAGATGATTTGATAGCTTCTATAAAGCGAGTGATTAGATAAAAAATAGGAAAGATTCGTCTTTCCTATTTTTTTAGTTATAAAAGTTCTTATTTACTGCGTTGGGCAGCTAAAATAATTGCATTGTAAGCATTTACTATCTTACCAGATTTGCTAAGTTCAGAGAAAAAGCATGCGCTTGGCTTCTCCTTCCTCGCCTCTACCTCCTACAAGTACTTCTTTTTACAGTAGGGGTAAGTCCTGACTCCATAAGGATTTGCTTTACTTCACGAGCTTTTAGTTTAGGGAAGTAAGCACGGATAAGGGCAGCTACTCCAGCTACTTCGGGTGCCGCCATAGAGGTGCCGTCCAAGAATTTATACTTGTTCTCAGGTACAGTAGCATAGATTTGTACCCCTGGGGAGAACAAATCCACATTGTTCTTACCGTAATTGGAGAAAGAAGCTACCAAATTCTCATTATACTCATAGTTGAGTGCCCCAATGGTAATCATAGTATCGGTGAATTCTTTTCCGTTTATATTATCGTCAGGAAAGTGAGTTGTACATCCACGTTTTTGGTATCATTACCTGCGGCATTTACAATGAGTACATCTTTCTCAGCAGCATATTTTAGTGCATCATATACCCACTCCTTATGTGGAGAGAACTCCTTACCGAAAGAAGTATTGATCACCTTGGCACCATTGTCAATAGCATAGCGCAAAGCAAGGGCTACGTCCTTATCGTACTCATCACCATCGGGTACGGTACGCACGGGCATGATACGTACATGGTCAGCCACGCCATCTATGCCTATGTTATTATGGCGTACGGCAGCGATGATCCCAGCCACATGGGTACCATGTAAAGCGCCTTCGGCAGTGGGGCCTATCACATTGTTATTACCATATATCTTGTCAGTGATGTCATCGGGATTGTCATTAAGCACTTTTCTTGGGTTGAACTCCTTGTTAAGCCCGTACTTGAGACAGTCTTCGTAGTGCTTGATTCCTTCGGAGAGTTCCTCTAGGGTCTCTTTTACACTTACACCATTGCTCAATAGGTATTTCATACCGCGTACAGCACCTAATAGCTGTAGGGAAGAGGCATCTATCTTATCCAAGTCTTCCTCAGTATATTCCTTTTTACCTAAGTGCTTTTGGATAAGGGCATCACTTTGCACGATTCTTTCCTTTATTTGAGAATAGAGTTCTATTTTCTCGTTGGCATCTTTGAACTCTTTTTCGTATTTTTTTCCTCAGCACGCTTATAGTCAGGGTCACTCGTATCACCTTTTTGAGAATACGTACATATTCTAGGTTATCTTGGTTGATTTCACCTAAGAAGTTCCATCCATGTACATCATCTACATAGCCGTTTTTGTCATCGTCTATACCATTATTAGGAATTTCTTTCGGATTTGTCCAGATGATAGATTTGAGATCTTCGTGGTTAATATCCACCCAGAATCTACTACCCCTACAATCACTGTTTGTGCTTTTCTTCCTTTAAGGGCTTTATAGGCCTCTGCAAGAGAGATACCTGGGTATCCTGAGGTGAGTAAGTCTCGGTGTGGCCAAGTCTTAAGTTCGTCCTTACTTGGGTTTCTACTTGGGTCGGAATGTTTTTCCTTCTAGTGTTTCTATGGGTAAAGAGGCAATCTTAGAGGTCCCCCACAAGCCACTAAAAAAGGCTGGCAAAAGCCCCCATGGAAATTGGTTTGATTATATTCATAAATATATTTTTAAAAAACGTCGCAAAAGTACTATTTTTTCTGAGATACACGCTAATTTCTTAATTAAATACTAAACTCAAAAAGAAGGTTGGGTTTTGTCATGGAAAAAGGTAACTTTGTAATATGGAACTCAAAAGAAATAATACACCAAACCCTTTCTTTCTTGCAAGAGGAAAAAGGTAATACTTTACCCCACTGATACCATATGGGGGCTTGGGCTGCGATGCTTTTTCACTAAAAAGCTATTCAGCGTATCCAGCAGATCAAGCAAAAGACCCTTGGCTAAGAGCTTTATACTCTTAGTCTCCTCAAAGGAGATGCTAGAGCGGTATGTAGAGTACCTGCGGAAGTAGTAACATTCTTAGCTCGACAAGAACGCCCCCACTTCGGTTGTCTCATACAGAGGTATATGATAAGCATCTTCCTATAGCTGAAGATAATTCGCTGGCTTTCAGAATAGTACAAGATGATTTCTGCAAGCAGCTTATAGAAGCCTTTGGGCGTCCGCTTGTCTCTACTCTCGGCCAATATAAGTGGAGAGCCAAGTGCGGCCACTTTTGCTCAAATAGCTCCCGAAGTACAGCAGGCAGTGGATTTTGTTGTGCCCTATGACCAAGAAAAATCAGCCTAATGCCTTAGCTTCACAGCTGGTCAAGTGGCAAGATGGGCAAATTGTATATATAAGACGATAAGAAAAATAAATTTTCAGTAAAAAAGGCTGATTATTGATAACTATATTTGCACCACTTAAAAATTTTTATTTTCCATGAATAGAGACCAACAAATTTTTGATCTTATCAAACAAGAAAAAGAAAGACAGCTCAGAGGTATAGAACTGATAGCCTCAGAGAACTTTGTAAGCCCAGAGGTGATGGAAGCTGCAGGTTCTGTACTTACTAATAAGTATGCAGAAGGCTACCTGGCAAACGCTATTATGGAGGTTGCCAAATAGTGGATCAGGTAGAACAATTGGCTATAGATAGAGCCAAAGCCCTCTTTGGAGCAGCCTATGGAATGTACAACCCCATAGTGGTTCGCAAAGCCAATGCGTCTGTATATGCTGCAACTCTTGCCCCAGGGGATAAAATATTAGGTTTTGACCTCTCTCATGGAGGACACTTAACTCACGGCGCTTCTGTTAACTTCTCTGGAAAGCTATACCAACCTTTATTCTATGGGGTAGAGAAGGAAACAGGCCTTTTTGAACTATGACAAAATAGCTGAAATAGCTCAAAAAGAAAAGCCTAAGATGATAGTGGCAGGTTATTCTGCTTATTCAAGAAATATTGACTTCAAGCGCTTTAGAGAAATAGCTGATAGTGTGGGTGCTTTCCTTATGGCCGACATAGCTCACCCAGCTGGGCTTATCGCCAAAGGTCTTCTCAATGACCCTATTCCTCATTGTCATTTTGTAACTACTACCACTCACAAGACTCTTCGTGGGCCAAGAGGGGGTATGATTATGATGGGTAAGGATTTTGAAAATCCTTTTGGTCTTAAAACCCCTAAGGGTGAAATTCGTATGATGTCCTCTCTAATAGACCTTTCTGTATCTCCTGTGGAAAACCAAGGAGGGCCTTTGGAACATGTGATTGCGGCCAAAGCTGTATCTTTTGCAGAAGCCCTCTCCGATGAGTTCTTGCACTATGCTATTCAGGTACAGAAGAATGCCAAGAAGTTGGCTCAGCTCTTAGTGGAAAAAGGTTATAACATCGTCTCTGGCGGTACCGATAACCATCTGATGCTTATTGATCTTAGAAACAAGAATATCAGTGGTAAGGAAGCAGAAACAGCTCTTGTGAAGGCCGATATTACTGCTAATAAGAACATGGTACCTTTTGATGATAAGAGTCCTTTTGTAACCAGTGGTATCCGCTTAGGTACAGCTGCTGTTACCACACGAGGCCTTAAAGAAGCCGATATGGAAGTGGTAGCAGGCTATATAGATGAGGTTATCAATAATGCCAAAGATGAAAAACTCTTAGAAGCTGTTGCCCATAAGGTAAACAAATTCATGCAAGAGAGACCACTTTTTAATTATTAGTGACAAGTGACTAATGACAAGTGACTAATTATAAAACACTTGTCATTAGTCATTATAAAAAGTTTGGTTGTTTGAAAAAGGTGATCTTTGCACCCGCAAATCAAAGTTTGTTCGGGATGTAGCGCAGTTGGTAGCGTTCACGTATGGGGTGCGTGAGGTCGCTGGTTCGAGTCCAGTCATCCCGACTATTTTTTAAATCTACTTTTATAACGAATGTTTCACAGATACATAAAGATTGCTATAGCAGTGCTTATCTTCGCATTTGCTATTTATCAATTTACCTTAGGAAAATATTGGTAATGGGATATTCCTTTATACTACTTTCGGCTTTTCCTATATTGTTTTTCTTCAGAAATGAGTTTTTGCTTTTAGCTTTCCTAAGACTGCGTAAGCAGGATATGGTAGGAACTAAAAAGTGGCTTGATCGCATCAAAAATCCTGAAACAGCTCTGATTAAAAAGCAAAGAGGCTATTATAACTATCTGTATGGGATTGTCTCTTCTCAAACCAATCTTACTCAGGCAGAGAAATACTTCAAGACAGCGCTCAAATATGGACTCAATATGAGTTATGATGAGGCTATGGCAAGGTTGAGCTTAGCGGGTATAGCTATGCAAAAAGGCGTAAACGAGAAGCCCAAGAGTACCTTACCCAAGCTAAAAAGTTAGATAAACAAAAATATGTTCAAGGATCAAATTCGAATGATGCAAGAACAACTCAAAAATATAGAACAAAAAGCTGCCTAAAAGGCAGCTTTTTATGCTCTAGAAGGTGCCTACTCTTGGAAGTACTTTGATTTGGTGAGTATAAAAGGTTTTCATCCTGAACTCCTATAAGCTCATGCTCTACATTGGCAGGGATATTATAGGTGTCTAAGGCCTTTAGTAGTACTTCTTCTCCATTGATCAAAAAGCGTACTTCTCCTTTGACCATCACAAGGAAAGCAGGAACATCGGTAGTATGCTTTCAAGAACAGCACCTTTGCCCAAAGCAACGGCTACTTGTTTGATACCTTCACCACTTTTTGATTACCAAGGCAGTATGCTTATCGGTACGATAGGTGAGCATATCCATAAGATTCTCTTTTCTGTAGCAACTTGAGAAAAGCAACTCCTTTTCCATTTACTGCCTGAATGTTGTGCTTAGCTAAGAGCTTTCTAGCCGCTTCAGAGCGCTTGCCACTCCTACAGAAGACAATGATATTGGTTTTTCCTTGGAATTGAGAGAGTTCCTTCTCTATCTTTTCCAAAGGAATATTCACTGCGTGTGCGGCACTTCCTGCCTCAAACTCTTTTCAGAACGCACATCGACCAAGAAGGCATCCTTCTCATTGACAAGGGTAGCCAAGGATTTCTCTTGCGCTAAGGCGAGTCCTGATAAGGAGAGCGCCACTAGCGAGAGGAGTTTATTTATTTTCATAGGATAAAAATTAAAAGATTATTTCGCTCTTAGTTTTTGCTCCCAATTCCAAGCCGAGAGCAGGGCATCTTCGAGGGTCTGCTTAGCCTTCCAGCCCAATACTTCATTGACCTTATGGGTATCGGCATAGGCAGCAATAACATCTCCTGCGCGGCGACCTACAATCTTGTAAGGGAGGGATTGTCCGCTTACTTTTTCAAAGGCCTTGATAACCTCCAGCACGGAACTTCCCTTTACCAGTACCTACATTGAACACCTCATAGTTGCCTTGTATCTTCTGAAGAATATACTCAAGGGCAGCCAGGTGTGCTTCAGCTAAATCTACCACATGGATATAGTCGCGGATACAAGTACCATCGGGGGGTAGGGTAGTCTCCCCATATACAGAGGGATTCTCTTAGGCCGATAGCCGTTTGGGTAATATAAGGAATCAGGGTTTTGAGGCACACCATTGGGCAACTCTCCAATAAGGGCAGACTCATGGGCCCAATAGGGTTGAAATAGCGTAAGGAAATGGCTTTGATAGCAGGTACTACGGCACAGGTATCACGGATAATCTCTTCGTTGATCTGCTTGGTATTGCCATAAGGGCATTCGGCTTTGCTTGAAAGGAGCATCCTCTGTTACGGGGAGCTTGTCGGCCTGTCCATACACGGTACATGAAGAACTGAAGATAAAGGCCGTGTTTTCTTTTTCTGAAGCTCCTCGAGGATATAGATAAGAGATGCTATGTTATTTTCATAGTACAAAAGGGGTTTTTCTACACTTTCCCTACCGCCTTGGAAGCTGCAAAGTGGATAACGCCATCAATCTTGGGATAACGACGGAAGAAATCCTGTACTTTGTCCTTTTCTCTAAGGTCTATTTGCTCAAAAATAGGTGTTTTTCCAGTGATTTTGGCAATTCTATCCTTAACTTCAATAGAAGCATTGGACAAATTGTCTCATGATAATCACTTCATGACCAGCTTGTTGCAGAGCCACCACAGTATGAGAGCCAATAAAGCCCAAAACCACCTGTTACTAAAATGGTTGCCATATTCTTAATTTAGTTAGTTACTTTATTGTGAAATGATATGTACATCTCTTTGAGGGAAAGGAATTTCAATGCCTTCCTTATCAAAGGTTAATTTTATTTGCTCTATTAGATAAAAGTGAGTATCCCAATAGTGTTCGGTTTTTGACCATACACGTAGGGTGAAGTTTACAGAACTATCCGCCAATTCGTTCACATAAAACCACAGGAGCAGGATCCTGAAGGGCAGTAGGGACAACTTTGGGTAAGTGAATAGAGAATTTCCTTTGCTTTCTTGAGGTCTGAGCCATAGCCAATGCCTACAATAATATTGTCTCGGCGGGTTGGATTCTGAGAATAATTGATGATATTATCCGAGAATAGAGGACCATTGGGGATAATCACTCGTTCGTTGCCAAACTTGATAATAGTAGTATAGAACATACCCATACGCTCTACTGTGCCTATATGTCCTTTTGCCTCGATAGAATCACCTATGCGGAAAGGCTTGAGTATTAGGAGCATGATACCTCCAGCAAAATTGGATAATGACCCCTGTAAGGCCAAGCCTATAGCAACGCCCGCTGCGGCCAAAGCTCCTAAGAAAGAGAAACAGGTACTCCTACCTTTTGGATAACAGTTAGAAAAAGAATGATATAGAGTACCCAGCGCAGTAGTTCATTCACGAAGTTCTGTATGGTAATATCCACTGAACGAGCCACCATCAGGGCGTCTTACGAACTTTCGTATCAAGCGGCATATCCATATCCCTACAAATAGGACAATGATGGCTCCTATTAGGCTAGGTAAGAAACCAATAATTTTGTCCATGAATTTCCCAAAAAAGGACTGAAAATCATTTAGATATACATCTTTTTGTTCCATAGTGAAAAGTAATGAATTAAGAGACAAAAATAAGGATTATAATTGTATCTAACAAATATAATCCTTTGTTTTTACGTTAATGTAGTATAAAAATCAAGTATGGCTATTCCATGGTTTTGAAAAAGTCAGTAAACTTATCCGAGAGGGTTCTTATGATATTCTTCTTTTTCAGGCTTGTGTTCTTCCTCTTTTCTTTTTTCCTTTTTCAGGTTCCTGTTCCGCTACAGGAAGTACCACAGGTTCGGCAACTGCGGGCGCTTCTCCTCTGGTTCTATAGTAGCTGTAGGTTCCCGTGTAGGGGTCTCACTTAGCTGGGAGAAGTCGATGCGCTGTCCCTCACTATGTTCGCGCTCTATGCCGTCCAATAATAGCCCGATGGCAGTGGCATGGATAGGGAGAGGAAAGCTCGTAGGGGTATTGCTAGCTAAGTGCTCATTGGGGTGACCAATACGGGTAGGTAGGCCTGTGAGGTATTCCACCAGCTGAGGGAGGTCTTTCAGTTCGCTACCCCTCCAGTGAGTACAATCCCTGCGATGAGCTTTTTGCGCGGTTGGTCATAGCCATGAGTTTTTGATTTCATTGAAGATAGCTTCAATGATCTCTTCCATACGGCAGCGTATGATACGCGCCAAGTTAGTAACTTGAATCTCTTGAGGCTCACGTCCTTTGAACATTTGGATATTGATTACCTCATTTTTCTTTGGTATATTCAGGCCATGCAGAGCCAAAACGGATCTTGAGCTGCTCGGCTTGTTTGTCAAAAACATTACAACCTTCCTGATGTCCTTCATCTATAATATTGCCACCAAAAAGGCACCACTGCTGTATAGCGGATATAACCTTCCTTGAAGATAGCCAAGTCGGTAGTACCCCCATATCCACCAAAGCTACCCCTGCTTCCTTCTCTTCCTCACTTAATACAGAAGCTGAAGAGGCAATAGGTTCCAAGGTAAGTCCTTTAGGGCAATACCAGCCTTTGGTTACACAGCGTTGTATGTTCTTGATAGGGGCTACTTGTCCTGTTACAATATGGAAAGTACCCTCCAAGCGTGATCCCACCATTCCAATAGGGTCGTGTATATCTTCTTGATTATCAACCTTGTATTCTTGAGGAAGTATATGAATCACTCTTCACCAGGGTATCGGTTCTTACTGCTCATCACACATTGGCAAAGCGTTTCCAAGTCCTTAACGGTGATAATCTCCTCTGCATTCTCGCGTGTGATATAGTCAGAGGCCTCATTGTCTCTTGATATGTTGCCCTGCAATACCCACATAAGCCTCCGAGATGATCACTCCAGCTTTGGCTTGTGCCTGTGCTACCGCCTGTTCTATAGAATCAATCGTTTTTCCTATATTTCTACCATCTCCACGGAAAATACCTTGGCTCTTAGCTTTTTCCCATAACCTAAGATCTCCAACTTACCATATTGGTTCTCAGCAACCAATGATTGCCACAATCTTAGTAGTTCCTATGTCAATCCCTGCAAAGTATTTTCTCTGATTCATTTTATTTTCTGTTTTCATTTCTAATAATATCTAATCTGTTATTTTGTGTGTTTTTAATTCTTTTATGAATATTTTTAATTCCTTACTCATTTGCTTGTTCTATAGCTGTCTGGTTTGTGGCAGACCACTTGATTGTTATATTGCAGATCTCATTCTTGTGTATTTATCTAAGAAAATGATCCTTAGCAGCTTTTTATAAAAAGGCTTTTTAAGTTATTGAATTTCAAAGGTATATTATCAGCTTTTCTAAGCAAACAGAGAAATCAGCTCCTCGAGTCTTGCATAGAAAGCACCCTTGTTGGCGGTCAGTTCTATAATGTTTTCTTTTTAGAAAATGATCTCTATAGATGTGTTTTAGAATCAGATGTGCGTCCTCCCACTGTTTTTCACCTACCCCACGTACAATAGGCACACGAGCGAAGTGGCTTTGGAAAGGGGCATCTGCTTGCCCTGCATATCCATATAATAAAACTGATTGTTGGAGATAATCCTCGCTATCGGTTCACGCTGCTTGACCTCCACTTTGAGTATCCCGTCAATAGTGAGATAAATATCGGCACTTTCTACCAAGGGATCACCATCCAGTCTAACAAATTTATTTTCAGCTCCTTGAGGAGTATTCTTCGGCATTCTTAGTAGAAAACAATAGGCTCTCAATCGCATCGTTAGTAATATATTGTACTTTGTCAAGTGGTGCTTGGCGGTTGATGATTATTTTCTGTACTTATGCGAATATTATTTTCGGTGGTTAGCAAAGATTGGAATAGTATTGGTAAGAGAACAATACAGCTGATTTTTGAGGATAATAAATAATTGCGTTTTTATTATTCATCAATGAAATAACATATAATCTATAGGGCAAAGATACTAATAAATGCACGCAAATAGTCATGAGAAAAGGGGATTTTTATTAACAAATAGGGGCGGATTTTTAGAAAAATTCACTATTAGGGTATTCATATTTTTATCTTTGCAACCATAATTATTTTATGACCCTATGAAGTTTCCACAACCTTATACATTAGAACAAATAGCCACTATTATCAATTGTCCCTTTGTGGGAGATAAAGCCTTTCCTGTACTGGGTATGGATGAGGATACATGTGGTAGAACACGGCGATATTGTTCTTTGTGGATCACCCAAAGTACTATGATAAAGCGTTGCAGTCTAAGGCAACTATAGTATTGATTAACAAGGAAGTACCTTGTCCAGAGGGGCAAAGCGCTGCTTATTTCCGATGATCCTTTTAGGGATTTCAATAAGCTCACTCAGTTTTTCAAACCTTTTTGAAAAGGCCGATACACTGGTTGCTCCTACGGCTAAGATAGGCCAGCATACGATTATACAGCCAGGGGCTTTTTGCAGGCAATCATGTGGAGATAGGAGATCGTTGCCCTGATTCATGCCAATGTAACCACATATGATGGTTGCAAGATGGGAGACCATGTAACTATACATGCAGGTACTATCCTCGGTGCCGATGCGTTCTATTATAAGAAACGGCCTGAGGTTTTGACAAACTCCTCTCTGGGGGCGCGTGGTGATAGAAGATCACGTGGACTTAGGGGCGCTCTGTACCATAGACCGAGGTGTTACAGGCGATACCACTATCAAGCGAGGTACCAAAAATAGATAACCATGTACATAGGCCACGATACAGTAGTGGGGCAGGAGTGCTTAATCGCCTCCCAAGTGGGTAGTGCAGGTTGTGTGGTAATAGAAGATAGGGGTTACCCTATGGGGACAGGTGGTATCACCAGTGGGGTTACTATAGGTGAAAAAGCAGTAATTCTCGCTCAAAGCGGCGTTGCCAAATCACCTCGAAGGAGGGCAAACCTATTTTGGTTCTCCTGCCGAGGAAGCCCGTAAGAAATACAAGGAATTGGCCTCTGTAAGTCCTTGCCGAAAAGCGTTAGTACTAATCAGCATCAGGAATGAAGAAAGTACTTATCATCACCTACTATTGGCCGCCAGCAGGGAGGGGCCAGGGGTACAACGTTAGGGTCAAATTTGTCAAGTACCTACGCGATTTTGGTATAGAACCAGTGATCTCATACCCTCCCAGAATCCTACCTACCCTATACTTGACCCCCATATGGTAGATGATATCCCTGAAGACCTAACCATTCTAAAAACCAAGATTTTTGGTCTATGTTTTGGCCTCCCTCTTCTCAAGGAGAAAACCCAAAAGATAAGTGCAGGTATTATCCCTACTAAAAAGCCCTCCCTGCTTGACAAACTCCTGCTCTGGATACGAGGCAACCTCTTTTATTCCTGATGCGAGGGTGCTGTGGGTACGCCCTTCTGTAAAATATCTGTCAAAATATCTATCTGAAAAATCATATAGATACCATTATTACTACAGCTCCTCCTCACAGCTTACACTTTATAGGACTACAACTCAGGAGCAGTTCCCCGCCTTGCGCTGGATAGCCGATTTTAGAGACCCATGGACAACCATAGGTTACCATTCGCAGCTAAGACTCACTAAGCGCTCCGCACAGAAACACTTTGGCTATGGAGCAAGCTGTTTTGCAAACTGCCGATACCCTGATTGTAACCAGTCCCAGTACCCAAAGAGAGTTTCAAGCCAAGACCTCTCGCCCAATAGAGGTGATTACCAACAGCTATGACGATGACCTTCCTACAGAGTCCCCATCGGTTTCCCTCTTTTCTGCTCTCTCATATGGGTTCTCTACTCTCGAGCGCAATCCCGAACCTCTTTGGCAGGGTCTTGAGCTGAGATGACAAGGGACAGGCCGACTTCAGGGCACGACCTACGTATATGCTTGGCAGGAAAAGTAAAGCGATGAGGGTGCTTGCCAGTTTTTCAGAAGTGGCAGCTTACAGACTATTTAGACTTAAAAGGCTATATCTCTCACGCCGAGGCCATAGCTCTACAACGCCATTCACAACTTTTGCTCCTTTTTGGAGATTAACCAACCCAAGACAGAGGGTATTATCCCAGAAACTCTTTGAATATGTGAGCTTCACAGCGACCTATACTCGCCTTGGGGTATAAGCAATGGGATGTCAAGGATATTATGCTGAGCAAACAGGCATCACCCTTTCCCTAACCGACACAAAAGGTATTACAAGCCCTCACTCATTACTATGCGCTCTATAAGACTCAGCAGCTTCACACTCACCCAACCTCCCTTGAGACTTATCATAGAAAGAACCTTACTGAAAAGCTTAGTGAACTAATTTTTAAGGGGGAGCGCTATGTGTTAGGACTAGAGATGCAATTTAGAGAAGCGCTCCTTATAGGCGACTCAATCAAGGTGATTCCCTTGTACAAGTCTTCCTAGTAACTGAGCGCTGGAGGCAAACCTTACGAGGGTTTGCTCGTTTCATAGTTAGGACTCTTATTGCCCTTGGACACAGGGGCGCTGGCGACAAACCTTACGGGGTTTGCTCGTATGATAGGAGGCTTTGGCAGTAGGATGGCTAGGCTCTGCTGAGAAGTCCTTAACTTTTTTTCTCACTAGGAGAGGAGGCTGCTAAGTAGGTACTGGCTGGAGTGTCTATATTGGATTGGGTGGATTGCTCATCTGCTTCACTGTCATGGGTTTTCTCCCTACAAGTAGGCGTTGGCAAATCAGACGTTAGACACTGAGCCGCTGGCAAATCACATGTTGTGAGCGTTGGCGCTGCATAAGTAGGTGCTGTTTGTTTTTCACTCTTCACTTTTCGCTTTTTCGCTCTCTTTGCAGCCATCCTTCTAGACGCATAATAAGGCGAATAGCCGCGATGCTTTGGCTCAATGGTAGCCACTATGGTCTTCCATTGCTCTCTATCGGATCACGACGAGCGTATGTCCAAAAGTATATCTGAAAGCCTCTTCCATAATTATAAGTAGTTAGTGGTTAGTGGTCCAGTCCATTGCAACTATGGCTGATGACTGTTTGTGCTCTATAACTGACCACTGACGTCTGAATAGTGAATAGTGAAAAATTAAAAGTGAAAAACGATATGGCTAAAGTAACTCTATTCATTATTCACTTTTCACTCTTCACTTAACTGGGGCAAAGTTACGATACTCCTAAGGTCAAAAGTCAAGGAAAAAGGCTTATGAAAAGTAAGAATTTATACAATATATATGTTAAGTACTTAACAGGAGTTAGTGGTTAGTGGACAGAGGTCAGACGACAGAAGACAGTGGTTAGTGGTCAGCCTATTGAGATTGTTCTGTTTCTCTAGAGCGCTAGTTATAAGTTACTTTAAAAGAGAATAAAAAGAGACCTGCTGGGCAGGTCTCTAAATAGAAATGATGGTTTCTTATAGTTGGTTTCTAATTCAACAGCTCGCTGTTCGCTAATACCAATAGATTAGCTAAACGATTAAACATTCTACGCTCTCTATCAGAAAATAGCTCCATCAGAGATAAAGGACTTAGCCTTAACCAAATATTCTTTTTCTTCTTTGGTTAGAATCTCCTTTATTTAGAACAATCACCTCTAATTGTCTTGCTCTTTCGTGAGAAATATTTAGTACATCAAGCATATTATTAAGAATTCTTCGTTCTTTATCATCTATTACTCCGTCATCTTCAAGCATAAGCTTGATTTCTTCAATGTATTTTTGTTCATTTGGACTAAATGAAAATACAGCATTGATAGCCTCTTCCTCTAATTTTTGGGCATGCTCAGCTGGTATTCCTAAAGTTTTTGCATCTCATTGAGCATTCTTCGTTCCTGATCATCAATAGCGGCATCATCTTCTAACATGAGTTTAACCTCATCCATATACTGTATTTCCTCGGATGTAAAATCTCCTTTATGTATAGAAGACTCTATTATAGAAGGCGTTTCTATTGTATAGTTTTTGTCTTCACTTACTATATAATTATCATTACCAAATTGTTCTATGGGTTTGATAGCATTGATGCATTCTACTTCTTTATTAGTTTCTATATTACTATTAGTTTCATTTCTTCTTCCTCCTTTAATCGTAGCGAATAATAGATTAAGTTCACCATGATATCAGATATTTCGGCATTAGAAAGAATCTTATGTTCTGTAGAGGACATATATTCACTATGATTGAGTAAACTGCCTTCTAACCGTTGTTGAACTAAGCGATGCCAACCTGCTTCATGAGGAAACCATATCAATCCTTCAGGAATAAAGGGAGGTTTGATAGGATTAAATTGTTGTTCTCGTCCTATTTTTAAGGGTACTTTTTGTTATAATTGCTTCCTTTATATTCTTCTTCTATACAGTGCCCCACCAGACTGAATCCTGATACTAGCTTCTATATTTGCTTGAGTATTGGAATAGGCGTTATTGTTATTACTTTCACCTTTGTATTCTCTATATAAATAGAGTGGCTCTAAACATTGTAACAAATAACAAAATTCCATTGATACGATCATTTAGAAGTTCATAGTCATATTCTTCTATGGGGAAGATAAGTATCTGTTTTATAAGGATGGCATACAAAAGTATGATCTTGTTTAGGGTGTGTAATAGGAGAGAATTTACAGCAGGCAAATTACTCATTTGCAACAAGGTAATATGATCCGACTTAAATAAATTATCTGTTTTTGCAATGGTTATAACTTTGCGATTGTTATAATCTTCATTAAAGAAATTGGTAATATATTCATTGTACCAATAATTTCTGTCTTCCGCATAGAATTGTATATTTTCAGCATCTGTGGGAAAATAAGATTCTATATATTGTTTGATTAGATCTGAATTTTCTGCTATTTCATAGAAACGTCCATATGGTACAAGAAGTTCAGATTCTGTAAGTAGAAAAACGATATCTCTATATCTGCAAAAATTTTTCATTGTTACTATCCTCTTTTCGAGATACTAAACGGAAAGAGTCATAATATTTCTTAGCTTCATCATAACGTTCTAATCTTATAAAGAGCCCTATGATGTAATAGTAATAATAGTCATAACGAATATTATTTTTAGCCTCTTCGACAAGATTAATTAATGCTTGAAATTCATTATTATTCCATAATCTATCTATCTCATTCCATAGCCAATCATAATAATTGTTATCTTGTTCCAAATAGTTTTGATATCCAGCAATAAGACTCTCTAATGTATCCGTAATAATATAGTTTCCGAAATATAGACAAGGAATATAGATATAGCTATTGTCTTCTGCAAAATGAAGAATGTGACTATCACACCAGTCATATACACTAAAAAGAGGGTCATTTTCTATAAAAATGCATTCAGGTTTTCTTTTTCATCATTTGGAACAACATGGTTTTTAAAAGGATACTTTCTATCATATCCCAGGAGAATTCCCATGCAGCATTTTCTTCCTTACTCCAACCATCGGTTTCTACAATTCCTACTAAAAACTAATACCCCTCCTCTTATACAAGCAGAAAAATGATAAGTTCTTGCAGCAACAAAAAGGGTTTCTTTTAGTACTTATTGTATTATAGAAAAGAGCATAAATAGGTTCATTTTTGTCTATTCCATGCCAATCCTCTTATTTTAGCTTCAAAAGTTCTTGAAGTGTAATTTCAGATTTATTTCTTAGATATCCATCAATATTAACAAAAATATCATCAGAAAGTTCCCCTATACCTTGATCATAAGAATTTGTTTAATAATTTCTTCCATGGAGATAATATATTTGATTATTACTATTGTATTATTTTTATGATCACCCTATTTTATCTACCCTAAGTACAGTTTAGGAAACCAAAAATGGAAGTTACATTGATACCATATACACGCTGGAAAGCAGCGATTACGTCTTTTCCTCCGTTTACGGAAACGGGGTTGAGTGGTGGTCTGCGTTGGGATCACAACTTGCATCCCTGGTTCTAAACGGATACCATTGAGGCTACCGTTTTGGTTACAGTTACTTGATATAAAGGCATTTTTAAATTATTAAAGGTTAATTACTAAACATTTTTACAATGAGGGGTACCTAAGAGCAGGACAAGGGCAATACAGATGACACCGAGAATAGTGATCTCAGTAATCATCTTTACCAATTGGGCAAGGCTTTGACTACTATCAGCTGCATAGCCTTGCAGAAGATTTAGGACCCGCAGTAGTGGTTATAAAAATCATCAACCCAGCTCACTATAGGAATATCAGGGATGATATCCACTGGACTGAACAAATACGCGACTGATAAAGGCCGCCCACACCCAATCTCCGTATGGCTTTTGTTGAACTTCTGTGCTCATTTTTATTTCTTTTTAATGGTTATTTCTTGGGGCAAAATTACAATCGCCACTGGTCAAACTATGACCAGATAAAAATATTTTTCAACTTTAACATTTTTGATTCCTATGGGGCACAAAAAGCGAGACATTCCTTGTTGCTTATATACAGAAGCTCCGACCAAAGGCTATACCAAAAGCAAAGGGAATGCCCACGCTTGAAAACGTAGAGCATTTCCACTTCACTCTCCCTTGGTATTGATGGTCGTATTTCTGTATATGGAAAATGTAAAAGCGAAAGCTATATTTATTTAATATCTAACTATGATTTCTTTTTATGTAATTTTTACCTTATATAATGAATTTTATTAGTGAGGGTGCAAAGCTAGTAAAATCATAAATACAAAATATTTTTAATTTTTATTTATAGAGAAAATATAGCTACTGACTAAGTGCTTTTTGGAAAAATATTGTATCTTTGCACTTTATTTTTCACCTTTCACTATTCATTCTTCACTCCTATGACGAGATACCTATAAGACCATCAGCCAGCCTGTTACTGACATTATTTATAAGGATAAGAGCAGTGAAGTTTATAGGTTATTTGTATCCTATTAACACAGAGGAGGAAGTGAAAAAGCACTTGGAGACGGTTAAGAGAGAACACTTTTCGGCACGGCACTGAGTGTTATGCCTATCAGTTGGGCAAAAGAGCACTTTACTTATAGGGGCGAATGACGATGGAGAGCCCTAGCGGTACGGCAGGACTACCCTATCTGCAGGCAGATACAGTCCTTTGAGCTGACCAATGTACTACTGATTGTAGTGCGCTATTTTTGGTGGAATCAAGCTGGGGGTAAGTGGCCTTATTACCGCCTACAAAACTACGGCTCAGCTCACTCTTCAGAGGCTGAAATAGAGGAACACACCATTGACCTTACCTACAAAATTGTCTTTGATTATAAGGATATGAATAAGGTGATGAAAATTATTAAGGACAGGAACCTGACTGTTGTTTTCCCAGACCTTAGAACTGAACTGTACGCGCTACTTGTAGAGGTACGCAAAGCAGAGGCTAGTTATGTAGAACAGCTTTTTGAGCAACTTTATGAGGTTACTATTGAAAAATTAGAAGATTAGAACTATGTGAGAAATACATTTGGGCATCTTTTTGGGCTCACTACCTTTGGCGAATCACACGGAGAGGCTATAGGGAGGCGTGATTGATGGTTGCTCTGCGAGAATCGCATTGGACTTTGAGCAAATACAGAGAGAGCTTGATGAGGCGTCGGCCCGGGCAGTCGGCTATCGTAACCTTAACGTAAGGAAGCTGATAAGGTGCAGTTTCTTTCGGGTATGAGGAAAGACCACAGGGCACCTATTGGCTTTATCATAGCCAATACCCAACAACATTCTCAGGACTATGACCATTTGAAGGACTTATATCGTCCCTCCCATGCAGACTATGTGATGAGCAGAAATATGGCTTACGTGATCATCGTGGGGGCGGACGTAGTTCAGCTCGAGAAACAGCCGTTCGTGTAGTGGCAGGAGCTATTGCCAAAAGCAGTTCCTAAAAGGGATAAAAATTACTGCCTATGTATCAGCCGTAGGGGAGTTGGCATTGCCTGAAAAAGGATTACCAATTGCTTGATTTTTCCCAAATAGAAGAAAAATCCCACGCTGTCCAGATCCGTACTGGCAGAACAAATGGAAGCCTATATCAGGGAGGTACGCAAGGACGGAGGATCAGTTGAGGGCATTGTGTCTTGTGTAATACAAGGCGTGCCTGTAGGATTAGGCATGAACCTCGATTTTTGACCGCTTACATGCTGAGTTGGGTAAGGCCATGCTTTCTATTAATGCCGTAAAGGGATTTGAGTATGGAGGGATTTGCTTCTGCTAGAAAAAAAGAGGTGCCAAAACAATGATATATTCCTACCTGATGGGACGACTCGTACCAACTACTCAGGAGAGCATACGAGGGGCATTTCAATGGAATGGATATCTATTTTCGTGTAGCCTTTCAAGCCAGTAGCAACGCTTATGCAAGAACAAGAAACGATCAATAGGGGCAGGGAGGTGGTGCAGTTCAAGTGAAAGGCAGACACGACCCCTGTGTAGTACCTCGTGCGGTACCCATCGTAGAGGCGATGTCTGCCTTGGTGCTTGCTGATTATCTTTTGATACACAATGCCTATAAGGAGCTTGCTTGAAGCTTTTCTGAAGTTCTTTGAGTAGGTCGCGGTAGTGTGCCGCCTAATGAAGTCAATTCTTTGGAAGCGGCTTCCATCAGCTTGCGAGTCTGTTGTATTTCTTTCTCAAGTTCTCCTCTGCTCATAGGCTTGGTAGGGGAGTGTTCTTTCTTTTTCGGAGTATTTTTCGTAATGAAATTCCGTAATAGGGCTTTTTGCTAAGAAGGATTCTCTATTTTCTTATGCTAATGGCTGCGGGGTAATGCCGTAGGGTGAGGTTGTAGTTCATCTGTTTCTCCCTTCGGTAGGTGGTTTCCTCACTGGTTACACGCATACTGTCGGTAATTTTGTCAGCATACATAATAGCACTGGCCATCATATTACGGGCAGCGCGTCCTACTGTTTGGGTCATGGAGCGAGGCGGAACGCAAAAAGCCTTCTTTATCAGCGTCCAAGATAGCAACCAAGGATACTTCAGGCAAGTCTAATCCCTCCCTGAGCAGATTGACCCCTATAAGTACATCAAAAAGTCCTTTTTCTGGGTCTTGCATAATCTCTATACGCTCCAGCGTATCCACATCACTATGTACATAGCGGCAACGTACCTCCATCTTTGTTAGATACTTGGTTAGCTCCTCCGCCATACGTTTGGTAAGGGTGGTTACCAGTACGTTGGTCTTCCTCTACACACTTTTGTATCTCCTCCAAGAGATCATCTATCTGATTTTTGCCTAGGGCGTACTTCTATCTTAGGGTCGAGCAAACCAGTAGAACGAATGACTTGTTCACATATACACCTCCACACTTCTGCAATTCGTAGTCCGCAGGGTAGCTACTGACATGAGATCACCTGATTTTGTAGCGCTTCGAACTCTTCAAACTTAAGTGGACGGTTGTCCATCGCTGCCGGAAGGCGGAATCCGTATTCTACTAAGTTCTCTTTCCTGCTCCTGTCGCCCCCATACATAGCGCGAACTTGGGGGACAGTAGCATGGCTCCGTCTATCACCATAAGGAGTCCTTGGGGAAATAGTCTATCAGGCAGAAGGGGCGACTCCCTGGAGGGCGCCTGTCCAAGTAGCGGAATAGTTCTCTATTCCAGAGCAATAGCCCAACTCACGTATCATCTCCAGGTCAAAATTGGTACGCTCCTCCAAGCGTTTTGCTTCCAGGTTTTTCCCTGCCGATTGAAAGAACGCTATTTGCTTGACCAAGTCGTCCTGAATCTCCCTGATAGCTGCTTGTAGTATTTCAGGAGGTAACAAACATATTGGCGGGATAGATATTGAGCTTCTCCAAGCGTTCTATGGTCTTATTCGTCTCGCGGTCAAAGGTTTCTATCTGTTCGATTTCATTGCCGAAGAAATGTACTCGAATAGGCGTTTCACTATAGCCGGGAAAGACATCAATGACATCGCCCTTTACTCTGAAATTTCCATGTAGGAAGTCAGCTGTGGTGCGTGCGTAGAGGCTCTGTACAAGTTGGTGCATAAACTTGGTACGAGTGAGTGTTTGTCCTTCTTCTATAGAAATGACGTTCTTCTGGAACTCAAGGGGTTTCAGATACCATATAGGCATGAGACAGACGCTACTACGAGCACATCACGGCGGCCAGAGAGTAGAAGAGAGTGGTACTGAGGCGCATTCGCTCAATATCCTCATTGATGGACAAATCCTTCTCTATATACACCCAGTTGTAGGGATATAAGCCTCAGGCTGGTAGTAGTCATAATAAGATACAGTACTCCACTGCATTGTTGGGAAAGAAAGCCTTGAACTCACTATAGAGCTGAGCGGCAAGGGTCTTGTATGCGCTAAGACCAGAGTAGGCACCTGTACCTGTTCCACTACATTGGCTATAGTAAAGGATCTTTCCAGAGCCTGTAACTTTCCAAGAGCGTTTGGTATTTCTCTTGGTCATTGATACCATTGACCAAAGAGGCAATAGCAACAGGCTGGTCGCCCATAGGGCTTGAAATCGGATACTAATTGGAATTTCATTTGAGGTAATGTCTCATACATCATCTTAACACCCTTTTCTAAGGAAATCGTATGTTTCAGCCCAAGTTATGTAGCTTGGTAGGGTCAGTGAGTTTTTCATGGTACCTATCGGGTTTGGAACTATCAAACTCAATTACGCCTTTGTAAACCAATAGTCTCACGGATAAGTTCAGAAAGGGCTTTGATACTTGAGATCGGAGCCTGTACCCTATATTGATATGAGTGTTACGTACTTCCTTGCTGTCAGGAGTATAGGTATCTTTGAAATTAACACGTTCCATGATAAATACACAAAGCATCGGCCATGTCCTCACTCAAAGGAACTCTCTAAGTGGGGTGCCTGTTCTCAAAGTACTATCTTGTCATGAATACACCATATTTGGCAAAGTGCTCGCAATGATGTCCCTCCTGTTTGCTTTCTCCTGTAATATACCCCTCAATAGGACGCTTATTAAGATCTTTTGGATAGTCTGCCAATCTTCTTCGAGGAGAGCTTTAGCCAAATGAATCTTTACGATCATAGCAGGGAGGACATGAGATTTTTCTAAGTCAAAATTATCATTAGGACCATAAAGATTGGTAGGCATGTACGAGATAAAATTGGTGCTATATTGTAGGTTATAACTTTCACACATCTTGATACCTGCAATCTTAGCAATAGCATAAGGCCCATAGTATATTCCAAAAGGAGAGGTAAGCAAGCAATCTTCAGGCATGGGCTGAGGGCTTCCTTAGGATAAAATACAAGTACTCCCTAAGAAAAGGAGCTTTTTTCACCCCATTCTCATAAGCGGCTATGGATCACATTGTTCTGAATCATCAGATTCTCGCAGATAAAAATCTGCACGATAGATATTATGGCCATATATACGCCTACTTTGGCTGCCGCTAAGAAGACATATTCAGGTTTTTCTTTATAGAAGAAAGCATTGACAGCTTCTGTATTGCGTGAAAGTCTAATTCACTATGAGTATGTCCAATGAGGTTTGTATATCCCTTTTCTTTCAGATTTTTCCAAATAGCAGAGCCTACTAAGCCTCGGTGTCCTCGCTACATAAATTTTTGCATTTTTGTTCATCGTAATGGATATTATTGGAAAAATCAACTCAGAATAAATCAAAGAGTATTTCAAATTGATTTTTCATGTTCATGAGTAAATAAAAACAATTTAAATATAATCACTAATCATCAACTTCTTTGGCTTGATCCTTGATAGCTGACTTTTGTCCATGAATATCTCACGCATATTCTTGTCCATTTTCTATCAGTAATCCCTGAGTAATTCCTTTGGCATGGAGCAGCATCAAGGTCAGTGACTTGCTTATCCATGAGATAAGTTACTGATTCGTGGAGGGTATGCCCAATGACAGATTTCTTAGTACCCATATTTTTGGCAATGGCTGCAAATTCTGCTTTATCAATAGTCTGCTTTCCATCACCACGGTACCACATAGGACTTTCACAACATATAGATGGTTTTCCTATAGGATCAGTTCCAAATGTTGCTTCTCTATTATGGAAATAGTAGCCTCGTCACATACTTATTGATCCCCTCAACCCCATATTCAGATCACTTACCTCTTTGGAAATGCCTGCATGAACAAAGATATAGTCTCTATTTTCTCCAGAATATTTTTAGTAGCTAACCAACGCCCCTAATTCAGTATTAGGGTTTGTAGAAATCATAATATTCTTGTCCCATGAGTTTGGCATTCTCAAGGTATTTCTTACGAACATAGCGAAAATCATTGTTCATATTCATAAGATCATGGTTTGCCAAGGATAAAAGTGCACCTTGCCTCCTGCCTTTTCAGCTTGTTCTTCCAAAGGAATAAATAAGCCAGAAAAGTGTTTGGGTGACTAACAAGCCTCGATCAAAGAAATCACCTACAGTAACCAAATGTCCTTTACAAAAGTCCATTTGCAGTGCCTATCCATCACCTTATTGGCAATGAGAGGTCCTTTTGAACTCCTCAAAACGCCCCTCTATATCTGAAATAGCAATGAGCTTTTCAGGCATGGCATATACAGAAGGCTGGTTTTGTAGTAATTCCTGTACCTTGAAAGAGAAATGCTCTTTGTCATTCACATAACATATAAGCTTCTTACCAACAGATGGGATATGCCAGTTCTTCACTTACACTTGTAGGTTGCCCTTTCTTCTCAATAATCTGCTTTTTATGATGGCTTTTTCTTTATTATAAAAGATATAAGGCCCATCATAACCTGCCGTTGAAGTGTCTGTTTGTAATCTTTTATCGGAAAATGTCCTTTTGTCTGTGCATTTGTAGCTAAGCTACCGCAGAGCCAACTTAAACAAAAGACCTGGGCAAATGTTCTCATGTGTAATAAAGTGTTATATTTCATTTTTCTGGATTTGTATATTTCTCCTGAATTTCCTCTGAACTGATAGGCTCTAGGTGTGTTCAGATCTGTCTTATAGAAAGCATTGAGTTTAGAAAAATAGGCATCAATGGTAACATTAAGCTGTTCGGTAACATTTTTCCAACGAGCTATAAACCAGTTGGTGAAGATAGCTAGTTTTTCCTGTCGGTATTCAATAAGCAAATCCTCAATTTCGTTCTCCTCCAGCTCTGTTTCATATAATAAGTCCTCAAGTCCTCTTCTTCTACAACAAACTTATCTGAAGGAAGTGTTTTTCGTCCCTTTCGGTAGGAGTTCGAGTATTTCAGAGATAATTTCATTATTTTCTCCCAATGCCCAAAAAGGAAATGGTAAGATCCTCATAGTCATACTCAAAACAAAAGGCCACCACATGCGCTACCTCCTTACCATTGAGATAAGGGATAGAGACATTCATAAGCAATTTCTTCGAGATCTCGCTCCATCAAAAGGGGAGTATTTTTCTAAATCACTTATAAAGATTTGTTTGAGCTTTTGTGTGAGTTGCATGGTTACTATTTATTCGAAATAATTCATAATTTTTAAAACCTCCTTCTTTGAGGTAAGCATCTCGCTTGAAGAGCTTAATGTCAGAACGCATCATATCTTCCACCAATGCTTTGAGGTCATATTCAGGTTTCCAGCCCTAATACAGTTTGTGATTTGGTAGGATCTATAAGCAAATCCACTTCGGTAGGACGGAAATACTGAGGATCCACCAATACTACAGCTTCATTTTTGGCTATTTTTCTTCTATGAGGAAGGTATTTTTCACCTACTTTTTCAGAGAATACTGCTTTGTCTACCGCGGTGATATATCCTTTTTCCTCAGTGCCTTCACCCTTGAGATTCTATGGAGGTCAATTTCCTTTCCAGCCAAAGCGATAAAATCACGGATAGCGGTAGTGATACCTGTAGCTGATTACATAGTCAGAAGGTGTCTCTTGCTGTAAGATAAAAGTGCATTGCCTTGATATAATCCTTGGCATGTCCCCAGTCACGCTGAGAGCTTAAATTTCCCATATAGAAACGTTCCTGCATTCCCAAGGCCACACGGCTTTAGGGCGCGGGTTACCTTTACGTGTTACGAAAGTTTCCCCACGGATAGGCGATTCATGGTTGAAGAGAATCCCATTGGAAGCGTGCATCTTATACGCTTCACGGTGATTCACTGTAATCCAGTACGCATAGAGCTTAGCTACTGCATAGGGGTGAGCGAGGATAGAAAGGTGTCTTCTCACTTTGTGGTACTTCCTGTACCAATCCATACAATTCAGAAGTAGAAGCCTGATAGATACGTGTTTTCTCAGTTAGCCCTAATAAGCGAACGGCTTCAAGATACGTAAGGTACCCAATCCGTCAGCATTACCTACGTACTCAGGGGTTTGGAAACTCACATGTACGTGACTCATAGCTGCTAAGTTGTAGATTTCATCAGGTTGCACCTCTTGGATAAGGCGAGTGATATTCATACTATCGGTAAGGTCGCCATAGTGCAAGATAAGATTGCGGTTTTTCCAAATGTGGATCCTGATACAGATGATCAATACGATCTGTGTTAAACAAGGACGAACGGCGCTTCATACCGTGTACTTGGTATCCTTTCTTGAGAAGATATTCTGCAAGATAGGCGCCATCCTGTCCTGTAATTCCTGTAATGAGTGCTTTTTGCCATTAGTGATTTGTTTTGTGCAAAGATACGAAAAATTATTTTAGTTTTTCGGTATTTTATTTAGAGAGTTTTTAAAGCTCTCTCAATTACTTGATGCATATCATAATACTTATACTCAGCCAATCGACCTCCAAAAAATAATATTTATTTCTGATTTTTGCCAGATTTTCGTATTGTTGATATATTTTCTGATTTCTTTCATCATTGATAGGATAATATGCCTCATTACTTTCTGAAATATCCAGAGATATTCTTTTTGTAATTATTGTTTTAGGTTGAGTGCCAAATTCAAAATGTTTATGTTCAATAATTCGTGTATAAGGTATTTCTCTTTCTGTATAATTAACAAAGCATTTCCTTGATAATTAGGAGTATCCAAGATCTCGTTTTCAAAACGAAGGCTTCTATAATCTAAACTACCAAAACAATTATTGAAAAATTCGTCTATCTTTCCTGTATAGACAATGGTATCTGCGATGGAATTCCAATATTCCCTATTTTCCAAATAATTGACTCAAATTTGTATTCAATACCTTCAAGTAGCTTCTCTACTAAAAAGCGTATAACCTCCAATAGGAATTCCTTGATAAATATCATTAAAATAGTTATTATCAAAAGTGAATCTAAATCGAAGTCTTTTTATAATAAAAAGCAGGAATATCTGTGGCAGGACGTCCCCATTGTTTTTCAGTATAACCTTTAATAAGTTTTTTTCATATATCTTTCCCTCCTAAAAATAAGAGCTTGTTCCTCTAAATTTTTGGGTTCCTTGATATAGCTAAACTCAGCTTTTTGTTCCTCTATCTTTTTAGTGCCTCTTTAGGTGTTCTTACACCCCATAGTTGATAAAATGTATTCATGTTAAAAAGGAAGATTATATAATTTTTCCTTTATAGTTGGTAATAGGAGAGTTTGTGTATCGATTAAATTCGACAAAGGAATTCACATAATCCCATACCTCTTTATTACTAGTATGAAATATATGTGCTCCATATTTGTGAACTTGTATATCTTCTTGTTTTTCTGTATAAACATTACCTGCTATATGGTTACGTCTTTCAATAACAAGACATTTTTCCTTTTCAAAGGTCATTTTGTTGAGCGAAGACAGCACCAAATAATCCAGCTCCGACAATTAAATAATCATATTGTTTCATAATTGATTTTATTTTTCTATACTTTAAAAATCCATTTATAGCCCAATGTATAGTATAGTAGATACTTTTTAATAGCCCTAATTTTTCTCTATGATAATAAATTTTTAAATTGAGCTTTCGCCACTTTTTTTCTTATTACGAGTAGCACTCCCTTGTAATATTCTATAAGAGGCTAATATTTTTATTACCATAAGCATATTTTACTTGTTTGATAATTTCTAGCCACAGAGCAAAATCATCTCTAACATTTCTTAGTTGCTCATCAAATCTGATATGATTTACTCTACTTCTGTCAATCATTACTGTTAGAGTAGATATAGAACAAGTTTTTAGTAGGTCATTATAAGATACTCTTTCAGGGAACAATAAAAAGGAATCAATATTTTCTCGATTTTCCTCATTAATTCTTTTTATGAGAAGCATAGACAAAAGCAGCATTTTTCTTCTAAAAAATTTGTTTGCTCATGTAAAAATTAGTTTCCCAAAGATCATCAGAATCTAAGAAACAAACATATTGCCCTTGTGCATTATCTAAAGCATTATTCCTTGCTGATGCACAACCTCCATTTTTGTTTGATAAGTTTAATTCTTGGATCTTTTTGGGGAATAATTAGCAACTATTTCTGCAGATTTATCTTTAGAACCGTCATCTACAATAATCATCTCCCAATCACTATATGTTTGAGCAAGTACAGACTCAATAGTTTTGTGTAACATATTTTTCTGCATTATACATTGGAGTAATAATAGATACTAAATGTTGTTTCATTTTTATTATACTTTATATTTCTTTTTTTAACCATCTATAACTTTTATAAATACCTCTTGTAATAAAAGGCATTTGTATTAGCATAAAACTCAATGTTATTTTTTTGAAAGAAGCCATACCCATTATTACTAAAAAAATATACTTAAATTTATTAACTTCAGGATGAATGGTATAAAAATATTTTTGTGTATTGTTTATCTAATACAAACATTTTTCAAAAACTATCATTGTTCGAAATTCTTGAATATATCTATCACCAGTTGGTTTTTAGTATCTCTTCAAAAATTTTTGATACATTGAATAAATATCATTAATATATTCTCTATTCATTGTTTTTGTGATAGAATTTTCATTATATTGTGTATAATGTAATGAGCTTTAGGGATATATGTAACTTTTTTCTGTACTAAGAAAAAGTTTTAGCATCATTCATAATCTTCTCCCATGTTTATTTTTCCTTCAGAAAAATATTTTTCTCAACATATAAATTTCTTTTTTTATAAGAGTATTCCAAAAATGCAGGATGTACTTTTACCCAACATTATATTTTTTTATATTGAAACCAATATTAGGTTTATATTCCTCCTTTCTATATGTTTCTTTTTCCCGTAATAAAGCTAATATAATAATCGCATACAGCAATATCTGCATTATCCTGTTTCACTTTATTGTAAAAGGGTGTTAATCATATTAGGTTCTATCCAATCATCAGCATCTATTTGAATTACATATTCTCCAGAGCTTCAAGCATTCCTTTCTTGCGAGTTTTTGCAACGCCTAAATTATGTTCATTCTCTAGTAGCTTTATATCCTCTTTTCTGTTACTTTTTCTACAATATTTTTTGAGAATCATAAAACTATTATCGGGAGTAGCATCATTAATAAAGATATACTCAATTGAATCAAAGTCCTGATTCAATAGTGATCTTGCACAACGCTCTATAAATTTTTCAACTCTATATAGGTGTAATGATGGATACTTTATAACTATTCATTATTCTAAAAATTTAGAATCTAAATGATACTCATTCTCTTCTATAAGCAAACTTTGGTGGAAAGAATAAGTAAAAGGAATTAAGAAAATAAAAATAAAGTTAATCGAGTTGGTATATTTTTAGATTCTTTCTATTAACATAGGTGCTAAAATAATTTCCAATACTCGAAGAAACATATTAAAACGAGTAGCTAATAAATTATGATTTAATAATGCTATATAAATAAAAACCTAATAGGTAAATTATGAAAAATTTTTATTAAATACAAGGTAATTGATTTTTAAGTCCAAAATAGAATAGAATAAGCATTAATAAAAATACGAGTAATTACTTGAAATATAGAAGTAGATTTAGAATAATTCCACAAAAGACTTCACTTACACCTAAATAATTAAACAATATATAATTTAAGATATCTAATCTCCAACAAATAAAAGAAATTAGTAAGCCTATTATCAAAAATATTTTTACATTTATTTTAATATAAATAGCAAGAAAAAGCTATAATAATAAGAAAACCAGTTGAATGTATCAATCCAGCTATAATTGATAAGAATAATACTATCTTTGTTTTAGTATGAAAGGTAGAGAAAAAAATAAATATTCCATTGCTATTCCCTGTCTAACAACATTAAAAAGGATAAGTAATATAAAAAAACTAAAAAAAGTAAATAAAAAAAGATATTATTTTATATCTAATATTTAATTTTACTAATGTGGGATATATAGGTAAGATAGCTAATAAACTTGTTACTAAGTAAAAATAAATAGATTTATTCGTAAAAAACTTTATCAAGGAAATTAGAAATACAAAAACCAGGTTCGACAGCAGATAAATAGAAATTTTCTATTTCATTAATAGGTTTTACATAATACCACATGTCTAAATAAGAATAATAATCAATACCTGTACCTACTCTGACTCCTGAAAAGAATATAAGTATTCCTGCCAGAAATAAAAGTAAATTTAGGTAAAGATAGTTTATATACTAATTGAAGTATACAAGATAATAATAAAAAGAAAATAAAGTGATGTAAAAATCATAAAAAAATTTCTTATAAATATTTCGTATTTTTCCGATGAATAGTTCTCGTATTATTTTGTATATAAAATAGTTATTATTATTTTTCCTGATATATGCCATTCTTCTACCATTAAAGATATAAAAAGCATCTGTAGAAATCCTCCATATAAAAATGTAGCAACTACTATATCAACCTTTTTAAATTGATACTTTTGCTTGTATAATGTATGAAATAGATTATAATCAGCACATATTTTTGTAGTGGATGTCAAAAAGTTATTTCTTTTTGTATATTAGTTTTTATAAAAAGTACTTTGATGACAAAAAGGCATACCTTTCTCTAAATGTTTTATAGGTAAAGAAAAATCTTAATTTTGTTGTATTTTTTTATATTTTATAGAAACATCTCCATATATCACATCTGTATCACTCCAATCATTATCCTTAAATACTTTTTTTCTAATACCTGCTCATCATAAAAAAGTATCACCTGCATTCATAAAATTTAACCATCCACCTGTAGCTTTTTGCTATTCCTTATTCATAGCATCATAAATCCCTTTATCAGGCTCACTTACCCAATAGGAAATCTATCTTGGTATTTCTTAATAATATCAAGGGTAGCATCAGTGCTACCACCATCAATAATGATATATTCTATATTAGGATAGGTTTTGGTTGATTACCGATAGGATTGTGTTTTCAATATCCTTCACTGCGTTATAAGCAACAGTAATGACTGTAATTTTGGGTAAAGAAATCATTTTATGCTACTTTCTATAAATTTTTCAACATTAAAAAAAGTTTTTCTCTATAAGGACTTGATTAGCCTCGTCATTCCACCACTGGATAGATTTTAATTTGTTTATTATCTCATCATTAAACCGATATTTAATAATTTTTTTATAGGACAACCTACCGCTATGGCATAAGGAGGAATGTCTTTTGAGACAACTGCACCCTGCTCCTATAACTGCGCCATCACCTATAGTAACACCATCTAAAAACAACTACATTTGCTCCTATAAAAACATCGTTACCTATTACAATAGGGGCTTCGCTCTTCTATTTTATCTTCTTTTGATAGAGTATACCCATTTTGTTTCATTGTAGAATAAAAACATAGGAGATGTTGATATTCCATTAAGAGGATGTATTCCCCATCACATAGAAAAATTAGGCCTATTGAACAATATTTTTCCTATTTTGGTATAGGATATATTAGCATTTTTAGCTATATAAGTATAATCTTCAATTTCACAATTACTTATATGATAAAGGGGTATGAATCTTTATTTTTTTACTGAATTTATTATCTTTTTGGATACAGAAAACATTATGTAAATCAATGTTATATTTAAGAAGATAATAAAAAGAATTTTATATATTTTTTTAACTTATTCATTTTTAACATTTCTTAAAGGCGTCTATAAAAAGAATCAGAAACTCTTATTGATTATTTCAATATTTTTTTATCTTTGACATAATCATAAATCTCCCAATAAGATTCAAACATTCTCCCAAAAAGCATATAAAGTTTCATGAAGTTTTGAAATTTCCCTATATACTCTGAAAGGAACCTTTTTAACCTCCTCTTTTCATAAAAATGTCTATCTTGAATAAGTACAATATTATTTTTGTCAACAGATAATAAAGTTAACCAAGAATGCTCTACTCCATATAATTCTATTATTTTATAATCCAACCAAATAGAAACCATAATCCCTCCTACAAGAACATTTTTGAATAATAGGCATTGCAAGCATTTTATCAAAAATAATGTTTTTATATTTGTGAAACTTTCGAAAGGAGATGAGTTATACAAACAAATTTTCACGTGGTCAGTTTCCATTTTTGAAAAATAAATTTCCCTTATTATAAGGTATAAATAAATACATTCCCCAATCAGTAATTGATATGATTCTTTTTATTTTATCAATTCCTTCTTTTGTACAGAAATAATAAGGATCTGCCACTAAATAATACAAAGGTTTCACTTCATAATAGCTTTTCTGAGAAAATAATTATTTAGTACCATATAATCTATAGGTTCTATTTGTAAACCCTCCTTCTTTTAAAGAATCACCATTACCTAGAATTCTAATTTTTGTATTTTGTTTCCTTTTTACTAATAATCAACAGTTCTTTTTTTGGACTTGAAGTTTGAAAATAAAACTATTTTTAGTAGATATTCAAAACATTTTAAAAAGTAAGTTTGATATTTTTAATTATTGATATTTTTCATCAGTGATTTTATTATTTATATTTATTTTTAGTAAAAATATAGGGATGGGTAAAATAGATAAAGCTGCTAAAAAATACTTGCAAAAGGGATATATTTTATTTTTGTAAAGGTTAAACAAATTAATGATACTATATAAATAAATGTTGATAGTATAGAGCAAAAAGCAATCTGTCTATTTTTCCCATAATAAAATAAATAGTTAACTAATATAACATATGGAATAAATAGCGTAGTTGAAATAGAAAATACTACTATATAGTACTTTGTTCCCTCAAATTGTGCTCCTAAAAACCAAACAATAAAAGACTCTGGAATTATAGAGATAATAAAACTCACTAGGGGAGTTATTAGTAAGGAAAAATAATGCCCATTTATGTATTTGCTGTAATGTTATCTTGCTCTTCTTTATTGCTTCATAGTAATAGGGTAAAGTAGCTTTATTTATAGCACTAATAACTGTTAGTAAAAATCATAGCTATATTCGCTCCCATTGCATATAAACCTAAATCTACCTCATTAAATTTATAATATATGAAAAATTCTATCCACTTGCCCTTTTTATATAAGAGCTTAAAAGATGAAAAAAATCATAGGTAATCCAAAAACTTAATATATATAGAAAAAGCTTATTTTGTAGTTCCTAAGACTATATTTTTCTTTTCTTTATTTTTGTTCTATACAAAAAGAAATATGATATTACAAACACTAAAAGCATTAGAAGTAAGAATGGCTAGAATTCTTTTTCAACTAGATTAGTTTGGAAAAACTCTAATAAAAAGTATAGTAATAGATAAAGATAATACCCTGATAATATTTGAATGACAACATAAGGAAAGGCCTGTTTTTGACATTGCCTGATACTCAATTGAACTGTAACAAAAACTTCAAAAACAGCAGCAAGAACTAAATATAATAATATTTCAGATTTAAAGAATAAGCATATTAAAAAAACTTAAAGAGGCAATACAGATAGTATAAAGATAACCAGTTCTTACAATTAAGTCTAAAAGCATTTTTGCCATAAAAATAGAAATAACGAGCAACAGAACCTTCTTGTGCTAATCCAAATAATATAACAAACAAAGCTGTATAAGTTTGATAATAAGAAAGTCTCCCATACCCTATAACTCCTAATTTTCTAGATAAATAAGGAATCAATAGAAAAAGGGATTATCTTTGAGATAATTTCTCCTATTAAGTAAATAGTACTATCTTTTAATAGACGCCTCATATAATTTTTTACTTCTTCTCTACAAATTTCAAACTCATTCTTTCTCCTTTTTCAATATCTCTTGAGAAAGTTTTCCTAAAATCTCTTTTAGATATTTAGGGTGCTAAGCTATAACCTGGTCGGATAGAGCGTACATTTTACTCAGTGATTATCTCTCCTTTTTAACGTTTTCTACTACATATAGCAAACGGGAAAAATTCTTACTTTTTCCTTTGAAGGAGTCATTTCTGTAATCTACTTTTGCTAATAATTTGTTCTGCACTCCTTACGGCTACCATTGCAACAAACTCTTCTTTATCTAAAGAAAAAGTGAGCATTGGGACCTCCTATGGATCTATCAATATAAAGTATTTTTCAATTACTTCTGCCCCTAAAGCTACTGAAAGCATAGGTATCTCTATACCCATTATATGATCAGACAATCCCACCTTTACTCCGAAACGTTTTTCATATCACTAATAGTTAGTATGTTAGCATCTTCAGGACGTGCTGGGTACTGAGAGGTACATTTTAATAAGGTAATATCATGATTACCTTGTTCTTTACAGACTCTTACAGCTGCTTCTATCTCTTCTAGAGTTGCTATACCTGTAGACATTATGATAGTTTTTTTCCTTTATTTCTTTTTTTAATCAAGGGATCTTCCTGATATCTCAATTTGACACACACATAGTATCTAATGATATCCCAATAATAGGTGTCTTTTGAATATTGTGAGATCAAAAAGATTATTTTTCAAAAAGCTAAAAATTGAGCTACAATATCTTCTTTGTTATTCATTTTTCAATTTATATATTTTTCTACAATGTAAAACCTTCGTCTACTACTATATTTTTGCCCATTTACAAACTCTGATAAATCAGAGAGTAGGTTAGTGCCTAAAAATAGGATTCTTCGTTTAAGATAAGTCCTTACGAGCTACCAAAAAAGAATTGAGAGGCTTGTTTTTCTATGTCTCTCGAAGAAGGCATTACTTAATTTTTATTTAAAGTATTGCCCTTCTATTTAGGAGGATATAGCAGCATATTTTATAAGTATTGTTATTGGGATAAACAAGAACTTTTGAAAATAAAGAGCAATTGTTTTGCATATAGATGCCAGATTGATAATTTATATGTCTTTATCTGTAAAAATATTTAGCTCAAACTATTGTAAAAAGAAAACTACTACCTAAGATCATTCTTACATTAAAAAAAGTTATATTTCTTTTCACTCGTATGGACTTAGTACTATACATGACTGTTAAAAACTATTAAATATCAAGATTTCCATATAGAAGATACATGATAAGTTTTCATATTTATTACAAGATAGTTTTGTTTCTTTCTAAATTCATTAGAAACTCAGCATATTGAAAAATCATCTATAGTATCAATATCTATGGAGTGTTTTCTATCCATAATATAAGCATAACAATCTTTATTATAATCCTTTGTTGTAAGAAGAAAAATCTTTATTGAACACATAAATGGCTCCATTAGGAAAAATAAGTTTCTTCTATTTCTTGTCTATTCTTTTTCATAGTCTCCTTCAAAAAGGTCTACTATTTTTTTCCTTGTTTATCTATTTTTATGCCAAAAATAGAATGATATTCTTTACAATAACTCACCACTGCTTTAGCTTCTTTTTCTTTAAAAAGAGTAATAGCCTCATCTATATGTTTACTTGTTCGTAAGGGACTAGTAGGTTGTAATACTACAAAAATTATCTATGACTATATTTTCTTCTTTTTCCAGGCGATTTATGGTATATTTGAATACATCTAAGGAAGATGAATTATCTGTTGCTAAAAATTAGGTCTTAGGAAAGGTATCTCAGCACCATATTGTAGTGCAACTTCCTTTATATTTTCATAATCAGTACTGACTATTACTCTACTAATTTTTGGCTTGTAAGGCTGCTTCAATAGTATAAGCTATCAGAGGTTTCCCATCAAGTAATTTAATATTCTTATTTGGTAACCCTTTTACTACCTCCTCTTGCTGGTATTAGTGCTATCATTTTTCTAAATGCTTAATAAAAATCTTTTGCTCGCTCGTAGTCTACTGTTTTTCCAATATCTATCCAATAACCAATGATAGGATCATATACCAACTTCCCTCCTTCATGAACCAATTGTTCCATTACATCGGTAATATCACAATATTGACCTTTGTGTATTTTAGAGATAAAGGGAGCGTTTTAAGATATAGATACCTGCATTAGAATGATATATGAAACTTGGTTTTTCTTTAAAGTTAGTTACCATATCCCCTTTAGTTTCAAAAACTGCATAAGGGACATCTACTTTGTATTCGGTAGAGGCAACTGACATATCAGCTCCTTCATTGATGAGTTTTTAAATATAAAGACTCAAAAATTAACATTGGTGAATAGATCACTGTTCATCAATAGCACATGTTCTGAACTAAGGTTATCAATCAGAGCTAAGGCTCCAGCAGTTCCCCAAAGGCTCCTCTTCCCAAACATATTCTATAGAGATCCCTTTTTGACTACCATCTCCGAAATAATCTACGATCTGCTGTCCAAGGTATTTTACAGAGATAAAAAAATCTTTTGAATTCCAAAAACCAATAAGCCTGTCTATATTGTATTCTATAATAGGTTTGTCTCCTAAGTGGAGCATAGGCTTAGGGATAGTATCAGTAAGAGGACTAAGGCGCTTTGCCCCTACCACCTGCCATGATTACTGCTTCTAAAGGAAGTTGGGCTTGGGTATGCTCTAAGTCTATCAATTCAACCATTTCCCTCTGAATTGAGAATAGGCAGAATTCTTATATCTGACTTTCTATATTTATCAAAAACTTTGGTAAGTGCTTTTTGTAATAAGTGCTTAAATTCTCGATTACAAATATCTCCTAATTTCTTCTCTAAGTTTTGTTCATTAGCAATAGAACGGCGTATATCTCCATCAGTTACTGATCCCACAACCCTATCATCATCATCTACTACAAAGAGAATCAGTCGGCTCATATCTCTTAGTTGATTTAGCTGACGAAGACCTTCTACCAAGTTTTTTTATCCTTATGTATTAAAATATCTGTTCTCATTTGTTAATATACTAATAACTTATATCATAAAATGATTTTTTTAGAGGAATAATAGTATGCTCTTTTATTACTTTTTAAAAATCTTCTCCGCAGTAGTGCCATTACCATATAGCAATTCTTGCTGTTGTATCTTTTCTCTAAACGTTTTTATCAAGCGCAAAAAGTAATACTTTTTGATATCTTCCAAAAGAATTATTGGAATTAATCACGCTTTCACAATTGATACGTCCCTTTTTGCCTATCTCCTATATTGATAGTAGGAATATAAAAAAAGCAGGTACTTCTGTCATTCCAGAGGAAGAGTTACCTATTACGAAATCAACAAATTGTAAGGCAGAAAAGGTATCGTAATTGTCCTAATGATTTAAATTCTACCGCTTTATCTTTGTGACTACTTACATATTCAGTAATCATCTTATTGATGATACGTCCGTTTTTATCAGAATTAGCGTGGGTAAAGATAAGAGCAGTGTCGGTGAGCTCATCAAGGGCTGTTAGGACATTTTCAAAAAGTCTCTATAGGAGCTTCCTTTTCAAGGGTTACAGGGTGATAGGTGATAAGTACATTTCTTTTTTTCAGCTTAAAGCCAATAGCTTGTTCAAAAAGCAGCTATATCTAATAATGGTAGTTTTTTTATAGCATCTATACCTATAGCGCCTACATTGAAAAACCGTATCAGGATATTCTCCCAACTGTATCACTCGTTTTCTATAGGCTTCAGTGGAGGTGAAATGCAAAATGACTAAACTTAGTGATACTATGTCTGATAGCCCTCATCATAGGCGCCTTCTGTAGTTTCTCCTCCATATAAATGAGCAATTGGGATATTAGCCATGGCTGTGGCTATTACAGCTCCCAATATCTCTGTTCTGTCTCCTAAAACAACCACTAAGTCAGGAGCTAATTCATCCAACGCATCCGCAAATCCTGAAACAGCTAAAGCGATAGTTTTAGAGACTCCTACGGAAGAATCAGAAGAAAGCAGACATTCTACTTTCTTATCTACCATAAATCCAGACTCAGTTATTTCATTGAGAGTATAACCAAATTCAGGAGAAAGATGCATGCCTGTAGCAATAAGTTGTAACTGTAGCTCTTCATCGTTGGCAATGAGTTCAATTAAAGGTCGTAGCAAGCCGAACTCGGCTCTTGTTCCAGTTATGACACAAATTTTTCTCATAAAATTACTTATACCAATTGTTAGGTAATGCTTTTGAATCTTTAGGCAAATCATTAGTATCCAAACGAGGAATTTTAAATACATTATCTCCCATTTGGTTATTTATATCTGCTAACTTTACTTCTGTTGTAAAACCCTAAAGCACAATGATTTTCCTTCAAAAGAGTTATAGTATCATCATTATAATTTCCATAAGGATAACAAATAGTCCAGTGTCTTATATCTCCACCTATATTTTTCTATAAATTTTAAGGACTTTTTAATTTCTACTTCTTGTTTTTCTTTTGATAGAGACCCTAACCAATAATGGTCATATCCGTGACTCCCAATATGCATACCAGCACTAACCATATACTTCATTTGGTCTACTGACATATATAGTTCTCTACTGAAAGCACTTTCCTCAACTCCCACTATTTTTTCAAAAAGCTCTGTTGTAATAATATTTCTCAGTTCTTCAACTAATTCAACTTGTAATAGCCGCTTAACAAAAAATAACCTCTTTAGTATCGAACCCATTTGGTTGAGCCAACTTTTTTTGTAATAAAATTCATAGTTTTCCAGATGATAAAAATTCCCTATATTTATCTAATAGCAAAAGCTATTTCTTTTTAAAAAGAGAAGACATTTTATCTTCTGGAGTTGAGGCTAGAATGAAGTGTATTTTATTTACATCCAGCACTTTATGTTGGGTAACAGCTTTTACAGGTGTATAAAAAAGCACCTTGTACTCCTTCGTTTTTAAAAATAGGAAATACACAAGTAAAATGGTCGATATAAGCATCGTCAAAAGTAAGAAGAACAGGGTGGGATGGTAGTTTATAAATACCTTGTGTAGCTGCGATAACTTCTTCAATAGTTACAAAAAGAATAGTGTTTCTTCAAAAAGCTACTTGCTCTTTTAAAAAGAGTAACATCAAGTCCTTTGATAGAAGGGTATCTTGAGTATTTTAAGTCTCTCACGTAGTGGTACATCACTACTGTTAGATTTTGATTTTCCATTTTCTATTGTATTATATTGGGTCTATCTTGATCGGAATCACCTTTGAATATTATGTATCTATCATTTTTATCTTTTAACTTATAGGTGAAATATAAAGATATATTTCGTTGTTCAAAGGGTTCAAAGTAATTAGGAATAATTACCTCATTTGTTGAGGTGTTTAATTTTGTAAATCCCATTGTTTCAAATACTTCTTTCAGTGAAACCATAGTTTAAACAATCTATATATTCAGCCTCATATTTTGATAATAATTTTTGTATTTGATTATATAAACACGGAAGTACTTCTGCACCAGCACCATACATATCTACTATTCTCAGTACTTTAGCTGTTCCTACTTTCACTATCCGAATAACCCAAATAGCTTTCAGCTTATCTTCTACAAAAACACCCCAAAACTCATATCTATAGATTGGGTGATATAAATATCTGTTTTTTTAGATATTCTATAGATTTCTTAGGCCTATAATCTCCTGCTTGTATGCTTCCTTCAGTAAGAGATTCAATATCAAAATTATCCTTTATAGCTAATTTTTTTCTATAGAAGCATTATCCTTTTTATTTAACTTTTCGTTATGTTGAATTTTTGGCGATTTTAAAATTTTCGACAGAATTATTGAGAATATAATATTGTTTTTACTATTTCCACTAAATTTTTTTAGTAGCCTTATGTACTTTTTATAGCATCATTACTTAACCCTATACTTGCAAAAAGATCTACTATTAGGCAAATTGAAGTACATTTCCCTACAAGTATATAGCTAAATTATCTATCTCATCATTCTTTATGTCTTTTCTCACTTTCCAAATAGCAGCCCAAGTGTCATTTTTCTTGTTTATATAGATTCTTATCATACTGATAAGTAGGGATAAAAACCTTTAAGAGCATCAATTTTCCCTGTCTGCTTATTTTGGGCAATAATAAAATTATAATCTCCTGTAATAGGATTTAAATGCTGAAAATCCATTAGTTCCCTTGAGACCACTAAAGCGTGATTTTTCCAATAGGTATTTAAAAAAATTCTATAATAAGAGGCAGATCCTCTTTTCTTTGCATAGCGAACATTGTACATTTTAATCTATTTTTAACACACAACCTCCCCATGAATAGCCTACACCAAAAACCTGCAAGGAGGAGATTGCCTTTTAGTTTGTTTTCTCTTAGTTTTTCACAAAGGACTATAGGGATAGTAGCTGAAACAGTATTCCCTACTTCACTCATATAGTAATGAAATTGTTCTTCTTCAATTTTTAGTTTTTTTACGCAAAAAAATTCAGCATAAAAAGCATTTGCTTGATGAAAAACATACCCATCAATATCCTCTTTGAGGAGTTCATTCTTCTTTAATGTATCGCTTACCAAAGAGGGTACAACATCAATAGTAAAATTAAAAATCTCTGAACCATTCATAAATAAATAATCAGAAGCAATAGGATTTTACTTTTTCATCAAAAATTCAGATCATTTAGAGAATTTTTATGTCTGAAAGCACCTGTTTTTACGATTAGATTTTCAGCTCCTTTGCCATCTGTTCCCCAAACTAAAATTACCTATTTCAGCAAATCCTTCAGTAGATATAAGTGTAGCAGAACCTGCATCTCCAAAAAAATAGTGCGATTTCCTTTTGTCTTTGGGGTGCAAATGTTTAGTATAGATGATCTACCAATGAGAATAGTACATTTCTTGGCAATTCCTCCTGGCTGAAGCCTGGCTAAAAGTATATATATATCCTGAACATCCTAAATTAAAATCTAAGGCACCACAAGTAGTGGGTAAACCTAATTTATCTTGTTAAACTAAGCAGTAGGTAGAAATAATCAAGGACTTTGGTGCAAGCACAAAAGTCTATCTTATTTTATCGATATTAGTTTCTATGGCAAAAGTTTCTCAGCTGCCTCTCACTGCTAAGTCTGCTGCAGTTTCATTCTCATCTGCTATGGCGGGTGTATATACCCCTTTATTAGCGATTTTATCGACATCTCCATTCTGAAATTCTTCTACTAACTGTTCATTAGTAAGCGCTTTTTAGGAGAGCGTATGTCAGTGCCTTAATATATCTTTCACTTAATTTTACAATAAAGTGTATCCTCCATCTATTAGAAGAGTTTGAACCTGTTACCCAAGAACTAGCATCAGATAAGAGAGATAAACTACTGCATACACTTTGCTTACTTCAGGCTTTCCATAACGCATTTAAAGGATATTTTGTTATATTCTGCTGTAGATTTATTTCTCCCGATATTTGTCCTCCTGAAAAAATATTAGTCTACTATAATTCCTATAGTTTACTGTGTTACTCTTATTTGCTGTGGAGCTAACTCAATGCTAATCCTTTACAAAAACCATCAATCGCTGCTTTTTGGGCTGAATAAGCACTCTCTGCGATTGCTGACACTTCAATTACTGAAATAGAGATAAACACTATAGATGATACTTTTTGTAACTTCTTTTCTTAATGCTTCTGGTTAATAATGGGGGCATTAAAAATTAACTGTCATCACTTCTTGAATATCCTCTTCTTGCAGAAATTTAAAAGGTTTAGGAATCGTAAGTCCAGCACAATTTACCAAACCCATTTTAAACTATCTATTTGTTTTGCTAAGGTTTCAATATCCTCCTTTTTGGTAAGATCAGCTACTATATAAGCGGGATGTGTACCTTCTAACTGTCCATAGGTTTCTTGCAAACGCTGCTCATTACGCCCCGTAATAACTACTTTTGCGCCCATTTTAGAGCATTCTATAGCAATAGCCTTTCCTATACCAGAAGAAGCTCCTGTTACTAAAAATAGTTTTATTTTCTAATGAAAAAGGATTGTACATAGTTATTACATTCTGCTTTTTCACTACATTATATAGATCTTCTACGGTATGAGCCGCTTTGATATCATCCCCTTTTAGTTTTACATTGTATTCTTCATCAGCCATAGCAATAACAGATAAGGCGATAAAGGGAACTCCATTCTTCCAAATTTTTAAATTCAGTAGAGAATGTTATTTCAGAAGTATCTGTTTCATCAAATAAATTAGCGAAATTTTGTACAAATTCTTGTGTATTCATATTCTTATATTATTTAACATTGATTTAATTGATAGCACTAACAATTAATATAGAAGCTGCTTAAACTTTTTAGAGATACATTGAAAAAGAAATTTCATAGCTCAATTAACTCATCTTCTTGGAAATCTCTTTTTAGCTTCTTTTCCTATTACCTCATCCCATTGCATAGGTGAAATACCTGAGCCTGGACGTTTTACAGTTAGGGTTTTCAGGAGTAAATATGTCTCCTTTCTTAATATCTGTAGCTGCTACAATACTCTTACGAGCAATAGGTTTATTCTTTTTCTTCAGATTTTGAAACTTCTTTTAAGACCTGAACCTCCTATAGCTTTTTTTCTATATTGCGAATAGCACTTACCATTGCTTTTAATTCATCAGGTTCAAGTGATGCCTTATGATCAGGACCAGGTAAGGTCTTATCCAAAGTGAAATGCTTTTTCAATTACAGTTGCACCCTAAGGCTACTGCCGCTATAGGTACTTCTATTCCTAAAGTATGATCGGAATACCCTATAGGCAATCCTAATTCTCGCTGGATATGGAGCATAGCCTTTAGGGTTTACATCCTCCATAGGAGTAGGGTACTCTGTATTGCAGTGTAGTATAGTGATTTTATCCTTACTTATTCCGTTATCAGTAAGGACTTTTACAGCATCTTTTATCTCATCTATGGTAGCCATTCCTGTGGAGAGGATCACTTCAGGGAAGAGACTGGCAACCTGCCTTAAATAAGGCAAATTGGTGATTTCACCAGAAGGGATTTTGGCTATAGTAACACCTAATTGCGCTAAAAAAATGTTAAAGATTCAGAGTCAAATCCTGTGGAAAAGAAATTTAATGTTCTTTTTGGTTACAATATTTTTCTAATTCTATAAATTGATCAAAAACTTAGTTCAAGCTTCTTAACCATTTCTAATTGACTCTCGGAGCTATTTTTGAGTGTTTTCTATCTGATAATCAGCTTTTTACTGCATTTTTAGAAATACATAACTCTGTTTTGAATGTTTGAAACTTAATATAATCAACACTTGCTTCTACAGCTTTTATCTATAAGCTGTTTGGCTTTATTAATATCTCCATTATGATTTACACCAGCTTCAGCTATAATAATTACTCTTTTCATTAGTATCTATATTTAAGTAATCTTTTATCTATTTTTATTGGGATTATTTTTTCCCATATAGATATAATATGATTGTATATTTCTTGATTATGTATTTTTCCTATATAAAAATATACCATTTTCTTTAGAAAAATCCAGACTTAAATTTAAAGAGTGGATCTTTTATATCAGAAGAAGTTCCTCCCCCAAAGTGGAAATATTTACATTTCATGTCTTTAGCTATCTTTATTGCAGTGTCTAGCAATAAATTATTAGAAGCTAAATTTGAATACTCCTTTTTCTACCTGAGAGATGGTAATGTGCATAATTATCACTATACATCAATAACATTCCACTAATTATCTCATCATTAATTTTTGGCCAAAAGTAATTTACTCCTATTTTTAAGATCATTGAAAAAAATAGAGAAATATTTATCACTAAAAAATAGTAATTGTCAGCATTTACATTTTTCATAGTCTCATTATATATATCAAAGAAAGACCGAAAATCTTCTTCTTTTCAGAAATAGAAATATGGATATCATTCTTTAGTGCTTTTTCTAATCATATTTCGATTGATTGATGAATATGATTTATCCCATATATCTTGTATATTCTGAGAGAGGTCAAGTATTACAGTATTTCTATCCTCTAAGATATCAACAAAGCCATCACTAAATTTTTCAGTTTTTATCAGTGGATGAAAATCTACAAAACTCAGCTATAATTTTTCATTTTGACAATAATCTGAAAAAGACTTAAAGAAACTCTTTTTAAAACTCTCTATATCTTCTATATCATTATGAATAACACCACTATATCCATAAATACTCTGAATATCTTTTATATTCATTGAGTCCATATATGGCTGGTACTTCGTTGATAAGGAAAGGATATATGGCAATATTATTGTTTTCTTCAAAAACAAAACATATTGCTCTACCATCTCCATTTTCTTGATAAGCCTTATAATATTCAGTGTAAAATAGATATCTTTATTATGATTAGGGATCATACTAAGATATCTATTCCAATCTTCTTTATTTGATAAATCTAAAAATTTTAATCATTACTTATTTCTCACCCCACTAGGTATATTTACTACTCTTGCCTCTAAACTATTCAGCGTTGCTAAGGTCGGTTTTTGGACAATTTTTGAACATAGGTAAGCGGTTCATTAATTGCCATATAGGTCGGCTCATCACCCTTTACCATTGGTTTCGGTAAGGAAAGCATCACGCTCTTCTTTGTCTTTTTAAGATGATAGCGTTAAGCCAATAGTTACACTTTTCATCAGTTCGTTCTGTAAAGAAAGGAACTCCCTGTTTTTCAAAAAGGCCTTATAAGTTTCCGCAGTTATCCGTTTGTTGGCTAAAAAGCCATCTAATTGTTCTAATTGAGCAACCCCTAAGGCAGCATTGATATTCGGCATACGATAGTTGTAGCCTATCTCATCATGTACAAACTCCCATGCGTGTGGTAGCTTGGCTTGGGTAGTGAGGTGTTTGGCATGTTTGCCTATGGCATCATCATTGGTTAGGATCATACCGCCCCCTCCTGTGGTAATAGTCTTATTTCCATTGAAAGAAATCCCCCTATTTTTGAGCGAAAGTACCTAAGTGCTTACCCTTTATAATAGCTACCCATTGCTTCGGCTGCATCTTCTACTACCCTCAATATGATATTGATTACAGATAGCGATAATTTCTCTATACGGCAAGCGTGTCCAAAGGTATGCATGGGAAGACAAGCCTTAATACGCCTACCTGTTTCTTTATGATAGCATTCATTTCCTCTTAGCTCAGTATGAGCTTTGAGAAATTGCTCTAAGGAAGTAGGGGAGAGACCCATGGTATCCTATCTACATCTACAAAGACAGGTACAGCTCCAGCATATACTATTGCATTGGTAGTAGCAATAAAGGTTAAAAGGTTGCGTAATTACTTCATCTCCTTCTTTTTACGCCACTTTTAGTTTAAGCGCTATATGGAGCGCATTAGTACCATTTACACATACAACGGCATGTTTAGCACCTGTATAGGCCGCTACTCTTTCCTCAAAAAGATCAACAAACTTTCCTACACTTGAGACGAAAGTAGTGTCTATACACTCTTCTAAGTATTTTTCTCATTACCTTTGAAAGTGGGAGCATGCAGAGGAATAAAAGCCTCTTTCTCACCATAAAGGTCTCGTATAAAAAGTTATCGTTTCAGAAATATTCATTGCAATAGTTTTTTTAGTTTTCAAAGGAGGTCTCGAGATCTCACATTTTACTATCCAAATATTCTCAGTCTCTTGATGATCAAAATTCACTAAGAACGTTTTCATCAGTTGGGTTATATCATTCTTCTGGGTATCAGGGTTATCAAATAGTTTTTGTTAGCTCTTTGATAAAGATCTCTATTTCAGTTAGTTTTTGAAACTTTGGAGGTTGATAACACCCAATGATTCATATTTGTCTAAAAGAACTTGTTCTCCTTCGGTATAAAACTCTTCGTAGGGCTTTTCTCCAGTGGTATCACTCTTTGAGAAATAAACAGGATACCATTTGTCATTTTCTTTTCTACTTTCCGCTTTGGCAATAGCCTCTGTCTCACTGTGACATTCTAAGGGTTCATATCCTAAGCCTTTAAGTAATTCTGTAGCTATAGCGGAGAAAAGTAAGTACTTGTTCTTTTTAGTTTTGGAAAGTATATTTGCCCTGTAGTTCCTAATATACAAGCCATTAAACATATTTGTCCACTTTCTTCAGGAGATACAAAATAGCGTGTTACATCTGAGGGGCGGATAAGGGGTTGGTTCTTGGCAATACGCTCTAAAAAATCCGGCAGGTAGGGGAACCATTGGAGAAAGCCACATTGGCAAAAACGAGCAGTAGTTACAGGGAAAATTTTTTGCATAGGCCATGATCATATCTTCCATAATTTTTCTTGCTTCCTCCCATGATATTTACAGGGGTTAGCAGCTTTGTCTGTGGAGACACAGAAGAAATGTTCAGGGGGATAATCACATAACAAGTCTAAAAAGCCTTTGGCATTGATTACATTGTTTTTCAGTAAGGCTTCTACGGAATATTTATCTTTTTCTGAGCGTACATGCTTGTGAGCAGAAAAATTAGCTACTATATCAAATCCGCCACGAGCTTTGAACATCTTTTACAAAAGTATCATCAGCATAGCTCATAGGGTAGGTTACATAGTCATCGGGAACTGAGAAAGCGGAAGTACTACGTAGCTCACGGGTGAGTTCTGTCAGTCCATTTTCATTAATATCTACCACTACCAAGGTTTTAGGTTTAAAAAGGTAATAGTGCTTTAATATAAGAACTCCCTATAGAGCCTGCACCTCCTATGACTAATACACGCTCTCCTCTATGGCAGCGGTAAGTTCTTTTTGGTGAGCATGTAAATCCTTAAGAAACATACTCTCAGGACGTTTGGTAACGTATTTGGATATAAAGCGTTCTATGTTTAGCATTAGATAAATTTCTTATTAAATTACGAGCAAAGTTACAAAAATATTTGAAAAAGCAATAAAATTCTTTTTTATTTTTATCTCCTTAATAAAGTCTTTTATATGCCTTGTTGCCTTCCATCCAAGGGGCTTCTGTTTTTTTGGGTAATCACTTCGGCTGTCATACGGTTTCCTTTGCGCCTGGGAGCATTTGTATCTCTCCTCCGAAAAGTTGAGCAATCTGTAATACAGTATAAGTTTCAGGGCTACCTATACCTATAGCCATCACCACTGCCTTTTTCTCCCTACGATGAGTAGGCCTGATACTATATCATCTATATGAGTAAAATTGCGCTCTTGAGTACCAGTGGCTTTACTACAGTGAGGGGTTCTCCCTTTTTCATTTGCTCAGTAAAGAGAGCGATGAGAGTAGCATATTTACCAATGCTGATCTCTCCTTTCCCATATACATTATAGAAATAGACAATAGCATATTTTCAGGTCATACCAATCTCCCATAATTGATAATCAGTTCAGTATTGGACGACTTACTCCAAGCATAAGGACTCTGGTCTTTGCCTAAGCCTCCATCGCCAAACTTAGTACTACTACCAGCATACACCAATTTGCAGTGGTGTTTTGCGGCAAAACTCTAACACTTTTTAGAGTGCCTATCTTATTGAATAAAAGTACTTTTATCTATATCTTCAAAACTCTGTTCTACTCGTGAGTATTCTCCCTAAGTGATAGATAAGATCAGGAGCAAAGTCAATCAGTTCAAAGATATGTTCGGTGCTTCCTTCTATATAAGTTACTCCTTCTATATGGTTTTCACGACTTCCTGTAAAAATAGTTGTTCAAGGAGTAAACCTGATTTTTAGGATCTTTAACTAAGGCCCTCACAAAGATTGGAACCAACAAAGCCTGCACCACCTGTTACTAATATCTTCATAGCTTAGACTCCTATTTGTATATATTCAAACCCCATGTTAGGCAAAGTTAAAAAGCATTGTATTGATTGCGTCCAGTCAAAGATAACTTTATCCTTGAGGAGTTTGCCTATTTCCTCAAAAATCAGGGGATCTGGAACCCTTCCATTCTGGTAAGCAGTAGCAGGGCATCAGCTCCTTTGAGGGGCTTCATACTTACTCTACATACTCAATCGCATAGTCTTTCAGATAGAAGTTCTTAGCCCTCATGAGTAGCCTTCGGATCATAAGCTCTTATCTGTGCGCCTTGAGCTATTAGTTTTCTTGATGATATAGATAGCGGGAGTCTCGCATATCGTCAGTTTCAGGCTTGAAAGCCAAGCCCCTATATGGCAAAAGGTACGTCCTTTAAGGTCTTTACCATATTTCTTGATTACTTTTTCGGCAATAAGAAGCTTCTGTCGGTTATTGACATTATCTACTGACTCTATAAGCTCTGCTTTGTAATTAACCTCCTCTGCTAATCTCTTTAAGGGCTAAGACATCCTTTTGGGAACAAGAGCTCCATAGCCACAACCAGGATAGATAAAACTATAACCAATACGAGTATCGGAACCTATTCCTAAGCGAACTTTATTTACATCAGCACCTACACGCTCACAGATATTGGCAATCCTATTCATAAAAAGATATTTTGGTAGCCAACATCGCATTTGCTGCATATTTGGTCATCTCAGCCGAACGAATATCCATGGTAATGAAGCGTTCGTGTTGTAAGAAAAAAAGGAGGAGTAGAGCGCCTTCATTTTTCAAAGGCATATGAACTTTCTGCTCCCTATGACCACTCTATCAGGTTTCATAAAGTCCTGGATGGCTTTTCTCTTTGAGGAATTCAGGATTAGAAACTATATCAAAGGCTATATTAGCACCTCTTTTCTTTAGTGCAGAGGCTATGACTTCTTTTATTTTATCCGCGGTACCCACAGGCACGGTAGATTTATTGACAATAATCAAGTGCTGTTCCATAGCCTCTCCTATAGATTGAGCTACAGAGAGTACATATTGCAAATCTGCTGAAACCATCTTCTCCCATGGGAGTTCCTACAGCAATAAAAACTACTCTACTCTGCTTGATAGCTTGTGCTATATCTGTGGTAAAAAGAGGTTTTTATTATCTATATTGTTTAGCACCATAGCCTCAAGGCCTGGTTCATAGATAGGGATTATACCTTTTTGAGGTTTTCTATTTTTTTGGCATTTACATCTACACAAGTAACGGTATTACCTACTTCCGCAAAGCAAGTGCCTGATACTAAACCTACATAACCAGTGCCAATAACTGCTATTTTCATGGACGAAGTTACGAAAAATTATTTTAATTTTTAATCAGTATTTACACACTCATAATCTTTCGCGATACGGATAAGGTCTGATCGAGCTTGCTTTCACCCCTTGATGGCTTTCTCTCCAGTGGGGTGAGGTCTATTTTTGTCGTTGTTGATTCCTACCATATAGTTGGACTTGCCTTCGAGAAGAGATTCCACAGCTTTCACACCCATACGGCTGGCCAATACACGGTCAAAAGCAAGTAGGTGCACCGCCTCGCTGTATGTGTCCCAATACAGTTACACGAATATCATAGTCAGGATTTTGTGCCTCTACATATTTTTGAGTTCATATACATTTTGTCCTGTCGTATATCCTTCGGCTACCACTATGATGTTGGACATTTCCCTTTGTTGTGATTGATGGCAATCTCATTTACCAAGTCCTCTAAGGTACTATGTTGTTCAGGGATAAGAGTTTTTCAGCGCCCTCCTATACCTGAGTTGAGAGCGAGGAAAACCAGCATCACGCCCCATCACTTCTATAAAAACATACGGTTGTGGGAGCTGGCAGTATCACGTATTTTTGTCAATGGCTTCTACTACTGTATTGAGAGCTGTATCATACCCAAGGGTATAGGTAGTACCATATATATCATTGTCTATAGTACAGTGGATACCCATTACAGGAATCCAAATTCTTGGTTGAAAAAGTAAAAGCACCTGTGAAAGAACCGTCTCCTCCGATAACTACCAGTGCATCTGCTTCGGTAGCTACAAGGTTATCATAAAGCTTTCTTGCGTCCTTCAGGTGTACGAAATTCCTTTAGAACGAGCAGACTTGAGGAAGGTGCCTCACGATTGACAAGGTTACGGACACTACGGGCATCCAGAGGGGCAAAAATCATTTTCTATCATGCCTTGGTAGCCCTCGGTATACACCTAATACAGCTACATCATGGTAAGCGCAAGTACGTACTACAGAGCGTATGGCGGCATTCATTCCTGGAGCATCACCTCCTGAGGTGAGAACGGCTATTTTCTTAATGTTTGTCATAATTGTTATTAATTGGTGATTGTTAGTTGGGGCAAATTTACGTAAAAATGATAGTACCCCCAGAAAATAAATATTTTTTTCTACAAATTATTTTTAGTCTTTATTTTTGAGATCTCTCCTCTAAGAGGCAAACTGCATGTCATATAGGTTCTTATAATAGCCCTTATCAATCTTTAGGAGCTCATCATGGGTGCCTTCTTCTACTATATTTCCTTTGTTCATTACGATGATCTTATCTGCCTTGCGTATAGTAGAGAGCCTATGAGCGATGACAATGGAGGTGCGCCCTTGGGTGATTTTTCGGTGGCTTGCTGTAGGAGTTTTCTCTGAATGAGAGTCTACTGAAGCGGTAGCCTCATCAAGGATAAGAATTTTGGGCTTGTGTACATAGGCACGAAGGAAAGAGATCAGTTGGCGTTGGCCTGCTGAAAGGACAGCCCCTCGCTCCTTTTACATCAAAGAAATAACCATTGGGGAGTTGCTCTATAAAGTCATGGATACCTATTTCCCTAGCGGCTTCTTTTAACTTGTTCTAGAGTAATGCGTTCATCTCCCAAGGGTGATATTGTAATAGATACTGTTGGCAAAAAGGAATACATCTTGAAGTACGACACCTATTTGTTGGCGATAGCTCTCTAAGTTATAATCATAACAGCTGACTCCATCAATGAGTATTTCTCCAGAGGTGATGTGGTAAAAGCGTGTAAGTAGTTGTATGACAGTTGATTTGCCTGCTCCTGTGGCGCCAACAAAAGGCGATTGTTTGTCCTTTTTAGCTTCAAAAACTGATGCCATGAAGGATTTCTTCGTCCTTTTTGTAACCGAAAAGTAACATTTTGAAAGCGAATGTCTCCTTGGATTTCTTGGTGACGTCCTAGTTGGAAGTCTTCTTGGTTTTCTTTCTCTTCTTCCATGATGTCAAAGACACGGCCAGAGGCGACCATACCCATTTGTAATACGGTGAATTTGTCGGCAATATGGCGAAGTGGGCGATAGAGTTCTTGTACCAATTGAACAAAACATGAAGATGACCCCTAAACTGGCCATTTCATGCTGGGTAACTTGTAGACCTCCATACCAAATGACTAAGGCAATAGCCAAGGAACTAAGTACCTCTGCTATAGGAAAGTAAATGGAGTTTTGCAGAATATTTCTTAGCCATGCTTTCTTGTGCTTTTCATTGATCTCTTGGAAGGCTTTGTACTCTTCTTTCTCTCGATTGAATAGCTGCATGACCTTAATCCCACTGATACGCTCTTGGACGAAGGGAGTTTAGGTTCGCGACCTCTCTGCGAATATCGGTAAAGGCGGCTTTACTGGCTCTTTGAAAGAGGTGAGTTGCATAAATAATAATAGGTAGGGTAAGAAAGGTGAGCAACGACAGCTTCCAGTCAGTCAGGAGCATCAGGGACATGATAATGGTCATCTTCAGTATATCTGAGATGATTTCAAATAGGCCAGCACTGAATATTTCCCAATACGCTCTGGGTCATTTTACCGCACGGGTGATGAGCACTCCTACTGATGAATGGTTTGTGGTACTTCATATTGAAGCGTAGCATAGCGAGAATAGCTTCTTACGAATATCATAAATGACAGCTTGTCCTATCCAACCAGAATAATAAGCGAATGAAATTTGAGAGATAATTTCCAGCAGTAATATAGCCACTAGTAGCAAACTAGCATATAATAAGCCCTGATAGTCCTTGGGTACTATGTAGTTATTGATGATTTCTTTAGAGATATAAGCTCTTAAGGAGCTGGCTCCTGAGATGAATATTGCCAAAAAGGCTACCAATGTGAAAGTCCATTTGTAGGGTTTGGCATAGGCAAAGAGTTTCTGCAGAATAGAAATATCAGTATTTTCAGTTTTCTTTTGGGTCATTTTTAAGTACATCAAAATAAGGCAACCTTCCAGCACTTTTATGCTTGATGTTGCGCAGCAAAGATACAAAAATATTAGAACTGAAAAAACTATTACCTATTTGTTTTTATGGGAAACAAAAAAATAAAAAAATATTTTCTTAGTTAGAAAAAGATGTAACTTTTGCACCTGCAATAACACCAAGTTATTGGTTAAGATTTTTACCATGAGTTTAGAAGCAAAAATAATGGAAGCCCTTAAAGAGGCTATGAAAGCTAAAGATACTATTGCTTTGGAATCCTTGCGTGCCATAAAGTCAGCTATATTATTGGCTAAAACAGAGGCCAAGGCAGGAGAAACTCTTTTAGAGGAAGAAGAAATAAAGCTCTTACAACGCCTTGTAAAACAGCGTAAAGAGAGTGCTGATCTCTATCAAAAAACAAGGCAGAGAGGACTTGGCTACTCCAGAGTTACAGCAAGCTGAGATTATAGCTAAGTTCCTTCCCGAACAACTTTCCGAGGAGAAAGTAGAGGCTATTATCAGGGAAATTGTGGCCCGTGTAGGAGCAACTAGCATGAAGGATATGGGAAAAAGTCATGGGCGAGGCTAACAAAGAGCTTGCAGGCAAGGCCGATGGCAAACTCATAGCCGCTGTAGTAGAAAGTATTATCATAGATATTTATTGTTTTACCAAAGGCCGCGTAGTTCAACTGGATAGAATATCAGATTTCGGCTCTGAGGGTTAGGGGTTCGAAGCCTCTCGCGGTCACTAACTGTAACACTCTTCCACTCAATGTGTTACAACTGTTTTTAAGGCTAAAATTTCGTTTGTGATTTCACCAGAACGGCAAGGTAAACGGCTTGTATGCCTTTAATGTTAATTTTTGTTTTCTATAGGTATTTAGAAAACATTTCCTATCTTTGCATTGCAATTCTGCGGATTTGCGGATACCTTGGGGGCAGTCATTTTATCATGATTGCCCCTTAGTGTTTTTAGATGTTAAGTAGAGTAAGAGACAAAATTAATACTAAAGACTGAAGCTCCTATTTATCTAATAAGTTGATTTTTCCATTTAAAGTCTCTTAATGGGAGCTTTTGTTAAAATCTTTGCTGTTTAGAAATAAAGTTGTACTTTTGTTGCATAGATAATGGTTTTAAAGTTTTTGGGGTATCCCACCAGAGAGCAGGGAATGCAATACTATACGCATGTGATAGTTGTTAAGCCGAGCTTTCACCTTTAAAAAGTGTTATTTTTATAGGGCATTGCCCACCAGAGCGTAATAGCGGTATAGTATCCCGAAGCTCACTAACTACCTTGAATATTTAAAAAATATTCAAGGTAGTTTTTATTGTCCAAAAGATAATGATAAAGCCTTTTAGATATTTGTTCAATCGTTGTGTATCTTCTTCAGTGATAAAGGTCAGCCTTGTAATATCCATATTATCTTTTAAGTCATTGATTTTTGACTTTTAGTAGCTAAGGGGTTTTTCTTGATACGTGCTATAAAATGTTGGTACGGGCTCATCGGGTTGTTTGGTTACACACACTCAAAGCTCTGATCACTTCTTCTGAAAAACCCCTCTCTTCTAAGGTCTTCAAAAAGTCCAAGGTGTATCTTCTACTAAATCGTGTAAGATACCGCAAATTTTTCATTTTCAGTTTTGGCCTGCATTCATTACACGGATAAGGTGCAATAGATAGGGTGCTCCTGCTTTATCGGTTTGCCCTTTATGTGCTTCAAGGGCTATTTGTATGGCTTTTTCTAACATAGTTTAAAACTTTTAAAACTAACTTCCTGATAATCAGAAATACAGCAATAAGCAATAAGATATGTTGCAGAGGGAACATAGGCATGAAATAAAACCCTTGTACAAAGTAATAAAAAACTGACTACTATAATCCCATGGATTTTTCAAGACATACCTCCCAATAGAAATCATCCCAAGCAATATGAGAGAATGTAATACACAAAACCCAGTTAAGCACAGCAAACCAAATGAATCGGTGTTTCCTGATAAATAGATGGGTTAGGAAAAGGCTTTCAAAAAAGGTAAAGACCAAGCCCGAATAGGCATATATAGAATAATCTTCTTCCATGATGTTCAGTAATAAAAGTGCTCATTATTCTCCTTTAAAGCTAGGAATCCAGCCCATTTGTCCTGCTACATAACAGAAGATATTGAGCAGTCCAAAGGCTATAACCAAGTAGATTAACCATTTTTCCGCCAAAGACTTTATAACTACTATTGGGATATTTCTTCCTACTGGCACATACCAGAAGAGCGGGAATGATAACCATCCAAATACTTTACCGCAAGTCCTGCATAGCCGATAGCCGTTACAAACCCATAAGGATAAAAGCAAGCTCATCAGTAGTGGGGGAACGAAGGTTATCAAGGCTGTCTTTACTCTTCCCCCATAGGTCGTTGCCCAGCTTGAACAAATCGGCTATGTAGTCAAAGAGTCCCTAAGGTTACTCCTAAGAAAGAGCTGGCAATAGCCATATAAGCAAAGAAATCAAGTAGTACTCCTATAGATTGAATAGGAATATAGTGGTTTAGTGCTCCCAAAAGGGTAGCTACATCACCGCCTTTGGCTATGATAGGGGCAAAATTCTGCTCTTGGTAGGTTCTCTTGTACGGCCATTTGCCAAGAAATATAGATTAGTAGTGCCAAAAAGTGAACCTATAAGCACAGCATAGGTAACCTTTTGCCGTTTTTGTTATAGTAATCTCACTAAAGTGGGTACACAGATATGATATCCGAAAGAAACCAAACAGGTAGGGAATGGCTGAAAGCAGGTAGGGGAGATACGAAGTTTCTCCTTGTGCTACCTCATTGAGTAAGATATCGCTCTTGGCGGAGGTAAGCAGTCCTGTAGTGGAGAAAAAAAGGCGATGACCATTCCTCCGATGAGTATGGTACTCATCTGATCCACTGCCTTGGTAGAGATACTCTACAAAGAGCGCTAAGGCTAAGCAGAAAAGCAAGGCAGCAGAGGTGTGGTTGATAGGGTATTTCAGGGGGCAAACCGTTGGAACAGACTCTCGGTGATACTTCCTCCTGAAGTGATATAGGCATAGGTGAGTATGTATAGGGTGAAAGCCACTGAGATACCATTGAGGATATTCAACCTCTCCCCAATAGTTGGGTAGTGATGGTATCAAAATTGGCGCCTTTCTCAAAGTGCAGATTGGCCTCTAAGAGCATCAAGGCTGATAGAGTGGTTACACCCCAAATAAAAGAGAAATAGGAGTACTGAACCCGTGAACTATATCCCGACATAGCGGTAGGATTGGCAAGCATTCCTGCTCCTATGGCAGTACCCGCTATAATCATAGAGCCTCCCAAGAGGGAAGGTGATTTTTGTTTTGTTCATTTTTAGAAATCTTAAATTCAGTTGTCAGTAACTAACCACTAATTACTAATCACTAACCACCAATTGTACCACTATATTCACTATGCCTATAATAATCATAAAGTAGATCAGAGCATTGCCACCAAAGGTGCAGTACGTGGTAGCCTCAGGGAATTTCTTTCTACTGAGCGTACCATAAGAGCGGAAAATCATAATAGAAGAGAAGCTTACCGCTACCCCTGCATAGGCAATTGCCTTTACGAAGCCATAAGGATAAAAGTAGGCTCATCACCAGCGGAGGGACAAAAGGTGATCAGAGTGGTTTTTGGCTCTCTCCCATAAGCTGTTGTCAAAGTGGAACAAATCGGCTATATAATCAAAAAGACCTAAGGTAACCCTCTAAGAAGGAACTAGCAATAGCCATATAGGCGAAAAAGTCAAGTACTACACTGATGGTCTGGGTTGGGATATAGGCGCTTAGTGCACTCAAGAGGGAGGCAACATCGCCTCCTTTAGCAATTACAGGGGCAAGAGGCTTGTGAGGCAAATTGCCTTGTACGGCCATTTGCCATAGAACATAGATCAAAAAGGCAATACCTGTCCCTATGAGTATGGACTTGATAACGAGCCTACTATCCTTGTGATAATAACTGACCAAGCTGGGCAAGCATACATGGTAACTGAAAGAAACCAAGCACATAGGCAGTGCTGAAAGTAGGTAAAGCATAAAGGGAAGGATCTTGCTGTGCTGTGGTGTCTAACAGTACTGAGGCTTTGACAGAACTCAGTAGTCCCGTGGTAGAGAGGAAAAAGGCAATGATCATGCCTCCTATCAGTATGGTACTCAATCGGCTGACAGCTTTAGTGGAAATACTGACAAAGAGAGCTAAAGCAAAGCAAAAGAGTATAGAACCTTCATGCTATGTCCTAGCCCTAACTCAGGGGTAAGGCGCTGTAAAAGGTTTTCAGTAATTCCTCCGCCTGAAGTGATATAGGCATAGGGTGAGTATGTATAGGGTGAAGGTTACCGCAAGCCCATTGGCTATATTCCAGCCTCTACCTAAGAGCTGGGGTAACCATGGTGTTGAAGTTGGCTCCTTCAGGAAAGTGCAGGTTTCAACCTCCAAGAGCATAAGTCCTGCCACCACAGTATAGAACCAGGTGAAAGAGTAACATGACCACCGAACCTACAAACCAGATATTTGACATAGAGGTTGGGTTGACAGCATTCCCGCTCCAATAGCGGTACCTGCGATGATCATAGCCCCTCCCAAAAGGGAAGGAAGTTTTTGTTTATTCATTTTTAATTAAGGGTTAAAAGGCTAAAACTAATCACTCAATCATTGAAACTAGGAATCCATCCTAATTGCATTCCTAGTTGGGTGAAAAATATTAAGCAGACCAAAAAGTATAATAAAATAAATCATCTCCTTACCTCCGTACACTTTTATAAGTAGCATGAGGAAATTTCTTTCGGCTGGCACGCACAAGTAGGGGCAGGGGACAATGGCTGCCTAAAAGAGTGGCGGCTAAGCCAGCATAGCCAATAGCGATTACAAAACCATAAGGAAAGAGGAATACTTAGCAATAGGGGAGGAGAAAAGGTTAGCAAAGCGGTCTTTTGTGCGTCCCCTATGGGGTATCCGAAAGTTTTGAAAAAGATCGGCAATATAATCAAAAAGCCCTAGGGTTACGCCTAAGAAAGAGCTGGCAATAGCCATATAGGCAAAAACTTAAGGCACTTTCTATATATTGGGTACTAATGTACTTACTTAGGGCTTCTAAGAGAGCAGCTACATCACCTCTTTAGCGATAACTGGAGCAAACTCTCAGCGGGGAGGTTGCCCCGTACGCTACTATCTGCCATAGGATATAGATAAAAAGGGCTAAAAAAGTGCCTATAAAGATGGACTGTATTACTCGTCGTCCATCGCGATTATAGTATTTGACCAAGCTGGGTACATTACCATGAAAGCCAAAGAGACTAGGCACACAGGAAGTGCTGTCAACAAGTAGGGGAGGTGTGCAGGAGCATTGGTATCTTGACTATCCAATAGGGTCGCACCGCTAACGGAGGTGAGTAGTCCTGTAGTGAGAGAGAAAAAGGCGATAATCATACCTCCTATAAGGATTGTACTAAGGCAGATCCACGGCCTTGGTAGAGAACCATACAAAAAGGCAAGAGCTAGCAGAAGAGCAAGGAACCTGTTCCTCTGGAGATGTTTATCCATCCTAAACTATTGATAGCATTCTCTGTGATACTTCTAGAGGTGATATAGGCATAGGTTAGTATATAGAGTACAAAGGCGACCGAAAGCCCATTGACTATGTTCCAGCGCTTGCCGAGTAGGTCAGTAACTATGGTATCAAAACTGGCACCTGTGGGATAATGCAGATTGGCCTCCAAGAGCATAAGTCCGGAGGTAGTCATACAGAACCAGGTATAGATAAGTACTCCTACCGAGCCTACAAACCATATGCCTGCTGTAGAGGTAGGGGTTAGCCAGCATTCCTGCTCCAATAGCAGTACCTGCAATATCATAGCCCTCCCAGTAGGGAGGGAGTTTCTGTCTGTCATGTTAGTTCTTTTAGCGTAACCAATAGAGTAAAAATTCCTTGCAAAAGACCATTTGTAAGTAGCGCCCAAATAAGCTAACAACCGCTGCGCTCTTCCTTTACACTATTCTCTAAATAGAGTTTTACTCTTTTCATAGAGGGCATCACTTTTGCTTCTCATGTGAACTGAGATTATCAGTGGCATATATATCGGCGACAAAAACCAACCATAGGGGGTAAAGGAGAGAACAAAAAGTAATGGTTTTTGGAAAGCCTGTGGAATTTTGGGGATAAAAACGATGGAAAATTTCATTGAGCTGCTTTCTTGCTAACTACTTTTTCAGCTGTATCTGTCGTTTTTGAAAATAGCTTCAAAAATCTTATGAATATAGGGACTTAAACTGATTGAAGAGATAAAATGAGTATTCTAACTTGAGCAAATCGAATACTTTTTGATGGCAATAAAGACAAAAAGTACACCCTATTGCAATGATAAGTAGTAGGAAAAAAATAGTTTTTTTATAAGCGAAGCTATCACTGAAAAAGTAGGTAGATACCTCCCAAAAGGAAGAGCAAAAATTTACAATGACAAGTAGCAATATATTCCTTTATAGATTTCACCCCAGAGCTAACGCCCAAAAAGGCTCATTTCTTTTGACTATTTTTCAAGGAATTGTTAGCCTTTTCCAATCGTTTAAGTTCAGGGTAAGTTCCACTGTAGCATCCGAGGGGAAGAGACATTTTTTCGATAGGGAGACATAAGAGGTAAAATTTTTCTAGCAAAGATATGAAAAATATTTTAAAAATATAGTTGTACTTTTTGCCAAAAATGTTGAAAAAGGATAGTCATATTTCTCTGTGTTTGCTGCTGCTTATCCTCTTGTGGAATTTATAACTTTACAGGAGGAAGTACGGAGATGCAAAGACCTTTCAGGTGAATTTTTTCCAAAAATAGGGCACCCCTTATTGAGCCTGGTATGGATAGGGATTTTACATTCTATTTGCAGGATTTGATCAATAACCAGACGAGATCTTTCCTGACCTCTACCAATGGAGACTTGGTATATGAGGGGAAATTACCAGTTTTACTATTGCCCCTATGGCGGCTAATGCCCACAACAAGCTGCACAGAACCGTCTTTCGGTAACCATTAATGTACGCTTTACCAATACCAAGGACTCGGAAAAGGATTTTGAAAGGCAGTTCTCTCATTATTATGATTTTCCAGCCAACGCACAGCTAGCTCGGTTAAGAGTAGTGCCTTTGAAGCTATATTCGAACGCATAGGATAGGATATTTTCAGCACTTCCTTAGCTAATTGGTAATGACAGCGACTGATTTATCTCTTATTTTGAAACAACCTAATCAGTATCACGCTTTTTCGCAAGTATATGAATTAGAGAACATTATGCATGAATATCCTTACTTTCAGGTAGTAAAGGCTATTTATCTGAAGATATTGTATGCCCGGGGAGAGTTATCGTTATAACAAGGAATTGAAGATTACGGCAGCTCATATAGGCAACCGAACCTTTGTTGTTTGACTCTATCACCTCTACTGCCTTTAAGGATAAGAAAAAGTGTGCTTAAGAAGGAAGAAATGCCCAAGGCTTATGCTGATGAGGCACTCCTTCAGAATTTACCACTTATGTTACAGGAGATGTCTTTGAGAAAAAGGAGTTCTATCCTGTAACACCGCCCTCTGGGCAAGAATAAGCGCCCTTCTGCTGAGCAGCCGAAGGAGGCACTGAATATGGGTAAGCCTATTGATTTTTAAGCCTACGGACAAGCAGATCCTTTGCCACTTGGCTACAGGTTACACGCTACAAACCTATTGATAGGGCGAACAACTCAGGCCGCACCTACCGTTGAGTTGCCTTTTTGTGGATAAGAATATTTTTGAGGAAGGGCGATGAGAGGGGCTAAAAAGTTTGACCTTATTGATAAGTTCCTACATGCCAATCCCTAAGATTGAGGTGGAATAAAGATGATGACACCCCAAAGCAATATAGAGTTGTAGAGAAGAAGGACATGATGACAGTTCATGACAGAGACCTTGGCTAAGGTGTATCTCGAACAAGGAAAATATGGAGAGGCTCATCCAAGGCTTACCAGATATTGATGCTCAAGAATCCAGCCAAAAGCGCTTATTTCGCTGGAGCAAATCGCGATGATTAAGAAAATTACAACAAAAATAAATAAATTATATTATGTTAGCATTCAACATTGTTTTAGGAATTATCTTATTAGTATCCTTTTTATTGGTCTTAGTGATCATGGTACAACAGCCCAAAAGTGGCGGACTTTCCTTCTGCTTTCGAAATGCACAAGTGGTAGGAGGGTGAAAAACTGGTGATTTCCTTAACACAAGTACTTTGGACATTGGGAGTAGCACTTATTGTACTTTCTCTAATCAGTAACCTTATCCTAGCAACAATCGTGGCTCAAGCTCAAGGGGTAGTATCTTTGATGGAGTAAAGACTCCAGCGCCTATACAACAGCCTGTAGAAACCAATCCCGTACAAGGACAACAACAGCAACAACAAGGACAACAAGATAACCCTCGAAATAAATAGTTCCAAGACATATTTTTATAAAGAAAAGCTATTAAGAATCGCTTATAACTAATTAATTTATAATCACTTAAATATAAAAATGTATATTGAGAGTGTTAATAACTTTTTTAGATTTTTCTTTGTAAAATAGAAAAATATGTATGTGCAACCATGTAAAAACTACAAATACTATAAGCAAAATGAGAAAAATTTTTCTATTACTATTGTTGGTAACTGGAGTGCAAGCATTTGCTCAGACAGGTAACAATATGCGTGAGAGCAAGAATAACTTGAAAGATATGAACCTTTTGGAAAGGTAAAACTTTTAAAATAACGCCTTATAAGTTGGTAGATTATTTTGGAAAGATTACCAAAGGGATAAACAAGAGTTTTGGAGAGGCGATGTAGTCATCGTTTTTCGACGAAATTTCATGGTTATAAGGCCGAGAATAATACTTATAACAAAGTAGGAAATCTCTCCCAAAAAGTAATCTACAACTATGATGACAAGGGTAAACGTCTTTCTCGTGACCTCTATAACGCTTATGGAAAGCTACAAATGAAGTTCCTCTATGTATATGATAACAAGGGAGCTAAGAAAAGCTATACAGTTATAGTCCTACAGGAGAACTAAATGATTCCTACCTCTATAAGAATGATGACAAAGGTCGTATGATTGAGGAAGTTTGGATTAAGAAAGATAAATCTTTCGGTTCTAAATATACCTATGAGTATGATAAGATGGGTAAAGTGGCTAAAATGTGCCAATATACAGCTTCTGAAACACAAGTAGAACAACTGTACCTCTTATAAATATGATAAGAACGGAAGAATTTCTGAAAGAGAAATCTACAATAGAACAATTCCCTTTCAAGACGTAGCGTAATCACTTATGATGAGAAAGGTAATGAAAAAGAGATCAAATATTATGATGGTAAGGGTACTTTCTAGAAGAGAGATCTTATACTTATAAGTTTGATAACAATGGGGAATTGGAGTAGAACGCATAGAATCTATCAACCAGTTTCCTAAGAGTTTCTTAGAAGAGATTACTTATTATCCATAATAATTTACTTTTTGAATTTGACATATGCTAAAAAGGGTTATTCTTTCACTTGAAGGATAGCCTTTTTATGTCTATAAATTTGGGAATACTAATGAAAGAAAAAGACAAAAACAATTGGAGGCTTTTGGTCGTTTGTTGGACATTATGGATGACCTTAGGGGAGAAGTGCCCTTGGGATAGAAAAACAAACTATGCAAACTCTTCTGCCCGCTGACTATAGAGGAACTATACGAACTTACTGATGCAATTTTAGAGCAAGACACCCAAGAGATCAAGAAGGAATTGGGGGATATTCTCCTACATATCGTTTTCTATGCCAAAAATAGCAAGTGAAACACAATCTTTTGATATAGAAGATGTCATCAATGCAATCTGTGAAAAACTTATAGAAAGGCATCCACATATCTACGGGAAATATCTCTGTGGAGAACGAAGAGCAAGTTAAGCAAAACTGGGAAAAGATAAAATTACAAAAAGGAAGTAAGGGGGTACATGCAGGAGTTCCCAAAAGCCTACCCTCTCTTGTAAAGGCTTATCGCATACAGGAAAAGGCCGCAGGAGTGGGGTTTGATTGGATTCATAAGGAAGAGGTCTGGCACAAGTTCGAGGAGGAAGTAGCGGAGCTTCAGCGTGAAGTGGCACGTAGCAACCATGCCATGGCAGAAAAGGAAATGGGCGATGTCTTTTTAGTTTAGTCAATTATGCGCGCTTTTTGGGGAATAAACCCAGAGAATGCCTTGTCCCTGACCAATGAGAAGTTCTTACAACGTTTTAAGTTCTTAGAAATAAAGGCTCAAAAACAAGGAAAAGATATTACTGAGCTCTCTATTGGCCAGATGAATGAGACTATGGGAAGCCTCTAAAAGTTCTTCCCTTAAACTATTGTTAATCTCTGTATAGCGTGCTTTTTCTATAAATCAGATATACATGTGATTGCTCAAGAGGATAAAAAGACAGTAAGTTAAATCTTTTTGTGCTTTGGAGTTTATTTTATAACTTTGCGCCCGCTAATTTTATCAACTAAAAAGAAAAGGATACAAGATAATGAACCAAGAAAATGAAATATGGTGGCTTAGATCGACGAATCAGAGCAAATCCTCAATCGTGGTTATTTGCTTAAAGGAGAAAGTGAAGGTGCCATAGACTCGCATCACAGGGGCTGCCGCTAAGCGATTGTATAAGCCTGGATTCGCAACCTGCTTTTTAAAAGAAATGATTACCAAAGGGTGGATCAGTTTCTCCTCCTATATGGGCAAATATGGGGACAGAAAGAGGGCTTGCACAATCTTTCTTTGCTTTAATGTACATATTCCTGATAGCATAGAGGGAATTACTCATAAGTTGAGGCGAGGTGATTATGCAGACGAAAAATAGGGGAGGTACCTCTGGCTATTTCGGAGAATTACGCCAGGGGATCTGCTGTTACTGATAGTGGAAAATCCAGCGGTGCGGTGAGCTTTATGAAGCCTTTGACTCGGCATGGATGTAGTCTCCCAAGGGGTACGCCGTGGAGCTTTCGCTGCTTATTTGGATATTGATCACCCTGATGCAGAGGGAGTTCTTACTGATCAGGACACAGGCTATCAGTATTCAGAACTTGTTCTTTGGGGGTATGTGTGCCTGATTATTGGATGCAGTGAGATGATAGAGGGTGATCCAGATAGGCTGTCAAGCTATGGGCAAGGGGTATTGGAATCCCGCCAGCAGAAGGGCTTGACTTATATCTTCTTTACCGATAACGTGAACTGTAAGCGTCCACAGGTGTATAAGGATCATGTACATGTCTCATTCATTCCAGTAACCTCTGTAGTGAAATTATGCTTCCTTCCTAGCATGGAAGAATCTTTTTATTTGTTGTCTCTCTTCCATGAATTGGAGCTTTTGACGAATGGAAGGATACTAAGGCTGTGAAAAATTGGCTGTCTTCTTCCTCGATGCGGTGCTCTCTGAGTTTATTGAGAAGACCAAGGACAACTATTACCTACAATCAGCACGTAATTTTTGCAATACGTCATAGAGCAGTGGGCTTAGGAGTATTGGGCTATCATTCTTATCTGCAGAAGAACATGATACCTCTTTGAGAGTTTTGAGGCAACTCAGTTCAATGCTAGAGCTTTCCAACATATCCAGAGTGAAGCTGAAAAGGCCACTCAGGAGTTGGCACACATCTATGGCGAGCCTGAATTACTCAAGGGCCATGTAGGCGTAATGCAACTATCTATGGCCATAGCTCCTACTACTTCAAGTTCAGCTATCTTAGGACAGGTATCTCCCGAATTGAGCCTTTCTCTAGCAATTATTACAAAGTGGGTCTCTCCAGGAAATTTTATGCGTAAGAACAAATACTTGGCGCAGCTGTTGGATGAAAAAGGGAATCAATAACGAAGATATTTGGCGTAGTATTCGCCTCTCCGATGGTTCTGTACAGCACTTGCAGGAGCTTTCACCCAAGAGGAGAAGAATGTATTCAAAAACCTTCAAGGAGATTTCTCCTATGGAGATCATCTCTCAAGCGGCACAACGCCAACAATATATTGATCAGTCCCAGAGCCTAAACCTCAATATTCCACCTACTATGCCTCGTCAGAGAGTGTGAATAAGGTGCTTATAGAGGCATGGAAACTAGGAGTAAAAGAGCCTTTTATTACCAGCGTAGCCAGTCAGTAGCTAAGGAGATGATTATGAACTTTGTCAATTGCAGCTCTTGCGAATCTTAATTAAGCAAAGAGTGAAAAATGAAGAGTGAAAAACGCTTTTTATTTTTCATTTTTCAAGAAATATTACGAAATTATTAGTCTGATTAATAATTCGTATTTTTGCACTATGATATGGGAACAAGTTTTAAAAGATTTTGAGATATTTGAAGATAGAGGCGGGATGTCCCTGAACTCTGTCGTTTCTTATATGCTTGATATAGAGAAGCTCATACGCTTTCTTTCGGCACATGAGTTGTCGGATGCGCCCGCGACTATCACCGCGGAGACACTTCGCACTCCCGTGCATCAAGAGAGCAAAGAGCCCAAGGCGCGTTCGCAATCAAGACTCATATCCTCTCTGAAGAGTGGCATCTTATGCTTGAAAACTACCGTGAGGATTATCCTATGGAGTATATAGATACGCCTAAGTTTTGGTACGAAGCTACCCTGATACGCTTTCAGTGGAGGAGATTGATGCGCTTTATTGCGGGTATTGACCTCTCTACTGATGAGGGGACATCGCAATAGTACGTAGAACGCTCTATGGTTGTGGATTACGGGTGCCAGAGCTGGCGGAGTTTGCGCTTGTCGGATTTGTTCTTTTGACGAAGGTTTTATTCGGGTCTTAGGTAAAGGCAATAAGCAGCGGTTGGTTCTATAGGTAGCCATACCCAGAAGGAGATTAATAACTATTTACTTTATCAGTGCAAGAAGGTGCCCAGGTGAAGGAGTTTTCTGATATAGTCTTCCTAAACCGTCATGGCAAACAGCTCACCTGAGCGATGATATTTACTATTATAAGACAAGCCGCTGCTAACATTGGTCTTACTAGCAGATTAGCCCTGCATACCTTTAGCACTCCTTCGCTACTCATCTCTTGGAGAATGGGGGCGAATCTCAGAGCCTATCCAGCTTATGCTGGGACATGAGAGTATTACCACCACTGAGATATACACACGTGGGAGCACGCTTATCTATCACAGGTGATAAACACTTTACCACCCAAGAAGATAGCAGAAAAGTGAGAGGAAAATATATTTAATTTATTTTTGATATATGATACGAAAATATCTATTACTAGCTATGTTACATACTCTGTGGGAGTGGCCACCGCACAGACCGAGACTCGGGGAAGAGAAAGACCCTATCATGCTGAAGCTACCAAGTACAACGCACTGGATCACACTAAGTTGCGTGTCCTCCAGCTTGGAGGAAACTCTATGGGGAGGAATGGCTCACTGCCTCACCTTATTTCTATCCAACTGACTCTTTGGTCTTGATGCCCAAACAATGCTTATCCATAGTGTGAACCTCTCGCGATAAGAAAGGAAGCATTGGCCGTGCCCTTCCTTACAAATACGCCAATGATAAGCTCACCATCCAGTTGGATAAGACTTACAGCGAGGAGAAAATATACCGTTTATATCAAATATACTTTCCCAACCCGAAAAAGTAGGAAAAGAAGGAGGCATAGCAATCAATGATGCCAAAGGACTCTTCTTTATCAACCCCTACCAAGGAGGACAAAAAGCAGACCCATTGAAATCTGACACAAGGGGAAACAAGGTCTAACTCTACTTGGTTTCCAAACCACTGACGAGAAACCAACCAAAAATCCTCTCAGGAAATCTACATTACTGTACCTGAACGCTTTATCACTGTTCCATGGGTACTTACTTCCTCAGACGGAAAAGGACAACGTACCGACCACGGGATTCCACCCAAAAGCATGCACCTTACTTATTCTTCCTCGGTGCAGGGCGAATATGCTCAGATCAAGGACAAACCTTGGAGAGGAAAAGAGTGCCTTTGACCTACTATGTAGAGCATGAATATGCTGATGTAGCCAAGAGAATCTTCGGAGAAAACAGGTGAGATGATGGAGTTCTTCTCAAACTCTTGAACTATGACTATCCTAGCCTACCCACTGACCAGATTACCGCTCAGGAATATGTAAGGAGCTATGGAAAATACCACTGCTACCCTCTCACAGCTCTATGTCACAACAGACAGCCGAATCACTTAACGATGAAAACCGCTGGGAGTCTGTCGCAGCTCATGAGCTATTTCACCACTGGGCTAGTGACTTAGTGACTGCTGAGTTGGGCTAACCTTACCGTAAATGAATCTTTTGCCAACTATTCTGAATACCTTTTGGTTTGAACACAAGTACGGAAAGGACACGCTGATTATCACCTTGGCAGAGACATCGTTGGTTACAAAAATAGTGGCTCTTTCGACAAATATTTAGTGCGTTTCAACTATGAAAAGCTGACGATATGTCTGATGCTGTATCCTATAACAAAGGGGAGGTATTCTTCATATGTTACGTAATTACTTAGGAGACAAGGCTTTCTTTGAAGGAATGTCTAAGTACCTTAAGGATAACCAATTTGGAACAGGTGAAGCGCATCAGTTGCGTTTGGCTTTTGAGGCAGTAAGTGGCCGTGACCTCAACTGGTTCTTCAATCAGTGGTACTTCAACCATGGTAATGTGGTGATGACTCCTAAAGTTACCTACGATAGTGCCAAGGGTGAAGCCGTACTTGAAATTGCTCAAGATGAAATTGCCATTCCAATTTCCTTTGGAAGTGGATATATATGATGGCGGCAGTCACGAGCGCAAAGTGGTGTAGGGTAAATGCACAACCTAAGAATGAGTTCCGATTCAGGGTGTCAGCCAACTATAGCCTTATCAATGTGGATCCTCGTGGACTTATCGTAGGAGACGAGGCTGCTTATAAGACCCCCTGCACAATATTTATTCCAATACAACAATGCTAAAGATTACAAAAGCCGTAACCTAAAGCTGTGGAATATGCCGTAACTACAAGCTAATAACGAAATACTTCATTAATGCCCTTAGGATCCTTTCTTCCGCTTTGCGTATCAAAGCTATCCAAAGGACTAAGACAAAGTAATCTCAGACCAATGGGCACCTATAGTAGAGAACTTAGCAAAGAATGATCCTGAAAACTTGGTGAAAGCAGCGCTATTACACAACTTTCTTATCTGAGAGATAGCAGATACAAACCTTTTGTTTGAAAAACGCTGTAAAGATTCCTTCTCGTGCGATTATAGTGGCAGCAGCCTCTGGTTTAGTGGCTTTAGATCCTTCCAGCAGGTCAGTATGTTGATATGATCGATCTCAAAAGAGTCTCAACTTTGAGACAATTCATGACTTTCTATCCTTATATCCTAAAGAGTAAAGATGAAAAATATTTGCCTATATTGTTGGACAAGGTAATCTACTACCCACTCTATCCAGAACAGTATCAAGCACCTATCAAGGGAAGGATTTACTTGGCTCATGAGTACTGACAATACAGAATTGACTAAGAAAGTAACCAAAACGCTTGGTAATGTATTCGGTTGGTTCAGCGAAGATGAAAAAGAAACTCTGACACAAAGTAGCCGAAGATGGCTTTCGAAGATCAAGGAGGATTTGCTCAAGAAAAATCCTAATCCGAATCTATCAAGGCTCAAATCGATTTACTCAAGAATATTAAGTGGTAAAGTACCAAAATATTAAGTGACTAATAGCCTATCTGAAAGGGGTAGGCTATTTTCTATGTCTGTAAAGTAGCTAATGTGAGCTGTATCTTTGCCCCATTATTAAAAAGATGAAAAATGAAAAGATACTATGTATAGGATTGTTATTAGCACTAGCTGCTTGTAAGACCAATCCCTTACAGGAAAGAGTACACTGAACTTATGCGTCCAATAGTTCGCTCTTTCCTACATCATTTAGCGAGTATAAACTCAGCTTTCTCTCTTCTAACAAAGTAATCAAAAGGGACTCCAGAGGCCCAGATGATTAAGCGTGTAGGGGAACGTATAGCCAAGGCTCTCCCAACTTTGGGTTGAGAGAAAAGCGGACATAAGGACTATCTAAAGGATTACGTTGGGAATACAACTTAGTAGAGAGCAAGGAACTCAATGCTTGGTATGCCAGGGGTAAGACTGTATTCTATACAGGCATACTTCCTATAGCCAAGAACGAACGTGGTATAGCGGTAATCATGCGAGCATGAGGTAGCGCACGCCCTAGCTGACCACGGTGCACAACGTATGAGTGCGCCCAACTATTCAACAGATAGGAGCCCTTAGCAGGGGAATGTATTGCTCAGCAATAGCAAATATCCAATGAGTTTTAATATAGCTTATGGCTTAGGTACTCAAGTGGGGGCCAAGTTCTTCAGTAGAAGCCACGAGACAGAAGCTGATTCTATAGGACTCAGATTATGGCCTTGGCGGTTATGACCCTGAAGAGGGCTATAAGCTCTGAGGAACATATGAGTGCTGCCTCCATGGAGGAAAACTCCAATCCCGTCCCTTAGTACGCACCCTTCTAACGCTTCCTGATCGCCAACCTTAAGCAACTGCCCCAAGGTAAAGGCAGAAGCACAGAAGTACGGAATTACCACTCTGAATAAAAAGAATAAAAATATACAGGCTGTCCCCAAAAGGCAGCCTTTTGGTGGAAATCTTTTACTTTTCATTTTTACTCTTCTACTTTATTTCCTATCTTGTCCCTTATTTTCTAAGCATGACAAACATCCATCCATTAAGAATCAAACACAACCTAACTGAAAAAGCCATTGAGCAATACACTTTCTCTACTCTCAGAAGGCTGTACGATCCTTCATTGCACGCTATCGCAAGGATAGAACAGGCAATTTGACTGAGGTTGCTATTGAAAAATTGCTAAGGTACAAAACCGAATACGAAAAATATCTGTAAGCGTAAGTGAGTCCATTCTTACCGGTATAGAGGAACAAGGCAAGCTCACTTTGACGAATTGGTGTAGTCGTATTGATAGTTCCTTTGAACTCAATGAGCTGGAGGACTTTATACTTGCCTTTATGAAGAAAACGTAAAACCAAAGCCGATGTAGCCAAAGAAAATCGGCTTAGGAACCTTTGCATAGCAGCTCATGAGCAGCTGAGTGGCTGATTTGGAACAACTTGCCGCTCAAGTTACTTTCTCTGACAAGGTGACTTCTGCTCAAGAGGCGCTACAAGGAGCTTCGGATATTATAGCCGAATCGATCAATGAGAATATGTATGTACGCCGTACGCTGCGAAGGGTCTTCCAGCGAAAAGCACAACTCTGTGCTGAGGTAGCCAAAGGAAAAGAAAACGAAGAGGAGGCTCAGAAGTATGCCCAGTATTTTTGATTGGAACGAACCACGTCCAAGGCGCCTCCCATCGTGTTTTAGCTGTCCTTCGTGCTGGAAAAAGAGGGCTTTATCAAAATGAAAGTGGAGGTAGAGCCAGAGGATACACCTTTTATTGAGGAAACGGTAATCAAAGGTAGTGGAGAGGTAGCCGACTTTTCTTAAGAAAACAGTCAAAGATAGTTACAAACGTCTTTTTAGAGCCATCTATCTCTAACGAAACCTACAGGAAGCCAAGGATAAGGCAGATACCAAGGCAATTTTCGGTATTTTCTAAAATCTTTCTAACTCTTTGTTGGCTTCTGCCTTAGAGAAAAACGTATATTGGCCATTGACCCTGGGTCTCGTAGCAGGATGCAAGGTGGTTTGTCTGGACGAGAAAGGAGATTTACTCCACAATGAGACTATTTTTCCGCATGCCCCACAGCACGAAACGGCCTTGGCTTCCCAAGAAGATCCGTACCATGGTGGAGCAATATCGTATAGAGGCCATTATATAGGCAACGGTACTGCTTCGTGAAACAGAGAGTTTTATCAAACAAATTGCTTTCTGCACCCAGTACAGGTTTTGCATGGTCAGTGAGGCAGGAGCATCGGTATATTCGGCTTCCAAGGTGGCTCGTGATGAGTCCCCAGACTATGATGTAACAGTCCGTGGGGCAGTCTCTAGGTCGCCGTTTGGCGGATCCCGTGCGCAGAATTGGTCAAAATAGAACCCAAATCTATAGGAGTGGGGCAGTATCAGCATCGATGTAAATCAGGCTTCTCAAGCAGGAGTTGATGCTACCGTGATCCGCTGGGTAAATAAGGTAGGAGTGAATCTCAATACGGCCAGCAAGTCTTTTGCTTAGTTATGTATCGGGCATAGAGAAGATGGCTGAGAATATTGTGGCCACATTTCGGCCACGGAGCTTTTCGCGCGCCGTGAAGACCTCAAGAAAGTGCCACGTGAGGGATGAAAGTCTACCAGCAGGCGTAGCTTTCTCTGCGGTGCACTGCGCGAAAATCCATTGGACAACTCGGCTGTACACCCTGAAGCCTACCTGATTATTCCACAAATGACAAAGACCTAGGCACTTCTGTGGAAAAACTCATAGGCAATAAGCAGGCAATTGCCTCATTGATATTAAGAAGTATCAAACAGCTGAGGTAGAGTTGCACTCAAGGATGTGCTTAGAATTGGAAAAAGCCTGATTAGATCCGCAAGCGGCTAAGGTATTTGAGTTTTGACTCTAATGTAAAAACCTTTGACGATGCACGTACTGGCATGATTCTCCCTGAATAGTCAACAATATCACGGCCTTTTGGTTGCTTTGTGGATATTGGAATCAAGGAAAGCGGCTTGTGCATATCTCTCAGCTGAAGGATGGCCATGTATCCGATGTCAATGAAATGGGTCAAGCTCCACCAGCAAGTACAGGTCAGAGGTTGTAGAAGTAGATACCGCCCGCAGGCGTATCCACTGAGTATGACACTCTAAACAAATATTCTATGGTATAAAAGTGATAGTATGATGCCACCCAAAAGCGCCTAAAAAGCAGCAATTATTAGAAATACATGCTGATAAGCGAATAGATAATTACTTTTGATCAACCAGCGAAATACGCCAGAGGTGTTATCCTACTAGAGGCTGAAAAACGAATATTTTGGCTTATAAAACCAAAAACATACTGATGCTTTCAAAAATCGCTCTTTGAGGAGATGAAAAGCCGAACTGAAGCAGGATGACGAATCGGTGCCTTTATAAGTACAACGGGTATCGTACTTTTCTCGTTTTCGGCAGGGGAAGGAATACTCCTATTTATCTCAGACTGCGATCAGCCCAATGCGCAGGAAGAAGTACTTTGAGGTGAATGAATGGCCGTAGGGCATAAGTTTCAGTTTGCAGATTCTCTGTGCCCCGATAACAAGTGGGCCTTCTCAGTGGATACACGGGGGCGATGTATGTACTCTCTCTTTATCAAAAACTTAGAGACAGGCCAGGGTGCTCCTATAGAGATAAAAAATACCGACGGAAGTAGCTGTTGGGCTAGTGATAATCAAACTATTTTTATACGAAGATAGACACGCAGACACTTCTGTTCACATAAAGTCTATCGCCACCAGTTGGGACAGTCTCCCAAGCAGGATGTATTGGTCTTTCATGAGAAGGATGAGACTTTTTAATACGGGCATATCCTCAGACCAAAATCAGAGCAATTTCTTATTATTCAGTCCACGTAGTACCCTCTCTCCTCGAGAGAGTTGGTTCTTGGACGCAGCCACCCTAACATTAGCCGATTTTAAGTGTTTCCAACCTCTGCGTGAGCGGGGTTGGAGGCGGATATAGCTCTACTATAGGGACTATTTTTATGTGCTGAATACAATGCCGATGGAGCAAATCTAATTTTCAAATTGGACAAAACCCTCATAGGACAGACTAGCAGAGCTGACTGGTAGCCTGTACTTGCCCATCGACCACAGCAAACTCGATTGGAGGAAGAGGATATATCCAAGGAGTATCTGGTGGGTTACCCAGCGGTATACGGTCTTTCTCAGATCTCGTATTATACGCTGGGATGGTCTCAGCAGAAACATTATTTGCCCGCTGACAATGAGACCCTGCTGTATGGCTTCCACAGGGCTGAGGCTTTAGATTTTCGACCGAAACACTTTCTGCGCACCTACAATTCTGTGACGACACCTTATTCGGGTGATTGAGCTACAACATGCGTGCAGGAGCAAAAGAGGTGAAGAAGGCAACTGGGTGCTGGGAGAGTGGGATCAGTGAGGAGAATTCAGGAGTCTCCGAAGCTCGCCACCGCTACTGACGGCACTTCAGATTCCTATTTTCATGTAGTCTATCGCAAAGGGATAAAGTGTGAGGGTTCCAACTCAGCACCTCCTCTATGGCTGCGGGCTGACGGAATTTAATATTCGAACCCCTCGTTTTCCACCACGACCCAGTTTTGTCAGTAGGGCACATGTCTTGCCATTGCGCACGTATACGTGCGCGAGTATCTAGGGACGTCCTTGGTATAGAGGCGAGGCACATTGCATAAGAAAAACACCTTTACCGACTTTGTGGATTGTGCTACGTGTCTGATAGCGAAACCACAGTATACCTCGCAGCACATCTCTATGCCATGGGCGGCTCAGCAGCTCGCTCATGGGAGCAGTGGTCAGTCAAGCACCCTGGACTTCTTTCATGGAGTGAAAGTAGTGTACCCCTTTCGTAGATGTGGTGCACCATGTTGATGATTCTATCTCCGCTTCCACCACTCGCTCTGGATGGGTGGGGCAATCCACATGACAAGCAGCATTACGATTGAGATGAAGACTCATTCTTGCCTTATGACAATGTATGTGCCTCAAAGCTTCTATCCCAATCTGTTGGTACTCACGGGGGCATCATGATCTTCAGGTACAATATTGAGACCAGCCAAGTGGGTAGCTAAGCTGCGAGAACTCAAGACCGATGATAATTTATTACTCTTCTATACCGATATGAGTTCAGGACATAGTGGGGCATCAGGTCGGTGTCGAGGCCTCAAAGAGATCGCACGCGAACTATGCCTTCATTTTGGACTTGGAAAACATACATCAATAACTTTTCATCCTCTTTCACAGGGATTTTTATTTTCACATAAGGAATAGAAAAGAAAAGTAAATTAGCAATTTGTATAGAATATATCTATTGGAAGTATTAAAATAAAGACAAAAGAATTTTTATGGGAATAATACGTATTTTTGTGGCATAAAATCAATAACCTTTTAGTATGAAAAAGACTATATATATGGCTCCTTGTCCTCTCCGACGTCGCATTTTTGCTCAAAAGAAAACGAATCCGCAGCTAAGGAACGAAGCAAAAAGAGATTAGACAAACAATCGCAAGTATTTGCCTGAGGGAGGATGTCGCCAGAGCAAAGCAACAGCTCCCTGGATCCGAGAATGAGGTTGCGCATAGGCAAGATTTCCAAAGAATCCTGACAACACAGACCGCTCAATGCACAATATGGGCGTGTGCTCTATTCCCAAAAGGCTTACGGGGAGGCGGCTAATCGCTTCAGAGAGACCGCTATGAATAAGAAGGCAACCAAAGAAGAAAACATGAAACTTTCCATAGCTTGGGCAACATAGTCATATGGAGAAAGAAGAATATGATCAGGCGGTGCTAATTCTATAAGGAGGCACTGCGTGTAACGACTGCTGATGAGAGACACGCTATAACCTGCGGTAGCCAAAGCATAAACTATCGAAACAAAACCTAGGATAACAAGAACCAACAAAACAAGGATAACAAAGACCAACAAAACAAAGATAATAGACCAACATAGAGCAAAAGATAGCAAGAGCTAACAAAACAAGGATAACAAAGATCAACAAAACAAAGATAACAAAGACCAACAAAACAAAGATAGCAAAGGACAGCAAAATAAGGATATAAACAGACGACAGATCAACGAAATACAAAATAATAAGGATAATAAGAGGCCAAAACAACGTAATAATCAGAACAACAATAATAACCAAAATAAAGATAACAAAGACGACAGAACATTACCAAGATAATAAAATAACAAGCCAACGGACAAGGACAGCCTGAAAGACAGCCTTCACAACCACAAGATAGAGAGAACCAACAGAATAATATGAAAATAACGCAATCTAGAAGGGAGACAACAGGAGAACTCTCCTGAACAAATCAATCGTATTCTCAATGCGATAAGCAACGAAGAAAAGAAAACACAAGAGAAAATAAATGCATAAAGGGCAAAGCCTCTCGTACCGATAGAAAAGACTGGTAATGAGCAAACGACACTTATCTGTTTTGAGACAGCAAAGTCTACACGCACTATTTTATATATATTACTTTTTCTAACCACTATATCTTTAGCACAGGAGGTTTCCTTCAAGGCACAACCTTCTCGCACTTCCTTAGGCAGACAAAACGAATATCTTAGAGTGAGATTTTTACCATGAATACAGCAGGTACAACTTCAGTAGCCACCTTCTTTGAGAACTTTTGAGGTTACAGTAGCCTACCCAATCCATTTCTCACTCTTGGATCAATAGAGTACACCGCAGTTTTCAAAGACTTACACCTATATGCTCAGCCCATTTGCCGCAAGGGCAAACTTACCATAGCAGCATCTATTATCATTGATGGAAAGGAGTACAAGACCAAACCTATATGATAGAGGTAACAAATCTGTTTCTCATCCCGTAATACTGAATACCTCACCACCTTCTAATAATCCTTTTGGGGCTTCCCCTTTATTTTGATCCTTTTGGTAGTGAGGATAGAACCAGCTCTCAGGTGATGGAACCTACTAAGGACCCAGACTCTTTATGGTTTGCAGAAATCTCTGAAAAGACAGGTGTATGTCAGATCAGCCCATACGGCCATACCTACAGCTTTATATTGGTGCACGTTTCGGTATAGCAGGATTGGAGGAGAACATGCAGAGGCCTCGCTTATGCTACTAACTTCTAGGTCCAACAGCTCTTAGATAAGATTCGGTAGCCAGAAGTGAGTACGCAATGGGCGTCCTTTCCGCTGTGTTACTCTCAAGCGGGTGCTATTGTATGCCCCAACAGGCAGGTGGACAGGTGATCAGCCCCTTCCTCTTCTGCACTTTATTCTCTGAGTGCCCTCAGCCAAGTGGATTTCTTCGGAAATCGACTCTTTATATAAACGTCATCGCCGTAGACTTACGGACACCTACCACCTCGGATCAATGCTGCTCCCCTTGCAGAGAGACCGGGCAAATGACCAGCTTTACTCTGGGGCCGGTCGTGACTTCTCCTTGTCCTATGAGTTACCACACGTACACTCCAGTGCCGGGTGCAGGACTACACCGAAGAAAGGTGAAGTGGTGATTTCAGGAAGGGGGATTTCTAAGCTGTTTTGATATTCTAAATTATCTTTCCCTCCTGCCTTAGAGGTGTACGCACCTAAGGAAAAAGACTTGTAATAGCACCACACGTGTGGGTGGGGACATTACCCATAGCTATACCATCGTGCCTCAATACAAAGGAAAGATTTCCTATCCCGCCTCTCGGGCTTCACTTTCTTCAGTCCTGAAACTCAAAAGTACGAAACTCTCGCTCAGAGAGTGCTATTACTGAGGTACTAACGGACAGGGAATACAAGCCTGCAGAGCAGAACAAGGGACAGCTACCCACCTGAGGCAGGGGTCAATTCCAGCCTTAAGGGCTTCTGAGTTGCTTTCGTTGAACAGACCTATGTTCTTCTCATCCCAGCTTTCTATCTCTTATAGTTGTTTGCCTTTGTTGCTGATTTCCTTTGGTGCTTGTTTTCTCTATATATCATCAAAAGCGAAACGATGATACGCAGCAAAGCAGAGCCGTAGAACTAGCCGTTTGGCTAAGAAATATCCTCTGCCGCCAAAAAGAACCTTACCAATAAGGAAGCTTCTATGGGGCTTTGGAGCGTCGCTTACATACCTATCTCAAGGCCAAACTTTTATATTATTGAAACAAGTGAACTAAGTAAGGATAAGATTCAGCAGCTCCTCACCGATAAAGATTGGCAGCTCAGCCTCTTAGAGACTTTATCAATTGCTCTCCAACTGTGAAATGGCGCTGCTATGCTCATATACACAGACCGATATTAATAATGATTACCAACGAGGCAGCTACCATCATTGCCTTACTTGACAAACAATTGTAATACTATGAAAAAGTGAAAACACAACCCAAAGTTTCCTATCCGAAACAGAGACCTCAGTTGGCTCTCTTTGCTAACGAACGTGTCCTCAGGAGGCCAACGACCCAGAAATCCTCCCGTGGAGCGTATGCGTTTTGCAGGTATTTTCTCTCTAAACTTGGACGGTTCTTTCGTGTGCGCTATGCTATTGCAAGGCGTGATTTTAGACTCATAAGGACGAAGCTATGATTGCTCAGGCTCATTCGCTTTAGAGCGAGATCAACGGCCAAGTGGTACTCCTCCAGCAAAGAGTCTTGCTATCTTGGAACAGATTAAGCAGGAGCTGAAAAAGGAGGATATCCATATTATCAATGAAACTGAGTTCTTCAGAGCATGTATGATATGTAAAGTTATTTTATCAATACCATAAGTCCAGCTCTTTTTACCGATCATCCTCAATGAGGTGGGCACTCCCTAACCTCAAGGACGATGTAACTTATTTGGCCGTGCAGTATGCTGCTCTCTTTCAAAAGTGGAAAGAAAGACTGGCTCAGTACGCTCTTATAGAACTCCCAAGACCTTGAGCGCTTTTATCATATTTGACCCTAAGGTGGGTAATGCTGATTATATCATTCTCTTGGACGATGTGATTCGCTTCTGTCTTAGCTCTCATTTCTATATTTTTCCTTGTGAGGCTCTCCGCTTATATGATTAGATCACGCAATGCAGAATTGGACTTGGATGCCGACCTTAATAAGAGTTTTATAGAGAAGATTTCCACTAGTGTGGAAGGGCGTAAGCGTGCTGAACCTGTACGGTTTTATCTATGACAAACTCATTGATGAGGAGATGTTACGTTTTTCTAAAGGAAAATGGGCATACAATCCACCGATAGTGTCATCGCAGGAGGACGTTATCACAATAGGCGTGATTATATAGATTTTTCCTCACTGTGAGCGCAAAAGAACTGATGTATAAAGCCGTTCCATCCTTGTCTATCAAAGCTCTCAAAGTGGAGAGAGTTTGTTCGCCCAAATCCTTGGCAGGATTTCTTGCAATATACACTATCATAGCTTTTCTTATCTGATACGTTTCTTAAGAGAAGCCGCCCTTGACCCTAAGGTCAAGAGCATAAAGATACAATTTACCGCTTGCCCAGGCAGTCACGGGTGATTAATTCTCTGATCAATGCAGTGAAAAACGGCAAGAAGTTACTGTACAAATTGGGCTACAAGCGCGCTTTTGATGAAACAGCCCAATATCCACTATGCAGGCAGCACACAGGGAAGGTCAATACGATCTTTTGGGGTACGAGGGACTTAGTGCATAGCAAAATGAGGGGTCATAGGCGTGAAGAGAAGATACGTCGTTATGGTTTTTATCGGTACGAACGTTTCAATGAGTCATCTGCAAAAGATATATACCGATTATACGCTATTTACGGCACATCAAGGGATATTGGACGAGATCAATCCGGGTATTTAAGTTTTTGATACGCCTTTTCAACAATTCCAATATGAGGCATCTTTTAGTTTCACCTTATACGACCAAAAGTACCTTCTATCGCTCATTGATAGAAATAGCCTTAGCCAAAGCTAGCAAAGGGCTTTTCTTAAAACTCAAAATGAATGGACTAACCAATGAGCAGATGATAGAGAAGCTATATAGAGGCTAGCCAAGCAGGGGTCAAAATTCAGATGATTGTACGTGGGGTATGCTGGTTTATTACCTCAAGTCAAAGAGCTTAGCGAGCATATGAAGTGAATAGTATAGTGAATCGCTTTTGGAGCATTCTCGCTTGTATATCTTTGGCAACAATGGTCAGTAATTTATTATATTTCTCAGCGACTGGATGTCTCATAACCTCAACAATAGGAGTGAAGTATCTTGCCCAGTATACCAAGAGGATATAAAAGCAACAACTTTTAGGATACTTTCCCTTGGCTTGGAATGACCATATAAAAAGCACGTATTGACAAAGACCAACAGAATGTTTATCGCTCCCAGCAACAGAGTATCTCTTCTCAGAGCTATTTATAACTATTATAACGAGAATAAATAAAAACCAAAGACCAGTGACAAATATGATCTGTCATTGGTCTTTTTATAATCAAACAGAAATGGTTTTGCGAAAAATTAGCATGAGCAGGTGTAGCGCTAGTGGGCTAATTAGCCCTTGAAAGAAAACAAAATTAGGAATGAACCTCTTGCCTTATTTATTCGCATTCTAAATATGATTGACTATATTAGCTAAATAAAGAAATAAAGACTGATTCGCTAAAAGAATAGTCTTTATTATTAATAATTTTAAATATTTCACTAGTGAGCAAATGATTTTCTAAGCTACTAATGAATTTACATGCTTCATCAAGCTACTCTTAAAGATTACCCCGCTTTTGTTTTTGTGGATAATGTTTCTTTTTGCTAACTTATCAATCATGGAAACTCACATTTGGTAATAGTTCCTTAGCTACAACTTCATCAGTAGTAGTACATCAATTTCTTGATAGCGTTACGAGTAGTTTTATGTTGATATAGCGATTTCTAAGGCGAGCAGCCTCATTTCTTCTGATTCTTTTTGATTGCTGACTTATGGTTTTTGCCATATTCTTATCTCAATTAAAAGAGTGGTATTGTATAAAATTACTAAAATTATGTAGTCCCGTGAGGGGATCGAACCCCTGTTACAAGGATGAAAACAACTTGCGTCCTAACCCTAGACGAACGGACCATGCAATGAAAACATTAGTTAGTAGTCCATCAGAGATCGAACCCCCTGTTACAAGGATGAAAACCTTGCGTCCTAACCCCTGAACGAACGGACCAGTGAGTCTGTAAATATGTTTCTCAATTGCGAGTGCAAAGGTACAACTTTTGAACCTGCAAAACCTTTTTGATAAATATGTGTTTTCTCAAAAATTTTTACTATATTGATTATCAGTGTTTTATGTCTAAAAACAATCCTAATCCCTATCCCCTAACCCCTAAAACTGGAAATAAATGAAAGGCTGTGGTCCTGCTGTAGCAGTGGCATGAACCAACCAAAAAGACAGCCGCCTGATCAACAGCTTTTGCCCACCAGAGGGATTCTTTGGAAAAATAGCTTGAGGGCTTCATTCCGTTATAGGGGAAAAAGGTGCAAACAAAAGCCTATGACCAATACAAATCATGACATTCTGATAACCTTCTATAATTTACCCACCACTGGTGTGGATCTTAACTGAGTTGGCCTATATTCCCTATAAGGGGTCATTGCCGTAGAAAAATCCCTTGAGCGGAAGAAAATCCAACAAAAGGCAACAAAGTGGAAGGTTACCACAACAGAGATAAAACAACAATACCTCTGAGGAAGGAACGCTTAGTAGGGGTTTTTGTCAGGAAAATCTCTTTGAAAGACTTGTGAAAAGACAAAGGCCAAACCATGCAGAAACTCCCATATGATAAATCGGAGATTGGCTCCGTGCCAAAAGCCCTCCCATAGCATAGTAGTTAGTTGGTTAAAAATGACTTCGAGGCGCCTTCGCCTTGATCTGGGGATAGTAGTATGGATACCTCAAAGAGGATAATCACTCCCAAGGTAATAAATAAAGAGACAAGACTTTCTCCTCCTTGCATAAATGCCCAAGATAGAGGTAGCTATAAAAATAGAGTGAGAAAGAAATAGCCCAAAAAAGACCCCTGACGATTGCCTCCCAAGGGGATATATAGGTAATCTTTTAGCCAAGTGGATAGTGATATATGCCAGCGATGCCAGAACTCGGTGATGTTTCTTGACTGATAAAGGGGGTACGGAAGTTCTCTGGTAGTGTGAAGCCCATAAGTAGTGCCAACCCTATGGCTATGTATCCGAATACCCTGAGAAATCACAATATATCTGTAAGGCATACCCATATACTGCCAAGGTTCTCAAGAAAGTGTAGCTACTAGGGCATCAAAGACCCTATCTACAAAGTTGATGGAGATGTAATCCGAGATAACAGCTTTCTTCAGTAGTCCACCTATAATAAGGAATAGGGCTTGAGCGGTTTCCTCTTTTGTAGAGGCTGACCTTCTTATATATCTGTGGGATAAAAATCCTGCTCCGAACAATAGGCCCTGCTACTAATTGAGAAAAGCTCACAAAGAAAGTCGAAATCCAAAAACGATCCGGCAGGGCGATCTCTCGCCTATAGATGTCTATGGTATAGCTCATCGTTTGAAAGGTATGAAGGAGATACCTATAGGCAAGATGATATCTTGAAGGGCAAAATGACTGTGGAAAAAAGTTGGTTTTAGGCTGTCTATTAGAAAGTTAGTATGCTTGTAATAGCCTAAAAATACCCAAGTTTACTATACAACTCAGTAACTAAGAAAAAGCGTTGCAATCAGCTTGTTACCCCAGTTCTTATGGATTTGCTGGGCAAGAAAGTAATTAATTCCTGAGGAGAGTAGCAGTAGTACAAAGTAATTCCCTCCTGCCTTATAATAAAAAGAAGAGAAATAGCACTACATATACCGTACGGAAGTAGGTATGCTTGCGAAGTAAGAGATATATACAAGTAAAATACAAGAAAAAGTCCTAAAAAGACTACTGTTAAAGTAAGGGGCGCCTCAGCATTGTAGGCAAACCAACTCTTGAGCTATTTCCCACACTACAGTGGTCAGAAAGCCACTGTTGCTCAATCGTTTATTTTCAAAAAGAATAGATTATTTTTGCTGATTTTTATATTGTAAATAGTTGCTCATAAGAGCGTTATAGAGCCCTGCCTCCTTGTTCTTCATAACCTAGAATAGGGTATAGTGTGCCTATCATGCAGAGATAAGATTTTCGGCTATGAGCTTGGACATACCTTCACTACCGCAATACATTGTCACAAGTCAAAGACACCATAATTTTTCTTTACAGAATTGTCTATAAGCACATGAGTATATTGCTCACAATAGGGTTGGGTAGCTTCTTTTTGGAATAAAGGAAGGAGGGGGAGGTTAGCAGTATAGGACAATTGCCATAGTGCTCACGAATCCGTGCGATGAAATTCTCCACTTGTTTGTCGTAATTCTCCGCCGATAACCTCCCAAAAGCCTCATTAGTACCTAAAAGGAAACAATGATAAGGTCGGGCTGTAGGGCTTGTATTTGGTCAAAGAAGAGGCTCACACTTGTTATAGTCCGAAAAGCGAAATCCATTGACTCCAATGGCATGGTATATGATTCCATTTGCGAGTCGTTCTCAAGTACTATGCCAGTGAGGGCAAGAGTTAGATCGTTCGCTATTGGGCGTAAGATAGATTCGATCCAGTCCGTTTAGGTTGTTATAGGTATAGCCCAGAGAGGAGATATTATCACGGCAGAGGTTCAAAATTATTCATAGTCACTGAACTTCCCACAGAAGCGGCTGTAGAGACTACACGCTCTTCGGTAGGGATTTTTAGCATCGCTCCCTCTCGTATGGTATTGCCTTTGAGATTATTGGCTTGTTGTATCTTACGCTCTGTGGTTTTTGTATAGACAAAGCATAGAGTGTCTCACCTTTCTGTACCTTGTGAAAGAGGTTTTTATAAGCAGTTCGCCTAACAGTAGGAGCTGTGCCAGAGATACCTGTTTTGCTGATAGCTCAAATCAAAATAAATGTTGATTATTAGGAGGTGAGTATACGTAGGGTGTTGGAATGAATAATCTTTGTTTTTATATTGGGTTCTATTACAAAATTTTTATTATTGGTAAGCGTGCAGTATCCTGCAATACCAATAGTACCTATGATGTCTCGGCTGGTATTCTTTTGACTATCCCAAGTGATATTGGAGGAAAAGCGTACATAGCGCTCTCCATTGTGTGTATTAGCGAATAAGCAAGACAAAAACCCAAACCAGCATTGCCAAATTGGGATTGGAAGCGTTGGCGTATTTGGCTGGTCATCGCATCACCTTGTATGAGAGTCTCCTATGGACGATGTTGAGTTTCCTATCCTTTAAGGTGTCCAAAGGGCTTTGAGTTTCTCAAAGAAGGGGTCAAGGGCCTTAGCATTGTAGAGGTTCTCATATACCATAGGAATCTCCCTCTGCATTTAATAGATGAGACTTCTCCCAGAGGAGGAAAGGAATATGTTTCATCTTAGCATGAGAGTAACATAGAGGTAATCAAAGCCATAGATAAGGCAGTAAACCTTAGTACAGATGCTCTTTTTCATGGTTTAGTGTTGTTTGTTGTAGTCAAAGAAAATAAAGCCACAAAAATTGTGCAAATACATGGGTATTATTATTTTATTTAGTAATAAATAACATTATTTACAATTATTAGTCACTCGTCACTCATCGTCATTAGTCACTCATCACTCATCACTCATCACTCGTCGTGGTCACTCATCATTTAGTCATTAGTCCATTATCTTCGTATGTTTCTTTACCACTTCCTTATCAAAGAAAGGTTCTTCCTCTATACGGCCTAAGATAGGTACTTTTAGAGTGAGGCTCGCAATCCAGGATTCGGTAGCAGGTTTTCTGCTCCGCTAAAGATAATCCATAGATAGAGAGTCCTCGGTGTTGTAAGGCCTCTATGGAAGCATGGTATGATTGATACTGCCTAAAGTAGTGGCGTGAGACCAAGATCACCCTGTCGGTAGGAAGGATCAGATCCATCATGATATCATGGTCATTCAGTACAAAAAGCCCTCCTGCGGCCTCTATTACCAAGGGACGATCAGTTTACAGGACGCGTATAATCTTGTCCTTTTTCTATGGTAACGCCCTCAGCGTGCTGACGTAGATGTGGACTGGCAGGGTAGTCAAAAAGCATAGCTAGAAGGACAGAGTTCTCGAGATTAGAAATTAATGATTGTACCTTCATGGTATCCGAAGCATGCTTATCTCCCGAGTGTATGGGTTTCCAATAATCAGCCTCAAGTGCCTCCACTACTATAGCCGAGGTGATGGTTTTGCCTACTTCGGTAGAGATACCTGTAATAAAATAGGTGTGATTCATGGTCGTAGTTATTTTTCAGCCACAAAATTACAAAAAATATCTTTCTGATACACAAATTATTTGATAATGTTGTGATTTATCTATCGGTGAAGTAACGATTGATAAATAATTTTTGAGTATGTAAAATGATGTTATACCTTTGTCCTAATAAAAGACAATCATGACTGAAAAATGTTATTTACTTGAGTGGCAGGTGCCGATGGAACTGTATTCAATATCTTGACTTTTGAGGGCATGAGGTAGAATATATGGGTGGTTGCCTCCTTTGTCTAAGGAAACACTCCTGCCTATGCCAAAAATAGACTGACAGAAAATAACGACCCCTCATCCTATTTTGGTAGGATTGTCATTCGGAGAATGGTGGCTATGAAATAGCCAAACAAATTCAGTTAAGAAAGTCATACTGATTTCTTCTGCTAAAGAGCGAAAGGAACTCCTTGGTTCTATCGCTTTTCCTTAAAGCTGAAACTACAGAAAAATTCTTCCTTATACACTTATCAAGCGTACCAATGGGTTTTACTTATTGGCTTTTGAGGGCTTCTTCAGCTCATGAAAAAGCCTTTTGAAAGGATATTTAGAAAAACACCTGACTTTTCTCAAAATGGGCAATAAATGCGATTCTAACATGGAGGAAATACGGAAATTTCTGCGCATACTCCACATTCATGGTGACAAGATCGCATTCTCCCATATAAAAATGTAAAGATACTTTTTGTATAACGGGAGGTGCCACTCTATGATAGTCAATAAAGCCCATGAGGGCAGCCCTTTGATCAATAAATTCTTAAATAATGCAAATGATTAAAGACAAAGACTAACCATCGGTCATTAATCATTAGTCATTAATCATTAATAAAATGCTTTCTCTTCAATTTACAAACCCTCTGATAGCCCTGGGGTGTATCAATTCTTTGATAAGCTCTGATACAATTATCTATGTAGGTAAGGCGAAAAACCTTAGGGTCTCTTCTTAGCTTCAACAGGAGCATGGAATCTGCTAAAAACACGGGTATTGGTCAGCAAGATTGTTCGTATAGAACATATAGTGGTAACTACCGAAAACGATGCCTTGCTGCTGGAGAATAACCTGATAAAGTACCAACCGCGTTATAATATCCTACTAAAGGACGGGAAAAGTCTCCAGTGGATCTGTATCTCCAATGAGCGCTTTCCTCGGGTGTTCTTTACCCGAAAGGTAGAAAAAGGGACGGAGAGTACTTACTTTGGGCCTTATACTAATATTAAGGTAGTACGTACGCTCTTAGACCTTATCAGGATCTCTACCCCTTGCGCAACTGTCAGGTTAGACCTTTCTCAGAGAATATAGACAAAGGAAAGTACAAGGTGTGCCTCGAATACCATATTAAAAACTGTAAAGGGCCTTGTGAGGCTTGCAGACTGAGGAGAATATAATCATAATATACAGCAAATCAAAGAGATACTCAAGAGAACCTAAAGGAGGTTATCGCTTATTTCAAAAAGAGATGAGCGAACATGCGGCTACTTTGCGTTTTTGAGGAGGCACAGAGATCAAGCTCAAGTTGGAGAGCTTAGAGAACTATCAGGCTAAATCTACCATGTATAGCGCTAAAATCCATAATGTAGACGTGTTTTCTATCGTTTCAGATGAGGAATATGCATTAGTATCAACTTCCTACAGGTGGCTCATGGGGCGATTGTCACGGGGGACACTACCTATGAGTGAAGAAAAATTAGAAACCGATCAAGAACTATCTCGAATCGGTATAGTGGAACTCGAGACCTTCAAATCCAATTCTAAAAAGGCTGATGTGCCTTTTCCACTGAGTATGGAGTTTTCCGAGCAACTTACAGTGCCCAAAGCAGGGGAGAAGTTCCAGCTTCTGCAACTCTCCGAGCGCAATGCACAGGCATATCGCCAAGAGAAATTCAAGCAGGTAAAGTACAGATCCTGAACGACATACCAACCGCCTACTGACTCAAATGCGGCGTGATTTGCATCTTTCAGAGCCTCCTGCTCATGTGAGTGTTTTGATAACTCCAATATTCAGGGGTCACCAATCTGCGCGGCTTGTGTGGTGTTCAAAATGCCAAGCCTAGCAAAAAGGATTACCGCCATTTCAATATAAAAACAGTGGAAGGCCCCAACGACTTTGCCTCTATGGAGAGGTGGTTTATCGTCGTTATCGACGTCTTTTGGACGAGGAGGAACCGCTACCTCAACTCATTATCATAGACGGAGAAAAGGCCGATTAGGAGCTGCCCTCAAGTCTTTGGAACTCTTAGGATTACGCGGAAAAATAGCTATAGTGGGTATAGCCAAGCGTTTGGAGGAAATCTTCTACCTGGCGACTCTATTTCCTTTGTATTTTGGATAAGAAGTCGGAAAGCGCTCAAGGTGATCCAGCACCTATGCAATGAGGCACACCGTTTTGGAATTACTTTTTCATAGGCAAAAGCGCAGCGCTAGTGCCGTCATTCGAGTTAGAGCAAATCTCTGGCGTTGGTAAGCAAACCCAAGAGACCCTACTCAAGCAATTCAAATCGGTAAAGCGCCTCAAGGAGGCTTCCAAAAGAGAAATTATCGCTATAGGCCAGTCAGAGCCCCAAAAGGTTTGGGATTATTTCCATTCTACTATGAGGGCAAACGACAATTTGCCCCAGAGATCAATTCCTAATAGTCCCCCTCCTTCGCAGAGGGGTTAGGGAGAAATGTTATTTCCTGTATGAATCATGCAACAAAAGCTAATCCTTTGATGGTGTGATACTTATCGTCTACTTGGATCTTCTTCGTGAGCTTGCTGAACATGTCCTACCCTCCGGTAGAGATGACCAAGAAGTCGCTCTGGTAGGTCTGCTTGATACGTTCTATGAGTCCTTCAACCATAGCGAGTATAGCCATAGATGATTCCACTCTGCATCACAGGTCTCGGTATCCATGCCCAAGACAGATTTGGGTTCATTAAGTTCTACATAAGGGAGTTGAGCAGTGTTATTGACCAACGATTGTAGAAAGTTACCACTCCTGGAGCTATGATACAGCATCTCTCCTGTTTCTGCAACTCCTGTCAAAGTCAGGGGCGGTACCAAAGTCTCTGTGATCTTCTTTTGCCTACAGGTAGAGATAATGTGCCGCTACCGCATTGGCATACAGGTCAGTACCCGTCGATTCAGAATGATGCGGTGACCTCACTGGGGTATCACGATTGACAATAAAGGGTTTTATAGAGAAGTCTTTTGGAACATCTTCGCGATGACTTGTGTCTGTTGGGGTGACTAGACCCAACCACAATCTTGCTGATTTTTCAAGCATTTTTTATACTGTTCCTTATAGGTTTGGAAACTCATATAGAACTCCAGCGGTACGATAGGGCTTAGTGGCAGTGTCCCAGGACAGGTGTACCTCTTGGCCTTCTACCACTGCAAAACGGCTGATTAGAATTACCTGTGTGCGGCTAATAACATAATTAGTCAAGTAAGTTAAAGATTATCAGAGGCATACCACTCAGCATGGGAACTCAGTTTTTCCTGTAAGCGGAGGCTATAAGATGATATGTGTGGTAGGTGTTTCTGTAGGCGGTGTGCAAAATCTACAATAAGCATCTCTCGTAGGCTGGTAGAGGAGTAGTACCTCTGTGTCCCTCCACTTGGAGCTTCTCAGCCAAAGGCCTGTGAGGACTATTTCCATCAGAAAGAAAATGGTGTGATCGGCTTCTTTTGACTATGTATTCATTACGACAATTTCTTTGATATCTCCAAAGTCTCATCACCATACCATTTTTCACATGTGAGGCATCTTCTATAGGACTTCCGATGACGGTTACCCATAGCTTATAACTATGCCCATGTATATTCTTGCACTTACCATCATACCCATAGAGGCATGCCCTGCTTCAATTCGAACTTCTTTGTAATACGGATTTTCGTCATGCTTTATCCTATTTTTGCATGAGTTCTTTTATAGGCATTTAGAGTGTTTTTCATCAGCATCGCAATGGTCATTGGCCCCACACCTCCTGGTACAGGGGGTGATATAGCTGGCTTTCTGTTTTTACTTGTTCAAAATCTACATCACCCTACGATACGGAATCCTTTCTTAGCGAAGTATCAACAGCATGAGTAATACCTACATCTATAATTACAGCGCCTTCCTTAACCATTTCTGCCTTTAGGAAGTTTAGGGGAATCCCAAAGCAGCGATGATAATATCGGCTTCTTGGGTTAGTTTTGAGAGGTTTTGGGTACGGCTATGAGTAAGGGTAACTGTCGCATTCCATGGCTTTTGAGAAAGGAGGATACTAATGGGACGCCCTACGATGTCTGAACGACCAATGACCACTACATGTTTTTCCATCAGTGGGGAGTTTTTGTATTGAGTGAGCAGTTCCAAAAATACCATAAGGAGTAGCAGGGATAAAGGCATCTAAGCCTAAAGCCATACGTCCAAAGTTAGTAGAGTGGAAGCCATCAGCATCTTTGTCTGGATTTACAGCCAATAGTACTTACTTGCTCGTTGATATGCTTAGGCAGGAGGCGGTTGTACGATAAAAAGCCATCTATGGACTTGTCTTTGTTGAGTTTTTCTATTTCTTCCAGCAGCGCCTCTTGCGATATATCTTCAGGCAGATTTACCACTGAGGCCAAAGCCTACACGCTCACAGGCTGTAACTTTGTTATTGACTGTGAGTCATACTAAGCTCCATGTACCTACCAAAAGTAGCCACATGTGGGGGTCATGACCTTTGGCTACGATCTGGTGAACCTCTTCAGCTATAGCCTCTTGCACAAGCAGCCGTCTTTTTCCATCTAATACTCCATCTCTTTAATTTTAATTGTTAATCACTATATCTATAAAAGTAGGAGCGAGATAGAATAGTGTTCGCTCCTACCACATTATGAATAAATTTTAAACCATAAAAATATTAAATATCAATAGCCTCTCCATAAGCAGCTGCTGCGATTCTTTTACCCCTTCGCTCATAGTTGGGTGAGGGTGTACTGCTGAGGATTTCATGAGCTGTGAGTTTTCCAATTTACGAGCTCACAGCCTCAGCGATCATATCGAGCACACCAGCACCGATCGCGTGGCAACCAAAGCCATTCGCCATATTTAGCATCAAAGATGACTTTTGATAAATCCGTCAGCGGTTCCTGCTGCATTGGCCTTACCAGAGGCGGTGGATAAGTCTTTACTAACTTTGATTTCATAACCTTTCTCTTTAGCTTGTTTTTCTGTAAGCTCAACGAGCAATCTCTGGAGTACAGTAGAGTACATCGCGGATACTGCATGTTGATAGGTTCTACATGCACAGCCTTTGAGTTTTCTCTACGCAGAGGGATTCCTTCAGCAGAAGCTACGTGTGCCAAAAGCCTGTCCAGTACCACGTCTCCAACAGCATAGTAGCCAGGTACATTGGTTTGGTAGAACTCATTTACTTGGATTTTTATCACGTTCGTCTTGATACCTACCGCTTCCAAGCCTATGTTTTCTATGCTAGTCTTGATACCTACGGCGAGAGCAAGATATCTGCTTCAAGCGCTTCTTCTCCTTTTGGCTGTTTTCACATAGGCTTTCACTCCTTTGCCAGAGGTATCTACCTTAGTTACTTCAGAAAGAAGTCATTACATTGATACCAAGCTTCTTGAAGCTCTTTCAAGATTGTTTAGAGATTTCCTCATCCTCTACAGGCACTATGTTTGGCATGAGACTCAGCTCACAGCACTTCAGGTACCCATAGAGTGGTAGAAGTAAGCAAACTCAATGCCTATAGCACCACTACCTACAATAATCATTTTCTTAGGCTGTTCAGCAAGAGTGAGGGGCTTGGCGATAGCCAATGATTTTTCTTACCATCTTGTGGAAGAGCAGGCACTATCGTGAGCGTGCACCAGTGGCGATAATGATGTGGTCAGCACTGTATTCAGTTACTACCATCTTTATCTTTCACTTCTACTTTCTTACCTGGTTTTAGGGTACCATAGCCATTGGATTACATCTATTTTTATTCTTTTCATGAGGAATTGCACCCCTTTGCTCATGGTACCAGCTCACATCGCGGCTACGCTTTACTATATCAGAAAAATCTTTATCAAATCTCTTTGTCACTCACTTTTATTCCGTAGCTTTCAGCATGCTTCAGGTATTCAAACACTTGAGCAGACTTCAGCAGGGGCTTTTGGTAGGGATACAACCCCAGTTAAGGCACACCCTCCGAGGTTTTCTTTCTCAATAACAGCAGTTTTGAAGCCCAATTGTGAGGGCTCTATATAGCGGTTACATGTATCCTCCAGGACCGCTACCTAACACTATAACATCGTATTTATTCATTGTAAAATATTTTATGTTCTGAAAAACGGCACGAAATTACGAATTTTATTTTTGATGAGAGAAAATGCTAAAAATTTTTCTTCTATATTTTTAATTGTCTGATATTCATTTGTTTAGCTAAATAAAATATTTTTCTATTTTAAATTTCTAAGTTATTTTATCTTTGCAGTTGAAAAACTAATTATGGGTTATGCAACATTTATATAGTAGTCTTTCGTTGGAGTTATTAGCTATATTCATTGTGCTACAGTCTTTTGTAGTTTCCTACTTAGTAATACCGCGAATTATAGCAATTGTCAGGATTAAAAACTTAATGGATAATCCTAACCAACGAAGCTCTCATAAGGAGAAAACGCCTACTATGGGAGGAGTGGCTTTCTTTGCGAGTCTGCTCAGTAGTTTGTATTTTCTTGCAAGGGCATGACACTCAGGGATTAAGCCTCTCATTAGTTATTGGCCTACTGATCCTTTTTTACATAGGTATAAAAGATGACTTGGTGGGAGTAACTCCTAAAACTAAGATTATAGGGCAGATACTCGCTTTTGTATTTGTCATGGATAGCAGTGAATTGTCTATTGATACATTCAACGGCTTTTTGGGAATTTATGATCTGCCACTTTTGGTTTTCTTACTGCTTAGGAGTATTCATAATCATTTCATTGTCAATGCTTATAACCTCATTGATGGAATTAATGGTTCTGCCTCCATGGTGGGACTCATGATTTTTCAGTATATTCTCCTTCATATTTTACCAAACGAAGGATTATTACTTTGTATTACTTTCTCTGAGTGTTATAGGTTGCTTATTAGCTTTCCTCAGATATAATATTTCAAAGAAAAATGGGGATCTTCATGGGTGATACGAAATAACTTTTATTGATAGGTTTCACTCATAGGGGGTATGTGCGCTTCGTTTCTTAAAATCTTCACCGTGGAGCGCCTTGAAGCAGCTAATATCAAGTATTACAATAGTTTGTACTTATATTTATCATCCTATTCCATCCCTTTTGTGGATACTATGCGCGTATTTCTATACGTGTTCTCAAAGCATAGAAGTCCTTTCTTTGCTGATAGGAATCATATTCACCACATTGATTGATTATATAGGGACTCTCTCACTATACAAGCAAGTTTGCTTTTTGGCCTTGTTTAATCTCTTTGCTTTTGTCTTTTCTATGTGGCAAACCTTTATATATCTACGATTTCGCTATTTGTAATATTTGTGTTATTTGTTATTGCACAACGTCTCCTTGTCTTTTACTACAATCGTAGCTTCGCAGTACGTAGAAACAAACAGAGAATACACAGAATGCTGGATCAAACACCTATTGAGTAGAAAGACGCAAACACTAAAACAGTAGGGACGAATTTCTATTCGTCCCGCATATTTTTACTTTCCCTTTTCACTCATCATTTTATTATCTGCTCTGCCAAGAAGTTCATCACCCACTCCGCTCTTGTGCCTCAAGAGTGGCGGCTCCTCATATGCGGGGAGAGGGATACTCATGCGGGCATAAGAACACGGACAGAGGGGGTGAGGCTCTCCCTCAACACATCTAAGCCCGCAAAGGGCGACCTACTCATGTTCCAAAGCATGTGAGATAGAGGCTTCTTCGTCTATTACGCCTCCACGCGCTACATTGACGATGCCACACACCATCTTCATCTGTTTGAAACTCTCTTTCTCTCCTATGACGGCTTCCTTCTGTGCAGGAAAACGTGTAAGGTGATGATAATCGCTTTTCTTCAAGAACTTCTTTCTTACTAATAGTCGCGATCACCGAAAGTCAAGACTACGCCCGTCAAAGAAGGAAAAGTGCATGGTGGCTTCCTTGTTGCTCAGTGATCACCAGCGATTGACGCTGCATACCTAGCCCTAAGGCGATGGTAGCTACCGCCCCTCCTATACGTCCTATCCTGGCGATACCCAGGGTCTTTCCCTGAGTTCATGCCCGTGGCATAAGGTCTTTTTAAGTTCATTGGAAGGTGTCTCCTTCCAGTGGCATGCTGCGCTGGCGTCATAGAGAGAGCGAACTCCTGAAAGAGATGGGCAGTAAGCTCTGCTACCGAATGGGAGGAGGCATTGGGGGTATTGATAACTTAATGCCTTTCTCTTGGGCATAGACGACACATCTATGTTGTCCATGCCTCACCCCTCCACGACCGATGAGCTTTGGGCTGGACAAAGCATCTATATAGCACTACTTGAAAGCGGTGGCTGAGTGCCGTACCAATAGAATGTCTATCTGCTCTTCGATTGATGAAAGGCGCTTCTACTGGTTTTGAGCAACCTTGGTGGTGAGTACTTCAAACCTGCTCCTTCAAGGGTATAGCTTTTCGCTAAGGCCATCGTTAGCTAATATCTTCATAAATGAGGTGTTACACCGTTTTTCAAAATGCTGCATCACCTCTATATGGCAATTGTACACTTTCTCATAGGGAGTGCATTATAGATAGAGGCACGATGCCTCCTACACTTCTATGACCCTTGATGCCCATCATCTCAGCTCTCTGTCCATAGGGCATTGAAGCGATCACTAAGGATTCATCTACCAAATTAAAGACAACATTCATACGCGAACGGTCTTTTTACATCGGCATAGCCTTTAGATAAAGGGGATTACGATCAACTTCTTCATAGAGCAGACGTGCCTTTTCATATTCTTAACTTCCTATAGCTGCAACACCGCCTTGCTAAAGCTCGTCCATGGTAAGCAGACAGGTGTATGCAGCAAGGTAAGGAGGTGTATTGGTCATACTCTCGTTCTTGATATGTACCCGATGAGTCCGGTGGTAGGAAGGAATCTTATGGCTTACCCTTGCCTAATCATATCCTCACGTACGATAATCAAGGTAGTACCCACGGCGCCTATATGTTCTTCTGCTGAGCCCCTGCACAGATAAGAGACCAAGAGTCCCCAAAAGGCATTTCGTAGAAAAATATCTGAACTCATATCAGCTACCGAGGAACTGATGCCTTGGGACCAGGCAAAGTACTCCCGGCCTAGCCATAGATGCGTGTTGTTGGTCGCTAACATGTGGGTAATCGGCATCCTTGAGAGGACATAATCTTTAGGTATATTGCGATAGCCGTTTTCTCTAGAAGAGCTATTACTTCTGTGCCACCTACAAACTGAGCTTCTACCTCTGCCTTATGGCCCAAGTACCGGTGTCTATAAGCCCCCTTGCGTTCCAATAGGTTCAAACGGAGGCATGGGGGTGCAAACTTACTGCTTAGGAATAAGGCTTGGTAGCCCTTACCTGTAAGACCTGCCAGTTCCAACGCCAAAGCTCTGGCGCGCTCCATAATAACCAGCCAAAACTCTTTGCTGCAGTGGGACATCTCCAAGATGGAAAGTCCCGTGCCTTCCAACTCTATAACTGCTTGAGAGAGCTTTCTCAAATACCTCTGTAGGGAGAATAGAGGGACCTGCACTAAGAATTATGTTTTTCATATTCTTTTCTATATATACTAGGTAGGCGGCAAAATTAGAAGACAAAAATATGCCAACCAAATTAATTAATACTATTTAAGAAAGCCATAGTATCTGCATATCAGCATAATCCAGCAATGACTGACACTTGGCTCTGTCCTTGAATCCGACATGGCCTGAGATAAGCTGCTCCCCTACTATACACTGGATCTGTTCTTTATCGTTTCCAAACGTTGTAAGAGACTAGGTATATTTTTATAACGTTCATAGAAAAGCGTGGCGATAGGGGAGCGTATTTCTCATCTTCCTTTAGGGTAAAACCCGTTTTCTAAAGGTTGGGAACAGACTCATAAGGTATACTGCCTTGTTATAATCAGTTATTGACGTACTTCTGATGGTCTAAAAGGTATGATAAGGATAGATGGCCTCAAAAAAAACAACAAAATCATAGTCTTCAGGGACAAATAGCTTAGAAATACTCCGACAATGACCAAAATACCTCAGGTGTCTTCTCCTAATAGGAACAACTCTGGAGTCTCTTCTCCTGTAAGCACTGCTACCAATTGCGATTGCGACGAATGATATGTGGCTTTTGCCCAAAGTAATACTCAAAATAGCGGGCATTGTGTTACTTCCTGTGGCAATCACAGCGTCGAAATCATGGAGTTTCTCTTCAGTAAATTGTACTTTACCCTGAAATTCAGGAGCTATTTCCTCAGTTTCTTAACTAAAAGGGGAGTAATACTTTGTCATTAGAGGAGAGTTTCACCAAGGCTTTATGCCCTGAGAGCAATGCGCAGAGTAGGTCATGAGAGCCTACCATAGGAATATTCCCAGCCAAGACAAGGCTACTTGTTTGGAATTGTTGTTTTTCTCTTATAGTATAAAGAAGCCGTCCGTAAGCCATCTTCTTTCAAAAGACCTGCCCCAGTGACTTCAGTGCAGGCAGTTCTCCCTGTCAAACCATGCGTTCTGCAGCTCGCTTTTCAAGCAGCGTATCACTTTAGCATATGCTAGGGCTTCCTTTCCGCCAGGAAATAATAGTCCTAAACGCCCAGCACCTAAATTAGCTATCCTTGTATTCTCTGTTCTAAAGTCTGCATCAAAATCATTTTTTTTCAAACCACAAATATGCGAATTATGGTGTTAATTGTTAATTGTCAATTGTTAATTTCAATCGTAACAATTAACCATCAATAGTAACAATTAAACTACTTTGTTTGCAGTACTGAAATTATTTTGTAATTTTGCGGGGTCAAATCAGATGTTTATGGAAACAATTAATTTAGAAGATCAAAACCCAGATGCGAAAGGGGGGTCTTGGAGATGTGTATCCTTTCTATCATCCATAAGAAGAAGGAAGCCTACGCATCGGATATCATGGAAAGCGCTTAAGGAGGCGAGATATGATCGTGGTGGAGACAACTCTGCCATGATGACCCGACTGAAAATGCTTCCTTACTTAACTATTCTTGGCGTGAAGTACCGAAGGGCCACGAAGAAGTATTACACCCTTACAAACAAAGGGCAATACCTTCCTTAATGAAGCCCTTGCCTCTTGGAATAGATGCAAACCACAATAAACCAACTTATTTAATCATGGACAAAACACATAAAATCAGTTTAGGAGGCACTGCATCATGAAAATGATTGCCACTTCTGACTCTCCGCTTACCTTACCAAGGTACACGCCAATACTTAGGTCAATCTGCAGATACGGACGAAATACTCTCCGATGTAGAACAGCGCATGGCTCTCAAAGCACGTATGCGGTTACCGAGGTGGATTACCTTGGCCAAATATTAACTATCTTATTGAGTTATGGGACAGCCTCAACAATATGTACAAAAAGAAGAGACCCTAGCTGAGAGAAAACTCTAAACTCCTTTAAGACTGAAAACTCTATCGTAGTAAGCAGGGTAAGAAATTGGCGAGGGTACTCTGGACTACTTCTATTTCAGACAGATGTAACTCTCTTAAGAATCATATACATGTTGCTTCTGTTGGCCAATAGTGTTCTTTTCTTCTAGATGCTTCTTTTGGTTGTACTTATATCATCTTTTGGATAGTGATTCCTCCTGCTGATACCACTACCGAAAACTGGAAATGAAGGGGGTGAGGCTAATCTGGATACGATTTTCAGCTTTGGGTACAAGAACTTTCAAGAACAAGTATCAAAAAAATAATACAGAGAAAACAAAGGGGGCTCTTAGGGGCTTGCTCTTATTGTTCAAGGCAGTAGGCTATTTCATTACAATAATTTCTTTGTACTTATCTTTTGTATTAGTCGCAGTATTATTGAGTGTATTGAACGCGGACTGGTTGGGGTATCACCTCGGTATTTCTTACGGATTATCTTCCTTTCGTACTTTCTCCAGCCGAGCGGGTGCTCTTTTACCTTATTTGGGCAATGATCTTAGCCTTATTCTTTTCTATATATTAGTGTGAATTTGTTACAAGATCTTTTCAGTAGGACTATAGAACACCAAGGACTTGGTTCTTGGTCAATGTATTAACTCTTTGTTCTTCCAATCTTTGCAGAGCTAGCTCTCGCTACAAATGTAGCACGAAATTTGTTTCTTACAATGCAATAGAGGAAAAATAACCAATAAATACAACAATAAATACACTTTTTGTTGAGTGAAAATACTTAGCACCCTATAATAATATATAGATAGCTTGGGCAATGGAAAAAACGGAGGATGTACATTTTATGAGAATATATCCTACTAAGGAATTAATTCCCTTTTGCAGATGAGTACTTCCTCTCGAGAAAAGATGCTGATGATGCATTAGTACATATTCGAAATATAGATTACCCCTTGGAAATCGCTGATAATATATATACATTCCCAATGGTTATTATTTAAAAAAGGAAAGACATTCCGCTTTCAGAATATACGGATAAGGCTTTCCTTCCCAATGGGAAAGCTGTACATAAAGTTTTCCCCATCCTCCAAAGCCTAAGGTCTTTCTCTCCTCATGTGGCATCTATAAGGCCGTTAATGACAGCAGTAGCAAAGTGAAAAAGTAAATACAATTGCTAATTTTCTAAGACGTAATTTATTGCGTCTCTACGAACATAGCTAAAGACGAATTTCCATTGGCATAGTCCTCCCGTAGAGACGCAATTTGACCTTCTTAACTAATTGAATATAATTTATTGTTCTTAACTGATTAAGGATGCAATTTTTAACCGTGTTTTACATTATAACTAACTAACTCAAAAGTTGAGAATAAAAAACTCAAAACTCAGAAAAAGTATCTTTGCCCTCAATAACATTATAATCAATCGAAATGGTTTGTAAAAAACTAGCATGAGCAGCTGTAGGAATAGTAGCATTTGGCCTTCCAAAGAGAATAAATTAAAGTTAACATTTTATTCTGTTATTCGAATCTAAATTTATTTAACTATAACTAAGAAAAATGAAGATATTATTTCCATTCGCTGTGGGAAGAAAATGCTGAAACTCATAGTTATCAATAGTCTTATGATACTTGTATAGCAGGTATTATAGCTCTTATTTTATCAGCTAATACCTAAATCTGTACTATTTGGGGATTATCTTTACTTATATTATTTGTAGCAGCTATTATTCTCTTTTTACAGAAATAAAAATCTGTATGTAGAAGAAGCAAAGAAGGGAGTATGCCTCCTGGGTACCTCAAAAAGCAATGTAAGATCCTGTGTTGGTAAATGGGTGGGTGAAATCCCATGGGTGAAATAGCTGCTATAGGCAGATAAAAATTCTATAGAATACATATCCATATCAAGCTCAAACATCCTGAAAACTACTTGAAGGTAAATCAAAGTAAAGAGATAAGGAATAGGTTTGAGAGATTCAAATCAATAATAGTAGATGGATATTACTTCTGAGGAATTAGAAAGACTTATCAATGAGTATTTTGCCAAATAACGATCCCTTAATAGTTATCAAGAAAAAGAAAAAACATATACATTTATTTTATTCCGTTTTTCTCTTGATTCTTATTGTTCTTATGTACCTTTATAATCTACGAAAAATGAGTTCGAGAAGACGTTTAGATTTCTATCGTCTCCAGCACCAGCTATCACAAAAAACAGGAAACTTATCTAATAGGTGTACCTGAAATTTCGTTTGTGGTACAACTATCCTTTTATAATTTATTGTACCTTTACTTGTCTATTTTGTATTATTGATGTTTCAAGAAGAATCATGTATGGGGCTTATTCTATGAATTAAAGGAAGCTCTCTTGTAATATTCTTGTTTGATCTTCTATGCTACTATCTTTTTTTTTATTATGTGTTAAAGCGGAATGAAAAAGCCTTGCGAATAACTGAGTAGAACAAATGAGTGATACTGATTTACAGAGTCATAAAAATAAAAAGTAGTCTATTCGTCCTCACTTGTTACAATCCTCCATTGTGTTGTGTAACCATAGGTTGTACATCTTTGTCTTCTATGCAATTCATGATGAGCCCTACCAAATTACTTGTATGGATGGTCACATGTCAAAGATGGTATGTTGGTAACCATCAAAGAGTCTAAAAAATATTGGTAACAATACCCTGAAGGCTCTCTTGTTTACAAATCGTTCAAAATACAGTCCAAAACTAAATAATAGATAGATCTACAGATTTATTAATTTAACGTGGGTTCGGCATAAGTAAATTATATTTTCTTCACAGATTCCGTAAGAAAATGATATACCAACTAAGTATGATTACTCTTTAGAAATCC